>Ga0210040_10000010_pt1 | contig 1063985 bp, 840 predicted proteins | sample CryGeyCG12114_NA_FD_185462 | JGI IMG/M metagenome (GOLD analysis project Ga0210040, IMG submission 185462) | Groundwater microbial communities from aquifer - Crystal Geyser CG19_WC_8/21/14_NA (SPAdes) (version 2) | ecosystem: Environmental > Aquatic > Deep subsurface > Groundwater | place... | reverse complement strand
GGCCATGAGCGTTAGATTTGTTTGTTAGTCTGTCTGTCTGTCTGTCTGTCTGTCTGTCTGTCTGTCTGTCTGTCTGTCTGTCTGTCTGTCTGTCTGTCTGTCTGTCTGTCTGTCTGTCTGTCTGTCCGTGTGTTGTCCATCTGTCAAGACGACCGCGACAACAAAGGGTACGAATGAACCAGAAACAGCAAGAAAGCGGCAAACTTCCAGCCTCCTCGTGTCGCGCGTGCCGACCCTTGATAGGCCCGAAACCCGTACTCGACAAGCACGCAGGACTCGGTCGGTCTTCTCATTCTTCTTCCGCCGGAGCTCACCCTCGCCGACGCCGAACTCGTGTTCGCCGCGATCGAGACACCTCCCGGTCGCGCAACGGGCGCCTCTTCCCGTCTGTCTCGGGGCGACGGCCTTTAGCCAGACTTCTGCAGGGCGGCCTGGCCTGGCCACTCGCTGTGCACGCCCGTCCGCGCTACAGAAAGTCTTCGCGTGCACCGGCCGGCTGGTGCTGTTGTGATACCAGGTCTGGAACAGTGTGGTGAAATCGCGATTCAGGGATATCTCGGGAGTATGGCTTTGACTCATCGAGCCGTGTGTGTTGAGTTTTTGCTATGTTGAGGACGAAAACTTGTCAGGGAGGTCAGGATGGTAACAATGCTCTTGGGAGTCAGTTTGGACGACTCGAGTCAGCTTAGCAAGACTTTTGGCTTTCAACGAGGTCAAAATGCTTGCAAAAAAGTTCTTCAGTTCACTTTGCGAACTGCTGCAAGGTCATCCGCTCGGTGAGGCTTCGTCGCTGAGACGGATCTCGGCATGCTTCTACTAGCCTTCCGTCGGGGAGGTGTGCACGTCGCGGTAGCCACAAACCTAGAAGGGTCGAGGGCACCTGTAACTCTTACGCTAGACCAGTATCTTTGCCTTCCTGGAACGCCTCATTGTTCGCCAGCACCCAAGTATGTCCAATCGAGCGGCTTGTCATCCTTCTGCAATCCTCTCACCGTGATGATCTGGTCATCGCCAGGTACAAGGTCGATCGCACTATCAGTCAAATGACAGCCTTGCCGCTCTTCAAACACGAGACACTTTACTGGACGTTGTACACTGACGTGCATATCGTTCCCCTTTACCTTGACGTTCACGCCACGTTCCGGGAACGGCAGGTACTTCAGAGGCTGGGGCCAATCTGTTTCTCTCGCAACTAGCTTACCATCGACCCACATGCGTGCAGCAAGCACGTGTGGCTCCTCCTCGAAATTGTCCACGTAGCCAGTCGTGATATTGGTAGTGCCATTGGCTGTCAGCTTGATCCCCTTCTTGGAGATCTTGTTCTTAATATCTTTACCGGATTTGACTGACACGAATCGGAGCTCGACGTCAACAACTCTGTCTTCGAGAACGGAGCTTACCGCCCACAACTCCCACGCTTGAGTCTTCGGTTCTCTTGCATGTGTCACACTCCAATCGTGGTGTTGTCGCCTTACTCCAATTGCAACTGGAGCCAAGACTCGAGCCATCGTATAGTAAGCCGGCTTCCTTCGAAGGTAGTAATCGCAGATTGACCAGCTCGTGACAGGCCAGCAGTCATTCAGCTGCCATACAAGAGCGCCTCCGCAATGCCTCTCATCTCCCCATTGCTTTCTCCAGCCCCTATACCCGAACATCAGAGCTTCACATTGGATCAACTGCGTGAGGTGGATATATGGTTCGAGACTCGTGGCCGTTCGTACATTCTCGACGAGGTACGTCGCGATCCGTCTTTCGTGGCCATCTGCTTTGTTGTGGAAATCCATGACGTGGCTCTGCGGGTACAGATCGTCCTTGTTCTCAACGAAAGACTTGATAGTGGCAATATGTGGGAATGCTTCCATGCCAAACTCGGAGTTAAACCTGCCACCAAGTGAGTCAAAGATCTGGTACTTCTCTTGTGTGCCATGCCAGACGTTCCATTGGTGCATATCACCGACAGTGGGATCTGATGAGATCTTGCCATCGCCCCAAGGTGAGCCTGGATGGTAAGGGACCGAGGGCAGCTCTTTCAACATTACACGCGGTAGTAACGACTCGTAAATGTATCGCGCGGGAAAGTCGGTCTTGAGCCAGTTCTGTTCGTTCTTGTCTTCATAATTGTACGTCAAGCCGCACTGCTCTGCCACCTGATAGTCTTCGTTGTTGCCGGCGAAAATCGCAAGGCAGGGATGATGTCGAAGCCGCCGCACGTTCGCCACAGCCTCTGCTTCTATCGACTTCAGCATCGCCGGCCAGGTAGGGTAATTGCCACATCCAAACATGAAATCCTGCCAGACCAGGATGCCCAGTTCGTCGCAAGCATCGTAAAAGGCGTCCTCCTCGTAGATACCACCGCCCCAGACTCGGATCATCTTCTGGTTGGCAGGCACCATCAGTTCGATCCATGATCTCAATCTTGCAGGCGTGACGTTGGTCAGGAAGCTGTCAGATGGTATCCAGCAAGAACCACCACAGAATATGTCGACCCCGTTGATGCGGAAATAGAAGCTCTTTCCATGCTTGTCTGACTTCTGAACAAGCTCCACCTTCCTGAAACCGATGCGCTTGCTGACTGTATGTATTACATGACCGCCTTCGGATATGAGCTTTACCTCAACATTATACAGAGTCTGCCGGCCATATCCATTCGGCATCCAGAGGTCAACATCTTGGAAGTGCAAGTTGCAATAATTCGTGTTGTTGTGCCTTGCAACACTGGAGGAATGGGCGACTTGCTTGCCATGCAACAATAGCGAGACCTCCACGTCCAGGCCCATATGTACTTGTCCCTCTAACTCTACAGCCACGTTCGCTGAAGCACCTTTGTAACCTGACATCACGTCCTGATCGATTCTAACGTCTGCTATGCGAGCGGTATATACCTCGAGTCTGAGAGGCCTCCAGATGCCCGCACACATCAGGAACGGTCCCCAATCCCAAGACCAATGGTACTGTGCTTTTCTCACACCCATCCTTGCTGGATCACCGTTGAACCCAACGAACTTATGCTCTGGATGCTGTGCTCGGATTTCTCGAGCCTTCAGCAAAGCGGAGTCAAACTCTACCTCAAGTTTCTGAGTTTCGCTTGAGCCTAACGAATGAGATATATCCACTCGGTATGGGAGGAACATGTTGTCGGATTGCAGAATAGTCTTGCCATTTAGCCGGACGTGAGCGAATGTGTCTAAGCCGTCGAAAGCGAGTACAACAGTAGCCCCAGAAGGTAATGTTGGCGTCTCGAACGTCGTCCGGTATGTCCAGGACTTGGTGCCCACCCATTCTGCCTTGATCTCGTTGAAGCCATTGAAGGGGTCTTCTAGCCTGTGGTTGACGTAAGCAGTCTGAGCGTTCATCTCCTGGAAACAACCCACTTCTTATTATCTATCAAGTCCTGATGGACAGTAGATGGTAGAGTCTTGACAGGCAGCCATTCATCATCCGTTCTATCTGTCTGTCGAAAGGACCAGCCCGTCAAAAGTGGAATGTCTGTGAAAGCATGAGCCATGTCGTCTGAGGACATTTCCCCCATGGTGTGCCACACGGTTGCGAGCGGCTTTGGAAGTACTAGTAGCAAGAGAGCACAGAAAGCTGCAATAACGGGCAAGTGGGCCTCAGGACGGGACTGGACAGTATCTGTGACACTTTTGGAGTTTTGGAGAGACCATCAATTTGGGGACAGGTCGTTCGACTTGACTAGGCACGCTACTCAATTCGGAGCCGGAGTAGTACTAGCTAGAGACCGGCATATACCACCAATGGGTGGTGATCAGACGTAGAGCTGTCAGCAGCTCTCAATGTCCTGGTTGTACGCAGGTTCACAGCGAGGGCAGCAGAAGCAGTCGAGCCAAAGATGTTCGGGAGTTACAGCTGTATGCAGTGCGGGGTCGACATCTGCTACTTGAGCCCTTTACGGAACTAGACGACAGCGTACAGATCTTGTAGGCCAACTGTCGGCGAGAAAATGGCATTGGTGGTGAGTCTCGCCACGCTCTGTGTGACTCGTGTTTAGGCAATTACTGTAAGTTCAACAACTAGATCTAGACGCCCGTCATTCAGTGCAGCGACTCAGTCGTCACTCACTAACGTTCACTATTGCTCGTGCGTACCTGAGCACAGGTCGGATGACATTGCAGTCATACTTACAGGCATATGACTAATGCTGAAACTTGAATCGTGAAAAACCAGTCCAGCTACAAGAATGCCAAACTTGAACGCTGTACGCTGCTTGGAATCTATCAAATGCCCGTCTGCAGGTTGACGACCCTAGCGTAGCGAAAGTGCTCAAGCTGTAGGCTTAGTTCGATCACTAGGAGATCCCGGTTCGAGCTGTTCCATGCCGGCAAGTCCTCAGCCTTGTCAGCATGGCTTCAAGAACTATCCACTGATCCGATCGGATTTGAGAATGTTATGAGCACGTTGATGGACCATTGTTTCGTAGCAGTTCAATGTACAACACAATCGCACGATATTGTACATTTGCGGATTCCTCGGGCATACACTGTGAAGGCTGTCAGTCCGAAATCACTCCCGCTACAGGCCGCCATATGTGCCGTGTGCCGCTTGAGCGAGGACATTGATCTATGCAACGAGTGTATGTTGCGTACATGGAGAAAACAATTACTTTGCCGAGCTGCCATAGGCACGAGTTCCTCGACGCGGGATTGCCAGTATCGAAGATGCTCACACTGTCCAAGATCGACACCGTCTTCAACATAGATATATGGATGGACAAGCTCGTAATACTGCGAAGAGCACGGAGGTTGCTACCGTTAGGACGTGGTTCATCCTTGAAGGTGTGCTTGTAGTTCTGGAATGGTCCTGTTCCATTCCAACTCGCGCCTAGCTCTTTGGCCGTGCGGTTGGCCGGGCGAAAGTGGCTGCATAAAGGCAGCCCCTTTTCACACTTGCCGTATCTGCTAGCAGTCAGGACGTGTTGGAGTAATGCTGCTGTTAGATCTGTAGATGCCGCGGGCACGATGCAGATCTTTCTTGACTCTGCGGCGATCCTATCGCACTGCAATCTTGAGAACCCCCGAAGAGCTCCTACTGTATTGTCACGTAGATCTTGCCATCATGAGTCTTGAGACGCATCACTTGTCGTCAAGGTGTTGACTCTGCGGATGTATTATTGCTCGGCGATGACTCAAGAACCGAATTTGCATAGAAGCTGGGAATCATGCGTGTGATGATCTGTCAGAGACCCTCAGCGTGTATGATTACGATTGTAATGTCAATACGACTCCTTGGGCACAGGCATTACTACGGGGAGCTCGCCTCGCCAGGATTGGCTTGTGCAGAATCCAGACTTTGCCTCTCCATCATACTTTGCTCTCGCGGATGGTTCTCCACTGAGCGGCCGCCTCAAAACCCTCTGTGTTGATGGAACCAGTAGTCGTGGAGTCGGTGGAAGATGAAGCGAAACCCGGGGGCAGCTCAACTGCGCAACCGTATTAGATAGCCTCGGGACGATCTGCTCATCATTCTTCAGTGCGTCACGCTTCATAGAACGACAGTAGTGTCGTCGCAAGATATTACAGGATCTTTTGGGTTACCAAGATCAACGCACGAATGGCTCGAGCTCAGAGCTACAGATGACAAGAATGGGGCGGCGCGGTCCACTGTAGCCTTTCTATAAGCAGCCTAACTGGCGTGCGTTCGAGCCTCGAACTCTACTGGACACTTCAATCTTACGCGTCATACATCCTGTATCGTACAATCTGGTGCAATGGATGTACTTCCCCTTCCACTGCTTTCTATAAGCTGCTGTATCTTTTCGGGCTGATCAACGCACAAGACTGGACGTCAGTCAAATTATTCTTCACATCCTGGAGCCGCGAACGAGATTACGCACCACCCCCAGCAACCCGCATGCAGAGGTCCTTAACCCGCCTCCAATCGCTAACAAAAACGATTATGTCCAGCTCCGCTCTCGGAAACTCGACCGCTCCAGATTCCGATGCGACTGCGACGAAGCCCAAGCAGAGATTGAACGTGCATAGCTTCCCCAGACCTCCATCATGCGAGCGGACTGAGAGACACTTGCTCATCAAGTGGAACGATGTTGTCGTTGCCGATACCAAGGAGGCGTACTGGGTATTGGAGACCACACATCCACCAAGTAGGTTCTTAACCAGATTCACTCGATCCCTCGCATCCACTCTTGAACCAAGACGTTTGGCATGGTACTGGGGTTGCAGCTTTGCTATCATACAAACCCACAGAGCCTCAACGCCTGTTGCAAACAGTTGTCATTCACGAGGAATGACTCACGATCCGCTCCATGGCGTATCAACTCCGCTGCTTCTGCATTGACATTCCAGCACACTTGAGATGCCGCAGCTCCATCATGACTGCCACTGCCGCCCAGATCCCCAGCTGTCAAGACATGCGCGACATCATCGAATCCCAACCACCTTGATACACATCGCCACAGCAATCGAGAGCCCCCACCCGCATCCATCTCAATTTTCCCACAAAAGACCCACCCACCATCAGTACTAACCCCACTAACTAACCTCTACCAGCCTACTACCTCCCCCCTTCCTCCCTAAACACCTCCGCCGTAACCCGCACCCCAATCCCCAACCGCCGCACAATGTGCGAATGGAAAGGCGCCGCAACCTACCACAACCTGACCCTGAACACCGCTGCCTCATCGACCGTCCACGGCAAGATCTGGTCCTACGAAAACCCAACGTCCGCCTTCAAGCCCATCAAGGACTACCTGTGCTTCTACGCGAGCGGTGTCCCCTGGACGTGCTACGTTGACGGCGAGAAGGTGCAGCCTCAGGAAGGTACGTTGCCTAGGTGGCATGCATGCATGTTGCTGTGCAGTACAGTACTGTAATCGTGGTTTGGCCCTGCCATGTGATTGATGTTCGAGCAATAGCTGACATGTGGTGCGACAATAGGTGACTTCTACGGCGGGTGGGTGACGTCTGAGCTTGAGGGGCGGATGAAGGGGGGCCCCGGGACGTGGGGGTGGTGAATGATGAGATTGGATGGGTTGGGGCGGGGCGGAGAAGGACCGCACTGCTTCCGGTGTCTTGTTCGCGCATCGTAGCGTACCGTGTCCATTTACGATCAGTCGCGAGATAGGGAGAGGGAGACATCACCGCAGCGAGCCCATCGGTCTTTGTCTGCACTCACATCGAGGTCTGATCTCCGGCAGTCACACAAAGCACTATTCGTGTCTGGACTCACTTGTTGCATCCAGGCATTCCCACTCGAACAGCGACACACAAAGCACGCGCGACGGAAGAGGCTATCACAGACAAAACTGTTTGAATGATTTGTTTTTGAAACAGTTCATTAACAAAAGTGAGCAAATACTCAAAAGCAAATGATGATACACCTGGGGTATCTCGAGAAACATGCCATCCTTCCAAACGCCATCACACAACCATTGGGTATCTTTAGGTCGTAATGAATATTAGACTAGACTTGCTCAGATGTTCTCAATGACGCGTGCGTTCATTGCCTGTTGAAAACCATCATCTGGTTCCATGTCAAAAGCCTGGCCCTTATTCCTTGACGAGGGCCCAGCAGTATCGGCATCAGCGAGACTTTGGGCGTTCATTGGAATGCTCTGATTCTGTGCAGGCAGGAAAATGACCTTGCTGTTGGCCGTCTTAGCCATAGCTTGCATGGCCTCGAGGTATCGGATTTGCATAGCAGGAGCAGAACTCAAGATGTCGGCAGCCTGTCTCATCAACTTGGCAGATTCGACTTCGGCGCGAGCGGCAATGACCTTGGATTCACCGATTCTCTTGGACTGGGCAGCCATGGAGAGAGAATCCTGGAGATCATTGCTGAAGATGATGTCCTTGATGAGCATAGACTCGACTTGAACACCCCAGCCAGCTGCGACATCTTCAATGATCTCTCCAATGGATTGCGCGATCTCTTCTCGTCGCTCAATAACGTCTTGCAAAACTCTGGCACCAACGACGTGTCTCAAAGTGGTCTGTGTACGCTCGACAAGAGCTTGTCGGACGTTTGAGATACCGAAAGCAGCCTTGTGAGGAGAGGTAATATGGTAGTAGATGACAGAGGTCAAGTTGAGGGTAACATTGTCCTTGGTCATGCACACCTGTCTCGGAACCTCGACAATCTGAATCTTGACGTCTACCTGGACAAGGCGCTCAGACAGAGGGTTGATGTAGACTAGACCTGGGTCGGTGGCTCGAGTGAAACGGCCGAACTTGGTGACGAGACCGACGTTGCCCTGGCTGACAGGCTTGTAAGGATTCGGGCAAATTACGCAGCAAGGAATGGATCCCAAGAAACCAATGCATGAGCCGAGAGTGTTGACTGTGTGATGTTAGCATTGCCGCAATGCGATGCAAGGAGTGGCAAGACTCACTCATTCCACCATACCAGCCATGGTTTGTCTCCTCATCACCCTGCAACGTCTGCGCATATGAGGGTTGAAGATCCTCTCTTCGTGGAGGCTGAACCTTGATCACACCGGCATTTGCAGGTCTGAAGCCGACGGCGTTCCCTGATGATGCGCCGTTGGTCTTGACCTGGTCGTCGCCCTCCTGTGTGTTGTGCTGGCGTGGCGAGTCCATTGTTGATACCGAGTCGGAGTGTAGAAGTGTCTGGATTGAGGACGACAGTTTGAATAGGTGTTGTGTTGTATGCGTGAAGCAAATAAGAAGTTTAACTCTGGGTTGGTGAGACGGAGGCTGAACTTATGTAGAGCGTCAAAGTCGTGGTAGCGGTACTTGTAATGTAGCAGTAGCAGGAGGCGATGCAGCGCGCAGCACGATACTACGATCTCAAACTCTCGTCATAGACCACTATTAAGGGTGGAGAAGGTGCGGCACCTTGTGACTGCCTCAAACCTAGCGGAGCTTAGTGACCTATTATTGTCTGGGGGCTGCAGGTCGCTAGCCAGCGCGATCTACGGGGGTGGCGACTTCTTAGGTCAGCCTATGAGAAAAATACGCCTTACAAGCCGTCCTGCCGTCTCAACCGTCTGAACGACTCTCCACCACGAATCTGCCTCATAACAAATTAGTCACCCCCAGTGCGTCTGTCAGAGCACAAAGAAGCGGTAACGTTCAACTCTGAAGAAAGGTCATTTTCTGTTGTGTCAGTCTGACGAGCTGCCTCATTATCCGCTCCCTCCCACGAAAGTCTTGCCAGACTGTTGGGAACTGCGTTACTTCGAAGAGAAGCGGCATTGGAGTACAGGGTATTGACGATAGCCCTCCACCTCCCGCTCCGCCTATGTACCACAGGACATGACTCCATGGTTTCCCGCTCGACGGTTAGTCGGAGCGTTATGCAGTCAGTCGATGACCTATCATGCATGCCATCGCGTAGACGAGACAGCACGCACATAGCGCGAAGGATGGTACTTTCGGAGGCATAGGCACGTACAGTATAGCATTGAAAGTGGTTAGCTGTGGAACGTCTGCCCTATCATTAATTTTCTTATTGTGGCTATGCTCAGATCCTTCTATCCCGTCACTGCCAGGGGGCCCCTCCTCCGTCGTGGGACCCCTCATGCTCCGTGGCCGACCTGGTTGTAGGACACGCTCGATTCGAGCGCGAGTATTACTTCGTGCCCCTCTAATGGCACACTAGTTTCTTCTAATAAGCCCAGGTATGCTCTGTTCTTGGTTGCTTGCCAAGACGAGGGCGGATTGACGGCGCAAGAAGTTGCGCATCACTCCCGAACCGGCACCGCGCACAAGCAGCTCATCTAAAGTGACAGCCGTTCGCTCGAGGGAAGCTTTGACGTTAGCTCCATTGATCGTCTAGGGAACGGCATGAGCGGATCGGTAAAGTAGGATTAACTGGTGTCCGCGGCATTTTATCCATGATATCCCCGCACTGGCTGCCTTCTAGAAAAGCAACCCTGCTCCATGCCAAAGTTACTCCCCACAAGCACTAGTGTATGGATTGGCGTTTCAACCTCACTGTCGCCCAAAAATATACTGTGACGTATTCGCATTTGCGCTCATATGGGCTGTATTTGGACGTCACCCCAGAATACCATGTGGGTTTGCCACAACGACAATATCTCGTGACAAAGGTATTTTTTATGGCAGCCGGCAGTCTGCGCCGATACCAGAATGCACTCAGAAAGGTAAGCTATACCTGACACAGGATACTGAGCCGGGACCGCAACAAGCAACAAGTAAAGACGACCTCTAAGAATAGTCTCTACCCTACATCTGTCAGTGCATGCTCAGATATCTACCAGATATGGAACTTGTGATTAGTTGTGATTAGCTGGCTCGAGGATCGAAATGGACAGGACCAGCGCCATTTGATCGATGCTATTGACAACAGCTTCGTGAACGAAAGAAATGTGCACTGCGTAGAGTCTTCTTTACAGTTTTTGCCCATATCTGACCTATCCCGCGTGAAGAGTCTGTCAATCAGCCCATCAACCATTGCCCTTTCTCCAAGTCTGATCGTTAGTGACTTCGCCTGCCTCGTCTGTTAGATGATAGTAAGAAAGTCTTAACGAGTTGCCTCATCGCTGCTCCGCAGATACTATAAAGTAACGGGACTATGCATCCCACAGAGTAACAACACGCCACAAGCAGGCGCTATCAACCGTATAAAACTACCATGTTGATGACAAGGCCTACTGGAAATAATGCTTGAGAAGCTCGATTACCGATCACAAGGGCGGCCTTACCCTTGAAATTAGAGCTGCGTTAGACATAGCCCCGCCAAAGCTGTCCCCGCAAGCTCAATGCGAAGCCTCGGACCCTCGATGCATTTCCACAGCTTCAACCGCGGCTGACACGGCGCGCAAATCCAGCACACATCATGGCTTATCATACGTTAGTGCTGTCAAGGCACATAGAAGGCTCAGCTCACGTCTACTGGCCTAGTATAAGATGGCAACAGAAGCTTTCACCGTGAATTCAAAAGACCTCAAGTCTCCCACCAACTCCGTCTCCCTCATCACGGGCGGCGGCAGCGGCATAGGCCTACAGACAGCCATCCTGCTACACCAGATATGCCCCAACAACAGAATTGCTGTGCTAGACCGTAGCCCGCCAGCGTCATCTGCTCCCAAGGGCCTCACCAGCTCAGACCGCTTTCTATTTCTGCAATGCGATATTTCATCCTGGACCGCACAACGAGATGCGTTTCAAAAGGCTGCCGATAAGTTCGGCGCAATCGATAATGTCTTCGTGAATGCAGGCATCGCGGAATTTGGAGACCAGTTCTTCAATGATGAGCTAGATGCGGACGGCAAGCTCGCAGAGCCAGACAGGAGGGTGTACACCGTCGACCTCAACGCGGCTAACGATACGGTCAAGTTGGCGTTGCATCACATGAGGCATCGCAAGGATGGAAAGAAGGGAGGCAGTATCGTAATGACTGCCAGTCTGGCAGGTTATCTAGCTAGTGCTGGAGCACCGCTCTACAGCGCCGCGAAACATGGTAAGCAGGGCGGGCACCAAAGGTGGGTGAGCATCAAAGCTAACAATTCTGCAGGCATTGTTGGTCTCATGCGCGCTCTCAAGAACGACTGCGCGACGCTTGACATCGCGATCAGCGTCGTAGCGCCTGGGATCACGCTCACGGAGATAATAGCAGGGCGAGACGAAGGCGAGTCGCTGCCGGACTGGGCGAAGAGGATGCGCGCACAGGGTGTCCCGATCAACGACCCCAGCGAGATTGCTGCAAACGTAGTTTGGCTGTTTAGTCAGGGCAAGAACGGCAATGGGAAAGGACTACTGATACAGGCCGGCAGGACGGCAGATCTCGAGGCTGGCATCGCGAAGACAAGGGGACAGTGGATGGGCAAGGAGATGTTGGATCTGTTTAGAGGCGGGAGGAAGGCGCCTTTGTTTCCGAATAAGTTGTAGCAGATTCCCATACTCATGATTGCGGCCGATCTCGTGGTTCAACGGTGCTGGCATATATTCCCCAACTTGAACTCGACTAAGGCGACGAACCAACTCAACCTATCGTCATCAAGGTTATGCCGAGGTTTCTCCGTACATACTGGGTCGAGCGTCGAAGGCGATAGCATGATATTCCCAAATTCCTTCCTTTCCATCGATCGCATCTCACAACCATGGCAAGTCCTACAGCCCCCGTACGGCGACAAGCCAGCAGTCTTCTCAGTACAGCGCTGCGACAGCCACGAGTCTCGGCGTTTCCCTCGTCTCGAACCATCACAACTAGAAGTAGCACCAAACCATCGAGGCAATCGCCTTCACGTCAGCCATGCCAGCCGCTCTCAGCACAGTGCCTCCGTCTCCGACGTCCCTTCTCGACGTCCCTCTCCCGCTCCGCAGTCACCGATGGGAAGAACAAGCAGCGCACAGGCGTACGTATAGCTCTTCGTGGTACGTCCGCCATCCACTTACATCTGCCAGCCATTCTCACTCCGTTCAGCGGCGCTCTTCATCGGCACCGGCCTGCTCCTGGTGGCCTACTTCCAGTATGAAAAAGCTCGGCTCGAGCGCAAGAGGGTCGTCGAAATGAGCAAAGGCTACGGCAAGCCCAAGGTCGGCGGCCCATTCACCCTGCGCGATCTCGACGGGCAAGAAGTCACCGAGAAAGATCTGCTAGGGAAATATGCTATCGTATGTCGACCTTGACCCATGCACCTACGCTCCAACATACTAACACCCACTCAGATCTACTTCGGCTTCACCCACTGCCCCGACATCTGCCCCGACGAACTCGACAAACTCTCCGCCGCAATCGACATCCTCAACGCCCGCGCCCCCAACACCTTCAAACCGCTCTTCATCTCCGTCGATCCCGCCCGCGACTCGCCCGCCGTCCTCAAATCCTACCTGTCCGAGTTCCACCCCCAGATCCAGGGCCTGACGGGCACCTGGCAACAGATCAAAGACACATGCAAGGTCTACAGGGTCTACTTCTCCACGCCGCAGGATCTGAAGCCCGGCGAGGAGGACTACCTGGTCGACCACAGCATCTACTTCTACGTGATGGATCCCGAAGGCGACTTCGTCGAGTGCATCGGCAGACAGGACACGCCGGAGAGCGCGGCCGGCATCATCCTCGAGCACATCAAGGACTGGCAGAAGGAGGGCAAGGCGATCGACCGGACCCCTCTGACTTTCCGGAACGACGCTGTACAGCAGACGGTGCAGAAGCGCAGCAGTGAGGTCGGCGCCGGCAGTGTGGCGAACAGAGCCAGTGCGCCATCATAGGACAATTCGTTGATGGATGAACGAACATATGAATGGTAACCTCCCAAAAGTGACAGAGTTGAGAGCGTGCTTGTACGTTACCGAGAATGTAGTACTATTGTACAGCAAAGCCATCGTGGCACAAATACTATGCTATGTGGATCCCCCCCAATCCAACACTTCTGCCCATCTTGATCTCTCTTTTACATCAGCATAGCAGGGTTGCAAGGGTAAGTATCAGTATGGTGAGTGCGACCTGCACCGATCACTACTACAAAGGCACGACCCCTTCAAAAGACAAACGCAGGCAAGCGTATGCCCGATGAAAGAGCCCGTGCAGTGCGGCCGGCCCTGCTGGCAAAGAGGGTGCATCCGTTAGAACATGGAAGTAGGAGTAGAACGCACTTGGACGAAGGACGACAATAGCTTATTGCTGGAAAAGAAAGATTGAGACGACGTACAAGGTATCTATAAGTACGTATCTTCATAACACGTAACACAACACATCATATCCCCGTCTGACGTATCTGGTCACGCAACGACGTCAGATTCTGCACCGCCGGCATCTTTCGATCGCGCGCGTCGAAGACCAAAGCGCCGTCATTGCAGCATTGCTCCGTGCAGGTGGTCAGTATCCTGAAGCACAATTAGTCCACCCCGGGACAGTGCAATCAGTAAGCTTCCCAGACTTGCTGGCCCATGGCCACCAGCCGATTGAACAGCTCGTCTCGCTCGGCCAGTGCGGTAGCCTTGTACGCGGCGCCTGTTCTGGTAACAATCTCGATACTGTCCTTGATTTCTCGGTCGGTGGCCCAGCCTACGATAATTCGCCCCTTCCAGCCCAGTCCACCCACTTTCTTGATCTCTACAATGTCGCGTATGGGAACAGCCCACTGCATGTCTTTTGGTTTGATGGATTCGACAATCTCATTGCCGTCCAAGTCAGTGCTGAAGTAGACGCAGGGCGATTCTGGATGGCCCGACGCCGTTGCAGGGCTGACACTAGAATCGACGTACACCGCCCCCTTTCTGCCCCTGTACCGGCCTTTGTACTCGACTGGTCCCTCAATTGGCTTCTTCTGCATCTCCTCTTTGCTGGGCAAAATACCCAACTTCTGCTTAGCATGGTCAGAGCCCAATGCAGCTCGTGCGGTATCCGCTGTGAGCTTGGTCTCAACTGTGGCTTTCGTTGTGCCCTTGAAGACCCCCATTACCTTCGCACCAAAGCCCTTCTTCTTCGTTGATGGTGCAGCGCCTGCATCATCTGAGTGCGCGGAACCGGTAGGATCGCCTTCGGAGGACGAAGGGTGATCGACAGTGATCGCGTCTTCAATCTCAGAGTGAGAAGCATCCAGACCGGCATTGGATATTGCTCTCGTGTCAACCTCAGAGGTAGGTTTCTTTGGAGGTGGCTTGGATGTGCTTGGTGGGGGAGGAATTGGTGCGCGGTTGGCTTCTCCAATCCGTAACAAGGTGATGGTGAGTTGTGCGTTTGTTGGAACTCCTTTGAGCAGAGTGTTTCTGATTTCCAGGTACTTCGGCCAGTCAGGGATCTTTTCGTTGAGGAGTTTGATACCACGCTGCTGGAGAGGGTCGGTGAAAAAGACGAGACCACTGAGGATATAGGTCCCCTTGACCACCCAAACGGCCTTGACAAAGAGTGATATCAGCAGCATGGGGGCAAAGATAGCAGCAAGCTGAAGGCGCTTGTTCTGATCAAAGGGGGGTGTAGGTGAAAGAGCATTGGCGAATCGTTCCCAGCCGTCTGCGATGTCACCAACCACGTGCATGGCTGGTCTCATCTTTCCCCAAACTGCGTCTTCCATGGGTTTTTTGGTCTTGTCGTGCTGTGTGTCCGGCTGAGCGCCTGATGCAGCAGATGAAGCATCGGCCATTTTCATGGCCATGCCTGTCGGATCGGGGGCATGCTTGTCGAGCTTCTTGCTTTCACCTGCCTCGTCATCTGGATCGAGTTTATCGTTCCGACCAGCAGCACTGGAAACGGCGACCGAGGCAACGCTAGCGACCAGGTTCGAGGCTTCCTGCTCGACCGCTTCGCCTTTGTAGTTTTCTGATGCGCCAGTGGCACTACAGGTGCTGCCCAGGACTCCTGCTTTGGGTGTCTGCACGCCGCCCGTCTTAGGGTCAACGAGAGCGATTGGGACGGGGGGGAAGAGGATGTGTCGAGACTTCGGCACGGTGATGAGGACAATAATGGTGGTAAGAAATGCAGGGACAATGAGGTTGAGGATCCAGGCGAGGAAATAGACCGCTGCAAAGGCCGAGGTTCTTCGAGGTTCCCGCCAGGAGCGTAGTCGAACAATGTGCTTGCCGAAGGAGATTAAGCTAATAATGACAGTCATGTACAGTCTCTCAAGGTTGGCTCGAAGCTTGATAGGAGAAAAGTCGTCTTCGTCGGCGATATTCAGATCGAGACCGCCGGGGGGTGCTTCTGGGATTGCTTTGACATGGAACGTTTGCTACGCCTTGCGGTCAGCGGGTGAGTCGTACTTCGTAGGTCTGGTCTAGAACATGCCTTATTGAAGCGTCTGATGAGCAGCCACAAGTCGTCGTTGTCAAGCCCGCCTACCAGCGTGTCTACACCCTTAGCATTCGCTTGCCAACCAAGGTTTGTGATCCCGTCTTCCTTACCGGCCTTCTGTACAGCACCTCCGATGTCATGTTTTTGCGTGGCTAAGATGTGTGATGTTGATGAGCCTTGACCAAGTGGTGCCTTGCTGGTAGCCGTGTCTGGCTTTCTTGCTTGCAGGATGCGCTGTCTGAATTTGTCGTGTGGATTTGCGATCTCTGATGTCGGCGTAGTGCCGCCATCGACAAAGTGGTAGCCCGGTGTGTCTGGCATCTTGTGGTGGCACCAACACCAGCAGGGGGAAAGGAAAGGTGCTCAAGCCTAGTGGTGGCCGACAAGGTAGCGAAAGTGAAGCGAGAGATTGGCGAGGAGAACAGACTGTCAACTGATTAGCAATGCGACCAACGTTCTCTTGACCGCAACAACATGATAACCTGCTACCCACTGTATGGTAGGCTGCATGCGCGGTCAGTGCTTTGCTGCTTAGGCGTTGCTGAATTTGGGGGGCTTTGTTGCCCTCTCGTCATGCGTCCAGGCCACGGACACCTAAAGAGGTTTAAGGTGGGCTGATCATCGTGGATTTATGCGCGCACTAGGCCGCAGTACTCGATCGTGCTCCTCTTGTGGTCTTCTTCACAAGGGTTGTATGGAAAGTTGAGACGCGTAAGCTGTGAGGTATCCTTGGACTGGAACCAGGAATCGCGCTGGCTTGCCAAAAAAGAAATTTTATTGGCGTGCCAGCAGGGCTAATACACATGTCTTGAAGAACTGCATGTGTTCGAAGCGACTTCACGATGATGCAAGAGGCTACGGTGAAATCGCATACGATGCGGCAACAACGTAGTTCCATCAAGACCAAAACGATGGTGGGCAGGCGCGCTGATGGTCCCAACGATCTACATCAAGTATCAGACGCCTTAGGTTTGGAGTCAAGCTCGAAGGTTTTGTTTCCCTGCACGACATCAGGTACCGATTTTCAGGAGTGTCACGTGCCCTCAGCTGTCACTGAATGGTGAATCGACACAGATAAAAGACGATGTGGATAGACTGGAAACGTGTCGGACTCATACGACTGATGCTATACATTGTTGTTCCAGCAACATCTAGTTCTGCATAATGGCCTTGTCATTCGTTACTACCCGTACATGTGTGGCGCTTCAATTGTCCTTCAGCAGCTCGATGTTAACATATATCCCCTGGTCATGGTCTCCATTGCAGACCGTCCAGGCTCTCTATCGCTAACCTTCGGGTTTCATGTGCCTTCGTCTAGTAGTTCGTTGGCTTCGCCGTGACCGTGGTCTACAATCTTGTCAGCTCAACCTCGAACAACATCAGGCAAACTCACTGTAATCGTCTTGCTTGAAGTTTGGATACACGCGCAAGTACTTCGCACCTCGCTTGACCCCTTGGTCAACACGCGCAACCAAGTGAGTGCCGGGTTCTCGCTGAAGTTGAAGCCTCCGAAGAGGCGCTTCTTAAGATCACTTTCATACTCGGCCTTGGCCGTTTCATAGGATTCCTCCTCCTCGCTGCGCTTGTCAAACGACCCACCGCTGCGGGAAAATGTAGGGATGATAAGTTTGCAATTGGTGGGCACGGCAGTTGGACATGACCAGACAGTGTGCTCCGCTATGGAGGTGAGTGTCTTCGTGCTGCGGCCATCATTGGAGGATACGAAGCTTGTGGGCGTGGTAGTCGGTGTATTTGCGGTGTATGCTGATGTTGTTGAAGGGCTAACCGTGACAGTCACTGTGGTTGGTGCCGGTGGATATCGGATCGAACAGTAAGCTACAGCCGGTTGATAGTCTTTGAGCTGAGTCGGGCAGTCGTCCTCGTGCGCGAGCACAGTTCCGAGCTGGAGCGCCGAAGCGAGAAGGATGAGGCTTGCGTGGAAGCGCATGTTGGAAATGAGTGGACGGCGGGAAACGCCTTGTGAACAGCAAACGAATGGAACGGCTCGGGAAGCCAAGCGATAGACAGCACACACAAGGAAGAATGAAAGACGTGACCGACTTACTGGAATATGAAGTCGCCATCGGTGCCCTTATGTGAGCTCGATACAGCGTCAACCCCCCGAAACGTTATCCCTTTTCATGCCGTGGACCTCCACCATTCCGGCTCGGATTGGAATCAATGATCTTCTCACATCCGTACCCGGTCCTTCACATGTGGCTCAAACAAGCAGCATGGTGCTCGCTATGCAATCAGAAGCACGAACAGGTCGGTGGTGGATCCGGCTCGCCAGGACCGGCTGAGTACAATCAGAATTCGGTGGCCAAGCATAGCTTGGAAGGGTGCTGATTAGGTGAAGACCAGACTGCAAAGCTCACAAGACAAAGCTCTGAAGAAGTGTAGCAGCTTCGACCTCTTGCATGGTTCGGCGGAGCCATAGATCCGCCATGTACTTGTGATCACTAGAATCAATCTGGGTCATGTCTCAAAAACAAGGCGTTTGTGTAGCACTTCGACTCTGCTTGGCAAGAAGCACAGTCAGGGGCAAGCGTGAAGAGTCCGAGATAGTAGACAAGGATTAGGCTTTCGGGAGAAGCCTGTTATGCCGCATGCCGTAGCAAGCACGATCATGCCTGCTTAATTGCGCAAGACGTCTCAACTTGGTCCGACTACCTGGTCACACGAACGGTAACCTGCGTCGAAACTCAATCCAAGCTGAGACACGGCTCGTTGTCTAAGCGTGCAATCTGTGGTGCCAAGAAATTGCCGGTTTCCGGAGAGGGTCTGTTTCACAATTACGTTCGACCTGTCGTCTGGATGCTTCACACATTGAGTCGTATCCGGAGGGCTACAAGTAGAGTCGCGTCAAGAGACTTGTAGGCAACACGGGTACTGGGCGTGCTAATGTGCTTCATATGCGCGAGCATATTAGACATGAATCATAGGAGAAGTTACATGTCGATACGAACACGACGGTTTTTTTTCTCCCTGTCGCGAAAGATTAAGACCATGCCGCCGGGAGACGAGCGAACAATGCTAGGAACATTTGATGGTTAAGCAGACACTGACAGGGCTCTCTTCAAGAAGGTTGGCACACGAGTGCCTGATCAGGGTGTGCTGGCAATATCACGACTCGGAATTAGGAGTTCGTTGAAGCTAAAGTCAACGTTTATCCTCCGACTGTAGCTAAATAAAGTTCCGCCAGCCCTTTTTCAGGTCGTGGTGGGAATAAAAATGGCCGTCAACGTGAAGGTGGACCCTTCCAAGACACCCTCGGCTTGTCTCTTAGGGGGTAAAGTGGCAATAGCAGGAAGAGTCGGAGGCTAAAGCATGGCAAACAGCATATCGATAATGGGATCTTGTGTCACGTTGTTAGGTCATTAATCGTCTACTAATTCATCTGCATCAACGTCGTTGCTATCTCATGGACCAACCTGATAGTGACGCTGTCCCTTGCTTTTATCTTTTCTGTATGATCTTAGAAAAGGCTAAATTATCCAAAGCCTAACTGACAGCTACTTGAACATCATTGCGAGTCGACCTGGAAGATCAAGAATAGTAAAACGCCTCGCGCTCGGTTAGAGGCCCAGACACAGCATTACTGTATGATACCCCATGTGTGTATTTCGATACCATCGGCTGTTCGTCAATAGCACAATGGATCTTTCCGTCTCTGCCATAGAACCAACCCAAAGCATATCTCTTGTTGAGGTTCTTAAGCCTTGTCTCCATCGCCTTGCTGTCGAGGAGCTCAGTATCGATGAAGTCAGTAAGCATCTTACTACTGTAGATGAAGCTCAGCACTGCTGCTATCGTGCTCGGTTCTCGAGGCAGAAACGGATGGCGCCGACGTGCGTACACCAACGTTGCGACTGAGATGACGCAGACAAGGATCAATACCGAAAGCCCAAGCGATACCCAGAACGAGATGTATGTCTCGTCTTCTGCTGACACTCCGGCATTCCCGCTGCCATTGACCAGCTTTTTCTTCAAGAAGACCCCACTGTCGACACTAAATGAGCCGATAGTCACAGATAAGATATCAAGGAATACCGAGCTTAGGCCAACAAGGGCAACAAGAAAGTGACCGTTGAGAGCCGCGCGGATAGGCATCCACCCATAAACTGTAGATTGATAATCGAGCGTTAAGCTGTTCTGTGGTGTTGCATTGCCTTTGGACAGCTGATAGAATGGTTCGATAAGACGCACGTCTGCTTCGAACGTGCTCCAGATGAGCTTCAATACTGTTGCGACCAAGATCGGTAGCCATGGTACTTGGTTCGGGATTATGCGTGCTTTTGTCAAACTGATTAATGGGACGCATGCAAGACAAATAATCAGGACAATTATGAATGGTATGCCAGCGGTCAGCTGGAGCATTATCGGGTGTGGGGAGCGAAGACGTCGTGAGCTGTCTTCGAACTCGTGCCTGTCTGGATAGGAGTTGAATTCGCCCTGCCAGATGGAGGACTTATAGAGCACATAGGTTCTTCGCGCCAGCCGCTCATGGATATCGCCACGGGTGGCCAGGTCGAGACCTTTGAAATCTTGAAGAATGTGCGATTTGGTTGCCATCGATGCTATACCTGCTATACCTTTAGGGTCACTCAGCAGGCCAGACTTGCGACGCAGTTGAAAGAAAAGAAATATCAGTATCACGCCCACAATCACATATGCTGTGGTGAGTAGGCGCGACCAGACGGGAACGACGAGTACCCAAAACGCATCAGGACACTGTATGTCGTGCTCTATCCTCCCGTCCCGGGAGGTGCAGGCTGGGTTTCTCTCGAAGTTGATAGACGGGTTCTGCAATGCGGGCGCAATAGTGGCTGCAACGATGTTCGCAAAAGTTGAGGCAAATACCGCCCACTGCCCAAGACGTGCCGCGTTGAATGGCACAAAGTACTGGAACATGGTCAGGTGGTCGAGATTCAGACTCGCTGATGCTCGGGCGCCTTGAAATTGTGACAGCTGATAATACGGCTCAAGTCGGCGGATGTCGAAATCCATGATTGAGAACAAGACCGAATATCCAATAGTGATCATGGTCGGCAGATACTTCCATACAAAAAACTTCCACGTAGGAATATCAGAGACTTGATTAAAGGCCAGAATGGCAGTGGGAAGCTCCCGATCTTGATACTGGAGCGACTTTTGACAAAGGAACTCCTGGAAGCCGGCCAAGCCAAATGCTATTAGTGTCAACATTATGATCCAGGGCGGCCGCATCGAAAACGGTTTCCAGTTCGGTATCTGAGGATCTGGGGGAAAGTAGTAGCTTTGCGTGTCCGGCACTGTGCTTGCTCGATTGAGACTCATGTCATCGAATGTTGTGCTCTGCCGGTGTCTGATACTAGGACCCTCCAATGAACTCAAATCCACACCCTCGCTGTATGCGATAATCTGGCCTCGTTCCTCTGCTAGGCTCTTCCCCAGTTGCCGCACAGTCTTCATGCGTCGAAGGTTGTCTTGCTCTACCTTTAAACGGTTGCGATTACCTGCCTGGTCAAGCCGAGAAGGATCACGTTCAAGTTTAGCACCAATGACCATGCCAGAGCCAAGCGACACCCGCTTTCGGAATTCGCTGAAGCTGGGTTTTTGTAGCGCATCACCTGCGCCGCTGTAGACCGTGTCTTGTTCGTTAATGCTAGCATGATGGCTTGCGTTGGGGCGTGTCACCTCTTTGAGCTCAATGCCGAGTCCTTCGAGAGACGGCAGATCGACTTTTACGTCGTCAGAATTTGATTCGTGGACAGTAGCGTAGTCCTTGCGCTGTGAAGGCCTTGATCGATAGCGTGATCCCTCCTTCCGTAACTTTGTCGTCAATCGCCGTAAAATCGATGGTTTTTGGATTTTGTGCGATACCTCGAGGACATCGGAGTTGATATTGGTCTTCGCAAGTGGTCGTGTCTCAGCAAAATCCTCCTCTCCGGTCTCATCAATAGCCAGCGTTTCGTCGGGTATCGAACTGTGCCTTCTATGGTGAGCGCTGTAGCTAGGCTGTGATGAGTAAGCCGACGCGCCGCCAGCCTTGCGGATGGGCTCAAAGCCGGCGAACGACCCATGACCACTTCCGTTCATTGTCGACTAGACCTCGATACTAGGTACGCAGTAACCAGTACTTTTGACTTGAGGCCAATTATCGAATGATGCTGCAGAGACGCCACATGCCTGACGGCGTTCATAACGGAACAAAAAGCTGAGCGCCGACGGGGGATTGCTTGCGCAGAGGCAGCCTGAAAGATCACCGTTCCGGTTGAGGCTGGCGGCGACACTGTCGCACAGAGATCAAATCAGAAAGCACGCTGCCGCTCGATAATATAGCAACATCGACTCTCAAAACTACTGTTGCAACAATCCACGAAGCGTACAGCTTAGCTTGTCCGCTTTCCAACCGGTATCAATAACAAGTAAGGCTAGCCTGATAGTCCCTTTGGAAAAGCGATGGTGCTGAATACTGAGGCGTGTTTGCGACTCGAGACGACCCGCTGCGATGGCACAGAAGAGGCTGCGATGGAAACATTTGTAGAAGTCGGCTGCTTGCGATATGTACGGAGCCAGAGATAACGACAAAAGGACAGGATCATCGAACCTCGTTCGTTAGCTCGTATCCTGGGAACCATCTAGATGGGTCAGAAGCATGAACTTACGGACGACCTAGAGCCTCGAATCACAGTCAGCCAGGGCTTAATCTCTTCTGATACGTCGTGCGTAAGCAAGGTGGATGCCTCGTATTCCTCGGATCCATTGACAGCGTCTACGGTAGTTATCTATCCCTACTTGTGGTTAGGCCGTCGTTGTTGGCAAGCTCGAGGTCCATATCTTGGCCCTTTGAGGGCTAGTCTCGGGGAAGCGAAACCAACCGTTGGGGCCATCGCACTGCTTATTGGTGTCTGGGATTAGCTGTCTTAGTCTGCATGTTGCGTAGCTTGCAAGGCTGAATTTGACACTTATGTTGAAGCAGCTGCAAAGTATCCGTCATGGTGCGTCGCCCAGATCCCTTTTCTGAATACGAGCTTCTTCAAAGTCTTTCCGTCCGACACGAGTCAGAGCGCGAGAGAACCCAAAGATGGCACAGCCGGCTGTCCAGCGATGATTGATTTGCTCCTACCACAAATGGAATGATCCGAGCTTTCTCAGTACAGTAGTAGGTTTTCCGAGCGCGTCCTGTACCTGCACTCCGCTTCTCGCAGACGTGGCGACGGGTTCAAAACCTAGCGGTTTGTGATGGTAGCTGACTACAAATGCAGACCTTGTAAAGCCCTTACTGCATGCAGGCAAGGCCCATCTGGTGATATGAAGGGCAGGCGCGGTGCGGCTCGTGAGCAGCGGTCGTGCATGATCTGTGCGCGATGTGTTCACCAACTGCCATCGGCACCGTGGGTCAACGCCGACTAATGCGGTACTGGCGACCTTTTCCAGCGGCAATGCATTGATACTTGAGCTATGGATCTCAATCAGAGTAGTATACGATTTGGTACAAAATTGTCAAGAAGAAAGACATCGTACTCAGAGATAACCATATGGTCGCCCTGCCCAACGAGGACACTAGACACTAGACTCGCCGACAGCCGCGACAACCATGCCGCCAGATGCTGGCTTCAACTACAACCCTCAGCGGCCCATACCCAACCTGTCAAACGGTTCGCGATATGGCTTGCGTAGCAACGATCGCTGCTGAAGCCGTTGTCGAGGTTCGTATAGTCCACACTTCCACTGTTGTAACTGCGCGCAGCTTGATAATAGACTTGAGCATTACTGCCATCGATACTCGCAACTCCCGCAGCCTGCCCGTGCTCGACCACTTTGTTGAGATACTCTGCGAGACCAGCACCAGACGATGTTCCACCGACACCATCTTGCACCATACCAGTAATTTTGTCAGCGGGACACGGATTGACCAGGTGGCTGTAATCACCTTGCCCCATCGGATTGCAGTCGTTCAGGCCTTCATGATCTTGCATGAGGCCAGGGTTGCCGTTTCCATTGGCTGTCCGCCAGACACGTACGCATCCCCCTGACTCTTGCATCATGATTGCCAGTATGAAGCGGTGATCAACACCCGATGAGGCTGCCGCAGCTTGAATTGCGTTCCAGATAAGACCGATCTCGGGATCGGTGGTGTCAGATCCTTCAGGCATACCAAAGATGCCAGTGCATGCGCGCTTCATGATCTCGGCATTTGAGTCGAACCTGGCGGTCGAAAATCAGTAAGAGTGGTCGTTTGCGCGAGACATCATGACTCACATTTGTTGGAACGACACCCATTGTGTCATCGCAGGCCAGCCTGCAGCAGAAGAACCATCGCCAGTATAATACTTGTACACGTCGATACCGGCTCCCACCCCATCATTGAGGCTGAGGGCACTTGATTGGGAGGCTGTGAATTTCTGGTTGATCGTTCGAGGGTTGAGATTGATTGGCATTGCTGACGCCAGGGCGACCAGAGCGGTGAAGACGAGAGGCTACATTTTTTCGCAGTTAGCATTCCGTGCCTGTAGCATCGGATACCGTATGGTCAACACTTACAACAAGAGACATCATTGTTACTCGCTTGACTGGTTCTGCGAGCTGTGTCGAGAAGGTTGAGTCTCGTCGATGGGAATTGAGGTCGATCAAGGAGCCGGAGTTGAGATCTATATAGGAGATCCATATGGGTACTTTTGTGTGGCAGTTGCGAGTCATTGAAACATGTCGTTTGTTTTGATCAGGTGCAATTGCAGGAGTGACTGCTACGCCAGCCGAGTGAAGCCAAGGACTGAACAACTACGCCGTACCTAGCTTTTACAGTAGTGATTTAATTGTCACAGCTGGCGTGTACCTTGACTCGAACCTGTGGCATATTGAAGTCCCATCTCTCTACTATTTCCCCTTCATTTGTCCTCGTCAGGTAGCTTAGAGCTGGTCTCTGTCATCTCGTGTGTGCGTGAAGGGAGAAAAAGCTACGTGTGTCAGCATCCTGCTCGCTTTGTGCTACCGCATGATGAGTTTGAAGTCAGCAACGATCTAAAGCAAAACCTGGAAAGAACAACCACTGCGTCCTGTGGGTAGGTCATGTCCTTTCGTTTTTGGCGAAGGGGCAAACCTCGCCTGTCGATGCCGAAGAACGGATGTTCATGGCCATGGAACTACACACAGCCGGCTATATGCAGCGGAACGGGTGTTCCCTTCACGGTGTATAGATCTCCTGGAGGCATGCGACCAAGACCTGAAGCACAGAAGCCATACCGCGATTGTGATGCTTTACAGTTGCACATTGTGAGCAAAGATTCATTCTTCCGTCTTGGAGGTGCCACTAGGGCAAGCCAGACGTGTAATAACTTCATCATCTCGAGGACTTCCCTCCAAAGACTGTGAATTGCAATTATGATCAAGACGGGAGAGATCCAGGAATGGAGCCACAAGCTTCGAAATCGCAACATCTCATCCGAAGAGAAACTGTTGTTAATCGTATTGTTTCCCCCGTTGCTTGGCGCTACACTCCTTATCCTCACTGATAGAAACCCAAATACGCAGTACAGATGTCACCAATATATAGTGGTACATGTCTGAGCGAAATTCATCGAAAATGGTGGTTTGGTGTTGTGGTGTTTGTCACTCATCATATTGGAAACGCAGGTTCTGCTTGACCGGACCTTGATCGCGAACAAGCCGGAGCCTGCTGAGTCATCTCGCATACCACTCACCGAACCGGTCTGGCAAAGCGGCCTCCGTGATTACCAGATTCGGAGCAGCAAGTGTGAAAGCACTGAATTAAAAATTGTTCGAGTTGAGATAGCCTGCAACACTGGGTAATATACACGATCAATCCCTTTCCTAGATACGCCGCCACCCGTTAAGCCTAATGCCGTTCCCGTGCCTGAGATGAGATGTCTCACTGTTCATACATCGCTCGCATCTGCCATCGAGGCTGTACACATGTCGCACCTCTCCTGCTTAGTACTTGACGACAGGCGCCTTCCATGGCCTTAGTTTCATCCGTCGTCGAGACTGTTCAGGCTTCTTCGGCTGGTTCTTGAGGAACAGGTGGTAGTTCGCTCGTAGGCGGCTCATGGCTGCCTTCGTTTGCGCTGCCGAATATTCAAGGATTATGCCTTGATGAAGGAACGAGAAGCTGGAAGACATCGATCTTGTTGGCTTCATTTTGAGGTGACTCTGGGTGGTACAATTTAATTCAGAATAGATGATATGATGATATGGTTCATCCTTGTGTTCATTACAGAATAGGTCCTTATAACGATCGACAGTGGGTCAGCTCGAGGGCATATCGATATAGGCCGCGCCGCACCTGCCTTCCTAGGAATGCTTTCAACATGTCTCGAGAGTACACATTTCACCACTAATTACGCTGCTACGCATAGAACATTTAAAGAGTCATACTGTGATTACCCCAGACCACAACAGTTCTCACAAATTTGGTACACTTGTCAAGGGGACCAGCCATTCAAGTGCGCAGCAATACCAAGTAACGACTACGACCAGCTCAGTCGCTATGGATCCCTTCTCTGGGGAGAGTGGTACGCCCACCAACGCTGCAGAACCGGCACATACAGCGAGCATGACTGACAAACCCCAGAACTTCTCAACATCACCACCGCTTTCTACACCCATGCCTATCAAACAGTCCTCGATTTCGACACCTCCTCCCTCTCAAGCAACAACAAGCCCCTTGCACAGACGCTAAAATACCGAGCTCAGATAGCACTCGGTCAGGGTCGTGATATCACAAGCACTCTTTCCAAATCGCGAGACGCAGCGTCCAAATCTCTGGTCGCTCTTGCCAAAAACGACCTTTCAGCCGCAACAGAGCTAGCAGACGGCTCAGACTCAGAAGACCCCACAGTCCAGATATGTGCTGGCACAGTCCTCGCAAACAACGGTGAATACGCCAAAGCGGCAGAACTCCTCTCGAAACACCAGGGAAGTCTCGAGGCAGTGTCACTGCTAGTCCAGATCCACCTTCAGCAGAACCGGACGGATCTCGCACTCAAGGAAGTTGCGGCTGCGAAGCGATGGGCACAGGATAGTCTACTGATTAATTTGGCCGAGGCATGGACGAATCTGCGCGTTGGAGGACAAGAGAAGTATCAGAGTGCGTACTACGTTTATGAGGAACTGGCGAGTGCGCCTGGCACGGCAAGTCCGACGGCGCTAGTGGGACAGGCTGTGGCCGAGCTGCATTTGGGACGCTATGAGGAGGCGGAGAGTGCGTTGAACCAGGCGCTGGAGGGGCAGAATGCGGATGTTCAGGCTGTTGCTAACGCGCTTGTGCTGCAGTACGTGGTTGGGAAGGGCACTAGTGATAGGGCGATGGAGCTGGCTGAGATGTTGAAGAGTAGAGATCCTGAACATCAGATGCTTGCTGATTTGGCTGAGAAGGAGAGTTTGTTTGACACCGCTGCGGCAAAGTATGCCCCAAAGGTAGCATCTTGAACGAAGACCGGTACAGGACAAGTCTCGAGACCTACAATTTGATGCATTACGTTCATGGTTGTCCTGCAAGCACACCCGCAACACACCAGACGGCAGTTCAGAAATGGGTTTGGGGTGGAGGACAGCTCACTTCTCACCTCACGCCCCACAGTGCTACAGGCCAGTCACTCGGAATGCACCATGAGGAATTGGATGAAAGAACGATACCAACGCGTGTCACAGTAGCGTGAGCCGTAGTAAGGCTAGATGCACGACGGATGTCACTGAAAGTAGAGACAAGGAAAGCATTACCTGACCTTTTGAACCCCACGAAGTAAGTGAACAGTCGAAATGATTCGAAATTGTGGTATCTTTGCTCCTGGGGACGTTCCTCAGTTTGTGCCTAACACTTTTCCCACCTGGTCCGATGCTTCGATGGTCGAGACTTGGGATGGCAGAGACACCGTATTTACATCGGCGTGCTCCAAATCACAGCCACTGGCATCTCGACACACTGATAATGCCGAACCTGAGTGACCCCGACCATACAACAGAATAACTTTCCACGCACAACATGGCACGCTTAGATGTTCGTGTCGTATGGCACTGGGCTCAGCGACTCAATGTTCTCCATCTCCACAGTTCGCGCACCCCTCGGCATAACAGGCTGTCTCTTCAGCTGCACACTCTCGCCCTTCTCCTTGGCCTCTCTCCTCTTCTTGGCGTTCTCCTTGACTCTGTTCAAGAACTCCTCTCTCGATCGCGATCGTGCGATGTGCTCGACTCGGACGTTGACTCGCTTCTCGAGGTATCGGTTGCCAACCTTCTTGTAGATGATGACACCGACGGCGGTCTTCGTAACGTTGTAGACAACGCCGGTCTTGCCGTGGTAGACCTTGTAGGGCATACCCTTTTGTACGGCACCGTTGACTTTAATGTCGACTATGTCACCGACCCTATAGGGAAGGGAAAACTCATGTTAGATCTTGTGTCCTGATGACCTTTCTAACAGAGTGTTTTTTTTAGCTGCTCACTTGTAGACTCGGAGGTAGGTTGAAAGGTTGATCGTTCCCTTCTTCTTGAAGTCTCGTGAGAAGGCATACTGCGATCGTGTTAGCCTGGTGGTTGTCGCATCGCTGAGGATCTACGTACACGAGTACCGGCTCGGAGACCAGCAGAGTGACCCATCTTGACGGCTGTTGAGTTTGGTCGGAGATAATTGTGCTGGACAAGAACTTGGTGTGGTGTTGGCTCGTCCTTACAAAATCCGCAGGAAGTTGCGACTGCGATCCCGCCAAGCGCACAGTGCCAAGGCGCTAATCGTGGCACCCGTCCCTCACGCCAAACTTCCCTTTGATGATCGTAAATTGTTCTCGATATCTGTTCTGGTTGACATCTCGTTGATTGTGCAGGTCAAGAATCGCAGTCATGGCTCCAAGATCGTACTCAAAGACCTACAAGGTCCCTCGAAGACGTAAGGAAACAACATGATAACACGAGCAAGAATCGCATGCTAACTACTTTGCAGCATTCGAGTCCGCTCGTCTGTATGTTCTTCCAGGCCACTGAGCAGCTGCTTGCCTCTGCTCAAGTCTATGGTTCTCTCTAACACCTCAATAGCGACTCCGAACTCAAGATCGTCGGTGAATATGGTCTGCGAAACAAGCGAGAGGTCTGGCGTGTCCAGCTTACTCTATCCAAGATTCGACGTGCTGCTCGGTAGGCACATCTCGCGCACACATTGACCACGCAATGCTGACGAACCTTAGTGAGCTCCTGACTCTGGAGGAGAAGGACCCCAAGCGACTCTTCGAAGGTAACGCCCTCATTCGACGACTGGTCCGAGTGGGTGTCCTCGACGAATCCCGCATGAAGCTCGATTACGTGCTTGCCCTCAAGGTCGAAGATTTCTTGGAGCGCAGACTGCAGACCTGCGTTTACAAGCTTGGTCTTGCCAAGTCGATTCACCACGCCCGAGTCCTGATCAGACAACGACACATCCGAGTCGGAAAGCAGATCGTCAACGTCCCGTCTTTCGTCGTCCGACTTGATTCTCAGAAGCACATCGATTTCGCTCTTACTTCGCCATTTGGTGGTGGGCGACCTGGTCGTGTGAGGAGGAAGAAGGCCAAGGCTGCTGAGTCTGGCGGTGACGGTGGTGAGGATGCTGGTGATGACGAGGAGTAAGCATGTGCGCACAGGCACATATCTCTCAATTCAATCTAGCAAGAAGCTCGCTATGGACCAAGCTACATGGAAGCCGAAGACAGTCGAAGTGATCAGCATTACCAGCGCCGAATACGAAGAGGTTACGGTATGCTACATGGAGCGCGGCAACATGAAGATATAGCATCAATGTCCCGCTATAGCAGAATCAAAATTAGCCGATGAAGAAGTCACCAAGCTTCAATCTTAAACTATTCCCTGGGTATCATGCATGCTTTCGTGTCGCCGGGAAAACCGTCCCCAAATGCCTTCCAAAACGCCATATGTCCAAGATCCAATTGCTCCCGTTCTCTTGGATTTGAAAGACTCACCAGTAGCCGCTCAGCATGATCAGTAGTCAATCCTGAATCCCCAGCAGCCCTCTCATCACGACCTCACTACTCTTGTACCATCTCCCCTGCTCCTCCAAGAGGTCCCTTCCACCCTGCTCCTTCGACCTCTGCGCGTCTCTCGCTATTCTCGTTATCTCGTTCCTCCTACTCTCAATCTCACCCAGTTCCCTCTCTGCCATTTCGCACTCCCTTGTCTTTCCCGGAATAGCCTCTTCCAATTCACTTATCTGCCTTTCCAGCTCCTCATTCACGCGCCGCTGCTCATCTAATAACCGTTCAGTCTCGTCCAGCGACAAGTTCATCCTCAGATCATCACTCCTTTCAATCTCTCCCTCCTTTTCCGCCAGTTGCCTCCTCAGCTCCTCCACTTCTGCCTCTAGATCTTCCACCTCACCAGGTAGCACCTCCAATTGCGCAACAGAAGCATTGACGCCATCATAACTGCTCGCTATCTCCCTCGCCAGCTCCTCAATGTCCTGCACCAGTGCTTCAACATCCACCTTCTTCGCCTTGAGCTCAGCCTTCATGAGCCCTAGTTTCTCCTCCAACGCCGCATTGTCTTCTGACGTTGCGAGAATCGGCGGCTCGCCAACTATACCGCGGAGGTACTTCTCCTTGGTCACCTGCTCGAGGTAGCTGAAGCGGAGTTTGGCGAAGAGGTCGCGATAGTGCTGGAGGTCGGCAGAGAGAGTCGAAGGGGAGAGAGAAGTATCGTTTTCTGACGACTCACGTGTTGTGCCATCTTGGGGTTGTGTTTGTTGTGGTTCTGATGCTAGTATTGGTTCTGCGAGCGAGAGGACGTTTAGCGGGGCTGTGTTGCGTTGAGTGTAGATCTGTTCCAGGAGTTGAGTTGACGTGATTTCAGCCATTAGGTTGTTGTGTCTTAGAGATGTACTTGAGTCTTCCCACGCAGATTGATCTGGGCAAAGGCTTTTGGCACATGCGATTTCAGAATCTCCATCTTTCTCAAGTCGTATTGCCTGATTGGGAAGAACGATAACATCGCGTCACCGGCAGCCAAGGACAAGAAGAAACAACTTGGCCACTTTTGCTGTACAGAACCGTAGAAACGGTTCTGCCTAGATGCTACCCTTGCTGAGGACTTGCAAGTCTTCGTAGACGTGTAATGCCGGACACAATTCCCTTCGCCCGTGCTCGCTCTAGTTCAAGTGTATGATGCCGAAACCCTACATGCAAGAACAAACATTTTTATTGCCGCGATCATCATTCCACCGCAAAGACCAGCCGCTTTCACAGACTTCGACAGCAGGGCACCTAGTATGCTGCCAGCAGCCTTAAAAGTTACACACTGTACAGGCAGGTCATCGTGTCCATGAAGCTGGAACAAACTTGGCCCTTGAATTCACGTCTTGTGGATACAGATGGCGCGGCTGTTAGAGCGACTACCGCCAATGTAGCTGCCCCTGGCATTGTCGTTGGAAGACAGCTCGATATCCTGCAAAGAGCTACTTCTAAAGTTCATTCACTCATGACTGATATCGTTGAGAGACTTTCCGTCAAAGATGAACATGACCCCCAGATCCAAGACTATATGAGAGAATTCGAGACACCAAGACTGATAGAGGCTGCCAGCTCTGATTAATTCGTGTCTGGTGAAAACGAAGGCAAGACTAGGCACGAACGAAAGAGCTTACTATGCTTCATCCGCTGTATGCTGAACGTCGCGCTGAACATGTCTACTTACCCCGGCAGCATTCTGGGTTCTTTGAGGCCAACTCTTATCATGACTCAGGCATCCCAGGATATGGCAGTCCGGGCAAATGACAGACTCTGATGACATTGTGCACCTGGCGTCCGGCAGAAGTACGTAGATTTCCATGGCCTAGCTTCGCGTCGAAGTGTTAGCTGCGACAGCTGCTTGTCAGTACTCCGCATGTCGTAGGCTGGCTGGCTCACCGTCAATCGGGCAAAACATACTTGATGACAAATCAAGACATGCCATGCCACTGATTGCGGTACAAACCCGCAGAAAAGGCGACCTGGCAATCACATCGTCTAACCTGCCACTTAATGATAGTTACCTCTTATCACAGGCGACTCACCACTCCGTGTATGTAAGCAGCTTCTCAATAACGACGAATCTTTTGCGGGAATGGGTCGAGAAAGCAGTTCTCAACAAGATGACAGCCTGGGGACTGATTTAGTCACTTCCGCTGTCGGAATTCGGCAGTACGTTGACGACCTGCAGGACAGATGCAGGCTGATGGGACGAAGCATACCGGTAGATACTATTCCGCATGCTTTTAGATGCCAGGTGGGACAAAGTCAAGAACGATTGGCGAGTGGCCAGATCCACTTTCATATTTCAGCTCGCTGACTGAGCTTTGGGCAATCTGCCGGGTTCCTGGGTCTTTAGCGTTGTTTTAGGTGCATGTCTTGCAGTATCGCAGCGCGCATCTTGGTGTCTTGACAATTGCTCTGCCGAATCTGATGATCCACGTATGATACGACGAGCGGGAATTTCTCGATCTGCCGAGTAAAGAATTTCTACGCCTACGTGGTAGGTGATGTTGTCAACTATAGACACGGCGTTAAGACCCCACCAATGGCGGGGTTCAAGATGTTCCTAAGTGATCGATGCCACTATCTGAACAAATGCTCCGGAAGCATCGCGTTGGTATAAAGCTTGCATATCCAGAGCCCGTTGCCGAAGTCTTCTCTCCTCACTATCACAAACCAGCATCAACATATCAAAACACTCGCAATAACAACCGGCAAGATGGTCAAAGTCGCAATCATCTACTACTCCATGTACGGCCATATTGCCAAAATGGCACAGGCAGAGAAGAGGGGTATCGAGGCCGCTGGCGGAAAAGTCGATCTCTACCAGTAAGTCGCAGACAACGTTGGGTAGCAGCGCAGGCGCTGACATAGCTAGGATTAAGGAGACTCTCCCACAAGAAGTCCTGGGCAAGATGCACGCCCCAGGCCCGGATCAGTCTATCCCCTTCGCTACACCCGAGACCTTGACCTCGTACGATGCCTTCCTTTTCGGCGTCCCCACCCGATACGGCAACTACTCTGCTCAGTGGAAGACATACATTGACTCGCTTGGATCGCTGTGGATGTCTGGAGCCCTGCAAGGGAAATACTTCGGTGTGTTCGTCTCTACCGGTACTCCTGGTGGCGGTCAAGAGACAACAGCCATCACAGCCCTTTCTGCCTGGATCCACCAGGGTATGGTCTATGTGCCATTGGGTTACAAGTACACCTTCGAGGCTCTTTCCAACCTCACTGAGGTCCGAGGTGGCTCTCCATGGGGTGCCGGCACATTCGCCGCTGGTGACGGCTCTCGACAGCCCTCAAACCTCGAGATTGAGCTTGCTGAGGCACAAGGAAAGCACTTTTACGAGCTTGTTAACAAGGTCAACTTCGATTAAATAGCTCATACCGACGAGGCGCAAAATGCGGGCAAGCAAGTAGTCCTGGCCAATGTCGTAAAGCCTTCCACTGCTCCCCCAAAACGGGGACAATAAAACCAGAGTTACGCTATAGAGACCGAGAACCAACAGGAAAATAGTAAGCTATGTCTTCCTAAAGGTTGCACGATTCTGTAGACTTTCGTTACCAAAGACTTTTTCCTATGATTCGTTCCATCCTCGTGTCGCAATGTCAGCCTGCATGTCATCGCTGACATTGAGTAAGAATGATGTGTACGCTTTCTTCCATTCAAGAACCAATTTGATCATGGCTTACCAGCACGATACCTGTCCCCCGCCGCCGTCTTTTGCGTGATCCGTCCTTTATGCTTCGCAAAAAGCATATTCCGCAGTCCCCACTAGCTGAGACGGGAATGTTTCCATCGATGCTCATCCTGACTAAGCCACCACGGTAAAAAGCCAAGATACAGGATCGCAACCGAGCGGAGCTCATGCATAAAACCTTCTATAACCCACAATCGAATTCGTGGTCACAAATCTGCACACAGATTCGTCAATCAAACCGTCCTTGTGGTCTAGGTATGCTTTCGCCCGCCTCGTTCACGATGATCTAGTACGCTAACTGCGTTCCATAGTGGTATGATTCTCGCTTAGGGTTCACCCTACAGCTTCAGGTTGCGAGAGGCCCCGTGTTCAATCCACGGCAAGGACCTCGGTTTATCTTTTTGCGTTTTTGGCGGGTTTGGTGTTGAGAGAAAATGTCATGTTGTGGTAGAATCCGATCGGCCGCGACAACTGTAACAGCTGCACAACTCTGTCCTGCATGTCGATGTCAGCGACAAGATCTTCGGGCTGGCGTTGACATCCACGGCAAGGACTTTGCCATTTGCTTCTTGCGGTTTTTTGTGTTGTAAGAATCTGGTCGGTCGCGACTCCATCTCATTCGCGACAATTGTAATGGCCGTACAATCCTAGGTCCTGCATATCGATATCACAATGATAGAGGTCTTGCGGTTGTCAATGACATAGCGGATATTCGTGATCTCCAGAATGCGAACGACATTGATTACAGGTAAGGCAAGAGCCATTGACTTTCGGCAAGCGCACTTAGCTACCACCTTCCTTGCATTTGCGTTGATTGCCCTACGCTGTGATGCCTGATGAACCGATGCCCATGAGACGCGAGACTAGCAGAGACGACAACAGCCGCAGTAGTGAAGCACATAACCCCGTACCACAGAAGACAGCATGCACATATGGAAGTCTCCTACTACGTAAGAAAATATAACAGAGCGACTTAGCACTCTTCAACGGCATGTTCATGGACAGTGCGAGTTTCAAATTCCTAAAATCAGGCATTCTCATGGCAGCGTACAAAAATACTCCAGAATCACCAAGACAAGGCAAAACTGCTCTTCATCGTACACTGCCATAAAACCGTGATTTCATGAATTACCACTTGAGCAGCCTACTCAATATCCCATGGCTGGTCTTCATCGTTTCGTATGTATGGTACGGGCGCATCAGGCCCGTACTTGACTTGGCTGATCGTCCTTCCATTTCCCAGGAATGCCCAGATGTTGTCCGGATCTCGATACGTTATCTCGTAGTGCTCATATCGCGGGTGCCGCATGAACTTCAGATGATGCAGCAGACTTCCAGGCCAAATGTGGACCTGGGAGATGTTAGTGACTCTGTAACAAGAGGAGTGATGAGGGGTCGTGGATGCAAAGTAGCTAATGACCGAGCGACATATATCCTCAGCTTCGACGCTGGACTGTAATCTAGTATCAAGCGAACTTACCCTTCCGTCTGGCTTGTTCTCTTTGTACCACGACTTGCAGTCTTCGGCCCAAATACTATGCTTGCGGTGCCATGCATCCATGTATAGGTTGAGTTGCGTGGTGACTGACTGCTTCGGCTCCATGCACTTGATGTGGTCCTCTTGCATCTTCCGACAGCATTGGAGGATGTATTCCATCTGCGACTCGTGACTTGGCAGAGTGCAACCTTGGCCCCAGTTGCCTCTCGGGCCGTTGATCACGAAATAGTTTGGGAAGCCTGGTGCCGCTATCGACCCATACACGTTCGGCTCCGTCTGGTTTTGCATTACCTGGCCTTCTGTGCCGGTGATCTTGTAATGTGGAAGGTACTGGACATGGAAGCCTGTGGCACACGCCAGGATGTCGACTTCGTGGATTGTCCCATCGACAGTCTGAATACCGTTCGGTACTATCTTGGAGATACCCTCAAACACACAGTTCACATTAGGCAGAATCAAAGCTTCTAGATAACCTTCGCCCGGCGTGAGACGACGGCATCCAGGGCTCCACTCAGGAATGAAATGCTTCTTCAGGTCGTCTCGGTCGCCCAGTCGTGCCGCCATAGAGTCCTGCATGTGCTTCTTCGCGGCAAGATTGAGCTCGCTACCTCTGTAGAACATTTCCCATCCTCCCACTATGGACTTCTCGACCCTCGTGACGTAGTCAAGGTGATACTTCGGATCGTCTCGGAACCGCTGCTTCTCCTTTTCCGTATACTGGTGTTTCCCAGCAGCTTGAGGATCTTGTGCATCCGGATCCGCCTCTTTGTTTGAGACGTTCGTGGCAAATTGAGGGGCGATGTAGGTTTGGTTTCGCATGAACACTGCTAATGAAGCTGCTGTCTTGGCGATTTGAGGTACCATCTGGATCGAGGAGGATCCAGTGCCGATGACGGCCACTTTCTTGTCCTTCCAGTCCAAATCCTGGGGCCAGTTGGCTGAATGGGCAATCTGACCCTTGAAGTCGTGCAAGCCTGCGATATCTGGCCATTTCCATTTTGTCAAGACGCCAGATCCGTTGATCAGTACGTTGCATGTGTCGGTGAAAGTGCTGCCTTCTTTTCTTCTCAGCTCGACTTCCCACTTGCCGGATAGCTGGTCCCAGGTCGCACTAATGATCTCAGTGTTCAGCACCACAAATGGCTCGAGATTGTGTTCCTGGTAGAAGTTCGTCATATAAGTCTGGATCTCTGGAGCGTAGCTGTAGTAACCACTCCACTCAGGGTTGCGATCAAAAGGGAAAGTCGGTTAGTAGGTTAGTAAACCTCGTACTTCAAAGTCTAGTCGCTTACATAAGTATGTGCTGGAATCTGTGCATTTGTGCATTTAGCTAGGTATACGATATGTCAGGGAAATTTGCATCCTACGTCGCAGGCGCATCCAGGGTACTTGTTCTCGTACCAGGTGCCTCCAATATTGTCGTTCTTTTCGTAGCACACAAGCTCGTAGTTCTTCAGGAACTTTCGTGCTTTGTGCGCAGCAAGCAAGCCACTCGCTCCCATACCAACATGGATGATACGGATAGGGTCAGGATCACACATCGGCCTTTCCGGCACGAAGAAGTCCTGGTCTTTCGCATGAGGCATGATCAACAAATTAGGCCTGTTGAAGCTCTGTTACAAGGTCTGTAATAGACAGATAGTTTCTGATAGAAATGCAACTCGTGCCTTGTTACTCAGCCAAAGCGTTAGGTGCTTCCCTTAGAGCATGCTTTATCACCCAGATGTCGGCCCAGAAAGAAGCAACCCCATGGGGAACTTACCGAGGCTTACAACTGAAGCACGACCGCTTTTCTAGAGTCAGCAGCACAGACTCAATCCTCGGTGTCCCTCATGATACATTTCAATTGTGGTCGTGGTTAACCGGTGATGATACCGAGATCATCAATCTGAGGTCTTACTAACAAATCGCAATCAATAGCATTGTCGAGGGCAGGAGAAGAAGACGTGATCATCAAGCTAAACTCTTTAGAGGCTATGTGGAAATTAGGGTCTGACGGGTTCTCATTTGTGTCTGATGGACCTAAGGGGCTACTTCGCCCAGACTCTGACTGTGATACGGTACAATGGAGATGCCATCAGAGCTCGACGAGTTGTCTGCGTAAAGCTGTCAGAAGCAGAAGCTCGTAAGGATTTCTAGTGACCAAAGAACTCAACGACAGGCACACAAGCAGCTATTTCCCAGTAAATACACAAACGAGAGTACTACTGTGGCACGACTGACTTTACGATGGAGCAAAATGTCGCTCGATAAATCGTTAAGTAGATCGTCCAACGTCCTCATGGCTCGACGCGTTTGCTATCTACCCTTGAAACGCACGCGCAGTCATCAAACGCGTTCGTGTCCGTCATGCTAACCACGCCTTCTGGTCTTTTCACTCTAGAAACTTGCTGCTGGGATCCCGGCATTGCATCGTGCTCAAGAAATGGTCGGCACCATGCTCTGCCACTGGCACTCAGTGCATCGGCAAAGCTGTATATTCTAGCATTCTCGACTCCGCCACCGAAACAGGTCACCAGCTACTACTGACATTCAGAGAGATGCTACTATAAGCTGGCACGACTTTTGTGCAACGGTAGCCGCACTGAGGACATGCAAGTCATGCTCGATCATCGAAGACAGAAACGGCTAGTCAACCTCTTGGTTCAGCTTAAGGTCCTCTCCCGATTGCGACTCAATGACCCACTCTGGGTCGTATATGCCTTCAGGCTGTAATATGCCACTGGGGTAAGTACTCCAGAATCGCTGCACCTCAAATTGAGTACCTTGCGGCCAACACGCAAGTCCAGAAGTATGTTCTTACATAAAAATGAGTCCAGGTAGGTCTACATTGAGGCTCAGTGTGCCCTCTGATAGCTTGTCGACTGGACGCGTGCCTGCCAAGATGGTGTATGATATTGCAATCATTGGTGCCGGACCTTGCGGACTGGCGATGGCTGCTCGCCTGTCAGAGCAAACGCCATCAGCTTTGTTCACGAATGATGAGCATGCTAGATATTGGAAGAAGCACAAAAAGCAGGCAAATTCACTTGAACAGGAGCGCAGAAACCGGAAAGCGTCAATGGATAGCGGCTATGGAAGTGAAGAGGAGAAAGCGCGCGATATGTCATCTCGACCCTCGATGGTTGTGCTAGACGCCGACTCAAAAGAATGGATGGCAACCTGGAAGCAGCGATTTCAGAATCTTAAGATAAGCCATCTTCGAAGCCCACTGTTCTTCCATCCAGATCCAAGCGACAGAGACGGTCTTTTAGCTTTCGCTCACGAACAGGGCCGAGCGGAGGAGCTCCGCGAGATACCCAATGTGGTTGGCAAAGAGCTCAGCAAGCACGAGAAGAAGCGTCAGCACAGCCGGAAGCAAGCAAGAACGACCGCACGTCACCTTCGCGTTGATGGCCGAGATCAAATAGATTACTTTACTCCATCTACCGCATTGTTTGACTACTATTGCGACAATATTATCAAACGCTATCACCTAGATGGTCTTGTTCAGCAAGCCAAAATCACGGACATCCCGTATGACCCTCACGGAGAAGGAATCGAGCAGGGCTTGTTCACTCTGTCAACGTCGGCAGAAGCCACCCTACACAGCCGCATTGTCATCGTCGCGAGTGGCGCCTCATCACCACCATCAATCCCCAACTTCCATCAACTTCCGCTCCCAGACCAAAAAAGGGGCAGTATCACCCACGTGTTCGCCTCAAACGGCATGAACCTTCCCTCACATGTCCAGCACAAGCTCACCACAACAGATCCCTCCAATCAAATCAACATCCTCGTAGTAGGTGGCGGCCTAACCTCCGCCCAACTCACCTCTCTCTTCCTCTCCCACGACCCTCGCATCCACATCCACCTCCTCCTCCGCCACTCGAAATTAAAATGTAAACCCTTCGATATCGATCTCCCGTGGGTCAGCAAAACCCGTAACCACCTCATGTCGACCTTCTGGAGCGCCGACTCCGACTCCGACCGACTATCTATGCTCCGCGCCTCCCGCAATGGCGGCAGCATCAACCCGCCCTTCGCTCGCCTCCTGAAAACATACGCCGAGAAAGGCAGATTGACCATCCACACGGACACACAGCTCAATCTCGACGAATCCTGCACCTGGAATGAGACCCTCAAGCTATGGACCCACCTCACGATCCACCCACCGCCCTGCGTCCCAAGCACGGCGCACTTCCCCTTCGCAGCCGGCATAGACCACATCGTCTGCTGCACCGGCGCAGCACCTTCGTTCAACGCCATCCCGTTCCTCACCACCCTGCGAAAAAGCCACCCGCTCGCCACGCTCGGCGGTCTCCCCGTGCTGAACGACGAGTTGATGTGGGATGACGCGGTGCCGTGTTTCTTCACGGGCGCACTGGCGGCGCTGAGACTGGGGCCTGGAGCGGCGAATTTGATGGGAGCGAGGGTTGGCGCCGAGAGGGTCGCGTGGGGTGTGGAGGGCGTGCTTGGACAGGGGCATGTGGGACCGGAAATTGATGGGCGGTCCACCGAAAGGAAAGATATGGCAAATGCGCGTAGTGAGTTTACGGGGAGCTTTAGTAATCAGTTTGCTGCGTTGGATGCTAAGGGTGTGGAAGATGGATGATAGGTGCCTTTCTCTGGTGTGCTGGGCTAGGTAGATCCAATGCTCGATCACTCGGTATCTCACTAGGGGTGGCTTGCGTTTGGCCACTCGGCAGAGTAGCGGCAGACTTCGTCTCCTCATGATCCCGTTTTACGATAGCATTAGATAGAGTCTAGAGAACATACAGAGATGGTATTAGAATGGTTTACAACATAGTGTACAAGCAGTCTGCGCAAGGCTGTCATTCAGACTTCTGGCGAGCCTGAGCCATTGTCCTCGTCCTTTTTCTGACAAAATCATCGAGCTCCATCACAGTCTTGTATGCAGAGCGTACAAACGCTTGGAAGCGCTTGGGATCGCTGCCTATCATTCCTCGGTCCTCAACTCTGGACGTAGAGGACGCTGGCTCGGCATTGTAAGCCATACCACGCAGCATCGGCTGCTCGACGATCCGCACAAGCTCCGATCGACTTTGAGCGTGGTTTAAGCCAATCTGGGTGAAGCTCAGATGTTCCAGCAACAGCTTTGGCGCTCTCTTCTCCTGTGTTCCATCCAGTTGGGTGGATGCAGGAGTGGTTCCTAAGGGGTACACTGCAGCGTCAACAGCCTCGATGCTACCCAGGGCGTATCGAGTCTTTGCAGGTGCGGTCCCGGTTTTCTTCGTCGCATCAGCTTCGGTGCTGGTCTTGTCGAAGTCCCTGATCTTGCCTTGTGTCCCGTTTTGCTGTGGCGCAGTGGCTGTTGTGTCCATGCTCGCGTGTTTGAGATTGGAAAGATCTAGGGAGAGTACGAGGTTGAACAGATGCTTGATACTTGCGTTTGTATGAGGCTTTGTGGGTGTGTCATCAGATCTCAGTAGTTGTTCTGCGATCTGAGCTAGAAGTGGTGCAAATCGCTGTTCGACAGGTAACCCGCGTCCAGTAAGGATGTACTTATCCCTGCGGCTAAATTTGAGATCGACAGGAGTGTTTGGGAGGAGCAGAATCTGAGAGGATTTGGGCGAGACTAGTGAGACTTCTTGAATTTCCAATGACGACGGCGTGTCAGGCATCACAGTTGCGTATATCTCGATCCGAGGGTGCGAGTCTGGGTTCGCGGGTTGCAACGTAATACAAAGTGTCTGGTCGCTAAAAAGTGATATCTCGGGGTCGTCTGCAGAAGAAGTTGCAGCGGCCAACGGTAGGCGTTGCGCCAAGAATTGCGGTAGAAGTGGTATTGCTGATACGAAGCCTGTGACTGGGCTGGCATGGGAAGTTGGCGAGCCAACAGGCGGTTGGTCTGCCTTGTTATGCTGGAAGATTGCTTGACCCAGCTCGACGGAGTAGTCTGGGGAGAAACGAGCGGAGCCATAATTTTCTGCTGTTGGCAGACTATCTGTTGGATGAACCATCGGCTTAGCTTGCATTGCGTCTCGCAACCTATTCGCAACTTCTAGTTCCCTTTCGCCGGCTTCACGCCTTGGTGCAAATATCACCCGGTCAGGAGTGCTGGACGACAGATGTCGGTAGTGTTCGATCGAGGTACTGGTGTATATTGGTGCGGCAGAAAGATTATCGAGTGTCTCCAAGGACAGCAAGGGCGACTGTGAAGCCGTCACTTGCTGTTCCGTCTGCCAGCATATAAGCTCCCGCTCGAACCTCTGCAAGTTCGTTTCTGAAAAAGCCCAGCATTGCAACTTGGTAGCGTCCTTCGAAGCTCTGACCAGGACGCAGAGTCTCTTCATCATTTCTTGTAAGCGAGAATGATCTGCGGTGTTTGTCTTCAAGAGTGTTCCAAGGACGGGAGTAACAGCAAAGGTCTTGGTTCGGGTAGTGCCTTGCTCCACAATGATCTTTTTCATCTTCTCGATATCTTTGTCTGTCCCGTAGATCCATAGCAGTGCCTTTGCTGGATTGTATCTCAACAGCATATCAGGCGAGCTCGAGACACATGCGGCATATCGGGCAGTCATACGTATGAGTTCGTGTTTGTGAGGGGAGACAGAGATGGAGGCTGCCATAGGCTTTGACGAGTCGGCCACGAGAGTGCCGGTGTCGAAGCCCCAGATTTTGTCGAAGATGAAAGCGACCAGCACTTTCTTTGATACTTCGGATTGACGATGTTGTCTCCCTGCTTTGGCTCCCTTGACGGAGATGTAGGTCTGGAGCTGAGGCTTAGAGAAGCCGGAGAGTAGAGCGTGCTGATACTCGCGCAGTGTGTCAGGGAGCGGCTTATCGGTATGCTCTGCAATCTCTCTCCTCAACTTTTCGATGTTTTCAATGACCTCTGAAGGAGAGGCCGGTCTTCGCTCTTCTGCAAGTGTCTCGCGGATGCTCAACTGCGGCTTCTCCTGGGATATTGGTGGTCCTGCTGCATCTCCCACTTGGTCAGCCTCAGCATGAGGCACATCACGGCCGCCTTCTCGGTGTCGTGGTTTGCTTCTACCTTGTGGTAGGAGTAGGACCTCAGCTGGCTGCCCAAGAACACTGACTCCCAGGTCCGCAGTTGGGGTGGGTCGCCAGTGCCGGAACCTAGTTCGCGGTCTGTCATCGTTGAACCGGTCGATCACGTGGCGGGCGGGTTGGTCGTCGTCGTTGGGGTCGTGCTCCTGCTGAAGAGCGACAGCACTGGCGCTTTGCCATCTTCTCCGGACTGTGTTCTGGACATTGGCTCTGGAAGCAAGTTTATGCTGGCACTGCAGGCAAACATATGCTTCGCTAGTGGCACGGGCGAACATGAAAGTCAACCAAAACGCAAGTCAGCCAGTAACACACACAAGACCAGAATGACCAGGAGTGTACGGACCTCGACACGCGACTCGTACTCGACATCCTCGCCGACTCGCTTTTTAGACCTCCAGGCATCAGGTCTTCCAGGCACTAGATATTAAGGCATCAACTTTACACACGTGTCACCAAGAGCACGTGACTCGGAAACGTAGTTCCTGCCTGAGTTGCCCACCGCAACAAGGCTGTGACATTTCAGGAGCGTGGGGGGCGGCGCTGCGGCGTGCATCCAGAAATTGGGAAAGTGCATACATGGTAACTTTATTGTCTGAACGGTCGCTGCCTCTTGAAGTCTCGTTCACGAAACAACTCATCTCAGCTCAACTTCATCAACCATCCCAGCGAACGAACATTGCTCGCGCCACATCTTGACTACTCTCTCACTGTGCACTAGAAGACGACACTCTCTCAGAGTCTCGCTGTGGTTCAAAAGAATATCGTGTTGCAACATCCCTACTTACGGTTGTTCTGAGGGCGGCACCCTATAGTGACGAGCTATGGCTGGAGAGTCGAGGTAAGAACAACGACGTGATCACAGTCGAGACTTGTGACGCTGATGCAACGCGACAGGCAGGAACTACTTCACTGGCTAAACAGCCTGCTCCAACTCAACATCACCAAGGTGGAACAGTGTGGAACTGGGTAAGGATGCCATGACCGCAGTAGATTCATGGCTAACATCCATCCATAGTGCTGCGCTATGCCAGGTCTACGACTCTATCTTCCTAGATGTGCCCATGGCTAGGGTGAGGTTCAATGTCAACACCGAGTATGCCTATATACAGAACTTCAAAATACTACAAAGTGAGCCTCTTCCCCGAGCAAGAGGTCCACTACTGACAGGTCACAGACTTGTTTACTAGACATGCCATCGAGCGCACCGTCCCCATTGAGTCCCTCACAAAATGCAAGATGCAAGACAATTTGGAGTTCCTGCAGTGGAGTAAACGTTTCTGGGACGCCAACTTCCCTGGCCACGACTACGATGCAGTAGCACGAAGGAAAGGCGCAGGTGTCTCAGCGCCCGCCCAAGCCGCTCCAGTCTCGGGTAGAACCTCGACAACAACTTCGCGGAAGGCACCTTCCACCACAGCTACCGCCAGATCGACGCCACGAGCAGGCGGTGTAGCAGCAGGCGGTGCAGCCTTGGGCGGAGCCACAGCTTTGGCGTTACGGCAAGAAAACGAGACTATGAAAGAGGCCATTACAGGGCTTGAGAAAGAGCGAGATTTCTACTTCAGCAAGCTGAGAGATATAGAGTTGCTTTTGCAGACTGCGGTGGAGCAGGACCCCGAGCTGGACAAAGACGACAACGGCATGATCAAACAGATTCAGGCCATCTTATACAGCACCGAGGAGGGATTTGAAATACCAGTCGAGGCTGAGGGCGACGCGAATGGGGAGGAGCCCGAGACATTCTGATGGTGACGATGTAACGAGTGACGCGAATTGACGATATGAGCTGGTCGATATACGGACACAGAATGCACGAGGTAGAGGACCCCCAACCCCAAGCATCAGACTGCGGAAACAGGTGTTGCCACATGGTAGAGCCCTCGCGACGAGATCGAGGTGATAAGGAGGTTCACGACCTGGAAGAAGAGCAGCTGCGCAGCCCTTATACCCAACTGCTTCCATTGAGACTACACCAGCAACTTCAATCTTCTAACTAGGCACGGCCGCGGCTGCAACCTAGTCTATGATATTCTGCTGGACTCTACCTGTTTTAGCCACCGTAGGTTGGTGGCCATACATACCATCATAATTCTGATCGTGAACATTGGCAGCAAATACCCAAGGCCGTCTTGGTTCTACCGGCGCATGGAAGCCTTCAAGCCAGCTCGGCGTCTCGTGGTCCCGTACCTGCCGCATACGTGATGTATAGGGAACAATAGAGATCAGTTCTTTAGTGAGGCGTTCTGAGGCAGGCAAGTCGATCGGTGAAATAGCTTGAATGGTTCTCGGTGTGGATGTCGGACTGCGGCCGACCACGCTACTAGTGTCGACGGCGCACGCGGTTATTTTTGGTATTATTGCCTCGTATCGGCGCGTGGCCTAACCGGACGCCGATGCTTTGACGGGACTGAAAAACATTCAAATGTACGATCAGTCTCACCGCAAGCAAGGGAGTTGAATCTCTTATACATCACCGGTCATCGAGGACGCACATAGACACCTCTTGTATATCACTGCGATCATTATAACACCATCGACGATTATAGCATTGGCTTGTTCTCGGAAGATCAGGAGTCACGGCAAACAGCTTGAAGGAAGCTCGAAAAGCATTACTCCGTGTCATCAAGCCATCGTGTTCGATCGCCTAATCATTAACCCATCGGCATACACATCATGGCAGCTCTAAGGACGAGCTTCAAGGTAGCCGCTGTTGGCGCGGTTGGGGCCAGTGCCGCCTACTCAGGCTACCACTACTACAGCACGACCAATGTCTACTTCACAGCACATGCCGAGTCGCTGCCATCCGACTCACAAGCTGCCCTCAAGAAGATGGAATGGAAAGGGTTCACCGAGATGAGGCTCCAGAGCGCCGAGCAAGTGAATCACAATGTGAAGAAACTCACTTTCGCCTTGCCAACAGAGGACTCGGTGACCGGCATCTCGCCCATCACGTCTCTCCTCACGAGACACACGCCGGAGGGAGGCTTTATCCCCGTCTTTCGACCGTACACACCTATCAGTGACAACGATGAGCGGGGCACTGTCACTTTCATGGTGAAGCACTATGAAGGCGGCAAAGGCTCGACGAAGATGCACTCTCTCAAGCCTGGCGACAGCATGCTGTTCAAGACCCTCCAGGAATTTGACTACAAGCCCAATCAGCACCAGTCCATGCTCTTCATCGCCGGCGGCTCAGGCATCACGCCAATCTACCAACTCACCCGCGCCATTCTGAGAAACCCCGACGACAAGACCAAGATCAGTCTCATCTACGCCAACAACACCGAAGACGATATCCTGCTACGGAAGGAATTCGAGGACCTCGAAGCAAAGCACCCAGGTCGCTTCCAGAAGGTCTTCACAGTCAGCAAGAAGACTTCCTTGGGGGATGAGGTACAGACGGGTTACGTCGACAAGGAAATGATCAGCAAAGTCTGGCCAGGCAAGGCGGCAGGTCAAAAAGTGCTCGTCTCCGGACCACCGCCAATGACCGAGGCAATTGCTGGCGCCAAAGGAATGGCTGGTTGGACACAAGGAAGTGTTGGCGGTATCCTGAAAGAACTGGGCTACACGAAAGAGGATATTCACAAGTTTTAAGCTGGAGGAAGACTCGTGTTTTGCTCGGTGTCTACCTTTTCTATTTAGAAAGGAGAGAGCTTCGGAGGTTTAGCGCAGAACATGCTCCTGTATTTACTACGCACATACCACTGCTACCTGCTCCCAATAGAATAGACAAGTAGAGATTAATAGTACGCATACTAGTGAGGGATTCCACAATCAATGTCGTGCCACGCTTCCAAGGATGTCAAGCTTTGGTACCTGTACAAGTGACGAGTAAGCGACCCGGTACTCGGGAGTTACTGTTCCAGGCCTTCCACAAACGAAACTTTATGCAAGCTGACATGTGCGCCGCTTTCTTACTTGTGACTTCGTCATGCCGCACGCAGCCCGCAACATGCTCGCTGCTAGGTCGGGAAACGATACATCTGGGAAGGTGACATTGTTCTATAGCATCACCCTGCTCCCTCTCCTGGTCAGCTTTAATGTCGAGGACTCACAGACTCAGATATATTTCGGACGTAGTGGAGACCGAGGCTGAGACTGAGACCGTGACTGCCTAAGCTGACACGTCGTGGGCCCAACTCAGTCGGGTTGCTACTTCCCTCACTCGCTTATCAAGCCGATAACACGGTGGCACGGCAAGCAGTCTCGGTGATGCAAGCATTCGGTACGTCTGTCATGCTCTGTACTTGTTGCACCTTCTTGTCATGGGTTCCATGCCCTGGCCGCGACCATGCTGCGAAAGCAAGCGCTGAACAATCTATCTTTTACAGTACCCAAGAACCGAAAGGTGGACACGACGTCCCAGTACTACGTCTGAGTGCAACCACTGACAAGCACATAGCCCAGGTTCGACTTGACCTTGAGCCTGATCGATCTCACCAACATCCCCCTCGTGGTGGGCCAAGTCTACATCAAATGGCACCTTCCGTCCTCCAGCAGCGCCGAGCACCGTGGCCGCACCGACAAAGCTACGATCAAAGAGCATCGCGCGACATGGGACTACGTCAAGAACATCCCCCTCAAGTTGACCATCGACAAGAATCAAGCTCTCCAGCCGTGCGACATCATGTTTGAAATTCTACAAGAATTCTATGACGGCAGACGAGGCGGTCGAGTACATCTTGGAAATGTCAAGCTCAACCTGGCCGAGTACACCAACACCCCCGAGCCGGCCGTCGACGACCCTGATCCGAATGGCGACGGGAACGGTGTGATCATGAGACGCTACCTCATGCAGGACTCCAAGGTCAACGCAACCCTCAAGGTTGGTATAGCAATGAAACAGATCGATGGAGATACAAACTTCGTGCCTCCGCCTCTGAAGAGTGCCATGGTCATAGGGGGAATAGCAGGCATCATCAACACCGAAGCAGGCGTGGCAGAAGACATGCCCAGCATTGCGCACAAGTCAAGGGAGCTCTCAGAGGCACAGGACATCTACAGAAAGACACTGGCCGCAGCATGGGCATGCGAGAAGGGTGAACTGGCCCCGGACAAGCTCGTTGAGGATCTGTTCGCCGGCGGCGATGGCGGCAAGTTGGATGCCCCCACGTCCATCAAACGACTGGGTCCGAGCATGCGCCCTCCCTCCGCCCAAGAGGACAGCAGTAATTCGAGCGATGCTGACACACGTCGTGATCGACCTGACATCACGCGCGAGGGCAGTACGCTGTCACCGGATATGGCGCGCAATGGACACCGGAGAGGTGGCAGTAGCGAGGTCACCCGCTCAGGCTCTCACAATTCCTACGCAACTGCTGTGAGTGGGAGGATGAGCATCGAGCAGCAAATGCGACACAGCCAACCGACACAACAGTCACACCACTCCTCTCACCGGCGGAAAGCACAAGCTGACTTCCGCGAGACGACAGAATTTGACCTGAGGGACGATTTGAAGAGTTGGCAGATCCATGTAAGTTGAAGTTCACATCAATCCGTTCTATGACAGCTGGGAGAGTGGAAAACCAAAAGTCAGCCTGCCTTGCAAAGGCACTGTGACTCAACTTTGCGCCTGGGCTGCATCTGCCTGAATCTGAATATTCCCCGCACCCGCACTAGTCAGAGATTGGACTCGTCCTACCAAGGCAACACTCCATGCAGCCTAATGACAGGCAACTCTCGAACACATGAAAGATCTTCATGCGTTACAGATTGCTGTCTACAGAGCGAGCTCTAGCTTGTCGACCAAGTTCGTTGAAACCGAAGAGGTACTGCTGGCAACGAGCATCAAGCAATAGCTTCCATTTCCGATCTTCACACTGATCCCGCGACTCACTTCGCCTCTCAATGTCCTTTATGGCAACCATGGAAGTCGCCATTGAGAACCCTATCATTGAGCCAAAAGAGCTCTTCGAACCACCCGTCGTGGAAGCTGACACGCTCCTACCCAGCGAACTCCTCCGGGACACAACAACAGATGATGACGACGACTGCGTGATTTGTTATCAGACACTGTATCGTCCTGCGAAGACAGAATGCGGCCACTCGGCATGCGAGTCATGCATGCTTCACTGGGCTCTAATGGCGATGGACGTCAAACCGGAAGATCAGCAATTGTCGGTAGCGCTCTCAGTTGACGGATTGAAGTTCAAGTGTCCAACATGCCGCACCTACACATCTGCAACACTCGATTCTTGGCGTGACAGGCTCCTCAAGTCGAGTCACCCAGAAGATTACGCTTCTCGCCTCGCAGAACTCGGTACCTCCGATACCGGTCCCGAAGACGAATACGCAATACGGACAATGGTTCTCATGACCGGCAACTCTCACCGCAAGGTGCCGCCTTCAGTCTCCCCGTATACAGGCATGACGTGCACACACGAATGGACGTTTTTCATCCAATCATCTAGACAAGACCTGATCGAGCAGGTAGATGTCATCCTCCACCCAACTTTCAGGCAGGATCGCCTGGTAGTATTCCATGAGCCGCCGTTTGCAGCAACGCATATGGGCTGGGGCTATTTCACCATTTTTGCAGGCATCACGCTGAAGGAGGGGTGGGAGTGGATTGATGAGGAGCGGGCGGTGGACTCTGATGCGCAAAAAGGCCGAGTGAGCGACCGGTTGCCAGTGGAGTGGGTACTCGATCTTGGTGGTGGCGGAAGCCAGAAGAACAGGTTGCTCAAGATCAGGAAAGTAAGGAGAGACCAGGATGGCGAAGGGAGGCAAGACGTCGAGGATGAGCTGGACCTGGAGTTGGCGGGTCTAGCTGGGCTGATGAGTGCGTCGGAGATCGCGCAGTTGAGGGAGGTGAGGATGTTGAAGAGAGCGCGGGAGCAGCAGGTACGGTAAAGGGCTGGAAGTACGAGTACATGGAGTTTGACTTGCATTTTGATAGGCCAAGGTCAACGACTACCTCTGCGTACAAACAGTACCTGCCTGATTAGCAATGTTACGATGAGAACCATGCGACCGCAGCGCCTAATACTCTCCTCCGTGCATACTCCGCGCATCACCCTGCCACGTGCATACGCAATCTCGCCCTTGCGAGACGCCAGCCCAGTAGACTTTGAATACGCGAGTACGCAAGCATGCTGTACGGGATCCCAGTCCCCTCCGCGATCCAGCGTCAGAACGGAGCCCCCCCTAGGCTGTTGTTTAGCGTGACCGTACACCACCACCGACGTACGATGCGATACCGAGCACGAGCACGGCGAAAGTAGGCGTGCGTTGCCTGTCCCGGTTGAGCGTTGTTGTCGCTGTTGTGTGGTGGGAGTATACTGTGCACGTTCGGGGGTTGTCGATGGAGATCGTCGCAGTTTGTTCGGTCGCGAAGAGCACGAGCTACGGGGTTGGCAGGTAGTTGGTTTGGATGCCGCGGCTTTGGGGTTCACGACCAAGTAGATGGATGCTGGAGCAGACGGCGTGCCGGCGATAGAGAGTAGAGATGAGAAAGAAATCGTTGATTGAAGGATTGGGTATCTCGGCCTTCTGGCCATGGTAACATAAACGAAGACAAGAAGATCGCTATAACGCCGTCCCTCATAATCTTAGCTCTGGGTCTGTCGATGCCTCTGCATAGGCTTTGCATGAGCTCGGTGCTAGTGCCTCAGTCAACCTGGTCCTCAGGCGACTTCTGCCGCTCCGTCTCCCTCACCTAATCCTGTCCACCGAGTTCGTCCTCCATAGAGTGTCTCCACTAAGATTGGACAGACTAGCATTGATGATTCCTCGCCATCGCGAGCCAACAGGTCTTTGCTCGGTTCGATCCGCAGGTGGCAAGTCTTCTCCTCTTTCTACGTCTTCGTCCATCAGGTTTGATGTGTCTTGCCTGTCTGGGATCGGTATCGATGCGGTAGATGTGTCGTCAGAGATGGTAGTGGCAACACGTTCCTGCACAGTATCCGCAGTCTCATCCCCCGGCTCTCTGTTGTCCTCATCGTCATCTCCTGGTGGTCCGCTCCTCTGCATAGAACGCACGACGTCGCCCTTGCAGATCGGGCATGTCCTCCTTCGGTTTACCAGCCAAGGCGTGATGCATTCAGCATGAAACTCGTGGCCGCAAGGTAATGACATGACTTTCGATTCGCCGTCGACGTATTCTTCAAGACATACAACACATTCGATTTGGCGGCCTCGGTAGCGCTTGGGCATCGATTTCTTTTGCTTTTCTGGTGGTGGTGGACTCGGACTTGAACTCTGAGGAACAGACGAGGTGCTGTTGGCTGGGCTCTGACTCACCACGCCGATAGTGGTCTGAGAACGCTGGCGGGCTCGAACCGGCTCTGGCCGTAATTGTGGTGAGCCGACCTGCGACCGATCTGGTGTTGGCAATTGCGACGAGGTAGTCGACGAAGCAGCCGACATGGTATAATAAGTTCGGACGGGCAAACGGTCGACGAGCGATTTGGGTGCCCTCCATCTCCTTCTGCGGATGCGGGATCTGAGAAGCAGGAGGCCATAGACGAAAGTCAAGGTCACCAACGGACTCACAACGAGGACGAGTAGAGTGTCAAAGAATGGGCTTGTCGAAACACTAGTCGGAGTAAGCGTTACCCAGAGACCTTCTCTTTCATCTTCAGACTGATGTTTCGGTGGCGATTGTGGTTGCTTCTTCTTACCGTTGAGGCGTGACTGAGGCGCTGCGGAGTCGGATGACTTGCTGAACCAGGACCTGAATTTCTTCAAGAATGATCCACATTCCTCGTCAGGCAAGTCACTATCCTTCTTCGCCGAGCCTGTCGGTGGTGGTCTCCCGTCCCTGTCTGGCTTCTGGTATTCACCGCTGCCTGGAATGATGCTTCCGCCTTTGAGCTCAGTCTCTTTGCTAGCAGTGACTGTGGCTGTGTTAGTTGCATCATCTTTCTTGCCTTTGAGGCTAGTGGCAATTGAAGTGGACTTGGGGGCAATCAACTCTGTGTCTCTCCAGTCTTGCACGCCAATAACAAAGTCGTCGTTGCCAGCTTTGCTGGTAGTGCGTTGCTTGGCGAGTTTAGTCGTCGTCGAGAATGTCTTTGCAGTAGTCGAGATCTGGGTAGGTGATGTTGTAAGGGACTTGACCAGATCGTCGTCCCACTCCTTGACCTGCACCCATTCAATGTTGCCACTGCCCGGCGGACGTCGGCTGTCTTCAGCGTGAGGCCTTACCTCATCAAAGCCAACAGCTTGAAGGGCGTTCTGCATCCATCCTTGCTCGACTTGAGGCACGAACTTCCCACCAGTGGACATTGGCGTAGGCTGAGACCGTGTAATCGAAGTGAAAACAGGGCCAGCATTCTTGTTTTTGCTCATGCTAGAGCTAGCGTCTTTGGTTAAGGCTGCTCTGTTACCATCGAGTGCAAGGTCAGACTCAGGCGGCACAAGAGTCGACAGTAGATGGGCCGAGGTATACGAGGTGAATATGGCAGGTATAGTGATGTTGGAAGTGTCGCCCTTGGCGTACATGATGGTGAGCTGGCCAGTACGCTCGTTGTCGCCCACAATCAGGGCGATGCCGCCTCTCCTCTGAGTCCACTTGACCTTCTCTAAAAAGCCGCAGCCGCCACGGCTGAGCATTACGATCTTGCCTGCGATGTCTGCGCTCTCTTGTAGCGATTCGATGTCTGCATGAGTGGCCTTCTGTGATTTGTCCTGAGGGGCCACGTCGGCTGGCTCACCTGGTTTGACGAGTGGTGCAGGGTTGGAATCGGGCAGGGGACGATGGAGATGATCGTCAGTGCCATCTTCGTCGTCGGCGAGTGGAGTTCCTTCACTGTTGATACCTTCGACCTTGTTGAAGTCTGAGGATATTTGGCTGTCTGGCTGATTGACTGCTGCAGAGTCATCTGCCGACCTCTTGAACACTTTCTCTTTGACAGCTGGATTGTCTGGAGTCTTCTTCTGGTCGTCGCCCCAATTAGGCACATCGGAGCACCCAAGCTCGAAGCCACTACTCTTCAAGTCATCTTCTGATAATAATGCATCGTCGCCAAAACCTCTTCCAATCCAAAGCTGGCCGCTCAGACCTTTGGAAGGCAAACTGGGACCAAAAGCGGCTGGCCTGGCAAGGAAGAAGGTCGAGTTTTCGAGGGTTAGGCTAATAATGGCGGACGGTGGGAACAATGCAGAAGGCGTAGAGAAGGAAAACAGTGCTCGTAAGCGGGACTGTCGAGGATGTTGAAATACGTCTGCACCGTCACTCTGGCCGCCGAGTAGCGATATGCATGTTAAGAAGACGGGGATGGCGATGAAGCAGATAACGAGCAGGACAAGCCGATGAGGCCTCATGGTTGTTGTATTGTCGTTATCGCAGTCGTGGGCGAATGCTTAGGGACGATGGAGCATTGAATGCAACGCCAGCGTCGAGCAGACAATGTTGGGGATACGATACACCCATAAGGCGAAGGGAAGGTGCGCGATGTCAGTATGCGAAGGCTCGACCTGACTGCGAGCCTAGGTCAGGCGACGACGTCGATGTGGATGGCCTGCGGACGAAGTCGATGCTGCATGTGCCCACCACTGGTGTGTCTATGACCAGATGAATAAGGAAAGGCCTGGCCGCCAAAGGCCGCTAAAATGAGGGTAGGGCCTCTGGAACACTTTCTCACCGGTGCCCAAACACTCAAGTCATCACGTGATGACTTAATACCGCCTAGCTTGAAGCCATCAGGGGATCGGCGTTAAATCCCGCTTGCACACGCGTCCTTGTCGTTGAGCCATATGGCCGAGTGCAGTGCCCTTAGTGATGCACTACATGAGCGATGCTGCGTGCGAGATGCATCCTGCCGCTTGAATTACACATCGTGCTAGCGGAAGGTAGGCACCCACGCTCGCCCCTGTGACAAATGGTAGAGAGTCCGGGTGTAGGAATTAGTACTTATTATTAGCCCTGATAGCTGACTTTTTGCTAGCGTTGTCAGGTATGCATCGTGTACAGACAACAGTAGTCTAGGCGTACAACACCCTACCCATTGCTCAGAAACCTGAACTCCGTGCCAACTCTTGAATGTTCAAATATTAACACCAAAAGTACTTTTGCCCCCCTAGATCCTCGCTGGGTCGGCTTTGCTAGTAGGCACCGTGTTCGTGGCATTGCCAATGGTCAGGCTGCTTCTAGGCCTCTCGTCCCTGCTTCTTCCATCCCTGCTCTGGTCGGCTGCCAGTCTGTCCTCGATACTGTCCGTCACCCTCTCACGTTCGGTGCTACTGTTGTCGTTCGAGTTGAGTGCTGCCAGACCTTGGCTCTCTGACCGGTCAACGACAGCGTTCGGGCTGACGACTGGTCTTGACAGGTCGGTGTCAGGGTCGAATGCATTTGCTTCTAGATCATCGAAGTCTTGTCCTGGGTTTGCAGTCTGAAATTCGAGACCCTTAATGAACCAGTAGAAGCCCGCGGCGAGACAAGCTCCTAGGGCAGGACCTAGCCAGTAAATCCAGTGCTCGGCTGGGAACTGCTTGTTGGCGACACACGGACCGAAACTTCTGGCTGGATTGAGCGATCCGCCAGTATAGTAGACACCTCCCAATTCTGCGATAAAAAGTGATAGCCCAATCCCGACTGGCGCCAGAAAAGTGCCCTTGTGTTTCTCCACAGCTAGCATGAGAATCGTGAACACGAGCTGGGCGGTCAGAAACATCTCGAGGAAGAGGCCTTGAGCGATATTGGTGCCGCCTGACAGGTTTGTCCCCACTGCCAGTGGTCCAGGTAGGAGGCCCTTGACGACTCCAGCGCTGGCCATGGCACCCAGCATTTGAGCAATGAAGACGAAGCAACCGCGGCCGAAAGGAACAGCTCCAGATAGGCAGAGAGCCAGTGTGACTGCTGGGTTGAAGAGACCTCCACTAACTCGAAAGAAGACCCACGCGTTGACGGCGAGAGAGAAACTAAAACAGAGGCTTATGTAAAGCAATGCAGTTGGATTGGGTCCTGTGGCCGACGTTCAGCAACAATGTCAATGGCAGACCCGAGTCCACGTACCTTGAGGAATGCTAGTGCTCTGATCTCCTGAGCTTGTCTGAGGGGTGTTCGCAACTTGTGTTCCCGCAAAGGCAAAGAATCTGTGGCTCGTTAGAGAGCACGCTCGTTGACCGTATCGGCAGAAGGCTGTGCTTACAAGAACATGAACGTGCCTACAAACTCGCCAGCCATGGCAATGAAGTGGTTCCTTGGCCCAGAGGGGATCTTGCCAACAAGTCCCCATGTCCTTGGGTTGATTTTCTTCCTGCTCGTGTCACCTTCATTGCTTGATAACCTGTTTCCGCCGCGGCGGAGGCCAGGTAGGAAGCCTGTCTTTTCTTGCAGTCTGTCCATGATGGGCAGCCGCTAGTGACGCTGGATCAACCAAGTCCAAAGGCTCTTGGCAAGCTGAGCGTTCAGGTGGCCTGCTGCAGGTCGAAAAAGGTGTTACAACGCCCGACGAAAGATCAAAACCTAGTGAGACCTGGAAAAGGAAAGAGACGAAAGTAGAAGAATGCTGTGATCACAATCGTGCAGTAGAGATGGGAGAGTAAAGCATGAGCAAGATTTCCATGACAGACGACATGGAAAAGTATTCCCAAGGTCGATCCTCAAGCCACGGCCGTAGAGCGTCCTGATGAGCACCACTTGGTACGAGTAGGATAGCTTGACCTGATCTGCTCTCCACTACCATATGGGAAAAAGTGCATGGCGTGAGCTGGTGCCAGCGGTTGGCTGCCTAGCCTGTAGTGGGTGCTCGTCTACGCAAAACAACATAGCGTCGGCGAGTTATCGTCGATGGTGGTCAGCTAACAACGCGTCCACGAGGCCCAATTGAGCACCCTTGCAGAGACGCAAGAGCCTTTGTGTGTGGAAGATGGAGAAGCTAGGGAAAATGGCCGCCACCAGTCAGAAACTAGTGTCTCGCTTGATCATCACCAATCTACTCGATCCGTCTAGCGTGGCGTCCTCTTCAGCTACTAGAACGTAGATCACGCCGCAGGAAATTCCTTTCCGGGACACAGCCTTGTGTAGACTCCGTTACGACATGCCGGAACTTGCATAGACCCCGGCACAGTGACGACGTCGGAAATTATTGATGTGCATGGCCTCGACCATTACTTTACAAAAGGAAATCCCAAAGCGTGCATGACGTGCCGCAAGCTTACTGTAGTCGAATGATGTTCGCATTCTCCTCGGTGGCAGAATCATCGAAAAGTCATTGGCCGAAAGTTTAAATAGATGCATTACAGTACCAGGTGGTTGGCGAATTCTTACAAAGAGGCAAGTGCACCTCTAGGCTGCGTACCGCGACTGAATATTGCGAACCTGTTCGTCGACGCTTAATCCCTTGCCTTGCTCCCTTGTGACGGATGGCCCAGGATACGCTTCTCCCGACACGCCCTTGATGCGCTTTTGAGCTTGTTCACCACCGCTCAGCACTCTCGCAGCAGCCTCAGCAACAGGATCTGAAGAGCCACCCTCGGCCTGCGCCCTCAGTCGCTTGAGGTTTGCAACCACATCCATGCCTGCAACGCCTGCTGAAGAGAACCTTTCTGCGTTTTTCCTCTGTTGCTCTTGCCAGCTTGGATCGAGCAATTCGATACGCAAATGTTCGTCCAGCTCGGCAATTGGGATGCGCTGCTTACAATTTGGACATATCGAGGTCTGAGCTGACTGTTGGGTGCGCTGTTGTGCTCGAGGCACGTAGTCTTGCCGTATACGCATAGGCGCTGGCTCTCTCTGGGCAGGTTGGGACGGTGCTGGACTGGGCACTTGCGGAGGCTGTGGCGTAGAGGCTTGGGGGAAAGGAATATAGTTTTGCTGAGGAGGAAAGGCTTGCGACACACCCGGGCTCGGGGAGGGGACCATCGGGGTGGCATTCGTATAGCCTTGCTGATAGGCATTGTATGGATCGTAGCTGTCCTGGTAGCCCGCATAGCTGCTCATGTCGCTGTCAGGCATGGCTTCTTCAATGCGCATGTCTGGTCTCGACAAGCTCATCATGGCTTTTTGCTCCAAACTTGCGCTTTGCAGGTCGTTCAAGGTGGTAGGCGGGGGCAGGTCTGCTTGGTCGTCGGCCTCGGTGAAGAGAACAGTCTCGACCACGACGAAATCGTGCCAGTCGACCTGCGCATAAGCCATCCTTTCCGTCTCTTCTGCTTCTTCCTTTTGCTGCTTCTGTTTCTCTTGGTGCTTCACGTATTCTGATCGTTTCTTGGCCTTGTTCAAGGTTCTGAATCGGTCCTGTATGTTGTCTTGGATCTCTCGTATACGTGCTTGCTCGGCCTTCTGGCCTTCGGGACCTGTCTGCAGTAGTAGCGAGTACTGGTCGACCATGCGCTGGAAGAAATTGTAGAGCGAATGTTGGGGCCGTAAGAAATCGAATTGGTAATTGCGAGCCTCTTTCTGCGACAAATTGGTCATCCAACTCTTTCCTTTCCTTGCGACATGTAGCGCGGTCAGCCTCAGCACTTCCAGATCGAGCGAACTGATGTTGGGCATCCTTGCGCTAAAGTGGTACTCTGGGGGCGGCTCTGGACCTTTAGGCTTCGCTGGAGCCGGGTTGGCACCTCCGACTCGCCCCGACAAGTCAGCGTTCCGACCTGCTCTGACTTCGGAAAGCCGCCATTGATAGAAGGGCGCGTAGGCATCGTTGGGCGACAGAAACGAGAACTTGGAGTTGGACTGTTCCTTGTCTCTGATTCGGTCTTCGAAGACTGGCCCGTTGCGTGCGACATAACCGGCTGTCTTCTCGACAATGGCTCGGATATCTTTTGGTGGGAGAACAATGCCTTCAGGTACTCTGCCAGATGTGTCTACGGCATTTGCGCTGCCAGTGCCGTTTTGCGCCATCGCAGCGCGTCTGCCGCTGGGCCCTCTCTGATCCTGGGTCTCGGTCTGGTAGGAACGGGGAGAAGCAAGACAGAAGACAGTAAAGCTGAGCCAAGCGAAGGTATATGGATCGAGTCTGAAGTAGAGTCGCGACAGACAGTTGCTGAAGCATGAAATCTTGCGAGGCTCTCAGGCATCCAGATTCTACGGCAAGTCAAGCGAAGACACCTTCGAAGTCCCGATACCGAGCTAGTTTAGCTCTGTGGATTCAGGGGTGTCGCTACTGTCTCAATCCAGCACTCGTCGCACAAGTACCAGCCTGAATTGTGAAATCTTGCGTGTCGGTGTGCCTGCCACTGAGAAGCAGTGGACGAATGATGAACAAGTAGGATACAAGACAGTGGCTTTGAGCATGCTGAGATAGGTGGCAGCCCAGTCTCTTAAGCCAGCCGTACCCCGCGCCTCGAGCCCAGACGAGGTCTCGGTGGGCAAGTGCATGTGCATGTGCGTGTGCGTGTGGGTGTGCTTACGCGCTTAACATTATTTTGGGAGAACCCTGCACTCCTTAGACCTGCGTTTGTGTGTAAGGTGTCCTGTGTCCTGTGTCCTGTCCTCCACCTCTTGAACTACTTTCGATATCCTCCTATACAGGTCCCTTCATCTCCTGCGAGTCGTTCCTTTTGTGCTCTTTTCACACTCGACTTCTTGTTTTGTCTTTCATCACACATTCTTCGCCAACATGGCAAGGAAACCAGGCAGATCGCCTGCACCACCAGACAATCGAGTCCCGGCCTCCCCGGCGCCCGTCTCCTCACCTCAACAACCCATCGAACAGTCCCTACAGCCGCCCCGGACCGTCGCAAAGAAGTCGAGCAAGAGCAAGCTGGAGAGCAAGAGCTATGCCTCGGAAGGCGTCAAGGACAATGATATCTTCCTGCTGCCCCGTCGGGATTTCCGCGTCCTGCTGTATCTCACAATCGTCGGCGCCGCCGTCAGGCTGTTCCGAATCTACCAGCCCACCAGCGTCGTCTTCGATGAGGTCCACTTTGGTGGCTTCGCCAGCAAGTACATCAAGGGCAAGTTCTTCATGGACGTCCACCCTCCACTCGCCAAGCTGTTGATCACTTTGGCTGGTTGGGGCGCTGGCTTCAACGGCGGCTTCGACTTCAAGGATATTGGCAAGGACTACCTCCAACCAAAGGTGCCCTATGTCGCCATGCGCATGTTGCCAGCCGTTCTTGGTGTCTTCACCATCCCCACCATGTTCTTGTCCCTCAAGGCTTTGGGCTGCCGCACATTCACCGCCAGCATGGGTGCAGCTCTGCTCATCTTTGAAAATGCCCTGGTAACACAATCCCGCCTGATCTTGTTGGACTCGCCTCTGGTCATCTGCACAGCCTTCACCGCTTTGGCTTGGATATGCTTCACTAACCAGCATGAGCAAGGCCCGCAAAGAGCTTTTGATGCGTCATGGTGGTTCTGGCTGGCCGCTACTGGCTTTGGCTTGGGTGCAACTGTCTCGGTCAAATGGGTTGGCCTGTTTACCATCGCATGGGTCGGTGTCTTGACCTTGCTGCAACTCTGGGTTCTGCTTGGAGACACCAACAACGTCACTCCGCGAAAGTGGTTCAAGCACCTCTTTGCCAGAGCATTCTGCCTGATTGTCATCCCCGTGGCCTTCTACGTCGGCATGTTTGGCATTCATTTCCTTTGCCTCGTCAATCCTGGTGAGGGTGATGGCTTCATGTCTTCCGAATTTCAGGCTACACTGAACAACAAGGGCATGGCTGATACTCCAGCTGATGTCGTCTTCGGTAGCGAGATATCTCTACGACATCACAACACTCAAGGTGGCTACCTCCACTCCCATCTCCACATGTATCCTACCGGCAGCCAGCAACAGCAGATCACTTTGTACCCACACAAGGATGACAACAATGTCTGGCTTCTCGAGAACCAGACCCAGCCCGTTCTTGCTGACAACCAGACAATTGCCGGCCCCTACGCTTGGGCTAACATGACTGATTACATCAAAGACGGAGACGTCATCAAGCTATACCACACCAGAACCCACCGTAGACTACACTCTCACGACCAGAGGCCCCCAGTCACCGAAGCAGACTGGCAACAGGAGGTTACCGCTTATGGTTACGAGGGCTTCGAAGGTGATGCTAACGATATGTTCCGAGTGGAGATCATCAAGTCCATGTCTGACGGTGAGCCTGCCAAGCAGAGACTCCGAACCATTCAGACAAAGTTCAAACTCGTCCATGTCATGTCTGGCTGTGTCCTGTTTTCGCACAAAGTCAAATTGCCAGACTGGGGTTTCGAGCAGCAAGAAGTCACCTGCGCAAAAGGCGGCACCCTGCCGAACAGCGTCTGGTACATCGAGCAGAACTACCATCCTCAACTCGGTGAAGACGTCGAGAAGGTCAATTACCGTCGCCCGGGCTTCTTTGGCAAGTTCTGGGAACTCCAGAAAGTCATGTGGAAGACTAACGCGGGTCTCGTTGAGTCGCACACCTGGGATTCGCGCCCCTCCTCCTGGCCTATCCTTCGACGAGGCATCAACTTCTGGGGCAAGGACCACCGTCAAATTTATCTTCTCGGCAACCCAGTCATCTGGTGGTCTTCGACACTTGCAGTCGTCACCTATGTCTTGTTCAAAGTTCTCGCCGTGCTTCGCTGGCAACGAAACTGTAACGACTACTCCAACGTCAACTTCAAGCGATTCGATTACGAGATCGGGCAGTCAGTGCTCGGCTGGGCCCTACACTACTTCCCATTCTTCCTGATGGCGCGACAACTTTTCCTCCACCATTACTTGCCGGCCCTTTACTTTGCTATCATGGCTTTGTGCCAGATATACGACTTTGCCTTTCATCGAGTGTCTGCTCTCGGCATGAGAGACAACCCAATGATCGGTCGTAGCATTGCCGTGCTGTTCGTCGCCTTCTCGATGGGTGTGTTCGTCCTTTATGCACCGCTCACTTACGGCAACACTTGGACAAAGAGTGAATGCCAGACAGTAAAGCTTTTTCAGACTTGGGACTTCGATTGCAACACTTTCTTGAATGATGTGAGTGATCCTTACCTCAATATTGTCCATATTCCTAATCGATAGCAGTACTCGGCATACTCCAAGATCAAGCCGTCGGTCGCCGAGGCCAAATCAACAGTGCCAACTCTTCAAGTCGCGTCCAGCAAGGGCGAAGCAGAAGCTGTGACCCCGCAAGCGCAAGCGCAGGCGCAAGCTGATCCACCAGCCGACCAGCAAGTCCTTGGCCGCGAAGAACGAATTGAATACCGAGACCAAGACGGTAACATTCTCAACGATGAGGAAGTAGCACATCTCCTATCCGAAGGCAAGGCCTCCTTCTCAACTAAGTACGAGACGGAGACCAAGCTCGTCGATGAACACGGCAATATCATTTCTGACCCCAGTGCCGTTGCACCCGACCATCCCGACGTAGAAGGTGTCAATCCGGACACCCATGGTCAATCGAAGCCAAGCAAGAAGCCTGCTAAGGCAGCCGTGAGCGTGGATGACTCGAGAGAGGAACACCTGAAGCAGCCGAAACCAGGTAGCGACGCGAGCGAGGCTACGAATTAATGGTGTACTACGCCATGTACCACTAGCTAAATCATGAATCGATGTGATCATAGGAACCAGGATGGAAGGTGAATTGTAATCAGTCATCGAAAAGTCATATCTGTTATAACACGTTTGATCTCGACCTTTCCGCTCTTTCCGCTCTTGCCCTACCAGTAGATGCTCATAAGAATCTGCTTCGTCCTTTCGACCTGATAGAGACTGCTTGTATAGCCCTTGACTTGCACACTTCTTGCACTGTCTTCACACATTTGGTTCATCGCCTCGTTTACACTTCGATGCCCTGCTTCGCTAGTTGGCGAACCACGATCTCTTCGTACTCGTCCATTCCTCGTTGAAGGTGGATCATTCTGCCACTGGTCCTTGTAAGTCGATAAACCTTGCCTGGTGGCCTCTCGTCCTCGTCTTTGCTACTGTCCTCTCCATTTTCTATGGGTGAGTCACTGGTGGACGCTTGCTTGACGCTCTGTCCCTCTACCACGCACCGCACGAAGAAGCGGTCGTGAGATACAACGAGGATAGCGCCGGTGTAGGCTTTGAGAGCTTGGATAAGAGCCACGATGGAGTCGGCGTCGAGGTGAGTTGTCGGCTCATCGAGGACTAGAAGGTGTGGAGGAGTTGGCAGGAAACATGTTGCGAGGGCTACGCGCACGAGCTGTCCACCTGAGAGTGCGCTTAGTCGGGTGTTTGCTTGGGTCTGTGAGGGCAGCGAGAGGCCACTGAGAAGAGCGCGCAGTGATTGTTCGGGTGTGGACCGGTACAGGGCTTGAAGATGAGCCAAAGGTGTGAGTCGCGGATCTGCTTGGCCGATGGAAAGCAGGCGCGAGGTTTCGTGTTGAGTGTAGTGTGCAATTCGAGCTTGTGGGTGGAGGGTAAGCATGCCCGTCAATGTTCCTGGGGAGCTTGAATGGGAGGAAAAGTCTGCTGTTAGTAGATTGACAAGAGTCGACTTGCCTGAGCCGTTCAGGCCAACTAGGGCGGAGCGAGAGCCCGAGTGAACGATAAGATTGATGTTATTAAGTGTTGGGGCCTTTGCCTTTTTGTATGTGAAGCTGACATTCTCCAAACAGACGAGTGCTCCAGAATTGCGAAGCTCAGGTGGCTCTTGCGGGACCAGCATTGTGACAGGTGGATCGAACTCCGGGACATCGATATCGTCTCTAGCTGTCAGGTGGTAGCCAGGTAGATCACGATTGAGTTTGAACCTTGTACCTTTGGCGCTGACTTCCAAACCTGTACGCTCTTCGAGTTTCTTCTTCCGGGAGGCCGCCAATTTCAGTTTCTTGTCGTCGCCCGAGCGCTTTGCTGCCGCGACAGACTTTTGAATTGTGGACTGCATGTGCTCCTTCTTCTTGTCGAGCGCGTCGGACATCTTAGTCATGCGGCGAACTTGCCTTCTCTTTTCAGCGTCGTAGTCTGAAAGAGTGCCATTGAATGTTTCCAATGTGTAGGCAGGAACAACACGCAAGATCATAAGACGCTCAGCCACTACAGGCCAGTCAGCTAGGCAACTAAGACCGGATCATCCACGGGAGCATGAGATCCGAATAGGGCCCTTGGGGCCACTGATCGAGGACACTTACCTGCGTCCGCAAAGTCTCGATCGTGGGTAGTAACCACGAGGGTAGTACTGTCTGCTAAGTCAGTAGTAAGATAATGCTGCAGCCATATGACCGCAGGCAAATCCAAGAAGTTAGTCGGCTCGTCCAACATCAACACGTCAGTCCTCTGGACAAGTGCAGCAGCCAAAGCAGCACGGGTCTGCCAACCGCCCGAGAGCTTGCTCATCGGCCCTTCGATCTGTTCCGTGGTGAAGCCAAGACCAAGCATGATGATTCGAGCTCGCGCTTCGACGGTGGCAGAGCCCATGGCTTCAAGGTCCAGCTGCATTGACTCAAGCATCAATACAGCCGCATCAACCTCGTCATCAGCCTCGTCATTGATTGCACATTTGGCCATGCTAGAGCACGTCAGCTAAAGCTCGTCCTCCTGTAACACCACTCACGATCGCTCTGCTTCCTTCAATGCAACTTCGCTCAAAAGCTCCGCCTGACGCGCCCTCGAACCTCGAGCACCAGATCGGTGTCGAGCGATCAGCCGTGCTTCTTCGAGGTCCCTTTGAGCTTGCTCAAGCTTGAGCCGACGATATACTTGCACAATCTTGCTTGTCTCTCCTGCCCGGTCCTGAAGAACTCTCGACAGAGAGGCTGAATCGTCAAGAAGTCGTTGACGTAGACGGTCACTTGCCGCGACATTTTCCAACACACTCGAACGTCTACCAGCTTCAGCAATCATACTGTTCTCTTTCTGTGCGCTCTCAATCATGGTCTGGTCAAGCAGTAGCATACGTAGATTCGTAGCTACACCAGGGACCCTTCGCTCAGCGAGAGCTTTCAGCACGGTAGATTTGCCCAAGCCATTTCGTCCAAAGAAGACATAACGGAGGCCTGCTTTGAGCACAAGTCGTGTATGCTGCAAGATTTCTCTCTTGCCTACCGTGATGGACAAGTCATTCACCTCAACATCCCTCGATGCTGGGTCTTCGACCTCATGAAACCGACTTTGCTGCGCAGTTACAACAATACTCGACTCCTCGGAGACATCTATGTTATTAGGCTTCTTAGATTTAGAAATGGGCATATTTGGCGTGTTCGCGGACAATGGGTGTGAAGTTTGGAAGTCAGACAGTAGAGGCGTTACTCAATATCAAGGTGTGGGACATGACATAGCAAGAGGACAGCGTACCTCCCGAGGGAGGTCATCGAAGCTCAAATAACAACATGGTAGAAAAGCCTAAGCCGCGTGCCAGCAGGTGGGAATTGTAGGAGTGCGACTTTTTTTGGTGCTCACAAGCAAAGTGGCTGCCCATCGATGTGCATGTCACACACAGAAACGCAGGTTCTGAGTCACGGCAGACGTTGTTGGTCATCTATACGAGGGTTGTGAGTCAAGTGGCGGACACATAGGAAGTGCAGTGGTAGTGATTGGCCGTGGGTGGGAAGCCATTCGCCAAAGTTGCCTCTTTTAGAGTCGAGATGAGTCGAACACGCATCTGGGCGTCGCAGAGTAGTAGGTCTTTGACTGCGTGGTGTCTATCTAGCGTAGCATCGATCAGATCACTCGTAGCAATTCCATCGTCATGCCTCAGTTTCGAGCAAAGCGGCTAGATCTTGGAGGCTTCATCAACGCTCGTATCATCCGAGATCATACCAAGAGGAAAGTGTACGAGCGGTTCGAGGAAGAAAGGTACGACACACCTTCGATCCGTAGATCACAAGCTGATCACTGGCATTAGGAAAGCTCTACGATATGTCATACATAATACTGCTCTGCCGCAAGCAATGAGAACAAGGGCGCAACTCGAGCTAGCGAACATGCACGCCTACACACGTCCTACGCAGATCAAGAACAGGTGCATAATGGGAGGCATAGCGAGAGGTGTGTTTAGAGCCTTCAGGATGGGGCGATATCAGTTCCGCATGAACGCTCTTGAAGGGAACCTGCCGGGTGTGAAGAAGGCCAGCTGGTAATCGAGACTCTATATGTTCATGACGTGGAAGTCATCAAGCATCGAGCCCGCCATACGCCCGCCCGACTGTTCAGGAAGACGACTCGCCGAAGCCAATGACAATGGACTTGCAATCGGGACGAGAAGCAAGCGCAGTTCCTTGCACAGGCCCGAAAGATTCTTCACGTGGGAGATGAGGACTAGTCTGAGTGGTGGAAGGAAAAGCACAGGGCACAAAAGAGCGCAGGAATATCAGCAACAGAGGCAAAATCAGAGAAAGATCGCTGGTCACTCAAGGACAATGTCACAACCTTCACCACCCACGGTAGGGTGAGCATGAGCAGCCCGAATAGGTTAAGCGCCGACCTTGCAACAACTTCAAGTTTGCTTCATCAGATGATGCTGTAACAACAACAAACACAATTCCAAGAATCTTAAACCTTCCTACTCCTTGTCTTGCGAGTTCTAATCTTTTCTCAAGCACTTTGCTCACTGATTCGTGATCCCTGCTCGCAGCAACCACAGCCTTGCCGGTCCTACATCTCCCCATCCTGCCATAAATCTGGGAAGCATGATATAGGCTACAAGACAAGTCTTGATCGAGACTGGCGCAATGTTCCGTCGGCTACCAAACTACCTTCCCAAGGACCCAGTCTTCCCAACAGATCTGGAGGGTCTGGGCTATTTCGTCAACGGCAACGACCAAATCCGCCAGATAGCCAACCCAGATCAAAAGTATCAGTACAAGGTCAATCGCAATGATCGTGTCAATGAGGTCTACAAGGAGGCCATGAACAGTGAGTCCTGTGTCAAGGACCTACCCCATTGATGCTGATACTGCTTCTAGCTTGTGCGCGCGAAATAGTGTTGAAGCGACTGCGTGACCTCGGTCTTGAGGAGGTACGACTACCTCTGGGTTCTACCGAGACAGACAAACATGTTCCTATACTTCGCTCACCAGGTCTGGCGTCGAAGAAGCACGTCATCGCCTTCTTCCCAGAGCGACACACTGACATGGGAGTTCTATCTTACCGCGTCATGGGCGACGAGGGCATCAACATCGGCTCCATCGTCAATTTCGTGCAGTGCATCTTGAAGGGCCCGCCACCGCCATCCGAAGTCATAGCCGAGGGTAGTTCGGGCACAGATCCTAACGCGGCACCAGCAGTAGAAACCCTGGCTGAACGACCAGGAATCATCATCGCCAATCCTTCACAGCTCATTTGGTACCGAGGTGGAGGCCGAGCTGTCACAGATCGAGAGTGGCTGTGCATGCCGCGAGAGTCAGCCGTCCACGAACCTATGCGAATCGACGAGGTGAGAAATCGGGTCGAAGGCAACAAGAACTTTGAAGAGCACGTCCAATACATTTTCGAACACATTCTCTCATCAGACGACGGCACCCAACCACTTTGCGACCCACAAGCGAAGATCTCAGTCATTGGACAAGAGTACCCGGGGTCTGCAGCCTTACAATACATGGTCAGGAACTGGATGGGATGGCGAGACCGCATCAGCTGCGTCGCACTGATCAACCCCCAGCACAGCCTTGAAGGACTGTTCTCGACTTTCGACATGACTGCTCCTGGAGACGTTGCTGAGAGAGAACAAGCAGTCGACTTCATTGCCCGACGCACCAGAGCGTATAGAGTCAGCTACAAGCCGCTGGAGACTGTTATGAGCGGTCGGACCCGGCTTGGGTGCAACGTGTACTCGTCCGGGGAGACTTTGTACGAAGAGAGTGTCTTTGTTCGATGCTGGCCGAGCGTGCTTGACTGGATTGACGTTTGTCGTTTCAGCGACACTTTTGCGGAGCCTGCAATTGACGAGCCTTTGACTGACGAAGAGGATGAGAAGAGTGGGCAGGAGAAGCCGAAGACTAGGAGCCCGCGGCGCCCTCCAACTGAAGAAGAGCAGTTGGCAGCGCGGTTTCATGGTGAGTTGCAGGTGACTGAGAGGCCTGCCGTCAATGGAGCATGAGAGTTCTCTTCAACGTAAGAGTGGCAATCGGCGTGTGCCGTTATCGACATTGCGACTGCGTTCAAGAGGAATATGGTCCAGGTCGAATGTGCTCGACGTAGCTGAAACCCAGTAGCAGACCGGCAGCATGATCTTGCTTGTTGCGCCCACGTACCACGGAATGCCAATCCGCCTTCTTGACTGCGTCTTGCGCGTGCACATCCTAGCAATGGCGCAATAGCTCTTCATCGGTCATCCACAAGCTTCCTCGTGGCCATCAAACCCATCCATAACGCCTCTTCCGTTCGAATCGTCCGGCTTCCTTGGCCAGGCAGCAAATTGACCCAGTAGTCGAAGAGCTCTTTCACGTTCCCCTTAGCGATACCCATCCGCACCAATTCATCATCGTTCTTGGCCGCCTCTTCAAGCCCCTTCACACCACCAAATACGACTACTAAATGCTTCCATTCTCTCCTCTCTTCATCATCCAGAATCTTACCGACTGCCTTGGTGACCTCTTCGCCACGCTCACTAGTCCCAATGCTCAGATCATACCCTCCTTCCCAAGCGCACTCCGTGAACACGGCACTAAGACTAGGCGCTTCGCGCACCGTGTAGCCCCAGTAATACCCGCCTTCCTCCCTCGGCGTTGTCGGCCCAACCGCTTCCGCAACCTTGCTATCCTGTGCATCCAACCGTAACGTCACCCTTGTCTCCGCCGGAATCTCAACGTTCCGCACTAGTTGATGCTGCGGCAAGCCACAATCGACATACGTCCCCTCCCTTACCGTCCGCACAGTGATGCCCTCACGATAATCACACCACTCCGTCGCCCGCAAGTGACTGGGCAGATCCAGACTCGCCAGAAGGCCCGCCTTGGCAAGATTCTCATGCATGGGAAACAGCCTGTTCCGCATGAACGGCGGCGTCTCGAGGTACGACAGGACCATGGCTAGGAAATGTGCTGGGTGCGAGAACGCGGTGAATTTGGACGAATCTGGGTCCGGGTAGTGCCTCTGCCGTTGAGACGACGAAGTGTTGCCATTGTCTTCGGGGTTGCTGTCGCCGTCGTCGAAGATCACGATCTCGTCGACGCAGAAGACGGCGAGGGCACGCGCGATCGTGCCTGCTAGTTGTGTGCGAAGCTCGAGTTTGCGTTTGCTGTTGTGAATTATTGAGGCAGGAAGGGCGACGGTGAGGGTATGAGCGCGAGGTGTAGTGGGTGTGTAGAGTGCTGTGGGGCGTGTCGTGTCAATTTCTGAGTAGTTGTTTGGTGTGCCGTTCATCGTTGATGCCGTTGTGGCCTTGCAAGGCCGTTTTGTATAGGTTAGTGGATGTGATGGAGGATGGTCCGACGGGACGGGATATTTGTTGAGTACTATCAGCACCAGTGAACAGGTCCGAGCGCGGGGAACAAGGTTGTATCAATGAACGTAATGTCTTCCACTCGGAGTTGAACCGCCGTTATGAATGGGATGTTCGTAGAATTGGGCATCTAGAGCAACAACTCGATTTTATTACTAGCCAAAACAAAACTTCAGGCTGTAAGGCATCAACAATTGGACGGCAGGCTTAGGCACAGGTAGTACTGCCAGGCAGAGAGTGTACATAGTATCTATCTTTGCAGAGCGCTGGCCTACGGCTTGATACAATTCGCAGGCTTCCACTGTGATAGGAAATAAGCCGCCACGTTTGCCTATGCGTCACATTGTTGCCATCGATCCTGCCATCCTTACGTAGCCCTTCTTGCCAAGTTGTGCTTGCGCCATCCCTCGTCGCGTTCCACACTGCCTTGTGCTCTAGAGCTGTGGCATATCCGGCCCAGCTCAGCTGCTGTAGCTGATTCATATGCGACCCTTGTTCGCATTCTCGAGCTGTGAAGCAAAGGGCCGTCGTAGATAGGGAAATCAATCACTCGTTTCGTGCCCCACACGTGATGGCAACTTGAACCTCCTACATCGGTGGACCGTGCTTGCCAGGCTGAGAAGCAACTGACACAGATATAAGCAGCCCCGACCCAGACAATGCTGAATGTCGCAGTTTTGAGGTTTTCGTACGCCAATCTTCAGATACTGTGTGCTTGCGTTGTATTGCCGGCTTGATTCCATCATGATCTGGGAGAAAGTCAGAGCAAAAGGCGAGCACCGCGCCGAACGCTCTATACTAGCGGCCGGAGAATTTATCATGTTTTTAGGCATGAGTTCACGCTGCAGTCACTGTTCAAGATCGGCACCATGGAGGCGACGTTTCGACTGGTGAGCCCCCAAGAACTGCATCTTGGACACTCCGTGCTAAACATGCTCTGTTGTCAGTAGAATGAGCTTGCGACAGGCCTCATGCATGACCGGCGCTTCGCAGCTCTGCCTTGCATCAGCCTCTTTCGAACACGTGCCACACAGCCGGGGTAATGATGTCTGACAAATCGGGCACGGCTCCATAAGGAGCGTGTCTATCAAGGCCACACTCGACCAATGCGATATTCTCGTAGGTATCGTGGGTCGTCACATTAGAAGCAGAAAGAAACTGAAAGCTCCGCCGTACTTGTGTACTCGAACATAAGCACAATAAGCATTTTGCATCGCGATCTGAACATCCGCGCGCTGAGGGAGCTAGAAACAAGCATACAGAGAGTCCTCAATCTTCAAAGGATAAGTACCGGCTCCGGTCCGAGTACTGCAACAGCGGTGCCGTAAAGATGAAGATGAAGATACCCCAACGAGAGGAACCGACGTGGCCAGCTAGGGGTAGAAGAAACGCCGGCAGCATTTTCAGCCGTAGCCAAGCGTGTCGTCATCGGCCAATCATGACGCGTCCCTTGCCGCGTAACCCATCGCGAAAAGCTTTTCTAGCTTGATAGCGAAGACCTCTTATTTCCTCGACCACGATGCTGATATTGAAGCTGTTGTGCACAGACTGTTACAAAGTGAAGGACAATGATGGAAAAGAATGCTCGGTATGCTCGAGCCGAACACTTTCAATCTAGTACCTGCCAGGCTAGTACCACGCCAAAGCACATTGCAGGGATCATGGAACGTACAGCATTCCGGATCAGCAACTACACATGCATGTAGCTCAAACGGTCCATAGCTGGAAAGTCAGTGTAAAAGCAGAAGCTTTCGTTGACGAAAGTTGTAGCTTCGATGGGTCTGCCGCTCGTTAGGCTGATTGCAAGAGGAGTGCTTGCTGTGGATACAGGACAATTCCGACGATGCGCCGTCTCGAAGTAGACTAGGGCATTTCGACGACTACTTCGAAACACGCCTACAGTTGCCCTGGTCTGTCATGGACAGCAGGCCAATCTGTCGTGTGGATCACACAATTCATGCTCCAAGGCAACTGATCAGGCAATTCAGTTCCACCTTGCGAGAGCTAGTATACCATGACGGCTTTAAAGTGGTCAGCGCTTGTTGTGGAGGCTCGTGATGCACCCTCGACCATAACGAGCTTTCGTACTAGCGGAACATATCGACACAGCAAAGGTGAAATCCTTGCATGTTTCAACTTCATTCGACCGTTACGGGGGCTAACAACAAGTCATTGTACTTACTCCGCCTCTTCAAACGTCCGCGCTGCTATGTAATAAGGCTCAGTAGCATACTCAACAACCGAGCCTTACTGTCAGATATTCTCGAAAAGTACCAACTGAACAGAAAAGAGTGTGGCAAGACTATTTGGACTCTTTCCCTTCGCTCACTCTGCAGGACGTGGCGCTTAACCGGTGGGAATGCTTGCCTACGAACAAACCCAGCACCATCCCTTTCCTTACCCTGGACGGCAACTGGACCATCAGAATCTCGACAACAAATGTGCATACCCAAACTGGATCAGAGGTCGTTCTAGTTTCAAAGGTCTAAGCACACCATTGCTTGAAATACAAAATAATTGTTATACTGAGCCGCAGAAATTGCCATATCTCAGTGCTGGCCAAGGACATATGCAATCATTCTCCAAGCCTTCTCAGCGGCTCAGCCATGGTCAGTCGTCGCCATCGGGCGATGCCCGCAGTCAAATGGCACAAGACTCGGGTCTGGGCATAACGGGAGGCGAAAACATGTTTGATAGTGCATACCGGACCTCAAGTGTTGAGCAACCGCCTTACCTTACCTATGGCGAACAGACTGGTTCTGCAGTAGCCAACCATGCACCTAAATTGGCCTCGCCGTTTGGCGATCAAGACCATCTATATGCGGCTGGATGGAATATCACCTACCCTGGCAGCATACTGAATGATGCATATCAAGCTATCTATGGTTCTACATCCGCCAACTGTCTCCCTGTACCAGAACATGCACAACTCGGACTTCAGTACTCGACATCGCCAGCTGAGCTCTCATCCAATGCCTTTCAGTATGTCAATTTCCAATATGATGGATCCAGAAGGCCGATGATCCAGCACAGCTCGGCTTTGAACAACGTCCCCAGGAGCACGACTTTCCCATATACAACACCTGCCGTAGAAGCGTTGCCTTTTCAATACACACCACACAGCGCAAGACCCGAATGGCAAGGTACAGCACAATACTTTGCAGAATCCACGAACATGCCGACTTTTGGCCTTGATTACACAGCCTGCAACACCGAAGACCCAACGCTACATTTTGCGCAGCCTCAGCAAAGAACAAGAACAGCGATGACGGTGCCACAAAGACGGAAGCCGCGTTTGAGACCAAGTCTATCTGAGAGTTGCGTACCTAGATTGTCGTCTCCAGCAAGAATGAGGGCTGCTTCAATAGGTCGCTTCTTGCAAGCTCCGCCATATTACAATCACGCAGATGCTGGTTCCAGCCAACAGCTACCTCTGCCACCGTTACCGCCAAGCGTCTTAATCCATACACCCCGGATGCAACGGCCCAGCAGCACGATACCTAGATCACCAGCACCAAGCAACCGGCCGAGTCGCAGCTGTTCAAGCACACCGATTCGACGTATGCGACCGAGCTCACCGCCGCCTTCAGACTTTGCCGGCATGAACATGCCATACCTAGTACCGACCCGACAAGAGCCCGCATTCCCTGGTGATCTGTACACACCTCTGTATAAGAGACGTACAGCCAACGGCAGATGGGAAGGCTGGTGTGGGTACTGCCAACCAGGAAGATGGCTGGACCTCAAGAACAGCAGGTTCTGGGAGGACAAACTACGCAACCATGGCATCTGTGCTAAGACAAAATTGCGATTTGCGGAGCCGGAAGAGATCCGATGGGTCGCTACGGACGGCTCCGTTATTGCTGAGCAGGGGATGGGAGCTAAGAAGAGCGATCCTTTCATGGACCAACGAAGGAGGGAAGGTTTTTGCGGAACCTGTCACACTTGGGTTGGCATGGACGGGTTAAGGACGAAAGCTAGGGATCGCGCTGTCGGATGGTGGATGCATGCTTACAAGGTAAGGCTAAATGGTCGACAAGTGAAGCGAGGGACTGACGTGTGAACCAGTGCCATGACCATGACAAAGCTGTGGAACAGCAAGCTAGCTTGAGCTAGTCCGGGGTCCACCGAAAGGCAGGGATCATTTCTCGCATCCGTGCTTTCAAGGAAGTGCTCAGAAACAATGCTGACTCGAGGCCATGGAAAAGCCTGGATCCAGAACTCTGACAGACAGGACTACTACCCGGCGAAAGACGCAAGGCACATGCCTTCAGCAAATCTTTTCCTATCAGGTTCTGAGCGCTAGAGCAAAATGGACTCCATTTGTCTCAACACCCATGAGCCACCAACTGCCTCTCTCAGTACCTCATTTAGAGGCTGAGCTTTCACAGTCCATTTTACCACTATTCCTGACCTCTTCATTACGTCAACCCGATCAGCAGTCAGACATAGCACGCCGAGTGGAATGGGGGAGAACCTTCATGCCCATGTCCTTTCCTTTCTGCCGCCAGACTAGCAATTTACACACCAGAAAATGCAACATCAACCCAGCTGTTTGCTTCCGTCTACGCCGGGCGCAGCTGAGCTTTCCTCCTTCAGCCACCGATAGATCGTGTCTACTTTGCACCAGAAGTCATATGTTTGTATACTATACCTCAAAACAACCACATTACGCCCTCGAATCTAAGAATCCGGCAGGGCTAGCATGAAAGCCGTTAAGTATGTAGCTCGAGATAATGGTATGATGGCGACAGGCAGTCAACTAGTGTTGCTTCGATGGACACTACCGAACGTTCGTATGGCGACATTGACATGGCGCCATCGTTCACTCGGTGGCTTGCCAAGACCGATCACTCGTCTGTTAGCTTCCGTTGGCGCTCCGTCGACATAAACCTAGGCAGGTGCGCCAGGATCGGGGAATATTCATGGTGCTTGTTGGCATAATGTCTTACTCCATAGACCCCACTCGTGCTTCGCATCTAGCTGTCATCTAGGATCACAGACCGTTATGAACGGAGAATATACACCTGTAAAATGTTACTTGTTAGCTTGCATCCTACAATTCGCCGAACTTTAATCTATGGCTCATGTCTCACCGTGAGACGCCCGCAGTTCGCAATTGAGTGTGCAATTGTGGGTCGCATTTGTACTTTCGACCTAAAATATGGCGTACGGTATGAGTTTGCAATTGTCCGGCCGGTAGGGCGCGCAGTCGTGTGATCGGAGCCACAGCAGGGCAGGCGGCTTTCCCTGCTCCATCGTGGCCGCTAATTTGCACGACGAAGGCAACCATACTCGAGAAGGAACAGCCGAACAATGTCGATGCCCGACGAAGACGGTAGTGCTGCGCGCTACAGCTTCAGGTGGCTGAACACTTGTCCGCTGCTGGCCTGCTAGCTCCACAGTATGCTCCAGAGCTTCCCTCCCCCCGGAAGGCGCTCGCCAGCGGTGATGCAGCTTTCTCTCTGACTCATGGATGACGAGTAGCAAGAACTGGTGGGAAGGAAATAGGGAAGAGAGGTCCCACAAAGCGCACAGCAGACGAAGAAACGCAAGCCAAAAACGGGTTAGACTTACCACTCAGGAATAGTCGGCCGGTCTTCCCGTCCCTCAGCACAGTCGTAGTACCAGGCAACGGGGTCCCAATGCCACCAATATCCTCGAGGACTTTCTCAACTTCATATCGCCCCTTCTCATTCGCACCTCCTTCGTCTACCCTTGTGACCCGGAGAACTGTTGCTGGTGGGAAAGAATTATACGGGTCCGCAAAGCCAGCGATCGTTTCTAAAGCCTTCGGCAGACAGGGAACGTAGATGTCGCCCGTTTGCGGGTCGACCGAGAGATTGTCGATGGCGTAGGGGACCGGGATCTCTTGCACCTTGGTGAGCACGGGCATGCTGGAGCCAGGGCTGTAAGACGGGCGGTAGACGCGGATGTTGCCGTTCACGCTGCTGGGTACGTAGAGGAGGTTATGCTCGACGTGGTATGCAAGGCCGTTGGGGAAGTTGATGCCTCCTGCTAGCTTTGTGCAGGTCAACTCGGATTGGGACCTGGTGCTTGTGTCGCAGTATGTCACGTCGCCAAGGCCGAGGGTCTGGCTGAGGGTGTGCAAGGGGCCTGTCTTGTGTGTGCCGTGGTCGTTGGTGATGTAGAAGCCTGACATGGTGGGGGCTGTGGCAATGTTATTTGGCGTTGCGATGTGGGGGTGGTGGTAGGTTGCGGCGTGTCGCAGTGTGGTTGCTGCTGGGCCGGTGATGAACTTCTCGATGGTGGAATTTGCGCCAGTGGCCTCGTTGTTAAGGATGGCGCCTGTGTCTGGGTTCCGTGATGGCTTTGCGTTGACGAAGAGAAGCTCTATGGTGTTGGGGGAGTCGTTCCCGGTCATGCCGACGAGGTGCATGGTCTTATCGTCGTGATTGCTGACTGGGTAGCCTGTGGTCTCAAGGACGCGGTATTCAAAACTGCCTTTACCGGTGGGCTTGTCGATGTCCATTGCTATGACAGCGTCATTCAAGGACCGGCCAGAGTGGTTGAAGCGTGCTACGTTCGGCATCCATTTTTGACGGGCTAGAGGTTCGGAGCAAGCGAGAAAGAGCTGGCGAGTTGCATCGGAGAGGAACATATCCTCGCACGCACTAAGGCGTGGGTCTTCTATGCGTCGACATGTGTATGGGAAGTCAGAGATAGGCTGTATGGTCTTGCCAATACCCAAAGTTACAAAGACGAGGTCTCGAAAGACTGCTTGGTAGAGGAAGGCTACGATTGCCAGAGGTAGAGCGAATTTGAGGAGTTGGTTAACCATTTTTACAGAGTGACTGACTTACTGAACCAGTTGACAGTCCTATGAGACAATGAGAACATTTGACAACATTGAGCTTGAGCAGCTGTCAGAACGTATGAAACTGAAGTCGCTGTTGCTTTGCTGTTTGAACGGTAGCACCCGGAGGCACGCGAACCGAGGTTTGGGCTGGATATCGGGGCCGAAATGGCAACTTGGAGATAGACTAACGTTCTCGTAGCCCCACTGCATCGATCGTACCAATGCGCAAGCGAGTCAGGAAAGCACAAGGACGAAATTTTGCTAGGCTCTCGTGTGCGTGGCTAGCAGACAGCATCGGAGAGCTTTGTGATAATTTATCAATTCCATGAGGGTAAAATTGTAGTATCAACCAACGATGAAGCATGGATAGATCCGCAGAGCTACCGACATGCTCTCCTGTGTAAAGTCTTTCAACGATGACTAAGAGGGTCTCTTGTCCCCCTGTCTACTGCTATCGCAGGCTTGTGACCACTTCTCAGCAATATCCCGTTCGAGCAGATACTTCTGCTCAAGCACTGCATGACTCAACTCGATACCTTGGGACACGGCTTCATTAAGGACTGCTTCCTGTTGCTCGAAGCCCCATTCCAGAAGAGCTTCTCGCTCCTCCAGCTTCTGCCGCTGATTTCGCAGAATGGTGTGCTTCTCATCCAGTGCTGATTTTGCTTCGACAAACTCTGTTGCATATGTCTTTAACCGTGCGATTTCTGCTCTGGCGTCCGCGAGCTCGGTCTCGATATCTGCTTTGGTTTTCTTTGAGCGTGGCTTTGTCTTCGGTTCCCACATTGGCTGCGGTGATATTGATTGCGGGTTCGGGTTGGAGCCCTCCATCGGAAATCATGAGTCGTTATGGGTTACTTTTCTGCTACCTCAACGACGAACAGACAATATGAAGCAAAACTCCCAGCACAAGCGCAAGGTAAATAGTCGCGGTTGGAAGCGCTGCTTGCTCAGGATGTGATATTTTTGTTCTTTGCTTGTGCAGTGCTTTGCAATGGAGAATATGGTTGTTCCGATGTCAGTATAACAATGCACTTAGTATCGATGCTACGGGATCGTTTTGGTAAGAACCGTAGAGACCAGCGACAAAGGTATTCTTTTCTCGACGGCCGTATGTCGTCTTTGCAAACGAGGATTGTTCGGAGACCAGAACCTGATGATGGCCTATGGTGTAGTCTGATGTCGTGACAACAGAGTCTGTTCGTCCATCTGATACGAACTCAATTTCTTGGTGCAGTCAGTGTATGCGATTGATAACGTAGAGCACAAACGCCCACGGTTTGACAATTTCCATTTATCAAGCGGCCTGCACAACCTGCTGTTGTGACCCAAACTACCATGGTGGATTTCCGAGAGTCATTGCAGACCCAATATTCGCTGATTAGCAATAGTCAGCCGAGGGAAGAACAATACAAGTATATGCGGGCTGCTGCCTTCGATCACACGATGGTAGTTTCTTCATTAAAAAGACGAGAAGATGCGCACCGAGGCTGTGAATAAGTAGCTAGATATACTCGTGGACAAGGAAAAGGGTAGAATGGAAAGTTTCCAGCACAAGGTGAGTGACACATCGAGCTCGTGCAGCTCCAAGTAGTCGGAGATAGCTTGCAAGGAATGTCTTTGACACTTTCAAGACGTACCAGCACTTTATGTGTCAATGACGGGCGCCGACCAGACAAATAATGTAGTAAGTAGCTCGAGCGGGAAGGGCCACAGGTGAAGCAGTAGCACGCATCAATGGACAGCGGCAGGTTTGGCGATACAGACACGTGACTGAAATCGGAGGCTGCGAGTTTCCTGTTGGGAGTAACTTACCGGGCACAACAATCGCGCTTGGCAAGGAACTGGGTGGGTGTGAACTACTGATTCATTGGCATGAAAGAAACCGAGACACGATTAAGTACATCTCTTCATTTCCAGCACGAGGCTTTCCCCCTCACAGTCTACTCGGAGACCATGAGGATATCTTTCCTCCGTAAGTGCCGTCCACTTTTGGCTTCTGTTCATCCCAGATCAGATCCACCGTCTGCAGATGTTTCTTCCGGGTTGTGATCGTTATCGTGACTTGGCAAGATCACGTCTTCATATTGTGACAGACGGGCAACCTGGACGAATGGGTATATTGAAAAGTGCTCCCGTGCATGTATTGGTTACGTCGGGAAGTGCATGTCCTTACCAGCCAGAAGCTGGAGCGGCTGTTCCTTCAGCAGGAGCGCCTTCGGCAGCCCAGTCACCACTAGTGGCGTTGTCGGTCCAGTTTGGATCAGCAGCGGTGGCGCCAGTGATTCCTGGGGCGCCAGCACCTGGCTCACCGGCCCAATCAGCGTTATCAGTGAAGCCTCGGTCAACGGCAGCGGGACCAGCCTCATCGGCACCTGGCTTGGTCTCCTCATCCTTGGCCTCCTCTTGCTCAGGATCTCTGTAGAAGTACAGATCAACGACGACGTCCCAAGCGACCTCTCGGTCCGCGAGAGTACCCCGAAGTCGGAGGACTTCTCTTGCAAGCAACCACCAGACTAGACCAATAGCGTGTCGGCCCTTGTTGTTGGTTGGGATGGCAACGTCGATGTGCTCAGTCGGGGAGTCGGTGTCGCACAGGGCAATCACGGGGATGTTGACGTAGGAAGCCTCCTTGATAGCTTGAGCATCGGTTCGTGGGTCGGTAACAATGATCAGGCGGGGCTCTCGGAAGGATCGAGTGATGTAGTTGGTGAAGTTACCGGGGGTGAATCGACCAGCAATGGCGACAGCACCAGTGTGGGCGGCGAACTTGAGGACAGCACGTTGACCGTATGGTCGGGCAGAGATGACACACACATCGGCTGGGTTGTCGACGGCTGCGATGATTCGAGCAGCTAGCACGATCTTCTCCCTGCGCAAAGATCTGTTAGTCGCTGTGGTTCTTGCCGAGCAGGCTTCGCTGCACTCCTTCTTTCTTCTTTGGACAGACGACCACTTACCAGGTCTTGGAGATGTTGATCACGTTGATACCATCTGGTCTGGTCTTCCAGAGGTATGGTTCCATGTGCACCTGCAAGTTCTTGGAACCCAGGTGACATTGGGCGGCCAACAGCATCTCGACATCCTGAGATGTAGGGTTGAAGATGGGGGGAAGGTTCGAAGGGCTTGCCATGTTTGCGACGGTCTTTGTATTAGTCGTGCGACGAGGAGGACGAATATGGGAAGGTAAGTAATGGTTGAGGTCGTCTTCGAGCAACTGAATATCCAATGATCGTCAAAATTCCGTGCGCGATATGCCAAGATTGCGCTGCTCGACCTAGACCTTATTAGCACTAGTGCATCCTCCGCTGCACTTGCCCTAACTGAGAAGTCTCGAAGGGTCGTGTCAAGTCGCATGTTCTTGCCGACATCAGCGAATTCGTCCTTCCGAGCCAGCCTTCTAGTAGCTGCTTGGGATCATCAAGATGCCGCCCAGGATATCGACGTCCGTGACTGGCAGCTCGCTGAACATGACCAGCTTGCTGCAAGCCCTCCCATACACAGTCAGCAGACACCCTGAGTCCCTTACAAGATGCTCAGCATGCTTGTTTTCAACAACATCCAACTTCCAGATGAAACGAAAGGGAAAGAAGAGGCCCAACGAGCGTAAAGACCCCTACAGATTAGCGCAGGCTCTCCAGCGAAAGACAGCGAACCTGGCCAAGCGAAAGGTGCTTCAAGCAGAACGGGAAGCAGCTCTAGGCGATCCTGTCCACTCTAAACCGACCCCCTTCATGGCGTCTCTGGACCTGGCTTCCAACCCAGCAGGCGCCACTACTCAGACAGGTGAACAATATCTCAACTACTATCTCAAGCCTACCGAGATGTCGGAACAGCTGCGACATAGCAAGTGGCTCACCGAGCCTCTGGAGAAAGAGGACGCGCCTGCCGCTTTACGAGACGAAAAGGTGCTGCAAAAGCGCCGAAAAGATTGGAACTCAGAACACAAGACGGCCGAGCAGGCAATAGCCAACATCACGGATCTCGCGAACTCAAATAGCGGGGACAGGAAGCGGATCAATATTCAACGATGTATCGAAACGTTTGGCAGACACACGACCGATGCAATGTTGGCACCTAAGCCTGAGTCGCAAGGGCCTAGTCACTCGACGCCCATGCTTGACGCAGACGAAGCTCCAACACCAGAACAGACGCGTCGGGCTGAGCTAATGGCTGAATTGGCCGCAGTGCCGAAGCGAGCGGGCCCAGATACTGGTTCTTCGGAGGTGCAGGTTGCCATCCTAACCGCAAAGATCAATGTCATGGCGAGTGACCTACACAAGAAAGACAAACACAACAAGGCAAATTTGAGGTTGCTGGTACACAAGCGCCAGAAATTGCTGAATTATTTGAGGAAGAAGGAAAGAGGTGGTCCAAGGTGGCAGAACTTGGTGGACCAGTTGGGGATCAATGATGCTATGTGGAAGGGTGAGATCAGTCTGTGAGGCCAAATTCCCTGCCGGGGCTATATTGAAGATCTTGCGGTGTAACCCATCGAGTCCCCCAATCGTGCTTTGTGGACATAAACCAGGGTCCACTGGTAGGCATTTGTACATCAGACAAGAACAGCTTCGTTAATGGACATACAAATAGATGCTCATATTCTCGGCCTACTCCAAAGACAAGTGTGAGACCCTGTGATGCTTTCCGTCCAACGCTAGTCTAGGACACAGGCTCAGACAAATCTTGGCAATTGGAGACTGAAAGAGACAGGTCGACCTCGAAGCAGTACGAGTAGCTTTGTACCTCGCTGTACCAATACAATCATGTTCTCAGACCTTTGTGGAGAAGTTTGTGCAGAATTGAGAGGGGACTCGCACAAAGCTACGACTTCCTCCCCTGCCCACGACCGGGCGAATGTGTAGTCTACACAAGGGTAGGGACCATAGCGCACTGATACAAAGATCATGAGACATGTAAAGTGAGTCAGCCCTAAGCATGAGTGCTCGTTATATGTGGTTGCGCGAAATGCAGCGTACTCTTTTCATGCGAATCGGGGAACGTTGACCTTCGTATACTGAACACGATCAGAGTGAACGCGGTGGGTAAGGGTCGAGTTAGAGGTATTTGACGTCTCAGAAGGGGTTCGTTTTAGTTGACAGAACAGCAGGCACGACCAGTGCAGGTGGTGCACGCCTCGCACCTGCCAAATCCTAGAACATAGCATCACACCGATTCAATCATTCTTTTGTCGTTTTCGACGCCGAATCAGCTTCAAAATCTGTTCCCAGCATGTGGGAGAGCGCACCACTACTCGTCCGATGCAATGCTGTCACACTCTACTGTGGCTTACAAGCCTTCTAAGTTCACAGATTCTGCTGGCAAATCACCGCTGATCGGTGCAGGTTGGCGTACTGGGACCGACTACAAAGCTTACTGGCAGCAAAGACTCAAGTTAACCGATGATATGTACACGAAGCAGCGAGACTTGTTGATCGAAAGAACTCGAGAAAGATGGCCGGACAGGTCACAGCTCTCCACTAGCTACTAAAGGAAGGACTTTGTGACATGGTTGCAGCCAACACTGTCCAAGTTTGACAACATCAGCCTACACTTCTCCAAGGTCCGCGGCTTCAGCGACGAAGGCAAAGCCCTGCTCTCCCTCTACGCAGATTTTGCTTTCTTTGTGCACCAACACTATGAGCGCAGCTCCCGTCGGCGGAAGAGGGTGAAAGACCACCACGACTCAGACGTTGAAAGGCAACGTCCTGGCGACCACAAACACATACCAGCTTCCAAGAAAGCACGGCCGCTATCGTCAGCAGTCATCAACAATGATGCAGCTCGACGGTTCTTTAAGGGAATAGACTCAGCAATAAGGGCATCAGTATGATCGAGGAGTACTCTATAACGCTAACCTATAACTATAAATATCACAAGCGCCAGTCTAGATACCAAGTTTAGAGGTGATGGCCTCTCTGTTAAGAAAGAGCTAAGTGTGGAGGAGGCAGCGCAACCGAATCTTAAGCTGAGGCCTACTACAGTGCAACCACTTCAACGTGCTACACCTTTGCCAAACCCTAGCGAGCTAGACCAAGAGTTCTCCTGGATTAACGTCGAGGTGCAAATCGATGCTAACGTACTTCAGTCGGGCACGCTATAGATAACAATGCTCGACCTGATGCATAATAGACTGACTCTCTACTACTAGAATTAGTTTAGGTTAGAAACTCTGCATCGCCAATTGGAAGCCGAGACTGGCGTACTCTTCGACTCTACAAATTACGAGTTCGTCTACCGCTGCTTTGATGGCATGTCGTTCCACTTCAACAACCCTGGAGCATACAAAATTATGCTCAAGAGGTTTGAAAAGGTCGCAAGTACAACAAACAATATCTTGCATCTCAGGGTTGAGAGACGAGAAGCCATGTGAGGCTGGGTAACATCAAATGACGTTGTGAATGGGTATGCTTCGCTAGCAAGTGAGAGACGTATGGTAGAGGTCAACCTATAACCTGTTCGAATTCCTGCCTGGATGAGGACTGACACAATGTAAGGACGCGCCAACGATGGCCGTGGCTGTATCTTGAGTGTGCCACACAGCAGACGCTGCTTCATCTTCTGAAGTCAAGGAGATCGAATGTATCAGGAGCTAGGCGCGCTAGCGAATTATGGTAGACATGATGCTCGGGTAACCATCGCATGTTAAGCAGTGTAAGCCTACCTTAATTCGAATACTAGACAAGGGACGCAACGTCGATGGTGTGAGCCTAGTATCTTCCGCACCCTTTTGTTATCTCTATTCCACTGATCACAATGCTGCTATCGATGAACACCTGGACGCTGTGGCTGATCTAAGTTTTTAACACAACTCCCCGGTCACCACCACCCACTCTTCCTCGCCCACTAACCAGCACCAGCAGCGATAGCCACAGGACCCATGATCTGCAGCACTGTACTGCCAACGCCTATCCACCATATTATGGCCGCCTGTTTCACTAGCTGGTCCTTATCCCACGTCCTCGGATACGGCTTATCTGGTATCTCCTTACCTAAAAATTCACAAAGTGGTCCCTATCCATCCTGAGCTCGAAATTTAAGTAAGTTTTCCTTCGACATAATAGAGCGAACAAACTCGTTGTGTTGATTGAACCGCTCGATCGCTAGCTTTTGATACTCCTTGCTTAAGTAGTCACTCCGCTTCGGATATATGGTCAGCTTCTCCGGCGATGAATTGATGAACGCGTCCCAGTCCAACGTATCCAGCGTCCGCCAGCCACGAATAAGACTGTCGAAAGGAGTCAGCAGATCGAAAGTCCACCAGGAATGCGCGCGCCAGATAGTCGATTGCATCGAGTCGACCCATTTCTCGGGATCGCGCGTCGTGAGGATCACCTTTGCGTCGGGGTATGCCTGCAGCAGTTCCGGCGAGAACAGAACGGCTGGCAGGTCTGAGAGCGCGTCGTAGTCGCCGAGTAGTTTGTCGAATTCGGGTCTACCATAGGGTTTGCCGTCGTTGTTGAATTTGGCGCGGATGGCCTCGTCCCAGAGGGGAAAGAAGTGGGTTGGGTTTTTGAAGTTTTCTGTCATGTGGAAGATTTTGTAGTTGAATTTGTCGAGGGCAAGGCAGAGGGAGGATGTGCCTGTGCGGGAGATGCCGAGGACGAGGAGGCGCATGAGTTTGGACCGTAAGGTCTGGATTTGGTCTATCTTTCGCATGGTAAGGTTAATGTGGTAGCTGAGGATATGTTTTACGGTGCCGTGAAAAGGATTGGAAGGGTTAGTCACTACGATAGGTTCTGGTTCCAAGGACACTGTTCGAGCTTGCAGCAGGAGTGAGCATGAATTAACAATCTCAGCCGATGCCAGATTCAGGCGAGAGTCACCATATGCGACCTGGGTATCGCGTTAGGCGTCCCACGTAGAGGGGCCGTCTTCGCCAGCGAAGAGAAAGCGAGGTGCGAGCGACAAGCTCAAGTGTCAATCAGTTTGTAAAATTATATGCATTAGACTGTACCCCGACTGAACACACTGAAACCATTGTGGCATCAAGGTGTCGTGTCCGCTATGGTCCCAGGTGACAGCTGGAACCTTGTTGGTCGAGGTTGGGATGAGGTCCACGTGACTTGAAGCTTTCCCGGAAGCACTGTTACTATTATCGTTCCAGGAGATCACAGCTACACACCTAATGGTCTGATAGGTCTTCATAAGTTGTCCTCTACTCGTGGTGAAAATTCGCCGAGCTTTCGAAGCGTTCTTGTTCCTTAGTACCATGATGACAATGGAAGACGACGTAGACAAAAGCCGATCCGCGGTCACCTAAACCACCCGGATACAGAGCGTTGCTGATGATGAGGATGACAGCTGGTCCAATCTTGTCATTCCGATCACTTTAGCCAACTCTCCAGCTCTGCCCACCTCTCACCAGGCTACACGCGTACTAACGAGAGTCTTTCCGCCGCTCACGATGTTAGCGATCCCGATTGCGCATGAGGTTGATTACTTCACCGAGCGAAGATTGTTGTACCATCACTCATGTACTATAGCTCCACCCGCGGTAGGCTAAGTCTTTGAGTGTCACCTCCACCATGGCATTATATTTGTGGGTTCACTGCTCCAGGCAGGGAATCAGTTTAGCTTCACCACGTACCAAACCGTAAAGAAGTTTGAGCAAATCGTTCCTGAATCGGCTTCTGTGCATAGCGAATCAGAAAGTGATTCATAGAGATGGCAAAACCGAATTTCACAACCTCAGGCTGGAGAAAACAAAATCCTCAACCCAAGGAAAAGGTTAACACAACCTTGTACTGGAAGAAGCGACTTGGACTTGGCGATGAAGTCTACGAAGAACGCAAACAAGCGGTTCTGCAGATGATACGCAAGAAGTGGCCACGAAGAGAGCAGCTGAGCAGGTCCAATGACCAACGTTCTGATCAAGTCAAATCATTGCTGGAAAACTATGTGGCGAGTTTCAAGGACTCTGAGCGATATGTGAAAGAACCCGGTCCCGGCGAACCTTTCGAGAAGCAGCTACGACTGTACACCGAATGGGCATTGCTAATGAATTCCTGGTCGAAGGATGAAATGAAGGGATGGAATCAAAGAAACATTGACGGCGTTTCCAGTGATGCAAAACCAAGAGCAGACGGCAACGACCTAACTTCGTCCTTCCACGATCAAGAGGATGACCACGCCGAGCAAGGCAACGAGCTAGCAGTGAAAGAGGAGGAAATTGTCCCAGGATCAACGCGGCATACTCCCCTTTACCTAAGTCAGACGCCGCCACCTTCATCTCCTCCTTTGCCGGCTGTCAGTAATGATCCGCCAAGTAGGTCAAAGCTCGATTGGGATGCAGTCGAGGTCAACATCAACGCAGACGTTTTCGACCTAGGTACAATCTGGCTGCCAATGGCCAACCTGAAGCCAGATCAGAAGCCTCAGTGCACCTGGCATGAGTTCGAGCTCAAAGACCTGAAGAGACAGTTCGAACTCGAGACAGAGGCTTCGCTCGACACTGACCAGTACGAATGGGTTTACCTTGCAGAGCATCGAGAGTTCTCATTCAATCGAACAGGCGGATACCGTATCGCACTCAAGCGCTTTGCGGAGGCAGGCGGTTCTCTCGACAATGTTCTCCACCTACAGATTCAGCCTCGGAAGCCCACGCTGGCCCCTAGCACAGATGCACCACCGGCAAAAAGAGCGAGATCTCGTTTCAGCGGTGCGAACAGCGATTACTCAGATGACGGATCAGCGCAAGAGAACTCGCCGCAGAAGAGACAAAGCGCAGAGCTACTGCAGCAATCTCAGCAGATAGCCCCGGGTCAACGTACCCCTGACGGAGCGAGCGACTGCACTACTCATGCAAAATCTACGACTGTCGTACAGGTGGCCGATGACAGCGAAATGTCAGCTCATAGATTACGCATAGGACGCCTGCGTTCCCGCGTCAAGGTAGTGAAGAACGAACTCGACAATTGCAGAACCAAACTAGCAGAGAAGACACGCGCAGGCTTGGACGCGACCTGGCACAGAAGTCGTATCCCAGGACATGAGAAACAGCTTGCAGAGCTCGAGGCTCAGCTGAGACGAATGGAGGAAAGGCGTGTCTGACACGGCACGCATGAGAAGGGACCGACAGGCGACTTACTATCGCTCTTGCTGGCTCATTCGACGTCCCACATATGCTTATACTGCGACGAAGTCCTTGGGCGTATGGTCGCCACGTAGAACAGAGCTATTCGCTAGGACAAAGAAAGGGTTCACGGGCTATGAGGACAGAGAAGATCCTACTTGGTAGCTTGGCAATAATCATGCCTGGTGTCACTCGATCGTCATTGTTCTGTACTTGTGAATTTACTGTACGACCGTAGATCTTCCCTGAGATTAGTTCATGTACATGGTCCTTTGCGAACCGGTCCTCCGTGCCTGGTTCGCTCTTTACCAGATCGACCAACATTGCAGGCGTGACAGATGTCCTCCCACCCGACTCCTGAACAGGTAACAAACACTTTACAAATTCTGCATGGTGAAATAAAGTTATCACACCTCCCGCAGAGTACCAGCACCGTCCGTCCCGCCCGACGGTGGCATGGGCTGAGGATATCTTCCGTTCGAATCCATGCTCTCCAATACACTGGGTGGAGGCGGCCTCATTGGGCCTCTAGGACCGCTGTATCCGGCTCCACCTCTTCCCATCCCTCTATATCCACCTCTTATTTGGCCGGTCCTGGGTGGACGCATGCCGGGTATCTCGAAATCGGGGTTTCCGCTAAAAAGTATATCTTGTTGTCTCTGCCTTTGGCGTTCTTGCAGCATTCTGTTGTTTCCAGGTCCAAAGCTGTTGAAGCCGTCTGGGTGGCCTGGTTGCCAGTTGGGGTTCATGGGCCTTTGGGATACGGACGTGAAATTGCTTGTTTCCGATTCGACTGGACTGCGCGTACCGGAATGCAGATTTTCATAGGAGTGTTCGCGAGGCATGTGTGTAATTGCATTGGGGTCGTTGAGTTGCGAGTTTGATGATTCAGGACTGGGCTCGTTGGGATCGGATTGATGACCTGCCACAAGGATAGAGGGCACGTGTTGTCGGTTATGTTCTTGAAAAACTTCGGGTGGCGGTGCGGATGGTGGAATGGAGGGCATTGGCGGAGCTGACTGTTGGGCGAACTTTGGATCGATGTCTTCCATGTAATCGCTTGCACCAGAGTTGACACGTCTCCGGTTCTGGCTGGTAGAAGAACCATGCCGCGAGTGCCAGCCAGCACGTGGTGGGACGTAACTAATTAGGTTAGTAAGGGTAACGTCAAAGGTCCAAGATTGCCTACTCTTTGCCTTCGGAGGCTTGACGCATGACTTGAGGCTGCGAGCTTTCCATCTCGCCCATGTTTCGTGAGCCTAGATCCATATTTGTGTTCATGGTCGATGGCTGTTGAACGGCCGGACCGTACTGGTTTGGGACTGGCGGCATTGCTGGTGGCATGTCCGAAGGCGGCAGGCCACGAGCCGGCGACTGAATGCGGGAGCCATATGGCGACTGTCGTCTCGCAGCCGGAGACTGAGCACGGGGGTCATATGTTACATTATCATAGGCTAACGTAGGCCCCGAGTTGTATTGGTCTGGTGCCAGCGGCATAGCTGGTGGAATATCTTGCGATGGCTGGCCACGAGCTGGTGATCGAACACGAGAGCCATATGGCGATTGTCGCCTCGCTGCAGGAGATTGCGCTCGAGAACCATATGGTGCTCCACCATAGGCCACAGGCAGCTCTTGGCCATACTGGTCCGGTACTGGTGGCATAGCTGGCGGAATATCTTGCGGCGGCGGACCACGTGATGGTGATTGCCGCCTTGCTGCAGGGGATTGCGCTCGAGAACCATATGCCAAGCCGCCGTAACCTGCAGGAGCCTCTGGGCCGTAATTCATTGGCCCTTGTGGCTCGATTTCAGGCTCACCTGAACGCGAGTATGCGCCATCAGGGCCAGGAGACGGTCCGTATGCCCCGCCCATGCCTGTAGGACTCTGTGGCCCATAGCCTGGTGGGGGCTTTCGATTGATGCCAGCTGGAGTAATAACTCCGGGCATGACCGGTCCATTGGGACCAAGCGCATAGCCGCCACGTCCTCGAGGAGGATATCCTCCTCGTCCTCGATATGGAGAGGAGGGTACACCACGACCACCGTAGCTACCACGCGTGGGAAAGCCACCTCTCGGGGGCCCGTACCCACCCCTGTTGGGGGTGGGCGGCATGGTGGGTACAGGCGGTCTGTCATCGTAACTTCTGGTCGCTCCTAAGGGCGCACCAAAGTCCTCCTGCCTTGGTCTGCTGTTTGATCTTGATCTTGAACGCTGACCCCCATGGCCGTAGTATCTACCACTGTCCACAGGGGAAACGACAGCGACTGGATCTGCAGGGGATTGAGCGTGCATCGGCCTTTCTTGGCTGCGGCTAGCTGGATATGTAGTGAATGCTGGTGTATTGTCTGGGAGGGGGGCATCGTTCATCATGTGTGTTCTTGAGTCGGTGCTTGTCGCCGAGGGCATCATCTTCGACTCTTCTGCTTGTCTCGCATAGAAGTTGGCGCCACTCATTTCAGCGTTCTCGGCTATTCTCTTCTTGCGTGCTTTTCGCGAGACCAGCGTCCTCCTCATAGCACAGGTGACGACTCCGGAAGCTGTAATCAAGATGGTAGATGCAAGAACTATCCAACCGCCCCATTGTAGATGTGGGACAAAGATCAGGATATCGACCAAGAAGGCGAGCAAGGTGATAAGCAAGGTGGGCAAGAGGAGGATCAGCAAGGCCAACAGATATCGAGCCGAGTGGGAAGGTGAATGTAGGTGGGCTGCAACAGCCAGGCCGAGCACAATCAGGTTGCATAGCGCGGCGATCGGGTGGACGATGAGGAGAGAAGACAGGATGTGTCTCGAGCCAGAAGGAAGGCTGATTCCGACACCGTCTGTGTCTTGGTTGGGGATTGCCGCATCTTGATGGGTTTAGCATGTGCGCCGACGCAGTCTCTGCAAGATGTGTATCGTACCTGTATTCCACCCTACACGCACGCCAGAGCACTCGCCCGAATCCTTACACCAGCCGAAGACACCAAAGTTGACGCCCTCATAACGGCCGATAGGGATGCCTTTGACGACGGGAGTCGATATTACTGACAATAGGAGAAGAATGAAGGATATTAGCAGTAAGATGGAGAGCGGCGTCGCTGGCCGCAACATGACCGGAAAGCTACCGCTGCCACAGCGCGATCATGTGGCCGAGATCAAATATGGTGGTGGGATTGCGCCGAGTGGGATGCGTGACCAGACGTTGAATGAGTGATAGTAGGCAGCCGAAGTGGGAGTGGTGGAGGCGGCGGCGGCGATAATGGCGCACACGAGCTCGTTGCCAGGTGTGTCTGGTTATATGACTATGCTGCCAGTTGGTCGAGCAGAAGGAGTGTCGTGACGGCGATGATGGTCAAATCGCTTGCTATGCACTTGGATTGATGGCAATTCCATAATTCCAAGGCAGGCGAGGCAGGCAAACCAAATGAACCAGTTTAAGGTTGGCGTCGGAACTGCGACTAACGGGCTGTGCTGGGCAACCCCGACCCCAGGTGCCCTTCTAAAGCCTAAGTCACCTCTATCGAATCAAACCATGGGGCCTGGATGAGCAGCAGCCCCATGAGGCACCTGAACGTCATGCTTATTGGACGGCGCCTGCACGAATCCGTGAACTCCATCTGCACGTGGAGATATGCTTGCCTCCAATCTTTGCCATGTTCCACCTGCGCTGCAGCACACGGAACTGAGCACAAGTACTTGTACTAGTAGTACCTCTCTGCCCACCGGTGCCCAGAAGCCATTCATCGAAACTTCAGCATCCTGTAGGCATGCCAGTGTAGAAGAATCGCGATGGACAAGAGTGACTATACGGTACTGAAGACGCTCCCTGCCATCCATATGAGCTGCACACAGATTTCATATCCCTGGGGCTAAACGCGCTGGGATATGCTTCAGCTGCGCACAAGCGACGGCGCTTCAATGCTTCATGCACTTGCTGAATTGTCTCCTCGAGCATAGCCGGGTGTGGACACTTGTGTGCCTATGGTGCTTGCTTGCCGAGACGAATTGATGAAACTACATGGGCCAGGGTGCCAACGACCGTACGCTGTTCCCCACTTACGGCGATCCGCATGCACAAGGTGTATCATGGTCGAGTGACGATAGTCTCCAAGTCACTGCGTGTCATATCGCCCATTGCCGGTGAGCCAAAAGAGACCTGCTCTCTGACTAACTCTTAAGTCGCGAGCTTTGCCAACATACCCCCATACAGACTCTTGACACCATCCATTCAGGCATGCGTGTGACTGCAAAGAGGTAGCCGCGTCATCCCGCGAATCTGTAGCGCCATCCTCAGACAAAAAACTTGGCTGCGCTTGCCGCATCTTGGACTCCAAGATTGTCAACTCACTAGTATCCTGCCCAATTATGGCGACGGTCATGCGGCCCTCGCGACTGTCCATGTACTGTTATCATGTGAACCTCAGTCAACACCTTTTCAGCTCCGTATGATGCAGTTCTAGTGTTCTGCAACTGGCGCAGATATTGGCGTGATGCCTGCGCTTCTTTGAACCCAACACAAGCTGACCTTTCCTGGTCTTTCATTGCCAGTGAAAACAATCCCGCCCTGAGACGCGACCCTCACCTGCTACGCCATGAACGACCCAGGCCTGGATGGCCCGATATCCGATGCAGCCTTAGAAGCAAAGAACACCCTTGGACAGCTGAAGAAGGGAGATGCTGGCAACGAAGATACTGGCCCGAGCAACGAGGCCATGCAGTTCCATGAACAAAACCAAGCACAATCCATGCCCACGAGATGGTGGTATGCTTCCACCGGCTTCCCACTGATTGCGGGAACGTTCGGCCCCTTAGCCAACGCCTGCAGCATCTGCGCCCTGGTCGAGAACTGGAGGGTCGAGGTGCCACCTGGAGGAACAGAAGCGCATGGCATCAACATCAAAGACCCCAGGTTCCTCATCGTGGTCAACGGCATTTCGCTTGCATTTGCACTCATCGCCAACCTATCCTTGTTGCTCAACATGGCCAAGCGTTTGCGCTTCGCCATCGCCCAGCCTATCACCATCGTCGGTTTCTGGTCAGCATCTGTCCTGCTGATAGGCCTGATAAGTTATGCTTCTACCTCCCGCTTCGATGCTCCCGGCGTCCAAAACCAGGCATTGACCCAGGCATACTATTACAGCATCTTTGCCGCCGCGCTTTATCAAGTCATTTCCTATCTAATGTGCATCACCGTGTGGGGTGCTTACCGAGGCGCTTACAGCAAGGAATTCGCCCTCACTGCCGCCCAAAGAACCTTGATGCTACAGACTATATCCTTCCTCGTATACCTGCTCGTTGGCGCTCTGATCTACAGTAAGATCGAAGGCTGGAAGTATCTCGATGCTGTTTACTTCATTGACTTCACTCTGCTTACTGTAGGCATTGGCGACTACTCCCCTGCTACCCACCTCGGTCGAAGTCTGCTGTTCCCATTCGCCGTCGGAGGCATCATCACAATTGGTCTGGTCGTCTCCAGCATCCGTTCGCTAGTGCTTGAACGCGGTGCTGAGAAGCTCTCCGCCCGTATGACGGAGAAAACTCGCCGTCGTGTAGTCAAGCAAATTTCTACCGCACAGAGACAGAAACGGAAGAAGCTACCTGTGCAGCCCATCAAGCCCGTCTTTCACCTTGACCAAAACACCGCCAAAGATCTGACTACCGACCCTGTCGATGATCAAGTGGGCGAATTGGAGCGACGAAAGACTGAGTTCGAAACGATGCGAGATGTCCAGGACATGGCAGCTCAAGAACAGAAGTACATGGGATTGCTCTTCTCAACATTCGCGTTTGCACTCATGTGGTTCGTTGGGGCTTGGATATTCTCCATCACAGAACGCAAGCAGAATTGGACGTATTTTGACGCGTTGTACTTCAGCTATACCAGTATCCTCACTATCGGCTATGGAGATCTGTACCCGACGTCGAACAGCGGCAAGCCCTTCTTCGTCTTCTGGTCGTTACTGGCAGTACCAACACTGACAATTCTAGTCAGCAGCATGGGCGACACAGTCGTGAAAGGAGTCAAAGATGCCACCATATGGCTCGGTGAAATATCTTTCCTCCCTAGCACGGAAGCTAGCACTCGGGACAAAATGAAGGTTGGAATGTATCGGGCAACCCTCGGAAAGTTCAGGTCTGGCAGACCAGAGATGAATGATCAGGAAAAGGCAGATTTTGAAGAAGAAGAGGATGAAGAGTGGACAAACTTCAAGCATCTACATCCAGGACTCGCTAAAGTGTTCGATCCAGCTGACCGCAAAAAGGTCGATCACCAGAACCACGCAATCCTAGATCGTTTGGCCGAAGCATGGGCCTCCACAGAGCAAGAAGAAGAAAAGGAGGCTCGAACAAACCAAGATCAGCGTATCCGTGCCGAGCACCACTATCGACACCTGTTGATATCACAAATCCCCAAATTGTACGCTGAGACTAAACTAACCACGCCTAAGAAGTATTCGTTTGCTGAATGGTGTTTCTACTTACGATTGATTGGAGAGGATGAGTCAGACAACGCTTTGCACGCACGTGCTCGCACCAAAGTACAAGACCATTCGCACGACAAAGACCGGCACGACCCGGCTGCGTCTGATGATGGACCGCCGTCGTCCAAGCAACCCACGTCGGAACAGCGAGAAGGAGCCTCTCGCGCTACCTTCAAATGGAGCTGGATCGGCCCATACAGCCCTCTGATGGAGGACAAGGATGAGGCTGAATGGATCTTGGAAAGATTGTTCCAGAGACTCGACGAGTCGTTGGCAAGTCAAAAGAGGGACTTCGAACGCTCGCTGAATGACACGGACAATCCTACTGAACTCGGCGTGCCTGACAGTGACAGAAAACGATCCTAAGGAGTAGTCACCGAGCTAGCAACGTTGCATTCAACCACAATCACATCCTGGTTCAGTATAGGACAGGCGGTGACGTTTGATCTACTTCGTTCTTCTGCAGGTAGAGTGTGTCAGCAATGTGTAGCAAGATGCTGCTCCTGGGTTGGCTGTCCTGACTGTGCTTCTGAGCTGTTGTAGTGGAGAACACATCTCCGAAGATAATCAGCATGCATTCGTTGACAGCCGCGCCACGCCGCTGGTCCCCAGTGAAGCGAAGGCGCCAACCACAACAGGCAAGCCGAATGACCCCAACTTGAACCGAATTATCTCGTGATCTCACCTCAGTCACGCGCGCTACAAGTGTCTACTAATCTCATGTCGTGTCAAGAACGCTATGCCGAACATTCGGGCGACATCACATCTTCTGCAGGGAACCTGTCGTGTGCTTGCGAGCATCCAGCATGGTGCCCTCGGATGTCCAGAACAGGTTAGAACAATGCCTCGACCGAGTCGAGTCAGAGAGATTCTGAAGCAGAATGATGTTCGAAGCTAAAGACGCTAGTAGTCTACCCCACACAAACCCCAGGATCAATAGTCGCCACCATGGCCACCTCGGTCATTGAATCTCTTGCCCCGCGACACCTTGCTGCTCCGTAAGCGATCCCGAGACGATGGGAACCACGGATTCGAGATTCCAGAAGATCCGAGCTCTTGTTTAGGGTTTCGATTAATGATCCTCATTCGACGTCGGTAGGAACTGTCCCTACTCTGCATACTAAGCGGAACATATGGATCCACCCCGCTGAGTCGTCGAACCCCTCACGGTGATATGGGCGATGAGACCATGACCATGAACATGCCCCGATACGCGGGGTGAGTTCCGTCACCAACAACGCCGTGGTTGCGTCTACTGCTAGGTAGAAGTATGAATAGAGATGTCTCCGTCTCTAGATGCCCTTCGACCGCCCCTTCTTCGTTGATTGTGTTGCGATTACACTACCCTTGGTTGTTTACAAACTGACAATCCATCATGAGCTCTGATCAGAACGAGGTTGAACATATCGACGTTCTGCTCGTCGGAGCAGGCTTCGGTTCCTTCACTCTGCTGAACAAGTGAGTGCGCCGCTGACCCCAGCTTCCGGTAAAGCTTCTAACGCGTTCAGATTGCGAAAGCAAGGATACAGTGTTAAGATTTATGAGAAAGGAGCAGCTTCCGGAGGTATCTGGTACTGGAATTGCTATCCTGGCGCACGAGTAGATAGCGACACGCCTATCTACCAGCTCTTCGACAAAGGCGAGTAGAAAGCAAACCATCTGGTGGCTCGCCGTGCTGACCGAAGATCAGATCTATGGGAAGACTTTACATTCAAGGAGCGCTACGCTGGAGGTCCGGAACTCCGAAGATATTTCGACCACATCGAGAAGAAGTGGCACGTGAGTGAGCATATCACCTACAACAAGCACGTCGATGGGGCCACTTTCGACGAGAGCAAGAACCAATGGTTGGTTGAGTGCTCTGATGGTAGCGAGATCAGTTGCACATACTTCATTCCCTGCATCGGGTTCGCCTCTCGACGGTACACACCTCCCATCCAGGGCCTGGGCAACTTCCGAGGTGACATCTACCATACCGCAGTCTGGCCTCAGCATGGTGTCAACCTCAAGAACAAGAGAATAGCTCAAGTCGGTACTGGCGCGTCGGGCATTCAGGTCATACAAGAAATCGGTGACCGAGCCAAACAGCTCACGATCTTTCAACGAACACCCAACTTCTGCCTACCGATGAACCAGCGAAAGCTCGACCCCAAAGAAGAAGAGGAAAAGAAAAAAGCAGGAAAGTACGAGGAAGAGTTCGAGAAGACGAGACATACTTTCGCCGGATTCACGTACGATTTCTCCGACAAGAACACATTCGACGACAGCCCAGAGGAGCGGGAAAAGTTCTTCCACAAGCTGATGGTCGAGGAAGGTGGCTTCAGGTTCTGGCTTAACACCTACAAAGACATGCTTTTCGAAGACAAGGCTAACGAGGAAGCGTACAACTTCTGGCGAAAGACTGTTCTCAACCGTATCAAGGACCCAGAAAAGGCGAGACTTCTTGCACCAGAGAAGGCACCACATCCATGGGGCACCAAGCGTCCGTCGCTAGAGCAACGCTTCTACGAGGTTGTCGACCAAGATCACGTCAAGATCATTGACGTAAACGAACATCCCGTTACCGAAGTCACTGCCACTGGCATCAAGACCGGCCTGGGCGAGCAAGAGTTCGACGTCATCATTCTCGCCACGGGATTCGACAGTGTGACAGGCTCCCTCGCTCAGCTCAACATTCAGGGTATCAAGGGTGGCACCATCGCTGACCACTGGAAGGACGGTACGAAAACTAGTATGGGTATCGCCATGCCCGAGTTCCCCAACATGTTCTTCCTCTACGGACCGCAGGCGCCGACTGCCTTCTCGAATGGACCGTCTTGCACACAATTTCAAGCAGAGTTCTTGGACAAGCTGCTCAGGAAAGCGAAGGAGGAGAACATCGTGCGGATCGAAGCCACCCCGGAAGCTGAAGAGGACTGGTGCAAGAGGATGCACGAGAAATGGGACGCTACACTTTTCCCGAAAGCTAAGTCGTGGTACCAAGGAGCTAACATTCCAGGGCGAAAAGTGGAGCCATTGAACTGGTAAGTCGCTGGATCTCTACTTAACCATGGGCACAGGCTAACGTTGCTCGCAGGGCTGGTGGTATGCCAGAGTATGTCGCGTCTATGGACAGGTCAATGGACAACGACTACCAAGGGTGGAATATCAAGAAAGCATAAGCTTGCCAGCGCAGGCGAAGAGGAGTTTACCGCTTGTATACGTTCCACCTTGCCAGTGAATCACTTGTAATACTTTATTCGAGTTCTAGCTTAGAGCTTAGAATGTGACTTACTCTACTAATCCAGCCAGAAACTGCTCTGTGAATTAGGCGTACTTGTGATTCCAAAATCTGGCTAGCGTGGTTCTGCCTGTCGGTCTAGGCAGACTTCAGGGCGAGAATGTAAACCTCTGGTTCAGGTTTGATGCCACCAATGCTCTTTCGATATTCCATTCCCGTCATACAAGAGCGTCGCTCTTGCTTCATTACTTTTGGGTTTGTGCGTCTGATCTTTAGGGAATTGCGGCAATTTCATCGCACGTGTTCTTGCCACCACGACCGTCATTGACATAGGAAAAGCTCGTGCGCAGTGTTCCACCATTTCCTTCAGCCCAACGCATTGAGACACTATCAAACAATTCGAGCAAACGTGCTATTTGAGAACATCGTGTATCAAACATCTTTACAGGATAACAATCATTCACAACCCCTTCGGTGGATTCTCTTTCGACACCTGGCCAATCCTAGCAACGATTGTTCTTACAGAGCTAGTGACATCGATTTTGCGACAAACTCTTACTGGAATGGTGGCTTTACATCTTCTGCTCGACAGTATATCGGCTGGAGCAGGTTTCCTGTTTTATCTGTCAGCTTGTCTGTGGGCATCGCTACGAGATGACAGCAAGTCAGGGAGGTCGGAGAGGCGGATGTATATGGGCAAGAAGCACAAGCGTGAGCCGAAGAACGTGCAACGATCAGGCCTCTATTTTCTGCACCTATTTGGTAACCTGGCCCTCCTCGCTCTGAGCCTCTCACACGCTGTATTGCTGGCAAAGTCAAGAAATGATCGGCTGTCAATGAAGGCTGATCCTGATGTCAGCGCGGTGCTCTTCGGCTCTTTGATATGGCTAGTCTTCTTTCTTGGCTTGACCGATGCAGAGAATGCGGCTGGTTACGAGCAACTGATACCATGGATGCTGAGTCTGGTTTCTTATGCGATTTCGGCTGCTATTTCCACCGCAGCAGATCCTAGGCCAACGGCCAACGTGCTCGTGCAATGGATACGAATGTTGATCTTGTTAGGACTCGTCGTGGCGACTGCCTTGCTTCGTTACCGCAAAACCGGCGATGGAGCTGCGGCTGTGGAGTCACCAGAAGAAGTCGAGCCGCTGATCGCGCCCGACTCCCAAACCAACGGCCATGCAGACCCCCAGGAGGACGATCTCGACGATGAAGATGACAAATCGGTAAAGAGCTATGCTTCTGATGAAGACCAACCTGAAAGCAAGGATGAGGATGATGACAACGATGCGAAGAAGGAGGAAACAAAGCAGAGAAAAGCTTTGAGAGATCGACCGTGGTACCAGTACATCGCCTCTTTCGCTATCTTCATTCCTTACGTACGACCACGTACCTCCAGGCAATATTTCTATCTTACTATCATGGTCATCAATACAATCATTGCGAGAGCCATCACCGTTGGTCAACCGTTGATGCTGGGATCGGTTATTGATGACCTGACACGTCGGGAGTTCAAGATCTGGAAGATCCTCGCATACGTTGGTCTGAGGTTCGCGTCTTCAAGCTCTGGCACACAGCTCATCCGCAACATGGCGTCCTATCGTCTCAATACTGAGCTACACAACACTCTGCTTACTCTTTGCTTCAACCACGTAATGGACCTGGATGCTCGGTACCACATCTCGAAAAATACTCCTTCAACGTGGCAAATCATGGATCGTGGTCGGTCGGTCGTCGACCTTCTCCAGGAAGTTTGCTTTGACCACATTCCGGTCGTCGCAGATCTTGTCATCTCCTTATTCGTCGTCAGCAAGCTATTCGGTGCCTACCTCTGTTTTGTCGTAGCATCCACCATGATTCTGTTATCTTGGAGCAACCGGATCACCATGACAAAGAAAACAAAAATGCGACGATACTATGTAGATCTCTGGCGCAATTGGTACTCTCACATGAACGAGTCCTTCATGCACTGGCGAACAGTTTCTGAGTTCAACAATATTGTGCATGAGAAGGAGAGGCACGAGGAGAAGACAGAAGCCTTTACGAAGGTCTCGATCAAGCAACAAAGCTTTCGTAACTACCTTGCTGCGGTCCAAGAAGTCGTTGTCACTGCGGGATTTACCTTTGTGTGCATCATATCAGCGATGGAGATTGCAGCTGGACGACTTGATGTGGGTCGGTTTGTGGTCCTAATCACGTATTGGGGCCAAGTCATGTCGCCTGTTACACGCATCGCGGGATTTGCGTCGGACATTGCTGAAGAGCTTGTTGACGCAGAGAAACTGATGCTGCTGCTAGAGAAGAAGCCGAAAGTCACCAGCAAGCCTAATGCACCACAATTCGTCTTCAAAGGAGGACACGTCAAATTTGAGAATTGCGACTTCAGCTACGACGGAATCCGCACCGTCACGAAGAATGTCAGCTTCGAAGCTAAACCTGGTGAGATGGTGGCTTTGGTTGGCGAGACTGGTGGTGGCAAGTCCACGATCTTCAATCTCCTGTACCGCTTCTTCGATCCTAGCTCTGGTCGCGTCTTCGTTGACGGCCAGGATATCTCCGAGGTAAATTTGCAATCTTATCGGCATGTTCTTGGACTTGTGCCACAGGATACGATTCTCTTCAACACCAGTATAATGAAGAATATACGTTATGGTGACCTTAACGCCACAAAGGCGGAGGTTATCGAAGCTTGCAAAGCGGCACAGTTCCATGATAAGGTACAGAAGTTTCCTAAGAAATACTTGCAGAAGGTCGGCGAATTGGCACAAAAGCTCTCGGGAGGAGAGAAGCAGCGACTTGCTATTGCACGTGCCATCCTGAAGAAGCCAGGCATCCTCCTCTTGGACGAGGCCACAAGCGCAGTGGACTCAGTAACGGAGTCAAAGATTCAGGCGTCTCTAGAAAGACTTTCTAAAGGCAGGACTACCTTTGTCATCGCACACAGATTGAGTACGATCATGGGCGCGGACAAGATACTTGTGGTGAAAAACGGTGAGGTCGTGGAAGCGGGCAGTCATCAGGAGCTACTGGATCATGGGAACGGTGCGTACAAAGAGCTGTGGGAGGCGCAATTGAAGCTTACTGCTGGAAAAACAAAGTCACAGACGGCCGAGGTCGTGAAAGGTATCGAAGAGCCCGCACCTGGTCAAGAGCAAGACCTCCTGGACTTGAAGAACTCTGAAACCGACGCCGATGCAGAGAAGGGTGGGCATCGCGGCTCGAGCGACGGGAAAAAAGGTCCTGAACAGGGTGAGAATATCGATGATACCAGCGGAGACCACAAGGCCAATACAATGGCGACAACTACCGATGGACTTGTCACACCGCCAGCAAGCTCTGAGGTGACGCCTAGCCGGGGGAGTTTTGCTCAAGAAGAACGACAAACACAGGAGCAAGATGGCAGCAGGGACAGGAGTGAAAGTCCATCGGCGAAGAATGCGAAGAGCAAAAGCAGCAAAAGTTATGGCACGTTGTAAGGACCATGTCAGATGGGCTGTACTTCAACCTTTGTACAAAATTGAGTCGGCAACCATCTTTTAGCATTTCAGCAATTGGGTAGCATGGCGTCGTGGACAAATTGATAAGCAACAGCACAGGTAGAACAGGTTAGAGTAAACCGAAAGACATTGATTCGCCCGCTCTGAAGCATCTTGCTTTGATTTGCGAACATGTTGTATGAACGGATTGCATCATCGTCAATGATATCGTTGCAGAAGCAGCGTGAGCGAACCGGGAATGCACAATGTTGTCCAGCTAGCATGGAAAGAGTGTATGACACAGTCGAACGCTGCAAGGCACGTGGTGAAAGTACTTGACTACACGTTGTCGCGGTCCCAGCTTCTGCAGCTCAGCATACGTCCCTGTAGGTAGAGCTGAGTGCAGTGGTTGACTGACGATGATTCTATCTCCGCGCTGACAAGTGAGCCTATCCCCGTTCCCTTGGCACAAATCCACAAAAGGCTCCTTTACCATGCGGGGACTTGGAATCGCTGGTGGAAGTGACATCGTTTTGCTGCTTTTGCTTTCGCAGCGTGACTGGTTCGCTAAGCTGGGTTTTCGAGTTTCCACAACCAGAACGGGCATGAAATGCTCTTGCTAGCCGATCCCGTCGCATTTTACTTCTTCCGATTGGACGCCAAAGCTGAGTTATACGCTCGAAGCTGCCCAAAGAGGCATAACGTTGTTCACGAGAGGGCGTACAGATTATGACCTTGGAGTCATCAATTCTGGGATGTGAGCCTGGCAGACGGTGTAGACCTGAGGCTTCAATATACTCGAGATGACTCTCTCCTGACGAGTCTGAACTTTCCCTTGTGATTTATTGGTCATAGTCGTCAAACTACTTGCCGCCCTTCTGTTGACATCTCGTGTCGCGGATATCACCGACCCGGGCACGACCAGCAGCCATGGACAACTACTTCGACTTCGACCAGGCGGCCATTCCAGCCTTTGGCCTGAGCGAAGAAGCATCGTCGATTACCGGAGGAACAAATCAGCTTGACGTCGACGAGCAATTTGATTCCTTGTTTCTCGACAAGTCGGCGAATCTGCCGCTCGATAGGCCAGGCAAGCCAGAGACTGTCACTCTCAACCTTCTCAATGATCGAAAGGTTGAGGCAATCCGATGGGCATACGATCCAACAGCCGAGTACCCCATGTTCAAAGCCAAGTCCCCTTGCTTGTTATGCGCGAAGATGGGCATGGACTGCTACCTTGCTTCTCGAGGCATGCTAATTACAGGGTGCACAGCATGTATCTCGCTCTACCGGGAATGCAGCTTCACATATCCTGACATGCCGCAAGGCTATATGGCAACTTTTCCTGGCATCGCTGAAGATGAGCAGGTCTGTCACGGTCCGATCACAGAGCGAAAGGCGGTACTGAACTCCTTCAATGCCAACGATAGTCGAGGCCGGAAGTCAGGTGCCCGGTTCCACAGGGACGCCGTGAAGATCCTCAAGAAATGGCTCTCAGAACATGCAGACCACCCCTACCCGAACGAAAAAGAAAGAGACGAGTTGAAGCAGTTGACAGGCTTAAAGCGTAGCCAGATCAACAACTGGCTCGCAAATGCTCGACGACGTGGAAAAGTCAGGCCTGCTTCCGACCCACCATCACCAATGCTTGGAGCCATGGACATGCCTACACAACCTCTTCTGAACAAGGGTTACGAAGATCTCGATCCGCTTGACAGATGGAAGTGCTCGCCCCCTGAACACGAACCTGCTTCCATGACTGCCATCGCTCGCGCTGTCACGAGCAACAATTTCCCATCCACGCTGAGTTCTCGGAACCAGTCTCTAACGTCATTGCACAATTCACGACCATCGTCTCGAAGGGCGTCGAGTGAAGATGACTCGTCGAATCCATCTATCATGTTTCAACCACCTTCGGTGTCGTCTTTAGAAACGAGGGAGTCTTCAAATTCGACATCGTTGTCTCTAGCTTCGTCTCGCTCTCACAGATCAAAGCAGTCTTTCGCCTCCTCGCAGGATCGGCGTCGGCGGCGGCGGAATCCTCTTCTACGTCAACGCAATAGCTCGACCACGAACATGGCACCTCCATCAACTAATCCTCAATTGTCCAAAAACAGGGCCGGCAACGAAGGCAAAGGACGTATCTTTCAGTGCACATTCTGCACGGACACATTCCTTTGGAAGTACGACTGGCAGCGCCATGAGAAGTCTTTGCACCTCGCATTGGAGCGATGGACTTGCTGCCCCATGGGATCGACTCGTATAGATCCAACCACCGGCCTACATCAGTGCGTCTTTTGCCCGGACCTTGCCCCAACGTCGTTTCATCTCGAGAAGCACAATTTCCAAGCCTGTAACGAGAAGACTGTGCCGGAGAGGACGTTCTACAGGAAGGATCACCTTCGTCAGCACCTGAAGCTGATGCACGGCGTGAAATATCTCCCGCACATGGACACATGGAAGAACACGTCCTTCGAGATCAGATCACGATGTGGTTTCTGTCCATCGCTCTTCACCACATGGCAGTCTCGAGCTGACCATCTGGCGGCTCACTTCCGGAACGGTAACGATATGAAAGACTGGAATGGCGGCTGGGGCTTCGAGAGCTTTGTCGAGCGTCTAGTCGAGAACGCGATGCCACCGTATCTGATCGGCTTCGAGCGCAGCACCATGGACCCATTCCGAGCTAGAGAAGCACCAAACGCCTCCACAGGCAGTTCCTCAAACACCACAAACAACAACCCATCTCAAGCGGGAGGCACACTGAGTGGATTTGGCACATCGTCCATATCCGGCGACACCAGTGGAAACGACTGGACATTCTGTGAGAAGATCGAGGTCGATCAGATCACGAAAGACTCCAACTGCTGGCAGAGATTGGAGGATGAGCTTATCAAATACGTCCTGGAACAAAAGAGCTTGGGGATCATGCCCGAGGACAAACAGATCCAGGATTATGCCAGGACCACTATCTACGGCGACCCGGATCCGTGGGACTGGACCATGGCCGACAACCAAACCTGGCTGGATGCGTTCAAGAACGAGCACGGTCTGGTCGCCGGCCCAGAAGAGTCTAGGCCCGAATACCAAAGCACAAGAGTGGTCCCCGTCGCCGCACCGTACGTGGTAAAAGGCGGCTTGAGAGGCAACACCAAACGCGCGCCAAGCCACAACGGCCCTTGCAACGAGGACGCGGGCCATCGGTCAAACCTTGCCGGGATGGTTCAGGAGCGGAACTGTCCCATGACGCAGCCACAGTCAAGCAGTAGCTCATACCACGGTGGAACACCGCTCACCCCCGTCGAGAACCTATTCACGCTCTCCGACACCGCCCAGGGCGCCGTCGATGATGGTCAAGACATGGATCTCGACTTCGACGCAATCGACTTTACCCAACTCGACCTCAATACGCTCGGCAGTATGGCTTTCGACAACGAGCTCCAAGTAAGCCAGGGCCAGCCTGTCACGGCCGTGATGGACGGTATCGGGCCGCAACATGCCTACTGTGCACGTGCCACGACCGGGGAGTTCTTGCATTTGGGCATGGGCGCTGCGCCGACGAACGGCATGCAACAGCAGCAAAAGGCGTTGCGTGCGGATGTCAACCCATTTACGGGCGGTGATGACGCGCCCGAGATGACTCTGGAGGCCTTCGATCAGTTGACGGGCTATACTAATGGTTTCAGGTGATGTAGAGGCGTGCACAGCGATGGCTCAGCGTCTCGGAGACGGGGCCACGGGCGTTCTACAATGAAGCGACGGGTGGAGTGCACGGTTTATAGAAGCGCCCTGCAGCAATGTATATATGAGTTCATTATTTGGATCCTCGTCAGGCGGTGTCGACGCAATGACTTCGCCGCTCTGTATTCCCTGACCGTGGCGCGGTGAGGGGCAGGGAGCGCAATGTAGTAGATGCGAAAGCGGAAATTTACCTCCCACGTATTCGTGCATTTGACCCGTGGTCCACAGACCATTCTCTTTGGATACGGGTATCAAAAGCAAAGCAAAGCAAAGCAAAGCAGAACCCAGTGCCCTGTTCAAGCCCAAGCTCAATCCTGCCGCTGCCTCTTCGGCCCGTGGCCCCAATCGCCTGGGCCGCCGTTCATGTTCATGTTCATATTCATGTTCATCGCGTTGTTCATGCCCTGGCCACCCTGTCCGAACATGGCCGGGTTGAACTGCGCGTTTCCGAACGCCTGGGGATTCATGCCCGTCATCATGGGGTTCATGCCCATCATGGCCATGTTCATGCCCATCATCGGCATGGCGTTGACGTTGTTCATTTGCCCAGCGCCGCCGCCGCCGCCGCCTCGACCGCCTCGACCGCCTCCACGTTGGTTGAAGCCGCCGCCGGCAAAGTTGTTCATCATGGACATGTTGGGCTGGAAGTTCTGGTGGTTGTTGGTGCTGTTGTGGTTGAAGCCGCCTCCCGATTGCATGGGCCCGCTGAAGCTTCGATTCTGGTTGTAGGAGTGGGAGTTTTGGCTCTGGTAGCCGCCTCGGCCTGTGTACCCGCCGCCTCGACCGCGGAAGCCGCTGTTTCCCCGGTGAGTGTTGTGGGAGTAGCCGCCGTCATTCTGCTGGGGCGCCGAGTAGGGCGTTGAGCCTGCGCGGTTTGCCCTTTCCTCTTTCGCGCGGGCGGGAGCGTCTTTGGGTAAGGTCTTGAAAGGGTTGTTGGAGGCGTTGGTGAAGAGGACCTGGAACTTCCGCGCGTTCGTCGGGCCGTTGGCCAGGGTCTCGATTTTGTGTTTCAGGGCGGTGGAGGCTTGTGGGGAGGAGAAGTCGACAAAGGCTTGTCCTTTGCTCTTGCCGTTGACTTTGTGCTCGCTGAAGGTGATGTCGCGCAGTTCATCTTCGGCGCCGGCTTCGCTGGCCCATTCGCGGATGTCGTCTTCGGTGGTCCACCAGTGCAGGTCAGAGATCATGAGGGCGTTGGTTGCGCCTGCGTCTATGCGTCGCTCGTCGGATTCGCCTTTGCGTTTGGTGCCTTGTTGGACGAGACTCTTGGGCTTGACGTCTTCGCTCTCTTCGCGCTTTAGGTTTTCTTGCTTGACGGTGGTGCCGGGTGTAGAGGGTGCTTCTGACTCTTGCTTGGCTTTGATCTCGAGTGCTGCTTTCGAGCCGTCTGCTTGCTCTTTCTTGACGTTCTTGTCGTGCTCTTCCTTGATGTATGCCTTGCTGTCTTCGTCCATGCCTTCTCCATCGCCATAGATGTCGATGTCAAAGTTGTCGTCGTCGGCCATGGTCTAATGAGGTTTGTAGGTGCTGCTATGGTTAGACGGTCAGGCTGCTTGCGGTGAGCTCCCCCCCCTAATGGCGCTGACCGGAAACGCTGCTTGAGCTGATGAGATGCGATTGACCTGTCTGACGTGCGTCTATGCACGAGTTCTCCGATATAGTACAAGAGGCAAATCTGAACTCCCTCGAATCAGCCATGGGTACAGACAACAGGAAAGACATTTGACGAGAGCCCCAGCAACCCTCAGCTCGTCACAGAACCACGATAAGATGATCGCCCCTAGTAATACATACAGTAGATGGGAGTGATGTGTACAAAAGACCTTGCGCCCAGTAGTATCGTACAAGCAGAGGTAGTCCTCAAATAGTGTTACAGTTCCCTAACCAAAGATTCAAACCGGACGGTGTCCTTCACCGCTCCCAAAGGCCCTCAACTTGCATCCAGAGGTGGCACTGTTCAGGTGTAGGCCATGCGACAAGTTATGTGCTTGGATCTCAGGTAGGTGGCAGCACGCGCAATAGGGCCTTCGCAATGCTGGGGATGGTGCGATTCGTGTAGAAACACCAAAGAAACGAACGTCTGTAGCAGTGATGGGAATACAACTTAGTCCTATGATTGCATATGAGCCGATGATGGAAGGTGTACACACAGACGCAGAGACGCAGAGACACACGGTTGGATGGGGTTCGACTTGGAGCCGAGATGCAAGCTCACGAGGCCTCCCCTTCCACGCTCCTGCCGCTAAGCCCGGGTGAAGAGAGGCCGAGCATGCCTATCCATTGGGTACAAGTCTACGTTGCCATTGTAATCACTGCCAGTACGAGCGACGAACTATGCACACTGAGCACCGACCCTGCACTCATTGCTTTTGATTAGAAGCACTGAACATGAAGTGTTACTAGATCTGACATCCATCCATTTCGCCGACTGCTGCACGCTATCCCCTAGGCTACTGCCACGCTCTACACCTGCTGAGGGAACCGTCGCACAGATCGGAGAAAACATGCTTTTTGTGATGCCCAAAAGAGGCCGGAACCTATGGCTGAGAAGAAATGCGTGCATCCATCCGGTCGAACTGCATGTAGCACCTCTACGTGCTCGTCTAGTCCACCCTGGTACACGCGGCGCCTACTGTCTGTGAGATGGAACACGATCAGCGTCGCTAGCAACATTCCTGGAACTCCTTGAGAGTGGCCATTCAAAGACACGTGTCGGACTCCACAAGTTGCTGTTATACAGCCCCAATTGCATACCCGTTGCGAATCCTCCGGTACATGCAGACAAGGGCCTGGCGCGGTCCGACAAACCCCTGGTCGGCCATCGGCTTGGGTCACTGGGTATCTTAACTAATTGTTCGTGTTTCTGTTAGGTCGTGATCATTAGGCCTACGCCATGTTGGGTTTGATTGCTCCTGACCATTCTGCTGGTAGCATGTTAATAGCAGTCAAGCACCATGGAGCCAGACGTACCTAGTATGGCCGGTCGTCGTACCCTCTGTAGCCGCCACCGCCACCACCGTAGCTGCCATACCCTCGAGCAGGAGGAGGGCTGCGCGGTCTAGCATATGGATCTGCTCGAGCGTACGGGTCATAGCCTCGTGCCGGAGGTGGGGGGCCTCTGGCCTCGTACGGGTCCTCATATCTTCTCGGTGGTGGCGGGCCGTAGTCTCTTGGAGGAGTCCTTCTAGCATAGCCTCTGTCGTAGTACTCGTCATATGGTGGGGGTCGTCGGACGCCAGGTGATCGCTCACGGTAACCTCGTGGGCTATAGCCTCGCGCAGGCGGAGGACCCCGTCGGTCATAGTGCTCATCAGCAGGTGGGCCGTAACGCCCTCTCGCGAGGGGCGAGCGTTGTCTGTAGTTTCGGAGGTCGCGTTCGTCTTGGATCTGAGGAGAGATTAGCTCCAGATTCAAAACTGTTCGACAGCTGAGGCTCACATCTGCAGCACAATGCACGACAGCGCCTTTGAATTCCTGTCCGTCGAGCTTGGACACGGCGGTCTTCAAGTCTGCGCCAGTCTCAAACTCGACGAATCTGCCTGAGTCAGCCGCTTGAGCTCTTCTGATCACTACTCCCACACGTACCCCTTGCCATCGTTACGTCCCGTCTCGGAGTAGACGACGTCCAGCTGACCGGTGCTTCGTGCGAAGTCTTTGAGATCCTGCTCTTCGTCAATATGCCTCTCTTGAACCCCACTGTTTCTCGTATGCATACCTGCCAGCTTGTCTCGGACTGGAGACCAGTAATCGTCATGCGGTAAATCGTTCTCCTCGGCCGGGGCGCTTGACGGTCCTGAGGTCCAAAGTCATCCTTTCTCCTTGGGCCTCGAGCAAATTGGACAGTCAGTCGTTCTCCTTTGAGTTCGGATCCATCTGTAGAAAGAGGTAAGAAGCCAGAATAGCGGGACTTTTGAGCCGATGGGACCTACGGAAAGCTGCACAAGAGGTCAGTCAACGCACCATTAACCTGCGCCGTGGGATTGGCCAACCTGGTACAACGTCTCTAGCGTCCATCATGTCTTCGTACTCGATGAAGCCGAAGCCGTTCATCAGCTTGATTTCCTTGATGGTTCCAGCGCCATGGCTAGAAAAGTGATCCTCGACCTCTTGTTTGGTGACTGGAAGATGAGGCAAGCAAGTTAGCTAAACCAGAAGACCGCCAGACGAGACAGTAATGAGTGATGAGTGATGCGCATGGTCCAAGGAAGATGTCCAATGTCAGATGTACGTGGAAGCGAGCATACTGTTTCGTGGTAGATTCCCCAGATAGAGCCGCGTAGACGAGACTGTGTCCGTGGGCTGCGCCATGGTGGACGGCGTTGCGAAGTTCTCAGTGCAAGGCCAGAGACCAGAAATGTGATAGCCAGGCCACCTCGCTGGTCACCACGAGCCAGGTATAGCTATCGAATATCGCGATGGATGGCGAACGGCCAAAGCGATGACTACCAGGTCGTTGTGTTTGCACCAAGGAGGAGAGTGTGTGTGAGAGTCAGCGCGATGGTGACAAGGCGATGTGACGGATGCATGCAAGAAATCATGAGGCAACACATTCTGTGCGGAGCTCTTGCCGCGCCTGCTTTGACTTATCCGCTTTCCCCAGAAAGTAAGCGTCGGCAAGCTCACAAGCTCAACACACTGCCAGCGGCACTTGCCAACTTGTTTGTTGCCGCGTCCCTCATTAAGCTTCAGCGGTCTGTGCCAATCCCCCATGTGGATCACGAAAGTCCAGAGATGAAACAAAACTCCTTGTTTATAGCCTTATGTGATACCGAGTTCATGGTTTGTCTCTACCTGACTGGCTCGCAAAGACGACACTGTTGGTATTGACATAATTCACCTGCTGCAGGCTTCTTACTGCTCCTAAATGACACGTCTCTTGTTTGAGAACCACTCTGAACGCTTTTGATGGTGATGATCAATGATGATCAATGATGGCTGATCTCTCTACTAGCAATGTATCAACCTCTAAAGACCACCTCAAGCTGATCCGCCCTTTGAAACTTCAGCCTATGGTCTTGTAAAGACTATACTCATAAATATTCTCCGGCACCAGATACCTCACCATCTGTCCTAACAGCGCATCATACCCAACAGTGTAATTTGGCTGCAGAAACACATCTGAAAGCGCGTCACAAATCGTTTGCGCCACTTCGTCAGCAGGATTTGCTGCACCCTCTGCACCAAGCACGATCTGCTTGTGCCACTTCTCCATCATCGGCAGATATACCTTCCGCTCCGCTGCACCCATAGCTGCGCCTTGATCGGCCGACACAACGTCACCCATACTCGTCACACCAATGGCGCCGGTGTTCTTTTCAACTCCTTCGTGGTAGCCCTTCCATGCACTTTCGATCTTGGGTCCAATACCATGTGTGCGTACGAACCCGGGCCTGATTGTACACATACCAACACCAAACGGCAGAAGCTCCAAGCGCCACGATCGGCTAAGACCTTCGACAGCCGCTTTCACGGCTGAGTAGGGCGCCCAGCATGGCGGGTTGATAAACGCGCCGGCCGACGCAACGTTGATCACACGACCTTTTGTCTGCTTGATTAATGGTAGGAACGCTTTGATCACGGAAATGTAGGCCCAGAAGTCTAGCTCAAAGATCTCGCGCGTGGCCTTCTCGGATGTCCACTCCATCGGGCTGATCATGCAGTAGCCTGCATTATTGACGAGGCCGATCAGGGGTTGGTTGGGGTTGTCGCGTACCTCCGATGCGATCTGATCGACGCACGTACGGATGGATTCGGGCTTCAGCACGTCCATGACGCGAGGATTGATCGAGCCAAGGAGTGGACGGCCTGCATGCTTTGATATGGCTTCGTTCATGGCGTTGGCTACTTTGGGAATCTCGGAGGAGGCTTTGACCGTTGCGTAGACTGTATAGCCTTGGGATGCGAGTTTCATGGCAGTATGAAGGCCAATTCCTGCGGAAGAAGACGTTAGTCAGAACAGTCGGCTCTTCACAATGCTTAAAGAGTCCAGTGCTCCTGTGCCATCTGATAGCAGACGTTTCAGCTGCTGACTTACCCTCACTGGCGCCGGTGATGACCACACTAGGCGCATAACGACTAGCACCTTGCTTCTGGCTCGGTCTAGTGTGATACTGTGGCTTGATGCCGCCAAAGAAATAGTACAGGATATACCCACTGGTATAATGGACAAGGAAGTCGAGCCATGCCAGCAAGCGGTTGAGGTAGACCGTGGAGTTAGAGAAAGAGAGAAGCGCCGGGTTGGCCATCGTAGGCGAACTTGATAGTGATTATGTAGGTGCTCGTAGCAACCCAGCAGTCTTCTATCGTCTCAGCAGCTTATATATCTTGCGGAAATACATTACGGAAACCCATCCTCTCCATACGTCATCTCGACGTCTTGCACGATAGAGTCATCTCGCATGAGGTGTATGCCGCGCTTGTCATAGCACGCATACCACGACGAGCACTTGTCACGGTCGCGGCCTGACGAGTGCGTGGGCTTTTCTACACATGGAACTCGGAGGATCCGGTCTCGAAGTCAGAGCACGGGACCATCACCCGCTGAGTTCAGCCGGCGCTGTGGTCGCATATCTTACCCGCAGGCCACAAGCGACCGAGCGGCTCGGGCCTGTCGATCATGCAGGATGAAGACACTCTGCTCGGCGTTACGCAAGCGTCATGGAATGTCCGTCTAGTCTTACGGCAATGATCGATCATGTTTATACCTCGTACATTGTTCGTGCTGGTGAAATTACAGGTCGACAGTCGACTACAACGGACTGGAAGTGGTGGCGTCAGTGACTGCGCATCCTGCTGGAGGGCGCTAACGATGAACATAAGCAAGCTCTCTTCTGCGGCTGTATGGAAGGCGCATTCTATTGCACGCCAGAGTCTCTTCGACCGCTTGCTACGTGAAAGGAGAGATAGGGTGACTAGTGAGAGCGTACAGCTTGGCTGTCGGATAGAACAAGTTCAGTGATCGTAGAACTGTGATATTGTACATCCGGTACGGAGGCACGAGCAGTTGGCTTCTTAAGAAAGCGCAGAATCTACCTACTCACCGTGCTCAAGCATACTTACACCATTACCGCGTTATAAGTAAGGGCTAATTGTGACTCTATATTCAAGTTCACCCCCTGCTCCATTGACCAACTTCTTCAGCTCTGCCTCGAAAATATTCTGAAAGTCCTGCTCGTTGTCTGGCCGTATCCGCCCTTCACCACCCCCATCAAATTGGACTTTCAGCAGTCGTGTTGCTGGGTGCTCAATCTGAGCGATCTGAGCCACACATGCGACGTCAAACAACTTCTGTGCAGTATCACATTCATCATAGGGGTAGGTGCCTCTCACTTCGCCTGAGCTGTCCTGAAATGACACGGCGAGGTTCGGTCCTTTCTTCGTTGGCTCTCTGATGACAAAGCTGGTAGACGGCGTTCGCGGTATAGGGTTAGGTAAGGTAATTTTCGTACTTGATCCTGTCGCGTGAGGATGTGGTGGCTCATCAACACTAGCTGACAACGAAGGACGGCTCGAAAAGCGACCACCAGGACCACGTTCCTGTATCATGTTTGGTTTCTCCTTCCAGGTGTGGCCTGCATCATAAACCTTGTGTCGCTTCGGTATGTCCAAATCATCCTCTTCGTGGTCATTCTCAGAGTCCGAGTCGCCCCGGGCACGTTTACTGCCGGCGTTCTGTAGCAGGCTCGACCGCCTTTTGGTGGATGACCGCCTCTTATCCCTTGGTGTGTCGAGGTTCAGGCCAACCACATCTAAGGAGGACGCAGGTATAGTGTGTGATGAAGTCCACTTAGGATTGGGTGCTGTGCTCCTTGTGTATCGAATGATGTCTCGTGCAGCCTTGTATTTGACGCCTTGAGGGACCCAGGCTGTGAAATGTTAGCGAAAGCACATCACAACACAGATACATACATACTTCTCCACATAAGAGGCATCCATGATGTCCCGTCTTGCATTACAGGTCCATCGTTGTTGTAGACTCTGAATTTGCATATAGCCGGTTCGAGAACATCGCTAGGATCTTCTCCAGGTAGCCAAACGACGAAGAATTGGTGGCCTCCACCATACCGGTATCTAGCCACCGGGACCTCTTGGTCAGTCTGGGGATCAACGTACACCGCCTCTCTCCCTCTATCCATGCAGCATGTTTTGCCCGTAGACCATAGTCTTCTGGCAATGGACTGGTCAAATTCAACCAGATGCCTGCCTATCAATTTGGTTATCGATGAAGGACACTTCTTCTGTGAATGTGAAATGTCGCCGTCTAGCCACTCGATGTCTTTGACCGCGGTGATTGGTTGAGTCTGAGGTGATTCGGACTTGAAAGAAGTTTTCGGTGGCTTGATGGAGGATGTTCGTCTTGGCACTTGCTTCGTCTCATGCAGAAGCGAAGCACGATATGCCCGTAGAGCTTCTTCCTGGTTCTGGAATCCTGCTTTCTTCCAGTATACGCATTCGGACGCTGACTTGCAACTCTTGCAAAAAGGGAACCGTCTGTCACAGCCAGTGTGTCTCTGGATGCATCTCATACACTTTTTGTAGATCCTCGGGTCCATATATGACCGCTCGGCGGATGGTTCTCTTCAGAGCGAGTGCGTGGTTCGATCTAATGATGCCTCGGACGGTATGTCAGATTCAAAAAAGAATCTGGTGTTCGCAAGAGAATGCTCGTCCTCACTTTCACTTGCCGTCGGACTGTAGTTTGGCCTCGTGTCTGCACAAGCAGGAGCATATACGTTAGTTGAGGCATCAGCAGCCTTGACACCTGTGTTCGCTGCCACTTTAGTCAGCTGATGTAGACAATTCCGCAGCGATTTGTGGTTAGAGCTCACCTGTGTAGACAGTGATCATGTCTTCAGTGTCTGACATATCAAGAGCCTCATCATCCTGCACAGGACGGTTCGGCGGAATGTCCTCGAGGACATCGGAGTCGCAACCAGGCGAAGGCTTCGGTAAGCCATCTGCGGATATCTCGAGTGTATCCTCTGTCCGCAGCTTCGTTGTGGAGTTGATGGAAGGAGAAGTGAAAGCATCCTGAAGTCTGTTCACAGCCGCAAAGCTTGGTCTGGTGGTTGTTTGAGCAGATGCTTCTATTCAAGGTAAATCCCAGGCTCCTCCTCACTCTCCTAGTCGCGGGGGCGTCAGTCGTGGTTGCGGAAACGAGTCGTGAACTAATCAGATGTTTTCAAGTGACCAGGCTTCAATAGGTTTGACGTTAAAAACCGGGCTTTTTGCGAACTCGACACAGTCTCCTATCAGGGACTTCCACACTCTTTGACGCGTTCTTTGGTGTATTCAGTTGGTTTGGTGGTAGTTGTCAGAGACTAACACGGTATACGAGGTAGCTAAGTTGAACGACTAGATTCAAACAGTCGCTATTACCATACGAACCACAGAACAGCGGCCAGAAAGATCGCAACAAATGCACCCTGCCAGCTACCAACTATTCTCACACCCGCCCGCTGTGCTTCCATGCTGAATTCACAAATAGCCTATGACTTAGCCAACTGAAGTGATATCCCCATCTTCTCTTTCGTAGACTTTCCACAGCTTGCTCAAGGTAAGGACAGCTTTTCCCTGTTACAACAAAACAGTCACCGCCACCCTTGCCCCTGAGGAACATCTCAGCGCACTCCAGATGATGTCTGCGATTGTACAAAATCGTGACGACTTCGGGGTTGGACAGAAACTCTTCATCAGACGACCAACTGCATCGCGATTGACTGGGTAGGGGCAATCGCTGCATGGCACGATCAATCACCCAGTCCTCTCGGCTGGATTTACTTGTGTGGATGAGCGGGTGATTTTGAAATTTGGGATGAGTCAGAGTCAGAGCCAGAAGGTCTGGGTAGGGTAGTTGGCTTGCTATCTGGTGGTGTATTTCCGCCGGTAGAGTGAGGAACGTCGTTAGCGGCTCAATGTCCTTGTCATGAAAGGAATCACGAGCTGGCGCAAGCTGATGCATAGTCGACTCGCCGACCGTAGCGAGATAGGGTGGATGCCCCGTAGGTGCTCGCTCGTTTTGCGCCTGTTAAGGGAAAGCTGGTCCAAGAACACGAGAGACTCTGAGATGACTCTGAGCGGCACTGAAACCCTGTCAACGTTTTCTAGATTATCAGCGATATATCCAGGAACCGAGTCTGCGATGTGAACACGGGTTCTTGTATACGAAGTGTTAATGCTGTTGCCTGGAAACCTCGAGTTGACAGATCATCATGGTGTAGGCAGGGGTGAAAAGCCGGGAAGCATTCTCTCGCCTTCTACATTGCGCACTATATTTTTGACAATGCCTGAGCACAGAAACCGTTGCAGCTGTGTTGTATCGCTTTGATCGCATTGCACGAAGGAAGATGATCTACTATGTCGACTGCGCGTGTGCCGAATAGGGATGCAAAACACAGTATTAAATACCGACTTAACCTTGTCCGGTAGGCGGCTCTCAAGCGGCGTTTGACGCAGGGAAGTTAAGATTTACAGGCCTCTCGGGCCGAGGTTTTTTGAGGATGCAATTGTGCGTCAGATCGCTCGGTCGTGCGCAATAGTGACTAAGTTAGTAGTATGGACGCTACACAGTAATCCTGAGTGACGGTGGGATGGATTTATTTTCTGATACCGCCAAATGCGCTCGGGGTCCGATGGGACAGGACGTCAGATAGTAGTTGTTCGATAAGGCGTAATTTCATCACCTGAAACTTGCGCAGCTATGCTTATATGCTGTCATCGCCATGGCTCAAGTAGAGCAAGCCAGCAGTCCCGTGCTAGAACCCTCAGGGGCACCTGCGTCACCTAGCACTGCGCATCGCCTGCTCAGAGCGCCCCCAAAACCTGCCTCGGTGAAGATCAATGTTGAGGGAGCATTCATCGTCAACGATGAGACGGTGACCAGGAACGGCGCGAGTGAGTTCGTGCACTGGGAGCAGAACGATATCCGGCTGCCTCACCACACCGATGTGGTCAGCCATATCGCTATAGATGTGAGTGAGCTGAAAGCCGTCTGGTGCGCAAGCCCAAGACTAATACGTCCTAGATTGGTGGGTCATTAGCAAAGCTGGTCTACTTCTCACGCGAACCTGGGTCGGCAGTAGGCGGCGGACGACTCAATTTCCTCAACTTCGAAACCGATCGAATCGACGAATGCATCGCCTTCGTACAGGACTTGAAAGACAAGCAATCCAGACTCAATGGCTCGAAGCCTGCAGACCTGTGCATCATGGCGACAGGTGGTGGTGCGTACCGCTTCTACGACAAGATGAGAGACGTGCTACATGTGAACGTGGTGCGCGAAGATGAAATGGACTGTCTGATCATTGGCCTCGACTTCTTCATTACCGAGATCCCACGTGAAGTGTTCACATTCAGCGAAACGGAGCCTATGAAATTTGTTGAGGAGAGAGTGGACATCTACCCGTATCTGCTGGTGAATATAGGTTCTGGCGTGTCGATGGTCAAGGTGTCTGGGCCCAGGCAATTTCAACGGGTCGGAGGTACTTCTTTAGGGGGAGGCACATTCTGGGGTATCTTGTCACTGCTCACAGGCGCTAGAACCTTTGACGAAATGCTCGCCATGGCCGACCGTGGCGACAACGCTGGTGTTGATATGCTGGTCGGAGACATCTACGGTACGGGCTACGGGACTAGTACCAATATTACCGGGCTGAAGAGCACTACAATTGCAAGCACATTCGGCAAGGTCTTCAAGATGAAACGAGCCGCAGAGAGGAATGCCGAAGATGGAGAAGGGCTGGCAAAAGAGGACCCCGACGAAGTTGCTGGTTTCCGTGTTGAGGACATGAGCAGGAGTCTGTTATATGCAATCTCCAACAACATTGGACAGATTGCATACCTACAATCCGAAAAGCACGAGCTGAAGCATATCTACTTTGGAGGATCTTTCATCCGAGGGCATGCTCAAACCATGAATACCCTGTCGTACGCCATCAGGTTTTGGTCCAAAGGAGAGAAGCAAGCGTATTTCCTGAGGCATGAAGGTTATCTTGGCGCAGTTGGAGCCTTCCTGAGGCGGCAGCCCAAGAACTGGGGTAGGAGGAATTCGCTGGAAGAAGCATCTTTAGTCAGAGTCATGTCAAAAGAATGATGACAGTCTTAAGTGGGATCGACATCCTGAGTTGTTCGACGGTGTCTCCTACAGAACAAAAATCATCGATGGCGTAGCACTTTACGAAGCAGACAGAACGGACGTTGGGATTCGACAATATCCAAAGGACCTGCTAGCATTTGCTTATGCATGGTGGGCTTAGGAGGCCACACGAGCGAAGTACCATTGTTGGCCTCGGACTACATGGTTGCTGTGTGCGACGTCTGGAACTCCTAGACTGGGGAACTTGTCGACATGATAATCGAGGGGGATTTGTACTCGTCTCGACGCAGCTGCCGACATAGATTTGCGCATGCAATCATACACCTGTGCTTCTTGCTTCGTTTTATTCAGCAAGATGATCGCGGCTCTCACGTGACTCGAATATCCAGCAGCGCGCCTGCTACTGGCCCGTACCATAGGAACTGTGGTATCGTGTCAGGTTCCACACGATGGTGCACAGCAGAAGACCATTCGGCGACCTTGTTGTCGAGTGCGTAACACAAATTCTCGTGCATAATGTCAGGATACGTGCCTGAACTTCGATCAGCGAGCGGCCCTCCTTATTCGTTATGCTCATCCTTGGCACCATAACGTATCGACAGTCATTCCTCATAACGCAATCCCTATGACATTATAAGATGAGCTGTCTCAGTGCTGTGTTGCAATTGGCATACAACCCTCATCAATAGCTTGACTCACCTGCTATCTCACACCAATACTTCAATCGACCCACACGTAACGTACAACACTCCAAGCACAATCCAGCACTTCTATCCCTTCCTTGGAAACAACACCACTGCTTTTCTGGCAGCTTCGAGCATATTCAAGAGCCGCAGCACACACCGGCTCCCACCATGTCACCTCACGACTCCTCCGTCCCACAACCTCGAAGAAACTATTCCATCCTTTCCATCCCTCTGGTCTACGTCCTCGCCTTCCCACCATACATCTACCAGTTCGCTCGTGGCATGACAACATCATCCTACACCGCCACAAATGTCCTCCCGCGCACGAATCTCGAGTTGCTGCGGAACAAGATCCCCGAGGCTACTTGGCAAAGTCTGGTGCGGGCCAGAGGGGCCCATCTGAATGCTTTGGAGGGGTTTCCGCTCTTCGCCGGGGCGATGGTACGTTACTGCTCCATCGAGATCTTTGCATGTCTCTGTTTTGTGTTGCTAGAGGGTGCTGACGGCGGTATAGCTTGCTGGTAACTATGCCAAGCTTCCGACGAGCGACTTGAATTTCGCTGCAGCGGAGTATATCGGCGCCAGAATCGTGTATACGGCCCTTTGTATGACGACCCAAAGTGAGGCAATTAGTTATTTACGGACTGGAGCTTATACCTGGAGCTTGGCGGCGCCGCTCTGGATATTGTGGAAGGCTGGGGAAAAGGTAACGGATCAGAACGCGGACGGAGATGGGAGGGCGTTGTGGATGGTAGCATGCTATCGTACCAGGAACCTGACAGTGCCCGTGGTATTGGTCGCTTGTGTTGTGTCGATGGTAGCACACAGGAAAGGTCGATATGCAAACGAGAGTTGTAGTTCATTCAATCATAGCGTAGGGTATCTCTGATCATGCCGGTCATACCAATTGCTTCCAAACTAATTCTGCGGCTTCTCTGCGATCGCATAAGAGCAGTGGGTGTACAGGTGCATCTTGTTGCCTACAAACTCGTTTCTGACTCCGGCGAGCAGTACCTGTGTTTCCGCTTCGGACCAGCCGCCAATGCGAGTAAAGAGAGCGAGAGAATAACTGTCGACAGCCATGTTGATAAACTGGTGTTTGAAGAATCTCCCGATCTCTTTGAGCTTCTTGTTCTTGGGCCAGGTACCAATTGGACATGGTCGTTCTATGGCGTTGACATTGGTGAAGCCGCCTTGTCGTAGTAAGTCAGGCATCTGGGGAAATGGGTCGAACTCCAAGCCATGAGCCCGAGCTATGTTGTGAAACTCGGTATACCATCGGTTGGTCTCACTGTCAGCCGGATAGGTGCCGTCGTCACAACAGAGATGAGTCCGTCCTTCCGACAATTCGATCTTTCCGCCGGGTTTCAGATGTGTGTAAGCTTGTCGCAGTAGTGCTGGCCAGTCAGTTATGCTCCCTCCTAGACACCTTATGTGCACGAAGTCAAAGTGATCTCTTGGGAAGGCCCAAGTGTCTGTGGCATCATCGATCTGAAAGGACACATTGGGTGGCAGCCAATCAGGCTGAATTGGTGACACCTAAGAGGATGTTAGCATCGGCCAAGGCATTCAGCACGTCGACCCACATCTGTACCGATCACGCGTGCACCTGGGTGTAGATCCCCCATCTCGATAGCCCAAATCCCTGTTCCTGTAGCAGGATTAGCGATGTCATGATGCCAGTACATTGTGTGTGGGTGTTGTACCTGTGCCGACGTCGAGGATGTTCAGCGGCTGATCGAGCTTCGAATAACAAAAGTCGCCGTCAAGCGCCAGCCGGAAAACATGATGCATGATGTCAAGCCGGTCTTGTTCTTCTTCATCGTTGGGCAGGATGTACTTGCCAGCTCGGTAAGCATGATAGCGGCGGCCATTCTCATATTGATAGTTGAAAGTCGAAGATTTGACAGATGTCAGATCGGATCTAACGCTATCTGCATCGCTCGCATAATCGCTTGTCGCGTCAGCTTCGATAGGTCTGTTGTGGTATCCTTCTGCTGCCTGTGCCTCGTCTGGCCACACGCCAGGAGTCGCCATATGCTGCTTTCAATATCAGAAAAGGTGTGATTCCAATCTACAAGACTTAAGACGATGCAGGTTTGCTGCTATACGTTGAACTGTTCTGGCGGATCAAGAGCTCTCACGCAGTAATGATGAAACCGAATATTGGGAAGACCAGCTGGAATATCGATCCTGGCTTTTACCCCAAGTAGAGTGGGTGATTTCCAAGGGCAAGTCACCACTTGTTGAGGCTCACGTACTTCTGCAACTATGTACTTAGCGGGCACGGTTAGTGTCGAGGCAACTTGACGCGGCCTTCAACGGTCCCTCCGCCAGATCTGGCCTAGTCACATGCGAGTCTCCGTGATCGGCCGGACTAACTTTCGGGGAGGTACGACCTGCCCGGACCATGCAGCTTCATCCGCAACGTGCATGGAAAAACCGACGCCGGTGTTGTCCATCGCTCGCATGGCGCGTGGCAGAAGGGGCTGAGAGACCAATCAGAACTGTATCAAAGCTCGAATAGCTAGTATTTCAAGCTTCAAGGCGATAACCATGCATGCATCTCGTCCGCATTGTCTCTCAGACCCATGGTAGCTCCCACAAATCACTCGTTCCGAGCCAGACGCCGGCCAACGCTTGCAGTAGCACCTCTTGCTCCGTCTGGTGCGCATAGCTGCTACGCGGCAAGTGAAAGGACAAACGAGATGGATCAGATCAAATGTTTCCTCTTCATCATGGCTCTCGGCTTCCTTCGCCGTGCAGAGTTGACAGCTGCAGCCAACGTTTGAGCCACCCTTGTGTTACCACACTGACAGGTTCGAGACCATGGAGTTCCCGACTCTCAGCAGTGCCGCAGTTATCGCGGGTTTCAGTTCACTTGCGCTGTACTGTGTGCTCGGAGCGCTCTATAGGCTCTACTTCCACCCTCTTGCCAAGTTCCCTGGCCCAAGGCTGGCTGCAGTGACGGGTTGGTACGAGTTCTACCACGATATTGTCCATCGTGGTCTTTTCATCTGGCACATTCAGGAGCTCCACGACCAATACGGTGAGTTAAAGGGCGAAGTAAGATCGGTGTCCGTACTAAACAGTCATGTAGGCCCGATCGTGCGCATTACTCCCGATGAATTGCATATTCGAGACCCCGACTACTATGAAGAAATATACGCCGCCGCTGCGAAGAAGAAAGACAAATGGACGGGATGGGTACATGCCTCTGCATTTGGCGCCTTTCATCCAACGCGACTAACGCTTGTAGGTTGTCATGGCCGGCGCCCCGGAGTCAGCTTTTGCGACTGCGAGCCACAACCTACATAGGCTGCGCCGATCTGCCCTGAACCCATTCTTCTCCAAAAGAGCCATTGCCAACAACGAAGCACAGGTCAAGGACAAGATTGAGCATCTCTGTCGCAGGCTGAGAGAGTGCATGGAAAACGGTGAGGTGGTGAGGACTGATGCTGCATTCATGGCATTGACCATGGACATCATCACAGAGTTTGCATTTGGCGACTCGTACAACTATCTGGACGAGCCCGACTTCAAGCTGGAGTGGAAGGAGACCGTTATAGGCGGCTCTGCGAACGGTGTCTTCTTGCGCCAGTTCCCCTGGGCGCTGCCAATCTTAAAGGCAACGCCATTGTCCTTGCTGGAAGTGGCAAACCCTAAAGCCGCCAGACTTGTTGCATGGCAGCATATGATGAGGAGGCAGGCAGATGCTATCCTAGCCAAGAACGCGGCTGGCAAGAAAGCCGAAGGCACAATCTTCCAAGCGGTTTTAGACAGTGATCTTCCACCAGCCGAGAAGACAGCAGAGCGATTGACAGACGAAGCCCAAACACTGGTCGGCGCAGGCAGCGAAACAACAGCAAAGAGTCTCGCAATGATCACTTTTTTCCTGGCATCAGATCGAACGAAGCTTCAAAGACTCAGAGAGGAGATTCGGACAATTGGTCCAGAGCCTGATGGATCGTTCGTGCTTGCAAAGCTTGAGCAATTGCCCTATCTTGTAAGTGTTCTTCATGTGTTCAAATTCTTTAGGCTCACAACTGCGTACAGACTGCTTGTATCACCGAAGGAGTGCGAATGATGTCTGGCGTCACGACCCGACTGCCACGAGTTGCACACGAGCCCATGAAGTATCAAGATTGGAAGATCCCGACCGGGACACCGGTGAGCCAGATGAATTACGTGGTCAATAACGACCCCAAGATCTTTCCAAAGCCATTCGAATTCCACCCAGAACGATGGATTGAGGCGGAGGACAACGGCGTCCGTCTTGACAGATACATGGTGTCTTTCGGCAAAGGCAGTAGGTCGTGCGTCGGTATCAACCTGGCGTGGGCTGAGCTGTATTTGACTCTAGCGTACGTTGCAACACGCTTCGATATGGAGGTCTACGACACAACGCCTGAGAGGGACGTCCTTATCGCCCGAGATTTCTTCGTTGGCGTGCCAAGGGAGGAATCGAAGGGTATAAGGGTCAAAGTGGTCAAGGCCCTGTGATGGTCGAGCCGAGAGGTTGGCCACAGACTGCGGTTTGCGCTGCCTCGTTCTCATCATGGCCTGTGTCAATCCTCGAAGCACCGCAGCGTAGTTTCTAGCGAGAGAGGCCTTGCTGAAGCTCTACGTAACGTCTTCCCTCCACCGAAACACAATACAATCTGATGCTCGGCCAAACTAAGCTCTTTTCTCAGAGTAACGTGGCCAGATCACTGATGTTTCTCTTGTATAAAATCATCAGCGTGTCACGGCCACTTGGATCGTGTTTGAAGCCACACGTCCATTGCCACTCATTCACATGATACTCGCTACTGCTTCTGCCGCAAAACCTCTTAGTATGAGCCCAGAGGTCTTGCTAATACGTTAGCTAAAAGTGGTCAATGCTTCGGCTGTGTTTGCTTTTCCGACCAGCCACTTCTTCACCAATTCCGCTTCCGACGTTCGTACTTCTGCCGGCCATTCACCCGCCAGAAGTCGACGGATGTCTTATGGAAGGCGGTGTCTGCAACAAGGGAGGAGCACATTGAGAATGTGGAAACTATTGGTACTGTGTAAAGCAGAAGTCTTCCCACATCTAGAGTATTGACGAGCACGCCCGCGATTCCTTACGTAGCAACCACAAGAGCCCGAGGCAAGTGGACGGCTACGGTCGAGACAGCGAGTCAAGCGGAAGCACACGTCCGCTCGCGCGGTAGCATCGAATTTCTGGTATATGAATGGTACTTCGTTATGTCTTGTCTAGTAGATACACACTATCGCGCCCTCCGAGGCACGCCGGCAAGTAGGCCCCCAGACACGGCTGCAGATTACCATATCTAGCGATCCAGCCACCCACCATTCGCGCAACCATGATCAGAAGAGAAGCTTTTTCGTCCGTCCAGTAAGTAATCCTCACTCCAATCCTGATGCTCGTTCATGCAGTAGTGATGAAACGTTATTACATGGGCACATCCGTCTTGACTGCACCATCCTTCCACCCATTCGTCCACCTCCCGTGTTTCTGTCTCCTCCGCCATGCGAGTCCATTCGCGTCTTCAACTCCGGCTCGGATCATTCACAGTCCTAGTGTGCCCGAGCAGCAACGACCAACCGCTGTCTGAGCTCAGGCTCATCAACAAACGGCTGCGAGTCCCAAAAGCTATAGCTGTTGTTCTCCTTCAACTCCTTGAAGACAACCACCGCACCCCAGGGAGTTGGCTTGAGTAAATCGATACGTTCTCGAAGCACTCGGATAATGAGCTCTCGCAGGTAAGCTTGCTCGTCACTAACGTGCGTGTTCGTACTCCAGAGGTTAAGGATGACCTTGCAGAAATATTCTGTGTGGGAGTTCGGATAGCGTAGCTGATCGAATATGGATGTGACCAGTAGGTACTTCTGTCGATATTCGAGAGCATAGAGCAGTTTCGTGATCAGCTGGACATGGTTGCCGTTTGGCTCAAATTTGGAGCTGTTGCTCAACGCGTCCTGGCCAACAGCAATGAGTAGGCTCTCCAAAAGCTCTAGGTCACGCGCAGGCTTGTTTGTGGAGGGTTCGTTTTCCTCCTGATGGCCAACGAACTCTGTAATGCGTTTGACGAAAGCATCTTGCTCGGAAGATTTGCGCAGGGCTTGTGTTAGGGCGGTTGATAGGCCTTGGACCTCAAGCGGCCTGATGACATCAGTGCCCAAGTTGGGTGCTTTCTTCATGTCCTCAAGTCGTTCAACTCTCATGTTGGGCGTCAAGGGATTGGCCTCGCTAACACCAAAGGGCCGAGCAGATAAGATCAGGTTTCGCACAGTCGGTTCCGTGGGTGTCACTCTCGCACAAAAGTAGGCATGGTTCTCGCAGACGAAATCTGGGAAGTCGTTCTGCAAAACGAATAGGTTCTTGTAGACACCTCTCATCAAGAAGTCGGCTGTCTGGCGCAGTCTCGAATGTTCAATCAAGTGGGCTGGATATTCTAGCATGAGGCCAACTAGCTCCCGATATTGCAGCGCACATCCGGAATCTCCGGATCGCAACATACCCTCGACCAGGACACGATGACTGATGAGTGTTGTCCAACCAAACACGAACGCAGGTATCAGCGATGGCTGCAGGGCTTTCATGGTCTTGCTGAAGGCAAGCATGAAAGAAACGTGCTCTGGAGAGTTTTGGAAGCGTAGTTCGGCGTAGTTGTGCAACATTGAGCCAAAGAGTCTGGTGAAGACTCGCTGGTTGAAATTGACGCCACGAATCTCCTGATGGTTGTGGACAACAAGGACCACAAGCAGCAGTATCGACTCGAGGTAGGCAGCTTTGCTGAGCTTGACTGCGCCATTCTCTTCCCCTTGGTACTTGACAAGGAGGATAACTAGTAGCGCTAATGCGTCAGTCTTGCTGAATGCTGCTGCAATGCTACCACGAAAGCTCTGAGCCTCGATCTCGTACTGTGCGACTGCGTCATCGATGCTGAGCCTCAGAAAGGTGACAAGATCGTCAGCAGAGTTAATCAACTGACTACTGTGCAAATCCCGAAGGAACCCAGTGTGAGTAGCCTCATTGAAGGCGGAATTTTCGAACAGAGATGCCCATTCTTTGAACACGTAGCGCATCTGGTCTTCCTTGGCCTGAGCCTTATCGTTCAAGGCAACAACTGCAAACTCTGGCACGCCGTGGGACTTGAGCTTGTCACTAAGCTCAGAAGCCACTGGGTGGTCTGGAACATCTTTCAGCCAAGTATACAATGCGACAATGCTGTTGACGAAATCAGCGCGCAGAGCGGTCGGCTCATCGCTGAACAACGTCTGGTCCATGAGGTCACGGAGTAAACGCAAACCCCCTTCACTCTGCTCCCGAATTGCATTGGCTATAACATTGTCAATGTGATTGGCCTCCATAAGTCCGACAGAAATGAACGCTGCCACTGTGAAGGCATTGCCCAACAGAACGTCTTCGTGCGCAGAGATCCACCGGTTCACTTCCCTGACAATCGCTTCGGAAACGAGGCATAGCTTGTTAAGTAAGAAAGCAAGCAATTCAGCTTCCATACTACTTTGAGGGGGTTGTCGGAAGAGCGCTGAGGTGATTTTGTCGGCGATTTGTCGCGCAATGTGGTCAATGGCTGGATGGCCGGGAGTGTTGATCAACATCAATATTTGTCTGATGTCGAGAAATATTGGGTCATCCCTGTTCAGGTACTTGAGACCGTTAACGGATGAAGTTCTGGTGGCTTTTGTGACCTCGTCGATCAAAAGAGATAAACGTTCAGCTGGCGGCATGGAGTCAGGGATGCCGTTCATGCGCTGTTGAGGCATAGTAGAGTTCGCACGTGATTCGTGCTGTGTCATTGGGCTCTGATGTGGTAATGCAGGCTGCCCAGCTGGTGTGGACAAGTTTGGCATTGTCAATGCTTCGTTAAGCACATCGGGCAGTTGACGGCCAGTAGAGTCAGTGGATACGTTTTGAACATGGCCAGCGTTCATGCCATGAACTCGCCTCTCGAACTCTTCATAGACAGCCCTCTGAGCATCATTTAGACCCCCTGGGATCATCTTGTATGGTGCCGGTATCCAGGTTGACCATCTGTTCAAGGTTTGGCCAAAGAATTCTCCATCTGGATTCTCGGCCATGAAACGACGTCGGTCTTCAAGGTCGGTGGAAACAACTTGGTCCATCTCGGGGACTGCACGGAGTTCGGCAGCGTCTTTGATCAACGATGCTGCAACATCAAGGTTGTCGTTGACTGTCATGAGAATCTGTCCCTCAGCCATTGCGCCGCCAATCTCCTCCAAATTTTGCCTAATATAGTTTTGAATGCTCATTCGCAGTGGTTCCTTGCAGGTGACAAGAGCGAGGCTGCCCGCCAAAGATTTGACCATTTCTCTAGCAGCGTTGCTAAATCTGTCCGCGTTGCCTTCAACTAAGTAATCCTTCGATACAAGCTGAGAGGTGGACAAAGAGGCAATAGTGATCGACCTCTCAACAACAGGCGCAATAATCTCTTCGATGGCCCGTTGCACGGCCTTGTTGATGATATTGCGCACATGAGCTTGTTCTTGTTGTGATCCTGAAGGAGGTGGATATCTCAAGACAGTTTCGAGATCTGGTAGAGACTGCATAATCTCTGCCACAGAGAACGTCTCGCGTAATCGCCCTCCTCTCAGCGCAAGGTCGTACTCGTCGATGCCGTCAATGACGGATGCATTGGTCATCTGCTCAGCCCGTTGCTGGTCCTGGTATTCTCGAATGAAATTGGCTGGCTCCAGTTTCTTATGGTCGAGGGATAAGTCTTTGCACAGAACTTCGATCTCGAACTTGAGGGCCAGCTTCAGATCCGCAAATTGATATAACTCAAGGAGTACTCCAAGGATCTCCATAAGCCAAGGATTCGGCGGCTTAAATACTAAAGAGTCCTTGCCTTGCACCAAGACCTTACAAGTGAAAGGGATCACGATAGGCAAACGTTGACTCTCGAAGCCCTCCAGCAGTAGATCCATGAAGTATATGTTGCGGTGCTTTATTGGCTTATCCCGGGCCAAGGTCAACGAACCCAGCCATGCGCCAAGGTTCTTGAGGTGCGTCCTTTCCACTTGAGATTCCAGAGTCGAGCGTGCACTGATTATCTTCACGACCGAAACATATGTCTCGCGCAGGACTTCGCTTGTCAAAGCAGGGTCATCAAGCCGTAACAGAACGCTGTTATACAGCTCTTGATTGTTGAGCTCGAGCCTGGCACGCTGTTCAACGAGATAGGCAGCAAACCATTGATAGTGTTCTGACTTGAGGACCTCCCGCAAGTCGCTGAGTTTCGATTCCATATTTTCTTTGGATAGGTTGTTGATGACGAACAATATCTTTTCTTGAGACTTCTGATCGGGATCTTTGTAATTGGCATCAGCAGCTGGCTGATCGGCGTGAAGACCTCTGAACCCGCGAGCATTGGCCTCCAACGCTAAGTCGTCAGTGGATCCGTTGGGTAGACTGTAGTCTTCGTGACCGTTGCGCTGAGGCCCGCCACCTCTCAATTGAGCATCCGCCATGCCCTCTCTGGCTCGCTGCAGAATCTCGGGATGCTGAAGTGTCGGAAGTTGTGCCAAAACAGTGCACACCTCTGGCCACTCCCCAAGCTGATCACCAACCTGCAACAAAGCCTCAATGCCGAACCGATGCATCGGACTGTCTGGTAGTTGATCTTTTACGGCATCCACAATGAGCGTCAGCCCGTACTCTTGCGGTATTGGGGGCAGCAACCTGAACTTCACAATGCTGCCGAACAACAAGGCTGTCTTCTCCAGTGCCTCTTCAGGATATTCGCCATAGCAGACGTATTCATCGAACAAACCGTGTACTATACAGCAGAACAGGTCCTGTAGCTGCGGGTCGTGAGAAGTTTTGTACCTGCGCATTTCGTTGATCATGTCTCGGATCGATAATTCTGAGCGATACATCTGGCCGAAGAGCTCAGACATCCTCTGATCGGTCTCGGGAGCGAGCTTGTGGCCTTTCGCTTTTTCGAGCACCTGGTCAAATTCGGTGCCATAATTCATGAGCCGGGGGTATGTGGTCAAGCATGTACATTGAGCCGCTTTCACTTGGTCTCGATCCTCCAGGAGGTCCTGCGCCTTCCAGAGAAGAACAAACACGGCTGGGAGGCTCAGGGGTATAGACTGATAGATCGCTTGTTCCTTCTGAAATCTGTACTCATCATCGGCCTTTATCCGAAGAAATTTCCAAAGAGTGTTGCCGACCAAAGCCCGGTCTGTGCGCGACAGAGGCTCGATGGCGCGTGACAACCATTGCTCGAGGTCGAATCCAGGCTCCTGGTTCGACAGCCAACAAGCAATGTCAAGAGCCAGAGGCGTATGATATGACTGCAGCAAGAAATCCGTCCAGCCAAGGTGCTGAGCTTTTTCCGCAATCCTCTCTGTCTGCCGAGGATCGGCGTGAAATGTTACTCGGCAGAGACACTCTACCATGTCACGATCTTGGTGGAATAGTGCTTTGAGAGCCAAGTCAGAATCTGGTCGCTGGCCATCGAGGTATATGCGAAAGCACGAGTCCAAGACTTTTTCTTGGCTTGGTGTCCAATGGTTGTTTGTGGGCGTCGTGATATGCGTCAGGCCTAGAAGAAAGCTCAACAAATGGTGTTGAACGATAGCATCAAGGATACTGCTGGCGTCGTCTTCGTCTGGAAAGTTGTCTGAGGATAATATGACATCGAATACAGCTTTCATGGCGTAGAAGTTGCACTGGTGGGTATCGAGTTCGGCGTTGACACGGTCACGAACATCGTTTGGTGCCTTCTCAAACTCTGAGGCTTGAAAGGCTGGCTGGAAGCCCGGCACCTGGCTAGGCGGCACATTGTTCATCTCAAAGAACGAGCGCAAGAATGACAGCTGGGTGCGAGGATGGGTCCACTGTCCACCCCACAGAGTTTGAATATCGAAGTCTTGATTGTCTGTTGCAAGCCGACATAACACTTGAAAGAGTCGGGTGAACTCATCAACATGAAGCCGAAGGTCCGGTACATCGAATGCTTGCACCACCGAATTCCAGTTGAGCTGTCTAAACCGGTGAGCGGACTTCACAGCCACCACGAACTCGTTGAGATCATAATGCTGACTGGGTTGAGAGAAGAGCATGTAGAGTATAGCGTGAGCGACTTCGGTAGGCGATGAAGCACTTGGAGGTAGGTTGGAGACGACATCATTGATCTCACGGCTGTTGGAAGCGGATCGCGGGCCCCTCCGCTTAAACGCATCGATAATGAGACGATCCCTGTCGGGGAGTTTCCATGATTGGGAAGTCATGTCAAACTCAAGTCACAAGAGTCGTAAGAGGACCAGTGACAAGATGCTTGGCCAGTATTTCACAACAGCTCTTCTCTGGCAGCATCGATTGTGTCAACGACTGGGCAAGCTCGCGTAGTGATTTTATGCACTTCGTCGACCTTGTCCTGCAATAGTCTGTATGTGCCGTGCCGAAGTCCTTCGATTGCTGCACTATAGATATCTTTCGTAGGTGTAGCGACACCGTAGCAGAGCGTGTGTTATCTCTTGAAGTGTCGCAATAGCCAGAGGTGATGGAGTGGATGAGAGTCGCGGCTTTGACGGATCTCTTCAGCTGCGGTTCGTTGAACTATCGCCTGTTCAAGACTGGAGAGGTGGGGGAGGTAGAGATGGTAGAGGTTGCGCCAGCGGCAGGTATTATAGCAGTTGTATCCAAATGGTGAGAGACTGCGAATCTTGCGTCGCGGTAGACGATTGTCCTCCTTCAAGTGTGGTACAAGTGATTCGTTGATTCGTGGGGGGACGACGATGCTTCCAGATGAGTAGAGGATAGAGGATTATCGAAGCTCATATGGAGTGCTCATGGCCTTCGACATTTGGGAACAGTGAGGATACGTATGAGTTGGGTGAAAGTGTTCGAGGAGTAAGATGAGTAGGTGGTGGTCTCGCTGCCGATCGAGTTGGCTGCACTTGTTCTGCTCGAGAGAAGTGCAGCCCGGGGAACTTCTGATCGAACCTGACAGGTCAGGATGACCGTTCTTTTGGAAGAAAGATTGTCGAAACAACACAGGACTGCGATGTTACAGAGGCCTGTTCAACTGTCGACTATCAAAACTGGCCATGCGCGCCCGATGCTTGAGTGACACTCCACGAACAGACACGAATTTGGTACGGCAGACTGTAGACGCCTCAGTAGTAGCGGCCCCATGTCTCGTGACCGTGAAAGAGGAAGCTTCCGCCGACAGTACAGGGCGTCCTTGGCATTCAACCTGTCCGGAATGTCTAGAGTACACGCGCATGGCAATATGTGATTCTCACTTTCCAGATCTCTCTGACATAGAATCATTGCCTTGCTCCTCTTCCGCACCGTGCGCAGAAATGTTGGTATCGAGAGCCTCAACTCAGTCTGAGCATCAAAATGTTTCTTCAACTTTCCACGGCAACACTGCCCTGGCCACTACTTCATCGATCAACCACCGGCAACGAGAGCTCTTCTTATTCCTACAACATGCCTCCTCGACAGGCATCAAAAACAGTCTTTGTAGCTACGATTGCATGGTCTTTCAAGGATCCTTCTACCGCCAAGCTGATCGCTGGAGATGCCCGATCTCGTCGAATCGGCGAAATCGCCGAGTGGCCGCACCATCATCACTAGGTAGATATTCATGCTCGTGCCCTCATGTTCTCTATCTACTTGTCTTATGACCCTTCATGCACACCTTCCACCCTTTGAAGTGCAATTATGTCGCGTGATGGCCATCGCGACAGCAGTATCGAGAAAGATGTCGAGTCGAAAACAATGCAGAGGAAAGTCCTTGATGGCGCCCTTTGGTTTGTTAAGGATCAGTGGTTTCTGATCGGCATCATATGTGTCATTATCATATCTTCCCAAGTCCAGGTTCCCGAGTCGCAACAGGCTACTAAGCAGGTCGTCGTGTCCTATCTCGCTGGTACGCACGAGTTTGTCTTTTCCTGCTGACATTGCTGACAATTCAAGTTTCGTTGATCTTCTTCGTCGCCGGCTGCACACTCGACTCGAAGATCCTCCTGGACAACTACGCCAAATGGAAACATCACCTATTCATTCAAGCTCAGTGCTTCATCTTGGTCTCGGCCCTAGCTTTCGCTGTTGTCAGCCTTGCTGCACTGAACAAGCATTTTATGAATCCCTGGCTGCTCATCGGACTCATCTTCAATGGATGCCAGCCAACCGCAATGGCATCGAATGTTCTGTTTACACGGAAGTCCCATGGAAATGTGACTCTGACAGTGGTCGAGGTCACCATCGGCAATCTCATCGGTCCTTTCATCAGTCCTCTGCTTATCAAGATGTACTTAGCGGCAGGAGCTTGGTACAGCGACGCAGTCCCGATGCAATCAGGGGGCTATGGTGCTCTGTATCGCAGGGTTTTCATGCAGTTTGGTTTGTCGATCTATCTCCCTATGTTGATCGGCCAGATATGCCGGCGATTCTTCCCAAAGGTAGTCCACAAGGTCTTGGTGGAGTGGCAGGTGTCCAAATTTGCTTCGGTGGCCATGCTTAGCCTTCTCTGGCAGACGTGCGATCATGCATTCGGAACGAACGCTTTCTCGTCTGTCAAGGCTTCGAACATGATCTTCATCGCCTTCATCTCGATTGTGAACTACGTACTTTGGCTGGCAATCTCGGCAGGGCTATCAATGTTTTGGCTGGATCGCAAGGAGACTATTTCCGTCGCGATGTGCGCTCCCATGAAGACTTTGGCACTTGGGGTACCGCTCAGCTTCTTGTTGTTTACCGGGATTACTGGTCTCCAAGAATCCCTGATTCAGATCCCCATGTTAATATTCCAGATTCTTTCAATGGCTATGGCAAGCATAACTACGATATTCTTGCGAAGATGGGTTGACGCTGGCGAGAAGAAGGTGCAGTCAAGCGACCAAGAACCAGATGTTCATACCCAGGAAGCTGTAGAGAAGGTATGATGCCAACCCAAGGTCAACGAAGGCTGTATTTGGAAACATGAGTCAACATGTGTCATCATGCGTCTCGAGAGCTGCCACTCACATCAGAAGCGATTTGGGATTAGCCCGCGACATGACTATTACGAGTCCCCTCAGCAAACGCAGAAATCGGCTCATCAAAATTGACTACTCCAGGCTACGACACGCAAGCAGGACTACATGTATGTTGCAGTCAACAGATAGATATGGCTTTGATGTCGCTGTAAGCAGTCATTTGCCCAAACACTCAACCTCACGCCGTGAGTGGGACATCCATTACGTCACTCAACGCGCTCGTCAATCTAGATATCATGCTCGAAGTCGACCATACAGCAAACGAGTGTAGGTCCAGTCTCTCTTCAGCAACTACAAGAAACTGTGCGCCCGTCTGGAGTTTCTTCAATCCAAGGCTCTCTTATACTCAATTCTCAAACAACCAGAAGAACAATAGCGTACACACTCAGTCAACTCCTAACAAGACCACATCCAGACAACACCAACCCCACCATCCAAGATGCCGTACTCGCCACGCACCCGGAGCGACACTGAGATGAAAAACTTCAAGGCAGAATGGGGCTTCAAACCCCGTCGCAAGGACAAAGGCCGCCTAGGATGCATTCACCCCTCCCCCTCCACGACCGCACCCGCCGTGGTCGCCGCATGGACCTCCGTCGGTTTCTTCATCGCCTCCGGCGCCTGGTTCGCCGTATCCATCGTAGGCTACGGACTCGTCTGGAAATACACGCACCCGCTGCCCAAAGGCGAAACCACGAACATCGAGCGGATCTTCGCCACCCCACCCCTAAACAGGTGGGCCGTCAACGTCGTCATGAGCTGGTTCGTGTGCACCTTCATGCTCATCCAGACTTTCTTCTTGATCGGCTACAGGATGGACCGGAGGGTCAAACGCGATTTCGCCCGGCAGGTGAGGATGAATCTTGCGATTGATCGCAAGGCAGCCGACAAAGATAGTTGGGATGACGAGGAGGTACGTTTTCCTAGTCGCTGCGCTCGCTATACACTAACGCAAGAACCAGCTCGACCTAGCCGAGGAGAAGCGGCTAGAGGAAAACAATGAAGTCACGCAGTATAACCGAGTGGTCGGGGAACGATACGGCAAGGAGAGATCCGAAAAGCGGCACAAAACTTCTAGAAATCCTGGTAGGGATTATGAAACGAGTGAAGATCACCACCTAGGGAACTATCGTAGTTCTTCGCCCCTAGGTGACCGCAATTTAGGTCACGAGTAAGTCATAAAAGACGTGTGCATCAGAAGGCTAACAGTTACAGCAAATACCGCATAAAAACCAAGAGACCAAGAGTACCGTGACCTGCTTGCGCTTGACGAGTATCAAGCTGTCGTGTGTTTTGACAGACGACAGAACAGAAAGGTTTGCTAGAGCTCGAAGCAGCCAGCATTTAGGTAGTAGGAGACGTGCTTCGTTACGCAGTTGTCACCTCTATCGAGGCATGCCACTCCGCGCCTCAGCGGAAGATTGGATATATTAGTAGCACTGTCTCGGAATAACTGGAGGATGTATTCCACTCGATGCATGCATGCATTAATCAGGCGGATTTGTGCTATGAATAACTGAATCTTCATGGCTGTGCTACACAACAACAACAGGAACATTATTCACATGCAGCACGATCTTCATATACACGTAACGTTCCACCTAAGCACATCCTGCGAAATTTCTCAAACTCCTGTTAGCTCCTTGCTGTACCATTTTCGACAAATTTGCCTACCACACCTTTTCTTCTTTGAACTTAATGAATGTTTTAGCCGCTCCGTCTTGCTTCAGTCTTTAAGTGACCGTCTAGGTCCACCAGAGTATATCATCAAATCCAGGGAGCGCCGCCTGGAGCACATGCAAGATGATCACCAGTTTGTTCGATAGAATCCCTAGCAGAGCTTTCTGAGGGTGCCTTAGCAGCGCCACTCTTCGCGTTGTCCGTGTCAGTAACATGCACCTCAACCTTAGCCTCATCTCTCCCAGCAGCATCGGGAAATGGCGAGTCTTTTGGGGTTGGTAGTGGTGGTGAGGGAAGTCCCTGAATCCGCTGCGTCCATTCTTCGACTCTTGCTTTGACAGACTCTCGGCCTGTGAAGGGGTTGCCGTAGATACCGTGGTCGCTGAATATATCAATAACAGGACTTGGGAAATCAGGTGTTGTTGGACTCGGCCTGAGCCTGAAGCCGTACGTGTCTTGACTGTACATACTGCTCGCTCGCATCCTCAACTGAAGCTGAGGTGGCTTCATACTCGGCGCAATCACAACAGTCCCAATATCTGTCAACGAACGTCTTGGGTAATGGACTCGAGACGAAGTATTGCTAGTCTGGATACCCAGCGGTGTTGGTGGATTTCTACGACCGGCGTGGTAGAAGCCTTGACTAAGTCTCCTAGCTCGCTTTCGACCAAGGACTGACTGCAAAGCTGGCACGCCGGACTTGTCTTCCTCAGCAGTGTCCATCGAGCAAAACGTGTCACTGTGTAAAATTGCTTGTACATCGGACCGTGGCATTGTTTCAGAACTCTTGCGTGGCCGAAGAGGTGTTGGCAAGAGTTTCAATGTACCTGGTGGCAAAGTTGGAGAAGTGGCTGGCGTAGACACAGAGCCATTCTCTGAGCTGTTCTCGGCGAGAGTGATCGCTGTAGAAGTCGTCACTGTAGAAGTCGTCAAGTCGTGAGGAAGTCTAGTCAACGGAATCATCTCGCTCCTCGTATTCTGTGTATAGAATCTCCTGAGCTCATCTACTGGTGTCTTAGGCCTCGTGACGGTACCAGCACGCGTGAGTTGGGGCACACGAGAGCCTGTCAAAGAGCGATAACTGCGCAGTCGATGGAGAGCTGTCATGCTCTGGTCTTGAATCGTGGCTTCTTTGGGAGGATCCACCTCAGAGTCTGCTTTGCTATTCTCATTGCTGCTATATTGTGGGTATTGGCATTGCCCTGCTTCCTCCTCGATAGCCTTGTTGACCGCCTCTTCGACCTCCGTTGCAGCTAAAACAGCAGCTGCGTCGGAGCCGCGATGATCGATGCGCAAGGAGGTACTACTGCAAAGACTACTCCTGAAGTTGCCCGACTGGACGGCACGAAAGAGTTTGTTGGGGTGTGGAAGCTTGTCTGACCCTGTGGGTGAGTTGCTGTGAGGAGTGCTATACTTCTCGAGATGACGCATTACTGCAGGCGGCCGGCCAGCTTCCCTTGGCTTCAATGCTAGAGGCTCGGGGACTGCCAGAATGAAGTCTTTGGCGTCACCGAAATCGACAGATCTTCCGGGGAAGTGCTTGGCGTCAGTGGCGCGTGGCACAGTATGATAGTTGTTTTTGGACCGATCTTCCTCGGTATTCCGATTTTTGATGGGAGTGAAGAGCCCATCACTGCTCATGCTCGTGGCTGCTACGGGTGCTGAATGAGTTCGAACAACGTGAGGGAGTGTTCTTGCCACACCTAGGTTCGGACTATCAGGGAAGGGACTCTCGATACGCGGGTTGTAGGTAGGCAAGATCTGCGTAGTAGAGGGCTTAGATAGTAGTGGTTCGATTGCAGGATGGCAGGGAAACGTCCGAATTCGTCTGCTCGGTCGTCTTCTTGACGTTAGAATGGATCCGTCATTCCACTTTGTCCTTGTAGCATTTGAGGGGTGCTTTCTCCTCCATTGCGGTATCACAAAGCCCCATATGGCGCATGCCAGGACGACTGAAGCTGCAATAACACCAAAGATGATGGAGAAGGATGCCCCGGTATCAACTCGGCGCTGCAAATGTTGGTAGCGGAGTGCCGGCATTGTGTGGACTGCAGAAGTGTCAGTACTGCGACTTTGTCTGGGTTGATTCTGGCTCACATATCTCTATGTGATGCAACAAAGAGAGTCTGAACCCGTAAGAGAACGACGGTGCAGTTTTTCGTGACAGTCAGACGGTCGTCAGTCGGTGACATAGCAAAGACATCGCGGTACAACATTGGAACGACCAGACAGAAGGGGAAGGTGCAGACGCAAGAATCCTGGGAAATCACGTCTCTCAACTTTTTGTGTGAAGGTCAATAAACAAGTGCAACAGTGGTACAGCTCCAGTGAAAGCAACACATCTGGACTTTCACGTCCTTTGCCTTATTGTTTTGACAGCCTCCAGTCCAGGAGGAGCTCGACTATGCGTCAGTGGAAGAAGAGCTTACATAAGTGTCTCGTATGACCGTGCTTAGGGGCCGCAGTACTGGATTGCATCCAATCCTTAAAGCTATGTCACTTAACTTGTCAATGCTTCCACTCTTCGTTATCCACTGATATACCGATATCAGTTCGAATTGGGGCCATCATTTTCGTCAGCTTGTACAAGTTCAGACGTCTCAGCTAGTACGTCTTGAACGCAGCTCCCACTCTATCATGTATGGCAGCATGTTTTCCACACTTCTCAACCGAGCTCCTGGAAATATGAGATCTCAGAGCGGTCCAACAAAGGACAGTTGCTCACGTCGAAAGTCCTGTTCAAAGTACACATGACAATCGTTCAGTGAATACAGCTGTTAGGCTGGTTGTCATGTATAGGAACTAGAGACAGTGATTGGAGTGAAGCAAGCAGAGTGAAGATGGAGGTGGAGAGGCTGAGACCAGGCCTCGAGCTCGGTGCAAACGAAGGCCCGGCCAGGATGACATCATTTATTGCATGGTCGGCGCTGTTGTTGTCTCCATGCTCTAATTCATATTATTCAAGTTGACCACGCAAACTTCATACCTAACTTCAACTTTACCAGGACACCACACCGACATCACTTCAGGAATCCGTTGCACAGTCAAAAATCGCACCACCATGTCTATCCCAAGTAAGCTTTCCCAGACCTGAACATGCAGCTGCTCGAGCTCGACAGTCGACACCAACCTGATAAGATTGTCCCCTGCCACAGTCGTGACATCCACCAGAACAAACCCCAACTGACATCTTCCCAGCAGGCCTCACAATCCCCAGACTCCTCCCCATTACAGGCAGCTTCGCCCTTCCCCTAAGCGCGTACTACATCGCCCTCCAAACTCGTGTCATCTACCACCGCATCAAGAACGAGAAATTCATCGAACAAGAGTCGTCCAGCGACGAGCACGATGTCCTCCGCGCAGCCACCCGCGCCCAGATGAACTTTGCCGAGAACGTACCTCTGGCCCTTGCGCTCGCCGCAATCGTCGAGCTGAACGGAGGCTCAAGGAAGGCTCTGACCTGGGCGTTGAGTGCTCTGACCGTGGCTAGAATACTGCACGCTGAGGCCGGACTCATGATCAAGGACTACATGGGCTGGGGCCGAGCACCGGGTTACTTTGGCACGCAAGGTGTCATTGCTGGGTTGGCTGGCTACGCCGCGTACCTGGTGAAGGGATACTGGGAGCTGTAGATCAGACATTTGGTTTTAGCATCGATCTAAGACGCCCAACGATGTTATATGTATAAAAGGCAGACAAGCCGATGCTAGTCACATAGATGTCGACCTTAGTACATCCAATGGCATATGCTATCCCCTGTACATTTGCTGCTTGTCAAAAATCCTAGAGTTTCTGGTCGTGCGTTCCAGTGTTTCGACCACTTGCAGAGACAGCTTATCGCAACTCACTGATACGGAACTGGTACTAGGCCAAGCAGAACAAGATATTCGTCTAACTAGCTACGGAGATCACTAATGCTGGAGTAGCTATAGTAGGTCATCTGTGTGTACTAGGTGCAGTAAGGCTATCGTTACGTGGCGTAGAGGACTGACTAGGTTCTGTCGTGTCTTGCTCGAGGCACATGTTGTCGATGCCGGATTCCTGAGCGTCATTGATCATACGAAGGAGTGACTCTGACAACATTCAAACGTTCAGGGTAAAGCAAACCCCTTTACATGAGAAATCATAGCTAGCCCGTTCGGTCAATCAGCACTCCGTCCGCTTGCGCATCGAATCACCGATATTGCGAATGAGTCCCACAAGCCTTCCGTGCCATGAAGTCCACCACGTGCTGCACTTAATCACTTTCGTCCCTTCATCGGAGTCTTGAGTAAGGGGCCCCACACTCCTGGTAGCACTGTCTGATGTCCTTGACGAAAAGAGCTGGAAGATTGGCCTGGAAAGCTTGGAAGTTCTTTGGCATGATCTGCTCGAGAAAGCCCAATGTGGCTAAGACGACATGCTCATTGGTGCTCTGGAAGAGACGATTGGCGCTAGCGATGGTCTTGTGGTCTTCGTTGCTGGAGGCAGCTAAGCAAAGGTTAGCTTCGCTTGGAGGGTCGAAGGGGTAAAACGCCTACTGATAGCGGTGCCCGGATGACGTTCTTGATCCATCTGCCAATGCATTGGGCCTAACGGGAAGACAAAAGATTCGAACTGGCTGAATTCTTCGCTGATCTCTGTTATGAAAGTGTTGTCGCTAGGTGGTCGTTAGCCTGTCTTTAAGCGGGAAAAGCCTTGTTCTCTTAAACCTGACGATGCCACCGAGCAGGGTCCCCTCAGTTGCAACTGTCAAGACTTAGTTGCTCGATGTGCGTGGGGTAGGTTGAGTCCACATGGCTGGTAGAACAAGCCGGCGACAGCGACATTGAGACCCGTAAAGTGCGGCACATCTTTTCCGATCCGCAGTGATTACTTCGCCACCAGCTTGAGCTTTGACGGCTGGGTTGGCTGGGTTGGCTGCTGGGTTCGGGTCGAACTAGATGATCGATCGGTAAAGCCCCCGAGTACGATACTGATGAATCCCCACCTTGAAGTCAGCAGTTCCGCTGCCCTTGACACAGCAACGTGATACGATCAGAGGCAGATGGCGCTGTGAGGAGTTGAGCGACGAGTGTGGTGTTTGGCGAAGGGTTGGGTGTTGCGGTCGGAACATCAAGCAGGCTAAAGCTCTGAATCGAGGAGATAAAGATAGAGAATGCGGAAGGAGAAGACCCTCATACTTCAGCTTCACGACTATCCCATTTCTGTGCCACTGGCTTGGCGTAGGCGGTAATAGCGGATAGGGCTCCAGAATGATTGCTGATATATGCATAGTTGAAACGGCGGGGGTCTCAATTCTGGTATAGATCTAGAGTTACAAGACGAAACCTGACTGGATGCCTGCTGTTGCGCGGTAAGGAGTGTGCGAAAGCGGTCGATGGGGACTTGTGACAGTATGGGAAATGATGTTAAGAGGTAGTTGGCGATATATGTAGTGAAGAAGTCCACCTCGACAGGCTTGCCATCGCTACCTTCTTGTAGCAGATTCATATTGTAGGCTTTGAGCTATGTACGTATTCAGCAGATGCTGGTCATCTCGAAGGAGCAGATCAGGAGAGTTCCGTTGTTTGCTGTTGGAACAAATCGGGCTGGCTCGCAAACGAGGGACATCGTGCTGGTAGCTGCGTTGCTAAGTCGGGAGCCTTCGAGCAGGGCAAAGGGACCTGACTTCATGACGAGGCGCAAGCAGGCGATGTCGAAGTTACTGTGCTAAGCTTAGTAGTCGGTACTCCGCCCAGCATCAAGACTAGGGCCTAGTACTATGCCGAGACGATCCATCAGGTTTGGGGAAGACAGTGCTATTCGCGGACCCGTTGGTTTCGAAATATTTTCTGGGTGCACGACTTTGATATCTAACCTTTTTTAGGCCGGTGCTTACCTCAAAAGTATTGCGCCTTAACAAAACAAAATCGCACGTCATTGGCAGATCTCCTTCTTGACGCTCTGATGTCGGCGCGGGCTTGATTGTCATCTCAGCATGCAGGGACAGTATGGCGATGTTGGCATGGCTGCAAGGGTGAGCATCGTTCGGAGCGAGAGTGCTCACATCCAGAGGAGCAAGAAGGAATTCTTCAAGCGGGCAACAGAAGCTTACTAGGGCAGTGAGAGAGAGGCCCAAGGCAGTTCACATGTACCTAGACTGTGATCCTCAAGAGGAGAGCTTCATGCTCGACATAATCCCTGTGTTGGCAGCGGCAAGCAGCTGCGTCAGTAGACTTGTCTACCAGGTCATAGTTTCTGCTCACAATGCACACTAGCAAAAGCTGGGCAAGACCTGTACTGCCATCAATATATGTTTCCCCCCGCAGGCACTCGGGGGCCTTAAGGGACACAACAGATGCTATGCGAACAACGACCAGCAGGGGTTGTGTGATTCCAATTGCGATGCGTGATGGAATGCCTGCACTGCAGACAGTGTGTGCAGCGCTAGCTTCCACAGTTGGATCTCCGAAACGACGGCGCCTACGCCAGCAAAGTCAATTGGCTAGGAAAGTCGAGCATTCCAGGGACCTGAGGACGAACATGGCTCTATGATAAGGACTTGAAGCTCTTTTGGGCTGCCCCGAGCTTGTGCTTCTTAGGCCGCTCTGGCACGCCGACCAGTCACAAAGCTGCCTTACGACCGCAATCACATTAAGCACTTGTGACTAGTTAGCAACGTCGTTGGACGCTTATTAAACCATGGGCACCTCGACTTTGCAAGTTCATGTGTATCTGTAGAATCTCTCATTGCTAGATGTCGCTAGCAACACAAGTGCTGCATTCCTCATGCGCGATAGCCCGCCAAAACAAAATATGGGCAGGGATCCTTGCACGGCCGGACAGGGTCAGTGGTCGCTAGCATGTTTTGAGCCGAGCCGGTAATCTCACTCAGTACCTCGAAGCATGGAAGACGAGGCGCATCATACAACTGTCCTCCGCCCAGATGCCAAACACCGCTTTGAATCGCAGACGGGCTACTGTAGCTCACATGAACAGCATGCAGAAGATTCAGTTCACTTGACCAACGGCAACGCGTCACCATCACGTACTTCCGTTTACTCGTCCTCGGCCAGCATCATCATCACTTCGACAGTGCCGCAAGCCAAACCCAAAACCAGGAACAAGCATGCGCAACAACACTTGAACTCCACCCCGAAACCCGCATCAACACCTGCTGTTGACACCCCTCTAGGTCGCTTAATCGACCAACACGCGTTTCCGTCGAACATCTCGCGACCTTATCTAGCACGATCCAGTACCGCGCCATCACCACCTAAGCGACCGCCCGCATCGCATAGCTCCTACGGTATCCAGACAACTGCTGGTCCGCCTCCAGCGTTCGACACTCGACGCACGTTGTCTCAAGAGCGCGTCCGGAGACTGGACAGAGACAGGTCTTTGCGAATGACACTGGGGCTTGAGCGCTTGCGATCTCAGCAGCACGGTGGTGGAACAGACAGTGAGGACTCGAACCACATCAAACAGTCTTTCATAATAGTACCAACACTGGCGCACTTCTCTCCCGATACTGCCGATACCCAAAGTATAGTGACGCCTACCGATGGTGACGGAATCCCCGTCATGGATGAGCCTAGCAAGCAAGGACTAGGTGTTAGCCACAGTGAGGATGGCAGCAAAGCAAGCAGCGAATCACACAAGAGCGAAGATCTATTCCTCAATATCGCAAAAGTCGACGCTACACGGCCCTCATCGTCTAAGAGCGAAAAGAAGCGATCGCGTATATCCTTGCCATTTCTTTCAGGTGGCCGACCTGCTACCAGCCACGCGCCTGAAGCAGCACCTTTTCAGAACGACTCAGCTGTGGCGACACCTCGTGCTGAACTGAGCTCATACCACGGCAAAAGATCCAGTTTGCAACTTGGTCGATTGAGAGGAACGCAGCAAGGTTCCCAACAAGATTTGACGGACACCCCCGGCTCAGACAACCACAACCTTAGATCCCCCATGTTCTACACAGACACGCTTCGGTCAGTGCAACGTGCACCCACTGCGCATCGCAGCAACCGTTTTGCTTCTGAATCGGGCTTCTCCTCGGAAAAACCGAAGAACAGCGAGCAGACGGAGTCTTCTACAGCATCAACTACTGCCCCTTCTACTGTCTGGGACGAGCTCGATGACCTCAAATCTCGTATTCGTAAACTAGAGCTCACGGGCAAGCTGCCGCCATCTTCCGCGGCAGCGATGTCTACAGTTGATCGCCCACGCACGGCCACCACTGCTGCAACAACCATGTCGAGCTCACCCAAGCACAACAAGGATAACAAGGCGACCACTCAGCTCCAGTCAACGATAGAAGGCATCCCCTCTACTGTGCATCCTCTCTTGCACGAAGCCCTAGATAACGCGAAGGCTGTAGTCAGCCACGACGTCTACCAAAAGCTCCAAGCAACTGCTTCGGACGCTTTGCAGCTCGCTTCTCTGACCATGCTTGACGCCGCCGCTGTTCGCAGCAGTGCTGCCGCGGCGACTGAGCGCCAAACCAGACGTAGGGTAGAGAGTCTGTGCAGGTCATTGACCGAGCTCACCATAGCCTTGTCGTCCGAGCCTACACATCGGCCCGTGAGCAGGGACCATCACATCTCTCCAAACGTTGCTCTGAGGAGCAGACGCTACAGTCAGAACAATGATACAGTGGTACCTGTCTCTACCAGAGTCCAGTCTCGTCTCGAGAGTCGTCGAGTGAGCTATCACCCCGGTCAGAACAACGTGCGGCATGTATCGCCGGATATTGAGTCCCCAACAGCCGTACCACAGCACTCGGGCTCGGGTACCAGAACCATACGTGGTTCTGGGGCACTCCGTTCACGACGTACTCAGGGTTTCCTAGACGGGGCAAATGATGAGGAAGAGGCAAGTCCCACCACCCGTCCAGTCAGTCGCGCTATGACCGAAATAGCAGCAAGGCGAACCTCGCGGGATCACCTAGCAAAGTCTCGTGAGTACACGAGCATCCATCCAATGCCAAGCAAGCCTGACCTGGTCTCGACACCACTTCCGACATTTATTTCCCGTCGTAAGCACCCTTCGACTGCTAGTGCAGAGGCCAGCTCGCCATCAGAAAGCCCTTTGGCAACGCGGCAATCTTGGGGACGTGTTTCTGTCGTGCAGCAAGACAACGCATCTCCGTCGGATACAGCATCGGACGCTCCTCAGTCGAATAGATCACGTCGAAGCCTAGGATTTGCAAGCCGCCTAGGATCTAGCGTTGGCAGTCGATTGCGCGCTGCAAAGCCAGAGAAAGTTGATTCTCGAAGCTACAGAGAACTGTCTATGTCTGGCTCAGTCGATAATGCAAGCACACATGATCTGTCGAGAGAGCAATAACACAGGCCGATGGCTGTGTAAGTATTGCGCACTCCTTGTAACACAACTGGTGGAGGACAAAGAGCGGTGACTGCCCTGCGTCCATGAGTTGATAGTTTCTTCCTGCACTTGGCCAGTGGTGCCAACAATTTTCTTCCTCGAGCAGGAACCACAGGATCGAGACATTTACATATTGCGTGCGTGCCACCAGCTATCCGCGTGATTCGTGCCCTTCTTGCAAACATTTTGTACCGTTACTAGTTGGTCTGCGAAGTCATACTCCATAGAGGCGCGGCTTCCGATCGCGGATATGATGACAACCAGTAGGAAATTTGCGTGCTTCAGGCACAGATGTGGTTGGAGCCAAGCACAAACAATAGTTGCGTAAGCATTACCTCGGAAGGAGCCGGTGGAATGACCACCTTGGTGCAAACTTCGAGGCGTCTTTGTGACGGGAGAGCATCCTGCAAACCTGAAGTCAGCATGAATTTTCCTTCAGATACAGACCGTGTGCATTGGTCGTGTTCGAGCTCAACTCCACATGCAGACTCGGATCTCGACTTCGAGTGCTTGTAACCCCGATCCCGATTACACAGTTACCCATCTATGCCGGACTTGCAAGCAAGGAACGTGCGCGAGTCTTTGTTCCGTGCGTTGTTTACGGAATTGGCTGCCTTGCGACATTCCACAAGCACGTCCTTGTTACCTAATTGCCCCAGGTGAGCCAAGGAAAGGTCCTCACATCCGGTCGTCATGCGCTTGGATGCGTGGTCCTCGAACGGAGCGTCATGAGTAAGCACGTCTTATTGCACAACTTGGTGTGACACGTTCCACTATGAACCGATCGATGTTTGATCATCAGGTACATAAATGTACTTGACGGACCGCTTAGCACAAAGGTTTCCTTAGCCCGATTGACATACAGATCTTCCTTTTCCAGTTTTGACCACGTTTGATCCTCTGAGTCAACTCATCCTCAATCCCGTGCTTCGTCGTCTTCCAGGCAGAGGCCTCCTCGAATATCACAGCATACTCGCTCACTCACAATACTCTGTCAATCCAGACTACTATAATATCTGGCCCCATTCTCTGCCTGTCGGAAAAACATATCCGAGATCTTGGTTAAATCCTAACACTGGTGTACTCCTTGCCACGCTGCCTACAAGATTGACCGGCATGGCTTCTTACCGGAGCAAACGATCAACGCTGACAAGCGAACCATCCCCAGCAGCGATACAGATCGACGCTCGGTCTCGAAGACAGTCGTCAACATCGAATCCTTCGTCGGCCGTTGTGAGCCCTAGAGTTCAACTCTTACCCCACTCGAGGACACCAAGCTACGATGCTTCGTTTTCACCATCCGACATAGAACTCCTGGCCAACACCAGCTTTGATTCCAAGGATGTATCTTCGAAAGATTTCGACTTTGAGGACGTGTTCACGTACGACAAGCCGCAACGCAAACTGAAGAGTGTAGTCGAAGTCTCCTCACCGACGAGGGATTGGTCCAGCTTCTCCTCATCACACTATCAATCAGCAGTTGCCATGCGGCAGAAATACAACAGGACAAGATCGACAGCTGGAGAGAAGTACATGAAAAATCAAGGAGATGCCCGGAAGCGGTGACAGTCCATAAGGTCGACCACCGAATGATTTCACGAAATCAAAGATACTTTACTTGAGAATAGAAGATGCAGTCCTGAAGCTGCTGTTGTTTCTCTCCATTGGCCGAATATTATGTGACAATGCCTTCTTGCCCCTTCGAAGTCGCATGACAGCGCTGAGTATGGATTCAGCAGAGTGGACTTGGGGGTGAATATATTTCGTACATGACGGAAGGACTGTTGCATCATCTTAGCAATAATTATGCTCGTCCGAAGGGCCTGGACGGTAGCCAATGAAGGCCAGCAACCTCCTTGTCCATGCTACCTGAGTACTTCCTTCTTCGAGTCCTCTCCTAGGCAAAACTGCTCGTCGTCTAGTTCTTGCTCGCATCGCGGAGCTGATCATCAGGAGCTCGACGCTGCCGTCGTGGCAGGCTGAAACACACCAGCCAAGAAGAACGGGATCCGCACCCCAATTAATGGACTCCTGATAAGTGCCGGTCATCTGTGTAGTTCCAGAAGATCTCTGTGCCTAGAGCAGTTTTGCTGTCGACAGCAGTCTAGAGGAGACAGAAATCTGGCCGTCAGCGTCAAGCTGGTGTTGACGAAGGCGGCATTCAGCGCAGTCGAGGCTTCGAGTTGGGTGCTCGATGCGGCAAGCCCTTCGCATTGGTGGCGGTGATTGGCCGCGCAAACGCTGGTGTTAGTGGAACCGAGCCAAATTTAGCTTGACTGGCAGGGCTTCGGTTTCACCTTCCAGCTTCTGCCGAATGACTGGGCTGGGCTGTCGTGTCCACTGTCCACTGTCTTCGTACCTACTGTAGACGCTGGCGCCACACCATCGCCCTGCCCATGCGGCGTTTCACCCTCCAAGCAAGCCTCTCGGTGGTCTGTCGACTTCTACCTTCTGTCTTGCGACATCAACCAAGTCCACCAATAGGCTGAAGTCGAACTTCCTCGCAGACTTCCTTGCCTGGTCTGCGCAGTCTCTCCCTCTCTCTCTCTCTCTCTTACACACTCGACATTCCTCTGAACGCTCTGCTGGAACCGATCAGAGTGCTTCAGTCACTTCACTTCTTTGCGCCAACAAGCTACCTTTACTGAATTTCTGTCGATACCACGACCACGGCAAACTCGAACAACAACACCACTCATTTAACCGAGCAGAAGTATAATTGAAAGTAATAGCTCTGCGGGCGGTATTTGTGCCAGGTGCATAATAGCCGCTGTTTCGTCGCGCCCTCTTCTTCTCGCGGCTTCCTCGACATAGTCTGTCTCGAGATATAGTCCCAGGTTCTGGTCCCTTGGGCGCGGCACTTTGAATCTGTCTATTTCATTTCTGTAAGTTCCTGAGACTCACTCCATATCATGGGCAGAGAGAAATGTCGCAAAGCATAGCAGAACATGCTAACGCCGTGCCCAGCAAGCGGCCGTTCGAGGACACCACTCATCATTTTACTCGGGCCTGGCTACAGTACAACAGCGTGCGGTATGCATTAACCACCGGCGAAGCTCCTCTATACCAACACTGTCCTCAGCCCTACTCTCCCTCGAAGCGACGCTCGTCCTCCTCGGAAGCTACCAGTATGCTAGCGGACCGTGACCAAGTAATGTCAGCATCGTTCCCGTCTTTCATGTCAGTCTTTGATGGAAGCGAAGAGTCGACTTTCTTCAGAACAGGAGACCTGGGCGAACATAGCAAAGCGGACCAGGATGGCTATCTGATGACCACCCAATCTGCCAACATACAAGCACCACTGCCACATTCCAAGCCGAGCGAGCATCGCGACAGTGTCACGTCTTTGTCGACGCAGTCCGAATCTACCGAGTCGTCGCCCACCACTACAAGTTCGACCTTCGATTCCCCTCTGATATCTGATACCTCGTCTGCACCTGAATCCGCCACTTCTTTAGCGCCTTCAACGCCATTCACTGGAATCATGGCCAAGGAAGGACAGCCGACGACCCTTCACAACGGAGACAAACGCACCCTAGCAAACACGCAGGGTCCGCAAACAATGCAAGACGCCACCAAAAATGTGAAAAGGTTGACTCTTGACATGAATCTGCCCACGCTTCGAAGGCCTGCTACAACGAGCTTGCTCGATACCGCACACCCACTTTCCTGCCCAACCTCGCCTCTGAAGGAGCCGATGAAAAGTGCCAGGAAAAAGCCGACCAACCTCACCATACGTACACCAGGTTACAACCAGTCGACATTTCCAAGAGCCGCTGGAAATGTCCCACCTACTCCGAGCGGTCGACCTGCCTTGCACCACATCCAGTCATCACCTGCGCTGCCTTCTCTGGCTTCTCCGAGGGGACCTCCTGCTGGCGGGATGTTCCTTCCTTTACCATCTTTGAATACACAACATTCGAAGCAGAATTCGTCATCCAGTAATGGGAGCTCGTTTCTGGCAAGTAGTATGCCCGACCTGAGGGAGGAGAGCGAACATCAACTCCCGCAGTCGCAAGAAGCTCCCGAACGAGGGTATACTGAAGGCCCCATCTGCATATATGATTGCGGGGTATATTTGTACCTGGAACCGACGGCAGAGGAGGCAAGCAATTACGACACCATTATCAACGTGGCGAAAGAGGTCAGAAACCCATTGAAGTCTGTGGGGCTGGGAGAAGGCACGGTCATGTCAGTAATGCGCGCCGACCGGACAGAAATTCGGCGTTCGATGACTGAACCGCAAACAGCCATCTCTGAATTCTCCTTCAAGTCGGCCTGGGAATGGCCCCGGCCCGAAAATACAATTACTCCGGCCACCACAACGCCAACACAGTCGTCCTATGCACCGAAACCGAAACCGAAATCGAAACAGCCGGAATATGTGCACGTGAGATGGGACCACAACTCGGAAATTCTGGAAGACCTCTATCCTTTGTGCAAAGTCATCGACGAACGTGTTGCCGAGGGTAAGAAGGTCCTCATACATTGTCAACTCGGGGTCAGTCGATCGGCTTCCCTCATCATTGCATATGGTCTGTACAAAAATTACCAACCCACTTTCCATGCGATGTATGCAATCGTCAAAGAGCGTAGCAGATGGGTTGGACCAAATATGAGTTTGATCTACCAACTCACCGACTTTAAGAACAAGCTCAATCGAGGCGATTTTGCCAATGGCTCTAGGCCACCACGTCAAGAGTGGTTCATCCGATCCCCGGACGGACCGCTTGCACCTCTTGCTGGCGATTCGACCCCGGCCATAACCTCCAGCGACCCCGCAGCTGAAGCATTAAGAACTGGTGCCAATGCAAACAACGACACGAACACACGTAGGACGACACTCGAACTAAACAAAGCTCAGCCGCCAGTGCCACTGTTTCCGAATAGTGAGGCACCAACTCAGCCCCTTGCAGCAGCAACACCAACGCCAGCGCCGCCGCCTCGGAAGTCTGTCACGACGGTGAAGCGTGCGGCGTCAAGACCGCTGCCGCTCCGCGAAAGAAGCATGGGTATGGAGATTCCGGCACACCGGCCTCGGAAGGTAGCAGGGACAGCAGGAGCGCAAGCATCTGCGATCATGGACCTGGCGATGAAAGATGTACCAAGTACGCCGTCGCTGTTCTCGCCACGGGCTAGTGAGTTTATGGCGACACCATTTGGAATTCGTGGAGCGGGTGATTTAGAAACGCCCGGAAACCGGCAGTCGAAGGAGATTCCATCTAGCTTGAATTGGCTTCCGGTGCGGAAGGAAGGTCACATTCGCACAGCCTCGAAAGACCCGCGAAGTCCGCATCAAGAGGCGGAGGCAAAAGAGACATTTGGGAGCATTGACGAGTACTTATAGGTAGCAAGGGATGTTTGAATTTCATTTTTAACTCTCGTGATCTGGCGCAGTACAGATTTTGGCATGGCGTTCAGGATAGGGTAATCGAGGGCAGCTATTCGACACTTCAACCAGTGAGGCGAGGTAGTACTTAGGTCAAGGAGGAAGAGATGTCTTTTGTAAGACTAGCAGGCGAGGCTTCCATGGTATCAAGACGAGTACGAAGTTCTTTGTTGACGAGGCATGAGCTGGATGAATGATGATGGACCCGGTACTAGATGCACATAAGGAAGCTGTGGGGGTGGTCATATCAGTCGTGTGGCCAACAGGCTGCATGAGCCGCTTGCTAGGCTTGATAGAAGATGGGCAAAAGCTCTGTTGACCTTATACCACTGCATCGTATTCTGTTTCTCGAATTGTTGCCTCAGGCGCTAAAGATCTAGGTGGGCAGTCTTGAGCACCGCTGACGTATTAGGGCATGATACGCGGCAGGCGCGCACTAGTAATACAGGTCAACCATCGCAAGAACCCTCGGTTTGGAAGCCCATGGTATAGACAGTTCTGTGTCAAACTTTGGCTGGTAGATTTCGTCTTTTCGAGCTAGATTAAGCCCATTAGCCTCTATATCTACTTGTGCCATGTTAGGCTCATCAGCGCCTGTGTCCACGTCTCACCGACCACGACCGTGAGCACGACGACTTGCGTGATGGCCATGGAACGGACACGAATCGCCAAGGCATGCACCTGAAGCGTCTGCACTGCCAGCTCAAGACCGCTAACGTGATCGTGTAGGTAGACGAGGTCACCTTGTCTCGTCGAGGCGAACAGGCCAAGGGGACGCTGCATCTCACGCCGCACCACCTCATCTTCGTCCACTCACCACCTGCCAACTCCAGCACCAATGCCACCGACAGCGGCACCAATGCCCATGTCCCCACCCCCCGGCCTCGAGAACTCTGGATCACGTACCCTATCATATCCTTCTGCACCTTGCGACCCTCTCCCATCGCCTCACGTCAGCCCTCGTCCATCCGGCTACGTTGCCGCGACTTCAACTTCGTCTGCTTCTACTTCAGCGACGACCGCAAGGCCCGCGATGTCTTCGAGAGCATCAAAGCATGGACTTGCAAGCTAGGCAAGATCGAGAAGCTCTACGCCTTTACCTATCGACCCCAGGGTCCCGAGCGTGACGTCGTGCCCTCAGGGTGGGCCGTCTACGACCCGATGCGAGAGTGGAGGAGGCAGGGCATAGGCGATGACACCAAGAGGCTGAACTGGAGGATATCCACCATAAACAAGGACTACCAGTTCAGTCCTACCTACCCGGCTCTGCTGCCTGTGCCCATGACTATATCAGACCCCACCCTGAACTATGCTGGGAGGTACCGCTCAAGAGCTAGGATACCGGTGTTGAGCTATTTACACCCCGTCAACAATTGCACCATTACCCGATGTTCACAGCCTATGGTCGGCGTGCGCCAGCACAGGAGTATACAGGATGAGACACTCATGGCCGCCATTTTCTCCACCACCAGGAACGAACGGCCGCTATCCACCCTCGCCTCGCCTGCGCCAGAAAGAGAAGACTCGGCTTCGACTAAGGACGCTGCTTTGCCGAATGTGGCTGGAAACTTGCAGCAAGCGGATACAGAGGCTATCGAGGATGCTGTCATAGCCAAGCTGCGCGGTGATGGTGGAGAGGACACCGAAGAGGCCGACCAGAAACGACCATTGGTCTATGGAGCTCAACAGAAGAACATGATCGTCGACGCCAGACCGACGATAAACGCCATAGCCATGCAGGCTGCCGGCATGGGTTCCGAGAATATGGACAACTACAAGTTCGCCACAAAGGTCTATCTGGGCATCGATAACATTCACGTCATGCGAGACAGTCTGAACAAGGTCATTGAGGCCTTGAAGGACTCAGACTTGACTTCCATTGCTCCCAGCAAAGAGCAGCTACAAAAGAGCAATTGGCTGAAGCATATCGCCAACATGCTCGACGGTGTGTCATTGATCGCCAGACAGGTCGCCTTGCAGCACAGCCATGTCCTGATTCACTGCAGTGATGGCTGGGATCGAACGAGTCAGCTTTCGGCGTTGAGTCAGCTGTGTCTGGATCCTTATTACCGAACTCTCGAAGGCTTCATAGTCTTGGTAGAGAAGGATTGGCTCAGTTTTGGCCATCGCTTCTACTATCGCTCAGGCTTCTTGAGTTCGGAAAAGTGGTTCCACATCGAGAACGAACGAGTTGGTGGCCGAGTTGAAGACCAGGATGGTGACCGCAAGCCGAGTGGAGATGCCCTGGCTGGTGCGCAGAAGACCTTTGAGAATGCCTTCTTGAGCGCCAAAGGCTTTTTCACCAAGCACAACAACGATTCGAGAGAATCCATCAACGTCGACTCCGATGCCGAGACGGGGATAGAAGGAGAAGGCGTCACTGGCAAGAAGGCAAGTTCGAAGAAAGCTGATGAGAAGAGTGTGACCAAGGTTAAAGAGACTGCGCCCATCTTCCACCAATTTCTGGATGCAACTTATCAGCTCATGTACCAATACCCCAATAGATTCGAGTTCAACGACAGATTCTTGAAGCGGCTGCTATACCATCTTTACTCGTGTCAGTATGGCACGTTTCTCTTTGATAACGAGAAGGAGCGCAAGGAAGCACACATTGCAGAAAGGACTACTTCTGTATGGAATTACTTCCTGTCGCGGAAGAAAGACTTCATAAACCTCAACTATGATCCCGAGGTCGATGACAATGTGCGAGGAAAAGAGCGTTTAATCTTCCCACGAACGCACGAGATGCGATGGTGGGCTTCAGGCTTCGGGAGAGCAGATGAAGAGATGAATACACCTCCCAAACCATCGCAAGCACATGCTGCCGAGGGAGACGAGTCTGAAATGTCAAGTACGCATGATAGCACAAGCTACCAACAAAGTGTGCCAATAAGCAGAGTAAGGACACCTGTCGTCACTGGTGTCGAGACCAGCAATGCTGCTATTGGGGTGGCTTCTCCACCCTCAGCTGGAAAAGAAGGATACGATGCAATTGCGCAAGCAGTGAAGCAGGAAAGGAAGCAGGAGCAACCTTCTCTCACGCAGGTCGAACCCTCGGATTCACAACGAGAGTCACAAGCAAAAATTGCAGACATACCAGAAGTGCAGGCTCAGGAGCTAGAATCGGCACATGCACAGCATATTGTGCATGAGCAGGCTCTTGAAGAGTTGCCAGACGGTCTTGATCCTTTGGGCATAGGAGAGGCAAAGGACCACGTGCCAATTCCGAAGAGAGTGGCTCCAGAACGACGGAAGGAGCAGCTCGAGACCTTGATGCAGTAGCGATGATCTTTCTCATGATGCGTTGGGCGAAATTGAGCGCAGGTAAGAGCTCTGTGACTGCAATGGCAGGTGCACACTTGCTCACGAAAACAGTCATGTCAGCTTGCATCTGCCATTCGGTTTCACTTTACTTCTTCTCCCAGCATCTTATTCAGTCAAGCATTCATACACTATAAACCATGCTGTTCACCTTATTGTGCACGGCTACTGCCGGATTGCTGAGAACTGTTACTAGCCAGCATGTCGTGCCAGGACGGTTTGAGCCTGCAGGCCACTCTGGTGTGCCGGTCATGCATGCAGCACTACTCCCAAACGGGCATGTCGTGTTCCTCGACAAGCTCGAGAACTATACTCAAGCCAGACTGCAAAATGGTCGATACGCCTACTCTACCGTCTACAACCCTCTCAACCTCGAATTGAGGCCTCAAGCTATTCCATCAAACGCCTTTTGCTGTGGAGGTGCCTTTCTCGCCGACGGTACCTTAATGACGATGGGCGGTAACGGGCCCTTGACATGGCTTGATGATTCAATTGCGGACGGTTTTGATGCTCTACGATATCTCTACAATAACGAGGTGAGTGGGGACTGGATGGAGTATGATGGTGTCAAAATGTCATCAAGAAGATAGTATCCCTCGGTACAAACGCTCTCGGACGGCACAGTGTTCGTTGCAGCTGGCAGCCTCAATGCCATGAATATCTACGATTCAAACAACACTAACCCAACCTACGAGCTGCTCGATGCAGAGGGCGGACCGGATGGAAAGAGCATCGAGATGGATATTTTGGAGAAGAACCAGCCATATTAGATGTATCCGTTCCTCCATATGCTGAAAGATGGCACACTGTTTGTCTTTACATCCACGGCCTCGCAGGTTTTCGACGTCGATCGGAATACTGTGCTGCGCGAGATGCCACATCTACCAGGAATGTACAGGACCTATCCCAATACTGGTAGTAGCGTCATGTTGCCTTTGACGAAGCAGAACAACTATGAAGCCGAAGTCATGATCTGTGGTGGAGGCGAGGCTGATTCCATTGATAGCCTCACTGATGACAGCTGCGGTAGGCTCAAGCCGATGTCACCCGAGCCACATTGGGAGATGACCTTCATGCCTGGAGGTGGTCGAACAATGGTCGAAGGTATCTTGCTCCTTGACAGGACAGTCTTGTGGGTGAATGGCGCCAGAGTTGGATGTCAAGGTTTCGGCACTGCCAGTGTCCCAGCGCTCGATGCACTCATATACGACCCGCCGACGGACTCATGGGCAACTGCAGGCAACAGTGAGATCGCTCGGATGTATCACTCAGTTGCATTGATGTTGCTCGACGGCACAATACTGGTTGCAGGCAGCAACCCGAATGAGATGCCTGTGCTTGAAAAGAATGTCGTGCTGGATGACCCCCTCAGAGCCTATCCAACAGAATTCCGAGTAGAGAGATACACTCCTTCGTACCTGCTCGGTGACAAAGCAGACCTCCGCCCTGTATATGTCGACATCGACAAGAAGGTCTTTGTGCCCGGTCAAACTGTCTCCAGAGTCCGCTTTGACGCACCTGCGGGAAAACCGAACAACGTCAACGTGCTTCTATACCACGGCGGCTTTGTCACACATGGACTTCACATGGGTCAAGTCATGGTGGAGATGAAGCACCTGGACCTGAAGCATGTCCGAGGTTCTCAATACGAGATGAAAGTCATGGTTCCCGAGATCAAGCTTGCGCCCGGTCCATATGTCGTGTACGTTGTGGTTGATGATGTACCTGGCGTCGGACAATTCGTGAGCGTGCAGACTGCATGATCTAGATGATCGTCCTTGGAGATACAGGGCGGGCGGGTCCTTGATCACTAGGAAAGAAAGACAGACACAACCCATGAATAGAATTCAATGGTTGCAGCCTCAAGCACTAACATCACCAATCATGAATGACTTAGTACCAATGCTTCAAAGTTAATATGCTACTGCAGCACGAGCCGCTCCAAACAATATTCGCATGGTCCTGCCATCATCCCACCCCTACCACTGACATAGTACTCCGTGATGTCGTCCAGCAATCAATCCATCAAGCGCCTCAGCCAGCCTTCGTTCCGTCCGTGACGAATCGTACCGCCTTCCCGCAACAAACGTACAAGGTCTACCCCCTGTTACTTACCTACCCATCTATCCCACGTATATCCGCATCCTCCACCCGAACCTATCTCACGCTGGACGCCCTCTTACAACCCGTTGGTACCGCGCCTTACCGTTGGGACGCGAAGCGGTCTCGTCTAGGTACGTTTTAGTGCTGTTCGTCGTGGCTAAGTAGATCGATCTTGGTTTCTCTTCTCGGCCAGTCGTAGAGCTTGAGCAAGAGTCTCATATGCATCAGCGTGGAACGATCTCGTGTTTACCGTGGTTGAGACTTAGAAGGATAGGAAACGCTGTGTTGATGTCTTGCAGTGATGTCCTCCTCTTCGAGAAATGATGTCTTAGTGGCTAGTCACGAGGGCCTGGGAAGGATGAAGGAAGAAATCAAGATTTGAAAATTGAGAACATTTGGCGGAGATTTCACCGCTGTATAGTCTTGGTTCCGACTTTATTAGCTTCCCCCACCTATATCCCGACTGATGAACCGCAGAACGATATAGCATACGCCAAACAACACAGGCATGCTTTCTGAACATGATTCTCACAACAAACTCAATCTGACAATATCAACTCTACCTCGCTAAGGAGATCTCGGCACTTGGCGAGAGTGCCCTCTACAGCAGCATGGGCCTTTGCAGGTTTGAACTCCTTCAGAAGTGGGTCTAGCAAAGCTTTAGCAAAGAGGCCTAACTCACAAGCAGCACGCGACATCTGCTGAGACTGGTCTTGATTCTGCAGCAGAAAAGATGCTGTCGTCTTCGCGTCACGAGCTCTTGCGAGAGTTGCGCCGGTCTCGATGGTGTCGAACTTGATCCATGTCGAATCTGGCACTGCGGGCATCTGACGTGAGTAGGCTGTCTCCACGGCCCTGATTCCGAGCTCGAACTGGACCAATACTCTTCTGAGGGCAAGTGTTTGCTTCTGGAGTTCAAGGATCTCATCTCCGCGACCCAGTATAAGCTCAATGTTCTTGCTTGCAGCTTGAGCTTTGTTCAGCACCACCTGATGGTACAAGAAGAGTGATGAGGTATTCTCCAAGACTTGGCCACGATATTGAACTTTCCGAAGGAAGCCATCGAGCTTCTTGTCAACCAATCGTAGAGCAGGCTGAAATATGGTCTCAATCTGAGCAGGCTGAAGCAGCTGAGGCTGACCAGCAAGAGACCGAGAGAGTGTAAGGCAGCAAGCAGTTTCCTGAACCCATCCATATGGACCATCCGCGCGCACTAGTTCTAGACATGGTACTGCGGCTTCATCACACTTCCTCACAGCCGCTGCATGTGGACAGGGGGAAGGGCACACCTGTTTACATGTCGGACATTCAGTGGTGTGGTGACAGGTGGCTTTGCACTGATGGCCGCAAGTCATATGCTTGCTGCACACAGCTTGGCAAAAAGCGTGTTGCTGAGTGATATCGCAGACGGCACACTTTCCCAAGCAGGGATGGCCACATGCCAATTCTTCACCACAGATCGCATCACACCGTAAGCTCTTGGCCTTTTCGCCGCACGTATACCCTACGGCGTGCCGGCCACAAGAAAGTGTCAGGAAGCCTTCGAAATGATCGCAAGGCATTACATCACCTGAACAGGATTCGAGAACGTAATGACCGCAGGATCTTTGAAAACGTCTACGTGTCTTCTGACACGGTCCACAGCGCTCACCGCACGATTTGTGACATTTGTGACCACACTGAAGTGTCCTTGAGCATGGCTCCTTGCATGGAATGACCTTGTGCAGCGAAGGGTCATGACAAGGTTCCGTGCACAGGTGACCGCAATCGAGCTCCTGATCGCAAGGAACTTGACACCTTGCAAAGTTCGCAAAATCTTGTGCGGAACTTGCGAAGATGTAATGCTCTGGATGTCGGTCGCACTGCAATCGAATGGAGTCGCTGATTGCACGCACTGTGACGAAAATATCGATGATTGACTTCCAGACAAAATGCGCTTCCAGTGCCTTTGCGTTGCCCACGACATAGAATCCATGTTTGGCGCGCGAGCACATAACGTTGATTCTGTTGGGGATCTTCAAGAAGCCGAGTTCGTGCCCTGAACGGACTGTGGTCAGGATGATGACTTTGGCCTCCTCACCTTGAAAATTGTCGATTGTAGCGAGCCGCAACATGCTCTGTACGGCAACGTTCAATTGTCCTTGCTTGTCAAGTCCACTACTGTCAGGCTCAATTGCGCCACTATCAACGAGTATGTCTTTGTCTTTCTCAGACAGCCAGACAGCGCACTCATGAGAGAATGCTTTACGGAGCTCGATGACCTGGCCAGCATAAGGCGTCAGTACAGCAATGTCGCCGGGAGAATAATCCGAGCCACGCAGCAGATAATTGACCAGCTCCTTGACAACGTTTACCTCGTGCATGTTAGCGTGAGACTTGCTGACTCCCCCAACGTCGTCTTCTGGTATCTCGTGGTGTAGCCACCACATACGATCGTGGAGACCCTTAGGCAAAGGATGCTGAAAGGTCGTAATATGGTCTCGGAGAAAGGGGTACGTGACACGGCTTAGGGCTGCAATATCTGGATGCATGCGCCGCTGAACATCAAGGCTGGTAGTGGGAATGGTCCGTGCTAAGGCATCCCTCGGCTTCATGATTCGTTCGAATAGAGACTCATCCAATCGGTAGTCCTTCCCTCGATCAGTTTCGAGCGTCAACGTTCGTTCTTCGATATCTGGACGCAATTGTAGAGGGTCACCGACATTGATGGCATGCTTGAGAGTCGGAAGCAAGCAGCACAGGGCATGAGCTTCGAGGACTTCTCCGGCTTCCTCGCAGATCATGATCTCGAAGCCTACTCTTTGAAGCATCTCCCGCCTGCCTGCACATGCCGTTGTGGTCATGCCAACGATGTTCTGCTTCTGCATCACTCGGATGTCTTTTTGTTCCAAGATTGATCTTACAGATTCTGTCAGACGTTTGTGCTTCTTCTGTACTTCACAGAGCTTCGACGTAACCCTGTTCTTATCGACTTTGGCCTGCCACTCCACTAAAAGCGCTTGTCTTTGGTCGAGAGGAAGACGCCAGACATCGTTCGCTCCAGCAGCGGTGGTCTGTGTCTTAGTAAAAGCTGCGATATTGGTGAGCAGAGCTTTCGCATCGGCAAGTGCTCTGCCAGTGTCGTCCTTGCCGTCGAGATCCACGTGCAAGCGTTTCAGCAACTCGTTTTGCAGCGATTCAATTGTGCTCAAGTCGCCACCTTTTGCCCAGTAGTTATACGTCAAGGCTTGAATTCGAGGTTCGCTCGCCTTAGTGATAAGCTGTGAATGGATGTGAGGATATTCTCGTTCGACAATGGACGACACATGTTGCCAGCATGGAAAGCCTGTAAGAAACTCTCCGGACAGGCCTTTGCACCAAGCCTCTAGATGGGCGAAGTTGCTATCTTTCTCGACATCGACTCTCCGTCTGTCGCCCCTCTCACCACGCGTATACTGTTCCTCTCTTGCAAGGCCTCTCAGGTTGATAGCCCTTGTCCACTCTTCTTTACTTGCGCCTCCGACTCTCATTAGCTTATCGACACCAGCATCCCGTAGACCTGTCATGAAAGCGTCCAAAGCATGGTTGGTGTGACAGACGAGTAGAACAGGTAACTTCCGATCTGCGGGGCGAGAGGCGAGGAGGACGCGTGCTAGTGCGACACCCAAGAACGTCTTGCCACAACCCGGGGGCCCTTGAGTAAAGGCGATCTCTCGATTTAAGCTTGATAGCAGGGCAATTGCTTGACCGCGATCGAGGGTTGTATGCTCTGCGAGATGCCTTAGGCTTAATTCCAGCTTCGGTTTAGCAAGATCGTGCAGCGAGAACTGGGACTCGGGCTTGCCCGTTAGTGGTTGTAGGTCGAACGTGAAATCTGGACGCTTCGAGTACGAAGGTGGTTGCACATGTAATTTCTGGTCGTGGTAGAGGGCGTATTCGTCTTGCCTTGGAGAGATGTATTGACCGAAGGAGTATGAGAAGTCCGACATCTGCTGTAGACAATGTAATGCATTGCCGAACCCTGCGTAAAGAATTCGTGGGTATTCTATGAGTGCCATGCTGGTGTTCGGACGAATGGCGGTTGCGATTGACATGATATCCCACCGGTCCTGATCGGAGATATGTGGTAGTAGCGAAAGCTCAACGGCAGCTCGTCTTTCATGCCCATTGCGGCTTTCAAGAGCGTGGGTGCTCAACCGATGTTGTATGTTGAAATAGTAGATACAGAGCTCATTGGTATCATGGTCGAGCTGGAGAACAGAGCACATCATGCCCTTCTCCAACCTTGTGCTTTTGTACATTTGCCTCCCTCTTAAAGCTTCAGGACAGTCATAACTCAGCTGCAAGGTCAAGCCTTCGTATTCATCTGGCACCACGGCCTCGACTCGGACGTGGGGGTATAGGAAGAATCGATGCCCACTAGACGATTCGAGATAACTTTCGCTCACCTGAGCATTCCGTAGAAAAGCTTCTTGGGCCGCTTTGTAGTTGATGTCCCTGATCTTCTCGACCGAGTCGTGTCTGAGGAGGCGGAAGTGAGTGTCGATGTGTCGTGAATAGCCATGTTCCATAAAGTGGTTGGACAAGACGTTTCGTTTCGGCACCCACGGTAGTCGGGAGGTGGAGAGGCATTCGTCCACCGTCGGGAGGATGCTTATGTCTGGAATGTAGACGTGGTCGTTGTCATGACGAGGGCCGAATGCCGACTTTTCACCAGGACCATCGTCGTCAAAGCTAGAAACTCTTGGTCGTGGCTCTTCTCTGAGCATGTTTGGGTACGACGATATGATGGTACCTTTTCTAGCGGCCACCATAGGTCTGAGATCATGATGATAAATGCCAATCATGGTGTCTGATTTTGCAGGGATTGGTCGTTGAGAGGACATTGGTGGAAGGATGACCAGCACTCGCTTCACGCTGCAGATATGCTTTAGATGTAAGCTAGCACAATTGTCAGCAGCGTCACCATGTCTGCAGGTCTAGGGAGTTGAGCATCCGCAAGGCAGTGCGACAGAGAGGACCTGCGAGACCAGTGAGGGAAGGGACGTTGCGAGTCGCAGCGAGCTGAGGAAAGCACAGCATACAAAATATAGTAGTGAAGGCTTGGCGCGCCTCGTGAACAAGTGCGCTATTGCGTCCTTTCCTGTACAATCGCAGTTCGGATCTGACTCATACCACCCTCAGCTTTGGAAGCCTGACCAGAGGCGACGCCCACATAGGACAATCCAGCAACATGTTCAAAATCTCAGAGGATCGCTGGCGCTCCCCCCTTTCCGAACCTCAAGATGTTTGTTTCAGACAAGGCCACGTAAGAGAGCAGAGCGGTCTCCCCATCCTCCACATTGCCATCACACCCAGTCGTCTAAACATATCGCGGAGAAGCTAATGATGAAGAGTGCAAGGCAGTCCTACCGACTTCAGTAGATGTAGGTCTAACACATCAGTGTCAGTGTCGGCACGTAAGACTGGTTCATGAGTAGCCCAACAAGGGTTTGAACACGACGCCTTCTCGCAACCGTGACTGCCATACACATTGTTAGCTGAAACCCATACGGAATTTGGTTCTCTCAAGAAGTATGATCACGCTGCTACAAGGTCAAGTTCAGGTATGAGAACGTGACAAGTCAATGTCCAACGTGCTCACCGCTCAATGAGATCAAAAGGTACAGCGTACTGTTCCGATAAGGTTGTCCTTGACTAAAAGAGCCATTATGTGCGGACCGCTGGCTCCCCGAAGATGAACGATCCATCCGACCCATGTTTTCCCACTGACTTGCCGCATAGATCCGTTACAACTGCATGATACCGCGCACGTGGCGTCGCTGGCGCACGAGCTAAAGCCGCCCTAAGAGACGGGCCTGGTGGGCGGAAGTGCGACCGCGAATGGCTTGGCGGTGGCCGGCAGGGTTCCACTCCTTTTGCGCGCATTCGTATCTGACGGCAAGCCAGTACCAACAGAAAAGCCAACCGCAGAAGTTCTTGCGAATGAACTTAGGCTTGATCAGGCTAGCACGTCTTATACAGCTAGACGCCCCTTCGTCTGCCCTACCTAAGTGGTGTGTCTGGGGGTCTCCCTACAGTCAATTTCTTACTTGCGGTCGGCAGTGTTTCTTGGTACTGGCTTGACGGATCAGGCGATCTGAGGGCACACTAACGCAGGTGAAGTCCACACGAGGATCCATCATTGGCCAAGATCTCATGTCGTTTACTCAGCAACAGTACTTTATACGAAGTCGAAGTGCCGGGCGGTCCATACCATGACGAGGAGCTATACAGTACCGCCAAGATGCTGAACGGTCGTGGCAGCGCCATCAGGGGACATGCTCCTCCGTACCCTAGTCGTTGCACCCCTAGCTCTGTCTCAGCGGCACGGGTGGTGATGCTTGGGTATAGACATATGGCTGATATGAGATAGCAGCCACAGTGAGTCTGCCGATCTCTTGTTTTAAGTTGCGATGCTGCTGTTCACTCAGGTTTTTCGTGCCCTACTTCACCTTCCATTGAGAACAGATTCTCGAACTCTTCATCAACACCACTTCTTTCGTCGGCAGGATTGTGGGACCAGCTATGTCTGAAGCACAGGAAATAGTCTCTCACAAGTTACCGTCCAGTGCTGTCATCCCCACAATCATCGTTGTGTTCATCAGCATTGCGCTACACAATGTCCTCGAGCTCTACATTAAGACCTTTGGAACGTTCAAAAGATATGCGGGGCTCTACTTCTGGAGTGTCTTGGTCGCTACTACCGGCATAGCCTTCAACAGCGTTGGCTATCTCCTCCAACACCTCGAATTAACACCATGGCCCGTACTCCATGCAACACTCATACTCATCGGCTGGTGTACTATGATCACTGGGCAATCGGTCGTTATGTATTCAAGGATTCATATCGTGATGCAAGACCGCAGACAACTCTACGCTGTGCTGATCATGATCATCGTCAATGCAATCTGGTTGCACGTCCCTGTCATTGTTCTTGTCTATGGCATGAACTCGTCGGCGCCTCAGCCATTCCTGAAGCCATACTTGATCTATGAGAAGATTCAGTTGACCGTCTTCGTTATTCAAGAGTCGATCATATCTGGCTTATACGTCTGGAAAACATCGAAAATGCTGCAACTCGAGAAGGCCATTCGCAATGTCAGAACACGTCGGGTGCTAAGCCACCTTGTCTATGTCAATGTCGTGGTCATCCTCCTCGACATCAGTGTTTTGTCGCTTGAGTACGCCAATCAGACGACCATCCAAACAGCATGGAAACCGTTTGTGTACAGCGTCAAGCTAAAGCTGGAGTTCAGCATTCTCAACCGCTTGGTGGATCTTGTTAAACCCCAATCAGATGGCGGCACCCATTCACGAAGCGGCGCAGACAACGCCCGTCGTAAGGGTGTGGCACTGGTGACATTCGAAGATGAAAGACGCCGGCGACAATCAAAGCCAGACCAAGAGTTCGATTCGAAAAGGGGATACTCCGTACATATTGGAGTCGGCAAAAGCCAGCATAGCGAGCGTTTCGACGACTGTACCGTGCTGAAGACGACTGAAATCGAGGTACACCAGCATGAGCGACGAGACGATCTTGATGATGACACGGTGAGCTTGGCCGGAAAACCTGGCTCAATGGAATCAAACCCAGAAACACAGCCGCACAGAGCGTGTGCCTCTTCTGCATCATCCGAGATAGAGTTCGCTCGCTCACGAGCTTGAGTTACCAGTCGTTGGATGATAAAACTTTTCCGTGAATGGATCGGAATCGCACCATAGATGTTTTCGATTTAATACGATGTACATACCAAGCTTTGCGCAGTGTGTGAGCTGTAGAACACAGCCGTAAGCAATATCTCCATTGTGCCAACGGCCTCTCACTCGCAGCAATTATGATGGCGGGGAGCCTACGCTCCAGCTCGAGTCAGAACCCGCTTGGGAGATTGTGAGGAACCTCTTATGTTCGGGGAATATCCGCTAGGGAATTAGGACACGGGCGGGACCGTCATGACTACTTACTACCTCGGTATGTTTAGAACGGTCGAGGAAGTCAATGACCAAGTGCTTCACCACGCCCATTCCCTTGTACAGCCAGATCGATAGAGATTGCATCTTCGGGAATCGGACGTACCGTAGCAAGCCGTGCCTGCAACTGCATGATCAAACTCTATTGTTTCCCGAGGTTGGATGTGCAGGATTCGACCAGCATCTTACCTTGAAATGAGTGGGGCTTTCATGTCGAAGCACGAGCCGCTCTGTTACCTGCATATTGGTCCACCGCTACAGCAGCCACTTTGCTAGTTCGGCATGGTACAGGGAAATCACTTACCGTGTCGCATGTTATGCTTCTACCAAGCATGTTGCTGTGGCTTGGCGCTGTGGCATAGCCCCTTGCTCGTTGTCCGCCAAATGTCTTGGGCACAATGATTCAGAGTCTCGGTCAGTCGACAAAGCCGACTAGATATCGCATCACAACTTCACAAAGTCTCGCACAAAGGATGAAGCATTACACGTGCCTGCTGCTTGCTTTACCATAACGGGTCGAGCAGGCCGGAAGCTACGACATGCCACGGTGCGACCAGCAAGCCCGAGATGGGGACAGGTGCGGACCCGAACGCATACCAAGCCATCTAGTCCATTTGCTACTAGTAAGAGGAGGGTCGTCGACTCGCTTGCCAAGACACGGCAATTCAACTCTAGCTTACCGGTGGGCAGTAGCTTGATCGAATAGTAGCTAGAACTGGCCGTGGCCGCCAAGCTCATAACTTATAAGACACTCCAACAGCGCTTTTGAACAGTCGTCACCCTCTCGCAGCAGAGCATACAGGCCCAACACACCACTACACTCTGTATCATGCTCCAGTCAATCATATTTGCCGGACTCGTCGGCGGAGTCTTGTCTCAAAGTGTCCCTGAGCAGGCCTTGGTCGTCGACCCCCTCAGCATCCTTGTCTTGGATAACGTACCGCCGCCTTCTGTATCAAACTTCACCAATGTAAGCGAAGCACACGCCACTATGGTGCATACTCGCGCTAAGAGCAAGACAGATTTTCCTCCCACCAGGCGTTTCCGAGGAGGAAGCTATTGCTCGGCCATTTCACGTTTATGACGAGTCCTTCCTTAAGATAATTGGCCACAATCCCACACTTTCAATAATTGCCCGGAGTGACACTGACCCAATCTTCCATGAAGCTGTGGTATGGTCAGTCATTTCTCCGCCGTTGAGAAACGCAAGACTCGAAGCTAAGCCCATTCCAGGTATCCTCCCACCGACGAAGTGTTTTTCGTCCAGAATGCAGGTGCCCCAGCCGCTGGAACGGGCCTGGAGAAGTCCAACATCATCCAGAAGATCTCCTTGGCAGAAGCAGAGGAAGTCGTAGCTGGGGGCAACGCCAGCGCGACTGTAGACGTGGTAACGGTTGACGCTAGTCCGGCTGTGATCAACTCAAATGGTAGCTGTCCGCGACAATACTGTTCGGAGACCTTCTCGCTAACGTCCGCTGCAGGAGCAACCAACTACCGAGGACAGATCGTCTTCACTGGCGAAGGGCAGGGCAACGAGACTGCTCCTGCTCTATACCTGATGAACCCTCGAGAGCCATATAACACGACCGGTAAGCTCACTACCTCGTCGTATCTCCGTTGTGTTCTAACAATGTCCACAGTGCTTGTCAACAACTTCGCGGGTCGCCAATTCAACTCTCTCAACGATGTAGCTGTCAACCCACGCAACGGCGAGCTTTATTTCACGGATTCTCTCTACGGATACCTCCAAGACTTTCGCCCTCCACCAGGCTTGCCTACTCAAGTGTACCGACTCAATACCGACACTGGAGTGTTGAGTGCAGTCGCTGATGGATTTGACAAGCCAAACGGTATGTCTCCGGCCGTGGCGCTCTTCCCGCTCTAGGACCCGATCAGATACGGACTGACACGGCATAGGAATTACGTTTTCACCTGATGGCGAGTTCGCTTATGTGACCGACACTGGAGCCCAAGGCGCGTTCTACGGCTACAACCTTTCCGCGCCTTCCTCGATGTAAGTCAACTCACCAGCTCAGTCCCATTCCTTCACGCTGTACACTCCCCTCATCTGCCACACCTGACTACAAGTCATAGACAATACTGACAGTGCCGTAGCTACCGATTCTCGGTCGAAGACGACGGTACACTTTCCGAGCGCAAACTGTTCGCATTCGCCTCGCCGGGAATTCCGGACGGCGTGCATTGTGACAGCGAGGGTAACGTGTACTCTGGCGTGGGCGATGGAGTTCAAGTCTGGAACCCAGCTGGGACACTCATCGGCAAGATCTTCCTGGGCACCTTCGCTGCGAACTTCAGATTCGTAGGCGATGGACGGATGGTGATTGCAGCGCAAACAGAGCTGTATTACGCGAAGATTGCTGCGCGAGGGTCAGATCCTGAGGATCAGTACTAATTCAAGCAGAAGGTGCATGGGCGCGTGGAAATAGTATAGACTTTACAGCTACTAATATTGTCTGAAGGGCAAGCATAGTCTAGCAGTACTTCACTCACTGCGTCTGTGACTGCGCTTCGTGGATCTCCAAGGTATGGTATTAAGATCAGACGCCAGATTAATCCTTTGTTCTGGCCTTTGTCTGTTGTCGGAAGCTTGAACGTTGAAGAGTATGTGGGCTGTTGTGGAACGTGTGGACCGCAGAGAATTCGCATGAACCTCTGAGCATATCATATGTTACATACAGAACACTTACCAGCCCTTTATCATAGCGTCAGATGTTCTGTAGAGCCGTGCATGCGCTGGTCTTATTTGAATGAGTGAGTGGGTGTATAATTATGGGAGCAGTTCCCCGTAGCTCCAATAGCACCTTCCCCACACTGGCAGTTTCGAGGCTGTTGACTCGTGATCTCTACGGCTGCACGTTAAAGCGTCAAACGCTGTATGCATGCTCCACCGTAGCATACATCTGTCCTCTCGATACTAGTATCACCGTATCAGACACCTATCCTGCAGCTAAATCAGATGCTTCAGCTTACAAGTCGCCGGCGACAATGACCTCACCATAGCGTACAATCACCACGCTCGCTGCTTAGGGCCGATCGAGAACTGAACTGTCTCCAAGCGACAGATCACTCGCTTCACCTCTCAACTACAGTCGCAGTCGCAAACCACCGAACCCGAGATCCAACACCCATCCGTCCACCATGCTCGCCGACCTCAAGTCGGCTCTAGCCTCGCCCCGGCAATCCCTCCAACAAGTTCTCAACTTCGCCCTCGTCCTCAGCACAGCCTTCATGATGTGGAAGTCGCTCAGCGTAATCTCCAATAGTCCCTCCCCCATTGTGGTCGTCCTGTCCGGTTCCATGGAGCCCGCCTTCCAACGAGGCGATCTGCTCTTCCTCTGGAACCGCGATGCAGCCACCGAGGTCGGCGAGATAGTAGTCTACAACATCAAGGGCAAGGACATACCCATTGTGCACAGGGTGGTGCAGAAACATGTCACCGTGCCGATCAGGTAAGTCATCCATGCAGAGCACAGGTCTGAACGTCTCGTTGCCGACGACAAATGCTAATCTACCCATCGCTATAGCGGGTCAGAAGTTGCCCTTTCGAACTCGAAACTCCTCACGAAAGGCGACAACAACATAGCCGACGACACAGAACTCTATGCCAAGGGTCAGAGTTATCTGGAAAAGGGTGACCTGATAGGGAGTGTGAGAGGGTACATCCCAGCCGTGGGCTACGTGACAATCATGCTGAGCGAGCATCCGTGGCTGAAGACGGTAATGCTGGGCATCATGGGTGTCATGGTGATTCTGCAGCGAGAATAACAGCCCTGGTCCTGATTCTGATGCATGCAGAACACCTAACCTCAAGCTCTGTAGATATCTGTAGCATCACGACGACATGATATGTTATGTTCACGTTCACCTCCACATTCGCAAGACACGCGTCGCTGCTCCCAGCCATCCCATCCGCTATCCACTACTATTACTCCTTTTAGCCTCACCTCCCCCAAACAGAAAATTCGAAAGCCCACGTCACAAGCCCAAAGCGAACATGCAACAACACTACATACAGCTCAGCTCATTTGGAATTCCAACTCCGTCTCCCCCCACCGCTCATATCCATCTCCACACACCTCCGATCTCAAATACACGTAACCTTGCAGCTCTCATTCCGAGTCGCCGGCTCTATCGATTTCCCAAACGGGCAACGAGAAGGGATCCACTCTGATCTACTCCACGTCGAACATCGACCAACTTCACCCAGCTTTGCTGGTCCAGGCCACGAGGCAGACAGGCGGGTAGGTGGGAGGGAGGTAGCCTCACTACCGCAACGGTGCGGTCACGGTATGTTCTCGCTTTACTTGGCCGGAAGAGGGGGTGAGAAGGGTAGGGGATATGGCGTAGAACGATATGTAGGTCGTGGTATGACGTGGCGTGCACGATGTGATGTGATGGGACTCCCGAACGAGGGTTGGCGCGGGGATCTGGATGCTATGTATACCTTACGCAGGGGATCTCAATCATGGATGGAACGAGCGGGTTGCGGGGGGTATTGACGATACCCAGAGAGGGAATGTGAGAGGTTGTTTGGATGTTGTAACGGTGATGTGATAGGTGAGCATGGCCCTCTCTGGGGCGGAGTGTCGATTAAAGATCTCGCGTGCCAGGCTAGATTGCGGCGGCGGCGGCTGAGAGTGTACATTCATAATACATGCATACATAGATATATACGCGACAGACCAAGTAGCTCTCTTCGACAGTCCGCTCACACCACCAGATTTTCACGTCCAAGTCTAGTGTCTCACGAGATAGATACTTCCTCAGCATGGCTTCCTTCGCGCACATAGGCTCATGTTCAGGCGAAAAGAGCCCATCGGGTGAGACATACCCTGCAAGGATCGAGATGAGCTCGGGCACAGAGTCAGGGTTCCCGTTGTACCAAACAAATGCCCGGCTCGATGTCAAGAGGACACACAGGAACAACGTGTCTATGGAGTATTTGCTTCGTCCTACTCTGTATGACAAAGAAACATCTGCACCATGGCATGGAGCAGCTCAGATAAGACTGTGCGCACGGCAGAAGAGACTCGGGTGCTTTCGACGGAGCCGGGGGTGGGCTGCGCGAAGTGGTCCGTGGACAGAGCGAAGAGCTGGTCGGTAGTCGAGGGAGGAGCGTCAGTCGATCGAGAGCGAATAGATCGAGACTACTCCACGGGCTCCCGCTTCGTCTGCGTTTCTGTTACCATCCTCGCCGCTATTCGGCGTCGTCGATACGTCAGTCTCAACCCCGCCAACCGTAACGAGGTCAGCGCCTGCAACGAATCCGAGGACAAGCAGTCAACAACGTCATAGCAGAAATACTATTTTCAGCTGGACAGCAAGTGATAAGCTCCACCCTGATGCAATGTATGGACAAGCGGTGTCCGTACATTCGAGTGATCGGAAGTTCGGAGAACGAGCACACTTCGAAACCCTGCGCCCCTGCACTAGCTTATCGTCGGTTGGCGCTCGGTAACTTCGTCTGACAGGCTAAGAGCAGAAGACACACCTAGCCTGTCCGTCTGAGTAAAGCACGCCGGATTTGTATTCGACGAGCAAGGTAACATCCACGAACTCAGCAATCCTGAGTTCCACATAGTGTTAGCTCTACACAGTGGCATTGACAAATTCTGTTTCCCTCCTGTGACGGTATGCTCGATGACAACAATGTGTTCTGGTGGTCATCGGATGCATCAATGGTGCTAGTGTATCTGCACGGCCCAGAATGATTAATGTAGACGTAGACCTAGCAACATCACGGCATTTGACATGATTCATTAAGTGACATCTTATGCCAGAGACTGTCGACATCCGAGGTACTCACAGAGGCGACCACACCGAACCGGAAGTCAGCAGATGACGATAAGGACATCACATCTCCTGGTGTACTTCTGCCACTTTTGCTCCGCGCATCATGTTTCCTCTTTAGCGTACGCTGATAGGTATGGATGAAGGAAGAGATGCTATTGCAATCAGACGGAGGACCCGTGGCAACTGTAGCTACCAACCCCTGGTCGGGAGTTTGTGTCATGCAGACTGCTGCACCAGCCGCCGTCACGATGGTGTCAAGGGCTTCGAGAGGGTCCACAGACACGCCAATGTCAAGAAGCTGGAGGTCGGCCGAGGAGTGCTCCGGCTCAATTGAATGGACAGTTGTCCCATTCCGTTGAGCCAAGGACATGCCAATGGAATCGACAATCGCAGGCAACTGCGCACTCCAACTATAAGCCTTCTGGCGGAATGAAACGGAGGTGTAGAACCTTTCAAGGAAAATTTCCGAGAAGACTGCGCAGCGACTTCTTTCGTCCAATCGACAGAGCATACGGATGCCTCTCTTGAACAGTTTGGCCGCATCTAGAAACCATAGTCTAGCTGAACCAGCATCAGGCTTCGCATAGGACGAAGCTAGCGGATCACACCGAACCGAATCAACCACCATGAAAGCCAAGGCAACCAGCGTTTGAGTAGTCGTCAGGTAAAAGTGGAACGAACAAGCATCGACACCATATGGCTGCAGAAGTTGGGCACGTGAGTCGTCGTTCTCATCGAATCGTCTGTGCCACTGGGACAATAGATAGCCACTCAAGACCTGACCCACGCGACGGTGGTACTCGTCTTCGCAGCTGGTGTGCCCCACAAATATGTCGTCTACTTCTCGATGCAGCCGATCGATGACCGATTCACACCAGCTCAGCAGGTGCTGCAGTATTCGAGTCTCGTGTTCTTGCATGAGCAGCAAATGTTCAAATTTGTAGAGCATAGCCTGGATGTCGGTTGTGGCTGACTGGCTCGGAATGATACCATTCGACACAGTTAAGATGTGTAGATAGAGGCTCGCTCTCGCTCGAGTCAGGTCACCAGCCTCGACATCACAAGAAGAATCTGACGATATCATACTCAACGATGCAGCTTGTAGACAATCAAGGTAGAGAGGACTCAGATTGTCGAGCGCCACATCTGAGCCAATCTCGCTTAGTACTGAATGGACAATGTTCCTCTGATGGTCTGTGACAGCAGAAGAAGCCGTGAACAATACTGTCCTGATCAGCACAGGGTCGCATGTCGAGTAATGACGACGTTGATAGAGGTATACAGCTCGGTATATGGAGAACGACTGCTGGAAGGCGCCTATCGCGTAATAGTAATGAGCAGCTTGTAGCATTGCTTCGCATTGTTGGCCGTCCTCCGGTACAGGCCAATGCGAGTCCACGGTATTGGCGAGTAGGCCCACTGCCGGTAGCGATCGGTCTTGGATTGTGGCATGTTCAAGGGTTGAAGTAGGCATGTTCGGATGAATGCGGTAGTCGTCGCTCCACTCTTCCACGTAGCCAGAACCAGCGATGAGGTGAAAAGCTGGCGAAGATGTTGATAAGTTGACCTCTTCCACCCGGGAGATCGACGCGGCTTTGCTGCAGGCGGAAGACTCTGCACCAAGTCCATCCTTGGCGTACACCCTCAGATCCCATTCCTTGCACTTGGCTTGCAATTGCCCAAGTGTGGGTTTGAAGTCATGGTCATCTCGAAGACGCTTCAGCATGACCTTTCGCGGAATCTTGATCGCGTGTAGGTGGCCGATGAGGTCTCGATGCCGCTCCCACTCCTCCGTCCTGATACGTGGCGCATACGCTTGACCTTTCGGGTCATATATGTTGACTTTGAACGACATTGCTCGAGGCTGTGCAACAGCCGTGCAAGAAGGGCGCAAAGTGCTGAAGAAGCCTCGGAATCTGCGCTAGGTCCTAGCAGAGCAGTCCTTTGACACTTACCATCCTAGTAAATGTGATCATGCATGTTGGGTCGATATTGATCATCGCCATCTGGTTGAGACTCGAAATTCATGAAAGTCGGTACCAGCAAGAAGTTGAAGCCTGGCTTGACTCATGGCTCGGAGAGTAATAAAAGGTGGAGCCGCGTTGTGCCGGGCCAATTACAGCGAGTAGCTTGAAACGGGGCCCCGAGATGTCTGAATACCGTTAAGAGCATAGTTGCCAAGTCCTCCGGTGACAGGGGTCGAAGTCTCGCCTTCTAGTGAAGGGCTTGAGCAGCACATATGGACACTAACATCCGCCCTGATGCAGTAGATTTTAGGCTCAGAGGAAGTACACGTCTTAGACGAGTTAAGACTATTCTAGAGCTCTCCATGATCTTGAGGGATCAGTGAGTGCCTGACTTGACCCAGCTCCTTGCATGCTATCGAGTAGGCCTGCAGTCCAGTGGGAAATCGTAGCTGTTCCTTCACCATTGATAGCACTTACTGGAATCGTAGCCACTCGAGCCTTCCAAGCATTCTGTCGGCCAGAAGGGTGAGGAACATCGCCAGACTCAACACCTGCTACATAGGCCTGGAGACGTCGAAACGCGTCTTGCGTATGCTGTTTGTCGGCCTTGGTAGCAATAACAAACCAGGGTTTGGCGCTGACAGGCGGTAGCTTCAGAGGCTCTAGCCGTTTAGATGGCTCTGGGTACATAAGCATTTGTTGGCCTTCTTCGTCGATGAGCTCTGGCTCTGGCTCCTGGTTTGAAGGAGAGCCGAAGCCTGACCACTCAACTGCGCGTGACTCGGTCTGCTCGTTGACCTCAATGTTTCGTAGGTTTTCATATTCGGCGACCTCTCTCCACAAGCTTTGCAACACCTTGACCGGGTGGTCGTTTGACAGATCAACCACGAAGGCGAGTATACGGGCGCGTTCGACATGTCGTAAGAAGCCGAGCCCCAGGCCTTTGTCAAGGTGTGCATCCTCCACCAAGCCAGGAATGTCGGCGACAGTGAAGTGAGTGCGGGGACCTTGACCTTCGATGCCGGACTTGACCATCGGGCGGCCCTGATTGTTGTCGAGGACAACAGTGCCAACAGATGGCTCCAAGGTGGTAAAGGCCCAGTCACCAACCCTTGTACGGCTGTTGCTGATGGCACGAAGCAGGGTGCTCTTTCCAGCGTTTGGTAGACCGACGAGGCCGACATCAGCAAGCAGCTTCAGCTCGAGCTCGAATTTTAGTCGGATGCCCAATTCGCCCTTGGTAGCATATTTCGGCTTGGGCAGTTCCTTCGTCGCAAAGTGTGGGTTGCCCATTCCGCCGACGGCACCTGCAGCCAGCAATATGGGCTTCTCCATCGGCTTGTCGAGATCCAGCCTGATGGGGCCTTCTGGTTGTAGAGCAGAGAGAGGACTGCGTCGTGGCTTGGGCGGCTTTGGAAGATTGGCGGCTAGATCTCTTGCCTCACGCGGGTCGACACCTGGGTACATGATCCAAGGATTGCTCCTGGGACCGGTGTTCTCGCGGGCAGCGACTTCTCGTAGGTCCGGGTCCATGCCACGCAGCTCAGCCAGTCTCTGCTCTTCGTCTGCGACGGGATCACTTCGCCAGATTTCTCGAACCACGGTCCCTACTGGCACCTGGATGCATATGTCTTCTCCCTTTCGCCCGCCCTGGCTTTTGCCTTGACCGCTGATCCCTCTCCCGCCTTTCAGGGTACCTCTGCGCGCGAGTTTGTGTAAGCTGGTCTGGCCGGGGATTGCTTGTATCCAGACGTTGCCTCCACTTCCACCATCGCCACCGTTTGGGGGACCATCGGATACCACTGCATCTCGGTGAAAGGACACGCATCCGTTGCCGCCACTGCCAGCGTGCACAGTCAAGGAACACTTGTCGACGAAGATGTTGCGAGCGTAGTCGTCGGGCGTAGGATCGAGTCGTCGTTTTCGTGCTTCGGTACGGGTCGGGGCTGGGGCAAGCGGTTCGTATGCTGCTGCCTTTCTGCGCTCGTTTTGCTCAGCTAGCGAGGGCTGCGATCGGCACGCCGAGGTCTGCAATGCTCTTTCTCTACTGCATACCGATAGTGATAGGTTCTGCAAGACTCGTCGACTTCTGCCGCTGCTGCTACGACACGATGATCGGAACAAGCACGGGTAGAGGAAGGGCATCATGGTGCTTCCATGTTGAGCCATCTTGGTCGCTGAGACCCGTCACGATGATGGTCTATTGCCTATGAAACGATCTGGGTCGTGGTCAATGCTCGGTTGGTCCACCCCCTGCTTACTGAGACGCCTGCAAATAATTTAATTCACGACGCGTCGAGCCATCGGCCTAATTCTGACCGAGGCAGATGATGCAATTGATCGACCGTGCCAGAAGTTTAGAGACCCACGACCAAATAACTAATTGCTGATTGCTACGACTCATTACCTACCTAGGTACACCCTGGCCCCAAACATCCAAGTTCTTACCCTTGAAACAATCCACACACCCGCCACCATGTTCACAGGCTTAGTAGAGACAGTCGGCAGTGAGTGCACCATCCCACCACCAGTCCCACCCCATGCTTTCCCACCACGAGCCCATGCCCACCACGTTCATGTCCATGACCGTCCATCCAAACGTGTCTCGCCCTACAACCCCATGACCCACTCCTAACCCTCTTCCCCAGCCATAACGGAGCTCAACCCCCTCGACTCCACGTCCTCCAGCAGCAACACCGGCACCACCCTCACCATCTCGTCATGCGCCACCATCCTCCCGGACGCCCACCTCGGCGACAGCATCTCCGTCAACGGCACGTGCCTGACCATCACCGACTTCTGCAACACGGGGCCCGAGTCATCGTGGTACTTCAAAGTCGGGTGCGCGCCCGAGACGCTGCGGCGCACGAACCTCGGGCGCCTGGCCAAGGACTCGCAGGTGAACCTCGAGCGCGCCGTCGCCGCCGCGACCCGCATGGGCGGCCACTTCGTCCAGGGCCACGTCGACACCGTCGCGACCATCGAGAGCGTGACGCCCGACGGCAACGCGCTGACCTTCCGCTTCAAGCCGAAGCAGCACGAGGGCTCCGAGTCCGTGCTGCGCTACATCGTCGAGAAGGGCTACGTCACGCTCGACGGCGCCAGTCTGACCATCACCAAGGTGGACGATGCCCAGGGCTGGTTCGAGGTCATGCTGATTGCTTACACGCAGGAGAAGATCGTCACCGCCGCGAAGAAGCAGGGCGACGAGGTCAACGTCGAAGTCGACCAGGTGGGCAAGTACGTCGAGAAGAGCGTGCTAGCTTATCTGCAGGGCAGTCAGAGTGGTGCGCCAGCGATCCTGGAAAAGATGGTGGGGAGGATGGTAGAAGAGAAAGTGAAAGAGCTGCAGCAGAAGGCCTCTGCCTCTTCATGATCTTCCTTGGATTCATAACTCATTACATGTTGCTACTGCCATCGTCGCCTCCAAAGAAGAAGCCGTCGAACAGGTTGAATCCGCCTTGCCCCTCAGACCAGTCGTGCTGAGGCCCAAAATCTAACCCCATCCCAACTCCCACGCCGAACCCAGATCCAAGTCCCCACTCAGACTCGCCATCGCCGTCACCGCCTCCAGTTGGTCCAACATCAAGCCAGCTGTCGTCAAGATTCGCCTCAAAGTTGCTCGCCGATGCGTGCCCTGCACTTGCCGTTGCACCACGCATCGCCTCTCTACCACTCGTGTTCAACCGTTGGAGAAAGTCCATACCCGGTAGGTTGGAAATAAAGTCAGGGTTGTAGCTGTTGGCATCGACATCTACAGCATACGTCTCTTCGTATCCTTGCTGTGGTCGTGTGCCGAACATCTGCTGATCAGCCTCGTATATTGGTGGAGCGTGCATGGCCTCCGTATCTCTCATGGGTGTATCCGCCGTCGACTGACTTGCACTCGCCGCATCTGATTGATTCGAGACCTTCCGCGTGGGCCGAGCCCTTGCTTGCCGTTCCGAGCGGTGGGTGTTGGATCTTGCTCTACCACTGCTCGGTTGGGACCTAGATGACAAACTAACACCATCTGGAAAGAGATCTTGCAAGTTCATGTCGAACTTTGGTGGAGGCCGTTTTGTAGGCTGTGGCATAAGCTTCCTCGCTCTAGCTGGCGGCATTGGCGCAATGGGTCTCGGTGCAGATGGTTCGGTAGGCATCCTATACTGCTCCTCTTTGCACCCGAACCCGAATGCTGGAGACGACATACACATCTGGACGGTGGCTTTCGACATGCGCTCAAAAGCGTCGCGGCACGCTTCAGCTGGTGGGCACTTGACCATCAGATCAGCAAGTACCGACGTTGCCGCCAGGACCGTGAAGTCAAAATCGTCCAAGGATATCCTGCTTCTTACAGCCGGCGAATGCCAGACAGCATACAAGAACGAGATGCCAGCCATGAAAAGATGGTGGGTGGCCAAGTAGGTGTAATTCACCAGCCTTAAGCGATGCAATTGCCTATACAGCTTCAGAGTCTTCTGGCCCGCCTCGGCGCATTTCAGGAACACGAGGTCTTCATCTTCCTTGTCTTCAGTGAAAATGCTCGAAGGACTAGCCACATCCTCAGTCGGGCTTAATTCCCCAGCAAAAGCCGCGGGGACCGACAAGCTCTGTCTGTACAGCATAGTCACGGCTTGCCAGTAATTAAGCTCAAGAAATTGGGTACTGAAAGAGACTGCCGTCTCGGTCTTATGAGGCGCGGATTCTTTCCACTCGAAGAGACGCTGGTCGATGTCTTTGCGCCATGACTTGAAAGACTTGTGCTTGACCAAGAACGGAGATGGCAACTTGGTGTGCATGAAATCGTTCTGCCGGTTGCATCCCTTCATGCGAGCCATTTGCGCTTGCTCGTACTGTAACACCTGTACTATTTCGGATTGTAACAAGCGCAGTCGGAAGTAGTGATGAGCAATGCGCTTATAGCTCGGTTCCTGAAGAGGCACCCCGTTGACGATGCCGTCTTTAGTGATGTACTGGTCGTCAAGGAGAGAAGGAAACTCGGTGGTAATGACCTGATCAGTGATGCCGAATGGCCGCCCGACGCAGGTGCTCACTAACCGGTCAAACGTGTAGGTACACCACCAGAGCCTGCGTCGGAGGTCACGCGTCCACTGCCTCTTTCCTCGCTGCTGCACCTTTTTGGAGTTGGTATCGGTGCCCGCCCCGAGCTGGAGATCGGCGTGGTTGAGACCCGAGCCGTCCTCATAATGCAAGCCTAGGTCGATGGCCAGCCGCATTGCTACGCCAACAATGTACCACAAGCCTGGTGCAATGGGCCGCATGAGTGCGAAGCCAGCTAGAAGCAGTACTGCTTGAAGCTCTTCCAAGTCACCGCCTCCTCCGTCAGCGCTCGCATTGCCGCTGGAGCTGAGGAAAGAGCTCAGGTGGACAATGGCCGACGCGTGATACTCTTCCGGCTGGGCCTGCTGAGCACTGAGTCGAGCACGCTTCGAGGCGTACTCGGCGGTCGCCGACTCGGCATCGGAAGAGCCCCAGATGGTGCCAGCACCGATAGCACATACGATGTTGAGGAGGTAGAGCTCCCTAGGAGATCGTTCTTCCGGCGCAACGCTGTACGTCCTCTCCAACATAGTCATGAACTCGTTGCGGTGCAGGATGGGGATTTGAGGGTTTGCGTGCTCGAAGTACAGCGTCACAAGCTTTTCGCCCAGGTCGCGATCGGGGAAGGGGGCTTCGCTGATGTTGGGTTTGGTCTGAAGGCCGAAGTAGGTCTCGCGCATCGAGCTTCCACTGGTGGCAGCTGCCGCGGCAGACTTGTTCACGGAGGAAGGCCCACGTTCGCCATGCGCGTGCGGGATTGACTTCTTCACCGCGGACAACACCACACGGGCGAAAGATATGCCTGATGTCGAGCCCAGATAGCGATGGTCGGAAGTGCCATGTACAGAGACCATGCCGATGTTCGATACTAGATTATCCAGCCTCTCATCCTCTTGTTTCTGCTGCGCGTCCCGGGCTTGAGCGTCAGGGTCGGGCTTCGAGGGCTCGAATTTGATCTGCTCGACCGGAGGATCGACGTCATCCTGTCCCAAGTGCCTCGAATCGGCGTCGAACGTGTCGGTCGGGTCAAAGGGCACATTGTTGGCGACTAGGAGCTTCTCGAAATAGCTCAGTCTGGTTTCGAGGAAGTAGACATAGCTGCGCGGGATTTCGCGCTTCGTGATCGGGTCATAGCCAACACAGCGAACGTGCGCTTTGGTACATGCCGAGCACGCAGGCAGCTGCTGATCGCAACGGTTTTTCCTCACACGACACCGATTGCATGCAGACACATTGCGGAATGCCGAGGTTGCATTTGTCACGTTCAAGTTCTGCGGTGATGAGGCGGGTGCAGTCGCAGTCGCAGTCGCAGTTGCCGTCGGCGTCTTGTCGCTCGTTGACGTTGATGTGCTTTCTTCTGCTTGGTAGGCTCGTTTGGTTCCTGCCTGCGGGGAAGGAGACGTCCTTTCGGCAGACATACGGCTCAGGCGTCGGACTTATGGTTTGCGACATCGGTTGTCCATGCTGTTGGCGCGATCAGGGAATACTCGTCAGATGGTGCAGGAACGCCAGCAACTTGGATGACCTTGTATCATCCATTGGGAAGACAGACCCAGCATTGCTTGGGGTGATAGCAGGTGAAGATGGGCACGACCGTCTTATCTACTAGCATCCGTACATTGACTCCAACTGATTGGTGATCGAGTAATGAGATCGTACAACTTCGGCAAGACCCCGCAACCCATCTTCTAATTGGCCCGCGCCTTAACCGAATACCAGTGCCCACTGATACTGCTTTCCCCTAGAACGCCTCGTGCCGTGTCCCTGTCCCTGTCCTTGTCCCGGTCCCTGTCCTCGCTGCTGGGGTATCTCAAATCAATCTCAACGGCGTTCTCATGCCAGCATATCCAGGCCTCATGAACGTGTACTTTTTAGGCACCTGCTGCAGGCGTCTAAAAGCCTCCCTGACATGTCTGCAATCAACAGCCGTTCGAGACTCTTCTGGCATCTCGAACAGCGAGCAGCCTTCACGCTTCCGCTTCTTCGATGCCTCGGCATCCCCTCTGCCACTGTTGGCCTTCTTGTTGGCCAGTTCTTCGGCGGTTTTGACCCTGAGCGCTTCCTCGGTCAACGTCTGCACGATCTCAAATGTCAAGAAGCCGAGGATATCAACCACGTCGTCATTGGGTTTGCTGTCGATGATCGTGCCAAAGCCGGCCCATTCCCGGAATCTTTTCCCTTTTCTGAACGTAAAGCTTGCCTGTCGACAGTCGGACCAGTAGACATATTCGTCTTTGGTCATGTTCTTCGTCCTTTCGTCGGCGGCCGCGAGCCTAGCCAGTGTCGCGTCGTTCTGCTCCTCTTCTTCTTCGTCCTCTTCGTCTTCCCTCTCGGGCACCTGTTCGGCGAAGAACGACTGCACTTCCCATGGCAGGGTCAGCTTTGCCTTCTTGTTTGAACTCGACTTTTGGTTGCCGGTAGAACCAGCGCCTGGGAGGTTGGCACTCTGCACCGTGTCAGTCGGCTGTCTCGTCTCGTGCATCATGCTCACTCACGTCTTCAATGTCAAGCGCTTCCGCATCGGCTCCGCCTTTGTCATCTGAGTCCTTGACATTCTTTCTCACATCTTTCCAGGACAAGAAGGTCTTCAGTCTTGATACTTTAGCCGTGTTGTGACGGATCTGAAAGATGAGGTCGACGATGGAGATTGATTTCGACCCTCGTCTGTTGGCTAATCCCGTAGCCTCTTTCAGCTGTTTGCGTTAGCCACGTGCTTCGCGCAGATACTTCACCCCTACCATTTCGATGACTTGTTCGCGGACGATTTCCTCGATCAAATAAGTCGTCTCGATGCTCGGCTCTGCAGTCTCACCACTCACGAACATCATCTGTATAATGAGAGCATTAGTCTTTGCCCAAGTGCGACCTCAGTTTCATGGCCATTGTCTCCTCCAATCCTCCCTCCCACCGAGAACAGCTCGGGGTGGACTCTGGCCATATGTATTGGCAATCGTGTTGATCCCCAACAGCGAGCGTAGTCAACCTCGCCTAAGTACGGACTCACCATCTGTATCTCCGACCGATATTTGGCATTCTTTTCCGCCGCCATTGTCGTCGTCCGAGATGCTACTAGTCTGGATCTGAAGGTTGTTGATTGTTCAGGGTTTAGGTAAGCTCGTCGTTAGCGAGGCTCGCCGTCAACTATCACGTCGGCTTCTGCGATGTAACGAAACGAGAGTGGCGTGACAATAGTATCGAGATGTGCATGTCTAAGGGCTCACCACCAGTAACGATCAACCGCTGCCTACCCAGGGCATTTATCCCGACAGTGCAAGGTGTGGTCGTGGTAGAGATCATCCACCCTACACGTCGATCTCTCCCGTACTCTCTTCGGCCCTTTTCTGGTTTAGCTCGGCGGGTCACTTCCCCCACGGACAGCCAATTATTTGCGGATTGCACTGTACAGTAGTTGGCCCGCTGAGTCTTCCTCGCAAATCAACGAGAAGTCAGCGCACAGGGTCAGGGTTGGACTTCACACCATGCTGTACCTCGTAGGTCTCGGTCTCGCAGATGAGACAGACATCACGGTCAAAGGTCTAGAAGTTGTCAAAAGGGCCGAGCGAGTCTACCTCGAAGCATACACCAGTATCTTACTAGTCGACAAAGAGAAATTGGTAAGCCGACCCCGTCGCTCCTGGGCATGTCTCTGGCGCTGACGTTCTGACAGCTTGCCAGGAAACCTTCTACGGACGAGAGGTGATTGTCGCCGATCGTGAAACTGTCGAAAGTGGCAGCGACGACATTCTTGAAAATGCACAAGAGAAAGACATCGCGTTCTTAGTGGTAGGTGATCCGTTCGGAGCGACCACTCATACCGACTTGGTACTTCGTGCACGCGAGCTTTCGATACCTGTTCATACAGTTCCCAATGCCTCGATCCTGTCGGCCATTGGTAGTACTGGCCTGCAGCTGTATAACTTTGGCCAGACAGTGAGCATGGTCTTCTTCACCGAAACTTGGCGCCCCTCTTCCTTCTACGACCGCATCAAGGAGAATGCCTCGATAGGCTTACATACGCTGGTCTTGGTCGACATTAAAGTCAAAGAGCAAAGCTACGAGGATATGGCCCGAGGCCGCAAAGTCTATCAGCCACCCAGGTACATGACCGTTGCCCAGTGCGCGACTCAAATGCTCGAGATTGAAGACGAGCGGAAAGAGCAGGTATACGCTGAAGACAGTCTGGCAATTGGCGCTGCAAGAGTGGGATCTAAGGACCAGAGCATGGCATGCGGAACTCTAAAAGAACTCTCAGACATCGATCTAGGTCCTCCTTTACATAGTCTTGTCCTGCTTGGGAAAAGAGCACATGAACTTGAAAGGGACTATATACGTGCCTTCGCTGTTAAGCAGGAAACGTTTGATGCCTCTTGGGCCAAATACCATAGCGGTTAAGGGTTGAACCCGAACGTAGCATCCGTTCTCGAACGAGAGGGTTCTATAGTCTTGGAGCTCAAAAGCAAGTATGAACTTGTGCAGACGACATCCAAGATGATAACATTGCCGTCAAAGATTCATGTCGTGGCCCGGAATATGGGTCACCAGTGACGAATGACCTTACGATTGGAAATCTCGACACGGTAGATTTTGCTCAAACTCATTCTTTCTTCGCTAGCGAGGCGTGTGACGCCTGGTCGATAAGGCCTCCAATTCCATCCATGGAGATACCTTGCTCATCTTCCATTTCACTGCCTGTATGCACTGTCGATTGTCAATCACGTTATTACCTGGTTACTACGAGAGATCATCAACGATCGCACGGTGCATAACAACACTCAGCCATCTCGGTGGATAGCAATTATGGCAGTCTAGTCGCAGGGTTCGAACACGCGACGAGCAGCAGTGTCAGGCACGTGGATTCCGTGTTTCACTTACGCCAAACTTATTTACCATCGCCGCAAATCTCCCATCTTCCCACTGAACACCAATCTGGACAAAACTTCTTGCACACCACAAAGGCCGACGTCTTCGGCGTTCCTTAAGCACTTGCAAGCGTCCTACTTCCGCTCCGTGTACACATGTTCTTGTTAGACTAGGAGTACTATCTGAGTCTAGTGGTGAGTGGTGAAAGGCGGGGTGGCGGGTTAACTGCCCGGATGAGGAATTGACAATAAGGCTCCTAGGCTGGAGGACGCCGACATCGACCATGGTCGCAATCGCGCCGCCACCCAAGTACCAGCGGCGGCCAGACAGGCCAAGACCGCCCCGAGCATCCCCTGCACCATCTGCGCCGCGATCTCGCTCTAGGTCAGCCACACCTGGCGGGCCTCCGAGGTGCAGTCACTGCAACAATGCCACTTTAGTACCTGACGAAGGCGGCCTTGTCTGTCAAACATGTGGTATCATCAACGAAGAGGATGCCAACTTTCGAGCAGAGGTCGAGTTCGACGAGTCCTCCTCGGGCGCCATCAAGACCCGGGGCACCCACATTGGCCAACACCAGACTCATTCGAAAATGGCCTACAATAGCAGGGTCGCCAGTGCCGCACATGTTGGCCATGAAGCCACCAAAGCACTCGATCGCGCCAAAAGTGAGGCTCAGCAGAGGATCAAATATTTCGCGCTCAACTTACAGGTTCGGGAGCCCGAGGAGAACCGAGCGATGTTTCTCTTCGAACAAGCGTACAATCTGCAGTTCTACCGTGGACGCACTTTGGAGAGCGTTGCTATTGTCTGCCTGTACCTGGCAATTCGACAATGCACCAGCAGGGATAGATATCCTCTAATGCTGATTGATTTTGCAGAGATCAGTCAGGGTAGTTACAATGTCTTTGAGCTTGGCAAGATGGCGAAACTCCTTCAGCAGAAGCTTTACCTTGACACTACTCGAGAACAGTGGTTCGTCCTAGAGAGGCAGAAGACAGGAGCTTCGGACGACAAGAGAGCCGAGCTCAGTGCCCGTCAAGCCGAGATTTCCAAGAAGCCTGGTAGCATGAATCTCCAAGATCCAGAGGATCTTATTGAGCGCTTCTGCGACAAACTGGACTTCGGAGATGTGGTGAATATCGTCAAGAGAGACGCAGCGAAAGTGGCGAAGAGCATGAATCGAGACTGGATGGTGACAGGACGTCGTCCCTCCGGAATTGCAGGCGCTGCTATCATCATAGCTGCTCGCATGAACAATTTCCGTCGCACATTACGCGAAGTGGTTTTGGTCGCTAAAATTACTGAAATCACCTTGAGCAAGAGGCTTGAAGAGTTCAAAGAAACGAAAAGCAGTACTATGTCTGTGAAAGACTTCCGAGCCACAGATCCTACCGCAGTCGACGGCTACGACGTGCAGAAGCCGCCTTCATATTATCGTGCTTTACCAGAATGGCAAGAGAAGCAAGCAAACAAGAAGGGCAAGAGGAAGCGGAAGCGCAAGAACAACAAGCTACCCGAAGATGCTGCTGCGATCGAAAACGAGGAAGACGAAGCAAACGGGACAGAAGACGAAGACCAAGATGAAGACGAAGATGAAGTTGAAGATGAAGATGAAGAGGCAGAAGGTGGTACCAACGAAGAGGACCAGCCCCAAGCGAAACGACCTCGACTAGATGCGGACGGATTCGTGGTACCCGATCTGCCTTCTCGGGGTGCCAACGCTTCCTCAGTGGAACCTCCACAGCGTCGGAAAGCCGGAAAGCCGAAGGGTGCAAAGAATTGGAAACCCCGTCCACCGACCGAAGCAGAGCAAGAAGAAGAAAGAGAGCTTGAGGAGGACATAGCAGACCAACTTCAGAGAAATGCCTCGTTGGATCCAACAGGGACTGTTGCTGAGGACGGTTCTGTCCTCGAGCCACCAGCCCCAGGCTCTGGAGTGCTTGATATATATCCTGCGCCTCGGCGCGATGCCTCGATGGGCCCATCCGTAAACAGCACGGTCGGCAATCTGGGGATCACATCGATGGATGAAGACCTAGGCATGCACGAGTTCGCAGACGATCCCGATGTTGCAAATTGTGTGCTTTCTGAGCAGGAGAAGCGAATCAAGGAGACGATTTGGGTGACTGAGAACGCCGACTGGCTACGTACAGAACACGCGAAGAAGATCAAGCGCGAGCTGAAAGACCGAGAAATGCGAGAGAAAGGCATCGACCCCGAGAAAGAGCGCATGAAGAAAATACGGCGGAAAGACGGGATGCAAAGAGCTGGGCGGGCAGGAGACGTGTCATACCTTGAAGAAGCACGGAATAAACGTCGTGAGCAAGACGGTGCCGACGCAGACGGTGCAGACAAAGCAGACGGTGCGAACGACGAGGAAGATGAACGACAACAAGGCCGAGAAGTCAGTATCGGCGCTCGAGGCTCCGTCCAGGTCATGATGCAACAGCGAGGCACTTTCTCCAGGAGAGTTGATTACAACAAATTGAGTCAAGCCTATGTACTACCGGGCTTCGAGGAGTCGGGCGAAAGTCGGAGCGAGAGTCCTGCTGATCCCAACCGCTTCTTCAAGCCCCACCAGAGTCGTAATCACGAGAATTCCAACAAGAGACGCGCGCGGGCGACACTCAACCGCATCACAGGCGCCATGTCCTCGTACGAAACCGATGGCGAGACAGACGCCGAGCGTAACAGCCCCCAGGCACGTTCACGCACCGGTTCAGCCGCACAAGCAGGCGGTGAGAACGAAGCAGCCGACGACGAGGACGCAGAATATGAGCAGGACACAGGCACACCAGAGGCCTCAGCGACGGCAGCACCCGCTAGTAGCACTCGGCAGCTTCCAACCCCCGCCGCGACTCAGAGTCAGACTCAGACTCGGGCAGCAAGCATCCCGCCCCGTGAGGCTTCGCAGGGTCCTCGAGTGGCCTCTACCCTCGTCCAAGAAGACGAGGAAGAGGAAGACGTAAGCGAATTGGCCCCGCAGACGCAGCAAGCGGGCACAAGAGAAGAGCCGGAAGAAGCGGAGAGTGAAGGCGATGACGACGACTACGTTGAGGAAGACGAGGAACCTGATGACGATCCAGACAAGTACTTCGGAGCTGGAGCTGGAGACGGAGAGGCGGTAGCGCTAGGAGAAGAGGAGGAAGTAGTCGATGATGACGAGTTCTAGCCGTGAGGACGTATAGCAGCACCACGGCTCGGTACAGAACAATCTTTGCTACGGGCGTTCACGATGGGGAGGCTCGAATCTCGATGGTAATCCCGTGATTTGCGATTGACATTACTACGAATGATACCCATGTACAATGCAGAGAGAGGAAGGCTTCGCAATTTCAATGTATCGATTACTCATGAAACTCGTGACATCCTGCCCGCCACGCATACAAGCGTCTTCCCAGCACAGCACGGCTCATCGCAACGACCAGCCAACATGCACGTTGCCGTTCCTTGACCTCCTAGGCTGTCTCTCACATACAACCTTCGTAACAACTCCACCATACCCAGAGCAACAACCACTCCCCAAGCCAACAACCTGACATCCACACCCATCCTGTCTCCCTGCACCATACTCGCCCTCGATCTCCCCCAGCGCTTTCCTCACCCGCACAGAATTGACCTCGAAGTACTCGTGGCACGAGCGGCAGCCACACCCGCCACCACCGTCCCTCTCAAGTTCATCAAGCAACTGCCTCACGACGCGCGACAAGCCTGCATCCCTCGGTCGTCCACCGCCACAATCACATCGCGCCCTCGCCCGGCCACCAGACGTCTTCACCCTCGTGATCCGGAACAACACCTCAAACAGCGTCTGCGTCTCACTCTTCCCGTCCCTGTCGTCAGCGCAGCACGCCCGGGCCCCACGAGCGCGCGACGACGAGGCTCTGCAGCGCCGCCCGGACCTAGCACCCCCACCAAGCCGGTCGCAGCCGCGGCCCCTCTCGACGAGGTCCATCAGCTCGCAGACCAGCGCCTGCTGCTCCTGCTCGCACGAGCAAAACTCACGCCGTCGGTCGCACGTACACTCGCAGCCGCCCTCGTCTCCGACGCAGACGCTGAGGAGTTCGCGGAGGAGTGCCTCAATTCTGCCGTTGCTGTTCGACGATGGGAACGGGAGCGGCGGCGGCGAGCAATGGTTGTTGCATGCGTCGAGGTCGTAGTATGCTGCTGCTGGAGACGATGTGGTTCGCACGAGGTCATGGCTGTGCGTGTGGGTGCAGCTTGAGGTCGTGGTTGCTCGGGTCGTTTGAGAGTCGCAGGTTCTCCATGTCTGGGGCGGAGGGGGGCAGCAGTTCCGGGCGTGAAGTTGGGTTGAGGGAGGGTGGATGGTTTGGCTGGGAGACCTGCATCGCTCGCACATGGTGATTTGACTTGACTTGTGTTGCTCGCGGCGGCACTACAACGTTCTGCGTAGCTTGTTGGTTGTATGCTATAGAGAGTAAGTCAAAGAAGCGAGAAGAAGGTCGGGGAGAGATCGAATGGGAGGGAGATAGGGGACAGGCGTCGCATGGGAGAGGTGTCAGGCGGTATGGTATTAGCTCACCTTTTGGTTTCGGGTGCGAGGTACCTTGCATGCTATGGGAGGACGGTATCGAAAACATGGCAACCTTGGGATGTCCGTTTCCCCGAGTTGTGGACGAGGTGCAGCAGCCACTCGATCGAAGACTTCAGAGGATGACCGCAGGCTCGGTGTAACACGAGAGTAGAATTTCATGCAGCTACTAGCTACAAATGTAGAAGATACTCGTGCTGAACGCCTTAACATGGACACTGAGCGGGTATCGTGCAGTACCTACGATCTCTCGGAAGATCCTCTCCTACAACTGAAATTGGCGTCGCGTGGAAGCCCATCATGGAAGCTTAACCTGTTTCCATGTCCTTCTCTCTCTTGGATTGCAGGCCCGCAGGCTCCTGGGAATCGGGTACCTCAGGTGCGTTGTCGTCCTCGACTTGAGCATCCTTTGTGTCGGACAACCTCTCATCGTCGTCTGATTCTTCATTCTCATCCTCATCCTCATCCTCATCGTCTTCGCCGTTCTGGACTGCCGATGCAAGACTAGAGAATAGTGGCTTTCTGACAGTAGCATTATCCTCAATCTCTGCCTCGCTGACATCATTCTCGTCGTCCTCGTTCTCTTCGTTGTCGCCGTCATCACCTTCGTCCTCAGCATTAGCAGCGTCAGAGTTAGGACTGTTCCTCATGCTGACACTGCCACGTCTTGAGCTTAACTCGCTTGCAAGGTTCGCATGAGCCTTAACGCCGTCGTCGGGATCGTCGTTGTGGTCTCCTGATTTGTCCTTTGTGATGCTCGGGACATTTATCGATATCGATCGTTTGGTCAGTGTAGGCGTCTTGATAGGTGGAGGCTTGCCAATGGCACTCTCTGCCTTACGTTGCACTTCTCTCTTCGTGATAGTCTTTGCTCGGCCGGGTTTAGTAGGCGCCGGAGCTCGTGCATCAGGAGGTGGTGTGTCAAGACCGTGAGCGCCGGATGTGACAATTCCTAAGCCTGCCGTCTGTGATATGTTGTCACTGGTTGAGCCGGTAGCGCCGTCCGTCTGACTGGAGAGTAGATTGTTCAGCCGCATGCGACCAAGACTGTCCTCTCCCATAGGTGCTGGGTCAGAGGTCAAGTTGATGAAATTGCCCTGCGTTACCGCGGGTTTCGTTGGCGCGGCCTGTTCCTCAGGCGGAAGTTGAGAAATGAATAGCTCGTACATGCAGGCGTAGGCATCGCCAATAAGGTCGTCGATTGCAGAGCCCTTCATGAGACTGTTGTTGAGCTTCTTGATCTCGATAGCATCCTTGATGATGTCGAGATATTGCGTAGTCGTGCCCAGCTCGTGAGCCCACGTCTCCAACTTCTCAGATTGCTTGGCGAATTCGTCAAACGAGATGCTATCGAACAAAGCTCGCTCACGACCACGTGGGATACTGCCTATACGCCTTAGCAAGTCCACATAAACCGTAACAGCATCCTCCCACACTTTCGTATGATTGACGAAGTCTGTGGTCTTCCGACGGATTTTGCGAACAACCTGCTCGAGGTTGCTACGATCCCGCAGTTTATCCAATACTTCAACGAAGAAACGGAGATAACGGCCAGTGTAGACATAGTGTCGTCCGGCACGCTCGTTCTCAGGCTTCCACACCTGCATAGTCATGTTCTTCGTGAAGATAGAGTCTGCAAACTGGTGTTTCGCTCCTAGTGCGGCGCTGACACTGCGGTCACTGTCATAAATGACATGCGCTGCACGAGCCATGATACGGTGATGCCAGCCAGATTTGTCCGCGGTTTTCAACTTCTTGAGCACGGACAGGATATATGCCTCCCAATCCGGCCTTCCCTGGTCGTCATCCCGCAGTTGGACACCTTTGGCATAAGAAGTCACCTGTAAGTATTGTACAGCCTCTTCTACGGGTATGACCTTCATGTTTTGAAGTTTGTGAACGATTGACACTAGCTTGTAGTGTGGCTCAAGAATAGGATCAGTCGACCTTTCTTTCTTCGGCACTCTGCTGACTGCATCTGTGAATGCATCAACGACGTCCTGAACTTTGACAGGTCTGCGTACTTTTTCGTTGGCCGGGTTTCTGTACATTTTCCAGAAGCACTTGCCGAGCATGTAATAGCGTGACCATGGCTTAGAGCTGCTGGAAAGGCTCCTCTGGAGCAAGTGGCTTGCGAAGCTCCAGACATTGTACTCAGAGATAGGTTTGAACATCGGCTCTTCTGACATGGCTTGACTGTAATAGTCGCTGAGATGCCTGACCGCTTTTTTGGTACTGAAGGCTTCCATATCTAAAGGTGGACGTGAAGAAGAGTATAGCCGTGCAGCAAACTCGAATAGCATGTCGTTGAGCAATTCAGTCGTGACGCTATCATCTCCTACAGATCTCATAGCAAGAGCTGTCGCCATGGCGTAGGCATTGATCGCGTTTCTTTCCAGCGTAGCCAGCTCAGACCGCCCCTCGTTCAGTTTGTTCGAGTTCCAGATTAAGTTGTCCTCGATCTTTGCATCGTATACTTGTGCAAGCCTGTACCAAGACTGCCAATTGATTGCGTTGTGCTCGATATCTTGACGTAGGTACGCCAAAGCATTATCGAGATCGTCAGTTGGTGTAGGGTTGACTCGCTTGATAGATCGATATTTGGCCAGAGTCATGTTCCCTAGGAGCAGGTACCAACCGTGGCTGGCAACATCTGCGGCGTCACTATGAACAGTCTTGGTTTCAAGTTCACCAATGCCTCTCAAGGACTGATACAATTTTTGCGGGTTAACCACTGACTTCAGATACGCTGACACGGCTCGGCGATTGAACGATAATGCTGTAGAGGCTTTCGGTTGTCCGAGAGCGTTGTGAATCCTGTCGATTGTGGCCTTGAGCTCACTCCTCATGACATCTTTGACGTTGAGACGTTTGATATAATTCATGATGATAGGCACCAATGTTTGAGCTGTACGTTTGTCCTTCTCCAAGGGCTCTGCGGAACAGCCATGGTCGACTTCGGCATAACCGGTTGTAAGCTTGATCTGATACAAGTCAAACACAATTTGCGCAATGTCCAAGGACAAGTCTTCACTGGTATCAAAGGAAAATAACTCCATCTTGGCTGTCCGCACGAAAAGCTTGTTGCAATGCTTGCAGTATTGCCGCTCTCCGATCGTAGCATGAATTGAGCGCAGGTACAAGACGAGGTCTGATGTCGCATCGACATAACTATCAGCCATCTGCACAGTCGACTCCTTGAGCATCCAGTAGAGGAGGTTCAGCAGCCTAATGTGCATCTCGCGGAACCTGTCTCTACATTTTTCGAAGTTCCTGGATGCAGTTGCGTTTCGAAAAGAAGGAGGCGTTATGAGACCCACTCGAAGATAATCATCTGATAGTACGAATCCGTAGGAAATGCGAACCAATGATACCACTGCAGACATGGAGGACCTGAGGTGCATTTCGTCAATTGCTTCGAAAACCGTTTTGTCGTCTGCGATTTTTGCTAACACCTTCGTAATAAGCTCGTCGGCGTCACGCAACCAACGCAACAGTGAGATCTCTCGCTCGGTTGAATGATTGCTCTTCACTGGAATAGAATAGATTTCCTGCACGATGGCCTCGACAGAGCGCAGCAAGCACGAAACAACTTTTGTGTTGTAGGATATAGCCGTATATGCATTCTGTAGTCGTTTCCATAGGAACATTGTCAGTGAGACATCCCCAGTGTTCAAAAATGATCGAAAGTTCTGGATTTGCTCTCTCTCGACTTCGGACAACACCGAAGCTTGTGAGCTTTCATCGTATTCCAGAATCGGTTCCAATTTCAGAATGACTGCTTCTGGATCACTGTTGTCGCTGTCGAACACGCTCATAAAGAATTCGAGTGTCTTGACCTTGGATAGTTCTTGCTCCACAGCTGAAGCTGAAATTATCGGAATGGCGACATTGTTTGGCAAGTGTAGCTCTTGTGTTTGTGCATGCTGCAAAACCTGTTGCAAATCTTTCAGACATTGTAGGACATGGCTTTTGTCGACGGATTCTGACAGCTTTGCGAAGGTGACTGAGGCCCATAGAAAACGCATTACCCGCTGTTCATCATAAAGGGTAGCTCCAGCATCTTGATCATCAACACTTTGTATCATATCTGTGGCGTGATTTGCCCACCGCTGCAGCCTTTCAAGTTGCTGTCTACGTATCCCGTTGTCGACGGTGCTTTCTGGGTTGGTTACTTCTGAATAGATGTCTAGATGGAGCTCAAACATGGTTTGGGCGAAGTCTATTGCTCGCCGATGAGGAATCGCGTACGCTGGACTCCACAATGTACCTGAAGACGAGTCGTGATAGCAAGAAACCCATTGCCAGAAGCACGTCGAGATCTGTTCATCCGCACCGACTAGTATCTCCACCACCGCCTGCTTCAGATCCGATGTCCATGTCCCCTGCAGATATGGTGGAAGCTCTGTACTCGAAGGAGCCTCCGTTAATAGCTCAAGCAACCACACGAAAAGAGCATCTTGGGCGCTGCTCTCGGCTGCATTCACGGAGTCGACGAAAGTCCTGACCTTGGTTTTGTTTTCAATCAAGGGAGCTGTTGAGCCTTCGGCTAGATTCGTTTTCGCATGCTTCAAGAAAAGCGCCAGGCCTGTGGACTTTTCCACGTGGTCACGTCCACCGTGACCGGATATGAAAGCTGCGTTTCTCTCGTCGTTCCATGCCTTGAGAGCATGTCTAAGGTCATGCACAATTATAGTCTCGTGGTCCAAAGTTGAAGCGATATCTGCACTCTTCTCGTCAGCTTCATCAGCCTCATGGCTGCAATGATCGCGTAACTGCTCAATTGCTCCGAGGCTGTTCACAGAGATCTTCTCAAGGATACTGTTGACGGACTTGAACATTAGATCGTCCGCAGCCTCGATGCTGCCCAGTTGTTCCCGGTAGATGAAGGAAGGATCATGCGATACCTCTTCTTCCTGCGCCGCGGTGACAACCAGTGACTCGCGAGCCTTGATTCTCTTGCTTTTCGTTCTTGCCTCAGGCTCTTCATTGCCTGCTACAGTAGAAGACCGTTTCCTGGATGGCAGGCTGACCGTTGAGTCAGCAGCCGTCAACAACACTTGCGGCGAATTGCTGTCAGCTTCAGTTAGCGAGGTAGACTCGAGGGCTTGCTGGTCCACTGCAAGGCTCTGTGGCGACAAAGACTTGGGACCATGGACTTCGGGAACCGCATGAAAGCTGGCGGGCGATTCGTCTTCCCTATCACCAGCAGAGGTGGCGGCCGGCTTCTGGGGACACAATGGTTCCTCCATCAACGGATCAGCCAATTCCTGCGTCATCTCAATATCTGAAACGCCTGGCACGTCAGGTAAATCGATCTTGATGGCTGTCCCGGCACCAGCTGTTGAAGCTCGCGCGTCCGATGAAGCAACCATCTGTAGCAAAGCTTGAGCCACAGCCGAGTACTGCGTCGATGGAAGCACCATGCGCATTTCCGCAGGCGAGAAGAAGAGTGGACGTTTGCTATCGTTGACGTACTGCAGCGTAGTAGGCTTGCCAGGCAGAAATGGGTATGGATCATTACTCCGTTTGAGCAAGTTGAGCAAAGGATCTCTGGGTTGCGGGTTGGAGGCACGGCTTGCGGTGAGCAGGTCCTCGACAAGGTTTACCACGACATTGAGCTCTCCTTGTGCAAAGGCCTCCTCCAAGCCTGAGAGATCGATTTGATCTTCTCCTTCATCGTCACCAGCGAGAACGCTTTCGAGGCAGAATCTCACGATGCGGACGGTTTGCAGAACGTCTGAGACTCTGCTTGCCCGTTTCCACAGATCCAAATCAGTGTCATCACGCTCCAAGGCTGCGGCTGAATCGCGTAAGCTGGCCTTACATGCGTGACCGTAATGCTCGAAGACAGCTTGACGGTCATTTCTAGAGGACCGATGGTACAGAGCGTGGGCAGAGTCAATCTCGAACTGTGCTCGACTCTTGTAAGCGAGGTAGACGAGTTGCGGTAGAGAATTGGCGTTGTCTGTCGCAGCTACAGCGATGACAGGTGCGATAGGTACATCGGCGGACAGCGTGGGGGCTGGCAAAGACTCGTCTGCATGTTCGTCGTCAAATGCTGAAGCGGCTTCGGGGTATTTGAACACGTCTGATCTGAACAGTTCCTCATATGCTTCTCGGGCTTCTTCGTAGTGTGCTTCCCCTAACGAGTGTAGTCTCAGAGCATTCTGGTAGAGTTTGAAAGCTTCCTCTAGTTGAATCTCCTTTGTATCATCGATATCTGGAGCCGAGTCCTCTTCCTCCTCAACATTGATCGCTGTCCATGCAGACATGGTGACGGCCTTGAGTAGGCAACTTCGACCAGTGTTTCAACCGAGGTCGGGTGCGCCGATGAGGTTGCAAGCGACAGTCGTTCATCGTCCGACCCGAATTGAAGTCATCAACTATAAGTGATTCACAGAAAACGCTGAGGTAGTAGAGGGATACGCCCCGACGCGTCAAACGACGCGAGGCGGAAAGTCCCTTAGGCTCAACCTAGCCTTGGCATCATCTACCTACGCCGAGATCTTAGGATGGGCGAGGTGACTGCGATCCACGTAGCTTGGAGAGACTACCGCAATTGAACGATTCAAGCTCTATCCTCTATCACGATGAAGGTTACGATATGGTAAACCTGAAGGCAGGTCTCAACAAAGCACAAGCAGTAGCTCCAAATATCAACCAGACCAGACGTGCTAGATTGCAGCCCTCCAACGGATCACGACGGTCTATCCTTTGCCAACATGGTCGCGCCGGCGGTGCCAGAGTAAGTGACAGCTGCTTGCTGCTCGGTAGTGGCAATTTTCTTACGAGCACTCATCTAACGCTTTGGCTACCAACAGGATCATTGAGGATGACGATATCGGACTCGCGATCGACGCTCGAACCGAGAGCCTCCCAGGCCTGCGAGAACTCGGCCCTCCCGATCTGGTCCACTTGATGAAGCAGAGTGTAAAGGGAGGCTCTAGACAGACAGGGGTATATCACCATGTCACCGGCATCGACGCTTCGTCCTCCGCCAGTCTGGCCGCATACGTCAACACTCTCACCTTCAATCCTACTGACAAGGCGCATAAGGTCATTTCTGGCCTGTACTGCTGCTACAATGCCTTCTCTCACCTCGACATGAGAGTGGAGGTCAAGATACCTGGTGGTGTTGAGAGCTACTGCGTCGACGAAAGAGGAGACAGAAGAGTAGCAACAGATGGCTTGTGGCTCGAGACCTTCCTCTGCGCAGTCCTGCGATCATATTCCTACGCCGACGATGGCAGCGGCGACACCATCAAGAAGATTATCGGCGTCCGGAGGTTCAACCCCATCACCAGCACTGAGATGGAGCACAAATTCCTCGACGCTGCCGAGAGGTTGTTCTTCAATGGCAGACAGCTGGGCTCGGATCCTGAAATACAAATCCCCAACGCCGTCTCGAATCACCTGACAGCAGGTCTCCTCAAATACATCAAGACGACCGGTCGATATACTTCAGGTGTAAACCTCTTCCAGAAGCTGAGGGAGAAAGACGTCGAGGTTTCGTCCCTCTTAGCCCAAATCCTGGTCGAGGCTGATGAGGAAGTACAAGCAGTCCGACTGTTGCATGACTCGGTACAAGACCTACCCATGGACTACGCGCTCCTCGACTGTCAGGCGGCCTTCTGCATGAGTAAAGGTGAGGGCGAGCTGGCTCTCGAATGTGCCAAGCGAAGTGTTACGGCTGCACCGAGTGAGTTTAGCACCTGGGCTCGGCTTGCAGAGGTTTATGTTGCCCAAGAACAATGGGACATGGCTCTTTTGACACTCAATTCGTGTCCTATGTTCTCCTACCAGGACAAGGACTCGCCCAGGATGCCTGAGCCGTCGCGTGTGTTGTTGCCGATACTGCCAGAAACAGCTCTCGAAGAGATAGACGAAGGTCAGCCGAAACAAGGCGAGCCATACGACTCAGTGCATATCTCGCTGCGGAAATTACAAGCAGCGTCTTACCAAGGCACCTTTCTGAAGGCCTACAGCCTGCTTACATCGATAGCGGCCGCCATAGGGTGGGATCAACTACTGAAGACGCGAAGCTACGTGTTTGTGATGGAAGAAGAATACAGGACTGAGAGACAATCTTCGATAACACCCAAGATGCCGAAGGGCAAGAATGCCAGTACTGTTGCTCTGCCTGGCACGCCGGATGGAGGAGCATATGCAGAGAATGGCGCCTCTGAAGATGGCTCTGATGAGGGACAAGACGCAGAGGAAGATGTAGCACCAGCATCTTCGCAGGAGAATGCCTCGGCTGAGAACAGTATGATGGCTGCGGACAGGGCTATGGAGAAGCCAGTGCCAACAGTCAACGCAGACGAAGTAAAATCTGGATCAGAAGAACCTGACCCCTCGCATTCAAGCTACACGAATTTCCAAAACAAACGCCTGTGTGAGAGATGGCTGGACAACCTATTCATGGTCTTGTACGAGGACCTGCGCATATACACCATTTGGAGAACAGAGATGGGCCAGTACCGACAGCAGCAAATACAGTACAAGAAGTCAGCTGCCGAATGGGAAATACTAGGAGATCTTGCGGACCGTCTCCATCACGTCCCCGAGGCTATGGAGGCATACCAGCAGTGCTTGAGCATCAGGTTCTCGCCGAAAGCCATGAAAGGCTTATTGAGGCTGCACGAGAAAAAGGGCGACACTCGAAACACCCTCGCTACATTAATCCGGCTCATCACCTGGCAGTATCGTTGGTACTCCGAGTTTTCACCTGAGCTACTGTGCTCGATCAGGCAACTGATCGAGAATGAAGGGGCGGTAAAAGTGCGAAGCATCGTCCAGGCTACAAACTTGCCTCAGCACGTCCTTGACCTCACACACGAATATTGTCAGCTCTGTGCGGCATTCAAGAGCAGCGGAACTGAAGGGTGAAGCTATCGGCCATGCAGCACAGCAATGACCAATCAATGACGAAGCCGAAGAAACGTAAGCGGCAAACACGCAGAAACCCTCGGGCGTCGAAAGTGATGCTGGTGACCTCCCCAATGCCTGGTCTTGGCCCTCACCTTCTATGTAGACTTAGTGAAGATGAACCAAATCGTGGGAATGGACCGCTTGACCCAGGTGACAGGCAATTCTGACATTCTCGTATTGGTAAGCAAATGACATGCTTTTGCTGAGCGTCGCCTGTTACCTGCTGCCGCTTCCAGGGATGCGACTGCCACTTTGCCTGATCCAAAGCAAAGCTCAACTCTTATTGGCGGAACAATGTTAGTGTGACCTGGTGTAAAAGTGACTTTACTGATTGTCTACATCGTCAATGTCACAGCACTGAAGCAAACACTTGATCTATTCCCAATCGTAGTGCTTGAGTACTAAACATACATCTACATTGTTGTGGTCTCATCCGAACCGATTGACTGAACTCCGCCAACGTCCATTAGTAGTCGTATCTTATATTCACCTCTCTTTCCAACCTATTCAATCTAATCGCCCGGGCTAACAGCCTAGTCGAAAGCAAGATGGCTGGCGCGGGCCAAAAGCGTATCACGAAGGTTCGACTGGCATCTAGCCTATACTGGTCTCTCTGACAAGGTCCAGGAACTTGGTGAGCTGACCACGAGTCCACCAGCTGGTGTGAGTGTCGAACTCAAAGATGACAACAATCTCCATGTCTGGAAAGTGACCATGGACGGCCCCTCTGGAACGCCATATACGGTAAGATAGATCGTCGACAGACCTTGTTACATCCACGAGCTAACTCTTGTCGCTAAGGGAGGCAAGTTCGATCTTGAGTTGACACTGCCACCAAACTACCCATTCAAACCACCAACGGTCACTTTCAAGACGAAGCTTTACCACCCGAATGTTAGTAACGACACTCCACCGAATAGCGGTCTCATGTGCCTTGGCATGCTGAGAGACAGCGAGTGGAAGCCAAGCACCAAGATGAGCGCAGTATTAGAGTACATCCGCCATCTATTGAGGGGTAATTTACCCTTGGCTCTAAAGATTGAGTGCTACGAAAGCCTACGGAACTAACACTGTCGCAGAACCGGATCCAGACGATGCCGTCGAAGCTAAGATCGCAGACCAGTACAAGCAGGACAGAGCTGGCTATGAGAAGGAAGCGAGAGAATGGACCAAGCGATATGCCTTGGGCAAGAAGTAGGCCTCCCCACCTCAGTGAGATCTGGCAACGCCACCACGTTGATATGAGTTCATGAGCTACGAACACAACTACAAGCTTGGATGCGTAAAGGTGCATTGAATGGTATTGTCGTTTCATGCATAGCGAGGACCTGGAAATCGTCTTTGTAATCAGAATCGAATGCTCTTCTTCTAGCATCAGGGTTTTCAACTCGCTTGAAAAGCTTTGACACACTTTGGTCTTAGCTATGACAGCACTCCCCCCTTCGAAGCTCCGATTCGATTATTATAATAGAATGTCTCCATCCCAGATCACCCAGGAGACATATTCGTACCAGAATCTCGAAGGCCTGGTATTCACTTGAGAGCCGTGTAAAACCAGCGTATTGATGCGATTGGTCCTGTTGACCTCTTCTTCAGCCAGCACTGTCCCAATTGTCATGTGGCATCTCTCACTTTATACCCACACCCACCTCGGTCCCCGAGATGAGCATAAGTAAGCTTAGAGTATCACTGGGCAAAATACGCAACTGACAATGCTCAACTCTTCGACTTTCGTCCACGTTTCCCAGGCGTCGCTGACTTGCCTGAGGTTGTTGCAGGCGATGAGCTCTGCACACTATTACTCACGCTCTTCTTGGCCTTGTGACCTTTGGACTTGGCCTTCTTTCCAGCCCCTAAGCCAAAGCCCAGCAAGAAACAGGTCCTCAAAGTCGCCCCGCAGTACACGAAAGCGATGTTGCCCCAAGCAATAGCATTCCAATTCGGGAAGTCGTAGTAGTAGGTCAAGCCAAGCGGGAAGCAGCTGTACAGGTGGCCAAAGTCTGCTACAAGCAGGCCGAACAGCAGCGTCTTCCAAACGCGGAGATCTGATGTTGCTCTCAACACCAGAGCCTCATTTAAAGCGAAGGCAAGGTAGAGGTTCGCCAGTTGCCGAAGCGCCACCTCGGTTCCTAGCGGTACGCCGAAAAGACCAGGCGCAGATGCAGGGTGGGTGAGGTTTAGGTAGTATTGAGGCTGGAACCATGCATAATATGCTCCGACGATGGTACTAATGGGTTCGATATACAGGAAGAAAGCCTGGTATATCGGCGGGATCGTCGTCATGATGTCTCTGCGAAAACAGGCCAGCAAGGATGAAACTTGAATAATGCACGTGCGAGCAGGTGTTAGATCTGACAGCTCTACCGACAGAAGTCGGCAAAGTTTTGTCTGAGACTGAAGCTCTGGCAAATGGAGTGAACATCCGCCATGACAAGTACCACGCTACCGACACATCTAGCTTCGATGAAGCTGTCGATAGCACTTTGCTAGCAGCCAATCACGATATGCATGATTCGTGAACGACGCACCTAGCGCTATCGACCGGAAGCGCAGGCGGATAGAGTAATAAATGCGCGCCACCTTCTATTGAATGGGATCCGATATGAACACCGCAAGCAAAGACAATGGCACGGCGAGTCTCGACACCGTCATCAAGCACCGAAGAACGGCCTTTTTTGAGCCGCAAGGTGAACGACCAGGGTACGGAACATGCGATGATAGGTGTGATTTGGCGATTTCCGAAAGGTCGGCTCGTCAACCGAGGGGCCTCCGAGAAACGTACGTTCCGCCTGGAGCGTCCTTCGGCGCCGTCACGGAGGCTAAAAGTGACTCTGCCACGGCAAGCCTGACAATGGCCCAAGTTGCACCTTCCGGGCACTACTAGCATCTTGGAGGCCCATCGGCGGCCGATCGCGAGCAAGTGCCTTGCGTTGGCGCGCTCACAATGCAGTTCAGATATCCACTGTGCAAGGTCCAGCGAGCCCTGCATTTTCAATGTTTTGTCCCGAGATTGCTGGTTTTTGCAGGTTGAGGCTCAAAAGTACACTACATTCTTTTGCACCATTGCATCTCACCGTCGGCCTTCGCATTGTATCAGTCTCTGTCTAGCGAAGAAAGCATCAAAACAAGCACCAATCCACCGTCGCCGGCTTGCACTTCCCAAACCGTTATATTCGTTCTGTAAAGACAACAGCCACTGTCGTAGGGTCGGCGTAGTGAGCCTGGAACACTTCACTCTTATGCGGATTTGAGGGCACGCGATCGTCACGGTACCAAACACCATGCAACAGGGCTCATCACCTTGCATTGCTCCTCGTAGAAGGGCGTCTATCCTACCAACCCCCCGCCCTGCAACGTCCGGCCACCTTTATGCGACGACATCCTCACCGCCCAGCGATCGAAGACGTGATCGATTCTCTTACCACCCACCTCCCTCCTACCACAACAATGATTCGCGTTACCTGCAACAACTGGAGGTGGCCGATCCTGTTTCCAGCAATGAAGAGCAAATGTACACGGACCCCTTCGCACAGTTTCAGCCTGTCTCAGGTGCTCAACCACCCGTAAGGCAACATGCTCGCCGACCTTCGTCGTTCGCAGACTCCATCAGGAATGGTATCTCGAATTTTCGGTCACTCGGCAGGCGCATGTCGCTCAGCATGCGCAACAAGAGCCGGACGGCACTAGAAGACAGGCCAGAAGCAAGTGAAGTGAGGTCTTCGAATGGCAAAGAATCAGAGACAGTTTTCGACAGGCCAAACACTACGGCATCACAGCTCCGACCCCGGAGTATGATGGACAGCCTAAGGTCCCGTCGACGGCCATCGATGCCCATCCTGAGTTTTCACGCTGCTCCAGAGAACGGATTGCGGGACGCGGCCAGGCCAAACCTACATCGAGACAAGCCGAGCTACCACCAGATCGCAACCCAACCACAACGGCCAGATTACCCAAGTGGAGGCGCTGGGGCTCGAGCCTCGGCAGCCGCCCAGAACGAAGCACTATACCAAGCCCGAGCGACACCGCTACCGCCGTACAGACCACGATCGGGGTCAACTGAAGCTGACAGGGATTCAGAGAGTGGCATAGGAATCGTGCTGGACGATCTTGAAAGGTCGGACTCAAGGGCACCGCATTTAGTACGACAGGATCCAGCAGACGTCCTTGCCGCCGAGCTCATCGAGCACATATTTTCCTTCTTGGACGCACGTTCGTTGGTAGATGCCACTCTGGTGTCGAGGAAGTGGAGAGATTTCGGTCAGTCTCAGTCAGTCTGGCGTGTGGTGTTCTATCGAGAGTATGCTCCGACTCGCCCGTCCAGGGTCCTGGGTGCCCCTAGAACGGCAGGTTTGGGTAAGAACATTGCTGGACAAGACTGGCGGAAGCTCTTCGCCGTCAGAAAATCGATCGACAGGAGATGGGCGACTGGTGAAGCAGCTGCCATCTACCTAAATGGACACAAGGACAGCGTCTACTGCGTGCAGTTTGATGAGGACAAGATCATCACAGGGTCGAGGGACAAAACCATCCGCGTCTGGGATGCTCGGACCTACCAGTGCCTAAAGAAACTAGCACCACCGAACAACGAGCGTGAAGAGCGTCGGATCGAAAGGCCAGATGCCGAGCCTAGCGGAACGGTGCCGTTTTTTAAGATGGATGCTTCTTCTATGGAACCTAGAAGCCGACAACTACCAATGTGGCATCATGCTTCAGTGCTGTGCTTGCAGTACGATAGCGAAATCTTGGTGACTGGATCGTCGGACTTCACAGCCATTGTCTGGTCGATCAACAACGACTATGAACCTATGTTCCGACTCACTGGTCACCGTGCGGGTGTTCTCGACGTGTGCATTGACGCGACACGCATTGTGACTTGCTCTAAGGACAGTACCATCAAGATATGGAACAGGTTTACCGGTTCGCTGATCAAGACGTTGACTGGTCATCGGGGCCCGGTGAACGCGGTCCAGATAAGGGGAAATCTACTAGCCAGTGCCAGTGGCGATACCATGGCGAAACTCTGGCGTCTAGATACAGGAATGTGTATCAAAGAGTTCCGTTCCAAGGAACGAGGTCTGGCCTGTGTGGAGTTTTCCGAAGACGGTAGAACCATTTTCGCCGGTGGGAACGATCAACTCATCTACGAATACGACACCACCAACGGCAACGTGAGGCGCGAGCTGGAGGGCCACAAAGAGCTTGTTAGGTCACTGCATCTGGACACGGCACATGGGCGCCTGATCAGTGGTAGTTACGACCACTCGATCAAGATCTGGGATACAAAGACGGGTACTAGTCAAGAAGACGGCGGTTTGAAGCTCAATCTCGAAGGCTGGACTTCTAGTTGGATGTTAGCTGCGAAGAGCAATTACCGGAAGATAGCTTGCGCGAGTCAGGATGGGAGGGTAGTAATTGTTGATTTCGGGTTCGGTATTACTGGTGTTGATCTTGTAGAGGCATAGCGACGGGGTTTATTGTGGACTGAATAAAGGACTCCTTATGAGCGCGCCTAGATACCTAGCATTGTTAGCATAAAATGAGCCACTTTTCCGTCTCCTGGTTACCTCGAGAGCTTATTTGTAGCGATATGCGGCGCGAAAGTATTCTTGGTGTGTCGAGGTGTCCGAAATCGTCACAATAGTCACTTTCGGTGTACCCAGCGCGACAGAAATCTATACGGAATAAAATTGTACACAATCTCACCTACGCTCGCTCCGGTCCCCAACCACCCGGCTCCGAACACAAGCAAGACACCCACTGTAGTAGCCAGTACCTCGTGCTCTTCGCACTTACAAAGAAGCCCATTTGTTCATCTGTCAAGCGGTAGGAAGTGCATGATTATCTGCAAGTGGTCGCCTGTGGGGCATTGTCCATAAGTCGAACTTGCAGACCGACCGAAGGTCATACCAATCCCCCCAAGGCTGGGGCCATTTGAAGGCACCCTCAGCATGGCTGACCCACTACTTGAGCTTCTGCTCACAGACGGCAATGACAAACAGCCCGACACAGCCGACACATCTTCAAACTCGACATTGGGTCGGTATCTTTCTCGGCTACTGTCCCTCCGACCATCAGACCTCAACACCACAGAACCACAGTCGCTAGCCCAGTCATCACAAAGCAATCTGCTCTCGCTACAAGCTCTCAGTTCGCGGTCTCATCGCTCCACAACCGCATCGTCCGACCAACTAGCCACTCTACAAGAAAGCATCCCCACCCTAACGCGGACAGCCACCGAAGTCAGAAACAGCGTGCCCAACCTCGACGCCAGCGCCGTCAGCTTCGCCTCAACCTACAGCAGAGCCAGAACAACAGGCAATGACGACGACACCAGCACTACCACCAACGCGCTCGCGCACCGCAAGCAGTCGATGCTTTTCTCCCGCCAAGCCGAGAAGCTACAAGACATCCTCGAACTGCCCGCCCTGCTCTCCACAGCCATCACGTCGGCCGCGAGCGGACCAGCGGGCAGCGCAAATTACAGCCAGGCACTGGATCTCTACGCGCACATCAAGCGGCTGCAGATCCTCTACCCGGACTCGCAGCTCGTGGCGGATGTGCAAGCGAAGGGCGAGGAGGCGATGAAGGACATGACGATGAATCTACTTGGGAGTCTTCGGGGCCAGAGCATCCGGTTGGCGGCTGCGATCAGGACGATCGGGTGGTTGAGGAGGGTCGTGCCTGAGCTGGGGGGTACGAGTATTGTGGCTCCAAACGTGCACTTGGCGGGTAAAGCTGGGGGTGGTGGCGGGGGGACCGGGCAGGGACATGGGATGTCTGCGTATGCGTATGGACATGGGCATGCATCTGAGGAACAGCCTGAGGGCTCGTTCGGTGCGCTGTTCCTGGCTGCGCGGCTGAGCACGTTCTTGTCGATGACTGAGGACGCGTTGGCGCCGCTACGGGATCTAGCGGATCAGGAGACGGAGAAGAGGATCCAGAGTCAACAGAACGGCAAGGGGAGTGGGAATGGGACGACTAGTGGCGTGACGGCTCAACCGCAAAGGAGGACCTCATCTCATACGCCAGCGAGTGCCATGCAAGGACAGCAGACGGAGCGATATCTCAAACGGTATGTTGAGATATTCAGGGAACAGAGCTTTGCTACGATTCAGATGTACAGGAACATCTTCCCTCAAGCATCGTCGTCAACGACGACGACGACGACGGGCGAAGTGGAGAGCGATGGGAACGAGCCGATACGGCTGCCTAGCGCGTTGGCCTCGTTTCCATTGCATTTGGTGACGCTGCTGATGGAGACGTTGCAGCTGTACCTTCCCAACATCACGGATGCAGCGGCCAGGGAGTCTTTGCTCGTGCAGGTGCTGTATGCGGCCAACAGTCTAGGCCGGCTAGGAGCTGATTTCAGCATGATGATCTCCTTGTTGGATCTGCCGGGGAATGCGCCGGATCGGGCAGCGATCGAGGAGAAGGAGGAGAAGGGGGACGATGAAGCTCAATCTGAGCCGGAGCCGGAATGGTATAGAGTGATCAAGAAACACAAAGTGCAAGCAGCGAGACTCGATGCGTTGGCGTCGGGGCAAGAGAACGCGGCGAGGAGGGCCTCACAAGATGTTGCGGTGAGGTAGTAGGACGGTACATGAATTACGGCTGACCTCGTCTGTCTCTCTTGGGGCTTCGGCTTCGACTACGACTACGACTACGCCGTCGCTTCCTGTGACCGTGCTTGTCTCTGTCTCTGTCCCTGTTCCTGTCCCTGCCGTGTTGATGTCCTTCTTCTTTTCTTCTGCGGTGCCTTTCACGCCGGGCCAGGTGTTCGACTTCGTGCAGATCCCTCTCACGTTCCTGCCGCCACTCGCCTTTTTGCTTCTCAACTTCTCGCAGTTGTTTCACGCCCTTCTTCATGAACAGCAGAGGGTCAGTCGTGTCCAATCTCTTCTGATCGCGTGCCTGACGACCAGAATCTTCATTTCCCCAGACGTCGCGACCGGTTGCTGGCGTGGGATGGTCTGAAGCAAGACTGCTGTACCATGGTGTCCGGGCATCAGGCCTGCGTCCTGCTGCGTCTCGGAAGCGCATGTTTGAGATGTGGTCGAGCGGATCGTCCGACGCGTTCATTCTCGACTGGTCTCCTCTCAAGTTGCTATCATCGTGCACGTCTCTCTTCCTTTTGCGATCGAGTGCCGGTGGCAACTGCTTCACAAGCTGCTGGTCTGGGCCATCAACCCCCCTGAGTAATCTCAGCCTATCTGCAGCATCGTCATCTCGCTGCCTTCGTTCAGCTTCCTGCTCTGCGGCTCGTGCTGATTCCTCATCGCGTTGGACCTTTTCGATATTGTCTTGGTTGTAGACGTTCCACGACTTCTTGCCGAGTAGATGCCTGACATTGTGAGTAGTGCTCGCTCGCGAAAGACAGGAGACTCACGCACAGAGGCATGTTGATGTTGCTCAGCACGAGACAGCGTTGATGACGGTTCGAGAGGGCCTGCCCTGGACCATTTAATTAGCGCCAAACTCAAGCCCGCAGCGGGGGTTCGCTCGGTGGACGACCTTGCCCGATTGGCGCGAGATTCAGGTACGACAGCGCCTGTGACACGCCTACGTACGTCAGCCGCATCGAGCGCAGCCATTTACACCTGCGCCTCTACCATTAGTCAAGCCGGAAGCACTACGCCAACATCTGCAGGCAGAACAATTACAGACAAAGAAAGGACTTGAAGCAATTTCGTCTCTTCTAGAAAGAGGACAGATCGGTCAGAGAGTCCCTGATCACGAAACCACCTGCGTCCTCCTCCTCCCCACTTGAGACTGCTCTCCCTCCTCGCACCTCTAGCACACTCAATAACAATGTCGAATCTGTTTGGTGCGAGAGGTAACCTCTTCGGGGGCAGAGATCAGCAAGGGCAAGGGCAAGCACAAGCACAAGGACAAGGTTATGGCCAGCCTCAACGTCCTCAGCAACCACCGTCGAGGTCGCCTCAACTACCAGGATACGCTGGAGGACAACACGATCAGTATGGTCAGCCACCATCACAGCAGAGAATGCCTCAAAGGCCTCCAGGCGGCCGCCCGGGTCAAAGCCAGGCACTGCAGTTACAGCCAACCAAGTCCCCCGATAACCTTTACACTTTCTCCAATCTAGTCGCCGTGTCTTCGAGAGACATCCCTCCACAGAACCAGGACGTGTTTCTGCTGATCAACGGGAGATACGTTGTTTCGGCGCGGCCCTCAGATCAGCTCCAGCCTGGCCTGATAGGCCTCTCAACTCCGCAGAGAGAGTGGATGAGCATAGCCTTGACCGACTATGTCAATGCTGAGCCATACGATATATTCACCTCCCAGGGAGGCCAGGCTTATCTTGGCACCATGGATGTCGAGATTGGTTTCGCCGGCAAGAAAACCGTCGAATCACCCTACGACCAAGATGATCTGGCCAAGCTCGTCACTAGGGTCTTCCAGAACCAGGTGTTCGCACCCGGACAGCGATTCCTCATGGACCACAAGAGCATACCGATGTTGCTTAACGTCAAGACCGTACAGCTGATGGACTTATCGGAGAAGGCCTCCAATGCCCCAACCAGCTCAGACCCCATGGCCAGGGGCCTGCTCACCCCGCAAACTCAGATCAACTTCTTCCGAGATCCCAGGTCACCTATCAACTTGAAGGCCTCGTCGAGAAGGCCAGCTGCGAATGCAATTGTTGCGCCGGACTTCAAGTTCGAGGATATGGGTATCGGTGGTCTAGATGCAGAGTTCAGCACCATTTTCAGAAGAGCTTTCGCCTCACGCATCTTTCCCCCCGGTCTGGTAGAAAAGCTCGGGATTCAGCACGTCAAAGGTATTTTGCTGTTCGGTCCACCAGGTACAGGAAAGACCTTGATTGCACGGCAGATCGGGAAGATGCTCAACGCCCGCGAGCCAAAAATTATCAACGGTCCTGAGGTCTTGAACAAGTACGTCGGTCAGTCGGAAGAGAACATTCGAAAGCTTTTCGCAGATGCAGAGAAGGAATATAAGGAAAAGGGCGACGAGTCAGGCCTACACATTATCATCTTCGATGAGCTTGATGCTGTATGTAAGCAGAGAGGTAGTGGCGCTGGAGGTGGCACTGGAGTAGGAGACAGTGTTGTCAACCAGCTGCTCTCGAAACTTGATGGTGTGGACCAGTTGAACAACATCCTGCTGATCGGCATGACGAATCGAATGGACATGATCGATGATGCACTGCTGCGGCCTGGCCGTCTAGAAGTGCACATGGAGATCTCACTTCCTGACGAACACGGACGGGCACAGATATTAAAGATTCACACCACTAAGATGCGCAATAACAACGTCATGGACAGCGACGTTGATCTGGACGAGCTGGCTCATATCACAAAGAACTTTTCAGGAGCAGAGATTGGCGGTCTGGTCAAGTCAGCGACGTCATTCGCCTTCAACAGACATGTCAAGGTCGGCACTATGGCTGGAGTGAGCGACGACGTCGTGAATATGAAAGTCAAGAAAGAAGATTTCATGCACGCTCTTGACGAGGTGAAGCCAGCCTTCGGTGTCTCCGAGGAGGAACTGGCCAACTGCCTCCATGGCGGCATCATCCACTATTCCTCATACATCAAAGCTATCATGGACGAGGGGGCATTGTTCGTCAAGCAGGTACGCTCGGCAGATTCTAGCCCGTTGTTTTCAGTAATATTCCACGGTTCGGGCGGAGCAGGCAAGACTGCGCTGGCTGCCAGGATTGCTATGGACTCGGAATATCCCTTCATCAAACTATTGTCTCCTGAAGACATGATTGGTTTTAGCGAGGCCGCAAAGATCAGCCATATCACCAAAATCTTCAGCGACGCTTACAAGAGCCCTTTGAGTGTTGTGGTCATCGACAGTATCGAGCGAATCCTGGAATGGGTTCCCATTGGTCCTCGCTTCAGCAATCCTATCCTACAGACACTTATCACTTGTCTGCGAAAACAGCCGCCAAGCGGTCGGCGATTGCTGATCTTAGCCACAACGACGGAAAGGAGTGTGCTACAGCAGCTTGACATGTTCGGTCACTTCAACAGTGATGTGTCTGTACCCACCCTGAGGACGTTTGACGAATTAGCCTTGGTGATGAAGGAGTCGAAGGCGTTTGCTGGCGACGATGTGCAAAATGCAATCGAAGAGATACGGGACATAACGAGGTCCGAAGAGGTCGGTGTGGGCATCAAGAAGGTGCTGCTAGGCATCGAGACCGCTAAGCAGGATGCGAATATGGCTTCACGATTCGCCAGTGTGATCGCCAGGGCTATTGCTGAAAGGCCAACCTACGGCGTCTAGAAAAGAAGAAACTGTGCGCTCATAGGTTTTATAAGTAGAGACGGTGTCTAGTCGCCAATAGGCAAGGATGGACAAGTCTAGACTTCGTTCTCAACTACTGTTCCGTTCTCTCCGCGTCCCGGGAGTATGGTGAAGACCTCAACGTCGATAAGTCACGTGATTCTCAAGATCATGCTCCTGGACTTCCTGCCCAAGTTGTTCCATATTTCTGTAGCATATATACACAAATCAATACGCGATCCTTGACTACAACTCCTACAGCCAACTTTGACGACACTTCTTTGATATGGATGACAGTGACGATGACTCCGCCATGCGAGAAATGATGGGCTTCAGCTCTTTTGGTAGCAACAAAAGAAAGAAGCTAAATACTGGCGCCGTGAGCAGCCTTCCACCAAGTAAGTTTCTGCGACCAGATGCAACGGACAGCCTGGGTGGGCTTGCACTGCACTTGACAAAGTCTGGTCTTGGACAAATCGCAGCATGCGCCTTGCTTCACACACATTGTGACCATGACAGCGTCGTGAATGCTTACCCGGAGTGCGAGAGGCGCCTTCCTGCCATCACTATTCCATTTGCATACCGCGACTTGGCGACAATCCTTGACTGCAAGAAGGTTCTCATGAAGCTCGAGTTCCATGGTGTTTACAAGCTGTACCCTGCCCACAGACCCTCATCCAGCTCTGCAGTACGAATACCATTACCTGCACCGCCCAACTCACCGCTGTTCTGGAGGTAACTGAAGATTGACCTTTCACAGAACCGCCGACTACAGCAAGCAACTCCACACCACTAGGCAACCGAAAGAACAAGCCCCAATCACCTCTAAGCATGATTCCAGCTAGTCTTCCTCCGTCAGGTCACACTTCGGCATCGCCCCCACCAGCCACCAAGCAGAATACAGCGAAGCTTCCCAACAGCCTCATACAAGGCGAGAACACGGGGACCATTCAACCAAGTGAGCACTGACGCTACTATCCAGATACGTAAACCACGACAGCCCACGCTGACTCTTACCAGACTTCACTCAAACCTCGCAAGCTACCCCGGATGCAGCCCCATCCGTCCAGAAACTCACAGAATCCCCACGAAACTCGCTCAACGTCTCAGCCGAGATTTTTCTCCCATCCAGACCAGCCCCGGTACAGCCGGCCGACCAAGCAGCTATTCCTACCACATCTTTGTCCAGCACAACGCCGATCTACAGCGCCAACGATGCCCGCTCCGACCCTTCGTACTGGGCATCGGCACCTAACAAGCCCCCAGTTCCGTACAGAAAAGGCAATGCCACATCCAACACCAACGACGACAACGTAGCCTACACATCGCCCTGGACCGGCGCGACAATGACGAGAAAGGAGTTGCGAGAGTATGGATGTGGTAAACAGCAGGCTCAGGAGGACGGAAGCGTGGCTACTGTGTTCTTCAAGCCCGGGTTTCTGGCGAGCAGTGAGGAGTTGTGGGGACGGTGGTTGGCGCCGAAGCAGAAGCTGAAGGCTGAAAGCGGATGACACGAACGGTGGAAGCGACAGTGGTGTCGGATGCGGATGTACCGCGCGGAAGGGTATCGTCACTGCGGAACGAGATGTGCAGCGGCGGTGCTAAGCTCGAGCACGAGAGTGGAAGGTTCAGACTATAAGCTGACCTGGTTGGTAATACGATGAACAAGCAGGCCTAGTCCTGTAGGCGAAATTGTCCGGGAGCGTACATTCCAAACACACACATACGAACCCAGTATCAGTATCGCAGTCCTGAGCGACCCTTCGCCGTCTGTCCACAATCAATCAATGGCGTGTATTGTCCTAAGGCCCCGCCCCTGTCCCACCTCCATCTCTGCTCCCTCGAGCCCAGCATCCAGCGTCGTCGACCGGCCGCGGATCGTATTTCCACTATCCCCCCGCACCGCTTCTAGACCTGGGTGGCCCTGCCAAGCGATACCCACGATCCTTGCGCCGCCGACCAGAGACAAGCCGGTCCCTCTGTCCACCTGTTGGGGGCTGTTGGTATATACTCGGAACGGCATATAGGAGCCTCGGACGTCTGGGCGGCGGTGCCAAACAAGAAGAATCCCGCGCCGTGGCGGGCGGCAGCCTGACTTCGAGGGTCTTTGGCTGGGGCTGGGACGGCGATGATGTTTGGTTGCAGGAGAAGGTACAGTACTTCAGCTGGGGAAGCCACTTGGGATGTGGTTCGGGTTGCGTGGGCCATGCGTGTGGAGGATGCACTGCGAGGGGAGCAAGCGGTTGGATGCTGAACCTGCGAAGAGACTATCAAGCATTGGCATGCTCAGGGCGGGTCGCAGATAGTAGCATGCGAGATCACGCAAGTCAAGACTTGAGATGCTCGTTCCTGCTTCGAATCTGTAGGTCCCACCAGACTCATATGGCAACATGTCTGAATTTGTAATGTACATACCGTCTCAGCTATCTATCTTGCGGTCCTATATACACACATGGCCGTTGGCTTTCTTAATCATCCCATTCTTCATTCAAATCGTCAATCAATCTATTTTCGTCGTCGCTCGACCTGCCACGTCCTCCTCCTGTCCGATCTTCGTTGCTGACACGGATATAACCTCCTCTTTTAGAATTGAACAGTCGAGCAGTGGAAGGCAAGCGGTTGATGCAGGAACCAAAGATGATCTGGAACATGTCCTGCAGCGGATTAGACAGAGGTCAAGTAGAGCAAATAAAACGACGACTCACCGAGACAAAGCTGAATATGCCAGCCCACAGGCTGTAGTTTGGGAGCTGACTCCAACCTCTTTGGTGCATGACATTCCTTTGATAGACGATACCGCCGACCAAATAGGCTAGAACACCAATTCCTAGGATCATGGCAAATACTCCAGCGGGACCAAGAGTCCCTTTTTCGTGACTGGGTGTTGCGCCGGCGCAAGCGTAGCGAGAGCGGACCTCGAAGATGTAGGAACAATGATCCGGTGATGCAACGAAGGAGACTCGAGGGGTCGTCGAGAGGGCAGAAGAAGTATCACAGATGAAGGAGAGTATAGTCGACTTCCTGCGGGTGTACTTGGAAGCCTGACCCTTTCTTGGTCGGTCGTCGTCGTCGTCGTCGTCATCATCATCATCGCCGCTGTACTTGCTCTTGTCTCCATCCAACAGCTCGCGCACGTCCAGACCCGAGGATGAATAAGGTAGTGGATCACCATACTCGTCTAGATCTGGACAGGGCGAGCCATTGGTGTAGTTCAACAACAGTTTCCTCCCTCTGATGGTCAAATCGTGGTTCGCCTCGCCCAGACTGTATAATGTTTTGTCCTTGGGGTCTCTGTAGAAAGCTGATATATTGGCCCATTGCCGCCTGGGTATACCGTAGACATCATCCAGCTCTTCTACCACGGGCCCACAGATGTTGATGGAGAAGTTGGCACCATAGTCATAGCCTCTCGAATGGTATGATTCGTTGGTTGCTGCTTGCGTCTTGGTGCCAGACTCCTTCAAGGTCAGGGGCCGGACATCGTAGAAACTTCCTGACAAGGACGAATGGATTGTGCATGGGTCGCTATAGGCCGAGTCGGAGTTAGACGAGGAAGCTGCCCATGACGGCGACGTCAACGATGCGAGCGCTGCGGAGAAGAGAAGAGTGCTCGTGCTCTGCGACGACGAGAAGCGCATCTTGGAGTGACGGGACTGTTTGACCAGGCAGGTCCAGACTGAGTACTTGGTCTTCGAGAGATGGTCTTGAATTGGTCTCGTATTGAAAGACGAGTCGCGATCGTGGAAATTGCAGATACGTGGACGCCTGCCCTTGAGATGTGACTCTGAAGAATGCCTGCTGTGGTGCTAGACTGTCGTTACTGCCTTGAAGATTAATATGTTCCTTCTGCCACTGGATCCTGCGTATGGCAACTTATCAAGATAGGCTTAGCTTAGGCATCAACCAAGGCAGGTACAGAGACGAAACTAAGCTTTATCGATTGGGTACCTAGTAGCCCTACACTAGACGCTTTAGTCCTTAGCTGCGGCGCCAAGCGTCATTGAGAAAGGCTTGCATCGCTTCGAAAGACGACCATTTTTGATAAACCCCCCGTGCAGAGGTCCTAAACTGGAGGGCGGAGCAGTAGACGCTTGCTTCTACTGCTACTGATACGACCTCTCACAGCAATGACCATACGCAATTCTCTGCGAGCAGGCGGTCCAGAAAAGACGACTGTAGCACGCAATATCCAATCGCAAACACTCTTCTCACCACTTTCAGACAGTATCCACTTCCGGGCTGTACAACGATCTTGTCAACCCGTTCTTCTAGCATGGAGGCGAAAGGCATTGCAGGACATACCAGTGAGTCGTTAGTCCTAACGCCTCGAACGAACTTCGGCAGAGATGGACTGGTTTCATTCGCAGTTGACAGTTCCCCGCCCAACTACATCAATGACTTGAACAATGTCCTATCGTCGCCAGCGTCGCGTGAAAGACCTAATTATACAGATAATCCTCACCACCGTACGAGCGGCAGTAGATGACAAACATATGGCGTTAGAGCAGCGAGAGCTCCGACGTGTGCAGGCTGGCTCGCTTGGGAATCAATCCTGCTTTTCAATATCCCTTCCGTTACCATTACCGTTCTGTGCCTGTCGCGCCTTCTCATTCTTGTCTGTCTTCGGCTGCTCCTCTTCAACATACTTATCCTCGTCCTTCCCCGGCCAGAGAATATCATGCCTCCCCACCGCTCGTATATGACAAGTGGCAACGAAAAACCATGTACATATAAGCAAAATAGTCATGATACTCCCAACCCACTGCACGCCCTGACTTTCCAACGCCTTCCCGATACTGATGGTCGCAATTGTGAATCCTACATTTGGAAACACGAACGCCCACCAGTTGAGATGAAACTTCATGCTCCGCCATACCTGCAGACACGCTATGACCGAGATGCAGAAGAGCCACAGACTTAGACTCCAGATGAAGATCGCTGTCATCGTTGCCATTGTGCGCATGATTTCGATTGCGACGAGTTGTTGCTGAGAATTACTGAATGCTTCGCCTGCCCCAGCGAACGAATAGTCTAAAGGGTCGGCGAAATAATTGAGGTACGCCCTTGGCCAGTCGTTCGCCATACCCAGGAGGGCGAGTGCAGTGAAAGATGGCGGACCAACGGCGATGAACAGGGCCGGTCGGGCGGTTGCCCCTGGGAAGCCATATTGAACACTCCGTTGTATGTAGGACGCGTACATGAGGATACTGACTATGAAGCCTAGGCCTTGGGCTGTGAGGCCCGCCACGATCATGGGCACGGCTTGGACGGGAGGCTGGGTCGAACTTCCGACCGAAGCGATAGTGCCGCTGAGCATGAATGGGAAAATGGGCAGATCCCAGGCGGGTGTCATGTCCTGGATCTTGAGTAAAGGAGAGGTGAACAGGAGGGTGTATTGGCCGACTGCGTAGATGAACGTAACGGCGAAGTAGATCCAGAAGAGGACGCGGTAGACGACAACGAGCCAAGGACCACACGCGGGGATCCCATAGCGGGCGATCGAGCCGATAATACTGGCTAGGGACAAGAAGCAAGTTCCCACCATAAGGGACTCGGTTGGGTGGGTTAGACTGCCGACCAGCCTGTCGCGCCAGCGGAAGAAGCGGTAGCCTATTGCGCAACATAGGGTGGTGAATATGACAAGGTCGAAGATGTAAACGACTTTGCCTATTGTGTTGAGGCCCGGGAAAGTGTGAGGTTGAGTTGATGGACTTAGGAGGAGGGCAATGCCGCCTGTTGACATGGGGAGAGTGAACCAGGCCCAAGTGAAGTGCTCGAGGCGGTCGAGGATGCCCAGTTTGAGGTTGTCGTCATTGCGTTCTTCCTTGCCCGCTTTGCTGCCTTCAGTACTGCTTCCCGCTTGCGTGTCGGGCGAGTTTGACGTGCTTGACATGCTGCTACCAATGGAGCTTGTTTGCTACTGATACTGTAGATATGCCAGTGTTGGTGCTTTTACCAATGTAAGTGATGAAGTATTGGTTTCGGCAGTGCTTGCTTTATTTTCCGAGAGCAGAATCTAGGCAGGTGGACTCATGCATTAGCTAGAACAAGTACACGAGGATCAGTGAGGGTAGAATGGAGGCATGATTGAGGGGCCAAGTGACGGACGGATGAAGTATATAGGTATAGATGACTGGAGCTATTGTTGATCGTGATTCTAAGGCAGAAACTCAACAGTCGGAAGCAGATGGGAAGCGGAACTTGATGTTCCTACCAATGAGAATACGGTATATGCAGCAAGAAACGTTACGTGGTACCTGGTCTTTGCTGTCCTTAAGCATTAGCGCCAACTACGATAAGTATTGATCGTTCAACGAATTAGATAGAATGGATACTTGCTCACCTGGAGTCAGCCTTGTTCAAGTGAACTTTAAGCATCTGAGCCGGACGAAGCTTAGTATTGTATTGGTCTACAGATCATAGGTACGCTAATGCGTACCAACATTTCCGTCGTTTTCCAAGTGGACTATCGATCAGAAGGCGATTTACAGCGAATCAACGCTCGGCTGGCAAGGTAGGTATTGGGCCTGTCTGGAGGAACGGCGAAGTCCACTTATCAAAGAGCTAGGGTTTTACTGCCTTGTAATCTCGGGAAGTCTTCGTAAGCATTAGTGTGTCCAGAACGGGTATTGACCGTTGAACCAATCGATGAAGTCAACATACGGGCGTGACGGGTGAGCCTTGCTAGAGTGGATTTATCACATGACAAGGCATACTAGATGATTGGCTCGTAGATCACAGCTATCGTGGAATAGGCTAGTGCTCACGAATACTTGCTGAGAGTACATCGTACGCGGAAGAATTAGGAAGTGTATCTAATCTATTCCATTGGTTGAACGATCAATAATTATCGTGGTTGACGCTAATGCGTACGAACACTTTCTCATGCGACCAAGTACTAGAGGTAGGGGTGTCGCCACAGTGGGCTTTACCGTAAGCATGATAAGGTAGATCATCCTATACTAGCTCAAAGAGTGTCTTACCGTTCAACCTAGAAAAGGGTAATTCAGTGAAATGGATCTGATAGTCACACGTACAATGTCTTGCCGCAGTGACAAAAAGTTGAGGTGTGCAGGCATGGACTGACCGTGTATGACATAGGGTGCAGTGTACTTCAAGTCGGTGGCACTCACAGTGGAGCAGGCACTATCCGCCCGGCTGGCCCGTGCATGCAGAATTATTGACGATGAGCTCATTCGGGGCGCGAGCTTTCCGACGCCCCCCAAAAAAGTTTCTGTCGCGACGCGTTGTGAGTTACAGGGTGCTTATGGTGTTGTGGTGCATGGGTGTCTCGCATACCTGCCTATACTGTGACCGGTAGCAATCTGATCTCTGGTCTCCTACAATTGCTGGCCATGTCCACTCACAAAAGGAAACCATCGAAGCCAACCGTGCCTGAAGTCCCTCATGGCTACGAGTTTGGCGGCCCTGTTGGAGCATTTGGCATTACCTTCGGCCTGCCTCTTCTCGTCTACGCAACTGTCTTCTTCTGCAACGATGTCCGCGGCTGTCCACCTCCAGCTCTACTCCATCCCAGCACTCTCACCTGGTCCAAGCTAAAAGCCCAGACGCCGTGGCCGGAAAACGGCCTGAAGAGCATCTACTCAACCAATGCCACTCTCTGGGTCTCGGCCTACTACTTCTTCTCGCTCTTCCTACAGCTGGTCCTTCCGGGTGAACATGTCGAGGGTCTACAGCTGAACTGCGGCGGACGGCACACCTACAAGTTCAATGCCTTCAATAGCGCTGTCATTACCCTTGCAGGTCTAGCCTTCGGCACCCTCCTCTATGGTAGCAGCTGGATAGTATGGACATACATCTGGGACAACCTCGTCCAGATCGTCACCGCCAACATGTTAGTCGCTACCAGTACCGCTGTCTTCGTCTATCTTCGCTCCTTCTCCGTTCCTCACCCTGGGCAACCAAATCCCGAGCATCGCGAACTGGCAAAAGGAGGACACACCGGCCACATGCTCTACGACTTCTTCATTGGTCGTGAGCTAAACCCACGTTTTACTTTTCCCAGGTGGATGCCTGTCGCAGGCGGTCAGGTCCTCGACATCAAGGTCTTCAATGAGATGCGACCCGGTCTGCTAGGATGGATCATTCTCGACCTTGCATTCATTGCGAAACAATACCGCATGCATGGCTTCGTCAGCGATAGCATCCTTCTGATCACTGCCTTCCAGACCTTGTACGTCATCGATGCACTTTACATGGAGTACGCAATCACAAGCACCATGGACATCACGGCAGATGGCTTCGGCTACATGCTCAGTTTCGGCGATCTTGTCTGGCTTCCGTTTGTGTACAGTCTTCAGGCCCGCTATCTAGCTGTCTATCCTCTGCAGCTCGGCTGGTTGGGAGTCGGAGGTGTTCTCGCTGTCCAAGCAGCCGGTTACTACCTTTTCCGCGCTGCTAATAATGAGAAAAACAGGTTTAGACAAGATCCTAACGATCCAAGGGTCAGGCACTTGGAGTACATCGAGACGGCCTCCGGCTCCAAGCTTCTGACGAGTGGCTGGTGGGGAACAGCCCGCCACATCAATTACCTGGGTGACTGGATCATGTCCTTCAGCTACTGTCTGCCAACCGGCGTTGCCGGCTACGTCGTCCACCACTACACCAATCCTGTCACAGGTACCGTGCATACTGAAGTTGAACAAGGCGAGGCGAGAGGCTGGGGTATGATCTTTACATACTTCTATATCGTGTATTTTGGTGTATTGCTGGTGCATCGCGAGATGAGAGATGAGGAGAAGTGCAGAAGGAAGTATGGCAAGGACTGGGACAGATATTGTGAGAAGGCCAGATGGAGGATCGTCCCGGGCATCTACTAGGAGTTTGTTACCGAAGATGAGCTGATGGCAGTGAGTCAAACTCCTGGCGTCGAGTTGTTCGTGCGGATCATCCTGGAACCACAGTCATAGAAACTCGGAAATATGTTCATATAGCTAGCCTCCGAGTTCTTCATGCATTAGGCCCATCCATCTGGTCCGGGCTCAATAGGATACGCGGGACTAGCATCCTGCCAAGCATATCATTCATGACCCAGAGCATCTGGTAGCAATTCTACTGACTTCTACCTCTCGATCTTATTCTCTCGAAAGAGCCCAGACCCGTCACCAAGCAAACTGTTGTCGACAAGCCCTTCGTAACCTCTGAGTGAGGCGAATGACCGCGAAGGCATGTCGCATAGGGCTGGTGAGAGATTGTCGCGTCGTCATTGTTCACGAACGTCTTCCAGGTCCGTCATACAGCTCGAAGGCTAAGTTCCAAGCTCACGGCGCGTCAAGTCTCGTCCATTTCTTATTGCTTGTCATCACCTACCTTCAGCCGTGCCTCTAGAGTCAGTGGCCTTCTTCTCCTGCACCTCCGGCTTCTCTTCCTCCTCCAAAACCTCCACGACGTCTAGAGCCGGCCACCGCTCCCTCGTCATGTGCGCCAGATACTTGATTCCCCACTCTTCGCAAGCGCGATGGCCGACGCAGAAGGCCGGCATGCCCACTGCTCGCGCACCCTCGAGTCCGGGCTCCCGTGCGGCGCCCGTGAGATACAGTACGCGCGAACCGACGGGGTCAGAGGATGATGGGAGTAGCGCCTCGGCTGTACGAGTTACACGCTCGACTTCTTCTGCGTGGAAGGCGTTCATAATTGCTATGACGTCGGTTGCGCCTGATGTCACTTCAGATCCATCTTCAGCAGGTTGCTGCTCGTACAGCTCGCCAGCACCGTCAAACTCGTGTCGGATCAGAGCTGTGACCGCCGCAAGCGTCGTTGGTACCTTCAGCTTCCCGACAAGCCCTATCATCCGGTCCGGGTCGCCCTTGTATCCCTGGATACACCTGGCGCCATCGACGTCTACGTTGAGACGCGCGGCGAGCGCGACGTTCCATCCAACCGTTAGGCGAGCGTCGAAGCTCACGTGACTCGCGAGGACTAATGCGCCGCGTGGGACGGCCCTTCGGTCTAACGACCACGGACGATGGAGGAAACACACTGCGCTGGCGTGGGCGTTGACATCGCTTGGAACCTGAGCATGGGTGTGGACTGGGCGGGCGTGGAAGGCAGAGTATATGCCTGACGTGGGTGTTATGCTGAATATTACCCTCAAGGCTAGATTGCGCGTCGGAGAATAGGCTGGATGACGCGGAGTGTGGTAAAGGAAGGACACGTCGGACTTGGTGACTGTGATTACAGTGCCATCCATTTTCGTGATTGTGGTCGTTGCGGGAGCTTGCGCTGGAAGGAAAGTTTGGAGGAACGTTGTGAGTTCTGCATGACTTGGGAGCGCGCGGTGCAAGTGTACTTGTGGAGGAGGCATAAGAGGGAAGGATGACGGTCTTTAGATGGCTCACTATGAGACGACCATGCTTAACTGGATAGATCTGTCCGCTCGACTGACATACGGTTATACTAGAGAGCGGCTACCGTGACCTAATGAGACACAGTATCGTAGAGAGGTCTGGGGAGCCCTTGAGGTGGCTGTCGTTCCGGTGCGTCATAGACCAAAAGACGGATTGGTAGGGCTGATCATATGAGCCAACCCCGCATTGTATGCCAGTGTGAAATGAGATGTGGTGCAATAAGGCTCAAGGTAGGGCTTCGGGGGGGAGGGGGCCGAGCCTACCTATGCACACGACTTCGCCGAATGCAGCTTCTAGAATCTTCTGTAGAGAATTTCTCTCTCCCACTCTGTCAGGTGTTCGCCGGTGACAACCTTGACGACCCTGGATGGTACAACAGTCATGTATCGTCGCCGTTTGTGACAGCCAACATCGTGCACGGCAGTCGCTAGATGAAATGGTCGTCAATATTATGAGCATGAGACACAGGGTGAGGTGGCGAAGTGCTACTCGGTGCAGCTTCTCTGCACAGTACGGTTAACATTCAACGCAGGCCACCGGGTGCTGACAGCATCTGTCATGCCAGGTCAGATGCGATATGACGATTGAATCCCTGGTTGTTTTGCAATTGGAACGCGAGAGCCGCAACCTGAAACACGCATTTCGTGTCACAAATGACGCAAGGCTCTGCCACTTTGCAAGCCTGGGAATCGTGAAACTCCTTGATGACTGCATTCGGAGGACCCATATTGAGTCGAAAATGATGGGCAAATTGTGTGATCCAAACATGATAAGAAGGGCACAGACGGAACAAGATATTGGCTTAGCCGAAATTGTCATGCTCGTGGTTACAGCGAATGCGTAGGGAAGATCTTCTGTTGTCCTCCACACTCTTGTGCAACACATGCCGGCATCTTCTGATATGTGTGGCTCGGGCCGATAGGGGGTTTTGTAGCATAAAGACCCGGTCCATTGTTAACGATGTGAGGAATGGAAACGCAGCGACCAACACACCTGCCCTTCGTGATTGTGCGCTTTAGAAGGCCCCAGGCCTCAAGCCTGCTTTACAGCTGTGCCTGCCTCGTGATACTCAGTATGATACTTACTCAGTCCAGCAAGGTAGCTACTCGTCACGTGGGGGAACAAGCTTGCTCTGCTCCTGCCTACTCTGCCTTGCTGAGCCGAGGTCAAGACCGAGCTAACCAGGTGATCTCGTATACTCATCCGAGTGCCCAATGCATTCCTTAGAGATTGTGCCATCTTGCTCTGAATCCTGCTTTGGTCCATACCGCTTCTATCTTGCTTGGCTGTGCCATCGACGTTGTTGAGCAAATACAATGTCTTGTGTAGCGCGTCTTGACGTTGTTCTTGGAGAGTGTTCTGGCCACGAGCAACATAAATGATGGCTTCACCCCTGCCTCATAAGATAGGTCACTGTAACTCAGCTTAGATCAAAACACCGAGGGGTGCCTCAATTGCCTTGAAGTTGTCTTAGCTCTGCACACCGGTGCTCAACAACAGTCAAAGTCAGTGTTCGTAGCTACTCAAGCTTCTGCCGTCGACGAGTCCCTCCTCAGCTTCCTGAGTATGAGAGCCAGATCGCACCGATCGCCGAGTGTGGAGAGTGATACGGGAGGTCTGTTTTTGCTTGACCACAAAACGCGAATGGATAACTGACCATTCGAGCAGCGGAGGAGCAGACAACCCTACCTTTTCGACCCGACTCGAAGGTGACACGCTCTCCTTCGTCGGTGTTTCGGGAAGAGACACCTTTCCGCGGTAGCCATCTCGATGTACTCCAAGATATTGAGTCGGAGATTCAGAGAGCTGAGCACAAGCGAGCTGCAGCGGAAAGTAGGAAAAGACAGGCCATGCTCATGCTCGAAGAAGCTGAAGCGATGGACAGAGAAGCGGCTGATGAACGACGAAGCGCATGCAACAGGCGAGTCGAGATGCTGGAGAGATTGCGAGCTCAGGCAGTCGAAGATTCACAGGGCGGCGGCGACTTCAATCCACAGCCCTTGCCGCGACCAGGCGTTCAGACCCATCAACAGCCACCAATCATCATTGACCGTACAGATGACGACCTGGAAACATTGACAACTAAGTCTCGTCGGGCGAGCTCCGCCATGAGTCCAACGAACAGACCAAGACGATCCAGCTCCTCGGCAGGCTCCGTACAGACTACATCCGGTAACAGAAGTAGCAAGAAGGCAAAGCTTAGGGGTGGAGGTTTGGATTATGATGTATTGGAGCTGCATCGCCGAGTACGGCCGAAGACGATCTGGGGAGGGCCTGCTTGGGCTTGATGATGTTGCTTGCATCTCGTGTACGTGGAAAGAATTAGATCTGTGCTTGGTCTTATGTATTAGCGATTCTATATGATCAGATTCACTCATCAGTGTGCCAGCGGTACATCTCGAGGCTCTTGGCCTTTCTCCGACGACATCATCACGTACCTCGTACTCATCTAGCTGAAGCCCATGGTACGCTTCGGCTCGTATAATTCGTCTATGGATTTGACCTCTTCATCGCTCAACTTGAAGTGAATAGCCTCGATAGCTTCATCGACCCTCTTCTCACTGCTCAACCCAACAATGGGCGAAGTAATGAAAGGCTTACTTAGCGACCATGCCATCGCAACTATAGCCATGGTCGTCCCTCTAGCCTTTGCAATTTCCTGAATTTTTTCGTTGGTTTTCTTGTCAGCGTCGGACCATGGTACTCCCATCATCCCCTCCTTCATCAAGTCCCCTCGGGTTGTATCGTTAAAAGCCTCGACGGGTCTCGTCAAGAAACCCATGGCCACTTTTTATGAGTTAGTAAAGCTGTAGAATCGACATTGCTACAAAGGGGCTTCAAAGACACAGGAAGTCCCCACAATCGACTAATATGCATTCTGCAATGCTTCCAGCGTCGATGAGTTGACAGGCGCTCACTGCAAACTCAGACTGTGTGGGAACTTTGGGTGGGAAAGGCACTCACCAGGACTCCAAGGAATCAGACCCATGCCGAACTTGGCACATGCTGGATACATTTCCTTCTCTTCCTCTCGATACACAGCGTTGTGTAGACTTTGCATGGTCACAAACTCCGTCCAGCCGTTCATACGAGCGGTGTACTGCATTTCTGTAGCGTGGGTAAGCAAGTTGCACGTCCAGTAAAGCTCCATGGTTCGAGAATCAAGCCAACTTACCGAGGAGCTGGTGTGCCCACATAGAGGACGCTCCGATATATCGAACCTTCCCACTCTGGACCACATCGTGCAGCGCTTTCATGGTCTCCTTGATCGGAGTCCTGGGATCGAATCTGTGGATTTGCAAGAGGTCAATATATTCCAGGTCGAGGCGTTTGAGGCTTGCATCGACCGCATCGAAGATATGCTTTCTGCTCAGACCAAATGAGTTTGCGTAGCCGTTATTTTCCCTCTCCTCAGGACTCATCAACATAGCATCTTCGCCACCTCGACCCACGGCAACGAAGAGTTTGGTGGCAACAATGATGTTTTCTCGTCGCCAGTTGTACTTTTTGATTGCCTTGCCCAGGATCTCCTCAGACACTCCATTCGAGTAAATATTTGCTGTGTCGTAAAAGTTTAGATTTTTCTCATAGCAGTAGTTCAACAGAGGTAAAGCCTTGTCTTCTGGGATCGTCCACTTCCACCTGTCATACTCAGGCTGTCCGTACGACATGCAACCAACACATATACGAGACACTCTCATGCCGGTCTCGCCTAGGTTAACGAACTGCATCATCTTCTCTGACATTGTGTTGACGTGGATCTGGTGTTTCTCTAATCCCGATGAAAGAAGACTTCAAGCTCTTCATGAAGGTCTAACGGTCAAGGTTGGTAGGAGGGGCAGCAATAGATGTCCGACATCGTCATCTCGAGCTTGGAGTTCAGCTCCAACATGCCGGACATTAGTATGGTAAGTCCGCATGATCAACCTACATTGTTTGCAGCGTTCAAGGTAATCGGCTCGGTGCTCAAATCTAGGACCGAGCCGTGCTGCGTTAGGCTCCTTAGCCGGTCTCGGTCGGTCGATAATCAGACGAGCAAAAGCATCTATTCATGAAGCGTTGCCCCTCAATTTGATGTTGCAACGGACCTTCAATAATAGCACGGATACGAGATGGCAGATTCGACACCGCAAAGTGCGCCTCGAGATGGTTACCGAGCAGAGTGGCTCGCGGTATGAGAGCAAACACGATGATCGACCAGGTAGGAACTGACACGACACTAGCTCGAAGACGCCTCAGGTGGACGCATTCAGCCGATAGGAGATTTCGACGTTGATTGTCCGGCCTACAACGACGCATTTCATATGCTGGCTAAACAATGGCCATCGTTAGACGATGAATTAGAGATATGTGTGTGCCACAGTCTACCTCCTAATCACCGTTTAACAGTGTTTGGTAGTAAACGAGCAAACCGACGAATCATGCAACAACACCAGTGTGCGAATATACAAACCAAAAGCTCATACAGGGGCGCCTCTCCCGTTAATCATATACTTCCATGGAGGTGGCTTCTTTGCCGGTACACTTGACACCGAAGATGCCCAGTGTCGCTACTTCGCCGCGAAGACGCCATGCATGGTTATAAGTGTCGACTACGCGAAAATCGTCCAGCCTGGTGTCAACCTCGACAAGATAATCAACCATTATGGAGTGCCAGCTGTGCCTTGGTGTCGCAAGCGTGCTAAAGAACTCGGTGCAGATCCTTCGAAGACGTTCCTGTGTGGTGGGAGTGCGGGCGCCATGTTATCCGCGGACGTTGCATATCATTATATGGAGAAAGGAGACACTTCCTCAGTGACAGGTTTGATCCTGTTATTCCTTGTCGCCTTCCCATATACTTATGGGGAGAATGGGAAGCACAGAGAAGGCTACACGTCCTGGGAAGAGAATGGCCATTCGCAGGTACCCATTGTTACTAGGCCTTTGGTCGAAATTGTCTGGCGTGAGTACCTTGTGCAGTTGAGTGCCATGAATGTAGCTAACAAGTGCAGCGCATTTTGAGGCCGATTTCGAAAACCCAAGACACTTCCCTGGTCTCGCCGATGATCTTTCGAAATGGCCGCCTACGTACTTTGTCTGTGCGGAGAAGGACTGCTTCAGAGATGATGCCACAGTGTTAGACAGGCGGTTGAAGCAGAGCGGTGTGGCGTCGAAGTTGGATTATTACAAAGGACTGCCGCACTATTTCCACAGTAAGTGGTCTGCTTTTAACTATGGTAATGGATCTATCGATGCTAATGAATGTCCAGTGTTTCCAAGTCTCGACGTAGCTCACGAGATGTTGGCGGCGTCTGTTGAAGGTGTCCGCTTCCTCCTCAGCAATCAACGTCCACTCTGAGTCCAGCTCCATAAACAGTTGTGGCTTCAAATGTGTTTCGAGCGATGTGCTATGCTGGCCAAGCATTTGCGGTGTCCCATCAGACCTCCGGGGCAATGTCATTCTGTCAATCAAGGATCTGCTCATGTCGCCCTCTTTGTCTCCTCGAGAACCAGTTCTCTATACTCAGGCTGCCACATCTGTGCTGTGATCCACTCTTCGAGCTCGCTATCATTATCAAGTGGCACATCCTTCACACCAAGTAGATCGTCCTTGGCAGCTTGTCGTATGACTCCTTTCGCAATTTTCACACTAACATCTCGCGCTGCCCCAACCCCGGGACACAATCCTTTCGTTGAGTCGTTTTGTTTGACAGCTGGCGCCTCCCCAGCCAGTTGCGCCACCGCCGCGACAAGCATCTCATCTGTGAGCTTTTTAACTCGGCCAAGGACACAGCCGAGTCCAATGCCGGGGAAACAGACACTATTATTACATTCTGCCACTTCGTGTTTCGTACCGTTGTGCTCGACTGGTGGGAATGGTGAACCTGTTGCAACCAATGCCTTGCCATCTGTCCATTTGAAGAGATCCTCTGGTTGTGCTTCGTGGAGCTTTGTCGGATTGGAGAGAGGGAATATGATGGGTCGCTCTACGTGCTTCGCCATCTCGCGGACCGCATCCTCAGTAAATGCACCCGGTACAGTCGAAGTTCCGATGAGAACGTGTGGCTTAATTTTGCTGATCATAGTTTTGAGGTCCTTGAGCTCATCTTCTGACTCTGACCATTTTGACGCTGGATGCGCGAATGGCTTTTGCGCGATAGACAGCGTATCATCATTGTCGAGAAGGAGGCCTTGTTTGTCTATAAGGTACATTTGCTTCTTTGCCTCTTCTTTGGAGATCCCGGCGTCAGTGGATATGGCTGCTGATATCTGCTCGGCGATACCTGTTCCGGCACTACCTGCACCGAAAGAGATGACTCGCAGGTCGCCCAGTTTGATGTTGCTCAGCTTAGCAGCAGCCATGATGGATGCCAACGTGACGCAGCCAGTCCCTTGAACGTCGTCATTGAAGACAGCGTACTGCTGACGGTATTTATCTAGGAGGCGCCGTGCGTTATGGACACCAAAGTCCTCGAAATGTACATAGGCTCGTGGAAAGAGTTTTTTCGCGGAGGTGATGAATTTTTCGACAAAATCGTCGTACTTCTGTCCTCTTACCCGTTCGTGTTTGTATCCGAGATACAAGTCATCGTCGAGCAGCTTCTTGTTGTTCGTGCCAGTGTCGAGACCCACAGCGAGGGTTCTATCTGGGTGGATACCAGCACAGATGGTCGTTATGGCAAGCTTCGCGACACTTATGAGGATTCCCCCAACACCTTGATCTCCTATGCCCAGAATCTGCTCACCATCGGTAACGACAATGTAGTCAATACCGCCATCGTCAGTGTTCGGAACGACAAACTTGCGAAGGCGGTCTTCGACTTCGTCAGGATAGGATATTGGCAGAAAGCATCCATCTGGCCGTCGGAATACTCTGGAATAGTTCGAAATAGCTGCGGCTTCAGTTGGAGTATAAATGATACTAAACATCTCCTCCAGATGGTCATGAATGAGGCGATAGTACAAAACCGTATTCTGTTCTGCCATGGAGGTCATGAAGGTGTTCTTCTCGAGGTCTGTTTCGAATGTTGAATATTGCTCATATGCACGAGCAACTTGGTTCTCCAGATTCTGGTGGTTGGTCGGTAGCATGCCATGGAGGTCAAGCCGATGCCTCTCTTTGGGCGAAAATGACGTGCCTTTGTTGTAGAAGCTGTTGTTTAACAGCGCGCTTCCAGTGTAAGGTACCTTGATGGGTCCCTTGTCGGCCAGCGGAAGGTGATCGTACTTGCCCATGACGGAGGTGTTGGAAGAGAAGTTATTAAGCCGAGAGCTTTGTGAAGCGGGACTAGGGGGTCTGGCGAAGCAACCGAGTCGTGATATGTGCTTCGATGGTGGCAGAAAGTTCTTAGTAAACATGTTTGAAGAGCTTTAGTTGTTGAGGAAGACTATATACGTGTGTTGCTTCCGAAAGATAGCACTGCGTCACTCACCGACCAATGACGAAAAAATCCCCGGTGCAGCCTATCTCGAATTCAACATGCTTTACTGGTTACCACCAGTAGGTCAAGGCAGTGAAATGCGCGAGATAAGGGTCTACGGGCGGGATTTGGGCGGGTGACGTTTGGTGTACTTGAACAGTATACTTTGGAAACGACGGGAGGTTTCGTACGCATTAGCGTACCCCATGATCTGTGGACCAATAGAATAGTATGCTTTGTGCGGTTAGAAGCTCATATGGACAAGGCTGACTCCGGATCAGTGAGAATTCATTCTATGCAATTCGAACGATCAATACCTCTCGTAGCACGCTAATGCGTACGAACACTTCCGACATTTCCCGAGTTTTCGTGTCGTGAGTCGGATGGCCGGGATTCAACACCCCTAGAAGAAAGTACATCACAGTACATCACTTCGCGTGGTTTACCGGTTTCAGTTTGCCTTGTTTGATCAGATCGTCAACCTTGGGCGGAAGGACCAGGGTACTTCTGTCGTTCCTTCGGAAAAAGTCGGCCACAACCATGGCTGTCTTTTCTGGTTGATCCTCATGCACGAAATGACCAGCCTCCGGGAAGACTTGCAACTGATACTTTCCTTGCATTTGCCCAATCATGAGCTCTTTGTCAAGTCGGTCTGTACCTGCGAGTATGAGTAATTTGCCAGCACCAGGCACTGACAGGAATTTCGCAGAAAGGCCAGTAAACCAGTTCTCCCAAAAGGGTTTCGTGGCAGACAGATCTGTTCGCCAAGTAAATGGTGCAGCGTCGTTGGCACCTTCTTGTACGAGTAAAGGAGGCACAGAGATACGGGCAGAACTGGTATTCCTGAGTGTTCTTGACCGGATGTGCCATTCAATGCCGCTAGCAACCGAAGTGAACGACTTGGGTCTGGTCGAAAGGTACTGTTCCATGCTTTGCAGTGCGTCTATGGCCGACCCTTCCACAACATCGAGTACACCATAGCCAAGCACAGAGTTTGAAAGCAGTTTTCTCTGGGCCAATTCTGTGACTACAGCCCCTCCAAGAGAGTGACCTAGTAGCACGATGGGTGGCAATTTTAGCCATGCGAACTTGGTCGATGTTGCATTGATTACGAATGCTAAGTCGGCAGCCAGTGTCTCCAAGCTCAGATCGAGCTCGCTGGTCGTGGTCGTGGTCTGACCATGTCCACGACAATCCGGGGCCAGGAAGCCGGCTTCTGGAAGTATAGCTTTTAAAGCTGAGGTCAAGAGAGCGAACGAAAGACCCGATGCGCCGGCTCCATGATGGAAGCAAAACAGTGGTGCTCCTGCAGTCGCCGGCGGCGTAAAGTAGGCATGAGATCGTACATCATCCCCATCCAAGAAGAGCTCCTGCTCGAAGAAGTTCTGCCATGGTAAAGGCTCGTATTGCGTCGTGGGCCGCCTCACGGATGGTTTCTCGAATAAACGCTGGTCTGCGGAGGCAGTGATAGTCCCAGTTGAAGAAGTTGAAGAGGAGGAACCGTTTTTCGACAGTGGTAGATGCTCTTCATTTGCCGCGTCTTCTTCGGCCTCATCGAAGACGGCGGAGGGCGGTGGTAGATTCTGCAGATGGGCTTTAGCGAAAGATCTCTGCAAGGCGCTCATGGTCAGGAAGGGCTTATGGTTGATGGTCGATAGGCGCGAATAATTGGACCATCGTCGAAGCCGCTGAAGTGGTGGACTGCCACTGCAGCGCAATGGCTGGAAGGGGCTTTGGGCTAACTATGCCAAGCAAAACTGCAAGCATGCCTAACTAGCGCCTTCGCCCGCTACCATGCGACAAGAGTCCAAAGGACGTGTGAAAGCAGATACGATGTCAAGGAATGTTCAGTTCTTGCATATTCTCTTTGTGGGAATAACACGTGCCCTGATATGTAGAGTTGTAGCTTGCATGACAGTGTGGTGTTCGTGGCCCAGCATGGTGGCTTTGCACAGATCCAGGAAAAAACATGCTGATCGGGGTAGCCGATGACGGTCGCCTGTGGTTAGTGGCAGTGTGACAGGGAGCGGCCCTGCAAGCTCTGCCAGCCAGAGCTTGCTAGACCAAACCATACGTCACCAACCATGATTTGGTGAGCTCATGCTCGACTCCTCTTCTGCCAACTCGAACACTGCGGAAGAAGGACCCTGGTTGTCATGCCTATCACCCAAGCTGCATAGAATTTACGCAGTTGATCTTGAGCTCTAGACGTGTCTCTGTCGCCGTGTCACGAGTCGCAGCCACACACGGTTCGAAACGACTTTTACCACTTCTTCGACTCATTGCCTTCGACTTCTTCTGTGTTCGTGTTCATCACTGCTGCTTCGACCGACACCTGCAGCCGACTCGCCGACAGTGCAAAAGCTTCTTTGACCACCGCTCATCGCGATGGTATCCCTTTGGGGCAGCAAGAAGAATGGAGGAGACGATCAGGACGAGAACGAGGATGGCCAGAGACCTAACACCTCTTCCTCTTTGACAAGAGATAGAGATACACCCAGACAATCAGAAGACACGAACGAGAGGTCGAGACTGCTACCACCGCAGCAACAGCAACAGCCGCCGCCAAGAAGACCAGGCTACCTCAGTCCCGACGATCCAGCAGTTTCGCCGTACAACCTCTGGAGTGTTCGCGCTCTGAGATGGTTCGAACTCATCTTCCTTGTTGTCACCTTCTTATGGTGGGTACTGCTACTGGTCTCGATATTCGTCAGCCCTCCCAAGTTCAACTCGAGAGGCTCAGGCTTCTTTGACTTCGCCTTCACAACGTTGACCATCGGTAACCTGCTGGTCGGCCTGATCTTCTTCGCCGTGCCCTCATCCGCTATGAGCATTTTGAGCATGGCCACCTCGGTGCTCCTGCTAATTGACATGATTATCATTCTCGCAGTACCTCAGATTCGAGTTGAAGAAGGCTGGGTTGGCATCGCTTCTGTCGTCTGGGCAGCACTCATCGGCTTCTACAACGTCCTCACCAATCGTACAGTCAAATGGGGCAAGGCAGAGGAGGAAGAAAGATTGACTGGTCGACAGGAGACACGAAGGACGCTGAAAGAATGGTTGGCTATCATGGTCGCCACAATCATAATGGTCGTTTTTGTGATCATTGTGGTCCTAATGACCGCCACGCTGGTCCTCCGCTCGCGAGATGCCACAGTGGAACTTCCAGGAGAGAGGATTCTGGTCGATGGTGACAAATACGCTGTCCATGTCGCATGCGTTGGCAACCAGACATATAACGAAGACGGTTCACCAAAACCAACTGTCCTTCTTGAGGGTGGCTACATGCCTGTGGAGTACACTTTCGAGGATTGGGTCTACGACGCAAGACAGAACGGAACCATCGACAGATACTGCTGGTGGGACCGACCGGGCATTGCTTTCTCCGAGAATGCCCCATCACCTCACTCCGGTGGTATGTCTGCCAATGCTCTGACCGAAGCCCTTGCCATTAAAGGAGAGGAAGGACCGTTCATCTTGGTCGGTGCAGGCATTGGAGGTATTTACAGCAGAATCTTCTCCGCTCGCAACGTGCGAAACATCGTTGGTAAGCTTATTTCGTTCTGTGCAAAAAGTCCCGAGCTAACATGACCTAGGCATCATGCAAATTGACGCCCTTCACGAAGACTTACTGCATAGAGTCTCAGACCCTGGCCACGGCTTTATCCTCTGGGGACGGGGTGTTATTTCTCCTTTGGGCTTGGACAGGCTTTTTGGCACTCTCTTCAAGGGACGAAAGAAGGAGGACCGTGTGTATGGTAAGACGTCCTACCAAGGCGGCAAGTTCATCAAGAACAAGTTGCAAGAGAACCTGGTTGCGGATTCTCTCACCAAGAGCGAGGTACACTCTGCGCGAAACATTCAGCAGCCAGACGTGCCGCTTGTGGTCATCTCCAGTGGAAGACACATGAAGACCGACAGTGATTGGGAAAAGAAACAAGAGGACTTGACCAAGATCACAGACAACCTTTTGGCCTGGGAGGTGGTCGGAAAGGCACCTCCAGAGGAGGTCTGGAAGGTTAAGGAGGGCCGAGACACGCTCGAGCACTGGCTTGGCAAGCTCTACAACTACGGAATGAAGCCAAAGAGCCAAGAGCAGGAGTAGGGGGTGTATCTCACAATATGTCTGAGGTACGGCAGTAGTAGCATCTGAGCCGACTCATGACTCGGCTGCTACTTATGCAAAAGTATTTTGAACTGGGCGCAAAACGGGCATACCAGCTGGCACAGAGCACACAATACAGCTTACGTTGGATCATTCACATTTTGTAGCGCGAACTAATCCAAGGATCTTGTCTCATCTGCATCGTAATGAATGTATCTCTCTTGATGATCTTTATGGTTCGTGAGACACAAGCAATCGGCATCCGGCGAGTCTCAAAAATCCTCGACGCCTATACATTCGGAAGCACATCAACATCTAAAGCCCTGGCTGGTGCTTATGGTCTCTCCTTGCAACTACAGTACCGGGTGGGTAAGCGGGTGAGCACGGCAAGCTCCCCGTTTGACGGCCAGACCTGTTTCGAACCATGCCTCCCGCGCGAATGGATTGCTCGTTGACCGTCGACCACGTTCTATATCCGACCGGTCGATCGCCGCCGCGCCAAGAACGGTCGAAGGCGACGAACGTAATCATCCAGCCAGCTCTCTGGCACTGCGTGCGGATTCCGAGCCGCGGCCCCACAAAGCCGGAGCCGTCGAGATAAAGGGGTGGGGTGCTGTGTGTCTCTGAGATGCGCCCCTGGGTCTATTGCGGTGATTGATTGTCGCGTCGCACTGCGCGGTGTGCGACTAGAGCGCTACTGCGGGACGAGCAGCGTCTTCCATCTCTGGCTGGCTATATCGCGTCCCAGCGTGGCGTGGCGTGGCGTGGCGTAGCGTACCCCGCGTGGAAAGACGATGGGTATGCCATTAGCGATGCACCGCTCGGCTGGCCCGACTGGCACTTGCTGGTGGCGCACCACGGGGAATGGAATCGACGAGGATGTACAACCAAGAACTGCTTCTTTGCTGGCCGGTATGTGAGAGAGCGAGAGGGCTGAGTAAGGACAGGGAGCAAAGCAGGACATGGTTGGGTGCACCTCACCGAAGAACAAGAGAACAAGAACCAGGAAGGAACGAGACCGTTCTCAAAGAACCGCGAAGGACGCAGCATAAGCGTCACAGCGCCAAGACAGATGAAGGTTGCGAGCTGCACTACGTCAGGCATACAGACAGCTCCCTGGCCAAACCACAGTTGCATTCCCTCACCTGCACCCCCACCCTCAGTCCCCCACCCTCCCGCCTCCCGCCAACATCGGCCTCGCAGGGTCCCAAGGGCCAATAACGACATTCTTGTACCTCTGCAAACTGATCAAACACCACGCACACCCGCCCATAACAGCCACGGTCCCTGTCCCGCCCACCAACACGCCAACCATGCTCCTGGCAAACACATGCACGACCCAGCTCAAGCAGAACCCGCAGTCGCCGTAGGTGTGCGTGTAGGATTGCGACAGGATGAGGCCGAGACCGGCGCTGGCCATGAGGACGAGGGCGACGGTGAGAGACGTGTGCAGACGGAACGAGCGGGACCTGAGGTGGCGGCGGAAAAGGGGGAAGAGGCCGAAGAGTTGGATTGAGAAGAGCGTGAGGGAGAAGACGGAGGTTGTGGTTGGAAGGCGGGAGGCGAGGACGGTGGAGGCCATGACGGCGGCATTGGTCGATAGGGAGGACGGATAGGTGTTTTGAAGGGGCACGGCGGTCGTGGCCGGGGTGGGCGATGTGATGGGCGCGAGCGGCGCCATTGAGGCTGTGCGGGTGTCTGTCTGTGCCAGTGGAGTATGAGAAGGAGCTGTAGTCAATGTTGTGAGGGAGGCTTGGGAGGCTTTAGCGTGGAGAATCCCGTTCGCGTGGGTTGTGGCGGGTGGAGTCGGCGATGTGCTCGCGCTTCGAGGGGAGATGCTCGAAGGTACGTATTGGCTGCCGTAGTCGAAGAAGAAGATGTTGATGATGAGGAGCCAGGTTGCGAGGGCCCAGATGCTGTCACTTGAGGTTGATTTGGTAAGGGATTTGAGGATTGGGCTGAGGCCAAGCAGCGCGAAGTAGATCAGCAGGGCCGATTTGAAGGTTTTGAGGCGTGCTTGGTTGCGGGGTGATACAGTTGGGGGTAGTGTGGTAGGGGACTGAGGAATGTATTTGTGCGATGCGGTGCTTGGACGAGACTTGTGGGAGAAGCCACGAATTGAGGCACTTCCGTTGGCCAGCTGGTGGCGGCGGATGTCATCGAGGTTTGGCATCGAGTCCCGCTCGGCTAGAGGCTCGATGGGGGAAATGGAGAGCAAAGATGATTTCGAAAGGGATGGACCATGATGGCTCTTGCTTTGCTGCTCTGCATTCTTGGCGGCTAGGTTCGAGGTCGACAGGCTCAGGCCGATGCCTCTCTTGATGGGGCCGTTGACGTGGCCGTTTCCGTTCATGGTCGGTAAGCGGCCAGACCCATTTGACGAGCTCGTGCTTGCCTTGTCATCCACTGGCGGTGGGATGGATTTGTAGGCATGCGCGTTGATGCCGGGCGCGCTGCTCGGCTCGTGAGGAGACTCTGTGTGCGAGTCTGCAGCTGACTCCTCCTCGCATTTCCACTGATCCCACATGACCCAGCCAACGACGGTCGCGATGGTGCCACATACTACAACAGCAACAGGACTCAAGCGGTCCTGATAGATACCAGCGTAAGCAGAAACAAAGACGACCATGGAACACACATGCTGCACAATGACCATGGAGTCGCCGACCAGCGGCCAGAAGTCGTATGGCCTCAGCCTTGGGTTCCACTGTAGATGGTCGAGGAAGGTGGCAGGGTCGGTGTAGTTGTCGGGGTAGCCACGTTGCTTGACCCATAGCAGTTTCTTCCAGACATGCGGCTTATGTCTCTTCCGAGCTGCACGGGCGGCACGTCTCTCCTGCTCTAGCCGTGCCGCTACGGGTGGAATGGCTGGCGGCTTGCGCAGGGATGCTACAGCGGGCCGTAGAGCAGCTGCTGCGGCTCTGGCTGCTAATGTGGATGAGGATGAGGAGATGCCGCTGCCATCGAGGGATGCGATTGGACGCAAGCGCGGAGGAGTGAGTGCATCTTCGGGCGCGAGGCGGGTGGGGTCCGGCGACTGGGGTAGTTGGAAAGAGGGTCGAATGCGGTTGGGGTGGGTCTCTACCGGCACTGGGGGAGGGATGGGAGAAGGCGTCGCCGTCGGGGTGTCAGTCGGGGATGACAACGATTCCGCTGGCCCTGCAGGGGTGGTTGGCGGCGCCATGTTGCGCCAGTCAGTGTTACCGTACTATCATTACCGACAACTGTGTGGCCGTCGCTTTGATGATGCTGGGAGAAGTCTTGTGTTGGCCTTTCCCCAGGCCGTGCTGATCGTGGACAGGCGAGAGAGCGTACGGGCGACCAGAGAGCGTTACGACGATGAGAAACCTGAAGTTGCAGGCATCAAGCCGATGATAGAACTTAGGGATAAGCAGACCCCTATATACCACTTAAGATAGAGGATGCGCCTCTAGACATGGGCCACTGCCCGAGATCGAGTCGCAGGTAGCTTATGCAGACTGTAGCAATTGTTTCGCAATCGACTATCTTTCTATCATTGACTAAGTGTCAATACCACGAACCATAACACGGAAAAAAGACAAAGTACCAAGTCCAGTCTCGTCAAGCAATACGGAGTAAAGCCGCCAGCCAGCTAGTCGAAACTTCCCATCTAAGGTATCCCTCGGCCCAAATGACCTGGTGAGGCTCATGTGTACCTACCAGTCGCGAAGCTATATATCTCGGGGGTTAGATACAGCTCGGTCTTTCCGAGTCAACTCAAGTCAGGCCCGAGCCAAATCCAAGTCACCACACGTATGTGTGCGTTACAGCCGTGACCAGAAAGTACACTGAGTACACGAGTAAAGAATACACCTCACATCGGGGCTCGCCTAGCTGAAGCAAGTATCCCCGTGGCACGGTAACTAGACACGGAAGTCTGAGCGCAGTCCTGTAGGTAGGTAACAACTGCTAAATCCACGCTTGAACCATGTCTCTAACAGAGGCGTCCAGTTACTTAGCACGTCTACCTAGAACACGGATCGGTGGGTCCACGGGCATAGGTGATAGGTGCCTCTCGATGCGCCTGCCTAAGATTTAGAGCCTATTGGACCTGTACAGATACAAAGCATGGAACCCGCCAGTTACCACCGCATCCCCAAACCTGTGCTGCGGCCTCACCGCCAATACACAGTCCTTGTAGCCCCTATAACCGCCTACGGCCTCCCTAAGGATAGCACCTACGGAAGAGCCCAGCACGATGACTGTGCCGCCTGGAGCGAGCCGTGGCTTCGAGGGCGTCCCAGATAGACTTACAGGCGTGGCTCTTGTCGGGCGCTGCTCGCAACGCTCGACCTGTGTGGTGCATCTGTTATTACGTGTACCCTCGCCACGCGCCAACCTGTTCCGATCGAGCTAGACCACCCTTCAGCGCCACCTGTAGCCGCGGAGCACAGTCTCAAGAGGCCTATTGCCTCCAAAACCACGATCTCGCCCGAAGTACCCACCAGGTCACACCGCGATCAGCGTACCTGCAGCAGATTCCACCCGCCGAGCACCTAGCAAAGGCGCCGACGCCAATCCATCACTGCGTCACGCAGTGCATCCCGCAATCATCACACCGTCCAGAACCGGATTCTGCTTAGGGCGGCCCTCACACAAGACTGACATGCATTGCCGAAGGTGGGGCCCATCGAGCTTTGGCTGCACGATCGTTTCGCGTGGCTTCCAGGTTCAAGGTTTAGCTACTGTCGACGGTGCCCACGCGCAAAAAAGCGGCAAGTCGCTTTTCCTGTTTGAGGGGGCGGAGCGGAAATCGTGCCTGACGGTCCACTTCCATTTTGTTGCTGTCCGCGCCAATTGCCGTCGTGGTGATGCAGGCGGTAAGTGGGTGTGTCTCAGATGCCCGTTCCAATGATCATTGTTATTGGATGGGGTTTCGTCGTGATTTGCTGTGATTCGACTTCATGTGTAGTCTGAGTGGTCGGAAGCAAGATTGGACATGCATGCGTTGCATCTGCCAGCGATGCCGCCTCGACGATCAATCCGCTCTCCTCCCTAATCGCAAAAAATGCAAATACCGCCAAGATTGTGACAGTCGCAGAAACAATATTGAATGAAACAAGGAGATTCGTCGGATCGTAAAAAGTCGTCAACCTGCGCACATTTTCATCTTCGTGAGTGTCGGCTGCGGCGCGCCTCTTCGTACGCGGATGCGTCGATTTTCGAGGCTCGCGCTTTCGTTTCGTCGACTGTCCGTCTCACGGACTTGACGTTTGTTCGTGCTTCAGAAACCTCGTTCATCATGTCGTCGAAATTGACCCGAGCTCTCTGTCTTCGTTGTTTCAGCTGTGCTTGCAAATCTGCTAGCTCTCGCTGCTTGGCATTCAACTGGCCGGATCTGTTGACTCAGTCAGATTCAACTCAACCTGTCCGCAATTGCTTGCAACTCACGTCTGTGCTTGTCTAGCGATCGACTTGTCCATTTTCGTCGGATCCCAGACTTTGTCCATGCGGTCGGTGAGCTCGTCCATCACATCAATGGCTGTTGGATACCGGGAAGACTCGTAGTCGTCACTGATATCGCTGAATGTACCGTCGGAGCGGCTCCGACTGTAGATGGTGCTAGTATCAGAAATCTCTGGTGGTTCCAAGGCCACTCTGGTTTGGGGAGTGTAGGTCTTTGAGTTTTTGGTCGGCATAGTGATGGGTAGAGTCTTTTGTGGCCTGGCATAACTGCCGTGGTGACGAGACAAGGTGGTCGCCATATTGTGGTGATAGTATGCTAAGTTGAGCGAAGTGTTCGAGGTAAGCTGCAGGAACTTGGACGAGTCTTGCTCAATGGATTAGTCAAAGAAGCTCAGAGCAGTGATGGAAAGGAAGAAAAGAGTCCACGAGCCTCCAGCTCAACAGAGCCGTGCTTTTATACCCACATCAACGGAAATAGCGAGCCACCTGCTCAACAGGCAAGGTTGCCAACGCATTTCCACCCCAAGAGACAAGAGCCAATCTTGACCGAGGAGGGCTGGTCTTGCCTGTCCACCTGTTGCAAGGACCCCGCCATGTTACGAAAACGCAGCAGGAAGTGGACACGCGAGGACTGTGCCAGACCTTGGGATTGGGTGTGAGAGAGAGAACGTGTGTCATGGTCGGACCAGTCCGTCATATCCGTCCGCAGCGGAAGGGAATGGAGGTAATACGGTCCAGCCAGTAAGGTCCCATGGGGAGGGGCAAGGAGGCACGGCCAAAGGTAGTTCTGTAAAAGCAGCGATAGAGGAGCACATTATGCGGTATGGGAGAAAGGCTAATTCACGAGAGGGATCCAATAAACGGATGCCAGCGTAGCAGAATTCTCTCAAGTCAAGCAGGGATACGGGACTCCGGGCAGACTGAATTTGAGCAGGTTCCCCACTGGCGCGAGCTGGATTGCGTGGAGGATCTTCGTCACTGGCTAGGCGCGGGCTCGAGGAGGAAAGGCGCAGCGAGCTGAGTCGGTGGACATGGTGGGCGGCAGCAGTGAGATTGATTATTGGTGCGATTAGGCACAGACCGGCAGTACCCAGGCATTAGTTTCGGGACCTAGAAGCGGAAACGGAGGCGTAATACTGGCCGCTATCAAGTTGGCTGTCGTGACGTTCCATGAGTGGTGATGGTGAAGTCAAGAAAGGGGGTGAAGACGACGGTGAGGTTGACAAGCAAAATGACAGAAGAGGTCTGCGAAAGCTGCAGCCGAGCTAGCAGGGGACTGACGTCGTGTACGGACCATAAAATTACAAGCACAATTATCAGCAACCGCTGAAGGACCGCATGAAGACAGGCTACTTTCGCGGTCGCTACGCCGCAATTGTACAAGACAGGAGGTTGATTTCGGTGCGTAATTTGCGTCGGCAAGAGGACGCAGCGCAACGTTCAAATCTTACGAACAGGGTTTAGCCTTGATCAGAGAGAGCAGCAGAAGTGCGGTAGACCAATTAGGGAAAGCGCCTAGGGCAGTTGATGGGAGGCGCCAACGCGATGATGCAAACATGAATCAAAGGATCAGGGAGCAAGCATCGAGCTAGCACTAAAGCAATAAGGACATGGCGCGTACAAGAACGAGCAATGCTATGCCGACAGTGGAGGATCGCATTGTGAAACAGCAAACCGTGATGTTGATGAACTTAGCCTTGTCGAAGAGGCATAAGGTTCGGCACTCGGAACAGAACAGACGATGCGGGACGAAAAGATGCGATCAAGAAACCCGTCAGCCCTGCATAATTCTCCGGCTGTGAAGTACGCCATAACGTCTGTGACAGGAGCCCTTCAGGAAGTAAGCTCATCTGTCATTGTAAAGCGCGTGGCTGACTTGCAGCGTCATGCACGGTACCACGAGCACGAGAATTCCGAAAGCGGGGCGACAGAGTTACTTAAGCACACCAATTCGAACTATGTGTTGGTAGATCACGAGCAACCCGGAAGCTGTCAGAAACGAGTATGATCAAGCCACGGTCTAAAGCCCTGAACCACCTCGAGAAAGCGCATGAGCTTAGCATTTGCGACGACGTGCCCAAGGGGAGATGATTTCGGAAAAGGCTGTTTGACATAGCGCCCTGCGCACTCGTCTGACAAATAAAGGGGCTCGCAAACGGTAGAGTGCAATGTAATGTGAGCATTATATGTGCTAGCACTTTGTGATAATCTCCAGTATTGCTTGTAAATCGAAGAGTGCTTCGACAGCCTGCTAATCCATCCGAACTCAAGAGCACAGGCATCTCTGGCAGACGAGGCGCTCAATGCTGTTAACGGACGCCCTCACGCCAGGCAGCTCAAACCAAAAGACGCATCTACAGCAACAGGGAATGTTTTTGCGCAGAAGCACTGCTCGCTGTTCAATCCATGCAATGTCATGTTAAAGACCATACCGAAACACCACGTATGCAACTTGAAGCCTCATCAATCATAACTCCCTACCTCATCTTCTTTCGACTTCACGTCGGCTTCCCTGTATCGACACTCTGGTCTTTCAACAATGTATGCGGAATACTCGGGTCAAGCAGCGTGATCATCATCCTTCCCAAGCGATTGAAATCCACCGGCTTCGTCAAGTAATCAGTGAATCCAGCTGCACCGGCAGCCGCGCGCTCTTCAGGCATAGCGTTTGCTGTCAATGCCATTATCGGTAAGCTGGGATATGCGTTTTCCCTCTCCCACTGCCGTATCTCAACACATGCCTCGTATCCGTTCTTCTTCGGCATCTGGATATCGCAGATAATCAAGTTATAGTAGCCGTGAGGTCGAGCACGTACCTTGTCCACGCACTCCTGACCGTCTCGCGCTTCGTCACTAGCAAGTTCAACTCGCTTTAGATACCGTTGGATGACCATGCGATTCGTATCACTATCTTCAACAAGCAGGAGACGGAACTTCTTGCCAATGGTCTCCTTGACATAATTCGCAATCTTCTTAAAGTCGTCGCTGCTGTTCTGTGCAACTTCTCGTACACGATCTTTGCTGAGATTCCTAAGCTGAGCAGGGTCGAAGATCATGGCGAAGACTGATGGTTTGACCGGTTTGTGAACTAGGTAAGCCTTCTTCCCAGTCGATGTGAGCGTCATGAAGTCCTCGGCAATGTCTCTCTTCTGGTAATGGTCGGTCACGATCACTAGCGCAGGCACAACTGTAGCCGAGAAAGCCGCGATTTGACGCATAAACAGCATGAGATCCGAGCTCGCTGGCAGATCAAGCACAACATGTGTGAAGGTCGGCGGACTTGGCCCGTGACGTAGCTCGAGGAAAGCGTTGATGTTTGGTAGTGCTGTCACGTTGACAGGGATCTGATGTGGTACGACATGCTCGATATGCTGCTTGATTGCAAGTCGTGCGTGCTCCATGGGACATATGACCACAATGGAATAGGTCTGAGGGTGGGCAGCATCAGAACTCAGGGCCTTCACGCCGTAATTATCGGACTGCGCACGATGTAGTGATGGTAAGGACCCACTTCGGCTGTCTATGTTGGATGGTATGCTTGCCAGCCTGTCGCTGACGCTCGACATTGGCGACTTGACGCCAACAAACGACTCGGGCGTAGGTAGGTTGGACGGTAACGACGGTGGCGTTGCAGCAGTATTGGAAGCTGTGCGAAAAGACACGACGCTCGCCGAGCCGTCGGATACACCGATAGGAGAAGTCACAGCTGGTGATGGCGGTGCAGGAGTCTCTGTTGGTGGAGATGCATATTTTGACAGACCCGGTGTATGCACGACCGTCTTCGATGATGCCGGCAGCGTAGGCGTCCCAGCCCCAGAGCGGGACGGACTTGTCCCAAAGGAGACGCTGTGTCGGTGAGAGGGTCGTATTGGGTGTTCGGGTGACATTTGTTGGCCGGGACCGGTCGTTTCAACACGTATGTAGAAACTGAACGTTGATCCTTCACCAACTTTGCTAGTCACAGACAGCTCACCGCCGTGCATTTCGACCAGTTGTTTGGACAGAAATAAGCCGAGCCCTGACCCGGCATCATGCTGACTTGCACCTTCGATCTGTCCGAATTGCTTGAAGAGCCGTTTGAACTCAGTCTCGTTAAAGCCTCTTCCAGTATCGACTACATCGAAGCTCAGCAAAGCGAACGTTTCATTTGTCGTTTGCTGGACCTTCATTCCGCATCGCAGATACACTTCGCCCTCCTGGGTGAACTTAACGGAATTTCCCATGAGGTTAAGCAAGACCTGGCGAAGCCGGAAAGGGTCACCCTTGACGGTCGGGGGCACCTCTGGGGACAAGGTGTAGTTCAATTCAAGACCACGTTCAATGGCGCGCGATGAGCAAGTATCGACCACCTCTTCGCACAGGCCCCGTACGTTGAACCACTTGGGTAGTAACGTCATCTTTCCAGCTTCGACTTTCGTGACATCGAGAATGTTGTCGACCAGCTCTCGTAAGTTGTTAGCACTGTTTTGTATAGTATCTAGAGTCCGTCTCTGGTCGTGATCAAGATGGGACTCAACGAGCCACGGCATGCTGCCCAAGATACCGTTCAGTGGGGTGCGTATCTCGTGTGACATGTTCGCGAAGAACTTGGTCTTAGACTCCATCTCCATGTGGACCTTCTTGTTAGCCTCATTCAGATCGCGCTCCAGGTTCATACGAAGTTCAATGTCTGTGCAAGTTCCATACCACGAGGCGTGACCGTCCTCGACCTTCACGAGGCGAACCAAAAACCATCTGTACTCGCCTTTCTTTGAGCGCAGTCGTATCTCGGTTGTATAGGATGTTCGTCCATTCTCGTCTTTCTCTGCTGTCACTGACCCTTGCTGGATCATTGTGGCCAGTGCGACATCATCTGGAGCAAAAAGGCTCCTCGAGCGCCTGTGGGTGACTTGCACAGTCCGTTGCGATGATGTACTCGACGGGCTGGACTGGCTCGAAAGTCGAGGCACGTCAGCAGGTGCTAGCATGCCACATTTGTGCAGATCATCACGATGAACGTGCCTGGCGAAACCAACTCCTCGAGCTTCCTCGAGAGTCTGGCCCGAGAACGTGTGCCACTGCTGGTTGACGGACACAATGCCTTCCCCTTCGACTGCCTCGAAGAGCACTTGAGGAATGGCATCAGCCAAAGCACGTATCTTCGAATCACGCGCCATGGTTGCCTGCATGTCTTGTGCCTCCAAGTTCTTCACGTATTGTTCGTGAACGTCTAAGAACGAACCAACCCAGTAGAGCAGTCGACCATTATTCGATAGCATTGTGCTAGCTCGGAAGACGAACCATCTGAAATCACTGTCGCTGTTGAACCTCTTGACACGGATGTAATGCGTGAATTGGTTGCCAGTTTTCAGCGCCTGCTTCCACATCTGGATCAGCTCTGGTTGATCTTCACTGTGGACATTTTTCCATGGGTCTTTCACTCGCCCTTCACCTTGACTCCGGAAAGCATCGAACTTGCGATTCGTCCAGACTAGATCGCCATTAGAGGGTTTAGCTAAGAACAATTGCAACGGCACAGCATTCAACATAAGCGCCGCTATGAGCTCCGGTAGGTTCCTTTCACCCTCTTCTGGCTTCAGTGAGTCCCGATGTAGCAGACGCCTGAACTCGATACGTTCGACACCGCTGGTTGGAGTCTGCTCGTAAGAGGCTTCTGATGTTAGGCTGGCACTTCGGTTGTTATGATGTTGCGCTTCTGATCGTGCTTTACTGGTGTCCACAAAGACGCTCTGCTTCTTTGAGGAGCTTTGCGGTACTTGTTGTGCACGATCAGGCTTCCTCTGGCGCTCTGGAGACACTTCCTTGGTGTTCCTGCCGCCAGGTGTTGTCGGCGCCGTCTGTTTTCCGGCATTCAGGATTCCCGAGCGATTACGCTTCGCAGAAAAATAGCCCTCAACCATTTCGCTGCCTGTTTTGCTTGGTGTAGGTGGAAAATGGTTGCTCATACCTACTTCGTCCAGGAGCGGCGTGCCGCCGACCGACCCCGGTGGACTAGTTCTGGGCGCACTGGCTCTATCGCTAGGACTGTATACACTACCTGCCAGACTCGACGCTTTGCTCAGGGCCTTTTCGTGCTGTATTTGAGTACTCAGTTCTGTGACAAGCTCCAGTTCCGACCCTTCGTCTGAGAAGGTGCCACCAAGACCAAACGACGAACCGGCACGTGGACCTCCTCCTCGAAGTCGTTCCTGCATGTTGGAATACTGGTGTGCTAGCGAGAATGTACTGGCTAGATGTGGCAGCAAGGCGTACAAGGAGTGCCGCAGGTTGCGAGGATATGGCGTGACCGGCGACAAGAAGGAAAGGATTGCTACTGGGAAGCGTAGACTCGACACCAATACTTTGCGTGACGGTACTGGCTGAATCAGCGGAATGTGTATGAGAGTTTTCGAACTGTCAGTGCCAATTGCATTGAGGGACTGATTGGCTGATGCGCCGTAGTTGTATGCCGGCGGATTGGGAGAGAAGGCGTCCTCGTCAATGGTTGCCGTTTGAGTGAAGAAGGGCGATTCTGCAGGGTCCGGCCTCGCAGCTGGAGAGGGTGAAGGGCTTTGAGACCATGGTGAAGGTTCTGGTTGCTCATATTCTTCGAACGCGCGGACTGTGGCCGTTGAACCTTCGCGCTCTCTATACGGTGGTCTCGCGTACCAGTTCTCCTTCTGTGGTGTGTGGCTTCTCTCGTCTGAATATGCTCTTGTCAAGACTACAGGTTTTCGTTTACCGAAAAGTGTGGCCACACCAGTTCTAACCAGAAGTGGATCTGGTTCGGCCTCGAGGCGCTGCAACGTTCGATACACATAACAGCGTGGTGCAGAGGTAGCTGTGCTTAAAAGGTCCTGCCTCGCGCCCATAGTGAGGTCTTCTTCAGCGGCGTGAGAAAGTTGTGGTGTAGGCAACTGCTTTGTAAGTTTGGGTATGGGGCTGAGATCGCCCTGGGGTTGCTGAAAGCCAGACATAGTGCTAATTGCTCTTGTTGGACCATGGGGACGCGTAGGACTCGTTTTGGGATTCTTCTCCGGCGCTACCCCTGCAATAGAATGCCGAGTTGTCAGAGGTGGACGGCGGGCAAGTCCTGGTTTCTCTGTGCTGAAGGCAGTCGATCCGAGCTCACCAACGAGTGATATATTGTCTGCTTCGGATGCCACGTTGGAGCCCAGATTGGTCGAATCGCCACTATCGCTACCATTAATACCGAAGCTGGCTTTCTGACCCCAGGGTACATTCTCCAGGTCAGTAATGTCTCCCGGCAAGGCAAGTGAGGCTCTTTCGGCGCCATAGGCTTCGGTTAGGATTTCTGTCACATTTGCCCACCAAGATTCCAGACCGGGCTCGGTGCTCAGCATGAGTACCATGTCGTACAAATCTGGGGTTGGATGGTTGGGGTCTTCGGGATAAGCCTGGGAGGATTCTCGGCCCATGGGTGTACTGGTCTCCGAGGCACTGTTCATTGCACTATCCCGACGATCTGTCCCCATTGCGTGCATCTCTGGTGGCTCATTGGTGGGCGAGAGCAGGGTGAAGGGTCTGTGGTGGGGGCCAGACCTTGAACTCAAGCCGCGTTGTAGTCTCATGTTCATTCGAGGGAAAGGGTAAGAGGGCGTGCGTATGGTGCCTGGAGTAGCATCGAAGGGTGCGCGAACGGTCCTGGCAGAATCTGTAGAGATTGTGGCGGATGTGCTTGGCAGAGACTCAGTCGATGTTGCATGAGACGAGCCTTCGGACAGGACGGCCGCCGACTTCAGCAGGGTCGATGTTGTGTTGTCGGAAGGGCTCGTGTCTGGAGATTGTCTCTGATGTATTTGTTCTTGTTTCTTAGCCAAAGCCTCGCTCATTCTCCGCCTCATGACTTCCAGACCTTGGGAATCCTGCGCCAGTGCTGTTGTTACCTGGGCGTGGACGGCCATCGATCGGATGGGAGATGCTATTTCGCTCTGCTTTCGAGTCACGTTCGGTCTCAGATCTTCGCTGGATGGATCCGTGGCAGCTCCCGTAGTTGGAGAGGCGGGCGTTCCATGACTTCTTGTCGTCTCTCGGGAGAGCCGGGTCTTTTGCAGGGGAGGACGAGGAGTCTTGCTTGGTTTCATCGTGACTGCAGACAGCCGCTGGTCAATACCAGAGTCTGCGGCTTCAAATGTCGTATTGGTTCAGGCATAGGCACAGGGACGACGAAGACTGTCGCGTGCTGAACGTCTCGTTGTCTCGTGGCGCATCGGTGAAGTCGTCAACTGGAACAGGCTTTGTGATGGGCGTCGATGGAGTGTGCACGTCGTCGAACAGTCGCACTTGGCCTGCTGGTTAGGACCTGGGGTGCTAGAGCGCTTAGTACGTCGGGTAACGAGAACTAGGGCCTGCGTAGCGCGAGGGCCCGAAAGAACCAGTGACGACGATAATGCCACAAAGCGAAGGAGCGTTTTTTTGAGTGGAATCCCACGAACCCAGTGGATTCAACACCGCATGGCGAAGGAGGGGTTCTGGCACCTGCAACAGGAAAACGTGTTCTGGTGGCCAATTCACAGCCAGTGCGAGCATCAAATTCTGCCAAACGCGAAGTGCGCGAGCGCCAGCGAAGGGCCGCTGCCACTGCCACTTCCGAACCAATTTGAGGAAGCGTGACACTCCTGTCAATGACGTCGTTCGCCGTGCGCTGATCCTTCCGATTTGACCAGGGCACAGATTGGCTGTTTTACAAGTAGCATCCAGCCCCTAAGCCCCTGCAAGCAAGTCCAAGAACAAGTGCGCTGCTTACGCTTGCTGCTGAACCTTTTCAGCCACGATAATCTCTACGAGACATTATTATTATTGCGCTTCCACTCGTCCGGCCTTTTGATGATTCACATTTGTATATAGTCGTCGACTCTACAGTTCCGAAAAAGAGGCATTCAACTCCCGGTAGCAGCAGCGGCACGACAAGCTTTACACGTGGCAGGCGGCACCAAGTAAGCCACCCACGTCGCGAATGATTTGAACTGTTGCAGATCGGCGAGCCGCACCTCGCCCTGGCAAACGTACCTCGTTTTGATCGAACGAAGATGAGAATGCTTATACTGCTGTTCTAAGTATGGTTGACACACTGTCATAGCTGACGCTTCAAAGGAGCTTCCTGTGTTGCATTGGTGTAGCAAGACTTGGTACGATCCGGATCGGATATCTGATCCAGGAGAGATCAAACTTTAGATCCGTATTTGGTAACGTGGACGCTTGACGCGCTTTTAAAGTTCGCCTTTGATCAGATCTGACTACTTGGATGGCAAATCAAGACACAGCGAAGCCAAAAGCACGTTCCTGCATGAAAAACACTGCAGCACATGCTGGTTGATCATCTGAAGATCATCTCCGAAAAGTAAACACCCGCCATGCGCTATCTACTCATACTGTATTGTTACACCCTCGCCTCTAGTCAACCTTGATTGAGCCGTAAATACGAAACAGAAACCAGTAGGACGACACAAAGCCGATGGATCCTAGAATGAGAGTCAGCTGAGCCCCACCGCCTTCCAGAGCAACGATCCGACTTACCCGTGAGAATGAATACCAAGAACCCAATTAGCGCCGAGTAACCCACATACAGGATGGCGCCTGTAAGCCCACCAAATGATATCCGCGTCACCCAGAACCACAAGGCGATAACGAATACATAAACTCCTGTCATGCCCGATCCGAGGAATGCGCGCCACTGCCACCGGTAGTCCTCGGCGCAAAGCAGGAAGTAAACAAGCAGGATTGTTGTACACGCCGACGTCAGAATCATGATGCCGTAGCAGATGAACAGGAACCCGAACATGTAGTAGATTCGGCCCGTCCAAAGCGAGGTGAGGATGGGGTAGAGCTCGACAAAGATGGCGCAGAAAGGTAGAATGCCAGTGAGCAGCATTGAGGGCAGGGGTCGCAGTGATGCAGGGCCGGGCGGAATCTGCCGTGGGATCTGATTGACTCGAGTGGGCGGGTCAGGGACTGGGACTTTGAAACCGAGCCAGCTGCCGGCAATGCTGAGAGGCACACTGATGAAGAACCATATTCCAACCAGCGCCAACATGGTGGTCAAAGGCACCGCACCTGCCGAGCCCTTTGACCACACAAACAGGTTCATCAGGAAGAACATGGCGAAGACGATTCCTGGGACGAACAAGGGGGTGGAAGCTATGTTGAGGGTCCAGCTCTGCCCGCCGTACGTCTTGTATGCTCGAGCGGACACGTAGCCTCCGACAAAGCCAAGCAGGGTGTACAGTAGTAGACTGACCGTGGTCAAGAAGCCGCGGTTTGAGGGGGAAAGGAAGCCTATCAGAGCGAAGGCGACGGTGAAGCCGACCATGACAAACAACTGGGCACCGCTTCCCAGCAAGACACTGAGCAACATGGGATATCTCGGACTTCGAAAGACGTCGCCGTGAACCAGCTTCCAACCCGAGTCTTCTTGAACGTCATCGTCGACGGCGGAGGTGCCGTTCAGGTCGTCTAGGTTGATGTTGTCGAGGCGGTTGTACCTTTGGATGTCCTTGTGCAGGGCACGGGCGAGGATGGAGCTGACCAAGGCCAAAAGCAAGAGGGCAAAGCAAGTGCTGCTGATGAGGGAGAACCAGTGGATGCTCGGATCGCTCACGTGCAGGTACTTGTCCCATCGTGTTGCCCAGGCCATGTTGGACTCTCTCCAATACACGCTGTAGGTGTAGGTAATGGTCTGACCGCCGTTCTCGTTGATGATCAATGGGCCGCCGTCGGGACAGGCTCCCTTTTGAGGCTCAATGTACCTGTTCACTGCAGTGGAGCCGGGCTGCACGAGGACTTGAACGACGCGGTATTTCCCCGCCGCCAGAGTGGTCTTGTGGTAGTCGATGACGATGTCCCAATGGTTGTATAGAATCTTGGTCTTGCCATCGTCGTCGACGCGGCCGAGGGGGAAGCCCGGGCTGTTGAAGTACTCGCCCGTGGTCAGATCCTCGGCGATTTCGGCGCCCGGCAGACCATCCACGAGGAGGTTGACCTTGTATGCTTGCTCTATTCTGGAGGCGACGAAGGTGGCGCTCTTCTCGTCCATGACCTTGCCGGGACAGATGGCCTTGCACGTCTCGTTGACTCCCATCTTCAGCTCAAAAGGGGAGGTGCGGATCCGGTCGCCAAACAGGATGCTGCCGAGAGACTCGCGCACCCATTTCGGCCCAGCCTCAGGAGCACAGAAGCGGAAGGCAGGGTGGTAGTAGTCGTAGGACACGACGGCATGTAGTTGTGCATCCTCTCGGGAGATCGAGGGCGTCAGGGTGTTGACTGTGAGAGGGACTAGCTGCTCCTTGTTGTACGATGAAGGAGCGACGCCCGGCAGGTAGAAGGCGTGAGCTGTGTGCAGCTGTATCAAGCCCAGCAGCAGGCCGCACCATGACGGTCGCATTCTAGTCGTTTAGCCAGTGTGTGGAAGCAGTGAGTCTTATCTGGTCATGCTTGGGTATTAGGAGAAGGGCCGCACTCGGAGAAGGGGGTCAATCATTCGATTCGATGGCTGGAGGGCAGTGACGAGTCGGCTGGAAACAATGAAGCGCAAGTCGACAGGTCGCCAGTTGTGATGCGGCTGAGGAAGAAAAGACCAGGAGGGTAAATTAAGGCTGACATCGGCCTGAGCAGCCCGGCACAGCATACCCGACAATTTCATACGTGTACTATTAGTAAGTTGCGTGACGGGGTCCACGTCGCTGCAACCATGTGCTCTTATGTCACCGAACTGTCAGTATGCTTCTTTCCCTGACTGCAGTCTACGACCAACGACCCCAAGTATTGCTACAACGCCAGAAATGCCCTCTCTACTTGGCCTGTCACACCAGCCCATCGTACAGCGACAGGGCCGACACGATGGTCTCGTCTCTTTTGCTCCCCTCCTTGAATTCGGTCATATCTAGACTCCCGTTCTCGTCCTTGTCCATCATGCGGAAGATCTTCTTGACCCTCTTCTCCGGCGTGTCTTCGTCCTTGGGCAGCTTGACCATGGAACCGACCTGGCACTCTTGTTAGCAGAGATCCCCAGCTTCAAGCAGACTGCTTCCAGCGCGTACCATCTTGTAAATGGCTTCGACGATTTGCAGCATCTCGTCATAGCTGATCTTGCCGTCGCCATCGATGTCGTACAGCTGAAAGGCCCACTCCAGCTTGTCCTCCATGCGCCCTCGGCTGGTCACGCTCAGGGCGCAGATGAACTCTTTGAACTCGATGGAGCCGTTGTGGTCGGTGTCGAAGACACGGAAGACATAGTCGGCGAAGGACGTAGGATCGCCGTGCGGGAAGAAGGTCCGGTAGATGTTCTGGAACTCTTCTTTGGTCAAGAGACCCGAGGGGCAGTCCTTGATGAATCCTGTCAAGAGTCAACCCAACCCTGGCGCGCATCTGGCGACAGCCTACCCTTGTACCACTGCTGCAACTCTTTCTTGTCGAAATGTGTAGATCTCGAGAGGTCTTCGAGCTGGCTCGGCGAGAGCTTCGACTGTCTAGACCATCCATCAGCATTGCTCTCTCTGTCTTCTCTCGCGCGTCGACATACTTTTGCCCCATTTACTCTGTCTGCATGCACCGTGCGACTGTGTCGGTGTCTGAAGCAGGCTGTTAGATGCGCCGAAGCCTGACTCAGGGCAGCGTTGGTAAGGCGGCGATTGCCCCACTGCGCAGCGTCTGGCAGCGGTTGGCCCTGGTGATTGGTAACGGCCCAAGGTGGGGTGGTTGGCGGCCTTTCGAGTGGTCGAGGTGAACACCGTGGGCAACGCCGTGAGTAGGGATTGCGAAGAGCCAGAGAATGATCTACGTGTCGTCGCTGTCGGTTGGGTGCTCCCGGCAAGTGCTCAACAATCAGTGTTTCGGAAGCAGCGTGCTCAAACCATAAAGAGAGTGCTTGTACGATGTAATCGCGGGCTCCAGCACCGCGGATGGGGAACTCGAAGCACCAACTCAAAACGCGCCATGGAACCGGTCAGGAAAGTGGAAACGGCTACAAGTACGCTAAATCATGCCTAAGATGCCGAGTCATGTCCTTACGTAGCTAAGCTCGGTAAGCCTCGAGCAAAGGGACAAATCATGCGTCGTCATTCGTGCTTGGTTTGCACTTCGCCCAGGTCGGCGCTGCTCCGACACACGCAGCATGGCATTGCAGCCGTGCAGCTCATTCCAAGTGGGACGCCTGGTTAGTATACAGAACATCCACCACGTTGCTCAGCTTCTCAATCGTTGCCAGCGCTGAATCGTAGCCCACGTCTCGCTCCGTCTCGTCATACACAATCAGACTCCCCGCACCTTGGTCAAGCACTCCAATGATCACCTTGTCCAGGATCATCTGCGACAACTTCCGCTCCACTTGCACCGTGTCAAGTCCCACCATCTTGGCCACATGCTCGATCTCCACCCGACTGAACGGCTCAATCACCTTGATGAGGTTTTGCTCCAGCATGGCATCGTACAATTTACGTAGATGGTTGCGGATGAAGACGTCGCTGCCCAGCTCATATCGGTAGTCGGACAGTGCTTGCTCGTACTCCTCCAACGACCGATTCGAGTGGGCGCGCGCAACCGCCTTCATGGCTTCGAGATTCTTCCCCTGGTATTTCTGCGCTTGTTTCGATGCCAGGAGAGAGTTGACGTCGTCGCCCAAGTTCAGCATGATCTTACACAGCAGCATGTATTGTAAGGCAGCCGCAGCCTTGGCCGAATCGTCCTGCGAGTGGTAGCCCTCGAGCGCTTCAATGAAGTAGGAGAAGGCCGTGTTAAAGTCTTGGTCTTCAGCATGCAGCATGCCGCTCTGCATGTCTAGACCGGCCTGTAGCAGAGGTGGGGTGTATACTGATGCTGCCGAGGTTCGTGCCGAGGTCAGAGCTGCTCTCGCTTTAGGCTGGTTCGTGAGGGCGTGATATACTTTGGACTCCAGCAGCTGGACCTCCACCAGGGTCAGTTTATCGTCCAGGCGTTTCAGCTCTTTCAGCAAGCCATTGATCAGCGACAGGGCGTCGTAGTATGCCTGCTTTTGCATGTACAGCCCGACCAGCCGCGTCTCGAGATTCTGCCGTAAGAATGCTCGCTTCTCGGATACCGCCCATTCGATACACGACTTGGTGGTGCTGATCTGGTTTTCGAGCGAATTGGGAATGTCGGCAAAGAGATCGAGGAGGGTGCGCACTGTAGCACGTCAGTCAGCTGGCTTGGTTGTCGGTCTCGTGCAACATACCCAGCTTTGCTGTCTTGGCCTTCGCAAATGAAGACAACTGTTGTCGACTCGTCCGGATCAGTTCGACCAGGTCTTGCTGCTTTTTGTGGTCGCGGTAGAGCTGTCCCAGTCCAATCAGAGCACCTTCGAAGTCTCTCGACGCATTCTCGTTGGTCCCAGGTGGCTTGGACAAGACCTGCTTGTACAGCTTCTCGGCTTGCGCTGGGTCTGACTGAGATACTTTCTTCGCTTCCTCCATCAACTGCTCGTTGGTCGGTGGCGGCGCCATGTTAAGATCTTCGTCTCTTTCTCTTTCGCCGTATCAAACGTTCCTGTATATGGTAGACACTAGTATGACTGGCTTCGGCAAGGTAAGGTGTTTTGTTGCAAGGCGGAATGGGAGGTGATCAATGGGTCAAGTACAGGCATCCCGGCGTTACGTGCCATGCACTCTAAACTTGCGTCAATCATTTCTCGCCGCACCTGTAATGCACAGAGTGGCCGCTATCCCAACCCTATTGCACCACCTTAGTATCAGTCGCCGCACGGTGGAGATAGTGTGGAGTAAAAAGTTGATACGAGTGTTGTAGGCGTAAGCTGGGCCGTGCTTCTTGTGCTACCTCTTTCTCTTCACTTTCTCTTACGAGGATGCAATGAAAACATGGTGAGTCTAACCCCATACCTGCTCGTCAGAAGTCGCGGCTAACACAGCCAGAAAATCAAATCTCTCAGCCGCGCCGCAGCGCCAGCCGGCAGCGATGTCGTGCGCCAACCTCGAAACTTGGACCCGTCACAGCACCCCTTCGAGCGAGCCAGAGAGTACACCAGGGCTCTCAATGCCGTCAAAATGGAGCGCATGTTTGCTGCCCCCTTCGTCGGCCAGATGGGCACTGGGCATGTCGACGGTGTCTATACCATGGCCAAAGATCCCAACTCGCTGGAGCGATTCGGCAGTGGCAGTGGTGACGGTGTCATCAAAGTCTGGGATCTGGTCAGCAGAGAAGAAGTCTGGGCCACTCGAGGCCATGAGAACATTGTCAAGGGCCTGTGCTGGACCCCCGATCGCAAACTACTGTCATGTGCCACCGACAAGACGGTCAAGCTGTGGGACCCCTACAACACCGAGTCGAGGAGTCCTCCTCTCGCAACATATCTAGGCCAAGGCGCCTTCACAGACATCACACACCATCGCTCAGAGTCCGCAATTGCTGCATCCTCCAGCACAATCTCCATCTACGACCTCTCCCGACCAGCCTCAGCTCCCACCCAGACCCTCCGCTGGCCAACCTCCACCGACACCATTACCTCTGTCTCCTTCAATCAGACCGAAACCTCCATCCTCGCCTCCACAGCCCTCGATCGCGCAATCGTCCTCTACGACCTTCGCACCTCCTCGCCCCTCCACAAAGCTGTCCTCTCCCTGGCCTCCAACAAAGTCTCCTGGAACCCTATGGAGGCCTTCAACTTCGCCGTCGCCAACGAAGACCATAACGTCTACATATTTGACATGCGCAAGATGAACCGCGCCCTCAACGTCCTCAAGGACCACGTTGCTGCAGTCATGGACGTCGAATTCAGTCCCACAGGCGAAGAACTCGTCTCCGCCTCTTATGACCGCACCATCCGCCTTTGGAACCGAGACCGCGGCCACTCGAGGGATATCTACCACACCAAACGCATGCAGCGCGTCTTCTCCGCAGCATGGACCCCCGACAACAAATTCGTGCTCTCGGGCTCAGACGACGGCAACATCAGACTCTGGCGTGCAAACGCCTCAGACAGAGCCGGCATCAAGTCGGCCAGGCAACAGCAGAAGATAGAGTACGACCAGGCCCTGATCAGACGCTACTCCCACATGCCCGAGATCAAGCGGATCAAACGACACAGACACATGCCCAAGACCATCAAGAAGGCTGGCGACATCAAGCGAGACGAGCTTGGTGCCATCAAGCGCAAGGAGGAAAACGTCCGAAAGCACAGCAAGAAGGGTTCGATGCCGCGACAGAGCGAGCGAGAGAAGATGGTGCTTGGCACGGAGAGATGAGCCAGGCCCATGCCCTTACCGTTGTGCCCTCCGACACAACCCGCAAATCATTCTCGCGTAGCAGTCGATTCAAATCCATTGCCACCACGACTCCAAGAGAGTAAACCACCCAAGTGTGGGCGCACAAAGCTCCGACTGAACCCAACGAGCGTCACACATCCCAGCAACACACAGCCGCCAGGCTCAGGAATCGCACGGACTCGATCTAGAGGTAACGGCGCCGGATCTGAAATCGACCTACTCCGACCCAACGAGCACGTTCGGGCGTCGTCTCCCACTATTGCCAAGAATTGCAAAAGCAGAAGCAGCAACGAACCATCATGCAAACGCACTACATCGCCAGACGCGCGCCATGCACATACACACAGGCTCTGTCTCCATGGGACTTCGCAAGCTATAAAACACCACACAGCTGCGTAGCGACAACGAACTCGCACCACATCGAGAGATCCAGCCCAGCCCAGGCCCGCCCCAGGCCAACCCATGTGCCCATAGTCCTTGTTCTGAACGCGCATCAACCAGCAGGGTACACACGCCACCGCTTCTATACACCGCATCGCGTTCCACCACATATCACTGTATTGTTGAAAGTCCAGACCGATTCGGCTCGACTGCATTACGGCCACAACGTTGAGGCGGGGACTGGGTTATGCCAGATCAATCCTCGAATCCAGGCTGGGGGACCCCAGCGGGCGTAACTCAACGCCTCACTAGATAGATAGGACGCGTGCCCCGAGACGGTCCATGCATACTGTAGAAAGAATGCGTAAAGAGAATGCAGTGAAAATGGACAAGACGCCACCCACTAGTTAGAGCTCGTGAACAATATATACACATGCATTACAATCGCCCCATTATCGCCCAAGTTCGTGAGCCAAGCAGTAATCTGTGACTTAATGACACGACTTGCAGCCTGGTTGACCCCCAATCCACATATACCAGTGCCCGGACAAACACCACCCATCTGATTAAAAGCTGCGAGGGTAAATGGGTATCACTCGTAGATCGCCAAGCAAAATCCCCCCAGTCCAAGGCAACTCCCTTGCCTTGCCTTGCCTTGCCCCGCCGTACTCCTCCCAGCCGGCTAGTTCAAACTAGCATAGCATCAGCTTTCTTTTTCGCATTATGCATCTCAATGTACTCTACGGTTCTCCTTCCCTCTCCTGTAACCTATGCAAGCTCCTCCTTGAATCTCCCACTCCCCACCGGCGTCCTTGGCTGCGGCAGATTATGATGATGGCTCGCTCCGATTCCAAGCCCGAACCCAGGACTCGGAAGCGGCATCTCCGGTATATCCTCATCCATCGTCACAGGTGCCTGAATCGGCAGCCGCAGATTACCGCTGACCGGGGACTGCGTTACCGGTGTCCGCGCGGGGCTACTGCGAAACACAGCCATGCCGTCAGGTTTCGAGTTCGGGTTCGGGGCTGCAACATTCATATTCGTGTTGCGGTAAAAAGCGCGGCTGATGTCGCTATTTCCGAAGTCGCGGCGATCTGTCACAGTCATGTTCGCGAGGCTGGGCCGACGAGCTGATTCGCTAGAGAAGAAGGCTGGGTATACGGGCGTGGTTGGGGCTGAGCGGGATGCGGAGCGGCCGAGAACGTGTCCATTCCCGCTACCAACGTAGATGCCGTCCGCGTCGCGGTAGAAAGAAGATTTGGAGAGATCGTGGTAAGGGCGATTATGAGCTGATGGTGATCTGATCTCCTTTTCAAACGCTCCGTAAGACCCGCCGAATTGGTCGCCGCCCGTTGATAGAACCGATGGAATCCTGCGGCCAGAGACACGGTGAAATCCCTTTTCGGAATCGGCTGCTGTGGTGGATGTAGTGTTGGTCATCATAGTCATCTCGGAGGCTGGCCGCCATTTCTTCATGTTTGAAGCCACCACAGCCGGTGGGAAGAACAATGAAGACCGTGACTGTGACATGGGTCCAGCTGCGCCAACCAGACCTGAGTCACCGCGACTGTGGCCTGAGGCCAGCTGTTCGGGCAATCGACCTAGATGCTTGAGGCGCTGTCTATACCGCCTGAGCAGGTAGAGTACTATGACTAGTACAAGAGCAATACCAGCAAGGCCACCTACTATACCCCCGACCATTTGCGTCTGCTGGGGAGTCAAGATGGGGTCGGAAGAGCCGCTGTCGTTTCCATTCCCATCGCCGTTGCCACTGTTGCTGCCACTGCCGCTACCGCTAGCACCATCACTAGCACCATCACCTGTGGCTGCGGCTGCGGCACCTGTTGCTATAGCCCCAGACGCTGCGTTACTGTAATCTACGCTCGTGGAAGAAGCTGCGTCTGAAGTGTACGTAATGGCCACACCGTCACCAAAGACGTGCTTAGAAGAGGAAGAAGAGGGAAAAGCGGAAGAGGGGGAGGAAAAGGCGGAAGAGGTGGAATAAAGATGCGTCGAGCTGGATGTGGAGGTGAAGGTTTCCCCATCAGCAGAACTTGAACCAGTCTGGCTCGCTTGCCCGGTCGAGGTCGGTGCAATAAACGTTCCGTTATGGTAAGATACATGATAGGTGCTCGTTTCTGTTACTGTGACGGTTCGCTGAGATGTGGAAATGATGGTCGAATTTGACGGTATTGTTACAGACTGGGCGCTGCTGGCCTCTGGCTGTAAGGACAACGATGCTGCTGCCGATGGGTCTGCCGATGCTGTTAATACTGATGAAGCTGATGAAGCGGACGGTTCCGATAGCGCTTGTAGTGCTGATGATGTCGATGATTCTGATGAAGCTGATGAAGCTGATGATTCTGACGATTCTGATGATTCTGACGATCTTGATGATGAAGTGGATGCAGTTGATGAAGCTGCTGCTGTTGACGACTCTTGTGATGTTGATACCGTCAAGAGTGCTGATGTGGTTGACGATGATGACAATGAAGCAGAGGGGGCGACAGAAGAGGGTACTAGCGAAGAACCCCCCGAGGCTGACACGGAACCCGAGACTGATGTCGATGTTGAGTTGCGATCAGAGCTGGTCGCGGTAGACGCCTGCACGCCAGAGACGGTCAGTATGCCGAGACTATCCAACGTCACAGCCAGATTGACAGTCGGGGCAGGGATCTGAGTGGTAGCGCTCCCATCGTTGACAGCTACATCGATAACGCTGGCGGTGACAGTGACATCCTCTGCTCGTGCAAGGATGACCTTGGCTGGCGTTCGTCGTCGGGTGAGGTCGAACGCCGGCGTTGATGCATGAAGTACTAAATCTTGAGATAGTTTCAGTCTTTTCGTGGGTCTTTCCATTATCTCCAGCTGGTATTATGTGCTCCGTGCGATGTGAGAAGTATGGTACTGTTGCATTTGTCCTAGCTGTTCGTAGCAAGCTCGATTCGAGTTGGGACATGCGGTGACTGCGGGTGGGACAAGTTGTGTCGTACTACTAGTAGATGTGGGCTGCTGCTGCGCAAGAGGGCCGATTTAATTAGTATTATTATTAGTCAGTAACGAGCGTTGGATGGTAAAGGATTGACGACAGTTGGAGTTGTTGACAAGAGGTGACGACGCGAAGCAACAACGGCGATGGTTGAGGGTGAGGGTGAGGGTGAAGGTGAGGGACGGGCGCATAGGGGAGTCCAACCAAGGTGGTGCGAGCAGCGAGTAAGGAGCAAACGTTGTTGTGGAAAAGCTGCCGCTGCAAGTGGAAAGGATAAAAGACGTGGTGCGCCAGTCCCACACACTACGGAGTACGGAGGAAAGAGTGCTTGCTTGCATGCTTTCGCTTCGACTTAGTCTGGTGGACCACACTGAGGCACTGCCAGTGTCTGTCAAGAGACGCTTAGCTGCCGAGTCGCGCAACCTGCCCCCCTGCCACCAGCTATCGACATTCCACTTTGAGAATTGGCTCGGCGCTAGTATGCAGGTACACGCAGGAGACAAAGCTTGGCTAGCTTTCGGGAAATTTGGGCCCAGGGGATTTTGTAACACCCTGCTCCTCGATGCAACACGAACTGTACATATCTCTGTGTGCACATGCAGTCGTCGGTGGCATAGAGCAACAATATGACAGTCTAGTGCCATTGAATGCCCCCTCGCCCTAGCCATTGGTTTACTCTAGGTAGGCGTGCAAATGGACAGAAGAACATCAGCCGCTCACACTGCTGCAATACAGTCCAGCGAGCATGCGCGATCAGCTAGAAGGGGTTTTCCACCATCTGCCAGCGCACACCGCTCACCACGTTCTTCGCCGCGCTTGCGAGCCTTGGCAGAGTGCGCACGGAACACCAGTGGGCATCACCCTGGGAAAACAATTCGCTTCGCCCTCTGACCATCATGACTGGCTCTAGGTGATCCCAGCGGAGATGAGGCTCTTCGGCTGTTCGGCTCTGCGTTACACGGACTTCGACTCCATACGTTCTTACTTCCTCTCCAAAGCAATCTCATCTCGATCGCTCAATGCTCGAATGGCCATCAGCATCTCAATCCATCTCGAGCTTAATTCAGCCTCTAATGCTTCGTCCAACCAAGCCGTTGGAATTCTCGCCCTTGTGCAGTCTCTTTCGATCGCCGGGACAGTACCACTTCACAGTCCGAGGCGGCATTTCGTGCAACTCGACGCACTCCATGTGAAACCACTGCCCATATTCGCACTATGAAAACAGCGTCAGCTTAGCTTTCTACAAGACAAGGCACCATGAGACTCACCTTTTCGTCCAGTTCGCAACAGATCATGTCCCCATAGCTCACATCCCCACAGACACAATATGTTTCTTCGTCGGGGTCTATGAGCTCCTGATTACCATCGACATCCGTTCTGATTTCTGGCTTGGCCGCATCTACTGCTACTTTCGGGCCCTGCACCGGTTTGCCCTTGCTTGGTTTGTGCTTGCGCTTGCTGACACTAACAGCTGCGCCGCCATCCTGACTACTCTGCTTCATGGTGCCCGGCGCTTCCCTCTTGGGTCGCCGGCTAGCTGCTGTGGCCGCTGATTTTGGTGTCATCTCTTGGGCGGGCGTCTTGCGCACCGGGGCTGCTGGAGTGACCGATGTCCTTCGACTGGGTCGAGTTGATGCAATGCTGCTTGGCTCGACCGAAGCTGCTGCTGACCTTCGAGATGGTGGACGTGACGGTGGAGGACTAGACTCAGGCATGACCATTGCCGCCGTGGTGCGATGTGCACTCACTGGACGAGATACCGCCGCCGGTGTAGAATTCGTAGATGCAGGAGGCTTGGGTTGAATCAAGAGCTTAGCAGGTATCTTGATGGTCCCTGCACTTGGCGCGACAGGAGGAGGTGGAGGTGGTTGATCACCGTTGGCCAGCGGCGACGGCTTCGGCACCAGAGTCCTGGGCTTCTTCTTCGGGGGTGCCTCGGGTTCGATAGAGGGTGAGGCCGAGGATGTCGCCTCCAGCTTCCTTTTCTTCGAAACTTTACCTTCGGCCTTGGCTGGCGTGGCCGCGGTCGGTGTCGGCGTCGGTGGGGCGTTGTTCTTCATCGCTGCGAGAGCCGAGGAGAAAGGGCTGAAGAGGTTCCTGAAAGCAGAGCCAATGTCGCCCAAACGACGTGCGGCGAGTTCAGCCTCTTGCGCAGCAATTGCGGCAGCATCTTTGGGCGTCTCGGGTTTCTTCTCTTTCTTCGACTCGGTTCTTTTCAAGACCTTTGGTCTCGCGGGGACCTCAGCTTTGGGTGTAAGTTTGGGGACCTCTGCCTTGTTGGAGGAAGAAGGTTGTAGTTTGTCGCTCTCATCAACATCTATGAAGGGTGTTCCGTTGGCCTTGGCCGCCGCTCTTGCCTTGTGATAGTTTTCCCATCCACGGCCCTTCTCGGCCAACTCTCGGCGAATCATGATGTCGCTCGGTTCCCAAGCGTTGTTCTTCTTCATCTTCTTACGGAGTTTGTACATTTCCCACTCGGACAGATGAGTCCAGGGCCTAAATTTGCTTCCGATGGGAGCATTTTCGGGTGGAGGGGTGGGTTTCTTGTAAGTTGAGGGCTCTCGTGGTTCGCGTGACTTTCGATCGGGGTCAGTGGTGGATCTCTGCTTGGGCAGCTTCAACCGGATAGTTTCAGGCTCAGGCCTGACTGGCGAAGAAGGTTCGGAGTCCAGATCAGAAACCTCGGTGCTCGCAATAGGTTCGTCTGGATCGTAGGGTGGCAAGACCTCGCCAGGCACTGTCACTCTTCTGTGCCGTGGTCGAGGTAGTATGGCAGCAGCTATCGGCCCTGTGGGGGCTTTGAGCGTCAGGTTGATCTGTCTGCCGGTGCGGGAGCGTTTGGCAGAACTTGGGGCTTGTGGTTGAGGGGTAGGGTCTCGAGAAGGTGGCTTGGGCAGGGCATGGAGTTTGGCAATGATGCTCTTGAGGCGATCCTGATGGCGGTCTGTGAGGTCGAACAAGCGTACAGCCTCTGCGTAGGCCGATTCCCGAGCGTTGATTGCGCGGTCCAGATGGCGCGAGATAGTAATTCTCAGGTTGAGCGCATCTGGCCGTTCGTTGGAGGGCAAGGTTGGGAGCGCGCCATAGGTTTGGGTCAGTTCGTGGACCGAATCGGCGTTATTGAGGTATGTTTCGTCGAGTTGGCGTATCAGGCTCAGTGAGCGTATGAGATCGGTTGGGAGGTACTCTGTATAGTCCAAGAAATCGGTCACTGCTGATTGCGCATCTGGATTTACTGACACCTCTTCACTGATCTCGGCCATGGTCGCCGTCATCTTGTCGTCTGTTCACTGGCCTGTCCTGGTTCGCCAGTGTGTTGAAAGCCTAAAAGGCTCCCTAAGGTGCATGCATAGACTCGAAGCGCACAGCCGTTGTCGCAATGTTGCCACTTACGCCACGGGATAACAGCGAGTACCTGCACGAGAGCGGGATGTGCGACCACAGAATTCGGACTTGCGCTGGTTTGTGTTGACTGCGACTGCACTTTCACGTGCTTGTTCATCAGACACGTTGCCGTCGCCTGGAAGTCGCGTTTTGTGGAGAACCCCAGTGACGTTCGCCGCAGTGCGCGCTGCAATCACCTAAAAACTGCCTCAGGCTTCTATGATCTTGATCACGTGCTCTCGAGAAGAGAAGATATGCAATCACTACTCCATTGGGACTACTGGATTGACACAGGTACTGATGTGATGGAGGTCTACGTGATTCGCGTAGATTCATAAATATACGTCGATCATGTACCTCACACGTCGAAGGCAGTGTTTAGAGCAGTGGGCGACTGTGGATTGGGCCGACTGGGCTCATCGTAATTGCCTAAGCATTGTGCCCAAGGATGGTGTTTGCTTCTTGTTCACAGACCTTCATTTTGTCCGCAACTGAACGTCTCTTTGCAGATGAACTCCAACCTGGCTTGAGTAGTGTGTTCCTCAGGACACATTTTGTGGCTAAGCAGTCTCACTTACCTTTTCAACCTCTCCACTGGCATCAATCTGAGATAGCTGAGACCATCTTACTCCTGCTCTTGACACATAACAGACATCTCAGGCATGGCAACCTCCGCGCAAGACCGGCTGGACAAGCTATTACCCACCAGACCAAAGGTTCCAAAGAACAATACAGATGATCTACACATATCTGAACGGGAATTGCTCGAATACAAGCAGCAGCAGCAGAAGCCCGCTGAGCCTTTCTCAGAACAGGCCACACAACATCATGGGCTGTCTACTGAGGAAGAGGACATCGCCTACGCTCAAGTGTCTGTAAAGCCTAAATCCACGCTCCAGAACAACCCTTCTCAAGATGGGTCCGTCATCCAATCCCAGCACGGAGACGTCCCAGGCTTGGATGATGACCAAGTCATATTCTTACCAAGAGGCGTCTGGCGAGGACGTCTACCCGCGACTTGCGCAGAAGATCATGGTAGCGAGAATGATTCCGAACCAAGTCCATCCAGCCATGAACGCATCGGTCATTTTTGTGTATGGTCGTTGGTGGCCAAGTTTCCATACAAGTACATGAAAGATCCTGACAGTAAGGTTTCGCGGCGTTTCTTCGCTAGTGAGAAGGTCTTTGAACGCGGTTGGCATGTGTAAGCTATCCTGCCCCTGAAAACTACATTAGGTATCGATACCAACAGCAGGATGCACATACTACAGCGTCGTGTCCTTCATCACCACTAACGTGTTTGAACAGGCACTACTTGTTTGCCCCCGAGTCATGGGATTTCAAGCCACTCATCCTGGTTCCTTTCCACGAGGTCGAGACGCTTCTTCAAGAGATCGGTACGGAATTCAACTTGCAGGTGCAAGTCCCTTCATACCCCTTTCAGTTGTCCTTTTACGATGATGGCACGCCCATACCACGGCTTCTAGGCACTATCAATTCGAAGAATGACCTGGCAGAATTGCAGTCGAAGATCCCAGATCCGCCTGCCGATTATGACCAAGGAGTCCCACATGCCACCACGGTGCAGAAGCAAAACTATCAAGCCTGGCGAGAGAAGGTGGAAAGAGCTCTCGAGGCTGAGAAGAAGAAGAAAAATGCTACTAAAAAGAAGAACCAGGAGGGGCGTGCTATGACTGTCATGGAGAACGTCAATCAGCTCAACCGGGCTCAGCGGTACCTTGGCTTGAAGCAGCTGGTGACGACCGAGATGATTCGTCCAGCACTTGAATATGATGAGCTACAGCTGCAGCAAGCGAAGGCTGGTCACATCTTCCGCGAGGCACTGGATGTTGAGCAACCGGCACCATTCCCATTTGAGGATCAGACGGTCGTTATCGCAATCGACGTTGAGTCATGGGAGGATGACCACAATATCATCACAGAAATTGGAGTCAGTACTTTAGACACCGCTGATCTCGTAGACGTCGCTCCAGGTCAGCAAGGAAAAGAGTGGGTCAACAAGATTCGATCACGACATTTCCGGATCAAAGGCCGTGAAGCCTTGAGAAATTTCAAATATCTTCATGGCGACCCTGATATGTTCCAGTTTGGCACGTCGGAGTTAGTTCCCATCCAGGAAGCCGCGGAGGCAGTCGATCGCTGTTTTGAATTCCCGTTTTCAGCGGGGTTCGAGTGCAACGGTCCTCCAGACCTTGATGCCGAGGGCCTACCACTTCCAAGGAAGCCAGCTGCTCTAGATATGGCACGAAAGACCGACGGGGATGACTCAAGAAACCTTCTCCTGCTCGGCCACGACATAGTCGGCGACATCACATACCTCGCTAATCTGGGAAGCTTCATCTTCGGACCTGATTCAGTCTCACAGTCCCCCGAAATTACGGCATCTCGACGACGGAAGGTCCTCAGCTCGATTCGTGAGCGACTCGATACAGCCGTCCTCCACAAATCACTACACAAGAGCGACCAAGTCACGTCACTGGTGAAGCTCTGCCACGAGCTCGACATCACAGCCTGGTACGCCCACAACGCGGGCAACGATGCTCGCTACACTCTTGAAGCCTTCATCAAGCTGGCCATCAAAGCACGTCAAGAAGAAGATGCAGCCGACGCCGTGGCACAAAAGACCGGCAGCTTCGACGCGGCGAATAAACGCCGGGCAATGGAGAAAGAGCGGCAAATTGATGCCAGAATGGAGGCTGTTCGCCAGAACATCGAAGTAGAGCTGTCTGCATACGCGAAGGCTGGTGCGCCGAGTACCCGCCGACGAAGTCTATCGCCCTTCTTCGCGAACCACGAAGCCCCAGTTAGTGCCAAAGGTCAGGAAGCCGGCTCTGACAAGATCACATATGACGAGGCCACTCGGCGGTACCTGGAGGAGGCTGATGCGCCGCTCTCAGACGACGTGGTACAACATTTCGACGATTCGTGGGGCATTCAGGGCATTGCTACAGCTGACACGCTTGAGGCTAGCAACGCAGAAGCATCAGATGACGACTACCCCTACTAGAAAGTCTTCGGCAAAGGTACTATAGCGCATGAAGTCAGGGAAGTGAGGCAGTCAGCCGTGTAGAAGAAACGAGACAAGGTGGTGGACATTAGAGTAATCGCGGCCAAAGGCGTGCAAAGCTTAGACCAGAAGACTGAGTGTAGACTCAAAATACCGTGTCTGGTCCCGTAAAGGTACCTCCCTGCCGGTGCAATCTTGTACCTGCTAAAATGGCTATTGAGCAGTCAACGTTGCGATACGCAAGGATGCACCTCATCCTGTCTCTGTGGCTGACTGGAAGTCTTGTGCTGTAGAACAACCATTGCGAGCTCAAGGACGTAGCCGTACCATCTAGTGTACTGTAGCACATATGATGTAAAGAACGTGATCCTGAAAGCCTTACCACGAGGGTTGTAGCGTCCCGAGTGCCTCGAACCGCACGGTGCGGCAACACCCAGCAGGACTCAACGTCAGCATGTTAAAAGCAGCTTTGTATGATGCATGAACGCAGTAGCCCAAGAGCGCGTCCAAGAGCGCGTCGCGCAGCTAGAGAGAGAGAGAGCTCTGTCGCAGTGTTCGAGGCCAGTCTAGAGCCAGTGTCCAATTGTAAGACGTCTCAAGAAAGTCGGAGGTGCTCCATGTGCGATTGGTTGGAATCCCGCTAAGGCATGACGCGCATCGAGTTGTCTAGACAACCTAGCATAAACACGTCGCACCAGCTTCCCGCCAACTTAACCATTCTTCGAAGCACGTCCAGTCTACAATCCAATCTCACCTGCATCGTCTCGCCGCCACATATCTACGATAATCTTGAAAAACTTTAGAAGGTCAAGACATAGTCGCAAGGCGCAACCCATCTAGTTATTCGAGCCTGTTTCGACGTTGAGCGATCTGGTCGACACCCACCAACATTACCGGCACCATGCCGGCCTCATCAGATGCGGGAGGCCCCAGCGTCCCCATGAGCTTCTCGAACTGCTTCTGGGGGATGGACAATATGGTTTGTGGTCTTGTGAGAGGAACAAGCAAAACGGGCCAGCTGACAGCATGCAGGGCGTCGACCCACTCCTCACACGAATGCAAAACGCCAAAACGACCTGCGATGAACTCAAAGCCTTCTACAAGGCACGCGCCGAACTCGAAGAGGAGTACTCGAAGAAACTGCTCGCCATCTCGAGGAAAGCGCTCGGTAGCGTTGAGTTGGGTACCCTGAGGGCAAGTCTGGATGTTGCGAGAGGGGAGACAGAAGCCATGGGCAAGCAGCACGCGATGATCGCCCAGCAGATGAAAGCTGAATGTGAAGAGCCGCTGGCGGCCTTTGCTGGAGGCATCAAGGAGAGGAGGAAGATTGTGCAGCATGTCGTCGAGAAACTGTTGAAGACGAAACAACAGCAGACGGCTCAGGTGAACAAATGTCGAGATCGGTATGAGCAGGACTGCTTGCGCATCAAAGGATATCTCGCCCAAGGCCACATGGTTATGGGTCAGGAAGAGCGAAAGAATAAGGCCAAGCTTGAAAAGACACAAATCAGTATGGCCAGTGACTCGCAAGAGTACGAAGCTGCTGTAAAGGTACTTGAGGAGACGACTGGCCGGTGGAACAAGGAGTGGAAGGCAGCCTGTGACAAGTTCCAGGACTTGGAAGAGGAGAGATTGGACTTCACCAAGTCATCGTTGTGGGCTTTCGCCAATATCGCCTCGACAGTATGTGTATCCGACGACGCCTCGTGCGAAAAGGTCAGATTAGCACTGGAAAACTGCGAAGTCGAGAAGGATATCGCAAACTTCATCAAGCTATGCGGCACCGGTCAAGAAATCCCAGATCCACCCAAGTATATCAACTTCGCAAAGGGCGATGGTGACAGCGCTTCTGAGGTCTCGGACGATGACAACAATTATGCCGTCGCCCAGTTCCCGCGCACCACAAACCCAGCGTTCAGGACAGCTTCGCCCCTACATGAGTTCAAGACCTCCCAGTCGAGCAAGCATTCGACGGAGAGAGACATGTCCGAGGATCCTGAAGAGCCACTAGATGACCCTGTCCCGGCCCTTGTGCAAGCACCAGCACGAGCAAGGGGACAATCAGTTTCGCAACCGCCCTTCACCCAGGACACAAACAGTGGAAGACCACAGCCTCTGACATACAGGCCAGCAGAGCCGCATGTACCGCCGAACTACTCGCCAAGTCAGCATGGACCCATAGATCAAGTCCCCCACAATGAATATCCAACAGAAGGCATGACCATGTATTGCAGGCGAGAAGATCAGCCGTCGAGGTTAGCACAGTCCGATCTGTCAGCAAGCACTAGACCACCCAGCCGAGACAGCGTCAGCGACTACTCGAACCCATCTTCCTTCACAAGCGCCGACCCAATGTCAGGCAAATCGTCTCCAGTCAAGCAGCCGGCAGGCAGCGTACAGATGCCCGGCATGAGCGCATCTCCCGACAAGAGTCTGACCAAGAGGCGATCAGGCTTCTTCGCGAAGAGTCCTTTCAATGCCAACAGCCCGTTCAGGAGGAAGTCAAAGAAAGAACAATCGAATCCCCTGACAGCATCACAAGCTTCTTGGTCAATGAACGCTTCGAGGAGCGACCTGAGTTCTGCACCATCAACCCAGTCCAGCCCGACAAAGCAGACGCCGCACTCGAGACAGCCATCTGCACAGCCGTTCAACCGACATGCAGGCATCAGCGCTCCCGAAGGTGAGGAGGCAGCTGATCCTCGAGCGCACTTTCAGCTTAACATTGGCCCAAATGTCCTCGACGTCGCCAGTCCTGATCAAGTTTCAAGCAGTCACCAGTCAACACCTCGAGCATCCGTTGCCAACAGCAGACGTCAATACGTCCCACCTGTCACGGGTGCTACCGATGACCCGGTCGCCCAAGCCTTGGCCAACCTCAAGCAAAGCTCAGGGTCAGGCGGGTTCGACATGAGCAAACGTGCTTCCCTAAGACAGCCAGTCGACGCATATCACCGTGTCAGAACACCAGCACCAGAGCAGAAACCAGCTGCTCGACCAGCTTTGGTCAGTGCTCAGACAACGGATGTCTTTGCCGCACAGCGTGGCACGCCGCCACCAGCATATGAAAGTAACGTGCGAGCACAATCCGCGCTCGGTGTACCGCAGCCAGCATTCACATCGAAGGATATGCGGTCGAGAACAGACAACTGGGGTATGGGCTCTTCAGTCAGCGCGCCAGTGGGACGACCACCGAGCTCGATGGGACGGCCAGCAAGCAGAGACGGTCGCAGGAGCCCAGGTCCAACAGCGACGGTACCTCGTGCAGCAAGCCCACAGCCCTCGAACGCAGTAGTCAGGTCGAGATCTCCAGCGCCGCACAATGGAAACATGCCAATGCGAGCAAGGTCGCCGGCACCGGTCCACGCAGCACCAAACATGCGTTCAAGATCACCTGCGCCACCCGGTCCAGACCCGACGATGCGAGCACGGTCGCCCGCTCCGGATATGCGCATGCGCGGCGGTCCAGCCTCAGCCCCTAGATCCCAGCAGTCACAGCAACAAGCACACCCGCAAGGTGGCAGCAGCCGGAACCGAACAGCAATGATGAATGGCAGACCTACCTCTTCGTATGCCGGACAGCCACAGTACGAGCCAGCCGCGCCGTCAAGCTTCGACATCCGAGGACGAGGTCATGACCCAGCGGTCAGACGCGAACGCAGCAAAAGCATAGCGGCACCTGGGGCGCTTCAACCTGGTAGTCGACAAGGGAGTGCTAGTCAGTATCGAGCCGCCAGTCCGAATCCGTACGGTGGCAGTTCAGCTCAACGATCTAGATCCGGTACGACAGGCCAGGCTCCGTATAATGGCGGGCACAATGTGAGCAATGTTCAGCTCTCGTCTGGGCCAGGTGAGATTGCTATGTATGAGCCACCAGGAACGGCTGACGTCAGTCCAAGTGTTTGCTTCATGGGTAAGACTTTTCTCTGTGCTTTACCATTGTATTAATGCTAACTGTGATGCAGCTCGGGCATTGTACAGCTACTCCGCAGCTATTCCTGAGGAGTTGTCCTTCAGCAAAGGCGATATACTCGCGGTCCTAAGGCTGCAGGATGATGGCTGGTGGGAGGCCGAGGTCAATCGAAGCCTCAAGACTGGTGGGTCAGGACAAGGTGGCATCGGATTAGTACCAAGCAATTATTTGCAGCGGTGCTGAACCCCGATAGATAGAGCAGACGAACGATGTAATCTCTCGCATGTACAGGACGGGGCGGTGTGGTCGGAGATAGGATGGATGTCAGATCAGGCATGATCGAGAGTCTCTGACAAGTGGGATGAGCTGAGCTATAAGTACTCTGACTCACCAGGATCTCGCAAGATCTTTGCTAGATCAGAGTTCTACGTCGACTAGATATAACGAGCGAGAATGGTTGGTCGAGGTGGGCATTTGCTGGTTTGTGATGTACATGTAAGGTGTTCTGGCGTGTTAGGTAGCTGGTTAGCTGGAACGTTGCCATTTTATTCGTGCTGTAATTAGTGCTTACTTTCCATGCATGTCGTGTCTAGCTACGCAAGAAACGCGAGGTTGCGAAAAGCACTACTGTAAGCTCTTGCCATGAGTATTTGATTGACGTTACACGATAGCCGCGCCCCATTCAACAAGCACTACCGTTGACCAGAGCTTAGAGAGTGGCAATAACAACAACAACGACAAGGAGAAAGGACTTCTCGAGGCTCTACCCACGGCACATCAAGAGACTGCCCGATCCCAGCTACCTAACCCATCCCCTTCACACTTTTGACCCCATAATATCTGCATGGGGAGCACATTTGAACGTTTGCGTGCCAGCCTTCACGACCAACGCTGTTGTCCCAGCAGCTCTGTCGCTCAAGAATTTCCCTCCGACACTTCTTGAACCACCAGATCGCTGGTAGCCCTCTCACGTGCCTCGTGGTGCAAATATTCCTCTTGAGGAAGACCTGGATCTGAAAGACAGTGTAGGATAGACAGCTAGTCTACGACCTTGTTCTACTATGGAGTACATGGTACTCTTGGATCAGCAGCAGAAACGGCAAATTTAGCGAACATGAGATGGGAGTAGATTGGGCTGGAGTTGCTATCATCGGAGCAACAGCAGTGCCCAGAGGTGATTCTTGCTTAGGAGTTGGGTCGTGTAGGCACGGCACAGGGGATCAAAGAGTCCGAAATTGGCTATCGCCAATCTGACGGCCTTGTCTTTGAGTCAACACTGCGCCATCATAATCGGCCGGTAGCAAAACACTCTCATTGTTGCCTAGTTTCAACAGTCTGATAGACAGCCGATGAATTTGAGGCCGGTGGCGAGCGTGCTCACTTGTTCGCAGTGATGATACTGCGCCACGACAAGCTATGTGTCGCGGCACTGGCGAAGAAGTTGGCCGGTGGCGGAAGCTTTCGCATCGACGATACAAGTGTTTAGCCGCGCTTGGCAGCCTTCTCGTCATGCCTGAGTCACAAGGCATAAATATCCTTGCGGGTTCGTCAGGCTATTGTACAAGTACCTCTTCGTTTTCTTACTTGCATCTCAATGTTATTATCAACTACTGTTTTTGCAGCTCAACCGCAGGAGCGGAGTCGCTCCAGCAGGTAGGGCTCTTTAGAGTAGAGCCAAAGTGTTAACCATGGATCATGGGACGAGAGTTTATCGCTAAGATGGTCACCATCGTCCAGGATCACTTGAGCGCGTAACTCACGAGGCAACCCGAGCCCAGTCAATAATTTGCCTGCTTTTGCCCTCCACATAAGCGCCTTGCTTGGTGTCGTTGGTCCGAGTTTATCACATCGCTTCCCTGGCCACCCCGGATCTGCCATGAGTCACTGGGTGGGATTCATAGAACGTGACTACTGAGTACAGGAAGCAGCAGGATTGAACATGCAGGTTCGAGTCATCCACGATAGGCACGTTCCAAGCACTTCCCATTTGGCTAGCCCTTACCACTGCTTTTCATGAACATGTATTATGACACAGGATCGTGCTGATGGAATCGTCTGTGCACGAATTGCTTGACCAGGAGAGATCGTGCTCGTGGTAGGGCAGGTGACCTCCGTCTGGCTGCATACTCCGCAGGTCAAGACGACATCGAACATCACGTCTGTTACTAATTACTCGCACCACTTCCTGCATGCGCCCCCGCGTTATGTCCATAGGCATCCATTACTCGCTCTAGTCATTGGCCATCGCCATCACTATCACGATGCGGTGCAGGTATGCGCGTGCTCATTGCTCCATCATATGGTCTTGCTGCCGAAGAAACAGTGCGTCCACTCACAACCAACCAGCTTATTCGATACATGCCATTTTGTTGCGTACAATGACCTGCCCAGACAAGACCAGCACGGTTGGGTGGCACGCAAAACAGTATCCACAACCTGACAGTTCGTGATCTATCTAGCCGTTGCGTGATATGTGTGAACGTAGACATGACTATGATGACAAGCGGTGATTTATCTTCATTTCTGTCATAGGACGATGTCGCAAACTACGGCAACAGCCTCAATCGACGTGATCCAATCATGCTCGAATTCCCGAAACGGGAGCTAGTTGAGCGCTGTCATACCAGCTCGATAATATCAGTGTAATAACATCTGTGTAACTGTGCACCTGAGGTCGCAACAAATAGCAGCCATCCAAGTCACGTTTCGGTCGGTCCGGAGCCTCCGTTTGTATAACAGGACTGTTAAGACACAGCCACTGACGGTGTCTTTTGTACTTCGTGCACTGTTGGGAAAGACCTTGCTCACCTGCATGAGGCAATAAGGTTCGCGGCGATGAGGCACTCGCAGGGCAGCGCGGTCGCGAGCCCCGATTAGTATCGACAGGAGTACTGCCGACACATGTCACCTTCCTAGTAGCAGATATAGCGCGCATTGTGGTTAGCATCTGACAGCAGCACTCGTGATACTGGTAGCTTGTTTCTGAGGTGTCAAGATCGGCGCTTTTCGCACATGGTCGGCAGCGGCGATAGGGACGGCACGAGTGGGAAGCCCACTGGTCCCAAGCCTCCAAAGTCTGTACTGCTACGAGCAAGATTATCATCTGACGACATGGTGCACCCCGGTAACGTTGTTTTATGGAGCCTAGCGAGGGCGCCGAAAGCAAAAGATGGTCCAGGAACATCTGCAACTTTGCGAAAACAAAGCGTGGATACCTAGTGCTGAGCACGCCTGGAGGGCTGCCCCAGTCCTGGTGGGCACGGATGTTGCTGATTCGATTTCTCAACATGCTTGTCGCTGCAGCATGCTTATCGGAGGTTTAGCGCCGCTCCAAAGCGTGATGTATTCTTTCCAACCGTTCACGAGCTACCAATGCCCGTGAGCCTACAGTGAGGAGGCAAAGTCTCTTTTGCTCGCCTATGGCTCTGACCGAAGAGCTGCTCTTCGGACGCTGGCATCTTGTGTTCCGGGCTCGCCTCTATGTAGAACAAATTCTGACCTTTCTTTTTCCCTTCACTTCCGCCTCGAAACTTCTCCATGCGAAACGTGTCGTGTCTCAGAGAGATTGCGACCCACGCTGCCGGTCTCTTGGGTCTGATTGTTGAGTGTTAGACAGTCGCAGTGGGTTCGGATTTGCTTGGTTCTGACATAAGATCGCCCTCCGATCGGCAGCCGGCGCACGATAACCACAGGCAGAACGCCCCCAATAATACGGCCGCTACTCTCTGCTGGCGACCACCAGTCGTCTCTGTCCAACACCAAGCACAACGTCACTGACCATCTTCACCTCTTTACGCCGCGCGACATTGTATTACTTACTGCACACCACTTATGCACCACAGTGTTCGAGACTCAATCATTTAATGTCACTTTGTACCTTGTTACGCTCCACTAGTTTTGGGTTGAGCGAAATGGCTGCCTCGACCGTTTGTTGACCGCCAGACCGCCGATTAGACGATCAAAACAATACATAGCACCACGACTATACCGTTCGGACTTCACAAGGTTCTTTTTAATACTAATCCAACCTCTATACCACGTCTATACAACATGTCATCCTCACCGCTCCCACCAGACCCGTACGAAGCTCTAGGCCTTAGCAAAGACGCCGATTCAGATGCCGTCAAAAAAGCACATCGCAAGCTTGTCTTAAAGCACCATCCAGACAGAATCAAGGACCCGGCACTAGTTGAGCAAGGCAAAAACGAGTTCCAGAAAGTTCAACAAGCATACGAACTCCTCATAGATCCCATCAAGCGGCAGAGGTACGATGATCAGGTCAAGCTTGCACAGCTCCGCAGAGAGCGCATGATGAATGAGCGAATGAGTGAGCGCGAAGCACCCAGGCCTACATACACTAGAACCACATACGCTGCACGCCCGTCACCAGCCCCTACCCAGCCCATGCCACGCGAAACACCTATGCCGCGCGAGACACCTCGGTACGCTTACGAAGAACGAGCTCCCGAGTCTTACTTCGACCCAAAGTATGACGAGTCACTACCGAGGGCGCACGCCCGAAAAGACCCGTACGAGAAAAGACCGTCTTTGTCGAAGCCTGTCGAAAGAAGGAAGGAGGAGAAGAAGAGCTCCGGCTGGGATGGACCAGTGCCAGGATTGTCGTTCAGGACGGCCCTTGGGATGAAGGAGAAGGCGCAATCCGCGAAGCAGAGATTGGAGAAGACCAGACAACAAGAAGCTCGTGCGAGAGAGGCCAAGTCACGGACTAAGGACGAACGAAGCGCGCGAAGCGACAAACACAACCGTGCGAGGTATGCAAGCCCACAGGTGGATGACTATTCGAGCGAAGAGAGCGACAGCGACAGCGACACAGTTGTGGCAGGTCCTAAAAGAGGCCCTGACTCGCGAGCTAGAAGTCCTCGACCTATCCCCCGTACTTACAGTCCCGAACCTATGCGTACACGAAGTCCAAGACCAATGGCAGCACGGACTCGCAGTCCCGAATCTGTTTCTCGAGCTCGTAGTCCTCGACCAATGGCACGAGACCGCAGTCCACGGCCTAAGGCGAAACCTCACCCAAATGCAGAATCGCAGCGGAGACGACGTCTATCTCCACCGCCTTCATCGGTCGATGACGAGTCAGACAGTGGTGATGAGTGGAAGCGTCGTCATCAATACGCCGATGCATATATTGCTCAGTCTAGAAGCGAAGGCCGTAAGGCGCCGGCACGTCCGCCACTGTCCCGACAGGGCTCGGAGAATCGTTATTGGGCCGCAGAATCCACCAGAGATCACCGCAGAAGCGGAAGTGATAGTGACAGAAATCGCCCAGCGAATCCGGACAGACATCCACGAAGAAGTATGCCGGCGGAAAACGGTGAGCCAAGCCGACGTCCACCGTTGCACCCGCACTCTTCGGCACCGGCTGGCGTCAAAGCTGCTGCTCGAACACTCGAACGCGAGCCACCAGTGGCAAGGTCGAAGCAAGGCAGCTACGACGCAAGGATACCGGGCCACCGAAGAGATTTGTACGGCGAGATCCCCCCACTTCAGCGAACCAGCAGTGACCCCGTGCCTCCAAGACTGATGAAAAGAGACACCGCTCCTACAAAACCATCTACACTGAAGGAAACGCAAACAGTGCAGCAAGACTCTGGATACGGAAGTAGCTCTACTCCGCATACTCCTGAGATGAGAGGTGAAAGTCCTCCACGACCACGCGAGACGACGGCCAAATACAAGGTCGAAAAGAACGGAGAGGAGATGCACAGGGCAAGGAAGATGACTGATGATGATGGCAGTGAGTTGCGGAGGTTCATGAGTCCTGAGGATGCGCCACACCTGGTTAATCACGGCCCAGAAGAGAGGAGAGAACGCAGGCGGTCAACATCAAGGGACCGTACGCCCAGAAGAGGCTCACCAGCACCGGGGCCAGGACCACGAAGATTGTCGCCTGAATCACGTGCACGATCTGGCAGACCTGGAATGGGTGAGAGGCGACCCTCGTTCACCAGGACAGAATCATCTTCAAGATATGAGGAACAACGACCTCGCAAGTCCACCATGGAGAGGTCGCCTGAGCGATCGGCATACTCTCGTGCAGTCGATCCTAAGATGGTGAAATATTCGAGCCGTCCTACGCCCATCTATACCAGACACGACAGCTATCGCGCAGAGCCTTCCTTCCACCGTACGAGAGAAGCAAGAAAGGTAGCAGGGTATTAATGGCAGGGTGATTCATAACTCATGTCAGCATATGCATACACAATCCTTCACCGTACTAGGCGTGTCTGTTGGCTCTGCCAGCTCTTGTACCAGTCAATTGCTTGCAGGCGCGCGGTCGGTCGCCCACATACACTCGCTCATACAATGGGAACACCAGGGAGGACGAAGCAGGCTTTACGTGCGAGGTCTATGGCAATGGCACTGAGATAAACGAAGTCTATACAACGGCGTTTGCCAGTTTTGGGGAATGCGCATTGTCTTAGCGGATACCGAATTTTCGAGCTCGCAGCCGAGCTTCTAGAGAATAAGATGTGACCGTTCTCAGAGTGATAAATTGTTTGGTTGTACCTACGGCCCACGGTACGTCCGATGCGAACATGATGCCCGTGCTCGTGTCTGTAGACCCCCTATTATGAAGTTGGCGATGACGAAGTAGCGGCTCCGGGTTGTCTACCTAGGTAGGTAGTGCTCTAACCATCAAGCCAGCTGGTTCGAGACCCTGCTAAGATCGCCACATGCACCCCTTGCGATATCACAGATGAAATTACGCCTGCGGGATGGGATGGCAATATCATCTCGTGGATCTCCCGTGTAGCGTTCTGCAGAAGTTCAGTACCTAGTCGTGCAACACTGATGTTCGTTCGCGTATATTAAAGCACGAATCAAAAGCGAGCGATGATGAGACTTCCCTCCCATGTGCACGACGAAATCTAAACTCGAGACCTAGCTTGCAGCACTAGCTCCGTTCATGGTCATGCGCATGGATAGGAAGGACGCTACCTACCTGGACCTGCCCAATTAACGGTTGACCGCCGCTCGCTCACGAACACCTCCAAGTCGAGCGTCCCCAAACATTGTTCGTGTCTTTGAAGCATTGCGATTGCCTTCTTGTACATTTTGTCGTTGTTGTGTTGTTCTCGAATTATTTGCTGGTTCAATAAGCAATTCTGCTTTCGTTTTGTAGGAGTTGGCCTTCCTGATCAATCGTGTAGCAACCAACCGCGCCCACGATCAACACTGCACTTTCACCTCTCCACCTAACCCCGAGTCGTACAGTTCAATAAAACAGTACAGTACATCGCTCCCAGTCCCGAGCAATACACAGGAGAAAAACACACCGCTTTGAAGTCCTAGAGTGACTTCATGTATGGTCACCGACCCCGGCATTCTGATGCCGCATTGGTGAGCCCGGAGCGATAGTGAGCACATCTACGGCTTTAGTCAGGACTCAGATGGCGCATGTGGCCAGTGCCAGGAATGGACTGTCTGCAGGAGCCGCCCAAGGCGCAAAAAGCGCCTATGAAATGCACAGTCCAATTGCCGATGAGGTGTGTCACCGCTGTGAAACACGAACTGCCCAGCTCTGTCTAACATGATCAGAACCAGCCAGTCGCATACTCTTCGTCACTGACATACAATGGCCACCCACAGAATGCCTGGCAGCCTCCTCGCCCAGTCACACCTACGAGACTTGACAACGCCATTTCCGCAGACACATACCCTGCTGAACAGACTAACGGCAGCGCTGTTGCGACTGACGACGATGGAATACCAGAGAACATGTATCGCCCCGAGAAGCATGACCCTGAAGGCTGGATTCATCGGGACAAGCTAGCGAAAATCGAGAGTGAGGAGTTACAGGCCGCCGGTACCAACCTGGCTAATGCGACCTTAAGAAGTCAAAGCAAGATCAAGAGCGAGAGGAGTACTAGTGGTAGTGAACCGGACAACAGACGGGATGAGAAGCGCCAACGCTTGCAGTCGCCTACTGATCTCGAGGATCATTTCGACCGCGCGTCGTGGAACCTTCGCTTGCCTGAAACAGAGACCGGTGATCCTGCTGCATCGTCTCAAAACTATACAAGTCCCCTACTCCGCAAGTCTGGCTCCAAAATCCCCGTTTTGACCAGTAGTCCTATGCCCATACCTGCTGAACGCTACGAACGAGACACTCCGATAGCCAGGAAACGCACTGCAAGTGGCACCATGAGCTTTGAAGGAGATTTGAGCGTCACGAAGATGAGGAACAGCGGCCTCATCGATTACGATGATGACACCAAAGCATTCACTTTCGCTACCAGTAAGACCAGCTCTGCGCAGAAACGGAGGTCTCAATCTGCTACTCTCGCCCCTCCCACAGCTAGTGCCCCCAAGAAGACTTCACCCGCTAGTCGAAAGGTATCAGCACCACCGCGGACATCACCCTCCCCCAACCAGCGCCCGGGCACAAGGTCAGGAGAATTCGACCGACCTCGTACAGCTGTGAATAGGCCTGAAGGTGATCCACCATGGCTTGCGACCATGTACAAGCCAGACCCCAGACTTCCACCAGATCAGCAACTTATACCCACTTTAGCAAAGAAACAAATGCAAGCTCAATGGGCTGCAGAAGGTGCTATACCGAAGGCTTACGATCGAGATTTCGCGCCTATAGATGTGCACAACGAGACAGACCAAGCGCGGGAACAGACAAGAAGCAGGACTCCGTCACCTGTAAAAGACGACCCTGTGCTAGACGATCCTGTGCTAGACGAGAAACTGGCAGAACCTCATGCTATCGGCTTAAGACCTGTAAGCAGCATAAGAAGTACTCATGGCCGACCCGCTACCTCAGGCAGCGTGACCGGAGGCTACAGCACAATGCCGAAAGTCAACAGCCCGCCAATGCGAGAGAGTAGTCCAAACAAAGGAACTAGCTCAACTCCTTCACGGCCAGCACGGTCTACGACAACAGCTCCGCCTGAACGAATGCAGGCTCAGAACTTAGCAGAGGAAGAAGGGAAGGTAAAGAAAGGATGTGGCTGCTGTGTTGTGATGTGATGAGAGCACCGCAGCAAAGTAGCCCGCGACGGGGCCATTTCATTTGTGGACGCTTACATTTCCAATATGGGACGTTTCCGGTGTCGTCATGGTCGGCAAAAGTGAATTTGCAACAGAAGGTTCGACCAACCTGTTTTATAAGAATCTTTTCGTTGATGGGTTCGAGCGGGCGTTATCACCAAGATGCACATTGCATAGCATGTTCACATTTCCGCTATACCCCTTGCTTGTACAAAGCATTTTGTGACGAGGGCCAAGTTGCAAAGACTGAAGGGCAGAAGGAGAGGCCCAGTCTGTGGACATAAATTGGGGAATACTGGAGGCGAGTAAGGGAGTCAGATGGGGCAAAGCCCGCAAGCCCCTGTTCTATACCGGCACAGCTGTAGAGAGACCACTGCAGATACTCCAGCTACAGATGATCCATCTTGATTTCTGCTATATGCAATGGTAGGTACTATATCTAGACTGCTATTCAGCTCCTCCCCTGGTCGTATGTAGAAAAGGCCGACATGGAGACCGTCATTGCAAACGTCGAGGCAGACACAACACGTGCCGAGGCTGTGCACGTGCCGCTGCCATGCATCGTTGTTTGGCGTCACTTTCGCGTTCCTCCTCCCTTGCTCTCTTCAGGTTTTGACATCAGTACTTGGTCTCAACTGTACACACCTGTGCTATGCTGACTGGGACATAAACCATCAGACGATTTCATGTGCTTCCCCTCATAGAGCACTGCCATCAGTGCCGCTTTTACCGAAGTCCCTGCTCATGGCTGTTCGGTTCCAATCTCGGCCAGTGTGTCAGATTCCCATCCTTGCAAGGTAGTAGGCATGTCCGCTAGTACAGTCTACCGGACAGAGGCCGATGTCGAGTCTTTCTGTCGTTTCGCAGTCTATGCTACATGAATGGTATTGGAACATTGATTAAATATACCATCGAGCATGCTCTCACTAATAAGGCGCTCTCAGCCCGGAGTGAAGCAGGACAAGCAGAGACACGGCAAGGAAACGGAGCTCAAGCTGCCTTATTGTCAGCTCTGCGACCTGCCAGTCAGACATGAAGTATTTGTTTTCAGCTGAACTGCCTTGGGCAGCGACCTCGTTTGCCCAACAGGGTCTGAGCTGTGATTCGCTAGGAACGTGCTATGAGTACCCAACATCCGATCTTTCAGTGAAGCGGAACGATGTCAAGGCATGGATCCTTCCTTGATCCGACTTCTCCATCCAAAAGACCAGCAGAGAAAAACTCCGCTGGCCTATGAAGCGTGCCACAAGCTCTCAGATGCTTTTGCTTGACCTAGACGGGTACGAGGTCGTTGAGCACGTGACTAGCTCATCATGCCTGTGCTTGAGGAGGTGGCCCTCCACTGTGGGAGGCCACCATGGGAGGCCATACGAAGGTGTCCTTGCTAACCATAACCATGACACGGACAGATCCAAGTTGGACAAAGATTTCTACCTTTTTTTCCCTTTTGTACTCACACCCCTCAGGAAATTGCTGAGCATCTCGATCACCAAACTCACAGTCCTAAATCAGTGCCACTCCAATATAAGCTCCAGGTATCCTAGAGTCGTTCGCAGACCCTTCCTGACAATACTCAGCTGAGGATCAAAAGTACACAGTTTAGAACGCTCACCATATCGCTGACTCAACGTTGCCTACCTATCGGGTCGTGGTAGAGGATCCGTCCCAACTTCCGTCATATTCTCTGGTGGTATTATCCTTTTCAAGTCTGAGTGACCAACCTTTCAAACAGTCTCCCTAGGAACGACGATAATATGGCTGTCGCTCCCAAACAAAACTGTAATGAACCGGGCTTCTGCGGCCATGATACGCTGTCGCAGCCTAGCTCAAGCGCTTCTTCAGCAGTTCTAAGCTCGGATAGCTGGCAGAGCGTCTCACCTGAGCTTCTGTTTGATGAGCACACTAAAGCTTTTGGCAATGCTGCTACAAGTCCAAATGCCGTTCCTCCACACATCTTCCCGTTGATGCCGGACCCGGATATTGAAGATTCCATGGTTCATGGTTGGTGTCCAGTCTTCAACCCCCAAGACATGTCGCTCAGCATGAATAATTCAGCGATAGAGATACTACCATCGCCACACGCTGCATGGTCAACCTGCCAGTTTTCTTGGATGGACCCCCTTGGACAAAGCATTGGCCAAACCATACCGGCGAACATGACATCTTCTTCCCTTCTGGCTGATGCTGGAGATTCAATGGAGATGACGTTATCATATGATCAGGTTGCAACGCCTGCATACCATGGACGTACATCGCCTTCGATGTCGGAAACTTTATTGGGCCTGTCGCTCCACGTACCTGATGATCTCAACGGAGAGGACCACGCAACGCTTAGTGAGTCTGCAAATACCTGGATGTGCGACATCAAGGGATGCACCAAGCAGTTCAAACAGCAGCACAAATACAAGTAGGTATCCCAAGGTCCTCCGCCTTGTCATTTGGTCTATCTGGATCCATTCCTAACATATCGTAGTAAACATGTCAGGAGCCATTGTCGAGAAAACAAATGCTGGTATCACAACTGCACCTTCTCCGCTTACCAGAAGAAAGACGTGAGGAGACATATCAGTACATTCCATCGGAAGGCCAAGATCCCATGTCCGGTTGCTGCATGTCCATACTCCTGGAATGGACCTCACGGTGGGATTTCTAGGAAGGATGCCTTGAAGAGACACCTGTTGACCCACGGAATGACACTGGCAGAAGTCACAGCTCTTCAAAGCCTTCAAATACAAGCAGACGGCCAGAGCCAAAGCAGGACGGCTTCACCTTCGCAGGAATTTTCCGAGGACTCTGATTCGTCTCTTGACTTCTTGGAATTTCCATTGGCCGAGGTGTGAGCATGTACCTGGATCAACGGTGATTCACCTTGTGGCCGGCGTCAGCCCTTTCCCTGGGTACCAATGATCTCATTACCTGGAATTTGCTCACATTTGAGGCCAGCCTACCAGGAATATATTTCTGCAACTATCATACTTGGGGACCGTTCTTGATTCTTGTGTACATTGACCCCTGGATCTAGCAGTACATGGCCGGATTGAACATTAATGGAGTTTGGCGTTACCAGGACTCCCATAGCCATTTCTCGATGTCGAGAAACGTCGAAAACCTCGAGCTAATCGTTCCAAGTCATGGCCCCCGGACAACTAAACAAATATGCCCTTGTTGCGAGACGTTGAGAGCAGCTACGGTATCAGTCAGGAACCTGAGATATGGCGGAGCTATGTGGCCCTTCTTCCTTCAAGGAGCTAGCACATCACCCTCCAAAGAAAATGGAACTCTGGCCATCAGCGTGACGGCCTTACTTCTTTGCAGCTCGATTGACTCTGCGTTCTGGCGATGCTGCTGGAATTCTGGCCCTCTGCAGATCACGAAGTCGAGCTAGCAGCAGCACAAATTCCAGTAGGTATCTATTTGAAAGAGTGTGTGAAGTATGAAACGGTTCTTTGGCATATGCCCGGTTGTGCCTGCCGTCTGATTACAACGTCTCGTGCCTGCCAAGGCGATGGCCGAAATCGAGCCTTCCGCGTGCTCAGCCATCCACACAAAGCATATCACAACAAGTTGGCATATACTTCAGCTGCGCAAATTCTTCCTACGCAATCGGTCACAGGGCCTTTAATATAGCGCTTCCCGTTCGCTCAGCGGTACTCAAAAAGGGCGCCGTTCTGTTAGTAGTTGGGTGGGTGACCACCAGCGAATCCGGAATATCGATTGTTTTTGCGATTTTTTTGGGGTCTGCCAGAGACACCAGATCACGAAGTCGAGCTAGCAGCTGTTGCTCGTGGAGCCATCGGTCTAGGAGATGTGCCCCAGATCAGGCGCCTGGAAATCAGAGCATGCTGGGGGACCCCATAGGCAGTGTTGACACGAGGACGACGACACCGCCCGCTGTCTACCGTTACATACCTGAATCACCATACCACAGAGTGTTCGCAAACTACTAAGCCACTTCAGAAGACAAGCTGGAAGATACAGATGGCTCTTGGCACCCAACATCAAGCAGGTCGAACACAAGTGCGTCAAGTGGGATGCAGCCCCAGAGCTGTGGAAGCGAGAGGAAAGATGTGAGGTTGTCAGATTGTGCGATGGTCATCAGATATCCTGGGCTTCCTGATGCCGACATCACCAACGATGGCTGAATGAAGGGGGACTTTTTTGGCAATTCAAGCGGGCAGCAGTAGAGTGGGTGTGCAGTATGCTAGATATTGGGGGATGGACGACTATCGTTGTCGTTGTTATTCGGGTATCTGCCTACAGATGTCAAGCAGACGTTCGGACCATTACCACCTGGTATGGCGCAAATATTGATGCGCTTCACATTTACCGGTCTCGTTCGAGGCGAAGCGAAGCGAAGTCTGGCTAGGGGCTCTCCTCTTACTCGTGTCAAGGGCTCCCGCTTTCCTCATGCTTGGACATTCCTGTGCTAGTTACAAATGCGGCCACGGGCCAAAAGATGCAGGAAAGGGAGCCTCAGGAGCTCTAGAGATCTGGCACGAAACAGCAGGAAGCGATCGGCATTGCTGCTGTTGAGAAATCTATACTAGGTACTGTCCATGGCTTTCCTCGCGCTAGCATCAAATCTTCCACCGCAACATCGTAAACGAGTGCTTAGGGAAGACGTATTTCTGCTCCGCCTTCCACTTCGACTCCTTTATCTGCACCTTCTCCTCGCCATCCATGTTATTCACATCGACGTTCTCCCCAGTCACAGTGTAGATCTCGACCTCGGTCGCGCCAGCAACACCACCAAAGTCCGCCTGGATATTCTGATCTTTGTGTAGATTCACGACACAAACGACACAGTACCCATCGTCGGTCGCGCACGCGCTGACATCAAGCCACCTCATCTTGGTGCCGCGCGAGTCCTTGAGCCAGTCCGGCTTCGTGCTGCCCTGATACGTCTCGCAGTCGACGACGGAGTCGACCCTGTGGCCGCGCACGAAGCGGCAGAACAGCTCGTAGACGCCCCAGCTCGTCTGCTTGACCAGGCCGGCGGCGGTCGTCATCAGCGGGCTGATGACGTTGACGCTCTGCGCGATGCACGCCATGCCGACGCGCTCGCTCTGCCGCACAAACACGTTGAGCCAGACGGCGACGGCCAGCGCGTCCGACAGCGTGTACCGCTCCTCGGCGCCGGAGCTGCCGACGGCGCGCTTGGGATCCCACACGTTCCACTCGTCGAAGCAGATGGTCGGCCGCGCCTGCGCCATGGGCACCTTGTTCTCGACGCACGCGAGGTCGATCAAGCAGCTGGTCGTCTCGATGGCGCGCTCGGCCGCCAGCGGCGCAAACACGTTCTCGTAGTGGTCCTCGCTCGCCGTGTACATGTGGATGCTGACGTAGTCGATCAGCGGCGGCTGGTGCACGCCCAGATCCGACATGGTCGCGGGCTGGATGCACCGGCGGATCACCTCCCAGTCCCACTGCTGCAGGCCGTCGCTGCCGCACAGGATCAGCTTGATGGTCGGGTCGAGCAGCTTGATGGCCTTGGCCCACTGCATCGCCGTCTCGGCGTACGTTTTCGGGTCGCTCGTCTGCGCGATCTGCCAGGGGCCCCAGACTTCGTTGCCGAGCCCCCAGTACTTGACCGCGTGCGGCTTCGAGTGGCCCGTGTGCTGCCGCCGGAGATTGGCGTAGTAAGAGTCGCCCGTCGCGTTGCAGTACTCGATCCACGCGAGCGCCTCGACCAGCGTGCCCGTGCCCATGTTCAGACACAGGTACGGCTCCGCGTGCATGTGGTCGCGGCACCAGACCATGAACTCGTTGGTGCCGAAGGCGTTGGTCTCGATTTGCCCGCCCCAGGCCAGGTTGAGGCGTTTGGGCCGCGATTCCAGTGGGCCCACGCCGTCGTGCCAGTGGTAGGTCGCGGTGAAGTTGCCGCCCGGGTAGCGGAAGATGGGGATGTCGAGCGGTGCGAGCGTCGAGATGATGTCTTTGCGGAGGGATTCAGGCGTTAGAAGGGATTTATCGGGGTTGCTTGGGTCGTAGATGCCACCGTAGATGCAGCGGCCCATGTGCTCGGTGAAGCCCGAGTAGATGTCGCGGTTGATCGGATTGAGGCGGTGCGAGGGGAAGACATGGACGGATGCTGTTTGGGGCGCCATGATTGGGTGGTGAGGTGAGTAGTTGGGTGTTGTGTTTGGTAAGAGGGTACACGAAGGGGGGATATGGTACTACTACTACTACTACTACTAGTACTTGGTGGGCGGTGACGCTCGTGGAAAATGAGTTGTGATGCGTTTCTGTTGTGCTTTGATGGAATTGCAATGTCGTCTTTGTGTATCATGTGGTGTCCATGCTGTTCCACTGCTTGGCTCCTGGGCCTGTGCGCTTCTGGGTGATGGTCCGCGAGCTACGTGCCTGGTGTGTCTATCATATTTTCTAAGGTTTGCGCCGGCGAGTACACAATATTACATTCTCCATGCACGACATGTGAGTCCGGCTGCTGTGACCCTACCGTACAGCACGGGAGAGTTTGTCGGGTGCATGTCGCCTAGGCCTGTACACATGACTTGCCTGGGTATTCCTTGTACGCGCTCGTGGCGGGTCGTCTGCCGAAGTTGCCTGAATGGTACGCGAGGGAGACGCTCCGGAGGGGGAGGGACTCGTCGAGCTAATGGCTAACGGCGCCCGCTTTTTGTACCAATAGGGAAGTTCGGCCGTCGCTCTCCCGGCTACAAATATGGGTGATCCCCGGCTGGAACCTCAGCAGTATCCGGAGGTGGACTGTGTACCTCCACATCTCCAGTTCTGATAGGCAGGACCGCGAATATAGCCATTGGCGATCGTGCGCGTGTTCTTCGAAGCGAAATACACTAGAAGAATCGCGGAGAAGCTAAAGATGCTTTGTCGTACACGCAGGTGCTGCAGCATGTATAAGAGGTGGACTTTCCACGCAGGTCATTGCTTCGAGGCTTCATCTGTGGTCGTTGCAGTGGAAGTACGCGAGCAGACATCACTCGGCTCCCAACGACAGCTACATCGGCTGTTTTTCTGCCCGTTGGCCTTGCCTTCTAGACTATTACTTTTAACCTCGACCTCGCGGACGCAATACCGTCAACATGGCGCTTCCTCCCAAGTGGTATCAGTTCCTCGTCGGTGTCTTCGCCTCTCTCGGTTCCTTCCTCTACGGTTATGACCTCGGTGTCATTGCTTCAGTCGTTGCTGCAGAAACTTTCAAGGCCAAGTTCAACCTAGACGATGTTGCCACTGGTCTCGTCGTGTCCATGTTCACGACCGGTGCCTTCTTTGGTGCAGGGGCTGGTGGACCCTCTGGTGACTATCTGGGAAGAAGAATGACCATCCTCGTCGGAGGTTGCTTCTTCATGCTTGGTGGTGCTTTGCAAACTGGCGCTGAAAGCGTGGCCTACTTGTGGTCTGGTCGATTCTTGGCCGGATTTGGTGTTGGCCTTTTGGTCATGATCATTCCTCTGTCAGTATTGCCCAACCACTACAATGCTTAACTTACTGACTGGGTTAGATATCAAGCCGAGCTGGCTCATCCCAGCATTCGAGGACGTATCACAGCCCTGCAGCAATTTATGCTCGGTGTTGGTGCTCTCATCGCAGCTTGGGTTTCCTGGGCCACATTCGTGCAGTTGAAGACCAGCAGTGCTCAATGGAGAGTACCGCTTGCAATTCAAATTTTGCCCGCCATCGGCCTTACAGCCTTGATCATGCTCTTCCCAGAATCACCAAGGTATGTTGCACTAGAGCTCCCCGCCGCGTTGAGCTGGTACTGACCAAACACAGATGGCTTATCGATCAGGGCAAGACCGAGAAAGCACATCAAGTACTGGCAAAGTTGCACGCGCATGGCGACATGAACGACCCCTTCGTGCTTGCCGAGTTTGAGCAGATCCAGGAGTCCATCACCTATGAGCACGAGCACGAGGCGAAATCGTACATGGAACTCTTCCGATCCAAAACAGCTTTCCGCCGCCTCTTGATTGCATGTGCTCTGCAAGCCTCCATCCAGATAACCGGCGTCTCCGCCATACAATACTATTCAGTCACCATCTATGGACAGATCGGCATCTCGGGTAACAACACCCTCAAGTACCAGGGTATCAACAGCATCATCGCGCTTATCGCTCAATTCTGTACCATCTTGTTCATCGACAAGACCGGTCGTCGCTGGCCCTTGATTCTTGGTAACTTGGGTAATATGGTCACCTTCATCATCGCGACCATACTCCTGGCCATGTTCCCTCCTGGTGTGTCGACCAACATCGGCGCACAGTGGGGTTTCATTATAATGACCTGGCTCTGTGAGTACTTGTCAGATTTTCGAGCGGATAATGGCTAATCGTGAGGCAGACAACTTCTCTTTCTCGTGCACCTGTGGACCGCTCTCGTGGATCATTCCGGCCGAGATATTCGATACCCGAACTCGAGCGAAAGGTGTCTCACTGGCCACCATGGTTTCATTTGCCTTTAACACCTTGATTGTAAGTAGCTCCTTGCTCTGCTCCGTATCTTCGCTAATAGCTTCCTCAGGGTCAAGTTACTCCTATCGCCATGACCAACATTGGCTGGAAATATTACATTTTGTTCATCGTTGGCAACTTGACCAACGCGCTATTCTTCTGGGCTGTTCTGCCCGAGACTGCCCGACGACCACTTGAAGAGATGAACACCCTCTTCCAACAAGCGCCATGGATCGTCGTTGGCCACAGCAAGGACAGCTACCAGCCACATGACCTTGAACATCTCGAGCACGAGATCATTGAGACCAAGAGGGGCAGCCACGACGAGGGCGTCATCAGGTAGAATAGCGAAGAACCCGGTTGATTGCAGTGGCTCGTTGAGGGACTGCTTGAGGCATATGATGCTGCAGACATTACGGTCCTTGCCCATGTCAGATCAGAGGGTGTAGCGGATATCCTCTTGGTAGCAACAGTATCGATGAATCAACATTGGTATATACTACCATCTAGCCAGACTCGTGCCTGCTGCAGCTGTTGTATTGACACTTTAGAACCTGTTTGTCGATGAAGAAGCCCGTGTGACAAGGGGCGAACCCACTATGGCAATAATATGACGGGCAAGTCCCCAAAACCCCGACTATAAGTCGTATATGGCCGGCTCAAAGTACGTCGAATGCCATCGCAACTGGCATATAGAGCAAGGATCAAACCATTTCGCACGCACAGTAAGGCAACCAGAAAATCATCTGAGCATTAACAAGTCTGGGTTTAGTTATGATACAGTCTCTGTGCTTGAACGGGTAAGCGCGAATGCACGGACCCAGTCACGTGAATACTTCGTTCCTCCTTCAGCCATATTAAGCATATGGGCTTCTCTGGAAGTCACCAATCGATAGTGGCTAAGCTACTTGGTATCCCTGCGTTGCCAATTCCAAATAGTACTCAAGCTCTGTTTGATAGTTCTCGCTTGGCATCGGTCCACTAGTGAAGTTCTTCATGCTACATGATCCATCACTTCCAGCTCCATTGCTGTCCTCCGCATTATCAGCTGCTGCGAATCGCTCCGCGATCCAGTCGAGCCACAAACGCTGACTAGCATACAAGACAGGTACATGAGTGACGTTCGCAAACAGCCAGTATTCGATATCGCTAGTCGGATACAGCTTACAGGTAGACTGAACAGCTGCGGTCGTGATTTGTTCGGGAACTGCAGGATCCAAGGTTCCTTGCAGGACAAGCATGGGTCCTGCCACTTCTTGTTGAGTGCCACGGTCGAGAAAAGACAGATAGGAAGACAGTTCCGGGACGGAAAGCCAGTCTGGCTGGACAACGTACGTACTGCTCCCAGATGGTAACAGCATTCCGATTGCACTATTGCACATTCCGAGTTCTGAAGCGAGAGTGAGCCGTACTATGCCCGTATCGGTGAGGATTGCTGAGAGATTGAAGCTTGGATGGAGACCGCGCAGAGCATTAGCCCAGAGAAGCTGCAGTTGCGGCGGTATGATCGGGTTGCCAGAATAAAAATCGATAATGGCTGTATAGTTGGTGGTCGGGCTACCGGCTATGGTACCGAGATAACCTGCGGAAGGAGACTGTGCCTGTCGGACGGCGGCTCCCCACGCTGCGTTGCCGCCTTGAGAATGGCCCATAACGATGAAGTTCTCCGATATGCTTGGAAAGGCGCTCTGTGCTGCCTGGGCCGCATACAACAGGTCAACCCCAGCCGACTGTCCTGCCCCGTAGGAGTGGTAGATGGGCTTGCCGTTTGCTGTTTCGTTGATGCCAAGACCTCTGTAGTCTGGTGCTACAACCACGTAGCCCGCTAATGCCAAAGCATAGGGAGCCGAATACTGATACCATAGGTTGCGTATGTGGGACGGCCCGCACTCCGCGAAACCTCCACTCGTCCCGTGGCCCCAGGTGACGAGAGGATATCTGCCATCTGCTTGAGTTCGAGGTAGGTAAGGCCACAGAACGTAAGCAGATGCCGGAACGGCTGTGCCGTTTAAATCCTCCGTCATGAAGATAATCCTCGAAAGAGCCGTGTTCGGTGGCAGTGTATACGTAGAGGTATTGGTATATGTCTGCACTTTGATGACTGATCCAGGCGGGGCACTGCTGGCGTTCGAAGGCAGTGTGTAGAATTCATCATCAGCGACGGACCCAGTAGCCCAATTCGATCGCTCAAAGTTGAGAGCGACGGATATGTCGTGGAGCTCGGCATCTGTCAGGTTAGCCCCGCTTGCACGGGTTTGGGTGACCTCGTAGGTCGAGTTCCATGTGTCACTCTGTGGCATCAAACGCTGCTGTTGAGCTTGGCAGGCTATACAGAACATGAGCGGAAGCAGGATACTGAGCAACATTTCGAAAGACGTGCTCATCTGGGAAAGTTGCAGAGTATTACTGATCAAGCAAGTATGCTGAGCTGGAAGAGATTTGCCGCTTGAAGGGTGCTGCACCAGCCCATATAGTGTTGCATGGCGAGTGTTGGCACAGGCTTTGATGTCATCGAGCAAGCAATGTACCTTGTACCAGCAGTGTCAAGCATGGAGGGCCTCATAGGTGGATAAGGGCTTTGGTCGCCTGAAATATCGACAGCTACCATGACCACAGCTGTGGGGTTTTTCCTGAGCACTGAACCATCGTACCAGCAACACAACTCCCCTCAAATGCTTGACCCGGGTTCATAACGGTCATCAAGCCCACGCACAGCTATTTCACTGTACCAATTATTGAAAACGAGAGGCTGAAGCTTGTCGAGCATGTATACATTTGTGGTGGAGTGATCAGAAGAGCTCGAGGCAATAAGCCTCAAGCCCCGCTTAGGAAAAGGCTTGTGATTGGGTTTCGTTCACCTAAGTAACATCAAATAGCTCCTGGTTAGGCACCCGTTTTCGCAGGATCGAGGGGAAGCCTCCTGTTCCCTCGCTAAGCAGCCGTGCAGATCCCCAAATATTTAAAAAGACATTAGATGCTGGTGACCTTTCAGATGCACCCTGTTCGCCTAACAAGACGTGTGTCCTTGTTTGGAAGCTGGTATATCCTGACACTGAGCCTCTCGTGAATGTCAAGAAACCTATAGTCGAAGCTAGAAGCGGCTGACATGCCGGCCGAAGATCTTTACGACAAGCCACTGGATAGGAATCAAGAACTTGTTCCTCCAACTCAGAGTCATCGTAAGATAGGCGCCTCTCCAGATCGCATAGGCAAGAAACCCTCTGAGTCCTTTAGCTGCCCCTTCTCTGCTGGTGTTCGGCCCTTGCAGAACAGCCTTGCTGGAACCAAGGAATGTCATGACGCCTCGGTTGTGGTAGTTGAAGCCTTGAACTGAGGCATATGAATCAGGATCGAACTTTCCGGTCGTCTCAGAGTAATGTTTGTTGAAGGCAGAGAACAGGTATTGAGCCTGCTGGTTTGCGACTTGTGCTGTAGCAGGCAAGGGTGGGTTCAACCCGCCGATATTGGAACAGTCGCCGATTGCAAACGCATCCTGCATGACCGCGCGACTTGCAGCCTCAGAAGCTTCACCTGACGACCCACTTTTCAATGACAGTTGAATTCGAAAATGGTCATCGACGATGATAGACCCTGTTTTCTCGTTGCGCTCAATAATCCATTGCCCCGGGTCAGACTGGTCAATAGACCGGCCTTCAGTGACCTTGGCAGATTCCACAGGAAACCGACCAGCGCGGCTCAGTGCTTTGGCAACAAACGGGTTATTCATGAGGCCAGTGGACCAGACACACATGCCACAACCAGTTTCACCGTCTTCTTTTGTGCGAAGAGTGAAGACCCGGCCAGGAGGAATTTGATCCTGCTTCTGGGCGGCATCCTTCATGTTCGGGGGTCCTTTTCGGAGCTCTTCCACGTGGTGACTGGTTTTGATGTCGATATTTTGCCTTGCATATTGTTTCGAAGCGTAGTCGGCCAGAGCTGCGTCGAACATAGGCAATATCTTTGGTGCGACATCGTACAAAGTAATCTTGACGAATTTCATAAGCTGAGGATGCATCTTACTCATGTCTTCCTGGATCAGATCGCTCAAGTTACCCGCGAACTCCATCCCAGTAGGCCCAGCACCAACAACGCAGAAGTGCAAAAGCTGCTTCTTAGTCTCGTCAGAGATGAAAGGCATGTGACAGAGCTCGAACAACTCGAGTACCCTCTTGCGGATCTTTCTTGCGTCACCAACATCCTTGAGGAAGTATGCATTTTCTCTGACCCCAGGCGTATTGAATGTCTGGCTGTAGCTGCCCACCGTGACAATGAGCCTGTCATACTTGACTGGGAAGATAGGCACATGGTTTCTGACATGAACATTGCCGCCGATGCGCTTTTCTTCCTCCGGTACGAGCATGCTCTCTTTCGCCGGGGCATCACGAGACTGGACCAGTGCAAAGCTCTGGGCAGGATCCAGCACGGAGGGCTCGACGTCGACAGTCTTTGCAACCAAGTCGACGTCGTCCGCCCATCCTTGTATGAATTCGATATCCGGATTTGCTTTCCGCACCGATTCGAGGATGTTGCGAAATTCGAGGGTGCCCACGGCGGTGTCTGTGAGGAGAGGCGTGAAGACGAAGTACGTTCGCGGCGACACCACAGTCACTTTGTACTTCTTTGCATCAAGATTTCGGGCACACACGTAGCCTGGATGGTACTGTCAGATGCGACCTAGAGCCCAGCTCCTCCGACATGGCTTACCTGCCCAACCCGAACCAAGGACAACCACTCTCTCACGATTGTCTCTTTTGTCAGCTACATCAGCATATAGCTTGCGCAACGACGTCGCGAACGGTCGAGCGCCATCTATGAACGCCAGTTGTCTCTGAGGACATGTCCTCTTCGTTGTTCGATAAAAGTGAGAACAGGGTCTCAGGGCTCTTTTCATGGTCGGCAGAGTTCAGCCAGGTTTACGATAGATGATGTGGTCGAGCGAGTCCCCGGCCTTGGAGACCAATGTAGTGCGTGTTGTAGCAAGGAGCAGAAGCGCCGTCCTACCTCGACGTTCCACGCCCATTGCGCCTGCGATAGAGTCCGTAGCGAACATCTTCGTAGTTCTGACGTGTGGATTCGAGGTATCGGAAGCTGAATCCCTACCTGGAGCACAAAGATAGGCAGTTTACCTAGGTAACCTTCGTCACTCTGCATTAGGCTGCTTCACAGCTTTTAGCTTCCGGCTGAGAGGGCTTGGAACTTAGGAGGGCTTATGGATCACCGTAGAGCCTTCGGTTTCTAGGATTTGCTTCGTTTCAGTGCTAGTCTTGGCTCGTGATTGCATGGTACGCGCGAGTATTGTCACCAGAAGAGATGTGCTGACGGCAACAGTCATAGATATGAGCAGTCTATCATCAGGCGACACAGATGGAGCAGTCTGAACACCGAAAGCACCTTGCAGACGGAAACGTAGACACTTGACCTCAAGATTTTCATCGCGGGCAATACCATTGTTATTTATTGTAATATGTAAACCGTTGCACATCATCAGCTCGTGACCATGGAAGCGTCTAGCTCATCGTCCAGTGTTCCTATCCTGTGTTACACCGACACACCACAATACCTCCTAGCTGGACACGAATATATACAGACCCGTCAAGCTCATTGTGTGCGAGTCAGCAGCCGATGCTGCGCCAATGCCCAATAATTCCAGTACGCCTGCTTTGTCCAGTGCACGGATTCATGCGCCACTGGACAATGAATCCGTGCACTACGGCCAAGCCTCAATCCTGCAACGCCATGCAAATGTGTGAAAACAAACGAACGAGGTAAGTCGGCCTGCCTTTGACCTTTGACAGGAGTGCTCGCTGGCATCAAAACGAATGGGTATCTTTTAGAAACGAACGTCATTTGTCCACCTTCTGCCACGAATTCAAGTATGCCATTATTCCCACTCCTATCAGCACCACTCCCATCATTGAAACATAGGGAGCGACGTGCGCGGGCACCTCTCCGTTAGCTTGCTGCTGTTGCTGCTGGAGCATGGTGGTGACGGCATGCTGCAGGTGCTCAGGCAACTTGGGTATCTGAGCATGACCGTTTGACTGCCGGTGCTCCTTGAGGGTGGCAGCTGAAAGGTCGAGTTCGCCGGATTCGGCAATCTCTTCATGTGTTCCATCGTCAATAGCAGCTCCATCGCTGGCCTCGGCATCTTCCCGTTCTTTCCGGTATCTCTCTATCAGTGCCGCTAGAGATGTTCTCTCGGCTTCTGCGGTTTCTGCTCGTTTGGTGGTCTGGTCCATGTTCTCCTGCATTATCTGCATCTCAGACAGCATCATATCAATACGTTGCTGTAGCACCGCGTCATCCTGATTTTCCGACTGCGTTGGTGCCTGCTGAATCTCGGATTTTGTTTCTTCCACCGACTTATTCGACTTGTCTTCCAGCACTACCGGCTTTGAGCCGGATTCTTCTAGATGTCTAACCTTGTCTTCCGCTGCATGCCTCGCTTGCCGTTCTTGCCTCAGCATGTCTTCAAGCTCTTTCACTTTGGACCCTTGTGACTCGATTTGTTTCTGGGCTTCCTTCAAGGACTCGAGCAGCGCCAGTATTTGGCTTGGTTGGCCACTTGTCGTTGGAGTGCTGACGCCATTAGCCAGCGGTCTAGCTGTGTTCTCCCGCTTCAGTAGGCCGGTGATTGCGGCTGGGCTTGGATTCGCTGCCTTACCGCCGTCTGGCTTTTCTGGCAGAGGTTGCTGTGGAGGAGGTGCGGGTGGATCAGCGAAGCGAGCGGAATGGTCTACCCGAGGAGGCTTGACTCTGACGCTGGCCTGTCTGTGCTGCTGGTTCTCCTTACCGTTCGATAGCGGCAGCCTTGCGGGACTTCCGTCTGCAGGTAGGATGGCAGTGAGGTAGGCCCTAGCTTGATCCAGGTCTTGTGCCTGTTGCTTGGCTGCTCGCATTTCTATGCCGACTTGCTTTACAAGCTGTTCGATGTTCAGCGGCGCACCCCAGTAGTTTGCTTGCCGTTGAGAAGCGGCGTTCATATTGCCCCCAGCCACGCTAGATGCGACAGAACCTCTACCATTCAGCGGGCGCCCCTGCTGACTCCTAGAATGCGCCATGGGTGAACTCATTGGAGAGTTTAGCCCTTGGGAAGGATCCAGTTCGCCAAAATTCAAGAGGTCCAGAGCATTGCCGGCCTTGCCTGGAAAACCGGCGAACTCCACCTTGGCGGAGACCTTGTGATGCACGATAGTCTTCTGGTCTTCACTGACAATGTCAATGCCGAGCTCGAGGCTATCGTGTTGCCGAAGCTCGGTAGGTTCAGACTCGCGGTTCTCCGGTGATAGCCTTGTGCCATTGACGAAGGTCCCATTTGACGACTTGACGTCTTTTATCCAGATCCTCCCGTTCGGATCAGCCCATATCTCGGCGTGTTGTCGTGACAAGACCTTGGAGTCGAAGTAGCCGTTGTCTTGCTTAGGGGTTGTCTTGTTGTTCGTTTGCCTGCCAATCTTCTGAGGTGGATCTGGATGCATGGGAACGTTGATCTGTTTCCGCTCGAAGGTGCCATTCATGGGCAGCAGCACTAGCATGGCAGCCGTCTGAGGCCTGTTGCCAACAGGGTTGGTGGCATTGCCCGCATGGTCTGGCACGGCGGGTTGCATGGACTTCTGGCCCAGGGTGTTCATGGCGTGGGAATTCGCAGGCTGTACGGCACCATTTGCTCTTGCATTGGTGACACTGGAAGTTGACTCTGCTTTGGAGACGGGCCAGAAGCCTCCCCTTTGCTTCTTCTTAGCTGAGGCGGTGCCATCGCCGTTGGTAGCAGGAGGGGGATCGTTAGACGAAGTGACAGTCGAGGTGGAAGAGGTTGAGCTGTTCGAGGCCAAGGAGGAGGAGGAGGCGCTTCTTGTGACCGCCTTCTTCTGTGGCATGAACATGCGTGAGACATCTTCATTACTCATTGCCGAAAAGCCGCCCTGAGGGCCCGAGGAACCATCCCAACCAAGTCTAGGTAAAGATTGAAAAGTTGGCGGAGACTGTACGATCGTCGTCATGGATGTCTCGAGCTGGAGTGCAGGATCGAGCGAGGTGGTGAAGTACGTGATGACGGTGTGGGTAGAGGTGATTAAGAGAAGGCAATACGCGAACAAACAAAAACCAGAGACGTTGTCGTAAGTAGACACGGCATGTGTCACAACGGGGGAGGACTCGAGGGTGGTGGTGACGGCCGTTCTTTAGCAACAGTTAGCTTGGTCCGTCAACCTTCGCCCTGGCTGGGGTGACGATGCAGCCAACCTCTCAAGCTAGGGTCGAGGTCCCCAATGTGCTTGAGGGGCCAGCAGCCGATGGTGGGATATGACACAGGCGCTCGCGTGCGTCGAAGCTGGCCTGACGTAGGGAGACAATGGTGCGCTTACCAGAGAGGATGCGATGTGAGAGACCCAGTCGAGGCGTGGGAAGGCCTGAGTTCGGGACAGGACCTTCGGTAGTGTGTACACGCTGGAGCGACGATGAGTTGCAAGCGCTTCTCGATGTTGGTCGACGAGTATGTGCATGGGCGTGCCAGTAAAGGGCGAGTCGAACGTGCAATTTGGCGCAGTTGGCTGCCGACATGGTCATAGCGCCCGCCAAGCCGTGCCGCTTAATTGGCCCGCTGGTCGAGGGCTAGACTCGATTCGTCGCCGCAGCTGCGATCAACTGCGGCCGCCAGTGCCACGAGGCCGAGGGCCACACCAGGTTCACCATCGAGCAGCAACCCTGGCCACTACCCTCACATCGCGACCAACAGCTGCATCGACATGCCTCCCGCCGTAATACCACCTGGTGCTCAGAGCAGAGGACCGCGATGGGTCGATAAAAGTAATCCAGCCGTACTGCCTGCCTGCATCACATGCTAATCGTGTTACAGTGACTATGGGCGCCCTCATGGGTGGCAGTAGGCTGCATATCCTCCACTTGTTCATCGTAATGCTGATCATCTATAAGCTGTCGGAAGTATCATGGGTTTCATATACGGTGAGCAAGACCAGGAAGGTGCGAGGCGTGTGGGCTGACAGCGGCAGGCACGGTCACCATATTCCAGTATGGAGCAGGTACAGCTGGTGTTTTCCGAACATTGGGAAAGTACATGGGCGCTTCGGGTGGCATGTTCGCGTACGATCCTAGCCCCTGCTAAGCATTTGGACCGGCTGACTGACGTCGCTGCAGTGTCTTCATGGGCATCGGTAGTGTCATACGGCATGACTCTGAACACAGGGCCCTACAAATGTGGCAAGCTCAATACCAGCACGGAAGACCTTTCCTGCACCAAAGACCCGACCTCCTGCAGCTCAGAAGATAGGCTTGGCTCAAGAGGTAGCATTGTCCCAACATCTGTATACAATGAAGAGATGGAGTTCTCGCGATATACGAGTCCCATGATTGACACCATTCACGATACCCACAAAAAGCTCAATATCAATTCCTACCTATTTCATTGTTGACTGTATCTTGCACATTACTACACACCAGGCCTGCCTTGCATCCCACCTTCCTTTACATCTCCCTCCAGTGGCTCCTTCCTCACGAAACCCCGCCCATCGTCGGCACCACTCCACCTGTCACCAACACTTGCGTCACCCGGTACACTTGCGTTGCAGCCTCTTTGGTCGATTGACTGATCCAGCTCGCTATGCTCAGAGTCGTTGCATTCCCCGTCCGTGCGTACTCGTATGAATTCAAGTACGCTTTGCCTGCTCGCACACTGAGCACCGGAGAGGGTGACAGAACGGCCCAGTTCCGGGAGATGGCCAACACGGACAATGTGACCAGGAGAAGTGAGACCAGTGGTCGGTTGACCCATCGAAGGCCACGTACGTTTCCTGACAGATTATAGAAGATTCCGAGAGTCTGACAAGCCCACTTGAGGCAGTGCAGGCTGAAGCTGACGGTGAAAGCAAGAACAACCTCAGATACGTTGGTGCTCATGCCAAACGTGAGCCACGAGCAATGCCGGAGGCCCATCGTCAACCCCAACACGAGCACCGGCTCAAGCACTTCGTTAACCACATCCCTGCAGATTGGCGCAAGGTAGCCATGAATGAACGCCATAGGGTCCCTGCGGAGGCCATTCCAATCCTTGAACAGTGGCTCCTCTTGCTGCGCTGCTCGGATCCCCGTGTTGCTCAGTGTCCTGCCGATCGCTTCGAACGAATCAATCAGCCCAGAGATCGTCAATGTATAGACGCCTAGGATGCAGAAACACTCCCATGGTGCCGATCGGAGATAGATCAGAATCAGCTCGTATCCACTCCGATCATTGCAAATGGGGCCGGCAGAACACAGGATGGATGCGAGGAGCTTGATGGTGAGGCCGAAGGAGACATAACACCGGGCCTGCTTAAAATAGCGCATTGCTTCACCAAACTGCTCCCAGAATATGAAGAGCAGCATCCAGAGCCACTGTATCCATTCTCGAGGTAGGTCCTCCTCAGCGCCTGGATCATCCGAGTCACCTGGATGCGGGGCTTGGCCTTGGCCTTCAAGTAGTGTTGTTGGGGGCTCGTTTGGCATGCGAGCAGGCTGTGGTGTGGGACGCCGGCTGGGAGCACGAGAAGTTCGGCGGATGGCCTGAAACAGGGGACTAGCACTGGGTTGCCGTACTGCGCGTCTATCGTCTGGTATCGAGTCGTTGTCGGTGAAGTCTTCATCACTCGAAGCATCGACGCTCACGCCCGACCATCTGCGGCTTGTAGGATTGTCTACATCTGGCGATGATCGTCCGTCAGAAAGCAGAGAAGACGTGTTCCTGCGTCTGCTCGCGTCGGGCGAACCAACGCGCAGAGAGGTACTTCGACTGGCCTCACGCCTCGGGGAAGGCATGTCTTCGCCAAAGTTCTCGAGACCTTGCCCAATCCATCGAGGGCGTTCTATGGATGGCAACGCAACATCAGCATCGGCCAGGATGTCCTCGTCGCCGTCGTCTTCTTCTCCAATCGCCCACAAGTCTGCATTGAACGACGCTGCCACGGAGGGACGAGCTCCCTGGCCACTTTCTCTCCTCTCGTTGCTGGCAATACTCGCTCTTCGAGACGGTGTCCGAGCGGCTCTTAGGATCCTCTCCGGATCGTCGAGTGTGTCTTCCAGCAGAGCAGCCCTTGTCCTGGTGCGCCGGCCTGTCGTTGCTGGTGGCATCGTTTGCGTGGTGTTCGCTGCAGGTGTCGATGGCATTGGCTGGGAAATGGTGGTCTGCGCGTGTACTGATAGACTCTCGGCGGCATCTGGAGTTGGTGTCTTTGCTGGCCTGCCTCTACCTCTGCCGGTTCCAGAGCCACCAGTGGACCCATTTTTCTTAGGAGGCATATTTGCGACTCGTTAGGTCGGTTGTTGATTATCTGCACTGCAAGGAGTCGTAGCACAGTATCTGACTTGAGTTGAATGAGAGGATGAGACCGCAAGAAATGATGCGGTCGATCGCAACGCGAAGTCATACTTCAGCTAACGTTTGCGGTCAACAATCCACCACACCTGAGCTCCTTTGTTCTATCTGCGTCCTTCCGCAAGCGCACCGGTTCCTTGAGTACCAAAGCGTTCCGAGCCTGCGTGCACCTGCTTCGATCTAGCCTGGTAGAGACTCCATACGGCCCCGGCCATGTCTCGTCTCATACTAGTATGCGAAGCTCTACCCGTAGTGCCGCATTCCTGACCGAGCAATTCAAGCATTTCTGCACTGAGCACTGACCACACACACAATCCCAACTTCATCCGGGTGCTCTGGCCTGCAATCCTGGGACTAGACGCTAGTATAATGCATGCTCAGAACGTGAGATCTTAGAATAGTCTATTTCACAAGCTAACAATGTAATGGCGGAATAACCTCGAGCAATCAGCGGCTACTGTAAGTCCACCATAAATCACTTGTCCTGGTACATGCTTCCCGCATACACGCTCCCCTGATACGGGGTTCCCGAGTGAACGCTTCCGTTATAGTTTCCTTGAAAGCCGGTCCCGGGATACACGTTGCCCTGATACCCGTTCGGGGCGTACACATTGCTGCCGTGGAACCCGTTGACCTGGTAGCCGCCGAACGGGCTCGCGCCCGAATTCATCAGCGGCGCCGAACTCGGGCCTCTCGCGTGGCCCTGCGAGCCCACCACGCTCCTCACTCTGAGATTCTCCATCTCGCCGGCCGCAACGGCCTGCGTGCGGTTGCCCGTGCCCGTCCCCGTGTGGCTCATCTTCGCCTTGATGCGGCCGCGGAACTCGGGGTACAGGATGCCGACGAGGATGTAGATGGCCCATGTGACGAGCGCCGTGGCCGCGTACACGATGCGCGGCCAGGTCTCGGCGACGGCGTTGTGGAAGCTGGCGGCGAACAGGAAGCCGAGGCCGCCCTGGACGGCGCCGGCGATGAGCAGGGTGCGGCCCAGCCAGAGGTGGATGTGGGCGGTGATGATCATGCGCGGGTGGGCGTGGTAGAATTTGTGGTTGAGGATCTCGGTGGCGGGTTGGACGGCGAGGAGGCCGAGGAGGATGAGTCCGATAATGGGGTGGTAGTAGTTTAGCTGTGGATTTCAGTTAGAATTCGTCTTGAGGTTGGGTAGGATAAGGGCAGGGAGTGGTGGTTCGTTTGTTCGTTTGGTTGTTTATTCAGTCATACCTGGTCTATTTCTTTCGCCATCCAGATGCCCATCCCTGCGGCGCCGACGTTGAGCCAGAAGCCGATCATTTGCATGACTGCGTGAACCCAGACGAAACGTGAGTCTCGCATGACTCGCGGGATGATGCCTCCCATGGGGAGGATGATGAGCCACACTGTGGACATTACTACGGCGTGGGCGATGCGTACTTTGCTGTAGTGGCTGGACACATAGTCGTGAGGGTCGTAGTTGTCGATGTCGTCTGCTGTGCCGGCGAAGGAGGAGGATTTTGTATTTTGTCTTGCCGCGAGGCCTTGGGCCTCTTCGATAGGTGTGCAGGATGCTGGCGTACGCGTTAGTGGTGATTGTGACTGAGAGCATAGGTTCATCTACCAAGCTGGATCAGTAGCACTGCTGCTGCCAGGGATGTTACCCTTGCCATTCTCTCGGTCACACGAGTCCTCGGCTTGCAATACGTGGCAATATCACAAGATCATAATGCGTGAGACTGGCTTCTCGAAATCGAATTGAGTAAATGTGCGAGCGTGCTATTCTTGCAGTCCACCAGGTCTGAACAAAGAAGTGCACGCTGGCCAGAACGATGCAATCCTTTCACCCTTGTGCTTTCGGTGAAGCCTCCGCATGCGCCCACCAATCGCGGTAGTCAACAACATTCTTGAGCGACCGTGCGTGCTCGGCTGCAAAGACAACTGCATGACTCCGAATACATTCTTCCAGGTCACAGCCCACATGCTCTCGCTGTGCCCTTGCGACGCTCATGCTGCCTTCCTCTACGGCTTGTACAGCGCGTACGAATGCTCCTGCCAGGCCCCAGTCTCCTCCACCGTGCGACTTTTCAATTTCTGGATTCTGCTTGGGGATGATGTGTTCTTTGGTCTGTTGATCATGGAAGGTGTAGACAGAGATGGTCTTGGAGTCGTAGCTGATCTCGCCATTCGAGCCATATACTCGGCCACGCCGGTTACATTGCGCCTGTGTAGGGTAAGTCATATGGAACAAAGCCTGCTTAGGGCCTCTGCCGAGCGTTTCACTGTCCAACGCATCCTCTTCCCAAGTCATAGTAACAAGTTGCTCATCGACAACATCATTGTCTGACTCGTATACGCACCGCCCGTACCAACCTCGACTGGAAATGTCCTCGTCTGGGGTGTCGACAGTGTAGTCTTCTTTCAGCTTGTTCATGAGAGACTCTTCTGCTCTGTCCCAGCCCGAGTTCTTGACAATGTCTTCAATCTCCGGTACCACTATTTTGACTGGCCATCCTGTGTCTCTCGCTTGACGTAGGAACTTGTCGCGGTAGATCTTCTTCGCAGAGTAGACGCAGTCGGTCTCAGCTGCGCAATTCGTGCAGTTTGTGGCCTGGCCAGCTTTCTTCGGCTTGCGAGCCCGGCGGAAGTGCGAAAGATGACCACTGCTGGTGATTGTACTTGGAAGGTGAGGACGGTCGCCTGTCAGTTCACTGGGTGAGCAGAGGAGCCACAGCAGAAAGTCAATATCGTGGCACGATTTTGTAAGCAAGGAGCCAACGCCTTCAGGTGTTGCCCGGCGCCAATTTCCACGGACGTACGAGTGCGAGAAGTGCCACCACCCTATTGGTTCTGTGTGCTCGATTGAGACGATCTCGCCAATGGCTCGCTGATTGACAAGCAGGTCCCGAAGCAGGATGTTGTGGGGTGAGTAGCGTAGGACATGGCCTATGGAAAAGACCTTTGGCGGATAGGATGCCAGCGTCCGGGATATGGAGAGACAATCAGACATCGACAGAGCTAGAGGCTTCTCACACATGATGTGGAGATTCAAGGGCGCGAGAGCGCGTATGATGGGGGCATGTGTTTCGTCCAGCGTGCAGATGAAGACGCCTGTAATAGGCGGCGGCGATGCATCTTGAGCTGTTGTTTCTGCTCGACGTTGTAGCTCCCATTCAATGAAATCTTGCCAGTCAGAGAAGGCTTGATCGTCACGAGGTTGGTCGTTGTGCCAAATATATGCTTGACCGAAGTCTTGGAGTTTGAACGCATCTGGCTCAGCTACAGCAGCAATGAGGCCGTCGGTCGAGGCGGTTACTGCTCTTGCGTAAGCATGTCCCCGCGAGCCCGCTCCTATGACAAGAAACCGGGGACCCTTTGTCTCTGGCACGGCCACAGAACCCATAGTCGTTCGTGTGAGACAGAGTCACGTTCACGAAGAGCAAAATACCATTATGAGGACGAGCAAAGTGAGTTGATACGCGTAGTGCCTGATTGGCGCCTACGTTAGTTTGTAGGTAGGCACTCCAAAGTCCGCGGCCAGGCGTGTTATGGTGCACGGGTTTATGCCAACATAGTACTGGTGTGATGCCTACCTACTCGAGAGTACATTCAAGGACGATAAGGAGAAGTTTTAAGACTTAATTTGGACATAGATCAATTAGAGGGCTCCAAGATTCTTTACATGTCAATCCTGGCTCTAACAGCAACCACTGTCGCGTCGCATCACGCCACGCAATGATCCTGAAGCGCCAAACTAGAAACAAAAAGACAGATCGAGTTATCTAGTCAACGAAAATCTGAGCACCAGACTCTTCCAGGGCGGAGCTCTCGTCGTACCACTTCTCGATCTTCTCGGCCATGCCAGGTCGGACTACGCAATCCATCTGGAATGGCATAGGACCACCGATAAGGTTGGCTGTGAAATCATAGCTTGGTGGCGGCACTTCATTGCCAGCAGCGTCTTTGATGGGTTTCAGGTTGAAGCAGTTGACAATGGTGCCGCAAGCGACGAGCAGTTCAGCTTCCGTGAGTTCAATCCCTGGGCACATTCGTCGGCCCATACCAAAGTGGTGGGAGCCCATGAGTCTGGGGTGCTCAGTAAGGGGCTCCTTGTATGTGGGCCATTCCTTGTCCATCCATCTCTCAGGACGGAAGTTTTCTGGGTCTGGATACACTTCCGGGTCTCTAGCCAGCGCTAGATCACAGGCGTGAACGATAGCGCCCTTGGGAATGAAGTAACCATTCCACTCGTCGTCCTCCTCGAGAAGTCTCGGGACACCAAGAGGTACAGGTGGTCGCCATCTGAGAGTTTCTCGGATGACGGCTCGCAGCAGGACGAGGTTTGGCGAGTCGGTCACCTCTATGACGCGGTCGGTACCGACCACTCTTGTGACTTCTTCTCGAACCTTCTCTTGCCATTCTGGATGGAGGACCATGGTGAGCAGGAAAGCGTACAGAGGACCACCAATTGTGAAGATCGCAACAGTGACTAACATGCCAATGGCATATGCGGCCTCGTGATCATCAAAGTTCCATGGTTGGCCTTCGACGGCCTTGCGTTCAAAATATGTTCGTGCGTAGCTGACTGGTGCAGCAGTGCCCATTGCCATTTCCCTTTTGACTTGATCGAGCAGACCCTTCCATAGCTTCTCTTCCTTCTCTCGTCTTTGTCGGACCGCGCGGATTGAAGGGTTCATGAACTCGGGGATCTTTCCGAGAAGTGGCAACAGGTTGGTGATCGGGCCGGAAGGAGAGATTTGAGGGATGAACTCACCAGCGTTCTTGCAGTGGGCCGCCGCTGATGAAGGAGATCCATAGCCCATGCGGGCTGCGACTCGTCCGCAGTATCGGTCAGTAAGAGCGAAGTGGTCGCTGGGATCCTTGAGCAGCTTGTACACAAATCGCTTGACTTCGTGTGAGACAAAGCCGTAGTATTGCTTGTTGTAAGCTGCAGACAAGACAGTATGGGCAAACTTTCGCTGCTGGTTCCAATGCTCGTCTCTTTGCATGAGAGGTAGGTACTGGTGTTGGGAGTTGCTTCCTGGGACAGCAGGCACCTCTGGCCGGGAGGAGTAAATCTTTGCTTTCTTGATCAAGAACTCTTTCGCCAGCTCCTGCTTTCCAATCCAAACGTGCATTTCACCGCAAATTGTAGAGGCGGCAATGCCTCCATACTTTGGGTCTTCAAGAATCTTCCGCCATGCGAACCACGGGCCGTCGGGGGGGATATCGTGGACTCTTCCTAGCCAAGGTAGGGTGCTAAGGGGACCAGGCATGCGCTTTAGTCCTTTGGGAGGAGCATCGTGGATGAAGAAGTAATGGAATACTTGCCAGCCGACTGTAAGCAAGAAGATAGCGCTACCAATCAACCACTTGTAGCTGCCGATTGTGGTGATTACGCTCTGCTGCTTCTCGAAAAGAGCGTCAGCATCGGAGGCGTTGTTGCTAACAAACGAGTTGAGCTGGGTCATGATGACCGACGGCTTAACTGAAGCTGCCATGATTGTTGGATGCACCTTTGCAGAAAGCCAACAACACAGCAGAATGAACGACTGTATATGGTGTGCGGTGGGAAAGTCAAGGACGATCGATACCGCCCAGGGGTAAGCCGGGTAATAATGAAATCCACACCCTTGCACGGAGCGGCAAAATGGTGCTACTACTTACGGTAGTCTGAAAGTATTTTGGGATGGAGCACAGCCTGGTGCAGCGAAAGGAATCACACTCCGTAACAGCACCGTCATGGCAAATACACAGTTCACTCAGGGATGGCGACAATCGAGCAAAATGGTGCCTTAAAGGCTCTGTTAGAGCTAGACAAGCCACAAATGGATCTGTCGGAAAGTCATAAACGAGCATAACGATTGGGCTTTCTCTTGAGCTCAAGAAGTCTGTGACGCTCTTGTAGGTGGCTGGAGATGGTAACAATCCTGTATCACCATAATTCCAATCTCTTGTGGATGTGCCTAAGCAAAAGCCGAGCTAGTGTAGGCTTTACGGTCAGCGCTAACGGGAGGCCTGACTCCAAGCAGTAACTGTATGGCCATTTTTGTAGCTTACGTCCAATTTTGGAACAGTCATAGCAAGAAATCCGGAGGCTTCGAAGATTGGGTCGGGGTCAACGCCACCCAGCGCTGACAGTGATTTTCTTACTGCTTGGCTTCCCTCAGGCTATTTTGGTTGAGCATTGAAGCCTCCATGGTCTAACACGAAACCACGGATACCTTTTCGACATAAGCGACAGACATCGACGCAACGTGCAGCACGTCTCGTCGCCATGGTGGATAATGCTGACATCGTTTCCGAAGTACTGAGAATCGATTTCTCGATGACGGTGATGAAGAGCAAGCGCGTTGCTGCAAGGCTGGAATCCATGTAAGACTCGTTGGAGAGAAAACAGACGAACCAAGGAGTTCGATTACTACAGAGTTTGGCCGGGTTGAATCGCAGCTAGACCAATCTGGTCACCAAGTCCGGCCGCTAACTTGCGCTGCCAATGATCGAACCGGGTCCCCACTCCAAATGCGCACCATCTATTGGCAACCAACTGTCCAATGCATGATGCTGATATGAAGGCAGTCCCGTCAGCCAGCATCCAACAGCTTGGCGCGGCTCGTTGAACGTATTGTTCTCGAAACGAGCTGCGTGCATACCTAGGGAAGGAGGTTCGACGGAGACGCCGTAACAAACGCGAAGCATCAAGTTTGATTGCGATCAAGAGAACTGTACTCTAGCGCAGTATTCTGAAGCGAACGGCGCTCTAGGCAAGAAGATTGGCATGTTTGATCTGTCCTGAAAACTGCCACCGAATTATTCGAAGACTATGCAACCGTTTCCAACCACATCCGATCTGGTGGATCTGCAGCTTCCTGTCTTAATGCAGTAGTTGGTTGTCCGAGAGCTTCTCCAGGTTGGACTTCGCCTTGAAGAATGATGCGAGAGCCGATGGTCTTTTTGACGCCTCGAGGCCTCGCTCGCCATCATTGTGCACGTGACTCTTGTGCACTATTCTACCTTCTCTGCTGCGAACCTGCAACAGCTTTGCTTGTATAGCAATCGCCACTGGACTTTTCTGCCAAAAGCACAGTGCCGCCACGAGGTCGACGACGTGAGTCAAGCCCTTGTGTCATCATATCTGCAACCACGAAAGCAAAACCGAGTGACCAGATCCAATAGGTTCGAAGCCGCAGCTGGTAGGTTGAAGCCATTTCTAAGACCATGATGCATCTTGTTATGGCTTTGTAGAGACAGTGCGGGGAGGCTCTCCTTGTCGAGGCAAGCGGCCATGTCGAAGTTCCGCTGGATGCCATTTTCGTGCTTGCGTTCTTGCCCTCTGAGGACCGCCGTACCTGCTTGATCGTTTCTAGCCGACAGCATCAACGCTGGCTTAGACTACTAGGTACTTGCGTCCATCGTGCATAGCAATCAGCATCACCTCAAGCTGCAACCCAACACGGCCGACATTGAGGCCATTCGCACATTTGTGTCGAGCTTCGACTTGCATCGGTCATCGCAGCTCGGCTTCAGGTGTGACCCAAGGTTTGAGTCTCAACAGCGATTGATCTTCGGCCCCTGGTCATGGACATGAACACCCTGTATGTCTATAAGTAGTTGTGTAAGGAAATATGTACGGTATCGTTGTCCGGAATTTACCTCGAGTCCAGAAGTCAATCCGAGACGGCATGAGAGCAATTTCAACTATGAGGCGACAAAGAGCAGCATTCTGGCGAGGCGGTACCTCCAATGGTGTCATGATCTCGAGCTCAAATCTGCCCCAATGGCAAACAATTACATCGCGCTACCCTGATGGCAAGCTTGATTTGAAAGACTGCGCCCAGATTTTAGAGCCCTTGTATCGAAGCATTCTGGGCTCACCTGATCCTTATGGTAGGCAACTCAACGGAATGGGAGGAGGCTTGTCATCATTAAGTAAAGCCGTCATCGTCGATAAGTCAACTCTACCTGGCTGCGATTTAGATTATTTGTTCATTCAGATCGGAAGTGAGTCTCATTCTTCCACAACCCTTTAGCACACGTGCTTGCTTGGGTCCAAACCACCCACTACGCTGTGCCTTCCATCTGAGTTTTTGCAAAGCTGAAGCTTGCTTGCTGACGTTTTCACACAAGTCCGGGACGGCAAGTTGGATCTAGCAGGCAACTGCGGGAACATGACGGCGGCTGTTGGTCCTTTTGGCATTGATGAGCAACTCGTGGATCCTAGAAGCCAGCTGACCACACCCATGTCTGCGGAGGGTACGAAGTCTCTTGGTCACTCGACATCAGCAGCAGTACAGGAAGAGGTTAGACCGCGACCTGTCAAGATCCGACTGCGTAACCTCAATACATCTCGCATCATTGATGCAGACGTGTATGCTTCCGAAGGCACAGATGCCGAGTCTGGCGCCGGGAGCGTCTTCTTCGAATCTCAAGGGAACTATGCACTTGACGGTGTCCCTGGCTATTCTTCTCCAATAACGCTATCCTTTGTCTCTCCTGGTGGAGCAAAGACTGGAAAAGCCCTGCCAACTGGTAATGCCACCGATACCGTGGAATACACCCCTGGTGAGACTATTCGTGCTTCTTTGCTGGATATTTCAAACCCGGGCGTCTTCATAGATGGACGTGACGTTGGTTGGGACCCAACCTCATCTCCTGAACAGCTTAACGCTAACGTCGAGCTGATGGCAAGACTTGAAACAATTCGTCGAGCAGGAGCCGCTATGATGGGAATGGACCCTGAGACACCCAGTGTTCCAAAAGTTGTACTGTTGTTTCCTCCGGCTTCCGAAGGTGTCGACATAACTTGTCAAGCACTTTCAATGGAGCAAGCGCACAAAGCTGTTCCCATGACACTAGGACTGAATCTTGGCGTTGCCTGTAAGATGACCGGCACGATTGCACATGCTCTAGCCAAACACAACGACCCAGTGACAACGGTTGTCGGTCATCCTTCTGGTCGGGTTGAGGTCGGAGCGGACATATCGCCCCAAGGGGATATCATCAGCGCCAAGGTTATTCGGACCGCAAGGTGCTTGATGGATGGGTACGTCAACATTGCCCCTAATGACAAGATCAAGTTACTAGCGTAAGGCCTGGGATTAAGCAGGTTTGAGGACACCTGTATCATCGCGACTGCCCATGGCTTCTAGTGACCTCGGCAACCTCAACAACGGTGTTCTAGCTCTACCTTATCTCTCTATGCATGTTAGCCGGCTCTAGACGAGCGCTTGGCCTGCCGACATCGCGTAGCCTCTCCAATACGTGGGTTTCTCACAGAGACTACTAACTAAGCTTGGTCCGAAAACGTGAATGCCTTTAATACTTGTCGCCAGCCATCACCATTTCCAAAGTTCCCAAGCCACAAGCCCATCTAGTGGCGATCGTCTGGCCAGGTATACCTGAGATGGAGAGGATGGACATCGTTGACAAGTCTAACGACAAGAAAACTATGACTCTGAAGTCGCCACCTGCCCATACCGAACTGCCAGCTTCGGCGTCGACTTGGCCAGTGCAAGACATGTCTACTATCTCTGGGAGGTGGATTGAAAGGTGTCCGGACGCGAGACTGCACCTGAAACGAACAAAGCGAGAACGAGTAGATATACCTGTACTACTATTCGCACACTAACACCCTGTTCTCTAAACCGATACTGAGATACCTCGAAGATTGCAACCTGAGCTTCCGCAGGACCCCGTGCTCTTGAGTAAACTTATTTAGCTCTATCATCTCATTGATGTGAGTAACATGACAACCAACGACGCTGAACAGCATAGTGGCTCTTTCAACGTCATGAGAACTTCTTGCGTTTAAGTCCTGGTTGCTCATTTCCCAGTATAACTACCTTGGGTACGTACCCACAGTGTTTCCAACATCACGACTGCTACTGCATCAGCATAACTACGGGGCTATATCACAGACACTAAGCAGCGGGGCACATACACAAAGGAAGGGACTGCGAGGTGCGAGACAACTCTCTGTAGTAATTATCGCGCTCGGAAGCGTGGGAGATGCGGGAACTGTAAGTGCTCGTCGTGATATTGGTCAGTATTGATGCTGTCTTGTAGGACACCCAGATCAAACCGTGCGCGAGTAGTAGCCAATATGATCACATCTCGCCAAAAGAGCCCACGATCTTCCCCATCGGCACTACCATGCTCCTCGCTTGTCTTGGATTATTTAGAATCGAAGTGCTCATGCAGTAGCAGACTAGAGCCTGGCACCCTGAAACTGCTGAGTCCAGGAACCTTTACTCTCAGCCGCATGTGCGCCAGCAATTCTGCCAAAGACGGTACCTGCGGTGAGGCCAGACCCGCCGGGATAGTTCGAGAAGAACAGCCCACCAAGCAGCTCACCACAACAATACAGCCCACCTATCGGCTGTCGTGTAGTGTCGGAGATGACTTGTGCAGTGTCTGGATTGACGTCCAGCCCTCCGAACGTGAATGTTACGCCACTTGTTATCTCAACTGCGGTGTAGGGTCCTTTGGTCAGAGGTCTTGCCCAGTTTGACTTGGCCAATGCCAGTCTTTGCTTGGAGGATTGGGTCGACAAGCCGTCCTTCACAGCAGGGTTGAATTTCAGATCACGATGCTCTTCCGTGAAGGCCTCAACAGCTTCGTTGTACTCTTCAATGGTTTCGACAAACTTGTTCTTGTTTGTCAGACCTCTCTGAACCAGTTTGTCGGCGAGTTCCTCGAGGCTTTCAGCTCTGATGTTTGTAGTCACTTCGTCTGCATATTCCTCCTTCCTCAGCCAACTCGCACCTTCAGAGTCCCACACCTGAAAGGCCTTTCCGGATGGCTGCTTCAAGACCTCGACGCCAAAGATAGCGTAAGTATAGTTGCGAAGGTCGAGACCTTCGTCTACAAAGCGTTTCCCGTCGCAGTTGAGCATGAGTCCCAAGGGATACCCGGATTTCGTGAACTGGTTAGTCAAGACTCTGTCGCCACCGTTCCTGGGGGATCCGGCGTCCCAACAAGTCGAGTGGCAACTGCTGTAGTTGCCTGCAGTCTTTGCACCAATCAGTCGTGCCATTCTATGGCCGTCTCCAGTGTTGAAAGGAGATCCGCGTACGTGTGCAAGGTCCCATCCAGGGCCCAGGTACTGAGCTCTTAACGCAGGGTCAGCTGAGAACCCGCCACAAGCAAGGATCACACCGCCTCTTGCTTGAATTCTCTGCTTCCGTCCATCTTTGAGCACTTCCACGCCGAGCACAGTGCCGCTCTCTTCGTCACTGATCAGTTGCACAGCCGGCGTCGACCACCAGATCTCAACGCCGTTTTTCTTTGCGGTCTCAACATGCCACTTCACCAGTTCCTTCCCACCTCCTCTGAACATAGTCACCATGCCTCCCCAAAAGACAAAGCGATCCTCTATCTCATAAGCCTGGCGGTTGAAACTGAGCACAAACTTGCCACCATTGTCTGCAATCCACTGTATCGCTCCACGGCTCTCATTGACCAGTTTCTCGGCCAACTTCTGATCAGATCGTCCCTTCGTGACGCGCATCAGATCCTTCATGAAAGCATCTTCTGGGTAAGCTTGCAAGTCAATGCGGCGCAACAAGTCTTCAGACAGTCCTTTGTTGCCCGTCTCGACATCGTGTAGTATTGGCTTGAGGTCATCTAAACCGGAGAAAGCATACCGATATGCTCCAGCTGTATAGTAGGTGTTTCCGCCATTCTCGGCTAGCGATGCTTTCTCGACGAGTAGTACGCTAGCGCCTTTCTGAGCTGCAGTTGTGGCGGCAGAGAAACCTGCATTTCCTCCTCCTACTACTACCACATCGTATAGGGCGTTGAAAGGCTTCATGGCCTTGACGATTGATGAGGCGATATCGCAACTTTGTCCCGAGCTAACCTATCGTAGTGACTGGATAAGGTGGTCTGGCATCTGAACGTGTGCACAACAGCCGAGATTGCGGGTCTACCAGATACAGTTCCTTGAGTGAAATGCCTGGAATACTATGTAGCAGAGACGAAGGACTACTTGGCATTAATATGAAATACGATGCAGTCAACGGAGCTAGTCCATCGGACTCATCCGAGGTACGCTGGAAACCGCCACCGGCGTTATACGCGTGCAAAGAAGCTCATTATGTCGAGCTTGTTGGAGATTAGCTTGCATAGCCAGTCGCGGAGATCATGATGGCCCGCTTGGAATTGGAGTATCAATTCGCTGCACGACTTAGCGGGCACTGACCGCCTCTGCGTAAAGGACTTGAACCTTGTCGATCAGCTACCCATTTTGTTGCTTAGAATCCCTGTAGGTAGAAGGGATGTGGTGGACATTGTACTGATATTAGTATCTCTGGAGGGCTAGTCAGAAGAGGTGGCATAAAATCACTGCACGGAGAAACAGCTGGCATACACCTGTAATACTTGGGAAGGTGTTGTGGAATAGAGCTGGTTGGCTTTGAAGCGCATAACTTGAGATCGAGTACTAGTAGTCAGCAACGTTTGCGACTAAGTTAAGGTGATGAAGCGCAAGTTTAAGAGTGCTTGGCGTGGTGTTGGCATGCTGGCGGGGCTCCAGCGCTGCTGTGCACATTGGCCATTGTGGTAACAGTAGGCCATTCCCTTCTGATAGACTGAACGAGTTCTTCTTGAGACATTGGCCTCGTATCTCCACGCGCGTAAGCGAAGGAAAGGATTAGATTCCACGCGAAGCATAGTATCTTTGCCTAAACCCCGTCGTGTAGTGGGCGCGTTCTTCGGTTGAGACCATTCACGACGGAAGTAATCTTGTTCTATTTCCTCTACTGCTTATTGGCTTCTGGCGAGAGCTATAAACGTTCAGAACGTGTTGGACCCTGCGGATGATCCTGACTAAGATCGAGTCATGCGCATGTCTGTGGCCCAAGTCTAAGCGTGCCGACACGCAGCCATGGGCTGACCAGATATGGGGCAAGGCATGGCAGCTAGACAGGACTACAAGTATGTTGGACGCAGCTGCCTATCTTGTTTGCACTTCACCAAAACATATTCGACCCTCTCGGGCTCCAGCCCTTTGAAAGCATCATGAGACCTCTCTAATGGCTAAGAGAGCAGCTTCGGAGCCGCATCGCGGGCAAAGCAGCGGTTTAAAGTCACCTATATCTAGATGTTCCTCGCCCCGAGCGAAACTGCTTGCAAGAGAAATTGGACTGGGCAGAAGTGCTTGCAGGGACAACATGTCTGTTCAGGCTCATCAGGAGCTCCGGTGGGGAGCTCGCTAGCTAAATCGATCACCCTCCAAACTGCCGACGATCGAGGCTTGGTCCAGAACTGTGGTCAGGTGGTGTCCAGCTAGACCTGTAGTTCGTTTACCGTACTTACGTCTGCCAATACTATGAGCACTCCGCGCGTACTCTATACCAAGTATGTCGCAATAGTCTGCACGATGTGGATAAGCACTGTGGCGAGCTTCAGAGCTCAATCTACCATGTGAACGTGTCGATCATTCCAGACTGACGCGCTGGGCATTTCCTGGGGAAGAGTCGCCCCCGAGCGGACAGGCACCGGCTGCTCCTAGCTGGGTGGACCTCGCTAACACGGAGACCAAATCAAGACCTCAGCGTCCAGGATTGTACGGACAGCAGCCTTCCAGAGCGTCACCCCGCTCCTGCAGGGATCCCACAAGCGACAGCATCAAATGTGACGGCGGTGCGTCTCTCAGCATCAGCTGCATGCGGCATGGTCAGCCAGAACGGCTGTGACTCCGCTGGCCAGTAGGTACTTGTCGCTTCACATCTAATCACCTCTGCAGACATGGTCTTCGCGCCACGTTTTTTGTTTCGCACGATCAGTCTTCCGTATCAATGGCATGATGCCATGTGAGCCGATTTGAGAAGTAGGTATTGGCAGAACGAACCCCATCTATGTGTCAGCCGTTGGGGGTTCTTGCTCTTGATACTCCGCAGCTTTGATGCCTTGAAAGTTGATGCTGTCGTAGTGGTACATTTGTGCACTTGAGTTGTGCGAGCAGCTCAACTCTCGACAAGCGACAAAAATGTTGTCTAGGGCTCATTTGCAAACACATCAGGGCTTCAATCACAATTACCTGCAAACCTCCGAACCAGTGTCCACACCGGCGCAACTCCCCTCATCGACCAACCATCATGATCACTACGTGAGCGGCCATGGCACCGGCAACGGCAATGGCAATGGCAACCTACAAGCAGGCAGGAAGAGGAGGGAATCAGAGCTAGACTCGGTGAATGACTCGGGCGAGAACAACAATGTTCGCAGACGAATCAGTCGAGCTTGCGACCAGTGCAACCAACTTCGCACGAAATGTGACGGCAAACACCCGTGTGCTCATTGCACCGAGATAGGACTGCAATGCGATTACGTTCGCGCCCATAAGAAGCGCGGCAGGGCTCCAAAGAAGGACCAGGAACCCCAGTCCGATGAACAGAGCTTTGCAAATGATCAAAACGGGATCGAAGTTCAGAGACCACAAGCCCTCGCAAGAAAGTACTCCCACAACTCATATTTGGGCGGTGAGGCCATGCAACATGCCACGCTGCCATCCAACACGGCACCAACAAATAGCACGTACGATGCAGGTCACCAGAATACGTACTACAGTAGTTACAACGCCGGCCAGAACATGGCTATGAACGGAGTGTCAAGCATGCACGATGCCATGGTGCCTAGCATGTCTCGACAGCACTTTCCCGTGCCAAATTCCAACTCTTTCGCCCCTACCAGCCTCGACGGAATGCAACAAGGATTTGAGTTCCCTCTTGGAGACGACTATTCAGTAGCGTTCATGGGCAAGGCCCCAATGGTCGAGTCGCCGGACTGGATGGCTCTGACTACACCAATGTATATACAAGAGCCGCCGCTCATTACTACCCAGCCTCGACCCCCGGACACCTTGCGCTTCCCCGTGCTCCGACCTCTTCTACCGCATCTCGAGCCAATCATGCCTCAAGGCCTAGCCAGCGACCTCCTAGAGCAATATTTCGCAAGCTCAACGTCGGCATACCTGCGACCCTCCAACCCCTATGTGTTGGGGTATATCTTTAGGAAAAAATCGGTTTTGCATGCGTCGGATCCCCGTCCTTGCACGCCTGCTCTGCTGGCGAGCATGCTGTGGATTGCAGCACAGACTAGTGACGCGCCGTACCTGACTTCGCAGCTCGATGCTCGCGGAAAGGTCTGCCAGAAATTGCTCGAGCTCACCATCAATATGCTGAAGCCCCTCATCCATAACTCGTCTGGTATGGTCATCGGGACGGCTGGATATGCCTCAGTAACACAATCCGATGCTGGACTTGGCGGACTTGTAGTACCAACAGATCATACTGGCAACAATAACTTGGACCGCGTGCAAATCGACAATCTCGCTACGTATATCCATCTTGCCACAGTCGTGTCAGCCAGTGAGAGGAAGGCTGCTAGTTTGCGTTGGTGGAATGCCGCATGGTCGCTGGCGAGAGAGCTGAGACTTGGTCGCGAACTACCTGAAGAGACTGTCGGTGATGAACCTCAGCCGACATCGGTGGCAGAAGACCACCAAGGTACGACGAACGACGTCCGGAAGTCCTCTTACACTGATCCATCTATGCAACCTGGCAACTACCAGAAGCCGATCAGTGAGGAAGAACGTGAAGAACGGCGGAGAGCCTGGTGGCTCCTCTACATGCAGGACAGGCATCTGGCTCTGTGCTATAACCGACCTATGTTCTTTCTAAACAAGGAGTGTGAGGCCCTGTTACAACCGTTGGACGATGACTTGTGGCAGTCCGGACGATTCGAGAAGGCGGCTGCCAAGCATCGCAAACGAGGCCTAGATATCGAGTGCACTTCTCACAGTGTCTTTGGATATTTCTTGCCGTTGATGGTGATATTGGGTGAAATCCTGGATCTCAACCATGCACGAAACCGTCCAAGATTTGGCCCGAAGGCAAGTCAACCACGCATCTGGGACGAACTGGTGGACGAGATCACGTTACAGCTTGGGACCTATGCACAAAGCCTTCGCGAATTCGACACCAACAACGGCCAGACGAACGATCTCCGTAGCGATGCCATCACACCGTCGGTTGCGTCAGCTGGTACGGCAGACACTCCAGTCTCTTCAGAGCTTAGTATACAGACGAAGACTGTAGTCGCGTATGGCACGCATATCATGCACGTACTGCATGTACTTCTAACAGGGAAATGGGACCCGATTGCCCTACTGGACGACAACGATCTTTGGATTTCATCTCAATCTTTCGTGACCGCCACAGGACATGCTGTGAACGCGGCAGAAGCAGTGGGCGACGTGATCGACTACGACCCAGACCTTAGCTTCATGCCATTCTTCTTCGGCGTGTACTTGCTTCAAGGGAGCTTCTTGCTACTTCTTTTTGCGGACAAACTGCAAGGCGATGTCAGCCCCGATGTTGTCAAGGCATGTGAGACCATTGTGCGAGCTCACGAAGCGTGTGTCGCGACGCTTGACACACAATATCAGGTGAGTGTGCTTCAATGCGGCAACTTGTTTGTGCTGACCCAGAACAGCGTAATTTTCGGAAAGTCATGCGATCAGCCCTGCAGCAAGTCCGGGGTCGCGTGCGCGACGATGCTACAGAGCAGCAGAACTGGCGAAGAGAAGTTCTCAAGTTGTACCGTTGGACAGGAGATGGCACAGGTCTAGCCCTATAAGCACATGGAAGTGGCGTTCCCCTCGTTACACGTGGTGTTCACGCAACTCAGGTGTCAGCTTCTATAACCATTTTGTTAGCCATCAAATGCTATCACTAGTTGGATCGGTCGACGCGTGCCTGTATTTGTTGAGGAGCCATCGTCCATCTACACAAACTTCAGGTAGGTGCTGGGCATTCAACAAGTAGCATGACTGCACAAATTACTCAACCGCAATCCACAAGTTATAGTCACGGTATAAGATTTTGTATCACGATGATGCTAGGTGGAGGTACAAAGCCAGGCTGCGCATGTCCCGAAATTGAGGATTAGCGTGCGGTGTGGATCAGGCACCGTACCTAAAACATCCGTTACCCGAAGGTAGGACACGCTCGAACAAGCCAAGCGACGTGACTATTTTGTCTTAGCCTGTACCTGGTCTAAACGATTGGTCAAAGGTAAGACACCTCCCCTGCTTCAACGATCCCCAAGACTCGTGCACCAGCATGCCCAGATCGTCGCGTCGAACTGTATCTGGAACGAATGGTCTACCAGTACTGCAGCAAGGTAAAGTAACGGAAGAGGTTTCCAAATGTCGCAATCAGACAGCTGACCCTGATAAGGCCTTCATATGAGCATCATGAATAAGACCAGCCACGTTTTCTGTTTAGCAGGCACATGTTCGAATCTCAATCCCTGTCTATGTACTCATGCAATGGAGGCCGACTTCCAGCTGCCAAAATTACTAGCCACTGACGTTGCGCAAAGTTGCTACCACGCGCTGGAACCAACCTCGGACACGGGCACGACCATCAGTTCGCCTCTTCTGCATCGTGCGCCTCACAGTAGTATGCCTGATCCTACGTCTTCACAGCTAGCAATCACACTTATACCAAGGTCCCCTGGACTTGACACTATCAAGCCGTGCCAGATTCTTCGAGCGACACGAGATATATGGTAGATCACCAACAATATGCGCTGCTCTTGCATCTAAACAATCCAAGCCTCTAGGCTCTTGCGGCTTTAGGCGACCCCTCTTGTCTCATCGAGCTCGCATGTACGCCAACCGGCACCCGCATAGTCCAAAATAATTACCGACAGAGCCAGGATTGGGAAACCTTCGCTATCGCTCGCTTCGGCGCTGCGCGCTATTCAATAACTTTCTTGTCAAAGCACTTTGCGTTTCCGCTCATTCCTAGTCGTAGGTATCAACGTTAACAAACATCATCGTTGTCGTTGACGCCCACGTTATCTACAGGGATTCCTGCACCATCAAGGTCAATTGACTTTGAAAGTGGCCCCGGTGAGGATCCTCGCAGACGGTAGCCTGAGGACAGGCCCGCAGTTACCAACCATCTGCAGCTATCACGACAACTTGTCGCCCACTTCATACCCTGTCTTCCGGCCAGGCACTCCGTTAGAGTAACTCTGTTCGGGATGACAAGCATGGCTTCCGATCTTGTCACGACCCATGCGATGGAGAAAGCTCCGAATAAGAGGCAAGGTTGGTATCATCACTGCCACAAATATTCCATTAGTTCTCCAAACCATCCTCGTCAGATGCCAGCTCAGCTGTGTTGTTGATCAATTCCTGCGAACCTTGCATCAAGTTGTCTCCAATGCACAAGCCGTTGCACGACGACACCTTCACGTCATTGCCAACCCAACCACTGACTAAACCCTTTCTGAGTAGACGATTTTGACATGGCCAAATTGAAGAAATCAATTGCACAAGAGCGGCGGAGGTCATTCAGGTCACGATCCACAGTCGCCAAATTGACACCTGCCGAGATTCGTACACTCAACCACAGCGCTTCTGTCTCCAAATCTGGAAGCGTTCGGAGTATCGACAGTCAATCGATACGTCGCTTGCCTTCCAGTACGCCGTCGCTCACCCCAGGTTACCAATCTTCGTCACAGCAATCACATCAAACACATGCGCAGAGGTCGAGCTCGGATCTTAGCACGCCTGTAGTATCGCCTGATCGAGAACGACAACGCTCAAACTCGAGCACGCGACATATTTACTCACCAAAGCCCGTTTCCCATGTACAAGCAATGCAACTCGCCAACGCCAATAGCCACACCCGACCTCCAAGCGCGTCTTCTTACCGGGGTATTGCAACATACCGTGGACCCGAAGTCACGAGGACAAGTTCATTGACAATGTTACATACTCCCTCGCAACAGATTGTTTCGAATCCCTTGTCACAATTTTCACGACCTCGACAGTCAACCCTAATTTCATCATCTCGCAAAGTCAGCCTCGAGCAGCGTGGGACTGATGATAATGCGGTGAATTCGGTCGCCTCGAGCCAGCGACGTCAGTCTCTGGGCGCCACGAGCCGTGCTCCGTCACGAGGACACAGCCCAATAAGACCGTCGGATTCACCTGTATCCATGGAGAACGATAAGAACTCCAAGGACACGGAACTTGTCAATGCCGAACCCTCCGCTGACAAAGGAGCGCCCGTTCTTCATGTCACCCCGCAGACCACCAAGTCCGACGAGAATCATGACGAGGCTTCCGAAACATCGAAGAAGCAGAAGTCTATTTGGCGAAAAAGCTTCGGTGGATCTACCGAACCTGACTCTGAAATAGCCCCGCTGAGGAAGGAACATCGGAGGAGAACATTGATGCTACCAGGTCACGGCCACTGCCTCCATGCTGTTGCCTATGCTGACACCAGACCTGGGGAGCCGCCCAAGTTGAGGGAAACTTTAAAACACGAACTGCCATCTGCGAAAACTGCCGAATACAAGAAGGACGATGAAAAGCAGCCAGCAGAGGAGACTGAGTATGATCAGCATCCAGCAGTGCGGCCCTTGAGCATAAATGCACGCCGACCAAGTGCTAATGCTTCCGAGACGTCTTCCAGCAAGAAGGGTAAAGAGAGAGAAGACGCTTCCAACCCAGAAAGCGAGCACGACGCAACATCGCTGTCGCCATCGATGCCATCATATCCGCGCTGTTCATGCTGTGGTCGCGTTGCCAGATCAGGCGGCATCGGGTCCGAGTTGAGCCCAGTACTCGAGAACGAGAATCCGAAAAAGAACCTCGGCTCCAATACCGAAAGAACGCCGCCAACTGCTGGACGGCCATCAAGCTCTGTCAGTTCACAACCAAAGTTTGTTCCCAATACTCCTACGGAGGAAGGTAACCAGAAGCGGCAGTCACGAGTTGAGACTGCAAGGGAGACGGCACCGTCAGTCACAGCCAGCGAACCACCGGCCAGACTTAAAGGCGTCGCTGTCAACCAGCTGGGTGATGTTATAGGACCGAGCTCCATGCCATTAGCAATCATGCCTAAATCAAAGGAAAAGTCTCGACTCGTCAGGTTCGCGAGCTTGCATATGAGGGACGAAGACAAAGAGGAACAGAACCAGCAGGAGTCAATGCCGGATCCTCAACCGGAACCCCAAATGCCACGGTTTGCCAGTCTCTACGGTTTGCGCAACATCGCCCAACAGCAAGAGCAGCAGCGACAACAACGGAATGCATACCCAACTCAACAACGGCCAGCAAGTATGTATCAGGTCCAAAAACAGACCCAATCATCTCCTTCCAGCAACGGACGCCATCCGCTACGATCTGCGCTCTCAGCCTACGACAACGGCACTCCTGCAACGCCCACAACGAACATATACACGATTTCATCCTCGAATGCATCGCAAGACGTCCTCGAGAAGCCGCTCGGCGACTCTCCATCCTCGAGTCGCAGCCGACGCCAAGAATCTCCGGAAAGACCCATCTCCAACAACGGCGAACCAATTGTCGACCTATCCTCCTTCGACGGCAGTTTCATCCACGGCAGCCTCTCCAGATCAGCAACAATCATGGGCGGCACCACCACGCCTCCACGCACAAACACAAGCAACGGCCTGCACGCGACAAACTCGACGCGCAGCGCCAACGAAGCAAACATCGGCCGGATCATGTCGCCCGCCCCGGGCCCCGCGCTCGACAGAGTGACATGGTCCACGAGCCCCAAGGGCAGAACCAACTTCTCGCGGCCTCTGACCCCGCAATCGGGGAAGATCAACATCTCGATACCGTGGGGCCACAACGCGACGACGGCGACCGGCGCCTCGGCACTGTCCTCAGCAGACGGCACCCCGTCGCGGTCCCTGTCCTACTCGATCCCAAACACGCCCAGCGCACCCGACGCAGAAGTCGGCCACGCGACGTCTGCCACGATTCACCGCCCGGGCACCATCGTCCGCCTCGTCCCGTCGTACCCCGTCATGCCTGGCACAGCCACCTCGAGTCCGGGGCACGGCCCGATGCGGCTCGGCGACTGGGTCTTGCCGGAGCACCAGAAGGCAGCGGCACAAGGCGCGGCAGCATGAGTGAGTGGGTGAGTGGCTGGCAGGGAAGGAAACATTTGCGCTCTGAAACCACCACCACCACCACCACCACCACCACCCCCCCAAAAACAAGAAGAAGAAAACAGGGGTACGATTACGAATAGACGACAACGACCACGATAGACGGAGAAAAAGAAAGAAACAAAGCAAGTGAGCAAGCAAGCAAGCACGAGTATAACATCAGATAAGATAATGTGTCGGAAGCGTTTCAAGCGACAGCAGGCAGGCACGCCATGTAACGAGACCTACGTATTTTCTCCTTTGTATATTAATGAGGCGGGACGGGTCAGGGAACAAGACACGGACGGCCGAGGCTGCGCACCGCATCGCACCGCATCGCGCGGTATGGCATGGCATGATCTATATATAATGAGATAATGGATGTTCTCCCATCACACGTGTGGCCTACGCCTGACACTGTTCCCCGTGGTGTGGTGGTAGGTGCTTCGATCTCTGCGCACGCGAATCCTCACTACTAGTACCCCGTGCTGAATCGTGCTGGGGACGGTGACCCGGCGGCTGACGATGATACAGCACGTCTGCTGGGGGGGACCTGGGTGCTTGTGATGTCGATTGGGCCGCGCCTGTCCCTTTCCCACCGTAACCTGATGAATGGCAGTAGCGGCGCACGGGCGGTGCTTCCCTTGCTCCATGCTCGTGGTGTCCTCGCCTCTTTCTGACTGCTTCTGCTTTACGGCCGTTTATTACTCGTTTGGTTGAATTACATATGCCCTTTCTAGCGGGCGTCTAACTTCTAATCCGTCATATCTCCTAATGTTCTGTTTTCCTAGTCGTTGAGCGACAATATTTTCTGGTTTTTTTTGGTGCTGTGTTCCATATGATTACTGCTCTCACTGTACTGTTCTCCAGTCGTCGGTGGTGCTGTGTGCCGGACCGCTACTTCGGCTGTCATACGGCTCGTCAGAAAACGAATTCATAGTGCTGTGTTCCACGTGATCACTTCTCTCACTGTACTGTTCTCCAGTGAGCCGTGTCGGTAGTGCTGTGTACCGAACCGCTGCTTCGCCTGTCGTACGGCTCGTCAGAGAACGAGATTGTGGTGCTGTGTTCCACGTTGATGATTTTCTCACGGTCGTGGGTTCCGGCAACCGAGGCTCGTGCAATTTTGATACGTGGCAAGTCTTGACCTGCATTTGCCACCACCTCTGCTCTGTAGGTAGAAGCATTCTTCCTTCTGTCGCTTAAAGACGCTGAGGAGAATTCCTGATAACCAGCCGGCAGGTGGGAATGCGGACGGTATCGCGAACCACGATTGGTTCCGTTGGTACTGCCTAGTAGTCGTGGGGCGACGATGTTGATTAGAGGCTTCAACGTAGGCAGGCAGGCACAAACGATGGCAGTGTTCAGCTCTACTGCTGACCAAGTTGCAGCGCCGACATTGTCCCATGTGACATCGGTTGAATTCGCTATAACGTATAGCGAATGAAGCCTGAGAATAGACATGATGCATACGCTGGCGACCACGTTAGCTACCACCATCGGGTAAGACCAGACCAGATCAGGGTGACTTACAATCCTCCAAGCGCGAAAACCCCGACCAAGCAATACTTTTGCCGTTTGGGAATTTGCAGACTCCTCAAGACAGAAATGGGTATGGCGATGACAACTAGGTCCGTGATGATGTTGAAGCTGGAGTTGCAATACCAGAATACCATGAGGTTCATGCAGTGTCCTCCTTCTATCGTCTTGTCCCAAAAGTATGCAACAGGAACACATGAGCAGATCGAGGCAATCGAAACGGCGAGGCCGTGGGTACACACGAGCGCCAGGAGGACCAAGCATAATTTTCGCACCTTAGGGTCGACCATGAATCGTAGGAGTTGAAGAATGACCGAACATTTGATAACGGTGAGACCCAGGAGGTACACGGCTACACTGGCCCAAAAAGGCTTGTCGCAGTCAGCATGCCGTTCTTGCTTCTCATCAGATGGAGAAACCCACCTTGAGCATGTCCTCAAATTCCCCCGGGGCGAGCGTTGCGAAGTGCCGACCCAGTCCATGTTCCTTCTCTGAAGCGTTGTTAGCCAAGAATGGGGGATGGCAGACTAAACTTACGAATGGCAATGAGAACTGTCAGTGCCAACGATAAAAGGAAGGCAACGATGGCCAGATAGTCGTCACCTCCCGTGCGGCGAAGGATTCCAAATCTGCAGATCAAGCGAACTGCAAGAATGAAGAAGGCAAATGCAGTCCAGATCACAGACACCACGACAGCTTCCTTACCTCGCTCCATCTTGATTGAGACTTCCAGTCGCTCTGTGGTCGACCCAGGTGCAGGAGGGGCCTACTTTGTATAGATGAGCATGAATAAATCAGTGCTCGGTGGCGTCGCCGTTTCCCAACGGCCTGCTCACGCTACGGAATCCTAGCAGGTTAGATCTTCAAGCTCTCACCAGGAATACCTGGGTGACAGCATAGAGTAATGTCCATTTCGAGAGACCTTGCGTTGTGGCTGGCACGTGGCTTGTAATATGAGACCATCTACTGGGGTCCAACAGGAATATTTGTTGAACCACACAATCTCATCCGCTGGAAGCTCGCTTGCATGTACCTCCGTTCACACCGGGCGCGGCGCAAAAGCTCGTGTAGGTACCTGGCGAAGGGGCCCAAGTTCAAATTCAAGCAAGGATCAGGGGTCCCAAGGCCTGATCGATCGATACCATGCGGATCGAGCCTCGTTCAGACTAAAGATGCTCGAGCCATTGGATGGGTGCGACAAGGTAGTCATGGCGTCAAGATGCCATACGGCGCCGAGCGTGATGCTGTCGACTGGCAGGAACAGCGGCAGAGCACCCCAGGTACGGGTCGTAGCGTGATCGTTAAAGTTACGCGGAACAGAAGAGTGCTACATTGTAGTCCCTCGTTCGTCGCGCTATTGGAGGTTTCTGTCCCAATTGGGATCGATCGGACCTAATCAACGGTTACCACCTGATCCAGTGGAATGTGTACGAGCGTAGAGTTTCCAATAGCATGCCGGGCGGACATTGGAAGTGCTTGGTAGACCGCGGAAGTCACCTTTCGCCCGAGCCGTGGGCACATAGGAGCCCTGCATCTGCCCAAGTGAGAAGACGCTAATGCAAATGGTAGCTTCCGCGGTGTATCAAGTGCACGGAATTACCGCTGACATGCTTGTCGACGATCATCTGACTCGACGTGTAGAGAACGCCGAGTCGACGCAAGTTGATCGATGTTGCACCGAAGGCATCGAGTAAAGTTTGATAGCTCTCGAGCTCGCTCATCCGCCTCAACTAAAGGATGCGGTAGCTGTATCTGTGGCTGACCACAACCTCGCTTAATTCAGTCCATTGCGCAACTCTACGTCGGTTCTGCTATCCGCGGTTGTGCTAACGGGACGGTGAGCCCGACGATGTGGCGACGAACTTGTGCGTGCTCGCTAGCGATCCAATGGGCACAACTGGCGAGACGGTTGAGCGAGACGAGGTCGCTAGTCAAAACTCTCGTCACCATCTTGTCAGTAGGATTTCTAGGTATTTTGATAACCTAAAAGGCCAATGCGATGTACCTAACCTTGCAGCCAAATGTCAGGCCATTCCCGGCTGAGGTTGATTGCAGCTCGAGGGGGAACAGTTTGGCTTTCGTAGCATATGTGTTCAGCCGGATATGCAGAAGTGTTTAGTGTTTTGCGTGTGCATAAGCTAAAAGATGCATTGCCTGGACACGTGTGAGTATAAGAAACGAGAAGAGACTGTGAGTCCTAACTAAGTATGGAAGGAGCTCGGCTGAAGCTGGTAGGGGTCACCACTTGTGAGGACATGCTACCCCCGGCTGCTCGGGTAGAACAGGCGAGACAGTGCCGGGCAGGTCCATCCAGGAGTGCGCCTGCAGCTGAAGGAGCGGACGTTTTGGTCTTAGTGAGGGGTGGCGGGACGGCCCTCCAGGTCCAGGGGCTGACAGGTTTAGCGAGGCACAGCACGAGATAGGGCCAAGTCGCTTCAGACGCGATAATACATAGTAAGCTCACATATAGCAAAGAGTCAGGGGATCATAGGGCAGTGCGAGGAGCTTGTGGGCGCTGTCTCGTCATCCTCAAACTCGGACGCTGTGCTGGACATTTGAGTTGTTGCAGTCTCACATCTTCCGGGATGTGTCTGTATGGACATTTAATCTTATGTGCTAGACTATTCACGTATACACTATGCCAAATGTATTGTCCCAAAACCGGACTGTTGTTGTACGGTGAAATTCCAACTCGCCGAGACTGTTGTCTCGCTAGACTTTGGCGGTCCTTGACTGCCTGACCATATATGTGTGTGTGTGTGTGTGTGTGTGTGTGTGTGTGTGTGTGTGTGTGTGTGTGTGTGTGTCCAGAGCAGCTTGAAGCCCGATCAGCCATGTTAGGTCACCACTCTTCTGTATCTGTTTCAGGATCGCGTCAGTCTTGTGGCTGTTCTTGAAAGTAGCATTCTGCCATTCTCCTGTGCTAGTCTTGCAAGGCCGCACACGGGGAGGCACATGACCAGCCGCATGGCCCTAGAAGGCAGCCCCCACCATGACCGAATCTTCCTCGCCCAGGAGGCGCAGGTGGTCGTCTGCGAGCTGCGATTTGAGCCCCGCGATCTCCGACTCTCGTTCCCGCACGTGCCATTCTCGCAGAGTTTCGCGCTTGGTCCGCTGTTTCTCGTTGAGATCTGATCTGACGCGCTCGGCATCCTCTTCGAGTTGTTTCACCCTTCGTTCTTGGTCTGTGCTCATACCTGAGCTGCCGGGCATTTTGCGCCCCCCTGGGACGACTCTCTCGAGCGTGTTCAAGTGCGACTTGACAAACGAAGCCGGCGTAGCCGGAGTCGCGGGACTAGCCGCATTCGGCGACGGCCCATTGTTGAATGTCGTGGTGACTGAGGAGGGACCCGTGGGTGGTCCAGCCGGGTTGAACCTCTGACTGCGAGGGTAGGTGGTACTTGTGGAGCTGCTATTTATGGCGGGTCGAAAAGGATATTCGTTGTTGCTGGTATGAGACTGGCTGGCGCTTCGCGGGCCGGAGGGTAGAGCGCCGCGTCCAGCCGAGTAAGAGCCGGCTCTTGGGCCAGACGGCGGGGCCGGACTCGGGCCTGGTGGGAGTATTGGAGCGTCCAAGCTGGACGGAGAGGGAATGGGCGGTCGATAGCCTGGAGCGCGGTAGGTGAGGGAGGTGCGACCACGCATGGCAGCAGGTGGAGAGGTCAAGTCGCGGGGTGGCACAGCTGCACCGCGTGGGCCTGATGGGGGAGCAGGCGAGGCAAAGGTGTTGGAGCGGTTGTGGGCGGAGATTGAGTTGGCTGGGCCTGTGGGTGGTGAGGTGGCGGCGTAGTTGGCGCCACGTGAAGGAGCCGAGGGTGGTGGTCGCGAGTAGCCTCCCGCCCTGGGACCTGTCGGTGGTGCAGCCAAGGCGTTGTCGCGACTTCTGCCTCTGTCACGATCGCGGTCCTGGTAGTCGTTGGGTGGAGGAGACCTTGGGGGAGCTCGATAGGTATCGTCTCGTCTGTTGTCGTACCGCGGGCGGTCTCGATCGCGCGCTGGGGAGTGTGTCCTGGAGCCAGCTAGGCTCGCTCGATCGGGATGTAGGGGGGGCGACGACCTTCTCGAAGTAGCAGCCGAACCTCTGGGAGATAGGGAGCGCCTGCGCCAGCCCTCGTCTGCATAGGCTGGTCGTCGATCGTCTCTTCTGGGGGGAGTGCGCGACCTGGGTCTGTAGGTATTTCTGTCCGGGGAGAAAGGCCTTCTTGGGGGAGAGCGGGTTCGGCCGTCGTATCTTGGCGGGGGCGAGTCGAGTCGTTCTCGCTTGGGAGAGGTTCTGGGTGGAGAGTAGTCTCGGGGTCTCTTGATGTCAGGACTCCTGCCTCGAGCAGCATACGGCGATCTGGACCTTGCTGGTATGGGAGATCGCGGTCTCTCGCGTGCCGCCAGAAAAGGTGGAGGAGGGGGAGGGGCAGGCGACCTGGCAGCAGCTCGGTCTGGGAACAGCTCGGGCCTGCCAGGCACACGGGCTGGAGGCGGACTCCTCGAGCGTCGTCGATACGCTGGCGGCGACCGGCTTCTCCTCTGCGCGCGGACACTGGTCGGAGGGATGTATGAATCTATGTCGTCTCTTCTTCGCTCCTCTCGGCGCACGTCTCGGCGTTCTGGGTTCCATCGATCGCCGTCGCGTTCACCGCCTCGCCCAGGCCTGTACGGTCCTTCTCCCGTCTGGCCACCAGGGCGGTAGCTCTCGCCAGCTCCGAAGTATTCGACGTTAGGGTGGTCGTCTCGATCTCGCTCTCGCTCTCGCTCACGTTCTCGTGGAGCAGGGCGGTCTCGTGGAGGAGGTCCGCGACGCCGAGGGCTGCAGACAGCATTAGTATCTACCCACCGCAACAACATGGGTGTGCGAACCTTCTGCCAGAGTACCTGTCTCCCATAGTGACCCCAGTGTGTGGATAGTCAGCTGGCTGAAGTCTGCTTCTCGCGTCAGCAGTCAAGTCCTAATCGCATGAATCAGATGCGACGCCAGCGGCCAATTATTTTCACGTCAGTCACGTGAGGCTTTTCGCCTACCGAGCGCCGTGGCCCATGAGTCCCCAGGTGCCCCGGTGCCCCGGTAGCAACCCGTCGGCGAGAGATACGATTGCAAAGCAATGGACATGCAATCGTTTCGTGGCTTCGCCTATCATCAGGACATCGATTCGACTATCACGGGCCGCGCTCGCTCATCGTTTACTCCGCCTCTCTTCGTCCCTTTTCTGTCGCTTCCTCGACTCGGCTGCAATCATATCTGACAGATCCTCCTGAAACTCTTGCCCTCCAAACGCCTGCTCAGTCTTTCTCTGCTGCTCATACATCTTGCGCACGTCTTCTTGGTCCATTCCATCTCTTGCTGCCAAGTCGTCGGGATTCATCGACACATCCACATCGCCGGGCTTCTTTCTCTTTCTCGACTCTTCTTGCCCGAGCATTGGTATGTTCGCTTGCGCGGCCTTGAGATCGTACCCTCGGTCGCCGCCAAAGAATCCCTCCACTCGCGTCTGTCGTTCCGGCACCACCGTGTATGCTTGTCGCGGATACGACGATTCTTCCGTCTCCGTACCCCTCCTCTTCCTCAGATCGAACTCCGACACCGTCTCGGTGCCTCCAATTTCCGTCGGCACCGATGACTGCATACCCCTCGTCGTCTCAATGCCCGAGGGCGTCTCCACTCCCGCCCCACCATCTTCTTCATCCTGCTCCTCGGCCTCTTCCTCTTCCTCCTCCTCTTCTTCCTCTTCTTCCTCCTCGGGCGCCTGCAACTCACCCCACAGATCCTTCTCAATCGGCTCACCTTGCTGAGTGTTCTGCTGCTGCTGGAGGACGCCAAAGATGTCACCTCCATACAGCGGCCGGTTCGTTGCTTCATCCACCGGCGGTTTGCCATAACCACCGGGATGGAACCCCCATGACGCGCCTGGCGGAGGTGGCGCGTTCAGGCCCGGGATTTTCAGCGCGGGATACGACGGAGGGGGCCCATATCGCTGCTGGTTGATCAGCCATGGCGGAGGTGCACCCGGGGGCATGTTGAGCGCTTCCTTCAGCTCGTCCGATAGCTCACCGGGCCTCAGATGCCGGAGGTTGGTCTCGTACTCCTTGCCTTCGTAGTAGACCTCGCCATACCTCGTCAGCTCGGGCTTGGTCTGGAACTTGAAGAATGCCTCGTACAGTTTCTGGTAGTCGATGTCCAGCTTGCCCATCTTCGGCTGCACCCGTGCTCGCTGCTGTTGCTTGAGCGACGCCTCGTTCTGCTTCTCCAGCACTGCATCCCGCATCTCAGCAATGCCAGTCTCTTGGATGAACTTGGGTAGGGCGAAGGCCGGCTTTTCTATGCCTCGTTTCGAAGACAGGTACTCCCGCTTGAGAGACCAATGTGTGGGCACCGGCACGACATTGCGATATGACTTGATATGCACCAGCAGCTTGGGGTCGGGTGCTGACGTGTCCGTCCACTCGACCAGGTCTGGCTTCTGCACCAGCGCTTTCAGCTCGGCGACGGATAATTTGTTCTGCTGCTTGCGCTTCTTCTTGGAAACCATCTGCTTGCCCGCCTCCTCCTCCTCTTCGTCGGGGATGTCATCATTGTCATCTTCGAAGAACACCTCCTGCTTGTCCTTCTCCTTCAGAGCTGGATCCTCGGCCTTGTCGTCCTCCTCAAACTTGCCAATCACGTCCTTGTAGAGATCGAAGAGCGGGTTGCTGTCGTCGGCGATGACGGGCTCGGCATCGGTATCCTGCTGCCGCGGCTCTGGAGTGGCCGGCGCCTGCACGTCTGGAGAGTCTGGGCGCTGCTCTTTCGTTTCCTTCTCCGCTGCCTTTTTCTCTTTTTGTTTTTGTCTGCGCAATTGGTTCTTAGATAGCTTCGCTCCACCGGCAGCCATGGTGAGTTACCTTCGATCCCGCAACACCACTCTAGGTAGTCGCAGCAGCTACGCGATGGCGTGAGTGATCAGGATTGGTGACTAGGACGTGTATCGAAGCGTGAAAGTAATGTCGAAATTAGCGTCGATCGAGTGTGCAGATGGGCAGCGCAGAAAGGTGCACAGTTATACGGTCGGATGGAAAGCCCACTTATGTAACTCAAGCCATTGCAGTTCACCGTAACGACCGTCCACACAGGAATTCCACTATCGCGCCGCGTCTTGCGTGCTACTCACTCGTCCAGCTCTTGCTGAAGCCACCTGCCACATAGCATCCTTGATTCGTTGCATCTCTCATTTCGTGCAGGCCGTAAGCTCACCAAGATCGCTTCATGATGCTCTAGTTGACTACATGGAGGGCCTCCTTCAGACGACGAGTGACCTTCTGTCACACAAAACCATCATGTGCCAACCGCGTACGTGAAGTCTCTTGATCCGGTCTTGCCTCTCTCAACCCGTCCTCTCACTTCCACAACAAGCGCGATATATCAACTAGACATAAAACACCATCTTTGTCCTTCTTTGCGACGCGTGATCCCGCAACTGACACGCGCACTGCCTACCGAATGCCATCATGCGCCGCACGAGACCGCCTGCACCAATCAACCAATAAACACCTTCAATAAGCGTGCAGAGGGCGCGCCGGATCCAAATCTAACCTGCACAATCTCTCGCCGCAATTCTCGGGAGCCTATTCCATAGACTTTCTCTCCATGCCTCTTTACCACCGTTGGAGACCCGCTACCAAGCGATACGGTGCGCTGATGACGCAACCCGAGACTTGGGGTTGTCTCGTTGTCACCCTGTTGTGTGGAGTATCGCTGCTCGTAAGTAACTGATGTGGAAGTACTACCGCTACATAGCAAGCCATAACATGTATATCATCACCGTCACTGCCTGTTGTTCACCGGTCAAACCTCCTCTGGAAGCAACCTGTGCGCGCCTACTGCAATCACACATCCTCGGCAAGCGGAAGGCACCAGCGGACCCCATCTTGCGGCTCTAACCACTGGGTCCTCCAAAAGATTGACCTTGTACCGTCGACGTCTTGGATGTTTGGAGCCATACTCATCCCTTCAATCTTTCTTACACATCTTTATCCTGAATACACATCATCCCACGCCATAGACGTGTCTTTCGTTCCTTTCACTAACCCTGCTGTCAGACTATTCTGCACGAACACCTTCAGTATACCGCTTTTGGCCTAGACTCTGTCAGCATGGCATCCTCCTCAGCATTTCAATCACATCCTAAGCACACAGTCAAACGCAGCTGGTGGAAAGAGTCGACTGTATACCAAATTTACCCCGCATCCTTCAAGGACAGCAATGGCGATGGCTGGGGCGACATACCGGGCATCGTCTCAAAACTGGACTACATCAAGAGTCTTGGCGTCGATATCGTCTGGCTGTCGCCTATCCTCCAGTCGCCTCAGCAGGACATGGGCTACGACATTTCCGACTACATGGACATTGACAAACTCTACGGCAGCATGGCAGACCACGATGCATTAATCAAAGGCCTCCACGACCGAGGCATGAAGTACGTGCTCGACCTAGTCGTCAACCACTCCAGCGATCAGCACCCCTGGTTCCAGCAGAGCCGATCAAGCAAGGACAACCCATACAGAGATTGGTACATCTGGCGCCCAGCTAAGTACGATCAAGACGGCAACAGGGTCCCCCCCAACAATTGGGAATCCGCCTTCTCAGGCTCGGTCTGGGAATGGGACGAAACGACCCAGGAATACTACCTGCATCTTTTCGCCACTGGCCAACCAGACCTCAATTGGGAGAATCCCAAAGTCGTTGAAGCGGTCCACAAGGTAATAAGGTTCTGGCTGGATCGTGGTGTCGATGGCTTTCGAATGGATGTGATTAACTTCATTTCCAAAGATCATGGTCTGCCAGACGCACGGGTCACAAAACCAGGCTTCCTTCAGTCCGGCGTTGAACATTTCGCCTGCGGACCCCATCTCCATGAGTACTTACAGGGTATCGGTAGGATTCTGAAAGAATACGATGCTTTCTCCGTCGGCGAAATGCCAGGTGTGCACGATGCCAAAGAGCTCCTCAAAGGTGTTGGTCAAGACCGCGGCGAATTGGCAATGGCATTCAACTTTGATATCGTTGACCTCGACCACGGCCCCGAAGGCAAATGGCAACCACGACAGTTCACTCTTCCGGGCCTCAAAGACATAGTACAGAAATGGCAGACCTTTATGCTCGACAACGGCGGCTGGAATGCCATCTACATGGAGAATCATGACCAGTCGCGGACAGTTTCCAGATACTGTTCCGATGCACCAGAGTACCGTACCCTATCCGCCAAGCTTCTTGCATCACATCTTGCCCTGCAAAGTGGCACACTATTCGTTTACCAGGGTCAAGAATGGGCCCAGAAGAACGTGCCCCGGGAATGGGATCTCACCCACTACAAGGACATCGAAGTGTTAAACCATTGGAAGACCGTCATGAGGGATCACCCAGACGACAAGGAGCTGCAAGAGCGCGTCAAGAAGCAGTACTGGCTCATTGGGCGGGACAATGCTCGAACGCCGATTCAATGGAACGCCAACGACCAGTATGCTGGATGGACCACCAGCGATCCTGCGAAGAAGCCATGGATGGACATCCATCCAGACTACAAAACCTGGAACGTGGAAGCAGCTGTCGCTGATCCCGACAGCGCATTTCACTACTGGCGCAAGCTCCTTGAATTGCGTAAGAAGGAAAAGGATACCCTTGTCTACGGCTACTTTGAAATGCTCGACATGGACCATGAGGACATCTGCGCTTACGTCCGAACAGCTGACGATGGGCGCAGAGCACTTGTCATTGGTAACTGGAGGGAACAGATAGTTCATTGGACCGTGCCCAAGAAGGTCGCTGGGCTGCTGAGTGATGAGCATATTCTGCCCGACTTTAAGAATTACAAGGAGGAGACACTATTCAAGACTCAAGGTGGAGAGACGACAATCACCTTAAGGCCATACGAGACGATTGTTGCAATCGGCTAACGCGCTTGGTACACAGCGAATACTGTCTGGTAGGTCTGTGCTCTAGGTCTAGCTTGTGCCACAATTGGAGGTGCCTAGCATGCTTGGTGTTGCATAAGGACGGCCATCTGACTTGATGTACATACCTAGAGTATAGAATGATAGTGGTCCACGATAGGCACTTGTCGTTCATGAGATATTTCCAAGCTTGCATCAATTATTGTCGTAACACCTTTTCAGGGTTGAACCACGTCGCCGGCCATGATCTGTGTCGATCTCAATCATTTATCCCCGCTTCCCACAACATCAGATTACTTCCCTATGTTTGCCGCCGCTTGACACTCCTGCTTTTGTAGTTGTGAGTCTCGCCGGTGGCGACTGCACCACTGTTTCATCGCGTTTTCCCGTCCTCACAGGAGCCCATACTGTTGTCCATTGTGATGCGCAGGCTAGTCCGTCATTCGCGCATGTTCTCGCGCACTTGGCGTGTCAGCACAGAGGGAGAAACAACACCTCCGAGGGAGTTGATCTGTTTTCGTCAGGGAGCGATCTTGGCCGGTTTGGCAGTTGGTGCAGCGGCATAGTGACTTCTCTCGAGTATTCACCAGATTGCCTGCCATCACGTAGTCAAGCGCTGACTGCGCCCTTGCTTCCAGCATCGTGATGCTCTGGTTCTTTCGTGTGGCGCAGAGGGTCGTGCATGCTGCTTAGACCGGCTGATTACATTCAATACCGAGGTTGAGCTTCGTTGTTCGCCAACCGTTTGTCAGCCGTGTTGGGTCGTTGCGCTGTCAGTGTGTGGCTAGGATATCGAGCTGGGGTCCACGCTCAGGTTCCTTTCTGTTGTCGCTTCTCGAATTTGAGCTGCAGTGGTCCGGGCTGCAACGTCATCCAGTCCTGTTGGGTTTCTAGGAAACGGTCCCTCTCGCCCTGGCTCATGTCGCCCACAAACTTGATGTCAAAGTCAAGGACTAATCTCGCCACCACCAACTTGATTTCCATCAGGGCGAAATACTTTCCTGCGCATCCATAGGTTCCTAGTGAGAAAGGACACCAAGCTCTTTTGTCGAGGATCATTTCTGGCTTTGTAGTCCATCGCTCCGGAACGAACGAGTGGGGCTCGACCCAATATCGTGGATCGCGCTGAACTCTGTAGGTGGGCACAGAGACCACCGCGTTGCCCGGTATCCGAATGTACTTTGTGTCGTCCAGGTTACTGTCGCTGGACACATTGTCAACTGGGATTCTCAACCCTTCTGGTGGCACAACTCTTGGCATGCCCGAAGGGACCGGTGGGTGAAGTCGAAGTGTTTCGTTGATCAGAGCTGTGGTGAAGGTTGCACTCGATAGAATCGGCCAGCTAACGATCGTTTTACCCTGCGAGTCGGTGCTGAAAGCTGGTGCAGTCTCTTCCCGCAGCCTACTTTGATATTCTGGCTGTGCCGCAAGTCGGAAGCACAAATTGACCAACACAGAGAAAGAGGTGTCAGCGCCCGCTAACATGATCATGAACACGTCGCTTTCGAGGTCATGCCTTGACAGGAACTGCTGAGCTTCGGGTTCTTTCTCTGACAGGATGTAGGACATCGCATCCGGTATTTCTGGCTCTTGCTGCATGCGTTCGTCCAGCGCCTTGGAGGAGAAGTCCATCATTGCCGATTGCGGTTCTGGCATGAAAGGTATCTTCATGAGGCTGATGGCTAACCATGGCACCTGTGTGCCATACACAGCAAACTGCAAGTATTCAGAGGCGTACTTGATGCCTCGATGAATCTTGCCAGTTGCAAGCTGGGACCAGTCTCGCGAGAAGCAGAACTGGGCCATAACGTCGAAAGTGATGAAGTGCACTACATGGCGTTAGCCTCGGTCCAGACGCGAGACATGAGTCTTTCGAGAGATGACATACTCCAGTCGTTGACAGATATCTCCTGACCCTTGTGATCTGCTATCCGACGAGCAAGCAGTTCTGTCATTTGTGTCAAGCGGGGGAAGAACGCGTTGGAAGCTGTGCGTGGTTAGTTGATACTCATGGGGTTCGGTGCCCGCTCACCATTTGAGCCGAGGGCTTTGTCCCAAACAGCTCTTCTTATGCGGTGCCGGTGTGGATCGCGCTCGGACTGCACGCTCACGAGACCACCTATCAGGTAAGATGGTGGTTTCGTGCAATGTGAGTGGCTGCCATAAATCGCTTGAATGGCCTCGACATTGCTGATGGAAAGATTGTTAGGTCCTAGGCCCGTCAGTCGAATGCCATGGTCACCGCGGAGTCGAGCGTACCTGTACGAACAGTCTCACCATATTGCTCATGGAGCTGGTTAGCCAGACCGTAATGGGTCCCTGCCTTCGCAATATGCTTGACTTTCCACCATGCTGACAATCGCGCCCAGAAGGGGCCTCGGAAGTGCTTGAGAGGATGTTTGTATAGTCTGTATATGGAGATCGTCCCGAACAAGACGAAACCATATATCGCCACTAGAACGGCAGCGAGACAGAAGGCATAGATTAGGGAGTATTCTCTGGAAAAGAAGTAGGTAAGGTTGAACAAAGTCAAGTTGACGCCAAAGATGATCCGTGCAACCTGTTCATCGAACTCATGGCGCACCCAGAACACCCTGTGAGTGGCATATCCGGCGATGGCAGAAGCAACCGCGAGAACACCAAATGTGCCTAACATTCTTACCAAGAGAAAGACCATAAATACTGCATGAGATAACGAGAGTTGGCGAAGCTCACGATTTATCAAGCGATCAAAGCGATCGTGACCGTGTCTCCATCTAAGCTTGTCACTTTATTCATTGCCTGTGGTAGGATGAAAGTGTCCCGTTCTCCTTGCTTAAGCGTTGCAGCTATTCGGGTTGGCTCCCTACAAAAGATATCAGTGTTGAGTCTAAGTGCATTTTTGAGTCGGACTTGGACCGCGGAAGCATGTTAGGCGATCTAGGCTGGTGTTCAATCGAGGAGCGGGCAGGGATGAGGATAAAAGAGGTCCAATGATTGGCCGAATTCGGCATGCATGCAAGCTCGTTAGCTGTCATTCTTCAGCATAGTACCCATTAGTCCCCGTTGTCGTTGTCAAGTACGCCGCGCTTCGTACAAGACATCGGGATTGCTAACGTTGCCAATACAGGGCCAGCTGTGGAGGTCTTGCAATAGACACATGCTCACCATCAGGTGATGTTTTGCCGACACGTTTTCGTGCAGCAGTACAAGCGACATGTCAAAACTGCAGATGTCAAAACTCTCAGGCTAGACCCAAATGCTGCGTTCCCGGTTAAGCTGTTCATGCAGTAGCTCATGTCACCCGCAGGAACAGAAGAGCTTAGTGCTGTCACGCGCGGGTTGTCGTCAGTCCAGGGCCAAACTCATGGCATTCCAGACCCTGGCTACGGTACCAACGAGGAAAGTCGCAAAGGTACCCTCCTCGCAGACAGACGGAAACCAGGATTGGCATGGGCTGCGTTCAATTCTTCTCGGCTTACGAGCTCAAACGCGTCAAGCGCGCCGGACTCGATCGGAAGTCGGTGACGCGATGGGCAGGCACGCCCCGCACGGTCTGCACCTGCAGCGGCATCGGCGCCCCGCAAAGTAGGTACCGCACTGCCAGTTGAGAAATTGTCAACAATAGCAATCTTGCAGCGTGTGGTTAGCAAATTCACTGTTTCAGAACTACGAATAACTATCCCGCAAGCTCCTTCTCGCAACCAATATGGCACCTGTTTACCTTGCCATCGTTGGCCTGGGCGGCGTAGGCAAAGCACTCCTCAGCCAACTGGCAAAATTACAACTGGGTTCGATAGCCAAACCTACTGTGATATTCGCGTCTCGGTCTAGCAAACAACTATACCAAAAGGACTTCTCTGCCATCGATGCCTCGACTCTCGACTCCTCCTCGTCGCCTCTTCTCTCCTTGCCTGAACTCACAAAATGGCTGGCTGATGCACCGGGGAAAGTGATACTGGTAGACAACACCTCAAACCAGGAGGTCGCAGACTCCTACCCATCTTTCCTCAAGAAGGGTATCAGCGTTGTGACACCGAACAAGAAGGCGTTCTCGAGCAATCTACAGCTATGGAACGACATATTCTCATCTTCGTCCCCCTCCGCCCTGGTCTACCATGAATCATCTGTTGGCGCCGGCCTGCCTGTAATCTCGACCCTCAAAGACCTCGTAGCAACAGGCGACCAGATCACCAAGATCCAGGGTGTCTTCTCCGGTACCATGTCCTTCCTTTTCAACACGTTCGCGCCGGTGACCGGCAGCGGCAGCGGGAAATGGAGCGAGATCGTATCCCAAGCGAAAGATGCAGGCTTCACAGAACCAGACCCTCGCGATGATTTGAACGGTATGGACGTCGCCCGAAAGTGCACCATCCTCGCCCGTCTTGCAGGTCTGAAAGTCGAAGGCCCTGACAGCTTTCCTGTTCAGAGCCTGATACCCAAGGCACTAGAAAGCGCCAGCTCGGCCTCAGAGTTCATGCAAAAGCTGCCAGAGCATGACCAGGAGATGGAATCGTACAAAGAAGACGCGGCGAAGCAAGGGAAGGTCGTACGGTTCGTGGCCAGTGTCGATGTGCAAAACAACAAGGTCAGTGTCGGGCTGGAGATGGTCGAGAAGGACAGCCCAATCGCGGCCCTGAAGGGAAGCGACAACATCTTTGTCTTCCACACGAAGCGATACAGCTCCAGCCCGCTGGTCGTGCAGGGGTCAGGAGCAGGCGGTGAGGTGACTGCTATGGGTGTAAGCGCAGACCTCATCAAAGCGATAGAACGATTGAGCTGAATGCAAATGCAAGCTGTTGCAGAAGAAGCAGAAGCTGGGAATATGTAAATGTCCAATCTTAAAAGCATTGATCTCTGCTATGCTACGATCGCAGATAATCCTTGACCGCATTTCCCCAGACTGACCCTCGCTTGTACGCGTTCATGCCGGGCGCGTTGCCGCTTTTGAGGCCGTCGATTGCGTCGGCTAGGTCGTCTCCCAGGCCTTCGAGTTTGATGTCGCGGAGCGTGTCCATGTAGGTCTTGAAGGCGAAGACCACTGCTTGGGACTTTGGGAGGCGGTTGAGTGTTTGCCGTTCGCACCGAAGGAAAGTCTGTAGAGGGTCAATACATGTAACACAAGAGTGCTCTATGGCTTCAGGGACTTGGCGGGAAGGATGCCCTCCGTCACCGAACAGAAGATTCTGCTGAGGCGCAGCGCACGCGAGTGGGTTTCGCTTACTTTTTCGGGGTCAATCTTCTCGAGGACTGCCTCGTTCTCTCCGTCTTTGCCATGATTGGTGTCTTCATCGATCATGAACAACTCTTCGTGTTCCGTGATTGTCCAGTTGCTGCGTTTCACGTACTTGCCGACCTCGAGGTTCCGAAAGTAACGATCCATGCTGCCTTGGAGCTTATCTGCATAGCCCGGCACTGGTCCGTGGATTGCAGCAAGGCTTTTGCCGAGTTTGTTCAGCGGGTTCCAGCCCGAAGGGGCGACGCAGATATAGGCTTCGAGGACGTACTTGGGGTCCTTGCCTTCCTCCTCTGGTAGGAGGAAGAGGAAGTCCGAATCGATCGTGGAGCCGAGGACCTGAAGAAGGGTTCTGGTTGAAGTGGCCTTGCTAGGCTGGGTGGGGAAGACCTGTTTGGTGATGAGGTTTTCGAACATGAATTGGGCGCCTGTTTCGAAGTAGGCGTAGTGGATTTTGAACATGGTGGGGAACCGTTTGGGCAGGTATGTACCTAAAAGGAAGGTGTAGAGTTCTCGGACGGCGGGGGCGACGCGTTCATCGTTGTTGACGCCTATGCAGATGTTGCTGGACTCTTTGATGATGCGCTTGCGGTAGGCGATGCGGTCAGCGTAGGTTCTGTCCATGGTGAGGAGTTCTGAGGGGTTGAGATTTTGAGTGGCTGATTCATCAGAGAAATCTTGTTAGCGAGACGTCCATTAGTATATCTTCTAGAATATACAGGATAACGGACTGGGGCGTAGCACTTCGTGGCTTGTAGGCCCACGAGCACATTGCGATCAGGAACGTGAGACGTCTTGGTGTTGGACAATTTCAGTAAGGGGTCCTCTCAGCCTGGCTGGTCAAGAGATGGCTTGAAGGGTCCATCCTCCCCACGTTTGACGCTCACTTCATGGCCACTTCGGAATGCCACAACAGGCACAGTAGAGCTGACGGTTGGCGCGCGTAGGAGATCATCAGAACTCACCCATGGTCAAGTGGTATTTCGGCTTGAATAATCTCAGCTTAATGGGCTCCTCCTTCTCCCACTCGAACTTGCCTAAGCTCTCGACTTCTGGAAAGTCTGGCGCATCGAGGTACCTTCTATTTGCGCCCTTCTCGTTCGCTTCCTTGTTCTTGGAGACGACCTGTCGGATAGCCAGAACGATGAACACCACACACATGCCAACGTTGAGCTGGTTCTGCTTGACGAAATCCATCACTGCAGCGGAGGATAGGTCGTATCCGCCCGCAGGACGATGGAACCCGGATCTCGGAATCCAGGATCCATTGAAGATTTCTTGTAGTATTTCGAGGCGTTCCATGATGCTTTACTTCTGTAGTACGGTGATATCTGTCGCACAAGGTTGGGTCAATAACTGATCACCTCTGGATTTTCTCCAAGACACCTGAATCCTTGGAGCCAACGGCTGGCTATCTCTTGGCTTTAACGGCGTTCCCCTAGCCTAGCGATCGAAAGTTAAAAGCTGCTGCAGGTGACATCCTTTTGTTGTGGGTACGAACAGCCCGCAAACGCATGACCAAACCAAACCTTCACATGGAAGTCTGGAGAAGGGCTGCACTTCCCCAAGGCTGACCAGATCTCGCTAGCCTCTTTGGGAAGAAGGACGCATATGCCATGTGCCATTCATTCATCGTTGATGCATCCCACCGACACTGCTATCCAGTGCTAGAACAACTGAGCTGAGGACGATGAGGGGATGTCGCTCAAGCTCTTCTTGTCGCATACCGGCCAACGGTATGTCGTTGGTACGGACGAGATTCCATCGTAAGTACAACACTTACCGTATCTGAAAATGCCATGTGCCATGTGCCATACTGATGTGCCTGCTAGGGCTGATGCTTTGAAACACTGGATCGCCAACAATGTCGACGTGCCCGTTGGCTGTCAGATATTGATGACAGCACAAGGGAAGAACGTCAAGCAGCAGCATCTGGTCAATCAAGGCAACATCTTCATCTACGACAAGCGCTTCCTGCTCGGCGATGAGAGCGCTGCCATTGACAAAGAGGACCATGCGCCTGCACCCAGCCTATCAGAGCCACCGTCAGAGTTGGAGGATGAGATGAGCTTGTCCTCGTGGCAGAAGCTGTTCAAGTCTAGAAGAGCCTGGGCACTGGAAGCAGTCGATATAGTTAGAGGCTTGTCAGAGGAGAGTGCACAACTGTCCGAGTCTTGCGAGAACATCGATCGGTCGACGAACGTCGCGTTGGACAACCTCAAGAACCATGTCAGCAGTTTACAGTCGCTGTTCGATAAGACCCAAGCGTGGGCGCAAGATACCCTCCAGGAGCACAAGGATATGCTGCGAGAATGGCATGGTATGGCTGAAACACTGAAGGAGCTGCCCATCAGGGACGATATTGGCCGGTTGATGGCATCTGCTGGTGCTGGAAGCGGGCAGCCAGATGTTGCAGGCACCATGTACACCATGTTGGATCGAAAATCTCTCGACGAAGCCGATGCCATCCTCGATGCATCCACCAAGGCTTTCGGATCTCAGGTTGATGGTGTTGTGGAAGCCATGGAGCAACTGAACAGAGAAGCGGACAAGGCCTCCTCAATCTTACAGGTTGAATGGCCCAACATGGAGGCTAGCAGCCTACTTGAAGAGGCCGAGACACTGTTCAAGAAGGTAGACGGAGACTACAACGATGTCCTACGAGCTGCAGACGATACCAGAGCAATATCCAAGATTTCAAGAGTGGCCGCCGATCATACCAATAGTCTGCTCCCAGGCCTGCAAGAAGTGGTCGGCGAAACCATACAGATCTTCGACAATGCCCGATCTCACAAGATTAATCTTTCGAAGATTTGTTTCAAGGTTCTGCGTGAGATCTCCAAAACTCAATCGAACCTGGCCGGTTTGCAGGGTCAAGTCTCAAATCTTGCTCTGACCGACGAAGGTCAGCATAGTTTGGAAGTACTTGACAGAGTCTTTCGACTCCCATCTGTGTATGGCTCGATCTTGATAGAAGCAATTCGACGTTCAGAATGGAACGACAGGACGGTCGCAGACCTAAAACTGTTCAAGGACGAGCTGTTGCAGTACAAGGATGACGAGCTACGCCGCAGGAAGAAGTGGACGAGTTCCATGAGTGGCTTTTTGGCTGAGGAAACTGCCACAGTCGACCCCGTTCCAGATTTCACATTCTCTACCCCCTCTAATCCGTGGCCATTTGTGTCTCGAGACGAGATCTTCAGCTACGTCGATGATCTCCGAGCGTTAGAAATCAATGAGGCGGTCGAGCAGGTCACCCAAGGGCTGAGAGACCTGGACTCGCCTGCTAAGTCACGCCGACCGAAGCCTAGGCCTTTCATGAATGGTAGTGTCCATGAATCAATGCAAGGCTCCTTCATGCGCAACGGAGGTGACAAACGAACAGGACAAGACGAGAAGGCTCGTCTCGAAGACAAAATCCGTGCCTCCGAGTCTCGCATTCGCAAGTTGGAGGATTTGTTGCATAGACAGAGTCAGATGGGTCAGCCTGCGAGTGGCATGTTCAACCCAATCACGGATTTCAGCCAGCACCCACCGTCACCAGGCCCTGAATCAAGCCGCCCGTATGAGCCTTCCTCTCGGCGATCGTCAGTTTCAGCTCGTAGAATGTCAAATCAGAATCCTGACGAGAGGGCAATGGTTCAGCGGATAGTGTCGTTAGAAGCAGAGGTCAACAAGCTGCGACAAGAGGCCCATGCGGAGCGGAGATCAAGCGACCAGCACCGGGAGAAGATGCAAGAAGCGGAGTCAGTCAAACAAGACTTGATGGCGAACTTTGAGTCTCAGCGGCAGGAGTTTGATGACGAGCGACAACGGCTTGAAGACGACAACCACGAGCTCAAAATCAGGCTTGAGGAACTGGAAGAAGAACTTGATAGAGTGGTCGGCTCTCGAGACCACGAGCGGAGCAAGCAAGACCAATCCATAACCCATTTCAGGAGCGAGCTCGAGCGGCTGCGGAAGACTTCAAATCAAGAGCTCGACCAACTTCGGCGGACCAAGGAGACGCTTGAGCGTGATCTTGGTGTACACAAAGAGAAATGCTCGAATGCGGATCAGCAAGTGCACAAGCTTCGGGAAGAGAGATCCAGCCTGCAGTCACGAAACATGTCCTTGGCAGATGATCTGAGGAAGCTGGAGAAACTACAGCATGATCTCATGGGTACGTTGCAGTCTACGCATGAGCACCTGTCGCCAGCTGGATCGGCACCGGAGGACCCCAGAAGGTTGGCTAGCGCGTTGGAAGTGCTAGCTGAAGGTGCTACATTCCATGCACGAGGGCTTGATGATCAGATCCAGCATGCAAGTGCCCAGAGCAAAGCTAGTGACGAGAAGATTGAACACCTGCAAGCACAGCTGCAGAAGGTGCAATCCCTAAAAGACGAGCAGGAATCCAAAGCGAATCAGAAGGGTGAATTATTGCAGCAAGCTCAGCATACACTGGAGGCTGTCCGTAAAGAATTAGCAGACGAGAAGGCACAACTTGAGAAGTTAGAAGCTAAGTTCGCTGCCGGTGAAACAGGTTCCGGTGCACTTAGAGCACGACTGGTTGAAGAGGAGAGACGGGTCGATGAGCTCACTCATGCTAAGGACAAGAGTGAAGCTCAAGTCGAAATGCTGCAGCAAACCCTCGAGAACCTACGTAAGGATATTGACAAGCACGATGAAGTGCATATAGCTCTCCGCGCCCGTTTCGATGCGAGGGAGAAGAAAGCTAGAGATATATCCGAGCGTCTGTTCCAGCAAAATGACCGCATGATCAGAATGCTCGAGAACTTTGGCTGGTCCATTTCGAAAGAGAATAACAGTCTAGTGATTCAGCGAATGTCAAAGATCAACGCAAGTCAAATTCTAGGCAGCGAGCTTGGGACACCAATGAAGCGACAGATTTCCGGCTCGGTACCTGCCCAGCATTTCACTGACCCTGCCGATTCGCAAACCATGTATTGGACATCTGAGGAGGGGTCTGAAGTAGAAGACAGAAGGTATGAAGCTTTCATAGCCGCACTATCCAGGCTCGACCTTGATGCAACCATCGAGATGATTACAAGGCGGTATAAAGACGTTGAGACAACAGCAAGGAGATACCAGAAGGACGCCAGAGCCATGCGCGAGAAGACACATAGACTCAACAGCGAAGCGCATGACAAGATCGCCTACCGGGGTTTCAAAGAGGGAGACCTCGCGTTATTCTTGCCTACACGTAATCAAGCTACTAGGCCTTGGGCGGCATTCAACGTTGGCGCACCACACTATTTTCTGCGGGAGCAAGATGCACATCGACTGCAAAGTCGTGATTGGCTTCTTGCACGGATCAACAAAGTTGAGGAGCGTGTCGTGGATTTGAGTAGGTCTATGGGGAATGCAAGTACAAAGGCCAATGCGGAGGCGAGCGAAGGTGACGGCGCATCTCTGCATTCTATTGACGATAACCCCTTCGAACTTTCAGACGGCTTGAGGTGGTACTTTATCGATGCGGTAGAGGAGAAACCTGGAGCACCAAGTACACCCGGCTTGGGCAGAAGTACAGTTGCTGCAAGTGTGGTCGAAGTCAAAGCACACATGGGGCGAAAGGCCAGCGGAGGTAAGGACTCTGACAAGGCCGCGTCCAGTGCAGTCAATGCGACGAAGACATTGCATAAGAGTCTGGACTCGAGACGGAGCAGCGAAGCCAGTCGAAAGAGTGCAGGGCCGCCGCTAAGGACAAGCGCTTCTAACAGTAGCGCTATCGCGCCCTCGACTACCGCTGGGGCGGAGGGTGAGGCGGAGGGCATCATGAGTCCTGCTGTGCCTGCCATTCGGCCGAGCGAGTCCAGTCTACGTGAACAAGGGCAAGCCAGGGAGGATGCGAGGTTGTTCGAAGTGGTGAGGCAAGATCTTATGCTGGGCCCTTGATGCGAGCTGACTACTGTCCTGTAGGCTCGACGGCCGATTCTCAATAGAGCGCCGACTTCGGATGGAGCTAGGCCGGCTTCCAGAATGAAAGGATCCAGGAACGTGGAGTCACCACAAAAACAGCAGGCGAGTGGGTGGGATAAGCTGTTTAGCTTCCACTTTCAGGCTTGAGTAGATAAATGTCTAATGTACTCATATGTTGTACGCATCCGTGAGCCTATGCCTGCGTCTTGCACTACTCTGTTGTGCTCCTTCCGATTCTTAACATCGAGTATTGGGGGCTCAGTTGATACCATCCAATACATCCGGTATAAACTTCATCCCGTTCTCAACGCTCGCACATACGTGGGGTAGTGTCCTTGGAGCCGATGATATGTGCATTTCGAGCGTCGGACAAATGGTCGCTGCGTGAGACGTATAAATCTGGTCAGCTGTAAAACTGTTCCGAGTAGTCCTTTTGTTGCAGCCCATCTGTGCGCTGCGAAGCAGTATCAAAAAACGTCAAGTGCTACAACACTATCCTGGTGAAGCACCTCACGCACTCACAATCGAACCCTTACACCTGCATCACACATACTTTGCCTGTTTCGCAAAATGCATCCCGGCGGCAAAATGATACAGCTTCGCCGCGACGACGAACCTCGGCCGCTTCGAGTATTCCACCAGCCGGTCGTAGAACTCCTCCAACGGTACCACAACCCTCTCAATTGCCTCTCCCTCATCCAGCCTCTGCTCCGGCATCTCCTCGCCCTCCCCCACATCAACCTCGACCATGACCAACGCCATGTTCGCATTCGTCAACCCCGGATCCGCCGCGACCGTAGGCGAGACACTCAGAACTCTCGCGTTGTCGTAGCCCGTCTCCTCCTTGAGTTCCCTGAGGGCCGCTTCCTCGGGTGTCTCGGTCGCGTCGATCAGGCCCGCCGGCCACTCGACCGTGTAGGCGTCGAGCGGCGGGCGGTACTGGATGACGAGCATGGTCGAGGGCGGCTTGGTGGGGTGCAGGAGGATGTTGCCTATTGCGACGGCGTCGATGCCGCTGGACCCTCTAGTTTTGCGGGTGGCCATTTCCCAGGTTCGAGGCGTGCCTTTGGCGTCTGTGTAGGCTATCCGTTGGAGGGCACACCATTTTGCGTGGTCGGTGGAGAGCGGGGTTATGGAGGTTATGGATGGGGATGGGTGCTGGGGTTGGGAAGCCATGGTAGGAGTACTTTGCTTTGAGGATAGCTGGGGGTGCTGGAAGGTGAGGTTTTGTTGTCTTATGGTCAGAGTGGGGTTTTTGGTTTGTTGGTTTGGCCTGAACAGAAGAGGGTTTGCTCCTTTGTCGAGTGCCCTGAATAGTATTTGTCTATACTGTGTAGTCTTTACTGAGGAAAGTGGTGGTGCCCTCATGGACACTGATCACTCAACGTCGTCACTTTCCATAATCTCCGATGATGTCAATGCAGCTGTGTTTCTCAAGGTTCGACAAACAGAATAAACTTGTCACTTGCGCGATACCACGCTAGCGGTGACAAATAGTGGCCACACGTGGTGAAGCATCACGAGCATGAAGAGAGAACAGATTGAGTTGTTGATCGAGACTACTTAGTGTCACTTTTCGCACAATACACTGGTAACTTGTCTATAGTTGCTTGTGTACTACGACTTCGAGGTTTCATGGCTCAGCATGTTGTCAGCGGGAATAATATCCTAACTTCCCGAAGAGAGGATAGCGCGGTGTCGTGGGCAGTCGATTCAGAATGCGTGCAAGTAGTAACACCAGGTCACAGTTGCCCTGCATGACTGAGCAGATTTAATGGCTGATGCGAGGTCATTCGTAGCGTCCTTGCATCGAAGATCCAGAAGCAGAACGTTATACGATTTGAATGTTCGTGGCTATACGAAGAGTGCTTGAGCTGGGGCGTGAGCGACTGCTCTGCTGAAGCAGAGCCCTAGAATAGCTGTACCAGCCACAAAGATCATCTCCTGCGGAATTCACGCGTCTAGTGCGAGATAGCCAGGTAAAGTCGTACGTCAAACGTCGGCAAAAGTCAAAGTGGCATCCAAGGAGGAGAAGATTATTGATGGGTTGAGGAAAGGGAGGAGTAAGTCGCAAGCGTGGATGGTAGCTATGGCGCATGAGAGAGTGCTCATGAAGCTTTGGCAGCAGCGATTGGTGTAAGGGCACAGCAGTGGGGAAGGACTTGTTGATGCGAGAGCTGATGGCCGTGCTTGCCTTGGCAGAAGGGCGAAGTATTGGGAGGGCCGGCCGTCCCCCCAGTGCGCGCAGCTCTCTCACACTCTGTCTGCTCTGCTACCAAACCTCACCACAGCCAAATCTCATACTAAGTACTGCCACCAGCACATACTGCGCGTACGCCTTTTCCCTGTGAGTACTCCACCTTCACATTATCTTCACCAGTGCATCCCAATTATTTTCTGCACATTTCCAACGCTTTTTGTCGCCTGGAATTCCTGTTCAAAATAATGCACTGGTTCTCTCAGAGCGACTTCTCGCATGCTGCCACGACCTCGTCGTCGCATCGGCAGGTGCACATCCACCACGCATTGACCACGCACCACCACATGAGATTACAACCGCAACAAACGCGTCAACCACTTTACTGAGCTTGTCGTTGATTGTCCCTCGTGGCAATTGTACACTTATGCACATGTAACGAAGGCAGCGACGCGTCTAGTAGCAATACTAGCAAAGTCCATAGCACCAAACATTGCCAGACCGCGCGACTTCTGGCACTTCAGCAGCGCGTCACTTGTTCAAACAAATACAGCAAAACTCAGCCAAATCAGCCAAATTCGGTCAATGCTGGTCGCTGCGACAAATCACTTTCTCCTTCTTACCTACAGATCGCCCACAGATCTGCGCACCCTCCTCGATCTGCCATACCCGCTTCCTCCCTTCTTATACCAGACCCCTCCTATCACGTCGGATTGTTCTTCACATCGTCGTTACTATGGCCAAAGTTGCGAAAGCCAAATCAGTCGCTGACTCCAAGCCCAAAGCTACCAAGACCAAGAAAAAGTCACCCAAGTCAGAAGACTCATCAGACGAGATGCCTAAGACCGCAACGAAGGCTAAGACCACCAAGACTAGAGGTGATGGTGGAAAGAAGAAGAAAGGTACGGTGCCTTCTTGACAATCCTTATAGCCACTGACGAGTTCCAGACCCCAACGCACCCAAGAGAGGTCTTTCAGCGTACATGTTCTTCGCCAACGACCAGCGAGACACAGTCAGAGAAGAGAACCCTGGTATCAGCTTCGGCCAGGTCGGGAAGGTTCTCGGTGACAAGTGGAAGGCTTTGAACGAGAAACAGCGAGCACCATATGAGGCCAAGGCTGCTGCTGACAAGAAGAGATACGAAGAGGAGAAGGCCAAGTACAACGTAAGTTGATGACAGCACGCCTAAGAACCCTGAAGCTGACTTAACCAGCAGGCTGCCGAGGACGATGAGGATGGCTCTGATTAGGAGGCCACCACCAAAGTCGCTCCGTGTTTGACACCTCATCGAATTGATTATGATACCACATGGAGGGGGAGGTAGCAATCTGCTTACTGGGGGGGAGTCATGCAAGTTAAGACGAATATACCTATGAACGAAGTGAGCCTATGTTACGAAGCATGTTCTCCTCATGATTGTATACAACACCGTCGCTCGTGCTTCGAAAGTTTAGCGAGGAATCAGCGAGCGCAACATGTCTACTAGATCATGAATAATATGATTCGAGCTTGGGAAAGCTGCTAGTGCTGCATCTCTACGTCTACCAGTCTTCGGCTCTTGTGTAGTTGTCGACCTTCGAGTGTCCTTGCTTCCACCTTCGCTCGTGTCTTGACCGTCGCACTCGCTGTTGACATGGCTCTGATTCACTGTCCGCGAGCTTATCGATGTCACGATCCGAATTCGATTTGATTCACTTAAGGGCCTCGCCTTATTCGTCCTCGCTATCCTGGTACTGGGTCGGTAAGGAACTTCCTCCATAAGCACATATCACGATAGTGCACTTTCGACTGTAGCATGTGACCTCCGTACCAAACTCGTCGATGCCTGGAGAACGTTGAGCTTGACTCACCACACCGTTAGGCAAGCGAGTCTGCCTCCTGTCACTACGCGCGCGCCTGGAATTATCTCGACACCCATATAAACCCATCAACCCAACATCGATGTGATCTGTCCCTCTTATCAACGCGCAATTTCGACAGGCTGATTCTGATTTCGAGCAAACGGCACTCCAACCGGTGTTCCATAGAACACGATCATGCTGCATGAGACAGCGCAACTGCTCCCCACAAAGCTCGCCAGCTATGCATGCTAAACATGCATGGTAAGCAAAAAAGTCGACTGGCCTAAGACCGAAGATTCGAGCTTATGACTAGGTGCCCTGGCGCTTGCATGTCTCCCATGCAGAAGTACTGAGACACGATCTCCTCAGCATCCTGTCGGAACAGTAATACGTAAAACGATGCTCGCCGTCAAGCCGAAATGCCACATGGCTGCTACAGATCGCCCGTCGCACCTACTCGGCCACATTTTACAAAGTTGCGATACATTCACTCAATGTCTCGTCCACTGCAATGGGTCTAATATCTTGTCCAGCAGCTTCACTTAACCGAGCGTTCTCGATCCGTGTCACGAACCACGAGTATGCTAACGAACCAAGTCATGCTTTCATTTCGCAACAAGTCTGCACCTACAGATGCGGACTTCTAAGCGCGACCACTTAGTTATTGAGCTACAACTGCACCTGCGGGTATACCCATCAAATAATTCAATCCACCGATTGACGCTTGACACGTCAATCGTCCGACGAAATCTCGTATGACCTTATCGCCGACCACCAATTGTATCTTGGCCAGTCTCGAGAATTTCGGCCCAGACCACTACCACTGGTCTAGTGCTGGACATTCTCTAATATGAAGCCACTTTGAGCCTCAACCGTTGCAAGCGAGAGTTGCCAAAACATCCCAGTTAAGATTCGCAACATGTGCCTTGCTTTGGTCGTCATCGTGAAGCTACTGAATGCACCGTTCATGTTCATCTGATGCCTGATGAATATGTCCAATTGAGAGTAAACGAGATGACGCTTATCCAGGAGGCCGAGAGGGCCGAGAAGATACGCAATTCCTTCATATACTTCTCTGGTCCATGTGGCCAGGACGATCGTGCCATTCAAGCGATCAACAGAGCCATATCGGAGTTGTCATCGCTGAGTTGCGTGCTGCGAGAAATTAACAAGCTTATCGAACTTGATACAGGACCAGGATTAGCAATCATCGAGGACGACTTGAAACATGTGCACGGAGATGTCACATGGACTCTAAATGATGTCTGGCAGTGTCTCGGACGCCTTGGACGAGGCCGTACTGTTCGGGATTACCAGAAAACATGGGAAGAGATCACTGAGATGTCGTGGGAAAACAAAGGAAAGAGCCTCGATAGGGTGCTGGAGGGGTACAGACGAAACTTGGAGTCGTTGAGTAGGACACTTCATAGGTATACTCCCATGTCTGATGGTCGCGTGCTTCCACTAATGCAGCCCATCAGCCATGAGATGACACCCACCATTGATGGATTGAGACCAGAGATCGAGAGAATTCACGACCGACAATCGTCACGTCCCTTTTCTCAAGCGAATCGGCCTGCCGCACCGACGATGTCTAGACAGACCTCAACAAGAAGCGTTCAGCGGCCCCCTTTGCCTAAAACCAACTCAACAAAGCTGCGATTTCCGAAGGCGACGATAGATGTCCGACAGCAAAAATCGTATGAGCGAGAGCGTCCACTATCATCGGATGCTTCGTCGGTCAGCTCTACTTCCGAAGCCACAGGGTATCGTGAGAAGCCATGGGCACCATCCCCGCCTCTCTCGCCCGCTGCCACGATCTCATCCATAAGTCAGGTATCAAGCATTACATCAGGCCTAGAGGTGAGCTCGCATCATTGGGCAAAGAATATCTTCAGAAATATGGCATCGACGCCATTGCCCTGGAGCAACGAAGAAACACGGTACCACGAAGTGCAATGCATAAGGGAGCAGACCTTGCCGAATTCAGCTTACGATCCGGTCTTGACCTTGCCGTATTCAGAAGGCGTGCAAGTCAGACTCTTCTGTCGCCTTAGTGATTACCGGTCGAAGATCGTAGTTTGGTACAGGGATTTTAGGGGTGATTCAGACTATGGCTGCCTGCCACTGCAGGACCTTCATCTACGGCGGAGAGGATCGGTACTTCGGGTGTGCAGGCAGGTGTCAAGCGGCGAATCAGTGCCTTGGGTATCTATAAAGTTCGACACAATTGAGAGGATGATTCTTTTTGCAGGCACATTTATTGCGATGCGGTCACAGGATTCGTCGACGAGTGGACCCCCTCCTGCTGTACATGACGACGAGCTGCGAGACGAAGTCTGTGACTTCGCAAGCAGCATCGTCGACAGTGGTTTCCGTCATGGCCTGCGCATATTCCATGATCGAATTACCAACGCTATCCGACTACAAGGGTCTGTACTGAAAGGCGAGCTCGATAGAACTCCTGTCTGGACTGCTTTCATTACTCATGCCATCACGATTCCGGGTTGGTGCGGACGCGTGGGCAAGACAACAGTTGCTCTGGCAGATCTTCAATTGCATGTCTTCTCAGTGATGTACAAGCCTTATCTCGCACCGAGTGGTGCGTTCATGTTACGATTCGATAAAGAGATGGATACTGAGACGTTCTTGGAGATCCTCGATGAGCTGAGGACGATGCTCGGTGGTTATCTATACTAAAGAGGTTTGTGTTGCTTGAATCGGCGACTTGAAGTTCGACACTGGCCGACTCGAGTGTTATGCGACTGATATTTAGGCGGCTGTTGTGAGCGTACTGTTCAGCATGCGCCTTTGTTCTCAGGCTTTTCTAACGGTTTCGTACCGCATGAATAATGACATCACTGGTTCAGCACTGGCTGTTTTCAGGCCTCCCATCAGGTGACCGATCTCGGCTCAAGTAATCTTACGGTTAGGTATGCACTACCTAGGGACATGCTTGCATCTCAAAATCCACGCGAGATTACGGGGCCTGACTGCCTGAGCCGACCTTCCTGTTTCGTCGATCCCCAACCTTGGGTGTGCTCATCTTGCACCTCCAAGTGCGCATCTCTTGACCAATCTCGACTCAAGGATACTGACTAAGAGCGTGTTGCATCATCCCCACCAGCACCGATTTACTCGCCAGCACTACGATGTAGATGTAGATCCAGACTCTAGCACGGAGTTACGCGTGTTGTGTCTCTGACCCCGTCATGTTCTTAATCTTTGTATCCCTCTGAGCTCATGGGGCTTCTTTGTTCACGCCACACGCAAAGCTACGTGAAAATGGTGGTTGGCAGTCTGTCGCAGCAAGATAACATCACAGAAAGCCACAATGGATGTCCAAAGGAAGAGAAATCCCAACTGGCGACTATAAGCCCAGCTCGGACCGGCAGCAAAAGCAGTAACGATGCAGCCAATGCTGAGGCTGAAGCCCAATTGCCAAGAGGTATATTGCGAAAAGTGTATGCGGTAGCCACATACACGCCAAAGCGCTGTCGATTCGATCCAAACGAACCGTTGCAGTTCTCGACCTGGCTCAATGTCCTCTTTGCCTTCGCTGGCTGCTTCACAGTCGCAAACTTGTACTATAGTCATCCTATATTGAACCTCCTCGCGCGAGACTTCAACATCTCGGACCATGAAGCATCATACATCCCTACGCTCGCGCAAGCAGGGTATGCCGTCGGGCTCTTCCTGCTCAATCCGCCAGGCGACCTCCTCCGCCGCCGTCCCTACATACTGATCCTTGTCTGGATCACCGCAACACTCTGGATCGGCCTTTGCGTCACTACAAGCTTCAAGTTGTTCCTCGCCCTGACCTTTCTCACCGGTCTGACAACAGTCACGCCGCAGCTCATGATGCCACTAGTTGGTGATCTCGCACCCAAAGAGCGCAAAGCCACAGCACTATCCATTGTCGTCTCAGGCTTGCTCCTAGGCATGCTCGTCGCACGGCTTCTGAGTGGCGTCGTGACACTCTACATCGGGTGGCGTTATATCTACTGGATCGCATTCGGGCTGCAATACCTCATCCTCATCCTCCTCTGGTTCTTCATGCCAGACTATCCCTCCACGAACCCCCAGCCAAACTGGCAAAGCACCCTCAAAGCCTATCCGCCACTCCTCTGGGACATTGTACTCCTGATCTTCCACCATCCCGTCCTCGCATACGCGTGTCTGATTGGCATGTTCAACAGCGCGGCATTCACATCGTTCTGGACCACGCTCACGTTCCTCCTCGCTGGGCCACCGTACCACTACGACTCCCTGGTCATAGGTCTATTCGCGCTGATAGGAATCGGGGCCATGGGCTGGGGTCCCGTCTTTGCACGCACAGTGATGGAAAAGCATCAGCCGATGTTCGGCGTCATCTTCGGTGCCACGATCAACCTCGCCGGCTGCGTCATCGGGACGTTCGTTTCAACACACCATGTAGCTGGCCCGATCATCCAGGCCGCGCTCACAGACGTTGGGCTGCAGACGAGCCAGATTGGAAACCGGACGGCGATCTATGCTGTCGAGCCGCTGAAGAGGAACCGGGTGAACACTGCATATATGCTCGGTGTGTTCTTCGGGCAGCTGATGGGCACTGGGGTGGGAAATGCCGTCTATGCTAGCGGTGGGTGGCTGCACAGTGATGCGGTGAACATTGCGTTTATAGCGCTGAGTTTGATGATCTGTTTTGTGAAGGGCCCTCATGAGAAGGGGTGGTTTGGATGGGGCGGTGGGTGGGATATGAGGGTCAGGCATGAGAAGCAGCAGCAAGAGCCGAACAAAGAAACACACGGAAAGAGGTCTGATGCGTTATCAGGAGGCGGGAATAAGGAAAGGGACGCGGATGAAAAGAATGCAGTGTGATGGTTATGCCGACGCGAGGCAACCTTGATCAGCATGAGGAAGCTCCAGACTTAGTGGACTGCACTCTCAGAAGGTATACTAGGTAAGCATTGGAGGTACGGTAGCCTATGCTAGGTTGCTTCTGAGGTACGAGACAATGTATGCCAAAGAAGCCTGAGGGCCGTCTGATCAAGCTCAATTCGGGCAGTTTTGTGCCACTGATCATTGTAGAAGTTGGTGCTAAGGTGATCCCGACGCTGCAGTAAGCGGTACTTTCCTGTCCTGGTTCAGTGAGCCCACTTCGTCGGGTCGTCAAAGCAAACATGGTCCTGTTCCCCCGTCACTTCTGTCTCATTCTGATCTCACATTCGCCGACATGATCATCGCGCTCATGTGGTCTGACCTCAAAGTAACGCCTGATATCAAGCATACCGACCGGCGAACCGTTATGAAACTGTGGGTGCTTCCACCAGGCGCTGGCCTTGGACTCCCATTCTCCAAGCTTGACGTCGAGAAGTCTCTCTCCGGTCGTTGCGTTGCCGTATATGTGCTTCCAAATTGATCGGACGTACTCTCGTAGCACCGACCCAGGATCCTCGCTGTCATACGACTGGCTTTTCTCATCGCCTGAACGGTGGAGAACTCCTGACTGCGGATGCAAGAGCGCTGCGAGACCATTAGTGGTGAAATAGATCTGGAGCTTTCGCAACTGTGGTCCCGAATCGGCCAACTCGTGGAGCAATTGCAGGGTAGTACTGTCACTGTGTAGGTCAAAGCCTTCGTCGTGTGTCATGTCGATGGAGAGATCCTGGAGTTTGGGGCAATTCCGCTTGATAAGTTGCACATCGAGCAGGTTCAAACCACGTTCTCCATCCTCAACGGGGCCTTCTTCAGCATCCGATTCTGTGAGACTTGAACAGCCAATCACCTCTTTTTCATGCAGTTGAAGACTCGTCAGACTCTGGCCATGTCGGTTTATCAAATCCTGTAGACTGATGACTCTTTTCCAACCCCAGAGACTCAAAGTTCTTAACGGTGCACACATGAGTATGTAGTTGTGCGCAGCATCCAAAAGCGGACTCTGTGTCTGGTGCCATTCTAGGATAGCTGAGAAGTTCAAGGACACATCTTTGAGCTTGGGCAACATGGCGACTGCATTTTCGAAATAGCTCACCTGTGGTAAGCCCCGGGAAAATTTGACCGACTCCAGATTGCCGATCTCAATGTACTTGTCAAGCTCAATCAGCAAGCCTCTGGACAGTTGCGTCCTGGGACCGTCGAGCGTCAGAGCCTTCAAAGACCGACATCTCTTTCGTGTCGTTGACTGCTGTGAAAGACTCTTTTCAGATTGCGCGAAATCGACTTGATCTAAACCATCAGGTAGCAGTATGCCCGCGTACTCAATACTCTGATTGTCAGCTACTATGCTCTTGAAGGCAGCGAAGTCGTATTGTGGTACCGGATGAGGGCCTCTCATCACACGTCCCGAGGCTCGAAAACATTTCAAGGTGGGATACCTCGACAAGGCTTTCTCTGATTTGTCAAGGTGGTCCTGAGAGCTGGCGCTACGGCTGAAACGAAAGATCTTAAGGATTGCTTTGGGATGGTGTTTGTATAGAGTCTCGAGGAGGGTATGCGTCACCGGTCCAGCATTCCATGTCAGGCTCTTCAAGTTCCGAATGCGGCTGATGAACTTGTTGAATGGCTCGAAACTTTCTACGAAACTTTCGTACTCATCTTCGTAAGGCCGAACACCTTCAAAATCCAAGAACAAAGGTGGATGTTTCTCAACTTTCAGATGGCGAAGGTTCAAGAGAGCCTCGTCGTCGTTCGCCCACGCCTGACAGGCGAAGGAGTCTTGGATGCTGTGTGTTATGGTAAAGGTCTTCCGGCGGTCGTGAATGACTCTGACTGCTGAATTGAGGAATTTGTTTGTAAGGAGAACAGCTTTTGACGAATGCGGAGACGCGTCGTGAAGCTAGGGAAATTAACTTCCATCGGCAAGAGGTTGTAGTAGAACTCACGTATTCGAGGATGATAAGTATGACTTCAGTCTCGAGATCAACAAGGTGTGGTGTCATTGCCGCAGATATTGACCGTATATAAGACGGCGAGAAACCTTCTGACATCGAGTCGTTAAATACAAGAGCCCAAGAGGAAAAGACAGAAGAGCCCACTGAGTCGTGAAACTCAAGGCAGCAGCCACTATCGCAAGGCAACTGTCTCCACTTATTTGGATCGTCCAATCTTGAAGTTGCATATCCTCAGTCAGACCCACCACTAAAGTCTATCGCTTTACCAGAATCTTGCGTGTACCTAGAATTGAGCATCTCATGCACTCCTCAAGCATTCCGCCGAGATGTGCTCCTTGGAGAGCCAGCTATAGTACAACAGCGTCTGGTACGATACGCACCCGTACACTGACCAACCATTGTCGGCGCTGCGAATGCGCTTCGAGATAGAGTGTATTATGAAGAACCTCTAGGCGTGTGCTTTCGAGCACGAAATTTCCGTGACCGCATATTGCAGACCAAACCGGCGCCTTTGCGCCTACATCACGGTTTAATCGGACTTTTGACTTCTTCTGGCCCGGCAACACCGTCATGCGCCGCCACGCCTCCCTCCACAACTTCTACTTTGCCTTCTGCGACTCCGTCTGAGCAATCCCCCCCGGTCCGTCGCGATTCAATATCCTCCCAGATAGCTTGTTCCACCGCCTGCTTCGCTTTCCACTCCTCCTCACGTTGCCTGTCGAACTTTGCTTGCAGCTCCAACTGCGCCTGGATACCCCAGCTTCCGCCCCACGCATTGGGATCTTTGCTGTAGTGATCCCTATAGACACGACGCCACCAGAGTGCGAGTGAAACCGCGACGAAGACGAAAAGAGCGGTCCCGAAGCCAATGCCTGAGATTGCGCCGCCTGAGAGGTGGGTCATGATAATGAGAAGGCGATCGCGACCCGTGGTGGTAGATTTGACTTGCTTGCGAAAGAGACGGTAATTGCTTTGGGATGGCTTCCGTAGACTGATGCGCTAACGAGATGTTGGGGAAGGTGGCCGGCTGGCAGTACTCTGAGACGTTGGTTGGCAGCCTAATTCGATCCCACTAGCTAGTCTGATGTCTTCAATATGAGTGTTTGGGCCACGGACAAGCAAACCACTGGACAGGCAGTGAGAAGATCGATGTATCCAGGGAACAAGCGAAGATGAGTAGACAGAGTTGCATTGAGGTGGTCTTTTCGCCGCAGAATAGTGATAGCAAGCTTCAATAAGCGACCCAAGCAAATGGCTTAGGCCGAGTTAAGATCAATTGATGGAGACCTGACTTTGATCGACTGCGCATGGATGTCTGCGGATGGGTCACAAGGATCCCGAGAGGGACGAGGAGCGGGGCCATGGTGGGGCGACGTTGCATTCTCCTACTGCAGCTCTTCGTGGCAATCCAGAAAGCCCAGACTTCGGAAGTGATCGAAAGGAGGCCACGGAAGCCGAGGCGAAAAGACCCAACAGCCAATCATGAAGCAGGTGCACACGACCATAGATAGCATTGGGAGTTGATCAGTACTGACACTGTAAGAAGGTAGAAGACAGTACTATCCTTCTTCTGCGCTACCCATAGCAGGTGGACACACATCTTCACACCAGACGAATATTACCCTTACCATCGTATGTTACCTCACTCACTCTAACGCTTCTCAGGTGATCCACACCCTTACTAACATCGCAAGAGTGGTAAAAGATGTACCACCGCGTTCCCGAAGTTCCCTCCTCTTCCCCTGTCAACTTTCCCTTGGGCACCTCCACAAAGCTGTGATGCGTAGTCCATCCAATGACATCCTTCTCCTGCAGGACCTGTCCTCGATAAATGAAGGGTCCAGTCGGTGAGTCGCCAACAGCGTAGCAGATGTTGTGCGTATCTCCCGTCGAATACGAGAAGTAATACTTACCTTGGTACTTATGCATCCACGGTGCCTCGAAGAATCGTCGCTCGTGATCGTCGGCCAATATAGGTTTCATTGTGTCAGGATCCAAGATCTGCATGTCGTGTACTCCACCATCGAACTCAAGCAATTCCGGAGCCTTCAATCTACCGACTTTTGGGAACAAAGCGGCAACACCATCACCCGAAGGCTCTTGTGGTCCAGACTTCGAACTATCGAAGTCCATGCCACCATCTGTGCGTTGAGACCAGCATTGTAGCTGGCCGCCCCAAAGGCCTCCGATGTATAAGTATGCTTGCTTATCGTCGTCAACGAAGGAGCAGGGGTCAATGCTGAAGCTGCCTTTGATGTGTTCGGGTTCTGCTTGGAATGGTCCCTGTGGCTTGTCGCCCGTTGCTACACCAATCCTGAAGATGCCCTCTTTGTCTCTGGCTGGAAAATAGAGCTGGTATTTGCCATTGTTTGGATTCTGGAGAGCGTCAGGTGCCCATGTCTGCTTCGATACCCATGGAATGTCTGAAGCTGTGAGAGCGACACCATGGTCGTTGGCAGGTCTCTGATCTATGCTATCGAGAGAAATGACGTGGTAGTCGATCATGTCGTACTGGTCGCCATTGTCGTTGAACTGGATGTCTGTCTCTCTATCGTGTGACGGGTAGACGTAGATCTTGTCGCCGAAAACATGTGCTGAAGGGTCGGCAGTATAGATGTGAGTGACAAGAGGTTGGTCCATGGCGGCGAGGCTTTCTATCGGAAAGTGCTATCTCGATCGCTCGTAAAACGGTCCTCGGTTGCTTCCAATCTTCTTGAGGACAATTCATGACCTTTGTACTAGGTCTGTCTGAGGGTGGGGCGGATGATTTAGGCTAAAAGGACTCTTGGCCAACGGTGCATCATTGCGGGAGTTATGCCGCCTGATCAGAACCGAGAGGCTTCGGCATATGCTCCCACCCATTTTCAACTCCTTCAATCTGGACGACATGTTCGATTGACTGCAGCTTTATCAAGAGGACAATCTCGGCTTTCAATCGTTTGTCCGGCACATCGTTAAATCTCTCCGTAACCCCCCCACTCAAATCGGTCTCGCTTTCGTACTGCTCAAGACCTCGCAAGTACTTCATAACAGTGCAGGGCCAATGTTAACTTGGTCCGAGCCACCGTCAGTCTGTTGTCAATACAAGGCAGCTATGATCTCGGGCGTAACGAGCTACCCTGCGTTACGTTCAAGTGCTCTACCAGGCCAGTAAACACCCAGATCGAACGTCCCATTCGGCGCATGAACATAGCTCGCTTGAAAGCTGTTTGACCGCCCCCTACTGTCTTGTTCACATCGCCGATAGGGCTCCGAATTGACCTGTATTGTTGACTGTTCAGCATGGAGCTTTTTTTGCCCGCAACTCTGTGACAGCAGGTAGCCTATCGACTGTGATCTTTGAATTGCGGTTTACTGACTCTGGGCATGGATGACGTCGCTAGCAGTCCAACCACAGCAACAGCGCACTGGGTCAGGTGACGATTGTTGGACGAGGAAGGCGCGGCGACATCATCTCCGCTATTGAGGCGTGGCCGTTCAGTGCATCATGTGGTAGACGGAGACTCGGTCAGAGGAGATGAAAACCGTTCTAAGCTGTTTGAGAGAATTTTTGCTCTATGGGGGAGTGATCTTATTGTTGGTAAGAACATCAGGTGAGGAAGGGATGATTTCGTTCATGATACAGGATCTAATTGAGGTCCCTGTTCCTGCGCCAAACAGTAGATGGACTTGCCCAGATTTGCCGACGGGACCAAGGAAAGGAACGTAGCGTTCGTGGAGAGACAACTCTCCTTTAGGCACGTGAAGTCGTGTTGGGAACCCCTCAGCCGCGCTGGCGTGACACTCAAACCACTCCCCGCACGTGACGTGGTGCCATAAGACCGAAACAGTTTATTTGAGGTATATTATGCCATTTCAGCGTTGACTGTGCGAAACCACTCTCAGTGGGAAAAGTACAAACACTGGGAACCACCAAAGTAAGTGAAGATGCGAGCGCTCCGATACCACGGTGCCAAAGACCTTCGTGTGGACCAAGATGTGCCGGAACCAAAATGCGGAGAAGACCAGATCAAGGTGAAGCCAGCTTTCGTGGGCATCTGTGGCACAGACTTGCACGAGTATTTTTCGCCAACTTTCACACCGAGCAAAGAAAGGCCTCACCCCGTCACTGGCGAATCCATGCCGGTTGTGATTGGCCACGAATTTTCTGGCACTGTGCTCGAGATTGGGTCTAAGGTCGAAACCTCACTCCTAGTTGGGGACAAGGTAGCTGTTCAACCGACTATCGCTTGTTTCGACTGTGGTGCGTGTAAGGAGGGGTTCATCAACTGTTGCGATAGTGCAGGTTTCGTTGGCCTGTCAGGAGGTGGCGGCGGGATGAGTGAGGCCGTCTGCGTGGGAGGTGATTTTGTGTTCAAGCTGCCGTCAAACATTGATCTAGACGTTGGAGGTAAGTCAAGGGACTTGTTCATGAGTAAGCACTGACGGAGATAGCGCTGGTTGAGCCTCTTGCAGTCGCATGGCACGCAGTGGAAGCGGCCCAGCTCCAGAGCGGCGAAGATGCCCTGGTTTTAGGAGCGGGTCCTATTGGTCTGGGTGTCATACAATGTCTCAAGGCTCAAGGAGCAAACCGAATCGTTGTCGCTGAGGTTGCAAAGGAGAGACAGAGTTTCGCAAAGCACTTCGGAGCCACCCACATCTTCGATCCTCGTCACGAGGACGTCGTCGCAAAGTGTAAGGAGCTTACTGATGGTCGTGGAGTGCATGTTTCGCTCGATTGCGCTGGTGTTGCTGCCAGTGTGAAGACAGCCTGTCTGGCTGTAAGAGCTCAGGGTAGGATCGTCAATGTCGCCATCTGGGAGAAGGAGGTCGCTTTTAATCCTAACAATCTCGTGTTTGGGGAGAAGAAATATTCTGCTGGTATGTGTCCTGTGCCATCGTTGGATGTTCTTGCTGATAAACCAATAGTGCTCGGTTACCAAGGAAAGGATTACGAAGGGGTTATCAAGGCTTTGAGCGAGGGCAGCATGCAACCCGAGAAGATGATCACGTCGAAGATTCATATAGACCGGGTGGTGGAGGACGGCTACATGCCACTGATCAACGTAAGTGCGGATGCAGTGCCAAACATACTCCCATAGTGTCCAAGGCTAACTCAACTTCAGGAGAAGGAGAAGCACGTAAAGATCCTCGTGGATTTGTCAGCTTAGGACCCAGGTCCGAGCCATGAGGGAGACGAGATCTGATCTTGCTTGCTGATGCCCTCATGAAGGTCGCCATAGGCTAGACTCGCCATGCTCCATGCCTTGCGGGACCATTACGGTCCGGCCTGTTACAATGCTTAATTTTCCGCGCTTGAGGAACTGACCGTAGTCCTGCTGCCCAAATGCCTCCCTTGTAGCGGTCCCCAACGAGCCAGCCGCGAAGGAGCATTTTCCTGCACCAAGCCGACACGGTAAACCCTTCAAAAGGAGTATATTTGCAGCTATGATGTAGCATTGAATTCGTGGTTGACAGTCTCGCTGATGTATCCGAAAACTTATGGTCTAAGGGAGACCAGATAACAATGTCGGCATCAAGCCCAGGAGACAAATTACCTTTTCGATCAGCAAGCCCATAGAGATTTGCAGGATTGGTTGAGGTCAACTGCGCGAAGCGCGGAAGCGTCACTTTATGGTGTGGGCCATCTCCAGCCTCTTTGAAAAGCAGCGGCAGTCCTGTCTCCTCAACAGGAAGGCCGTTGGGTATCGACTTGGAACCACTCTTGCCTTCAGCATCAAGGCCTTGGATAAGTGCCTCTGTTCTTGACAAGCTGCTGTCTTGCGATAGAGTGATGGGAGGGATCAATACGGCCATTGGCTTCAAGCCTCCTGACGACCATCGATACTATATCGTGATTTCCAGCGTGTATCATGGTCGTCATGCCGAGGCCCCTGGTAATCATCGTAACATCGAGCAGTTCGCCATCGTTGAACTTCAAGTGATCATAAGTCATGCAGAGGGTGATACTCGTAATGTCTTCCTCTTTGGCGAAGGTGGGAAGCTTGTAGAGTGTATGGCTTACAAGGTACTGAGTTGTTTCTTTGTGGTTATAAAACGACAGCATGGGCACCATATGGTAGCTGCATCGTCGCCGAAGCTCAGACGGAAGGCGACGAGGTCATCTTCGCGGAAATCGATTTGACAGCTTGTTGGCCTGGCAAGGAGACTATAGGTGCTTCGTTGGGCGTGCTTTCATTGTGTATGCTTGTGGACTGCGTAGACTTTCAATTTTGCTACACACCGTGGAACTGAGCTCTATACGATGCTCATGGAGCAGAAGAGCGTCGTAGAGCCGGACTTGTGATGAGATTGAACTTTGGTCAAGTTCGCAAAGACGCATTGGACGACAAGGTGGATCGCGTCAAGCGGTGAGCAGTAGAACAACAAATTAGGCGAGGCAGACAGAGGACGCTTGATTGGCTTATTAGACACCAATCTGACACAATTCATTGCAGAGTCAGCCTTAAGAGCCTTAGTCTTCAGCTACTTACCCAGCCTGAGGATCGCCGAATTTAGGTGGGTCGTGCCCCTCGACTGTGTGGTTTGAATGCTTCTCCGGTTCGCACGAGTCCTTAGCGTCATTGAAGTTGGCGACAAGAGTACAAAGGCGCTAGGCGGCCCGACCGTGCATGGTCAAACCAGTAGCTACTGTTTGTAATGCTGACATGATAATACCTTTCCTCTTATCAACGAGCACCATGTCCTCCGTGCAGCCTTTACGGTAGCTTGCACATTGCTGGCGACATGGCAGAAGCTCCAAAAGCGCCAGTACGACCATGGACGCCTACGGAGAGGCCCGGTGATGCGTCATACACGTCGCCCGTCGTCTTCCACGGAGACCACCGGGTTGCGGATGAGGGCATCGACTCAGGCTCAGAAACCTCGTGGGAGGAAGAGAGCCTTCCTCGATCGGCTCTTCCACCTGTAGGCAAAGAACCACGGTCCATCGATGCTGCTGCGTCCTCGCCGCAACCAGCCCGGTTCAGATCATCTTATGCACTGCGAGATGACGCGGCGGCATCGGCTCCCGAAGTTCCAACGTATCAGCCTTACCGACAACCTCAAGCAACGGGCGCGTCCAGAGGTGTATCCCAGCGGAACTCCCAAGCTCTGAACGTGGAAAGAGGCGACCGCTTGCCGCCTAACAACCCTTATCGACTCTCACTCGCCTCCGAGGCACCCAGCAAAGACGATGTATCCACTTCTGGAACCCAAGCCAGCTCCAACACGCCTAAGAGGGAGCACGACGACACTCGTCTTCCTTCGAACAACCCATACCGCCTATCCCAAGCCATGAACTCAGAAAGCACGGAAGGACTCCTCGTCAGACCGCAGCGGATATCCCAAGCATTCTCACTAGGAAGCACAGATGGTTCTTCCACCAAGCCACAACGCTTATCACAAGCACCGCGCACAGAAAGCGCCGATTCGATTGCTACCATAACAACGCAATCTGCATTTCCAACAGCACATCCAGCACCTCCAGCCTCGAGACCCACATTCCAGAGCCAACTAGCACCCCAGGCCCCAGCCATAGCTCTAGGAGCAGACGACAACCTCCCTTCAATAACAGGCACATCCACCCGTTCCATCTCCATCCTCCTCATCAACCCCAACTCCACAAAATCAATGACAACCCGCTGCCTGGAGTCCATCGCATCCACTGTCCCTCCAAACGTAATCGTCTACGGATTCACCGCGCCGCGCCCCGCGCCAACAGCAATCGAGTCCCAATTAGATGCGATCATGTCCACTGCTGCATGCGTGAGAGCGATCCTGCCCATCGCAAGTAAATACGATGCGTTCCTAGTAGCGTGTTTCAGCCACCACCCCCTGATTGCCGCGTTGAGGGAGCAGGTGACGCAGCCCGTGATTGGGATCATGGAGGCGAGTCTGTACGCGAGCCGGATGTGTGGTGGGACGCTCGGAATTGTGACCACGGGTGTCCGGTCTAGCTTGCTGCATGATGCGAGCGTGAAGAACGTGTATGGGCTTGACGCTTTTAGTGTGGGGACTGAAAGTTCGAGGTTAAGTGTGCTGGAGCTTGAGTCGCGGGATCCGCGGGAAGTGCAGGAAAGGATCGCTTTCGCGGCCCGGAGGTTGCAGGCCAAGGGCGCGGACTGCATCTGTCTTGGTTGTGCGGGAATGACGGATCTGCAGAATGTGTGTCAGGACGCGGTCGGAATGCATGATCGTCTGGCCATGGTCATTGATGGAGTTGCGATGGGCGTACATTTTCTCGTTGGATTGGTGAGGGAGAATCTCGGGACTGCCAAGGGGGGAGGATATACTACCGCTAGTCGGCACAAGGAAATGAGACAGCAACGCTGATCGCTAATCTCTAAGTACGACAACGGAGCGTCAAAGGTCAAGGTTGGAAGGGCAGGGTGACACAGCCACGGATGATCGGAGGCAGCGCGAACAAGCTGGACCAGAGAAGAAAATCGCAACTACTCGCCGTTTCGATACCAGCACTGACGCGCATCAAGATCGATGGCAATGGTATGGTCTATAGGCTGAGCACCCGATCACTGACCCTCGCTTGACTGTTACACACGACCAAAACATCAGTCCAACCGCCTCGCAGCTCGACAATTACCCCTGCCCTCGTACGACTCAAGTTGTGCGATAGTCCTCCTCAACCTCCGGCCACCCACACAGACTCACGGTCAGCTCAACCCACGCAATACCCTCCCTGAGCCAAGATCGTGGCCTTCGCCCACCGTTACAGCTTTGACCCGGTTGAGACACGAGCATGACTTGATCGCGGAACACCCCTCGCATCTGACATTCTGAGAGACTCTGAGCCAAACTACCGGCGGCCACAGCGAGTGCATACAAGCCCAGCAGACGACTGTCTCTCAAGCGATGAGGACATAGCAGATTGTCGGGGATCGAACGGAAGTTCCGTTCGGCGAGTAGAACAACAATAACGCAGTCAAACGTTGACGCACAGAAAAAAACTGACTGGAGAGGGTACTAAATGGAGAAAGAACAGCACGTGTGCATGAGATCGAACATCAAATGGAGTTGCTGGATGCGAGAATTTCCTCGGCAGTCGTAGAGCCATGAGAATCTTCTACTGGGGGTTTGGGATGAGCATGGAAGACAGTGTTTGCGATTGAGCCTTGTCAGAAAGAGGCTCAGCCAGGCAGCGAGGTCAAGAGCTCCAAAGGCTAGAGACGACAATAGCGTCTCAGTGTGGAAGAAGCAAGATAAATTGCCAGCTGCGATGAGGCGATCTGTGACAGGTTATCCTATGCATTTGCGTGATTCTTGGCAGAAAGTGGCTGTGGTAGAAGTTTGCGCATTCCTGCTACGTAAAAGTCCAACACATGGGCTCAAACTTATATTACACTACCTCCCCACTACCCGCCCAAGCCTTTGTTGCGATGTAGCAGCCGGCTTGTCCGGCCAACCCGCGACGGCGCCTTCAACAGATTCCAGAAAGCTTTCACTGTTATGCACCTGCGTTCCGCCCAGCACAACTCTCACCCCAGGCACGCTTGCGTTGATGGTCGCGACCGTTTTGGCTTCCTCGTAGGTCGTTCCTCCGATCATGAACACGATGATTTCTTGCGGCTTCTCTTTTGTGCCGCGCTCAGGTTCGAGGAAAGGGTAAGCATTAGTGTTCAGTCGACCTTTGATCAGAGATGTTAAGGTGTGGGAGAGTACAGGCACATGCTGTGTGTACACGTTTTCGACGCCTTTCAGATCCTTTAGCAGCGTCTTCTGGAAGCGGTTGATGAGGTTGCCAGGTCCATCTTCTGAGCCGCCCGTGGGGATAAGTGATGTACCACCAGGTAATGACTGAAGGCTCGATGCATATGCAAGGAGGGCAGGAATAAGACCGAGCCTCGAAGGCGGAACGTCTGCCACAGTCGTGAGGAGATCGAGGAGGATTGGTAGAGCATTCTGTGGATTCTTGTGGTAGCGAAGGGCGTAGAGGGCGACCAGACGCAACTTGTTCGAGGGCTGGATATGTGGTTGTGGAAGGAGGTTCTGGAGAGTTCTAAGATCTTGGGTATGGTTGTCGTTACATACTAGTGATTGTTCGAGCTCCGAGACATCAAGAAGGTGGTTAGCTGACACCAAGCGTGAGAGCTCGGAGACTAGAGTGACGTGTTTCGAGACGTTGCCCGAGAGTTTGCGGAACTCTGGATAGTCTTCTATGAAGCGTTTCATATCATTGATGGAATTGAGCTCGGTATTAGTTTTGGTACGGGTCTGATATTCCGAGACGTAGTCTTTAATGGTGCTACCGAGGTCGCCAAAATTCTGATACATGTTCTTTTTGAAGAAGGGATCCTGGTCCGGGGTCAGAACGACCTCCTTGAGCTCAGGACGGATGTCTGGGACATCCGACAGGTCGACTCTTCCGTTGTGGATGCCGAGCAGCTCATGGACCTGTGCTTGGTAAGTCCACTGGCTGAGCAAGGGAGTTATGGGGTCTTCTCTCCGGTCGAGGATGAGAAGTATGGGTGGTGTATCGGGCCTTCGAGTGGTGCGGCTGAAGTCAAAGAGCTGGTCTTCTTGTGTGATGTTGTATCTGATCTCGGTGGCGAGCTTCTTGGCCATCAGGCTTGTCTTCTGATAGCGAACGAGCGGGTTCTTCTTCAACGACAGGAGCAGAGCCATGACGCCCTCGGTCGACCTTGCTAGGTCATCGGTGTTCCACATATCCGGACTGTGGCTCCATAGCTTGTATCTGGGATAATGGAGGTTCAACGACATCAAATCCGAGTTGACGACGTTGTAGTCGGCAAAGTATTCCTGCATAACCTTGACGACTTCATGGTCGTCGGCTTCTGCTAGTCTTTCCAGTGAGGACCGCTTGATGATGTTACTGAAATAGATGTTGTACTCGCCATACTTGGGCTCCCTCAACTCGTCGATCAGGAACTGGATCGAATCCGGGGATGGCCTGACAAAACAAAGGCAGCGGAGATGGCGCATGCGTTCTCTCGCAGGGTTGTCCAGACGATCGATCAGGAAGACTTCATGTTTGAGGAGGGCAGATTGTGTTATGGCCGTGGAGACTATTGATACCGTTTCGCTGTCGAGCAGGAGTATCTTCATCTTGGAGGCCTGCGCGGCGGCGGCGCCCTCGCCTGTGCCTGCGATCTTTGTAACATAGTTCTGGACTGCAGCCGAAACATCCATGGCGAGCAAGCGTAGAGAGGGCGTGTCACTGCAACAGCATACCCAGCTCTTTCAATTGCTGCCTAGGCGCCCTGTGGTGGGACCAGTCGGCGATAGCAGGCAGTCACGTTGCGGCTGGTCGTCCCGTCGCGACTTCCTGCGCTCGCGTGCTCGCCCTCGCTGCTCACTGCCCGTGAGGAAGTGGCCTTCCAGACCCGCGCTTCCTTCCACTCTCAGTGCGAGGCGTCGCGGCCAATGGTCCAGGCAGTCGGATGGGAGTTGTTGCTTGGCCTCTTTATACACTACTTCAATCCTTTATCTGACTAGGCGTAGTTCACTCGTAGACTCCTCAGGTGGCAGGTAGCTTACTTCACAATGGTGGCAGTAATTCAAGACGAGTTGTCCAACGATAATTAGCTGGTGGTATATACAGACACGGTGGTGCAGGTCCTAGCCGAAGTATGTTCCTTACTACGCGGGTGTTGACCATGACGTCGAGGTGTACACATTTCGTCTCGAATTCGGCTCCCCCACGTCTCCAGCGGGCTTTGACACCTTCACCTTCAGCCCTTAGCCAGGATGAAATGCTCGTCTAATAGCTATCAAAGATGATCCCAGGTATCAACGCGCGTATGTCGATCAGGTGAGCATGTCCAGGCTGTGCTGACAAGAAACAGCGTTCGCCTACGCGGCAAAGCTCACTGGCGCATCGGTCGACGAGCTCAAACTCCTCTCCTCCTTCGTCGTCTCCTACCCTCTGGCTGCTGTGCTCAAGCGCATCCCCGACTCAAGACCATGGCTGAAGAACGTCTTCATCATCTCCATCTCCCTCTTCTACCTCATCGGCCTGTTCGATCTCTGGGGAGGCATTCGCACCATTCTGTGGAGTGCAGGCGGAGCTTATGCCATAGCCCACTACATTGATGGCTCTCTCATGCCATGGATTGCCTTCGTCTGGCTCATGGGCCACATGTCTGTCAACCACATCATTCGTCAACGCCTAGGCGATCCTTCCACTGTCGACATTACCGGCATGCAGATGGTCATGGTCATGAAGCTCAGCGCCTTCGCATGGAATGTCCACGACGGCAGGATCAAGCGAGACCTGTTGACCGACGCCCAGAAAGAGAAGGCCATATACAAGATGCCGGGCTTCCTCGACTACACCGCTTATGTCATGTTCTTCCCTTCTCTCTTCACTGGCCCGGCATTCGATTTCAACGACTACAAGAGATATATCGAGACAACTATGTTCCAGGTCAAACCAGGAGAGGTCGCTCCTCCCACGAGGAAGGGAAGACACATCCCTCGCTCAGGCACCCCAGCTACCTGGAAGCTGCTTGAAGGCCTCGCCTGGATCTTGCTCTATCTCCAACTCGGCGGCTTGTACTATCCCAAATTCGTCCTCGAGGACCAATACTGGGATTATTCTTTTCCCCGCCGGGTCTGGTATCTATACGCTCTCGGCTTTACTAGCCGCCTCAAATACTATGGCGTATGGACCTTGACTGAAGGAGGCTGCATCCTGAGTGGTCTTGGCTACAACGGTGTTGATCCAAAAACTGGAAAAGCCAAGTGGGATAGGCTGAGCAACGTATGGCCGATGGGTATCGAATCAGCTCAGAATGCGAGAGGCTACATGGAGCATTGGAACAAGAACACCAACCATTGGTTGAGGAACTACGTCTATTTGCGCGTCACCCCCAAGGGCCAGAAACCAGGCTTTCGCGCCACCTTGACCACTTTCGGCACCAGCGCTTTCTGGCACGGCTTCTATCCTGGCTACTATCTGACCTTCGTGCTTGGTGCATTCGTCCAGACCGTGGCCAAAAATTTCCGGCGCTATATCCGACCCTTCTTCTTGACCCCTGATGGCAAGAGCGGAACAAAGTACAAGGTCTACTACGATGTTGCTAGCTGGCTTGTGACCCAAACAGCGTTCTGTTTTGTCACTGCTCCCTTCGTGCTGCTGGGTTTCAGCGACAGCATTAAAGCTTGGGCAAGAGTGTACTTCTATTGTATAGTCGGAGTTGGCTTATCTATGGCCTTTTTCGCTAGCCCTGCCAAGGCGATGCTCATCAAGAAGATGAATAAACGCAATCATCCTCATCAAATCAAGCGCACCAAAAGCGAGCAACGTATGGCACACCTTGGTATGCTGGATACCGAAGAGATAGATCGTGCCATTGACGAGATCAAAGACGAGGTCGATATGCGTCGGAGAAGAGGTAGCAAGGTCGAGTTTCCGAATGGGGACGCGCTTAAGCAAGCAATATCCAATCGAGTTTGGATTAACAGGAAGGAGGCCGGTGACCTTGGTCCGGGTAATCCAATTGTTGACCTCGACACGGTGAGAGATGCCGTGAACGAGACTCTTGTGGGCGAAAAGAGATAGCAATGGTGCGCTTATTTGCGGCTGTTGAGATCCCAGTTGTATTACTCTGGCTCGACAGGGCCACGACTAAGAATAACTTGTACGAGTCTCCGACGAGACCCCCTGATTGTCAGGGGTAGTACCTTACACTGTAACCCACGCAAAGAGGTTGTCTCACTATACGAGCTCGACACTATATCGACCATATGTACGTCCTCTAGCACCAAACGCTGCCAATGTATAACTTGCATCAGCCGGCACTCTTTCCGCCACTACGCCTCTTTCCATCCACCACCGAGATCCAGTAGACGAGGTTGAAACCCGCGGGTTCAGTCATGCGCTATATCCACTTAAGGAGAGGCTTGAAGCTTGGACTCTGCTTCACTGTGTATCATCGACTGTCTATGCTAGTCATCGCAGTGAACCTGATTATGATTCTGGATGGATTATTGGAGCGAGACTTGTCTCAGCAGCCCAGGATATGCCTGACTGGTGTCGCTGCAAACGTGACAGCTGCTGTGCTCATCAGGCAAGGTCTTGTCATCAATGTCTTTTCTGAACCATTGGTCAACTGCCACACCGGACTCCTTTGTGGCTGCGCAAGCATGCCGCTAAGTTGTATCATCTCGGAGGTATCCACAACGGTGCTGGCGTCGCTGCTGGAACCTGGTACTTGCTCTTCAACGTCGCTGCTGTCAACCAGGGACCACAGAATATGCCGCTACAGGCTGGGGTAATTACTACTGTCGCTCTCTGCACCTTGATGGACACACTCTTCCTCCAGATCCTGGTCTTCTCGATTCCCAAGATCAGGACAAAATTTCACAATCTCTGGGAGCAAATACACCGGTTCTCGGGCTGGCTATTGCTCGCAAGCTTTTGGGCGTTTCTGTTCATGTATAACATTTACGAATCGCGGTCGACCTCCGGACCATCGCTAGATGAGCTCTTTTACCTGGATCCAGGCTTCTACCTTCTTTCTGTCACCACACTATCAATCATGCTTCCGTGGCTGCGCCTGCGGAGAGTACGCCTCAGGAGTGAACGTCTATCAAAGCACGCGGTTCGGCTGTACTTTGACTATGCAGATGTCAGTGCTTGCAAAATACCTCGATTTTCGACGAACCCTCTCTCGGAATGGCATTCATTTGCGTCGATTCCGAATGAATCTACGAGAGGGTACACGGTAATCGTCTCTCGAGCTGGCGACTGGACCTCAAAGATAATAGACGAGACTCCGAGCATCTTATGGAGACGAGGCCGACCAGCAAGAGGTGTTCTCTACATGGCAAAGGTGTTTCGGGCGATCCTCTGCGTAGGCACAGGATCTGGCATTGCACCTATACTGGGCCTGCTCAGTCTTCGCAATCTCAAATTGAGAATATTGTGGAGTGCGTCCGATCCTGAGAGGACGTTTGGCACTGACATCATGAGAAGAGTGCTAGAAGCTGATCCAGAAGCTGTGATATGGGATACGAAACAGCAGAGTCGACCTAATCTGGTGGCCGAGGCGAAGCAGATTTATGACGAGGGGGATACCGAAGCAGTGTTTGTGATCAGTAACGCCAAAGTCACTGTTGATGTTGTGTCTGGGCTCGAAAACCAGGGTGTGCCTACCTTTGGTCCAATATTCGACAGCTAAAAATGGTATCAAAAACTCGGCTACTACAACCAAGCAATCCAACGCGGCACGATGCGCTCTACGAACACCGGTGTGGCTCCTGAACAGAAAAGTCGAAACATGAAAATGTTTTGTGTCTTCACGGTTGCTCCAGATTCAAGCTCTATCGAGAGAGTCCGACTACCAGACTTCACTACCAACACAACATCACTTCGTCGCTGTGGCTGTCACGCAAGTAGCTCTCCTCGAACTACTGTCTAGAACATTGCTATTATGATTATGAGCTATAATATAGTCTTGATCACTGCCTCGCACTGGTAGTATTCGTGTTTTGTTCCAGACACTTAATTTCAAGAGGGCGAAGACCACGGTATAACATCAGTTATCGAAGAAAAACTCTCCAGAGCGAAGCCAAGCTCAGATCGGAATGACCGTTGCCGACGCGAAAATCGTGAAACGTGAGGTCAACATGTCAACTAACCGGTGTGATATCTGGGATGATTGGGTGCCAGTGCAGGAAGTGATCATATTGACGGAAGGACTAACGACTTCCACTTTCTATGCTTCCCCGGACACGCCGGCGCCGTATTGTTCAGCGATGATTTGCTTGCCAGTTCGATACGATCTACAACCAAGAACTGAGTGATCTAGTGGACCAACAGCTCATGGATGAAGCTAAGTTCAAGCGAGCGTTGGCTGCACCACGCCCCTGTGCACTTCTGGACGGCAATGCAGGTGAGCCGGTCGGTACAGTTTGAAGCTTCTTAGGAAAGCGCCAAGTGTCTGAGCGTGCCCCACATCACAGACCAGTAGCCTCAAGATCAAAACGGTATCAGTAGTCTGTTGTCGGGGTATCCGACATACATTTGAAAGTAGCATGAGAATTCAGAAATATTGCTCGATCTGACAGCCGTATCACTGCCAAGATGTCGCGAACCTACATCGAGCCTCGCGGTTCTTGCGGTCTAACTTACTATGTATCTATGACGAGCCCGCTCGGTCTGGTTTTCGACCGTATACCGACTTCAATGGTACATCAACAGTGAGTACTATGTAGGGTATATAGTGGAAGAGTCAGTCAAGAAAATGCACAGCGATAAACCTTTTTTAGACATGCGAAAATCAACGTCGCTCACTGCATGCTGTCGTCCTGCTTGCAAAAGATCGCAATTCTATTGTTGCAAACGCTGCGAGTCGTGAAGCGATTGTAGTACGTTCGTTCTCTGCCCTTACAAAACCGTCCAGCTTGCCATCAGCGGCATACAAGGGTACAAAGGAACGGTGTGGATCGAGACAAATGTTTTCGAAAATGATCGAGAAAGCAATCTCAACCTTCAGCTATCTGCTCACCGGCTTGGTGCTCTACAACATAGGTCTTACGATCTACCGTCTATACTTCCATCCTTTGGCAAAGTCAGCACATTCTTCGTTGAAAGACTGTATGCTAACAGCCACTAGATTTCCTGGCCCGAAGTTAGCGGCCATAACAGGTTGGGATGAGTTCTACCGCGATGCCATTCAAGGTGGGCGCATGATATGGTACATCCAGGACTTGCATGACGAATATGGTAGAGTGGTCCCCTCGAACGCGGGGAGCAAAATACTGACAAGTCAGGCCCGATCGTCCGCACCGGACCAGACGAGCTACACATCCGAGACTCATCCTTCTACGACGAGCTATACACCTCAGGCAGCAAAGGTCGCGACAAATGGAGTCGTACGACGGCATCTTCTGGACCGCCTGAAACAGCAGTCTCAACTGTTGGCCATGCTCACCATCGCTTGAGACGATCGGCTATGAATCCCTTCTTTTCGAAACAGAACATCAGGAGCAACGAATCACAGATCAAGGAGAGGCTGTCTCACCTCTTCCAACGCTTCCGAGAGTGTAAGGGTAATGACCAGGTCGTGCGAATAGATTGTGCATACATGGCATTGACCATGGACATCGTTAGCGTGTTCGCTTTCGGCATCAACTATGAGCACCTCAGTCACCCTGATTTCAATATTGCGTGGAAGAACGCTCTGACTGAACCACTCAAAGGTCAACCTTTCATCAAACAGTTTCCGTGGCTGTCACTGGTACTGTTTCCAATGGTTATGGCCGTTCCAGACCAATGGCTACACTCTATCAGTCCTGAAATGGGCACACTCATGAGCTGGATGAAGGGCTTACGCAAGGAAATCGACCGTACCATTGCTCTCAACGAAAAAGGTGAAAGAGTTGATGGCACAATCTTCCAGGCAATACTCGACAGCGACCTTCCCGCAAACGAAAAGACCCTGGAAAGACTTGAGGGTGAGGGCAGTGTGGTAGTTGCAGCTGGCAGTGAGACAACAGCTCGCTGCTTATCGGTCGTGACGTTCTACCTTATGCAAGAGAAATCAATACTCCGTAAGCTGAGGGACGAGCTGAACTGCATTCAACCTGAAACGGACGGGTTTCTCCGGCTCAGCCAGCTGGAGACGTTGCCCTATTTGGTGTGTCAACTTAGCATGCCAATAGAACACGGCTAACATCCGAACAGAATGCATGCATCAAGGAAGGTATGAGATTGACCGGGGTAGTGGCACGTCTTCCACGCGTGTCCCATGAGCCCATTGTGTACAAGCAATGGACCATACCGCCCGAAACGCCAATCAGCATGGCAAATTACCACAACCACCACGACCCGAGCATTTTCCCCGAACCGCTCGAGTTCCGACCCGAGAGATGGATTGAAGCCACACAACAGGGTGTGAAGCTTGACAAGTACCTTGTGGCTTTTGGCCGTGGCACACGATCCTGTATTGGTCTCAACCTGGGTAAGGCCAATCCTGAGGGTACTAAAAATCTATACTGACAGGAATAGCATGGACTGAGTTGTACCTCACATTAGCTCACGTCGTTACCAAGTTCGACTTTGAGGTGTTCGACACCAGCATCGAACGTGACGTTCGTACTGCCCGGGACTACTTCGTAACTTTTCCAAGGGAGGATTCTTTAGGCATCAGGATGAAAGTTGTCAATGCTTTCTAAGCTATCATCAGTTTATAATGCCAATCAAAGAACGACCCAGGTGGTGATTAACACTGCTTCTATTTACATCCGTCTAACTTCCACTAAGTATAGTCACGTGGCCACCGTCGGCCTGCCAAGAATAATGCGCGTTCGCGACCTGTTTCGCGTGCAAAGTCGGATCTACGTCATCTTGACGAGACACCTCGTCTGTCGCAGTAGCGCTCTGGACGACCTTGCAGACATAGCAAATATGATACATGCCTGTAGATTGATGACATTTCATGCAAAGAGTGCTCGGTATGCTGAAAGAGGCCCTTGAGCAATCTGGCATAGCCGGACTCGTCGGGTGGAATGATACAGCAGACAACCAAGACAATGTCTTCCGCCGAGCACTGGTGAGCAAGCCGTTCACGCTGAGGCCGACGACGATGTGGCTGACACGTACAGGAAGCCGCCCTGTATCCTTTCCGGCTATTGATCACGCCAACTGCAATCAAGGCATATCTGACAGCAATCCTGTTTCTCGTCACCTCGTTCGTTCTGCTCTCGATATCGACCACTGCCTTCGGCCTCTTCTACTACAACTACATCCCGCAGACAGACCTTGAGCGTCCGATATATCTCCAGTATGGGCCCGAAACATACCCCCGGGCGGATGTAGCCCTCAATGCGAATGCCCTCATAGCACAACAACCCTACGATGTCTCGATCGTGCTTCACATGCCACGTACCCCAGTCAACCTGGCAGCCGGCAACTTCATGCTTGATCTCACTCTGCGTGGCAAAACGGACAAGATGGCAGCCACTGTTCTTGAAACCCTGCATATGGAAGACCAAATCCCTGGCACGGCTCTACATCGCTCGAGGCGGCCAGCCATTATGCCCTATGCCTCTTTCACAGCCGACCTGATCACCACGTTCATTCGTCTACCGCTTCAGCTTCTGTCCGCCCATGATTCTGACTCGGTGACCATGACAGTGCCCATGTTCGAAGGGGTGGAATTCAGGAGAGGGAAAGACAATGTACCAGCAGTGGCAGAGATCGAGGTCCAATCTCAGAGACTGCCGACGCTCGCAGCATCCAAGGACTACGTTCCAGTGCCGCAGTTGAACATCTACAGCGCAAAATTGGTCTTTAAAGTACGATTCCATGGCCTACGCTACATCATCTATAACCACAGGTTCCTGGCATTCGCCGCATTCACGACCTTGTTCTATACTGTCTCGATATCAACGCTAGCAGTCGTGTGGGCGGTCATAGCTACCCTGCTGAACGTGCCGCAGAATGAAGCTCTAGTAAAACAGGAATCCCAGATCAAGATCAAGCACGAAGGCGACACGTCCGATCCTCTACGAACAGCAAGCGACTACAAGAGTGACAAGACTCAGAAGCGTCTCACAGATGATTCCGAGAATGAGACTGTGAACTTTAGAGACAACTGGTCCGGTCCGCATATGCAGCAAGCAGAATTCACGCCACAGACATCAGAGCCCGCATCTGCAGCGTCGCAGGATCAGCCTGTAGCTGCAGATGAAAGGCCAGAGGAGCACGCCGATGATGAAGAGGAGGAAGACGAAGATGAGTGGGAGCAGTATGAGAGGATCAGGAAGAGGATGGAATACGAGGCTCGACAGAGGCAGTTGGCGCACGATTCGGGTATAGGGACGAGTATGGAAAGTGAAAATGCTGGCGCTGGCGGGTCTGGCTTGACGAGGAGATCCAGCAGTCGGAGAGGAAGTGGAAGGGAACAATGAGCTATACGAAAGTGTCAAGCAGTATTGCTAGGAAGTTATCCTTGGTACTAAGTTCTTACACACGTCGTCACAGCTCGGGCAACTACCTTATACTGGCCGAATCTTATTTGTAGATAGACCGCTTTTTTGGCACCCGATTCTGTCCCGACCAGACGCAGTACCCGCACTGTACCATGCATCGTACATCTGGTGACAGTGCGCAACCAGCCCTGCCTTTGTCAATTGCCGAGATCAGCGACACGTTTCATTGCAACTCCAAGCTCGTCATGCAGAATCGCATGTAATGTATGCCATTGTCCCGTGCATACTGTACAACCATGCTTGCCTAGCTACCTACCTAGGTCCCACCCGAGTTAGTAGTAGCACAATCTGAGACGTCGAAGCACATAGAAGTAGGTCATCCCCACGCCCCTCCCGGCCGGGCGTTCGTTCGTCTCAGCCTCGTGTACATTGCCTCAAGTAGGCGCTGGAGATTTCCCGACCGAACAGCGCGAAGATCGACGCAATAAGCCGACGTACCCCGTTGTGTTCTTTGGTTCTTGGGTCTGAAGGCGCGCCCGTGTCAGTGCTAAAACTCAAAGAAGTAGTCGCCGTGCAGTGCAAGCGCCGAGCACACGCTGCTGGCTGGCGGGGGCGATGAAACGGCTAGGCAAACCACCCAGCCTGCCGCTGCCGCCCGGCGCGACTGGAGTCAGCTGAGCTGGCCGTGATGCGGACGAGACGAGACGAGACGAGACGGGCAGTGAGGGCCGAGGGGTGATCGACCGATCGATTGATTGATTGCATTGACCGATTGTTGTGGCCGTTTGCGATGCAAGTAATGGCAATCCCTCGTTTCCGGAAGCATGCAGGAGGGATGCCTTGGCTTGCAGTGTCTGAAGAGGATGATGCAGGGAGGATTGACGTGTCTGACAAGTCCTGATTGCGAAGTTGGACCGACGAACATGTCGGATTGACCCCTCGCGCGACGATCTAAGGTGTACAGCTTACTTTCACTGATGGTCAAGTATTAAGTTACACACTCGCTCGAGTGTTTGGGTATGTACACCACTAGAATATCAGAATGCCGGACCGAACCGACCCATGCTATGCTACGCTGCGCTATGCTATGCTGAATATGATGGCAATGTATGCGGTGCCGTCGCCAGGACTAAACACCGATGCTTTTCGTTCGGATTAGATAGATTAGTGAACATACTGAGATCATTCGATCACCAGTTATAGCCATGGCCATTAACATCATCATCCCCGTCGTGACCGTCGTCCACCCTCTCTCTTGTGCCACGGGTCACTCGGCCAGACCCAACCCCTCGCAGTCTTTGCATCTCTCTTCTCGCCTACCTGCGGCTCAGGCATCCACTTGTCTCTGCCGTCTGGTTTTCGTTCCTCGCCGTCCCTGATGTCTCCGTCGTAATTGCCAGGTATCGCATCCTGCTTCAGATCCCCGTTCGAGGGCAAGACACGCTGCCGGGTCATGGCGCCGAGGCCACCAACATCCATGAAGCTGCTCCGTTCACCTGGCAAGGCGACCTTCTTCGCGAGCATAAGAAGGAAGTAAAGCGCCAGACCAGCTGTCATGGAGATGTCCTCAGTGTAGTTACCAGCTGCATCAATGCCGTACTTCGCGCTTGTCTTGGTAGCAATGCTATCTGCGACTTCGAGGTAGCCGAAATATGGGTTACCATATTTATCCGATCCAGCCCTGACACAGACAAGCTCGATCTCGGTGATGATGAAGCCATATCTACAGGAGTGGTCCCGCATGCATTTTTGCAACTGGGATAGTGTCTTGAGATAACGCACTCTTTGAGCTGGTGACTCGTGGCGCATGGACGTGTTGAAGGTATCGAAGGACTTGGCGAGACCAACAACCCTACCCCGGGGTGAGCCGTGAATAGTGTATTGGTTCTCATTCGGGTAGTTTGCCAAGAACGTCGGTTGTGCCTGAGCAGTGGTGGCTGCAGCAGCAGTAGAAGCAGAGGTTGGCTGTTGGGGAGCCACGTACAGGTACGGTGCGTTCTGGCCCAGGGAGACCTGAGCCGCGGCATTGACCTTGGGAAAGTGGATTTTGGAGATCAAACTCGCCAGATCACCTTCTGAGGATGGATTGGCGGCGCTGGTCGATTGAGCAGCCAGACTTGGGAAGGTGTTGTTGTAGTGCTGGAAGTGAAGCAGTGTCATGAGATCTGGTATCGACGACATTGTGTCAAGCGAGAAAGAAGTCCATGGTCGAAGGTTTCGAACATCCCACCAGAAATATGAAGCAAGACCTCGGCCAGTGGTGTAGGTCAGGTTGCGAACGAGGTTGACTGGCTGTGTTGGCTGTGTGAGGTAGTTCATCAGACTGGTTGTGCCGGCAAGGACAGGACCTTCCTGTACGGCATATGAAGCTGCTTCTTGCATCACAGGGATCGCTGACATGTGCGATTGCTCCAGTGATGGTGGTGGGCTGATTGAGGTAGGTCTTGATATTGCATCAAGGTCAATAGGCAGATCCCAGCTGCCATCGACGTTGATGGTCGGCGGGTCCAGGAATGGCATTTGCTGGGAGGGAAGGAATGTTTCCGCATAGAGCGGAGCTGATTGTTCTTGATGGGCCTGTGTGACATATACAGGTAGCTGTCGATAGGTCGGATAGCCGAATTTGTTCAGCATAGTATCATCCACACTGGACGACGACACTACCCTTGAATGCCCTCGGGACGAGTTGGAGAGGAATGGAGCTACCGAGCTTGCTCGAGACTGTGATGCCATGGACACGGGTGACATCAAACTACTGCTGTCATGCACAGGCTCGGTAGCGCACCTATAAATAGGTGGACGAACATTGTTGTATGTTGAGGCGTTACTGATGTTAGAGACTGTTCTCTTGTGTCCTTTAGTCATCTGACCAGCAGAAGGTTGTAAGTTGTTGTCCTGTGTTCGAATCTTTGGGAGCAGCGTTGGGCCATGCTGCCGGTAAATTGCTCGGTCCGGTGTAGATCTAAGTGACTCCGGTGATGTGCTTCTGAAGTAAGATGAAGCGGAGACATTCCTCATGTGATTCGTGTGCTGTCCAGCATCATGATCTACCTCTGGAGGCGTCAAAGGCCTGAAGGTATATGGTGTCAACGACATTGCTGCTGAAGTATTAAGGCAAGAAGTCCAGCTTCTCTTGATTGGAGCAGAGATATGAAGGACAAAAGAAAGACTTGGAATAGAAGACTGAACAGACCTGGAGAACGGAAGGTTCAGAAGCTTCGAAAGAGCAGCATCATGGAGTATTAATGTTCGAGCGAGCAACGTGGGCCAACGACATGAAGACCTTTGGGCTCGTTTCAGAATGGATGACTTGCAGCATGGTCGAGGTAAACACGTTGGAATCCGCGCTCATTCATGGCGGGGCGGACGGCAGTCATACTCGAGTCTGCTTCGCGCCACGTCTCGGTCGAGTTGGAATTGACCGCGCTCTTCCACCGCGGAGCCAAGCAGTTCAAAATAGACGTTCCTGCTCTGGCGCGTCGCCGATGAGAGAGAGTTGCGACGTCTTCGGCAGCAAGCATTTTGCGTCAGAGTTGCACAGCCTCACAGGTCGCAATCTCATGTGTTCCATTTTCCGATATTTGCCGCCTGTATGATGAAAGATCGTATCAAGAACCGCTGAATTGCTATTCATGGCTTTGATTGAGATCAATGCTGGGCGCGTGCGGCTGTCAGAGGCGCGAGTCGCAGATTGAGCAAAGGCAAGCGCGACGGTTGCGGGACAGACAGAGGTCGAGATACCGTTGCTGCACAATGATTGGAAGAAGCATTTGGCGACCAGGCTTGAGCCAGTCAAAAGCACGAACACGCTTCCACGTCTAGCACACGCTCAAGAACACGCTTGGGAGACCCGCACACGCCAAATCACGAGTGTACTGTACGCCAGTCGCTGTGGAAATACAGAATCGCACACCAACCACCTATTATCCGAGAATTACGGGAGACTGTTGGCTGCATAGACTAGGTCGGACTTTATGCAAGCGCTGCAGGTCTAAAGTACTAAGCGACCTGCTCGGCCCAAGCACCACGTTTCATATCTGCTCTCGCGAGCGTGAAAGAGAGGGTTCCCAGCGGCCAACGTTGACTGACCGCTCCGTTGCTCGTGCCAGCAATGCAGCCCCGATGACAGCATGCATCGACACGAGACCCCTAATACTCGAGTACGCATGAGAACAAGTACGCAGAGGATAGGCCATGAATCTGACTGCTTTGGGACAAAAATGTTGTTTTGAATCTGATATGTACAATCCAGCACCTGCATCACAGCATGGTGCTACCGACGCCCGCCTGTTGGCCATTCAAGAATTAGAAACTAACAGTCAGAACCATCAAGGATCAGCCATACTCAAGCCTTGATCTCGTACTTTCTGCGGAACATGTCATCAACTTCCGTCAGATAGTACGTCCCAGGCAGCAGTTTCTCCGTGCTGCCCACAGGCTTGAAGTCTTTCTTCAGATGTGCCTTCTCTCTCAATAGACACATCTCATCGTAGACCTCCGGGGCCACAATGTTTCTCTGGTCAAGTCTTGTTTGCAAGTCGAGCTTCTCGCGCATTTCAGATGTGTCGCCAACCACCTTCATGCTGAACAAGGAGCTAGCAAGACCGCTACCGTAGCTGAAGATGCCGAGTCTCTTGCCGGAAATGTCTTGGGGTGCTACGTTGCTGAGCAGGCCAACGATACCGCCGTATACACTGCCACAGTACATGTTACCGCACATTGTAGCGACTTGAATGGCTGGCTGCACTCTTTGTGCAAACCTCTTCTTGGTGAGAGCCATGAAGGTCTTCTCGACGTTCTTGTCTGTCAAAGAAGCTTGGTACTCGACGTCCTTCAACTCTGGCGCGACGTCCTTGAACGCTGGGTTCTGAGGGTCGGCCAGGAAGTCGTTGTACAGCATTCGCGCATAGGACTTGCTGACCAGTTTGCAGGTCGGTGCATGGAAGGCCATGTAGTCAAATCTGTCAATGGGTGTCTTCTCATCCTCAGCATGTGCGCCGTTGGTGCCGTTGGCGTGACCATTGGCTCGTGACTTGATCTTCTGCTCCCGCGCGTTGTATGCCTTGTAGCACTGGTCCACTGCCTCAGTGTAGCATTTCAGAGAAAATTGACCATCGACGTAAGGGTATTCACTTGTCAGATCTGGCTTGTAAAAGTCGTATGCGTGTGTGATGTAGGAACCTCGTAGACCTGGCTCAAACGCAAGAGGAGCATCTGGTCCAATGAGCATAGCGACACAACCTGCACCGCCTGTAGGACGAGCATTGCCCTTCTTGTATAGCGCGATGTCACCTGCTACCACGACTGCGTCACGACCGTCCCAAGCAGAAGACTCGATCCAGTTGACAGAGTTGAAGACTGCATTTGTGCCACCGTAGCAAGCGTTGATACAGTCAACACCCTCCACGTCGAAGTTTCCGGACTTTTCGAACAGTTGCATAAGCACACTCTTCACTGATTTGCTCTTGTCAAGCATAGTCTCCGTTCCGACTTCCAGTCTGCCCACCGCATTGGGGTCAATGTTGTATTTCTGGAACAGGGAGGACAAGGTCGTGAGGGCTAGGGAGTAGATGTCTTCTCGATCGTCGCAGAAGCTCATTCGTGTCTGGCCGAGACCGATTGTATATTTGCCGGCGGCCACGCCGTCAAATTTCTCGAGCTCTGATTGCTCAACGCACTGCCTCGCTGTCAGGTACTGATTCACAGGCCATATTCGTCGACACAACTTACTTGCGGTGGGAAGTAGATTTCGATGGCCTTGATGCCGACGTTTTGTGGTCGAGAAGACATCTTGGATGGCTGGTTGGTCAGGTAAGAAAGCAAAAGTGTTCTTGAGGAGAACCGTTCAGTCTTATGCACTGTTCTTGTTCAAGCGCTGTATGAGTAGGACGATGGAGGCGGTGAGTGATGTGGTTAATCGTTCTGCTGAGCTAGAAACCACAAGCGGCGGTGAGTTTGTTCACAAGAATGCAGGGAATTGGTTTGGACTGTGGAATTCTAAGGGGTACAAGTATCTAAAAGTCAAACAACAGCCTTCAACAACCGGCGTTGACCACTATTTACTCTCGTCGCAGTATTCACTGATCTTCGTCGCTCTGCGACGCAATCTTGAATATTTGTTGAACATCTCCACCTTTTTCTGCTCCGTATCCCTGCCCGCGCTAACTGCGACGGGAGCTTTTCAGGGTAAGTCGAGGACAGTAGCGAATGGGAAGACGGTGGCACCAGCCGGCGAAGGTCGTTCCTGCATTGCCAAAAGTTGGGCAAAATTCGAACTTGCCTGCTGGCCTGCGCGCTTGGTGGGTTTCGTCTGCTGGGACAGCGCCAATAACTCTCCTCTGCCTCCCAAGTACAATCATCTCGTCTGCAAAGGGGTTTCTAGTCGTGTAGAGTACTGTATGCAGATGTTCCTGCTGTTCCGAATGGCGTGTGTACCGCCAACCGATTAGTTATCGGTAGCCAAGATTACATCATCCACATTCGGGCTCAGGTGGACTTGCTCTACCAGAGAATGCGTCGCTGATCAACCTCAAATTGGTTTGACGAGTACCCGCGAGGACGTTTCCATACCTTATATGCTAATGTACGGCCTGTTCAGAAATTGAAGCTCGATGCCAATCTGACTGCAATACAACATGACTGTAGGACTAGTGTTTGTACTCTATTCTGGAAGGAAGCCTTGGGATAAATCTGCGTAAATAACTGTTCTTGCATATATCTTGGCACGGTGTGCCAGGGCGACGGTATCTTAAGTACGAAAAGGCCTGATTCCTCGGAGCATAGGTCTTTACCGTGGAACTCAAGCTTGTTCGCTTTCTCGCCTCAGTTCCTAGCGGGTCCGGCCTTCTCAGCAGACCCTGGAACTTTGTCGCCCATACTCTTGGTGCTGTATTGCATAGTATCCTCATAAGGCACCTCCCACGTCTGTCTCTGAGAAGCGAAGGACTCCCACTCTGGTGTGGGCAGCTTCTCGTACTGTCCGGTGTCAGTATAGCTTCCTAAGGGCCATATGTTGTCGTACCAGACCCAGCTTCAGAATGATCTTCCCTTTGAAGAGTGGTGTCATGCTCATGATTGGTCTAAATGAAGTTAGCCAGTCCCTCCTATTAACAACAACGCGCGCTTACACCCCACAAGTCTGACAGAAGTACCGCTGTACAGGTGTCCCACTGGTGGTCTCCGGATCATCATATCGTCTGATGTTATCTTTGCCCTTGGGGAACTCGACTTTCCCCTCTTCGATGGTCAAATTTGTGCCGAAGATACCACCTGCCACCTTGCGGCAATTCTTGCCTAACGCCATCAGTTGCTAAACTATGGTGCGAAGCTCTGACGAGGGGCTGAGTTACAATGGCAGATGTGGCCGCGTCTTTGATCGCCAAAGAGGTTGCCGTCATTAACCTTGACGGCCACGGCTTTGCATAGACAGGTACCTTCCATCTTCTGACTGAATTGGACCAACTCTCACTGCGACGTTAGTAGTGAATTGCGTGGCTGTATTAAACTTGTTACATAGACGTAGATAAGAAAGCTTGAAAAGGCATTCAATACAGGGCAGAACATCTTTTGACAACATCATAGACATCTCTGACAGGCTCGGTCCATTGTAGTAGATATGTTTCAGACTGCGGGGTTGGCTCGAGTGGTTCTGGACGATTGGAGTGAGAAGCATCATACTCTCCGACAAACATGTCACCGCTGCTTTGCAGCAGATGACTAGAGCTCAAGCCTGAGCACGGTCATAGCACGGAGAAAACAGCAACAAACTTGCCTGGGTTTCTGGAGGATCATTCGTAGATTCTCGCCCTACCAGACTTATCAGCGTAGAAGTCGAGACATGAAGGATTGCCACAGACGGAATCGGAGATGTGGAACTGATAGTCGAACAAGAAAACACACCAAACGTAACAAACAGTGCAAAGATATCGACCAAAGACTGGTGACGGAAGTGGCTGGCATTTCACGAGCGCTGGGAGAACGCATGTGCTAGTTCAAGTTGTGACAGTTGTGAATGCGGTCTATCTGGTTGCGATATGTCAGAGCCGACCAGGCAACTGATAAACGGACGAGAAACCTGTAGGTAGTCTATAGTACAGAAACGCTTTTTGGGACTGCGTGTTTGCCTCGCCGGAAACACGCGTGCCTTGTGTGTTGGCATTGCATACCTGCCAGCTAATTCATGGAAACGGCCGCCAGAATGAGCCAAACGCCAGTTAAATGCAATACAGAGATCAGTCAAGTTCCATCCCCCCAGAAGCGACCGGTGGCCGGTGCGACGTCACGCTTTCCGCGTTTGCTTGGCCATTAAGTCGATCCCAGTCCCTCCAACCATTCATGACATTCTTGTTGAGCGCATCGGGTTCAGGTCCGGGAGTTCTCTCAGCCTGAAGGACTTCAGTACCCTCGAATCGTATAGGCTGTGCTCGTAGGTTGTTTAGCGCACCATCCCATGTTCTACTCACGAGCTGGCCACGTAGTAGATCTTCTGCAAACAGAAAAAAGCCTTCTTGACAACCAACAAGGTATGCATCCATCGTTCTGTTCTTGAGCAGGATCTCGGCGCTATGTATGTGACGCGAGTAGTGTACCTCTAGATATCGTGCCCATCCTCTTGCAGCGGCCTGCAGATCTGGGTCTTCTGAGCTCATTTTTGACCAGCCAATGCCCAGAGCGACTGTCGCTTCATCGACCTCGGCGGTCGGTGTTGACTTGGGTGGGCTCGCTGGAGCGTGTGTGCTCAGATTCGGCATATCGAGTGCTGCTCTGATTGAGGACTGAGATAGACGTACGGATTTCCTACCCACTGGCATCTTCGGCCGAGCCGTCGCCGCCGCTTGTTTGACCAGTGCCTCTTCCTCAACCTTGTCTTCATACCACGTCCCAGTCTGTGATTCTGCTACCAGAGCTCTGCCAGTTTGAGGATCTAGTAGCACCATACCTTCACCATAGATAGGCTCTTCAGGTATCGGCTCCGGAGGATTGACAGCCATATATTGGTTCTCTGCTTCAGCAGCCTCGAACGCGGTTTCGTCTCTAGACCGCTTGCGCGATATGTTGGTTGATACCGGGGTCATACTACCACTGGGCGTCCATGAGGTTGAATAGTTTGTGTTCGAGATTGGCGAAGGAGCGACAGCTGAGTCCATCATAAAGGGCGTATCGTCAAACATAGCTGGAGGCTAGGTAATGCGGACGTTGCTAAGGCTGAACGAAAGATGCGTAGTTGTCAACAAGACATGCGCTGAAGGTTGCTGTAAGACGTCGGGTTGGATGGATGTCAGCGAAGTGAGGAACACATACAGCTGAGCTCAGGATGGGGCATGGATGACGGGAAGGAAGGAAAAGAACTGAGGTGAGGCCAGACTGAAATCTGAAGACATCCAACAGCAGGATGACAGGGCACAGGGTGCAGTGGAAGAATGGCGCATGGTAAGCGGAGCTCTCGAACCAGGAACCAAGGGTTCTTGATGTCGATCGAAGGATAACGATTGGGTGGTTGTCACGACGCTTTCATGCATTAGCAGCCAGGTTGTACAAAAGAGGCCGAGAGGTTTATGATTCGAGGGACACAAGACAGCTTCCTCCACATCTCCAGCTTTACTGGATTCTAAATCGGCATCCAAGCTTTTCCGAGGCGACGCCATTGCCGAGAACCAGGACTGTTGTACCTTCCTTTATCGAGCCTAGCCTTTCACATTACTCTCTCCTCGGCCAAAGCACGCACCGCCTCTGAAGGTAGATTCGTGGCAGCAACAAACCGAGCTAAGCCAGACTTTGTGCTTGCTCTGTGAGACGAACCATGATCATATTGCTTTTGAATTTGCTTGGTATGCATTGCGACATATGCTGTCATTATCCTGACGCCAATATAAACGAAATGCAGTGGTCTAGAGTACAAATGATACAAACATTCGCCGATGCTGTCCCCCACGGTCCTTGTTCGTGTTCAAGTAGATGCTATCAATTGAGCGGCCTACGGGTGGGCGTTGACAACACCACCCGTGTTGAATCCCAAGTAGTCTCGGAGCTTGCCGGTTTGCTCGGGCGCGTAGGTTGGTGCTAGGCCGCCAAGGAGGACGAACATGACGAATAAAATAAGACCGAAGACAAGAGTCTTGCGGGTAGCTGGCTTGTTCTGACCAAACTCTTGCCAGGATCGTCCTGCCTGTCCAATATATTGCTTGAGCTGATCGGCCCCAAGCTTGTAATACATCAAGCCACCAAGTGCGATACTGTAGCCAAAGAACTGTGTTCCGGACACAGGTGTACCCCAGATCATCATACTGGCAGCCACGAGGAGGATGTCTTTGAGGACACCGCAGAGGGTGAGGACGAGAGAAGATGTCTTTCCAATCTGGCACACATTAGTACACAGGTTGCGATATCGCTCGTGAGTGAACATACCAGGAAAACCACAGAGACGTTCAACATGAACGCGACCAGAGCGTTCGCAACGAGTACAACGTATCCGACATCGTAAACGTTTTGCATAGTCATTGTGGGTACCTCAGTCAAGAGAGCCACAACACCATTCATCAAGGCACAAACTGGGGCAAAATAGTACTACAGCATGTCAGTATTGGTCAGCCTTGAGGAAACTTCTTGACCTACCAAACTGGTAAGAGGATCCATCTTGTACTCTGCTGAGCTCAAAAGTCGTTGGACCATGACCAGTCTTGTGGCTTCGAAGCTGATGCCACCTGCTTGCCAGAGGAAACCTGTGAGGTCGAACTTGATCTCACCAATGGAGGCGATGACCACACCAATGACGATAAAAGAAACGTTTCCTAGCTGCTTGAGATTGATGGGCGCCACTGCCAAAGACCAAGAAGTGATGAGGACCGCGACGGGCATAGTGGCCTTCAACATTTGAATGAAAGCCACCGAAAGGTAGAGGTATGCCTTGTTGCCGCAGATCAAGCTTAAGGAGAAAAAGAAACCGATTGGGAGGATGGCTCGAAGGTAGACCTTGCCGGTCATTTTGACAGTTTTCCGCCCGTCAATCAATGTTGTCGTCCGACTCAAGACTTGGGTCATAAACGTTGCGAAGACCATGTGCCAAGTTGTGAGAACAATCGCTATGGTGGATTAGCAGTCATCGCAGCGAGGTAGGGGATTGTCGTACGAAATCCTGTTCAATTTGTTAGCTCCGAGCGCACAGTTCCCTAAGACTAGAGACTCACTGAAGCCCATAGTATCTAGTAGATACTTGTTGAACAGAATGACACCACCACTGAACCCGATCCATGCCCTGAGATTGTCAGACTGTGCCCTTTTCCCAAGTTCCAGCGTAGACCTACACTACATAAAAGGCCGGGTGCAGCGACGACTGCGGCGGCTCCGATTTCTCGACAGCATTGGTGGTAGGCAGCGTAGATGGCTCAGCTGAGCGAGGCGACTCGCCACTACGTCTTTGCTTCTCAGATGAATCTACCATGATGACTGGGTTGACTTGTTCTCGAAAGAATTGTTGTAAGGTGAACGGCCGCGGCCTTGCGAAGATACGTGATTGCAACAGTGTGGTGACAATGGCAATCAAAAAACCATGAAACGAGCAAGGTGGAAGCTAACGTACAGCAAGGGCTGAGCGCAGTCGCAAGACCAAGAAAGTTGGAGAGCAGGGAGCTGAACCTTCAACCAAAACAAAAAAAGTGACAACACCAACAGAAAGTTGATAAACTAAGTTTAGGAAAGCATGATGGACTCGGGCACTCCACAGCGCTTGACGACGCAAGAGATACTCTCCTTTCCAGCCCTTCTGGACAAACTCGGACGGTCTTCTTGCACGGAGGCGGAAGGCATGCCACCAGACAGAGAGCTGATTTGATATGCTATTCCGCTTAGTGGATCTCATTGCGCGTCGAATGATGGTCTCCGTTAGAAACGGACTATTGTGTGGCAACCCCTAGGACTGTCCACTTCTCAGTCTAGTGTTGCCGACCATGCGAGATGTTATCTCTACCAGCCACGCCTCATGCTAGGGTTTATCTACACATTACTTTGTAACGAGGATCAGACTTCAAGAGGTCAAAGACTGGGGACGGCAGCTCTGTTCGGTCATATAGGGAAAACAGATGCGGCATTCGCTGTTAAAGAGTTGTTGCTGCCTCCTCGAATACTTCACACATTGCACACGCCTCTGCACAGACAGTGCGGGAACTTCGTGAGCTGCCTCAAGGTGTGTAGAAGTGCCTTGCGCTCCTAAGGGCACCGAGTATCAGGTAGAGTGCATCGAGCCGTCACGTCATGTCGCACCGACCGGGGAGCAAAGCTTCTTGCTTCTCAATTAGTGGATGCAGGAACTGTGCAGCGACCGAGCGACTAAGGCACACAAATTTGTAGGTGAACTACACCAAGAGACGGGCGGAGCAGGGAGCGAGCATATGAGTTTCTCTGGCAGTCTTGCATGGTACGCACCTTTGTAACAGGCAGCGAGAGATATATCGCATTATTAGGAGGGCAGTACATCGGATACCTGCTTGTCTTCTCTCATATTGGATCACCCTACCTGTTCTCTTTTGTGATTTACCCGGCAGCGAAACGTAGTGAACTTCGTATCTCGAGTCAATCATGGTGGACTATGCCGGACCGCCAGGATACTCACCAGGACAATTACGAGTACACATTCCTGGTTGTTTCATAGATGTTTAACACGATCCGCTGATTGATAGACGTCACCATGTTCCTCATGTAGATCAACGTAGCGTCGACCGTTGATGCCCACTGGACCACAATCACCAAGGCAAATCTTTATGCCTCATGGAAGCGAGGTACTTTTGAAGGCAAAGCGCGAATGGCAAGCCATTCCGCCAGTGCCCTTTGCAAACCTCTCATAGTATTGCAAAGAAGAACATCAAGCTCAACATTTTGTCAAAAAGCGCGACCTTGAGCGCCCAGATGCTGTTCTGAAGCCCACTTCAACGGGGCCGGATCGTTGTGCCAGGCACGAAGTGGACAAGACGCCCGGCTGTGATCTGAAATGTGGAGGGTTGTTGTCGGTGGCCACCCAGAGTTTCACAGGTCAGTGCTTGAATCAAGCTTCTATCGACGTGCAATCTCGATGCCTCTGCTTGCCCAAAGCGGGAGGAGTTGCTTCTGGATTCACTTCTGCGGAAAGGTCAAATTCGAGGTTTCAGACCAGCAAAATGGGGACTTTGCAGACCCTTGTCAGCCAAGCTTGGGGCGACATATCAACTGCGACCATTGTGGCGGGCGCAGAAGCGTGCGGGAGTACTCGTCGTGACTAGAGAAACAATCAACAATTTTGTGCTGTAGTTTGACTATTACTGTACCCTACGCTATCATACTACTACACTTTTTGTACGCGGTCTGCTTGTGCTTGGTTACACAATTGGGAGTTGCGCCCACTTGTCAGTTTCGAGACCGCTCCTGCCGTTTTATTGGTAGCGAGAAAGTACTCAATACCGCTTTTTCTAAGGCCGCCGAACTTCTTCTTCTGCACCTGAACTATAGACACAATGTCGCGCAAGTCAACGATGTCTAGAGTCGAGGTTGATGTCCTCGTCTGCGGTATGGGACCGGTAAGCACAGACTTCAACACCTCCACAATGCCATGTGTTTTAGCAAGATCACCCGCCTAGTCGGTGTCAGCAACCGTGACAGGTGTTCAACTTCTCGGGGCGTCACTGACAGATCATGTAGACAGGTCTCGGTGCCGCAAAGCGACTCAATCAATTGGTAAGTCGTCTAAATCTAAATGCCTCGGACCCTAGCTGACTTGGCTTCAGAATGGCCCTTCGTGGCTGATCGTTGATTGCGACGCTAAGGCAGGAGGTCTGGCTGGTACAGACACGACACCCGAGGGCTTCCTGTACGATGTTGGAGGGTAAGTCATGAATCAATCGTCCGTGAACGTGTGGGTAGCTAAAACTTGCAGGCATGTCATCTTCTCCCACTACAAATACTTTGACGATTGCATCGACGAGGCGCTGCCCAAGGTGGACGATTGGTATACCCATCAGAGAATCTCCTACGTCCGATACAAGGGCGAGTGGGTTCCATACCCATTCCAAAACAACATCTCGATGTGCCCCAAGGATGACCAAGTGCGGTTCATTGAGGGTCTCATAGACGCAGCCATGGAAGCAAGAGTTAGCAACACCAAGCCGAAAGACTTCGATGAGTGGATCTTGCGAAACACTGGTGTTGGCATTGCTGATGCCTTCATGCGTCCCTACAACTACAAGGTCTGGGCTGTTCCCACGACAGACATGCAATGTCAATGGCTCGGTGAGCGTGTCGCCGCCCCTAACGTCAAGCTTGTCACAAGCAATGTCATCCAGGGGAAGACGGCCGGCAACTGGGGTCCTAACGCAACTTTCCGATTCCCAGCTCGGGACGGAACTGGTGGTATCTGGACCGCCGTTGCGAAGACGTTGCCGGACGAGAAGAAGCGGTTCAACAAGCAAGGTGCGATCAAGGCCGTCAACGCTGACCGCAAGGAAGTCCTCATGGAGGACGGCACCATCATCGCTTACAAGCGTTTCATCAACACCATGAGCGTAGACCAGCTTGCGGAGCGAATGGGCGATGAGCAACTAGAAGGATGGTGCAAGGAGCTGTACTACAGCAGCACGCACGTTATTGGTGTCGGTGTCAGAGGATCTCGACCAGAGAGAATCGGCGACAAATGCTGGCTATATTTCCCCGAAGACAACTGCCCCTTCTACAGAGCCACCATTTTCTCCAACTACTCACCGTACAACCAACCACAAGACGACGTCAAGCTGCCAACGACACAGCTCGCCAACGGCTCAAGTCCGTCGAGCACAGAAGCTAAAGCTGGACCCTATTGGTCTATCATGTTGGAAGTCTCTCAATCGACGAAGAAGCCTGTTGACGAAGAGAACCTACTCAAGGACTGCATTCAGGGTCTTGTCAACACTGACATGCTCAAGCCTGAAGATGAAATTGTTTCTACTTATGCCCGAAAGTTCGACCACGGATACCCAACCCCGTCGCTGGAGCGTGACGGTGCACTAAAGAAGATCCTACCATACCTTCAGGAGAAGGGAATCTACAGTAGAGGTCGATTTGGCTCGTGGAAATACGAGGTCGGTAACCAGGACCATTCGTTCATGTTAGGTGTGGAAGCAGTCGACAGCATCGTCAACGGCTCAGTAGAGTTGACGCTCAACTACCCTGATTTCGTCAACGGTCGTGTCAACAGCGAGCGGAGACTCGTCGACGGAGCACAAATTTTTGCGAAAGAGACACCCGAGGCAAAGAACGTTGCCACCGCACGACGAATGACTGGTGGCAAGGCCGAGCTCGGTGGACGTGCTGAGAACGCGATGAGGGCAACCTTGAACGGAGTCCAGGGAACTGCCACGTAAGCTGAAGTAGGTCTATACCCATTCCAAGGGAAGGAAGTGTGAGTGGCAAGTCCCAGATGTGATGACTCCATACATACACAAGGATTATGATACCACGCAAGCGAGCGACATAAAAAGTATTCTGTGTTAGACATATGAAGCATGACGAGATAAAGATAGAGCGATTGGCGGGGAAATAGAAGAGCGATCTGAAATCAGAACACCCTTAGAAAAGAGCACACCGGGATTTTCACCCAAAGTGATGCAATCATGATAGAGTTCATTTGCAGTTACAATTCCAGCTATGCGCGCGAATGTCAAGATCCTCGCCGCATCACCAATGCAGCAGCCGGGTACCTCCTTGTATGGTAGGGTAATTCAAGATCAGCTTCGACTACAACCATGCATCTCGTTCATGTATTCGTGTAGGACTCCAACATCTGTTCGGGATCGATGAAGCCGTCAGAGTGGGGACGACAGCATCGTAACGCACATACTGGTAGTACGGAACAACGTGAATCCTTGTTTGTCAATTCGGCAGGACAGGGCGAGACAGAACAGACTTCCTTGAACGGCAAGAAGTCAAGCGGACAAACAGAACAGACGCAGTGAGGCCGAGACTTCGACACCATACGGAGCAGTGCCCTTGCTTCAGGGGATTGTTTCTAATCATGCGTGGTATAGGATGGTATGATATGGTATAGTATACAGCAATCCTCGTGTTACAGCATGGCGGTATGGCCTCCTGCCGCTCGATGCAGCTCCAGACGATTAGAACAGAACGCAGGCAATGAGAATCGTAAATCGTTCAAAGAGAGTAAATCACGTGCAAGGCACTGTAAAACGACTCAAATCAATACCGTACCTGGAACCCAATGTGTCGCGGTGGCTCTCCACGGAACGTGATCGAGACATGGCTGCGTACATCTGGGCTTCCCTTTCGACTCCTGTGTACCCCGTCGAGTTCGGGCGGTGTCCGTGGCGGTCGAGCTGGCGCCCCACTCATCTGCGATTTGGCCGCGGCAGTACGGCCATCATTCATTGATCTGTTTTGAGTGGTGTTCGACTCCTCACTACTGCCTAGTTCGTTGCCGTCGACAGGATAGTCTTTTGCGTCGAGCTCGAGAACGCTATTCTGTGGCGGCCTGCCGGGCCAGAGTGCGCCGCGGGCCGAGGCGACATTTCGGGCGATTGAATCTGGTCGTGCTGGAAGAGGAGCGTTTCTCCTTGCCGGATGGATCGGAACCCGCTGTGTTGGTAGCCGGCTGTCATCCATTACTTCATGGTACTTAGGCGGCATTGGCTGGTACGTCGAGCTGGATATAGCGCCGCTGCGGACCGGTGCTCTTTGTGCTCTCCTCTTGCGCACTCGCCCGCGAAGTGCGAATACAAGACCTAATGTGACTAGAACGGCAAGGATGCCAATCACGATACCGACTACGGCAGCTGCCGTTATGCGTTTACCTGTTGCTCGAGCCGGCAAGCCTAGCGCGTTGTTAACATCGATCTTGCTCGGTATGGCTGTCGAATGAGTGGGATTCAATGGCTTGTCGATGACTTGAAACACGCCGTTGGAAGTTATAAAGTTGGTCCCAGTAAGAAGCGCATCGTTGAAGAAAATTGCAGATTTGGAGGTACCTTCGTCATAAGCCCATGCGGTGACCGTAACGCCGGCCTTAGTCGGAAACTGTGAACTATTTCTCATGCTCGTCGTGTAGACGACTTCCGGCAGAGCATGGTAAGCAAATATCCGGTCGAGCTGGTCCTGGGTAAGACCATCCCACCCCCTAAAGTCGGCACCATAGTTCTCATTGTTCGGCCCTAATATCGTCAGGTCTGGTGTTTCGACCGCTATCTTGTACGCGATACTTGTAGGCGTAAGCCAATTGCCTCTGTTGAATAGAGTTACGAGATATGTGAGTCTCGCTTTTGTGATTGTGCTTGGAAAAGACAAAGGGATCTGGAGAACTGAATCGATGACATGAACAACTCCACCAACATAGAGGACATCTCCATGTGATATTCTGGATTCTGCTTGGACGGCGGAGCGAAAGACGGGTCGTCCGTTTCTCTCGAGCAGCTCAACCCTCTGGCCACCAGTGACATTGGTGTACGATGTATTCGTCAGAAGAGTAGGCACTAGCTGCGATGCGTTTGAGAAGGTCGCAGATGGGTGGGTGTCCTTCAGGATGTGATACTCAACCAAGGCGCGTGTGCTCGAACTATCAGCAAAGACATCAGGCCTGGACAATTTGGCTTGCGCAACCGCGGAGTCTGTCGGTACTAGCAACGTCTCGATCAGGGTCAGTCTTGTGATCTGCGAAGATCGGCTTACACAGACTTACATGTACGCCGTCGTTGAGGTACTTGACAAGGTCTGTATATTGAGAGAGAATGTCTGTGAACTGCGAAACCCCATCTTGTTCACCAAGTATTGTCAATATATCCTGGGTGCGAGCGAGTCGGATGAAGACCAGCTCGAGAATGCCGAGGATGAACTTCATTCTGTGCTTGTCGCTGTCTGGCAGAGACGCGACGTGCGGGGGAAGCCGCTGTAAAGAGCGTTCTTCTGAGAGACGAACACATTACGCTGTGTTTCGCCCATCTTACCTTTCGGACTATATCAGTGTCAAGATAGTTTCGACTGGGCAGCCGACAAGGGTAGAACATGATCGTCTGGAAGAGAGAGCGCACGGGGTAGAAGCAGTTTCAGATATTTGCCGCTATGATGGTTGATCGATCGTGTCTATCGTTCTTCCGTCGAAGACTCATGGTCTTTCATAGGCTGCAAATTCGGCTATGGCGAATAGTCAAAAGAGGCGATAGTAGCACTTCCTCTAATCAGGCACCTTCAAGGATGTGGTGCAGGGGGATTCGAGGGTGGACGTCTCGGCTCAACGAAAGTACGCGCTAAGTTGCGACTCGAAAGTGGGACCGAACGTATTTGCACCGGGCATTTACGCAATGGCTTGTTTCAAGAAGGCGCCACTGGCGCCACGACCGTTTTTGGTACTCGTGTTTTTCGAGCATCATCCTGCGCGAAGGATTACCAGGACGCAGACCTCCGGAAAGCAATAGCTCAAGTACAAATGACTTCGATCGTGATGTGGCTCGTTTACACAGCGACCGAAGTGACGCGAATGTCTCAGCGACTAGCAAAACGAGTGCTTTCATGGTGACAAAGGCCCCTCGCCAAAGATGCTATGGCAATGGAAGCATGACTGTGAAGATTCTGCGTCAGGAAATCGACACCAAATTCTGAATAACACGGATGTCTGTTGGCCATCTCGCTAACCTTGAGCGAGTCTAGGCATCTCTGTTGCTCGACCTGGAAAAGCGTCAACAACGTCCTCAGGGATCTGGTCAAGGACATGCCACGTGGAGACCCCTTCGTGTTGTACCCTGGTCGGTGGGCTGCTCTTGATGAACACCTGCAAGCATGCGCGGTGACTAGATCGCTTGTTGTCCTGCATTGTTAAGGGTCTGCATCCAAAAAGACATGTCGCCACGCTCTGGAATTGTTAGCGACAGCTTTTCGTGACACAGCTGTCCACTTTAGCTTCAGACGAATCAGTGTCGACGTGGGTCGGCTCGAGCTGAAGATACGGCGAGTGACGGTCCAGGCATATTGCCGGATTATGCAGTAGTATGAGAGGCTTACGCGACTTAAGGAGAAGAAAGCAAACCTCAAAGTTCTGATCGGCTCATATATTGTAACTGTGCTCGTAGCATACAACGCGAGACATACGGTTGTCATGGAGATCTTCGACCTTTCATGTAGAGCAAGAGGTAGAGCAAGAGTACTAGCAGTGATGTCTTCTTGTCCGCATATCTAGAGCAAGCCTCGTCTCTAGCGAGAACAGCTCAGATGGTTTTGGTTGATATGCTCGACCCATCCACACCAATAACAGACCCCAGTGAATCCAGCCCACTGACCGGGAATGTACAGTTCAGGCTGTATGCAACATGTATGCTCTGGCAAAGGATGGGTTTGAAGGAGGTGCAAGTTTGGTGAGCTGTGTTGTGGACCTAAGATCTGGTTGGAGGCTCTCTGTAGTGCAGTCGTTCCATCAGAATCAAAGTAGTGCAGCAAGTGTTCACTTTTGTTTGGCCGTTGATGAATCATGTCGGTTTTGGAGGACATAGCGCTACCTGTTGCTCCCGCAGCGAAATCGTTGAGGCTTCGACTGGAGCTGTTGGCAGTCATGCTAGGAGAAGCACCGAAGTTTGGACTAAGCCATCCGTGCTTGGGCTTCGCCGCTTGCTTGTTGGCGAGCGTTTCGGCCTTGGACTGCTTGTGCTTGGCCACAAAGGCACCAACTTGCTGGACGAATTTGAACATATTGACCTTTTAAGGTTTTAGCTTTGAGTATGAAGTGGTCGGTGATTGAAGCGTATAGTATCGAGAGGTTGTGGGTTATGAGATGCCCTACGCATCGGTTCAAAAAGCGCCTGTCCACTACTTGTGAACACATTCATCGCTATCATGACCGCGAAGAGCCGATCGTTTGTGTGGTTTCACTGTAGCGATGGCTACCCTTCTGCAGCCGCAGCTTCACCGCCGCATGAAACTTCGAGACGGCCAGTGATCAGCATCGGTTTAGTGAGATCCCTCAGGTAATTAGTCGTTTGTGTGCTTGGATGTGTGGGGTCACAGCTTATGTCATACGTGACTCAATACTGGGCGAAGGGTACACCGTGATGTGCTGCAGGAGTCACGTAGAAGTAGTTGATGACCGGTGCTGCGAATGAGCATTTACAGCAGATAATAACCTCAGTCGAGCGTCGTGACGTTGGAAAATCTTGCGACTGAAACCCAGTAACTTGTTTCAACTTGCTTGGGATAGCTGATGGCAAAATCGTGTCACTCGGCCTGTGAACAATGTCTTTCAATCGAAGCCTTCGAACTCGTCATCTTTACCAGCTGCCTGAAGTTGTTGCTGGCGTATCTGCTCGATCATCCTTTGGGTTTCTTCTTTGCGAGCTCTCTCAGCATCCGTCATCTTTGTGGACCTCTCATAATCCCTCTTGGCTTCTCGCTTTGTTCGCTTCACCTCACGGTTAGCTTTTTGCTCGAGCTTTTCGCTCCAGGCGGTTGTGGAATCTCGCTTCTTGTCAGTGCGCGCAACGTCCTTGCGCTCTTCCTTATCATCAGATGCCAGGGCCTCCTTTCGCTGTTTCTCTCGCTGCTTATCCTTGTAGGCGAATGAGTCCCAATCTACTTCGGGTGCCTCGATCTGCTTGCGATCATATTTCTTGGTCTCGGGCATCTTTGGGATTCGCAGGAGAGCCCATCCTTGCACTAGATCGTTCCAATCCAGGTCGGAGACTCGAAAGATAGAGGAAGCTTGATGCTTGCTGTAACTCCTCACCCAACTCACGAAAGCTTTCTGTGCCTTGTCGTATAGCGCGCGATCTTCCAGCACGGCTTTTCTGAATTGAGCAGTCAGAGCAGCTGCATGATTGCTGTCAATCTCAATCTGGGGGCTGTCCAGCTTCTCAATCGGGGTTTTGCGTACTTCGAGGAAGGAGACATACTCTTCTTCGCAGCCCGGCTGTAGGAATACCACGCTTAGACCCTTGCGACCTGCTCTTCCAGCTCTGCCGCAACGATGGATGAAGACCTTTGGATCCGAAGGAGGGTCAACCTGGACCACCAGATCGACCGAGGGGACGTCGAGTCCACGCGCGGCAACATCGGTAGTCAGCAAGACAGCGGCTGAAGCTGAATTGACGAATTTGGCAAAGTTCCTCTGCCGCACGTTGGAAGGGTGCTTGCCATGCAATGGAACCAACAACATGTTGGCGGGGAGGATTGAAGGTAGCAGATGCTGAAAATAATCGACGGCAGCACAGGTGGAGAGGTAGACAATAGTGCGAAGAGGTCGAGGCTCTAATTTCTGTAGCAGAGTCTTGAGGGCGAGCAGCTTCTGGGACGCGGGAGTGAGCAGGTAGGCCATCTTCAAGCTCGCCGGGGTTTTCTTGTCTTGTACACCGTTTGTACCCTTGACCTTTACGGCGATGCGCACCGGATTCCTGAGACCGACTCTGATGATCTGATCGACGGCCTCGCTGACGCTGGCACTGAAGAGGCCGGTCCGTCTCTGCTTGGGGAGGAGGGAGAGGATCCTGGTGAGGTCGTCTTTGAAACCGAGGTCTAGCAATCTATCAGCTTCATCGAGCACAAGGAGTTCGAAGGAAGATTGCGGAGCATGAACATATGGTGATGAGAGGATCTCGAGCAGACGGCCGGGGGTGCCGATAAGAACATTTGGCGAAGTCTTCAGAAACCTGCTGAGGTCTTGGGCAGCTGCGTTGGAGCCTCCTAGTAGCAACTGGGGAAGGACTTTTGGCGTATTCGAGGGAAAGACCTCTCCAGACTCTTCTTCACCGGCTTCCTCTTCTTCTTCTTCGTCCTCTGCATCGGCCAAGGATCTTTTCAGCGCACGAGAAGCAGCAGCAGATGGAGCGTGAAAGGCCAGTAATGAAACAAGAACGTTGTATATTTGAGTGGCGAGTTCTCGCGTAGGAGAAATGACTATTGCGCCAACATGATGCTTCTTGGTGGCTTCTTCTTGTCGCAGGATTCGCTCGACGAGGGGGACAAGGAATGCCAGAGTCTTGCCACTGCCCGTCACAGCCTCGACGACGACGTCTTTGTGTGCGATGAAAAGAGGGATGGTTGAGGCTTGGACGGGCGTCATCTTGGAGAAGTTCATTGCCGCGGTCGCATCGAGAATCCATTGCGACAATGGAGGCGTCAGTGCATCCCATGCTCTCGAAGATGACTTTGCGGGCGCTGAGCCCCTGTCTGGCGCCATGGTGGTCTCGCTGAGCTGGTTTGGTAGCAAGCGTGTTGACAGTGAATGTTCTGAGAGCCGAGTACTGGGTGAAGTTCTCACGCTCTACATAAATTTTTGGCCGGCGGCGTTCGGACTTCGGCGATGGGTCAGCCGTTCACGTTAGCCTTTCGGCTGTTCAGGCGTCAGGGCACCAAGTCGATTAGGCAATGATTGACGCCTTCTGCTGACCGAGCAGCCCACGTCAGGCGCCCATGGCACCCATGACCCCCATGACACTCCTCGCGTACTCGCGCCAGTGCTGCCAGCGTGCCGGAAAATAATCCATTCCTCGACGCTGCTGCATGACGATAGACTCTTGAATTCACGAAACATCAAGTCTGCCACTAACAACAGCACTCACCACGTGTCCCGTCCAGGACCAGCACTCGATCACCTGTCAATCACCAGTAATGCGCCGACACATGCAGACAACAGTGTGAGCATATTTCGCGTCGTCCGCCCCAGAAATGGTTCAATCGACCATGTGCTAGGAACTCGCCTGACAACATCTACACCACGGCGACAGCAACAGTGACAGCGACCATGTCTGATACTCGCTCTATCCCCACTACACCACGCGTGATCAGTCCCTCGCCCACACCATCCGAAACCGAGCAGACAGAAGGCTACTTCACACGCTCCGCAGCACGCCGCTCACGCACCAAGTCCCCTCAACCCGACACCATCAAGGAAGAGCAGACCAAGGACGATGGCGACACCACTGACTCATCACTAGACAAGCGCGCCCGCACACGCTCTCGCAGTCCCATCCTTGTCGAATCCGACGCCGTGCTCGCAAATGGCTCGACGAAACCACGCAGGCGCATGTCGGGCCTTACTTCTCGCACTTCTTCAGGTGTCATCAAGAAGTCCGAGCCGCTGCCCACAAAATATACGACAGGCCTCTCCAACGGCAATGCGCCCCCGCCTCAAGTCAACGGCCACTTGAGTCCCTACAGCCAGATCAAGAAATCATGGCGCGAGTTCTCCCGCTCCCCCTCCCCCCTCGGCCTGATCCCACTCCACAGGCACTACCGCTACCTCATCCACAAGCATGAAATTCCCCGCAAAGCCCTCCACGTCAGCATTGGCTTCCTCACCCTCCAACTCTACAAAGCCGGCTGCCAAGCCGACGCCATCACGCCCTGGCTCATCGGCTTGTTCATCCCTATCGCCTCAGTCGACCTCCTACGCCATCGATATCCCGCCGTCAACAGCTTCTACGTTAGATACCTAGGTGCCTTGATGCGCGAAACAGAAGTCGACGGATACAACGGTGTCATCTGGTATCTGCTCGGCACCTACGTTTCCCTAAGATTCTACCAGAACGACATCGGCGTCATGGGCATATTACTCTTGAGCTGGTGTGACACCGCCGCCTCCACTTTCGGCCGCCTATACGGACGCTACACGATCCGCCTGCGCCGGGGAAAGTCGCTCGCTGGCTCCCTTGCCGCAATGTGCACCGGTATCCTGACCGCCTTGTACTTCTGGGGCTGGCTTGCCCCGCGCACCGGTCCCTTCCCAGACGACCCAATTGCCGGCTTCGCCTTCAAGGGCGTTCTGTCGCTGCCCAAGGCCGCACGCGACCTGCTGGGCGTGAGTGAAAGAGCGAGCACCATCACAGGACACTCGGCCATGGCTGTCATGAGCGTCACCACCGGCTTGATCGCTAGCTTCAGCGAGTTTGTAGATCTGTTTGGTTGGGACGATAACCTGACGATACCGCTCGTCAGTAGCGCGGGGCTGTGGCTGTTTTTGAGGGCCTTCGGTGGCTAGGAAATAGTCAGCATGAGTATGAGCTTCATACGAGGCAGGGGACGGTAGGAGCAAGCAAGCAGTCGAGCGTCGAAGAACTTTGTACCATATTATGTACCACCCAACTTGCGAGATGCACAAAATACGATGGTTTCATTCATAGTGTGGTGTTTGATGTCCTTGCCAAACATCATATCGGTGTGTCTGTCTGTATGGTATCCATGACTCGAATTACGGTCCGCTGGCAGAGCAGCACCCCCTATGTTTCCAAGGCTAAAGCAACTAAAGCATACCTACGCGTACTCTACTCTCCAGCGAAGAACAAGTGCAAGAACAAGACCATGGCCTCGCTTCGTCTGTGAGCACGAACACAACTCCGACAGTCCCCTCCCAATGCTAACGCGCTAACCCAATCAACCAATTCCGTCCACAATATCATAGCGAAGAACCTTCCGCCGCCGGCCCCGTCTCAGCCTCAGTCTTCGTCTCCCTCTGCCCCGTGCCCACTGGCATCACGCCCCTCTTGGCGCCCAGCCGCTCATCCTCACTCTGCATCTTCTCCAGCCCTTTGTTCTGCATTGCCTCGTTGCGCAGCGTCGCGCCGGCCGCGGCCTGCAGGCTGCCGAGGGTGCCGCTGGCGGCGCCCGCGATGTCGCCTTTGAGCTTGGAGCCGAGACTGGCGTCCGGGTGCGTGCTAGGGTCGTCCGAGCGCACGATGCTGCCGTCTGAGGTGACGCGTGACGTCGAGCCTTGCGGTGTGGTTTCGACGGGCGCCGATTGCGAGATGGACGTGTTGAGGATGGAGGTGGAGTGTTTGGAGGAGGACATTATGGGGGTTTGTGTGATTGTGGTTGCTTGAGAAGTAGGTAGGTAAGTATGTATGTAGGTCGACGGAGGTTGCAAGACGCCAGAGTATGTACGACTTTTCGAGGGGAGCTGTGCAAGTACGTAGCGTGGTCGTGAAGGAGGCTATAGAGCGGCTATCGACTAAACTTTCTGCAAGCCAAGTCGAACAAGCAACCTACTTCCTCGCCTTATTATTAGGCTTATGTACCATGCCATGCGCGTCTTCACAATTAAAAACACACCCAAAGTCGTGATGATGTCAAGCACCAATGACGTCATCCGCAAAGTCCTCGACACCAGTCGTCGATCCGTTTGCTTTGTTTGTTCGTTTGACGACTAGCACCTAATGCACGAATCATAGAGCCTGTACCCCATTACCATGGACGAAGTGGTGCTGGTATCAAGACAGAAGCGGCAAAAAACAAATTGAGAACACACGCGTATCGCTCTGCTCTATCCTGCTCTGCTCAGACATGTCAAGCTAGAGGTCACAACAGCGCAAAAGAATGCCTACACTAGCAGGTCGTGCGCGCCCTATCGAGAAGTTCGCGGAGGCTACTGCGAAATGTGGTCCCGAGGTAAGTACTAAGACGTTGGCCCCGTTTGTTGGTCGGGTGCTGGTAGCTAAGAGCCACGGCAGGCGGCGAATTATGGTAAATGCATAGTGGCCGACTACCAGTCGGTGCATCAAGACATGTGCAAGAGAGAATTCATGGCGTTGAAAGATTGCTATCTGGTTCGTGCTTACCGGTCCATTCCTTCCTGCATCGGGGTGCTGACCCTTTGATCTAGAAAGCCGCGAAGAAGAAATAGACTTTTTGTCCTTGTCAACATAGATGTCAATATCACTACAGCATCAAACGCAAGTCGATGTGATATGTCTCTGCGTGCGCCTTGCCATCTCTTCCCGCCATCTCTTGCTTTTGGGTATCGTCTCTTTGTCATGCAATCGTGTCTATCGTCCTCGGAACATCTAGCTCACAGCCTTACAAGTCTAAGTAAGAAAGTCGCATCTTGCACTTCTTGGTCTTCTTCCACGATGACATCTTCCTTCACTCCATTCTGGACAGGCTCGACCTCGGTCACGACGTGCTTGTCAACCGGCCGCCTCAGTGCCTTCTCGATGAAAGCGCTCTGCTGCTCAAAGCACGATTCTAGCCCAACATTTTGCGGATCAGCCTTGACTCGATATTCCATCTTCACATCGTCCGTTGTCTTCAATCCTGCCTTCTTTCGCAGCTGCTGCACTCTGGCGATGATCTCTCTGGCCAGACCTTCTTGAGCTAGCTCCGGGTATACGGCAACGTCCAAGATGGTCAGCACCTCGTTATCGCTGTTTGTCTCTTGTGTCTCTGCAGCTTTGTCCTCCGGCAGTCCTCTTTTCACAATCAGATCCCCTTCCTCGAGCAACACACCAGCGACCTCGATCTTGCCTGTGCTGAGGTAGCCTTTGCAGTCTGAAGAGCCGAGCCCTTTCAAAGCTGTCTGGACCTTTTTCGCGTCGCCTCTAAGCTTTTTGCCGACTTTCTGGAAGTTCAGTGCCACGCTGTACTGCACATTGTATTTGCTTTCGTCGCTGCTCAGAACCAAGTCTCGGATGTTGAGTTCTTCTGTGATGTAGCCTTCCAGGGACTTGATGTCGTCGAGATACTGCTGGTCGTTGTGTATAACCACTAGTGCCTTGAGCGGCGTACGTAAAGAGACTGTCCTGCGTTCTCTACTCTGTCTCACGAGCTCAATGACGCTTCGCATGCGTGCAATTCTTCGTTCGACGACCGGATCTTTCAGCTCCGATCGGACTTCTGGGAAAGGCAGGAAATGCACACTCCTCATGTCTTCACCATGTAGTGATTGTGGGATGAAAGGTAATAACTTTTGGTAGATCATATCTGTGATGAAGGGCGTAAATGGCGCTAATGCTCGGACGAGTGTGAACAGTACTTCGAACAGAGTGTTGAGAGCATGAATGGTATCGTCCTTGCCTAATTCGCCCTTGAAACGCTTCCGGTTGAATTTGATGTACCAATTCGTGGTATCCTCGAGCAGTTCCAGCAGACCCGGTACGACGGTGTATAGTCTGTATGCTGCCATCTCTGTGTTGACGTACTCAAGGAGTGTCTGCGTCGATGCCAATATCCACCTGTCCATCACGTTCGAGTTTGTAGTCTCCGATTTTGGGTCGAAGGTGTACTCAACGTTTTCGAATTTCTGGAGTAGATTGACCTGGTCTTTGAAGAAGTTGTAGCTGTTGTATAGTGGCAAGAGCACTTTTGACACGATCTCCTTCACACCAGCTTCCTTGAAGCGAAGCTCTTCGCCCTTGACAACAGGAGAGTTGATCATGTATAAGCGCAGAGCGTCAGCACCATACTTGTCAATAACCTCGACCGGGTCAGGGTAGTTCTTCAGACGCTTGGACATCTTCTTGCCGTCAGCTGCTTGTACTATACCGTTGACAATGACGTTCTTCATCGGTAGAATACCCTTCAGATGCACGCCCAGGACAACCAAGGTGTAGAACCAACCTCTTGTTTGGTCAAGACCTTCAGCGATGAAATCACCTGGAAATGTGGTCTCGAAATACTCTTTGTTCTCGAACGGGTAATGACTCGAGGCATATGGCATGCTACCAGACTCAAACCAGCAATCGAAGACTTCCTCTATACGTCTGAGAGGCTTGCCGTCCTTGCCCGGTATTGTGAGATCATCGATCTTGTCACGGTGCAGATCGTTGATTTCACCTTCATAGCCACTCAATTTCTTGAGTTCCTCGATGCTGCCGATGGCCACGATCTCACTGAAGTCTTCGCTGCACCAAAGGGGCATCGGCGTACCCCAATATCGATTGCGTGACACGTTCCAGTCTCGTGCATTCTTGATCCAGTCCGCGAAACGTTTGGTTTTGACGAACTCAGGTACCCAGTGTGATTTCTCAATACCATCGAGCATGAGAGGGATGATGCTCTCATTCTTTTCGTTACCGGTGATGTTGATGTACCAAGCAGGAATTCCTCTGTAGATCAAGGGTGTATCTGACCGCCAACAGAAGGGGTAGTTGTGAGTGATCTGACCGTCCTTGACCAACCTGCCTGTTCCCTTCAGATGCTTGATGATGTGCTTGTCTGCCTCCTTGACGTGCATACCAACGAAATCCGAGACTTCACTAGTGAACTTTCCTTGGCTATCGACAGGGTTTGGGGGAGGTATCTCGGTGGTGAATGTTCCGTACTTCTTGCCAACGTTGAAATCGTCCTCACCGAACGAGGGAGCTTGGTGGACGATACCCACACCGTCATCTTTTGTGACGTAGGTGGCCAGTAGCACTTTGAAGGCACGATCCTTGAATGTGTCGTAGAAGTAGGAGAAAAGTGGCTCGTATTTCCAGCCTTCCATGTCCTTACCCTTGAGCTTCTGCAGAGTCTGGAACTTGGCTTTCTTCGGATCTTTGTAAAGTGTCTTCAAGAGGTCTGCCTGCAGAATGTACTGATTGCCGGAAGCCTCGTCTTTGATCTTGATGTAGTCGAAGTCTGGGTGCACAGCCAAGGCCGTGTTCGAGGGCAGAGTCCAAGGCGTTGTCGTCCATGCCAGCAGACTAGTCGATTTATCGTCTAGCAGGGGGAATGATACAACGACAGCAGGATCTTGTGTCTCTTTGTAGTTCTGCGAGGCCTCGTGCTGGCTTAGAGGGGTGCCCAGCGCAGTTGAGAAAGGCACTACTCGGTAGCTTCGATAGACCAGACCTTTGTCAAACAACTGCTTGAACACCCACCACACCGACTCCATGAAGGTCGCGTTCATCGTCTTGTAGTCATTGTCGAAGTCAATCCACCTACCCAGCCGGTCAATGGTCTCCCTCCATTCTTGAGCATATGTCATGACAATAGCCTTGCACTCAGCATTGTACTTCTCAATCCCGTGCTCTTTCACATAGTCCTGCGCAGATGTACCGTATTTCTTGTCAATCTCGTATTCGATGGGCAAGCCGTGGGTGTCCCAGCCAAATCTTCTCTGGACATAGTGACCCTTCATCGACCAGTATCTAGGTATGATATCTTTGATTGTCGAGGCCAACAGATGGCCATAGTGAGGCAGTCCTGTCGCAAACGGCGGTCCATCGTAGAAAGTATACGGTTTCTTGCCCTCCGACAGTTTCAGCTGAGTCTGGAATGCATCGATTTCTCGCCAGTGCTTCAGTGTGACGGCCTCCTCGCCAGGAAAATTGACAGCCATGATTGCGCTACCAATATCGACCTCGAAGCACTTTCGTGGGTCAGATATGTGTTGTAGCGTGACTCGGATGGCGACCGGCCAAAAGTTTCTAACACTCAAATTGTTCGACAAAGTTCCCCGCCATGACTCGCCCACGCGCTGCCAGTGATCTGCAAAGGGCAGGCTAAAATGACTAAGCAAGCAGGAAGACCGACCACGGCCTTCTTTAGCACCTGGCTAAGAGTCCGCTCGCATACTACTGGTTTGCCTACAGCACACCTTAACGATACCGTAGTGATGCTGATATATTCTTGCTTGTTTGTGCTACGTCTACCTAAGATAGCACTAGTACACGTCTCCACGGTGCGTTCTCTCTCTAACCTCGTCCGCCACGATGCGCGCCATCTCCCGACGTTCTCGATCTCTCGTGCCTACCTCCTCATCTGCTTGCTCTACTTCAGCCTCACTGTGATCTCCTAGTGCGTCCGCCATCACCCGACCGGGATCGTCTCCGAGCTCTCCACGGAAAGCTTTGGCCAAGGACGACGGCTGAGAGCGTGGAACGTCAATGGCGACAGATTTCTCGTCAGTCATCTCCACGGCCGTCGCAGGAGTGCCACCGTCCTCTAAGGACTCTTCGTCTGACATCTCGAAAGGTGATGCGGCGCCGGACCTGGATCCACCACCGTCTCGTCCTAGATATGCTTTGGTGCTCTTACGCGGCTTCGAAGGAGAAGTGGCCAGCCGCTGAAGACTTGCTGTCAATGAACTCTCAGTTCTCGAGTTGACCTCATGTTCGGACTCGCGGCGCGCGTGCTCGTTGGGCGGCACGTTTGGTGCTTGCTGACTTTCGTTCCTCAGAGATGAGTGGGGCAGAGACCCCGACTGCTCAGATCCGTCTTCCTCGTCTTTGAAGAGATCTGCCGTGTTCCGCCTTTGAGGCAACACCAACTTCGGTGGTTCCTGCATCGCATCGGGTGCTTTGTGAGCAGCAGCCCATCTGTGGACAGGGATGTGGGGTGGCGACTGTGCTGATATACTCCGGCGATGGGCGGCTCGCTCGCGCTTGAGATCAGACCAGCGCCGCAGTTGATTCTGAAGAATGTATTTCCCATTCTTTGCTAGCTTCATAACCAGAAACTCACAGTGATTGATGTTGCGTAGGTCTTCGAAGAACTCGACACTGTAGTGATACCACGCCATCAGAAAGACTCTACTGCAGAGGCCGTGAGTGACGAGCACGGCAACGCTTGCCATTTGATCTTCGCTGAACCTTCTCCATAATGAGCCATTGAAGGATGACACGCGGTCGTAAACATCAGCACCGCTTTCACCATTAGGTATTCGGTAGAAGAAATGACCGTAGGATGCCCTTTCGCGCCACAGTCTCTCGACCTCATCGCCGCCGGGTTGGAAATTGCCGAAATCTTGCTCTCTAATCCTTGGCTCCTCGTAGACTTTAATGTGATGTCTTTGAAAGGGCGAAGGATCAGGATCGTTCGAGCATAGAGTGGTCAAGATGCCTTCGGTCGTCTGTCTGGTCCGTTTGTATGGCGAGATGAAGAAGTGTAGCGAATCGTCCTGACGCAGAAGCGAGCGTAGCTTCTCACCTGCCTGTCTCGCTTGCTCTTGGCCTTCGGGGGTCAGGCCCACTTTGTGGTCGGGTGTATTCTGATGGATGGTTTTGTCTCTGTTACCCTCTGATTGTGCATGCCTAATGATGATGATGAGACGTGGTTTGCCCATCTTGAATTAGCTAGAGTGGTTCCCGGCCAGTCCGAGTCCTAACAGCTGAGTATTCTTACTTCTCACACCCGAGTGGTTTGATTCGACACTTGACCGAGGCTAGCTATCGTCTTTGCGAATAATACTACACTTGGCAGCGTTGCACTGGATCAAAGACAACGTAAGACTCTGCCCGAATGGTAAAGAGCTATATGTATAAGAGCACAAACAGGTCACCACGATCAGGTTCTTCTAGCTAGCAGCAAGCATGCCGGTGCCCTTGATATCATGGATTGCTTGGGCAGGTGTCCGCCGGGATGCCCCTCCCGATGTGGTTTAGAGTGTGGAGCGCCACAGAAGGTTGCTGCCTTAGCGCGTCAGTAGCGGGTTGCAAGTGCTCAGGCTTGAACGCGTTCTTAGTTAACTCACAACTTGGAAGGGGAGTAAATCTTGTGGGTCATCTCCTTCGAGTCCACGATCGCATCGCATTCGAAGCATCGCGACACAGGCTGCTTGCACCGATACGGCGGCATAGAGTAGCGCATAGCTATACACAACTTCGTCGTGTCCGAGCGGCCAGCATTTCACAAGGATGAACCCCCAACAGATGCAGGCGTATCGCCAGTACCCGCAGGCGCAAAGAGGTCAACCGGCCAGCCGCAGACCAGGTGAGTCCGACGCGAGGACAAGCACAAGCATTCCCCATAGAAGAGTATATAGTACCGGCAACCCCCTGGATGCGACACGAGCCCACTACATGAGTCAAGACATGGCTGCATTCAACTTCAGCAACTGGGGACTGCCTCCTACCCACCCGGGCCCCAGCCATCACTCTCGACTGGCCACTACCCACCAATATGCGCATTCTGCTATGCCTTACAGGGCACACGGCATTCATGACCCGGCTTATGCGCACACCTACCTCCATGCACCACAGCACGTCTCCTATCAACCCCCAATCCAGATGCATGCTGTCACTCCGCAATATCTACCAGAAAGATACACTACGTACCCTTACTTACATGTTGATCCAGGTCAGCTCCCGCCTAATTCCCAGCAGTATGCTGCCCAACAAGCACAGTTGCAGCAGCAACGCCAGCAGCAGCAGAACGCCGTCCTCGAGCATCAGCTAGCCCAGCGTCGCGCGAAGAAGCCCACCGACCGGAACATGCCTGAGGGCGTCGAAGACATGGTCATAGGAGACGGTGTGCAACAATACAAGGACTTGCGAGAGCAGGAGCGCAGATTAGACTACACCATCATGAGGAAGAGACTCGACCTCCAGGAGACCTTCAGCCGCAACAACAAGCGACAAAAGACCTTGCGTATCTGGATCTCCAACACTGCTAGCAACCAGCCTTGGCAACGAGGTGCCCTCGAGGAGAACGCCTTTGACTTCCAAAGCACCGGAGAATCCACTGCCCGGGTCAAGGTCGAGGGCAGACTGCTTGATGGCCCTGATGATGACGTTATGGTCAGCGATGACGAAGCCGAAGACGACGACGCTGAGCTGAAGAAGGCTGCCAGAAAGATGGCTCCGAAGAAGATGTCGCATTTCTTCAAGAGCATGACGGTCGAGTTTGACAAGAACAGAAACAACGTCCCCGATCCAGGCTGGCAGGTCGAATGGAAGAAACAACCGAATGCTACCGAGCTGGACGTCCTTCAGTTCCAGCGGAAATGTGACGAGAATATCAACATTAGCATAAACCTTACCCGCGACGAGCAGCCCGAGAGATACCGCTTGAGCTCGGTCTTAGCTTCGACTTTGGATATGGAGGAGGGTGATCGTGCCGAAGTAGTCATGGCCCTCTGGGAGTACATACAGCTCTTCAATCTACAGGAAGATGAAGACAAGCGCTCAGTACGCTGTGATGAGCAACTGCGACAGGTGAGCACGATGGTGCGCCCATTCTTCCCTAGCCACACTAACATTACTAGATATTTGGCGTCGAGCAGATCTACTTTCCTCAGATCCCCGATCGCATCATGTCTCACCTCCATCTGCTGCCACCTGTGAAGCTCCAATACACGGTACGCGTCGACCAGGTATTCTTGAACAACCCACAGCCCACAGTCTACGATGTCCGAGTCCTTGTTGATGACCCTCTAAGAGCAAAGGTTGTCGCCATGACCCAAAACCCCGAGCTTCAAGCTGGTTTGCGACAGATCGCACAGCTCGATGATCAACTCGCTGTCATCGTGCAGGCTTTGCAGCATTCAAAAGCACGTCACACCTTCTACAAGTCCATGGCCAAAGATCCAGCGGGCTTCATGAACAAGTGGGTGAAGAGCCAGAGACGAGATCTCGAAGTCATTTTGGGCGAAGCTGGTCGAGGTGGTGGTGAAGATGGTAGTGGCCCAGAGTTTGCAAGAGGTGGTAAAGATGGCGTCTGGGGCAGCGAGCCTGTGGCGGAAGCCGTCAGATACATGCTTGCGAAACCTCAGGCTCAGAAGACCTAGAAGTGGATCAAGCACACACCTTTGTCTCCGCTGACGAATGCTTTCGCCAACACCGTTAAAGACCAAGACGATTTCGTTCCGTCCACAGACTCAGGAGATCTCACAGGAACTTGAAAACTGCAGTTTCCACCGCTAGAGGACACTCTCATCCATAAATCTGAGCACAAGATTAAGCACATACTCGAGCAGGAATAGGACTTATTGCCACCAAGAGAGGCCTGCGCCGTCAACCAAGTGAAGCAGCCAGCAGCACACAATATCCTTACTGTCGGCGAATTAGCCGACTCCTTGAGCAACAGTGCATGGAGATCCCTGATCGAGCAGAATTACAACGAATGGGAACCATTGCATTCATGATGTAACATGTTCCACGATGCCATGGTCGGACAACACTGACCGCGAGCAGCGCAAATACCGCGAAGACCGACGATTCAAAGCCTTCGAGTGCTCTCGAGTGACTTCCACGGAAGAGGACGAGCAAGGCCCGAGCCCACTGCGCGCACTCTGACCCGACCCAGGCCCGGCATCCTCAACAGGTCATCGCAGCAGGGAAGGCGCAGCACATCCCTGCTCTACCTAAGACCTCCGATCTCGGTAATACTGCTGGGTCACCACGCTTCCACTTTTTGACCCAAACCCCTACTTTCATATCCACACCCACTCCTGCTTCCTTGCCATGTTCTGGCCGATCGCTGCAGAATCTTTACGAAGCAAGAATCCAGATGTTCGGAACGTCCTGAATGATTCAAGTGAGAGCGACACTGGGGCTGTATCCCGAAGGCTAATGCCTGAGAAGGAGAGATCTCCAAATATGGCTGTAGAGCGCAGCCGTGAAGCCAAAGCTGAAGGCAATTGGTCGTGATTCATGACACCCTAGGAGTTGAATCACTTTTTCACATCAGCCGGCCATCCAGCCAGTCGGATTCTTGGCGTTGGCGCGCAGGTCTCATCACTGCTGAGACTCCGTATGCGCCATCGCTAGTTAGCAATCAATGTGAAGTGAACGGAAGGGAGTAGGAAAGGACACTGTGCTTCGATTGCTTTCCGCCGAGTATTTAGCGACGTGTTGCGATGGATCTGGTTGGTATGATAAGCCCCCGCGTACATCGACGTTGAGGGCTGTAGGCTGGACTGAGGCGAGGCAACGCTCTGCTGGCATCGCTCGAATTCACAGGGGGTTTGTTGGCCTGGTAGCTGCGCCCGACGATATAGAGTCTTCACAAGCCACAATCAACCATTCAGGGAAGCCTAGGTCTTTAATAGAAAAAGTCGAGAGGGAAACGGAAAGGGGTATCATTTATTACGCTCTCGCTTCGTCATGAATAAGCGCTTTCGTCTATGTTGCTTGATCTGATCTGATCGTGTCACGCTTGGTATTCAAAGCCTGAACCTCGGAGAAAGATCACTCTTCGTACAAACTTGCTGCTGCGATCCTATTCCACAGGCACGTACCGCTTCCTGCTCTTATCGTAGTTCATGATGTGTCTCTTCTTGTGTGCCTCGGCGAGTCGCCACCGACAGTACGTGACCAGCATGTCCTTCAGGACACAGAACGCCAATCCACCGGCCACACTACGGCCCCATTTTGTGGCGAAGAAGCCCACGCGGCGACTGGGAGCGTGGTAGTTCCACCTCGGCGAAATCCAGGAGAGTGGGAGTGCAAGTTTGAGGAGCTCGCCGGCTGCGGAGGCGACGGCGGGGAGTAGGAGGGAACCGATTACCAATTGGCCGATACTGGAGGTGTCGTCCATTAGCTCGTTGTCGCCCAGGAGTTGGTGGACGCGTCCACGTTCTCGGGGGTTGTTGGGTTCTGCGTTGTCATTGGCAGCGGCTTGCTGTGCGGGGTCGTTTTGCTGGTTGTTGTCTTCTTGATTGCCTGCACCTTGTGCGTCGTTGTCGTTGTCGTCTTCGACTGCTGCGTTCATGTTCACTTCAAGCTCAAGGACCATGCCACCGGCCCCGCCGTCTTCGTCTTGTTCGGCCAATTCTGCTTCTTGCTCGTTAAGGATGTCGGCGATGTTCCCTTCTTGCCCTTCGTAGCCTTCTTCCCGCCGCGGCATGACTTCTTCTAACCATTTCCGATTCAACTCACCGAAGCACTTGTCGTAGCTCCAATCGTAAACTGTCTTGAGAGTGGGTAGCAGGATGAAGAATGTGCTTGGCGATGGCGGCCAGTAAGGGGCGTTCCAGTCGACAATGGAGCCTTTGAAGTCGGGCGGTAGTTGCGAGAACAATAAGGTGATACTACCCACTGGGACAACAAAGTCGGCCCAGCGGGTGCGGGAGAATATGAGACTGAGTGGGACGAGAGCGTATGAGTAGACATGACCGTATCTTGAGTGGACGGCCCAAGTGAAGATGTGTTGGTCGTGCTCGCGGCCGAAAACGAGATATGTCGCCAAACGGCCGTGAGCCCAGCAGCCAGATAGGATGGTGCCGAGGAGGGATACACCCAGACCCGGCAGGACCATCCTTGCGTATTGTCTGTCTAGCCTTCTGCACAACTGAACTATGGGGTCGACTGGCCGCTGGAGCCTGATCTCCGAACGGCATTGGGGACACGTTATCTTGTCAGGAGTCGGGCCTGAGCGTCCACCGCCTGAACGAGATCGTGGGGATTCTTGGTCGGCTACCCAGTCTAGTAAACATGCTTCATGGGCTTGGAGGCTGCAGGAGCAGGGCGAGCGCCAGGCGGTAGGAGGGTTCGGAGGCGAGGGAGGATCTTCATCTTTGGTTGCGAGGCATATCCAGCACTTCTCGAGAGCAGAGGTAGATTGTCTCGTCAATGTTGGAGGCCGTTCAGGCTGATCTGCGATGTCTGCCGTTGAGTGATTGACGAGCTCAGGTTCAGACTCCGACCCTGTCGGAGAGGAGGAGGCCATATTTGGCGGTAGTGTGGCGGGGGATCCAAGGACAGGAGACAGCTCGACCGCTGCCTGCTATTGAAACACAGGTAGATGGGTGAGCGTTGTCTGTTAACACGATGTTCGTCGTGTCGTGACGGGCCAGCGATTGCTAGTGCTTGACAGCAAGCATGCGACGGGCAGCACGCAGCGCACCAAAGCCAATGGAGTCAACAATGACGAATACCCGAGCCCCAAGCCTGAAGCCGCAGATCGGCCGCCCTTGCAAGCAAACAGAGCAAATTGTCGAAACGGTATCATTGGCTCATCCCTACCCCGACCTCGTACGTTGCAATCCCGCAACAAAGTGGATCATGGCTGCTGAGTTTCCCGCCTTGAGCCCGCTTCAAAGTGATGAGCTCCATGAAAATCCCAAGTGTCACCGTATAGTGCTTGTAGTAGACGGTAAGCTGCGTGACTTTGAGCTGACTTAACCCTTGGAAAGCTCAAGCGTGAGACGTCTTAGCCGCGACTGCCAGAGAGCGCAACCCAACTCAGAAGGCCCGAATCCTCAGCCTGAAGTTGTCCTCAACACCAGGCTCGACAAACTACATTGCTCCAACGGAAACCTTGACTTCTCGTCTTCTACACACGACTCGTGACCAGAGGTCCCAATACCAGGTCGGGACCCCTACAATATGACGAACGGGGTGTCAAGGGTTACGTCCCTAGACGACATATATTCAAATGCGACACCTGGAGTCTTACCAGAACAGAAAAGTCGAATCAAGAATCTTGTCGACTCGTTCAGGAATACACACGGTAGCGATCCGGACTTCATAGCCAGAAGCCCCGGTAGAGTCAACATCATTGGAGAGCACATCGACTATTCTTTGTACAACGTGTTACCTACAGCAGTGCTCAATGATGTGCTAGTAGCTGTCAAGGTTCACGAGTCTTCGTCAGAAACGACCATCAAGGTCGCGAACACAAATGATACAAAGTACCCTACAGCACAATTCCATGTACCTCGAGAAGGGGAGGTGCACATGGGCGAGCATGATTGGTCGAATTATTTCAAGGCCGGACTCAGAGGCTCCGTTCAGGTTTTGAGAAAAGATCGTGGACACAGCTTCCATCCAAAGAGCATGGATGTTATGGTAGATGGCAATGTCCCTGCCGGTGGGGGGTTGTCGAGCAGCGCAGCCTTCGTGTGCGCTTCAGCCCTAGCTGTAATGGCAGCCAACGGCCACGAGGTGTCGAAGCAAGACTTGCTTGACCTCTGCATCGTGTCTGAGCGGTCTGTAGGTGTTTACTCTGGTGGCATGGATCAAGCCGCGAGCATATTCAGTGAGAAAGGTTATCTGTTATACTGTCGCTTCTTCCCCAACTTCTCCGCTGAGCACGTGCCGGTACCATCGGCCGACCCAGAGATCACCTTCCTGATCGCGCAATCTTTCATCACTTCCGACAAAGCTGTCACAGCCGCCAGACACTACAATCTGCGAGTCGTGGAGGTAACACTCGCGGCTGTTACATTAGCCAAGTTCTTCGACATTACACTCGACCCTGATTCGTCATCGCTGGGCTTCAGCATCCGCAACTTCCAGGAAGAGCTGATGAAGAAGCATGGTAAAAGAGACCTCGCCGAGGATAAACAGCTTGACATGATGATCAATGTGGTTCAGGAAAAGCTCACACAACAGTCATACAGCAGAGCAGACGTAGCTCGCATACTGGAGATCGACGTATCGGCCCTCGAGAAGGCCTACTTCTCCAAGTTCGATGTCGAGGGTGACACGTTCAAGCTTCAACAGCGCGCGCTGCACGTTGTGGAGGAGGCTCGACGTGTGGTTGCTTTCAAAGATGCGTTGTCGACAAATGCGGACAACAAGCTAAACCAAGATCAACTCAGTTACCTTGGCGACCTCATGAACAAGACACAAGACTCGTGCAGAGATGTGTACGAATGCTCATGTCCCGAGATTGATGACATGTGTGCGATTGCCAGGAAGAACGGTGCAATGGGATCCCGGCTCACAGGCGCAGGATGGGGTGGTTGCACAGTACATCTAGTGCCTCAGAACAAGGTCGAAAACGTCACCAAAGCGTTGAAGGAGGAGTACTACAATAAGAGGTTCCCGGACCTTTCTGCTGATAAGATGAGAGACGCGCTTGTCATCAGCAAGCCTGGCCAGGGGAGCTCGCTCATCGTGGGGGAAGCACTGAATGTGTAGATGATAGGACATGCATCGTCTTATGCTCGTGTCCTGATCACAGTCCCCTTTGCACGGGGTCCCTGGTTGTGGCACTCATCTCCTGGCTCGACATGTTTGCCTGTTATCGTCATGCATAACTATTGGTGAAAGCTACGCGTTCTTAGCCACCTCGGTAAGGAACCGGCCAGTCGTCGATCTACATGTCCGTAAGGTACGATGCAAATCATCCGTTAGTCTGAAGTCAAAGTTCTGCCAGTGCATCGAGAGGCGACCAGTCTGCGTAATGTCGGTGGTTTCTACCTCCAACCGCCGATGCTTGGCATCTTATTGCCGCCCGCGCCTGGCATTTCCAAATGTTGTCACATCAGGCCCTTTCTTGTCCCTCCATACAATGTTTGGAGAGGCGTCCAGTCTTACATGCATTGGTCTTGTGCTTTTCTCGATGGAGCATAGCTACGCCTGGCTTGCACCAGGCTAAGCCTGGTTACAGTGCTTATTAGTTTCATTCGGTGCCCGATGCGCCTACTTAGCCAGGCCCCGTCCCCTTCATCGCGTCAAACCAATCCTCTTCCATCATGACAGACCCCTCATGCACCCTCCCATGTGGCCTAGGGTCTCGAAAGGCCCGCCCTCGCTCCACATGTCGGCGCTCTAAACAGGGACGCCGACATCAGTAGCCAGTCATGTCTTCGGCCACCATGTTCACTTGGTCCAAATGAGGTGCAGGCCGTTCCGTGACATACGTGCTACGCGGTGAGGAGTATAACCAAGCCATCTGGAAAGTTTTTCAAGGCAATCAGTTATCACACACTGTCTCGTGCTAATCCATACTACACCTTGACTGTACTGCGATTGTAGTAATCTCCCAGAGTCCCATACAGCAGCTCTCACATATCTCCACCGGCGCAACATGGCAGCTCTCGCTCCATCTATCGTTGTCCACCAAGCGGGCGCCGCCAGCAGAACGGTCCCGACCGCAGTCAATAGCAACGCGGGTCGACCACTTACACCAAAAATCAACACCACCCCTTTTCCCTCTAGAGGGCCCGAGAAGTCTTGCTATCTTTGCGACGAGCAGAATCCAGGCGACTTTTCGCCGACCACGAAATATCTCGAACAATGCCTTCTATGTGCTCGGCCCTTCTGCCCGGTTCATAAGGCTGTACAATTCGAGAAGGTGTGCAACCTCAACCACAGTAAATACTATCACGAGTGCTTGGTGAGAGCAAGAGACGAGCTGGCACAGAAGAGTCCGGATGGCATAGCCAGGAGGGACGATGCAGAGGACATTCTGTATTCGGCGGGCGTATATCCAAGTCTAGGCGAGAGGGAGAAGGTTATCTTCAGAACAAGTCCGGTGAGCCCAGGTAAGACTTTGTGTATGTGCCTGCGCTTTACCATCCGCTGACCCCAGAACAGAGAAGATGCGAGAGATTGAACAGTTCCGCAATTTAGACGCCGAGTTGTCAGGCACCAAAGGACAGCAAGCCGATGTCTTGATTGAGGAGAAAGATGCTTTCGGCGGAGATATTGCTGTCTAGGTATTCTCAGCTTTTGAGGCAAGGAGACTGGCAGAGGATCACGAGAGATGCAGCTGGTTTCTTGGAGTCTTTAAAGCAAGGTTTCGCCTATGCCGTCAGATTCGTCCGTCACCAACGTCGCATAGCATTGCGCCGGAACGTTATATTGCGCTGGATCGGTATGTGTATCCCAACCGTCAAATTCTGAAACCGCGGAGGATGCCGGTTATCTTGTCTGTTGGAAACTGTAGGTGTGTGTACGACAGGCTTGCTACACGAGGAGGGACGATTCGTAGCCGGTTTAGATAGCGTATTGACTACGCAGTACTACTTGCAGCGTGGATGTCAAAGACTTGGCCTTTATTGAGCGGATTGACTATGTCTGGCGGGCCGTTCCCAAATCCACATTTGCTAATAGATGTCATTACATGGAGAAGCTGGTCAAGGTGGTGTCACGTCGGCTACACCAGCACCTAGTATAGACGTTAAAAAGTACATGGACGCCACCATCACACATGTTGCTCTACTAGTATGTCGTGCTCGGACTGCTTCCGAGCTCCATGAAAGTTCAATCGGAACCACCTCCCAGGCACCCTGCGTGCGAGCGTCTTGCGCTGTTGACGTAGGCGCCGTTATTACTTCTGTGGCACGGACTGAAGCTACTCGTTCAGTACTTGTAATACTTCATGGGTAACACACCCGCGAACCAACGCTCAAGTGGACGGTGGCTTGAGGGCATTTTTCACGGTCTCGGCTAGTGTAGAGCTGTCTGGACTTGGAGTTGACAAGGAAACCGATGGTGCGGAGGCGATGGCAAGCACTTCTAAAATATGGAGATAGCGTTTTACATAGCTCATGATTGGCAGATTGTCTAGACAGTGGATGCGTCTGGCCGACTTCGGCCCATCGGAGCGGGTCATCGACCAACCAGCTCCGGCCATTTTTCGCCTCCAGAAGTCTGAGAGCAGAGGCGGTGCGATGTAAATCTTGAGTTTGGCAAAAAAGCTGTTCTGTGTCTCGTGTTCGATTTACTGACTCACTAACCAACCTTCTCATAGTACTGATTGTCAACTTGGTTCAACATCCTGTCTCTCATCCCACACACAACACACCATGGCGATGAAGGCAGCAATACGGCCAGGCTCCAGTGCCTTGAGGTCAATATCAAGAAGGCGACCATCCGTAGCGCAACCGTTCTCGACGACTGCCCCCGCAGCTGCCGTCTCACCGCACAGCGCGAGAACATCCACACCACAGAAGTCCAAGGTCGGACAGTCGAAACGGCCAGCGACCACGGCTGCTGCTCCAGCCCCAGAAGCAAGGCCAATCCCCAGTCCAGCTTTCAACAACGACTTCCGAAGAAATGAGCCCTCGCCGCTCGTCAACAGGCAAATGCCCGAGCTGGATGACTCGTGAGTAGTCTGCCGAGCCGAGTCTGGCTTACACTTTCAGAGGCACATGGCTAACAGACGCACAGCTTCGTGGGTCTCAGCGGAGGTGAAATCTTCCACGAGATGATGTTACGCCTGGGCGTCAAGCACGTCTTTGGCTACCCAGGTGGTGCAATCCTCCCAGTCTTCGACGCCATCTACAACTCCAAACATTTCGACTTCATCCTCCCCAAGCACGAGCAGGGCGCCGGCCACATGGCCGAAGGCTATGCAAGAGTAACAGGAAAACCAGGTGTTGTCCTCGTGACTTCGGGTCCAGGTGCCACCAACGTTATCACACCTATGCAAGACGCCCTCAGCGACGGTACCCCCATGGTCGTCTTCACTGGCCAAGTGGTAACCAACGCCATCGGAACAGACGCCTTCCAAGAAGCTGACGTCGTGGGAATCTCAAGAGCATGCACAAAGTGGAACGTCATGGTCAAGAACGTTGCTGAGCTGCCACGAAGGATAAAAGAAGCCTTCGAGATCGCCACCTCTGGCCGACCCGGTCCAGTCCTTGTCGATCTCCCGAAAGACGTCACAGCCGGTATTCTGAGACGGCCCATACCCATGCAATCCACCCTGCCAGCTCACCCCTCGGCCGCTTCAGTGGCAGCCCGAGAGCTCTCAAAGCACCAGCTGCAGGCCACCATCGGCCGTGCTGCCAAGTTGATCAACATGGCAAAGAAACCCGTTATCTATGCTGGTCAGGGCATAATGGGTAGCCCCAATGGCCCGGCTCTGCTCAAGGAGCTTTCCGAAAAGGCCAACATTCCTGTAACAACCACTCTTCATGGTCTTGGCTCTTTCGATGAACTCGACCCCAAGTCTCTCCACATGCTGGGCATGCATGGCTCAGCCTACGCCAACATGGCCATGCAAGAAGCAGACTTGATCATTGCGCTTGGTGCCCGCTTTGACGACCGGGTGACCCTGAGCATTGGCAAGTTTGCGCCCATGGCCAAGAAGGCGGCATCAGAAGGACGAGGTGGGATCATACACTTTGAAATCATGCCAAAGAACATCAACAAAGTCGTACAAGCGACCGAGGCCGTGGAAGGCAACGTTGCAACAAATCTCGAATCGCTCATTCCCAAAGTCGACAAGGTCTCCGATAGGCCAGAGTGGTTTGCCCAGATCAAGGAGTGGAAGGAGAAGTTCCCCTTCTCTAGCTACGAGCACGAAACACCAGAAGGCTTGATCAAGCCGCAGCAACTCATCGAGAGACTGAGCGACATGTGCGCCGACAGAAAAGACAAGACCATCATTGCGACAGGTGTGGGACAGCATCAGATGTGGACTGCACAGCACTTCCGATGGCGGTACCCGCGGACCATGGTCACATCTGGTGGCCTCGGAACCATGGGATACGGTCTGCCGGCCGCCATCGGTGCCAAGGTCGGTGCTCCTGACGCTCTCGTCGTGGACATTGACGGCGACGCATCCTTCAACATGACTCTCACAGAACTGTCGACCGCGGCCCAGTTCAACATCGGCGTCAAAGTGATTGTCCTGAACAACGAAGAGCAGGGTATGGTCACACAATGGCAGTCTCTCTTCTACGAGGACAGGTTCGCGCATACACACCAGAAGAACCCCGACTTCGTGAAACTGGCAGACGCCATGGGTGTCAAGGCAAGGAGATGCTTGAAGCCCGCTGATGTGAACGAGAGCCTCGACTGGCTCATCAACGGCAGCGGCGATGGCCCAGCGCTGCTGGAAGTCGTCACTGACAAGAAGGTCCCCGTCCTGCCCATGGTGCCGGCAGGCAAAGGTCTGCATGAATTCCTGGTATATGACGAAGGTACGTTACTGATCCACGACAAACACACGGGACCACGTGCTAATTATTCTACAGCTAAAGAGAAGGAGCGAAGAGCGTTGATGAAGAAGAGATCTGGCCACTGAGTCACTGGATCCTTTTCTTCTTGCGCGATGAGCGACCGATGTATACTTAACCTACCCCCATATTTTCAAACTTCAATGATATCCACTAGCGACAAAATTCAACCCGGCGAGAACGATGGCAAGCAGCTTCAAAAGTGATTCTTCAAGCAGGAGCATGTGCGGGATTGTCAGTTTAACAAATCGTTATAGCACGAGCGGCAGCCCGCTTGGACCGAGTTAATGTCAATTCTTCGCGAGCTTCAACCGTTTGAGAACTAGAAATGCTGCTTGGATATGAACATTTTACGCCCTCCTGCCCATGACCCTCAGCCTCTTGACACCGCCGTCCGGTATGATAGTCATCTTGACGTGTGTCCAGACCCAATCCTCCAGCGGCACCGACGCCACAAGCTCGTCGTCCTCGAAGACGTGCTCTGTATCTGCCTGACAGGGCTTCTCGCCGTCAATCAGAGACACCCAACCGGGCTGATCTGCCCGCGGCTGCTCCCCAGACAAGGCAGCCTTGGCCGGCTCCTGCGGCCATCCTTCGACTTTAACTGCACGAGGGAAGTTGCCCCTGAAATCCTTCGTGTCGACAATCACCTTCTCGATCGACTTCCCCTTCAACCCCAGCTTGACAATCACCCAATCAGTGTGTCCTACCTTCCGTGAGCGTGCCGTCTCCCACCCATCGCCCATATCCTTGCCCCGCCCCGGCAACACGAGATTGCTTTTCGTCCCGAAATGCTGGTCTGAGCACTCGACCGCCACCCCGCCGTTCAACGCACTCGCCAGATCCTCCAGCGGCCTCTCGGCGCCCGCGGCAGCCGCACCACCGGGCAACGGCGGCGACACAACCCGTCCATATACCCGCAACCGCGCAACCCCGCCATCCGGGAACACCTTCAGCCGCAAATGCGTCCACTGTTTGCCCTCCACGCCGCGTCCGCTCACGCTCCACGCTTGCCTCTGCGACGGGCCGCACGCCTGCTTGGGCAGGACCTCCTCCCACTTATCCCAGCTCGCGTCCGCGACGCCAGCGCCATTCTTCTCTTTGTCTGTGTCTGAGTCTGACCCCTCAGCAATGAAACAGCCCTCCAGCCCGGCCTCGGGCGCCTCGTTCCCGTTGAAATAGCTCGTGTCGACCTCCACCCCCTCCACCACGCCCACGCACCCCAACTTGATCACGACCCAGTCAAACGGGCCCCGGTTGTGTCTTCTCGTCTCCCAACCATCGTACCACGCGCCCGTGTGCACGTAGACGCCCGGCCGGTGGATCGCGGGCGTCGGCGTGAGCAGGTTCACGGCGGACGCGAAGTACTCGTCGCTGAAGCTGAGGATGGAGGCGCCGAGAACGGTGGTGGTGAGGTTCGTGTGAGTAGAGAAGGTGGTGTCAATGAGCGAGGTGGGGATCTTGGTGACGGAGATGGAGTCGGTTGAGTTTGTGGTGGTTGTGGGGAGGTCGGGCAGGGACGAGGAGATGGTGGCGGTTGCTTTGTCGAGAGCTTCTTGAGATATAGAGGGGATCTCCATGGTGACGGTTGTGGAGATGTGATGTGCTGTGCTTGAGAAGGCTCTTCGGTCGTGAGTTTGTTACTGCGGGATCAGAGGGCCGCTTGATTACGGCGGGTGAATGTATAAGGTAGCACTGCGAAGCAAGATGGAAAGAGGAAGAGAAGATTACTTGAAATGGACAGCTTCTGTGCTTTGTTGTATAGTATCAATCAGATCAGCAAAATTTTCAATGCAACGTCTTGCGTATCGAGAGGTTGAGCATTGACTTAGGTATCTCTTACTCGATCAAAACACCTGAGAGCGCTCAACAACTGTAACTTTGTACCTGCCCGAGCGGAAGTCGCCGATCGCACCCCGCTTGAAATGACACGTTGCACGTGACGTCCGGCGGTCATTTGGAGCATGTGCTTTTTTGCATGCGGGTCAGGATTCGACATCAACATCACCGAAATCGTGTTGGACATCTTCCATGTCTTCTCCGTCATCGTCCGTAATGTCTGTGAGCACCCTTGGCCCTTGTCTCAGTCTCACAGAAAACGGTGTGTAAGCAGGAGTAGTGCTCAACCTCGTGCTACTGTTCAGTAAAAGCTCCTCCCTCTTTCTAGCAGGTGTGACTGCAGGAGGTGAGACAAGAGCCAACGCGCCTTCGTGGCCCGATCTTCGTTCGGCAAGTACTCTTCGCAGTCTGGCGAGGATGTTCCTAATAGCCCGCTTGTCTTGTCGATCTCGGAACGCGTCAGCGTCTGACGTCCGTCTCTGTAGCTCGAAAGCTTTCAGCTGCATCTGCCGCAGACCTTGTACGGCTCGCTGTTCCGTGCGGTACTGTCGCAGTCGGTCGGCTCGGTCAGTCATGTCGAGCAACGACTGCTGTTTCATTTGAAGGGCTACGATGGCTCGTTGCCGGAGAAATTGCTCTGCTCTCTGATCGGCCATGGACTCATTGTTCTTGACCCATTCCGCTGTGTCGTAAGTCGTCTCGACCACTGGTCTAACGATCCGCTGCAGAATCGACATCTGGTACAGCGCGTCTGCTTGAGCGTTATCTTCTCGGCGATCATGCACTTTCTGTTGCCATCGGAGCAGGAATTTCCTTGCAGCATTCACCTTGACCGTTCTTCGCATTTGCCGGTAGGCTTCATCGTATCGAGCATGTTTGCGGATTTTAACAAACTCCTGCCATTTCCTGACCGTCCGCATAGCTAGCCATTCACGTCTTTCCTTGTGGAATCTGGTCAGACCTCGTAACCGAGTGAGCACCCGCTTCATCAAAAAGTACTCGCGAGCGTCTTCGCCTGTCAAGCTAAGATTATTAAGCTTGCCCATCCTGGACCGCCACGCGTTGATCGAAGCGTGGTACAGGGTGCTTTGAATGTGGCAATCTGCTTTCACTTCTCCTTCTTGCACCACATTTCTCTTCTGCACTAGGAGAGCCATCGCGGATCGGAGCAGAGAGCCCTGACTCTGCGCATTCCGTTGTTGTAATATGTCTTCGAGTCTGGCTTGCTCTGCTTGGCCCGTGCGAAAGGAGCCCACAAGCTTGTGCATGACGACTTGTTTAAGTTTGAAGTCCTTGCTGCGCACAAATGATGCTTCCCGACCCGCCAATGTCCATTTATACAGCGAGGTTCCCTTGATTCGGTCCTCATCCATTGAGGTGACCCGCCGCACTCGATATTCGTCGGACGTTTTACCGAAGGCATTGTGCGCAAGACGCCGCAAGTAGATCTGGTCGGCTCGAATCTGTGAATTGAGAAGGTCCTGAAAGACTGCCAGTGACTGCTTGACCACTTTGCGCTTCAGGCGAAGCTCATACAAGGCGTCGGCTCGTGCTTCGAGCTGTCTCTGCCTGACCGCACCCCAGGCGTCTCTCCAGACATCAAGCGTTTGACGTGCTAGGACAACTCGATCCCGCATCTCAGCTTGGCGCCACATTTGAGCCATGTTCGGAGGTGGCCGATCAAAATAATCTTCATCGTACGGCATTTCGACTGTGCGACCGCCTAATCCTGTTTCAGTAGGGTAGTAACCATTTCTGGTCATCGTTTGGGTATCGTCTGCACTGGCTGGGCGGCGACCAAGCTTTTCGATATATTGAGAGGTTCGTGACAAAGGTCCCCCCACGTGCTCGGACATGCCATCAGAATGATGGTCTTCAGAATCTACATGTCCATGTTGGGTAGTCGCATCATCGTCAAAGGCAAGGACTATACCTTCATCCTGTAGAATGTATTCGAACTTGTGGTATAGGGACTCGCCGGGCGTGGCAGGATTCAGCAGTTTCAACAGAACATTGAAGCATGCTCTATCTTGGTGCTGGCTGAGCCGCCTCTCGTCGAAGATTTCTCCATAAGCCTGCAACAGCGCATCTTTCGGACGTTCTTGTGAGATCGCATCGTTCTGGGCGCGAATCACGATCTGGTGTAGAATGTCAATGTCATCTTGTTCTAATCGTCTCTGCTGCGTGAGGGTCGCGGTTGGTGTGCGGCCTTCAGACATGTTCCCGGCCACATCTTTGCTGGAGAAATTGCAGTCCCCGATGGTCCTGTAAGCGGTCGAGATCGTCGACGCTACTCGGCGACAGGATGGTCGATAAACATTGCACACGTAGGCGCTCGGGCGCTCAGAAGACGCGTCAAAAACACGCTAGAACAAGGTTGCGAAGAGAGTCACGTGCAGCGGTCGCGCTTATGGCGTGTCTACTCTTTCCTGCCTTTGAAGTTTCTTTCGACTCTCATCAAGTCACGCAATGAATGGGCCATCGCTCTGATGTTACTAGTAGCCGTGTGTCCCGAGACGATCCCATCTGAAGGCTGATCAAGCTCGTCAAAAATATCTCCGTGTGCTACGGAGCTATCTCGGCTCTCCGCGAATAATCCCTGTCTAATGTGGACTCCTGTCTTGAGGGGATTGAGGAGAACCTGCAGCTCAGTCCTTGGGACGGTCCATAACGCTGCAACGCGGCATCGGTTGCGAGGATGGAAGGGTATGGAAAGTACACGTGCATGTTGTATCGGAGATACATAGACAGATACTTAAGTACGGCTTATACGTAGATCGGAAAGTACCTGACTCTGGAACATATACATAGATCGCGTGGTCATCTCACATAGAACAGCTTGCAGTGGAGCAGACCCTGGTCCAAAGTGCCTGGTACAGCGAAGCTTCTAACGAACAATCTCTGGCCCCCTCCACGATTATCTTCAAGACATTGTACATCCTGCAAGGATGGCAAGCAACCAAGAAGCACAAGACGGGCAGTTTCCCCTAGCAGCCCAGATACCCCTTGACTCATTCACGCTGCCAACCTTCCCACCAGCGGCATCCCAGCTCCGTGCTCTGACCCTAACCTCAGACATCAACCTCAATGACTACCAAGCCAAGCATCTACAACCAGGCACATTCGAGCCATCCACAACCCTGCCGCCCTCCATAACCCACCTCACACTGGAGCTATTCAGCTTAGGCTTCCAAGCCCCATTCCTGACCGAGATAGCAAACCGGCTCCCGAACCTGCAAAGCCTCACCTTGTTCAGCTGCCTCATCGACGGCCTGAGCGACACAAGTCGCAAGGACGCCCTGACCTTCTTCAAGACCACAGCATCAAGTCTGCGGGAATTGCACGTCGTCGACACTTTCGCCCGCGTTGGCTTCTGGAAGGAAGTCGGTGAGATCTTCTCTTCGGCCTCGACCTCTTCAGCAGAATCGGATGCTGGTCTGAAGGTCCTCGAGGTCTCGTATACCTACCGAGGCCACTTCGAGTCCGACTTCCTCAATCGTATAGCCGGTGATGAGTGGTCTGCGATCATCACTCCCGGTCTGATTGGGGTCAGTCTGAACTTCTCTTCACCAGCGGAAGAAGACTCAGAGGCTAGCATGCAAGCCGAGAAGCCCGAGGATCAAGAAGAGCTGAAGGCTCAAGACGGGATCTTGCCGTTCGCGTCGGACGGACGTGCTAGTTTGGGTATACGCCAGAAGTTCGAGGCACTGGGTGGACGTAAAGATGGAGGTGTAGGTCTGAAAGTCTTGAATTTGAGCATGTACTCGTTGAGGCCAGCCGAAGTGGGTGAGATAGTGAATGTTTGTGCTACTGGAGGGGTAGGAAGGCTTGCTGGTTTGACGGTTAGTACCTTGCTTGAGGAGAGGTGGCTTGAGACTTTGAGCGGAGAGCTTGCCCGCAAAGATGCTGGAAAGTATATTGAGAGCCTTGAGATCATCGGCGTACCGGTTACTGGTGGCGATGAGGTTGCAGATGAAGATGTTGAGAAGCTCCTGATGAAAAGCAAGGAGGGCATGGAAAAACTGGCGAAGTCGTGTCCGAATGTGGAGAGATTCGAGATGAGCATTCTGAAGTCAAGGCGCATAGGTAATGTAGTATGGGAAAAGGAGAACGGCGCTTGGACTATGCATAGATATACTAGAACTGGTGCATGAGCGAAGCCCTCAATTGATCATGTCGATATCATTGAAAAGCTCATATACAATGTCTCAAGGACCATCAAAGTTCATGTCTCGTTTCGCTTATTCATTCGCAGCTGGTATACTGTTCCCGTGTTTGCAAAGAGCACTATCAAGCACAACTGTGAACATTACTTGTGTGAAACGACCGATTAGTGGCATTGCACTGAAAGGAAGACGTCTGGCCATCATGCAATGGACCAATATCTCTCAATCATCCAGCCAGCCCAGCTCAACAATCTGGCTCTTGTGCGCGTATCCACTATCAGGCTTGTCTGGGTCGACTTTCGTATGCTCAGTCCAAGTGCAAAGCATCTTCGTTCCGCCATTCGCAATGTCATCGGTGCCAAAGTATCCTCCGTGCATACCACCAGCATAGGCATATCCTCGTTCTGGTGCTGGTATTGTGAACAGGACTTGTTGATCGGACCAGGTATTCTTGAAAAGATTCTCCACGTAGTGCTCGTCGCCACCCTCTTCGTATGGTGGAAGGATACTCAAGGTAGAATTATCTTTTCCCACGAGGTAGCGGTAGTAGAACGTATTATCGGCTTCAGGTGTAAGATAGATCATAATGAAGGTCTTGTGAGCTGGCGAATATATGAGGTCCATGTTCATGATTGGTTGGTCGATGATAAAAGCGTTGGAGGACGAAGTCGCTGGAGGCATTTCATTAGACCAGGACCGGCCGTTCCAGTAAACGTACTGGTCGCGGTCATCGTAATTCTGGGCTGCTACTTTACCGAGCAGTATGCCGTTGTCGACTTGACCAAAGACATAAATGTCACCATTCAAGTTGTCTTGACCGTTCGAATGCCAGGCTCGTATGCCGCCCAGTGAACCCCAGTTGATATCGTTTTGCGTAAAGAATTGGTTGTGCAGTCTATCGGCGTGAGGTCCGTAGACAGGATCGATGGAGACTAGAAGCAGTGTGTTCCCCAGACTAGTATATCTAGGACTAGACTGGTCTTGCATATCCACTTCGAGATACACAAGTGGAGCATAGATGATGGCATGTGTGCTGTTTAGCGGAACTGGACTTGAATTTGGCCAGACCGCATAGCGATAACCTTGGCCGGAAATGGCAATGTTAAATGCTTCCTCGCCAGTGGTCATTGGCACCCAGCCACGCATACGCCCTACATCGTCCTGCCATTGTCCGAGAGAGTTAGTGAGATTCAGCGGACGGCCGGCAAGCGCATTCATGGTTTCGTCGACAGCAACACTGCTAGATACGAAGCCGTTGGAATAGCCGAGAATAGGGTCTTTGTCTTTGCCGTACGTAGAAGTGTCACAGAAGATGAAGACGTTCGTACCGTTGATGTTTCCACCTCTGCCACCGTCTCGCGCTAGGCGAGGTGTGACAGCCATCGTTGCAAGATGATATGTAGACGAATCATCGCTCGTCCAAGTACCAGTATCGGGGGCTAAGGGGTAGCCTGTAATGAGGTCGACGTTGATGCCAGCCTCGAGCATAGCGCCAGAAAGTTGTTGTGGCTTTGCGGGAGCATGACTGACATATTCTGAGGCCACTTCATCAACGGAAGTACCTAGGTATGTAGACTTTGTGATTGTTGGCAACCTCCCCGGCACCACAGATCCTTGCTCCGGGGTGTTCTCGTCTGACGGATCCGGGTCTGCGGACTGGGTGGGGAGTCGAGGTGGTGTCACTACGCTTTCTGTGGTTGAAGTGGTGGCTGTCGATACTTGTGTAACAGGAGGAAGTGGGGATACGACTGCCGAAGTGACAGTGTTGGAAAGCAAAGCCGCGCCGAGTAGGTGAAGAGTAGCCGGATAGATGGCATTGTCTAACGAGCTCTTCAGATAGCAGTCATCGTCGAGATTGGATCGCTCAGGAGCAAAGACAAAGCCTGCGCATCGACCTTCACCATGCTCTTTGTTGTATGCTTCACAGTAGTTGAGGCAATTTTCGAACGATTTAGCAAGAAGGAATGGGTACAGATCTTGAGCGAAGAAGTCAGTGTCACACAGCATGGTCCACATGGAACTTGTGCCTGCAAATTCGGTGCCATTTGCGTCTCCGCATGCTAGTGAGGATGTGGTCGTGCTGGAGTCACAGCCTGTGCTGGTGCAGGATGTGTCCGCTATGCTCGGCGTTGGCGATGGATCTCGCACAACGAGTTCCGGACGGTTGAGGTGCAGAGGTGCATGAATGAGTTTGGCCGCGGCAGCTGCTGGCGCCGAAGGAATGGACGCGATCAGCATCAAGCTGATGGCAAAGTAGAGATGGGTCATATCAGTTGTAGACAGTGTGCGGGCCAAGAGTTATCTGGGTTTTATGGTCAGGCTGAGACTCAACATACCCGAAGTCGTGGCAGGGGCGTTGATCTTGAGACTTACCGACTGATGTTGGCTCTTCCAAAGAAACCGACGTACTGAATGAGTGGCTAGTACAAAGGAGTGAAAAGGTTATGTGATAGTATGTTCGAAGAAGTTGAGGATATGAGGATATGAGGCGAGGTTGTGGTTGTGGTTGTCACTAAAGTTATGGGCAGAGGAAGTAAACAAACAAATGCGATCGCAAGTCTGCTGGTCTTCCTCGATCGAGGTCTTTCCCGTTTCACCTTGTCATTGTGGCCTGCTGTTTCTCCGCCAGTCCAGAGAGCTCAGACAGCATTTCCTAACCGTCGACGTGTACTGTCGGTTCCATCTAGCTCTCATAATGTTGTGCTACACTGGTTGTCGCACAGAAAGCGAGCTTTGAAAGTCGACGCGGAAACCAGTCTCGCCTACTGTCGCCTGAAGCGCCTGTCCACCCACTGTCATTGCTGTGTCCTAAAAAGCCGCCATGTCAAATGTTTGCATGCTGGCCACCGAATATCGGCGTTCGTCCGTGTCCCCCTGTCTAAAATTCCGACCAATAGTTCTGGGGTAAGAAGTCTCGACCTCGCCAATATCGGCCTCCTCCAGTAGACGAAGCACCATGTCCATTCGAGGTTCCAACCGACTGATTCCCATTTACAACGATTGTTCCAACACCCATCTGTGTTACTCGGCCTTCTTGGCTTGCTCTCGAAGCTTAGGTGCAGTAGTCGCATTCTTTTCCAGATCAGCAGCCCACAGAGCAGCACCGACTGTGTTGGTGAAGATAAAAAGCAGGTTCACAAATGGAATCATTTCGAGAAGAGTGGCGGCAAGGCCGAAACTGCCGCTATTAGTACTAATGCCATCCTCCGTGAAGATACACTTACGAAGTATATCCTCCCCGATTCTGCTCAATGTGGATCTCTCTCTGTCTTTGGTTCCACTCTTTTAACTGAAAGTATCGTTGATGCGCCGTAGGACCAGCCCTCTTTCCTTGCAGGATGATGAAAATGGCCGTGCCAACAACAGGAATGAAGTTGAGTGGGAGGTACATCAGGTATCGAATGATGGCGTTCGGTGTGAATTTGGCAAAAGGCGTCTTGACCATCTTGCCCAGCCTTGCCATGGTGTCACCACCACTCTTGATCTGCCGCCCTCCGCTAACCAGATTCGTGCAGTCTTGCTTCACAAGGGTCCCATCAAATGTGTCCACCAGGGCTTCGTCGAGGAAGAACGACCGGGATATGATGTTGCTGATAGTAGAGCTTTCGCTGAGTGTTAGCAAGGCGGCGGATATTGCTGCTGCAGGACCGGATGTGAATGCCATAATGGCCATCTGTGGCACGAATGCAACTGCAAACATGAAGGTTGTCACGCCAATCGAGGTAGTGAGCACTTTCGCTAGCTTGGACGTCAACGGGCGCCACAGGTCGCGGTGAGACAAGAAGTAAAGGACTCCTTTGATCGGATACTGTGCTCGTTAGCATCGGCATGACACTTCTTCAGACCTGACCAACCAGATATGCTCGAGACTGCACAGCATCCCTGGTCATTGCTGACACTTTGGACGCCTCCTCTTTAGCCACCTCTTGGACCCTGTTAGTAACGTCGGCCATGGTGAAGATTTTATGTGAAGCAGTATGGATACGGAAGAAGAATTCAGTCGCTTTGCCTGAGTATGAACGTTGTTGGATTGTGCCGACTGCGAAGTCCAGCACAGAACTCTCCTACCTAAGCACACCTAAAGAACTTCCAGGTAAACGTGAGTCTGACGTCATTTTTGTCAACACCAAAGGGGCGCGTCATCGGCAATCGCGTTTTGACCAGCGGACGTGCCCTCCGCCCCAAAATTTCCTTGGCAGAAGCAGCTTGGCCGCTTCAGCGGGCTTCCTCATCACGCCGCATGCCTTCGGGCTCCCACACCATAGCTGCCGAACTCATGCCCTTCCCTTTACCCTGTCCAAGATCAATCTGCTTCAAAGTGTCGTTCTCCTCCGGCAGCATATGGAGCCTGTTCACCTCCCTAAAGCCAGTACTGAGGTATAGCTTCTCACCCATGACAGTAGCAGTCAAGATCAGAGGCACATTGTCTTCCCTGGCTCGCTCGAACCCCCATTGCAGCATCAGCTTACCTACTCCGCGCCTCCTGAAATCTGAGTGTGTGCCGAGAAGCTCAAGCTCCCAGTATTGATGTCCTAGCCTCTGCTTGTCTTCATCGGGGAGCGCTGCATAATATGGCTCCATGACGTCCTGGTCTAACACATTGCGGAAGTGCCGCTCTGCAGCCGGATCGCAGCTTCTATTCAGAGCAAAAGCCTCTGTATACCGGCCATAACAGTCTAAAGCCAATCGCTCGAATCTGTTACCTAGCCAGCCTCCTCTGACTGGCTTCTGTTTCCCATTTACAGTCGTGGAATAACAGCAGTAGCCCATAATGACTTCCCTTCCCGTCCAGTCTGCATCGCTTTCGTCCGAAACGGCCAGGAAAAGGAACTCGCCTCTGTACCACCTGACTTTGGTGCGGTAGAGAACGTACTGAAAGTAAGAATCAGGGTATTTCTCCCTGTATGGCGCCGTGTAAGTCATCATGCCGTCGTCCCACATGGACTGCCCAGCAACGTGGGCGTAGTCGAAAAGATCCTTTTGCTGGACTGGTCGCACATGCATATTGTCTACTGTCACAATAGTGTTTGCTCAGGTCTAATGATAGTGCAGTGATTCGTTTCGCGGTTTGCTGTATCTTTATACTTCCTGCATAGTCAATGAGTCAACGTATTCCAACCTCATATTTCAGCACGGTAGTCGGTGATCTCAACGTGCGCGATACAACAATGCTCCAAAGAGCATGAACGATATGTGGGGTTGCGGTGACTCAGAGGCTCAAGCACCAATGTTTTGAGAGAACAGCCTCACATCGTTTCACATCTAGGGTACGACAATCCAGGTCTTGATTGCAGGCAAAGCTCGATTCCAGCTTTTGAGTCGTAGAAGACGATGGGAATCCTACACAAAACCCTCATCGCAACGATTCTGTGAAAGCATGGAATATGTAGCAGTGTAAACAAGACAGTTTTGTAGTCCTCAGCGGTTAGCTACCTACTGTAATTTAGTCCTCAGAACAGAGATTGGCTAAGGGCTCCCAAGGCGCCCTATGAAATACCGAGGTATCCAAACCTCGAGCTATACCCTTGCCGGCATCGACGGTCGAAACTCTAGGCTTAAAATCGCTACAATGCTCCTGAATGTGAAAGCAACTCGCATTGCTGTTCCGGGGTAAGCTGCCGGAAGTTCATGAAAGACGTGCCGGATTGTTCGTACGTGCTTGATAGCAGTCTATGATGATATTCCCGAAAATAAGGTAGCTCCCGCATCAGCGCCAATATAGCGGGTCAGGTTAACATAAACATACAGTCAAAGTGCTCGCTGATTATTGATGGAACCATTCCTGACGCACTACGCGGGACTCGAAGCACAAGGTATACGAGCTTGATCTCAATATGGGTAGACCTCTGAAATGGCAGACCAGTCTGGTAATGCAAAGGATCGTGGCTCAGAACCGACAGGCCAAGGATCAAGAGCTACTCCATTGGCTCGAGCTCCAAGACGCAGAAAGGTATACCTGGCAAAAGGCCCCAGGGCAAGACCGAACGTATCATCGATACCTGGGCGTTGTTGAGAATTTGTTTGACTGCGACGGCGAGATCTGGTGTGGCAGGGCTGACCTTCATCAAAATGTTCGTATTGAGGTGAGAACAACATTGAGCGATGAAGAGCTTCGTGAAAGAATCGTCCTAGCATGGACCTTGATGCGACATAGTCACACCTTGCTTAGTTGCAAGAGCCTCCAGAAACACGAGGTATCCAAAGGGACGGCTTCCACGCGATGGACCAACAAATGCTTTGTATACTGCTGGCCTCAGTCAACTTCAGAAGCTGTAGCTGAGACTCGGAAACACGTTGTGTTTGCCGCCGACCAGTACCCGCACTTTGATACAAAGGACTTCCATCATCACATCATGAACACTGCAAGAGCGCTCAATTCGAGAGAGTCGTTATCGAGACTTTATGTCATGCCCTTTTCGCGCACAGACAAGGGAACAGTGCTGTTGCATTTCGTTCCTATCCTGGCACATCAAATCACCGACGGTTTAACGACTTTTCGATGGAACAGTCACTTCTCGCAGATCATGAACTACACTCGCGAGGAGTTGATCACGGAACTCAACGCCATACTGCAACCCGGAGCGGACCTCCTGAGCCGCCTACCGCCAGCGCAAGAAGCGCTCTACCCCAAGCGTTCACACACCCCAGCGCGCGAGCGATGGCATTGGCTTCTGACGCGCATTCTCCGGCACGTCCGCGTACCTCCACCAGCGGCTTTCCAGAATCCTCTCAGACGACCTGAACCTTTATCCCAGGCTGAAGCGTTCGCTCCAGTCTACGACAGAGTCCTCGACTATACGCAAACACCACCTCTCAATGCCGGCCATATCTCTGCCGACCTCTATGACCGCTCTGCATCGAACATGCGTCGGCTCTGCAAAGAAGCAGGCATAAGCATCGGTAGCGGCTGCTTCACCCTGGTAGCGATGGTCATGATGGATTTCGAAGAACGGCGACACCCCAACATCCCACTCGACGACCGCCTGCCCTTCGTCGGCTCCTTTCCCGTCAATCCTCGACCATTCTTCACGGGGACGTCGACAACAGGAAAGGAGAACAGCTGTATGCTCGCATTCAGTGACGGTGTGACGCTACCTTTTTTGCCGCGGGTCCTCGACTTTCGAGGACGCTTCAGTCTATTGGGACGGCTAGCACATAAGCAGCTACGGCAATATCAAAAGCGAAAGAGAAGTGTAGAAGAAGAGGTGCATCTTGGCTCGAGGAGTCCAAGTCAACTCATCCCGGCGTTGTACTGCTCTACACTGGAACGAATGGAGGGACGGGTGGATGAGGAGAGAAAGGCTGGCGTGAATGTGCAAGGTGCGTATCCAGCTAGGGCGAGTCCGACACTCGCGACATGCGGGATCAGTTCAGTGGGGGACATAAGCGCCGTCCTTACACCGCCGAAGGTGAACCTTAACGCAGTCTTGCCGGAGGGTAGAGACGTGGCAGCTGAGCTCAAGGGTACTGCGAGTGTCGTCAGGCCAAGGGACGGTGAGTTTTTGGTGGGCTCTATGGGTGATGCGAATCATCTCGGATTTGGTGTTTCTTACGATGCCAACGCTATCGACCCTGCGAAGACGGGTGAATGGAAGCAGCTGATGGAGTCAATGCTTGACCGAAGCTTCTTCCCTGAAGCACAAGCTAAACTGTGAAACTGTGAAGCACGATTCTTTAGAATAGGTGAAGTTCAGGGTGGGTGTCTTAACTTCACCACCTCCACCAGTGATACCAAAGCAGGTAGTTTAGATCGAATAATTTCTTGTGGTGAAATGACGACGATGGCAACCAACAAGTTACGGCAACACCTCACGAAATTATGCATACTACGCATATACACTAGGAAATCTGATTTATGACAATGTTGGGTATTTATTCAAGCTCACGCTATGGTATTAATTCGTAACTCATGCCATCTTCATCACCACTCTCGCTGTTGGCAATGATCAATCGCTAGTATACATCGATGATGTTCGGCGAATGGAGGATGATCTCTACTTCATGAAGCCAGCCTTGCCATCATGGTTGGCATCAACCTTAGGGTTCAACTTATCCATCAACGATGGCTTGTGCTGTTGGCCTTCGCCTTGGTAGCCTTCACCTCGGTTGCCGTACTGGTCATCACGGCCTGTTTCATGTCGTGGCTGAGTTGTGCCGAGACGACTAGCAGTAGCACCGGTAGCGGCACCTCTGGTTCCGTGCTTCTTGCGTCGAGACATGCGGCCACCCTCACCATCGCTGGAGCTGCTAGAGCTGCTAGAGCTACCTCGTCGAGTGCGACCCTCGCGGGAACCCAGCATACCAGCACCAGCACCAGCGCCAGCCATGCCAGCACCAGCACCCATGCTAGAGTGACTGCCCATGCCAGCACCGGTCATGCCAGCGCCAGTACCCATGCCAGTGCCAGTAGTCATGCCAGAGCTTGAGTGATGACCTGGAAGGACTTGCTCAAGAGTGGTCGACAGCTTCTCGTTGTATGGTCTTGGTGCGCCTTCGTACTCCTCGTGAGTGTGGGTCTTGCTGCCAGTAAGAGCACCGCCAGCTTGCTGGAACTCCTCAAGAGTCTTCATTGGCAAAGCTGAGATACCGTGGTGCTGTGCTGAGCCGTGGTGGATTTCGTGGATAGGAACGGTAGTGTGTACAACCTCAGGCTGCACAACCTCCTTGTGGATGACTGGCTGAACTGTCTCGTGGACTATCATTTGGTTAGTGATGTATCAAGCTAGGAATAGAATGGTACTTACCATGGTGGTGGACGTGCTCTGCGGCAACGGTGGGAGCAGCAGCGGTAGAGCGAGAAGTTTGGGTCACAGTCTGAGTGTTCTTGAACTGTGCAAGCTCCTGAGCGACACGTTCCTTGGTGTGGTCGTCATCGTGTCTGAATTCGCGCTCGACCTGCGGGACGAGGTTGTGGGTGTGCCTCTCAGGCAAGACCTCCTTGGCCGCTATGGGCTGGACTGTAGTGTGGTAGTGGTCTTGGTGGACTTCTCGGTCAATAGCCTCTTGAGTCTCCTCGTGTCTGTGTGGCTTGATGACCTCTTCGGTGACAGCTGGGTTGACATACTCGTCAACATCAGTTGTGTGCCCGTGTCGGGACGTGATCTTGTTCACTGCGGCTCTAGCGGCGTCCATGGTGATTGATGTGAGTTTGGATCTGGAGAGTTAGGCAGAAGAATTGCTTAATAGGAAGTATGATGATGGAAGAGGGTTTCTCGGGAATGTTTGAGGACGAAGAGCACTTTGTACTTGGCGGGCTGCAGTGTTTGCAACACTCGAGCTGTGATATCATACCGTAAACAAGCAGGTTTGCTCTTGCCTCAAGTGAAACTCCAGCAAAGCATATTGGCCAAGTACGCCCGTGCTCCATAAAAGTCGTAGGCACCTTTCGATTCTCTGCCGTCACCACAACTACGAGGAGGAGCTACCACGTACAAGCGGATGGATTAGCCCCACGAGATCTTAGATTTCGCTAGTCATGAACATTATTTGCGTCGCTCGTCTGTGGTCGATTATATCACATCACAGGTACCGAGGCCAGCCCACTTCTCCTACACAACATGCCAATCGACTCTTGAGAGCTTGCTGGATGATTTGCATCCTCTGGACGCTCCTGAGGGTCATAGATTTGCGCATGGCTAAGAGGGGTTGATTTGCCCCTCGCCTCATATCACTGGACGGGACTAGTCTCCTCAAGCTGCGTTCCGACTGTCGTCATCTTGCTGGTTACTAGGATTTGCTTGGTTATGACACAAGTGTTTCCGTTTCTCGCCCCTTGACTGGCCAGCCCCGGGAAGCCCTGCGCTGTTTAGGATCTTCTCGTTGGCCAGGGAAGAAGGACGCTCCGAGATGACCTCAGCCACACTTACGTAGCTTACACAAGACTCAAATCGTGCTGGTTGTGCATAGTCACTACGTATGCTTGTATGTTGCTAGTGTTGTCCCTCCATCACGTTCATGAAGGTGGGGGCACGGTGACTGACGTAAGATGGAAGCGTGCTGCAGACAGCTAGCTCGTTGTAGATTAGTGTTGCAGCTGCAGAAGCTGGTCGATCCTGCATTTTCTGCATGCGTGAGGATGCTTTTCCCGCTTACTGCGACCTCGCAATCCGCTAGGCTCGGGAATCCGTGACAATCTCGCTACGCATGCACCCAGATTGCGCGGTTCGTCTCTTGAGGTACGTCTAGACGCAGGGTCCACCCAAGCGACCTCCATTTTGACTATGTAGAACGGTCTGGTTCTGGGTTCAAAGGTGCTGTGGCTGAATTCAGCTCTTGAGCCGCCCAGTTCTTGGAATTTCGAAGATTCAGGAGCAGATCATCGCTCCGGCCAATCAGCACACGTCAATCGTGACAGCTTGGTACGGATGTCCCCGGCTGCTATGACGCCCAGAATATGCTCGGTGATTTCCTTTGTGAATATGAGCAGTACAACATATTCTACCGATACTGACTGGTCACAGAACAATTTCATTTAAGGATTTATTCGAGTCAATGGCCGGCTTAATAAGCAAGCTCAAAGATAGAGCACATCGGAGATCAGGCAGTACGGGCTCGGCGACAGGCTCGAACAGGGAACCAAACTCCCCTTCTACTGCTGATGGTCATCGGAGCTCACCTCGAACGTCTGCTGATCATTCTGCCTTTCATGTTACTTCGACGGGAGGAGTAAGAAAGTCCCAAGAAACACCTCAAGATCCATACCAGACCTCCTATGCGAACCGCAATGCCAGCGATCACAACAGCAGATTCGCGTCACCAGGCAACCACGAGTCGGCGCCAGGCTACCAGGCTGTTGAAGTAGACAAAGCAAGATCCGGAATGCCGCGCATGAGTGGCAATCAACACACACGAAATTTTAGCCGCGGAGAGCAGCAAGCTATGGTCGGCGGTGGTATTCCTGGTAGAGAGTCTTCTCAGAATGCCACATTTGGTTCTCCTGGCCGATACGATGGCTCGAACGAACAAGGCCGCAGCTTTGTCCCTTCGCGTAAACCCCTGAACAATGAAACAGCTCCAGACCATCGAAGGCAATCCCGAACATCCCATGAGGCGTCTCGGCAGCAATATCCCGAGTCGGCGTCGACAATCAGAGCTGTCAATCGAGACGCATCGAACGCAGGGCTTTCCACGTCTAAAAGCGCAGGTTTGGCGCATCCAGCCTACAGAGATTCGCTCCCACGGATTGAGTCTTTCCGCCAGTCAGCGAACCGCAACAACCGTGGCACAGCTTCTCAACAGGACCCAAGGTCTGCAGAAGCTTCTGCTAAGCCTCTGCCTGAGCTTCCCTTTTCCAAGCAAAACAGCAGTGGGCACTTCATGTCAGACGCCCAGCTTGCCGAACAATATCTGTCGACGTCTCGTGATCAACAGGTGGCAGATACTGAGAAAGCAAGAGCTCTCGACTCTGGTCATATGGTCCTTCCTCGCGGGTTCAATCTGCAGAACACCGAAGAGACACATGTTTACGAGGAGCAGCGACCTGCCGTCTTCAAAGAAAACGTCGTCAGGGAGCGTACAGAAATTATGCAAGATGTGATCACTCGGGATATCCATGTTCACCACTACTACACATACCTTCAGCCTATCAGGGTTGTTGAGATCCTCCCTGCAAGACACTTCTACCTTGATCTGGAGACGGGAGTCAAGACAGAAGTACTCCCGCCGGATGATTGGGAAATGCCAGCCCACATGGCCCCAGTGTCGCCAGACACGAGCATGCTGAAAGCCACGATGCGCCACTATGTAGTGGATGAGGAACATCCTTATGGCATGTTGGAATCGAACCCGTTGGATGCAGGACACCCAGTGCTGCGACCGCAACTGATGGCATAATCAAGCGGGACTCTCGGAAATTTCAGCATGTAGATGAGTACAGAAAAGCCGAGCAATGAGCGTTTAATGACCTCCCGGGGCGTTGATTGCTGCAATTAGTCAAACCTGTAACATTAATACTGTGAATTATGTCCTTAATATATCGCTTGTAACTAAGTACCACAGACGGCCTTCAATGCGTCCTTTACAGTTGCGTCGTCCAGTCTAGAATTCACCAACAAAGGCACAGACTGTCCGTGGTAACAAACCTCGAACGCAATATCTTGCCAAAGCATGTGAGTCCCTTTGTGCGAGTCCGTGTCTGGCCAGTTCACCTTTGTGTCCTAGGTACACGAACGAAAGCGGCTGCGCCTCCGTGAGCAAAGCTACAAATGCTCTACGACTAAGACCATGCCTATGCTTCAAACTCGTCCTCAACCAGAAGAAACAATACCAAGGTTTGAGATGCATCTCCAGGTCCATATACCTAACCATCACAAGTCCCCCAGTATCGTCGTTTGTGGTGAAGAAGTTCCGCTTCCTCTCTACTGGCGTACAGTCGACCTTTGGTCTGCCGGACATACCAGCGACAGTATCGTTGTTCACCTTGTTGCTAGTAATGCCTTTCCTAACGTCGAGTTATTACGAGACATCGTCCGCAATATTACTTGGAACCAAGAACTGATACATCAAGGATCACTCCTTACCCCCGTGAGTGACGTTACGCAGGCCGACATTCGATCTGATACGCGCCGCAACTCTAGGATATCGGACGTCGATGAGGTGGATGACTTGCAGGTCGCACAGATGGTGGCCGATAAGAAGCAGAAGGAACGAGCGAGTCTAAGGAACCTTCTCTTCAAGCTTGGATAAAGACAAGAAGGCGTTCGCGATCAGTCGCTCTCAGACCTGGCACAAATCTCCACCCTCTCAACACTCAGACTACACGTCTGTGTCAACAGCCTCGAGTCCAGACACTTTCCAGTACTACGCTTGAGAACTAGGTGTGCCGCTTGCAAGCACTCTTCTGCTACCAGCCGGACAACTCACTACCAGGTAGGCTTGATGTATAGCTCCCTGGTTGTTTGGTATCAGGCACATCCAAAACAGCATTGTACGCGAGCTTGCCAGGGTCTTGTGCCCCTAGGACTGCTTGCCTCCGACTCCGTGCTCTCGACGGATTTTGTTGCGGCTACTCGGCTCCTTGTCTTGCAAGCAGTCCTCCAGCGCCAGTGCTTATCTCTACCTACGGGAGACAGGGTTTATGTTGCTGCCCAACCAAGACGAATTCTATTCTATCAACCACAATCTAAGACGAGAAGATGTCCATGGCGTGCAAGACCGTGACTAGACTTCTTGTCATCTTTCGTATGCGTTGCTTCATGCCAGTATTGCGCAAGATCGAGAGACTGGGCACCGGCAGAGGTGGCAGATCTCGATCTTATATGTCCGACAGTCCTGGATCAACGATATTCGGTATCAACATAATCAATCCTGTTCGGATGACACAACTATGTACAAGCTACCAATACGTACATTACTGTAAGATGTCTGTTGAAACTCCAGCGACACGAATCGGCTTCCGCGATGACCACGCTCTATCGATTTAGTGACGTTTTATTCATGCATGAACATTGCCAATTACGCAAGAACACCCTGCAGTGTTTGACTGTTGCAACGATTTCTAAGCCTGGCACTGAACCACTGTGAACACAGCGCTTCGACGTCTCCTATCGGTGATCTCATGTTGCAATCTCTTCGTGCTGTAAACGAGGCACACCAGTAGGCAAGTGACAGGGCTGCCCGGATTGCCCGGACATCACGCCAGTAGGCACGAATCAACGCCTAGGACTAAGCCTTGAAAGCCCTAGTGTGTCCTTACAGCCCTATCAACCCACTGGTGGACACCTCCGTGGAGGCTGATCGTTACGAACCGTAGGTACTTTTGGAGCCAGTCTCTGGAAGCCTGCAATTCGAAGTCCCGTACAAGCTCTTCGACATAACGTGGCATGGCAGGACTAGTATAAATCAAGCAAAAGGGTTTCGTCAAGAAACACGGAAGCCTGTCAAAGTCGTATCGATTCAGCTCTACAAGTTAGTATACCCTGAAGCTTCGCACCAACAGCTGCCCGTGAGCGGTCCAAAATCCTGGTGCCTGAAACTTTGTCCAAAAATGTTGCGTGCCTGCCCACTCTCCCAGCTGTAGTACGATAAACTGAGCTGAACTGGTGCTCAACGAGCATCCTCACTCTACCACTGGTCCTTGACAACCTAGCTTTACTCAGGCAACACGATTCTGAGCATCACATCAAAATGACGAAGAGCACAGTAACTCGCCGCAACCAAGATGTCTCTGACTACCTCAGACAAACATCTATCAGCAATACTCAGTCAACATCGACGACGGACACTTCTGGTAGCAAAACACCAACAGACCCCGCTATGCTCGCACAGGAGCTGGCATCGGATTCATCCTGGGCAGAGCGATACGTCCCATCCACCCCAGCAGAGTCTGTGATGACACCTGGCGCCTCTTCTGACGCCGGCAATAATGAGACGCCAGTTGGGAACATGAGCGTGGCAGGCGAAAGTGATTACATAACAGCAGACGATGCTCCTCCAACATACGAGCTAGCTACAAGCGAAGCCGGTCCACGAAGCCCGGTGACCGGCTCTCAAGCATCAGGATCTCAAGCCAGATCACCACAAGTTCCGGCATCTCTCCGACCTTCCTCGCAAGTGCAGTCCGAGCAGCTAACTTCGTTGCAAGCAGGTGCACGGCGACCATTCGTCCCTGACCGTCGATACTCTAGACACGAAACATCGAATGCGATCAGTGGCACGTTCACGTTGTGGGACAGTCTTGACCTGAGCACGACTTCCGGCAGTATTTCAATTACGCTGGACGTGAAACCTGGCCGTAACCCAGCTATTCTCAAGCTGAAAGCTCAAAGTGGAAGCATTCGAGTTGACGACCTGCAATGTCGCACTGCACAGTCAAATTCCCTTGGAGGCTCTGGTAGCTACTCGAGACAAGAACGTGGCCCAGGGCTTCTGTCCTCCTTTTTCGGATGGGGTAAGCGGCCAGCTGAGATAGAAGCACCCCCGTTGTCCGTTGGCCACGATCCTTGCAAACAAGCTGGACAGCATGTGGAACATGCTCGAGACGCGCCGAGCACAGAAGACATGGCAGAGCAATTTGAAGCCAGGGTAATCCACGCCACGATCGAGTCGTCAAGTGGTAGCGTTAACGCTCAGCTCGTGCTGACAGCGGGATCCAACACAAGAATCAACACCGACTCAGGCAGCATTAGTCTTCGTCTCGTAACATCGGGTTCAGACGGTGGAGGCGGACGGTTCTCAAAGCTTGAGATGGAAGACTCGCGCAACGCAGACCTTGCCAGCACGACAGACCTGAGCAGCAATCTGAGCACACAATCCGGGTCCGGCTCAACGACTGTCAACATCGGTTCTGGCAACACTGATACCTCGAACGGAGCCATCGTAAGTGCATGTCGTTCGTCGTACAGAGTCACCAAGTCTGGGAGTTGCAATGTTTACTACCCGAGGGACTGGATGGGACTTGTCCATGCTAGTTGTGGCGGAAGTGGGAGTGCAAGAGTCTCAGGCTCTGGATTGGAATATGACAAGAGAGGCAATTATGAAGTGTACGCCTGGCGCGGTGTGGAGGAACCAGATTTGAGCAAAGCGGTCGAGGTCCGGTGCGATGGCAGTGGCAGTATTAGCTTTTCGTGCTAGGTCTTAGAAAGGAAGCGTCTAAGCAAGAGGAGTCCGAGTCCTTGATAATCTTGAACAGTAGGCTTTGGCGACGGCGTCGACAACAGCTTAGCTTGACGACTGACTGCTCGTCCCAAACTTTGCTGTCTCCGTGCAGTGCCCCTCTCCAGTCGCACCTCGTCTGTGCCAGCACCTTAGCCAAGGTCGGCAGGACGTTCGTCCTGCCATGGACATATCCGTGGAAAGGAGACAGATGCTCCAGCCAGACGTCTGCTAATCTGTTGGTAGCACGCAATGGTATTTCTTGCCAGTCACAGAGGACATGATGGTGAATCGTGATTCACTGGGCCAGCCCATGTCATTTCTTTTCTCCTTTTGCATCTTTTCTCGCCAGAATCGAAGCAATGGCCTCTTCAATCTCCTCATCCGCTTCCTGTTCAGTCATGCCTTTACCATCGACCCCCAAGCCACCCCTGATCATCTTCCGCGCATCAGCTAGGCTGTTGAGGTCCAAGTACCACAATGCTCCTCCTGTCGCCATCATTGCGACACTGAGCACGTTGATTGTGGCAATGTTGAGCGCTTCCACGGCTTCTAGCGCACCGCTCACGTTCTTTGATTGCTCTACATTGTGTGCAGGAGCGTCACTGTAGAAGGCAGCTTTGGATGCTAACCTTCGTCTTGCGAGCGAGCGTTTGGTGGCCAGGACCGAAAGACCGCAGAAGGCAAGACCAGCCGCGAATATCAGCTTGTTGCGCCTTCTCCCTTGCTCCTGAATGGCCGCATTGTCTGGCGATGAGGGGATATTATGGGCAACAGGTGTAGCTGACTCCGCTGTTTGGGTAGATGCTGAGGGCTCCTCAAGGAGACGTTTCTCATGAGGTCGAATCGAGTCCGCCGGTGGTGGGAATTTGACGCCCGAGAACAGAGAAGAGAACCAAGACATTGGCAAGAATCTGAAAGGTTGTGAAAGACGGACGCTGGAACGCTCAACAAAGCTTTGATTATGTATACAGTCTTGAGAAAAAGAGATGCTCGGGCCTGAAATTACAGCCATGGAAAGTCCTCGAGCATTTATCAGCACGTGTTGATAGCTGAACGCGTCGCGTCGAGTCTAGCTTAGTCTCCTAAGTCATTTACCCCAGATCTAGGTAAGAAGCGATCATCATCACAACTCAGAAAGCGATAGGATACACGATTCCTGCTCGTGATCCCTACAAGGACTGGAGGTTGCAAACATTTGACCAATATCGACAATCTTGTATCTTTGTGTGTTCCCTTCCAGGGCGTCTACACCGGCTCCTGCTCTAGATCTGACTCGCCCTCGGCTGTGTATTCATCAGCCCATAACCTCGACATTCGGTGCACATTGAACCCTGAATTTCAGCTTTCTGTACAGCGATGAGCTTACCAGAAGCCCTTAATTCATGACTGCCGCCGTTACAATCACATGGCCGTCTGCTCACTGGCTAGGCGCATGTCTAACAACCATAGCAGTGGCGGGTGGCAACGCTGTTGAGGCGTAACAGCTAACAGGGACATAACAGGCGTGGTAAAGAGATCATCGATTATTGACCGTCGAAAATTAATGCTGCTTGCGAGGCGAGCTCAACACAGCTATCGGCATCGCTTCTGATGTTGCGATCACATCAACACCACTCCTCATGCAGCAATGCTAAAACATCCTCGGAGCATACAGTGGTCGGCTTTGGCCAGAAGGTCTCGACTCTACATCTTCGTCCTCAAGCTCTTGTTTGATACACTAGCCTCACAAGGCACATACGACATCCTTACTTGTCGTCACTCCATCCGTCGGCCAAAGACAGAGAATCTGGTCCTGAACATCAAGAGCTTACGTTGCAGTTTGTCTTCCCTAGCTCTGAACCCGAAATCTATCTCTATTGCACATTGAAGCTGAATCTGCTATGTGGCATGTGCAGGTGGTGCCAAACGCAACGGTCTGTTTGGGACGTCTAGATACCAACAGTGGATTTGTAACATATGTTCGGCCGTCTGTATTTTGTGATCAAATCTGCACACAGATTTACAACTTCAATAATTGAAGGACTAGCTTCAAAACCCTTCAGCTCCGCTGGCGCAATGGTAGCGCGCCAGACTTCTAAACGAAGTCACATCTGGAGGCTGTGGGTTCGAGTCCCACGCGGAGTGTGAAAATCTAATAGATAGAACTTTCAGGGAGTTCTTACTTTTTGCCCGCTTGAAAAATTGTCCATCTCGCTCTCTCACTTCAATCTTTACCTTTGAAGCTCAACGCAGCGCAAAGGAAGAGTTCTACAAGAGCTCCTAGCCTCGCATCGATGTGATTTTTGCTTGGGAACATGATGCAAATGCTGCCATCAACAAGAGCGTGGATAACGTGAGATATATATATATGTTTCAAAACAAGAAAACCAACAGGCATGAAGGGTAAACGATTAAAATTCGTCAAGTAGATCTATGATGCACGCTAAATAACCAATAGTTGAATGTGACAAATCATTCTTCTTTGCTCAGACCAGGTATCTGTCTCCTCCAAATCTTCATCGGCATAGGACCAACATGCATGTTCATGGTCTCTAACCTCGTAACCTCAAACTCAGGACTCGGCAGTGCAAACTCATATCGATGGACTAAACTGGCGATGAGCACAGTCTGTTCGAGGTAAGAAATGTTTCGTCCGATGCATCCCCTTGCACCAGCACTGAAGGCGAGGAAGTATGGTTGCAGCTTCTTGCCATCCTCGCCGAGCCATCGCTCAGGGATGTATTTCTGAGGCTCGGGGAAAATGTTGGGGTCATTGTGCACGACAAGCGCCGACATGCTGACTGAGACGCCACCCGGGATGTATTGATCCATGATCTGTAGTCCTTCTGGCGGTGTAACACGACCAAGGTTCTGTGTTGTTGGGGAGACGATTCGGAGTGATTCATCGAGGCAGGCTCGAAGATAAGGTAGATTCTTGACGCTGTCATATGGTGCGATGACCTCCTCAGGATCAAGTGCCCGGTCCACTTCTTCGCGCAGCTTGGCCAGGATGTGTGGATGTTTCAGGAGGTGGTAGGTTACATTGGCAATAGCGATGGCAGTCGTCGTGCTGCCCGCGTTGAGCATAATGTTCATCTCTGCGTCGATCTCGCCCAGTTCGAGGTTGTTTGGTCGTCCGGCTTTGTCTTCCATCAGAGCTTGGAAAAAATCGTCGTACTTTTCGCCGCGGTTGTATGCCTCAAGTCGCTTTTGTGTGCGTCTCAAATGAATGCCGTCCCAGTTCTTCGCAGCTTGAGTGCCACGTCGGTAAATGCCTCCAGTGTAACCAGAAAGCTTATCGAGGATCTTGAAATAATCGTAGGAATGCACGATCAGAGAGGTTTTCTCGTTCGTGGTGTAGAGACTGTCCCGGAAGGAAGCAGTGAAGGTAGTGCCGTCAGGGTTGACTGCGTCGCACATGTCGTTCCCACGATCGATAAAACCAAGCTTTTCTGACATACCGATGTCTGCAATAGCCTCGACAGTAAAGAAGTTCGTCCACATTCGGTAGTTGATCGTCAGGTCCTGAGGGTCTGGCATCCTCTGGTCTTTTGGTAGGGGCGCAGTGCACCGTTTGTCGAACTGGGCAACCAAGCGTTCTACCTTGTCTGCCACCTTGTACTCCCACTCTTCAAGGTTCTTAATGGCATATGCTGACGCGAGAATCTTCCGCTTTCGTGCATGGTCAGGCTTGTCAACCACATCGGCTAGGTGAAAGTGCGTGGCTGCTTGAATGAGGTAACCAGCATCTTTGCTGCACTTTGTTCCGTGACCATAGATGTATTTGATGGCTTCAGGGTCGGAGTAGGACAAGTGCATGGGCCCTATCCGAAGTACTCCTTTGCCTGTTTCTCTGTGTCGTTTGAGGACGTATTCCGATCTTTGACCGCTGTGGGCTACCACGATGAAAGGTAGGTTGGTCAAGCCCGAGAAGAGTGACATGTTGGTAAACCTCCTCAACTGCTTGGGATCACGGAAATAGTTGAACACTCGCCATGACAAGGAAGCTACCACGGTGACAACTGCCACCGCGGCCCAGACCGTCCATAGGGACAGCATAATGTCGATGGAACAGGTTTGAGAATGGAGCGGCAACACAATTGTTAATGTCCAGTGTTGTGTATCAGAAAATCGAAACTGTCCCAAGCAGCCACGATATAGAGTTGTTATACTGAGCTGGTCTTGTGAAATCTTCTCCTGTATCTTGTACGGGGACTGGCACCTCAACAATGTCCCGTGAGATGCCCCGCCACGATCGGCTTTCATGTTTCAAGTGGGGACGGATCCGACGCAGCCCCAGATTTGCAAATAGAGTTCGAGCTACTCCAATCGCCGGCGAGTCGCTCTTTGTCTAGGAAAGGAATAAATCGTGCGAAGAAACCTGCCGCTCGCTGACGAGCTGCAGTGGTTCCCCATCTGGGAGGCAACCCGCATGCACGATTTGCGCCAACTAGAGGCTAGCACAGATCCCTCACATGGCATTCTTCAATGAGTATTGTTTCTCCGACCCCTCGTTCGCTGTGAGCCTTCCTTGCACAATCTTGTATCAACCACTAGCTTGCAGAGATGTTCGCCAGCTTCTTCGACACTTCGTGCTAAGGCAGCACTACAGTCTGATGTGGGGTATCTTTCGTCCTGGAATGATAAGAAGTGAACGTGTATGGACATTGACGAAAGGTTCGCTGCATTAGGCAGCGATTAGAGACAGAGTTGCTGACCAAGAAGAGCCTCATGCTGGTATTGACCAATCAGACGGAGTTGTCGCTGATACACCAGGTAATTTCTATGCGGGGCACGTACGGTCTTTAGGTCTGGGCTATCGCCCAGCACACTCCGTGCGAGCTTGCCTCAACTGTTCGTTCGAGCAGTCTTGGCTTTCGTGAAGCTTGCAATAAGTCGATCTGTTCGCGGGCAGTCAGGGGATTGAGTTCAAAAACGTGTCCTGCTCAATTTGGTACGCATACGCCCCACAGCGGTGTTGAGTGGGAGTCCGGCTGGAACGAGTCGCTCTTGATGCTAGGCAAGAAGAAAGAATTCCACGCACGCCCGTGTCTCAACACGACCTTACACGTCCAGTGCAGAGCCCGCGCACAATTGTCACATTAGTGTTCCGGCTCAACCGGGTGCCGAGAAGTAGGCAGGGGAACGACTTGGCTATCATGGCAAGGTGCGCTCCAGAAGTGTGGATGTGATGATGGTGAGGAACACCCATTTTTACACGCACCAGCTTGTCATGCTAAGGTCGAACTTGGCGATGAATTTAAGCGAGTGCACAAGAGTATGCAGTCGGCATCTAGGCTTGCGATCCAGCAAAATGCCCCGCTGAGCACATGCCATGGTGCTTCCAAGATGGGCTGTTTGGCGACTGCTTCCTGTTCTCTCCGGCGCTATTAACACATATCCTGGGTGCCCAATATGTATCCAGATTGTCCAGTCGGGACACAAAAGCAGGATCAGCGATTCGATATGGTCGCTGAAGAGCGCACTCTGCGAAGAAAGTAACCCCATTGCCGGCGGCCTGCGAGTGGGGACAGTGTTGGACGGCATCGTTTGTTTTCGAGCTTGTGACGACTGTGCCTAGAACTCATGATCAACAGCGCCGCCCAATCTGCGTGAGGTTGGAGGACCAAGGCTTAAGAGCGCTGGTTCGAGTACTCATCATCTCGCTTGCGAGTTCCAATTGTTCATTCTCGCAGCCGTGTAGCGCCTGCAATATCAAGCTTTGAATTTTTGGTGACCTTGAGTCTATTGGCTTAGTAGAGGGTACTTAGCGATACGCGCGACGCCGTTCCCGCAGTTGATGGCTGTGGAGTATGAAAACGTGTTTGGCCACAGCCATTGAAAGTAGACAAACCATCCTTCACTTGACGGTGTTGGGAGGTGATAGGTAACACAAGAGATCCAAGTGGAACGCAACTCCGTGCATAGTTGGACGCGTCTGACGCGTCGCCGGACTCGGCAGTCGAATCGTCGTTCCGTACTAGTCGCCAACGATGTTCAACAAGCTGATGACCACCCAGAAAGAGTCTCTTCCCACTTCAACATGTGTAGCATAAACATCGGCCTGAGAGCAATTTTGTTTCTAACATCGTCTATATTGATTAGAACCATGAACCATCTAAAGTCTAGCCCCAGACGTCCTCCTGCCATCTTCTGCTCCGCTTCATCCCATCCATCCAAGACTTAGCCTCGTTATCATCTGTCTTCTGATGCTCCTGCACTGCATCAACAAGAGTCCTTCCAGCAGTTTTTGCCATTGTAGTGCTTCCGCAGAAGTAAAGGTGTCCTTCCTGCTCGCAGAGCATTTTCACAACCTTTTCCTTGACATCTTGCTCTGCGAGTCGGTCTTGAACATAACACTTCTTCTGACCCGAGACCCGCGAGAATGCAGTAACTATCTCCAGCTTGCCCTTCAGTGGTCCGTCTTGTAGTTCTTCAATCTCGGATTTGTACAGGTAATCTTGGTCGGGGTTTCGACAACCGAAGACAAGCAAAATGGGTCCTATCTCCTGATTGCTGATTTGAGCCATTTGGGCACGTTCTTGCAGGAAACCACGAAAAGGTGCAATTCCAGTGCCGGCAGCGACCAACACGACAGGGGTTTTGTGAAGGAAGGGCATTTTGAACGTTGAACGACGAACGTGTGAGTATATAGTCGGTGTCGCATCGATATCAAGTCCAGATAAATATGACGTCGTCAGTCCTGGGATAGAGACTGAAGGGTTCTGCGGCAGCTCATTTGGTGCCACTGCGACCGTGATGGCCATTTGGCGGGGGGAAGTCATTGAAGAACTCGAAATGGAGTAGTAGCGAGGCGCCATGGGTCGTAACGACTCGACCACGAAGGCGAGCGGTAGCTGAGACCAGTCGGCGCTCGGATCCTCGAGCATTGTATGTTCAAGTAGGCGGGCAAACGTGATGTGGTGCTGAGATATGAACGCTGCGTACGTGGACTTTGAGCTGAGTTTCTGCAAGAAGGACTTGGTCGAGGCTGTTGGGGCTAGCTGGCTAAGGGTCGATACAGTGTCTCGAGACACTGGTGCACAGATCTCGAGGTAATGGCGAAACAATGCTGAGATGTTCGTATGCTTAGGGATCTTGACCTCGTCTTCGTCGTTCGCCGAGGAGATGAGCACGTTGATTTGCTTCTTTTCCGATAATCGTAGGACGCTGATCAAGCGGTCAACCTCGTCAGAGGAATTAGTAGGCCAGACGGCAAGGTGGTCGCCAGTTTTGTACTTGATCTGTGCATGACCTCGAATGTCAATCTCGAGATGAAGACAATTTCTTCCAGCACTCCCAGCGCCAGTAAGCGTCCTGATGCTTTTAACGGGAAGTTTTTGAATCGCGCTGTAGTCTCGGGCTGCCTTTCGTGACAATTTGAGTGGCTGGGGCTCGCCGCTCTGCAGACTCGACTCGACAGAATTGTCAGTCTCACGGACTAAGATACTGGGCACATATTCCGCAATGTGCTCCTGTAGCCCGAGCTTGTGCTGGAACATGGCGAACAAATCGTCTCTCCAGGAGGCAAAGTCCTCTTCCGTACCACTGTTAGCATCGTCTGCTTTTCCTACTGGTAGGAGTGGCGTAGCCGACAGCTTGTCAAGACACTGCACGACATCATCGACGACCTTGTTGTAATAGACATAGTTGCTGTTACCCAATCCAAATGCTGCATAACGGACATTGGAAAGCGTATCGGATCGTTTCCGGACCCATTCCAGGAACTCGGCGGTATTGTCACTGGGATCACCTTCACCATATGTCGAAAGCAGAAATATGACGAACTTGCTCTCAGCTATTTGCGCAATAGTATCGTGGTCGTAATCAGATAGGTCAGCGACGATGACATTCAAGCCGAATCGTTGATTGCAATCTCGTGCAAGACGATGAGCAAAACCTTCGGCGGTACCGGACTGGGATCCCCAGAAAATGACAGCGTCCTTGTTTTCTTGTGACAATCGTCGCGCAATATCCTTGGCTGCATCGTCCCTGGCGACATTACCTAACTTTTCTTGAGGTCGTTCATATAGCTTGTAGAGGTATGGATCTGGCTTCGCCCAGAGTTTGCCATAAGTCAGGTAGCCAATCGCCCCTGCGAGCAACAGTATCAGGGCAACATAGTCGTCGGCACCTAGTTCGAGGATAAGTGGCCGTATCTGCGCGAAAGCAGCAATATCGATATGCTGATTGATGATTGTTTTGTCCATGATGCTGTTAGGGGAAGACTTGAGTCTCTTGTACGGCGATGCACTATATATGTGTACTCCCGTCGAACTGCTCCTGATTTATTCACAGCAAATTTTTGATGATCTTTTAATACTCATCAGTCCGGTGGACTGTAACCCTGTCGAGCTCATGCCAATGCTCGTAAGTAGTGCAACACGTTGAATCCTTTGGTTCATGCCATACACATCGCCGCTCTTGCGTACTCTGGGCGTTCGGGCCGTGGGCGAATAATGTGGGTGGTCCCAGAGGTGTGGGGCTTCATGTGCACATGGCCAAAAGTGGTAAATTTGCAACGAGCTTCTAGAAGCTTTCGCTCGGTGAAGGTTTTCGCCGGATCTGTTGCGATCTGCATGAGTAACCATGAGACATGGCCGAGACGCCGTGCAAGCCGATCACACCGGAAGGAGCTACTTGACACAAGCTACGTGCTTAGTCGCGTCGTGTCCTTCGAAGCCTATTTGGCTGGGCGCACAAGGCCAAACGCACGCATACAGTAACCCGAAGCACGAGTGACAGTTTAACGGTAGTTGGAAGTTTCACAAGCGCACGAATGCTATCGTAAACAAACTGCTGTCTTAGACTAGAAGTCGCTTGATTAATGGGCATCGGGTACGGAAGGAGGGGTCGTGTTCCGATTACCATGAGTAGCTTCTTGGATTCCCGAGAAAGAGGTAACGGAAAGGTTATATATGCCATGTCATTCTCCTGAAGGTCTCTTTGCGAACGCTTTAGCACAAGAATCAGCTATGTGGTAGTGATGTTTGACCGTCTTCTCGACAGTATGCGGAAAGAGTGGTAGCCTGACTATAGCTTCAATGCGAGTCACGGTTTTTCTCGATCATGGTCTGTGAGCAGAAGGGATTGACAGTCTTGCGATTGACAGATCGATCTCCACGTGTCTGTTTCATCGACCATGGGATCACGAAGACGAGCCACTGGATAAAACTGGCATGGCGAGCTACGAAGGGCAAAAAGACAAGCGAAAGATCAGCAACCACCTTTCTTCTAGCGTTCCATTCTACGGCACGTGATGTTCTGGGAAGAGCCATGCTCCAGCATGAATACGACCTGGAATTGGCTGGTGAAAGTATACTTGGCCAATAAGATACACTCAATTTTAATTTGCACCAAATCAAAGCTACATGTTGTGCCGTAGCAGGCGAGCTTTCGTAGCCCAGCAATACCCCAAAATATGGAGATCATGCACGCTGCCGACTTACGAGATTTTAGGACGCACGTAGTGATATCGATAGTCATGCTTTAGCTAATCGAACCTCTAATAGAACGATTCTCAAGCATAGATCAAGGAACAGGGCTATCTAACCAGTGAACGAGAAATATCAAGTGTGTTCATCTGGTGCCATTGGTACATTGGTATTGACAACAGAGCCACTAAGCTGGGACCGCTCTACCCAAGTCAGGGCCAACCAATGGAGATAGGACATGTGTGAAACAAATGAGGATCGCAATGCTCCTGCATCGCCTTCGAGCACCGCACGGAAGGAAAGGAAGCCACGAAAAGCTAGCGATCTCAAACCTTGCGAGAGGTGCAAAGCACAGCACTTGAAGTGCGTCTACATCCCGGAGACTTCGAGATGCCAACGATGCGAGCGCTCAGGTCATGATTGTGTCAGAAGCACCAAAAAGATCAGATTTCGTGATGTTCCTGTGTCGAAATTCCGGAACAATCGCAAGGACGCTCCGAATGCGACTATTAGCTCGGCAAGCAAAGTCTTGACCTTTGTAGACGAGACCAAAGCCTCATACAAGAGCCATGCAGACAATGATCGAAACGAAGTACTTCGGGCGGACAAGACGCTCAATGACCCCGCGGTCGAAAGCGGGTCAGATAAACATATACATGGGACGGCCACCCAGACAGAATCAGAATCATTTCCTGCCGCTGAGCTTCAGCACACGAGGTTCGGTGACGAAGCAGAATCTCAGGGCACTGTGAACAAGTACCAGGAATCAGACGCCATGACCGAGTACAACGAAGTCCAGCCTGGACATGACATCCTTTCAGTCCCCCAGATGGTTTCTCCTACGGTTGGCACGTTCGCCCTCAATTTTGAGCATGATCATCTCGGTCTTACGCGAGCGTTCAGTTCGGATCACCTGTCAGCAACATCTTTTGGAAGTTCTCCTCGTCGCTGGATTGGCAGAATAGCGCCTACACAGTTTCTTGACCAAATGGTTAAAGTGCCCTCTGCAGGCACAGCGAAAGAAACACAGAAGTACCTAGAGGCCGTGCTTCTACGTTATTTTCACGAAGAGTTGGCGCCGTGGTTTGACCTATGTGACCCAGACCAGCATTTCGCTTTTGTTGTGCCACAAAGAGCACGAGAACCTGGTCCTTTGCGAAGTGCGCTGTTGACCATTTCGGCAAGGAATATTTCCCGGAACAAGAGGTTCCGATCACGGACGGGCATTGTGGAATGGAAAGGTCGCCTGCTACCTGATCTGAAGGAAGAGTTCGCAATGCCATACCAGAACGACTGCATAAAAGACCTCCTTCAGCTAAGTATGGACCCGAAAAAACTGCATGATGAAACGTTGTTAGCAGCTGTGATCACTCTGCGTACGGACGAAGAAATGGGCGTTAACATGCAAGGCGAGGAGGAAGATCAGCAACTGTTTCTGAGAATTGGCAGCATGTTCGTTGATGCACAACTGCCCACATATCTTGCGCTGCCACACAGCTCGCCGGAAGTCTTCCATCCCTCGCTCGATGAGAACACTGTGCACTCGAACACAGCATCTCCGTCCGTCCAAGCAGAGACTGAGCTGGGCGCAAGTGGGTTACGTCAAGCTTGCTTTTGGACCGCCTTCAGACAAGATTTGCATGCAGCCTTCCTTAAACAGCAGCCTGTGAGGTTTCCCCTCTCGCGATGCGAGGCCTTTCGCCAGCTCACCCCCACAACAGATGCAGTCTGGGCAAATCGAATGGTGACTTTTTGTGCTGATGTACTCGAATTCTGCTATGGGTCCGACAGTGTGGATGCGAAGGTCGCACCAGCATACACTAACCAACAGAGATGGCGGGAGCTTCGGTCTTACGAAGACAGCCTTTGTGCGCTATTGCCCGCTACCTTTGAGCCAACCTATTGCAGTGAGCCAAACGTGGCTCAGGGCAGCGTATTTCCAGAGATATGGTATCTCGATTCCTGCCATGTTAGTGGTACAACCTACGTCGAGCTAGCACGCATGTTGCTGGAGGTGTTTAACCCTACAAGGCCAAAGTTAGGCCATGGTTTCCTCGCAGCAACGAATGCGTTCATATCTTCGACGAAAAAGATCCTGTTCAGGTTATGTGGCATCGCACTAAGCAACCATCAATGTCCCCCAAGCTTGATAAATGCGTGCCTCGGGATATCAATGTTCGGAGAGTACTTCGAAGACCCAATGGAGCAAGACGCCCTCCTAGGGGTCCTAGCTCTTATGAACGATCGATATGCTTATCCGACAAGCCAGATCGTAAACTCGCTTCGACGTGCATGGTACAGCAGTAACGAGGATGATTCAACAACGTCAATCGGTAACATGGATCTGGGGTGATTGGTAGGATCCACACGTGATGCGAAGCAAACGATCATGCGATACGTGTCGTCTCTTCTGGATGTCGGCAGTCCTGGCTCTATCATGTGTCTGGACAGTGACGAAGCTTTGTGTTCGCAATTTAATGTCTATATCGAGCTTAGTGATCGGCAGAATTTTGTCTGAAGTGGCGATTACTGGGCGATCGTTGAGCGATTAGTCCTTCTCCTCCGTCTAGTCCCGCGGACATCCACCACTCCAGATGCCGCACCTCCAGGAAGCTGGGGTATGTACTCCAAAGTGTAATTTTAGCCGCTCTGCATACCTGCCTAGACCATGCGAGAGTCTCTATATAGCTGTCATATCACCTCCCCATGAAACACAACTTCTTCATCGGTCAGCAACGATCTGAAGCAGCACGCCAAGCCTCACCTCCACACAGCTCCCCCACAAAGCTCATCACCTTTGGTCAAAAGTGCCAACACAATGGGTGCTGAACTCGTTGACGAGAAGCAGGCCTCCGTGCACCATGAAGACTTCAAGCAACACGATGCCCGTCGAAGCTCTATCACGGGCGCCGGCGCCGGCCGCCGAAGCAGTTTTGATTCGGCCAACCTGAACATGGTCCTACCAGACAAGACTCATGGATTTGCCGACGACACCACAGAGGACTCCATCGAAGACATCCCTATCAGCTGGTTTGTCTGGTTGGTTGCATTCACGGCTTCCGTTGCAGGCAGTCTTTTTGTAAGCAATCACGTTTGTTCGGTCCATAGAGACAACACTGACTTGCATAGGGTTATGACACTGGTATTATCTCCGCTGTCCTTGTCTACTTGAACGATGATTTGAACAACCGACCTGCCTCTTCCGGTGAAAAGGAGTTGATTACGTCTCTTTGTTCAGGAGGTGCCTTCATCGGCTCGATCATTGCAGGATTGACTGCCGACCAGTATGGGCGAAAGGTTGCCATTTATGTCGGTTGCGCTCTCTTCACCATCGGTGCCATCATTCAGGCTAGCGCCTTTTCAATCGCGCAGATGGCAATTGGCCGACTCATCGTCGGATTTGGTGTCGGGTCAGCAGCTATGGTCGTTCCTCTCTACATTGCCGAGATTGCTCCTACCAAAGTGCGAGGCAGATTGATCGGCTTGAACAACATGTCCATTACTGGTGGTCAAGTCATCAGTTACGGTATTGGTGCAGCTTTTGCCCACGTTCCTCATGGTTGGAGGTACATGGTTGGTCTTGGAGGCGTTCCATCCATCATCCTCGGTTGCATGATGCCTTTCATGCCCGAAAGCCCGAGGTAAGTTGATGATTATTGCCCAATGTTCAAGCCAGATAACTAATGCATAAAACAGACAGCTCGCATGGCATGGAAAGATCGAGGAATGCGCAAACGTCATTCGCAAGATCTACAAAGGTGCTTCTGAGGAGCAGGTCCGCAACAAGGTCGCACTGCTCGTGCATGCTTGTGAACAGTCGAAGGAGCTTAACTACTCTCAGACACGATGGTCCAAGATCAAGCAACTCCACCAAAACCCCGCCAACCTACGAGCACTTGTCTGTGCCTGCGGTCTTATGGTTATCAGCCAAATGTCGGGCTTCAACGTCTTGATGTACTACTCAGCCACCTTGTTCGATATTGTCGGCTTCTCCAACCCAGTCGCAGTCGGTCTAGTTGTTGCAGGAACCAACTTCTTCATGACCTGGGTCAACATGATGTGTGTCGACCCCATCGGCCGTAGACGGGTCCTGGTCTCTACCGTCTGGGGCATGCCTGCTGGTCTAATCGCCGTTGCCGTGGCATTCAGCTTTATCCCCATCAACACTTCGACCCTTGAGGTCACAGCTAGCGCCAGTCAGATCCACGCACCAGCCATCGCCGTACTTGTCTTCATTATCTGGTTCGTCTTCTTCTACGGAGTGTCAGTTGGCAACACCGCGTGGATGAGCACAGATTTCTTCCCAATGGAAGTCCGAGCCATGGGCACTATGTGGTTGACCTGCTGCTGCTGGGGCTCCAACATCATCGTCTCATCCACCTTCTTGAGCATGATGAAGGGTATCACTCCCGTTGGAGCCTTCGGCTTCTACGCCGCCATCTGTGGCATTGGCTGGGTCTTGATCTACTTCTTCTACCCTGAAGTCTCTGGCCTTACTCTTGAGGAGATCAAGCAAGTCTTCGAACACGGCTTTGGCGTCAAGTATGCTCGCCAGCTCCGAAAGGATCGCAAGGAGGAGATTAGAGAGCGAATCAGGAACCAGGAAGTGCGAGCTATGGGTCACTAAAAGCCTAGCCGTACGGTTGTAAACAACACGCCAAGAGGCATGTACAGCAACTTGCAGGTACTGAAAGCAAGAGCGTTGGAGGGTTTCCGTCTATAAAGAGCTGCATTGTGTACAATGAATAGAATTCTTACACATCAACCCTTCTTCTGACCCCTACCGCTGCAGTTGATTTAATGGCTGTTCTCCAGTTTCGGAAACAGACCTAAAAGCGTCAACGTCGGAAAACCTTCAACGCAGACCTTGCAAGACATGCCTGACTCATGGCAGTCTGATCTATCTAGTTTGAGGCAAGTACATCTCAGTACGTCTGTCTGACGCCAGGCTCCTCCTGTACAGCCGCGGCTCCCCCAGTCGTCGATCCTTGAGCCCCAATACTACCAGGCGCTACGGAGTGCGCACCAGAGCTTGTCGCCGTAGCTGTATTTCCAGGACCTGATGTTGTTGTCGTCGGCGCTGTGCTAGTGTTCCTAGCGCCTTCGTCGTGGCCGAGTTGCTGATTCGCCCTGTCCATATCCCCCATGCCCTTGTTCGCCAGGGCCTCATGCTGGGTCGTCTCAGCAGTTTGGGTGTTGGCAGCTTTGTCGGTCTCGGCCATAGCCGTGCCGCGGATCGCGTCGCCGGCGCCCCGGATGCCTTTTATGCCGTGTCTAATCTGGTCGCCAATGGAGCCATTGGAGGAAGACATCTTGATGAAGGCTTGACGTGGCGTGTTCTGCTGTGTTTGTGGGCTGTTGGTGGCGAGTTTCAATCTCCGAGTATGCAGGACAGAAAATCACGCAGATAGTTGTTGCGTCAGGCTGCTGTTGCGATTTGAAATACTGAACTACGGTACGAATTCACAGTCCACCGTCGCAGATGACGTGACTGAGGAAATGAAGTCCGGCATTCTGCTAGCATGACGTGCGAAGCACTGATTGGCCGGAACAATTGATATGATATCCTTTGGACAGGTTCTGCACAAGCATCAAAGACTCCAAACACAGTCACACGACACAAACAAAAACATTGCTTTCAATCTGCAGTCTTTTGCATCTCCACCTCATGGTTGTTCACAGTAGCCTCCTCCGCACTACTACTAGCTTGCGTTTCAGGAAGTGGGCCCACCTATGCCATCTTTCAACCAATATCTATTCTTTTGATCTTTCTTTGTGATGATTCCGCCAATGTCGAACGGATCCTGTCCATGATTAGCGTTCCCCTGCTGGCACTCTGTCTTGAAGCGTGCCTTACCACGACGGTTATCAAGAACGGCCTCTTATCTATCAAGCCTGGTCCTTCGATTTCAGTCTTACCGTCCACAGCCAGATAAAACTTATGGTTGGCAGGCAGGTATTTTGCAGGCGGATAGATGTTCATCAAACACGAGTTGATCAGCATTGGAACGTATTCAAAGACCCACACTGGCCATTCCTGATCATTGGCAACACTGTTCCAGGGGTAGAAGAATGCTGCGGTCCGGAAGCAGTTTCGGAGGAGGATCAGGAAATTTGAAGCGTACAGCTCGTACATTATGACCTTCATCCTGTAGTTGAAGACGCCCATTTTCCGTGCTCGATAGTGGAATTGAACATTCAGAACTGGAAACAGATCAGCAATATTCTAGCAGCAGCTCCTCTGGCAATTACACATGAACACTAGAAACATCCCCAGTAAGAGGAACAACGAAGCCTTAACAAGGTCAATTCCCGCTCTGCGCACAGCTTCTGATGCACCAGCATTAGCAGCCCTTGCCGCACCGTTACCTGCCATGATGTCTACGAATGCGTCTAACGTGATGAATGTAGACCAGACCCGACCAGGATGGATAGGTGAGAGATAGGGGAGGTAGTAGAGTGCTCTGTATCATTAGCAGGAATGCATGCACAACGACCAAAGCGTATTCAGTGATAAAACAGTATGTGCTACTATATCAGCAGGACATAACCGTTATGCCATGCAAGGGGCGGGTTTCGATACGAGAATGGATCCTTACCTGCTGAAGATGAAGTAGTTTGCGCCATTATACACGGGTGGAGCGACAAACAGTAGCACTTGTGAGGCTATAAATATGCCTAGATTGTCGGTGTCGTACGACCCATATTCGCGAAGGATGAACCCTGCCGTGAAGATGAGGGATGCCCTGCAGAGTTAAGCTCATGGGTATTTGACGAGCCTGAGCCCAATCTTTAACACCTACCAAGGGAGCAAGAATCCGATTCTGTAGGAGCGATACTTCAAATTGTTTTGCCAGATGTGGGCGAAGCCGGAAATAGCAAACAGGACAGCGAATGCTGCGGACTGTACATGAGTCAGCTTCGTCCATGAGAAGTCTACATAATTGACTTGCAGCTCCATGGACAGGCTTGTAGATGAAGTAACTGCTGACACCCTCCTGGGGCGCAACTCCAGACATAGTTGTTAGCGTACGAAGAGTTTCGCTCGGTGCACGACCTGATCTGAGAGGACAATTGTATCGGCCGCGATGTCTGCGCAAAAGCAAGAGGTTTTAGACCATCTTATACATCACCTCAGCTCAACGGTGGTGGAATGCACAATAGAGCAACGTGAGGCACTGGTTAACCGATGCCTCGAGCCGCGTATACGGATTCGCGCAATGGGCCTCGCGAGATGATGAGTCCCGCGACATGGTAGCCAAATACAGTAGCAGGCGAATAACTTCATTGGACGCAAACCGCGACTACTTGAGGCGAAATCCTAAGAGACAGCAAGGTGCCGGTCGGGAAGGTAGACAAGCGAATACGTCGCTCGAAATAGAACCCAAATCATGCTTCTCCGAGCCTGGTTTCCAGTCTCCCCAGGGCGGGTTATCCCAGGCAGGGCGTCCGACCCTACACGCGACGGCACATCAAGGCTTGCCAGCCACCCTCCGGACACACAAACTGGCCGCCCGCTAACCTAAAATGAGCGTGCAGCAGCTGCCACCTTGTTTGTCCGGGGGTGGCCAGCTAGACCAATATAGGTACGGCTGAGGGTACAGCCACTAGTGCACATCACCCGCTACTCAGTTCAGCCGAGGATGCACTTAGATCAAGGCAAGCCAAGTGTCTCTTCAGATGAGCTGGAAACGTATTCATAATGTAAGCGAACGAGTTCCCTGTAGATTGACTCTGAGGTCCAAATCCTACACTCGCTGGTTGGAAGCAACACGCATAGAATAAATGGCATTCCAGATGCTCAAGCCTTTGGTGCAGAACCAATCCTTTTAGTGGCACGTTCATTACCAACCGATTTGAGATTATGATTGATTGAAGTCCTGCTTCCTTTGTCACACCCAAGGGCAAATGTATACTTGAAGCACGAAACTCTCTTCTTACAACAGCTTGTTCTGCCAAGAGTAATTCAACAGCCAGCACGACTTGAATAGAAACCATTACCTGGCAACCTTCAAGTTACACAGCTGCGACCACGATACGCAATGGCGTCCGACGAGTCTCAGTCGCAATACTTTGCAACTAATCCCACCCCCAAAATTTTGAGTAAGCACGAGGCATTGGTGCGGGAGTTTGTCGACTATCATGTCTCGACCAATCCCAACACGAAAATTGCACTCGTCACTTCAGGAGGTACCACCGTGCCTCTAGAGACTCAGACTGTGCGATTCATCGACAACTTCTCTGCAGGTACTCGAGGCGCCACGTCAGCTGAGTACTTTCTGCGGCAAGGATATGCCGTCATCTTCCTTCACCGGCAGTACTCACTGCTGCCGTACTCAAGGCACTTCAGTCACAGCACCAATTGTTTCCTTGACTTTATGGAAGAGTCTGGTGAAGGTGACGTTGTTGTCCGTCAAGAATATCAGCAGAAGATGAAGCAAGTACTGGAAGAATATAACTACGCCAAGAAGAATCGTCTCCTGCTCCTACTGCCGTATACAACCGTGACCGAGTATCTATTCGAACTTCGCAGTTTGGCCACGCTGCTGCAGCCAGCGGGTAGCCGGGCATTGTTCTATCTGGCAGCAGCTGTATCGGACTTCTTCATCCCTCGCGACCGGATGAATGAGCACAAGATCCAGTCTTCTGAGCTAGAAAATGGCAAGAAAAGTGGCGAAGGCAAGCAACTGGTGATTAATCTCGACCCGGTTCCAAAATTTCTGACCACTTTAGTCTCTCAGTGGGCTCCTAGAGGGAGCATGATCGTCAGTTTCAAATTGGAGACTGATCCAAGTTTATTAGTGTCGAAAGCGGAACAGGCTCTTCACAAATATGGACATGATATCGTGATAGGAAACTTGCTCACAACGCGGAAGTGGGAGGTCGTCTTTGTCACCAGAGAAGGTCAGGAGCGCTGGGTACGTGTGCCCAAGGCAAAGCGGTCCAGAAGTGTATCCGGCATCGAGGAACTAGTGGGCAGGGCGGAGAAGAAGAAACCTTCCGAAGGAGAAGTCGACCTCAGCGGAGGCGAGGTTTGTGATGGCCTTGAGATTGAAAGTTTGATTATTCCGGAGCTTGCGACTCTTCACCAAGAACGAATTGATCGCGAGTCATAGCAGGCTCGTCATTCCACAAATCCTGCGTCTGCGAGGCTCAGACAAGGAGGGGTCATTTGTTTTGCTAACGTAGAGAGGTAGCCCTTTCTAGGCGCTGAAGTATTTGAGATGGATATTGGCACAAAAGACCAACAAGCACCACATCGACCATAGGGGTACATTGTTGCCGAAAATGCAGATCTCTTGGCTTTTTGCAACAAGATTGGTCTTGTCTAAGCTGGCGCAAGATGCTGTCATAAGCTCTGCGCTGCGGCAGCGAGGGCCAGTCCTAGGCGGCGGTTCGCAGATCACAAGCAAGCCTTAGCCATTCCGGGCAACCGTGGATCCGCGGGGCGGCCACATCGGGGCTGCCACCGAGGGGCTAGAGCGGAAGCATCGTCCAACGCACTACCAGGAATGGACTCGAACTGCTGATCACCGTACCACCGTCAGCGATCTGTGCTCTCCGCGTCGGAAGTCTGTGCATCGACCGGGAAAAGTGTCGCTTCCATTGGTCGAGTCGACAAAGCAGAGCTTTCAGGTTGTCCATTTGTAGAATCTGCAGTTTGCAAAGCTTCAACAACGCCAGCGTCTATGATTATTGAACTTTGTGGACTGTTTGACTGATGATCTGTGGCTTACGCAAGTCACAGTTGAAACCAGTAGGTGCGGGCAGCCAGCCCGGAAATTGCCAGAGCCGACAGCTGTTGGACGATGGCCCTGTAGTTATTTGGTAGCTCAAAGGTGCCTGAGATCGCCGCGCGAACTTGGCGAATTCCCTGATAGTTGCCTTCTCCTGGGACTCTGACGCAGCAAGGGCATTCTTAACACTCTTCTGCGAGCATAGTGTTTCTGGCAGAAACGGCAGTGAGACTTTGCATGAGTCTGGGTCTTCCTCTAGTAAGCTCGTGTTGCTTGAATACTTCTTGCAGGCGCCGCCCCGTATTGATCCTACACTAGCTACTTTGTAGGCTTGCGTCAACTAGATTTCGTATCCGATCCAGATCCGGCTTCTTGCCTATTCGATCTCCAAATTCAGCCTTCGAAGCCACTTACCGCACCCCTCCCGAGCCTTCGATCGTACTCGACAGTCGCGCCAACGAAAGACTGGCGGGTCAAGAGCCATCATTGGCTTCGCACTCTTGTCTTGGAACATACAACTCGAATGAGCTTTGTATGTCTTCACCTTGCTTTGGACTTGTACGCAGGCTTCGAGGTCCCTACGTATGTCATTGCCGATGAGACCGAGATAGAGCGGCAGCGTTACCATCGTGCTAGTCTTTGGCAAGGATCCTGGCTTGATGGCTGTCAGTTACTGCATCGCGAATCCGACATACGCTTCTCGCAAAAGGAGTCGTATAGAAATGCAAAACTCGAGTCAAAGAACATCATCCAGATGGATCGACGAAGAGGTCTACAGAAGCAAAGTCCTTGCGCTACAACCCTTCCACTCCGAGAGTGATGCCGAAGAAGACCTGCGTCGCGATGCAAGAGATCTTGGACTTGAACTGGACCAGAAACCTTCGGAGGAGAAGACTGCTGCCTCGTCCATGTCAGCTACAACCATAGCCTCAGAATACAATCCCGCTTCAATCATATCTCAATCAACTGCACCTACGTCCTGTGCTTCGAGCGACCGACGGCCGAGTACGAGTCTCTCTGGTAGGTCTGCAAGATGTGCTTCGAACTACGAGATGCCCGCCATAGTCACAGAAATGGAGCGCAAGCGCCATTCTGGCTTCAAGAGCGGATTGCGCAAGATGGCAAACTTTCGCAAAAGGAGGACGTCAGGGTCAAGTACACCTTCGATGATCAGCGTCAAGAGCCAAACGACAGGTACCACTGCGGACGGGTCGAGTCGAAGTCCTCCTAAAGGCGCAGCTTCTATTAAGTCGGGCGACAGCGGTTCTTCACACGATACGCCAACCACGCAAGAGACGTTCGCTACAGGAATGGTGATGGATCCGCAGGCTCTGTACAGAAGTATGGAGTGCCAGCAGCTACTCAGCATAAGGACGAGGCAGCTCGAAGAAAAGAGGAGATTTCTCGAATACCAGACCAGGTTGATTAAACAGCTTCTCGTAGAACGAGACATGCAGAAGTCCGCGAAGAGGGAAGCATACATAAAACAGATCGCGGAGCTGCAGACCAAGGTATGCACGTCAGGGAATCGACATCTTGAGTCGGGCTACTAACATGTGTTACCAGAACGAGAAAGCGGTCGAAGAACTCGAGGCGCGGCAGTTGGAAGATGAGTTGAAACAACAGAAAGAGCACGAAATGGCCAAAAAGGCCATTCAGACACGTCTTAAGCACATGGAGGCATATTGTCAGACAGCGTCACCGCCTCAGTCACCTTCGTACCCGGACTTCGAACACCGTCCTTCAATTGACACCCTCACTACCTTGCCCGAAAGACATGTGACCCAGCAGCATTATGAGAATCTAGCACAGGTCTATCACGATCGCGACAACATGGCTGATCTGCAGGCTTCCAAGATCAACGTCCTTCGCGGCAGGCAGAAGAAAGCTTTGCAGAACTTCGTGCTGAAGAAGGAGCGCGAGGTAGAGCAAGTAGAGAAAGAGCAAGAAAAAGAGCTGGACTCAATCGACTCGGAATACGCCAAGCAAGAGGCTGGGATCAGGCAGGAGTTTGAGGGGAAACGGGCAAGACTAGAAGCACGTTGGAGGTTGCAAGCACTTGTCGAGAAGACCCGTGTGGAAAGAAGCACGGGGTTGAAGTATGAGGCACTACCAGACGTTACAGCCGTTGAGGCATGAGTCTGTCCTGTGGCATGATCTGACGATGATTGACGACCAAGTCCTCACGGCTGAGCCGTGCAGGAAGACGCATGTTTACGCGCCATATACCCATTCAGCGATATGAGTCTGGAGCTACATAACTGGTACATATAACGGGCTACCTAATACATATAGTCACAACGATCATGCCTAGATTTAGATGGGATTTCATTTTTCATTGAGGATATTTGGAATATCATCGGTGGCATGTTGCCCGATGTCGTTGTCCTACCATCATGGCATCACGCTATCGGTTCCATACGGACTGACATCGATAGCCTAGTATGGTCCTACGCCACTTTCTATGACAGACCTCTGTTCTTGAAGTGCCCTCTTTAGGGAACTTAGATACCGGAGTGAGAGGTCTGCCATGACTCACTTTGAGCCGGAGAACGCATGGACATTCCCATTCGCGCCTGCCGAACCTGCCGAGGTGTTTCTCGGGCGCCTTCCTCCTTCGGCTCCCATCTTGCCTTCCTGTTCCACGTCTTTGGTACAACTTCAAAGTGCACCAGGCTCGCCCATCACACATGTGGCCGTCGCGAGTTTGAAAGTCGTGCCCTTACTGAACCAAAATTAACCACGAAAATGTATGACATAGCAAGTTGCGGGTCTAGGTGAACAGAACAACATTCATACAGGAATGGCAGAAGATAACAAAGGCTTCAATACCAACCGAGCTGTTTGTAACGCTGCTGATGACGCCGAGAGAGCAGATATGACGGCGTCCGGCGACTCATCACAGGTGATGCTTGCCATCTTCCTGAGAGACCATGTCAAAGTAGGTGCAACAACGTAGGCTCGGGAGCGCCTACCGAACAACTGTAGATGCTTCCGTCTTACATGAGGTTATCTCGGAGCTGAACCTTGAGACTAGAGTCATCAAACCCTTCCCACACGACCAATGGCGTCTTGTACCGAGCCTCACCCCCGTGTGTGAACTAGCTACGAGCCCACTGCTGATGTCTTTTGCACTCTAGCGTCTCATTGACATACAGCCAACCTACATCCCTCGACCCACCTTCGAATCTTACCTTGCCTCACTCAAGGAGAAGAAACGGCCCGCGCCGTCAGGACCGCTACTCAACGTCAAGATTACTCACACTGCTATCAACCATGTCGACCTGCTCTACGCTCACGGCGTCCACCAGAACAACAAGTCCGGTCTATTCGTTCCGCCGTTCACGCTGGGTCTCGAGTTCAGTGGTATTGTTGCCGCCGTGCAGAATCCGGACAATGAACCGTGTCGCTTCAGCCCGGGTGACAAAGTCTGGGGTGGGTCTATGGGCACACACGCAGAAGAGCTGATCGTGCCTGCTTCGGCTGTGCATCATCTGCCAAGTCCGTCGTGGTCGCTGCATGACATAGCAGCTATTGGCGCGGGGACATTACCGGTCTCTTATGGAGCTCTGACGACTATCGCGAGATTAAAGGCTGGAGAGACGATCCTCGTACATGCTGCTGCTGGCGGGCTGGGAGTGTATGCTGTGCAGATCGCAAGGGCGCTGGGTGCAAAGGTCATTGGCACTGTTGGATCCCAGCACAAGATGTCAGTAGTTGAAGATCTACTTCGTGACCCACAAACCGGTCACATCGCTAAAGGCGAAGGTGTGATCAACTACAGCAAAGATGGCTGGGAGAAGGACGTTGTGGCACTGTGCAATCAGGGAGGGAGGGATGGAGTTGATGTGGTATATGACACAGTTGGTCTTGTGCTGAAGTCCATCAGGTGCACAACATTCAACGGCCGCATTATCGTTGTAGGCTTCGCTGCCCGAACTGGCACTGGCGCCGATGCGGTGGACGAGCTCGAGAAAGTTCCCGTCAACAGGATATTGCTGAAGCAGATCAAACTGCTCGGCTACAGGTACGGAGAGACAAGTCGAAGACTACCAGATGAGACCATGAAGATGTGGCAAGGCCTGAATGAGATGCTATCACAAGGACCAACAGTGATTAGACCAGTGGTGTACAAGACTTATAAGGGACTCGGATATGCCAATGAAGCAATGGAAGCTCTTCAAAAGCGACACGTGTTCGGGAAAGCGGTTATAGAAGTCTGCAACGAAGAAGAGGCTCTGCAAGAAGTGATGCAGCGCTCGAAGTGTACAGGGACCGCTGTCTCCGCAAGACTATGAACAAAGTCAAACTCAATATCGATGTTTCTGGTTCGGGGCGCAGAACATTGGCGGATTGGTTATCCCAAGATATTCCGTGCAGCCACAATATCCGGTAACACCATAACTGCATGCTCAGATCCTTTCAACATCGTTCCGTGTAGCCAATGAATTGTCTGTAACTGTTGCTCGGATCTGACGCCAGATCACATGAACCTTGCCATTTACTCGAGCACAAACCAATGCCTGAGAAATGTTGCCGGCTTCAAGCTCGGCTCCCACTCGGTCACAGCGAACGAGATAGCATCTGTAACCAACAAGAGGATCATGGCTGTGGTTCGTTCAGTTAGTGGCATAGTAAACGCAGCTTCTCAGGACCTGCTCCCCCTTTTGTGATCCAGATCTCGCATGTCCCTTTTAGCAGGGCTCATCCCGCGCCAAGCGTCTCGAAGCATCCAAACCAATCGGCTAACCGACCAGTCAATGAGTGCCGTCCAGGAGAAAGCTGCGTGTTGTGGGCGATATTCATGGATCAGAACAGAATAGAATACAACGCCTCCAGGGCCCGCTTACGCTTCAACAGAGAGGTTTATCGGCAGCTGGCCTGAGGAATCTGCCGATGACTTTGCCAAGTGTATGAAAGCCGCACTGCAACCTGACGCTAAGACTCCATGTCTCGCGCGTTGACCCTGTCATGCTGAGGGGAACACTGTGTTTTGTCTGTCGGGTCGGTCGCTCGGATGAGATATCCGATGGCTTTCGGCTGAACTGGTCTTCGTCACAGTTCCTCCGTTCTGGTTTTTGGAGAACTAAAGGTGCAAGACTCCTGCTGGGAGGCATTCAAGATTCTCGTTATCTCGATACCAGGTACTTTTGGATTTTAAAGCGTTCGCTGGGCTTCCAAGACGATAAAATGAACTGTGTGTCTCCGTAGCATCGTGTACGGCCTGCATGGATGGTGCCGAGATCGTCTTCAATGGGATAGATCCCACATCGATAGATCATCTCGGGTCGCGAAGGAAAGGGACGACGCCCGACGCCTGGCTTGTGCTCAGTCCGGTGGGTGCTGGAAGGTAGAGACGTCTACTGCGGCATTTCCCGAGGGAATGGGGTCAACCTAGCGAGCTGCTATCCATGGTACAGCTTGTGACCCTGGTTTTTGTGCCCGTTGACAGGTACAGTCTTCGAACATTGCCCGGTCGAACTTCATTCCACCCGAATGTCCTGCCGGCCATCACCGACGGTTGAACAGGCAACAGCCGGCTTTGCTGGACCTAAAATTGAGGCATCCTCCGCCGTCGGACTCCCAATTCATGCATCCGTCAGCTAGCAAAACAAAGTTAGCATGGAGAAAGTACCTTGTATCCAGTGCGGAGTTACTTCAAGACAGCAGAGATCTTCTAGTGGGAGGTATCGACTTACAGCTCCGGTACAAACAGCAGCCGTCTTTACTCTCCCAGTTGCAACTAAGAAGCTACGTTAGTAGGAGCAATGTGACCCGCGGAGATTTGAGCTGAGGGATTCGCATACCAGCCGTCCTTAGATCGGTAGTTACAACACCTGGAAAACATTAGTAAATGTGTAATGACAAGGCCACTGTTGGATGAGATCATTTGTGAAGAGCGCTTAAGCAGTCGAACAGAGGCACCTTGTACGGCAACAGATCGATCTCGACGCTTTGGCTGATGTTCATAGGATATTCGAATAATGACAGGTTGTGTAAAGACGGAAACGTACCCTTCGGAGCTATCGTAGTTCAAACACCCCTGTACCTTCAGCTGTCTGGCGGGAGGATTAGCAATGCATACCGACACGAGTGTTGATGGCCAGGCTTGTTGCATTGTCGAGCTGAGCCGAGTCACTTCGTGAAGAAACTTACCCTCGCTCATCAGAGTTATAATTCAGGCAGCCTTCAGATTCGCCTTGCAGAAAGGTCAACAAGGACTAGACTTGGTGGAAGTGACCTCAAAATACCTGGTCCAAAGCTCAGACAAGCGGAATCTTCGCTATCGCCTGGGCTACGTTCGTAGACATCTTGCGTTCCATGAGATAGATGAGGCGCATCATATGGTGGCGGCGGTTCCATGTGTGGAACGACGGCGCGTGGTTGCTCCGTAATTCTATAGCCGCTTGAGTCCGGGACTCCATGAGTCTCAGGTTGCTGTTGTATGAGCCGGTCGATACCCTGTTGTGCTTGCCTCTCACGCTCCTGCCGCCTGAGCGCTGCCTTTGTCATCGTGGTGAACGAGTATTTCTGCAGAATGTACTCCGCCTTGTGAGCTTGGAGCCTCCGGCAACCCTGTGTTTCGATGTCTAGCTTTGTTTGCTATGGAGTTTGAGCTATCTGGTCCGGCGTAGAGGATGACATCTGAGAACAAGATTGCAATCGAAACCCCAAGCTCGTGTCGATGGTCAGCTTAAGAAGATATATGCTCTCTTGGGGGATTTTATACATTTCGTGGAGAATCGTTAGAGATCAGTATCAGATATGCGGATGCCTGGTACTTTTGCGCAACAGTGCTAGCGCCATAACAGCCACGCTCAAGCTTCATAGTCCTTGTCCTGAGGATTGGCTTAGCACTTTGAAGTAAAGTATCCGAACGTTCATCTGGCGGCTGGTACTCCATCCTAGCTACTTTCCGGGCAAATATGTCTCCGATGGCGACCCACTAAGCGTAGTTGCCCACGGACACTCTTTTGCCAGAAAGAGTATAGGAAGCGAGCTGAAGCTAGGGTTGGCCATGACGTAGCGCGTTCTGGTCGTGGTCTGGCAGGAAATGGAAGTAATGTTGTTGGGCGCCTGTACTCGTACTGCAAGGTTGGAGGTAAGATGCTTTTACAATTCACCGGTAGTGCTTGTGTAGAGACTTGCCGCTCCTCGGAGGAACAGTGAATGTGGATAGACGTAGCCGTAGACGACTTGCTTAGAGCACAGCTCATTGCTACAACTTGGCATATAGTAGAAATGTTGAAGGTCATCAAAAGTTCGTCTCGGCTAACAGCAGTTTGCAATTCTAACCGACTTTTGGTAAGACTTCAATAGCATCCTATGTATAGCTCCCCTTCTCTCCTACACCTCTCAGTTGGCCTTGGTTTCGATGTTGTGTACAGAAACACCCTCAGAAACGCTTCCCCTCTTCTCCTCGATCTGTTGCACGGTACCTTCCATGCCCATTTCCGCAGCAAGCGCAGCACCCTTGTGGGATGCGGCACCACCAGCAACAATAGCAGCGTCGCCATCGAAGAACTTGGCAATCTCTTCGAGCGGTGTGTTTCTGGTCTCAACGTAGAAGAACCAAACTACGACAAGCTCGACAGCTAGCCAGCAGCAGTAGAAGATATAGTACTTCCATGTGATGTTGGTCAATGCGATGGGGTTGACGTATTGGTTGAAGAACAGCGCAAGATCCACGCACAGGAACATGACTGTCATACCCTTCGCTCGAATGTTGTAAGGAAGGATTTCCACGGTGTAGCCCACCAGCAAGCCTGACCAAGCTGCGTTGTAGCAGAGGTAGTAGAGGAAGATCATGGCAATGACAGCATTGGCCGCGCCGTGGTTGCCGTCGATAGCGTAGCGTGCCGAGCAGATTGTCCAGACGATAAATGTGACCAGCATACCCGAGGTCGAGGCGAGGAACAGTTTCCTGCGGCCAACCTTGTCCACGAAGAAGCACATACTGACAGCAACGATTAAGTTGAAGATCTGTAGGCACCCGTTGATCAAGTTTTGTGTCAAAGTGTTCGTGTAGCCAATATCTGCAAGGACCTTGAAAAGGTAGTATGAGACAAGACCGTTACCCGACCTGTGATGAATCAGCATGCTGTGCGAATTAAGCTCATAGACAGACGTACCATTGAGAGAAGAAACCAGCGGAAACAAGAATGATGAGACGATGACGGTTACCCTTGGTTCGGATCAACTCCATCCAGCTGTTGGACTCAACCTCTTTCTCCAGTTTCAGGGTATCTCGGATCTCAATGAATTCACATTGTACCATCTCGTCCTGGGTGTTCCCATTCGCATGTACTCTGCCTAGAACCTGGAGCGCCTGTTCTTCCTTGCCCTTCGAGATCAGGAACCGAGGGCTTTCCGGCACGAAGAAGATGAATAGAATCTGGATGGCGCTGGGCGTGAGCTGCACAATAGTGGGAATGCGCCAGGACCAATTGTTGTCAATGCGTGCCGTTCCGTAAGTCAACCAAGCTGTACGTTGGTTAGCGAGAGCTTGGCACGAAGTACTCGAGCGAGCTTACCTGCGACGATTGAACCTGCATACCACGTCGTGTTGTAAATCGTCGTAAAGATTGCACGGTGCTGAGGATGCACAAGCTCGGTGATAAGGAGTGGAGAGGCGCCATGTGCGATGGCGACACCAAAACCGATGAAGAATCTTGCAGCGATAAACATGCTCAGGTTGGCTGCAATGCTCTGTAAGATGACTCCAAAGACCATGATGACACATCCGATGAGTATACCCATTCTTCGGCCCAGAATGTCGACTGTGTAAGGGACGAAAGGAATGGCACAGATCGAGCCGATCGGCATGATTGCATTCAGGATACCAAGAATAGTGGGCTTAGGATGGTTGAAGTAGTCTTGCCATGGAGGCAATGTTTGAAGGCCGTTCATCATGGATCCATCGTAGCCATTGGTCGCTGACGTGAGGACCACCATCATCAAGCAGAAGTAGGTTCTTCGTAGGGCAGGATCCGTGTACCAGGTGACGGCCGGAAACTGCCTGCCGGCGACTTCAAAGTAGGCGTTGCCCATGATTGCAGTGGTTTGCTGAGCGGATGATAGACGAATGAGGTATGAGGTGTCTGGCTGGACTGACAAGCTCGGCAGGGAAACCAGACACTATATATCCAAAACAGTCTCCTGCCTCCGGTCAGTTGGTCGTGGCCACCTTCAGGACATGCGGCGGCGGAGCCCAAGCGGAGCACTTCGCATGAACGATACAAGTTCTAGGCAGTGTGCCTCGCAAGCGGCGTCATTCCCGGCCAATGAGAACTCCCTGCTGAAATCAGTTCAGCGTTAGAACAAGCATTTCGATGACTTGCTCCGGCTAAGCAGGAGGCGAGCATCGTGTAGAGGCTTGACTGTGGGTAAGCATTGCCACCGGCAGTTCCACACTTATGCGCCGAAGTCCTCCTTGCGGTGAGAGGTATCTCGATTTAGCCAATATTCGTGTGAGGCAGAAGCTGCCCCATGGTGTGCCCATGGGGAAAAGAGTGTTTGCAGATGCGGATCGGAGAACAGGGTTCCCACTTCGAGCGAATCCCGGCCCGGCTGGACAACGACAGCTCGACTTCACCCCATGCTGAATTTAACCACTTGTTTCTGATTGGCAGTCAATTAGCCAGTGGTCCGGGGTCTAGTCTCTGTGGAGTTCGGCTGATCTACCATCTATCCTGTACCCCGAAGCCTCACTACAACGCTCGCGCTGCTCACCAGCACGTAGAGTTGGCATGAAATTGCAATATTGATTCTTCAAGGCCTCGTGACCTGCATATCCCCTTCCTGGAAATTAGCCTAATAGGACACTCTCGCCAGAGCTTGTCCTTTGGCACGATCAAGCTGACATCGCCAGCATTCCATAGTGCGGCAATTGTCAACCATGGTCTCTCCACAGCATCAATGTCGTTACTTCTCCAGTCATAGGACGCCCGGGAACGGCAGTCAATTTACACGGTGGGATGACGAGTTGATGTTGATCTGAACTGCCTCATTGAGAGCAAGAGTATCGCTTGGACGATATTGACATCGTTCATCCATGCCGAGACCGAAGTTTGGCAATTCTCAAGACAACAATGAGCCTCAATAACAGCTTGTCAAGGCTCGTCGAAAATGGATCTGCGTCTCGACCAAGGGTCCTGCTGTCAGAAGTAAGTCACTATATGTAGCGCGACCCTCGTTGATACAGCATGCCATGCTTTCGTCTCTAAATAACCATCTCGTCATTAGTCACTATGCCGTCGATAGCAGCAAGTATCGTGACACTGCTGGCGTCCTCGTCAGTAGTCTTAGCAGTGCCCGCACCTGTTGCCAGCGGTTCTGCTGTACCAATTTCTCAGATCTCTGACGGTCAGCCGCAAGCACCTGCTTCAACTGTTGTACCAGTTTCTCAAATCTCGGATGGCCAGGCCCAAGCTCCTACAGCACAAGCGTCGAGCTCAACTCCAGCACAACCATCAAGCCCAGTGGCTGCTCCAGCACCACCAGCTTCCACTGTTGACGCCGCGTCGCCCTATTCAACATGTGGATCAGATTGCATCTGCCCGTACTCAGCCCCATACCTCAACGACCTCGCAACGGCAAATGGAAAGCTGTACTTCGGGACAGCCACCGATCAGCCTGGGACAGGCGAAGACACCGACACCATCTACCAGAAGATCCTCAATAATACCCACATCTTCGGCCAGGTCACACCAGCCAATGGCATGAAAGGCATGAACACCGAGCCAGAGCTCGGCGTGTTCAATTACACTATGGGCGACGTCGCAGTCAACATTGCGCAAGACCACAACAAGATCCTCCGTTGCCACAATTTAATCTGGTCGAGTCAGCAGCCCGAATGGTTGACAAGTGATAACTACACCTGGACCCGTGAGACGCTCCTGCCTGTGATGGAGAACCACATCAAGACTCTCGTCACCCACTGGGCGGACGTCTGCCACGCCTGGGATGTGGTGAATGAGGCGTTCGCCAGCAACGGAACTCTATCAGCCTCGCCCTGGCTAGACGTCATTGGACCAGACTACGTTCAACTTGCATTTCAGTATGCACATGAAGCAGTCCAGGCCACGGGCCAGAACATCGAACTGTACTATAACGACTACGGCATTGAGTCGCCAAGTGACAAGGTTGACGCCGTGTACCAACTCGTGCGCGACCTGCAAGCACAAGGCATCCAAATCGCAGTGGGTCTGGAGTCGCACTTCACAGTGCTCGACCCAAACACCTATGCCAACCAGGTAGCCGTCATGTCTGGGTTGCAAGATCTGGGTGTGACTTTCGCGTTGACTGAACTCGATGTGCGCTTCCCGACCTTGCCGCCGAACGCGACGTTCAGCTACGAAGCGCAAGCATACCGCTATTGGGAAAGCGTATCCGCTTGTATGCAATTCAGCAATTGCGAGGGCATCACCGTTTGGGACTTTGAGGACAAGTACAGTTGGATTCCCCAGACTTTCGAGGGTCAAGGTGAGGCAACCTTGTACAACGATGACTACACAAGGAAGCCAGCATACTATGCTGTTGCTGAGGCTCTCCAAGGGCAGGCGTGTTCGGTGTGTGGAGATGTGAGCCAGTACCAGACGACTGATTCTGATACTTGTGCTGATCCATCTGGGAACTGTAACTAGTCAGGGAAGATTAGCCATGATCTAATCTTGTGTCGACTTTGAGTCGAGCATATGCAAGATGAAAAGAAACCTTGTACCCTGAGTCTTCTAAAAGACTAGATTTCAAATTTGGAGTGCTCACCAACAGACACGCTCATTCACTTTGACTTCCTCCTTCTCAATGCCAGCTATTGCGACCAGTGACTCTTCTCGCCTCATCTGGCTTAATGTTCTTTCCTTTTGCCTACAGCTTGAGTAGCGTGCAATTCCTGCAGACATGCTCAACAACATCATCTAACAATGTCCTGTTCTCAGGGGTACTTGTAGGATCTCGTTGCATCAATATTGGTATGCCAGAAAATGTATCTCGGGTATCCTTGTCATTCCAGGAGCTGTGTCTGCCGCGTTTTGCTAGACCTCAAACCTCTCATGCGCAAGCCGACATTCTAGGTGGCAGAATCCCCGACCAGTCCGTCCAACATGTTGTGGTTCTTGTCACGTCAGACGCTGTGTCGCCAGCTGAAGGTCTTCGCGTGCGACGTAGTATGGAGAACGCGATTTATTTCGCCGCATATCCGGCGGTGCAGGCCACGACGGTTGGGACAGTTCCACAGTCTGGTCACTTCGTCAAGCTATCTTGCGACGACAGACAAAGCATCAGGCGACCTGATCAAGTCAGCAAAGCCTTCTCTTCTAGTCTCTTCCTGGTAGCTGGACACTGACCAAGCAATGTGCGCAAGATTGCTCTTCTGTAGAGAGTTAGACGCCTGGAATGTACGCTTTCTAAGCGCGTTCATAGTCTGGCAACGCAGCCTCACCCCCAACTTTTCGGCATCTTTCAGCCACTGGCGGAGTACGGCCTATGCTCAAGCGACTGCACCATACTTGTCCTCTACGGCTCCTGCTACGTTGAGGTTGTCGGCGTCATGGGTGTGGTACGCGTGGTGCGCGTGCACGGTCTTGGAAGCTATCAACTAATCACTCAAGTTGCAGTCAAGAGGAGAATGACAGGAGAAGATGTTTTGGGAGTCGTCTCATTCGTCAAGGACGCTCATAATTTCAGCTTCGTTCATCTGGATCTCATCTCTGCTTAGATGAATACAACTTGTATCGTGGGTCTGAGCATATTGCCGAAGTTTCGCGCAGCGCCAGCTTAGATCCCTTGTCAGTGGATTGGAGAGCCAGCATGTGCCGCAGCTCTTGTCATTGGCATACTCGGCACGTCTCGTCTTGCATGCCGTCCATTCACACCAGCACCGAAGCATCATCGGTCAAGTAACCCTGAATCTACCAGCCACTTCCAGCTGCTGCGGTGTTCCCAGTGCCCCAGGTATCATCCGCAGGAGCAGAAGCAGCGCCGCCACCACTACCCCAGGTCTCTTCTTCGACCGGAGCGGAGGCATCACCACCACCTGCACCCCAAGCATCACCCACAGCTGCAGCTGCACCGTTGATTGGTTCATTTTCCTCATCACCGGAGTCATCATCAAAGTCGAGTTCAGCCGTGTCGGCCGGCTTGTACTCTTGGAGGAAGTCTGGGACGTCCCAACCGTTCTCCACGAGGATCTTCGCTAGATACGGCGCCATGTGCTCGTCCTGCTCGTTGTAGAACGACGTTGCAAGACCCTGATTACCAGCTCGACCAGTTCGACCTGATGACATGTTAGCTTGTGAAGCAAAAGAAGAAGGGAGTAGCCTACCGATGCGGTGTATGTACTCGTCGTGAGGCTGATACTCAGCTCCAGGAAGGTCGTAGTTGATGACGTGCATTACGTTTCTGATATCCAATCCTCGACCACTGACTGCAGTCGAGATCATGATTGGCGCGAGTCCCTTGCGGAAGGCTCGGCTGCGAACTGTCAGCATGGCAACGAGGTATCGAAGAGGAGTCGACTTACATGGCATCCTCTCGCTCGAGTTGTGTTCGGTCGGAGTGGATCGAGGTGGTTGGAAGACCTTGGTTGAACAAGAAGTCGTCAACGATGTCTACGCCCTTCTTGGTGCGACAGAAGATCAGGGTTCTCGCAGGTGGAGAGGCGATCAGCAGGTCATATAGAGCCTGTTTCTTCTGGTTCTTGTCGACCCAGACGATCTGCAAGAGTTTTAGTGAGGTCGGCTGCCTGACTGTGAAGACGATGGTATACCTGTTGCTTGATGTTCTTTACGGTGGAGCCAGCTCGTCCAATTCGGATACGGACATAGTCTTGAGCCAAGTACTTCTTGGCGATCCGTCGCATGTTCTTGTCAAACGTGGCGGAGAACAGGAGGTATTGGTGTTGAGAGCCAACATCGACGTCGCCGCCGCTCATGATCTTTTCAAGGTCTTCGGCCCAGTCATCATGAAGCATCTCATCGGCTTCGTCAAGGATCGTGAATCGCAATCGGTTGAAGGTCAAGAGATTTGAATCTCTCATGAAGTCGATCAGTCGACCAGGTGTTGCAATAAGGATGTCACATCCTTTCTCGAGATCGACTCGCTGCTCTCTCATCGGACCGCCACCATAAGCCACACAGGGTCGAAGCATGGAGCGGTAGCAAAGTCTTCGTGCCTCATCGAAGATCTGAATGCAGAGTTCTCGAGTAGGAGCAATCACAAGTATGAGAGGCTCGGCTCGAACACGCTCTCTCATGTGATCGTAGTCCGGTCGCAGATGATATGGTCGAGGAGCGCAGAGCTTCTTCGCCTTGCCCATGAGTTTGGACAGCGATGGTGCTAGGTAGGCTGCAGTCTTGCCGGAGCCTGAATAGACGTCAGTCAGTGGCAATACACGATGGTATGATGGAGACTCTTACCAGTCTGTGCGACCGCAATCACGTCGTGTCCCTTGAGGACGGCCGGAATAGTGTAAGCCTGCACTGGTGTCGGCACTCCATAACCGGACTTCTTGATGTTGGACAACATCACAGGGTGCAGGCCTGCATCGTCAAAACTTCGAACGGGTGCAGGTCGCTCGATGGCTTCTGCGACGACTTTGATGGAAAGAAGCCTGCTGTCTGTTAGCTGTGGATGTGAGTATGTTGGAAGGCGTACTTGTTGAAGTCGACACCTTTTCTGAGCCTCAACTCGCTGCCAAACAGTTCTGTCTCGAGCTCAGGGATCTCAGGACCAAGATCACCGTACTCTTCTTGCCACTCGTATTTACGAGCACGACTCATCCAACCTTGTATCTCGTTGCCTGTGGACAAGGGGTTGTCTGTGACTTGCTCCTGAGGAGGAATGGTGGCATTATAGTTGAAATCCTGCTGCTCAACCCACCCTTTTTCTCGGGCAAGTTGCGCTTTAGCTTCGTCCCGTGGTGGCCCTGCATGAGTGCCGGTGGAGGCTTCTGTGAGAGCAGGTTCTCTGGTGGCCATGTTGGCAGGTGTGGTCTCCCAAGAGTCACCCATTTTGTCTTCTTGGTGGTACAAAGTCAGTTTCACGGCCCAAACTCGAGAAGATGTGTGTTGGGGCAGAGTGTTACATGTAGCTGTGCTTGAGATGGTGAGATGGCTGATGGTAATCAAAGCAGATTGTGGAAGATGACTTGGGTGGATGATGGAGTTGGAAGCACAGTGGTGTTGATTGCAGAGATGAGACACTTACCTCGAACGTTACCAGTCACCTTTGATAACACTCAACACGATTAGGAAGGATGAAGAAGACCAAAAGCAGTCTTCGAAGGACACAGAGAGAGAGATCTGACAGAGGATATGATTGTGGAGAGGATTGGTGGGAGAAGGGAAGAGCAGAGGGGAGACTTTAAGTATGAGGAAGGCACGCACTCGATCAACCCCCACCGTCACTGCCTGCTAGCCACGTGCGGAAAAGTTGTTTCAATGACGATTGACGGCTAGAAGATTCCCTTCACCAGGAGTTTAACAGGCAGAACGCAGTCATGTGCCAGCGAAGAGCAAGAGAAGGTGGCTGGTATCTGGGTGAAGATCGTCCAATGTCGAGATGAAGCAATCAACGGAAGCAGTGAGCTTGAGCCTTGATACTTCCCTCTCCGCTCAGCTTAAGTCGTAGCTCAGATCCCTGGATGCAACGTTCGGTGAGGATTCAGTACGCTTCATGAACCCATTGAGCTCTGCTTGTCTGTCGGTGCATGGCACGCAGTTGTGGGAAACTCGGTGGGGAAGCTTTGTACTGTCGGTACAAGAGCTAGAAAACCCATACAATCAACGCGTTTATTTGACCTCCTGTCAACGGCAGTGAACTAGAAAGTAGAAGGGCAGCCGGTCATGGCAATCTGGAGTTGCTACGTTCTCCTACCCAATGATTCCGTTGCCCTTGTAAGGCGTCCGCTAGGACACTTTCTACGTTGCAATTTCTCTTTCATCTTCTCAACCAACTCCATTCCCCGGTGCAATGGACATGATCTGTTCCTTTTTTCCAAGCCGTCGATACCGTATTCAACCGCCTCTTACCTCACCACACCAGCACAACAAGCAGCTTGTGTCGATTTCCAGAGCTCCGCTGGCTAATCATAACACACGCCACAGGGAAGTGCGCAAACTAATTTCAAGCACATCTTCGACGAGTTCAGGGCACGTCTCGATCTACAAGAACAGGGACGACGTCAAGGTAAGGTTACGAAAGGAGCGCTACAGCAAGAGGTCAAAGCGAGTTATGGACCGAACGATAGGCCGAGAGAACAAAGCACAGACAGCCCTCGGACCCAGGCCTTAACGGCTCGACCCCTGATATAGGCTACAGCAAGGTCACTAATTCCAAGAGGAGGACAGCGAGAATGTGTTACAAGCCATGAGTGTGTTGAAGAGGAGGAAGATCGATCTCGAACTCATCCTTGGGATACTCCTTAGGCCACCCACCGAGGCTTGCAAGAACAAGCTGCTTCAAGTTGTTTCTGTGCTCGCAAGAGCTGGAAGACTTGAGCTTCGAATAGCCGCAAAGCAGACCGTTGCCTAGATTCGGTGCTGCCATACCTCTCATGTGAACAAGCATTTGAAGCTGAGCTGCTTTTTGAATCATCTTCCTACGACAGGTCACACTGCCCTTGCGCTCCTTCTCGTCGAACTGCTTGAAACCCTGCTTGACACCATTGACAAGTACTTCGACCACAGCACCACTCTGCTGGCTTTCTCGTTCCGCAACCCAGAGCGCCGAAATATTGCTTGCCTTGCTCTTTCTATCCATTCCGTGCACCCCTCTCTGCTTTTCATATTCGAATCTGCGAAAGTCAGAAGGAAGAGTACGTACCTCAAATAATTCTGCAGATAGACCCAATCCTCCTCCACCCGCTAGAGCGTCCTTCAATCTGCCGTCCGGTCCAAAAGCTCTTGCGTAGCCCTCCTCAGAATATTGATCTTTGTAGACGATAAACCTCTTCAAAAACGCTTCAGAGCTGTGTTGAACAAACAAGACCAGTGGGAAGCCTAAGAGACCAGTGAATTGCTTCAGCATCAATTTATCGGTACAGCTCTTGCTCATGCTAATCTCGGCATCAGCTCTTGCAGGTTTGCGGCGCAGGGCACCAAGATCTGAGAAGCATCCACGTCCGAGCGGTAGAGCATTCCTCTCTACAATAGAGGCATCCCCGTGTGTCGCAGCCGTTGACCACGGGCTGATATCTTTGCCGGCTGCTTCGGATGCGGCCATCAGCAGTTCCATCGAAGCATCGCCGCAGGGGGCCTCTGTTGAGAAGAGCGATATCTCTACTCCTTGTCTGAAGCGGAACGGTGGTGAGGACGTGCTTTCGTTCTCGGTGGAAGAGCTCAGCTCCAGCCACCGAGATTTGTATTGATCGTCACTGAGCAGGCGCCCAATCTCAGTAAGCAACCAGTAGTTCAGACCTCGTAATGCTAGAATCTCAGCATGACAGTCGTGGAGGACCAGGCCTTTGCATTTGGGTAAAGCTGAGACTGGAAGAGATTTTGTCCCCGTGGCAAGAGAGACCAGCTGTATCTGGCCGCTGAGCGGCTGCGACCCGTTAGGCGTTGAATCTGTCAATATTGAGGTTGGCTGATTGAGAACGATTGCTGACATTGGTGTCCATTCTCGGCTACCGTCTGCAAGTGTTCGAGGCTTACATTTCCTCGGTAGAGACGCGAAGGTGCCGAGTGCCAGATCTGCGACATGCGTCGCAAGGAGATCTTCCATCGTGTTAGGATGTATTCTGTAGTAGCCAGTGCGAAAGCTGGGAGCCGCTGAATTAAGAAGACCGTCTACACTTTCAGACTGAATGGTCGTTGTACAAAAAGCCAGTCAAAACAAAAGGAAAATTCGACATCAAAGACATTGAGCAATTTGGGACTAGATTTGGAGGCATTGAAAGCAGTCTGATATGGGGTTATAGATGACCTCGGAGATGATTACTTGCCATACGGCGTAGCATTTTACAGCGGGTGTTGTGTAGATAAGAGCGTTGCAGGTCCAAGTCACGATGAGTTGGTGAATGAATGTGGAGGATTGCACGAACAAGCTTGCCGCCTGTCTGGTTCCGGAAAGAGGCAAGTTCATCGACAATTCTGGATCAGGAAATGGTTCTCAGCCGCACAAGGCTTGTTGCTGTGTTTGTTCACTCCTCAAAACTAGCGGTAGAGCTCAGTGTCCGGTAAGATCGGTGATCAGGTGAGCTTGGGACTTTCCTGACACCGAAAGAAGAAAGTCTATTCCCTGCCGTTGGTGATCTCACAAATCGTCTATGTCCTTCGGATGATACAGTCCCGACAGCACCAGGTTGAAAACGCTAAGTACATTTCTTGTTCTCCCGCTTGCTGAAATCATGTCTACCATTCCCGATTGCTACTATATGTTTGGAGAGGAGCCTCGAGGAAATCCGTTGACAACAGCGCCTCATAAGCCAATGGAACTCCCCAACCCTGTTACAGATAAGGTGGCTTGCTAAATGCTGATGATTGACGCGCAGCGCCAGCACCTCGAGTCCAAGTTCAATCCTTCTCTTCGGCCGACGACTTCTTCCTCCAATTCCCGCCAGCAAGCTGTGGGAAGCAGTACCCAGGATGGAACACGGTCTGCACCATTGTTGCATAGGCAATCAGTGCACCCTCAAATACAACATAGCTCCATTGGTCTCTCTGGATGGGATTAGCCCAGCCTCCCGCCATTTCGGCAATTCGATAGACACATCGCATGAAGACTGCCAGGAAGGCAGTGACGACCCCAAATGCGAAAAGCTTGAACTTCCAATCCGCAAGCCTGAGTCGAGCCTGGTCTGAGAGATGATGGCCTTGTTTCGCGGCTCGATACCGTTTCCAGACATATAATCCCGCACAAATCCCGAAGACGAATAGTGTAACGACCTGCCAGGAGACACCCGCTATCATGATGTCTGTACCGAGATCTCGTCGGCGTACGTCCTCTCCTGCGGTGGCCGCCATACCGCCACCAATGGCCTGCAATACCAAGCTGATCACGTCACCGGTGATGAAGAGGTACGTGTACCACCTTGGCTTTACGGCACTATATTCTGGTCCAAAGGTCAACGCGATGTGCTTGAGCGTTAAGTAGATGGCTGCAGCGTTGAAGGCCGGCCCAAGGATAAGGCAGCAGATCTGCATCTGAAAGCCAGGAACACTGAAAGGATTGTTATACAGCATGATCCTTCCTCCATAGCCCACAGCTTCGATGATACAGCCTAGGGACAGGGCTAACATATACGTCCATGCCTTGTAGTGGATACCAAAGATGATGGTCGGAAAAAAGAAAAAGGCGAACCAGGCTGCAAGGAAGGCGTTGGCGGGAAGAGATGGGTAGTAGCCGTAGATGCTGCGCTCGACCGGACATTGTGGGAGGAAGACTTCTGTGCATTCCATCTTGAGGCGAGAACCGAATAACGCTTGCTGACAATAGGCGAGTAAGGGCAGATCAGCAGAATGTCAATGTCGTTTACTGGGTATATGCTGTCGTTCGAGATAAGTACACCAACACCGCAAAATGGCACGCAGAATTATACAGGAAAGAAAATATATTGCCTGGGACGGACGCCTTGATAAGATTGGTGAATGCACGGCCGGCCGTGTATCTGAGGCTGAAAGACTCACATTGATGCAAAGGCGTGCGTGGAGTGGCCTCGCTTGCCACTTCGTCGCGAGGACACTACAAAAGCGTGAAAACGCTTCCGCAAGCAGCGCCTTACCAGTGGGGAAAAATTGTGATAATATGAGGGAGAAACACGTACCTTATTTGATGGGGCAATAATGGAATGGATACCCGTTGTCGTCCAAGCGAGAAGAACCACGATGTGGAACTGGAGTCGGTAAGATTATCAAGCCGACGTTGAATGCCAAGCATCCGGGACCTGGGTCACCGAGAGTCACGCTTCCTACTTGCTGTGAGCCTCGTAATCGTAATTGCGTTGAACATCACCCTGCAAGATACCTCATCGTATTCGTACAGTCTTCGTTCATGCTATTCAGGTCTATCGAGACGTGAGGCTGCCAAGAAGGTGGTTACAAGCCAGCCCATCTGACGCCACGCTTCCCAAGACCAGCAACTGTTTGGCTTGTCCTTCCACTACAGCTGAATTAGTACTGCCTTGAGGTGTAGTAATAAGGATACGGTCAGCGTGAATCAAAAGAAAGTGCAGACGCAGTGGAGCGCTCAAAATAGTAGCCGTGCTTCAGAAATTCATCGATCCAGGCGACTGGTGAACGCTAAGCCTGTTTTTGTGCATTGTTGCGAAGGGAGCCGCATACTGGACAATGATTGGTTTGCGAGGCCATTCAGTAGCATCCCTCTGCCTTTCATCAGTCGTCGTAACCTTCAACAGCAACCCATATCACACCTACCATGTCTTCCAGGGCGGGCAGCTGTCTTCTGAGGCTGTGCGAACACTCGGACCAGCTGTCATTCGGATTCGGCATGATCGTAAATCGGCACCGGTGCTCCTTCATGGTGACGGTGGTCGGTGTGGGTAAACGATAACAGTGCACCACATCTGCTTGTATCCCCTCGTCAGAATAGCTGTCCAGTCTTGTGAACCTTGCAATCAAGAATGGTATACCGTGGGCCAAGCACCGGGTAAGTACACCCCTCGCAAGCATTGCCCATATCAGGAAGCAAGCAACATGTAGACTTGAACCAAGCTGATCACCTTGCAGATGTGGCACATGTCGTCGACGGCGGGTGAAGGTATGCACTGCGCTCCTGTTGAACTGCCTAATATTACTGGCTAATACCACGAGTAGTGTGACGAAGCGCGACCCATGTGCTACAACTGCGAAAGTCGTGGCCTTGAGTGTGGTGGGTATCAGGGATTCTTCGATCGAGTACACAGAAGTCAGAGCGACAGCATCCGGCGCAAAGTCCAACGGAGAATAGCCAGCGACAATGCCTCCTGTGAGGGTCAGGCTGTTTTGAGAAAAGGCCTGACTCAACTGGTTGCGCCCAAGGATGCTGCAGCAGATGAATGCGACGCGAGACTGCATCTGTCAGCCTACGATGTCAGAGTCAGAGTCGTTGCGAGCACCATTCCCGGTGCTCTCCGTGGTGACTTTGAGACTGCAGCTTCCGATGTCTTCCTTGCCATTTATTCTCGGCATGGACTCAGCCCTCGAGTACCGGGTGGCTTCATGCACCAGATGTTCCCCATGCTGAGCCGAATATCGTTGGATTCTCCGCTTCACAAAGCTGTGACGGCTGTTGCCACCACATTTGCTGTGTTGCTCAGTAAGAACCCACATCATCCCCTGGTTCCCCACAAGAATTATGCCCAAGCAGTACGTGGCCTTCGTAACGCGATTCTCGACGATCACCGAAGTCGAGATGACGATCTCCTGATGACCGCCCTCATGTTAGACTTTTGCGACTCCATCAACATTCACTTTCGAGTTGACCAGGATGGCAAAAGACGCTGCCACTTGGAGGGTGCTTTGGCTTTGATGCAACACAGGGGTTCTGCTAACTTCAGAAACGAAGCTAGTAAAGCCATGATGGTCTCGCTACAGACAGGCATACTGCAAAAGGCATTGCACGCGAAGAGTGTCGTACCAGCAGGGTGCCAACTCTGGTTCGCGAACCCTCAGATGCCACACACGCTACAGACGGACCTCAACGAGCTCACGGCACGGCTCACGAACCTTTTGGCATGGTCACGAATGTGTAGAAGTCGGCACGAGTGGGACGATAATACTGGGGCGGCATCAGGCATCTTGGAAGGGCTGGCCGACATGGACAAAGAGTTCAGCACTTGGTACGATGAGCTGCCGGGTGATTGTCTGCCACTGTTTCTAATGGGAGATGATGTACCTGATTCACTCCGTAATGCGGGAGTGTACAGAGGTGTATGCAGTGTGTACAGAGACCTGCAGGTCGCTAACCTGCTGAATGTGTGGCGGTACAGACGCCTCATGTTGCTTCACGAACTCAGAGAGTGTAGAGCCCGTCTCTGGCCGAAAACGTGTGGATCAGGAATAGATGCAACAAAAGCCACAGATGACACCGTCCAATGGCTGGCAGATGGCATATGTGAAAGCGTGCCTTTCTTTCTTGGCGACTATACGGATGTTGTGTCCCCAGTCCTGAACTCCGGTCTCACGTTTCCGACTGTGACAAACGAGGACTGGACGGTACCAGTCTCGATCGACGATCATGCTAGACATGCCACAGGAGCTGGCGGGTGGTTGATCTTGACATCGCTCACGAACTTGTGTCGTTTCTCGAAGCTTCATGATGAGAGTCAGCCAAAAGCGCTCCGCGAAGGTCAATTGCACTGGATACGAGATCAGCTGAGGAGAATTCAGTACGTGGAGATCCAAACACCGCCGGCTATGAAACACGCTGACCCCAAGTAGCAAGCAGAGCAGTCATATTTGTGGCTGTCAAGAGGACATCGCGTCTAATGGCCGTACAGGCGGTTCGTGTGCTCTGTCGCGTTAACCATCATTTCACTGAAGCCGACCTAGTTCACGCTAATCACCGACACCTACCCTACCTTCGGCCCACAGCAGCATGCAAACTCGATGCAGACGTCAAATCGTTATTGAAGTAAGGAGCGAGGGCTACTACTACTACCACCGTGACTACTAGGCGACTAGCATACCCCACATTAGCGTGTTTTCGGGTGGACTCTGAGTCGGGCACTCGTGGAGCTTAAGTTGAGGCAGCACAGGGTCCAACGCGCATTTCCCCACGCACCTGCCATTTCGGACTTGGGTGAAGGGCAGTACTCTGTTTCTGGGACGCGACTCTTTACTTTCATGGTAGCATACAACTTACCAGTTCACTCCTCCCTGACGTCCGATACCCAAACCACCATCAGGCGTAAGTCTTCGTGCTTCTTTGGTGCTGTCGCGTCTGTTTGAGTGCTGTCCACTCGCGGAGCACTTACTCACGTATTGGGACACAGCCAGTTGCCTTGTACATTATACTGACGGAGGCACTCAGACTTCCACCCCAGCTCACACGACGTTCCACAACTGTCAAGGAGAATACTTGAGAATGATATCGCCTGCGCGTCGCGTTCTCGGAGACAAAGACAGAAACGCCCATCTCAACATTCGCTCGCCAAAAGGCACACTGCCGAAAATCATGTCTCCTCCGTTCAATGCCGTCACAACGAACAAGACGTCTGGCATGGCACAGCTGTTTTCGAGTCCTAGAGCTGGGAGCAAACGGAAAATTGCAGAGGTCGAGGATGCCGAACGAGTCGAGCCCGACCAACACGAAGATTCACAAAGGACGCAACTGTTGAGCGATAGCGAATGTGGAGATGGTCGTGTCGAGCATCCGACCTCGAATGCCCAGACATCATACGAGACTGCCGAGACCTCCTTCAACGCTAGCCAAAACGCGCTCGAACCACAATTTGAACTTCAACAGGAAGAGATGAGCCAACGAACACTAGACAAGCTGAACGATGTGCCTATGCCACAGAACACATCGCAACTGCCGCCATCACGGTTGGGCCTGCTCAGAGAAACCTCCGCTGGTAGTGTAGGCTTGTCAAGCTTCATCAACTTCGAAGGTGCAGCTTCTACTCAGGGAAGTGATGCCATGCAAATGCTAGAGCCAGTGGAGAAGGAACAGAAGAAGGAGCCAGGGATCCAGAACGAAAAGAAGGTGGAATCCCCTGGGGCTGTAGCGAGGAAAAGAATGCTCGACGAGAAGGCGGCAGAGCTCCGAACCCGCCTACAGCTTGCTTTGTATAAAGTCGAGACCAGGCAGACAAGTCAACCTTTCTCTCGGCTGAAAACCCCAAAGCGGCAGCGTGAAAGATCGATCTCGCCTCCCACCGCATGGATGCCTATACTCAGTACTCCTCAGCTTTCATCCTCGACGATCAGACAGCCATCTTCCGCTCGAACTATTGCTCCTACCTACCAAGACGACCGCTCCAACGACTCGGCCGAAGCACATATAGCAGCAATGCGGGTTCAAGCTGCCAATCAGCCGAAACCAACAGTACGCAACCTCAACTCCCTACCTGTACCTCAGCTTGACCCAAGTCTGATGGGTCAGGGCGCGAGCTTCGAGTCAAACAGGACGCAGCAGATTCAAGAAGACGACAGCCAGGGCACTCAGCACTTTCCCAGCTCGCCCCCTCTGTCGAGACAGCCGTCAACGTCCATCGAGGAACAACTGCTGTCGGGCATCCAACAAGCCGCGGAGAAAGAAAAGGATGGCGGGGTCCAACAGCTCAGTAGTCCACCAATTAGTGAAAGAGGAGTTGTGGAAGCTGGGCTGAGGAAGACTGTTAGTCAGGGCGAGGCAGCATCGGGCCTGGTCCAGTTGATGACAGGTGCAACGGGCATTTGAGGTCAGAAGGTAATGCGTATAATTAGCGCAGGGTGCAGAGCCGACCGCCCGAAGAAGTACCAATGCACAGAGTAGACTCGAGGTTAGCTGAGCTAATAGATAGTTCAGCAACGTCAGTCCCAGTTATTGCTCTACATGTTCCAGTCATAACCTATCAAATCCTAACGTGGATACAACATGCTAACTGTACAGCAGCCGTGCCATCACACGTATCTCTTTGCTCGGGCCAGACCGATACACTACTGAGCCGGCCACTTCCCAGCCAAGGGACCACCAGGCGACACCACGCTGCATCACAGCTCACTCGGAGCAGGTACAGCAGCAAGTTTTTTTTAATCGGAATGGTCAGAAGACAGACAGTATCATAAGGTACCGATGCTCCAGGTAGTAGTGTGGAGAGCACATGCCGGACAGGCGTCTGTGGCTGCGGTATCCAAAACATCATCATTACGTCGCCTATCTACAACTCTCGCATCGTTGGAAGCACCGTGTGACTGACCACCACATGTGCCTTGTATGTTCTCCCGGATATTATGTGCGTTATCAATCGCCAACTGTCGGCTGCTCTGGGGTATATAGTAAAGGGTCACAAGATCATAACTCCGCCGCTAATGCTTGAAACAAGATTCTTGCTCGATCAGGTATCCCTGAATATGTCTGTGACTGGTGCTGCGTGCTGTTGTCGTAGGTGAACATGCCGCGGCACAGATTGGGTGTATAAGAGAGCTTAGTCGTCGATATCCTATACCCAACCTAAGCCCTCGAGCATTATCCTTGCTTCGTTTGTTGGCATGCCAGCAACACCGAGTGCTCTTACCTGGCTGCCTTTCCTCAGCCTTTGTAAACCGACTGCGACCTTCCAGCCCTCGGTCTGGCTGAGGATGAAGACGTACTTTTTGCCTTCTTGGTCGCGTATGCTGGCGCGGAGGATGAGGTGGCCCTGCAGCTCGACTGACTGTGCTTGGGTTAGTATGATTGATGGTGAGACAGACGACGGAACAAGACTTACTTCTGCTAACTTCATGGTCCAAGCCTTGATGTCCCACTCTCTTTGTGGTACGCCTCGCACATCGTCGTCAATGAAGAGACCCTCAGTCGTGATGCGAAGGATCAAGCCGTCTGTCACGTTACCTTGGCCAGAGATGAGCTGAGAGATGGGCGTCCGCATGAAAGCATTATTGAAAGAGTAGACACCCTTGATGATGATCTTGTCTGGGTCTTTCGTTGAGTACGGACCGCGAGTTGAGCCGGGAGGCGTAGTTTTGGCGGTAGTGGCCGAAGGAGCGTAAGAGTCGTCTGAGTAGACAGACCCGGCAGAGCTCTTTTGGTTTGTCTTCGGGCGGTCGTAAGGTCTGAATGAATACGCATCATCATCTCGCTCCGTTTTGGCAGAAGGCATGGGCGGCCGTTTGTTGGACGACAAGTTGCTTGCCGATGCGGAACGAGCTGCTTCCGCCGTGCGAGAATCCTTCTTCTCGCGCTCTTCCCGTTCTCTTCGTTCTTGGTCTTCCTTTCTAGTCCTTTCTAGGGCTTCTTTGGCCTCCCTGGCTTCTTTGGCGGCTTTCAACAAGGCCTCGCGAGCCTCCCGCTCTCTCCTCTCTTTTTCGCGCTGCACCTTCTTGTCTGCTTCATCTTTGGCCTGTTTTGCCTTGAGCTCCGACTCTGCTTTCTTCGCGGCCTCTTCTTCCTTGGCCTTTTTCTCCTTAAATTCTCGTTCGAGTCGTTCGAGGGTCTCCTTCTCTCTTTGTCGCTGCCGCTCCTTTTCGAGCTCATCGCGCCTTCTTTGTATCTCGGCGGCGCGCTTCCTTTCTTCTTCACGCTTCCTAGTCTCTTCTCTCGCCCTCTCCCATGCCGACCTCCCATCACTACTCGGCGTTGACCGCTGCCACGACGATTTGGGTTTTGGCGGCGGAGACTGAGGTCTCGGCGGCGGTTCCGCTTCCGGCTCCGGCTCTGGTGCTGGTGGCGGAGTCGGTTCTCGGGGAGGAGGGGGAGGAGGTGGTGCATATTCCTGTCTGGATTCTGGTTGTGGCCGTGGCGGCGGATCTGCGTGTGTCCGTGAGGAACCCGAGGTAGCACCAGACGAGTTTGTAGAAGCGCCTGGACCTGCTCCTGTTCCTGTTCCCGTGCCTTCACCTTGTGTCTTGCCTAGCGCCCAGCTGACCACACCGACCCCCAGCACTAGCATGAGCACCCCAGAGCCTCCACCATTGACTGTGCTGAAGAACCATTCCTTCGCGACTGGCAGGGCCACGGAATACAGAAAGAAAGCCGTGGCTGTGCAAGCACATCCTGCCAAAAAGCTATTCCGCTGGGTTTGTAGAGACGGCAGGTAGAGAAAGCCCGAACCTGCGGAGGAGGGAGGTATTACAAAGATGTCGTATTTGCCGTCTGGCAAGCCGCCAGACCTTGCCGTGCGAGGATTTTCTCCATGTGGAGGAGGAGGGGGAGGAGGTCCCTCCATCCGTCAATGGGCCTAGCTCGTGCTCTTATCGTCTTCTGGAGGTTTCAATGTATATTGTCCGTGATTGTCGTAGAGGTCTCCTCTTCATGCTTACTGCAGCTGGGAGCGTGCAGCTTGACGAATTGCGACAGTTTGAAATTCAGACGTTGTGAACGGCACCGTCGCAAGTCGGGGCTGGATTCGAGGTGAACAGTGCAAGCGGCTGATAGGTGGGACTCGGGCAGTTCGTGGTAGGATGAGTGTCATGAGACAGCGGTCTTCGAGAGGTCGTCGGGAGGTCGTTCGATTCAGAATGGCAAGCGTCCGTGGGTGGAAGTAGACGAGGGATCCTTGATCACAGATTTTACAACTGCTAGATTGTTTTCAGCACCCATCGGGTTGGCAGCTTGGCTTATACCTACCTAGGTAGACACCTCGTGCTTATGCATGCTCGAGGGCGGCAGTGGGAGCCGGTTACAACCCTAAACTTTTAGCTTGCACGGCAGGGTGGGACCTCTTCGCTCTCTGGGACCTCACCGCCAAAATGAAGGAAGCAATAGTACATCCAAATCGGAGAATACACTCTTGACAACAACAATCCGGGCGGAAACGATCAAGCTCGTAGCTGGTATTGCTTCTTGAAACGCTGAGAGGAGCACATCGCAACATCCAGTTATTCCTGCCTGCCATCCATCTTCCCACCAATAATGCTTGTCCAAAGCACGACGTTGTATGTGACTGGTTAGCCAATCTTCAAAACAGAGCGCCTCTGGTCCAATCAGACCTGGCTGCCGAGAAGCTTTTGTTGTGAGGCCACAGAGTCCATCCACGTAGCGGATCAACATTGGTTACTCTCAGCCTACACATAATGCTCAGTAGCAACGGCCACGCCGGTCTGCGCTTATTCCATGCTCGTGCAGAGCTGCTACAACGCATCATGCACACAGTTCAGCTGTTGCACCACGTCGCTAGCTAACCATGCTGGCGGTGTAGATGAGTGGATGCATAGGCATGATTCCACGAAGTTTCTGAGTTTAACGCTTGCACGAGCCAAACAGCCGAAGGTTTCTGTCACCATGACAACGCTCCCACCACCGCCGTTCGGGCACTCAACCGGTGGGTAGAGGAACGGCGCGCTGCATGATGAAGTCAACGCCATCCATATCACATGGATACAACCAGTGTCATGGAATTGTCCTGGAGCATACTGAAATTAGACCAAGCGTACTTTGCTCGCCACGATGCGATACTGCAGCCCGCTTTTCTATTGTTCGAGTTCGCATTCCCCGGAGTAACACCGTGTCACGTTCCCACCATCACTAAAGCGATATTGACGCGACTCTTGAGGTTATTGGAATAGACACGTCTTCAACGCGGGATCCCCCAATAATGCCGTACTAGAAACAAGGCTTGGCTATTCATACAACAGAAACCTTTGAAACCTCAATCGAGGCTCAATGGGAACCTTTCCCGAATCCTAGGTCCGTAGTAATAGAATACCAGAGGGGCTGGCCCAATGGCGACCGCGAGGAAGCCAAACGTAGAGATACCCCAACCATATCCTAGCTTTTCGAACATCGGCGGTGCAACAAGAGGCACCACCCCTCCAACCAGACTCCGGAATACCGACCCGCCTGCAATGGCGGAAGCAGCATACTTCGAGAAAGAGTCGATGTAGTAATTCTGCACGGTGTTGAATATAACAACTTGACCAAGTCCGTAGAAAAACGTCGCTGCCATGCATATCGCCCAGTGCAAGCGATATTCCACAGTCCAGGCAAACCAGAACAGACTCATAGGAAGAAGCACACTTCCGATGTTGGCCAACGGTAACCTGTACTCTGGCATTGCCTTCCCGTTGTTCTTCTCCGTCAGTCTGTTGTAGACAGTATCAATCCTCGGTACTATGAACCAGACTGACAGCAGAAAGCCAATCCCGGGACACAGATACAACAGCCCGACCTGTTCAGAATCGAAGCAGTAAGGTATTTCGGCGAAGATGCTTTGCAAATTCGTGAATATGCTGTATGTTGTTCCGAAGATTAGTGCTTGGTAAGCAGACATGGTCAACACGATGGGCTGAATGAAGATGACGATTGGCCTCTTCATGCTTTGCCTGAGTTTGGCAGATACTGGGCGGTCATCCTGGCCTTCGAACTTGTACTTCGCCTCTGGGTTGTCTTGTTGCAGCCGCTCTCTTTTCCAGCCAAGAATGACCGGAGCGTACGTCTCTCTTAGAAACAAGTAGCCTATCGTGGTGTTGAAGGCGCAGACGATTGCTAAGATCCAGTACACCCACCTCCAGTTGAGTCGGTTGACGATGATCCCTCCAAACAGAGGTCCTAAAAGAGATTAGTCTGGGACAGTCGAGTACCTCGCTGATTCTACTCACCGATGGTCGGTCCCAACAGAGGTCCAAGCAGATACCATCCAAAGATTCCTGCTCGTTCATGAGGCTCGTACATATCGTTAAGCGTTCCACCTCCGTTCGCAATTCCCACCGATCCGAAGAAGCCGGAAATTGTCCGCACTGCGATGAGTGTAGCGGCATTTGGAGCAAGGGCAGTAGGAATCTGCAGAAGGGTAAAAACCGTGAATGAGATAATGTAGATCTTTCGTCGGCCAAAAGTCTCGGAGAACGGTGCTAGCACCAGAGGGCCGATTCCTAAGGCAATAACAAAACCGGTCGTCGTTGCGATAATGGCTTCCTCCGAGGCATGTAGGTCTTCGGCAATTTGAGAGATGCCAGGCGTGAACATGGAGCTGGCAAGAGGACTGATGATAGCCATGAACGCTATGATAAACACATTCATGAGCTTCTTCTTCCCGCTCCATTGTTTCGGGTCGTCCTCATCGCCATCAGTGAAGGTGATCTCTTCTGGCTCTTCTTCGTCGAGATAGCTGTTTCGTTCGCCTTCAGAAGTCAGAAGAGGTCGTCGCTCTTCATCGGAAACCTGATGTGGAGGCATCTTGGCGTTCGCTTCCGGTGAGTTGGTAGTTCACGAAAGATGGGGGGTGACATGCATGAGAAAGAAAGGATAATACGTCCATCTTATTGATGGTCCAGACAGAGTTCACGCGAGATGTTTCAAGCACTACGTCGATGCGTAATCCGTCATCGACACATCGATTACTCGATCAATGGTGAAGCAGCGCCAGGCACGATCGAGCGGCATCGTTGGTTGGTTGATGCTTGAATTTGGAGGACAGATCGACCCTAACTCGGCACCGATCTGGATCGCTAGTACTGCAAGTGAGATACTAGCGTCCAGAGCCCGCTTCATAACGGCACTCATCCGAGCATGTGAATTGCATCTTCTGTCTCGCCGTAGAAGATAGCCTCCGCAGACTGTTGGTACTTTGGTTTGTTTGTGTAGCAGGAAGCATTGGAGATGAATTGGCAGTTCGCATTACACAATTGGCAGAGTTCTGGGACATGTTTGCCTCAAGAGACGCGAGCAGCACGAGATCGCTTCAAAGTGTAATTGCGAGAACGGCGATGCGTATCTGCAGCATTGAATCTACAAATGAGAACCTGGAAGATGCAATGCGAGATAACATGCTCCTTCTAATGGGAATCAATGTCCACCGAAGTGCTGAGTAGAAGGAGCGCTCGCTTCTCGTTGCACTGCAGAGTAGCATTGTGCTAGGCTGCTCAAGGCTGTTTCAGGCATATTGCAGAACTGTCGGATAACGCAGCGAGGCTGCTACACAACGCTGGCTGAGTGCGCAATCCCATTTCTTCTTCTCGGGTGCCTGCCTAGACCATCATGTACTGTATGCGGGTCCTGAGGTCAGGCAGCCGAACGACGCCGAGGAACTGAAGAATGATGGAACAATGATAGCTGTCGAAGGTGATGCTTTCACGCGCGCTGTGTTGCACTGGCACATTGAGCATTTCAATTGCGCGCATGAATTAGCCCATGCTGCTGGGTAAACTTGAGTAAGAACGGCATTAGGGCAATCAAGGGCCGACCTCCTGTTTGCCAGGCACGTATCTATCATGGTCCCTTTTCTGAAGGTCGCTAGAGCGTTTTGCGATCGTAGAGTAACATCGAGGAGCCACTGATTCGAATGATTCTAGTCTATGTTCGGTGCTTGACCAATTCCTGTGAGCTTAACGGCTTTTTGTACACCTCTCTCATCGATGAACCCATATCACAGCTCGAAGCCAGTGCTAGCAGCGCCTTGCTTCACTACATTCCTTGTGCGTCACCCTTTTGTTGTGGCTTCGCTGACTCTTTGGCATATGGGTTTCTTGGGTCGTTTCGGTACTCGTCGGCTGCGCTTGTTAGTCCCGAAGCTGAGCTCCTTCCTTGCGAAGCACATACTGTTCAACATAGCACTGGCACCAGCGTTAACTCCGTAGAGAACGATCGCACCTGCGACGAAGAAGGGAAGCATTGGCTCCGCTGTTGCGCCATTATTAGCTTGTTGCCGTCGACCGATCTGGGCTAAACATACACATCTTGCCGGGGAATTTCTTTGGTAGGAAGCCAGGCATATTGACGTTGTGGAGAGTGCTGGCTGGCGAATATGTACGTTGTTTTCTAGGTGGTCCCTCGGTGAGGTGAAGCTGCGGTCGAGCTATGGGAAATCTGGTTTGGCAGGGCTCACGTGATAAGCTACCTGGTTCAAGCCTGGCAGCCTGACCGCGAGCTGAACAAATGCATCAAACCTGCGACTGTAAACAGAGCCGAGCCCGTTCAGTACACTGTTTGTTGGTCGCCTATTGTATGTTCTGCAATATCGCGCGAGGCGCTATTGAAGTTTTTCGCGAGGCTGTAGGGTGCCTCGTCTACTGATGGTCAAAGCGGTGTGTAGCAGCCAACTTCAAGAGCATGGCTACTCTCGGTCCCGCCGTGTCTAGTTTGCGAGCTTCTTTAGCTCTTCTCGATTCCAGCATCTCCATCCTGGACGAAGGCGTGTCTGACTTCCCTCGGTTGCGTAAAGTCCTTCAGACACAGCAACATTTCGAGCTTGTGCCAGAGACCACTCTGAAAGCAGCTCAACAATCGCTAGCTGACGAGATATCTCCTGCGATCGAACAGCTACTCTCGACAGCTGAATCTCACCTGAACCAGCTTGCGAGAAAAGAGCAGAGTCTCAAAGCACGGCATGAGCTACTCGAGGGGAGACTAAGCTCGCAGAAGAGCTCAGAGCTGGCTCAGTCAGGCAGATACAGAGGTTCTGCGACTGCAGGTCGAGCGGCTGGTCTGCCGGATGCGAAAGCGCTACAAATGAAGAGGCTCCAGCAAAGGAAAGATCAATTGCAATTCGCCATCGAAAGGCTAGAGTTGCAAGGCAAGCAGAAAGAGAGAGACCTGAGAAAGAGCATGGCATTCGTCAGAGCTGAAGACTGATGCATTCTACCACTGCTAGACCCAAACTCCCTCTACGCGCATCTGTGGTGTCTGTCTGCGCCAGAAGATTCTCCACATCTGATACTGTCCGCGCCAAAGCAGTCCAGACTGACGGAACGTGTCTGACGCTCGCTGCGGTCAGGATTCTTGTGAGAAAGCACAGTATGCTGCCTGCTAGTGTATGCTTAGATGGCCAGTGTGACGGTCAAGGTAGGTGACCGTCCGGGTGACAATCAGTGAGAGAGCCGACGATGACTTCAGAGCAACTGGGACGCATACTCTGCAAGTCAAGAAGCGCACGCTCTAAAGGTGGAAAGCAGACACGTGCAATCCAGGCTTGTCAATGTTCTTGGGCCTCCACGAGAAAGTTGCATAAACGAGGCCGGGGCCACTTTCGCCTGCCCTCGGAACCAGAATTGCGCGTAGGGTTTGCATGTGCAGGGCCGTTGTAGATTGTTTGCACTTGCTGGCAACAGCACGCAAGTGGCCATCTGCCGTTTGCTGCTCTGTTTTGAGGCGAGAACTTCTTCTCAAGCAAAAATCAAGTAGAACAATAGTCAAGAAAATCAAGTCTCGTTCGCGTTTCAAGCATTGCATAAAGCCTCGGGATTTGCCCAGTGGCCTCTGTGCGCAGTGTCGTCACAACAATGGTCACACGGCTTGAGGAACCCCCACTACCTGAAAGATCTGGGGATACATGCATGCCGGCAGCTCAGGAACAGGCATAGCGCTGCCGGCGAGTCCCCAGAAATTGGCGCCTGGAGAGCATCGAACGTAACTTCAACGGAACCAATTATTGTCAAATGACCTGCTGGCCGTCACTGGGGCCGGATAGCAAGATGGCCTCGGGTGTGCGGTCGATGCTCATATCACATTATTACCATCAAGCACTCCTCTCTATGAGCTTCCGTATCTTTTAGTATCGCCTTTTCTACCCGGATATCATTATTGGAGTACAGGTCGAGACTCTCGTGGGAAAGAGCTCTGCCACGATGCGGCTGGTTTCCGCAGTGACTGCTATCGCAGCGTTCCTACCAATTGTCGCTGATGCTTCACGCCTGACCCCTCCTGTCCTGCCCCTCATTGTCAGGAATCCGTACTTGAGCACATGGCTGAGTGATGCTCGTGGAAAACCGTGGGAGTCATGGCCGATGTTCTGGACCGGCGAACATGTTGGCTTCTCGGTCCTGGCCAGTCTACCTCACGAAAGAACGGCCTATCCGCTGCTTGGTCGACCCCAAGATGCTCTGAGCCCAGATGATGAGGGTTACAACGTCTCCTATCCCGTATATCTAGGCTCCAAGTATGACGCCTCCACAACCAACCTGAGCTACGCTATACACCCGCACAACTCGTCCGAGCAGCTCGAAATCACCCTGTCCTTCCTCTCTCCCATCACTCCTACATCGACCCTGAGACAGTCCATACCTGCAGCGTATCTGACTGTATATGTCACTGGGGAGATCGATGTTGACATCTACCTTGATCTGAACGGTCAGTGGGTCAGTGGTGATCGCGGCAACAAGATAGTGTGGGATCTGGAACATTCTCAATTCGAGGAAGGGGAAACAGAGACGGGCCTCAAGTCATGGCGATTCCGGAGAGCCGTGGAGCAGGTCTTTACCGAGACAAGAGATCAGGCAGAATGGGGCACCCTCATCTTCTCTGCTCCTGCAGACGTTCGACATGAGGCTGGCCTATCAGCCGAGCTCAGGCAGCGCTTCTCACGTACTGGCACCCTACAGAACACTGTGGACGACCATTACCGAGGGATCATGGATCAAGAACCTGTCTTTGCTTTTGCAAAGTCTTTCCGAGCCAATGCTACTCACTCGAGGGCGCATAGAACGAAGAGCGTGATGTTCACCATAGCACACATCCAGAATCCCGTTGTACAATTCGCCGCGGCCCGGGGTCTGACTTACCTACGACCCTTGTGGGCTTCTTACATGCCCCAGCAATCAGATCTGATCAAGTTCCATTGGCTAGACTACGAGCACGCGAAAGAGCTGGCATTCAACTACTCTGCTCAACTCGCCGTTGATGCTTACAAGTCGGGTGCGGAGGATTATGTCGACATTGTTGCTGTCTCTGCTAGGCAAGTCATGGGTGCTACACATTTCCTGGGTACACCCGAAGATCCTCTGCTATTCATGAAAGAGATCTCATCAGATGGAAACACTCAGACCATTGATGTGATCTTCCCTGCTTTCCCCTTCTTCCTTTACACCAACCCAAGATGGCTAGCATATCTCCTTGAGCCACTTATCGAACACATGCTCAGCGGGCAATACCCGAACAAGTACGCCATGCATGATATCGGCGCCCATTATCCCAACGCAACCGGACACCCTGCTGGGAAGGACGAGTACATGCCTGTCGAGGAATGTGGCAATATCCTCATTATGGGACTTGCTCTTGCGAACTCGATCAAGTATGGTACCAACTCATCCGTCGACTCAATCTGGCAAAGTAGCTCTAGCTACCTCAAAGGCACTGATGACAAGCTCTTTCCCCTGAACACTGGCGCAAACTCCCACATCGAGTATATCGATGAGCCATGGAACAGTGGTTCGCAGTCATTAAAGCAGGCACAAAAATGGATTCATCGAAGCTACCGTCTCTGGAAGCAATGGACAAGCTATCTCGAGGAGTTCAGTCTGCGACCCCACAATCAACTCTCAACAGATGACTTCGCTGGCTGGCTTGCATTGCAAACGAATTTGGCACTCAAGGGCATCATTGGAATCAAGGCAATGGCCGGCCTGGCCGAGATCGCAGGCATGGAAGCTGATGTGAAGCATTTTGACAATACGTCACGCGTCTACATCCAGAAATGGGAAGAGTATGGCATCTCAAGAGACAAGACGCACGCCAAACTCGCCTACGATTGGTTTGGGTCATGGACAACGACCTACAATCTATATGCTGATTCGCTGCTCTGCTTCCATCTCAAAGATGACGACACCAACCAGGGCGCTCTTACAGATAGTGGCCAGAAGCCCATTGGTGGCGATCATAACCACGGCGGACACTCAGGATTCGTTCCACAGCATATCTACCAGTTGCAGTCAGATTGGTATTATGCCGTACGACAGAAGTACGGACTGCCGCTCGACTCCAGACATCTCTATACGAAGACTGACTGGGAATTTTTCGCCATGGCAGTAGCGGCACCACGCGTTCGCGCTGACATCCTGGAGAGCGTGGCCCGATGGGTCAACGAGACTAGTACTGATCGGCCCCTTACGGACTTACACAGCACAGAAGGTACGGGAGGATTTCCTGGAATTAGCTTCTTCGCACGGCCTGTAATTGGTGGCCACTTTGCTTTCTTGACACTAGAACGCGCTTGTGGTGGTAAAGCGATGGACGGTTTGAAATTCCTGAATGACGATGTCGTTGATAAGGAGGTCCAGGTTGACGTCGATGGCTTGCTGGAGCTAGAAGCACTCGAAGCTTGGGCAGCTGGAGAGGAGCTGTAGGTATCGTCTAGTTTGGGATCTGAAATGTTGGACAATTCACATAGGAGAGTTTCGGGGGGAGAAATGTTGAAACCATGCCTCGAGATATCTTCAATGAGCCTACCTGTTGGATACTTATTCTGGTGCGGAGGTGTATGATTACTGGTGTTCGCGATGTCCCTGAGTGACCAGTGCTGCAACCACTCTACGCTTTATGTACACCCCTATATGTCGGCCTGCCTCTGATGATAACATTTCTCAAAGTGTCAACGACGAGCACAAAAACCGTAGATTCAGCTTGTATCATCCTTGATCCCAGAGGCAACGGCGACGTAGAGACGGTGTTAAGCGCAAAGACAATAGTGCGAGAGGCAGCGGGAGCAGAGGAACAACGGACATAGATCTTTCTGTTGACTTGTGACCTTGAGTAATCACAACATTCAGTTAAGCAAGGGGCTCCGGTATATTCTCTGTATTCATATTTCCTAGAAGACATGTATTAGACGTGTGATCTTCAGGATGATCTTTACATCCTTCAATCAACTCAGTTTCACGCATCCACTCCGTTGTCATATTCAACAAGAGCCTAGTCGTGCTTACCAACGTCTTTGGCCCCCTGCCTGCATCTACGTAGCGGACGAAGACATTGCCTTCCCATCTGGACTAGGAGAGCGCGCTACTCATCAAAGAACGGGGAACTGGACAGTGTTTCGGCGTGGCAGCGAAAGGCGATGACTCGACGTCAGTCGATCCTCCATTGTTCTATGATTCTATACCCTGCTTTCTTCTTCAGCCTTTTGCGCCTTCCGCCTCGCCTTCTTTGCGTCTACTTCGTGCCTCCATGTCTGTCCGTATATGCACACAAGCCACAGGCCACCGGTACATACGACCAAGAACAGGGCAGAGATGGTGCTGAACCATCCAACACCAATCTTCTCTATTGCAGGCAAACAAACAGCCGAGCCAGCCGCTGCGAAGACATAACGAATTTGGTAGTTTCCAGCTACGACCACGGATCCTAATCCTCGACTCTGCATCACGTCAACGCAGTAGGTGTTCAAGCTGGGAAAGCACATCAGTTGTGCCACGCCCTGCACGAACATGGCGATGACAGGCAACGGAATGCCGCCCACCTCCTTCTCGACCGACCAACCGTAGATCACCATACTTGCTGGTATCACGATGCCCATGAAGAAAAGGGGTGTTCGTAGTCGGTCCTCTGCGATTCTATGGTTGCGTTTAGCGATGTACCGTTTGACGACCCAGTCGGAAGCCCGGCCTCCGAAGAAAGTGCCGAGCAGGTATCCGCAGCCTGGTGCGACGAAGAAGAGACCTGACTGCCATGGTTCGGTAAGACCGAATCGCGGGTTCAGGACGTATCGGATCGGGGTCAGAAGACTGTACATGTTCCACACAAGGGAGGACGATGCTAGGCCTGCGATTAGAAGGTTCGGGTATGAAAAAAGCAGTTCGGCGACGCGCAGTGGGTTAACAAGATGGAGGATATGTGCTGCTCGCTTGGACTTCGGGAGGTCTTTTAGGTCGTCGATGCCCTTGTGGGGAATGGTTTCCGGTAGCAAGAAAATGACGAGCATGGTAGCAAGGGCACCCAGACCGGTCTGCAACCAGAAAATGTAGCGCCACGACACGTATGTGACTATGGCACCACCTAAAAGAGGAGCGAGACAAGGTCCGACCAGGGTGCCCACCAGAAACCAGGATAGACCTGTTCCTCGCTGGGTGGGTGTGAAGATATCTCCGATACAGCTGGTGCCTACAATCAGGAAAGACGTTCCTTGAAAGGCTGTGAGCATCCGGAATATGTAGAAGGCGGCGAGATTCGGTGCTAGTGCTGTGCCTATGCTCATTGATGTGAACAATGCAGCGCAGCAGACACAGATCCATCGTCGTCCGTATAGTTGTGAAAGAGGTCCCCAGAAGCAAGGGCTCAGGCCCATAAATATCAGGTAGAGAGCATTTGATAAGTTGATAATGGAACCACTGGTGTCATAGGTCTGTGCTACTTCCGGGATGGCTGCCAGAACGGTCGTCGAGCTGACCGGTGCAAGAAAGCCGCATACTGCGAGGACAGCGGTGATGACGTGCTTTCTCCTGGGGCTGAACCGCTCGTACTGAGCGGCGTTGACTTCGACATATGAGGAAGCATGGCTTGCCACGGCAGATATGTCGTGGTTCGAATGGTGACTAGTTACCCTTGTGAGGTTCGGTTTGTCTTCCGCCGTGGCAGATCTTTGCAGTGCTGTTGGTTCTGTCGGAGACTTGGCTGTGGGGAGAACCCGGTCCCCGTCGAGTTCGGTCGGTTCAGTGTGCTTCTCGTTAATCATGATGGGAATATCATGGATGTGTGGCAATATGAGTTATTCGGAGGCTAGGCGAGCTTATCAATGTCTTGAGGCTAAAGATAGTCTTGGCTATATTGAAAAAGAACGTAGTCAAGTCGTGACAAGAAGCAGACGCAGATAAGTCTTCACTACAACTTTGGCATATGTTTCCCGCACAAATGCAAAGTCAACGGATGCAACCGTTGAGTACGGTTGTATTGAATCTCACCGTGACTTAGACGTTTAAAGATGGGAGTCAAATAAGAACTCCAAAGCGCAGAGCACCTCTAGGATGTCAGCAAAGCACGAATAGCATACAAGGTGGAAAGACCATTGGGGACTAATGCGGCGAAGCATCCGTCCATGTATGTACCTCAGAGGCTGAGACTAGCTACTTTTATCTTAGCCTTGCTATGATTTTACTGCCGACAAGCCACGGAGCCAATGAGGAGGCTACAAGCAACCGATAACCGGCAATCGTGTAGATGGCGCCGATGGCACCTCGCCGGGATAGGGATCGCAATACGGCATACTGTACCACCTGGCCGCTTACCGTACAAGCACAGGTGGGCTTAGTAGACCCGCCGTCTTGATGCACGAAGTGAACGGTTGTGGCTACCATGCTAACCTCTCGCCTGCTGTTTGAGAATCTGAAAATGAACAAGGAGAAAAAGCAGACGCAGTCGATTCAATAACTACCACGCGCAGAACAACGCCGAAGAAGCTGCAACTACCGAAACCTAGACTCTCAAGCAAAAACCTCGGGAGCACATTCCTTCTCCATCACATCGAAGGCGGGCTTGGCGCTGAACCACCCTGCTCTTGGGGTACCTACGGCCTTGTATGTGAAAGATGCGTCCTCATCGTCGATCTTGACTGTCGCGCCACCTCGGCCGGCAGCAGCTGCGTCAGCCATCAGCTGAGCACGGCAGCACTTCTCCAGTGAGCAGAACCAAAAGATGGTAGCTTCAATGGTTTGACCGACAGTCAACAGACCATGGTTCTGGAGGAGGATAGCCTTTTTGGCGCCAAGAGACTTTGCAATGTTCTCACCTTCCTCCTTGACCAGTACAACACCTCGGAACGAGTCGTAGACGGCAAGGTCGTTGTAAAAGGCGCACGAATCTTGTGTGATGATATCGATCGGTCGTCCCAATGCACAGAAAGCTCTGCCGTAGATAGAATGCGAGTGGGCTGCGCACAGCACATCTGGTCTGGCTGCGTGTACAGCGGCGTGGATCATGTATGCTGCTTGGTTGAGCAGTCTGCAAGGCCCACCATCGACAACTTTGCCGTCGTGGTTAACCAAAATGAGATCCGAGGCCTTGATCTGGCTAAATGCAACACCGAAAGGGTTGACCCAGAAATGGTCGGGCTTGACAGGGTCGCGCAAGGTGATGTGACCCGCAACGCCCTCATCGAAGCCTTCCTTGCCAAAGATGCGGAAAGCCAAAGCTAGTCTTCCCTTCAAGTACTCTCTTTCTTCGTATTTGTCGGTAAACTTGGGAGGAGCTGGGAACTTCTGCATTGTAGCTTTGACGCCGGCCTGCATAGCAGGCTCGTGCGTTGCGGTGCCTTCTGGCTGAGAATCCGGCTCGTCGTATCCCTTCGAAGGCTTGGTTTGTTCAACGTCGTACTCCGTCATGGTTGCTGTTGGTGGTGCCATAGTAAATGCTGTCTGTCACTGACGTTCTATGTATGTCAGTAATACTTGTGCAGTTAGTAGTAGACGCAAAAGACGAGAAAAAGGGTCTTTGGAGAATATATGGCCACTATGACACTTCATGGGCAGAGAAATCTTGCATTCTATTCGCGCAATGCAATCCAACCTCGGATTTGGTCGTCTCTCCACACTCGTTACAATAACGCGGTTCAACACTGGTTCATCCGTCAAAGTGGAACAAGTGGCAAGACTCAAGTCCAGCCAGCGCCCTGTAACGGACTTGATGTCAATCGTGATGCGGGGTGGTGGCGGGACTCTATCTTTGTCGCCATTGGTGACTTGTCTTTGCCGTGGGGTTACCATGCACGAGCAACGCTCCGGCACGGCATCAACGCCGAGTGCTGCTTATGATTTACTTGCACTCGAGTTGCTACAGTAGACACATGTCGTACAAACCCGTAAGCTTCAGCCGGTAATCTTATCTGAAGACGGATTCATTTCTTCAAGCAGTAGATGAATACTAGGCAATTGACAATGACTAGGCACAGAGATAGCGGCGGAAGTGCTTCGAGATTGCAAAAGAGGAGAAAAGACAACACGTCCGCGCAGGAAAGCACGAGACGCATACTACGTACCTGACTGGAATGGCTCCGAGGCTACTGATAAGATAAGCGGTGCGGTACTGTGTTGCTTCTCTTGCTCCCAGCAGCGACGAGAGCTCTTCTCGATGAAGGCCACTGGAGGTAAAGTTACCCGTTCATTCACAACATGCTATGCCTTCCGATCGCATAGCACGGACGCTGGAAGCGGCCTCGTCGCTGCCACCTGCTTATACACCCAGTGTCGCCGATGTCGACATCCTCATGCTTGGATCACCTGGCACGGGCAAGTCAACCTTCCTGGCGCGTCTACCTCAAGTCCATGAGGGACCGGTGACATCCAGTACGCCTTTGCGACCTATTGACCTCGAAAACCGTCCTTTTACCTTCTCGGTCTCCCTCTTTCGACGCCCCTACACCTTTCACATCTGGCCTTCCACAGGGACACTCTTCATTGACTCTTTTCCCGAAAATCCTCGCTTCGTGATCATTGCTTATGACATCACCTCTCGTGTCTCGTTGCATAATGCACAGTTCTATTGGCGGAAGCAGTACATGATGCACTTCAACTCACATGAGCACATCACGCCTGTAATGCTATTGGGCTTGAAAAGAGACCTGAGAACTGATCAAACAGACGAGGAGGGTAGGCACATCTGCGTCATGCCGGAGGAAGGATTGGAGGCAGCCTCGAGCATGCGATGCGACAAGTATGCTGAATGCTCAGCTCTGACGGGGGAGCTGCTTTGGGAAGCAGTAGAGGACATCACCAAAGTCGCAGCACGCACCACAACTGAGAAGGGGGGGTTAAGTGAAGGCACTAGCTGTGTTGTGATTTGAGCTTATTCCTGTGGCAAAGCTATGGTCCCCACACGTGCTTGATAATAGGTAAAGCAGTCGTTCGAACCCTGTTGCGCCGACCACAAGTAGGGCTGTCGAGGACGGCGCTAAGCTGGTCTCCACCGCAGCGTCTTGACAATGGCAACAGTTCTAGCGCTCGAGATCCTCTCCTTCGGAGGAGGCGATGCCGGCTCCAGAAAGAAGCAGGCTTTCTCGGACTGTCTCTTGAGGATGGGACTCCAGAATGAGTGCGCGCTTAGCTCGTTTGGACACAGCAGCACAGGTTACCGCATCCTGTAAATGGGAAGTCTCCTGAGTCTACTGACTGAACAAACTGGATGGTGGTACAGCTCTTGGACTTTGTACGGAGCGAATCCATGTATGGCTCACACAGCAGCTGGAGACAAACCACTTTGGTGCCAGAGGTGTGCCCTGAGGGGTCTTGACATGGATACCAGCCTCTTCCTGACTGACACCACCTGGCTGGAGCACAAACTTCCCATACAAACCCTCGAGGGCTCTCTCGTGGCGGCTATAGTGCCTTCTCTACGACCAATCGTCGCATTGACAGTGTCGAATTGGTGTGCCTCATGGTGCCTTCACGTGGTCTGGCATTAAAGGCATGTCCAACCGGGTAGCTCATCTGTCTTTTGCGATATCACAATCGGTTCTTAGGCTCGAGTGGAGAACGATGGACTTTTGTCTCTGGAGCGAGGGGCATGCAATACCGGTGCTGCCGCTCACTCATGAACTGGCATTGGCATATGCTCCTGCCTGTAACAACAAGGATACTGGAAAGTCCAGCGCGGATCGCCAAAGCTTTTGAGAATGCCCGTGGCTTGGTACCGTGGCGCCATGTCAGCATGGCCGGGTGACAGACATGATAGGACTGCTGCCCCAAGGCGGCTGGTTTACGCTGTGGCTAAGAAACGAGGGAGACGAGATCGGGGACGAAAAGGTGGTTCGCAAGGATGAACAGCTTGACTACACAATGTTGAAGTGCTTCTTTGGCATGGAACGCGTGGTGGCTTGGATCTTATTGTATGCTCGTGTAAGTAGGGTATCTTGTGAATTACGAAACGCTCCACCCGCGCAACTCCAGCTCACAAATTCATTATCCCGTCCTCTTTAGAGCTGTTACGGTAAGTCATCAAGCTAGAGATGGTGATGCTATGGTCCGTCCAAGTGCGACACAATACACCGCGCATGATTCACGATCTCGAGACACAAATGTTTCCCTGGACTGTCTTGGCTGTGGCCGACCATGTGGCCTGCTTGAAGGTCAGGCGTGACTCGGTCTGGGAACTCGTCTGTCGGTTCATCTAATCTGTGCCATTGTCTCTGTCTTCTGGTTAGGGCATCGACGAGGCTAAGCACTGTGAGTGGCGACACGTTCCCACCGGCTGTCTCTTCGGTGTCTACCGTGGATATGGAGCTCATTTTTGGTGATTGATTCGTTCCCGGTGGTGTTGGGATGGCATGGTCGCCGAATACGTAAGCTCGTAGCATGTGATGTGCAAAGGTCCTCCATTCGAGCCCTTCTTTTGTAGTGACGAAGGTTCGCTGCTGGTCTGGTCTGCCGAATGCTTTGCGTAAGTCCTCAACGCCCAATTTACGGAACCTGTTCCACTGATCTGCTAGCACATTGATGAGCGTACAACTTAACATGAGGTTCGAAGAGCCGGTATCGAACTTTTGAGGGCATACTTGACAGTATATGACGCCCCTCGCTGTCCGGTAGCCTGCTTCGATAGTATCAACGGTCTGCTGATTGAATGGGAAGCTCGAGAGTGTAGACATGGTCGATAGGGTCAAATAGAGGTTCGGTAGACATGGACATGCTGGTACAGAAGGTAAATTGCTGAGTGCTTCTGGGTTGACGTCTGGGTCAGTCGGTGCGCTGGGATCTGTGTCGAAGCCTCTCCACTTATCCTCGACGGGCAAAGGCAACATATCCAGTGTGGAAAAGTCGGGCCAATGTGCCACGTCAGTGGGGTATGCACTGCTAGCGAAATCCAGGGCGTCTGGAGTAGGCACACCGTTTTGTGAGCGGCTTGAATCCGAGTTGGCAGGGTGTAGGCCTGGCATCTGACTATCTTGGCAAGATGTCTGTCTGTTCGTCTGCACCGTTTGGACTGTTGGAGCAGTGTATATGCTCTCGAATTGTGCTCGTTCATCAGTCATCATCGCTAGAGTCGGATCTATGATTTCGGAGTTGATTGGCTGCTCCCTCACGGGCTCGGGCGCAGGCTGGATAGGTCTGGGAGGGCTCGTAGCTTGCTTGCCCATAACTGGCGCATCAGTATCAGTCTTCTGCCGCTTTCGTGGTCGGCCCATCTGCTTCTGTTCTGAGTAATGGCAGAGCAGGTTCTGTTTGACACATCTTGAACATCCTGTTGGTTGGCCAGAGCATTTCAGCTTGCGCTTCCCTAGAACTGGTCAGAGGCATAGTCAGACAGGGCAGCTTTCGCAAAGCATACGACACTCGTCGCAGGCAGCATGTCGCTTCGTGCCGTCATTGGCATCAAATGCGGCGCTGTAAGCGGGTTGAGAAGTCCCGGTCGCGGCAAGGCCAAGCACATCGTCGTTGTTGGCGAAGGTGTCAGCGAGAGGATATCCGCCGTAGCGATCCATGTTGTCGCGCGCCACGTCGAGAGACATTACGGTAATTACCATGAGAATACAGCAAACGGAGAGGAGTTGCCATGATGACTGGCGCGGTTGAACAAGTTAACCAGCAACTGACCGTATCAACGGGCAGAGCCTAACGCTATTGGCCAAAGTTCCAGGGCGCGAGTGCTAAAGTTGGAGCGCCCAGGGCCACGCCCGAGGAGCCTCAGCACGGGGTCGAGGCACGCTAATAGATGCCGCTAAGTCCTAAGTCCTTATCGCGATAAGGCCCTTGGCAGAGAATTTCTGGAAAACGCGAGCAACAAATTTACCGTGATCACGAGTAGCTACCAGCAGTACCAGTACTATACCAGTGTTCAGCATGGACCGCTTTAGCTCGAGGAAGCGTAAGGCTGTCACAAAGGATGTCGACCATGAAGATGCTGCTGTAGCTTCAGGTGACGAGTTCGAGTTTGGACAGCTCGATGGCACGCTTCGCGACGAAGATACAGATGAAGAAAGTGACGATGGTTCAGCCAGCGCCACTTCCTTTTCTGATACTGACGACGGTGGTCTGCTGAGAAAAGAGCACCAGGCTGTTGATATCAATGTCGATGGAACGAATGGTTTGAATGGCGTTGCAGATGCTGGCATGGCGCGAGACACCAGCCAGCACGGTTACGAGATCATCAAAGATGCAAACGGCAACGACAGGTTCATCTATCCCGAGATTGATCCTGGCGATGACTCGGATTACTCTGTACCAGACGACGAAGCCAACACCATCGGCAATATCCCACTCTCCTTCTACGATTCTTTCCCGCATATCGGCTACAACATCAATGGCAAGAAGATCATGCGGCCTGCCACAGGCCAGGCTCTGGACGCCCTGTTAGACAGCATAGACATGCCTCAAGGATATACTGGCTTGACCGACCCAAACACTGGCAAGCCTCTTGAGTTGAGCAGGGACGAGCTAGAGCTTCTGAGGAAGATCCAAACGAACGAGGCCACTGGAGAGGGCTACGATCCCTACGAGCCTACTGTCGAGTGGTTCACGAGCCAGGTTGAAACGATGCCCTTAAGTGCTGCTCCTGAGCCAAAGCGCAGATTCGTGCCGTCCAAGCATGAGCAGAAGAAGGTCATGAAGTTAGTCAAGGCCATTCGGGAAGGACGCATACTGCCTTACAGACCGTCCAGAGAGGAGGAACAGGAAGAAGACGAGGCACCGAATTACGATATTTGGGCCAACGAGACACCTCGACCCGATCATGCGATGCACATGCCGGCGCCCAAGTTGCCTCCTCCAGGTTTCGACGAGAGTTACCATCCTCCTCCAGAATATTTGCCTGACGAGAAGGAGAAGAAAGAATGGGAGGACGCGGACGAGGAGGACCGCGAGAAAGATTATCTGCCGTCAGATCATACCGCGCTGCGCAGAGTGCCTGGTTACGGCCGCTTTGTCAAGGAGAAGTTCGAGCGATGTCTAGATTTATACCTAGCTCCTCGAGTTCGACGCACCAAGCTCAACATTGACCCCGAATCGCTCTTACCCAAATTGCCAAATCCAGATGATCTACGTCCATTTCCAAGCCATCAAACCACTATTTTCAGAGGTCATGATGGCCGCGTCAGATCTGTCTCTGTTGACCCGTCTGGCAACTATCTCGCGACTGGTGGCGATGATGGCACTGTTCGTATATGGTCCATCATTGATGCACGCCAGACTTGGTCTGTGAAATTCGGTGCTGACGACCCCGTGAATGTGGTAAGGTGGCGACCAGTAAAGGATCATCTGATACTGGCTATTGGAGCCGGCGACAATGTTTACCTGGCCGCACCTCTATTGCCGGAAGGATTAACTTCAGAGATAGCGACTGCCAGTCAAGCAATTCTTGACGCCGGTTGGGGTTATGCGGTGAACGGGTCATCCACCAAATCCACAATTTCATGGAGTCGTCCTTCGCCCGCGCAGCAAGCTAAAGGTGTTGTTGTCAAGATTGCTCTTGGTCATGCCGTCAAAACTCTCTCCTTTCATCCAGCAGGCAATCATCTCGTGGCAGTGTGTCCATCGACAGCAGTGCCAGCTTCGCATGCAGTGTCGATACATACAATTTCCAAGCATCAGACACAGTTGCCGTTCCGCAAGCGTGTGAAAGGTGGAGGTACACCGCAGGTAGCGCATTTTCATCCATCCCGCCCTGTGCTATACGTCGCAAACCAACGGGTAATTCGAGCCTACGACCTCTCTAAGCAGTCACTTCTTCGGATTGTGCAACCTGGAGCAAGATGGATCTCAAGCTTCTCCATTCACCCAACTTCGACTACTGTTTCTGGCTCAGACAACGTGATCGTTGGGTCATATGACCGAAGGCTGTTGTGGATGGATCTTGATCTTAGCCCAAGACCGTACAAAACGTTGAGGTACCACGACAAGGCTATCAGGAGTGTTGGCTTCCATCCAAACATCAATCGCTACCCATTGTTTGCAGATGCTAGCGACGATGGCACCATTCAGATCTTCCACGGTCTGGTGACAAGTGACATGATGAGCAATGCCACCATCGTGCCATTGAAAGTGCTTAAAGGCCACAAAGTGGCCAGCGGAGGCCTTGGTATTATGGATTTGACTTGGCACCCTACGGAGCCGTGGCTCGTCAGTGCAGGCGCCGATGGAACAGCACGATTGTGGACATCATGAGATATTTTTGTAGCTGAGCAAGCATAATTCACATAGCTTCCTGTGCCCTCCAGGCTAGACGCTTTCCGTTCCTTGAAGTCTTACATGGAATCGATGTATACCGCGAGTTTATCAAATATCATACTGTTTAGCAAGTATACGAGGGCAAGCCAGGAGTAAGGCATCCATCTTACTAGTACAGGGTTGTAGACGTGGCATGCATGGATTCCTGTCCCGACCTGCCGAATCGTCAGAATCTGCACCTTTGCTCCTTACGGGCGGCCGCATAGCTCTGTGCTTGTACTTCGTTCCTGTCTTCGTTGTCGAGCACCTCGAGCTTTCTCGTATTTTCACATTATCGTGTCATTCAGTCGTTCCAGTCTACGAGTCGCAGGGCGCACGGACTTCAACGGTGACGCTTGGTGTAGAGTGCTTCGTTGGGCGCCAATGGAACTGCACCTTTGTTTGCACTCGTTCAATCATCAGATCCACTGCCACGAACGACGTAGACGACGAACAGAGGTTAAACGCTCTCGCGACTAGCAAAATCGGAGCTGCTCAGCTTCCGTCGGACGGTTCATAGGTCTTCCAGAAGGCCAAGATCCAATATGCCGCCCTCAAACAGGGCCACAGGCCTCACACTCCAAGAACGACATCCACGATGCTACGCCATCCTCGTGTTTTCGGCTCGCAGATATCATGAGTTGCTCTTGGTGGCTACCGCTAGCAATCTCTCCCTTCTCAAGCGACCACTCTGGCAAAGATTCCTGCTCTTCAACCTGACGTCGTTGAGCTTCATGAGTAGACAACTTTTGGTGGCATTGTCCGTTTTCTACGTACTGAGGCCAGCAGAGCAGGTTAATGAAAGGGATGCATGATGGAGGGATGCGCGTTAGTGCTTTATGGTTGTACACCCGGTGGCCTGGAATGTACTGGATATCCTCGCTTGCAAATGGATGGTGTACTGTCACTAGCAGAAATACTTTGACAGACGCTTTCACTTCCGACAGTGAATCCGACATGCTGCTTGGCGCTACTTACTCGGGCACCCGTCACTGCTGTTCTTGGTGAGACCGCAAGCACTTCTAAACAAATCGATCTAATCTTTCTTCCAGTCTCTCTGGCAGGATCAATGCTCGAACACCAGCAGCCGTTCTCCTCGGATTCTTCCGTCGACGTTGAGTAACTGACTCTATACGACGATGTTACTTGACCCGTGGTATCCGGATCTGGGTCCACAGTACCAGACCTACAGATCACCGTCGAACTGTTGCAGCGCGTGCAGCTGCCAAAATACTAGTCAAGCAACGATGACGATGCCTGATATGATAGCGATTGAGGACCTACTCCAGGATCACCAGTGGCACAAAGTGGACCTGAAGCCTTTGACCAAACAACAAATTGCCTTGTGTCTTCGCAAAGACGGCCGCCTGCTCCTCATGGACGAAAAGCAATTCGATTGGTGGGCCAGAGACGACTTACTTCGTAACAGATTAGACGACATGGCGCGTGGTCGTGGTGAACAGGTGGAAGGTGATACACAGCACGAAGCCTTGCAGGAGTCCAACACCGAGAGCAAGATTGGGGAATTGGCTATCGGTACTATAACTAATATGATGGACATCGGTCCAGACCAGGCTACGCAGCTACATATTGCTTTCCAAGAGATGATGCAAATGAGTCCAATGATGGCACAAGTCATGGGTGGGGACGTGCAAAGCTTCATGCAGAATATCAGGACCCGAATGCCTGAGGGTGAAGCAAGCATGCAAGATACACGAAAGAACCGCGAAGACGTGGAAGAGGTGATAGTCAGCACGATGAAGGTCGAAGATGCTGGAACAGCTGAAAAAGATAGTGTTATCAGCGGATCTATGCTGAAGAACGAACAGCTTTGCGAGGTGATTAAAGAATGCAATCCAGCTATGTCTGACGAAGAAGTCCGCAACATGGCGAGACAGCTGCTTTTGGAGTGGCAACAACAAGCTACAGCAGCTGCGGCAGGCAGCTTCAGCAGCCACAGCAAGAAAAGTCGGACTACTACTGCAGCAAGCCGAGTGGAGACGAGCGAAAAGATAGACGCTGAGGCGCCCGGCAGGCACAAGATACTACCACCATGTTATTGCGTTAGCTGTTCGAAATACTTCTGGAACCACGTTAAGGACGGGTTTCCTCGACTTCTTGACCAGAATCTGGCGGCTTCTCAGGTTCAAGGATGGGTTGAAAATACTATGGCAAAGTCACAAAGCATAACACAAGCTCTGGCGCGTCATGAACAGGCTCTACGTCGCCGTTGGACAAAGAAGCATGCAGGCCAGCGAAGACAGATCCTAACGAAAGCATGTCCATCGCTGATGACATACAAAGGGCTTGAGGCCTTGCTTGCAGAGCGAAGTCCGGGTCAGAAGCGGAGCAGGCTCACTAAACCAGGCCGCCGAAGCATTTTGACATCCATCCTCATCCTTGATGAGCTGATTGAAGACCCAAATCTGCTGTTCGAGCATTTACACGATCGTACACAGCATCCTTCCCGGCATTTCCTGGCAGATTTCATGAGAGTAGAAAGCGCAGCGCTCTACAAAGACTTACTTGAGCATCCGTATATCTTTGGAGCTTTTCAGATCACGAACGACCCCGCTTATGGCAAATGGCGGGAATGGGAAGATGGGCCTATCCATCGGTTCGAGGCCGTAGCAGCTCCATACTCTGTTCTGGTCTTCGAGAGTCAGTCCCATATTCTCGATGCTCTTTCCGAGGTTGTGTTACGAGTTACCGAGGGACTGCCACCATCTGCAGGTCAAGAACAGAAGCTCCTTTCCAAACGGTGCTCTTCAGATCCTCAACCACTGAGCCTGCCATCGTTAGACGGCATTGGCTCCCTCTACACAACATTCCCGCAACTTCAATTTAGCTTCGAAATCGCACACGAAACTGCGTGTTCTGAGGCGTTCAGAGCTTTGTCGATCATGAAGAATCTTAGGGCTGACAACTTTACTTTTACCGAACGTATGAGATCTTGTCAAGCTCTTCGCAACGCAACGAGAGTTCTTACGCCAGGGACGTCCCAAAATGCTCTGGTGGCATCGTTAATACTCGCAGTGCCGCACGACCGGCTGGTGAGTTGGATGAATATTACCCATCAATTCAAGTCGTTACAAGAGGCTGAACACTCGAAGGCAGATTACTTGACAGGAGGACAGCAGAGTTATATACATGCATTCAAGACTCTAACTGCCATGCTGTTCCATAGATTCTACCAACTAACCTATCTTGCCGAGATCTTTTGCGCCAATGCTGTCACACCTGAAGCACTTATACCAGCCGGCTTTCTGAATGGACGGTGGACGGCCAGGTCGTGGCTTCGAGAATATTTCTTCGGCCCTCCTACCCAGCCAATCCGAATCATGGCATTGAGGTACTTGCAGGTGCGCTTTGAACAGCAGCAGGAAGACGTCCGATTCATGAATGACCTGATCAAAGAGTGGTTAGACGAGGTCCTTGCCATAAGGAGAGTGCTCGAGATCCTGCAAGCATGTGAGCCAACTGTGCGGCAATACTTCCTCGAGCCCTTTGATGGACCACAGAATATGTGGTACAATATGTGCCCCAATCTGAGCGTAGGCCATTATGAGGACAGTATGGAGGATAGAGGTGAAGAACTCGATCACCTACTCCGACCCCTCGCTGAGTATACGCTGCCTACAGGTTGTCGGGATGCAACGTGGCACGCAAAGAAAGTCTCCGCCGAAAAGCTCCTGCGAGATACTTGGAGCAGATATGAGAAGGTCACAGTCGGTTATTGGAAGCGACAGAAGTTCAAACCATCCTGGCTGAACGTTGTCAGGTTTGCCATGGCCGCCACTGAGCCCGAGAAAGCTCCTGATGCGCCACCATTCGTCAGTGAACCTCGTTCACCATCTAAGAAGCAAGTCATTTCATCTCCGATGACACCAACGTCGATTCCGCATCAGCACGTGCCGGAGGCGGTCTCAGAGCGAAAGCTGACAAGAAAGAAGCGTGACGAGCTTAACCCACCCGCCGAAGACGAAGACGAGAAGCCCTCTGCGATCAAGGCAGTCGAAGTCTTGACAACGCAGCAAGCAGCTCTGACCGTCACTGATATTCCCATCAGAGAGACTCATCTCGAAGTTGTTATCTCATTGTTCTCGAATGCGCAGCGACACGTTACTTCAGTGAGATGGAACAAATTCTTGAACTTCATGAGGGATGCGGGATGTGAGGTGAAGAGCTCCGAAGGATCTGGGTATACCTTCAGCTCGAGAAATGTGATTACTGGAGCAAGAGCGACAGTCGTCTTACATAGACCTCATCCTGATGCTACCTTGAAAGCTGTCCATCTTAGGAATGCCAAGTCCAGCATAGTCGATGGCTTCGGGTGGCAACAGGAGATGTTCATGGTGAGGAAGTGAGGACGTGGTTCTGTGGTCCAAGTAACAAGACAACGATGTCTGAGAATGCGCGAATTTTTCCTTTGAAAGGCTCAACTTGCGATTCCGTAGAGAGACAAGCTCGGCTTGCTGTCGTGATGCAATCAAATCAGATATGAAACGTGAGCATTTGCTCGCTTAAGTTGTCGTTTCCCAAGCCGTCTGACGCAGTTTCTGATGTTCGTATCGAGGGTAAGTCAAGGTGCCAAGCGTGATACATACCTTGTGAGATGCCCTTCTGACGGGTCTCCAAGGACACGGTCTGTCCGCTTTTATGCTATTTACCCGGGACAAAGGCTTTGCAAGCGATAGTATGTGAAACACACTTGATCTCGCGAACAGGCAAGCGCAGATTGTCCGCGGCGATTTCACACATAGCATATGACACGGTTGTATACCGGCATAATCTGATGTATTGACACACCTATACACAGGCGCTATGCAGTGCCTCCTGCAACGGGGGATGCCTCGTTTTGGTAAAGTGCCCAGGTTACAGCCAAGCACGGATCCTCGTCGACTGCAAGCTTGTCACATGTGCATCGAAGAGGACGTCATCGAATTATCGATGCAAGACAGTTCCAGTTTGACATTACACTACTGGCTCCAGAGTCATGGGTCTTGATAGACAGTGATTTACATCACCTGTGGTGATAGTTGGCGTGACAAAAGCAAAGCAGAAAAGCATATAGTCAGGATGGGAGGGAGAACAGCAATAAGTTGAGGAGGGATGTCAAGTTTGATCGACTATCGTAGGCTCACATGCGGTATTGAGGACAGAACGCCGCTGATGTGTGCAAGCTTACCTAAAGCGGCAGTGAGTATTTTACTCACACAACCGATGAGCCGCATGTTACAAACACGTAGGCCGAACCTTGTGTTTTCGTAATTAGCGAACCCTAGTCGCAATAATTTGACAGAGCTACGTATAACGAAAAGAGCCCATGAGAGATCCATTGGCAATCAGACCACGAGGCTTTGTTTATACGGTGATCAAACTCTGTACGAGCCCAAAGTACCTGTAACATATCCCCTGCGACTGGCGGGAGACAGCCAAGACGCAATGCTAGGGAGTCTCGGGAGGTTGAAAACACAGCCAGTCGTTCCGGGAGTCTGAACTTTAGCTGCATGGTGTCGGCCGTACCTTGCAGCAGGCCGACGTTAGTGCTGCATATCACCTTTCGCCAAATGCTGAAACGTTCTAAAAGGGCTAGACCTCCATGCTGCCGCAGCCAATCGATAATCTGATCTCCTGGCGATCTCACAACGCCTTCTTGCCAGGTGACGCAGGGATTGGTGCTGGGCAGGCTCGTGCTTCATGTGTCTTTTCGTGCTCTTCGCTTCTAACCCGACATTCCTTACATCTCGCCATCTATCTGGCCTGAGATCGGTATGAGGGAGATGCCGGATGACCGACGATCATCTAGGTTTTCCAGCCACCGGATCGATCATGAGTGGCTCTGTCACAGTCGAGATAGAGCAAATGAACAACTCGCGAAATTTAGGTGGATAGATGTGGAATCGTTTGAAGACACTACTATCAGTTCTCATGCCCAAGGTTCGTCAGAGCCAAAGTAACTTGTGCATCGCGTGTGGCTGTAGGCGGGCTACGCACCCCCAGAAACTCTTTTGTCTGCTTGTTTTTGCTGCCTTGCCAAGTTTCACTTTCCAGTCGGGGCCCACGTGCTCCTCATCCCGCTCATCACCTCAAAGCTTGGTTATACTCATTACCATCCCTTTCAATTCGCAGGTTCTTGTAGATCAAGAACATTCCTTCATTACTCTCGCAAACGGGCGCAGGCAGACTATCATTCTTTGGCCAAACGGACATTCCAACTACACCTTCTTTTAAAGACCGGCTGGTATCGGTCATACTTGCCGTTTGTAGCAGACAGAATTGAGTACACTCTTTTGGACACCAAAATTCACACCACAGCACGACGCAAGCTACGATAGCATCGCAGAAACGATCTACCAACATGGCAGGAGGAAGCTATGGGACCAATCCGTCAGGATCTCCAGAGCAAAACGAAGCTACCCAAATCTACCTTGACTATCTCAACAAATCTCTCGCGGAGAATTATCTCTACGCCTTGATGGCATTGACTGCTGTTGTCTTCCTCTACCACACCTCCGTACGAGTCAACAACCATGTCCGACACCTGTCGTCGCTCAATGGCAGCCCAGGAGCGCAGAGGTACTTCTCGTCGTTGTCTCCAACCATGGCCTGGATGAAAGATCACATCATGTTAGCGCCAATGCTACATCACCGACGAGCGGCCCCCATCAAGTTCGGCACGCATGTCAATCTGGGCGGCCTACCAACAAGATTCCAGGCTATTTTCCTTGGCTTTGTGATAATCTACAATGTCTTCGCCTGCGTATGGAACGTCCCCTGGGCAGATGCCGAGCTACAAGTCCTTCCGATTCTGCGAAATAGAACAGGCACTCTTGCAACAATCAATCTCATCCCAATCGTCATTATGAGCACAATCAAGAACCCTTTGATCAACGCGCTCGAGATCAGCTACGACTCTTTCAACCTCATGCACCGCTGGATCGGTCGCCTCAGCATTCTTCAAGGCTTAGCACACACTATATGCTGGATGATTGGCAAGGTCCAAAAAGGTGGTTGGCCAGCGGTCACTGGATCGTTCACCCACTCTTCCTTCATCTACAGTGGCCTCATCGCTACCGTTGGCTTCACGGCTATTGGTATACAGGCTCCAAAAATGTTCCGAGCTCTTGCCTACGAGTTCTTCTTACACTTCCACATCGCCTTGGTTGTTATGACCTTCGGTGGGCTATGGATCCATCTGGAGGCCTTTCCTCAACTCAAATACTTGATGGCTGCCATCATCATTTGGGGTGCCAGCAGACTCTGGCGGTTCGTCACCATGATCTACAGATCCTGTGCAACCGGCGGGCGTGGTTGCAAAGCCATTGTCGAGGCTCTGCCAGGCGACGCTATGCGGATCGAGTTCGTCCTTCCTCGTCCATGGAAGGCCCAATCTGGACAGACATTGTACTTTGGCATTCCAAGTATTGGTTGGTGGACAATGCACCCTTTCTCCGTGGCCTGGTCTGAGACCTACTCCCACGGTGGTCTGTCGCGCAACCTCTCGACCAAGACTACCTTCACTAACCACGCAGACCCCGAGAAGCATACCCTCAACCTGCCCTCCTCGCGCGCTCGAGACATGGAAATTGAGGGCCCGAAGCACCAATCCTTCAGCCTAGTGGTGAAGAAGTACGATGGCTTCACTCGTAAGCTCTATGAGCAGGCATCTCGTCAACCAGAAGGACTACCTTTGACAGTCAACGCGCTGGTTGAGGGTCCCTATGGCCATGCGAAGTCGCTCAACAGCTACGGCACCGTGTTGCTGTTCGCTTCCGGTGTTGGCATAACACATCAAATGCCATACATTCGAGACCTTTGCCAGGGCTATGCAGATGGGACCATTGCAACCAAGCGCATAACTCTCGTCTGGGTTGTGCCCGACACCGAGTGTCTCGAATGGGTCCGACCCTGGATGCACGAGATTCTCAGCATGGAGAAGCGAAGAGAGGTACTCAAGGTGCTCCTGTACATCTCAAGAGCCACTCTGCGACAAGAAATCAAGAGTCCAAGCGAGACGGTCAAGATGAGTCGGGGCAGACCGGACGTCCTCAACATCATGATGGAATCTGCACGGGAAAGACAGGGCTGTATCGGCGTGTCGGTGTGCGCGGGTGGTGGTCTCGCGGACGAGGTGAGACGGGCGTCGAGATTCGTCGTTGGTCAGGGTGTCAACCTTGATTTGATTGAGGAAGGGTTCGGATGGTAAACGTTCGTCCGAGACTTGCATCCCAATCGGACGGCATCCCATTACATAACGAACAATGCATATAGAGATCTCGAATGTGACACGAGGTACAGTCAAGTCATCTTTGAAGAAGATGTACTTATAAGCTGTCGCGAATGTACAGAATTTTTTCATTCTCTTGCTCAAGGCTACGTTGTTTTCATCTGCCTCCGAGGTTTATTCAGCGATGACACAGGACGTACATACATTTCTGCTCTTCGCGACAAAGCTTCTTTATCTAGCTATGGTTACAATGAATGACCGCAGGCACTCCGTCAGCTCTTCATCGTATCCGAAGTCAGCAGGAGCAGAGAGCACTTATTACTGCCTGCTCGATGCGGTACCTGGCAAATCTGCCTAGTAAGTCACACCACACCACAACAACATATATCGCTTGTGTATACTTACACACTAAGGATCGCGAATAGCGAGAAGTACACAGGGCATCAACTCATAAAAGGCATGAGTATGGCGAAGAACGAATGCTTCAATATCTGGACAATTAATGTGGTGTTATACAATTACACAGGTAAATGACCTGCGCGCTGTTGCTTTCAGCTGAACGCTATCAATGTTCTAGATTACAGTATGCCGGACTCCTATTCATGAAATCTCATGTGCACCATCCGTGGAACTTAGCGCTCCGAACCTTTCTTGACTGCCATTTTTGTATCTTTGCACCGCGTCACTGATGTGAGCTGTCATGGCTCGGTACCCAACGCCATCTTTCAAGGCATTAGCTGCACGATAGTGAAGCGCAATGTGATAAAATCCATTACTCCTAGATGTATTTCGACACTTTCACACCATCCATAGCCACGGCATAAACGATGTTGGCCGTGTATTTTTTTCCATTCTTAAGCATCAACATATGACGATCCTGAACTCTTGTTGCCCTTCTTGTTATCCTTGCTCAAGCCCGCGCTCCTTCCCATACTCCAGGCACCCCACAGCACCATGAACAAGATAGTCAGGTTGGCGAGTTGACCAAATATGATGAACAAGAAGGTAAGAGCCTGGTTGGTTGAGCTGGACCAGTTCGACACGCTGTAATAGATTATCACAATGTTGACGATGATGAAGACGTTTCGGAGCCAGATGATGGGCACAACGACGAACGCGAAGCGGGCGAGGAGCGGACGTTCGGAGTTTTGTGGTAGACCGTCGGCTTTCAAATGTTTGTAGTTCGTCAAAACTTGGATAGAGACACTGGTTGATGAAAAGACCACCACACAACGGAAGACGATGTATATGATGCGTGTGATGCGGTCCTGGGTGATGGTGCTCGGAAAGGTCAATGCATTCTGACCATTGTTTCGAACAGTGAGTCCGAGGGCCCAGGCTGCGATACCGAAGGCGGCTATTGCGGTAATGATGAAGGTATTCCATATCCGGGACTTGGTTTTAGGCGCTGCTGCTTGGGTTCCATTGCTGGTGAGATTGGTTGAATGTAACCAGACGGCACCAGTGAGGAAGGTCGTTGAAAGTATAGCGGCTAGTGCTTGGGTGAACGTGAGGACCGAAATTCTCTCTCCACTAGGACCCGACGAGCTGGATGATGGTGCGCCCGCGTATTGGTAGGAAAATGTTGACGTGATCGATACTGGCGTGTTTCGGTGCAATTGATATGCGACTATCGCTGATTGTACCGCGTAGGAGACAGCAAGACAGAATACTGCAGGGATGAGGAAAAGATGCGTCGACAGTGTGGTCTTCAGTGGAGCGACAGCGCCAGTCTCTGAAGACTTCTTTTTCCGCTCGAAGGAGCGAATGCGTCCATTCGCGATCCTCGTGATCAATATCGCTACCGCAAGGGCGAAAATCAAGAAGGCGAGAGCCGCGGTGATAACGTCGAGGGCGAATACCGCCTTAACGGTGGAGGTTGCATTGGTGAGCGACGGCATAACTGAACCTGGATTGAAGATTGAGCCGAGTGATAGATATAGCGTAAAGAGGTAGTTAGTGCTCCTGGGTGTGCAGTTTTGTATAATGGCAGCAATCACGAAAGATGACGTCGTGGTGCGCCCTGCTGTTTGTTAACCTCCATGGCAAGGTTCAGCTGCCTATAGGATTTTAGGTAGATCCCGCCACAAGGCTCGCTTGCGGATATCACGGCTGCCTGTCATAGGTAGAAGCTGCTGTTGATCGGCCGTATGATGAACGTCACCCCCACAAGCATTAAGTGTGCCTTGGCGTTGTCGGTATGGTCGGAGGAAGGATGTTGTGGCATGCTACCTAACTCTTTTCACGCATTCGCTAACTTGCGTTCTCCACAAACTGGCCTGACGATGATAAAAACAGTGTAACCACTTGTAACAGCTATAACACTGTACTTGTTGTTTAGATCCTCCTGAGATTAGTATAGTCTGGCTACCGTAGAAAGACGATATTCAAGTAGTGCACCACTGTTGAAGCCAAGAATGACTGACTACAAAGATCGAGGCGATACGACCGGCAGAAAACTCTGGCACAGCATGAAAGACGATATGGAGGCTGCCACAAGTCGTCGCACAGATCGTTGCGCATTTGTCCTGACGCTCAGACCCGTATGACGTGACTGATTCCATGTAGATCTCGATGCAACTAATACAACAGGTGAAGGCGCCTTTACAGGCATTGCGCGAGCGTTACGTTGCTGGGTCACCTGTGTTGCTCCGTGCATTGCGACCACCCTGGTTCTTGAGGTTGGTGTCCGATCCTTTTGAGTGACCTTATGCACGTATACGTCGGCCACGCCAGCTACACACGTCCTTGCACGATAGATGCCGAACCCAACCACGACTTGCTTCAGCTTTCACCGGACTTGGATAACTCCACCCTTTCGCTGCATGTTGCAGCTCATCGGATTAGTAGAGGTTGTGCATTGTAGGCGACCTTTTAACAAACAGCAGCCAAGGCAGCCCCGTCCCATCTTAGCTCTTACTGACCGAGGAGTTATTCCTCTAACCGCATCCAGTACCAAAGTATGCCATTGGCCTGGCCGCTAGTTCAGCCATGAACCCGTTAATTCTGCTCTCGCTCATCAGCCCCAAGCTGTATGACTGCCAGTCCAATATTCCAGCTTCAGTCGTTGCTGCTGGCGGCATGTCGTCCTCTAGGATACTAGAACCGGTCCATGGATGGCAATTTTGCGAATATGGGTAGGGCGTTGGGAATACGAATATCGCAGTCGGTAGGAGTTCAAAACCAATCACTTGACGTGAGCACCAATCAGCAGTCGACAAGATTGGGTTGATCCGAGTTGCTGTGCAAGGAGATAGCTGCAGTGTAATCTGAACATGTTTCGTCCTGGTGTCTTCCTGGCCGCGACACCTATGGTTTCTGAAGCTCACCTATACCAAATTTGGACTTCTTGAGTGCGTAACAGGTGGTGTGTGGGTTTTTAGGATGCTGCTGATCATTCAGAGTCCGAGGCAGAGCCAGTAGCTTCCTCGTCATCATCATTGTCTTTCCGCAACCCTTCGCTGAGGATGTACTCTTCCTGCCTCAGAATTCCCTTGGCACCTTCTGCTCTCGGAGCACAAGTATCAGCCGGCTTCCTGCCATGGCCGTCCCTGACTCGAGGGTCACCACCTGCATCACAAAGCATTTTGACCATGGCCTCGCCCAACTCGAGCTCCCTTTCGTTGGCATAGCGGACGGCGGTGTGCAGAGGAGTCTCCTTATCTCGTCTGGTCAGAGGATCGCATTCGAGGAATTCAACGTCAAGGAGTTCGTTCATCACATCATCTGCGAGCTCGGTCAGCCAGATCGTCCAGAGTAAGACGATAGGTAATGCTTACAAGAACCATAACTGGCGCAGACGTGCAGCAGATGATTGCCCATAGTATCCACTACCTCGTTGAAGAACTTTGCGATTTCCTGCTTCGACTTGCCCTTTAAACTACCTAGCACTTCCTGGAATAGATCGACATTGTCCCTGCGGCATGCCTCGATGATTTGCTCCCGTGGAGATGCACCCTGGACTTGTCAGTTTGCTGGTTTGATCAGGAATCGAGTATGTTACGTCAGCGTCACCCATCTTTCAAGCGCTTCGAGGCAATGGTAGCGTCGTGATTCGGTACTGTAAGATGGTTCCAGTGGTTGCGAGGAGGGCTTGTGACTTTCGATGGGAGCCGCAACCGGTTATAAGGAAGAAGCCAGCAGAAGATTGATTGAGGTCTTCGAACTGTCAGGTGGCTGCGTAGGAATTTCGGAGCTGCAGGAAAGGATTGGTGGAATTCAAACTTGACAGACCGGTGTCGTCGTCTTCCCTTCATAGCCGCCCGACCAGCGAGGCAATCGCGTTCCATCACCGGCAGCCCCACCATCATAATGTGCAAACAAAGCAAACCATACTTTAACCGCGACCCGAAATTTGAGTGCGCCTGGCTTTGATTGAGGCAAGGCGGACTGCGCAGACCAGTCGCAGAAGAACATTATATCATGAGCTTGAGAGCTTTTGCTGTGTCTGCTCAGACGACTCTACCTTGAGACACAGAGTTAGCTAGCAATGCCTCCAACATGTAGGTGTATTAGATCTCTTCACTGACTTGGTACCAACGGATCGCAGTCTGCCCCTACTGCTGCAATTGCTTGACTATCCAGAAAGCCGCTCAGGATTCGCTGGGCCGAAATGCCTTCACATGTCGAACATGTCCTTACCAATTCGTGCTCGATCAGCCGTACTATGAACGCACCTACATGAAGAAGAAGCAGCAAGACGACATCATGGGAGAAGGACAGACTGATCTGCCCATCAACGATGGTATGTGTGGCGCTGTCTGAGTGCCTCGAGGATACTGACGGGATTTGCAGTGCCTGGTGGCTGTCCCAATGAGGAGTGCAACTCGAGGCAAGCGTACTTTTACCAGCTTCAGACACGGAGTGCCGATGAACCTCCGACCTCGTTCTATAAGTGCGTGGAATGCTCGAAGCAATGGAGAGAGTACTAGACAGCTGGAAGGCTACAGTCTGGCAGTCAAGGATTATAGGGCACGAAGAATGAGGGCGCATTCAACATCAATTTGAAGATACGGATTCTGCAGGCTCGACAACGGCGCTGCAGGTAGTACGGCTTGAGGCACCGTTCGAATCACACAGCAGAGGAAGCGTCTGTTACAGAAATTGGATGAGGCAGTCTAGCAAGTATATCTTGGTGTCGGAGGATAAGACCAGGTATTGGGAGGGACGACTAGGTCCGCAGACGATAGAGCGCACAGTGGCACACCTTCGGTAGATGTGGCAGGTCAAGAGTCCCCACAGCGATATAGGTAGTCGTGTGTCGTAAGGAAGAAAGTTACCTATCATTCTTTGAACACGCTAGGTAGCTCAGCACTTGGCAACTTTTGTCGTCGTACAGCACACTGGCACTGCAGGCCCGAGATACGTCAAAAAATCAGAGGTGCAGCCGATCGGCGAGGGCGGGCTCAGATCATCTTTTCTTTTGCCTCCCGAGTGGTCCAGATACCCCGCCATCAAGTCATTTTATTCTCATACCACGTACAAAATTCAACAACGGGAAAGCCACAGCCTTTCCGGGTAAAGCAGGCACGTCAACGGCGAGTCCCTGCGTAGTACCTGGAGCACATGCAAGGCTTTCACCTAACGTTCACTGCAAAGCTTTTCATACTGAGAGTGCAGGAAGCCAGTCAGAAGGAGGGGACAAGAGTCATAGTGGGGCGCTTGCCAAGGAAACATTCGAAAATCTCTCTACATATATTCTACTGTTGTTTCCACGATTCTTTCTTCGAAACTCTTCGTCGCTCAGTAAGTTTCCTGACCCAAGGGTACCTTCGATCTATCCTTACTGACTTGTCCCAGCACCTCTACGCATCCTAGCCGTGGTATCTGAGCATTCTCTCAAAGTTTTCTAGAATCTTACAAAGACCTACAAAACTTTCAAGACAATCTACAAACCGCAAACATGGGGTACGTTATCTTGAGGCTGCGCTCATGGTGCAGGTCGAAAAGAGACACATGCTGACATCTTTTCAGTAAGGAAAAGACTCATATCAACGTCGTTGTCATCGGACACGTCGACTCCGGCAAGTCCACCACTACCGGTAAGCATTCACTATTCGAAGAGATGGAAGAAAGACAAGATACTCATACAAAACAGGTCACTTGATCTACAAGTGCGGTGGTATCGACAAGCGAACCATCGAGAAGTTCGAGAAGGTACGTTATACACCCGCAGTGGCATTGGCCTTTTGCTTCTCGTCGACACCCACACAAGATTTTAGTGGGGTTTGAGGCGAGGGGCAAAATTGTCGTCGCACAATGTTTTGACTTTGACATGAACTAACAACAATGATAGGAAGCCGCTGAACTCGGAAAGGGTTCCTTCAAGTACGCATGGGTCTTGGACAAGCTGAAAGCCGAGCGAGAGCGAGGTATCACCATCGATATCGCCCTCTGGAAGTTCGAGACTCCCAAGTACTATGTCACCGTCATCGACGCCCCAGGTCACCGTGACTTCATCAAGAACATGATCACTGGTACTTCGCAGGCCGACTGTGCTATTCTCATCATTGCCGCTGGTACTGGTGAGTTCGAGGCTGGTATCTCCAAGGATGGCCAGACCCGAGAGCACGCTCTCCTTGCCTACACCCTTGGTGTCAAGCAACTCATCGTCGCCATCAACAAGATGGACACCACCAAGTGGTCAGAGGACCGATTCAACGAAATCATCAAGGAGACTTCCAGTTTCATCAAGAAGGTTGGTTACAACCCAAAGACCGTCCCATTCGTGCCAATCTCTGGTTTCAACGGTGACAACATGATCGACAACTCCACCAACTGCCCATGGTACAAGGGTTGGGAGAAGGAGTCCAAGGCTGGCAAGGCCAACGGCAAGACCCTCCTCGAGGCCATTGACGCCATCGACCCTCCTTCCCGACCAACTGACAAGCCACTCCGACTTCCTCTCCAGGATGTCTACAAGATCTCCGGTATTGGCACGGTTCCAGTCGGCCGTGTCGAGACTGGTACTATCAAGTCTGGTATGGTCGTCACCTTCGCACCAGCCAACGTCACCACTGAGGTCAAGTCCGTCGAGATGCACCACGAGCAGCTCACCGAGGGTCTCCCAGGTGACAACGTCGGCTTCAACGTCAAGAACGTTTCCGTCAAGGAGGTTCGACGTGGAAACGTCTGCGGTGACTCCAAGAACGACCCACCCAAGGGCTGCGACAGCTTCAACGCCCAGGTCATCGTCCTTAACCACCCAGGTCAGGTCGGTGCTGGATACGCTCCAGTCTTGGATTGCCACACTGCCCACATTGCCTGCAAGTTCTCCGAGCTTCTCGAGAAGATTGACCGACGAACCGGAAAGTCTGTTGAGGCTGCTCCCAAGTTCATCAAGTCTGGTGACGCTGCCATCGTCAAGATGGTGCCATCCAAGCCAATGTGTGTTGAGGCCTTCACTGACTACCCACCTCTTGGTCGATTCGCCGTCCGAGACATGAGACAGACCGTCGCTGTCGGTGTCATCAAGTCTGTCGCCAAGTCTGACAAGGCTGGTGGCAAGGTCACCAAGGCCGCCCAGAAGGCTGGCAAGAAATAGATGGATAGTTTCGTGTCGATGGTTCCGAGATTTAGTGATGGTGTTGGTGGATTGGACTGTGGTTTGCAAAGATCGTGGCCTTGTCCGCCGCAGCATTGTTTTTTCTTAGGCGGCATGTCACTATCCTTCTAATATGATACCACAAACGTTCTACAAAAAGTTTCGTGCTCATGATCATGACGTTGATGAATAATATGAGGTTGACGATGATAAGACAGAGCTAGATGGGATACAAGATTCTAGCTCCAAGCAAATGACAAGAAATTCATGAAACCCTCAAGTCTTTGCCCCGCTATGCTCAACAACTCTTCGTAGACCTGAATAGCCTGTTGCCCGCCCCAGCAATGTCTTCTTGCTGAACGATAGTTCACGGCCACCGCTACCAATGTCCAACTTTCAACCTAATACCCAACGAATACCTAACGAAGTGCCCGAGGCGGCGTCTTCCCGCTCTGCCACTTGCGACTTCCTAGCTTTTATGTTGTGCTGACGTTGAACGAGCATGCCCCGACCGCGGCGGATACTGGTGGGGGTGATCTCACCTCAGTACCACTGCAGTAGTGGGCAGGTGTGAGTCGTGACCTGCACACAGCAACAGACAACAGGCCTCAGACAGGCAACACGGCAATCAGTGAAAACGTAGCAGACGCGCTATGAACACCCTTAACCCCCGTCCGTCACGACTAGAGCAAGAAAAGTGCGATCAACTATGGATGCTGGGCAGACATAATCAACAGCGGCAGAGCAGGGATGTGAGACTCGTATGCGAGGGGAATGCGCGATGTCAACGGGAGGAGAGGTAGGTGCGAGATTCATCGCTAGGTAGGTATCAGGCAAGAGGAAGGCGCGGCTACGATGCACAAAGGTATGGACTACCACGGCAACCAGCTGTGCGAAGGCAGGCACGGCCAATGCGGCGTCTGCAGAGAAGGTCGGATCCTCAGCACTAGAGCGTGGTTTCGACGGTTTGCAGAGTGATGGTGCGGCCACAAGTGCTTTAGCCAGGGTGGGGAGAAGATCAGCTGCGGTCTGGGACAGAGAGTGTTGGGGAGAGTGTGTTTCTAGGGGAGGCATAACGAGGTACTGGTATCGTGGCTGGCGGAAGAGGGTCGACTTGGATCACGGGGTCTTAGGCACATACTTTCCGACGACGGGCTGGTAAGGAGGTCGACGTCGCACAAAAACGTCGTTACCGCCGCCGTCCTCCCTCTCGTCCGTAGAAAAGCTGTGTGACGTCTGGGATATTTAGGGTGAACGTGCTCGAGACGAGTCGTAGGCAAAATCACGCAGGAAGCATACGGTCAAGATGAACAAGTCTGAAACTTCGATGCGGTGCCAAATCGATAGGCGTTGTACTGATCATGTATGCTCGAGACTGGTCCAAGGTGCGGTCATTTTGCTGCCCGCAGTGATTATCGGTACGTCTCATGTCGACGTTGCGTTCCATTTCCTTGTGACATTTTCTTAGCTCTTCATGTTATTCTCGGACGCAATGTCCAAGCTGTCAATACCCTACTTCCGCATTCCGAGGCCAAGTGCGTCTAGGCCGGGTCCCCACTCATGGTCTCTTTCGTATTCTTCTAATGTCATAATAGCTTGGTCGAGGAATTGCCGATAGGCCTGAAAACCCTCGGATTCCTTCCAGAGACTCCTCAGCTGAGCTTTCGTGCGAAGCTTACGGGCGTAGACCAAAGCAGTGTGTTTGCAGTTTGCGACGTCCAGTCGAATGCCTAAGCGAGCGGCCGTGACAAAACTGCTTTCTACCCAAAACACTTCCACCTCATGGCGTGTCTCAAGCCTGGCGTGCCTCAGGATGATATGAAAGATGGAACCTTCAGAGGTTAACGACGCTTCCATATCTACGCCGAATGCAATCATGAAGTTGAGATCAGCAACCCCCTTGTATCGACGTCTGCTCTGCAGCCAGTGGCACGCAAGTGACTTACCCGTACCGCGTAAGTTACAGTACTCATCGTGTTCTGTTGACTGCTTCTCATCAGTTTTTGTCGCGGCGAGTAGGCTCTTCAGGCCAGGGTCAACCGTTACCGTCGTGTAGTGCTCAGAGAGCATGTCAACACACATGCAAAGATGCCTGCCCTCTAAATGATAACCGTAGGATACCCACGTCTTCAGAAGGGCAGAGCAGTCTAAGGGCAGAACGACGCTGTATCTCGCAATCATGATTCTGACCGTGAGATCATATAGGAGCCGCATGATGTTTGCATTAGTCTTGTTCGCATGTTCCTTGAGAAAATTCTCAACGCTCAACCATCGCCCATGGCTAATATCGAGCAATAAGTGCAGACAGCCATGTTCCCACAGTGCTTTGGGCTGGGCCTTCTGGTATTTCCAACGTGCCGAACATGTGCAGGTGACACACACATCCAGATGTAGTAGAACAAATGTGCTTTCAGCCACGGGGAAACCGTTATATGGGTCAAGGTTTGTGAGACTGAAAGATTCCTGGGAGCAATAGTAGAGAAAGGCTTTCCAGGGTTTCCACGGTGGCAAGACGATCGCTCGGTCTGTTAGTTGTTGCCCGTCTATAGGCATATGGTTACTAGCAAGCAGATCAGCGACAAGCTTTGGCTCGAGCGCAGCTCTGGGCATAGCAGATTCTAGTATTGCTTGTTCAATGACTTCCACTGGAAGACGTGTCCATATCAATTTAGCATAGGCTTGCGATGTCGACTTCGCGATATGGCGCTGAATCCATTGGCTGCGCTCCAGGTAAGTCTTCAGTGATTTGTGTGTGAGTCGCATACGCAACTCGTCGAGCGGAAAGACGTACTCAACATTGTAGATCTCGACAAGATCCCCAAGCAGCCCCTTCAGGCGTGCCTCACGACTTCGTACACTCATCTCTATCGGGAAACGTTTTGCATTTGCATACTTGACCTGCACGAAGTTACAGGCCTGAAGTAGAACACCAATTGGACATGGTTCACCATTCAGCGCAGCTTCGTGTTCATTGGCAATATGGACTAGCAAGGCGGCTTCAGCTTGATGAGCTTTCGGGATCTTTGCTAGTATCCTTTCATATAGTGTTTCGATATCGGCAGGCAGCGACTCAAGCAGAGATGTGGCTCTACTTGCAACATTTTCATCTGACGACAGCATTATTTTGATCATTTCATCAACGACCAAACTAGCTCATAGGATAATGCCTTGCGCCTTCGCCACAATTGCGGCCTGGAGAGATTCGGTGATCAGGCCCCGGGCAGCCAGGTTGCGTGCCTCAATCTTCATAACCTTGTGCCGAACACATGCTGCAATTGCTGGGTCATTGTGATGCTGTAGAGTGATTGTCTGACATTTAAGGCTGTCCAGCATATCTTCTAGTGCCAGCTCAGGGCGACTTGCCAGGCACAACTTCATGTCTGTCCGAGTCGTAATCACCTCAATGACTGAGCATAGGTCGATCAGATCCCCCTCGTACTCGTCGAGACCATCTATGAAAGCGCAAACATTGATTCCAGAGAGCCTTACCGCATGTGCAAGATTGTCAATGTAGGTCTCGATATTGTCATCGTTGAGCATCTGGCTTCTAAGTTCGAGCTGCTCCGCAACTTTTGAAACATCAAGGCTCAACTGCCGCAAGAAGAGCTTCAGCATGCCCAATGTCTTGTTTGCGGTTGAGTGACCGGCACGGTAATCGAAGAAGAACTGTGCAATTGTCCATTTGTCCGGAGTACTGCCACTGAGGCACTCGCGAACGAACTTGGCGTCGGACAGATGCTTCATTAGCGTGGACTTGCCCGCACCTGGTTTACCATTGATTCAAAAGGGATGTGTCGTCGTGGCGCATAGCCATTTTGGAAACTCGGTATCCTCGATCCAAGCAAACGAGGCCGCACTGGGTTTGATGGTAGCAAGTTGCTCACGTTTTGCCTCAGATCCGTCATAGTAAAGAACATTCAGTAGCGCCATACGTCTTTGCGAGACGGATCCTGTTTCGAACAGATCACGGTTTGATCCGCTTCCATCACCGAAAACTATTATATAGTGTAAGTAAAGCCGTGACAACATGTCTATCACTAACCTCCAGGTATGATGGAATCATCGATATCTCTATTGAATTGTTGGTTGTTGGCATTGTAACTATTACCTATCGACACATTACACCCATACAAGGTGCCAGAGAAGATGTTTGACAAATTTGACCGCTGCTGACCTCCGGACATCTCAGCCTTGTGCCAACGAAGACGGCTTGGTCAGTGATTATCGTCTCAGATCACCACAGTATGACCAACGGCATGTCAACAGCTCCAAGATGCATCGCCAAATCACGTAATCTGGCCGGGACAGCGTCGGGCCAAAGGTAGTAGTATGAGACCCTAGGCTGAACTTGCACCAGAGTACAGGAGACACTGAGATAGATTTGGCTAGCTGATGCTGTCAGCTGTCGGTGCTGATTCGGCGCTCGAGGATGATCGTGAACTTCGCACGAGTGTAGGTAGACCTGGGCTCGGAGAGAAGAGAAGTTCGAAGACTCCCCGTAGGCACGAGCTGAGACTCGATCTATGTCGGCTGCCAGATTTAGGTTAGCGTGATCGTGCGAACTGTGCCACGCGCCCAACGTGGACCAAAAGACTTGGGCCGCCTGTGCCTGGGCCTAGGACAAACGCGGTGAGACTATGATATTGCGAGGTTGTTTATAGCGGAACGCTGTAAATTGAGCGCCATGGGTCAGAAAAGTGCAACATCTGGAGCAGGGAACGCCCGGTGAGTTGGCGTGGTTTCATTAGTAGTGGAGCTAACACTTCACAACATGACCTTCTGAAGCAGGCGTCTTGCCGTGGGTCACGGCTGGTAAGCCGCGCGCTCTGCGGTCCAGACATCCTCCAAGGCCTTCAACGTCTTGCTTAGCATAACGAGGGCACCTTTACTCAGTGGCCGTAGGAACACCTTGGTTTCATCATCAGTTTTCCCTTCGCCGCTGAGAAGCCGGTCGTCGTCCTCATCATTCCCATCCAGCTGCTTGCTAGGTGCTCTAAGATCCTCTGACTTTTGTATGAGAGCTCTACTCCGATCTATGACTTTCTTGAGTAAGCCGTTTTCATGCTTGCTAACAGTGGAGGACGCGAGGTCGTTCGTGCTCCTAGGCAGGTACAACCAAGCAAGTACGTCCTCCATTCCCCCAACTAGACTCAGGAGGGCATGCTTGACGAAATTGCGTCCCATGACATATGCTTTCTCGCTGTAAAGCAAACTCTCATTGTTGTATTCCTTCGTCTCTTCGTATCCTTCGAATCCAGCCTCGTTGTAGAACGGTTCTTTGACAAACACCAGGCCTTGCAGACTAACGAGCAATTGCAGGAGTGTGGCCTTTTCGCTCCAGCCCTCAGTTTCAGACTTGCCTGGCCACGTCCCGAGCAATGACAAACAGATCTTGCCTTCTTCATAGAGGTTCGGGTTAATGCGGCCAAGACCCGAGGTCCAGCTGTGAAAGTGCGCTGTCGGAGGTGCCCGAGGAAAGTCGAACCCAAGATGCAAGTCTATTATGAATGGTGCATGCTCGTATGGAGTGTCTGTTGGTCCGATTATAAGGCAGCGAAGAAGGTCAAGGCGGGAATCGTACGTTCGGACGTAAATCTCGTGGTGAGGAAGCGACGTGGACAGTATCCGATGTTCCTTTGCAATACGTTTCAGGAATGCTGACGATGTTTGTGGGTTCTCAGAAGCACGAAATTGATCCGTCGGTGGTTCCTGGTCAAGACTGAGGAATGAAGGTGGTTCCAATTCTGGTAGGTAGGTTGCAAGACCTCGTCGGATCGTTTGGAAAGACGAAACTGGCTGCTCTGGGTTCGTAGTCTCGGAAGTGGCAGAAGGGTCGGAGACGAAGGCGCGCTCTGATTGTGCCTCTGCTCCCTCGTCTGTCACGACGATACTGCCTCTCCTGGCCCTGGCTTCATGCTTACCAGTTTCTTCGTCACTTTCCCAGTTTTCATCTCCTGGATCGTTGTCGAGTCTCTGCCCGCCCTCGTACTCCACAGTTTCAGACAAGACCTCATCCGAGAAACCGCTGAAACCTGATGCTTCGGAGTCGCTTCCAACATCTATATCCATTGGATCATCGTTATAGTCAAGGAGCCACGGATGGTCGTCAACGAAAGCAAGAAGTTGATCATGTTCAAGAAGGACATCTCGACCTTGGTCGTCCACATTGACACGCACGACAATAAGCCCATCAGTGCGAGTCTCGCAAATCTCCCCGAACCAGTCAGTTGAGCGGTGAGGCTTGTACTGTTTTGTCTCCACAGTCTGCTGCAGGAATTGATCCGTAGTAGTAAAAGCGTTATGTTGCATCCATTCTAGTAGTGCAACTGGATGGCGATCATCGAGTTGCGAGAGCGTTGTGACAGAGGCATTCACTTCGCGTATATCATCAGCAGAAATGCGTTTGAGCGCATTGACTGCCTTAGCAGAAGGCGTTGTGGGAGCTATGACCACGATGTCTCTGACCTTGCGGATCAGTCCACCGAAAGTCATTACTTCGTAAAGAGATACATCTTCTGTCTCGTCCGATATTGGTCCAAAACGTGATTCACCACCCAACGCATTCCCGTAATTGGTGAGCCGTATTCTCGGATGAGCAAACCAGCGCACCTGTGCCACTTTCTCACTCGGGTCGACATTCTGAATTATGCCGACCTTGGTGGGAAGTAGGTCGTGTGGCTTCTCAAAGTACGTCATTTCATTGAAATCGACAGCCGGATGTTGCGCAGCATCTAACCCATCCTTCGTGTCATGCAGTTTCTGCTTCATGCCTTCTCGAGATAACACAATGTCAGCCGGCATGAGATCTGCCTCGAACAAATTGATCTTGATTAGCGATGTGCTGTCATGCCCACTGATGCTACCATCCTGCCATCGAACAATTGCCCTCTGCCGCGACTGAACGACCTTGAATTCATTGAGATCGTAGCCACATGTCTCGGTATGGAGTATGCGATTAAATTGGCCGTGTTTCGAGCCATTTGCTACATGCCCCTGGTACTTGACTGCTGCTCCAGCCGGATCACGAAACTTGACTTGCTGACCGACGCTGAAATTTGAGCTCAGGTTCACGGGAGATCTGTTCCCGGCAGCCTGTAGGTGTTGCTGGTTCACGAGTGCTGGCCGTGTGCGGTCTTCGATAAGGGTCGTGTGTTTGCTCGGATCGTAGAGTACTACTCGTCGGTCTCTACGAATTTCTGGTGGCGAGGGGAAGCTGAGGAGATTCTCGTACGGATGATGTTCATCTGGTTTCTTTGCATTCCAGTGTTGTTCTGGAGTAAATGCATTACATATCAACCATTGGACACCCATACGGCGGCAACGTACCATGAGGATGCGACCTTCTGGTTTGGCGTGAGGGTCGAAGGACCCTTTCAGCCAACGTCCGTTTCTTAGGTTCCTGCGGTTTGTCACCACGAACTGGCCACATTCAAGATCTTCCGGGGGAATGATGTTACCCCATCCTTGCATTGCAGAAACATAATGAGGTCTGGGGATGCCGTCGAATTCTGGTAAAGACACCAGCGGTCTGTCGTAGTCTGGGATTGGAATGAATAATTCTGCCGGCTCTTCCACGGCCACGATTGAGCCATTCTCCATTCTTACTACGACGAGCAATTCCACCGCGTCGACCACACCCAACCAATCTTGCTCAATAACATAGTCGCCCTCTATGAAGTCCTGCGCTCTTTTCAATTCTTCGAAGGGCACATCGGGTATCAGTCGAGCAGGATTTAGATGCCGAAGCTGAGGATGGAGGGGACTGCATGTCACATCGCATGTATGAGCAAGCGACGAAGGCTGTTGGTCAGCTGGTTGTGCCGCAAAACTCGGACTCGTCATCTGCGGCTGCCAGATAGGATCTAGAATGTAGGCGCTGGACACATTAATTACGGCGCCTGTCGTTTGAGACGCTTCCTGCTTAACCACGTCGCCGAGGTCAAACATGCGATCTATCAAGATAAGGTCCTGCTCTGCAACCAGAGAACTACCCTGCTCCTGAGAGGCGAATTGCACAAAGACGAAGCCATTTGGGGGTGTGCCTGAGCGGACAAATTCTTCCAGAACATGTGTAGGCACATGCGTGTGGGCAATAATGAGACATTCCTCCAGCGGCTCTGATTCCAGCTGGCTTGTTCTTTCAACTGAGCCAACGAGGGAATTGTCAGGCCGAAGCACGACAGTGTCGTGCAGCTGGAACCTTGGCATTGATATGCATGCTCAATCTTGTGGTGCCGATGAAATGGACGAAGACGAGGTCAGCGCGTGTCAGCGCAGTCAAAAGCAAGCGAAGCAGATGACTTGTTATAATGCAGTGGCACTCGCGAAACACGGGAAGACGAAAGGTTAGGGTACCCCAGTCTAGGAAAGTGACCCGACCACCTTCTTTCGGGCACTTCGTTGGTCCAAACATCAAGAAAACAGACATACGGCTTCCAGAAGTCCCGACGAGGCCCTTGAGAGCCAGATAATGAACCATAATGTTGAAGTGTGTTGGGGCAATTATTACCTGATACTACAGTCTACAACACAGTTATTCAAGGACGGTACGTGGGACCAATGGAATTTATACAACACGTGCGACATGACTAAGTACCTCTTAGTGTTGCTTAGATAGACTAACCGCCAACTGCACCTCGACCATGTGACAGCGGACCAAAGAGTCTACTTCAGGAGGCTGACGCGACGGATGGGTTTCCTAACGATATCGATTTGCCTTAATATCGTTCACAACTACGGCATCGAATGGCGACGTGCGAGAGGCAGGTGAAGGGTTTGATCGAACTGTGAAGCAGTTGGCATATATGCCATGAGCCCTTTTGAGATACTGCCGCATGCTGGAAGATTTGTCCTAAAGTTCCGGCGTGCGGAAGCCTCAATGTGAAAGTAGCAATACAGGAGATAAGCACATCATTGTACAGACGTGATGGATGAACGCATCGATGCATGTCTGCTTCAGTGGATCGCGCAGCCGATCGTCGAGACGTGAAGCCATGTACAGCGTTTCAACGACTTCGCTGAAGTAAAGGCATGAGAGCATCGAAGGATTTCGCCAGCTGCGTACAATTCCGGTCGGTGACAGGTCGTGGAGTTGTGTCTGTCGATGGTGAACATCTGGCCAGATGCTAGATTTTGGAGCAAAAGGCCTGGCTCATGGGTGCACGAATCTTTGCGGAACTTCGAGTTACGAGACAGACCTTTCGCGGATAAGTCGAAAGAAGTAGCAAGGTCAATGCCTGCTCGAGAGTTCGTATTTGCATAAGGGCAACTGCGGAAAAGCGGGTTAAAAAGGATATAATGCTTGGCGGCTAGTCCGTGAAGACTGAGGTTTTTTGTCCGAGCAGGTACGACTTTCATGTAGTATCGAGTAATGCACACGCCAGGCCGCAAGGAAGTAGGTCATACCAAAACAATTGCTCCTGGCATGATAACCGGTCTCGAAGGACCTATGATTAGAAGCTCCAAGGCAAGAATCAATCGGGAGCCAGATGTTGCGAGCATAATAATGGCCTCAGGATATGGGTGATGTGTCGAGCTTTGCATCGTGGCTGCTGTGCCTTCCATCCCTCGGAGTTCTTTTGTTTCGAGAGGTTGGCGGTGATGATCCCTAGTGGCATGAAGGTTCGACACAAGCGAGATGCAACCATGTTTGTAAAGACTGTAGCTGGCTTAAGAGAGCTCCATTTGCAACAAGGGACTGCACTGACAGGCAGGCGAGACTTGTCAGCAAAGTTGTCTGTTATTGCCGACAACGGCCTGGTCTTCGGCTACTAAGATCTGCAATAATATAGCAGTTCGTGCTGGTCCACTAGCGTATTGTTAATGACCGAGACCAGCGGAATCGACATATTGTCCTCATATCAGCAAGCGTGCCTCATACTTCGCACATTGTGGCCAAGATTTCTCGGAGACGTTCTTAACCTAGGGTAGTATGTCCTCGTCGAGTCACTGAAAAGCAGAAAGGGCTATATTGGCGGGATCATCAACGAGCGAGTCCGTAACACAAGTCGTATGGCCTGAAGCTCCGTCTAGGTGTTCAGATCGTCCACATGGTATGCTGTAAACGGTCATGATAGCCGTCGCGTGGTCGCCGGGATAAACTAGCATGGCAAAAAAACGTGGCAGGCGTGGACATGAGGTCAAAGGATGATCTCGACGATCATGTCGAAGCCCGGATGTATATCTTTCCCAGAACGATGATCACTGTCGTAGTTGTGGCAAAACATTTTGCAGATTCGCGTTGTTGGACAAAGTCCGCAACATGTACCGTAGCTACCGATGACGTTGCTGGCAGGGTCAACCTGGCTATACTGCAACGTGTCTGACTACGCAATATAGATTTCGTATTTCGCTCTAAATAGCTTCAATTCATGTCAAGCCCGTATGCGTTTTCATGCATAATGTTCTAGACCTACAGAGCTCGACGACAACCATCAAGTGATGGAGAACGTTGAGCAGCAGCGGGTCTTGACCCGATTGCATGGGTGCCAAGCACAGCAGCAGGATTGCCAGAGCCCCATGACTCTAAAATGGCCAAAGATCTAAATCCGAAATCCCAGCCACAAGGCTCCTAGTAGGAAAAACAGCATGCTCGCAAGATGATACTGTGCTTCAGGAATTTGAGATTTCTGACCAAGTCCCACTCATGGTCCTCAGTGAGCTCCACGATCCCTAACACAATCCAAAAGCAGATATCATGTGCCATAAAAGGTTCAGTGGCGTACGTCTGGGGTTGGCGCTTGCCGAATTTTGACGATCGAGGTGCTCATCCTAGCTATTTTGGAGTTAGTGGTGTCATCATTGCGGTCTGTAATCTGGACGTGCTCAAGGCTTCAGCATGATCTAATCCGAGTTATGCAGCAGCGGCGTTTCGATCGCCGAACGACCGGTCCTGTATTAACTAGAGGAACAGGGTCAGATAGTGAGAGCTGGCGCAGAGAACAACATGGGCATTGTGTATGTAAACAACCCGTCCATGGGCGAAGACATCTTTGTTACCTATTTGGACCAATCCAATCCGACGCGCGGTAGGATGGCCGGGCAATGTGCCCGCCGACGTAGATACCCATGTCGAGCACGACCACACAACAACGAAACGTGTTGACCCCAACAATGCTGGTGGACGGCAACCGATCGAACATTTATCTGGCTGGCAAGATTCCCGGACGCAGCCCGCCATGAAAGGTCTTTCGGAAGCAGAATAGTGATCAATTTGCCTACGAGGTTGTCCAGGATGGCTGTATCTCCGCTACAAGGTAAGAACTATTGTAATGACTACACGGATCGGCTCCATTGCTCTTACTGTTACGGCTTACGTTACGGATACGAGCAGGGTGCAGTGATCGCCCATTATCCCTGCAAGCACGCGAAAACCTCCGCCATGTGGTGCACAACAAGACTCTGGTATGTCGATCAGCGCACGATCAACCCTCTTGAACATCCTGTTTCGTTCTTGGGTCATAACAACGGAGCTGCATACATGCTTTCGAAGCTGGTGGCACAAGTCATCGCGCAGATCCAGCTCGTTTGGTGCAGAGCTGGTTCTGTGGCTTCATTGGCGCATCAAGCCGTTGTAACAGCATAGCGGATTGGATTTAGATTTTACCACATTTAGCCAGTCTGCTGCCAACCCATGCGACGCAATGTGGCTCTGCGCTACGCCACCCTTCGAAACCTGACGCCGTTCTTAGCAAGGGCTGGAACTGTTCGACCTTGTCAAACATCAGTTCGCTTGCTCGCCTTAGCCCACTTCCTACAATGCTTGTGCCTCCTGCGTAAATGACAATTTGACCCGACCTTGTGACTTTCCTAGCTTCGACTGGGACATCACAGGATAGCACTACGCAAGCATGTTTAGTTGGATGACTGTAGTGGCTGCGCATGTCCTTCCAATTGTTCCTTGGCTTGCTTCGGGCTCGACTCGTAAAGGACACCGCCATACTGCTTCAAGCAGTTTCTTCTGCCTTGCGTGTTTCTGAATCTGCGACCCTGCATGACTGGGCTGGAAAATTGTCCGATTCGAGCGGCCTCCTACCATTTTGCTTCACGGCTCCATCACCATCCATCTGCTCTTTACGATAGCTCGAGTATCATGCCAGCGCCTAGACCATACGTGGACTTGCTCCATCTGGTAGTTCGCTTTGTTCCGTGCTTTACACTAGACGCATTTTCACAGTGCTTCCCGTTTTGAGCACATACATACTTGGGACTTCCCTGCAGTCGAGACTAAGTCTGTCATCATACTCCTCTAAGTAAACATCACGGCAAACCTAGCATTTCGCCCTTCAACGCTCTCCGAAAGATTACTCTTCGAGCACAGGTCAACTTGATCACACTTTTCGTTGCCTGTAGGAAAGGTAGTAACACAAGTCGGCACACCTCAGAACTACTTGTCGACCAATGCAAATTAATTGCTTTTCAGGTGTTCTGTTTCGAGCTTGTTCAACGGCCGTGCGAGTTTGAGCGTTCAGTCTCATCGAGCTAGTCGATCCTCTCTGGTGGACAGCATCCTTGTAGAGGTGGACTCACGAGCCCAAGCGGCTAGCTTGCACCACATCCCCGGTCACATCGGATTCTGGAATACAGTATTAACCCCCCTCATTGTCCTACACACGTTCCCGATCTGCATGCCCAGAATACTTTTGGTGAGATACGACCATTCACTCTTCAACCAAAAAGCAACGACAACCAGCATCATCTGTCCTTACAAGACCACCAGCAGACCACTGCCCTCTTATGTGAGCAAAACAACTTGGGACCACGTCGATCATTCCAGGTCGCCTCGATGTTATTGACGCTTCATCAAATGCAGAACGACATCAAGCCTCCACACGACTATTCGGCCTACAAGTTGAACCACAATAGATGTTCTCCTCCGGAATCGCCCCGACATCTACCATCATTCTTTAATGCTCCAGAGACAAGCATGAACAACTCGCATCGGGGCCTACCAGCACCTTTAGGTTTGAATTTAGGTCCTCCAGATCGCGGCCAATCAACTAATCCGTCTCTGGGCAACCTGCCCGCTCCTCCTTCTCAGTGGGCAGGGCAAGATGAATCGATGCGTAATTGGCTTCAAGCGAAAGCTGAGGAAGACAAGCGGAAGCAGGAGGAAGAACGAACGAAGCAGGAGAATTTGCGGCTCGACCAAAGGAAGATCGAGCAGAGTATGCTACGTGATTCATTAAACGGCGGGGTTCCCCCACCTATGGTGCCGTTGATATTCGCTGGTATGGGCGGAGGCAATCTTTCAAGTCACACTCTTGAGTGGGCTCAGCAGTATCTTGCACAACTGAGCATACAGAATCAGCAACAGCATCAACAGCTACAAGCTCAGCAGCAGCAGATACAACAGCATCAATCGCTGCAGCAACAAGGACCCCCCTCGCCCGAGATGCGCCGAGACAGTCGAATGATTCCACCGAACCCTTACAGCGCACATCACCCGCCGACGCCATCTACCACTTCCCAAGCCACAAATCATCTTCCACAGTCTCGAGGCTTGACGCACTCGTCCTCGAACACATCTCTATCGCGCCTCAACACAGCTGAATTGCAGCCACAACCTTTGGCTTCATCTGCGCCGACCTCGCGCCACTCGATTCACCCACTTCAGCAGTCTCAAACGGCGCAGTCTGAGCCGAGCTCAGGACCGAGCCTGTTTTTCCACCATTGGACACCGCCCAACAACAATGGCGGTCAGCCACCGACTCCGTCTGGAAAGAGCCAGAATGGATCACCATTCTCGCAAAATGCTCCATCGCACCTAAGATCGGAGTACCAAAATTCGCCCAAGAAAAGGAAATTCGGTGGAGGACAGTCCAACAACGCACCTTCCACCAGTCAACCATCCGAAACGTCCCCACCGGGCTCGAGTCACCAGGAGACCTCGCCAAGAAGATCACCCGAGCGTGGACGGTCGCGGCAGCATAGCGATGCCTCTTCCCGGGAACATGACTCACGACTCATCGCTCGGCCCAGCAGTCGGCAGCAACGGCAAGATGAGCTTGGTGGCGCACAGCAGTACCAAAATCGACATTACCACGGGCATGGCGGCCCAAGTGGGTCTGGGGAGGACCACCTAATGCGGTAGCATGAAACAATACCTCGTAGATCTGGCGAACCGAGATGAATTGCTTTGAAGGTTGGCTGGCGAGGAATGGCAGTAAAGTTTGTTTTGCTGATGATACTTAGCTGGAGTATAGTGCCTGGTCGTCATTGATTTCTCCGAATAGCGAGGAGAAGGTTCACTTGAGGTCAACAACGATACCCATTTTAGACCGGGCTACGTTAGTGCACATGTTGCTCCAGAACGATGATGGTTTCGTGTGCCTTTGACTTGGTTCTTGATCGTTTACGGGACGTCTCGTGCTTCCTGCCATGATGACTTTGCTATTTCAGCAGAGATGAACCTCCGATCGTAACTTCCGTATGTAGCAATCTCGCATTCTGTTTCAACTACGGTTCTAGCCGTAAACATGGAGCCCTACCCCTCCGGGCCCAAGGTACTGTTCTCACAACTCGACGAGAGACAAGTAGCACATCGTCATCATCCACGTCAGTATGGGCGTCGCAGAATTAGATCAAACACAGACGATGCACAGAGCGCCTCAAATGGATGTCCTTGAATCTTTTGGGTCCGTACGAGGCTCAACCCCCTCGGATAACCTGACCACTACCACTTGCTCAGCAACTTGGTATTGGCACCATCAATCAGCTGCACAAGCAAAGATCGTCGTGCAAGGACTACACAGACCCTGCTCACCGAAATCCGGCAATCTCAAAGACCGCGGCAGGAGCTCGCCAAAAGTTGCTTGCGCGCTCTCTACATCCGGAACAAGCAGCTGAGAACACCTGCTACTTACGGTAGCTGATCGCTGCTGCCACGTTGTCTGGCCAAGACCTTCGGCTCTGACATAAGAACGAACGGGACAGATCGCAAAAGGGCATAGAAAACGAAGTGGCGTCGAAAGTTAATACCACATGAAACGCAGCTAGATGAATCCGTAGACGGCAAGCGTCACTTCCAGCCGCAGACCAATTTCGAAATTCTAGATCTGTGCAGGCCTGCCACGATAAGAGCTGCCACCTTATCAGTGTGTGCGTCACGTGCATCACGTGCGTCACGACGTGGAAACCGCAAGCGAGCACTTCTAGATTTCAGGAAGCGAAATCCCGCCATTGGCTACGAATGCGCTTTCCTAGAACGATTTGTTCACGAATCGCAGCACAAGGACGACCTTTTCTTCTTCGAGGTTCGGTTTTGCAGTGACGACGACGGGTGTGCTCGTGTGCAATTGCCTCTCGACAGCCGGACTGACCGAACGAGCTTTCTTCTGTGTTGATCCTGGCAACATGCTTGCGCTGGCTATCACGCATACCAACAAATCGGGCTGCCATCCTCCATGGTTGTCCGCACCCTGCTGTCGACGGCCAGACACGCGCGACATGGGACAATGCCTGAGTCGGGACGCTCGCTGAAATCTTGGAGGACGCAGCCGGCTGTTCCTGCCTAGTCGTTGGTACTTGCGCAGGAGCAGGCAAATGGACACGACGCTGACAACAGTTCCCACGCCACATCACGATGTCCGCTCGAAACTTGACGAAGCGAATAGGCCAGAAGTACTTGTGTTCGTGTTGCATGAGCCCACTTCTACCGGGGAAACTCCACTGGGCGCCTGCACAACATCCTGCCTTGCCACTTTCGGGTTTTCCTCGAGGGCAGTCGATGGACTCTACGTCAACATCCAGATTTCGCTCCACTTGAGAATGCAGTATGTGGATAGGAAAACAGCTGGACGCGCATCCTTCAAGCCCACCACGGCGCATACCTCGCTCACTCGTGGAATGGACCCGGCCCCACGAACAGCTAGCTTTTTCACGTATCGTTCTCGGACGCAGCCCTTATGCTTGACCGATTGGGAGAATTGCGACAAGAAGATACTACGTCGCTCAACACTCCTACGAGAATTATGGATGACCAGCCGCTGGAGTTCGCGGCCACTCGGTGCGCGTGGACTTGCCACGAGTCATTCCTTCGTTTTCCACGTGCCACTTGATTACACTAAATTGCACTATACAATGTAAAGTATACCGCTTCCTGTCTCGATACCCATTACGGAACGTGGCAGGCAAAGTGCTAGAAGTGTACAATGCAGTCTCGCCATCATGACTAAGGTATCCCCTCAAGTCTCTCTCTCTCTCTCTCTCTCTCTCTCTCTCTCTCTCTCTCTCTCTGCCTCTCACAGGATCGCAGAGCCTGCTCGTTCTTTCCTCTGCAGTGGGCAATCGTACCACCCCCATCAGTCACAGGTCAAGGCTCTCTTCCCTTCCGCCTTCGGTCGTGGACTCCTCTCCACAAACCTGCACCACTTCTGTCAGCGCTTGCGATTTCTAGTGTCATGGTCATACGTGCCTCGTATCTCTAGTCCTTGGCCAATCCCTGTTTTACGCCCTGAGGCCGTTCGTCCGTTCTCAACGTTCATGTCACAGCTCCGTGCAAGGCGTACGTACGACAAACACATTTCCAACATTCCGCTGGGGATGAGAGAAATCTAAGACTTGTATCACCACAGCTGGCAGATGGAACAGAGCAACATCTTTTGGATCTGGAAATTGAAGGCTGGCTTTCGAAGCACATCAAGCATTGAGAGTCTTCGCGTTTGCAGGAGATCTACATCGCACTGCATGACAGAATCTTGATACCAGACCAAACTTTACTCGTCCTTCCATTCTCGACTCCCCATATGACACTACTACTTCTTTCTGTAGATTTGGCTTGTTTTGCTCGTACTTCGTCCTATCTTTCGCAGACAACATCGACACCTCAATGGGCTTCGGACGAGACTGGCTCCCACGCGCGGCGCTTCGTATTCGGGAAGAATTGATCTTGTTTGGTGAACCGCCCACGTGTGTCTATATTGTAGACGATGCGCATAATCGATTGTCCCCGTGCCTGGCTTTACTCTGCTAGCTGGCGCCTGCCCCATGTGTTGGACAAACGATGGCCTGAGAGCTGGGAAACATCCGGATGGTAGTGGATGAAGTACGACTCCCTAAAACTCTCAAGGCCTGTTGCTGTGGTGAGTACATAGTACAGAGCGACTGTGGATGCTGAGACTGGTGGATACGGAACGATGTCTTTGTCACTGTCACTGTGATTGGGGGGTTGTTTTGAAGAGTCAAGCTCTCCTCGCGTCTGCATTTGGCTGGGGGAGATCTGAGTCCTTTTGTTGCAGGAACGTATTGGCTTCCGAGACATGTGCCCTGCTTACCCTTTTGTGGAACGGGCAGACGGACGTATAGATGCAGTGGCGGTTGGTGCGCTCGCCACACCGAACGTTGCGCGATAGCGCAACGGCTCCTGAGTTGCTCGGTCGTGAGGTGTTCCATAATGCTCTGACCTACTCTGACATTTCTCTGCCAGATCGATGTGTCTCAGCGTCAATGATTGGGAAATCCGACGCCATGTAACGCGTTCTTGGAACATCATCTGGACCCCGGACTACCCCAGGTAACGCCTTGAGGCCAAAATACCAGTCGCGGTCTGGCGGGTTGAAACGGAACGATATCTCGTACGTGTGAAAGTTGTTGTCGCGGCGCGGCTTGATTACAGCAGAGCTGATTGCCGCTTTGAACATGCGGCGATCGATGGACTTCGCCACCCAGCATGGGTCTCCAGTAATCGGATCGTTGAATTGAGTCTCGAGGTAATGTGAGCCCAGCCATTCGGTGTCTTGATCAGCCCACCAGTACAAGGTATCGTCACTGCCTCTCATGAGGTTCCGCTTCTTGAAACGCTGGTCGAAGTTTAGAGTCATCTTACTGACGTGACAGGCAGGGTTGAAGTCAAAGTCGAATGCTAGCTGGATAAGGTATGTCGTGTTGCCCACTGCACAGGTCATCATGGCAACGGTCTTGGAGACGTTGTTCGGAATCTCAAAGTAACAGTTGCTTGATGACGTTTCTCGTTGATGAGTAAATCTACGCACTTGCCATCGGCCTCGATCCCAATCATGGTCAGGGTGCCAATTGTTGATGAGATTGAGAGGCAAGCATTCGTCTGCTAGGCGAAAGCCGAACAGTGCCTCCAAGTACAAAGGGTACTTGTTCGCTATTTGCCTGAGGATCGTGACTCGTTGCCGCTGCAGAAATTCCGGGCCAGACTCCGCCCTGCGTCTCAAAGGGGAGCTGACCGCAGTGCCAACTCTGCACAGATATCCCGTTTCAGGGTCTATTTCTAGCACCAGATGCGCGAACTCACCAGGGCCACCGTCTTCAACAGCAAGTTCTGCCATGTACGTATTGAGTCCTGCGGGCCAATAGTCCACCCGGATGTCGAGGCCCAGATTGTTGAGAGCGAAGGCCTGCTTCTTCCGCCCGTATTGCTGTACAGCTCCGCATCGAGCAAAATCAGAAGGACTAGAAGCGAAGATACTTCTCGTCGGCTTCTTAGAGGACCAAACGAAAACTGACTGGTCAGCATTCCGCTGCATTATTTCTTCTTGTAGGCGAACGAATGCCTTCTTGCCTTCTCCATACAGCATTGGCATGTTGACATCGAAGATGCCCAATAAGCTGTAAGCAATATCTTCGCTCCTGGTGGCCTTGCGGTCAGCTGCCCACGACATCCGCTGTGCGACAGAAAACTTCTCAATTCTCTTCTCACTTAGTAAAGCTTGCTTGTCAATGCGTGTCCTCGCTGCAATAGCGTCAACTATATGAGCATCGTGCTTCTTGCCAAAACTTGGATTCGTCCAGTCTTTGTCAAAGAACACCACTTTAAGAGGCGCAATTAGCTCCTGTAGCGTCCATGCACGCTGGAACCATTCGCTTTCGTCGAAGTTGGGCACATTTTCGCTCGGATAATCTGAAAGATATGCGATGCATAGACTCGAGTTCTGATACCATCGGTACATTGAATTGATGGCCTCAGATAGCTCTGCACTGCTCGTTTTGTCAATACAGCACGTGTCGCACCACAACCAGTCCTTCTGGTAGTCCCTGGTGGTACTGCAGGCATATTGAATTTTCCTGTAGCCCGTCTTCTGCTGTGTCTGCCTTTTCCAGAATACATCGCTGTCAATTAGCTCTTGGTACGTCACCTCGGAATCTCCTGGGCCCCAGCGGTGCGACAGAATGCAATAGTCGGGGCATTCATCCTCAGGAAAGCCCCTGAGCTCCCAAACGCCTGTGTTGATGTATTTGGCAGCATTGATGAGGCGCATGTTTAAATCAGAAGCCCAAGCGATGCACTGATGAAAGGCACATTATGCACGTATAGGTGTAAAGCGAGCGTGCCGCTGTTGAGGCATCGGTCAGCTCATGTTAGCTTGAAGGTGGGCTTCGAAAAGCCCCGGTCTGGTGTGACGCGCATCGCGCTTGTGCACTTCACAACCTCAGATTGCAAAAAGACCAGGTTTTACTACTTAGTCAAACAAGGATAAGCGTTCTTCTTTTAGTATCTCAGAGCTGTGTGCGGCAAAGGTTACCGAGCAAGACCGGACACACGAGATGGGAGCTTCGGGTACTGTTGAACGCGGACTGGAAGGAGGTTATGAACAGCAATGTTGATGCGGAAGCTGCGAAGGGCCAGGCACAGATGAGGAAGGTCAGCCGCTCCAACTCTACTGTACTAAGCCTGCCGAGGCAGTTTCCAGGGACCAGCGACGATTCTACCCAATTTCACGACTGCAGCGCGGTGAGACAGACCTTCCCTGGATCTCAAGCTTGATCTTGCAAGCTACTCAGTCTTCCAAACACCATATCTTCGTTTGTGGAACCAGACTAAGGCCACTTTAGACCGCTGCTGTAGGGTATCACTATCATGACCCCATCCTGACATCCTCATAGTAAGCATCGTCCGTACCAGTCCCCGTGGCATAGCCCTCTATATCGGTTTCGGCATCTTCCATAGGTCCTTGTGGCGAATCGTCCACGCTTTGCTGCAACATCGGAAACGCTAGCTTCTTGCTGTCGACACTCTCGGCATTCCTCAGTAATACGCCCACAGCACTTTCCAGGATACCGCTTGCTATCTCAAGGAACTCCGCACTCTTGCGCGAAATCCGAAGCACCCATCTGTATTCTTGCAGGCGAAGCTGATAGAATTGTGCTTCTTCTGGGCTGACAGAGGACACGAAGCATAGACCTGCAAAAGTTCCGATGAGCGCAAAGTTGAACTTGGATGCGAAATACCAAAAAGATTGAAGGTGTTCTGGCTTCAACCGATTGAAGTACTCTAGGGCCGATATCAGTCGTGCTTTGGCTGCTGACCGACATATTTGTACCATATACGGATCTGTCTGTGCTGATAGAGACCGGATGACGCGTCGATGCAGCGTGATCTCTGTGGCAAAGTACGCCAGGTGGAGGTAACCGACTGCTGTAGGCTTGCCGGATGGACTGCTATCCATTCGCAGTGAGTCCGGCATCTCTGCGAAGAAGGCACGGAGCTTCAACTGTATGGGTTTCGCTCGCTCGAGTACTGCCTTAGTGCTGTCGAAGGACTGCCGGATCTCGAGTTCGGCTTTCTGACTGTACAAGGAGTCAAGGACTTCTGACAGCATTTTTGTGAGCTGTATCATTGCTGTGTAGGTTAGCCTTCCTTTCTCCACTTCACCCCCTTGATCGTTTTCTGCTTCGTCTTCAGGTGACTCTGGGTAGTCTTCTGGGACTATGGGTTGTACCGCCCAATTGTGCGGTGTGATATGTGGCGGGCGACCATAAATCAGTGCCGACCATGTGTCTTGCATGAAGAGGGCCCAAGCCAAACGCTTTCGTAACGCGCGTTCCCATGTCGGTATCCTCCAATGCGTACAGTCAAGATGCAATCCGAGGTCCTGACCTATTGCAACAAGCTGTGACGTGAGCTGCCACGTTGAGTCTGGTGTTGATCGCTGAAGCAGGAGGATGCCTGCTTGCACAGTTGACAATTTGGCTCTGCTTGCAACTTCCTGGAGTGATCTAAAAGCTAACGCCTGCAGCTTGCTGACGTCTGGTCTAGGCAACTTCGCAAGAACAGGGTCGAATGTCCACCAATTGAGTGCGAGGATGTAGATGGCAGCTAACAAGGGGGGCGAGAACTCGCGGTAGGATCTGGCGTACTTCTCGAGGAACACCCGCTTGTGTAAGATTGGGAAGGCAGGATGGACCACTTGGAAATACAGTCTGACTAATGCATCTCCATGGGGTTGCACGAGAGACTGAATGGTGTCGAGATCCTCCGCTTCGTGAATATAGCTTGGCGACTCCTTGTCTGCATATTGTCGAAAGAATTCATAATAGCCGACTTTCCGGAACGCCACGTTCTCGCTCATGTCCTCGCTGAGATCATCGTCGTAGAGTCTCAAGTCCAGTAATGAGACGTCATGCTCGTCCGTCGCACCAATATACTTTGCATATTGGTGAGTCTGTAGACTGAAGGTCATAGTCAGACATTTGGACGAGGAGGGATGTGGTACGAATTGGAGGATCATCTTACCCTAGGGTATGCTTCAATAAGGACTCTTTTGTCATGCGAGCATTATCTAGACGTGACTCCGCTGCTAGAGATGGCGCAAGTGGATGCTCCGTGACGGCGGTCCTTTCTGGGGATCTGAGCATTGATACCACGTTAGTGGGTCCTCATCGAACTTCCCGACAGGCAGCATGATGGATGTATGTACTCACGGACGGCTGCTTGCTAGCTTCTCCTGCATGTCGGAATCAGTTGTGACAGCGGGCTTCTTCTTCCTGGGCACAGGATCTTCTAGAAAGGTACAAGGTTGGCTGTGATGTGCACATAGCAGGCACGAGGGAGCACCAGGACTAGGGATGACGCATCGGGATTTGCGTCGCCTACATGCATCGCATGGACGGGGAGGCTTCACGGCGGATTGACTGGCTGGCTGCCGTACAATGCTATCATTTGCAGTTGTCTGAGTGGGTGTTTGGCCTGATATGGAGTTTCTGGCCAATATATGTTGCAGGGGCCTTTGCGTAGTCGGCAGCATGATTCGTCCAGGAGGTCTAGCTCGTCCGGTCTTGTGTTCTGGCTATTAGGTTTTTGATGGGAGATAAGAGATAAGGACAACATGATACTGATGTCGAGATGCACGAGTCGGGTCCGAGATAGTGATGGTGCACGTTCAGATAAGGTCGAGGCGTGGACTGGACATGACGATCGAGGCACAAGATCACAGTTGCCCGTGGGTGTTGCGGATGTTGGACAACAGCAGCTCGGAAGCTGTGCGAGTGAGATTCTTGGTAGAGACGGCCTGAGTTTAGCATAGTAAGTGAGTGGATTGGCTCTCGGCAGCGGGCGCCTCCAAACGAAGCAGGAACTTATGCTCGGAAGAATGTTTTGAGTTTCTCGAAGGTCAGCACGACGAAATGATGTACACTCGAAACACTGGGTTAGGAGGACACAACGTGGTTTTGCGTGGTAGAAATGAGAATAGCGTCGCGGCAGAGCTTTCCATCTCGTAAGAACTGCTTGTAAGATGTCGAAGAATCGTGTCACCTCGTCAACGCTGCTCTGCCATTTGTCGAGCCTGGATTCAGCCGCGATAAGAGACCCATAAGGATCCCACCTAGCACCAACATCACGTGTACCTAGACTACCTGTACTACAGTTCCTAGGCTTTCCCGCCCGGTGCGTGACCGTAACCTGACCGACGTAACGCGTTGGGAAGATGGTGAGCATAATCGTCGCATCGCTAGCCTGGGTGACACAGACAATCGTTGTTCTTGCTTGCATATCAATGCAGCGGCGCATCTGATCGACCATGGTGGGCTCGATCCTGGCAATTCCCTGCAGCTAGAGACAGACATATCGAGGACTTTAGGGCTTCAGGGATCCCGCATAGCCCGGGGATCCCACTGGCAATGCCTTGACGAGGCTGATCTCTTAGGGTCCTTCAGGCTGCACCGCAAGCAACACAAGAAGTCCAGGCCTTGGTGACATCATCTCCAGACACTGCAATCCAAGGTGCACCGGTCTCAAGATCCAAGGCAGGAGCGACAAGGCGCTTGTCAAATGCGAGGAAAGCAGAGGAACAACATGCAAGTTGCTCTGACGTGTCGTATCGACGTTCAATGATCGCTTGGCGTGCCAATCTTCGTAACGTAGCATGCTGCAGCTCGGCGCATAGTTGCACCACTTTCTCTTCTTGATGGTAAGCAGCCTGAGACGACTGGCATGATGCAAAGCTGACACCTGTCGCCAGGCCTCACTTCTACGCCAGATCGTATCAGGTCCTCGAGCACGCCATCCTGAAGCCGGGCTCGATCTCTGCTATGTGACAGACAACATTGTGGTGACCTCGGGTCCCAGCTCGGTATGGCCGAAAAAAGCATACAGGAACCCTGTCAACCACCTGGTCGCCTTCCTCGACAAGAAACATGGCGAAGAATGGGCAATCTTTGAGTTTCGCGCCGAGGGCACAGGATATCCCGACGAGGAGGTCTACAATAGGGTGCACCACTTTCCATGGCCTGACCACCACCCGCCACCTTTCGCTATTATACCGAACCTGATGGCCGCCATGAGGAATTGGTTGCAAGAGGATGCGAAAGAGGAAGGGAAGCAACGCGTGGCTGTCGTCCATTGCAAAGCAGGTAAGGGAAGAAGTGGCACAGTAGCCTGCTCATACCTCATCAGTCAGGAAGCCTGGCGTATGGAAGATGCTCTCAAAAGATTCACTCTCCGGCGCATGCGCAATGGCTTTGGCGATGGCGTCAGTATTCCTAGCCAGCTGCGGTGGGTGCGCTACGTGGATAAGTGGACAAACAAAATGAACAAGAGATACATTGAGCGGCCTATGGAGGTAGTAGAGGTTCATGTCTGGGGTCTTCGCAGTGGTGTCAAAGTGTGTGTCGAAGGCTTTGTCGAAGACGGAAAGAGGATCATGAACTTCCACACCTTTACCAGAGACGAGAAGACTAATGTCGATGCCGATTTCAACAGTGTGTCGGAAATCGATCCTCTCGCCGAGTCGCAGACTGAAAACCTCGTCTCCCCCAACAACGCAGCTTCTTCGTCCAAAACCCAACTTTCTACGGCCGAGAAAGAAGGCATACAAAACGTCATACTGCGACCGTCAAAACCTATACGACTTCCCACAAGCGATGTCAATATCGACTTTGAGCGACGAAACAAGTCAGGCTACACTGGCTTTGCTATGGTAACATCGCTTGCTCACGTGTGGTTCAACGCCTATTTCGAAGGAGGTTCCGAAGGCAACGACTCTGGTCTCTTTGAGATAGAGTGGGAAGCTATGGACGGCATCAAAGGCAGTGCTCGCAAAGGCATCAAAGCCTTGGATCGCATGAAAGTCATTTGGAAGTACTCCGAGGTCGGTCGAAGTCAATCGGTGGAAGAGCCCAAGAAAGGAGAGCCGATTCAGGAAGGCGCACCGGCAGACTGGCGAGGCGAGGGTGACCCTGAGACTGTCATCGGAGCCAGGCACTCTGGTGGCGTCCTCAACAGTGGTCACCATGGAGCTAGTCCACTTACGCTTGGCCAGATGAGTAGCGACGCCGCAAACAAGCTGATGGGAAAGGATCTAGGGTTGAGGAAATCACATGATGCGAGCGCAGATGTTAGCCGCGCGTCTAGCGTCAAAGACGAGACTGTCACACCTCCAGACTCCAAGAAAACCCATGGCCTTCCCGAGCACGACTCAGACAGCGAGGAAGAAGGTGTTAAGCCCCATGTCCCTGATGAGCACGACATCTCGAACCGGGCCAGCAAGCACGAGTCACATGATGACGATCGGCAGGATACTGCTACTGGCAAGTATCTCGAGCTTGGCCTAGCAAAGGTTTCAAACATATTAGCAAAGATGAAGGGCTCAGATTCGGATCATGAGACGGAAGCGTTAAAATGAACAATGTTCTGCCCTGTTGCTCCTTGAATATGTCTCACGCCAGTTGTACCCCGATTGCAATGTGGCCGCCTTGACTACCTTCTAAGTACTGACACAGAGCGAAAGCTGACTGATCAGTCTCAGCCTCAGCCCAGAGCTCGTTTACTTGCTTTACAGTCTTGCAACCGCTTACGTGGCTTGGAATGTTTGGTGAGGCCGAGCAGCAAACAGTATCCAAACACATCGTTGCGCTAAAGCTTCTAGACTACAACGTCTGGAGCGTGCGCACGACCATCACCAGTCAGGGGCGACGTGATGCACATTCGAAATTCATCTGGTCACCAATATCATGTGCGTTGGCTCTATGCTGGTCCATATGGTCAAATAGCCACCTGTGCCCAGCATCCGAGGGTGAAGCGATTGCTGGAGGCTGACTGAACGGTCCCACACGAGCGCGACTGCGTAAACACGTCGACCTCTCCCGCACAAGTGACGACCTCCATTCTGTTAGCAAAGCTCGTCCTCAAGCGCGCAGCAGGCGTGATGGCATGAATTTTGTCGTGCTTTCACGTTCGTCATTCACCACACCAGCCTCGCAAAGCCGCAGCTAACATCGTGATGCAGCCGAGTAGTGCCGTCACGGCTACCCAGCTGGTCACGTAAGGTGGCACAGAAGGCCTACGCATTGATAGCAATGACTCGATGTTCACTGTATCTCTGTGTCAACAGCTCATGCGTGCTTTTGCTCAAGAAGACGGCTACTCCCTCTCGACAGGACTTTCATCATAGCAACCACTTACATATATGGACCCGTCTATTGGGCATATTTGAACTACCCAGTCCATCTAGTATATCCAAACCATACCGGAACCAATCGACTTCGAATAACTTCTAGCCATGTCTTCATCCGACTATTTCAAAAAAATGATCAAGCTCCGAGTACTTCTCAGGAGGCAAAAGCGGAATCACCAGAGACTTCGAAGCCCAAAGCAAACCCAAAAAGGACTACTATTTCTCAGGAGGGTCGTTCTCGACAACCACGACCAGGGAATCGTCCGGCAGCTGTTCCGGCTCAAAGAAGTCTGGGTCAGGAGACTATAGCTCAGGCTCAGGCAGTCTTGAGAAGTTTCGTGGCAAATAGACCAGCAGGAATGTGAACTCAGCAGGTGTTCTGGAGTGCAAGATCATCTTGTGTTTCCATCTGTAGGCTTGTGGAGCTTGAGACCGCATGGGGGTGTCCACCAGTACGCTGTTTTCTCATATCAACCCACAAAGGGGCGTCAACCTCGATTTGCCCAGGACACACATTGCTGAGGTGCATAACGCAACATCCACATTGCGACTTAGCCAATAGAATATCTGTCTCTGTCGATATTACGGCCACCCAGCGCCTCGCTAAACATGAGCTTTACCTTTCGGTCTTAGTCGCCAGCCAGGAAGCTGGTTATCAACACAGCCCATCATGTGTTTCGCCACTCCAATCGTCTGCCATGTCATCTGGACTGTTCGACAGCACGGGGTGCGATCGAGAGCTAGAGCTTTGACGCGCCAGCAGACAAGGCTTTCGACCAGCCGTAACAGCGATACCAATGCAGATACCCTTACGAAGGCGTGCATATGCATCCAAGCTGGCAATGCACGGCATTAAGTGCATCTCAAACGTGCAACAACGCTCGAAGTAATGTCGGCAACGTGGCGTCAATTAGCTCAACCAAGTGCTACATGAAAGCTTATATAGCTACGAACAATACCACAATATCAACACGGTCGCTGCTCTATATGTGGTTTGGTTGCACTGACCTCGCTCCGTAACCACTAACAAACGGTATGTTTATTCTCAGTATGCATGGCGTATACTCTCTTCCGCACAAAATCCCTTACGCACCACCAGTTTCTACTGGGTCTGTGACTGCCACGATGAACAAGGGATTGACCTTCCGCTTCCTTCTCATCTTTCGTGTTACGCACTTGCAGAAGCACTACATCAGGGTCTGACAAGCAGCACTGTACGAGTCTCAAAGATCGCTGCTACTACTGCACATCCTGAGTGGAAGCGAAAGTGCCTAATCTCAGCGCCCAGAAGCTGCCTTCCTCAGCCTCTCTCTCACACTCATCAGCGCCTCTCCTAGCCTGTTATCTCCCCACTCACTCTCCTTGCCCTCAGCATGCTCACTATCAAACCCGATACCCCATATCCTATCATCCGGGCTCGCCTCCACTAAGTGCCTGTCCCCTGTCCCCAGCAGTACCCCCTTCAGCTCCTCATTCTGCTCGAACTTCCGCAGATTCGCCTCCTCCACAACGCGATCTGCCTCCCCCTTCCACACCTCACCATCGAAATTCCTCACCTCCCTCCCCAACGCCTTCGCCCGACTCGGATGAGCATTCTCCGTCGCAAGCATCTTGCCCGCGACCTCTCGATCGCCCATCAGCAGTGCCTTATGGTACATCATGTAGTGCTCCGTCGTCGGAAACTCGACTTCCTGCTTCCCCTGCTCGGTGCCGTCATAAGGATCTTTTGGCGCGGTGAATGGGGCGGGAAACCATTGTTGGAGGCAGATGTGGGGATCTGTTCCTTCGTAGCCGAAGAAATAGATGTGTGTTTCGGTGACTCTTGGCTCGAGCTTGCTGGCGGTGAGGAGTTGAGGTGTGAAGCTGTATGGGTTGCTGGGGTGAGTAGAGGGGAGGTATTTTGGATCTGCGGCTGGGCCGCTAGGAGTTGGTGTTTTTGTTGCGAGCGATGACATCCTAGCAGATGGAGTACAGGGATGCTGATGTGCTTGGGATGACCTTGATGTGGTTGTAGATAACGTGGATAGCTGAGCTTGAACCGATACTGTCAATCAGTAGGGAGGATCGGACTGCAACCATGTAAAAGAGAGCTCTTATCTCAATTCCAAGTCAACGAGACTTGGTCCCTCGAGCAGAAGTCTATTGTATCTATCTCCTTCCGACCCTTTGAACCGTGCTAGCCCCGCATCATACGTGATGGCATCATGAAATAAGTCCGGTCATGATACCTTGGCAGTCCTTGTCTAATGGCTTGTCAACTCGTACATATATGTCTATTCCGCCAGTATATCATGGAGCCATCAACAAGGGCACATGGACTTGACAAGCTGTTAGAGGGCAGAGTCCAGGACGTGGCACCGGTTAAGTTAGTCCGACCTCATCAGCCTGATGCACCAGGCAGCACGAATCCGGCAACTTGCTATTCAACTCATGCATTCAACCCCTTTCGACATTGTCGCTGGTGAAAGATTGGTGAGCTTTGTACTCGGGTTATTCCTGCGCACTTCACCTGTGCGGGTCCATCGCGCTGCGTTGATTCAATCGTTTATCGCTTGTTACCGAGTTCCTCCCTAGCTTGACTTCGATGAAAAACTTTGGTGTCCTGGAACGAATCAACAATGCCATGACGTTTCGAAGTTGATCGACTGACTCGCAACGAAACACTTCGAAACACAGGTGACCTCAGAACCTGTAAAAACTGTATGGCCAATCCACAATGAAATCATGCACAACTTTCATAAGGTGATGCTACTTGGACATCCGCCTTGAGGTTGTGTAGATGCTTAGCTAATCAATACCAATTCTTCTCGTTGAGCAACGTGTTCGTCCGCGCGGACCGTCAATCGACCAGCGGCAAAGATCTCCTCCTACAAGACTTGTTCCCTGATCTCATCCTACATGTCTTAGCCTTCAAAAGGCAAATCACTAAGTGTACTGATATTATCATCTTAAGGATTTCCAGTTCTTCTCACTTCTCTAGCAAACGTTGCTAATCTTCCATTCATCACAACAAATACACTACGAACTAAGCAGCAAAATGGCACCTACAAACACAGCTTTGATCTACAAGCAGGTGCCTTCCGGTCTACCCGTACCTGGCAAGGACCTCGCCGTCGAAGATGTGCAGTCAGTATCAGAGGCACCAAAAGGCGGTATCTTAACTCAAGTGCTGTACTCCAGCTTAGACCCCTACCTCCGTGGTCTGATGCGCGACCCCTCGATAAAGTCGTACTTCCCAGCCCTTCAACCCGGCAACCCTGTCAACTCATTCTCTCTCGGAAAAGTCATCAAGTCCCAGACCGATCAGTTTAAGGAAGGTGATATGATTGTAGCCACACTACCAATCCAGCGCTTCGTGACGGTGGATCCAGATCACCTCAAGTCTATAACGAAGTCTCCCGCCGACCCCAATGACACCAGCTTCGACCTTAGACATTACCTAGGTGCGCTTGGTATGCCAGGTTTGACGGCATACTCGAGCTTCTACGAGATCGGCAAGCCGAAGAAAGGCGAGACGATCTTCATTTCTAGTGCCGCCGGTGCAGTCGGACAAATTGTTGGTCAGCTCGCTAAACACGAGGGACTGACTGTCATTGGCTCTGTCGGCAGTGACGAGAAACTAGACTTCATTACCAAAGAGCTGAAGTTCGATAGCGGTTTCAACTACAAGAAGGAAAGTCCCAACGATGCTTTGCAACGTCTTGCACCGCAGGGTGTGGATATCTACTTCGAGAATGTGGGCGCTGAGCACCTTGATGCAGCGATCGCGAACATGAACACGTTTGGCCGGATCATCGCGTGTGGTATGATCGCGGAGTACAACGCAAAGGACGAGAGCGAGAAGTACGGCCACAAGAACTTGATGCAAATTGTTGGAAAGCAGATTACCATGAGGGGTTTCTTGGTATTTGGTGACCCGACTTGCGGGCCGAAGCATAAGGACGATCACCAGAAGAACGTGAAACAGTGGTTGAAGGATGGGTCTTTCACCGCCAAGTTACACGAGTGGGATATCAGTGAGGGTGACAAGGGAATGACTGGCATGTTGAAGGGAGAGAACTTTGGAAAGGCGGTACTGAAGGTAAGCTGAATAAGTCGCGGCATGTCATAATGCTACGTAGAACTTTTTAATGATACCGCCGCTGAATGCATTGCCTTTACGTTTCTCGAGAAGCTTCGTCCTACAGGTCGCTTGCCGTAGAATCAATCCAGCGAGGGCGAGAACAATGTGCTAACGAGCTAGTCCCTTCCCCACCTGTTTACCTCAGTGTTCGCCCAGAGTGCGCTGCTCGTGGTATTGGACACGTGCAGCGTGCGTGTCAGCCAGTAACATGCCGCAACTCGAGATCATATGTTCAAAGAGCCTCTCGAACGATTTCAGCCCCACTTTTCTTTTTATCACAGTGCGCTGTGACCGGTCTTCCATCGCGACTAAAGGCCGCCAGACAAGCTGGACAGTATTCATATCGCATGCTTTACTACTCGCCATGCAGATGCTTCCTGGTCTTAATCGCCTGTGTTGAAGATCGCAGTGGAGGCCCCGGCATGCCATGCAATGCTTTGCCTGGCACGACTTGTTGACGACAATGAACGCGTCGTGCCTTGACGAAAAAAACAAATAGCCACCAGTTTGCCCCTTAAGATGGAGTGACCGATTACGAGTTAGTCGAGAAAGCCGTGCAGGCTAAGTGTTCCCACATTTTAAGCATCGCGACTACCGCTATCGCGGACCCCGTGGTTGCATTTGTGAGTCGACGTAGTGCACTGGAACAATACTGACAGCGCTTGAAAGAAAGAACAAACCTACATGACGAGGAAATAGAGGGCTCGAGGCCCAGCTGCCAGATGTACCGAATTTCTCAGCTCATCGACAAGCGATGGGAAGATACAGCTAGAACGCAAGTTCTGTCTTTTTGAAGAGGAATCTTAAGTTTGGGGCGATCCCTGGAATACGGTGGATGCTTACATCAGCCTGGGAACACTGCATCTCAACACCGAGACTCCGCATAGTTATTCTCTTTTTGTGGGAATCGAGATTAGGGTGTGTACGATCACCTACAATCCGGGCTTAGGAGGCCTAACAGATAGGGCATAATAAGTTTGACCTGCTCACGCTCTCACAGCACTGCTTTGCGCGACTTTCACATGGGACGAATCTCCACCTGTCGATCGAGCCACTCTCATTCGAGCTAGGCTTACTAAATACAGATCTGAAGCCGCCATCGCAGAACCCTTTTCACCAGGAAAAGTTCCGTATGGCTCGCCGAAGCAGAGCCCCCAATTCGTGCAGTGCTACCAGTAGCTCCGAGGCTTTTTGATCCTTCGGGAACCAGTTTCATACATTACGGAGTAACTTCTTTCGCTCCCTTGCCCTCCAGCCTGACCGCGGCTTGTGGCATGGGCTGGTGGCCTGCATTAGTAGCAGAGGATGCGAAACACGATGGATCATTATCAGTGAGCAAGGCCTTCCATATCCGTTCAGTCAGTCTTTCTGCTCGATCCTTCTTTCGTTGCACCTTGCTATTATCTTCTTACGAACGCCTTAATTGAGTCTTGAACCTTGAAACCCTCCGATCGACCACTTTGCCATTAATCTCCTCAAAACAGTCGTCGAATACAGCAGGTCTGTAAGTGGCTGGCGCGAGCGTTTCCTCCCTCGCCTGAGCATCATAATACGCCATGCTTTCATTCTCTTGTGTATGTCGCAGATCAGTACGAGCATATCACCTAGTCGACCATACTGACAAGTGACAGATATTTACAGCATGCCTCCTCGTCGCATTCGCACGGAGCGCACCAGTAACCGAGAAACGAGATGACAGCTCGAGTATAGTCCAAGGCGTGCTGGGTACGGATGGCTACTGGAACGACTATGACGGTCAGTCGCCTCTTCTTCCAGTCACGGTCTACCACTAACCTGCCAAAGGCGGCAAGAATGCCTACGTAATGTACTCAGGCAACGGATCTCAGGCGGCGGGCTGGCCGGCGCAACAACACTGGGTGTCCTTCAACGACATGTGGATTGCGAACGCGCACATAATAGCCCGGTCCTGCAATATCCTCTATAACCAGACCAACAACAATGCACAAGAAACACAAGACCTGTACGATGCGATCAAGCAGGTTGCGCACGAGACGCGGGTGGATCACAGGTTCATCATGGCGGCCGTAATGCAGGAGACGAAGGGATGCGTGAGAGCCGAAAGCAGTGTCAGCGCTGATGGCATACATAACCCAGGACTGTTGCAAGATTTCAAGGGGACACACTCGTGTAATGATGATGGGAAAGTACAGAACCCTTGCCCGAAAGACCAGATTCTGGGCATGATCAAAGACGGTGGTAAGCATGGAACTTCCCACCTAATGTGACGCAGTACTAACGAGTAGCAGTGGCTGGAACTGCTGCCGGACACGGTTTCGCCGAGGACATCAACGCTCAAGCTGATGTGGTAGGAGACGAGGTGGCCGAGGGATATTATCGAGCAGCTAGACTGTATAATTCTGGGGCAATCGATGAATCAGGTGATCTGGGCAAGGGAGGCGCTACGCACTGCTACGCGAGTGATCTCGCGAACAGACTCGTGGGGTGGACGGATGCAGCGCATGGATGCACTCTTGACGATGACGATTCGTGAGCAATCAATGTTTCAGATGAAGATGAATTAGCGATTTGTTTGAGCAGGCAGGCGTTTCTATGGCAGTATTAAACTGGTGCTTAGCCAGGCAGGCAGGGGCTTCAAGCGGACGCCACGGGCTGCTGTGGCAATGACCATTAGAGAAATGAGTCGACAGTAGTGAGAACTCGAGTACCTTTCTCTATCAGTCACTGTAGCCCATATACGCAGGCCACGAACCTGTGTATCCATTCTGTTCTGGTTTGCCTTGGCTTGGGAAGCCTCGGTTGTATCGCACACACTGTCCCCAATCAAGCCTAGGTCATCAGTGAGGGGATAGCGATACACCGATACACTTATCGCCGATAAGCTCACGCCCATAAGATGGAGGTCCTCCACACCTCGTAATCTAGCTTACGGACATGTATTAGCCTCACATATTGCAGACCGCAGGCGGCTCATAGCCCAAATGTCCTTGTGGTCCAACTTGGCTTCTTACTCCTTCGTGCTTCAACCCATATATCATTAACAACACCGCGTAATCATAATGTCTGGTTCAGAAGAACGCCTCCAACAATCGATACAGGACCTATTCGAGGAAGAAGATGACGACATATATGAGCCAGCGACTGAACTGAGTACCCTCGCCAGTGGCAGTCAACTGGACGATGAGACAGAAACGGACGACTTTGAAGGTCAGAGCAAGCACTGCTGCTTCTGCATATGTGCGTCTCTGCTGACATGAGGTAGATGCATCCGAAGAGTTTGGAGATGGCGACATAGAAATAGTGTTCGAGGATGACGGCACGCTCGACGAAGGTGAAGGTGAAGATGAAGGCGAGAGGACGGAAACGGACGATGCGAGAGTACCCGGTACAGAAGCTGCAACCACGAATGCCGAAATAGCGCAAGAGAGGAGACATCAGCGTGAGTCTTGATCAGTCTCATACATGGCCCACACTGAAAGACCTCTAGGTACCCTGGCTCACCTGCAAGCCCTGCTCGGCGGCCATGATGGTCTCCAGCGCATCTTAGCACAAGGAAACTACAGGATAGTAACCTACAATGGCGCCGCCGGTGCTCGAGGTGCTGGTGCTGGTGACCCAGACGACGAGGACGACGAGGACGATGACGACGACTACTTCCCGAATAGAGGCTACCCCAGACGGCGGCATGCCCGCAGGAGAAATCTGGATCCCAACCGCTTCCCCAAGATCCCCAACCCAGAAGGCCGCAAGCTCATGCAATCGGGCGTCTTCGGCGCCAAAGACAGCAGAATAGAACGAGCCATACACAGGAAGAGCTCTGTCAGCCAACGCCTACTATGGCGTCGGCTGGGTATCGAGCCCCGATCAACAGCCCGACGACACAACAGACTCATCTCCCAACAATTGATCCCAAACACCACCTCGGCCGACAGCATCATCCATTATGACTCTCGCGCCTACAGCGGCCAGTTCAGCGACGACGGCAACTTCTTCTTCAGCTGCACCCAAAACTTCAAGGTCCAGATGTACGACACCTCGAATCCTTACAGCTGGAAATACTACAAGACCGTCGACTTCCCCTTCGGCCAATGGACCATCACCGACGCTACGCTAAGTCCTGACAATCGCTTCCTCGCCTACTCCTCCATCCGACACACCGTGTGCCTAGCCCCCACCGACCCCAACGCTCTCGACGGCCATACCCTCCTCGACTTCACCTCGTATGCGCCCAACAGCCTACAGCTCGGCGACACACGCCCTCACTACATGGGTCGCCAAGGCTTCGGCATCTGGTCTCTACGATTCTCCGGCGATGGCCGCGAAATCGTTGCCGGTACCTCGGACCACAACGTGCTCGTCTACGATCTCGAAACGCGCAAGACCACGCTGAAATTGCGCAAACACACCGACGACGTCAACGCCGTCTGCTTCGGCGACAAGTCCTCCCCCCACATCCTCTTCAGCGGCTCCGACGACCAGACCCTGCGCGTGTGGGACCGGCGCTCTATGGCCGACGGCCGCGAAGCTGGCGTGTTCGTCGGCCACACCGAGGGCATCACCTACGTCGATAGCAAAGGCGACGGCCGCTACGTGCTCTCGAACGGCAAAGACCAGATGATGAAACTGTGGGACCTGCGCAAGATGCACAGCCCCTCCAAATTCGACTCGATCAACCTGGGCCGGTACACGACCAACTTCGACTACCGCTTCGCCGAGTACAACCTGCGCGACTGGGAGCCCAACCCGGACGATTGCAGCGTAGTCACATTCCGCGGCCACTCTGTGCTGAAGACACTGATCCGCTGCCACTTCAGCCCGCCCACGAGCAGCAACAGTCGGTACGTGTACAGCGGCAGCGAGGACGGCAAAGTGTACATCTGGAACCTGGACGGGCAGCAGGTCGCGACGGTGGACGTCAGCAACTCGACGCGCGGCACACGGCCGCAGGCGGACGGGCGCGGCGATGCCTTCGACTGGGACATGGGTTACAACTCGAACGTGTGGAAGACGTGCGTGCGCGACGCGAGCTGGAGTCCCACGGCGCCGGTGATTGCTGCCACGAGCTGGAACGGCTGGGGCATGTCGACGGGCACGGTGAGCGTGCACAGCTGGAACGAGAGCACGTTTGCGCCGAACGCGCCGGGCCAGCTGCGCGAGAAGGACCGCATGGTTGGCGCGGTGGATGGCACGTGGATCGACCACGAGGACGAGGGCGAGCCCCCGATGGGCCAACCGTATGATGCGACGTTGGAGCCGAGGGAGGCGCCCAAGGCCCAGCAGCAGTCGCAGCAGCGGATGAGGGCGCGCATGGGCGGACGTGGGTTGAGGTCGAACCCAGTCAGGCCGGCGAGATACGGTGCCGACGATGATGACGACGACGATGGAGGGTGGTGACGGTGGCTTCCCGGGGCTGGTCTGTTGAGGCGGCTGAGTAATAATTTGACGCTGCGTGGCACGGAATGGCCGGATCAAACTCATACCTAAGCTCAAGCTTGTGGTGCGCGAGTGAGTGTGGTGTGGTGTGCAGCCAGCCAGTGCCAGTCCTCGGTCTGAAACCACCGGGAAGCAGGGGGACAGGAAAGGAAGGAAGGAGCAATGTGCCCTATGTACCATTCATCCATGCCATGATTTAGGGGTTCTGACACTGCGGTTGGGGTCTTCGCTCTCTCTGTCTCTCTACAGTATATCTCAATAGGCGCGTTTGGATATGGGACTCGTTGGCCGGACGGCCAGAAGAATGGAACAACGAAACGACTTACGAAGGCACGGTCATGGGCACGGTTCATAGGTTGTACATGGGATAGGAGCATGGCATATCCCAGTGAGTCAGTCAGTCAGTCAGTCGTTATCAGAACGGGGCACACAGGGGTAGAGTGAATAAGCCGCATCTTCATCGACGTGTTTAGGGGGGGCAAAGCTCCAGTTCCATGTTGCGCAGTATCATACAGTGATCATGCATGACAGGTTCATGGGAGTCTTGGGCTGGACTGAACTGGACTGGGTCTCTGGTGGTTGCCTTGTGTGGTTGCGACGTTCCAGTGTCTTCATTCTTGCTGGTGGGATGTCAGGATCTGTGAATCATCTTCGGGACGAGCTCTCGCGGATCGCGCAGCGGGCTTCCCGGGTAGAGCAGATGGCAACTACTGTGGTTGTGGTTCTAGCTCGTGGGGCCTCTTGGGCCGGCGCGTGAACATTGCACCGAGGGCAACGTGAGGTGGAGCTTAAGGTATTCGACCTGATCTTGATCTTGATCTTGACCTAGATCTAGCATGCTTCCATTTCTGTCTGCTGTGTGTTTCGTGCTGCCTCATCCTGCCTTGCTCTCCTGTGCGATCTTCTCCTCTGCACCGTGTGCTCACTGTCTCACCCGACTAACACATTGTTGACTGGGATGTGTACTGTAGATGGACACGTTAGTACAAGGTCTTGATGCGTCCTCACTGCTGGCTTCCGCCTTGGGTGGTGCTTGCGCTCCCATCTCTTTTGTGTACTCGTGGCCTGTATCTTTCTCGTGTACACCAGCGCAGCTCTTCTCGTTCTCTCGCGCCTGTAGCCACACCTTTGTTCTGTCGAGCTCGTATGCAGGACAGCAGGGTAGGCTGGGATGTGAGAGGTAGGATGGAATGTCACTCACTCAACTTGATGAAATATCCAATCGCGCCCATAATCAGGAAGCCCATGCCGACTGCCTGGCTGATCTTGACGAACTCGCGACGGTCGGCTGAGATAGGACAGTGTATGTTAGCATGAGATCCAGCCGATAGTCAAATGACAACAGGCTCCTGAAGCCACAGCAATGTAACAAGGACAGATGCCAAAACTCACGTTTCGTGCACCGGTTGATGAACTGCGTGCCGTCTTTGAAGAACTCTTGAGGAATGTCCTTGAGGTCTTGGAGTGTTTCGGACATGGTTGTTGATTGGCGAGACTCGACTCGACAGGCCTACTCTTGTCTGGGTAGAGTGGTATGAGATTGGTATGCGAAGGGCGCAGGTCTTGGTGCGAGTTGAGCGCGAGTTGTTCAGGTCGCTGACGCTGTTTTGAGACGGGATTCGAAAATGTGTAGGGAGGCGATACTTGTAGTGTTGCGATTGGAATTATGGACAGGCACGGTGCAGCTGCGTTGGGTCGGGGCTCCTAAGGCGTTGGTGTCAGGTGTCGATCTGGCCCCAAGTCAAAGTCCCTGATGACAGCCAGAGCCGCAGGGGGGGCGGTCGGCTAAGTTGCCGTAAGATACTGGAGGCGAATTTGCTCTCCAGGTACGGGTAATCAGACACGACAAAGAACGTGAGGATTACAATCTCATATATGATCCATGAAATTCGTGAAAATGCTAAACCGAATGCTATGCTAATACTACAAGATGGAAACAACGTGCTTCTGCACTTTCAACCATAAACAAGCGCTCGGACCTCGATGCTCTCTCGTCCCCGCGCACCTTCAGGCGTTCTGGGGTCGGCAAACGCTGTATGAGGTACCCTCTGTCCAACTCCATCCTTGCTGTCGAAGCACTTCAGGAGCAGTCTCTCGTCGTTCATCATGCCAGACCAGTAGTAGAACTGCTGGCCCTTGTTGTGTCTTACCGCTGCCGTCTCACCAGTCCGGTGCGGGTAACGGTGCTCAACTGGGACGAGATCGTGATCTTCCGTCGAGTCTGCCGAAGCAAAGCCCAACGGTGATGCCTGGACTGGTCCATTCAGCGGCCGCCAGACGTTGATGATGCGGTAGCGTCCCTTGAGCAGTTCTTCGGCCTCTTCGGGGTTGTGCAGGTTGACTCGCCACTCGGTCGAGCGAGCTGTCTGGTCGACGTGTACCCTTGTCACTGGCGCTCGTGGTGCATCTGGGTTGCTGCGTCGAATGGTGTGGTCGAAGAGCGTCACCTTGTGTGCGCCCGGTACATGGTCGAGCAGTAACTTCTCCACTTCAGGGTAGTATGTGCTCTTGATGTGCTCGTCGTCGGTAAAGTCTTTCTCTTCTGATGGGATGCCCTTGATGGCTTGGAAGGCGTCCTTGTCGAGCCAGAAATCGGCTTCGCGGTCACGGATGTCCTGCAGCTCAACTTCTACTTCATTCTGGCCGAAGTTGCGCTGCGGCTGGCCCGCCGGCGGCTGCTCGACGTAGTTGTGTGGTTTGCTACCGTCCTCAGGGTCTTGGAAGAAGTTCAATTTGCTCCTGACTGAACCTCGAGGAACATATGACGGATCATTTTGGCCCGTGAGGGTGGTGCTAGTTGTTGTTTCTGTCCTGGTTGACATTGTACTGCTGGTCTGGGAGTAGTGTAGAAAGAAAACAGGCTACGTGGTGGGTAATGCTGGATAGAGACGCAATCTAACAGACTTGCCGCTCGAGTGTATATATACTGTCCCGAGGCATTTCATCAACCGACTTATGCGCTTGTCCATTTGTCAGATTCGCTGATGGCGACATCTCCGAGAAAGCAGAATGGCCCACGAACCATCTTCCCGAGGGACAACGTCATTCCAGGCTTCGAGACCCTTCCCCGCACAATTTTGTGCATGTTATTTCATTGGTTGGAGTTCGTAAGCACAGTTTTGTGCCTGAGGCTGACAGGCCTCGAATGGATGGTCGGCACTGACCATGTCGCCACTCGGAGATTATGCTGTCCTCGTGCAATGCCACTGCCTACCCGAGCAAGTGGGTGATTCAAACCCAACGTGCGTGTCTCACGTAATGGTTCAACACGACGAAAGAGGACAAGGGCTAGTGTGATCATTGCTCTGCAGTCATGGGTATCGCTGAATATCAAGCACATTCCTGCCGGTTGCTCAACGCCCTTCCAAACCCACAGTTTGTGCTGTGCCGTGCATCCTCACTCACTGCTCACCGCCCTCTGGTCTCGGTTCTGCCATTCCACCGAACTCTTCATAGAACTCCAACGTCATGGCTGCCAGAAAGCAAGGGATCTCCTTCTTTTCGCCAACCCAGTAGTTGATATGCTGGCTAACAGCCTGTCCAAACTTTCCATCTCTGCCGCCACCAATCTTCATGGTGCCCTTGTCTCCATCGAACTCAATATAGTCTTCTCGATCCTCCTCATCTTGTTCTTCTTCTTCTTCTTCTTCTTCGCCATCCCGCGGCGGCTGATAGTACATGCTTCTCACTTTGACTTTCCCATTCGGCAGGAAGGTGATCTTATAGCCGAGGATACTAGAGATCACATCCCGGAACTCGGCCGCTTTGTCGGTCCAGATCTCTCGTTGGCGTCTCATGCGCTTATCTTTGCTTTCCAGCTGCCGCTCCATATCCGTCAGGTCGAGCTTGAGTGCATCGAGGCTCGCGACCGGCACGACCTTAACCCGCGACATCTCGTCCGAGTTGCCACGGAGCTGAGCCATGAGGTCAGTGTTCTCCTGCTTCAGTGTCCGCAGCGTGCCTGCTTGAATAGCTTGATGCACAGCAGTCGGGTTGTCCCGAAGCTCAAGCACGCGCACTGCAGTCGATGCACGGAGAGCCTTGAGCTGAGATCTATCCGCTTGAAGCTGGGTCGCCAGCATCTGCGACTCCTTCTTGCTCTTCTCGAGAGCAATCTGTAGATTCTTGTTCTTGCGAAGTTGTCGGCCCAACTCTCCATCATCCGCCTCTTGCGATTCGGCTGCTCGCTTCTGACCGGCAATTTGTGGCGGTTGAGCTGGTTGAACAGTGCGAGGAGCCGACTCAAGTGTTGAGATCTGAGTATGCAGTTTTCCCATCTCCGATTTGTATTCGCTGACTAGACTCTCCAGTCGCTGGATTTGCTCTGCTCGTTGGGAATCGAAGTTAGCGTTTTCCATCATCGTGAGCTCTTCGGCGTTGAAAGTGTCGAGTTGCGCTCGCAGGTATTCAATTTCCTTTCCCGCGAGTTGTGATTGTCGTTCCAGCCTCTGAACAGCTTTGCTCTCTGGTTCTGGCGCCAACGAGACCTGCGTCGCGGCGTTCTCCTTCAATTTCTCAAGCTCAGTTTTGAGCACGTCTCTCTCCGACTCAACAGCCCTGAGAGCTTCGTCTTTTCCCATGAGTTCGGTCTCGGCCTCGCCAGTTCGCTCCAGTGCTAGGGCATGCTCAATGCGCTCATTGATCAGTGCCTTGACAACAGCCTCAGGGCTCTCGAATGCTTGCTGTGTTTCCTCTCCTTCTCTCTCCAGCAAACTGGTCCATGTCCTCCTCTCGTCCTCGAGCAGCTCTTTTTGCATCTCGAGCTCGGCAGCTCTTCTCTCGCAGTCTTGCAACACCGTGATGCGCGTCTCTAATGACCTCTTCTCCTCCATCACCACGTTGACACTCCTTCTCTCGTCCTCCAGCCTCCGGATCCTGGCTCGTTGCTCCCTTTCAACATTCTCTAGCCTTCGAACGTTGGCAATCTGCCCACTGAATTCTCTCTTCAGCACCTCGAGCTCTTCCCCACCACCCGTTTTCCCATTAAGCTCTAGCACTTTCTTTTCCATGTCCTCGGCATATTTCTCTTTCTCCTGCAACCTCTCGTTGACGGCGACGAACCGGTCCCTCATCTCTTCTAGCTCGGCTGTTGTCTCGTGCACTGTCCGTTCCAGGCGACTTCTAGCACCCTCAACCTCCTCGACGTGGATCCGCCTCATTTCTCGTTCGGCGTCGCTTAGCCTGGCCTCGAGGTCCTCTTTGTCCTCCTTCAGCCGATCACATTGAGCCTGTAAGTCTCGGGCCTTCCGCTCGACGACGGCAGATTCGTTCACACCTCTATCGCGAACCTCGCGTATCTCCTTCATGGCATTTTCATGTAGCCGCACAGCCTTGAGTCTCTCTGATTCGGCGTCCTGGTACTTGTTGTAATCGGCGTCCGCCCTGGCCTGAGCCTCGCGTATCTCCTTCTCATGTTGCAGGGTGACCATGCCACGTTCTGCCTCCAGGCTTCGGAGCTCATATTCTAGTTTGTTCAGTCGTGCTTGTAGCTCTAGTGTCTCCTCTTGGTACTTCTGATGGCTTATCGTTTGCGCCAGCTGTGGCTGCGATTGTGGGTATAGTGGTTGTCTCGACGTGCTTTTCCTTAACGACTGTGACAGGCCAGGACCTTGTGAGTGTGGGAATGATCGTCTTCGAGCCTTCTCAGGCGCCGACTCTATCGGTTGTCCTGAGATGATATCGTAGGACGTCGACTGCGTTGTTGCTGAACGATTGGCCGCATTCGTGCTTGTTCGGAGGGCATTTTGGGATGGTGTTATGACGGATACGGATTGCCGAAGCCCACTACCAGATAACGAGGCGCGCTGAGAAGACATGCGCATGCGTTTCGCAGGCGACGCCATGGTAGCATCGACTGAAGCAAAACAGCCGAGGACGAAGTATGAGATATGGGGTGTAAGGAATGAGTCTGTCACACATGCTGCTGTGGAAGTCGCGACATGATGTTTGGTCTGTTTGTTGACGCGACTGCTTGCGGTCAAGTTCGCCAGGAACATCGCTTAGTCATCATTAGTTGCCGTTAGCTTCACTCAGGCTCAGCAAATGCAGACCTCCCCCATACGGCACTGAGCTTGCGTTAATGCAAGCAAAACTGCGTGGCTGTGTCGGGAGTCGGCTTCAAGCAATATTTGGCGCGACAAGCATGGAGGGGTAATGTTGTAATTCGGAAGATAAGTAAAGAATCTTGGTCCGATCCTGGTACTAGGACGAATTTATCATAAAACGCCTTATCATGGTCATACGATACAGACACTAGTTGGCGAACGTGGCATGGCAGAGACTTGCAACAACTTCCGAAAGAAACTTATAAGTTGGTCTCGTTGTGTTACAATCTACTGACTCGCCTCCCGCGAAAGAAAACAATAACTCCAACCATTTTGCGTCAATTCCATAACCTTCAGAACCATCTTTGAGAGGACAACCAATCATCTAGCTAAAGCTAGGTCCAACACATCACGCTCAATCCACATCCGAAGGCTGGAGAAACCCCCAACACCGGTCTTGCTCGGCCACCTACTATCACGCTTCTTCCCCCTCCACTGCCGGCTCAGAACCGACCACCGCCGCCACCGAATCAGCGTGAGCAAGCCAAATATCACTAGGCCAGACATCCTACCTCTTCGCCGGCGCCGCCGACGGATCCGCACCAGCAACAGTCACGGTCTCAGTGGCAACGACACTCGTCTGAAAGACGGTAGTAGGCAGGTCGTCAGTGCCAGGGATAGTCGTAGCAGACCCATAATACGCATCATCAGTCGGCGTGTCGCTCGTGGACACCGGCGCGTCCTGCGGCATCCCCGCGAACACGCCCGCACTGGCGTCGTCCCCAGGGAGCAACGTCATCGTCGCGGACGGGATGCTAGTCTGCGCGACCGTGACGGTCGGCTCGACACTAACCGCCTCGCCAGCCTCCAGAGTGCTATGAATCACCAGGACACTCTCGTAAGTCCTCGTCGTAGTCACCGTCGACGTGAAATTGATGCTTGTCGTGCGTGTGGTCCCGTCTACAGTGACCACGACGGGCCCATCGAAGCTCGCGATTGTAGTGCCGACACGTGTTTCAGCGAGTGTTGTGACCGACCAGATCTCATTCTGCACCGCGCACTCGCAGGGCTCTGTATCGCCGTCTGTGTCGGGCGTTGTGCATTCGCCGGCCGGGGGCAGGCCGCCGTAACATGTTATGCCCTTGACGTGTGTGGGGACGCCTCCCTGGGCGATCTCTGCCCATGGCGCGGCGTAGTACCTTGTTGGTTGGGGTGGGCTGAGATGCGCGAGTTTGTTCTGAAGGGCAAGAGAGCTGTTTGTGTCGTGTGTTGTGGGGGATGCATCGATGGTGCTGGTCGGTTGGGACAGCATGGAGACAGTGGGCGTGTCAGACTTAGACGTGTCTCGGTCTGCTTGTCTTCGGTGATGATGCTGGACGGCGCGTTGGCGGTTGTATCGGGCTTGTAGCATTGCTGGGACTGGCATGATGTTTGTCGCTGCTGTGGCCGCGGCGAAGATGCCAGCTGTGGTGTCATTGCTGGTAAGAACGGGCAATCCGGTTGTGTAGCCGGATGCTGTTACTGGCGCTTCAACGTCAATGGAAGAAGTGGTAGTAGGGTCGGTGACACTGGAGTTTGTAGTAGCTGGCCTGCTGTTCTGGTAATGGGGTCTGTTGTGCAGGGGATAAGGCCAGTTATTTTCGTGATGAACTCTGCCTTTACCTGGGTGAGGTCTACCTGGGTAGGGTTTGTTGTTCTTCTGATGGAACCTTGCTTGTCGCTTCTGTAGTTTTGCTGTGCCAGAAGGAGCAACAACCTTCAGGTCGGTCATTATCGGCTTCTCCTCGTCGCGATCGAACATGACTTGTCGCTTCTCTAGAGTATCACCCTCTTCCTGATCTACGTCGCCCACAGGAGCGAGATCAGTAACGGTAGAATCCACTGGTGACGCGATCGACGCCATCTCGTCGTTCGAGGCTCCTTCCATCGTGCTCGTGCTGCCGGTTTCAAAAGGCTGACTCGTGAGAGGGACATCGTCGAGTGTGACGGTCTCAGCACTTGCCGGAATGGTGCTGTAAAGCTTCGTGGAGTACGTTGGAGTCTGCGAGCAACTATACAACGTTTCACTGCTGAAAGTGATGTATTGATCGCAGTCAGTAATGGTGACCGGTGGCAGCCCGGCTGGCGACACAACCGTGGAACAGATTGCGCTTGTAGTTGGAGAGTAAAGAGTCTGGCAGCTATCTGAACCGATCACCAGCTGACCTGCATCCGATTGTCCTCCAAGAAGTGGCATGGCCATTATGCCACCCGGTAAAGTGATGGTTGCTGCTAGCTGTGCATCAAGGACGGCATCTTGTCGTCTTGCTCGACTTGCGAACGTCGTCATGCTACCATCTGGCATCATAGCCGATGCCGAAACGATCGAGTTCGTACCGTTACTGGATGTAACTGTTGGTGATAACACGGCCGAAAAAGCGTCAGAGGTCCCAGATGTGCCATTCATTGGACACACTGTAGCGATTGGAACTTGCACCGTTGTCAGGGAGGACGATACTGGCAACGTGACCGGTGACGATGCTTCACGTGCTTGAACTGGATGTGCCAGTCGAGGCAGCATGCTGGCTTCAACTGGAGCTCCCAGATGGGTTTTTCCGCTGTGGTCGCTAGCGGACGCTGCTGCTAGTCCATAGACAGCGAAAATGACCGCCAGTGTAATCGAGTTTGTGCCAGCCATGCTTGCGGTGGTACCAGACTACCTGCAAGATTCCCAACGAAGTGAGCAGTCAACCAAGGACAGAACAGAAAAAGGGCGAAGAATAGAAGGTCTGATCTGACGGGCAACTGAAGTAGACATTCATGAGCAATATAATATTCGTTTGTGCCAATGACCGTGTGGTATAAGCCACCAATGTCATCGCAGCAACGGTAACACTGAAGGATCTTCGGGTGCACAGACGAAGTCGATAATTATGGTTCGTGGACATGAAGAATGTGATACGTGCAATCCTGCATCATCCCTTCATAACAACGCGGCTTGGTATGTTTGCTGTGCCCCTCATTCCGATGCCTTCCCACGGAAAATGCTGCAATTGCTTTGCGATCACAAACCGCATTCGTTGTTATGCTGCAAATGCGTCATGCACCGTCCATGCTTGTAGCCCATTCTGGTGTCGCTCATGCTCTCGTAAAACCGTGATTGGACGCCTTGTTTCAGCACACTCTACCTCTGCTGTGAAGGCATACGTTAATTTGCTTCGTCGATCACCGGGCTCTCCATAAAACCATCGGCGCTGCTGTCGAGGGGTTCAGTATATTCCGATTGTTTCTCGGTCGAGACGTCGACGTGTTGATTGCTGCTGGCCTTAGTAGTACCAGCAGCAGGTTGATTCGCGTTTGTGGAGTAAGTGTTATGCCCCAACGCCTGTTGTACTTGATGTGCTCAATTACCCGGGCTGTAAGCTAAGGATTGTAATGATGTTGGCAAGGTTGCCTGTATCTGTTGTAGTAGTGAATCAGTTGGACCTCGCTCCTAAGTGAAACCTTGTCGCCCACCGTGATTACCTCTCTGGCCAAGTTGATCCGGCCTGTTCTCGGTGAATTGGTCCATGAAGCTCATTTCTGCATCGGTTGGTGCTTGTGCAAACTGCATTCGAGCTGGGTCGATATTTTCAGCCCCCATTGAGTAGAACTGATCGTAAGTTGCCATTGGATCAAGGAAACCCTGGATACCAGGCACAGACATACCGGGCATGGACATCGATGTCGGCGGCAGAAAGTTCGAGCCATAGCCTTGACCGTGCTGATCATAGGGTCCTTGCGTTGTTGAGGACGAACCTGTTCCCATGCTGATGTCATCTGTGGCATGCGTAGTAGCGCGTGGTGGTTTGTCAGAAATGTCCTCGACACTGCGGCCAATCTTTGCAGCGGCGTCACGGAGCATTGAATTGCATAATTGCCATGCTCGTGCAGCTGCAAGATTTTCGTCTCCTAGAGCGTGTAGCCATCTTGTTGCCTTCTTCGCCGAGTCAAGAATATCATCGGCCTGTTCTGGCATGTGATGGGATCGGAATGAGATCTCGAGCATGAGGACTGTGACCGATTGGACCAGGTTGTGTAAGACACTTGACCATGGCCCGACCCTGAGAAACCCGACGACATTTGGCACATCAGGGATTAGGGCTAGTTGTTCTTGTGCTGAGGCGACGCATGTCGTGGCGGCTGCGTGATTGAATTCTTGGCTTTTCGCCGATTGAGTCGGCAGCTTCCGATCTAACCTACACAAGCAGGGTCGATGTATTACCATCTTGATACTATAGTAGAGGAAGCCTAGCGACAAGCGCGGCTCCATGAAGTCCTTGTCTCTCTGATTGCGTCGAAAGTCGAAGGCCGTGGGTAGCTTACGATACCAGGTCTCAAGCTGATCGTTGAGCTCTTTGATCCGATACTGCATATCAGTCCACCGTGCCTGGACAGAAGTTGGGCTGTACAATCGGTGAAAACAAGCTTGCATAAGTCGAGAAGCTTGTACCAAATGGAGGAAGTACAAAGCCATATTGGGCCGGACATCCTTGGCCCATTCCAAAGTCGAGTCGCCAGAAGTCTGTATAGATTGTGCTGCGGAAGGAGATCGTGTTTCGGCTTTTGTGTTCGAACCTGAGCGTGAGGAGGGATTACTGGGCACCGGAGGAGTTTGAGCATTCGACGAAGGTGCTCTGTCAGTTTGCTGGTGCTCTTTGCTTAGCAGCTTCCGACCAAGCGGGGTATCGAAGTCTTCCTCCAACACAGGTACAGGCAGGGGACAGGTACAGTGATCGTCAATGATGCAACTGACACGGCCCGTCATGCCGCACAACCCATGCTCAACGGTATAGAGGGACCACCATACTCGGTATCGAACTTCTTTTAGATTGTCTGATAGTTCGCCACTGTCATTTCGCATATTGAGGCCCAGAGCGGTGCTTGCTCGAATTGCCATGCCGGTCAAACACCATGCTCGATGAATCTGGTCAATGGACATTAGATAGTAGGACATGAGTCCCAAGATCTGGATGAATTGGAGGTCGGGGTGATTGAAGATGGTCTCGTCGGTGACGGCTAGCATTCGTGCTCGGGTGAAGTAGATGACGTGGTCTCGCTCGTCACCGGCCCAGTCGGCCTGGATGAGATGAGAGTATTTTGCTGCAATGGCAAAGATAAGGTTGATGATGGCGAGCCATTTGCGCGGGGCTTGCTGGGAACCGTTCTTGGACATGAACTTGAAGAACTGGTTGTGCAGATTCATGCGGCCCACGATAGGGAAAGCAGGGTGAACGCGCGTCATATAGGTATCGAATAGCATGCGGGCGTCCTCGTTCGTAGGCATCTCGTAGGGTGCGACGGCGTCGTAGGCGATGACGGGCAAGTCATTGAGGTGGTAACTCGAGTCCTGTACTGTGAAACCTTGATCGACTTCAGGGAGCGCTACGTTAGAGGGTTTGTGATTCATGCTGGATCGAAAAGACGGACCAGATATTTCGTGAAGACGTTCTTGATTGGCATCTTGGGCCGAAGTGCCCTCGCCGTATTTGTTCTCTTGACGCACGCGCTGCATCCAAGTGATGTCTGAATTCTTCCCGATGTAGCCGGTGGCCTTTGCGCCTTCTCTCGTAAAGTCCTCCTCGGTTCTATCAAGAGCACCTGTCGAGCCTGCGCCTCCACTAGCCAACTCATCCTCGTCACCACTCAATTCTGACATTGCGTCAGGATCTACACCGAGGATGGCTGTGTTATCGGCAGTGGGCTCGTCCGCGTCTGGCTGGTCCGCCTGGCAGTGTCAGCAGTCGTCTTTTGTCGGAGATATTAGGAGGGGTGCTACTCTTTCTAGAACGCCTCTGATGATGTCTGCATCTGTTTCTCCCACACGGCCAGACAATTCTTTGAGTACCTTCTCATACTCTGCGAGCTTGTCTTGCATAGACCCGAATTGCCTAAGAGGGTCAGCATGGGCAGTTGCGGCATGTGGTGAAGATTCTTACTTCTTCACTCGATCTCTCTTGCCGTCGGCGTAATAACATTGTATCTTGAAGTCCTGACAATGTCTGCAAGCAGGTCTTTCGCCACTACATTTGGTCTTGCGATGCCGACATGGTTCGCAAGCATGAGTGACTCGATGGCGGCCGCCCGACTTTGCGCTACCTTCACCATGCTCAAGTGACCTCTTAAGTCGGGGTATGGCCACTTTGGCGGCCTTGAATGACTGGTCGCTGCTCGACATGGGACCAGCTTGTGGCGACGCTGGCGTTGCTGAGGTTCTGAACGTCGCTTGCGCAGGCGATCCTGATTGGGACGTCCAGGGAGTTCGTGGTGTCGGTATGGGCTGGGCGCTGGAGGATGTGCCAGTATCTGTGGAAGGCTCGGTCGACGGGGTCGACTTGCTAGAATTCTCTGGTGCTGTACTTGCCCGCGGTAATGGCGAGCTGGCTACGGTTCCGTTCTGTAGAGGTGGTGGTCTGGCCCGCTTCCCAGCCATAGTTCTATTATTTGTTCTAACCGGTACTAGAATCCATTCGGGACAAACAACCTGTAGGTAAAATCGCCTGGGATCCACATGGATATTGCACTATGGGTTCAACGATGTGCGCGGCGGATAAGATACCCGACACGCGGACAAGCAGGTTCTGCTACAACCTTTCCGGACTGTCAGCAGCAGTTGTGACCAGCTAACAAATGCCTCTGGCTACAGACCTAACTTGCCCCCGCGACCCGACCACTATGACAGCCAGTTAGCGAACAAGCGAATGACGCGCCACTGCCCTCGACGGAGGGATGCGCTCGCTCCGGAACGGCGGATAAACGTCGTTGAACTCGAGTAAGATGGTCCTGAGAATCTGCCTCGCTCTTGCAGGAGTAGTACGAGTAGGAGACTGGCACTGTGCTGAACATGGACTGGATTTCACGCCACCACGGGTTTTCCTTCTTACACTCTCAGTGGCCTCATAACTCGTGCTTTCCCCTGACGAGAGTCTCCAATCTTTCCGCGAAACGGGCAGGCGATACTGTGAAAGGTTGTCGACAAATTGGCGCTCCGAGGCTGCGTGATTGCGCAAACGGACACGTTGTATGGTGACAGTCGCTACACTTTTCTCTCAAATTTTCGTGGCCCGAAAAAGTGGTCGAATAAGACGGTGGCGTACCAATTTGGGCGAGGCGTGTGCGATGACGTATCAAGAACAGGTTGCCTATCGTGTAATCGACGTGATCTGGAGGTGTTAGACAATGGTGTAGGAGATCGACGAGCTTAGCTTGCATTAGCCTAGCGCCACCCGGAGCTACCGAACAATTGGCTGAAACCCCTGTCTAGCCTGTTACTAGTCGTAATGCCATTATAGCTGCGGCACAATGCTTCTAAGTACCCGTGATTCTTCGTAAGGGGTTATTCTACGGAGTTGTAATTAGTAGTATTACTACTCTACTAAAGTATATTCTAATCTTATTCTCCTATATTTAGTATTACTGCTAAGGCGCTATAGAGATTTTATAACTACTTACAAGCCTTCCTTAGGCAGCGAGTAGTGCAAGTTTAGCTAGGTATAAGCCTATACTAGAGCCGATAAACGAGATAGACGTAAGGAAAGCTACTAGTACTTACGTATACTTACGTTTACTTAGGCTATAAGACTTATACTCGACGACTATAGGTTATAAGAAGGCCTAAGAGACTACTTACGGCTATTTAAGCAGCCTACGCCCGATATATCTCCTCTATTATATCGTGCGAATAGTAAAAAGGCTAGATATATCGAATATTATAATCGTTATCTTCCTTAGCCTATAATAGTAAAAGATAGAGTGCTTTACTTAATAAATATAACGTACCTACCGACCGAGACTAGTTATAAGTAGTTATATTAGGACGTAAGTACTTATAGCTAATAATAAGTACCTATCGCTAAGCTTCTATACTTAGATTAAATATAGAAAAGATATAAAGTAGATACGAACTGCTAATAGTTACTACTTCGAATAGCTTTATAATAGGCCTATTAAGTATATAATTAGCGAGTTTAAGTGCTTAGGAGTTCGAATTTATAGTAATGCTAGTTAATAAATTACAAGCTATTAATACGCGTAAGTAGACTATTAGAAGTAGTAATAGCTACTTATAACCGTTCGCAAGCAGTTAAATACGCAAAGACTACCTTTTAATAAGGCGCTAGAGATAGAAAACTATTTTTCTTAGCTATAAAGATAATAGGCTTTAGGTAAGTGCTATACATAATGCTTAGGCCTTGCAATTAAGCCTAAAAGGGGATTAGTAAGTCTTATAAGTACTAGATAATACTCTAAGCTAATAAGACTAGACTATATAAATACTTGCTATTTATAAGAACTATAGAAATATAATAAACTCTAATTATTAGTACTACTTCTATCGAGGTATACTAGCAACTATAAATATCGAATACTTACGAGAGCTCGTTAGTAGTTAGATTAAGGCTAATACCTATAACTATACTAGTATCTATACTCGACGATTAAAGAAAGTATAATATAGTTAGTAGCTACTTATACCTAGTTATATATACTTATAATTACTTATAAGTACCTATTCTTAGTAATCCCTCGCTAATATATTTATAGATAACCCTTATCTTAATAACGGTAGAAAACTCGAAATTCGATACTATAAGGTTCTGCTTACTTAAATTATACCTACTAATCCTTTAGTACTACTTATTAAACTATTTTCTAGCGGGGTTTATATATACCCTCCTATCTAAAGCGAGAAAACACCTCTATATATTAAAATAGACCTAGAAAAGCTTCTTAAGTATAGTAGTAAGTAAAACTTTACGTTTAGTAAATAATAAGAGTTACTTATAGGTTACTATAAGTACTAAATCTATAAGTTAACTTCGTAGTAGTTCGCTAGTTAAAAAGTAGTTCGAGAAATAGAATACTAACTATTTTCCTAGTATTTATACCTCGCTAACTAACCCTAATCGCTTACGAGCGATTATATATCGTTATTAAGTAACGAAGTTTCCTTTAGGAAAGGATTTTATAGGTAAGATATAATTTAACTAATATAGTAGTAAAAAGTACTTATAAGGATTAGCGGTTAAGATTAAGTACTTAGAACTACTTAAGACTGCTCTCGCGCAGCGATAGATATAGTATATCTTTAAGAACGATAAGTTTTTCTTAATATGCTGTTTTCTATAAGAGTAAGCAGAGATATTTAAGCGAGTAAAGGTAATATATATTAATATATCCTTTAAACGAGTACTCGGGAGCGTTAGCGAGTTAATATTCGTTGCTTAAGAAGACGTTAGAGGCGTTAAGATAAGTAAGTTTATTTTCTTTAACTTTTATTAGGGTAATTAACTATATATAGCAATTCCCCTTATACGAGTTTTTATAAGTACTAAGATAGCCGACTCTTTCTATTACGCCTTTTATTAGGTTTTTACCTATATACGCAATATAACTAGGTAACTAGTAATATTTTATTATCTCTATAGAGGCTACGGGATCTAAGTAGTTATAGTAGATATAGATACGAAATAAGTAGCAGGCTAATACTTATAGCTATATATAAGTACTTATAGGTACTATCTACTACGTATAACTAACTATAAGTAGGTTTTAAGCGATATCTAGTAGATCTCGCTTAAATAACTCGATTATAGGAGTAGTATATTTAATATTTATTTATATATTATCTAGTATACTATAATCGAGAGATCGAGTAGAAATTTAATAAGCACCTATAGTATTAGCAAATACGCAACCTACTATACCTTAAGGACTTAGAAGACGTTATAAGTCTTCTTAATTACCTCTTATAAGACTTAGCTACCTTAGACTAGGTAAAATATAAGAGGATAAGCTAGGTGCTTTTTAGATTAAACGTAAACTTTAGTTCGATATCTAAAGGAGTATTTATAAGTACCTATCGAATAACGAATATTGTAGAATCGATATATTAACGAGGATACCTAGAAAGGTAATATTAATAGCTTCTTATAGTAATTAAAAGGTAAATTAATTACTCTTAAGTATTCGCGATTACTAACTAGGTATAGTACTAAGACTATAGACTCTAAGATACTAGAAAAACGAAGGAATGCCTTAAAGGGATATCGGATTAGCTATTAAGATCTTAGCCCTCGAGGTAGCCTAGCGAGAAGTTAGAGCAGGCGTAGTAAGCACCTATAGCCGCTTATAAGCAGTTATAAAGGCTAACGATTACTTAGAAGGCCGTTAAACGCTATAAGTAAATAACGATTCGATTCTATTCTCGAATCTTTAATCTACCGGTATCTCTAGCCGGTCTCTCTTTATATCCCTAGAGAAAAGAGCATAAGCTAAGTCTTCCGGAGGGCCGACGATTAATTATAAGCGCTTAAAGGCTCGGCTAACCTAGCTGCAAGAGGAATTCGAGCTTAGCTAACGAATTAATAAGTAGTTAGAGGAAAGACTTCGACTATAGAACTAATTAAAAGAAGCGAGGTTATCGGTAGAGGCGAGTAAGGAGTTACGCTTATTAGTAAACCTTAATATATAGCTATAAGCGTTTATAAGTATTTATAAGGATTCGTCTCTTATATATCTCGATAGTTATTATACCTTCGTCTTTATCTTTATATTCTTCCTTTTCTTCTTGCGTCTTTAATACTCCTCTAAGCGTCGGCACTACTTATTCTTCGAGTCTGCTATATAGTAAGTACTTATAAGTAGCTATAAATACTATAAACTTACTATATTCTTTACTCTTCTTCTTTTTATAAGCTATATATCGGCTTGTTCCTATTCGAATACTAAGGTTTATCTTATTATCGCCTAAGAGCTTACGATCGCTCGGTTTATAGCTATCTAAGTCGCTATTCTCGTATTATATAGTTTGATTTTTTAGAATATTCTTTTCTAAGCTTCTTAGGCTTTCTAGTAGGATAGACTCTACGTTAGTTAACTGCTTAGGGTTATTTATAAGAGATCGTCCTCGGAGCTTATAAGGACCTAGGTAATATAGAAGAGTAGTAGTAGAGGTAGTAGGCTCTTTATCGCTAGAGATATAGATAATAGAGAACCTAGTACTAGTTAAGATTTATAAAGGTTTAAGAGAGCCTAAAAGTACCTATTTATAGAGCTTCCGCGCTAAATAACCTCGATTAGAAGTCGACTTTAATCGTTTTAATACTAAGAATTATCTAGATCTAGGATATAATAGTAATAAACGTGCCGTTATAACTTCGTCTTATTATCTACTCCTCTCTAGTCGCGAGTAATCGTAAGTAGATATATATAGTTATAAATACCTATATATAGATATACGCCGTAGTATTCGTATATCTTCGTATATAAAAGGATATTAACTTTATTCCTTAGAGGCTAGGCCTTATAATAGGTACGGTACTAGTAATCTCTATTTATTATTAGTTATAAACTATATTAGAAGAATAAAAGCGTACGGCTTAGTATATACTTATCTACTAAACTTTATTATACGATTAGCAGCTATTATAAGTACTTATAGGCACTTACGAGTAATAACTAGGTAGAAGGGATAGAATATAAAAGAATTATATATAAATACTTTAAAAATTAAGTTTTACTTAACTACTAGTAAGTATAACTATCGTTTAACCGCTTAATATAATAATCGTAAGAGCGAGTAAGAGCGAGTAAGAGTAGATAAAAGTAGATAAAAGTAGATAAGAGTAAATAAGAGTAGATAAGAGTAGCTATAAGTATTCGCTATATAGGGTATTATTATTTAAAAAAGCATAAGCCCGCCCTAACACTATGCTGCAATTAAGTAATTATAAACTGTTATAAGTCTTTTATCTAGAATCGCTATAAGTAGTTAGGAGCATTTATTAGCTAGCTAAGCTAATAATCGCAGCAGCTTGCTTAGCCTGCTTCTTCTCTCTATTCTAAGTAATTCTAAGTATTCGTTAGTATATATAAGGCTCTAATAGAACTTTTTAACTTATAGATATTCTTAGCCTACCTTGCTAGTTAACGGACTATAATACGTTAGTTAATTTATTAAATAAGTACTTATAAACGTATTTAAACTTCTAGTAAGTAGTTATCGTATTTACTTAAGATATCGCGACTTTATTAAGGATATATAGGCTATAAGTATTTATAAGCAATTACGAATAGATCCTTATAAGTAATTACTTACTTTTTAGCTATACTAAGCTTAGTTAAGATAGCAGCTCGAACTATTAACTCCTTAGAGTTATAATTTAATAGAAATCTATTACTTATATTAGCTCTCGCCCTACTATAAATAATTACTATTACCTACTTAAGCTAACTACCGGCCTTTAACTTATATAGGTAGTCTATATAAAAGACTCGCGTATTATATAAGAACTCCTTTAATATATTTTTATATCGCCCTATTAGATCGAAGCTAATAAGTACTTATTAGTCTTTATAAATATATAAGTATTTATAAGTACTATACTAGTAGTTATTAAATATATATCGGTATAAGTTCTTACTATATTTAGCCTATACGCGTATAAGTAACCGTAAGTAGCTATAAGTAATATTACTTATACTATAAACCTTATAAGTCTCTATATATCCTATTAACTAAAGTTTATAAGTCTCTTCTTTAGCAAGCCCGAAGTTCTAGGCTAGATAAGTATATCTAAGTACCTATAAGCTATCGAAAAAGTATAAATATTCGCGGCTACTTACTTATTATAAGATTTAAAGATGTTTCGACCTAGTAAACGGAAAGCTTTAATCTTCTCTTCGACGTCGACTTTAAAGTCCTCTAAGTCGTTTTAAGTATTTATAGGTGTTCGCGGTGTCTTGTCTTTCGGTTCGGCAGGCTCCTTTCGAGTCTTAGAGCGCTTTAGAGTACTAGGAGCGCTGGTTCGCTTATAAGGAGCTATAACTAGGGCGGCTAAGTAATTATTAGTAATTATAAGCAGCTATAAGTATTATGCATAGTTTTTTTAAGAATCTTGCCCCTCTTTACGCAGCGCGAAAAAGTCGATCGCAATTGCTCAAAGGTATTGCCGAGCCGTCATTTAAGCCTTAGATAGAGTTAGAATAGTTAAACTTACTAGGTTATAGTTAGTAGTTGTATAAAAGAAAAGATCGAAGAATTATAAGTTATTATAGAGTTATAGGCACTAGTAATTAATCGCAGCCTTGTAAACTACGCTAGCTTATATAAGGCTAGCCTCATGCAGGCCCCATGCACTAAGTACTCACGCTAAGCAATAGTTTCTACACCATCATATATAACCTCACGTGATCTGCCGTCCTAGCGCATTGCTAAGTAGTCCTGCGATCGGGGTTTTTTTCCGTTAAGTGGATACCTAGAGGGTCATGGTACGACAGAGATGCCTAACCAATCACCTCTATGTTACATTAAACCACTTTAAGCGTATCCAGGTTGCTCAAGCCAGCTTTACTCCTGACAAATTAGTGGAAAGTCAAGTCTTTTCCGCAATAGTCTTGGCAGATTGCTTCAGAGACTCAGACAAGGCAGGCGCCCCTCTAGGGGTCTATCACGTAAGCTGAGGATCAAGCTAACCCTACCCTTCGATCTAATACATAGCTGTACTTTTGCATGTGACAGGCAGCTGGATAGGCGCACTACAGCACGCACGACAGACCACTTCAATTTTAAACACATGGCGGCGAAACCCTTCCGTAGTACGTAATCCTCGACGTGCAAGTCAACCTGATGCCTTGACAAAGACATTCTGCTTTACACGTACTAAGATCGCGATTCCTCGATGCGCGGCATTCATCCTTGCATTCAATTCGTGTTTCGTGTTTTGCACCGACTACGGTGACTAGCATTGTGTTAGATCTCGATCGCTCCGGATTGACAGATTGACATGGGGGTTTTTAACTACTGTTCCAACCCAGAATTTTGTACGGACGAAGCCTGACTGGGCCAATGACATAGCGTGTATGCTTCGTCTGGGAGCTATGTGGGCACATTGAAACAAGGGCAGATAGCCAATCTCCTTGGTGCTACCGGAGACTTTTATACGCCGTTGACCCAGATATGTGGGAGCCTTGTCCCTCATGCAAGGCCGTAGCGCTTATACGCGCCAGTATAAAATTCTAGGCCGTGATGGTATCTCGGAAAACGCGAACTTGCAACTCCGCAATAGTCCATCACTTTACAGGCTTGAGGCGACCAAGCATACCGTAGATTGGTTTATCCGCAAACGGTGACCCCTGCGAAGCGCATGAAACAAGTCCACAAGATATCCTGCATGGATTCATATGCTAGTATAATTGGTGTAAGGTACAGCTTTTCTGTGGTCTGTGGCACCAATGGGAAGCAGCAGGGAATACGAATGGAGTGTTTCCGCCGGATGTGATGCAGGAAACTGCTGGCACCTGTTGGGAAGACATCGGCGGAGAAGAGCCGCAAAACGCCCAAGCCCAGCTGGCGGGAATCTTGAGGGCAGTCAAAAGCATCTTGTGTGGCTTGACATGGCAGTGACCCGGGGCGCTCAGGCAGCACACAAAGCTCTTGCTGACGTCTTTCTGGTCTTATTGCTGGTCGTATCCTCGTGTACGTTTTTCAGTCCTGTGTTCTCCCCTCACGGGAGATTACATCGCTCCACGCAATACTGTATCATATCTGGTCCCAGACCTGCGTCTTGATCTTCAGTGGCTCTGTCAATAATCCGGCCTCGATCCTCGACAGGTCTAACTTCCAACTACTATCGCCGCCGTCGTCCCGATTCGAAATCTTATCACAAACGTAAGCTACCATGAGCGGCAAGCCAAATGCTTGTGCAGTCCATCGATAGAGAGCTCGGTGACTTGCGTGCGCTGAAGTCTGAAAGGAGCGTGGTTCGGGGTGGTAGAACCGATACTGCCATTGAGGAGAAAAGGCGCGCCGGGGCACTTTGTGCGTCAGGTATCGCAGCATAGAAGGGCTACCACGAGCCATAACGGTAAGACTTTTTTGCCGATCTTGTGGCCCAAGACCTTTGGTGGAATTACAGCTACACAAGAACGAAGATGGTAAAGCGAAGACTACTACCTCTGCTTAGGTTGGGCCCAACCACTTTTTGATACGGATCGCAGGCGTTTCCCCGCATCAGCGCGGTAGTAGCGTAGATTTCAAGTTATTAATAGGTAGATCTCCAAGCTCCACGTGGAGCAGCCAAAGTTCCCTAACTTAGAGCTTACTCACCCAGGCCAGCGAAACGTCTACCCCTGGATTGGGCAAGTATTTCGTGGAACAAAGCTTCAAACACCTAACTATACAGTGATAACGAGAGCAAAATCGTCGGGAAGTCGGCCCCGATCAAAGCACCTTTCAACAACAGCCTCAGGATGTTATGGGCTGTGAAAAGTTTGTGGCGACCAGAGTGTGTGGTGATCAAGCCCGCCCCAGGGACCACACTCTCAACTTGGAGCACACCTGCAAGTGGTGCAGCTGAAAAAGGCTCACTACATAGGTAGGTAGGGTCGAGATCCGTGAGGGGCAATACGTGGTACATGGTCTCGCAATACTCGTCAAATTTTGTTCTTTGAACCCTATGCAGACTGACCCATCAAACTCGTCCGGAGTCGTTGTTCATGTAAGACTATCGTCGTAATCGCCTACGGCAGTCGATTGCAACAACAACCAAAGAGTTGCATAAACCTCGTAATGACTACCTCGGATAGCTCGTCGGGCCAACTCTCTAGCCTCCCACAACTTCACCGTTTCATCACAGGTCACAATTCACAGGGTGAAGCAATTGTCCAAGCCCAGAATGACTTCCAGTGGAAACCATACGACAATGATAACATGGCTTTCAGCGTCGTCTACACCACTTCTTCTATGCCTGCCGACCTGAACAACGACAAAGACCACCAAGACCATCAAGACCTCATGTCATCGGGCAAACTTGGCCTCGTGAACCCCAGCGGCACGGTCATCAGGTGCGTCGACTTCAAGCCCGGCTACAGCTGTGCTATGCATCGCACGCAGAGTCTCGATTATGGCATCGTGCTAGAAGGTGAGATTGAGATGCTACTTGACTCTGGTGAGAAACATCAGATGAAGAGGGGTGATGTGGCGGTCCAGAGAGCGACGCAACACCAGTGGAGGAACAAGAGTGACACCGAGTGGGCGAGGATGATGTGAGTCAAACTGACTTCGGGTTGCTGACTGAGAAGCTCGTGCTAACTTCTTGCTTAGGTTTGTGCTGCAGGACGTCAAGCCGCTGAAGGTGGGCGACAAGGAGATGAAAGAAGACTTGGGGACGACTGGCGATCTGCCTCCTAGTGGGACCTGATACCAAGTGACTCCTCACCGTCCGCGGCGAAGAGGAAGTGGGGGCGAGAAGTAGGCTTCGCCGATATACTGGTAATAGTTGTTCCTAGAGTCATACCTGTTTCCCAGAAGTACAGATGCGTTTCCGCCAACTTCAGTTTGCCCGTACGCGTTCGCACCGTCTGTGCCACGCGGACTAGGCGCTATGACGACATCTTCGACATCTTTGTCGTCTTTTCCTGGGCGTTGTCGCTCGTGCTGATCTTGTGCTGCAACCTCCCGCGGTGTGCCGTGACGAAGCTTATGTTCGTGTTTCTTGAAGAGCCAGTACGAGACGACGACAAGATACATTCACCTAACAAAGAGCGTGAGGAGCAAGATACTTAATTCCATCTTGGCGGCACTGTGGAACTTGTTTTGGAATCGCAGATTGAGCGAAGGTGAGTTCATAGGGCTGGTCTGCCCAGAGATCCGACACAGTTGAGTGATTAGCGTTGACCGCCTCGAGGACTTCGCTTCATATTAGCGTCGACCGCATACCCCCTTTCAGACACAACGATCAAGAACAAAAGTACTGAAACGTGGCCAACCAGTCTATTGTAAGACACTGAGATTCCTCTCTCTATCGACGTGCCTTCAAGGCGCCTGACGCGGAAGCGCCGCACGATTGGCTAGCGACTAGCTATATACAAGGCAATGATGTCTTGGCATTCCATGATTAGCCGCCAGCCTCCACTCACACTTCAGCTTCCACCTCTACTACACTCCTTAAAACCTTGTCTGTTACCTTTCGTAATCCTACACCTTCGTTGCAGGCATCACAACCCCTCTACACTCCCCGAATCCGAACATGATCTCTCCGTCTCTGCCCTTACACCACGCGCTCATCACCACCTCGTCCCCATCCTTCAGTAGCGTCTCATGTAAATCGTGGGGCAGACTCTCCATGCGCGCGTTCTGCAATTGCCTCTCCAAGATACAGCTCAGCCCAATCTTCTCTCCTCTGGCGTTCAACCTCGATGAGCTTATCGTCCCCGACCCAAAACAGTCGCCAGAACTTAGTCCCTCACCCGCACTCCCAAGGTACGTAACCTGCTGCAACGGCGTCCAATGCATCTCATTGAGGTTCGACTGCGAAAGCGTATACGATTCGTCACCTCGTATCAACGTAGCCTCGACATGCACATTCCACGTGGCCCTGTCTTCGCCTCCTGGCCAACTCAAATGCGGTAACGCGGGGGGTTCCTGCTTGTAGCTCCGACTGCACGCAGCAACTTCCTCCAATGCCTCGATGGGTACGATCCATGGGCTCACGCTCGTCAGCGAACCTTTGCTGTGGAAAGGACCGAGTGGCGGCATTTCGAAGAACTGGATTTGACGCGCGGACCAGTCGTTTAGAAGTGTGAGGCCGAAGATGTGCTGCTTTGCGTTGGCGATGTCGAGTCTTTGGCCGCGCGGGACGGGTCTGCTGATCCATACGCCCATTTCGAGTTCGAAGTCTAGTTTCGTTTCAGGCTGGAAGGTAGGTGGTGCACCCGGCTTCAGCGGAAAGATGCCACATGGCCGTGTAAGCGGGGTCCCTGATACGGCGAGAGAGGAGGTGCGTCCGTTGTAGACTTGCGGGAGGTAGTACCAGCCTTGACTTATAGGGAAGCCGGTGATGTCGCTGCAGTTCTTGCCATGTTCGTAGCTGCAGTTGAAGTCGCTGTAGTTCGAGGTGTGCATGGGGAGGTGCATTGTGCATTTAGGAAGTGGTGTGAAGATCGTGTGATCGGAGAAGTTTGGTGCGGCAGACTCGAGGTAGGTCTTGAGTTTCTGGCGGAAGGCTAGGCGTGTGTGAGCAGGGAGGGAGGCGAAGGCATTCCATGAAGACTGTATGGATGAGTAGTTAGCGCTGGTCGAATGGACTGTGAGCCAGATCGTTGAGTACTGATGATGCTTCCGTTGCCAGTAGCGGGTGGCATTGTAGTCATGGGTCGTCTCGCTCACTAACCTTGTTAAGGACGCCACTCCTGTAATCGGGAATGTCGTCAAAGATCCCGTGTGTCTCTAAGATGCCAACATCGATGGCAAATTCTTGGTATGCTATTGCTTGGTACGGTCGTGGATTGTCTTCTGTGGAGACAATCCCATAAGGAAGGTTGTGGATGGTGAACGGACTAGAACTCATGGTGGCTTGATAGCCGGCTCAATCTGGTGCTTATGTGCTCTGTACTCTCCTAGTACTTTAGTTGTCTGAGGTTCAGATCTGCCTAGATTTCATACTGAAACGAGGGGTTGATCGTAGGCAAGTTGAAGCTTCGGTATCGACCAACTTGGACCTCGGAATCCCGAGGGCGGCCCGCCGGCTGGCAGATCCGACGTGGGGTGGCATCCAACAGCCTGAATTTAGCAGCACGGCTCGCAAATGGAACGGCTGAAACGTGGACGAGGCATAGGTGCTGGGATCGAGCAAATGGCTAACGTTGTATGTGGCAGTAGATTGCCAAAATGCACAGACGCCGAGTTATGATTTCGGTAGTCATGCTAAGGCATCGTTTCTCTGGGCGAAGGGCACATCGTGTCACAATGAGGAGGTGGCCAGCCATAAGAGAATGACGATCCAAGGCCAACTATAGTGTATGTGGTATACAACGTATTGGAACGTGCTTACTAATGCACAACTTGAAAATGCCAGGGGGCTTCGAAGGGCCTTAGTAGGTATGTGTCAACCGTACCATTCGCGAAATGGCACTGCCTCTGTCCTCGAACACTAACACTGCAACCCTTACATCTTGGAATGCTTTCTGCATTCGACCATTGGTCCGTCAAGGCCTGCTACAAAGACACCTTTTCTCTCGGTAAAGAACTGTCGACGTCTTGACCAAGCTGCGTAATGTTATTGCTCGAGACTGATGAGCCTTCTGTTGGCTAAAAGGCGTTGCACAGACAATACTGCAGTATCTGCTTCAGTTGCTATTAGTCAGCCAAGCTGACTGGGTTTGCAAGTTCCACCAAACGTGGTCGCGGACACTTGTACCGCGACTTTCAAGCTTCGTATCAGCGCCGATAGCCGTACAGATCTTCCTTGGCCTTGCCAACTTTACCGGTTACGGGAGTAATGAAGGATGTTCTACTTGTCAGTGCAGAAGCCTCGACATCATAGACAATGGACGAACAGTATGTCAACTTGAGGCATGCACGGACATAGGGCTCTACGGATCACGCCCACACGAGCTCACTCGCCCAAAGTCACAGGGAGGCAGGCGTAGTGTTTCGAAGTGCTTTGGAAGTAGCAGACAGTAACGCAAAACCAAGGACCCCTGCCCAGACAATGCAGCCCCCAACGAGTACTGGCCCATTGTTGTCGGGGCACTTGGCAGTCAAGGCAGACGCCATTGAGTATCGTCAGAAGCGCTGCTTCCCTACAAGATAGATCGTATCAGTATTCAACAAATCAACAGCACAAGATGCGTGGCAAATACGCAGATGACGCACAGTCACTTGCCGCGAAGGTCGTCATCCTCGTCACTAGCTTCATTGCATTGCCATTTGTCATTACGGCCACCTCGTATCAGCCTTGGTTCTACTCAGATGGGTACGGCGGGATCGCAGATGGGATGTCATTAATTCCGGTGAGTGCCACTGCACACGATCCCGCCTACGAGGTACACTCCAGCCTACGGTACTGACTTGCACATTCGCAGATCTGTTGGTCAATTCTGTGGACGCTCATCTCACTGAGCATAAAATGCTGCGGCAAGATGTACCATCCTGGAGTCAACATAGCCATGGAGTTAGCTGCAATCGGGATGGCAATCGGTACAGTTTGGCTGCTCATCTACTGGACAGACCACGTGGGTGTTTACGAAGCTTGTCAAAAATATAATGGGCCAGGGCTGGAACACCATCAATGCAGCTTGTTCCGGGCGGAAGTCATCAAGGCATCTGAAGTCATCGTGGCCACCATGATCATAATATTGATGTGAGTTAGTAGCACTGAGGACTTCGAGTAAGTGGCTGACCGATTTCAGCTTCATGCATTTATTCTTGTTAGTAAAGGCATGTCGAGTGACACATATTCTTGAGGTGGAGCGAAAGCGTAAAAGGGCGGCGAGGAAGTCATCGATCGAGCTGCAGGAGCAGGATCCACATATGAGAGTCTGACAGGCATCTTTCATGCCCAAACCTTGTCAGATGAACAACAGGTAATGTCTAATGCATAATGTCTATCATCTGCGCAGCAGCGCTACCCGTTGACTTTTCTCCTCATAAAGCTGATCTCGCTATGAGCGCAATCTGCGATTCGAGTGGACACACGACGCAAAGCAGGCTCAGTCGATATGCCAAGATTGGGTCAGAAGCTGCGAATTACTGACTGACCACTCCATTTTGATGCTCAAGCCCCTAGCATCCTTCGCCCACTTACCGAACGTCACCTTGCCTTGCACTGGCTGTCCGTTGAGCACAATGTTCGAGGGCTCGGTAAAACATATTCCTTGCTGCCAATGCGTGGACTCGTTATCCGGTCCAGTCGAAAATGATGTGATGCCCCTACTTTTCGCAGTTTCCACCTCCAGGTTCTCAGTTTCAGTCGAGGGCGACCTCGCAAAGAAGATATCGAACCATAGCACAAAGCCGTCAAGGTTCTTGCACACTGCGTCTGTCTGAATGCTGAAATTCGAATCAAAGCTGAGTTCTTGTACTGAGACTTTGTGCAAGTCGAAGACCTTGAACGTCTCTGCTTTCCCACACAAGTCATGATCTACAAGTCTGATTAGACATTCCTCCTTCGTGCGATCGATCATGGAACGCATGTTGAAGCCGTAAACGTCGTTCCAGAAGTCGATGTGGGACTCCCGTAGATCAGAATCCGCCAACAACCCAATCTTCAGGCTGGCATGACTTGGCACCATGAGACCACCGGGCGCAAGATATTTGTCTCGCGCGCGGATGACCGAGTCGAGCATGGATTCGTATAATAGGACGTAACCCATCCATTCGGATACAATGATGTCAACTTGAGTGACGGGCAGCTGCACTTCTTCGATCTTGCCTCTAACGCATTGAATTTTGTGATCGAGTTGATTTGCTTTGATGATGTCTCGTGCTGTGTCAATGATATGCGAGTTGTCAACCGCGATTACCTGCTTCGCTCCAGCTCTCGCACAAAACATGGATAGAATTCCGGTACCACATCCTACGTCGAGGACTACTTTGTCGCGGAAGAGGTCTTTGTTGTCGTAGATAAAATCGCGATACGCGTCGGTGCGTATCCTGTCCTTGAGCATGGTTTCATGAATCGCATTGCCTGAGTAGGACTGAAAGTAATCCGCATCCTGCTGGTCAAGTCTGGTCTTCATGTTGCTCTTCAGGTCGACGGGCTCTCCATCACTGTCTTCATGAACATCAACACCAAGTTTCTCAAATTTGTCACCAAGGTATTTGGAGACGTCCTCTCGGTATGCATCGAAACGCGCTTGTAGTGCTGTCATCTGTTCCTGCAATTCTTCGACCTTGCTAGTGGCCGAGCTCCTGGATTGCGCAAGTATCTCTTCAAGGTTGTAGAGAACCGCGTCACTCTCCATAGCAGGCAAAAGGTAGTAATCATCCTCGAAACACGATGCTGATAAGTCCGGAACAGTGTTGCCTTGCGATACTGACCTTCGAACGTAGTTGACAAGCTTCACAAGACCCATGAACTCAAGATCATTTTCTCTCTGAAGCTTCCATATGTCAAATTCGTATTTCGATTTGCAGTGCTCAAACATCGCTACAATGCTGTCGAAAGTTTCATTGTCAAACAGCGACACGAAAGTTTCAGGAATCGCATCACCATCAACATCCTCCCAACCATTCGCATCGACATCGTCAATGTCTTCATCTGAGGAAGATGCAAATTCGGGGTCGATAGGATCTTGTTGGGGTGACATAGTCACGACCGCTGATTCCTAGCAATGAGACGCTTGCAGTATCACTTTCCCTTAGAAAGCTTTGTACGAATGAACGCAGATTTGTCAAGGACGTTTGACCACCTCGACTATATTTTGGCGCCCAGAAAATGTTCCTGCTAGAGTGAACATTTGAGCGAAAGAGGAAGGCGCAGGTCCCGTGATCGTCGTGACTGCCGCCATAAATGGTCAAGGGTCAGGTACTCCGAGCTCGCTAGTCACTTTTTCACCGCTTATCCAATCACACTTCTCACACTTCTTGATCCTGCAACATCTTGTCTAAAGCAGCATTTCATTACTCTGATACGAATGATGCCTCATGCCAACGGTGCCCCCAATGGGGTCGTCAATGGCTATGGCGAGCAAGTTCGAATTAATCTTTTGGGTAGAGAGAGCATAATCATCGATTTTGGCTTGTGGAACAGCTTCATCGCCCAAGATCTGGTCTCCACTATTCCCTCGTCGACTTATGTCCTCATCACCGACACAAATATCGGCAGACTATACACCGAGTCCTTCAAACAGTCATTCGAAAATGCTTCCCAAGGCAGTTCGAGATTACTTACGCTCGAAATACCACCAGGTGAGAGCTCGAAGTCACGGCAGACGAAAGATGATATCGAGGACTGGCTTCTGAGTCAGAGCCCTCCATGTGGCCGGGATACTGTCATCGTTGCCCTCGGCGGAGGCGTCATTGGGGACTTGACTGGCTTCGTGGCGGCAACATACATGCGAGGCATTAGGTTCGTCCAGGTGCCTACAACGTTACTGGCAATGGTCGACTCCTCAATTGGAGGCAAAACAGCAATAGACACACCTCTTGGCAAAAACTTAGTCGGTGCAATATGGCAGCCTCAACGGATATACATCGATCTCGACTTCCTCGGCACTCTTCCACCGAGAGAAGTCATCAATGGCATGGCTGAAGTCATCAAGACAGCCGCCATATCAGACGAGAATGACTTTGCTGACCTCGAAGAGAATTCCGACCTCATTATGTCAGCCATCAGGGCCGATGTAAAGGCTGGTGCAGAAAGGTTTCGACAGATAGAACACATCCTGAAGAAGATCATCTCGGCATCGGCCAGGTTCAAAGCACACGTGGTCACCATCGACGAGCGAGAAACTGGTCTTCGAAACCTTCTCAATTTCGGCCACTCGATAGGACATGCTATCGAAGCCTTCTTAACACCGCAAGTTCTGCATGGAGAGTGTGTGGCCATTGGAATAATCAAGGAAGCTGAGCTCGCGAGATATCTAGGCGTTCTCAATGGCACAGCTGTTGGCCGGTTACAGAAATGCCTCGCAGCCTATGGGCTTCCCACACGCATGGATGACGATCAGGTCCGTAAGCTCACCGGTGGCAAACGATGTACAGTCGATGGTCTACTCAAGAAGATGGGTGTCGACAAAAAGAACGATGGTGCCAAGAAGAAGATTGTCCTACTTTCCGCAATTGGTCGAACACATGAGCAGAAGGCTAGCGTTGTGCCAGACAACGATATCAGGGTCGTGCTGTCACCAAGCATCGAGGTCGGTCCTGGGGTCCCGTCCGCATTGGACGTCACCTGCACGCCTCCTGGTAGCAAAAGCATCTCAAACCGAGCACTCGTGCTTGCGGCGCTTGGTGCTGGTACATGCAGAATCAGCAATCTCCTCACCTCCGCGGATACAGAGGTCATGCTTGCTGCTCTGACCCGGTTAGGCGCTGCTACTTTCTCTTGGGAAAACAACGGAGAGGTTCTCGTCGTCAATGGCAACGGTGGTCAGATGGAGGCAAGTAAGGCCGATCTATACCTAGGCAATGCTGGTACCGCTGCACGTTTTCTGACGACGGTTGCAACCCTTGCGGAACCAGGTGAAGTCAGTGCAACTATTCTGACTGGCAATGCCAGAATGAAGCAGCGACCTATCGGCGATCTGGTGGACGCCCTCTCGGCAAACGGTGCTCAAATGGAGTATCTCGGTGCTTCTGGTTGCTTGCCGCTGGAGGTCACCGCCTCAGGAGGATTTGCCGGAGGCGAGATACGGCTAGCCGCGAAAGTTTCTTCTCAATATGTCTCGTCCATCTTGATGTGTGCTCCATATGCGAAGGAGCCTGTCACCCTGAAGCTGGTTGGCGGAAAACCGATATCTCAGCCTTACATCGATATGACCACAGCAATGATGGCCGCTTTTGGTATACAGGTACAAAAATCTGATGTCGAGGAGCATACCTACCACATTCCGAAAGGTCGCTACCAAAATCCATCCAATTACACCGTGGAGAGCGATGCTAGCTCAGCTACGTATCCTCTAGCCATTGCCGCAATGACCGGAACAACATGTACAATCCCTAATATTGGATCCGGCTCACTCCAGGGCGATTCAGCGTTTGCAGTCGCTGTGCTTAAGCCCATGGGCTGCTCCGTGACACAAACAGCCACTTCGACGACCGTTGTCGGCCCTCCCAAAGGGCAGTTACAACCACTACCCAATATTGATATGGAATCTATGACAGATGCGTTCTTGACAGCCTCTGTTCTAGCAGCCGTTGCTAGGGGGAAGAGCTCTTGCACCACGCGAATCTATGGCATTGCGAATCAAAGAGTCAAAGAATGCAACCGAATCCAGGCAATGGAAGACGAGCTTGCCAAGTTTGGCGTGGTTTGTCGGCAGTTTGATGACGGTCTTGAAGTAGACGGCATTGAGCGCCGATATCTACAGCAGCCTAAAGGCGGTGTGCATTGTTACGATGACCATAGAGTTGCCATGAGCTTCAGTGTACTTGCATTGGCCGCTGCGCAGCCCACACTGATACTTGAGAAGGAGTGCACGAGCAAAACGTGGCCAGGATGGTGGGACACCCTGTCGCAGTTGTTCAGCGTCAAATTAGAAGGAAAGGAGCCCGCAGACCTTCCACTTCTAGGGCCAAGGCAAGTTGATCGACGAAATACTTCAATCTTTGTCATCGGCATGCGTGGCGCCGGCAAAACTACTACAGGTAGATGGGCTGCGAAATCGTTGAACAGGAAACTTCTCGATCTAGACACGGAGCTCGAAATGCGAGAGCAACGTACCATACCTGAGATCATCCGTGACGATGGTTGGGAGGAATTCCGCAACAAGGAACTGGCAGTGCTGAAATCTGTTATGAAAGAGAATTCAACCGATCACGTCCTTGCCTGTGGTGGGGGCATTGTCGAAATGCCGGAAGCCAGAAAACTGCTCGTTGATTGGCACCAGAAGACCGGCAATGTCCTACTTGTTCAGCGTGACATTCAGCACGTTATGGACTTCTTGCAGATAGACAAGACTCGACCAGCATATGTCGAAGATATGATGGGAGTGTGGCTCAGACGAAAACCATGGTTCGAGGAGTGCAGCAATATACTCTACTACAGCCAGCGTACGCCAGGTGACGATCTGTCACGAGCAGCATCTGATTTTGATCGCTTCCTCAGAATGCACATGGGTCAGATTGACAGCCTCACAGCCATGACAGAGAAGCCTCAGTCATTTTTTGTTTCGATCACTTTCCCGGACTTGAGGCCATATGCAGACTTGTTGCCTGAGGTCTGTTTGGGCTCTGATGCTGTGGAGCTAAGAATCGATTTGTTGAAGGATCCCGAATCTCAGACTGGCATCCCGTCGGTTGAATATGTCATGACTCAGCTGTCGCTGCTCAGGTCTATCGTGCCTCTGCCAGTTGTGTTCACGATTCGCACCAAGTCTCAAGGAGGACTGTTTCCTGACGAAGCGGCAACTGAAGCTCTCGCTCTTTACAGGTTGGCGGTTCGCATGGGTTCGGAGTTCGTGGACCTGGAAGTCACGACTTTCCCTAAGCAGCTTCTTGATGCAGTAAAACTCTTGGCAGATAACTCTCATAGCAAGATCATCGCCTCTCACCACGATCCGCAATGCCAACTTGACTGGTCTAGGAACGGATCGTGGGTGCCAGTCTACAACAAATGCTTGCAATATGGCGACGTCATCAAGCTGGTTGGTGTTGCAAAGACCCTGGACGATAACTTCGCCCTCCGGAAGTTCAAGCAGTGGTCAGCAGCTCAACATCCAGACATGCCACTAATCGCTATAAATATGGGTCGAGCAGGCCAGACCAGCAGAATCTTGAACAGCTTCATGACGCCGGTGTCTCATCCAAGCCTGCCGTTCAAAGCAGCACCTGGCCAGTTGTCCGCTACAGAAATCCGGAGCGGCCTGACACTTATGGGTGAGATCGAGCCCAAGCAGTTCTACCTGTTCGGGAGTCCAGTCTCTGCAAGCAAAAGTCCTCTAATGCACAACGCACTGTTCAAAGCAACAGGCCTACCGCACAACTACCAAGCACACGAAACCACTACGGCCGAGGAAGTGGTACAGCTGATTCGCAGTCCTGGCTTTGGTGGTGCGAGCGTCACTATACCACTCAAGCTTGACATAATGGCTCACATTGACATAATTGACCCGAACGCAAAGGTCATTGGCGCGGTCAACACGATCGTTGCGGCGCGCGCTCATACAATTCTCAACCCTACAGATAGCACAAAGCTTGTCGGTATGAATACCGACTATCTGGGTATGATGGACTGTCTGCGCGCCGCTGGTGCATCAGGACTGCTCGGCGAAGGTGCTCAAGCAGGCTTGGTCATTGGTGGCGGAGGCACAGCTAGAGCCGCTGTTCAGACGTTATACACAATGGGCTACAGTCCAGTCTATCTACTTGGCCGCGATGAGAGCAAGATATCAACGCTAGCCTCTTCCTTCCCAGGCTCCTACAACGTCGTTCCTCTGACGACTTCTGGCACTGATGCTATGGACAAAATGAGCAAATTGCTGCCCAGAGTCGCCATTGCTACCATTCCAGCGAACCTTCCTATCGATCCTGCTTTGAAGACTGTCCTGGTGCAGCTCTTCAGCAAGACTGCCCCAGACGAAGATGCTGCTAGACATGATTCTGCGTATGGGGTCCTCCTTGAGATGGCTTACAAGCCTGCTGACACCGAGATTATGCGGGTAGCCAGTACAATCGGTCGCTGGAAGACAATTCAAGGCCTAGAGACACTGGTCACGCAAGGTCTGTGGCAATTCGAACACTGGACAGGAGTGCGCATCCGTGACTTAGGCACTGATATGGTCCGGAAGCTTGTCTTGGAAGATAGTGCATAGTGGGCACACCACGACATACATAGCACAACCTACCAACAGAGAAACACTGGGCTTCGTGGTGGGATGGCTGACGACGATGTACGGTCATCCATGTCTTTGACATCGTCTGATGAGGACCAAGACACAACCACGCATCAGCAACCAGTGGAACCAGGTCAAGTCAATGAAAATCCTAGATTGCGCAGCAGTGGCAATGACCTTGAAGCTACTGTCGCCGCGCAGCAGCGGCGGGAAGACAGCTTAGGAGCCCCTGAGTTGTCTGCCAGGAGCGACATACACCACCAAGGCGTCAGTGAGCTAGTCGAGCCGTCAAACCACGGAGAAGCCGGTGCTCCACCTTCTCAAACAGTCCATACCGAGTTTGCCAGATCAACCGACCTGACGGCATCTCAACCTACTGCAAATGTCCCTACAAATCCTTTCGAGACAGAGCACGAGGTTGCGGGAACAGCACAACCTCCGCTTATTGAAGGCTCGGTGCATAACGTAGGACCGGGTCACGATGCGGCGCAGTCAGCAAGCAACCGTCACTGTGGCTTCGATCTTGGTGCTGAAGGGCTTGACCTTGGGCTTGGAGGAGATTTTGGAGACGCAAAAAGTGGTCAAACGCCTGAGATGAGACACAACTCTGATCCAATGACGACTGCTTTTCGCAGTACACACGAAACAACCGAATGTACCAGATTGGTACAAGTCCAGACGGACGCTGACGTACAGCCTAGGTCAAAATACCTTGGCCGCCGATTGCTGAACCGAGTCAGCAAGCCATTGTTACGTGGTTCCAGACACCGGAATGCTACGGATCTCCCACCACCTTCTACAGACGCCAACAGAGAGAGTGTCCTTGTGACTGATCGTGGTTTTTCAAGCGCCACAGCCCCAGCAGCGGCTTTCTCAGGCCAGTCAGCATGGCAAGATATGGCACAGGCAGGAAGCCACCAACGAGCTGCTTCCGAAGGCGGTATGCCATCTGGCAGAGGGCGTGCTTTCAGCAATGTCTGGGCCAGCCTCAGCGCATCATTGAGTCGCGCTTCTGGTTCGTCGCCAACCAGGGAGACTTCCGTTGTTCAACCACAACCGACCTCAGGTGAGCGTCAACCTCGTTCAAGGGCAGTACTCCGAGAACGAAAGAGCACCACGGCCGTGACTAAAGATGCGCTAAAGAAGAGCGGCAGGTCATCATGGAACCTGGTGAAGAAAGTAGCAAAGGAGATTGGAGACCTTGGAGATGCGTATGCCGCGGTAGTCGACCAGCGCGTTCCTGCACCAAGACGAGGAATGAATCCACATCGTCCGTATCACGGTCCAGCCCAGCTGAATGCAGACTATGTCTCCGAGGCGGACAATGATGCAGCCGATCTCATACCGGAGCACGATGCGGGCTATGATGGTTTATATGACACATCCCGCTCAAGCAGTCTACCGAGAGGCAGGCCTAACACCGATACTAACAATGCTGCTGACGATGACGCGTCTGCAGCAGACAATGGCAACCTTGAGCATTCACAAACAGCGCCAGAGCCGCCAACAGATGCCAGCGGAGCAGGAGCTGAGCTAGGGAAGAAGTCCCTGCGCCAAAGATGGGCTTCGACATGGAGGAGGAACAAGAAGAGAGAGCAGAACGTCGTCCCTGGTAACTGAAAGGCAATTGCAAGAGTTTAGACATTGCGTAGACCTTGGTTCGTGTTCTGGTTTTTTGTTTTCGGCTAAGAAGCATGAGTAAAGTGAGTGCCTTTTGATTGGGGAGACTATTGTTAGTTCAGGCACGTATAGTAAAGTCTTGACTTCGGCGAAAAGTAGCAAGCGAGTATAGGATAGAATTGTACACAATACACCAAGCATCGGAGTTCAGCAGACTGTACTGATAATTCATTGGGGGTATCAAGACATCACGGCCCTGACTCTCCACATGCGAGCCGAGAAGCGCCTTGTACATCTGCATCCCATAGGCAGATGATTATTGAGCACCGCCATTCCACCCACCAGCTCCACCCTGGGTCTGGCGTCTCAATTCCTCGAGTTGCCTCTGCACCTGTGCAATGGCATCGGCATTCTGAGCACCGTACTGCTGCATGTGGGCCTGGTACTGCTGATTCTGATTTTGGTGGTACTGCTGCCAGGGCATTTGGGACTGGTTCTGGTATTGACCTGGAATTGGGGGCGGGAAGGGTACAGCTGGGCCCGAGGAAGGGTTGAGCTGGGGTGGAGGTGGCGGCGGTGGGGCGCTGAAGGAGAAGTATGGTTGTTGTGCTTGTTGGGGCAGGGACGGGTAGTATTGTTGTTGGGGATATGGGTTCTGCGAGGTGGAGGAGGGTTGGGTATACATTGAGGCAGGGAATGCATTGTTGTTGTTGTAGCTTGTGGGTGTGCCGTGGTTGTTGTCATTGCTGTAGGTGCTATTATTGTTGTTGTTGTGGTAGTTGTTTCCTCCTCTTCCCCGCCCTCGGCCGCGGTTGTTGTTGTTGTGGCTGCCTCTTCCTCTGCCGCCGCGGGCTTGGTAAGTTCCACGTGTGTTCTGGTTCTGGTTTGTTGGCGTGTGCGAGCTTTGGCTTTGTTGAGCAGGATTGTTCATGGCACTGCCGTTTGGGAGGGGGAGGGCTTCTGGCCGTCGGAGCGGTGTATACTCTGTCTCGCCCTCTTCGACATCATCGTAGTTCATCTCGAGGCTGCCATTGCCGTATGCGCTTGCGGTGTCGGACTCGGGTATGCTTGACATGTAATTTCCTCCTCGTCCGCTTGGACCGCCGCGACTACCTCGTTGCCCGCGTCCTCTGCCACCTCTACCTGGCGCAGGAACCGTGGAGGGATCGATGCCCTTGCGACGCAGCTTCACCTGCCTTTTGTGTTCTGCTTCTGCCTCGTCATCGCTGAATTCCATCTCGTCGTCTCCGACTTCCTCATCGTGGAAGTTACTTGCATCGCTCCCCTTGACAGCCTTGAGTGGCTGCGTGAAGACGAAGCTGCTGTGGTCCTTGACGTAGTAAACTTTGGTGCCTTTCTCGCTCACGCCTGACTCACGGACATCGGTGTCGGACGCGAATCGGACGGTGTAGAGGGGTTGTTCGACTCTTCCTAGCGTCTCATGAACCGCGCCTATTACGCTTCTGTCGGCGAGGCAGAGCACAGAGCCTGACTCGAGGACTTGGTAGGAACCTGACGTGCCGGCCTTGACAAGGACTGTGGTTTCGATGGTTGCTTCGACGGCGCCGAGGTGTTCGATTGGCATGTCCTCGGTCACGGTCACGTCTGGCTTGGGGAGGATCTCGTCTGTTTTCTCGTTTGTGGTTCGGAGCCCGGCGCCTGCGTTGCCGCGAGCTGGACGGGATGTGCCTTCATCGTCTGAGTCGGCGCCCCCTCCGCCCCCTCCACCAGCACCGCCGCCGTCCTCGGCCATGAGGATGCGGGCTTGTTCGTAAGGGTCGAGAAGGGTGTATTCTTCGCCATCATCTGAGTCTTCGTCCGAGGAGTCGTCGGAGGATGTATCTGAGGAGTCTGAGGACTCGTAGGGCGAGGAGTCCGTCTCCCACTCGCGGGCTTCAGGTACTGTTTGGGCATCGGTTGCGTCAACGGTTGCTGGCAGGATGGTGTTTTGGGCTAGAGTGTCTGCTGATGGAGGAAGGTCGTTCGCTTGGGCAACTTCTTGCAGATTGTCTAAAGCAGGCTGCTCTGTGGCTTCAAGTCCAGGTGGGAAGGAGAGGCCGTGCTGGTTGTCGTTGGCGCTACCTGCGGGCTGAGCTACTGCGGCCTGTTCCTGTTCTATGCCATTCGATTCCTGCTCGACTGCTGGTATTGGTGCGGTTTGAGCTGACGCCGCACGATCCTCCATGTTCACGTCTTGTACCTGCTGCAGAGGGACAGCGGCACTTGCTGCACCTCCTTCCACAGCAGCTGCCTGCTCAACGTCGGGTTGAAAGTTTACTGCAGCTGCTTTAGAGCCGGCCTCTGACTCGACGTGCTGCATGAGCACGTCGAGCATGTCGCTGCCTTCAGCAATATCAGACTTGGTCTTTTCGTCCGCGCCAGGTTGCGTCTGGGACATGCCCGCTTCACGGCTGGTATTTGAGTCGTGTGCAGGTGCTGGAGCCGGTCGGGCTTCGACTGGAGATTCCGTTCGTTGCCGCTTCGGCGATGGCATCTCGAGATCTTGTGCGTCCATTCTGCAAGACCGAGACAATCGTGTACATACAATGCTCGCCCAGAAATTTCTGTCTCTGCGCCATGTCGAGTCGCAGGCCAGAAATATTTCGAGGATCGACATCATACAGGCCCCACATAATGGTGGAGCTTGATCGGCTAAAAATAAGCTTATGTAATAACCTCATCCAACGGCTGGCATTCTGATTGCGTGTAGGTCAACTTCATCCCAACCACACCATCGATGCCATGAACGGCTCTTTCGCAGCCGGAGAGCCTGGCCATGGCTCGAGACCAAGGTATGGATAACCCGCATCATGTAAGAAGGTTCGTTAACACCCTGTAGAGGCCCAGGAGAAAAGACAAAAGCTCGACCAGCAACTCCGTCATACATGCTACCGCTCAACATAGCCTTCTATATCTGTCTTGTCGCCCACTTGCTTGCAGCCTCAAACGCCCCTATACAAGATTGTGACGAGACTTTCAATTACTGGGAACCTTTGCACTACCTGACTCATGGCTACGGTTTGCAAACCTGGGAGTACTCTCCCGAGTTCGGCATTCGAAGCTGGGCTTACATCCTGGTTCACGCCATTCCGACTAAGCTTGCAAGCCTCCTAGACAAGTCAAAAACATTTGAGTTCTACTTGTTAAGATCTCTGCTTGCTGGTGTCTGTGCTGCCACCGAGACCAAGCTCTATTCTGCTATTTCACGCACCGTTCACCCCAGGATCGGCGTCTTCTACCTCATGATCGTTGCCTTTACTCCGGGCTTCTTCTACGCCTCTGCTGCTTTTCTTCCGTCCAGCTTTGCTATGTACACCGGGACGCTTGGCCTGGCAACCTTCATGGATTGGCGAGGCGGACCCAAGACTCGTACAGTCATCATGTGGTTCGCCATTGGTGCTTTGCTTGGCTGGCCGTTCGCTGGAGCTTTGATCTTGCCATTTGTGCTTGAGAACTGGTCCGTTGCATTTGTTGCTGGAAGTCCGCTCAGCACAGCAAGGTGGTACGTGAAAGGCATTGCTCGGTGCCTCGCTGTACTTGCCGTACAGGTCGCAGTCGACTCTTTCTTCTACCGAGGTGTCACTGTGGTGCCATGGCGGCTCGTCATGTACAATGTCTTCAGCGGCAGTGATCGGGGACCAGATATTTTCGGAACAGAGCCTTGGCACTTCTACGTGAGGAATCTGCTACTCAACTTCAACTTGTGGTTCATCCTGGCCCTCGCTGCCGCCCCTCTGCTCTTGCTCCAGGCTCTTCTGACAAACGAACCCACAACCAGACAGAATGTGCTGAGAAGCATCTCGCTGATCTCGCCATTCTACCTCTGGTTTACCATCTTCACCCTACAGCCGCACAAGGAAGAGAGATTCATGTTCCCCGCGTATCCATTCTTGGCGCTGAACGCAGCTATCGCTTTCCACGTCCTGGTCAGTTGGCTTGACTCGAACGACCCGAAATCACTGGCCGGCAAAATCCCCGCTCGGCTCAAGACAGCCCTGCTACTTCCGGTCGTCCTGCTCAGCATCAACATCGGCCTGCTTCGCATAGTAGGTACCATCACAAGCTATCAAGCACCCCTGAAAATCTACGAGGCACTCAAACAGCCTGGAATGACAAGTCCCAGCGACACCGTCTGTTTCGGCAAAGACTGGTACCGCTTTCCGAACTCGTTCTTCTTGCCCAACGGCGTGCATGCCAAGCTCATTAAGAGCGAGTTCGACGGCCTGTTGCCGGGTGAGTTCCTCGAGGAAAAAGAAGGCCTCGGCTATCTCCCTGATTACCCTGGTACCTGGAAGACGCCTTCGGGCATGAACGATCGGAACAAGGAGGATGTAGGGAAATACACCGACATCCAGCACTGCTCTTTCCTGGTCGACTCCTCTTTTCTCAGTACGCAATCGAGTGCACTCGAACCCGCCTACTCTCAGGATGAGAAATGGGAGAAGCTGGCATGCGAGCCCTTTCTCGATAATGCCGCGACCGGCCTGCTGGCGAGGACCATCTGGGTTCCTAATTTCGGTTTCATACCCTCAAGATATCGGAGGGTATGGGGCGAGCACTGTCTGCTGCGCAGGCGAGGTGCATAGGTTCGATGGTCATGACCGGTAGGTAGGTTTGTTGGTCTATGATCATGAGCTCGAGCCTCAAAGACTGAGAAGCGCGTAGGGCTTGTTACAGAGGACACGATTGGCATGCGAAGTGGCCGAACCATAGTCCGCGGCGCGAGAGCGACATGGCTGGCCCCACTGCATTGGACGCGTTGTGGAGCAGGGCTTCTGGACTGGTCAGGTGACCATATCGCCTAAGACCGAGGCCGGTCTTAGAAAATTACCGAAAAGAGCATGGAGATCTTCATCTGCATGACGCAATCCTTTGTTTCCCTTTTCTCCCCCACCTGACAAAGAGCATAGTAAAATACTAAGAATAATGTCATCGATGGGGGTCTGGATTTGACTCTACGCGGGAGTAGATGGACTCGCGTTTCAGGCGAAGGCCGTGGGAGCAATGAGCTCATCAATCCCCATGGACATAATCTTAAGCCCGCACGTCGGCAGCTGCGTACCAGAAAACCCTATGTGTACATATAGATCCCCCTCTTGCAACACCACAACACGCGCTCTGTATATCCCCCAAGCATCCGCAGACATAAAAAAAACATAAGCCGCTGAAGCTGATCCTACAACCATGTCCTCCCCACACACCACTAAAAAGCTAGGCAAGAATGGCCCTGCAGTAACAGCCCTCGGCTTCGGCTGCATGGGGCTCTCAGCCTTCTACGGCAAGCCCAAGCCAGACGAAGAACGATACGCCCTGCTCGACCATGTGTACAAGGCAGGCGAGCTCTTCTGGGACTCGGCTGACATGTACATGGACAACGAAGACTTGCTTGGAAGGTAAGAGAGCGCAGCCCACCCCCCGTTGCATAACTCGTTATATCATCGAGCAGACGGCTGACGAAAGATGGCGGGGAAAAGATGGTTCAAACGCAATGAGGGCGCACGAGAGAAGATCTTCCTCGCGACCAAGTTCGCCAATTACGTCGACCCCGAGACGGGGAAGCGCAGCGTGCGCAACGAGCCCGATTACATCCGGCAGCAGTGCGACCGGTCGCTGCAGCGTCTGGGCACGGACTACATCGACCTGTACTACATGCACCGCGCCGACAAGAACCAGCCCATCGAGATCACGGTCAAGGTCATGAAAGAGCTGCAGGACGCAGGCAAGGTCAAATATCTCGGATTGTCCGAAGTCAGCGCCGACACCATACGCCGCGCGTGCAAGGTCGCCCACATCGACGCAGTGCAGATGGAGTACTCGCCCTTCTCCATGGAAGTCGAGCAAGAAGGCGTCCTAGACGCGTGCCGTGAGCTTGGAGTTGCGATTGTGGCGTACAGTCCACTTGGAAGAGGTTTCCTGACCGGCAGCATCCGGTCACCCAAGGACTTTGAGGAGGGAGACTTTCGCGCCATGTCGCCGCGGTTCAGCGAAGAGAACTTCCACAAGAACTTGGAGTTGGTGGACACGTTGAAGAAGATTGCCGACAGGAAAGATTGCGCCGTCGGTGCTCTGGTCCTCGCTTGGTTGATGAACAGTGATCCCCTGGTTTTCCCGATCCCAGGAACGACGAGACCCAAGAACTTCGATGAGAACATGGGTTCGCTGAAGGTGAAAATCAGCAAGGAGGAAGATCAAGAGATTAGAAAAGCGATTGAAAATGCCGAGGTTGCTGGAAGCAGATACCCAGAAGCGATGGCAGGAGCTTTGATGGTGGACACGGTTCCTTTGGACCAGTACAATGGCCCTCACAAGAATGTCATGAACTGAAGGGCATCGTCTGATGAAAGCGGGGCGCCCCGAAAGGCTGCAACACACGCCGGCCGTATGCGAAGCTAGTCATTGGCCACATAGAGACATATGGGCATTGATTCTTTATGAGGTGCAACCCATTGTATTAAACAGCTATTCGATTTTGAGCGCCACATTCATGCTACACTGGTGCAGCGCGTATACCGGCGTGCTAACATTAACGTCAGCTGTGTTTGCTCCCGGTTCGGCCGGAACGGACGTTTTCCTGGAAGAAAGGGGGTCCTTAAGTAGATCCAGTCGTGAATCCCTTCGGCAGAGTTGGGCAGCCAGACGAGGCAGCTGCCGTTTTGGTTTTCTTGGCTAGTCATGCGGCGCGATGGGTGAACGGTCAGATGGTCAGAGTGAACAGGGAACGATTCATGGACAGATGGAGGAACAACTGGGGAGATACATCGGATACCGACAACAAACAGCGCGAGGACTCGAAAGCATCTTGATTGATTCTAGGCAGCTTTCAGTCGCACATGGGCATCAGGTGTTGCGTTGCTTCATGCCTCCTCTTCGTTGGCCTCATCGAACGCCTCGCTTTTGGCTTCGGTAGCAGAGGTCTTGCCCTCAGAGCCTTTTATGACTTTTGTCTTGACCTGTTGATCGTCAGTGTTGTTCGTGGAGCTATGCACCATAATATCTTACAGCAGGCTCGTCTTCTTCCTGCTCCTGTTCATCTTCCTCGTCTTCAGGAGCCTCGGCGGCGTCATCTTCGGCCTCCTCATCATCCTCGTCCTCGTCGACTTCCTTTTTGGCAGCCTTCGTTTTCTTTGCTGAGGTATCGGTGCTTTCTTCAAGCTTTCGCTTCTTGCTTGGTGGGGCTTGAATGGAGATATTAGTCGTGATCCTTGCAAGGCATGCTAGATAAAAAGCCAGACAAGAGCTTACCTTCCTCCTTTTTGGTTTCATCCTCACCAGCGGCTTCTTCGTCTTCGTCCTCCTCATCGTCTTCCTCTTCCTCTCCTTCTTCGTCCTCACCTACATCGGACTCTTCGTATCTAGTGGGCGCGTCAGCTGCGCACGTAACATGAAGTAGACCAGGGCGCTAAGCTCAAGAATGCGTGAAGCATTTCCAGTCAACATCTCTTACTAAAGCTGTCTGAAGCAGCCTGCTCTCTGCCAAGTAGCGCCGCAGCAGAGACGTGCACAAGGCCTGCGCGCAATGGTTGAAGACAGCGGCGCAGCAAGGCTTAAGTTTTGACCAAGTGATGGGTAGACTTCAGAGCGAGCGAGGATAGCGGCATAACTTACTCTTCTTCCTCTTCCTCGTCGTCACTAGGGAGGGCTTGTAGCTCCTCCTCTTCCTCGTCATCGTCTTCCTCTTGTCTGCGACTTCTACGAGGAGGCATTGCGAAACTCGACTTATTGAGGTACAAACAGCAGTCACGAACTGAAGACAGCAGGAGCGACAGTGAAAGTTGGGCAGGTACAACGTGTACTTGGGAGGAAGGTGCAGGTACAAAGCAGGAAGAAGTAGAAAAAGAAACAAAAGGGGACTCAAGGGAGGGAGCTACCTAGGGAATAGGAAAAGTAAAGGGCAGGCGCGGCTGTCAGTGGCAGGGCAGCCATAGCATCAGTCGCGATCATGAGTGACGGAAGGGGAAGACGACTGGAGCTGCGAAAGCTGGGAGAACCACAGAGCCGAAAGCTCGATTTCGGGTGGAGCTTCAGGTTCTGGCAGACGCACGGACCCTGAGCTTCGAAGCTCTCCAGCCCCATCCTAGCGTCACTCATGCCTCCAATTTCAGCTGCAACTGGGGGAGTGAAGGAGCTCACCTCAACCCTGGCGTTTCTACCATTTTTTGCTGAGTAATCACGTTTTCGCGTTCACCCGGCTAGAGTTATTGATGCTACTACCCCTGGGCGTGTATCCTGTATCTGCATCGTCAGGCATGCTGGATCTACAACTTGTTCTCCTTCATTCTCACTTCGATCCTCCTACGCCCCGTTTCTCTCAGCTTCTGTCCATGTACCAGGAGTAAGACTGCGACGGGCAGTCCAACAGTGAAATTGAGCATGGCCAGTAACGTGCCAGTCCAGCCCCATCCTAGTCGTCGGATTAGGTCTACAGCAAACAATGGGAATGCAAAGCCACCCAAGGACTTCGTTGCCCAGATAGAAGTCATTGCAGATGCTGACCAGTTGATGCTGGGTCCTGAGTTTCTGTTTGCGTGGTTCTCTCTTGGGGTTGGTGACTTGACCTCGCTGAATATGTCAATCACGTATGCATTTGTGCACTGTGTCATCGCCTGACTTCCAGCCCCGAACAGAGCGATGCCGATGTCCGGCACAATCCAGTGCTTCCTGAAATGCAGACTCCATCCAAAAACGGTCAGACCGCATACAATCAGGAGAATTGCTGGAATAAGTGGATACAGACGCAGTTCTGGAAGTGCTTCAGGGTTTAGGCTCTTAGCCCGAAGTGCTTCGTCAGCATCCACGCCCGAAGCCATTCGTTCTGCGTGCTGTCTTGCCTTGCGTTGGTATATATAGTCTATCATGGGAGCACATGTCTGAGCGGCAATTGTCGTCCCGACCGCGAAGGAAACATAGTGGAGCGATGCTATTGCTAAAGACTGCTCGTAGACCTCAGTGAAGGCTAGGGGTATGACAGTCAGCACGACGTACAAACAGCCAAACGAGAGTCCGGTGTAGATGACAAGCCCTTGTGACGCCGGCTGAGTTGCGATCAAGTACAACGGTCGTTTGAGGGCTAAAGTGAGAAGTCCGACTGTCGTGCATAAAGCTGGACGCGCCCTGCTTCGCTTCTCAAGCTTGTCGCGAAATTTGGCTCGAGTACGTAAGATCGTAGCAGCGTGGCTTTCATGCAGGAAGCGCGAAGCGATGAGCTGTAGCAACGCATTGAGTATCGACGACGACCAGAAGGTCCAGCGCCAGGAGGCTAGCGATTGTTCAGCGATCACACCGCCAAGAATAGGACCAATGCAAGGGCCAAGCATTGTTATGGTCGATAGGATCGCTAGAGAACGCCCACGCTGTGCAGGTCGCCAGATTTCTCCCATCGTGCCTGTTCCGAGGGCCAGGCTTGAGGCTGCTCCACAGCCAGAGAAGAAACGGCCGAGCGTGATGGTAGCTTCGTTGTTCGAGAAGCCGCAAGCCAAGTTCCAGACACAGAACCACATATTAGCCGCTTGTAGAATGGGCTTTCGTCCATATACTTCACTTAGCGGCGCCCACAGGAAGTAACCGACTGCATATGCAAGAACGTAAATAGAGAGTACCAGTTGTGTCTCTGCATCAGTTGGGATTTTCAGGTCTTTCCTGATCTGTGAGAGTGCCGGAGCTACCATCGTTGAAGACATGAGGGTATTGAACGAGAATGCTGAGAGGAGGATGGTGACGGTGTACTTTCTTGCTGCCGGCCAGTTGTGGGGATTTCTGGAGTCATCGTGCCATTCCACCTGTACAGCCTGTGGAGGTGACTGGCAGTCATTAGGCGGTGACGGAGATGTGTTCTCCATGGTCGCTGTAGTACTCGAGGTGCTTATCTCATTACCGACGATAACTAGTTCTTTGTTCTCGCAGTTAGTGGGAGTCATATCGTTAGAATCGAAACTTTCACAAGTTGGCATTGCTGAATGACACTGTTGGGCTATATGGGGAAGCCGTCGGGACCAGTATTGCAGCAAACAACACGGAACATATCCTAGGGTAGAGAGACTTCATTATCACCATGGGCAAACAAGGAATTCATCTCAAGCATTTCAGGGCTTCTTTGTGCTGAGATGGGGTAGGACTCGTCCCGATACTCTTCGATGGTCCGACCACAGGGCTGGGCTTGGTCACAAGCTTGGGGATGATGGTGACGGTTTCAAGTTGCCTGCTTGCCGCCTTGCGAGCAGATTGGATTGCAACAGCAGTTCGGGAAGGTGCGTCATGTCCATGACAAATGCCGAAAGCGTGTGACTTCTCATTTTGAAATAAGTACACTTTCAAGTTGCTGATACAAGCAGTATAACTCTGACACGATCACGGATCGCACATCCTTGCCCATACGGCCTCATCCAACCCACCCTGATCAGTATTGCATGCAACGCTTCTGCCTGGAAACCGTGAAATTGCAAGCACAACCGATTCATGTTTGTCTGGCGACTTGGTGCCGTACCTGTCGACAAGGGAGTCGGCTTTCATAAACGGCTGACACGTCACAACCCCGGCGTGGCATGTTCCATATTCTCAGCATGGCCTGTTACTTACCGCGAATGGCCACCTGATAGAAGGGAACACGACGGACACGAGTGCAATGTGGACGCAATACTCAGATAGTGCTGGTACATTGACAATATAACCTGGCAAAAAGACGACGAGAGAAGAGTGACAGATCTTTTACTCTACCTGCTCGCGTTGCTGGCTTGGTCGGCCAAGGTGCACCGAAGCTTTGGAGCTTAAAGCAGTTAGCCTTAACTGAACTACGAGTTGCCTTATTCCTTAGACGGACTATAGCTTACAAAGCTTCTCTAGAATTATAGATAGGGAAGAGGCGAGGAGTTTCAGGACTCTTGAAACAAGTTGTCCATTACTAGACGCGCTGCCAAACGCCTGTTGACTACTCGTCCAGAATGCTAGTGCACATTTCCAGGAGTCTCATTCACCGTGCAGAGACAGACGCGAAAGGGCACTAGATTGAGATGTCCGCGTATGCTATCGGCAGCCAAGGCTCGAAATCATTTCAGCCAGCAACAGTCGACTCACATGCTCGTCATTTTCACCACTCAACACTGAACGTTGCAATTCAACCATATACTAGACTACCAAAATCAACATCTGCGTAAAGGCGTTGCTCTAGCTGACCGAAAAGAGTTGGCTGATGTTGAATGTATTGCTTTGCTAATGCAGATTTCCAACGTCGCGGTCTACTACCAAGTAACCATGTACTATCAACAACGTTTCGATGCTGGCAGCGCGTCCAACCTGACATCCTTGCTCTCTTTGGCTAAGCGGTGTGATGAAGCCTTTCTGCCCCTCATGGTCTATCTATCTAGCCTTGTAACCCGCAGATCCAGTCCAATGTCAACAGAGCGAAGTTTACGGCCTATATCTAGAGACTAATACTAGAGTCCTACGTCTACTATCACCACTCGAACCTGGAAACGACAGGTCGGCCGTGGTTTCGAGATCGATCCTCATGCTTTCTTACCCACGTTCCCATTCGTACCCATGCTGTCTGCCACTTCCACCACCACACTCCCTCACAGCACCTGATACGCGTCATAGATGACCTGGCTCCCAACCCTGCCCGAGCTCGCAATAAAAACACAGTCGTTGACCCAGCTATACTTCGGATCGCCACATTCCATCTTGAGGTTCAATCTCATCCGGAATTGGTCGGCCCCGATACTAGTATCCTCGCCAAGCTTCTCGAGCACGTCTCGACGCCCAGTCCGGGTGCCCGTCGTCTGCAGGTATATCGTCGCGCCATCGTGTGTGAGCAAGTTATACCTCGTATCTAGATGCGCCGTCTGGATATCGTCGTGGTTGTTGACGATCTCCCAGTCTGGAATGTACGTATTAGCAATTCCACTCGACATCTACAGCGAGGAGGACGAATGAATGATTACGTACCGCCTCCGCCAGGCAAGATCTCGCCTCTCATCCTCGGACCCTCGAAGCGCCCGCCCTTGAAGATGACGGTGCTCCTGTCACCGTGCGGTCCTTTGCCGATATGTCTGAAGGTCTCCATGTCGCATTCAAGGTGGAAGAGGAATTGCAACGACGGGAGAGGGAGAGTGTAGTCTGGTGTCGTCCATTTCGTGTTTGTTAGCGAGGAGATAGGGTGGGCGGGCTCCACCGTGCCCGGCTTGATATCTGAAGGCATCCTGCGTCTGGAATGAGTGCTTAGTATCCCGGTGCAGTATAATTCTCAACTCAACCGTTCAACGAGCAAGAACGACCCAGTGTTCACCGAAGCTCGAGAAGACAAAGCAATGGCTGCCATTTAAGTTTGAACAGCAGAAATTCTGATCGTGACGTAAGCAGTTCTGAATGTAGAGGGACTAGGAAATCATGGTTGATACGCAGTCTTCTCGAAATACATCTTGTGCTAGCAGGACACAAAAGCATGTCCTTGTCTCGGGTATTGCTCGGTGCGATGAATGTTGCTATCTCGTGGTTTCCGCTCTGCCTCAGGTGTCAAGCTTCCCATGGACCGATTCAATCAGCCGAGAAGAGGACGAGCAGTGAATTTGTGAGTTCGACCTCGTGTTGCCTTTTATGGAGTATATGAGGCCTCTGAACCAGTGGAGGATTAGGTACGTTTGACGCACCAGTGCCGTTACGCCAAGCCTAAGATATCATGCCCTCCGAAACAAGCAGAGGGAGACGTCTCAATTGAAGCTGCGACCAAGGAAGTTCATCAGTTCTAGAATACTAACTTAAAACACTTAATTGTTTGCAACTATACAATGCTGATTGCCTGAGATGAATCAACTCTTGCAACGGCGGCCAGAACATTTGCCGGCCTGTTGTACACGCTCTGTCTTTTCTATGCACGGCAGCGCTCATCGCATCCTCCTCTCGCCACCTTTCTTCCTATTCCTTGCCCTCTTGCTCCGATCTCTATCCTTAATGATGAGAGGAACATCTTTCAACAGGTGTCTTTGCAGTCTCAACATATAATCATCGATATGATGCACACCACTCGCAGCGTCACCAGCCTCTGCAATGGCAGCGTCAGTGGCACTGAACGGGTCAACTGCATTCTGCGTGGAATCTGTAGCCCCAGCAGGCTTCAACTGGTCGTCAAAATCACCATCATCGGCATGTTGTACCTCTTTCTCCGCGACTCGCGCAGCAGCAACGTCGTCTCTGTCTTCTGCTTGTTCGAAAACGGTGGCATTGGTCTTGTCTTCGCCCAGTTTGCCGCCAAGAACACGATCCATGGCAGCACCCGCAACATCATCCTCGTCTTGGTTACTGTCGTCCAACATGTCTTTGTACGTCATCTTGTTGAGATAGTCTGTGGTGAAATCTCCCTCCTGAATGACCACATCGTCGAGCAACTGTTTCTGATTTGCCTTGCGCAGAATATTCGACTCGATTGTGTGCTCGGACACGAAGCGGTATATATGTACGTCCCTGGTCTGACCGATACGATGTGCTCGGTCGGTACACTGCTTGTCCATGGCAGGATTCCAATCAAGGTCGTAGAAGATGACTGTGTCCGCGCCCGTCAGATTAATGCCCAGACCACCAGATCGTGACGAAAGGATGAAACATAATATGCGATTATCGTTGTTGAAGCGGTCGGTGAGGATCTGCCGTTGTTCGACTTTTGTCGCGCCGTCAAGTCGAAGATAGCGGTGGCCATGAATGTTGAGAAATTGTTCCAAGATGTCAAGCACTTTGGTCATCTGGGTAAAGATCAAGGCCCTATGACCACCGCTTTGCAGTTGCCGAAGAAGTTTGTCGAGCCGCTGAAGCTTGCCGCAATCGTATTGCAAAAGACGTTTGTCTGGGAAGGCTATCGAGAGTTTCATCTGAGCTTGATGGAAAGGATCGTACTTCTGCATTGCCTGGTACCGACGGAGTGGCTCAGCTCTGGAGCCCCCGACAACGGTAACGGGCAGATCGATTGCCACGGCTGCAGGTGTGATGCAAGCATACTGCTGCACGAACGGCTCCATGGCGCGCGATCGAGTCTCAAGCGACTGCACGAGATTGAAAGAGCCGAAGACTGAGCTTCGATCCCAAAATCGTGCTTTCGGCGAGGATAGACTGCACTCGATCAAGTCTTTGTGCCTCAAGGGGAAATTGATTTTGTTGCACAGATCAGTACCATAAACAGGGTGCCGATGGTGTTTGTAAGCCTCATAGTACATTGTCCTCTCAATATGCTGGAAGCGGGCCTGACGTGCAACACTTTCCAGAGACGACATAACCTCACGACGATCTGCTGTCGCAAAGAGCTTGCTGCGGTTGTTAACACGAAGCCACTGACGTTGTTTCAAGACCCTCAACGGCTCGTACGCATTCCATCTAGAGATAGCGATTAATTGCTGCTTTGACATGCCTTCTTGCGACACAGGTATCAGTTCCAGAAAGTCAAGATCTGCTCTGCTGAGTGGATCACCGTTGATGAGCTTCCTGCGAACAAGTAAGTCTGTGATTTCGAAATCGGCAGCAACCGATCGAGGCATGGCGAAAGAAGTGTTGATGGGCCTCGTCTCGAACAGATCAGGATGATTGCAGACTTTGCGCAGCTGCATCAAAGCATTGATGATCGATAGGTAGTTGCCAGAAGCCAGTGTCTCCCGTGTCTGCGCTCTTGACATGAACCCATCATAAAGTTGACGCTGCCGCTTCGACAGACGACAAAACTCGACATGCTCGTATTTGAGAGGCATCTGCTTCTCAACATCGCGCTTCAACCTGCGAAGCAGAAATGGTCGTATCACTTTGTGCAGCTTTGCGACCTGCTCCTGATCTTCCTGGTCGAGAACCTGCTTACCATGCTCAAGGATCGACTGAACCGGACGTTTGAACCATTCCGACCACTCTTGTAGTCCAGCGAACGCGTCGTCTTCTCCCTCCTGTTCTTGCCCATAGTGAAGGAAGAAAAGCAGAGACCACAGCTCTGTCAAGTTGTTCTGTAATGGCGTACCAGTAAGCAGCAGTCGAGCTCGTGTGTTGAAAGTCATCATTGTCTGCCATCTCTCGGAACGAAAGTTCTTGATGTTGTGTGCCTCGTCGAGAATCATGTAGTGCCATTTCCGCCTCTTGAAGGAATTTGCGTCTTGCAGCACAAGCTGGTATGAAGTGATCACCACATTGAAGCTGTCATCAGCCATCCATCCACGCCGCTTTGCTTTTCGCTCCTTTATATCGCCATAGTAGGTGAGAATCTTGAATCCAGGCAAAAACTTCTTGAACTCCATCTCCCAGTTGAGCATGACCGAAGTAGGTACGACGATCAGATGCGGGCCCCAGACTTCGTATGTACTGGCAAGATGAGCGAGAAGAGCGATACTCTGGATTGTCTTGCCAAGACCCATCTCGTCGGCCAGAATACCACTGCGACCCTTGGAATACAGATTTGCCAGCCAGTCGAGACCCTCGTGCTGATATTCTCGAAGAGTACCACGGAGGAGAGGTGGGACAGGTGTCAGATATTTGTGGTCGGGGCTGTTGGGTGTTACCACTTGCTCGCTCGCGTCTCGTTGCTCGATAGATGAAATCGACTCTGCCTCCGCGACTTTTGTCACAGACGTTCCAGCAGATGCATTGTCACTTTGGTCTCTGCTGCTGTCGATATCATGTACCAAAGGGTCAAGTTTCTTCTCAGGGCCTTCTTCATGTACTGTGACCGAAGACTTTTCGTGGTCGATTGACATCGGTTCCGAGATCTCTTCTATCAGCGGTTTCCCGACGGTGGGGTTCTCGTTCATGTCAATATCGGCCCCGGTGTTAGGTTGTATATCGTTCACAAGCTGCAACTCAGCCATTTCTGTGTCTCCGTCGCCTTCAGGATCGCCATCGTTCTCTGGCTCAACCTCCATGTCTTCGATCTCCTTCTTGGAAAAGAGAGACAAAAGACCTCCGCCAGTCTCTTCTTCGCTCTCCTCGTCATCATCGTCATCCTCTTCGTCGCCGTCATCGTCACTATCGAGTTCACTGTCCATGAGTGTTTCTGGGTCTGAATCGTCATCTGCATCGTCCGCGAGGTCAGTAGCTGCCTCGGATGTGGCAAGTAGGTCTGGCTCGAGATCCGGCACGTTCTCATACTTTGCTCTGAGCTGCTCGAGCGTCATCCCCTCGTCAGGGTCTCCAGCCTCGACAGAACCCTCAGAATCAGATCCCGACGCAGACATTTGCTCGCTGTTCTCGGATTCGTCGTCGTTGTCGCTGTGATCCTCGCTTTCCGTGTCAAGGTCCGTTCCCTTCTCGTCAGAGCCAGACTGCTCGCTGTCTTTCTCCTTGAGCATTGCACCCGTTTTCTCTAAGAATCTGTTCAGATGCCCCCGGGTCTTCTCCTGTTGTTCCTGTTCATACTGCCGCAGCCGTGCTGCATTGACCTCAGCTTCAACTGCTGACCAGAGCCTGGCGACATCTTTGACCACGCTCTTGCATTTTCCTAGCCAGAATAGTCTCTGTTCCTGCTCGATTTCTGCTGCTGATTTGATCCGAACCTTGGCGTGTTTTGCCTCGACGTACTTCTTCGCCTCGTGAGCTAAAATCTCGGCCTGCCGCCTGTGCTCTCTCTTCTCCTTGCGCATGAGAGATCTGAAATGGTGGGCGTGCGCCAGTAGGTGGTCGTAGTGAGCATATTCTTTTGACGGCTCTGGCTGTTTCCGCGGCAGATTCATAGTGCCTATTTGACCGATCTTGGCGCCACGTTGTACCATCAATCTTTTTCCCGCTTCTCTCCGAATCTGCTCAGGTGTCATGAGTGGTCTTACCCCAGGCTCTTCTATCTCGTCTTCTTCTAGGAGTTGCTCGAAAGATTCATGTTTCTTGGTCATGGGTATGTTGGCAGGTGTCATAATAGTAGGCTCGGGGAGGTGGACCTTGAAGGCAACCTTCTTGATGTGTAGCGGTGGGCTTGGTGGTGAGGGTTCATCGGCTGACAGATCGGACAGGTCAGAGAGGTCAGACAGGTCGGACAGTTCGGACTCTTGCAGGGCATCCTCAGAATCATCGCCATGTTGAAGCTGCCTCTTGGCCTGAAGGAGTTCTTTTTTCAGCTGTTTAAGTTCTGCCTTGGATTCTGGAAGCACTTGAACAGACTTGCGCTTGACGGATGGGGAATCTTTCGCTTTGAGAGGTTTGACAGGCGTCTTCTTGCTCGGCTCCTTCTTCATCAGGGGCGCACTCGGCGCAGGCTTCGCGCCACGGGCTGGGCCCTTGCGTAGGGCTGCACTGTTGTCCAGGGGGGGAGTCTCGGCATGTTTCGTTGCTTCAGTTTTTGGCTTTTTCGTGTCACTGTAGAGGGACCGCGAAAGTTGCTTCTCAGTCGCTTTGGAGTAAGCAGTCCTCGTCTGTCGTTTCTTTGATTGTGGTTGTAGCTCCAATGGAATAGCATTTGTTCTGGCTGACCTGCGTTTCCCATTCTCGAGGAAAGTGGTCGGACCTTCAACATGCACACTCTTCCATGGCGGTGATGCAGGGCGGGGAGAAGGTTGCTGACTGTTGTTGGCCCCGTCAGCTATTCGCCGTCGCTTCGAAGGAGGCGCATCAGGGTGTTCTTGATGCTCGCTGTCATTGCCATTGGGTGCGGCGGCGTGATCGTGATTTCTGGCCCATGCTTGCTTGTTCTCTTCTTGAACATCTTCCTTTTTGACTTCGACGTCGTTGCTCGAACTCTCTGGATGCTGCTGACTGTGGCCATTGGTGAATTGGGGCGGTGGTGAGGGAGATGGTGCCAAAGTGGCAGGGTCGGTCATTGGGTGTCGCGACCGTGACGCCGGTCATCGCAAGAAATTTATTACCCAAACTCGTGATTATGCGACTTGCATGCTATGTCAACGCAGATATTTACACGTCAAAATTGGTGTCGCAATGTCTGTAGCTACCAGTAGAGTACCTCTGCGAAGTCTGAGCTTTGCCACGATAATTCTGGGTTGCTGAGGCGGCTTTGAAGACCGTTGTCGTCAATAGACTAGAAGAGAAGGAGGGAGCCCGGAAACGCAGGCAGGTGCGAAATGCCACCGTGACCGAGTGCTCCTGCCCTCTTGGAGCCACAACCACTGCGGCGAGCCAGAGCTATGACAAACGCAGGCTGTCCTTCCCCATAATTCTCACCACCATCAACCAATCACAACTGGAGCTGTTGCTCGACTTCCGCAACCTCACCTCAAGCAGTGACCGTCTGCACTCGACTCGGCGAGATATCTGCTGCATTTATTTACCTCACACTACCTGCGGCAGTCGAGATAGCCCATTATGCTGTCTCGACAGATCGCCCGTCAGGCCTTGCGCCTCCCGAAACCTGCGCTGGCCCCGCGACAAGCTCTGAGAGCGCCCTTCTCGACCACCCGCTCCATTCAAGCACTGTCCGAAGCCGAAGACCCTGAAATGGTACCAACACAAGCCAGGAGACATGTTGCAGTCGACTAACAAGACGCAGAATGGCGGCTACATCAACCCTCCCCGAATCAAGCGACAGTTCAGAGACCCCTACGGTGACTGGACACACAAGCAGGAGCGGAGGAATTTTGGTGAACCAGTACACGAGGACGAAGATGAGATGGGCGTTTTCTCCCTGGAAGAGTACACTGTGATGAGTGGGAAGATGGGTGTGGCCATGTGGACTTTCTTCTTAGGATGTGTCGGCGCTCTCAGCTTTGGAGTCTATGCAACATACCCAGACAGACCGAGTGCACCGAGGACATTCGAGGGCGGTCTGGAAGCAGAGCTTGGAGGTCCAGGTGCGCCGAGGGTAAGACTGCTCAATCCACTCGCCTTGACTTTTGCTAATATCCCCAGGCTTTCAAGGAAGGTGACGAAGTCTTTGGCGTGGAATTGCGCAACGCCTAAGGAAATACGCGGCGCAATGATTTTACTATGTACAGCTCTAGAATCAACAAGTCGAGGACATGTTTTACGTTGCGTCTACATGCACATCCGCTTTTGTTCTGTTTATCCTGGCACATGTTATGTGTCAACTTATATCGTGCTTGGTCGCCAATGCCCCAGCATCGTCCTCGAGGAGTCATGCTAAACTACATCCACGGTCTTTGCACCTCTTGCCTTGTTTTGACAACTTCCACGTCCGTGAGCGCGAGGCCAACCACGCCTTCGGGTGATGACCACATGGCGAGATAAAATATAAACTCGGCTACCGTTCGATCCACCACTGCCAACCAAGTTGACACTCAACGAGAGCCGGCAGCACACCGATCAAATGTCTCGGCACTACCATACGATGCCTGTGTAAACGTGCTTTGTTGTGGCTGCAGCTCGGCACGTATAAGGTGAACAAGCCAAGAAGGCGACAGGAGAACAGGGAGTAGCACTTGTACTAGCTACAGCGCACGTCTACACAAATCCATCTCTACCTCCTCTTCATCCCAAGGATGCGGGATTCACTGATGTCTGTTGCATAATCACCCTCCAATCTACTCACCCAGCATATCGTAGACACACCATGACCACTTCTTAAACACCCACCTCCCGCGTACTACTCACATCCCACCACTACTGCAAGGCAATAGCCTCCATCTCAACCTATCCAGCGTCAGCACACAAATCCATGAAACTCCCACCCATGCACTGCAAATGCAACCACAAGTCCGCATCCAAATCAACTCACCGGCACTCCAAAAGGCAACTCCTTAACCGCCACACAAGTCCTAGCGGGCTTGTGCGTGAACCACTTCGCATACTCCTCATTCATCTCCTTGAAATGCGCCATGTCGTCCAAGAACACCTAACCCGCACGAACACCATTAGCACACTGCCCGCAACTTCTAGTTCCCCCCTCCACACAAACCAACAAGGGTCACTTACACCCACGCGAACGACCTTCTCGATCTCGCTGCCGCCCGCCTCGAGGATCGCCTTGATGTTCTGGCAGCACGCGCGCGTCTTGTCGCCGATGCTGCCCTCGACCAGTTTGCCCGTGTTGTCGGCGGGGAGTTGGCCTGAGACCCAGATCTGGCCTGCGGCTTTGATGGCTTGGGAGTAAGGCGCTGCGGCTGCGGGGTGGGGCCGTTAGTAAGTGAGTGAGGAAGAGGATGGAGGGATGTTGGTGGTTGAATGAGTTGGCATTGTTTTTGTGGGGGGCGAGGTGAGGCATCAGTCAGGACAGCAGTAGGTTGTAGGTCGTGTAATCCTGCTTGGTATGCAATGCTATGCGCGTCGTAACGTAGTGCAGTGCAGCAATGATTCTACCAATACTCACGCGGTGGCCCAGTCTTCGTGGAGACTTTTTCTAGTTGTCCGGACATGGTGGTAGTGTTCGTGTTCGTGGTTGAGAGCTGGCGGCCAATGAGTTGGTAGACAGGTACGGCGGCTGAGAGCTGTGGACGGGAGAACCTGGTGAGGGGTCTGAGACTCTGAGAAATATTTCCTGGCATCAGCTATGTGCGTGGGTCAACAAACATGTACTTGTAAGAAATCGCTAGGCGTTATGTCCCGAGCTGACTTTTTGATGGGGACTCGCGGCCGTCTTCAGGCAAGTTGGAAATCGAAGCGGGGCACGACTGAGGAAAATAAGGAATTTTATAGCAAATCTACTAAATCAACCATAATCATGACAGCTCATTAAACATACGACCATGACAAGCGAATCGAGCCTGAATGTTGAGTACTGAAACACAGCACCAATGAGCCACAAAGAATGGTAGAAGTAATGATGTTGTTACTCAATAGTCGTCCAAAAGGGTATCATATTGTGTTACATAAGACGAGTTCCAAACAAAACGATCGCCAGCAAGGAGCCGACAAAAGCTTTCAATCTTATGCCACCGTGATGAACAGACTGGCCACCAATGCTGCCATCCAGTAACCGCCATAATTAACTAGCAGCTGCGCAGCGGCACTGATCTCACTTTCGTTGGATGGGTCGGTGCCACCTGAGGCCGTAGTGCCGTTGTCAAGTGTACCATTGATGTACGCTGTTGTGTTGTCGGCGCTGAAGCTCACGACCTTGACGTTGGTTGAATTGACGGGCGCACCACTGGTGTCTCCATTGGTCAACTCCTGGGCGAGCACGGTGTTGTTGTCTTGACCCGGGTCACATCCGCAGACGCTGTACCGCTGGCAGAGACAAGTTACATTCGCAGTCTTGTTTGTCCCATCTTCACCAAGCCAGTGGTAGGCGCCGTAGCCGGAATATGCGTAAACGCCTGAAGTCAACCAGATGGCAGGGAAGATGAACGCCAGTGCTGCAACAGGCAACAAGAAAGGCGTAATACCTCTAGTCGGAGACCGAGCCCCAGCCGTATATGGAACTGTGGCACCTCCACGATAGCTGCTGCCGTATGCTGGCGTGGTGCCTGAGCCACCGCGTGTTCTACCACCAGCGTTTGACGACGACGAGAAGGAGTAGGATGAGGCTGATCGGCCACTTCCGCTACTACTGCTGCCGGAGCTGGATCTGCCGCCTCCACCTCCTCTACCACCCCCGCCACCTCTCCGCTTCTCGAGTTGGTGAGCATCTAGTTTGTCTGAGAGAGCAGGATCAAACGAAGCTACTGAGGGTATTTTCATGAGAGAGCCATCGGTAGGCTGTTGTGGGGGAAGTGCGGATACCAGAGTCGTGGCGGAGAGGAGAGAGGTGAAAGCCGCGAGGAACTTCATCTTGAGTGTTATGGACAGGTATGTGGTGTTGCGTGCTATCCGTTCTCAGATCCAATAGGTCACACTATTGTTTGTTGTGCGACGAGAGCGTGCACAAGATCAGGTATGAGATATCTCGGTCTGGTAATGCAAGTCGTAGTTGGAGTGCTACTCAAGGCGTTAAATACGGGCGGTGACGTGCTGTGTGTGCCTGTCACAAAGTATCTTTGTTTGACTGATGCGAGTGTTGAGAAACGCAGGGGGAGTGTAGTGTAGTGTATAGGTGACTCGAATCGTGTGGCAACAGGGAATTTGTAGTAGAGTCAATAGTCTTGAGCAGACAAACGAGTTCGCCTTGTGATACTAGTATCCAACGTAGCACCGAAGCAACCAGTGTGGAAGGATCGATTCTGTAACGCTGGCTATGAGATCATGGCTATCTAGCGTCGAACCTTATCGCGTCTCATTCCACCGCTTATGCGGGTTAGCTTGCACGCAAGGCGCAGTGAGTGTCTAGGAACCCCCGCGATTGGTCCTTGCTGAGCATTTGCTTGGCTCTTACATCAAGCGCAGGGCAACGGCCAGATCCCCTCGCCTTTCCTTGATGAGCAGAAGGACATTATGAGATCTAGTATTATGCGCATTACTACCGGTCCAATTGAAATCTTTGCTTTCTTTCCGTCTCGACGAAGTCAGGTATCTCTCACCGTGTTTGTAGGATGTCATCTGCTGCGTTTCGGCACACATTGTCCGCAGCGCGAGAGAACTATGTGGCAGGGGTTGTGCTTTACCGTAGATTGCGGTTTCGTGCCCAAGAAGCGATGGATGTAATTGGCAACGACCAGGGCGCTTGCTTGCTTGCTGCAGTAAACAAGCATGTGGCGCGTCCTTAAGCTATACGAGCAGCGGTTGGTGTGGAATTGAATGAATGCTCTGATTTAGGCATGGCAGCCTTGAAATACGAGGATCAGATTCCATAGTGTTGGAGATTGGACCACTCAAGCTGAGCGCCTTCATGTCTGCCTCGTGCAGCGAACGTTGATCAGCTGACCCTAGCTCCTTGGACAGCATTCTTATACACTAGTTTACAGCAAAGAAGCTTTGCAGACCGCCGAGCGGTCAATTTTGAGAAACTTAAGCATTCCACCCTGCTGCGTGGTACTGCAACATCGTGAGTATTTCCCGAAGGATCTGTATGTGTATGTACTGTACAGTAGGGATGTAGGCAGCCATCAGTCTAATATACAAGGTCTTGCTCGTTTGCCTGTGCGAGAAGCTGGCATTGCTATCAAGCCAAATTCAACACAGCCACTGCAAATCTGGACCATCACGAATAGCTGTGAATGGGTGAAATTGTGAAGAGGGCTAAGGTGTTGTGACTCCAAGCTATGTATGCGTAGAGGCATAGAGTCGTGGAAAGATTCGTGACCTTGCGACGAGAGGTGGACTCCGCATGCTGCGGCGTGTCTTTTTCGCCGCTGCAACGGCTCTTTACTAAGATACTACCCTGTTCATTCAGTTGAGCACGTGAGGAGTCTTGTTTATCGGCTATTGGGTCAACTGTGTCCCCTTCGTTGTCGCCTCATATCTGCACACTGGTTAGTAATACTCCTTTTCAGCAGGCAGCAGCACATACCTCTTTCCTCTGAAAGCCCACACACCCCAGTTACCGCAGCTTATATCCATTGGATCCATGTCATTCAAGTCCCACCTCAAACTTCTGAATCTGTTTTCTCCAGGCTCCATCAACAAGTCAACCTCTCCCGCACATTTCTCCATGACCCACTTCCAATCCCTCTGCATGTCCCAATCGGTGTATCCAGTACAAATGATCGGCACCTTCGTGCTCAGCAACTGTGGCAGTGTCTCCTCCCACTCGTGCGCACTGGCTGGATGGCCTAGACCGGGGTGGAACAGCATGAAGCAGTCGAAGTATGGATCGTAGGGGTAGAACAGATTCGCTTCGTGAAGAGTATGGAAGTAGTCCACGTAGGTTGTGATCTTCATTTTGTCAGATATGCGATCCTCGACGATAGCCCCGAAGGGATTCTCAGGAGTCCGTTCTGGCAGGGGATACTCGGCATCACGATTGGCCATTGATTCGGGGCCAATGAAGATCAGATGGATGTTTGCACGTCCAAAGAGGTACGACAGCTGCATCCAGACGTCCCTTGGTAGGGACGATTCAGCACGTGCCCCGAGACAGAAAATCCGGACTGGTGGTGACTGAAGCCTCAGACCTGCAATGTCCATGCCTTGACCTGTTCTCGGAGGGTGGAGGGTGTATCGTAAGGCGCTTAGACTCTTCAGACCCTCAAACGTGAGTCTGCCGTCTCTTTTCACACTGTATGGACTCAATTCGTGAAGAACACTGCCAATGGTGGCTGGATAGGTCAACAGTCGGGTTGCTTGTCGCATGCTCCTGTCTTCATTGATGGCTTCAAACTGCCTCGTGTACAGAAAAGTGTCCCAGTTTGTCATGTTCACCAATATCTCATCAATCTGCGGGCCGGGGTACTCGAACTCGTGGAACCAGCGTCCAGATCTCAAGTCGTGGTCGTCTTCGTTTATCTGCTTGAGCGTGTCGCATATCTCGATGTGCGCCTCATAGTCGTCTGCCCAGTGGTCCTCGCAGCAGTAGACGGGTACACCGCAATCCGGGCATTCAAAATCGACGTATGCAGGTGGTGCTTTCGAAATCTCCGGTTTCTTTCTGGCTTCAGAGTCTCGGGGCGATTGTGCTTGTCTCGTAGGCTTGTGTGATTTGTGAGGACAATATGCGTTTTGTCTCATGAATTGAGCCCTCCGCCTTATCTCGGGAATAGGAGATTCGCTGAACGAATGGAACAGGTTGTCGGGTCGAAGGAGCAAAGGTGCTCGGTATTCACCGTAGGGCGACAGGTTCGCGGGATATCTCGAAGTCTCATAGTCATCGTGCTGGTATTGTGCTGCCTGCGCAGCTGCCTTTTGAGCTGGCTGTTTCGACGACCATTGTCGGGCTTGCTGCGCGTAGCTCTGCTTCGGCTGCTGCTGTGGCTCGGGGAATACTTTGTGCTGTCGCTTCGCTGCGGTGGAGAAGTTCTTGACCGGACTCTGAGCGATCCTCTTTGCTGCTTGCCGACTAGATCCTGCTAGCTGTCGAACACATCGCAAGCACATATACGAGGACTCCATCACTTTGCTGGCTGATTATCAGGTGAGAGGTGAGCTGCTTTGCTGATGACTTTCCTATGACCCATTGAAGGCACAATTGAGGCAGGTTTAGCGGGCACGCTTGACATTTGACATTTCAAGCGGACCTCGAGCAAGTCCTTCAAAAACTTTCTGCTGCATTGATTTTTGCTCTTTCGCCCTTCAACATCAACAATGACATGACAATCAAGCGTGTGTCGACACAAAATACTGAATCAGAGACTAGGTCAATGTTTTACGTGGCTGCTTCCGCAGGGAAGCTGAAGAGACAGCTACAGTCGAGGGCTTGACGCCAAAATACTGGTAGCAAGCAAGTCTACATTGCTTAAAAGCTGCGAGTCGACCTAAGCCTGAAGACGAGGTAGGCAACACCAACGGAAGCTATTTGGTATGGCATTGGTTTTGGGACGATCAACCTTGTTGACCGGAGAATACGCAACGCTCACTTTCCAGCTGCTTGACCTCATTCTCTTGAGGAAACCACAAGCTCTTCTTCAGAAGTCACGATCCTTGAGTCTACTTACTGTGGACTCATACGATCAGAGCTGGTGGACTTATCACACTTGTTGCAATAGCGAGTTCAAGGACCTTCATAGTTCATCTTGTTTCTCCCTGATCAGTGGGTTTGATGACTCCTAGTGTACCTACATCTATTATCATCAATACATTCAACCTGTTACCCCTAAGGCTGAAGACTGAAGTCGTGATTCGCTTGAACGCTATCATAAATATAACCATGCAGAACAGCCGTCCGCTTCCTAACCCCCGTGACGTGCTCCGATCTGGTTGAGAAACTGTGCCGCCTGCTCTGGCGAGTAGCCCAGAAAGACTGGGCCGTTGAAGATGATCTGATTTGGCCGGCGGCCACGATCTCGTGTGGACGTAGCGTGACTCGCAGAGATTCTCGTGCTAGCAACACTGGGACTCACGCCGCCAGCCACAGGCTTAATCTCGGGCGATGCTGCATCCAGTTTCGTGGATAGCGCAGCGCTCGGAGCCTGGGGCCGATCAGCTGGAACGTGAATGCCCCATGGTCTCGCAGGAGACTCCCCGACCCGCACGTCTCGAAGGGGCTTGTCAAAATGCGACATCCGTGGTTCGTCCTCGACCTCCCCATCGGCGCCGTCGATCATGTTCGTGTCTCCATCCACATTCTTGGCCCAATTCTCGACAGCTGCGGTACTCTTCTGGTCGCTGCCATCCAGCGCCGCCTGTTCCTCGCTTGGTAAATATTGCTTGTGCTTGTTTCCCAGGCCCTGGATCATACTGACGATATTGCCATACTTGGCATCTAGCTGTCTGATGCTGGTCTCGTTCTGCTGGTACCGCTTGACACAGACCTCATGGCTTCGTGGTAGTTCATGCTTATGGTTCTCGAAGTACTGGGCCACCTCTTCTGGCGAATGCTTGTCCAAGAAGCGAATGGGGCATTTTCCACAAGCTCGAGCTGCATCGAGGGACTGTGCCGAAAGGGCGTCGGCGTGAAACTCGGCCGCGATGGGGTCGATCGACTCTGCAACACCTGGACTGTGGGCTTTGGTCATTTTCGCAAATGGACATTCAAGGCTGCTGGGTTTGCCCTGTGTTGTGAAGTCTTTTTCCATCTCTTCGTAGGTCGACGGAGGCGTGACTCTGTGCGCGACTGGACACTTTCGTGGCGTTGGAAGTGGCACCGCGCCATCTTGTCCAGGCGTCGACTTGGTATGGGCAACAGGACATTTCCGAAGTGTAGAAGCAGCCATGTCGTCCGTCATTCTCTTTATTGCGTCTCTAGCTATCGCAACCTGGGGCACAAAATCTGGCTCGGGACTGCGATCGTTCGAGCGTCGGCAAGTGAGTTGCTTGACGATCTCGTCCTGCCATTCAGATAGGGCACCATCTGAAGGATTTTCGCTGTTGACCGAGTTGAACTGTGTCACTGTTAGCGCTGCGCAAACCAGTGATGATGTGAGAAGAGGTGAGTAATAAGCATAGTCAGACATCAAAGGGTATCGTCCAAGGCAGCAAGAGCTGCGACTCAGTTCTAGAGCTAAAGGTATGTAACATCACAGAAGAGCAGATACAAAGGTGAGATATGGGAGAGAGGTAGACCTACTCGTTCAGCTGCCTGTGCGAGCTGTTGCCTCAAGTGACGTTCGACCTTTCGCTGAGCGTCGAGTTGTTCTAGCAGAGTCTCAAATCCGAGTGAGATGTCTTCAGCGATAGTCTGCAAGGCTCCGATTGAGGGCGACATCGGCCACTGTCGCCTGTTTGCCAAGTAAAGAGGCGTCGGACGATGTGGCTAAGCAAGACACGCAGAATATGTGGAATTGTGAACAGAAAAAGCCTTTGCTGGCACCTGAAAGCGCCCGCCAAGGGCAACGCCGTGTTCAATGGTCTCGCAAGCACCTCGTCGCTGGTCGTGGTACAAAAATACGCTATTCTCGCCTATCTTTCCCTCAAAAAGCATTTCCAAGCTAATCTGGAAGGAGACGCAACCGTGACTGCTTCGGCGGCTTTACCTCATTCGTCTAGGCGCTCATAGCAGTAGCAGCCGAGGCACTTCACGGCGCCGGCCGGGTGCTGCCCTACGGGTTGGACAATATCAGACACGGCAAGTCGAGTTTCTAGAGCTGCTTTGGTAGGACAATCTATCCTTGAACTTGACTTGCATTGAATCGTTAATTTGTGCTGATCTGGTTTCGAATTGCTTGTATCCTTGACACATCCGCAGCGAGCTCCCATTTCTATCCAACGAGAGCAGTGCCTCCCTCTTCTCAGACGATCCTCTACCCGTACCACCGCCAACATGCGCGCCGTCAAATTGACACACTACGTGAAGGGACCGCAAGAACTCCATGCCACTACAGAGCCAACACCACAGCCCTCACCCAACCAATACCTCATCAAAATCCGCGCGGCAGGCACAAACTTCTTCGACCTCCTTCAGATTCAAGGCAAATACCAACACCAGCCCCCGTTACCACATGGCACTGGCGCTGAGTTTGCAGGCGTTGTATTAGCTACGCCAACACAGGCTGGAGGTACCGGAAGTCACGTCGTCAGCTCAAATGACGGAACAATAAATGCACAGACGAACCATCAATTCAAGGTTGGTGATCGTGTCTTTGGACAAGGCATGGGTGCCTATGCAACACACATCCTCGCTCCGGAATCGAATCTGTATCCCATCCCAGAAGGCTGGTCCTTCGAAGACGCTGCCGGTCTCTACGTGACCATGCCCACAGCCTACGGCGGTTTGATCGTCCGTGGTCAACTGCAGCCGAACGAATGGTGTCTTATCCACGCTGGCGCGGGCGGTGTTGGTCTCAGTGCAGTGATGGTCGCCAAGGCTGTAGGCGCGACCGTCATAGCTACAGCTGGAACCGAAAGAAAGAGGCAGACGTGTCTTGACTACGGTGCCGACTACGTTATCGATTACGGCCAGAAAAACTGGCCGCAGCAAGTCATTGAGATCTGTGCCAAGAACAGGACCGGCAACGGCAAAGCAGGTGTGGATGTTGTGTACGATCCAGTCGGTATGTGAATCATTCCTTCTAGTTATTGACCGGAACATCGGCTAACTTCTTTTGCAGGCATGATCGACCCCTCCATTAAATGCATCACCTGGAACGGCAGACTCGTCGTGATAGGTTTCGCCGGTGGCAACATCGAAAAGCTAGCTTTGAACAGAGTACTGCTCAAGAACATATCTGTGGTAGGTCTACATTGGGGCAGATATGCCGTGATGGAGAATGAGACACAACACAGTACCTGGAAGGGTATATTTGAAATGATCAACAAGGGACAGATACGTGGTATTACTTACACCGACAAGAAATATGTAGGCCTGGACAGCTTACCCGCTGCGTTGATTGCGCTGGGTAGTAGGGACACGTGGGGCAAGGTTGCCATCACGATCCCCGACGATGAAGAGGACAGAGCTTCGAAAAGCAAATTATGATCGGCTGTCAAGTTGGTCCAAATCGATGCCACTTTCCACCGAACCGAAGACTGAAATGAATGAAGGGTGAACGTCATTGGAGACTCCAGTAGAATTAGACCAAAACGTGCAGAACGGTTCGATGACCAAGTCAAGAACCACGTGTGAGACGTGTCAATGCAACCATTTTGGTCGTACAGTTCGAGGCACGCCAATAAAAGTCGCAGACTTCTAACTCACTCATCTAGCCGACTCACTTCATACAGAGACGAATTCGCTGACGCTCTTGCGCGTTCACTTCGATCCGATCCATCTGTTCCAAGCACACATCAAGTTGTAGGCAGCAGAGATGACACAAGGCTTAAAGATAAGGCACCCCGGCAAAGCAAATCGTACACCACCTGTGAGCATCATAGTCACCAAGTCGAGCCTCGTAAACCGACCAGCCCCTGCAGCTGAACAGTGGCCTCTGGGCGGGGCCTTCATTCAAGCATCTCATGTATTCAGTCTTTCTCAAAACCTTCGCGTACCATCATATTGTAGTCATACCAGAACATAAACTCTTACTTCACAACAGTCGACAACTGACGACTGACAACTGCATAACTTGAATGCCCTCGTGTACTTTCGTTTAATTCATCAACACATCAATATGCATACGTGCCAAACCAAAACCAACAGCGACAGACAGCAACAACGACAATGCGAGTGCATTCGCACACTCGCGACATCGTCCCACCAACGCAGTATAACCATGACCATCTCCCTCCCAATCCGAGCGAATCTCTCACGACGTACCCCCACCATCGCCAAAATCATCACCACCACCCAGATCTTCAAACCTCACAACGCACCCGCAACCCCCGCCATAACCCCCCCAACAAGCACAGCGAGGATACGTCCGCTCTCCCCAGCCACCCGAGACAGCCCAACGAGCCGCGAAGCCGACGAACTAAACGACTGAACAAATGAGTCAGGCGGCGAGAAGATCCCGCTGCCGTTTGGCTGGACAGCCTGCGGCAGCGTTGCGTTACTCACCGTGCCGTTGGCGTTAAGGGGAATGGCCGCGCCACTGCCAGTACCAACAATGCTAGCATGAGGATTCATCAAGCCGGAGTTCTCAGCGATGGCGGGCGGAGAGGCAGGGGCCGGCGATGCACCGACCGCTATGCTTGCGGCTGCGGCTGCGAGGGGCGTGGTCATCGGGCCTGGTGCTGCGCCGACGGCCGCATTCACGTTTGCTGGGCGGGCGACGTTGCCCGCTGCTGGTACAGGGCCGAGAGTTTCTGCTTCGCCCATGGGCGGTGCGACTGTGCCGACGACTGCCGGTAGAGTGTTTGCGGCGGCAGGAGCAGCAGCAGCATTGTCGGGAACCGCGGCGCTCGCGGCAGGCGAGACGGCACCGCTAGAGACAGCCGGCGCAGGAGCTGCAGCAGACACACTTCCCATAGCACCAGCGCCGGGCACAGCCTGCTGAGTGACCATCGCAGCAAGCTCCTCAATCGAACTGGTACACGGCACAGTCACCGTAATCGAGCTCTGCGCCCCCCCATGACCACATCCACAGTTCTTAACGGTCGTCACCATCGGCACGCTCGGGCTGGCCACCGGCACTGTACTTTGCAGGTGCGCATCATAGCTAGCGGTACACCCGCAGTGCGGCACAGTGATGGTCGTAGCTTTCGTCGTGAGACCGCCGGGGCAGACGTCGCAGACGTCGACATACGTTGTGCTGATGACCGTCGCCGTGTTCGTACCTGTGACGTTGTAGCTGACCTGGTCGGGCGGGAAGTAGGGGCTGGCGCTGCTTGGTCGAGTCGTGATGGTGTCAGTCACTGTCGCGGGATTCATGGTGCCAGTAGTTGGGACATCCGATTCGCCTGGCTGCGGAAGGAGGACGGTGTTATTGTACAGACTGATCAGGATGATGTCTGCTTGTCGCTTGTGCTTGTTTGCACCTGCGAACGTGGTAGGAACTCCGCCTGCTTCGAATGAGACCGTCCCACCGCAGATATCTCGGTTCGCGCCTGGGCACGGCGTGTTACAGGCTCCCTCTGGATAGTCGAGAAGGGCACCGTAGAGCTGAGTGTTCGTGCCGCAGAAGCACTGGGTCTCGTGAGTGCCGGCGTAGTATGCATTCAATCCTTGGCAGTAGGCTGTGCACTTGTTGTTGTCCATTGCTTCGTCCGTCAAGGGCAGCGAAATACCAGTAAGGGTGCCGAAGTCTTGCGGTATACCGAAGCAGCCTGCGTAGACGAAGTCGTTGGTGGTGGATGGTGTTGGTGTTGATGAGATAGACGAGGATGTGCTTATGCTTGACCCTCCCTGTGATGTAGAGGTGTCAGGTGATTGTCCGATCGACGACGTGCTAGTGAACGAAGAACCAGGAGCTACCATCGAGACGCCTGACGTCGTGCTCAAAGAGGATAAGGAGGACCCTGCACTTGACGCAGTATTCGTGTCAGAAGAATCGCCAGTGTCGGCCGTAGAGACGGCATTCGTAGTTGTCGTAGTAGATATGTCCTGTATGCTAGTGGAAGATAGTGAAGTCGCTGCAGCAGACCTTGTCGTGCTCGTGGTAGTTAGCGCCGGTACCAGAGCAGGCTCAACTGATACACATTGAGAAGCCTGTTCCTCCGAGTCCTCGACAACAGCCAGGGCATTATCTGGAGTTAGACAGAATCCCTCAACTCCTTGCACAGAGACATAGCCATCTTCATCAATCTCGATCTGGACGGGATCACTAGGTTTGTTGTCTTGCAGCGTGAATCGTGGTGGCTGTACTGCGGTGTCGACACTAACAAATTGCGTCCCGGATTTGGCTGAGCCATCTGTGTCAAGGTAAAATCTAGCCGCTTCATCTTCGTTCGCCACAAGAATACTTTGTTGGTCATCGTCGAACGCGAGATAACGCACAGCCCGCTTTGATAGACGCCGCGCGGCGGAGTCTACATTGAAAGCAATGAGAAAATCGTTGTTTATCACCTGGGGATCGGTCGAGGTGATCGAAGATGGGGGAGGGGAGGTTGTACTTGTCGAACTGACGGATGATGTAGCAGAGAAAGTTGTACTCGTCGAGACGACGGAAGGCGATGCAGAGGATGTCGTGCTTACCGAAGCACCCGGAGATGAAACAGAAGACGTTGTGCTTGTCGAACTCAGGTAATCGCTCCTAACACTCTCTGAATAGTCTGGAGGGAGAGTACGAGACGAGGTAATGTTATTTCCCAGCGCTGGTGGTAAAGTCGCGACACCGGGATCTGAAGTTGTCATCGTAGAGCTGCTCGTATTGGCCACGCTTGTTGTGGTTGCCTTAAACGTCGTAGTCAATGGTCTGTAAGTCTGTGGGGTTGGTATAGTCTCCACGAAGGTTGAAGTGAAGGTCGAATCTGCTGTGGCATCCGGGTTATCTGTAATCTGAGGATAGCCATAGTACATCAGCCGAATCTCGTTGAAGCCTGTTCGGGCCGTTGGGGTAGCATCAATGTATTTCTTGAAGTAGCAGAAAGGGTTATTGACATCAGCGTTAACCGCAACAGCTCCGCAAGAGTTTGTGCCGTTATTTTCGTTCAAGTATGTGCATCCTGCAATACAGTCCGCCATCGATTTGACCTCGAATCCATCATACGGGAGCCCGGTGATGTCTGGTCCAGGTGGATCGTAGCCACATGCGATCTCGTACTCGTACTTGCCGTCCGAGATTATCTGGAAGTTGTATTCAGGGCAAAGGCTATCGATATCGAGGTTAGGTGTGGCAACAGGAGCTGTGTACGCATTTGTTGGCGTGCTTGGTGCTTGTTCGCTAGCTATATATGTTGCTGACGGCACGCCGCCCTCCGGATCAACTAGCTGGTAGACCCGGACGTAGTTGATGCTCCAGTAGGCATTCTCGAACGCCTCCGGGTGGTTAGCAACATAATTATCGCAGGTAGTCAGGTTGGTGGAAGCTTGACAAGAGTTCGCATCACCTGAACCCCACACTCCAGTGGCGCCAGCATATTCTCCACAGAAGGTCGTGTCGAAGATTATCTTATGGCTTTGAAAGTGTTGATCGACAGAGCAGTTGCCGACGCCAAGCTGTGCGGAAGGTAAGCCCCAGCTCCCCGGGTCAGGAACCTTGTTGTCAACATCCGTTGGGACCTCTAATCGTGGCCAGACCCAGATGTTGATGGACTCGCTCGTCCACTGCATAGCATACACGCCACCTCCTCCTGAATTGAAGCCAGCACCGAAGCTGGTATCACGCTCATCCTTAACACCACAGCCAACGTTGTAGTCTGGGTAATATGCGCAGTTCGTGTTCTCCAGTGAGCCGGTCATCGTGGTCATGTTGCCCTGGATGATGCAGATTTCGTTCGTGTGCAAGCTCATGACGTTATTTGTGTTAGCATTGACGCCTTCTAGGATGTCAATCTCGCCAGTGTAGGGCCAGTTGGGCCCTAATGTCCAGACTGTGACTTGTCAGTACCAGGCTGCGTAGGTCGAATGTTGAACTTACATGCTGGCCATGTACCGCAGACTCCAGCTGGGGTGTGTTGGAAATCTCCAATGAACAGCCCATGGGTGAAAGCTTGCTTCGAAGCAATGCGGACAGACGGTCTACCAGCACCATCACCTTGACCGGTCGTCTCATCGAACGGCAGCTTATCAACATAGTTTACACCCATATACGCCGGACCATCTTCCGAGGTTCGAGTCAGGTTTTCCTGCAGAGCTGATGACCGGGAATAATACGTGACAAAGCCACCAGTCGGGTCGCGCCCCTGCAAGATCGTGTCAGCTATTCCCGGTAGTCCAAAACCAAGCTACTCACAGTGTAGAAGTCCCAACCGTCGAAGAAATTTAGACCTGAGTACTCATAGGTCAAGCTATACTCCGAGCCTGTGAAAGCAGTAGCATGGTTCACCAGGAGAAAGCCGGCCGCAAAGCATGACTGCCATGAAAAGAGTGGCATGGCTGTGTGCAAGAACATAAGGTTGCTGCGAGAAAACGAGGGACGGACGATAGAGAAGAGGAAGACATTGTGGCAATGGCTTGGATTGAGTCTATAGATGGTGTTTGAAAGGGTGAGGTGCACGGCCATGGAGAATGGAGTTTGGAATGTGAGCGTGGAACGGTCCTCAGGCGATGAACAGTGCTCCCAACCACCAAGTCTGGATGCAAATTGCTTATTCAGGAGTCAGCTCTGGGTATGTCTCGAGTTCTCGATGAGGCCCAAGGGTTCACATCGACTATGGGCGTCAGTGATTGGCAGATTTGGAAAAGCATTGAGATGTGTATCGAAGTTCTGTAAGTAAGTAAAGAAGGTCAATTGTGTGACGTCATGTCCATACTGAGATAATACTATTCATTTTCTCGTTTCGTGTCTGTTTACTCATGGTTCATTGACGCAACATGCCTAAATCCAATGATGCCGCTAGCCATGATAAACCGTGTACCCTATGCGGTACACCTCGGTCGGTACTCGTCAGATGCCAGATAGATGAAAGTGGCAAATGGCATTTCGTTTGTCCGGGGAAATGTTGGGTATCAGTCTCAGGCGGAGTGGAGGATGCAAAAGGCCATGAAGCAGAGCACCCACATTATCGTTATGGAGGAATGGTACGTCGAGGCGGCTTCCATTAGCTGAGGACACTTGCGCTGACGAAGGGCTCAGTGGAAGAACAGACATGTTGATGGTCCCGCGAGTGCCAAAAAGCCCAGGAAGGTCAAGGAAAGACAAAAACGTCAAGAGGCGCAGCGCCGAAGCGATGGCGCCGACAGGGCAGGTGGCAAATCTGAATCCGAAGATCAAGGTGAAGCTGGTTCGGATGGCGAAGAAGGCGAGGCCGCTAACAACTAGTCGAGCCATTGCCCATGCCAAGTGATAGCATATCTTGAGTCCAGCATGGCAAGGATTATTGATCATCAATCGCCTCGTCCAGATCGGCAAGGAGTGACTGCTCCAAGAAACTATGACTGGCGACATAGCTGAAACCGCCAAAGGGATCCGACTTCGACAACTTGCGGTTGTGCTTTGTGACAAAGTCATCGACAGGCCGATCAGTGAACTCTCTGGAGAAATTCTCGCCTAGAGACGGATCAGTCACGAGCGGCCTGAGCGGCGGCTCGAGTTCCCGTCTCTCGAGCTTCTGCCAGTCAATCTTCTTGAAGAACCTATGCTTCTTGATGACATTGATATCATTCAACCCAACACCCAATCGCTTCTTAGGCTCCTTGCGCAGCAGCCGCGTCAAGAGATCCTTTGCGTCCGGTGAGAGGAAGTATGGAAGGTTGAGCTTCTGATACATGATATTCTGCTGAACTTTGGTCCAATTGCCACCGCCAAACGGTGGCTTTCCTGTCATTAAGTCACAGCCCATGGCGCCGAGACTCCACCAGTCACATGCAATGCCGTAACCGGGACCGAAGTCAGATAAATCTGAACCTCGAATGAGCTCGGGTGCCATGTATTCGATGGTGCCGACTCCCAGACTGTTACATCTACTGCCCCCTGGGGTGCTGGTATCCTTGATGGCAACTTTGCTCAGCCCGAAATCCGTAAGAAGCAGGTGGCCCTCGGCATCGAGAAGGCAATTTTCAGGCTTCAAATCTCGGTAGATGACACCGATAGTACGATGCAGGAACTCCAACGCTAGCACGATTTCTGCCATGTAGAAGGATGCAATTTCTTCCGAAAAGAACTTTTCGAGCTCGAGATGGCGGAAGAGCTCGCCCCCTTCGGCGTACTGCAGAATGAGATAGAGTCGCTCGTGGTCTTGGAAGGCGTAGTATAGATCGACGATGAAAGGCTGGCGGTTGACGAGCTCCAGAATCTGGCGCTCTGACATGGTCCTATCCACGACCCGCTTGTGCACCTTCAAGGTCGCCTTTGTCAATGTTTTCTGTGCGAACAACCGACCCGTCGCTTTTTGACGGACGAGTAGCACGGTGCCGAAAGCGCCGTCACCTAGGCATCTGATGGGTACGAAGTCATCCGCAGTCATCTTCCGCAAGACCGAGGTAGCTCGTTGGTCAGCATCAGCACCTCTGTGGTCGTGCTTCTCGTCTAGCGAGTTGCTCACGAAGTCCTGATCGAGATTGACTTCGTAGCTAACCATCTCTTCGGTAGAATCGTCCTGAGGGTCGGAACCTTCAGCACTACTGGGTGTATCAGAGCCTATAGCTCGTTTACGAGACGTTGACCTACTGCGGACGTCCATGGCTTCAAGCTGTGCTCTGAGGCTGGAGATTCCGGGCGACTGTGGTCGCGAGGGATTGAAGCCCGGTAGGCGTGGCAGAGGAGACAAAACTCGAGGTGTAGGTCGTGAAGAGGCATCAGAATCCTCAGCGCCAGAGTCGATGGGTGTGAAACCATGCACTGAGAGCGGAGTTCCAGCACCGTTGGCCACTCCTGGTTTTTTGTGCTTCTTTCGCTTCTTCTTTGCTGCGTTGGAGAGTATGACGCTGCCCGCGATTGCAGCTGGACGACCCCTGTCTTCGTAGGTCAGATCATCCCTGGTCTCGATGGTTTGGGGGCTCGTGGGGGGACTGCGCGTGCGCATAGGCGTAATCTGTGGTTCATGTTCATCAATGCCATCCATAGGCCCAAGTATGTCGTGGTCGTCTGCATGCGACGACATTGCCCTGTCGCGTGTGACCTGCTCGGGAAGATCTGACATGGTTTGGGGCACGCTCTGCAACCTCGATGAGGACCTTGTTCTCCCAGTGTACGAATATCTATCCTGAATCTTGTATGTTCTCGAACAATGTGTGTCGTTCTTTAAGTTGCGCAAATGCTCTGATGTTTTCGTCCGCCTCCTAGGACGGACCCGGCGCCGTTAGCCACCCAAAGTCGAGAGTCTTGCTATTGTGTGACGGGCCGCTCATCGGAAACTTGCTGGTGCGAATGCAGACATGTGGACGAAGAATGATATTGAATTCTGGTAGCTCTGCGAAGCCCATAGATGTAATTTGAACGGATGATGTTCGCGTTTGCTGCAAACACAAGAGACGGTATGTTCAAGGCTGCCAGTGAAACAGGAGGAATTTGGGGAAGGAATGATCAGGGTAAGCAGGCAGGTGCGATCAGCCAGATGTCAATTGTTCTTTAGTGCGCAAATTTCAGCCAACTTGGACACCCCGGATTCTCTAATTTCTCCACGTGGGGCAGGAAAAGCATGTTTGTGGTGGTAAAAAAGTTCTTTTTAGAATCGTCATTAGCGCTGTTACTGTAGGTGCACCAGAGCAAGATACGCAAGATTCGCAAGATCCACACACGGATCGCTTTCATACCACAACGCTAACGCCAAGATGGACGCCGCAGATAGAAGAACGGACAAGGTCGTCTTGAAAGGCATCAAATTCGAGGCTGCCGTAGGGCTCGATGCCTGGCACAGACCGGGTAAGACGCAGCCAGTCGAGCTAGAGCTGCATCTGTCCCGTCCAGGGGGCCTCGAGGCTGCTGCGCGTGAAGACTCGGTCAACTACACTATCGATTATGGCAAGCTATACAAGTCTTTGAAAGCTGTCGTGTTTGACAAGAAGTTCGAAAGTGTTACAAAGTTCTCCCAAGCCATTCGAGCAAGTCTACCTGAGGTCTCATCATGGTTCATAAGCGTGGTCCTACCCAAGGGTATACTGACAGCCAACAATGGCATTCAATTCACCTGGAGTAGTGAGTCGGAAGACGGAAGTCCAACGTCTGTGATCCAAAACATGGTGATTCGCGACCTGGAGTGCAGGTGCGTTATCGGCGTCAATAGCCACGAGCGTCTTGAAAAGCAGAAGTTGCAAGTCACAATCAGGATTTGCGCCGTGGAAAACCGCCTCAGCCCGTCGGTACTTGCTGGTGTAAACATGGAGCCGTCGCCAGGCTTGGTCTACCAGGACATGGTCAAGGAGGTAGTCGAGGCAAGTGCATCACAATCGCAAACGTTCTACGCTGACGTGCCAAGCGTGTCGAAGGCTCGAGTTATGAGACAATTGAAGCATTGGCAACTGCCATAGCACAAACTGTGACCATGGGCCATGGCTTTGAGAATGCTCGGATCGAAATTGAAAAACCTGCGGGCTTGGCTGGTTTCGGTTCCTCTGGTGTCGCGATTGGCAGATCCAGGTCCTATTTCGAGAATAAAGATTTCTGGAAAGTCAAAAGACCATAGAATTGACTAGGTATTTGTGAGGTCTATGAAACTTATTCTAGAGTTTTGAGAGGGTGTCATGGCAAGTTCTCTCCATGCGCCAGGAAGGTTGTCTCGAGACACAGCCACTTTCTTGTTGACGGCCACTGCTATAGGATCTAGTGGCATCGATGGAGGTTTCGATCCTGGCACAGAGCTCAGTTGCGGCTTCGCACGCTTACTGTTGCCGACATTGGCTGCGAAGAACGACGATATTGGAGGTGGCAGTTTGGTGCTATTGACGAACACAATATCATCGTCGTCCTTAGGCTGATCATCCTTAGGCTGTCGTTTCCTGCGCCGGGTCACTGTGGGGGGAAGCTCGTCCTCACTTTCGTTGAGATCCTCGGTGACCACCGACGGCACCGGCATCGTCTGGGACCTCGAGAGCCGATTCCGGCCATGTATCTGACTCTTGGGGCCGAAAAGCTCACGCACATCAGGCAGGTCCGAGTCTTGTGACGACTGATCGTCAAGGTGACTGGTATTGCCATCAAGGGCCTGCGAAGGCTTTGACGTTCTGTAATACCTTTCTATTTTGGTTCCTTGCGATGTCAAAGCGGTGAGAGGATTCGATCTTGATCGTTCCAATGGCTTTTTCTTTACAGCCAAACCGCGTCTGCTGGTCGCCGCAGGCACTTCTTCCGTTCGCTTGGCAGGTGGCTGTGTCACAGGTAGAAAGTCCTTCAGCGCGTCATGTTTCATGCTCTGATCGATCTGCTTGCTCGCCTTTGCAGCTGGCTTGCATTTACGGGTTGCAAACTTCACAGGATCCAAGCGAATTGCTTCTTGCTCCTTCTCCCAAGCCTTCACAAGCGTTGGCAGTCCCCGCTGTAACAGAGTCCGGGGTATCCACCACTTTTCGGCAGAATGAGGGTCCCATGGCGGTCGGTGCCTTCGCTTAGTCGGGCTAGCAGGTTCTTCCTGAGCGTCCGCGGAAGCCTGTCTTCCACGATCCTCCACGGCCTCGATATCGTCATCCCCAGCCTCCCTCTCGATGTCTGCAAATTCAGGATTTTCTTCTTCAGCATCAAGGTCTATACCAACCACGTTCGCGGGCACCACAGACAACCTCAATTCAGCAATGCCATCAGTGACAAAGTGTTTCCTCATCTCTGTAATGCTCTTTGTCGAGAAGGCATCGGAGCTAATCCACTGCATCTTTAAACGGTGCTGGAACAATGGTTGAGCCATCTTCCGAATGAAGTTCCTGGCGCCGCCTTTGTACAGCCAATCGAACGTCATGCCCACGTAATCTCGAAGAGCAGGAATGTCGATCTCCTTTTTCCACCACTGAAGCCATTGATCTTCGAGCTTCTTCATATCTTCCATTCTCGAAACGGCCGGGTCGAGGTAATAGCTCATTATTGTTCTGTTCGGAAAGTCGTCTGGCACCTGAACGGTCTTATGTCTTTTCAAGAAGTACCCACTTTCATTTGTTTGCAATTCGTACTGCAGCCGCTCGCGCCATTCGCGTAAACCGTCATCATTTTCTTCTCTTGCAAGCTCAATCAGTTCTTGTCCAAAGCCAGCTCGGGCGATTGAACAAGACAAAGTTGGTCCAAAGCCGGGAACGCCATCGTGGTAGTCACCTCCACTCAGCAAAGCAACCAAGATCATACCAGGCGCATCCAACCCCGACATTTCCTTGATCCTCACCGCGTCCAGCACGTTGACGTGAGTTGGGGTCTTGTTCCCCTTGGTACCTTCCTTGGACCAGTCCCGTAGTGTCAGAGTAGAGCCGAACATGATCGCGTCAGCATCCTGGCTCATCACGGCATCGACGATACCGTGCTTCTGCAAGAAAGCACATTCTGCCTCAGCTTCACCCGGAGCAGTGTGATGCGGAAACTGAAATCGAGCCACCAGGTTTTTCGAGAGCTCGTTAGGTATACATGTGCCATACCTGCTTACTGTCTTGCCTCGTTTGGTGAGTGGCTTGTTTTTGCCATCATAGACGAACACTGGATGTATGGGTAAAGCCAGTAATTTTAACAGCCTGAAAAACAACGTCCGTAAAGCAGGATTCTTTCCACCTTGACCAGCTTGGTTTTGGAAATTCCAGATTGCTGCATCGATGGCTATGCGTAGCGGTCGTTTGTGCTTCTCAAAGTGGTCGATGGCTAATTTAGCAAGTGCGACACGTTCGCCCTTGCCAATTTCTCTGAGCAGGCCTGGTATACCCATTGCATGTGTGCGATCATGGCGATGCTTTAAGCTTTATATCTTCTGTTGATGGTGCTGTTGACATGAGGCGACACCGAAGGCGCTTTGTCTGGCGGTTTCAAGCCAATCAGATCGCCGAGGTAACCAAGCGCGTAGCGAGCACGTTGTCACGTGACTCGATTGGTCGCGACCAACTGCTGGTGTAGAAGTGGTCGACCATCAGGTAACAAATATGAGGCGCAGGATGCGGGACATTCATGGCAGACACGCCGGGTTCGCAGACCAAGCTCTCGACATCAGTTAACAAGGATAATCTCCGACGGGCAGGCCTTTCTACTTCGGAAAACGCAGTGACGCCCGTCACCCCTCCTGCACGCTACATCTCGTCCAACTTCTCCACACCAGGCTCGGCGTATGGGAAGGAAGAAGATGCCATCATCATCGAGCTCTCGCAACGATATCTCAAAGCTGGTATAGAAGGGGAGAGTCATCCACAGTGCCGCTATGACTTCAGTCCCACGAACGCGAAGAGGCTCGGCGATTACAGACAATGGCTGCCGAGCTATACGAAACCGAAGGAGAGCCTCGACCGATGGGGCGAAGGCTATACGTTGTGGCAGAACGATTTGAAGGACTTCGATCTGGGCCTGTTGGGAGACAAGCTGGAAAGAGCCGTACAAGAAGTCTACAACAAGCACTTACTCGTTGACGCTGGGAACGCTCGCCTGGTTCTTGTTGTGCCATCGCTGCTACCACATCCGGTCCTGTCTACCATTCTGCGGACTTTTTTTGAACGATGGGCGTATGCTTCGATAACTCTTCTGCCTACACCTGCGATGGCCCTGGTCTCTGCTGGACTGCGCTCGGGACTGGTGGTAGATATCGGCTGGGAGGAAACAGTGGTTACGGCGGTATATGAATACCGAGAAGTACGGTCGCATCGAAGCACAAGGGCTTTGAAGCTGCTCACCAAGAATTTCGCTGCATGGGCGAAACCCTTCCTCTCCTCCGACCATCGACTTGATCTGGCGACTGTGGAGAGCTTCTTCAAAAGAGTGGGAATGCGCGTTTTGCGAGATGTGAACGAGGGGACGACTGCCCATCCCAATGGCCAGTTGCAGGTCGAATGGCCAACTGCCACCTTCACCCAGCCAGTCGCGTTTTCAGAGGAAGAGATGCGAGAGAACGTCACACAGACACTGCTTGGGACAGAATCGGAAACACCAGATGATGAAGAGATCCCATTGCATCAACTAATCTACAAGACTCTCTTACTCTTGCCAACAGACATCCGAGGCATCTGCATATCCCGGATTCTGTTCACGGGTGACGGCGCAGAAAACACGGGAATCCCAGCTGTGATCCTGAAGGCGTTCACAGACCTGCTGGAACGCTGTGGTTGGACCGATGTTCAGGGTCAAAAGCTCAAAAAGAGAAGAGAAGGTCTTTCAGAACTTGCTCAACTGAGACAATATCCCACTGATGCTCGACACGATGATATTATGCTATCGGACAAAACGATACCCGAAGAACGATATCTGAGGGAGAAGGTGAAGCATGTCCAGCCAGCAGCTCATGGTATCGTGCGCCAGGTGGACTCCTTGGGATCCTGGGCTGGTGCTAGCTTGCTGACCACACTAAAAGTCAAGAGTTTTGTTGAGATACAGCGTGATAGGTTTCTACCAAATGGGCTGGCAGGTGCGAGTAGAGATTTTGACGTGAGCGTAGTCCCACAGCAGCGATCAAGCGCGTTGGCCATGCGATCAAAAGTAGGGGAAAGAACGAGCTGGACATTGTCGGGTTGGGGTTGATTTGCTACAATTCGGTCAGCAATGGCAGTCGAGGAAAGGAGCAGATGTTCGTGACGAACGTGGCCTAAATGTCACTGTTGCAGGTTTCCACGTGGTACCAAGATGCATGGGTAGGTGCCCACGTTGTGCCTGCATTTGTAGCTTGCAAACACTCTCAAGCAAGCTGTTTTCATCCGCAAACTCGATATGACACACTCCAAACCATCTACATTTCTAGCTAGTCATAACAACAGCACAAGACATAGCCCCTTCCACGCTCGTTTCTGGAAAACATTGGAGATACAGCATTTGCAGTCAAGGTCCCAACCAAAAGGCCTCCAAACGACACCACACGATGGCAGACAAAGCACAGGTGAGATCGCGTTTCACGTGTCATACGCGTGCTTGTTTTTTCGTAACACCCACTGACGCCGTCTCGCAGAAACTCATGTCGCCTGCCGATACTCCCCCGGCATCTCCCATAGAACTTGACCATCCAAAACCCAACCAAAGACGGCTCCATATCGACGATAACGGCGTCCACGATTTTGACCTTGGCCGACGACAATCGTCGCCAGCGCCCAGGAAGCTACAAAAGTTTAGTAGGCGAAGTGTTGGAGGGAGTGGTCAGAGAAGCATTTCATCCATGACGGAGATCACTCACCATCGCCAACGGTCATCGGACGGTAGTGATAGTGCCTCCATTCGAAAACGACTGTCATCGTTTTTGCCCAGCGGGAATAGCCTGCACAAGTCCAACAGTGGCAAGTCACAAACATCGGTTGAAGTTCAGGATGATCCTCTCCCTGACACGAAGAAAGAACTAGAAATTCGCCTCAATTACCACCTTTCTGAACTCGACTTGCTCAAGAAGACAATCCAAGCCGCAAACGATGTGATTCGACAGCAGCGTGAACGGTTTGAAATCCTGCAAACTAGATCGATGCCAGACATGAAGTACGCAATGCAGAAGCAGGAGCAAATGATTGGCACTGCACGGAAGAACAGGGACTCGTATGTTGATTTCGTTGCTTTCCACCGGAGGCAAATAGACAGGATCAAGTACAGACGCATTGAAGTTGAAAAGGAGGCCGGTCTCCAGCCGACATTACCTGAAGTGTACACGCAGATGTGGGGAGACGAAGAGTGGGAACGGCTCTTTATGCCTTGACATGTTCGTCGTTGAGCTTGACGTCCCTGGAGCCAACCTTCGCAAGTACACAGACACATCGTCAATTTCACCTTGAGCAACAATGTAGCAGACGCACATCTCCCATATTCCACTCTTCGGCGAGGCTTTTGGGCAGATGGCACGAGACGTCAGCATCGTCTTTCAACCTCGAATTTGTAAGCATACGGACTTGATCCGGTTGGTCTACCACGTCTACGAACAATCATCGAGGCAGTCTGTTCTCCGTCGGACTCGACAAAAGTCTATAACATCTGGTATGCCTTGATACACCAGCCAGACTGTGTGGAAACGGCATGCGAAGCTTCCGCCCGATACACAGCAATCTACCATGCTTTCCAGCCTGTAGGCAAGCATGAAACGTATTGTTCCAAGCATGTGTTGGACAAGAGGACTCTTGCAACGCTGCCATTGGATCTGGAGAAGGCGTCGAGTCCATTTGTGTAGATGCCGGGGGTTGATGTCTTTTTCGGGTTTCTCTGGATACGAAGAAAGCGTCAAATATCAGATAACACTCATCGCCCTCATCTACAACCATGCACGTCTCGACTACTAATCAAACTCTGCATCAATAAGAGCAATCTTACTGGTCTCGGGCAATTTTTATTACTACCCTGGAATGCCCCGAGCAAACACAGAGACGGTGCCGCAAAGTTTGCCATTGCGCGTGCATAATCCGGTCGCCACGATCTGCGTATTAGATCGTTGAGGAGTTCCCACCACTCGTCTTCCATCACCATCCTTTGTGCCGTCGTTGATGACACTACTACTCGAGCTTTGTCTAGCGGCAAGGACAAAGGAGTTCCAAGCCACCCATTCTCAAATCCCCTTGTCCCCAACAACAAGTCAAGTGACGATGGCCACCCAAACTAACAACGATCAAGTCGTCCAATTACTCATCCAGATCAACGATCGCATCAGAGAAGTTGCAAGGGGGATTGTACTTCCTGAATCCTCCACTGGGGTGAACGTCAGAAGCCGTTCATTACTCGAGATAGGAAGCGAGAACGTACCGGAAACTCGCCTCACTACCAGTATCAGCTAATATGCAAGCCAATCAGCTACATAGTCAGTTGGACTACTAGAACAGTACACAAGCTTCTGAGCGAGCATGGCATCTAGGACGACAACAAGACTTGCCCAAACAGCGATCCACTCGGTGTTGGCAGTGTTCCCGACAACGAATTCTTTCTAGAGTAGAGTCAAAGGCAAAGTTATCGAGGGAACGCTGTAAGTGCGATTGCCTGCATCTCGTTGTTCGGTGTTTTGTAAGGCTCTACACCAATGGGTAGGATGGAGCATCACGAACAGAGTATTGCAGAGCTATCTAGCCCGCGTCTCGATGAGGTAAATGTCGAATCGGGGCCTGCGACAAGCACATGTTTCGGGGAGTTTTGGTCCTTCTGCAGACTGCTCGCGTCAGGTCATTGATGAGTGGCTACGGCCCTTCTCATTTCACACCAACTCATCTACCTGCCTGATGCCGGACAGGTCACATTGCACGTAGAACGCTGCTCATCGCTTTCTTCGGTTCCGCGGCTGTGGGCTGTATGAAAATGGTTGCTGACAGTTGACGAGCAAATACTACGCAGGTGAGCAGAGTACAAGCTTGCGTTCTATCAGTCATTTACCACCGTGTGCCGTTTGGCTGTAAGATTGTTGTCGCAGCTCGTGTGTACTACTGGCCTGCGGAGGCTACTTAATACATATCGCGACAACCATCTCGGGCAGTACATCCGTGGTTAGCACAACGAAAAAACCTTCTTGGCCTTCGATCTCATCAAAAGCTGAGCTCTTCTGGCCGTGAGAGAGTTGCTGACTTCTCTTACTAGCATGTACGGTGAACACAGGCTGAGGTGGAGGATATCTGGAGATCTGACACTAAAGCCGTTCGGCGACAACACAAGAGGTACGAAGCATAGTGTATCTTGCATTGTGGCAGGCGATCGACGCAGTCAAGTGCAAGATGGCTTGCACGAATCTTGTCATGATGAAAACCTTCATTCACTCTGGTCGTTTGACCAGTGACAGGAGCCGCATATACGCCACCGAAGACCTTCCACGTCAAGGACATTCTCTATTTTCCCGCTTCCAACTACTGGCCTCTTCTGCAAAGAGCTACAGGATTGTTGTTAAGAACCTGGCCCGATATGGGTATCATCTTCCAGCGTACGTGCTTCAGCGCACCAGCAACCTTGTCTCACGCTTCAGAAGACACAAGAAGTTGCGGAAGCGGGCCACCAGCACAAGAGATGCTGCAAAAGAGGCAAGAATTCGACGAATTGCTCAGCCTCGCACGAGTCACGGCATATCTCTCCGTGCTCGATCCAGCACTCTTCACGCCGGACCAAGAACTTATAGCGACTGTCCAGACTTTAACGGAATGTCTCTTTCCGCCAAGCTTTGATAGCAGAAAGATTGGTCGTATCTCTAGGAAGATCGCCGAAAACTTCCTCGTGCGTGGTATACGAAACCATACGAGATGCATCTCCAGCTCTATCATCACCGACGAACTCCTGATACAATACTCTGAGAACTGTCGCATACCAATGTGGGTAGTGGAAGAGCTGGGATACTATTGTCCAGGGTTGACGGGAAAGATCGACCGCGCACGATGTTGGGCGGATCTGTACACAGTGTCAAAAGAATGTACAGCACCTACGTGGTTCAAGCGATATCTGCGCGTGTCCCAGATATCACAAGCGTATATTGATTTGGGTCTCCCCTCCCAGTTTGTCCTCACTGCCCACAATGCAGTCGAGCTCGAGAAATATGCACTCAACTTGGACTCAGTTTCATCAAGAGTGCCGTTGGGCACCGAGCCAAAAACAATGTTACCAGACCTTATTACTGTACGTGTGGACTATCGAAACACTGCTGTACCAGACGTGTTAGCCTATTGCCATGCATGGAAGGGCTTGATCTCCCTTACACCAAACTTCTTTCAAGACTCAACTTTGCTTGTAAGCTGTCCGATCGTACCCAGAGTGACCAAAATCACCGACCTTGTGACCGTGAGCAGAGTCACGACCTTCATGCACGAGATTTACCACGTGGGCACAGTGTTGAGTGCAAAGGACGGAAGTCTTGTGCGAGGATGAAATATTGAGATCCTGTACGTACCAAGACCCTATTGAGGTGTAGATGCAAAAGCACTGTCTTTCAACTATGCTCGAGCCAGGCCCAGGTATAGAAATTCCTGGCCAAACTATTGGCTGGGTGAAGTGTTTAGCTTTACGACTTCTCGACGAACAGAACGACACCATACGAGCAGAAGGCAACGCAGAGACATGGGATATTTATGGCACCTTGAGACTTCTGATATACGCATATCCGGAACTGGACTTTCTCTCTGGCCCGGTGATAGTGTACCGACAAAAGGTGCTCCATCATTTCTCTGCCTTTAGTGTACTGAGGCATCCAGGTACGACCCCCATCCAACATCTGCCGAATTATGATGCGCAAGAGGATCTATGGCTCCAAAAGCAGGGAGAACGGACACCAAGGACGGTCAAGGCCCTGTTGAACCAATTAATCGCCATGTACAACATGCATGGCCCTAGTATGGAAGATATTCTGAGGGAGGCAGAGTTGAGATTGGAAAAGGAGGATCTTGCGTATGCTTTGAAGGAAAAGTTGCGTATCTAACGTGTTGGTATGCAACGAGGAATTGAAAAGCTCCAACTCAGTGACTGCGGACTCTGACGACGCTGAGATCGAAGTATCTCAGTGAGTAGGCACAAGAAGCGAGATGAACCTATGAAAATCAGAATGAGAGAGCTTCATTATGCCGATCGCGCGATTCACAGTCCCCAGAAGTTGCACTCTTCCAGTACTTGTGGGTGGTCACAATGTTACACTTCAACTCCGCGGCTCGAGTGAAAGTCATTCGCCACTATATATATATACATGCTACAGCAAACAGCAGTCATTGGCCAGTGTAAGTACAGTCACGACTTCACTGCAGCAAAGGGCATTCTTAGGCTGCACGCAACTCTGAACCAAAGGACACTTCGCTCTCCAAAAGCCAGAAGAAGAAGAAAGCCAAACAGGCCAAAGAAATGGCAAAGAAGATGCTAGAGATGAGCGTCAACAACCTCACTGAGGAATAGAAGAAGGCTCAAAATCGATGAAAGATGGGGGAGATGCCTCAGAAGATCCCGGCCTTCGGAGAACGACTGCAGGGCAGGCAAGATGGTCTTCGTGGCGAAGAAATGCCATTCCAAGGACGACGAGATCAACAAAGCTGCTCTCGCTCAGGCCTATAAGAAAGCGGCTCGGGACGTCAATGCGGCTCCTAAAGAAGGCATTGAGATCATATAGGCTGGTGCCGATGTACAACTCATCTTGCACCAAACACCGGATGAGCAGAACACGGCATTGATGAGCCTGTTCGAAAAGTTCAGAATGAACCATAGGGACCAAAAGGGACCACCATTATATTACTGTGACACGATGGTTGTCACCATTCCAAACCGTGGTCAAGATCAATGGCACATGGGTGGTCACTGAGGAGGAAGTAGGACGAGCAGTGAAGAAGACATGGCCGGACCACCACTGGGTTCTGTACCGAGTGCAGCTTGGCGGTATGACACTCGACGACTACTATGTGCGCTTTGAGAAGGCACCATCGATGGTAGCCAAACAGTTGAGCTTCGAGGGGACCGAAGCCAGAGGGGATGACAAGTGGGCAGCCTGGGTCACGCCGGAAGAAGAGGCTACCACTTGCTCAGCGTGCGGCGGGCGAAGCTACGGCGCGATGATGTGCCCACTGAAGGTGGAAGTCATTAAAAGCTCCGGGGTGAAGCTTGGGCCGAACAAGCTGACCTCTCAATGATAGACGAACATAGCGAAATGAAACGCTTCTCTTTGAACGCTTATGGAGCATCTACGCGTGACCGGATGTACAAATTGGTAACCAAAATGAGAAGCTTGGGAGCGGCAGCAATGCTCCTATAGCACTCGAAACTGACGACACAAAAGGTCATCCAGTTAAGATGACGACTCTAAAGGCGCGAGACATCGAATTCCAGACCATGCAGCTGGCGAAGTTGGGAAGTGACGACTGGGACTGTGTGGACGGATGGCGCCGGACGTATCCTGAAGATAGGATCTACACGCACTTCAACACCAACACCGGCGGCGGGGACTAGACGGAAAACTCGAATTGATCGAATCTATATCAGGACAGACTGAATGCCTAAGACCTCGGGTTGGGTTGAAATCAAAGACGACCTGTCCGACTGTGCTGCGGTCTTGAATCAGGACAAAGGCTTCGACAGAGTCAGCCAGGCGTGGATGTGGGCAGTACGACGGAAGTTGAAGGTTCCACGCGGCTTGGAACATATGGTGAAGAACTTGGACAGACGGGGTACTGTCGGCCCACAGTCATTGGGCAAGGAAGCATGGCAACAGCTTTCCCAGGAATGGCAAAGAGCTGTTGAAAGCACTGCAGACCATGGTCGATGAGGCAGGCATCAACCTAGACAAACTTCTGCAGGCAGTGGGCATCATAGCTGCGGGACCGAAACCTGTCGTGCCCGCGAGCACTCCCAACAAGCCAGCCTCCACGCTCGAGGAAGACCTAGTGGAAGCCATGGCCAGGTTGAGCATTCATGCCACTGTTGCGCCAAACATCAAGTCCGAGACTCAGGTCTAGAAGCGGAAAGAGAAAAAGGACCCATACCGGTTGGAGGCAATGGAGAATGTATTGTTATAGCTTGTCGGGATGTTTGGGATGCAGAACGATATATGGTTGCCACTATCGGACTCCAAGGCTGGTTGGAAAAGCGCGCAGACACACACACACACACACACACACACACACACACACACACACACGAGAGACGTAGATAGATAACCTACCACGGATAGCCGTGAAATCCTAATAGCTCGATATTCGCATTCTGTGGCCTTCACGAGGGAAAAGGTCTCCTTTTCCTGTACATCGTGGGTTTAGCCCCGCTCGTAAGGAGCGTCAGGCGCTTAGGCACGAGGAGAGTCAGATGGCATATTCCGTCCATTTGCTTCCCGAACTACCTCGCAGCGTCGACTGTCTTTGGCGGACGACTTGTCGTCCCTGGGACATGGAAATGCGTCGCCGCCGTCAATGTGTCTTGCTGTTATAAGCTTACACGACTGCATTGTATTACAGCCCCGCACGTGCGCAACAGAGCCCGTGGTACGGACGGCCTTCTTCCGCTCTTGCATTAGCTATGATACAGCGGTTCTATGAACGGACTTGGTGGTATACAACCTGCTCAGCTTACACTACCTGCGTGGCAACAGTGCCCACCGGTCTCTCGACGTATTCCATGACGCCCTCGACGACGCTCTTCCTCGCGCCCTCGCTACTCGGGGTCTTGCCACTCAGATACTGCAGCCAGACCATCCTGCTGATCCGCTCGTCCATGATGTTGCCGAACTTTGTCCTGTTGCCCGCGGGATCCTCGTAGTATGCCTGCAACCTGCCCTTGGCGTCTCTGCTTAGCAATAGTACTTCGCCCTTGGGCAGGTTCTTCCTCGGCGCCAAGGAGAAAAGAGCTTTGAATTCGTCGACGGACTGGCCGAAGGCCTCGTCGCTGAAAGACTGGTCGTTCTTGCTGGCGCTGAAGTGTTGGGTCTTGGCGGTGAGCTGTCGCAGGAAGCCGTCCTTGAGATGGCTGAAGTCTGTGTTCCTGGTGGGGACGATTCTGAAGACGCTTCTGATCTTGCCGTCTTTCAGGATCTCGTTCCAGATGTCCTCGCTTCGGTCTGCATCGAGCAGTGATTCCCTCAGTTTGTCCTTCTCGCCAGGGACGAGGGTTGTGGCTACCGAGTCTTGTGTCCTGATCAGGCGCTCTTGCAGGGTCGCGATGTCCGGCACGGCAATGTACATTCCCACGACGTACACTTGGATGCCGAGGAAGGAAACTGTGCGGATGCCCAGGCCGACGAGCTGGTACTCCTGCTCGCCCTGGATCGGCATCGAGTCGCTGCCTTCGTTGCCTTCGGGCAAGCTGATCATCTTGGGAAAGGTAGGTACGCTGCTCGTTCCTGTCTCAACCGTGTCGACGGCCAGGCTGGTGTCGGGGACGATACCGGGCACATTGGGAGCTGGCCCGTCGTTCTTGACCAGCTTTGTTTCGCTAGGCCAGAAGTAGACGGTGCCGAACATGGTCAGGGTCGTGAGGATGATGCCGGCCGTGGCCTTCCGGTTCTTGGTCTTGAGCTGTGCATATTCGATCCTGGCACGATCGTGCTCCTCGTGTTTTGGCTGGTACTTGCGCTTCAGATCGTCGGGCGAACCCACGAAGGACGGAGTAGGAGCATTCCCAGATCTGGCGGCGCTGGTGACGAACGCGCGGGTGATGGGACGGAGGGTGGCATTGCGACGTGCGCATGTGCACAGATGGCGAGTCACAAGCGCTTGAAGGGGTGATGACTGCATGTCGGATGGGTTGTTCGTGGTGGGAAGAGTTCTTTGAAGACTTAACCACGACTTTCTCGACAAGACTCGCTCGACCTGGGCCACATCTGAGCTGATGCGGTCATCGGCAAGCACCAGCTCGAGCCGGCAGGTCTGCCGAAGGGTGCACGCCGTCACGGGCTACGGCGGTGGTGGCGCGCACGTGATCGTGTGGCACTGGCACCACACAGACTTGGGCCTTGGGAGTCCTACGCTGTCTACTGTATTCCACGTGTATGAGTTGAGGTGGTTTCCTCAATATAGCGACGAGTGCAAGGTGCGCGCAGAATATAGTCCTTGGCGAGGCTCGGGGGTCAGTATCATATTAGGGCTCGGTTCACCGTCTGCCCAGATCCACGTCTTTTACCAGTACCATCTGCTCGTTGCCCATGGCGTGTTCGGTAGCACCAAAGAACGGTGCGACGGCAGTGTCAACCACCTGCTCGAAAAGCCCACCAACCACTGTGTCCTGCAGTCCTTCACCGGTCTGTTTGAAGTCGGGATAGGCATTCATCTCTAGCAACCAGACGCCATTCTCGGCATCGACTAAGAAGTCTACGCCGAAGACCTCGAATGCATTAGGAATGGCCTGGAAATGCACCATCTGTTCTCTTGCTGCTGCCTCGAAAACCTCGCCTGTCACCTTGCAGATCTGCGAGAAGACCTTCTCCTGCCACCCTTGGCTTTGCGTCGGCTCGTCAAGCGACCAGAACCGGTGAACGGATGAATCCTTGGTGTCGTCCTCCTGAAAGCACGTGTTGGTGAGGTGTTGGCTCAGATCGATCCCCGCCCCCTCAGCTCGTTGGTGAGGCGCTTTGTAAGGCTTTGCAGCAAACAATGCCAGCATTTCCCGGTACACAAAAACCTTCAAGGCACCCACAGCGAGCACGTAGCTGCGAATGTGGAACTTGCGATTGTTATAAGAAGGCAACAACAAGGGTGGATCGATGTAAGGCTGTACGATGAAATGCCGAAGTTGGGAGGTCATCAGTGTTTCATCGGCGTCATCGCCTAGTCTGAGCTCCGCCGATGGCTCATCTATTCCATCGACCGAATCTTCGTTCTCGTCGTCGCCTGGCGGGTCCCATTCCTCAAAGATTGCTTGAAGCTCTTCGATGCTGGAGAAGAGTCTGATTCCGTTGCCGCCATCGCTCATGCCTGGTTTTAGGATCCACCACTCCTTGTCTTCCGGTTCCTCTTGCATTCGTGTCATGCTTTCATGCAGATCCCAGGCGTCAACAAGTGCATCATCGAGAAACTCGGCATAGTCGAGCTCGAAATGCACGCTCGCCTTGAAGTGGTCCTTCAAGATGCTCTCGGGGTGTTTGGTCAGCCATGCAGCGATGGTGTTGGACAAGTAATGCTTGCGGATAAGAGCTTTTCGGATCACGTAAGCACATATCTGCGATGTTCTGCTGTGTTGCATAGCACGCTCGAAATCGAGTGCTTCGTACGCTTGGAAATGCACGCAGGGTCGATCGGGATGCTGAAGAGCAACGTCCTTCTCCACCACATCAAAGTGAATTGCTTGTGACTCGGACAAGGCGTTTACTATCAATGGCTGTACATAAGGCTCGGGATATTCCACGATCGCAAGTGCTCGGCTTTTCTCGAGTTCGGGGTGTCTAGCTACATCATTGTTTCTAGTGCGTTTAGTACAACCTCAACCGGCCGACCACAGACATCAGCTCACTTACTCACAGCTTGATTTCGCCTTGGTAATGCGGCAAGTGCCAAAAGTTCGCCCGCAACGGCGTCACGGTAACATGACCCTGCAGAACGTGCCATCCGTCGCCTTTCCCGGCGGCTGCGGACGCGTCTCTGACATCGGCAAAATTGGGTGCCCACTTGAAAGTGACATGGTCGCGAAGGGTTGGAGGAGTGTCGGTTTTGTTCGTCTGGTCTCTATCACGGATCTTGAGCTCCTCGGTATCAGGATCGGCGTCGCGAGCCCCTTCCTTCAACGCCGTGAATGAGCTGCCACTAGTCCACCGGTTCTGGATCATGTCTGTGTAGGTGATCAGCTGCTCTTCAACACCGCTCCTTAGCGGCACGTTGATACTGTAGACGTGTACATCTTCTGGCCATTCGTGCACGAACTTCTCGACCAGCTTGGTGCTCACTCTTGATGCAGCCGCGATGATATCCGGGTCATGCTCGCGTGAATCGAATGCGTATGAGATGGCGATGCTCTTCTTCCCCATGGTGGCACCCTCCATAGCTGCACCAAGCGTACCACTAGATAGAGCGAAGACGGCAGTAGTATTGCGACCGTAATTTGGCCCACTGACGATCACATCGATCGGCCCGCGATCATTGAACAGGTGCCAAAGACCGATCTGAGCACAACTCGCAGGGGTGCCATCAAGCAAGATCCATTCCTCCCCGCCATCTTTGAAAGGGCGGTCTTGGGTAATGCCATCGTCCTGGTGCAGTGTGCCCGGGCGGAAATAGCTCGGCGTCAAGGTCTGACCTACCATATGTGCTTTTCCAATCCATGATCGCTGGGTATTGGGGAGGACCACGGAAACAGTGTGACCTGCTTTTTGCAAGGTGTCGGCCAATGAATGGATATATGGCGAAGACTGGTTCGATGGTGGCCCATCGTCGTTAGTGAGTAGGATATGCATTTTCTTGTCTTGACCAGTTTGTCCACGGTATTGTATAGTGGACGTGAGAGAGGGGCGTGACGATTACTATCGACAAGTAACCCCCCAGGTACTAAAGGTGGGTAGAAAAAAGTTTGGAGAGTGCGTCATTCGACCCGGACTGTATTCGACCGACAGCCGAGGTGCGTGGCCTCTGCTGCAACACTGATACCTTGGACAAGGCGTGTGCGCAAACAGAAGATGAGCGAACGAAGACACAACTCGAAGCACTCGAGATCGCGATCGCGATCGCCTTACTCTGGCCATCGTGACAGACCAGACAGACCACGTTCACGCGATCGTCCACGCGAGCGTGCACGTCGTCAGCATGAGGGCCGCGAGTCAGCCCGACCACTGCCTCTCGGGGCACGACAGCTGACGAGGCATGACCTCCCTCGCTTTCGTCCCATGTTCGCGCTGTACTTGGACATCCAGAAGCGGCTTGAGATGGACGAGCTCGCGGAAGAGGAGGTGAGAGGTCGCTGGAAGAGCTTTATCAACAAGTGGTAAGCTATCCCATTTCTGCCAGCCATCTTGGAAGCAGCGACGATGGAGACTAACATGGTAGGAATCGTGGAGAACTGGCCGAGGGATGGTATGATCCAAGTACTTTACAGAAAGCGACCCAAGCACACGAAGCAAGCCATATCGACAGGGCTGTTGCACAAAAGGACAAGCCGACTGCGAACGGCGCAGATGAGGACGAAGATGACGACGACGATGACGGGTTTGGCCCAGCTCTTCCACACACCGAGCGTGGCTCGATCGCCAGGCGAGACCTACTAGGTGCAAAACCGGGGTCTACAATACCCTCCTTCCAAGACCTCCAGAGCCGGAACGAGGATGCGCGCTTGGCGGCAGAGATAGCACGTGAGCGGCGCTCTGAAGAGATCCAGAACGAACGAAAGGTCGAACGCAAGGTACAAAAGGAGAGGCTCGAGGAGCTGGTCCCTCGGGCTGAAGGTGGCACACGGGAGAGGCAGCTCGAGAAGAAGAAAGAGGTGGCAGCCTCCAACCGTGCCTTTGCCACAAGCAAAGACGACGCTGGCGACGTCGAGGTTCGTGAGAGCGACTTGATGGGCGAGGACAGTTTGGCCGAACTGAAGCGGATGAAAAAGGAACAAGATCGAAGAAAGACCGACCGAGAGATCAAGAGGGACGAGATCATGCGAGCCAGAGCCGCGGAACGGGAAGAACGGAGCCAGAGGTTGCGGGAGAAGGAGGACAAGACCATGAGCATGTTGAAGGAGCTCGCCAAGGCTAGATTTGGAGACGGCAACGAGAGGGCTGCTACACTGAAGGAAGACGACTGAATGCGATTGGAAGATGGGTGGTCTTATGAATGACGATGGGGCAAGAAGAAAGAAGAGACCGGCGTCTATGAAGCCTGCAACGCCGCCACGGCATCTGCTCCGTCGCCCGGTGTCCCGTTGGTCTGCTTTTCCTTCTCTTGTTTGTTCTGAGCAGCCAGCTGCCACGCGGGGATCGATACCTTGCCCGACCCATAGCCAAGATTGGTGCTTGCTGGTTTCGCAGCAGGAGCAGAGGCATTAGTGCCCGGCGCTGACGATCCTGAGCTCGATGGCACGGCGAATGACGGCATCGTGCTCGCACCATTGACACCGGTTAGATTGTTGGAGCTACCTGGGGCTGGCATCTCGGTGGTCGGGGTGCCGACATTGCTGGGTCTGTTGTTCGAACCTGAGTACGGCATTGGAGCCGTGTCAGGCTTGGGCACTCGCGGGATGTTGAAGCTCGAAGCGCCTGATGCGCCTGCACGGTTCTGCATCAGCGACTTCAAGCTGGCCAGCTCCGTGCTCAGCTCCTTCAGCTGCTTCTCCGATCCCTCCTTGACAGTGTCGATGGCCCGTGGAAGTGAATCGCGCATGCTCTTGATCTCCGACTCCATTCGCCTGCTGTCGTCCTCTCGCCGCTGGTTTGCCGTTTTCAGATCCGTCACTATCGTTTCGATCTCGGCAATGGCAGTGTCTAGTCTCTTCGTCCTCTCTTCTTCAGCCTCTTTGAGCTTGCTGGTGTCTTCTGACAGCGTGTCAAGCAGAGCAAAAGCCTTGTTGAACTGCTCGTCGATGGCTGCCTTGTCCTGTTCTAGCTGTGGCGGCGTTGGGGGCGCTATCAACGGCTTGATGTATCGATTGGCCAGAACATAGAGCCCATACGATGCCCCGCCTACTACCGTTGCCATGATGAAATAGTCGCGCCAGTCACGTCTTGGAGGTTCGGGAGGGGGCTGCTGCGGCCATTGGCCATATGGAGGGGGGTATCCATATCCAGATGGAGGACTCTGGTACTGCTGAGGAGGGTAGTATGGCTGACTTGACGGGGTTGATGCTGGGGTCGGAGACGCTGCGCCGGCCGCTTGTGCAAGGGCGAGATCGATTTCCTCCTGTGTTAAATTCTTCGACTGCAAGAACTCTATCCTCTTCTCAACAGGCGAGGATGCGACTGAGGGATCTTGCAGGAAATTCACCGCCGACGAAACCAGGTCCTGGCGGGGAGCCATGTCGACGCTCTACTCGCTGTGTGCTACCAGACCATGAGGCGGACGAGAGTGGGCGTAAGTCGAGATCAGGATACACGGTGCGATGCGATGTTGATGGATTGTGAGCTCCCAGCCTCCCAAACGACGAACATCGCTGCAAGCCCATGCCGAGGCCGAGGCTTGTGACGCCGCACCACCTAAGACTAAACAAGACTAGCTTATCTGTCATGATGCTGCTAACTGCATTGGGCCATCTAAACAATTCGAGCGACAACGATTGTTGACATGTGCCATCATCGCTGCTGCCCGTCCACCCTGCTACCCTCGTCGCCCTGCATCTTCTGCACCCAGGACACCTAGTCACCAGCGCGAAAGCATCTGCCATCCTACAGAGCCACAGCATCGACGACACCTCTTGCCTCCACCGCGGCCATGTCGCAACCAACAGGACTGTTCAGCGTGCGGCGTCCGCGCGAGACACTGGGTCCTATCCAGAACTACTCGGGCATCCCGCAGCCAGCGTCTGCCATGAAGCGTACTTCTTCGAGCCAAGACATGCGTGTGCCGTATACTGGCCAGCATGCGCGATCCACCTCGATCAACAATTTGCAGCGACCAGCACAGCCAAACTTCCATCGATCCTCCTCCGGCGGCAATTTGGCTGACATGGGCCAGTCCGCCGTGCGCAGATCGACCATGAACCCGTTTGTAGGAAGCGCATCGGTCTCGGCTCATAGGCAGAGTCTTGCCCCGAATCAGCTTTTCGGGTCCCAAACCCCTGCTTCAGCCAGCGTCCAAAGAAGAAGTAGCATCTATTCGAGACCCTCCGCTGCCGGCCCCATGGGCGCCCACACCTTCTTCTCTCAACAAGCACCAGTCAAGAGACCGGACCCGCGGGAACCCATGGGCAAAGCTATGCGCGAAAGGATGTCGCAAGAGCTTCACGACTATCTTGCACAGAACGGCTTCGAGCTGGACATGAAGCACAGCCTCAGACCGACCTCCACCACTTCGCCCACCCAGAACGACTTCAATTACATGTTTCAATGGCTCTATAAAAGGATAGATCCGAGCTACAAGTTCCAAAAAAATATCGACGTCGAATTGCCCCAGCTCATGAAGCAACTGAGGTATCCCTACGGCACCGACATCTCAAAGTCACATATCTACCCCATCACGCCTCAGCACTGGCCCAAATTTCTGCGCATGTTCCACTGGGTCATGCAATTGGCGCAAATGTTGGACAACTTTACGCGTGGAGCGTACAACGACGCATGTGCTGAAGCTGGAGTCGATCTTTCGGGAGACCGAATCGTGTTTAACTTCTTGTTTTCGGCTTACCAGACTTGGCTGCAAGTTGGCCCAGACGAGGACGATGATGCAGCAGATGCGGCCCTGGAGCCGTACAAGCAGCTCATGAATGAAGAATTTGCTGCCATCAATGCTGGATATGAGGGCGAACTTAAGACGCTAGAGGAAGAGAACGAGAAACTTAGGGCCCAGTTAGAAGAGATTGAGCGAGGGCAGCCAGATGTCGCAAAGCTCGACAAGCACTTTAAGATCCTCGAGGACGACAAGAAGAAGTTCGAAGACTATAACGCCAATGTACAAGCCAAGATTGAGAAGTACCAGTCGCGAATGACAATCTTGGAAGCAGAAATCTCAAAGACAGAGACCGACCTCCAACAAGTGGATTCAGAGCGCCAGTCGCTGCAGCAGGCGGTGGATCGGCAAGGTCTAAACATCCAAGATATAGACAGGATGAACACGGAGCGCGAGCGCCTGACCAGGGCTTACAACGACGCGACCACGGCCTTGGAAGAAACTAGCAAGATCGTGCTGGAGAAAGAGATGGAGGCGTCCCGTAGACTAGAAGACCTGGAAACAGTCGCGAAACGCTACAACACACTGGGCTATCAAACGTCTCTGATACCCAGCACGGCTAGCAACGCTAAAGGACAGGACTTCGAACTTGTCCTCCAGCTCACCGACACTAGCAACAACTTCTCTTCTTCCTCCAACAAACGCTCGCAGCGCTCACCTGGTGGCGAGAAGTCTGATCGTCTCCTCGCGGCATCATTAACAGGCTATCAACCACAAACCCTTCTGCCGCCGCACATGACCGACCTGCGGGGAACAACCCGTGCTACCCTGCTCACCCTTCGCAAATCGGTCACGGAGCGTCGTCGGATGGCGACTGAACAAGCTTCGTCCGACCGCGACCTCATCGATTCCGTCTCGGAAATTCTGCACGAGAAGAACGCCGAGATTGACAATTTGAATTACAAGCTAAGCACGACTAAAGAGTCGTACAACCAGCTCAAAGATGAGCACAATACAAGTTTCACGCAGATGACGACGAAGCGCGAAAAGACGGAGAAAGAGCTCTCGAAGATGCGTGACGGTCTGGAAAAAGGCGTTGTGGAGCTTGAACAGCGTGAGATGGAAGTGCAGCTCGCATGGGAGGGCATGAAACAAGAAGCTGATCGCGTACGTGAAGAAGTGCATGGTGGTGTAGAAAGGATACTTGAGGATGTTGTGCGGTTCAAGCTACACATCAAAGAAGGCTTGGAAGTCTTCGAGGGATGGGTAGGTGAGGAAGTTGAAGGCGAGCTCATGGAGGACGGAGCAGGCTATGGCGACGACGGTGAGGTGTATGAATGATGTGAAGATCGCTAGCCAGCTCTTTGAACTGTTGTGCTCACGAGGTAATGATGCAAGGTGTTTGGGGCATGCATGAAACATGAGCTGGGAAATTTGCTTCTCGAGATACCACTATTTGTCTGTACCCATGAATCGATACGTTGATCCTTCCAAGGCGTGCCTATGATGTTGACTGTATTCGACTGGTTCGTCAGTCGGTCGAATAGTCGCACGGCGTGCGTTCAACGTGCTGACGTTGCCGCTTCTGGGCGATACGCGCTAGCGACTCTCACGACCAAGGCTCTTTCAGGTACATACCTAGGTAGTCCTTCCACTGTTATCGTATTCTCCATGGTTACACGACCTATTTGCAGCAGAGACTCGGTCCGCAGTGCACGGCTAGCATGTCAACATACCAGCAGTACGAAGACGACGATGAGGGGCGACTGCCCGCTGGCTTTCAGCGCGTAGGCTACGATGCTGACACAGAAATCTACACGTACGAATCCCCCGAAGGAGAATTGTATCGCGGCGCTCCAGGCAATCGCTATGGTAGACTTGTTCCGATATCATCACCCGTCGATTATGACGCCGAAGAGCCTGTGCACGACAACACGTCGTCTTATCGGTACTTCCTGCCATTTCTCCTTCTGGTCGTTGTCTTCCTATTGGTGGTCATAGCGCCACCCTGGAAGCAGAACTTTGGCTTCGGTAGATCAACCACTTGTGACAAAGGAGGCATCATGCACGATATCAGAAGCGGTGAAACCTGTTATGCGCTTTCACAGAGATATTCGACGACAGTGGAGGAGCTGATCAAACTCAACCTAAAACTAAGCTGCGACAATTTACAGATTGGTCGAAGCATCTGTGTACCTGCGATGGATGTTCCCTAGAGCAATCTGGCCGTGCTAAGCAGGCATCGGGGCTATCGACTTCGTGCTTCTATAAGCTACCAACGCCGAACCACTTGCTCCTGTCAACCTTCTTACCCAGCTCTCAGGTGGGCGCAATGTTATCGCGGTTCGTCGAGCCCATGGTCGTCGCCATGGCTTCGTCAGAAAATTCGGGCTGGTCCCGAAAATAAAAGTTGTTGACGCTGATCTCGACTGCTTTGCCGAACACGCTTCCGTTCTTCACGACACATCCTTTGGAATCGGTTATTGTTTCGCCATCGATCAACTTCAAAACAGCGTCGACAACTACCGGTACCGGTGTCATGTACTCTTGGGGAAACGTCTTCCATGCTGCTGCTTCGAGCAGGCCTGTTGCTACTGTGCCTGGGCAGATACAGTTGACACGGACACCACTGTCCATGTACTTCCTAGCAATCGATCTCGTGAAGCCGACAACACCATCTGGCGACATGTCAGCGAGGTCCAGCAACCGCTTTCGAATCTTACGCTTTGTGCCACTGTACATGGCTGAGCCTGGGCAATTATACAAACCACCACAGCTTGCCGTCAACACCAATGCTCGGTCACTGCTCGGGGACTGCCGGAAGTAGTGCAGTGCTAGATAACTTGTCGTATATACAGCTTTCAAGTTTATCTCCACGACGCGCATATCCAGCTCTGGTGGAGGCTTATCGGCTGGATGCTGTTCATAGAAGTTGAAGCGCTCCACAATGCCAGCATTCCCAAACACGAAATCTAGGCGTCCTTCTGCTCTGAAGATGTCGTCGAACGTCCGGGAAAGTTCTGAGTAGATTGTTGCGTTAACTTTGTGGAAAGTTGCAGCAGCTCCCAAGGATTTGGCGGCCTTCAGTCCAGACACGCCATTGAGATCCAGTAGATGGACCCTCCAGTTGCTTCTCTTCACCAGTGCCGTGGCTACATTGAGTCCGAAACCAGACGCTGTCGAACAGTCAGTCCGCGACTCGCCGTCCAAAACATATCAAAGACCTACCACCACCCGTTATGATGGCCACTCTATCCGATTCGTCTTGCATGGAACCCATTATAATGCTGTTCCGAATTCTGCTGGAGGGATGCTGCTGTCTCTTCCCCGATATACTTTGCAACCCTTAAATATGAGATAGGAGCATTCGGCGATTGTATGCAGAACCAGCTGTCCTTCGAGCATCACGAACAGCCATCCAACCGTGGACGGTTCCGCAACACTGTAGCCGAAGAGCCCCTGTGCGGAACTCGTGCATGCAGAATAAGGTTCGGGACACTTTGCGGGGAATAATACGAGTCATGCACGAATTGGCTCGGCGTTAAGCAGCGCCTTACGAACCAATATCGACAACATTTGTGAGGGACGAGACTAAGTACAGACGAGATCAAACTGCACGCGCGTGTTGTTACAGGAAATATGACCGCGCGCAAGGAAAAGTTGCCCAACTGCGTTGCCAAGTGTCCTGCTTGCTAGTTGTCCGCCTTAAAGCCCTTTAGCAGCTGGAACTTTGCAATTCTTCCGACGCTTGACATTGATCGCGCGGTGCTTTCAAGTTCGTTCTCAGTTTGGTTCCAGATCTGTGAGTGGTAGAGGTCAATCATACAGTACACCTTAACCGACACCGCCAGTGTACAGGAAAACCTACAAGTGCAAGGTTGGCGGGAGGAGTCCCAATCTCGTTGTCCTCTGGAGCTTTGCGATTCTGCCTCGAAAAGTAGCAGCTATACGAGGCCGCGGATGGGAGGCCTTTGGCCAGATCATGCTGCAACTCCTGGTCAGAGTCACCAACACAAAATGGTGAGCTACCCACTTCTTCTTCGAATTCTACTGTGAGCAAGAACGGACCTGCTCTGTCATATCAGCATCTACCCGACCAAAATGGACAGAGACCGTACCGTCGAATGGTCGTTCATTCGAGTTCAGCGTGTAGTATCTTGTATCGAAGTCTGCAACGTCGAAGATGTCATGTCTTGGACCAGGCAGTACATCACTTTGGACTGGAATTGCATAAAACTCTGCAGACTGCAAGAACCCCTTGGATTTGATGGGATACAAAGCCAGGTATGGCCTCTCGATACTGCTCGGATCTTCTGCTGTGGTGTAGTAACGAAACGCCTCTCGGATGCCTGTAGTTTTGAAGATATCTGGAATGTGTACGTCGTTGTACCAACTTGTGAAGAGTTCTGGAGATAGCCTCGACGGCTCGACAATCTTGGAGTTGACGTACAACAGTTCCGGCTCGGTCGATGGCATGTTGATGGCCTTAACGCGACGAGAATTACCACAAAAACACAGCACAATTATGATGAATTCGAAATCCCAGGCGGTTGGTTGTATCGACCTGGCAATATTTGGCACATTGGGGCCATGCCAAAAGCGAGGAGAATGGAGAGCAGGTCTACCACATCTGCACGAGTCATGCAATGCCGATTGGCCAAAACCGGTTAAACGCCCCCAAAGGACGATACATCTCCCTACAAGACCACCATGATGGTTTCCTGCACGCCAGCACAACGACTGTAAGCCACTCTATCGAGAGGAGTGATTGGACCGCCCTCTGCACCACAAATCAATGCTGTGGGGCAGATCTCCGCAGGATCGCCTGCGGCTAACGTTCTCCGCGAACCCAGGGGACATGCAACGAACCACGTGATCGAAGCATCAAGCAGGAAGGACAGACCATACGCTTACTACAACCAACATCCCGGAGAGAAGCACAGCTATGTAAAGCGCACCGACATCTAAAGCTTCGTCTATCCCTACGTCTACAGGAGTAGACGCTACCCGAGGCTGTCTGACCGAGCCAGTCAACATGCCAGGAAAGTCAGCCCTCATCTTCGGCGCGAGCGGCGTGACAGGATGGTCGTTCGTCAACGAGATACTGCACGACTACCCGAAGCAAGGGGTATGGGACAAAGTCCACGCCCTCACCAACAGGCCACTCTCGCAGGAAGCATCCGCATGGCCCAACGACCCCAGGCTCAACATTGTTTCCGGAATCGACCTGCTACAAGGCAGCCAGTCAGACCTAGAGCACGAACTCCAGAGCAAAGTCCAAGACATCGACCAGGTCACACATGTCTACTACCTCGCGTACAAAGCCAACAAAGACGTGCAAAAAGAACTCGACGACGCCGTCGCCATGTTCAAGCGGTCCACCACCGCAATGGACCAGCTCTCCCCGGCCCTCGAGTTCGTCGTCCTGCAGACCGGCGCAAAGATGTACGGCTGCCACCTCCTCGAGAACCATCCGGCAGACTACATGCCCGTGCCGCTCTCCGAGAGCCACCCGCGCCTGAAACCGCCCTACCACGACCTCCTCTTCTACCACCCGCAGCTCGACTGGCTGACCGCCTACGCCAAGACCAAACCCTGGAACTGGTGCGAGACCCGGCCCGACATCATCATCGGCTTCGTGCCCAACCAGAACTTCTACTCGCTCGGCACCGTGCTCGCCATCTTCCTCGCGTTGTATCGCGAAGTCTGCGGGCCCGGCGCGAGATGCCCATTCCCCGGCACCCAGAAGTCCTGGCTGGCCAAAAGCAACGACAGCTCCTCGGACATGATCGCCCGCCAAACCCTGCACCTATCCCTGACCCTGCCGGCTGCGCGCAAAGGCGCCGCCTTCAACGTCGCCGACGCGCGCCACCCAGAGTCCTGGCGCACCAAGTGGCCCCAGCTATGCGCGTACTTTGACCTCGTCGGCGACGGACCGCCGCCCGAACAGTCCCAGTCCCAGTCCCAATCAAACGCAGACGCAGACGCAAACGCAGAACAACCCCCGCTCGAAATCCGCAAATACATCTCCACACACCTGCCCACGTGGCGCGCGCTCGAGCAAACCCACAACCTGCGCACGGGCATCGCCGACTCGGAGCTGACCTTTGCGGGGTTCGAGTACTTCCTGCTGACGCAGTTCGACTTCGACCGCCAGTACGACATGACCAAGATGTACGACGCCGCCACCACGGGCTTCACCGAGGAGCGCTCCACGATGCAGGCCTGGGGCGCCGTGTTCGATCGCATGAAGGCGGCCAGGCTGATCCCGCCGTGAAGCGAGTGGAGTGGTTTGGAGTGTTTGTGCGATGGTTTGGAGATCTGGCTGTGGCGCCAGCTGAGCTGAGCTGGGCGGTGCTGAGATATACGCCTGCAACTTTGCGTCGCCTTCTCATGCGGTCGCGACCGTCGTGCTTTTATCAAACGGCTCGTGGATGTGCGCTTTGCTCCCTGAATGAGAAGATTGACGCCTTCGGAGTTGGTCGCTGTTCGTGGAGCCAGCTCGCTCTCATTCAGTACCTTGTTGATCGAACCGTGTTCCCCTCCGGCAGATGTGATTCTGCCCAAGCTGTTAAACTGCCTGGAAATAGTGCATGGCAAACCATTTAGCATCGTACTAGCATTGAGGCGGGAACCATGATTGCAACAGGTCAAGCCTAAGATTGGCCTTGTGCTGATTTTGATATTGCTTATTCCATTCTATAGTACAGCCAAACGATTACTCGCTAGAACTCAAGGCGCAAACAAGCAGTCTTTGACTGGTCGATAACAGCCCCAAATTGCGCCTTGCACATATGCTCGATCTAATTACTTGCAGGCACCTCAAAAGTACTCGCTCTTCTCATCACTTCATCGCGTTGTATGGTCGTAGGTATGTCGTAGTGCATGCGGCGTGTGTAGGCTCATTTTCTCATTAGTTTTTGCGTCAACTATGCTCTTTCCACGCCAGTTTTCTCGAACTTCTGACTCAGTATTCCTTCCTTTCATGCTTTCAAGCTAAAAAGCAATCCGAAGCACAGTCCCGTGGGAAGCGTTGATTCTACTGGTAGTCAGATGGAATCCTGCTGGCGATATCGGCGTTGACTGGCTCGTCGGGTGCACCCATACCCGGGTTGGGAGCTCCCGAAGATGAGGCGAAGTCAGTCTGTGGCGCTGTGGGGAAGTCGGCCTCGTGGGCCTTGGGAGCTTGTGGGAAGTCAGCCTCGGTGACACCAGCGTTGATGGGTCCGCTGTTAGTGCCGTTGGTGGTGTTGGTAGAAGATGGCATCTGAGTCTGAATCTTTTGTCTGCTCTTTCCAATGTACTCAGATGCAACATTGGCGTATTCTCCGGTGTAAGCCTTGACGGTCTCGGCAGCTTTGCTAGTCTGCTGGGCCGTCAAATCACGGAATTGCTGTGTCTGTTGGATGGCGACATTGGAAACGTGCTCGTATTGAGAGTCGATCAACTCTTTGTTCTGAGTGTAGACGAGAGGGACGAGGAAGGTGACACAGGTAGCGAATAGGGCGAAACCCCAGGCAGGCAGAAGCTTGACCAGGTAGTAGCTGAGGAAGGCAGCAGTGAATGCCTGCAATTGTTAGCATTTTCTAGACAGCAAATCAACGAACCAACTCACCAGAGCAGTGTTGGGGATGTTCTCAGCAAAGACTATTCGCTGAGCCTCGATAACGAAGAAGTTGATGAGCTGCTCAACGTCATCGAGCGTGGCCTCGAGGGTTTCCTTGGGGATCTTGTAGTATTTTCTTGGGCGGACTTGGCCAGCAACGCTTGAACCTATCGTGAACTTTGCGGCAGCCTCGGCCAGAGTGACAACTGCTGCTGTCAGTACGACTCCTGTGTGTGCCTTGATGTCTTTTGCTTACCTCCAAGGATTGTCCATGTGCCCTTCAGTGCGAGGCGAACGATTGGGAGATATCGGCAGGCGAAGATGAGGACGATGAAGGAGGCAAAGGTGACACCAGTTGCTCCTGTTAGGGGTCAGTACTGGCCAGGTCACTCAGACGGCGGACACTTACTTGGCTTCTTCCAGCTGAGCAGGTTGAAGAAGAAATTGTGGTAGTCTGTTTATGGGTTAGAAATGGTTGGCAGATTTATGTGATCAGACGTACGGGTCAAAGGAGTATCGTTGGCGGCTTTGTTAACAGGCATCGTGCGAGAGTTGGCAAGATCGGAGAACTCGTTGCCAGTCAACTGAGCCTCGTTCTTCACGCTCTGTGCAGCGGGGCTGTTCTTTCGTTAGAGTCATTCTTTGGTGTGCTCGTGTACTTGTAGGACTCACCCATTGGCAAGGTCTTGGGCGAGCTTGGAGTTTGCGGCTTGATTGTAAGCATTGGCTGCACCTAGAGGATGGTTATTGGCACGTCTCGGTTGCTTGTTCCGTGTTCTACTGTGAGCCTGTCAGTATGCTGCTATTTGCTAGATGAAATCTGCCGGTACATACCTCACTGTTCTTGGCTGCCTCTGCGAGGCCAGCGGCATGCTCTTGGGCAGCTTGGGCATTGTCCGAAGTGCCGACGTTGGACACATTGTAGTTGTTGTCGGTGGCAGGGTCAATCTGACTGCTCACGTCGCCGAGGGCCGACATGTTTGCTGTTACTTGTAGGACTAATGTGGTAGTGGTAGGAGTGTTTCTGGTACTGTTTGACTCGTGATGCGGTCTTGGAAAGATGCTACGCGTTCTCAACTGGCTCACTGAGGATTTGTATAATTGGAAAAAGAAGTTGCAAGGTGGAATCAAGAACAAGTTTGTTTGGGAAAGTAGGAACCTGGTTCCTGTCGTGATCGTGCGCTTGTGCTTGTTGGAAACGACGGGCGGTGGCTCAGGTGGCTCCTGTGACGCAAGGCTCCACTCCTGCACTTGCTGCCGCACCAATTTCAGAAATCGTCGTCCGTTTGAGCACACGACATCGACATTGAATCACTGTGCGCCAACAACATGACTTCATCGTTCTTCATACACTGCAGTATCACCAGTGTGAGCACTAGTATTGCTACGTGCTCTGAACACCGTGTTCTTGACCGAATCCCTGTCTCGCTATCACAAGTACTCGGCGCACCGCATAGGGCCATGCTTTCCCGTAATAATGCCCCGGACAAATAAACATTCAAAAATTCAGCGTGACATGTGAAACTCGGAGCACGTCACGTGAAACGCTCGTGCGAGCAACACAGGCAGCACAGGGGGAACAGGTATCGATGCGCATCATGCCGTCGTAAGCAAAGCTGCAAACTACTTGCTGTACTCCTAATGGCTCTGATGTGGATATCTATTCGAGTTGGCTACTGTTCATGAAGTGAGCTTACTCCGCCTCCGGTCCTTCTTCACCACCACTCGTCTCACCCCCTTCGTCCATGGCATCTGCGGTGATTGGTGCACCGTCAGTCCTTTTCCTGTAAGACACCGTCCTCCACCCTGCCGGCTTGCTCGAGTCCTTCACATACTCCGACATCGGGAAGTAATGATCGTTCTTCTTCATCGTCACCACCCACGGCACATTGTCGAATGTCATGGCGCGAAGTCGAAAGTACGTGTTGTCCGCTATCTTGCTGACCTCTCGCACGAACGAGTCAAGGTCGGGAGTCTTGACACTGTTGACATGCGTGATGAAGTTGGTGGGCGCCAGTCCGTATTGATATGCCGGTGAGCCTCTACTACGGGCACTGACATAGATGTCCGAGTGAAGCTTGCTTATTTGTTGCCGCACGGCATGGTGCGGTCTCTGCAGTACAGCACCGCAGAATATTACCACGCGTGATGTCTCGAGGTCTTCTGTCGCGATCGTCGGAATACGGAGGCGCACCTCCTGGCCCTGTCGAACCACAAGCGCGTCCAGCCATTCCTTGTCGTACATGATGTCGAAGTCGGAGACCTTGGTGATGAGCTTGTCATTGAGCGTAAGGATAATATCTGCTTCCTGCAGTTGCTGACCGTCGACTTGACCGACATGCGGTGCGCAGTCCACTTTCCTGACAGTGAACAGCTGATGCCGGGATGGGTTGTCTATTGCCACTTTCTTGATCCACTCGTCCGACACACCCATGATACGGCACTGAGCCATCTGGATGACATATGATTCCATGTTGAGGATACGAAGCTTGGGTACCACGCCCGCCCGAATCTGCTTGAGGATTGGATTGATCAGGGTAGTGCCCAAGCCAAGATGGTACTCCGTGTCTCGGTGACTACCCTGACTTCTCTCGCCCATGTATGTGAGCCACAAGGCCTGGACGACACCGTCATCGCCTATCAAGACACCGGAAGAACACTGTGTCGAGAGACCCGTGTCGACCGTGATGGCATCGAGGTTGACTGCGCGATATCGAGGCGCCGCTGCGTTGGCGGGAATGCCAACCGCGGTAATGTCGGTGATCACCGTCTTCGCAACTACAATTCGATGGTTCTGGTTAAAGCCGACAAAGATAGTGTCTTGACCCTGCTTGACTGGCACTTCGGAGAGCTTGGCTGCTTGCACTGGTGCATCGACCAACGAAGGGTCGTACTGTACAACAGTATAGTTGGTAAGCGGATGCAGGAAGACAACCTTGCCTTCAATTTGCAAGGAATCTGCAATAGTTATGGTGATATCGCAGAGATCGTATGGTACTATCGCTCGTGATACCAGAACCAGACCCTTCTCCGCGTCGATGACCACGCCAAACCCGGTCCTGCGAGCTTGAGGGTAACCATCAATCTTGACCGGCATATAACAGGAAACCTTGACAAAGGAGCGCACGATCTCGGCGGCCGCGGCCTGAGCCACGCCGTCCAGCTGAATGAAGTCGGCGGATCGCTTTACGGGTGGCAAAGCCGGGGGCGGCTTGCCAATTGTCCTGAAGTCCCACAAGCCCGTTTCATCGTTGCGTGTGAGTAGCCGCATCTGCTTGTGCCAATGCCGGTCAACATGGACAATGCTAGTCGCTCGTGTGTGCAAGTCCCTGATGTGTCGGTAGGATACCACGACACGAGATCTGTCGGGGATGTTCTTGGTAACTTCGATAAAGGTATCCAGGTCAGGCGTGGGCTTGTTATCAACATTATCAATAAGCCAGCCAGACAGCGCATTCTCCATTTTAAATGAGCCAGCCGCCTCGCAGACGTAGACTCCTTTGCAAGCAATACCATACAAACGGGCTTGTTGGTAGGATAGATTGTGGAAGCTACCACCAGCCAGGGTGACGAAACGATCGGGTGTTATGGCATGTAGGTCGCCTACCTCGAGCACAACCTCTTGATCTTGACCTTCTCTCTGCACCAACAGCGTAACCTGGCCGCCAACACTCGAGTCCAGAGTGGCATCGAGCGTAATGAAAGATGTCAACAACTCTCCATTGACCTTGATCAAGATGTCTCCTTCTTGTATCTTCTCGTGAGCAGGGCCCTCTGGAAGCACCATCTCAGCCACCAACAAGCTGTTCTCTTGAGGATAAGCCTTGCGCATGGCAGTCTCCCAGTCGTCCGTCAGGCCTAACCTCCGACAGTCGTCGTATGGCTTGAACACCCACTGTGTTTGTATCGTGCCTCGGGTTATTGGCTGTTTCTGCTGCAGTAGCTGTAACGCTCGAAGAGGTCGGTCTAAGGGGAGGAAGAAGTCGGTGGCTGCGCCGTCGGTCCGGCCTCCAGCCTGCAGCGCCACCGCGTTGCCGGCAAGATTGACTACAGGAGAGCCTGAACTGCCTCCGGTTGCTGCAGCAGCAGCTTGGATGTAATTCGTGTTGAAGTCACTGTAGCCCTCACCATAGTCGGGAGCGTTCCTGTCCAAGCGACTGATGACACCGGACAAGATACTCAGTTTTTCACCAGCATCGTTGCCCACGACTCGGACCTCGACGCCAACCTTTGCCGAGTCTGGCTGGAGTCTCAATTCTGTCAACTCCATGTGCCGGATGGCTTTGGGATCGAATTTGAGGATTCCGAAATCGTGGACAGGATCGCGGTAGACGGGTCGCACATCGCACTCCTCATGGTTGTCGAAGACACAATAACCCCAGAAGGGACCTGAACATGCAACATGGCGGTTCGTCAGTATATACCCTCGCTCTGCGTCGACAACGAAGCCGGTTGCTTGGGAGGAGAAAGACAGATCCGTATCGAAGGAGCAAGTCTGACAGAAATGTATCGACACCACACTTTTGATGACCTTTTCGATGGTAGCTTGCCACTCAGGAGAGTCGCCTGCCGCGGGAACTCCTGCTATCACAGGTATCGGCAACTGCTGAGAGTCCTGTACGATGTCGTAGACCGAACCATTTTGCGGCGTCGAATCTCCTGGGTCGCCATTGGCGACATCCCGCTTCAACTGTTTCTTGGGCCTGTCGTGGATTGCACTCGGACTACTCCTCCTCTTGGAACCATTGGCATCTCCATTCGTCGACATGCTCTGCGACCGGCCGGTCAGTGGAGAAGGAGTTCTGAATGAATGAACGGAGGCAAGGGTCGATGGCTTCGAGGACGATAGCAGAGATCTAGGGTTTCGAAAGACTGAAGGCGAACGATGGGCGATGCTGCTAGTCGAGTGAAGCCTGCTGCGCAACGGCGAGCGAGTGGCTGAAAATGGACTCGGGAAGGTGCGACGTGAGGTGCCTGCAGGGAATGCGCGTGGAACTTGCAGCGAAGAGTGCCTGGTGGAGGCCCTGTACTGAATACGGGCAAGAGATGGTTGCATATATAAGAAGAGGTCTAAAGAATTGCTCAGACAGCAAAAAGTGAAACCCAGACCAACGTTCCAGACCAGATGCTGATTGACTTCACATGTGAAAGTGTAGATGCCTTGATCTCACTCAGTACTTCAAGTCGCGTCTAGCAGATCTTCGAACTTCAATTGAACAAACGCGAGGCCCACTTTTTTAAGCGCGCGTCCTCCAGCCGCACGGATTGTTCCCGTACCACACCGCCAACTCTCCACGCACCTCTTCCTCGTCCATCGCCCTCTACGATATTGCTTGCCTGGCGACCGTATAGCAACCAAGTGGCTATGCCTCCGAACATGTCGAATTGGAGCAGACAGATGTACGTGTGCCTGCCGTGCCTGCCGTGCCTGTCGTGCTCGCCGTAGTCGCTAATTACTCAGACTTCAACCCTTTTCTGCTCTCTTCCAGCTCGCATGCTAGATCCCCTGCGGCTGGGGTATGTTGTAAGTTATATATGGTCTTTAGCTACTGCCTGTAGCCCACGGTCTTTCGCTTGGTCAGATTTGCCTAGCCGAGCGTCGTTTTCAGCGATCAACTGCCTTGTCGAGATGACCTACAGGCGCCCCCACCCACGGGCTGTAGTTGACACCCAGCTTTGTGGCTGCTAGGAACCGTCGGCGTCACATCGTCGTCGGATACTGTAACAAGGCCGTCCGAATACGCTGACCGGATGTCGGTCATCAGTCGCAAGCTCTCCCAGGTTGCCGCTAGTACCGGTATGTAACGATTTGTTTGCGCACGTCGTATGTGTTCTTGCATGGACCGATACTGATGTTCCCCGAGACATCGTTTCCGGCATTCTGAGCCGTCACCGTTGGTCAAGGGACAAATGAGCTCTGGTTCAGCCTCTCCTCCAGAAGAGCTAGAGCCTGCACTTGTCTGCCCCTTCAGATCGACATCTTCCGCACGTGCTGTGTTCTCCAAGATCAACGCACGTTGTTCCTAGCCATGTGCCTGTACTGGTGCCGCTGCCCGCTGAGCATTCGCCACAGCCATAGCCTTGTTGAGAGTGGTCTGGCTCGCTTCTGGGAACAGCGCCTTCAGCTTCTGGTATAGTGGATGTACCGAAGTCAGATGAGGCGGTGGTATCATTATAGCTGGTCCCACCGGTCGAGTGCCCGTTGCCTTTCTGCTCGCGTCCGCGATTGCTGCCAGGAAGGCCAGGTTGGCCTGCAACCTGCGCATACAATCGGCATATTCCTGACTCGGCGGCTGGCTTCTCGAAGAGTCGTTGGGAACGTTTGATTCCGCGGTTGCGCCATCCGAGCCGAGATTGGGAGATGTGGGAGACTGCCGACCGGCCGGGCCGGCTCTACCTTGGGCCTGCAAGTTCATCACCTCTTGTAGTAGATGTGAGTTGATTTCCAGGAGGGTGATGACGCGCTCTTCTTCCCGGGCTGCAGCTTGTGGGTTGGTCGCTGAAGCCTGTTGGGGATTTGCATTCCGTGCTTGTTGTAGTTGTTGGCTGACTTGCGCTGGCTGCGCGCCAGCAGGACTCTGTTGCATCATATTGTGCTGCATCGAGGCAGAAAGTTGGCGCTGAGGAGCAGGGGTATTCGGCGCATTGCCTTGCGATAACGTAGACTGCGGTCGGTTGCTTGGGTTGTTCGGCGATTGTCTTTGAGCTTGACCTGAAGCACCTTTAGTCTGTGTACGCGGGCACTCGTTCCAAATCACGCGCGGTTGGCTTTACCTTGGGGGAAAGGATGACTCTCGCGACTAGCAGGACGTGCAAATCCACCAGGTTGCTGCTGTTGCTGGAACTGCGGGTACAGGTGGGGAGGTACCTGCTGCTGTGGGAAATGCGCAGCTGGTTGCGAGGCGTTGGACAAGGAGGCAGGCTGTTGGAATTGGTTTTGTGGGAAGTCGGTCGGGAACTGCTGTGGCATGGCGTCGCCGTAAGCATAAGGATGGAAAGAGGGGTTCTGCATGTTCATCATGACAGCCACAGGCGAGCCTGCGCTTGACTGGGGCTGATTGGGTTCTCGTATCCGAAGCAGCGGCCCTGGTTTCTGCACGCTTTCTGCTTGTATGGCGGACTGGAGGCAGCGTGGAGCGGGACGACCAGTGGCTGGCGTATTGGTGCGTCAGTCACGACTAGGTTTCGACCAGGATCGTTAGACCCCCTGGATATGCTGGCCACAAGCCGAATTGCGAAGTGTGACAAGCTTGGGATGCGTCTGCACGAAATGGCACAGATCTAAGCAAACGATGCCGTCTCAAACCGCTGGTGGTTGGACGACTTGAGATCAGACTTGGAAACATGGACCTAGAGTTCGGCGCTAACAGCGCTAATGCAAAGTGGCCCCATTCGAGCCAGTCTACCGGCTGAAGCCCCAGGTCGGCGTGGTCTTCCTCTGACTTCCTGGAAGATCCCATAGCCAATTCGTCATGTCCAGAAAGCGTGAGAACTTTACAGATGCCATACACCAGTATAACAGTGTGTGTACTCGATTCAAGAGCGCATACGGGAAGAGGACAACGGTGAGCGACAAGACAGACAGCAGAGGGGGTGAAGATGTGCATCGTCATGTTCTTCTCTTTGCACGTGGTGCTTGATGGTTTACGTAGCTCCATGACACTAACAGACGCCGACATGCTTAGAAAGATCCACTATTTGTCTCTCTTGCTCTTAATCTCCTCTATCCATTGTGGTGCCAGCGCTTGAGGCACAACATGAATGCGCACCAGACCGCCAACGACTTCGACCTTATCGTTTGACAAAATCTCAAGCAGAGAAACCTTCTTCCCGACCTTGATTAACCCTCCAGATATGGTATCCATGTAGCAGACCACCGAGTTAGGTCTATATTCCCCTTTCGAATCCCATGGCGTAGGCAACATAATGCTCAAATGCTGGTGGATGGCGTCCTTTTCGGCGAAGGCTTTGACGAAATCCGACTGGTTGTGCATTGGATACAGAAAGACGGTCGGAAACTCCAGAGTGCTTTTAGGAGACAAGGCGTCCGGGACCAGTCTGATCTCGGCATCGGCCATATCTGGCGGAGGCTTGCCAGTTCCTCGCACCTTGATGTTTCGTGCTTTCAGTGCTGTCATAAGCATGAACTTCTCTTGGCGCTTCCGATCATGCTCGGCTCTCCGCTTACGGTCCTGCTCTTCTTTGACTCTCGATCGTTTCTGGATCTTCTCCAACAACAACTTCATAGCCTGGTTGGATTCGTCCAGTTTGAGGCCTCGGTAACATACGTCCAGAGCCTCATAGACTTTGTCAAGGGCGAAAAGAGCCGAGGCGGATCGGTAGTGGGCCTTGACGTTACGCGGGTTGATCTTGAGGACAGCGCCACAGTCGAGGGTCGTAGAACGGTAGTTTTCTGCCTTTGGTCAGTCAGGGCAGCTCAGCATGGCCGCGAGTCCTACTCAGCTCCAGATTGCAACGTGCACGGTTGCTGTACAGCTGCTCAAGCACTAGCTTGCGCTGTGACTCTTCTTTGGCAAGATCCTCAGGTTGGTCCCATTTGTCTTCCTTACTCTGAAGGACAGCAAGGCCTTTGGAGTAGAACTCCTTCGCATCGGACCACTTCTTTTCCTGTACACACTCGTTGCCCTGCTCCTTGAAGTTCTGGGCAGCCTCGGCCTGAGTGCCTTCGTACTGTAGTGCCTTCAGTGCTTCAAGCACCACGTTTTCTTCGTCTGCAGAACCTCAGCCGTGGTCCGCATTTGATGCTCAACAAGGTCGCATACTTCCAGCATCGTTCAGATCCGTCATGAAGAGGGGCGTTTTGCTGAGGTCTGACAGTGCTTCTTCGAACGACTTGTCCGTGAAGCCCCCTCGGGCAACGGCTCGGTCGTACAGATCGTCCATCGAGGCTTCTTCCTCTTCTGCGCCAGGCAGCGTGTGCGTATTGAGGTTCATGCCCTCCTCGAAATCATCGGGCAGTTCTTCGAGCCGCACCATCTTTGCGACTTTGCTTTACAAACTAACGAGTAAGGAAGTCTCACAGGTCGCGAGTTGTTATCAGTTGATGGAGCAAGAACGGCGGCACTTCGCGATCATCCTTCGTGCTGCCATAACTTTTCCATCGAACCACTACGTCATACCCTACGGCAGTGTGGGACCTGTACAACTCGAACGACGTAAACCGTATACTATATGTGAAGATCGTACAGATGGGTAGAGTGTAGACAAGCCTAATCGACACATGTGTATTGCCATCATCTCGGGTGTGCAAACATCTTCGATCTATGTCTATTTATGCAATAACCGACTGAGAAGTTACGCGCTCATGGGTATCTCAAAAAGCACAAAGCCGGACAGCATCGAGTTCGCGTTCGGAGCACAACAGGAGCAACGATTATCTGTCAAAGAAGCCACCGTCACTCATGTCGTCGTCTGTCACCACTTCGACCTCCGGTGCGGCTCCCTTTCTGTTCGTCCCAGTCACCGCTCCTTTAGCGTCTTTCGCGCTGTGTTTCTGTTTTTTACTTGATAATCCCGATTCCGCGTCGTTGAGCTCTGGATTCGATTTCTGCTGGGATGCAGCAGCCCGTGCCTTGCCCTCCCGGAGTGCTTCCAATGCAGACTGCCCTCGAGCCATCGTTTGCGCAACGACTTCCCACATGGGCGGTTTGGACCCGGTGTGGTCCTGTAAGTCTTCGTGCTTACCTCTACCCTTTTCAGATTTCGGAGCAAAGACTGAGATGTATTTCTGATCGAGCGGAGCATATATGGCATAATTGCGGTTCACCTCCATCTCGTGGATCTGTCTGCTCAGCTCTTCGTCCTCAGGCTTGGTCTGTAACTGCTTGCGCAGCTGCTTCAGCCTCTTCTCCGCTTTCTGTCTCTCCACGAAGCGCACATAGTGGTACTTCTCGAGAGTCTTCTTTGCTTCCTTGCTCGTCTTGGTTTTCTCTTGCTCGTGCAGTAGAGCTGCTAACTCACGCTCTTTTTCTTGCTGAACCGTGCTTGGGAGGCTGCCTCGGGCCAGCTGCTTTCGAAGCGAGTGTATGCGTGTAGACCGATTCTGCTTCCGTTCCTTCTTGGTGTGTCTGTTGGTAGGCCTAGGAGATTCGTCATCTCGGCTTGGCTCTTCGGAAGCTGATGATTGCTCTTCACTACTGCGCGGTTTCTTGACAGGTTTGGCCGTATCGTCTCCACGTTTCCGTTTTTTGGTGACAGCGCCAGCGCTAAGTCTAGCCATTGCAGACATGATCGAGCTTTCGCGTGACGACAATGAGAATGCTTTTCATTCAAATCTATCACGACCTTGAGCGTCGTAGAGCGTGCCAGGTCGGAAACCGAATAATTTGCGCCGATGCTACGGATTACGGCGTACTACTCGACCGCGACGGCAACGTTAACCGCGTTAGGTAAGGCGCCTAAGATCGGCCATAGCAGCTGCAGCAACATACATCTATTTACTAGATGGAGACAACATTGATTGGGAGTATAGGTTGGAAAATCGAAGCCAATCTGGCCACGAAGATAAATGGCTTCATTCTGGGGATGCGGTACTTTCAAGCTTCAACGGCAATGAGGCGGCAATTAGGCCACTATGGAAGCCGCCATTCGCTTCTCCCAGAACTCGTTCCCAAACCAGTCTGATCAGCTCTTCTTGAAGGTTGACGTCGCCGGAAGAGTGCTTCAAGTACACAGAATCACAGGGAGGTCGAAATCTCGTCTCCAGTATGATCAAGTGTACGAGTCAAATAAACTGCAACCCTTTCGCTCGTTCGATTGGCATCCCACCGAGGCTTCCTTAGTTGCGATTGGCCAAACAGGCGGGGAAGCGAACTTGGTTAACCTCTCGAGCAAAGAGCAGATCTCGGTCGCCTTCAGTGTTCGGAGCCAGCGGTCCTGCAACGCGGTCGGGCTAAACACGCAGCATTGGATCGCCATAGGTCTTGACAAGGTCAGAAACGATTTCTGTCTCAATATCTGGGATGTCAACCAGCGGACGAGCAGCTCCATCAAGAACCATGGCAAACCCGGGAACGAGCCTCTCCACAAGCTGGCTGGCGGAGAACCTATCACTAGCATTCGTTTCTTCCAGGATCAACCACAATTGTTGGCTGCAGGTGTCAAAGGCCAATTTATTCGCTTGTACGACCTGCGAGATCATGCCCCGTCTTCGGCTTTGCAGTTTTCCACCAGATGCGTGAACAACATTGCCGTCGACAGCCGAGATGAGAATTACTTCGCCTCGTGCTTGCCCACCAACAGTCCAACCGTCGCAATATGGGACAGACGGATGGTCTCACGGACGAACATCGCTCACGTCGGCTTTGGCACCTATGTCAGTCAAGCTGATCGTCACCCCGAAGCTTCTGTGGAGCTCAGGAACGTCGTAGATCCGCCAGGACAGATCTGGGGCTTACGCTTCTCCAAGACGCAGAGGGGGCGTCTCGGTGTGCTTTCGAGCACAGGCCAGCTAAGAATGCTGAATCTTGGCGTGGATATGGCGTCACAAGTTGGTCTCCAGAACGGAGGTCAGTCAAGTTCATTGGAATGGGACAAGCAGAGTCCACAAGATGTATTCCTCGACGACGCCAATGACTTTGCGCATGCTTCCCTCCGGCAGCCTCAAGTTGAGGATGTGGGGAGGATTATCTCATTCGACTTTACAACCGCGCAATCGAAGAAGAGCCAGCCGAAGATCATCACACTTACTGGTGATGGCAAAGTGGTTTTACGTAAGGTTACCAGTGTGCGGAACCCCTTTGCAATCTCTGCGTCATCTTCTTTTTTCGACGGAAAACATGCCAGAATAGAGGCAGCCACTGGAACAAAAACTGTTGGCAAAGCGCAAGGAACATCGCAGCCCGCGGAAAGAGCCATTGGTAGTATTGTTCGTCTCCCAAGGCCTGAAGACGGGACATCATCGAGGCCTACAACATTGATACAAATGCGGGAACGGTGCGAAAGTGGTTACCTGCTAGACGCTAGCAAGAACATGAACATAGTCAAAGACGATGAAACGCTGAAGGCGTTTTGGTCGTGGCTCAGGCACGCGCACCAGATCTCTGCTGGTAGCTCCCTAGTGCAGAATGATGTTGATCTCTCATACATGGGTGTGTTTGCTTTGTGGACGGAGGAGATAAATGTCAAGCTCCGGTCGACCAAGTCTTCGTCTACTACCGGTACTGCCGCGACCTCGTCTATAATCAGAGAACTCAAGCAGCGGCTCCCCCTTACTCGGGACAAAGGCTGTGCCACACAGTACCCGCAAAACAGAACTCTGTGCCTTCATGTTGTGGGTGTACCATGGGCGCATGACAGCATTCAACACGAATGCGATAAATTCATCGCAGATAACGAGCACACGAAGGCGGCCGCCATTGCACTGTTCGCTGGTGAAGAGAGAATTGCTCAAAGAGCTTTACGATCCACGGGCACAGGACATAGTCACAGAATGTTGGCTATGGCTTTAGTAGGTGCCAGGAATCGGCAACGCAAGGCGTGGCTGGATAACCATCCGTCTAGCAACCCCCCGCAGCCTGACAACGAGTCCGATCAGAGCCAAGACGAAGAGTGGAAAGATATAATCTCCGCGGTCGCCGAAGACCTGACCGATTGTTACGCGCGGTCTATACTAGCATATGTGAAAACTGGCGAATGGGAGGATGTAGTGAACCAAGCATGTCTGCCACTGCGATACAAGGTCAGTATTGCTCTGCAGCACTTTGAGGATTCAAGGTTAACCAGCTACCTATCATGCCTCAAGCACGAAGTAATCGCCGCTGGAGATCTCGAAGGCATCCTGGTAACAGGCCTCGGCACAAGCGAAAGCGTCGAGCTCTTCAAGAACTTTGCCAGACTCACAAACGACATACAAACAGCAGCTCTAGGCCTAAGCTTCGCCGCAGCGAGCGACCGCTTCCTGCCGCAGCACAGCCCCCACGCAAGAGCAGTCTTCTGCTTCCGCGAGACCTACAAAGCGCGGCTGATGGCGTGCGGGCTGAAATACGACAAAGCACGGTTCGACGTCGAGCTATCCCGAGCCCAACGCGAGCACAGCGTGGCGATGCAACCGCGAAAGAAAGAGCAGATACGACTCGTCTGCACGTATTGCGACCAGTCCATCTCGCAGCTCGGCCACGACCCGCAGATGAACGCGCTGAACGCGCACGTTACGGACACAGCGCGGCACCCCCTCACCCCGGAAAAGGCGGCCGTAGCAGGCGTGGTCTGTCCGAAATGCGGGAGGCACTTACCTCGCTGCGGCGTGTGTGATCTCTGGCTGGGAACTCCGGACGAGACGTTCTCCAAATGGTATAAGCCTCCGTCTCGCGGATCGCGGAACAGCAATAGCCTAGACCTCAGTGCTAGTCTCGTAGGCAGCACGGTGACTGCGATCGGTCCGAGGTCGAACGCACCCTCGGTCTCGATCACCGGTGTTCGAGGCGCTACGAACATAGCGCAGAAGCTCACGACCGCTGACCTGGCGCCTGAGGTGGTCGAGGTCGTGGATGAAGGCGTAGCAAAGCAGGAGAAGGAGAAGAAGTGGTATGATGCCATGCACAAGTTTACGGTTTTCTGCACGCTGTGCTCGCACGGGTTTCATGCCGAGCATGCCAGGATGTGGTTCGATGGCATTGATGGCAGTGAAGGGCACAGAACTTGTCCCGTGCCTCTATGTGAGTGTTTGTGCAATGGTTGAGCATTCATTCTTACTCCTGCCTCTCATGATAGTGGGGCATAATCATGCTGTCTTTCAGGATTCGTGAGGGCGATAGCCTATGCTGCGATTCATTCTCATCTGGGTCCTTCACAGACAGTTTTGGGCAAGCCCTGGACCCAGTTTACGAGAGATACATCCTGCATCTCCGTGCCATACTCTACATCGATACCTTGGCCTTGAATGCCTGCCTCTCTTACTGGCGGAACAATACAGTGAGCACCTGCCTCCATATCCATCGACCCCAGCTTGTACTTCTTGCTCGCCACCTCCCATTCCGTCACATTCATCAATGTGCCAGCAGCGGCAGTCCCTTGCTTTAGATCCCGGGGTGATGCAGGATCCCGCTGCGCTTCAGCAAGTCCTTCCGTTCTCAACACCCGGTCAAACTCATTCTCCACCTCTTCGCCAGCGGCATCCCACTCACCGTTCTTCCATCGGTCTAACAACCTATCACACTCTCTCGTGAGCAACCTCAGTTTTAGCGTCAAGCAGACCTCCCTGATCTCCCTCAACCTGGTCACATCGCGAAAGTGGATCAACCACCCTTGTAAGCTGACTAATCCTCCATTTTCTGTGCAACGCCTCGCCCACAAAAACACGTCACGCAGTGCACTTGTATCCACATTGTGCCTCAAGGCGAGTGTCGGCTTTGGCCAATTGCGCTCGATCATTCGCGGCACAGGGTCGAATTCGACTATTGGAGGCGGCCCTTTTCTTCCTGGACCACGTCGAATAGTGGTGTGTGGTAGAGCCTTTGGAAGGGGTCGAGGGTGTGGTGGGGAGAAGAACGCTGAAGGGATATCTTTGGGATCTTGTGGGCGTGCGAAGAGGATGCGAGAGGGTGTTGTGTCGTGATACTTCAGAGGTGAGTAACATGTGCCGTTAGGGGTGACTGTGCGGGAGGTGAAGGTAGCACCTCTTTTTGGTGAGAGCGAGGGAGCTGGGAGGAGTTGGCGCGGAGGTGTTGAGCAACGTATGGGGCGTGAGTCTGCGAAGTGCGCATGCTTACTGGGTGATACACCTCGTATCATGTCATTTTGGGTTGATGGAGGGGGGAGATCTGGACCGTCTGAGTGCAGTACAGCTGTCGAGCCTCGCGGAAATGAAGGGCTCAGCGGTGTGTCCTTGCGTAAGGACTGGCGAGGAGTAAGCGACCGTGGCTTCCTTACGCTTTTCGCACCACCTTTTGGTTCCAGGAAAGGTATGATCTTGTTGGCAAGCGCGATTGGATAGGATGCGAGGACGAGTTCTTCGGGATCGAGATCGGTGCGGACGCGGTGTCCCAAGTCTGGATGCTTGTGGGTGATCTGAATGAGACGGGAGCTGATTTAAGGTCATGTCAGTGAGAATGCTATGATCAGCAGTTGTAGGCTCGGCATATACACGCTGTGTGCTATCCTAACTTACCCGTCAAGGTCTGCGGCAGAAGTTTGGGTCTTCATCGCGCTTGCAGAGACTTAAGAAGCCTACCTGAAGACTAGCATAATTGACAGAAATATACAAGGAATCCATAGCGTTCAAAAGGAGTGATGTTGTGGTGCAAGAAGTGAAGATTTACAAAACATTTCACATTATTCAATATTGATGGTACAGCTGCATAAACTCAATGCTATAGTGACATCGCCTTGTCCATGGCTGTACAAGACTGACGATACCAGAAGAACCTGCCTGTCGGCTTCTGCAAGAGTCCCGAAGAATCCTGGACGTTTCACGTCACTTACTCATTTTTTGTTGTTGTCCTAGCCCGAATCCTCACCTGAAACGGACTGAAGAAAAGTCCCATTGGATGATGTTTGTCAAATGGTCCCTCAGATAGCAGATCGATGTGTCGTTTCGAATTGGTGGAGCGTTCCTGTTATCAGCGGTAATCAAAAAGCAGTGCTGTCACTTAGCTATTGTCGTGTTTGCACAGCGTGAATACCTGTAGTATCCGTGATGTTCCTGGCAGTTGCTGTGTTTGATAGTGAATTGAGCTTGCCGTTGCTAGGTTGGCGTTGAATTAGATCAGTGTTTTCAGCTCACCTGTAGATGATTGGGTGCTTGTATCGACACATTGCACTTGACAAATGTTCGACAACGATTGAACACCCTCATCTGATATCCGTCTCTTTCCACAGTGCAAGCACGATGATCGTTTGTTGCTCAATTTGTCGTGTTGACTACTTAAGGTCCATCGTTGCCCGTGCCTCTGCCCTTTGCTTCTTCCATAGTATACATACATTGTTGAGAGATACCACGGCGTCGATCAATAGCTCCCAAACATACAGAACCCTTTGGAATCCCAACACTAGAAAGATGGCAGAGACTATCGTCAGATTCGATAATGCCAAGCTTTACGCCATCGTCACAGGCACAGTTGATAGACAGACGTGAGTTTGCTCGGCGCGACTGCCTGTACCTTCTACTCACTGAACCTAGATACCTGACATCTCCAAAGCTCGCCGTCTTACACCAAGAAGACAGCGAAACAGCTCCGGTCGAAGTCTGCCAGTCATTTTCTGAGTCACTTGTGAAGAGTCTGTGGCCGGGCTGCAAAGTCGGCGACAATGGTCCTTATGGTAGAGCAATTCTTTTCGAATATCCAGCCAACAGCGAAGCCATGATGCACGTATTCGAGTGGATCAAAGAGTCGGTCGAGAAAGGGACTTACCAGGAACTGGACAAACTCACTTGGCGAAGGAGTGCCATACTGCCGCGAATGAAGGAGGCTGCTCGAGTCATGGAGATCGAGAAACTTACCACCATTGTCGATACTGCCATGGCGTCTGGTGTCCTCGATGCAGCGGAGACTGTCCAACAGTAAGCGACATCGGTCACAGTCTGAAGCTTATCAGTGAGCCTGAGAACCCGATACGACTTCCCATCGACTGGAGACGACCGAGACAATTCAGGCTGTAAGAACATTGGCCAGATGAGACGCTGAAGTGCCTCTCAGAAACACCGAAAATGAAAGCAAAGTAACTTTGAGCGTGGATAGGCGAAATGGTGAAGGTAATTGAGCAGAGCAGATAGAAATGAATCAGCCACTCGCGCGAGTAAGAAGCTCATGTGACGTTGAAACCGACGCGTCAACTTCGCGTCCAAGAATTGGAAGCATCACGCGAACCTTCTTTCTTCTGTGGTAACGAGAGCTGATCATGTCAGATAACGTCTCCATATCTCTTCCCTTCCTATCCGTCGAATCTGTGACTTGTGTGTATGTTATGCGCACTGTACCCGTTTGATTGGACGCCTACCTCAAAGCTCCGGCCTGTCCGCACTGCCGCCATCCTTGTAATCATATCCGTAAAATCTAACATCAGCTGATCCCAGGCAATCCGAGCCTGGCTCTGGGCGTTGTTGTAATTCATTCATCTTGTTCACTCTACAACAACATCCTGAGGCTGTCCAACGGCGGTTGCAAGTCTCGCCGCCGCGTGCTCTCGTGAAACCCGTCCCCTGCACCTTCGATGATGCTTTGGAAGATCCATCGAGTAGAATCCAAACATTGACTACCAGACGGAGATTGACCCAAGTTGATGAGACTATCCGCAGCCGAGACACTCACTGAAGCAGCATTCTTCGCCAGTTGTCCCGTGCCCTGTATCGTTCTCTCCGCCAGACGGTGCTGTCGTTCGTAGTCTAATGCCCGACTCAGCAATGATGCGAGTATCGGTACGACCAGCACTAAAACACTGATGAAGAAGCAGACCATTCGAGCCGTACCTGACCGTAGTACATTGTCCGAACCGGCCTTGGCTCCTGTCACCTGGTTTCCTGGCACAAGGCCACCAGCACTATCGACTGGTAGCCGCGAAACTGGCAGGAACTCCCTCAACACACCTACTTCACGCTCAGTGAGATCTTCCGGTAGAGCGCCGATCATGTATTTGAGTCCGTCTATCAGCATGGTCCTGCCTACTGCAGGGTCCATTGATGCATGTCCTTTCAAAGCGGTTTGTGAGAGATTGACACCTACTGCGACAGCTGGCCAATTGACAGCAGCCTTCTCACCCTGTTTTGAGAGAGTTTCGTCAGGCAGCGCTGACAGTGCATTCGTGCTCATCGATAAAGTGGCCATGGACAACTGTTGCGCCGGTGCGCCTTGTGGACATAATCGAGGCGTGCTCGTGCCAGTATTTACGAGCGTTGTAGAACAGCTTCCATCAGAAGTAGTGCTCGAAATTGACTCGCTCCGCTTCCGTGGTGAAGGCCAGGATATTGGGTTGCAAATTCTTCGGCGTACGGAGTCGGTGAGGTGAGCAGCCATCTCATATGGCAGTAGTGCAGAGATTGATGACATTTGAGAGTTCGTGGCTAAGCACTGGTCTTCGTGGGTCTTTGTCAGTCCATGCGAAGCACATTCAGACATTGGGTTTAGTGCTCGGTTCTGGTTGGGATGGCACATTAAATAATGTTTTCTGATTAGGCTCTTACGATATACACCTAGCATGAAGAAAATGGGCAAATATGGCCAGGAAAGATAGCATTGTGAAGGCGTGCCAGGCTTTCCCTGCCATTTCGTGATCTCCCATGTTCACATGCTCCTTGTAGCCCTTCACATACTCGAAGTTTGAACAAAGTTATGTCCCCAATGGTGGGAGCGATATCTAGTACTGCTGTACCGGTCGGTCCTTACCACTCAGCACATGGAGCCACTGCTGAAGACGATTGGTAGATCAGCCGCACGCAGGGCTTGCGAGTCACATCGGCTCGAACAGGTGCAATAGAGTGCTGCGATAGTTTGCATGTGAAAGAAAGAGACGAACATTGTAGTCAGCAAGTCCAATGCATCTGCCGGTGAGCGACGACCCTGCAACACCATAGCCTCTGCTGACAACTTGAAGCTTCTCAGCCACGTGGGGCACCAGGCCATATCGGTCCACTTCCGAAGTTGTTCGACGTCCATTTCCTTGTGAGGATTATCCGTAGACATGTCGTCTTTAACACTTCCTTCCTACAGACGACAGCAACTACTCCTTGAATTCGCAGCAATCAAAGCAAGATGTCCAAAAGGCATATACCTGTCGCCATTGGCCGCCAACCCAGCGATATGGTCTGGAGTGCTTTTCGTTCGTGAGGGTCCTTATACGTCTGCAGTCTTACGCTTTGAGATCGCCTTTCCTGCTGCATACCCTGATGTCGGTCCATCCATTAACTTCTCGACTGAGTTATTCCACCCTCTACTGGTGCCTCTGACGACATATACTTTTGCTGCTGGCGCTCTTGACCCAAATGCGACGCTCGGCTCAAGTGAGGCCGAAAGACTGAAGCCAGGGTCTTTCAACCTTCGTGACGCGTTTCCAGGATGGTACGCAAACAAGAACGACGGAAGGAGTATGAGGTCCACTAGCATTGGGGACAATTCTCTCAGCGAGGCTGTCTCGAATAAAGACCATGTGTTGCCCGCACGTGCGACGGCGCAAGAGGAGGTCTCGAAGAATGAAACACAGACACTCCAGGCTTTGTTGCAGTACATCAAACGAGCGTTCGAGGACGGTCAGTTTCTCGACCGCCTACCGCCTCGATCTGCTGTCAACATAAACGCGTGGCATGCTTGGCGTGCTCACCGGGGTTTGCCAAAGCTGGGGTCGAGGTCAATCAGTCCTGCAAGCGCTGAATCCGGCCGAACACCTCTATCCCCCAGGCTCGACCCCGGGGACTGGAATTGGGACGGCGTGTGGGAAAGTCGTGTCAAGAGTGGCATCGAAGAAAGCATCAGCGACGCAGTGCTATTTGGCAGCAAGAGCAGTGGTCCGCTTACTAGCACGTCCGGGCCTATCAAGTTTGCAAAGAACGACGATGAAAAGACCCAGGAGATCCAAAACGAGATGCTTCGAGCCATGGGTATGGAAGCAATTTGACAGTACTACGTTGCAGTTTCCTGTTCGCAAGGACCCGAACGCTCCTGCCATGAGCAAGCATCCGCACTTGGCAGCAGCCGCGACAGATATCTGTTCGATGTGTCTTCCAAGGACCTACTGCATGATGGTGACATCCTTGCGAATTCTCTCAGGCATGCCTCATCGACAATGGCTTGGAATGTCACCCTCACAGTTCTGACAACCGTGTTTGGCAGTACGATCCTAGTGTCAGCACTTTACTTCATCCATGCATCCCTCATACCTCATCTCAGACGATCGAAGGACAAACCGGATGTAACGCTTCCACGGGCGCAAGGCTACACCAACCCTCGTCTGCAAGAATCGTTGTATTCCTTGCCATCCCTCAATTACATTGACCCACGCAATTCCGTAGCAGACACCGAACTCAGAAGTAGTCGATGGTCGACGAATCTGCAAGATCTTTCGCGATCACCATCTGCCATGTCCCTAGCACTACCGCGATCGCCTAGAATACACTTCAGCGCATTCTCGCATCCAAGTATCAAATCACCAATCCACGGACGGAACAGCTCCACATTGACGATAGGCCAGCTCTCTCCACAAAGCACACCAAAAGTGCAGAAAGCGGCGTTGCAGGTGGCGGAAGGTGGCCAGCGACGAAGGACGAAACCGCCCCCACCTATGTGCACACCAGCGTCAGGAAAGAGTCCCACGTTTCAGAGATTCGGTCGCCCCAGAAGCAAATCCGATACTGCCGCCTTCTTCCAGGAGGGTCTGCTGGCTCGCAGCCATGCAGCGTTCTTTGAGCCCACAGATGGCGCCGACACATCCAGCCCGACAATCTCAACCTTCAGTGGTACAACGCTGCTATCGAGCCCAAAGACGCCGCAACAAAGGATGAGGAGTGGCAGAGACACACGATGCGGGAGATCACGATCGTTGGCAGGGCATCACCGGTTTCGTGGCCTTAGTGGGAGCAATCAGGCCGGCGTCCATGTTCATCTGGATGCATGAATTTGAGATCAACAAGGACTGGAAGGACAGGATTATTAGCTTGGGGTAAGCGCGGCACTTGCTACTACGAAGTGTTTTGCTCAATACAGAGATCCTTTAACGACTATTCAATGTACTGCAAATCGTCCTATGTGATGAAGTTGATAGTACAACGTCAAACAGTAATGATGTCTTTGTATCCAGGTGTGGTGAACATGCGTGATCGAGCAGAGTGAAGTGTGCATCCAATCAGACACTCGGCTCCAGCGGGCGATGCGGCGAAGAAGCAAGCATAGCCACCGAGCTATTTGTGGGGCGCAGTCGTATCAGGGTTGCCTGCGCTTGGAACAAAGCGACAGGTGAAACATCCACCCGTTTCCTTGCACTCCTGTATTAGTGTTCTCGATAATAACGAGGCGCTGCGCAAGCCTACGTACTTGTCCTGCTTGACTTCTTTCTATCCTTTCGATCGAGTTATCCCATTGCCAGAACCAGCGACCATGATTCCCGCGCACTCTTTCGCCAAACGTGGCATTGAGGTGGCACAAGCCATCTCGATGAAGCGAGAATCAGATAAGCCTGAGGTCCATCAGATCCCTCCTGTGGCCGCGCTGATCTTCCTCCTCACCTGCGTCGCCTTCTTTGTCCTCCTAGCTGCCATCTCCTACACGTACGGGCATCTCATCACGACACTATGTATGGTCGAATCCTCTTCGTCCACCGCATACGTCCCGATCGGGCCAGTCGAGCCCGCTGATGATGCACCTCCAGCGTACACCGAAGAGGGCCTCCCCAAGCCGAACGACGCTGAGGTCAACCTCGTACGGACCCAGCCTATCACAGCCTCTCTCCGAGCTACGGTCACGCACCTAACAGCAAAGGCTGGCTTTTGGTCACGGTTCCGAGGTCTCTCGGTTTATCTTATTTGGAACTTTGCTCGCAGCTTTGTGATTGGTATGCTGTCTGCTGCATCGAGCAATCCATTCAGCATGGTCCTTGCTGCAATCGTTGCAGAAGTCGTCCTGGTAAGTTTGATCTGCATTGAGAGCACGTTGGCAGATCGAGGACTAACAATCTTTACAGGCAAATGTCCATATGACATGGATTCATGTCATCATCAGCGAACCCTCCACCAAGCGCTGGTACCAGCGTATCCCGACACCGTTCTTCAGGACTTGGAAAAAGATTGTGCCAGCAGTCGCCATCTGGGCTGTCGCCTCACAGGCTGTGACCATTCTGCCTATGCTGGTGACTGGCAATTTTGGTGTCATGCGTCGCATGCACGATCCGAGCTACGAACCTGGCATGAAGGAGGCGTACGCAACAGCTGGACAGCTCTTCTTCGCCATGTTCCTCACCATTGCCCTGTTCATCTTACTACAGATCCCAGCTACAGTGGCCATGGTCCGTGTCGCAGCAAGTATGCTTCCAGAAGAGGATGAGACGATCGTCCCCTTCGATCGGACATTTGGTGGACTCACGACCCCAGAAATCATCGGTGGCCAGGGCAAGATCGGCATTGTCGAGGCCTGGAGGTCGTTCAACGGGGAATGCCGCAGACGACTCTTGAGGACTGTTGTGAAGGTGGCTGCCATCGTCATGGCTACCTGGCTGCTCTTCACAACAGTGGTCATGATTGAAGCTCATCTCCTGTTCGGACCAGCCTTTGGTGAGATGATGAAGAGTGTGCACGGTGTTGCAAATCGAGGTTCTTAGGCAAGTGGCCACGTACTCAGTGGGTTTTGGAATGTCGTGAATACTTGTCCTCAGGGCTAGCACGCAAAGAAATTGGGGGCGTTTATTTGTGTTGTAGCAGGCGTATCTAGTGCTCGCCATATAGTATCTACAGAATTCAGCAACTGGTTGTTCGCTATCAATTGGTGCAGGACTTCCTTCGCTGCTCAAACTTTCAACTCGTGGAACTTATTGCGCTCCACATGCCACCTCACGTGCGGGCGCGTCTGTGTCGATCCGTCGCCGAAATCACTCCGTATTCCCACTTGGCCGCTTCGCCCGCGTGCAGATCCGGGATGATTGCTTGCCTCAGTGCTGGAATCCCGCTGACGTGCGCTGCAGTTTGGAGAAAGCATGGTTCCTTCCGTTTGTCGCTGTGGAAGGTACGATGCGGTGGCCACAAAACAGCTGTCAGTCAGGCAATAAGTAAAGTAGGCAACACATCATACCACACATCTACATCTCTCATTCCAATTGGATTTAACCAGGGCTACGTGTCCCAAGAATCTAGCATAACTGCATACAACACGTCCTCTTCCTCTCGTGCAACCGCCGTGGCCCCCCCTCACTGACCAGCACTAATCTATTCGCCTCACACCCCACTGTGGGACTCGCCTCCAGGTTCAAGGGCATTTCTTGGATCCTCCAGTATTCGACACCGACAACCCAGACAAACTCTCTACCAACAGACACATTGAAAGTTGAGAAGACCTCACAATGGGCACATCAGCAGCAGCGCTTCTCGGCCGACAGCTAAAGCAGATGCAATCGGACAAGGACATTCCTGGTATAAGTTGTGGGCTAGTCGACAACAACGTCTTCGATTGGGAGGTCATCCTAATGATGAGCGACGAATGTAGATACTATGGGGGCGGCTTCTTCAAGGCGAGATTGACCTTTCCGCCGGACTATCCCATGATGCCTCCGAAGATGAAATTCGAGACACCCATATTCCATCCCAATGGTGAGTCAAGCATGCCAGAAAAGCTGGCGAAGCTGGAGCGGGCGAGAGGGCTAACAACAGGATACAGTTTATGAGAGCGGCGAAGTCTGCATATCGATATTGCACCCCCCGGAAGAAGACAAATATGGCTACGAAAAGGCCAGCGAACGTTGGTCGCCCGTCCAGAGCCCTGAGACTATACTATTGAGTGTTATCAGCATGTTGAGCTCGCCGAACGACGAAAGCCCCGCCAACGTTGATGCTGCGAAGATGTGGCGCGAAGATAACAAGTCATTCAAGCGCAAATGTCGAGCCATCGTAAGAGAATCGTTGGGCGAAGAGTAAACAGGGAACAGACTACAAGTCAAAAGAGCAAAGGTGTTACCAGTTCAGCAGACACTGCGCTACAGAGACAGATGGTTCACATGCAAAGGTCACATATCCCACGAGCGCAGCTAGCGACAACGATGTGAAGAGGGCAGACCATAAACCACAGCAAAAATGATTACACTTTATGCATACGGCAGAACCACATGGGCATCGAGGCGTCCTTGCCGTTCCGCCAGCTACACAAGGCCCCTTCCCTGTCATCGCCATGCACGCATTCAGATCATCGAATTCTTTCTGCACTCGGAACCACCAATACATCTAGACCCTGAATACAGGCTGCCCAGTTTCGAGATGTCCACCCACGACGTGATTCGCTCGAGGTGGGGAGTGCTTTACTAGTGGTCCGCTAGATAGGGCAACCCTCGAGATAGACAAGATAAGCCGGGTGCTTGGCAAGTGCACTGCACATTGCACGGCGTGTCTCCAGAGGAGTCTTGTTGCGATTTCGCGACGTTTAACCCACAGGTGGTCAGCCATAGACGATGCCATAGGTCTTGTGGGAACAGACAGATCTTGAATTGCAGACAAGGGGCGTTCTCGATGATGTAGAGCTGGAAATGCAGGTCTTGAAGAGGTCCCCGAGCGCAGACGAGATGTGAGTTCAGTCTTGTGTCCGACAAGCATATGTCAGAAGGTAGATCGATCACTAGAGTACATAAGACACCTGATTACACCAACCTTGGTGTCTGCAACCTCGCCTGCGTGACTTCGATATATAACATTTAGAGAATCGTGACTGCAAGGTTGTCGAGAAGTACTATGTATACTATGTGTGGAAAATGCCCAGGTGCTCGCGCCGGGTTCGCAGATAACACCATGCATACACGCATGGCCTTGGACCTAACCTATCACAGATTAGCAAAGGAGCCTCAGGGCGGTCGTTAGGAAGTGCAGATCCAGCTGCCCTATCTAAGCGTCAAGGGCACCTTCCCGTCTTCCGAGGTGCCTCGGCACAAGAAGGATTGGTCTAGGCAGGAGGCATCCGGAGCTCATGCAGCGCGTGCGTCACCAGCACGAATGCGACTCGGCCAAGTTCCAGCTCTCGACAGTGATGCCGGCGCTATCGGCATGTGTAAACAAGGGCTGGCGTGTGCGTGACAGAAAAAAAAGCTATAGCATCGAGGTGTCCACTGTACAAAGAGTTGAAAGAGCTCGACGACGTGGGGCCGAACAGTTCCTGCCACGACGTGAACCCGCAGGTGCCAGTACCAAGTACCAAGCACCAAGCACCTGGAGACCTTGGCTTTCCATCCGTCCTCGTTCGTAAATAAAAGCACATCACTGGCCCTGCCGCCGACGGAACTCTGAACCCTGGCAGCTTCCGGACTTGCGTACAGCGTAGCCAACTACCTTATATCCTCTTCATTCCCTCCTGTGAAGTTTCAGGTGCGATCAGTCTTAGCTTCAGCATGCCAGCCAACGCCCCCATTCTCGACGACGCCAAGTCTCAAGCACAGAATACCGTGTCCTCGTTACAGTCTAAAGCTTCAGAGCTGAAAGCCTCGATCCCTACCTCCCGTGACGAGCTGCCATCCAAGGACGAGATAATACAGAAGGCTGAGGAGGGAGCAAAGAAGACTGCCTCCGGTCTACGATCCCTCGCGGCCGGTGGAGTGGGTGGTGTTTTTGCTGTTGTGGTAGGGCACCCCTTTGACCTGGTCAAGGTCCGTCTGCAGACGGCTGAGAAGGGCGTCTACTCTGGCGCCATTGATGTCGTCAAGAGGACAGTGGCCCGCGAGGGCATGGTCAGAGGTCTCTACGCGGGTGTTTCTGCGCCGCTAGTCGGTGTCACACCCATGTTCGCAGTATCCTTCTGGGGTTATGATATGGGCAAGAAGCTAGTCGAGTCGACCACAGTGGTGCCAGTGAAGAACAACACACCACAGTACAGCATAGGTCAAATTTCGGCCGCAGGGGCCTTCTCCGCTGTTCCAATGACCCTGATCACAGCACCCTTCGAACGAGTCAAAGTGCTGTTGCAGATTCAGGGTCAAAAGCAGCTGGCTCCGGGCGAGAAGCCGAAGTACGCTGGTGGAGTGGATGTCGTTCGTCAGCTATACAAGGAAGGCGGTATCAGGTCGGTCTTCCGAGGCAGCGCCATGACTTTGGCAAGAGACGCTCCTGGTTCTGCTGCATATTTTGCAACTTACGAATACATCAAGCGCAGTCTGTCACCAAAGGACGCCGAGGGCAATGCTACCGGTGAACTGAGCTTGCCTGCGGTCCTTGTCGCCGGTGCTTCGGCAGGTGTAGCCATGTGGATCCCCGTCTTTCCTGTCGACACCATCAAGAGTAGGCTACAGAGCGCGGCTGGCAACCCTACCATAGGCGGCACGATTCGAGAACTCTACGGCAAGGGCGGCATCAAATCGTTCTTCCCCGGCTTTGGCCCAGCACTGGCACGAGCCGTGCCCGCCAATGCTGCCACATTCTTGGGTGTTGAGCTGGCTCATAAGGCTATGAACAACATGTTCGGCTGAAAGGGTAGATGTTGGGTTGACTCGACATTACAAACAATATTCCGGGAATAGCTTCGCGAATCTGTTCGTGTCGTGCTCATAGCCATCGCTGAGAGTGCGGTCTCCACGTCGATGGAACTCCTTGACAACTGCCAAGTACCCAAGCTCTCTGGCACCATCGGCTCCTGAGACCGAAGCTTCGGAAGTACCAGAAGGTGCCGCTGCGACGCCTGCTGCAGGTTGTGGCGCACCAAGTGGTCGTGACAGCTCAGACGGAAGGCATGAGTGGCGAAGAAGTACCCCTACCACTATTAGGCTGTCTGCTGTTCGATTGGTCTAGCTACGACAGCAACTCGATCGGTGTGCTAGGGTCTGATGACCTCGATGTATAACGGGAAGTGCACGAAGTAGATATCACTTAGACGGTACTTAGAGATCTTGGGTATCTAACGCAAATCTGAACACCTGACATATGCCGCAGCGCGGAATACCTAATTGACTTGTTTGGCAAAGGTTATACTCTACTACACGTCTTTGTTCGCTGTCTTTATTGCCAGTCTCCTCAAGCTGATCAGCCACCTAGTCATTCTATCCAATACTCAATCCAAGGCTCTCGGCAGGCGTGAAAATTCGAGTCTAACAATTTACTTGATTGGTATTACAGGTCTATCTGTGTGTTAAGTTACAATATGCGTTTGGCAACAGTCTACTATCGCCTACCCCCGCTCAATTCTCTTCTCTTGCACTCGTGAGGGCCGACCTACAACAGCAGCCAGCTGCCCCAGACCAGCGCCCCCTCAATCAATCCCCCGATGATCAATACAACCAGGCCAATGACGACGCCAGTCAAGACTCGCGACCGGGCATCGACCCTCCAGTCCGCGTTGATCGCTGCCCGACCGCCGGCAATCTGCTGCTCGCCGTCCATGCCGGGACGTGTCCCGGGCACACCGAAGACGACCCAGACGACGCACGCAAACACCGCTTGCAGGATGACCAGTAGCGTGCACAGCGCGATGACGCCCGCGCGGAACTCGTGGTGGAAGGACACGGTCACCATGTCGGCGGCGTCGGGTTCGTCCGCGAGCCGCGCGCGCGAGGCCGTCGACGCGCTGAAGTCGCTGGGCCAGAAGAACGAGCGGCACGGCGAGCCGGCGGCGGCGTGTGCGCCGGGCGAGGCAGCGTGAGACTGTGGCTGTTGTTGTCCGGTGTCGGCGCGGGGCAGGAACGGGAGGCGCGGGACGGCGGGCGAGTAGACGAAGTGGAAGCTGTTTGCGTCGGACGCCGTGCTGAGCCGTTTGTGCGCGTCGGTGGCGCTGGCGTCTCGGTCGGTGTGGTGGGATTTGTTCCAACTTGAACCTCGGCTGTGGCCTGGGAGACGTGTTCGGAGGGACAGACGGTTCAGGTTGTCGATTTGTCGGACTGGTGCGCCGTTTGGAGGCGCGATGGTAGGGGTCGGCGCGGCCGAGCGAGGATTGTTGTTGCGTAGCCAGATTACCCAGGCCTTGCGCTTGCGCCCGAGACGTGGGTTGAGGAAGTGCTTGATGAAAGACGCGCTGTCGAAGTCGGCGGCGTCGAAGTTCGCGGGCGCCGTGATTGACACGTTGCCTATCCGGCGCACCAAGGTAAGCGCCAGACGAGGTACACCGAGAAGCTGTTTAGAGTATGCCGTGCGGATCTGTTGGAAGAAGAGCTCGTCGTCGAATGTGCTTTTGTCTGCGATCTGGATCTCGATTGTTGTACGGGCGTTCGGGTGTTTCAGTAGGTTAAGATCGATGAAGAGGACCTCTGGCCGCTCGGGAGATGGGAAGCGGTCTTTTGCACCGCGTGAGCTGATGTCGCTTGCCACACGCGAGAACGAGACTCTTCGTCTTTCCTTGTCTTTGGTTCTGCTAAACTCTTTTTCTGCTTTTGGTTCTTCCACGCCGGACTCCATGCTGCTAGAATCACTGGAAATCCGGGTGGGGTACGGGGTTGTGACGACCGATTCCCGGAAAGAGCTTTGGGCGTTGTGGTTCTTGATGATGAGGTCGGTGGGCCGGATTGTGACTCGGCGGCTAAGACCCTTGCCTGGCAGAGGGAACGGGGAAGTCATCGCTCGGTTGAGCACTTGAATGGGTGCCGACTCTTGGTCTTGTTGCAGACCTGTTTGGGGCCGAGTTGAAGCTTCGGTGTTGACAATGCTTGGGTAGACCGAGTGAAGTGTGTTGCCGGTCGGCAGAGCTTTCGCAGTGTCCGCCGAAACATCGCTCGATGCTCTCCGACCACCTTTGCTTAAGCCTCCCAGAGCTGGTGTAGTTGCGAATGGAGACTTGCCGTTCGATGTTGACCTTGCGTTCCCGAACTCCTTTGCAGCGATTGGAGAGGTTCCCTCTTCCGACGCTCTGGCTGTGCTCTCTCCACTTGTGTTAGTCAGCATCTCTGGTTGCTCCTCGGCTATCTGGTCTACGTTGTGGGATGCATGGCTGTCATAGGTAGAACGAGTTTTGAGACCACTGTGTGACTTCGTTAAAGTCGTAGGCTTATGTTGCACGATCTGAGGCTTGCTGACTCTGACGCTACTTGCGCGGCCGATCACAGGACGAGTGTCCTCTGCGACCGAGTATTCTGAGTCTGAGGCATTGTCACAGATGGAGGATGGTCGTCTCAAAGTAGTAGGACTGGTCTCATCGAGTGAATCTGGAGGAAGCCGTGCACCACTTTCGTCGGGCTGCATCGCGGCTGAAAGGATGGCATCGACTGAGTCCGAAGTGATAGTGCTTGCCGTGTTCTGTTGAGATGTACTTCCGCTATTGTCAACTGTGCTGAGGGGAGTGTCCTGGTCAAGATTGTGTCCAACAGTTGCTCCTCTAAAGGACATAGATTTGCGCTTGGGACTTTCGTCGTTGGACATCGCAGCGAATTCGTCGACCGCCGGAGAGTCGACACACGGATTAGAGGACGCTTCCTGAGCGCTCTCACTCTCTTCTGCAATATTCGGGTGACTTCTTTTTGCCTTGCCCCAGCTGAAACTGGTATGCTTGGACTTCTGTTTAGAATAGGTCCGTGTCGGACTTGAGGGTAGATACGGCATGAGTGCAAGTACTTTCGACTATGAGAGGGATAGCTGTGATGAATAGTCGACTAGGCAGGATGTCAAGTGTAATGGCGTGACCGACGGCGCCTATGCCAGATATCGTTCCACTGCGAATGCGGCGGCTGCTGTCTTCGGCCATCATCCTCACTGCGTTCATGTTGTCGAATGTCGATCTGTGGGTTTTGGCTCGAACCAAGACGCATGCGAACAAATCCATACTTTCCAGATGGGAATCGCATGCCTGATCGTAAGCGGCGAGTCAAGGCAGCAATATCTCATGCCGTCAGCCACGATACTTACCACTGCAGTAGGGGCAAGTGTCCAATGCGTCAAAGAGCCGCACGGACAAGCTTTGACTGTCCTGTGGCTCGAGCTTCGATATGTCGAGAAACTGCCGCTCACACATTGCACATTGCTTTGAAATGCCTGGCTCTTGTATAGACAGCAACGACAAGCTGCATCGAGAGAACGGATGCCCAGACTCGCATGCTGTAGCAGTGAGCGAGATCTGGGAGCCGCAGATACTACACAGATCTGCGCTCTGGGCCAACAATTCTGCGTCCAGTCCCTCCAACGTCTGTGCACGGGACGCTTGGACGTCGTCAGCACTATTTTCGGTGTCAGTGGGGCCATGTTGCTGTGCCCTAATCTTTTCCTCAAGCCGATGACGAGTTTCGGCCTGTTCCGGGTGCAGTGATACCCACGCGCTATATGCTCGCAGCAATTTGCAATCCAGTGTAGAGTATCGAATCCTTTGACGAGCAAGTAAGTCTATGATAGTTTCTGAAATAGACATCAAAACTTCATTCTCGCTCCGATGGTGGTCGGCAGGCTGTACGAGAGGACGACCCAATAAGCGAAGAACGACATGGCACTTTTCGTGGACGGCCGAAGTGTATTCGTAAGTGTCCCAAGGATGGAGGGTGACGCATGCTGCTTCGACCTGATTATCTGGCGATTTCGCCAAGCCCCAGAAGCGGACACGATATAGGCCGTTCAAATGATTTTGACGATCGAAATCTGCGCAGACACGCTCCAATGCTTCATGCCATTGTAGGTTCTCAACAGGGCTATAGAGTGTTGCAAATTCTTGCAGATTCTTGTGGGCATGCTTCTCATGTTGACTGTTTTGTGTGGGATCTTGTGCACTGAGTGAAGGAAATGGAATGATACGGGCATTTGTCTCCTTCGACGCAGGGGTTACCTCTATCGTGAACTTACGAGCTTCTCTGCCTTGAGACGTCATGCAACTGATCGAGGACCTGGCCACGTACTGCAAGCGGTCTGCATGAGAATTATCATACTCGGTCTGCCAGGGCTCAAGAATTATGCGCTTCACAGGTGTCCTTTCCCAGATTGTCCGCTGCAACTTCGTCATTCTGGGGAAGGTCTTGGGTCGTTGTGCTGGGGATGCCAGACTGGTCGTACACAGTCGTGTGATTGACCACTTCCCATATCCTCCATTCGCTTTTTTGCTGATGTTGAAGCACGTTAAGTTGCTGTCATCGTCGACCACGACCAACATGTGTTTGCCCCATCGAGTGTCGGGCGGTGTGCGGAGTGGCGCGGACCATGCGAACGCTCGAATTCGAAGCTGATGTCTCGCACTGCCGGTTCTTTTGTCCAGATCATCGTTCGATTGATAAGGAGCCAAGTGCTGGTTGAGAATAGATGTCCTCTGCCAGCCACGCTGTGAGCCGTCAGTCTCCCAGATAGACAAGATCAGATTCGAAGTTAGCACCGCAAGGACTGAACGACGGTGTATACCCAGGCCGGGTGGCGACCATGACACACCAACAACAACCGACTCAGACTGTTCTTCACCTACAGATAGGTGACCAAGCGTTGCTAGGTCTTGTTCGGGCCAGTCAGACTGGTCGAACTGATCGGTACGGATAGCAGTGGTAGACCACTTCGTGTAGCCTGGCGAAGGAGTTTGGGATTTATTGAAAGCTCTGTCAACAACATACACATTTTGGCCGCCAGCCACAGCAAGACCGTCTTCTGACCAAGTCAAACAATCCTCGCAGGACGGATATGTCGCAAGGACAAGTCCGTTGGACTGCATAAGGCTGTTGCCTTTTGACATCTTCCGGCCGCCAAAACGCAAGGTAATAAAGCCGGTGGTCCGGATCTCGTGGTGGGCTCTTGAGGACGCGAGAGCATGCGTACTATCGATCAGGACACATTCCTACTTGCGCAATCGCTATGAGCGCATAACGCAGGAGCGAGTAAGCCGTAAAACCAGTTGTGACCTGACCACGTCGCGAAAATTTCCAGTCCGAGTTACACGCGACGCGTCCCGAATTTTCAAAGTTCGCTGCTATTTTCCCATTTTCGATCCAAGGACTTTCATGCATATTCGAGTCTTCGCATCTACGTTTTCTCGACGATGGTGAAGCTCATGTTGCCATCAAATCAGTCGGCCATATGAGACGCTTGAAGGCTCTCAGATGCATCACATCTGCGTTATCATTTACAAGGTATGAACGCGTGAGGTTGGTGACCGCTTTCCCCCTTGCCCGTAATCGTGTGTGCCATAGGGTAGTATTCGCAAACAGACGGGCTCACTAAAGCCCAGAGACCATTTGTAGAATTGTCATACCAGGATATTTCACGGAGAAAAGCATTTCGAGGGCGATCACGTCTAGAACCATTGGCATTCTCGGATTTCGCGTCTCTACCAATCATCATGCACTATAGAGTTGCGGGTGGCTACCTTAGATGCTGTGGTACCCCTGCTAAGTTGAGCTTATTGGCCTTCGCTTGACGTGGTTGGCTATCCGTGCCTCACTAGGTAACACCGATCGGCGGTCTCCAACACAATCAAGCTGAAGCTGCTTGCCTGTGCAGCCGGGCAAAACACATCGACGATTGTGTCTTTGAAGCAATATGCATAACGTAGTGGAGAGTACACCCAGGTACAGCTGTTTGTTGGGTGCACACTGACATCCCATTCGAGTAAAGAAGCAAGTTACTACAAGGTCTGACCGGCTGGGACCACCTTCCTAACAGCTTGGTCACTCCAGGTGCTTCCTGCCTCGAGCTTGCAAAGTGCTTCTTTAATCACACTCCACCAGTTAAACCCTCCTTGGCTACCCGTTCAAGCAGAAGTAGCAGTCGCGTTAGTGAGTGGATAACATTGTAGGATTTGGCCTCTACATAACTACCGCTTTCTAGCCAATGTTACTAATATTCAACATCACATCACCTTCCACGTTACTCCGCTTCCGAGGTTCATAATCAAGCACAGATTCGACGCCAATAATGACTTCCATAATAGTTTTCTAGTACTACCACATTCCGCCTCCCTGCTGAACTTACCACACGACGATCGGTCCAAATGTCATGACTGCCGTATCTCTACTTGCAACTTCAAATCCTCTACATTGTCTGGTAGCACAACAAGTCGTACAGACCCAAATGATGCTCCACTACACGCACTTCCAGTCTCCGACACTAAGAAATGACGGACAAGAATGAATCAAATCGACGTCGTAAATGGGCTCCTAAAGCACGAACAGGCTGTCGCACTTGCAAGTATGAGCTGTGCAGAAGCTGGTCGTGAATTGTCACTAACGAGCTTCAAGGACGCGCCATGTAAAATGCGATGAGGCAAAGCCGGTTTGTCGAAGGTAAGCCTCTCAAAACGGTCTGCGTTGCAGCCATAGGACTTACGGACGGGCAGATGTGTCCTCTCGGGCTTTCGCTGCGATGGCTACCCCCCAATATCAAGCAAGGGTGACGCCGGGTCGAGCTCACCCGAGGAAGAATCCTCCGAGTCCGCAGAGTCTGTCGTCCCTGAGAGCGGCCAGAGCGCCCTGTCTATCATCAAGACCAAGAGAGAGACGCTGGCTAGTCCACTCGAGGTCTCGTCAGCCGTTGCGCCCATGATCATTTCTCCTTCGGAGCCTTACACCAACAACGAGCGGTACTTCGCCAAACACTTTATGGAGCTAACTTCCCCAATCGTGGGCAGGTCAAGGACAGCGCCTCACTTCTGGCAGACTCTCGTACCGCGGGCTGCATGGTCTTTTCCTAGCGTCCGTCACGCCATGCTAGCGGCTGCTATATCCTGCGAATCGCTTCTCAACCGGGAAAATGCACTGCTGCCACGTCAACAATCCGACCTGCAAGTATTAAGTCATGCGTCGAAAGCTGTGCAAGCACTGCTAGGCGGAAACGTGCCGTTGGACGTGGTACTGCTCACCTCAGCAACCCTAGGCATACTTGATCTGTTTAAAGGAGAGTGGGACACGGCATGCACGCATGTCTTATCTGGTGCAAGACTGGCAAAGCAGGCAAAAAGTGATCGTGATAACGATCCATACATATCGTTTTACTGCGAAGCATTTGCAAGTGCACTGCCTGGAATCTTGACTAGGGTGCCGAACGAGAGAAATCAGTGTCCGGCGGAAAAGAATTCTGTCGTCAGGCTGAATGAGGCTGTTCAAAGCTTGCGTCTCGCTCGAACCAGCTTTGACCAAGCATGGCCGAAAATAGAGCAGCACCAGGGCACTGACCGTGATAAGATCGCCAACGTTGTCAGCAACGCCAAACGAGAGACCGAATGGATTCTGCAACGATGGGAAACTCTGCTTCGAGAAGAGACAGCGAGGACATCGCCACCGGACGACGAGCTACAGATTCAGCTGCACAGGGTTGAATCACCATGGTCAGCAGTAATGACTCTACTAAATGACTACTTGGATCATGGAGGTCCATGGAACGTCGCCAAGTTTGAGGTGGCAATGGAGAGAACGTTGCCCTTCTATATGCTGGCGAAATCCGGCCCAAACATCAAAATGCGAGAAACAGCGGTCGAACTTATGTATATTGGTTCTCAAATACGTGGCAGGTCGCACTCTGTATCACAGAACTCTCCTGGCAATCGACCGGTCAACGAGGAGAAAAAGGAAAGTGGCTGAGGAGACAGACGTGTCGATGCCACATTCGACCGTTCCTACTCTGGCCGAAGCTTTCTGGCACATTGAAGGCTGCAGAACGGATTCAACACGCCTACATCTTGGTGGGAGGGTCACTCATCAGAAGCATGACATCGATTCAGTCGCTGCTGTAGACCCTTTCTACGCCCCAAGAGATGCTGGTCTATCAGGCGGCAATGAATGCAATTATATCCAATGCCGGCGTACTAATGGCAACTAATATCACGGTAATCGGGCAGCACTAGGAAACATGCTATAACCAACGATCGCCATCGCCATGCAGTCAGCTGAGGACACTAACTCGGAAGTACCATGTCATGCTGTCCAGAACTTGCATTGTTGTTCTTTGCTGCTACCAAGTCGGAGCTACTCTGCGCCGCCAAAAGCCAATAAGTGCTAGCGACCGCGTTCTTTAGGATTCACATTAAGCTTCCGTCTCCGAGCAGCTTGCTTATACAATGTCGAAGGCCACGAATTGGCCAACGATCCGCAGTGCGTGTCAGGTTCCACGAGAAGTTACGGAAACTCAGTCTCAGCCGATGCGAACCTAGCGCCAAGGGTTCGATGTCATATCCACTATTGACGGTTGCCGATCTTCCTGGTGTTGATTCGCCAAGATGCCCTGGACAACGTATTATAGTGTCCACATTGCACCACGTTGGCTACGGATGGTTCGGACCAACAGTACAACGCATAGCACCGAGCTGTCGGTGTTTGAAATCCCATAATTAGAAGTAGGAGGAAACAAGGCGTTCGTAATGCTTCAATGGACCTGATAGCTATCTGTTATGCCAACCGAACAGAATAATTCTCTAATGCCACTCCTATCCATCATGATTCAAGTATCTATCTGCTAACCACGGCATCGCAATACGGATCAACACCCGGGCTCTCAGGGAGCGTCGGAGGCGGGTTCTCCGTCCAGGTCGCTATGATCCATGTTCCGAATAAAGAGGCTCATCCAACGCACCATGTTGACATGACTCATGACTGAGATCTTCTCGTCAACCGTGTGGATGTTACCCAGTCCGAAACTCTCTCCGTCCCACCCCGCCGTGAACCTAAAAATATGCTTCGATACATTCCAGTAATGCTTCGTGTCCGTGTTTCCCGTCATAAGCCCTGGCGCCACAACGATGTCCTCGCCGTAGAGTGCCCTTGTAGTCCCTGCCAGAACACTATACGGCGAGAGCTTCGTTGTATCAGTCGGCGACACTGGGGCAGGTTCCAATGTGTTAGGCCCGGCGTAGAGCATGATTGAGCGGGGTTCTTCCTTTGCTCCGTCGAACGCGTGCAGGGTAAGATTGTACTTGTGCGCGACGCTCTCGGCCAGCTTGGCGATTTTCTGGTGCACGCCTGAAGAGTGTTCGCCTATGTTGATGCGGTGGTTGATGGTCGCTGTGGTGCGTTCGGGAAGGGCGTTGACCTTCACGCCGCCGGAGATGATGTCTGCTGCTATCGAGGTTTGCATGAGGTACCGTGTCCCTGGGCCGTCTTTGGCGGCTTCGAGGGCGAGGTGGTCTTTCTTGTTCTTGGTTTTGCAGATGTTGGTGTCTTCCTGGCGTTTGCGTAGCAAGTGTTTGAGTTTGGTGGGAAACTCGGGGGCGTGCTCTGCGCCGCAGGTGAGCAGGCCTAGGTAGGGGTTCTGGTCGTCTAGGTGTGTGGGATACTGGTGGGCTTCGATTAGAGCGATTAGCTCGCTCATGACGCCGATGCCGGTGTGATCAGGTGGAATGGATGAATGGCCCCCGGGCATGCGAATCGTGATGTGAACATCTGTGTAGCCCTTCTCGCCGACGCCTGGAAGAGCTGTGCGCATTCCCCACTGCTTAATGAAACCGGCGCCCTCGTCGATGATGGCAGCGATGCCTTCGGAGCCGTATCTTTCATGAATGAACGGTGCGAGGTGACCAGCTCCGTTTCTCCCACTGATTTCCTCGTCGAAGCCGAAGGATAGCAGGACAGTTCGGGTTGGTGTGAAACCGACCTTCGCTAGCTCCTCGACCGCTTCGAGCATGCCGATGAGCTGATTCTTGCAGTCCGATGAGCCTCGGCCCCATATATACTTGCCGTCATAGAAACCTGAGAATGGTGGATGGGTCCAGGCATCGACTGTAGAGGCTGGGACGGGCACGACGTCTTGGTGTGCCATGAGCAATGTGGGCTTGAGTTCTTCATCCTGGCCCTTCCAGGTATACAAGAGACCATGAGTATTCACCATCTCGAGGGAAAGCGTCTTGTGGGACACAGGAAATGTCTCCTTCAGATATGCAGCGAAGTCGTACATGACATCCCAGCGCTTGTCCTCACCTATTTCGCCAAGGTCGTCAAAGCTCTCGGTCGGAATCTGGACTGCGCCTGAGAGACGCTTGATACTTGTGTCTCGGAAGGTATGAGACTCGAGGTACTTGTCCATGTCGTCCAGACCATGGGACTGGTTGTGCGGCCGCAAAGGCGGCACTTGATCACAATTCCCTCCGGGCACAGGTCCCGAAGGGGCGAATGGCTGCCAAGAAACCCGACCAGACCATGGTAGCGAGCCTCTCGTGAGCCAAGTCGTCAAGAACAGGATGAGTAGGACAAACGTTGAAACCTGAACTTTCAAGAGTGCGCGTGGGCGTGCCTTTGAGCTATCCGGTTCAGCATTTGAGACAGGAAGCCGCTGGTCTGCATGAGACTTTCCACTATCCATTGCACCCATCGCACAGAATCGGGTTGCCCTTCGACGGGTTTTGTAGGGCAAACGAGAAGAGGCGGCCTATGTAAGCTCTTCGATCACCGGATTGCTGCGACAAAGTCTTTAAAAGCCTTCGTGCATTCACAGGTCAAGCGATAGCTCAGCACCTCTACTGGCGACTCGTGAAAGACCAATTGACTCTGTCCAAGCTAATATCCGCACGACTGTCCCCTCGCTATTGAGGCGATCCTGATGAACTCACACAACTGTATGAGCATTAATAAGCACCCGAAGGTGGTCTTCGAGCTCCCGCTGAGCTGCCGGATGCTCGGAGCAGTAATGGCCGAGGTTAGGTCCGATGTTTAGCGGACCTATGGTCATAGTACGCAAGCGATTACACTTTAGGCAGGTGCGACACATCTTAAAACCAAGAGATGGTTTGTGCTAACAAGCCGAGCAGCGCAGGGAGTTCTGAAGCTGGCCAGCAGTTATGAGGTAGTCAACGAAGATTTTTCGCAAGGCAATTTTCGGGATGCTGCTCAAGCAGGTTGCTGTTTCCTGTTCAAAATAAGAATATATGTATAAAGCGCTCACGCTCCGTGCTGGTGACTCCAAGTTTTCAAACTCTCACCAAAAATACAACTCCAAGAATGGCTCTAGAGCATTACAGCGGCTTCACAGCATTTTCCCTAAGGGACTACCTCCCACCTTTTCTTTGATTTGGGATCCTGCCATCGAGTGAGCCATGAAACCACTAGGATACCCTGCACTGAAGCTTCCACTCATTGGCGTCCGCATTCCTCCCATTTGCGGTGTCTTCGACGCTCCAGCATTACCTGATGCAGAGCACCAGCATTTGTTCTCACCTTCCCGTTCGTACTGTACCACGACATCCATCTTACGAGCCTGAAAGTGCTGTTTTACACGTGCCTGCACGTCGCGCAGATCGGCGTACTGTGCGATCTGAATGTGTATTGTGCCTATAATCGTGAGGTCATTGTCAGCGTGACCATGGGATGCGTCGTGGTCATGTGTGTGTGTATGACTGGGGATGTGCGAATGAGAGTGATCATCCTGGCAGTGTGATTTGACAGAGCTATCGCTCGAGTGATGATGGTGGGTATGGCTGTGTGAATGATTGTGGTTGTGAGCGGCGGGCTGCATATGTGCGTGCAAGTGATCGTGGCCGTGGTCATGGTCATGATTGTGGTCGTGGTCGTGGTCGTGATCGTGATCGTGATCGTGGTCGTGGTCGTGGTCGTGGTCGTGATCGTGAGTATCCTTCTTAATATCCTCTAGCCAGAACTTGGGCACCGTGTAGCCTACCACACCTCGTATTGAGCTGACACCACCAAGAACGTCGCGTAGGTTGTACTCGATATCGGAGTTGAGAGACAAAAGCAGAATCTTGGTGGTGCTAGAAACCAGCGGTAGCGTGGCAACGAAGATCAAGACCGCAATGATACACGATGCGAGTGGATCAAAGCCGCTCCAGCCAGTGAGCTGTACCAGAATGGTTGAGACAACAACAGCGAGTGAGCCCAGCGCGTCAGCCATGATGTGTAGATAGATTCCCTGCATATTTTCCCCCCCATGGTGATGGTGACCATGTCCTCCCGACTCTTGCGGCTTGTTCGGGGACGCGGAGGCAGCGTTCGACGGTCGATGGTGATCGTGCGAGTCGTGAGAATGTGAGTGACTATGTCCGCCATGACTGTGGTCGTGGCCATGATGATGTCCATGGTGTCCATGAAAAGCGAAAATGCCCACAAGGTTGACGCAAAACCCCGCTATGCTCACAAACAGCAGTTCTGTCGTCCGCTCCAGAGGGGCTCCTTCAAACAGGCGCTCGATGGCTTCATAAACAATCTCAACACTAATGAGCATGAGGAAAATGCCATTGCCCAATCCTGCCAGGGTGTCAATCTTGCCATAGCCATAGGGGAATTTCGAGCTCGGTGGCCACTTAGCCATCACCGCAGCGCAGACGCCTACCAGCAATGCCACACAGTCGAAGAACATGTGTATGCTGTCGCTGATCAAACCGAGTGAGCCTGTCAGGTAGCCGTATGTGGACTGTACACCCATAAATGCTAGATTGAGCCACATGAAGTAGAAGATGCGTCGTGATTCTTGGTCGGCCAATATGCCATGGAGCAGGGAGTAGTCCTCGGTGGCATGGAGAAGCACATCGGTCGGTTTCGACACATGACGGTGCTGAGAGGGCGTCATTGTAGGTATATTCTGGGCTTTGAAAGAACGCTGCTTCGGTACTGGGGGTGCATGGGGCTCGTTGGATGGGGCGCGACTGAGACCACGCGTGTCTCTGTCGTAGCTGGGTAGAGGGTACTGTTGGCTCACTGCGTGATCATGCTGTTGTGGTGTGTGTTGGGTAGGTACTTCTGAGCCACTTGGAATTCGTGGCAGGGACGGGAACGATGTGGTAAGTCGAGGCTGTCTTTGGTGAGTTCGACTCTGCCTACGCTCGTGTCCGTGGAACTGATCAGCTGTACTTGTCGGCAACGTGAATGTGTGGCTCATGGTTCGCCAGGGCCGAGATTATTGTTTGAGGTACCAGGATGTCGAAGCTAGTCAGTGAACCACAACGTTATCGGCCGGCCTGCGACAGTTGATCGATGAAAGTCCGTTGGTTGGAAGAGATCTCGGCTGTTGGAGCAATATCGGACGCCTGCGCCCTAGAAAAGATGCCGTTGTTGTGAGTCGACGCACAGGCAGCTGAGGACCCTATCAGCAATGGCAGTGGGCACAAAGGGGCTCAGTTCTCGCAGCGCAGCCGCTACACCTGCTCATTCTCGACGAATGCACTGTCCACAACAGTGCACATGGGCAAGGTTAAGCCCCTTAAGCTATGCTCTTTTGGGGTTAGTAAGCCCGCGGCTCTGCACGTCATTTGGTAGGACAGATCTCTGGGACTCGCGATTCTTGGTCACATACCAGATCCTTCATTAACTCGACTAGTTACGACCCTGAGCACTTCACTCCTGAACACGGTCGTCGACGATGGCTGCAAGTCGTATGCTTTGTAACACAACCGATTTGCGATGACAGCAGTGACTATGCTGCTGCTGCTTGCGACATGTGCTGTTGTGACCGCGGCACTACTAGCCGTTGTCTTCTTTGGCCTGCCCTCAAGCTCCCCGACGGAGAAGTGCTCTGTACAAATCGTCGTGCTTGGCGACATCGGTCGAAGTCCTCGAATGCAATACCATGCTTTGAGTATTGCTCAACATGGCGGCCAGGTCCAGCTGATTGGCTTCTTGGGTAAGTGCATTGTTCACCACTAGAAAAGCGCTCATTGGCAACAAACTGACTGTTACGTTATCTGCCAGAAAGTGAACCCATTCCAGAGATCGGGAACCATGCGTCCGTCCGGATCGTGGCATTATCAAGGTCTCCTAGCATGCTCAATACTAGCAATAAACTCGCTTTCATTCTTGCGGCACCTTTGAAGGTTCTCTTCCAAATATGGACGCTTTGGAGTGCACTAGCATACAGTACACCGACGTGTGAATGGATGTTGGTGCAAAACCCCCCATCTATTCCTACACTGGCTCTTGCCTTACTCGTCTGTCGCGCACGCAAGATCAAGCTCGTTATCGACTGGCACAACTTTGGCTATTCAATTTTAGCTCTAAAACTAGGCCACGCTCACCCTCTCGTGCAACTAGCCAAGGTTTACGAGCAAGCTTTGGGCAGATTTGCCGAATATCATTTTGCTGTCACCAATGCTATGTGCACCGTCCTCAAGTCGGATTTCGGTATACGGGGTGCCGTCCTACCGTTGCACGACAGGCCATCGCCTCGGTTCGTTCCTCTATCCGACGTGGAACGAACAGCCTTCCTCACACGCCACGAGCTGATAGCGGCAGAAGCGGCCGATATCATTGCTAGCAGGACAAGAGTCCTGGTCTCTTCGACGTCTTGGACTGCAGATGAGGACTTCTCTGTGTTGCTTGAGGCGCTCTGCAAGTATTCGGAAAGAGCAACTTCAGACTCACCGCATCTGCCAGAGCTGCTGGTGATCATCACTGGGAAAGGACCAATGAAACAATACTACCTAGAGAAGATCAAGGAGCACGAGTCTAAGCAGGAACTTGAGATGGTTACTATCAAGACTGCGTGGTTGTCCTTTGCAGATTACGCGTTGCTGCTAGGTGCAGCTGATCTAGGGGTTTCATTGCACACAAGCAGCAGCGGTGTCGATCTTCCTATGAAGGTCGTGGACATGTTTGGGGCTGGTCTACCTGTACTAAGCTACGACAACTACCAATCCTGGTCAGAACTCGTTCGCGAGGGTATCAATGGTAAGGGGTTCTCCAATGCCGGCCAGATGTCAAACATCATGATGGAGCTCTTCGACCCAACATGCCAGACACTGAACATGCTCAAGGAGGGGGCCATTCAAGAGAGCAAGCGTCGGTGGAATTCGGAGTGGGACCCAGTTGCTGGTAGACTGTTTGGCCTGACGGAGTGACCAGCCATCAGCTCGCTGAAGTCAAGGAAGCACGCGGGCTGTCAAGCTGATATCGGGCGAGGCTCAATGCCAGGGCAGCCCACATCACAGACAGAACAGAGTACTCCCCAGCCTGCGCATATCAATAACCGTAGGCGAGATGTGTTGCGAGCAAAGTCCAATATATGATCTCCTCCTCGAAGGTCTGGGGTCCGCGAGTACGGGCCCACTGCCAGTTCAGAAGACCTAAAAGTGTTGCTATGTCGGTTGTGGTGGGCTATCGCTGTAGTTTAATGTGAGAGGACGACTAGGGCACAGTGCAATTAAGGTCTCGACATACCCGCAATCGCTAAGCTCACATTTACATGGTTGTAGCAGTTCTGAGCGGATCGCAGGCCAACCTTGTCTTCCTTCTTCGTGACAGAGATCTTATTGAGTAGAGGATGAGTCAAATCAGTCCACCAGCCTGTAGAATGGTTCAACAGCTGCCGGGTTGGCGATACCCCAAGAGAGCTTACAATATGGCCTGGGATAGCTATTGCGTACAAAATCGCAGCGAATATTCATAGCGTTGCAGGGACCGACATCTTCGACAAGTCTTTCATTGCCTATACAATTCATGTTTATATATGGAGTTGAAAACATACAGGTCGAAGCAGGAAACAATACTTCTACTCTGCTCCTTGAGTTTGTTCGTCTCACAAAATTTATTCAGTCATTTGTCGAAGCAGTGAATTTCTCTGCCGCGGCAGCAGGAACTAACCCATTTCGCGGTTGCACTGACGGTAGACTCAAGTCGACGATGGTCTCATATAAGCAGTGTTCGATATGCATGCTCGCTTTCAATGCTTCACCATTGCCATCCAAGAAGTGGATGGTGGAGGAGGTGAATCGTGGCTGAGTGCGCCCCATCGGGAAAATATTCCGTGCTTTTCTAATCCCACTCGTTCCCAGTGGACAAACTCAACTTCCATGGGTCACCAGGACTGATCTCGCAGTCACCGGATATGACCGTTGTACAAACAGTGATGAGAAGTCAGCCAGTCATTGGACGAAGACACAGAGAATGAGGGTTCCTAGTATCAGTCACTAGGATGGGCACATTAGAATTTCTACTTCTGCGTCGTGCAGCAATGACGTAGGGCTACCTACCTTTCTGGTAGATCCTCTCACATGCAACAACGAATGCTGCTTCCATACGTTTTTAAGACGTGGGAGAAATAAGGAAGGACAACGTCGCCGCGAATTTTTATGGGAGAAGATACCTACCAGTCTATTGTTCCCTTGCAGCGTTGACAGTGAAAATTCGAACGATCATAACAGCTCTGAGCGGGCATCCCTAACCTTATCGCCTAGTGGGGGATCGCGCTGGTCTCAGGCTCAGGCTCAGGCTCAAGCCTAGTCAGGATGGAATACATCAAATACATCAGAGCCAAAGCACCTTTTGGCAATTCAACTAAGTCTGAGAAGCCGGTCTTGTCGGAAGAGGATGAGCAGTTTCTTACCCGAATCACCAGTCAGGACAATCCGTCCCCACTAGCCGTGGCTGAACACGGCGGCGATGCTCAGCTTGCCCTTTTAGATGGCGCGCAAAACATCGAGTTGCCCCCTGAAACTCCAAGTGAACTTATGGAGGAGCCGGCTCTAGAAGTGCCGCCTAAAGAACAAAAAGGAAAGAAGACGACGTGGAGCTGGCTACGAAGAGATAGCAGAGACGCCAAAAACAGCAATGTCAACCGCCAGACGACCGCCGAAGGACTGCATGACATTGCGGAAGGGTTGAAATCGCAAACGGAACCCGACGACAGCCCGGAAGATGCTGAGGCCAAACAAGAGGAAGAAGACATGAAGAATGTGCTCGACAACCTGAACCTTGCCGCCGTCGACAATCGAGTATTCTCTATCAGCGCGGAGACACAAGAGTTGCTGCAGCGTTTCAATCAAGTGCTGAAGGACCTCATGAATGGTGTACCCACAGCATATCACGACCTTGAAAGCCTCCTTAGTAATGGCGACAAGCAGCTGCAGAGTACATACAATAGCATGCCATCCTGGCTCCAAAGGCTTGTTGAGAAGTTGCCCGAAACCATGACCAAGGGCATCGCGCCCGAGATCATGGCGGCCGCTGCAGAGAGAGCATCGAGCTACGGTGTTAACCTCGAAAAGTCTGGTAAGGCAGCAGGCACTGCGGCTAGATTCTTCAAAACACCCTCGCTCAAAGATCTGGTAGGAAAGCCGGGCGCTGTGACAGGAATGTTGCGTTCTATCATGACCTATTTGAGGACTCGGTTCCCAGCGTTTGCAGGCATCAACGTTTTGTGGTCACTAGCTCTCTTCCTCCTCCTCATGGTGTTCTGGTACTGTTACAAGCGTGGCCGGGAGGCGCGACTTGAGAACGAACGTGCTCTAACGGACCAGGAAGTAGAAGAGTTGGAAAAGGATTGGAAAGACAACCAGCCAGAACAGAGCAGCTCGGAGCCCCGTATAGCCCCCACGACCACTACAGCACCCCCAGGGGCGACCATGGAGCAGGTCAAGGCAGGAATTATCGAGGCAGATGTTCAGAAGATTGCAGCAGCTTCGCAAGCGAGGGAACCCACAGTAGCGGCTGCAGTGCCCTAAGAACCCGGTGCTTGCAGCTCCATATGTCCAAGCCTTCAATTTTGGCTCTCTTTTGAACGAGACAGATGATTCCTAAGCGATGCTCTTCTCCTCCATTACATAACATTCCTGCTCTCGATGCCTGGCTCTCAAGCACAACCAGACAACTAACATAATACATCAGCTGTTGTCTCGTCATTAATTCTCGTTTCCTTTTCATGCTCGCGTGCCGGTGTGATGATTGAGGGGCATTTTGTCGGAACCGTTAAATCTTTCCATGAACCTTAACATGTTCCATCTTGAATACGCAAGTATGATTCGCCGTTCTTGGCTGTGGAGCATGAGACCGTTCGGAGCAGAATACTTTTCGAAACACCTGTCATTTGAGAAATTCTATTTATGACGAACGGCGTGTGGTCTTTGTGCACAGATCGTCCATAGCAATCATGGTGCAGAAGCACTGGAAAGTACACGTTGGAGGAAGTGAGCTTCTATTGATGATTTTGAGCCTCCTATCGGCTTCGCGCAACTGTTCATCTGCTGCATAACGACTTTCGAGGCACGAGGACGGTTGCTTCATGGATGTGACATACCTGATACTAGCGTTCGAGCCATGCAGTAAGTGCATAAGCGTGTATGGAGTAGTGGAATGACGACTGTGTTGCGGTTCGGTCTCGAGAACGATTCGTCGCGGGGCACTGCTCGGGACCCGCTAAAATTGTCGAACTGTTCCCTATGCGGTTTTGCGGTGAGCAACCTTGGCTGCGCTACAGAAAAGTTCCTATCGAACCGCTCGTCTACCCGACTTTTGCTCTCTTCTTCTTTGCTGGCCAAAGCACCATATTACAACGAAACATACTATTCTTCAAGTCTGAGAAGTATTCGAATCCACATACCAGATATCGTCGAGGAACTACTGAGCCAAATGGCCGCCGCTGGGCTCTAAACGACTCGAGAAGGGACCGTCTTCCAGAGCGGCCCTTCTTATAGTCTTCTTTCAGCCAGCAGTATTTCAACTCGACTTTGACGATATCTTCCTCTTTCGACTGTTCGAAGGCTACTGAGAGCTTTGCATTCGACTATCGGAATTGAACTTAAACAGAACCACCGAGGCATTCAGAGTCGCTCCTCGACTTGGGTGCTTTTAGACACAAGAACCCCAATCTCTCCGCTGACTGTGTTGACATCTTGACCAGTCTAGCTCCGACCCGTTTCCAACTACACCTATCCTTCCGAGACATCGCTACAAAGACCTACATACTATTTGCATAGCTCAAATACATCATGTCCCGACGGATCAACTCCAATGCTCGTGGGAGGCAGTCACACATGTCTGCAAGTCGTGGACCACAAATCAAACTAACATTTGGCGGGAGAACTGGGAAGAAAAATGGCGCTCAGAAGACGACCACCGTCGGAAAGAATAAGAAGAAGATGAGACTTCCAAGCTTCAGCGAGGCAGAATCGACCACAAGTGGTGATGAGTCTGATGGCGAGAGCGATATCGATGAGGAGTCAGATGAAGCAGACGATGAATCCGAAGATCCAGAAGCAGATGCCCTGTCCCACCTGGCGAAGTTGCCTCGTGAGGCAGGGCCTAATCCTTCAAATCAGGACTCGATGGATCTTCCTGAACTTGGTGAGTGGGCTGGCTTTCCGGATATGCCAGATACTCAGGACCCTTATGATCTTGAAAAGAATCTCGAGAAGACGTTCTTTGACTCAGATGATGACCTGGTGTATGAACGCGTGAATGAGGTTTCGGAATCAGAAAATGAGAACGATGAAGACCTCCAGCGGTCTGAAGAGGCGCTCTTGACTGCTGAATTCGACGATGAGAGGACTTCTCACTTTGCCAACCAAATTGATGGCATGTCCGCCTATGGCTTTGGCGATGACAGTGAGGACGAGGAGGAGGGAAGTGTTTTCTTCCCCTTCTCAAGCAGTGACGAAGCAAATGAGGCTCATGAGCGTCGTGTCCGTTTTCAGGAACGAATGAGCATCATCGAACAGCAAGAGGTAGGCATGCCACATGCATTTTCAGTGCTTGGTCACTCGCCGACAATGTCTCGTGCCTTGCTTCCGTCTGCTTTGCTTCCGTCTGGCCTTACACTTCCGGACGAAACCAGTGATGATGAAGACGAGCAGCAGCACGGCGAACCTGTCGAAGACGATTACGACTGTATGTGGTGTTGAGTTCTTATGTTAATGCAATGCTAACCCTGTAACAGCCGATGCAACTGTGGAGCTTGAAGCGCCTGCTCAAGCTTGGCAAATGTCCTCTGCACGTCGGACCACCAAGGTAGAAAGTCCTCCTCCAGCACCTGTTGGAAGGGGCACGTCAGGCCAGAAGGGCCCAGTCAGGGGCATTTTCGAAGACGATGGAGCAAAGGCTACCGCCATTCTAGATCCGAGTGGAAAGAAGCTTCTGTTCTCAGATGCACATCTCATTGGAGGAGTCTTTGCTCGAAAATATGGGCCCTCGCTTCCAGCAAGCCGTAGCAACAGTTTTGCTTCGGCTGTTCTGAATGAGACCGACTCGTCTCAAGCATCTGGCAGCCCTCGGCCACAGACCGCTCAACCTATACCAAGTGTCGATTTGATGCTGTCAGGCCTGACTTCAGGCGAGCACGCACCTACAGATGGACAAGCTACTGGGCCGCTAGAGGCATTCATGCCTGCCGACACAAGCTTTCTGAACAACTTCATCACCACCGACCTCTTCGGAGGCGAGGATGATATCAACCCCGATGGCGACCTACGCCTTGAAGACATCATCGCTTTCGGTACGAACACTGATGATAATGAAAGCGTTTGCGACTCGCCAATGCCAACATCCTTCTTGCCTGATACTGGCATCTCGACTCCAAGCACACCACTCGCGCATTTGAACCACATGAATGTCGCGGCATTCAAGCGCAAGGCAGAGCCCCACCGTTTCGATGCTCCTCCTCTCCCTAGTCCGATGCGGAACAACTTCCTAACGCCTCACAAAAGAAAGCGAAGATCAACCCGAAACGATTCTCCTTACAACAACGCCCACTACCAGGGGGTTACACCTGTCCAAAGAATAACCTGTGACGAGCTCCCGAGCTCTCCTGCACCTTCCTCTTCACACATGCACAAACGTCGTAGGACGATGTTCTGATGCAGTCATGACTTACGACGTTCACGACCTAACTGGAATTTAGCCACGGAGTCACTTGGCGTAAGACACCCATACAACGTTAATGGAGCCAAGTCCAATCTAACGACACCATCGCAAACATCTCACAACACACATGTCGCCGCTATGATACCCAAAGAGCAAAAATGCATCTCTATTCGACTTTCGTTTCACTCATACATTTTGATTGAAGGACTACTGTTGAGCAGGACGCCAGAAGCGGAGAGTAGTTACTGCAAGGTGGGACTTTCGCGTCCATTCCAATCGAGTTTCGGGGGTCAGTTGCTTTCTGCGCATTAGATGGAGTTATTGCTTTATTGTCGTTCAGTTCAGAAAGTGTACTATCTTATGTGGGTTTCTGTCTCCTTTCGTTCGAAGATGCAGTGCATTGATATCCTTAAAAAGCAAGAGTACTCAAGAGCTAGATTACAAGTAGATTGGTATACACTGCTGTTCGCTCTGCTATCAGACCAAAAACATGAAAAACATTCCGAGCGACGTATCTATCGCTCGTGCCCGTGATGACACATATTAGACCGCTGGTTGGTAAGCGACTTAAGGTTGCTTGCGAAACAGGTTACGAATGCTCGATGGTTACTCGGCATCTAGACTTTCAAGTGATGATCTGGGTACAATCGACCCAGCTGCATATCGCGCCCAAACCCCTACGCAACCCACAGTAGGTAACCTGTATCCTTCACCTACACCATGAGTAAGTAAGTACAAGTACGCCCAACGCTCCATCGTTTGCATAGTAAGTGATCAAGACAAGCAATAATCCCCGCACGTGACATAGACAAGGATCCACCGCCCTCAACCAGACCCGCGGGCTCTTATTTTCCCTCTCTAAAAAAGACTAATCTATCTCCCCCTTCCCCTGACGACAGCGGCTCTCAGTGGAAAAACAGAACATAACTCTAAAGAAAAAACTCTGCTTCACACTCTCGGATTCGAAAACCTTTTTAACTTCACAATAGATCGGACGGCTCTGTGATTGCGATGGAGCCACGTGCGTGTGGAAGCGATGTCGATCTGAGACAGCAGGTGCGCCTCTTCGATAAACTGCCCCGCCCCGCGGATATCAATGCCGATTACCTAGGTAACCTAAAAAGCCCCGTGGAGCTGGTCGTTTGCAGGGCTGCAGTGGCTGAGGGATAAGTACTAGTTATCATAGTGAGTAGGTGTTGGCGGGATCCGTGTAGATGGATGCAGGCATCTCGAATCTGAAAGGGGAAGTTAACCACACTACTGTGTGGCCTTGTGACGGGAATCTGGAGTAAATTGTGCTACATAGGAGCTGCACGAGGTCGGGGAGTGCTTATGTACTGGTACTTCTCGCTCTCTGGAAAGTGGCATCTTGAAAACGAAACGAGAACAATGATAGTTTGTTGATGAAGTGAAAGTATACATTAGAGAGAGAGAGACGACAAGCTGTGCTATGTGCTATATTACAACGCCAGATCCTTCAATGACCATATTACTCAAGGCCAGCCCACCTTCTCCCTTGGACGTTAAGTGAACGTGTCCAATTCGATGCATTACCCATACCACTGCCAGAGAGGCAAGATCTCCTAGCCATCTAAACAAACACAGCGGAGGAAGAGAACTCCGCTCAGCCAAACATTCTAAAGCTCTCAACGGCGATACACGGGGTCTCGACCGCGATGTCGCTCCTGCAACCCTCCTGCTTCCGTCTCATGTAAAAGTTCTTGCACTCGTGCACGACTTGCGCCCATTCTGACAATGCTCTTCCACTGTATCGAGCAGTACTGGACTCTTCAGGTCGAGGTTTGAGAGGTTTGATCTCCTTAATCGCTAGTATCTCTTGTGAGCTCATGCCCTCGAAGCGGTTGAGGTCATCCAGCACTTTCTGCGACGTATGTGGTAGACTCGGTAATGGTAACTTCCGACCTTTAACCGGGAGTTGCGGTCGACTATTGCTGTATTCGAGTGAGAACCTAAAGTTGAGCGGCCGAGGAGGTGGCGACGATGGACGGGAGATGGCTTGCTGCTCTTTGTTCGACCCCGATTGCCGGTTGTTGGCGCCTTCAACATTGGACGTGTCAGGGCTACCTGGTGGTGTTACCTCACCCGGGCGGTTGTTGGCTGGACCATTGAAAAGACCGATGCTTTTGAGGATGCTCCACCTTTTCTTGGTGGTGGTCTGCTGAGGATCTGCTTCAGGCACTTTGCTAAGCATCGAAGAATGACTGGTGTATGGAGAAGATTGGTTTGCGCCCTGGGGCATGAGCTTATCGAATGAAGTGAACGAAGTCCCTCGGTTGTGCGCGTCTGTACGAATGATCAAGAGCATCCGCCCTGGAGCGGGCGAGCAAGGGTTAGTCGATGGCGGAGCTCTGTTTCTCATCTCGGCGTCCGCCGCCAGATACTGATGATGAGCCCAGCTTTTGTTGAGAAGTTGCGATAATCTTTGGTAGATTTCCATGTCGACCTCTGAGGCAGTACCGTCGCTGCGCGCAACGCGCCAGCACAATAGCCGGTAGAAGTAATGTCGTACCATTGGAGACCAGTGGTTGAAGTATTGAGCAAAGAATTGTGGCTCTAGCAACCAATCCAACACCAGCTGCCTCTTCTTTTCATAGTTAGTAGTAAGTATTGTCCATGTACTGTACAAAAAAGCAATGACACGAATCTGCGTCATCGTTGCTTGCGACTGCATTAGTTGTTGATAGACCTTCAACCAAAACTCCCAGTCTTCGTCCTCCACGTGTAATTGCTGGTATTTTGTTACAAGAGGAATAAGCTCCTCCAAAAAGTCGCATAAAACAAAACAAGCATCGTTGTTGTACATCGAGACCTTGCGCACGGCTGCCTTCAATATGTACTGGAATGAACCTACCAGTACCTCCGCAAGCGCAGCGTTTCCTGGCCGTCTTTCCCCAATAACGTCGCGCAGCAGCATGATAAGACGATTCTCACCAATCGACCGGGTTGCGTTAGGGATGACCATAGGCAGCGGAGCCATGGCGTCGGGGTTGTCGCCTGAAGCTGGATTATAGTGCTCTGCAGCAAAACTGCCTGCCTGACGATAGAGGGCCGACTCAAGGTTCATCAAGACTTGTGCATGTACCACCACGAAACCCGGCACGCCCATTCTTTCTTCTGGCAGCAGATGTCGAGGCAAATGCTCGGCAACGAGCAAGTGGTAATGTTTGACAAAGACAAAGAACAAATCACTGTCCCGGCCTATCCACCGGTTGATCCATGGACCGTGCCACCGTATGTGTGCCGTGTTGGGTGGTATCTGCGCATTGTTCTGTAATTGCCTAGACAGCGCTGCGTATGAGTGAAAGCATAGCGAGCGTAACGCCGGTGGAAAGCTGGATGCAAGCGCTCTGGAGATGATGCCTGCCTTCCTACCACTCGCGGGACCATATTCTGCAAAGATGCGGCGCAACGTCCCCGGCGGAATGTGCCATAACCTGGTCAGCATGTCGGCAACGCCAGGGCAGAAGAAGAATGCATATGCACAAGTCTTTCCACCAAAGATGACCAGGCTGGCAGGGGCAGCGCGCATCGACAATTTGTCAATTACAAACGTCATTTGTTGGATGATGTTCTGCACGAACATATTGCGGATGTTCTGGTGGATAGTGCGAACCAGGAAATCCGGCTCATCGCTGTCGATGGAGCTATGCGAGTCTGCCTTGGTGGTACTTTGTTGCAAGTCTGACATCTCCGTAGGACTTGAGTTGTAAGGCGGAGTTTTCCATTCCGGTCTAAACATGATCTCGCAGATAGCTTCGAGAAAAGCCGGGCGGTCAGTTCCCGAGATAGATTGCTGTCCCGAGCCATGCAAGAGCTCCAAGAGGCCAATCCACCACTTGTTGAGAATGGCAATTCTTCGGTCTAGATCCTCAGCTCGCAAGGAATGGACTGCGGCGCGATCGAGGGTCTTGGACAAGAGAGGGAGGAGAACAGTCCTCACGACCTTCGCTTTCTGCAAGCTCGTCTTGGACTGGAAAGAGGCATACTCGCCGTCAATGGACCTGAAGGGAATCCAGTGAGGATCTCTCTGCCTACCATTCTCTGAACTGCGGTCTGAGACACGGTCCGAGGAGATAGGAGAGGGCAATGGAGGTACCTTGGTAGGTGGTACACTGAGGTACATTCTGTCTATCGAAGCTCTGCTCCTAAGAGAGCTGAAAGAAGAACGTCTGGACAACCTCTTTGAACTGGCTTCGCTCTCGAGTTCCACGCTGTTCTCACTCGTGGTGTGTGAAGGTGGCGCTGGAGACGAGCTATTCTTTCGTGGAACCGTGCTGTCCTTGACCACAGGCGACGGTGTTTCATCCGAGATCTGCGGTGAACGTGGGGGGACACGAGTTGCGACTGGTTGTGGCATAGCGATGCTGTTCACCTCCGCCTTGGCTTGTGCATTGGATGAGCTGCTCCGCTTGTGATTCACCCCTGGCTCTTCACTGCGGGAGGGCGAAGTCTGCCGGCTCGTTGGCAGCCAAGTCTTTCTAGAAAACATCTTCAGGGCGCCTGTGCTTCTTCCCTGTGTCTTGGTAGAGGGTGCGCCAGGCTTATCAAGCGGCCTCGAAGCTCTTTCCGACTCCTCAATCTCATTTGCAGAAACAAAGCGGGCAGCGGACATTCGCTTCTTCGTTTTCGAACTGGCGCGGCGAAAGAGCTCAATATTGGCATTCTGGACTGAGCTGCTGATCTTAGCCGGTCTCTGGGCTACCGGTCTCTGGGCTAGTGTGTTCAGTACATTGTCGGAAAATGTCCTCTTGATGCCTTGAGGGCTTTCGACCATGCCAGGTAAGGAGGTGTAACTCGCAGAGTGGCCGAGCCGGTAGGTATCGTGATTGTCTTTGGTCTGGAAGGTATGAATCGGTACGGGGGGAAGAGGGTCGCCCTCGACAGGTCCCTTGGACATAACTATGTGGGGACAGAGACTGGCTGCCTGTATGGACGCTCCTGCATCGCTCTAGCCTTGTAGACAGCAATCATTGACTGAACAATGGTACCATCCAAAGAGTGAGTGGTTGTCGGCCGGGAGCAGAGACTGATGGGCTGAGCCTCCAAACGAGCGGCTGAGTGTTTCGGCGTCTGGTCGATTGTGGCGAAGGTGATACCGAGAGGTTAAATCTTGCTTCTTCTGTCTTCTGGTCTGAATACAATATGAATGTCAAGATCAACGTCGATACCGTCAATTGCAGTGGAAAGTACACAAGTAAGAGACAGGCGAGCATGTAATTCGTCGATTACCATGTGCACAAATTAGCATACAGCGCAGCGCCTGCGGAAGGGTCGTTACGAGTCCACGGTACTCGGTCTTCAAATCGCATTAGGCGTCTAGCCTGCAGTGAGAGACGCAAGCACTAAGATTGTGAACCTTACTCGCCTTGGAACACACGAACCAGACCAGCTGGGCGAGCAAGGGTTCGAGCTCCACGTCTCCGCTGCCATGCATCCGAAGCGCCTGGTGCATCCTCTATCTATCCCACCTGTAAGCCACCTGCACTATTTGCGGCCTATGTGGTTGTCATTGCTACCCTCGAAAGCATATGCCTGTCCCGTTTGAAGCCTAACACCCTGCCTGCTCTTGCACGCCATCGATGAACCCAGCACAATTATGCATGTAATGGTCTGCTTTGGTCATGTCCGCTATCCGTTCGTGCTGTCGCTTCCTGAGACAGGAACTATCGCCGACGCTGACCAGGCATCTACAGCCGTACTTGTAGGCACTGCTTCGGCACCCCCAGCCACCAGGGTTCAGCTTGACTGGGAGCAAGAAGAAAGCCGCTGTTGCGAACGAACTGGCAATGGTCACTCGTCACACGAGTCGCGATATACTAGACGAGTGGCACGAACGCCACGTGGATGGGCGGTTTGCAGCATCGCCATTAGCCCCGTGTCACCCAAACAGTGCGCTTTCAGCCCTCACGATAACGTGCATGCCTAGCAGGAAAAGCGCGAGAGAATGAGATGCGCCTTGACACTCTTGCCAACCTCATGATACACCTCTCGCATTGGTCCTCACCCACTAGTGTGCGACTTCCGGAATCATGACTCACGTGAGAGCAAGGAACAACGAAACGTGAGAAAGAATGTCGCGTGAAGGCTGATGGTAAGACACAGTGGACGACGAAGTGCACGACGACACAACGACAGCAGGTATTAGCAGCTGTGCTGTACAAAGAACATCCAACCAACGACACATCGGATCATGTCGACGAACACTAAATTCCTTTTCGAGGCTAACACGTTTCATAGTCGTATGTGCCGCCACGGTCTTCCTCTCCTTGTACCGGCCTTCGCCAACATCGGACCGTGTCTGAACGCTCCGTTTCAGCGAAAATAGACAGCTGTCTTGGAGAAGTGTTCAATACCATGCATCTCTCGTTCTGATGATGCAGCGGTGTCGACCACCGCTTGTCCAAACCCATGTAGGATAAAAAAGACTGGGACGGTGAATGCGAGTTAATTCTGCCCGTATTGTCCTGTGACTTTAATTTACATCTTTCCGAAGCTCCTAGTGGTGGCCCTCGCCAGTTGACAGTTTGCCATCGATGTGCTTCAAATCCTCGAAGTAGTCCTCCTCTGGCTCTTGTGCCTCCCCAGTAGATGCTTGTCCTTCAATCTCGACGACCTGATCCTCATACGCCTTCATGTCGTTTGCCAGGTTGGCTTCCTCAGGGGATTTCGGTGCAGCAGGAGGATTGAATTTTTGGACGTGGCCTTCAGCATCAGATGCTTTTTGCGGTGGCGCTTTGTATTCTCGCAAGCTCTTCAGGTACATGTCCTGGATCAGATCAGCTGTAAGATGGTTAGTCAGTCACATATTCAACAAGTTGAGGCGGCTGGCATACGCTTTCTTGCAGCTGCATAGACTGCGAAGCTCCTCTGGGGAGCGTAGATGCTCCTTGAGCTCAATCGAGCGGCAAGAGAGCTCTATGGCCAAGTCAGCTTCCTCGCTTACGAAGTGCTCTTTCAACACTCACAGTCACTCTCAGCGATCGAGACATGTTGTTTCTGGGGCTAAGTTGATTGCCTGAGACCTGGACTTCAAAGCTCGAGGTGAATTCGCGAAGCTCAGTGTCACGTGAGGTTAGCGCACATCACTCGAGTCACGTGAGCCTGCCTGCGCCAGTTCTTCGTTTGACCTGTCTACCCAGCCTCTGACTACATCCACCTTGCCATCCTCCCTCCACTCTCGTCCTCACCACCCACATCCCGCAAACCTGCGACGGTTGACATACTCTCTGCGCCTGTTTACAATTGCCTGCAGAACGACATCGGTCACTCCCCAAGAAACTTGACGACGACTTTCGTGGTCACAGCGCACTTCCCGCTTGCTTACGACACCTTCACTGGTTGATCAGTCTGAATCAAACACTTTCTACAATCGCTCCGTCGCGTCACTTTTCCCTCGCTACTTCTCTGATTTCCTTCTCAAGATCGTCCCCGATCACTTAGATAGTGCAAAATAAAGAAAAGAACACCTACGATTTGATCACCTTCGCGATCATCCAAGGTACTGCCTTCTACCGCTGTATGGCATAAAGTGTTTTTCCTTACCAATACTGACTTGGTCCCGGTGCAGTGGGCATCTTTGTTCCGCTCTGCTTGAGAGTGCGCTGGCGAACTTCCTCCAAGGGCGCGAGCCTCTTCTCAGCGGTAGCCGTCAAACTGGGTTACTCACCTCTTTTCGTCAAAACCTTCGCAAAGAAACACAAACTCAAGAAGACATATCGGGGCATCAAACAGCGTGACTCGAAACGCTTGCTGGGAAAGCTCGGCGGCAAAATCTCAAAACCCCACGTCCTACAGGACACAAAATCCCAGACCGCTGCCTCGACCGTAGCAATGCCTCCAGCTAATGGAGCTGAAAATCTGCCTCCAAGCGCGTACCCGGCTTGGCGAGAGAATCTGAACATTCACCTCATATGTCCTGATTGCAAGCAAAACCCGCCCGATCTCGTTGAGGATTCTGCCGACACCATTTGTGGCAATTGTGGCCGTGTTCTAGCCGAACGAATTGTTAGTTATGAATCTGAATGGCGAACTTTCAATACCGACGAGAAAGGCGGCGATGACCCGAATCGTGTGGGCGAAGTCGAGAATGACCTGCTCTACGGTAACTCGGGCACCACAATTGGTGGTGGTGGTGCGAACATCTCTAAGGAGACCCGCAAGCTCAAGAAGGCTCAAGCCATGCAGAACGAAGACAAAAACAACCGCGCCCTGCAGAGTGCATATGCTATCGTTGACGGCTGGGCTGATGCAGATCACCTCCCTCTTACCGTCAAGCAACAGGCCAAGAGTTACTACAAACAGGTCTACGATGCCAACGCTTTTCGCGGCAAGAACACCACGGCCGTCTTGGCAGGCTGTCTCTTCATAGCTTGTCGAAATGGTAGAGTTCCTCGCTCCTTTGCGGAGCTTGTGAATATCACCAAGGTGACGAAGAAGGAAATCGGTCGAACCTTCAAGCAGCTGGAGAGGTTTCTTAACGACAAGTCGGATGAGCACATCAGGCAATTGGAAGCTGACGGAGGTATCGTGAATCGTGATGCTGTTGGATACCATGGTCAAACCTCTACCAATCCCATTGAGTTGATGCCTCGCTACTGCGCCATGTTGGGATTGTCGTTTCGAGTCCAAGTCATCGCCGTTGAACTTGCGAAGGAGGTCACCGATATTCCAGCCTTGGCCGGGCGCAGTCCTCTTTCAGCTGCTTCTGCTTGTCTTTACTTCGCTGCGCACCTCATGGGCAAGCCCGTAAAGCTCGACAAAGTCTGCCAGGTCTGCAACACAAGCGAGGCGACGACAAAAGGTGCGTACAAAACTCTATATCTCATGAGGGAAAAACTTGTCAAGTCAGACTGGCTTGGTGAGCAGCCCACAACCGTCAAGGACAAAGGCAAACCAGCTGTTGGCAAGATGAGTAACCTCCCGGCCTCTTAGTCGAAGGGCGTGGTGGTTGCGTATTGCACGGGCTAGTTGCCGAAGGACAGACCCGTAAGACGGTGCGCGAGGGACGGTGTGGTCTACGACAATGGTCACCCTCTACGGACGGTACGCCGCAAGCCTCCGAGCAGGAATGAAGCTAGACACACCTGAGAACCTGGAGCAAGTTCAGTGCATACTATCTTCCTCACACAATAGGTAGTTCTCTCTTTAGTTCTCAGGCTTGCCGGCCACGCTAGTCATGGGCAGGATTCCCCCTCATACTAGCCGGCACCACTCGAAAATAATACTCTACCGGCACTTTCGAGGGTCGCGCGACTTAGATAGAACACCTGCTCTTTGAATACTAGACTGAAAATCTTACCCTACAGGCTTGAGTGTATGCTGTTCAGCGACGTCATGATCGTGCTACTGAAAAGCTTCTCCGCAGTAGCAAGCTGCATGAGCTTCACGACCATCATGTTTTACGAGTAGTACACCTGCCTCAAGTCCGCTGCATCGGAGTTCCTGGCATGATTGTACATTACTGTTGCAAATCATGATCCTTGTGTGTTCAGCGACCCACCATGTTGTCTCTTAACTGCCGCTCGAGTCGTCCTCGTGTTGCGAGGTGACGTTGCTTGAGTGAAGGTATTTAATGTCCGGCATGTCGCTGGATCTGTAGGAGATGTGCGAGTCGTTCTAGACGTATTACTAGTCGGCATTCGGGACGATGTTGACTTCAATCTTCAATATCATCATCTTCGCTGCTGTAGATGCTGCAGGACCGCAGCGTTACGATGCTCGACCTTTTGCCAAGGCTCTCAGGCCAAGACAAGCTTCGACTAGTGCAACGGGCCTCGAGGTTGATTTGGGCTACTCCGTATATCGAGGGACTGCTAACGCTAGCACCAACTTGAACGTATTCCAAGGGTGAGTGAAAGCCCTACCTCTGGGAAAGACCGCTGACGAGTGGATAGTATTCGTTTTGCAGCACCACCAACTGGTACTTTGCGATGGCAAGCACCTGCAGTACCTTCGGTGGACAGAACAGCACCAGTTGCCGCGAATTCTTTCGCCCCCCAATGTCCTCAAGCGCCAGATGCTACGTACAGCATACAGGCTGTGAACAACAGCCAGTCCAGTGAAGATTGCCTTTTCCTCAACGTCTATTCTCCCAACAACGTGACCGGCCCGCTTCCGGTGTTAGTTTGGATCCATGGTGGCGGTAAGCTGAGGCTCAGCTGGTTATTAGAGTGAGATTTGCTAACAACCTCGCAGGTTATGGTGCGGGCAATGGGAGGCAAGATTTGTCGCCAATTATCAATACCAACGACAACCAATTTGTTGGAGTTGCGATTCAATATCGGCTCGGTGCTTTTGGCTTCGTCTCTTCAGACGACGTATATCGGCATGGTGTCGTGAATGCAGGTATACTCGATCAACACTTTGCATTGCAATGGGTTCAGCAATACATCGCTCAATTCAACGGCGACCCTCGTCGCGTTAGTATCAGCGGCGAAAGTGCCGGTGGAGGGAGCGTCATGCTGCAAGGCATGGCGTACGGTGGAAGCTTAGGAGAGTCTCTCTTCACCAACGTCATCGCTGCCTCCCCCTATCTTCCTATGCAGTATAGGTACCCCGATTGGTGAGTGACCCGAGCGTCTCTCATTTCTCAGTCTAACCTCCACAACTTCAGGATACCAACCCAATCATATTTCGCTTTCGCAGCTGCGGCTGGATGTTTTCAGGGTTTGCCCTACGGAGCTAATGGATCCTCGCCGGTCTTTGACTGTCTAGTGAGCAAGGATACTGACACTCTCATCAACGCGTCAAGCACAATCAGTCAGTCTGGGACTTACGGTACTTGGGCCTTCCTTCCAGTCACGGATGATGTGTTCGTGCAGGATACTCCATCTCGCCAACTGTTGAGGAAAAAGGTTAATGGCCTCAACATCCTATCTGGAAACAACGCGAATGAGGGACCGGCATTCGTGCCTCAGGATATTAAGACTGAGGATGATCTTCTAGCCTGGCTGCGTCTCACTTTTCCTCTTTTCAGCAACAACGACATTGCTAAGATCCTTCTTTACTATCCCTCTTCCAATACCACCTCCACCGGGGCCCCAGGGTATGCGACTAACGGAGAGACTGGAGCGACTGCTCTGAATGAGTCCATCGTTGCCACAGGCCAGCAACAACGGGCTAACAATATTTATGCTGAAACAACCTTCGTCTGTCCGAGCTACTGGCTCGCTGAAGCATACAGTGACAACAATTTTGGCCAAGGCAAGGCCTACAAGTATCAATTTAGCGTGCCTCCGGCAGCACACGGGCTGGACGTGGCGGGTTACTTTGGCGCAGTTGGCTCAGGGCAGTTCAGTGCCAGCTTCAGCCGGGCCTTCAAGCAGATATGGGGCCAGTTCATCATCAACAACAATCCAAGCATCCCTCAGAGTGTGGCAGTGGGACAGACAAATGGAAGCAACTTCCAATCTAGTGAAGTGAATCCTGCGACAGATTGGCCTCCCTTCAGCGTTTACAACCCGTATCAGATCGATCTGAACCAGACCGGTGGCCCATTCACCACCATCTCATACAGCGTCCTCAATATCAGTGCAGAGACAGGGGAAGGAGCAGTGAATAGCTTCAGACTGGTGAATGCATACACATGGGAGGGGGGGAGGGGCATGAGATGTGATTTTTGGCGGTCTATGGGTGAGATTGTGCCTGAGTAGTCAAGGACTTGGGTGACGAGGAACATCGTGTCACAGAAAAAGGAAACTTGAGATCAGTTGAACCCGTGAGCATACAACTATGCGCGATGTGGTGGTGGGCACTGGCCGAGAAGCCAGCAGGCAAGAACGCCTCGAGTGTGTCGCACCCACCTGCCAACTTCACACCTACGAAGCACATGTAAGCTGCGCCTTCCTCGTTGTACATGGGACAAGTGCACTTTTTCTTCTCTCAGCCAAGGACTCTGGTTTAAACTTTCAACATCTCTCACCATACTTCCTCTCCAGTGAAAATCCAGCTGGTTGCAGCTCGTTTCATTCTCTCAAACCGATCTTGCTCTTCTGGCCAGGCTTTCCACGATCATAATGTACCAGATCCTGACTGTGCTGGCTGCTTGCGTGTCTGCCACCAACGCCAACAATCTCGTTTCCAGGCAGAGCTGCTCTTCAGACTTCAACATTTGTGCTCCTGCTGGCGCAACTTCCAACTCGCTTGGACCAATCAGTAGCAGCTGGGCAGACCTCTACATGAGTATTGTAAAGGTTGTCAGCGACTATGCCATTGGTGCCGATCCTCCAACCACTACCACCATCGATCCAAACGGCCCAGCTCGCCGAGAGCAGTCTTTCTGCTGTGAGTCCACCTCGCTTCAAGATCAAACGTTGCTGACAGCCTCAGGCTCGAATGTGGCCAGATGCTTAGTCGTCGATGAGTACCACGTGGCGATGTGCTGGGTAAGTGCCTGCCCCAGATATACCCTCAAAGCTCCTGGCTCAGACTCCCGCAGGACAAATTCACCACTAACGTGTACTTTCCTGACGGTACTTATGGGAATGTCGCGTCGGCCATCTTCAATACAAGCGGCGGGGACAAGATAGACTTGAACTACGGGGACTATACTTTGAGGAATGGCACGAGAGGCAACATATACAACGGCGATACCACGAGCTCAACTAGGCCAGATACTTCGACGATGTCAGTGCCGACACCGTGGACTAGCAGTGGTGTTGGAAGTGCCATCCCCGCAACAGAGCTTGGTACGAATGCCAGCCTGTCAACAGGCACCACTGTCATCTCTGCCACAACTGAAGCTCCGAGCACAGGTGATTCTATTACTCTCATTGCCACAATGACAGAATGCGGTAACTGTCCACCTTGGAATACTACCATACCTGGGCCAACTCATCCTGGGACGTCACGGGCTGCGAGTACCGTTGTCTTCACCACGGGAATCATCGTCCCTACCATGACGGGCAGCATCGCATACAGGGCCAACCTCGACCTCTTCAGCACTGTTGCTGCAGTCGCCTTGGGACTCATGGCCAGTCACTTCTGAAAGCTATTAGTCTGCAGATCTGGTGTATTGATCTCAAGCTCTCAAACCCAGATAAGAGATATGACAATGCGATTTTGAGGGATGGTATAGCACATAAGCCAGCACTTGCGGGTATGTTATCGTTGTCGAGGCAATGTTTGCCAGCACAGACATCTATGCGGACGGATATCGTGAGTAAAGCTCAGAAGCAGACTTGTCGTCTCAGCTAGTACATTTTTATCTTGGCACAAATACGACATAGTTTAACGATTTCATTCAAGCATCGGTGGACGATCCAGAGTATGTAGATGAGTAGACAAATGCATAACTGACGTCGCATACTATCAGCGCGGCGTACTGTCACCCGGCCTGAAGTTGAGTGTGCTCGTACCTGCCAGATCGCTTTTGAAGATCCTCGCCGCGCTGGGCAGTGCGATGAACAAAGCGCCGGGTCTTGTAAGCCCGAAGTCAATTCTGCCGCTCAAGAGCCTCACCTCACCCACTTTCGGGGCCTATACTGACTTGGGCCTAAGTTACCGCGGCATAATGCTACTAGAGGTGTGTGAGAGCCTAATTACCCCATCTCCAGTCAGCTTCTTACTCATCGACGCGCGAACAGCGCTGGTGGGCCTTACAACCTTTAGGCTGCTTCACGCTGACCAACATCAGTCGGAACGTCGTATTGCACACTACGACTTGCTTCGACCACAGTTGACCATAACGACCAGAACAGGTCATCAAGCACCAGTCATCAGCATGTCGACGACCTACGAGCGTGCGATAACGTGACAGATAGCCGAGAGATATCCTGTCCTTCAACACCGGCTGTACTTAATGGAGGAAGCAATCCTGGGAGCGGATCTCCCGCTGTCACCTAATCGCCTTTTCGAACGTTTGGCGCAGATACCGCGATACACCTGGGACCAATCCTTGACACCTTTCCATTCGACATACGACCACTGGCACGTCTATGGCATAGTGCACAATCCTAGCGAACTCGACACGCCCCAGACGACCAATTCCTCCTCCGTCTTCTCATCTGCATTTGCAACTGCCTCCAACAGAAGTTCTCCTCGACTAGGGACTCGTCCTCATTTTCGAACCCATTGGAGTAGCATCAGTGGTGCATCGACCGACAGCGAGTTCTCCTCTTCGCGACCCGAGCCGGAGCAGGTATGGACGCCCATCGTCGCACGGATGAGCACGCATGTGGTCAAACTAGAAAGAGAGTACAAATCGATGATCTCGATAGCCAAGGACTGTGATCCCAGCCATGAGCACATCTATCGCCCTATCGATTTGTTCAGGTTGCCTGCTACCTCTCAAGATCCTCATCCAATACTTGTCTGCGTCTACGAGTCGCCCGGTCCAAATTATTTAAGAGATTTGCTCAACCTTGGCCCGGCAACCTATAGCCTGCCCGCACGCGAAGTGAGCGCTGAGACACAAGGCGATCTACTTCCACTGCAGGCTTTCCTCGACTTTGCGATTGGTGCGTGCTCCTGCTTGGAGCTGCTCCATCATGGCATCTCTCGTATACACGGCGAGATACGCCAGGATTCATTCCATTGGAGTAAAGAGTCAAACTCGGTCCGACTGGCGAACATTGGGAACGGCCCTCGCGCTTTCGAGAACTTGTTGTCGAGCGACGGATGGGCTTTAATGAGCAAAGAGAAAGGGGCTATCAACAAACTCGCATACATAGCTCCTGAACAAACAGGACGCTTGGCCTTTGAGCCCGATTCTCGAACCGATATCTACAGTTTAGGCGTGCTCTTCTGGACTCTACTCACGGGACAGCCAGCTTTCAACGCCGAGACCCCCATCGATATGATCCAGAACGTCTTGAGCCAACGTCTCGGTCAAGTCTCATCCTACCGCATAGACGTGCCAGATGCGATCACTGGTGTTGTATACAAGATGACGCAGAAGCAGATGGACGAGCGATATAATTCCATCAACGGGCTCAAATACGACCTGACTGAAATCCAGAAACTGCTCGGCGAGGGAGATACCAGCAAGCTTTCCGAATACACGGTCGGTCGGCGGGATGTGTCTTCCTTCTTCATTCTGCCGTCAAGGATAGTTGGCCACCGTGCAGAGCACGAGCGGATATCTCGCATCATTGAAAAGGTACATCGGCGACAAACGAACAGCGCCCGGAAGGCTACCCAGGCCAACCTAGTACTCAGTAATGCGTCCACCTCGACCTTTTCGGAGAACCGAGCAGATGCCCTAGATACCATCGACGGATCCGACACCTCGAGCTCTGTCGGAGCAAAGGATTCTAGAAGTGACTCGACCACCGTTGGCTTGGAGACGTGCCCTCCCACGAGTCGTTCTAACCTGTTCGCCATGGGACGTTCGATAACGACACCAAGAAACACTTCATTTGACGGGTCAGACAAAGATAGTCAGTGGTCCGGCACTTTCGCAACTCCTAATATGGATACAGTGGCCCCCATTGGTCATGTCAGTCGGTCCAATGGCTACAAGCCCAAGCGGAGAAGCAAGACAGAGGTCGTGCTGTTGACGGGCGTCCAAGGCTGTGGCAAGTCAACCATTCTGAGGAGTATCCAGCCTAATGCAAGAAAATTTGGATACTTTGCATCGTCGCGCTTTGATAAGGCCCGTCCAACCCCATTCGAGCCAATGCTCAAGGTGATGGGCAGTCTCTTCAGACAGATTTTCTCCGAGAAAGACGTCTCAACGAATTACCATGAGGTTGTGAGATCACATGTGCGACCGATATGGCATATATTGCACACAATACTTGATCTGCCCGAGTCATTAATGGACCCTGCTCTACCGTCAAGGAGCGTAATGCTTAGCAACGAAAGCTCGGTGTTGAGATCAGACATATCTAGCTTGGACGTCGGGTCGTTGTTCGATGGAACCAGTGGCACCTCACGAGATTCTACTGACTTCCTCCGTGGCCCCGCCAGCTCGAAATCAATCAGGCTTATCAACACCTACTTGGATGTTCTGCGGCTAATCTCCTCGAATAAGGTTGTCTGCTTGTGTTTGGATGACCTGCAAGCTGCAGATGCCGAGTCGATAGATCTCATCGACAACATCATACGCGCTCGGCTTCCGGTGATATTGCTTCTGGCGAGCCGCGCCGATCTGAGAATTGAGTCTAGCAGCTTACAGACAATACTGGACCTCGAGGCTATCACACGTGTTGAGCTCGGCAACCTGAAAGAGAAGTATGTCTTCGAGTATGTGGCGACGACCATGACACAAGAAGTGGACGCTGTTGTCCCGTTGGCTGCAGTCGTGCACGAAAGGTCAGCTGGGAACCCCTTTATGATGAAAGAGATCTTGCAGTCATTGTATGAGAGGAACTGCTTGTGGTATGACTGGCGAACTTCTGGTTGGGAATTTGACCTCGACAAGATCTTCGACGAGTTCGCCTCTAAGAATCAATTTGATACTGACTTCATCACCAAGAAGTTCCGTGCTTTGCCACACACAGCTCAGTGCTTGCTGACGTGGGCGTCTCTGATAGGGAACACCTTCTCGTTCAAGCTCATGCAGAAACTGCTGAGTGGAGACTTTCTATCAAACACGAAGACAGCGATAGCACGCGAAAGTGATGATCCTACAGATGTCACATCTCACGCCAGCCTAAATTTCACGCCTGATGATGTTCTGGATGGCTTGAATCTGCTCCTCTATAGCGGTATCATTACCAATGGTGACAATGACGACGAGTACTGCTTTGCCCATACGCGCTATCTCAATGTGGCGCAGGAGAACGCAGAATCTACAGGCAGAGTTCAAGAGATGCACTTCATTCTGGCGCAGGCAATGCTTTCCTATCTCTCCGCTTGCCGGTATAGTCTCTATCCTCTTGCTCGCCACATATGCCTGGCAGCGGATCTTATCAGAGAGCGAATCAATCACAGAGCCCGTCACAGAGACGTTCTGTGGCGCGCAGCAGTGAAGGCCCGGGAGTCCGGTGCGAAGGCTACGGCGGCGTGGTACTACAAGACGTGCGCTACTCTTCTGCAGGAGAATCCGTGGGAGGCATCGCCTGATTCCTTCTATGATGAAACTTTGCAAGTTTACATCAACCTTTGTGAGCTTCTGTATGAGCATGGCGATCTCGAAGAAGCTACACAACTCCTGGATGTGACCTTCAAGCATGCTCGCTGCTCCGCTGACAAGACCCGTCCCTATCTCCTCCAGACAAAGATCTTGAACAAAAAGGCACACTTCGAGCAGGCCTTTCGGGCTCTACAACAGTGTTTGTCTGGCCTAGGACTGCACATGGAGCACAAAAGCTGGAGCGAGCTCGATGCTGAGTACAAGCGACTCGAAATACGGTTGCGTTCGATGGACCACGGTGAGCTTGTCTCGAGACCTTTGAGCGAAGATACAGAGGTTGTTGCACTTGGTACAGTGTTAAGCGAGGCTTTGGCGACTATATACTGGTATGATTCACGACAATGGCTTTTCCTGGTCTTGGCATATGTCAATGCTGTTCTGGACCACGGGCAATTCATACAAGCAGGCTTGGGCTTCAATATGCTTGCTGCGGTCGCTATATCTAGGTACCAGGATGTCGAGCTTGGCTTGGTATACGCCGACATCGCAAGTGGTCTCTATGCTCGCTTCGAAGATCCTTTTACCCAGGGACGAGGCTGGACATTGTATTCGATGTTCATTGCACACGTTCGCATCCCAATACGAAACATGCTGCCAGTGCTTGAGAATGCACTGGACTTCTCATTGGGCTCTGGGGAGCGTGCCATAGCTCTTCTAAACCTTGGATGCATGGCCACAACGCGATTCTGGGCCGGCCAGGATTTAGCGGAGATTGAGGCGTTCTGTACTTACTCACCAGAGGAGTTCGACCAGTGGGAATACGATTTCAGAGGTGGCACAATACTGGTAGCTGTCCGACAGCTCTGCCGTGCGCTTCAAGGTAAGACCGGTATTCATGACGTTGAGACAATACTAGATGACCCATTGTGCAAAGGAGAAGCTTGGTATGCCATGTGCAAGCAAAACAAGATGAATATGACCAGAGCCGTGGACCTGTGGAAGGCCCTCACAATCCCTGCATACTATGTATTTGGTTACCACGACAAAGTGATCGAAATTGGTCGACATATGGTGAACACAACGCTTGACGACTTATGGAGCACTCGAGCAGTGCCTCAAGTTAGGTTCTATCTAGCCTTATCCTTGCTCGCCACAGCCGGAACAAAGTCTGAAACTGAACGTCAGGCCATTATCGAGGAGGTCACCATGCTTAAACACTTCATCGAATCCTGGGCCACTGTCAACAACGTGAATTACTTTGCTTGGGTTAAGCTCATCGAAGCGCAACTCGTTGACGTTAGCAGGGATCATGGCGCAGTCATCGCAAGGTTCGAAGAAGCCATCGATCATTGCCAGGTGCACGGTTTTGCATTCGAAGAAGCAATCGCTATGGAGCTTGGAGCCGAGTTCCTGGCTGCTAGAGGCGCAAAAAGGCCAGCTAAGGTCATGGTCCAGGAAGCTATTGCAGCTTGGAACAGAATCAACGCCGTGGCTAAGGGGTCACAGTTGGCTGCCAAGCATGAATGGTTGATCAAGACTGCTACCACGTCGCGTATGCAAAATGCTGTCACACAGACCGATACTATGGGCTCGCTCGTCGGTAGTGAAGATCCGGGCTTGCATATGCAAAGGGACTACACCAGTAAGTGGGTACAGCCCAAGATGAGCTCACCTACCACTGCTGCTATTCAGGATGTTCCAGGCATGGGCCTCGACGTTCTTGACCTCACATCCATCCTGCAGTTTTCTAAGGTAATAAGCTCTGAGCTGCAGGTCAACAACCTGCTTGAGAAAATGACCGAAGTCATACTTGAATCTGTCGGTGGACAAGCAGAATTCTGTGCTATTGTTATCGACTCCGAAGAGCATGGATGGGCTGTAGCAGCCAGTGGAGATCATGAACAAGGCGTGAAGACATATCCCGATGGGATACCATTTTGCGATATCGACGATGTGGCCGCCCAACAAATCACACATTATATCCTTCGCACGAAGGAGACCATTTTCCTTCCTAACGTGCTTGAGGACGAACGATTTGGCAACGTTTCCGAAGCATATCTCAAGCGCAATCCCAATGGACGGTCGATCATTTGTCTACCTATTGTGCAATCCGATCATCTTATGGGCGTCATACACCTCGAAGGCCGGCCGAATGCGTTTACGCAGCGCAATATGGTCGTCCTTAGTCTGTTGACCAATCAGGTGGCCATATCGCTGGGCAACGCTCTGCTTTATCGGAAAGTGAGAAAGGTCAGCGCAGCGAACGCCGCAATGGTCGAGTCCCAAAAACGAGCACTGGCTGCCGCCCGCGAGGCGGAAGCCAAAGCCAAGCAGGCCGAAGCGGAAGCTATGCGCAATGTCAAGCTACAACAAGAAGCACAAAGAGCGAAATCAATCTTCCTCGCAAACGTCAGTCACGAGCTTCGAACACCTTTGAATGGCGTGATCGGTATGTCAGAACTACTCAAAGGCACTCCCCTCACGGACGATCAAGAGGGCTATGCAGACAGCATCCGCGTCTGCGCCGATACACTCCTCACGGTTATCAACGACATCCTAGACTTCTCGAAACTAGAAGCCGGAAAGATGTTAATGCACGAAGTACCGCTGAACCTCAAAGAAACTATCAAGGAAGTTGTTCGTGCCCTCGCTTACACCAACAAGGAGCATGGCCTCGAAACGATTGAAGATTTCGAATTCGACGATTCCTTAGTTCTTGGAGATCCAGTTCGGTTGCACCAAATTTTCATGAACTTGATGAGCAATGCCTACAAATTTACGCCTAAGGGTTCAATAGTCATCAAAGCCAGAAAGACAGCGGAAAGTCATGAGAAAGTGAAGTTTCAATGTTCTGTTGCAGATACTGGCATTGGCATTACCAAAGAACAGTTGAGCCGATTATTCCAGCCATTCTCTCAAGCCGATTCGTCTACAGCTCGCTCCTACGGTGGCAGTGGTCTCGGCTTGAGCATCTGCAAAGCTATGATTGAAAATGTTCTTGGCGGCAAGATCTGGATAGAGTCCCAACCCGGAGTTGGTACGACCGTTTATTTTCAATTGACATTCCAGAAAGCACCAGAGGGAATCACAGCGCCGTCTGAGACGAGGATCTCAACGAAGGACCCAGATCCGATGGCAAATTGGTCACGCTCTGCATCAACCGATCGTGAACCCAGAGCCAGTTTCTGCGACCTCAGCAAGATTCCCCGTGATCAGATCAGGGTATGCATTGCCGAGGATAATCACATTAATCGCAGGATCGCCATATCCTTCGTACAGAAGCTTGATCTGAATTGCGATGCTTATGAAGACGGAAAACAGGCGTATGAAGCATTACAAAAAGCAAGCAAGGAGGACAAGCCGTACCATCTTGTTTTGATGGACGTGCAGATGCCAGTACTTGATGGTTATAATGCAACGAAAGCGATTCGCAAGGATGAGGATCCGAGGGTCAGACAGATTCTCGTGATCGCTATGACTGCATCAGCAATACGCGGAGATCGTGAGAAGTGCCTTGAAGCAGGTATGAACGATTATCTTGCGAAGCCTGTCAGACAAACAGCTTTGAAGGCGATGCTCGATGAATATTTGAACAACAGCAGGTCGGCTCAGGTAGCTCTGAGCGTGTCACCGAACCGAGTCATGTCTACTCCAGGGGACAAGGTCAACCGTGAGACTTCCAAATTTCCGGACAAGAGTACGCTGCCAATCAACGGGTCGAGAGAAAGTGCCATCTCTGCGCTGGAGTCTGACACAGAAAGCAAGACGGCCTCAGAGCAGGCAACGTCGAAGGCACCATCGCGTCCTCCGACCATTGACAACCCAGCAGAGACTACACAGCAGGCCACACCACTGAAGCCCAGAAAGAAGAGAATTCCCTTGAAGGGCAGCTCACGGAGCAAGCAATCATCCGATGAGCGGAATACTCCGAGTACGAGCACCACGAACGATCGTCTTAGCCCTCCAAGATCTCAAGATACCAATGGGCTGAAGTCTTCGTCCAGTCCACCAAGCGGTATATTGGAAACGGATCTACTTGGCAAAGTTAGCACGGAGATACTTTCGCCGCCCGAAAGTGGACCTTCCAAGGGGCAGATGGAAAACGAGATGAAGCATTTAGCATCTGAGCAGAGGCGCAACGACTCGATGAGTGCGAAGCTGACAGCTACGAGAAAGAACAGTAACGACCCAAAGGAAGCAATTGAGCAGTCTGTCGGTGGAGGCTAGGGGATTGGGGAATCTGACATGAGGATGTGGATGGTATAGCGTTGAGCAGCACGAGCACTACCTGTCACACTATATTCGCTCGAAGCGATCTTAGCTTTGGCAGAACAGTGTCTGGCGCGCTTCGGATGAAAGTCTTGTAAATGAAGGACATATCAGTATGCGTTCTTATGAAAAACAGTAGTCTTCTATGGTATTTGGCAACACCAGGATCTGGCGTGGAGGCGTGTAGAAACGAACAAAGGTAGTTAGCATAGCAACGATACCCCTGTAGGAATTCAGGCGAATATCTTTGTCTTGCACGCAACCTGCGCGATGAAGCTCGCGTTCAAATGGTTGTGCTCCTCGACCTGGGATACGGCACCGGCTTGTCAGAGGACTTTGGTGAACGCCGTCATTAACATCGCGCAAGCCCACTGAGCGTAATCACGACCAGAAGTTGCACTAGTTTACATGTTACGTCGACATCAAAGAGACTTGTTCTGCGTCTTCTCACGGCGTAGAAGGAGCAGGCGGCTCGTCTGCCGCAGGCTTCATTTTGCTGAGGTCGAGGGAAACCCACAGAGGGACATGATCACTATGTCCTCTGTCTTTGGGTGTGTCACAGATATTTGTGTCCCTGACAGCACCTGCGCCGACTAGTTTCCGGCTCGCGATGATCAGATCCACACGGTCGCAGCTCTCGCCCCACGGCCGGCCTCGTCCGTGGTAAGTATATTTCCTTCTCTCACCGTGGCAATGGCGGAATAGATCGACAGCTCTTAGGCCATCTTCGTTGTCTGGGTCTAGGAATTCGCGGTTGAAATCGGCTCGGTTGTGGACGTGCTGCACGGGCGAGGTTCGAAGGTTGGGATGGCCGTCGATCCTCTGCGGAGCGATGTTCATGTCGCCTAGTAGCAAGACGTCATAACCACGCTGCTCGATGAATTTGCAAAGCTCAAGCATGTGGGCGTGGAAGCGGAGTTTGTGATCGTGGCGAGTGCCCTCGATGTCGCCAGTGGTAGAGTTGCGGTAAGGATTGGATGTGCCGTTGACCCAATATCCGTTCACGACGGTCAGCTGTATAGAGGAGAATTCATGAATGAGGACGCGACCTTCGAGATCCCAGTCTGGGCGGGTGGTGGAGGAAGGAGGGCGATCGTCGCGAACGAGGCTCGCAACACCGTGCACTTTGCCTGTAAGCGAGCATCAGCACGCCTGTGCAGCGACTATCACAGGGTCTGGCATACCACCGAATCCTGTGGCATTATACTTGTCTCTTGGCAGACTGAAGTAGGTGGTGTAGGTAGGCTCGCCAGGCAGATGGCCAGCGTTGGCAGCTAACTCCACACTTCGCTGCGTCGCCTCGTCGCCTCTGTTGATCTTCACCTCTTGCAGAGAGAGCAAGTGCGGCCAGTGGGCGCTTCTGAGGAAGGCCCGAAGTGGATAGGTCGATTTTGAAGAGAAGTTGATTTGCTTCTGTAACAGCGGCCCAATCCCATTTACGTTCCAGCTATAGAACGTTAACTCGCTCTTGTCCTGTTGTACAGTTGATGGCGAAGATGTCCTGGGTGGTGATAATAGCCGGCGACGCAAGGCTGGGGGGCTGACCGAGCGACTTGTGCTATTTAGCTTCCTCTTCGCAAGGGATGACATTGGGACAATGCGCCGGTCGAGATGTGATCAGCATGATTCGCTGTGCTTGCGTGGTCCTCGACAAGCTTAGCCAAGCAATTCTCTAAGCTAAGATGACGGTGCTTGTGGTCTCTGCTGTGATATAACCTGAGTGGAGGAGCTCTCACTCCAACGGCCATCACAATGATACACGGAGTCGTGGCGGCCAGCGGTCCATGTGATTGGCTATAATCCCTGCTGCCACGCGACAGAACGCCTAAAGGCGTGGTGTGCAAGGTTCATAGACCCCAGACCCACGCTTGATAACTTCCAAAGCAGCATCTGATTGGGCGCTAGCATGGTTCTGGAACAATGGAGGATTCCAAGAACCCTTGCAGCACGAGGCGCTCATGCGGTCTAGGTAGGTTTCTGATGGAAGAATGCAACTGCCCAAGCTGTCAACGCTCTCGTACTCGGTTGACGAGTAGCAACATTCGTGATGTGCAGCCGCCACGGTGAGTCGTGATGTCCAATTGCTGTTTTCTGTAATCACAGGCGCTACAGTCCTCTACCCCTGGGCATAGTAGCCTAGTAGGGCCCTACACCGCCCATGCCAACTGTTAATTGTTTCTATCCCCTCGTCATCTACCTTCATCGTGGCAGATCCTCTTGCTCGACAACATCGCATCGATAGTGCTGCCTCATCTCCTTCGCAAGTGCAGCTCGAAGGAGCGAACACCCCGACGACATGCCATTCGCGCTCGATGAGCAACCATATACAGATATCCACCACCTCTCCAACTCGAGCGAACCGAACGAGCATGACCTCAGAGCAATCATACGCTCCTACCCTTTGATCGACAATCATGCGCATAACCTTTTGCGAGAAGAAGAGGCCCACAGCAACGAACACTACCCGTTTGAGTCAATCACATCAGAAGCACAGGGTCACGCTTTGCAAGAGCACGTACAATCCACGTTGGCTCATGTCCGTGGCGTCAGGCAGCTGGCCGAGCTGTTGAGTTGCCCTCCTTCTCTGCAGGATGTAAAAGCAGCGAGATACGAGTGGGTTGTTCGAGACTACGACAGCTACATCAGGTCCTGCCTTGTTGGCACCCATGCCTTGCTCATAGACGATGGCCTGTCTCAAGAAAGCGTATACCCTGTAAAGTGGCACGATCGGCATGCCCCGACCGTCAGGAGGATTGCCCGTATCGAAGCAGTGGCTGCCGAATTGCTTGAGCAGCTAGCTCACGCTGCCGGCTTCCTGGCACCCGGGGTAGACTCGGACTGGCCAATCGACAAGAGCGAAGCTTTCCTGCTTCGCTTCAATACCATGTTCCGGAACCAGATCAAGACTCTGGCTGCCGATCCAGGCGTCTGCGGCTTCAAGTCCGTGGTATGTTACCGATCAGGCCTCGACGTAAGCCTGTCTTCCCGTCACACTTTCAGACCTCACCAATCACTGGCAGACTCTGCACTGCTGTCGGCTTTCCACGACTTTCTAAGAAACGCAGTGTACAAGCACGACTACCGTGTCGCAGAAAAAGACATCAATGACTTTTTAGTGGTGGCCGCCTGTGATGTCCTTAGTAAATTGGTCGAGACCGAAGGAGAGACACTCCCTATCCAGTTTCACACAGGTCTCGGCGATGTCGACATTGATCTGATCAAATCGAACCCTGCATATATGCAGCCGCTGATCGAAGCTTTTCCCAACGTTGACTTTGTCATCCTACATTCCTCGTACCCCTACACTCGCGAAGCCGGATACCTTGCTGCCAACTTTGCCAACGCCTGGCTCGATATTGGGGAGATATTCCCTATGATATCTCGACACGGTCAGGAGCGTGTGCTGAGACAGGCCTTGGAGCTTACACCCGCTTCCAAGATCTTATGGAGCACGGACGGCCATTTCTATCCCGAAACATTCTACCTTGCAAACAGGCAGTTCCGCGAAGCCATGGACTCTGTGCTTGGCGAGCTCGTGGCCTCGAAAGATCTTACAGTCATGCAGGCTATCAATGTTGCCGTAGACATTCTCTTCTGGAACTCAAACGTTTTGTACAAATTAGACGAGGAGAGAAGGTATCCACAGCTATTACGGGCTTGCGGACGCGCCGACAGTGAAAGTCAAAGGTCAACATTGGTCAGTAGAAGGGACCGTGCAAGTCTTTCACAGGCCTCAGTCAGTGATGCGGGGCTGAACTCGGCTGCATCTACGGCCGTAACATCCCCTACAAGGACCAGAGCCATATCAATACAGGCAACCTCATACTCACCACGTTCTACACGACCAGTGTCCGATCCTTTTACTGACACTCAACAATCTACCACGATGTCGTGCACAAGTGCGCAGGTGCCTTCATCGAGGGCAGTGCCAGACTCAGGACAAGATGAATTCGAAGCCTTCATGCAGCAACATCACGAGGTCAGGTACATTTGGTTGCAATTCATCTCAAACACGGCAACCATGCGAAACAGAATGATTCCTGTCAAGCAATTCCGCAAGCAGCTCGCCGAATCGGGTTTCCCAGGAATTACTAAGGCGCTAACACGATTGTTGCAGAACGAATCGCCTGCAGCTGGTTGCATTGCGACGGGCGAGTTTCAGCTTGTGCCCGATCTCAACTCGTTGTGCCTGAATAAAGGTATCGACTCGCTTTCGGCGACCGTTCAAACATGGTGGATGGTTGAGGCAGACGATGGCCAGAAGGTGCACTGGAGGTGCCCAAGGTACACGCTCCAGCGGCAGGTGCAGGCTTTATCCGCGGAGTTCGAGCTCTCCGTATTGATGGGCTTCGAGATCGAAGTGATCTTTGTAAGACCAAGCAAAAAGGACAACGAGTCAGAATTTACCTTCAACTTGGTGCATGGATTGCATTCCTGGTCAAACATGACCTACCAGCAACTCGAGATACTGCCAATGATTGAAGAGATCGTGGACACTCTAGCAGAAATCGGGATAGACCTTGATCAATTTCATGCTGAATCGGCTCCAACGCAATGGGAGTTTCCCCTGCCACCATCTACTCCTCTAAAAGCTGTAGATCAACTCTACAAAGCTAGAGAAACCATCAGTAATATAGCGAAAAAGCATGGCCTCAAAGCAACTTTTTACCCTCGCCCGTACGCTATGGCGCCAGGCAGCGCACAACATGCCCACTTCAGCATCAATGGGGACCAAGATACCGTAAGCAAGCATGCCGATTCATTCCTGGCTGGTGTACTGCAGCACCTGTCGTCCATTCTTGCTTTCACCTTGCCGATAGAAGAAAGTTATGCTCGCGTCGCATCGGGGGTCTGGGCTGGTGGAGAATGGGTGACATGGGGCACGCAGAATCGGGAAGTGCCGCTTCGCAAATGTGGCACTGGCCACTGGGAATTCAAGCCAATTGATGGGATGGGCAACATGTATCTGAGCATGGCAGCTCTGATTGCAGCTGGACTTCTTGGGCTGCGTGACCAATCGCCCTTATTGCAGAAGGACACCCCAGTCGACGTGAGTACACTCGACGACACCGAGAGGGAAAGCCTCGGCATCACCGGGAAACTACCAGACACCTTGCAGAAGAGTCTGGACTGTCTGAGCGAGGATAAATCGCTGATAGACATGCTCGGGCGGGAACTGGTCGACGATTATCTAGCGGTCAAAGAGGCGGAGATGGAAATGTTGAACGGGATGGATGAGCAGAAACGGAAGAATTGGTTGATGGCAAGATACTGAGCAAGAAAGCTGCGCGCACACGACGATGCTTCGAATACGGATGAGAGCTTGTATGGTGTTTGGAGTGACAAGCGGTATCGAAATAGCGCAATTTCTCATGTGGTGCGTAGTCCTGGTCAGCAGTATTGCTTTGCTGGCCGTCGAAGGCCTACAAATGTGGAGTAGCTGTCGATCAGGCCATGTAAAACTACGCCAGTACTAGTATAAGAACTTAATTGTAACATGCTCGTCTCATTCTCTCTCCCGCACCAGGCCTAGCTACATCTGAACGCAATATACCCACTGCCAAGTGGTTTCGAGAACCACAAATGGTTGCGGATCTGGTGTTGCGTTTTGTCTTGCTGTAGAGTACAGCCGATGGTATACAGGTAGTAAGAAGAGGCAGACAACGGCAGCAGCAGCAGCGCCGCAGACCACACTGCCATAACGCTTGCTTGCCAGCTGACATTACCAAGCAGGTGTATAATCCTCCAGCCTCAGGTAGGTAGGTAGGTCGACGTACCAAGGACATAATGTCATAAATGGTAGCTCGTCCCTGATGAGCAGGGGTTTCCCCCACGAAGGCCTATCTGTCCCTCACGACTCGGTTCTCGCCATGCACCGTCTCGCACCGCCAGGTGCAGCGAGCAAGCTCTGCAAAGCGCGCGGGTTTGAGGCGTACATTTCGTGGTACCGCGGCCATCTCCACAGGTCCTCAGTCAGTCGCCGCTATCAGGCCAGGTCCTCAGTCGCGGCCATCGAGGTAGACAAGTCACGTCAGGTCCTCAGCGTGCTCTGGAACCCACGCAAAATCTTGTCAGCAGTATCTCTCGACCACCAGAACCACAATTGACAGCCATGAGTGCCGGTCCGTATATAAAGCCTCGCGGCCCTGCTCGTCTTTTCCTCCCTGCCCCTCCGCTCAGGCATCTGCTCGCCTACGCATAGCTGAGCCGCACTTCCACACCGCGTCGGAGTGCTTCCGTAGCTTCCCAATCCAGGGGCAGGCGAGCATACATACAGACGTACGTACACACGTACATACCCAAGATGTCGTTGGGATACGGCGAGGTCGCCTCCTCGAGGCCAACACCACGTTGGAACCCCTGCAAGACCTCCGGACTCGCACCCCTGATGTCAGTGCCAGACCTCAAAGCCTGGAAGGCCGACAGCAACAACGACAAAGAGACCCGGACTGCGGTTCCACATGAACGCCTGCCAGAGAAGGAGGCCGAAGGTATGCAACGCCCGGAGAGGCAACACGCCCCGAATTCGAAGAAAGGCAACTACTAACGGTAGATTAGCAACACCTACCACGCCCACTCTCGGACCCGCACAGCACACCCCGAGGGCCAACCGCGGCACGAAGCGCCTGTTCCTTCCAGCGCAGGCGCTGACACTAACGCCGACGGCGAGCTCAAGCACAAGCAAAAGCGAGGTGCTGTCGTCGAGTCCCCTACTCGACACCCACGCTTCCCTCCCGATACCAACAAACCACTGCCTCAAGTCAGGACACCTCGACCTCACAAAGCCCCATTTGGGCCGCGATGTTCCGAAATACAACACCCGCACCCACACCCAGCAGCCACCAGTAGTCCAGAACGAAATAGAGATCGACACAGACCCCTCCAGCGCGAACAACAACAACGACAGCGATGACGACGACAGCTGTGGCCTCCTCCTCTCCCCAGTCAGCATCCTAATCACAGACCACGACTACACCCACCCAAACGCAACCGCACGCACCTCGACACTCCCTCACCCATGCACTGCCGTCTTAACCCCTCAGTCCCGCGCAAATTTGTCGATCCCGATCTCAGACAAGAACCCCTGCCGTCGGCAGGTCGTGCACTATCTCCCGCATGGCGCGGCCGGCATCGATGAGGCGACGACGAGCGTGGCGGTGCGACAGGGTCGATATGTTATTCGGCCGATAGAGGATCGGGGATGTAAAGCTAAAACTTACAGTCGACACATAGGGCGGAAGTGGACGAGGTACTCTCCTGAACAGCTGAGGGCGGAAATGCAGGAGGATGAGAGGCTTGACTGGGTGGGAAGGGAAAAGGAGAAGATTGAGATAGGAGATGCTAACCTTGGATCGCAGCTGTGCAATGGCGGCAGCGTCAGGAGCCAGAAGAGCACAGTCTGGCGGGGACACGAAGAGGTGATGCCGGTGCAGAAGGCGCCCGCGAACCACCTGCGACCTGGAACACACCGTGACATTGTTTCGGAGTCTCGACTCTCACCTATCTCTCAACGCCGTGACAGATTGGTCAGGAGTGGTGCTGCATGTACTTGCAAGGCGAGGGCACTGGCCGTTCGACCATGCATCGGGGAAGAAGGCGAGGCGCCTGATGAGGTTGTCGTCAATGGAGCATGGATCGACATGTCCCCGTCCGTGAAAGTGTACAGGATGAGGGACGGGAAAGAGAAAAGAAAAGCTAGGGAGCGTGCGCAGCTGACTTGGAGCAAATGTATCACTGCTGAGAAGCGTGCGAGAGCTTTAGAATCGGCTGGACGATACAACAGTCGGGTATCTGCAAAAGGTCTTGCTGAAGCCGCGGCTGTGAAGGCTGAGATCGCAGCACGCACTGAAAAGCTAATGGCCGAACGTCTCGAGAAAATCAAGGCTAGAGAAGAGAAGGTCCAGAAGGCGACAAAGTGGTTGATAGCCGGTGAGAACGCTGAGGTTATGCAGGGCCACCCAGATGAAGAGTACGATTCGGAGAGCTCGGTGTCTGTGTACGATGACTCGTCGGATGACGAAAGCCCCACCTCGATGGTCGGAGATATACTGTTGGCTGCAGTGGAAAGAGGCATTCCGCTGGTGCGACAAGACTCGGACGCTGTCAGGTTGCAAAGGGGAGTGGTGGTTACCACGCCGAAGCCTAAGGTGAAGGGAGGCTGGCATTTTTGGTTCTGGTGGACATTCTGCATTCCTAGTGCGACGATTAGGAAGCCAGAGAAGCTCCAGAAAAAGAGCGCAAAATACTGATTCATGTGAGTGTTGGAGAATTATGACAGTCAGCGATAGAAGCAAATGAATGGTGGTGTCAGTCTAGTGTCGAGGGTGATCAGGATACGAAAATGAATTGATGCTTGAACTTAATCTCGTTATCTTTGCAACCGCTCAATCGCTACAGAGATCGACCTGGGGTGATAGTCGGTCAAGTTTCGCTCCAATCGACTTGTTCAGTGAGCGCCGGGCTGCCATCGTCCTTTTGGTAGCTGATTCGTAACCGCAAGCGGAGCTTAGCAGGCAATGGCTAGTGATTCCGTTAGCAAAGTAAGTTCTGTGTACGGCAAATGGGTATGACTCACTCCGGAAGCAGGCACTATCTTCATGGCTTGTGTTGCTTCTTCACCACCTTCTAGAGTGCTCTTGTTGATCGCTTGCAAAGTCAACTTTTGACTCTTCGGCACTGCAGCCTGCAACCCAACGCCAGTGAGCGTATCGAAATTGGTTGTGTTTCTAAACCTTGCTTGTGCTTGTGCACCAGCTGGGCCTCTCGAGATCTGAATTGTGACGTCCAAGCCGTTCTTGTTGTAGACAGGCTGACCAACGGGTCCAGAAGGTGCAGATGATGCTACAGGTTTGGTGGGAGGCGCGGCTGTACCGTTGCCCATCAAGTCCATCATAGAGTCTATGTTCGATGCTGACGACGGCGCAGGACTGCTAACTTGTGGCGGTGGACTTTGGACAGAAGTGCCGCCTCCAAGAATGTCCGCAAGCAAATCTGCTGTATTCTGCTGCCCGTTCACAGTGGCACTCATGTTGACGGAAAGGCCATCCGTTCCTCCAAGCAAATCACCGAGCAGATCCGCCTCGCTCTGTTTCGGCAATCCTCTGTTCGTCCTACTCTTGAGTACACTCTTTCTGTTATCCTTTTTCTTGGTTGTTGCTTCACCGAGCACTCGATGTTCCTCCTTGACCTCGGGTGGGGGCATCTTTTCCAGCACGCCTCTTCTGATGGATTCGTAGCCAAACATGTTGCCATACTCGACTGCTCTTTGCTGAATTTCGATGTTGAGATCGGATTGCCTTGATAGTATTAACCTCCGTACACGCTCGACCTGCGAGGGATCTGACATCCTGGTTGTCAGCTTCATAGCCGAGGTGACGATGAACTCGGTGACAATCTGGTTGGCATAGGTAGATCCTAGGATAGTCTCGTAGAGGTCAACGATGTCACTCTCTCGGACCTCCTTGACCAACTCTTCCTCTTCGTATGAGCCGCCTCTCAACAAAGCATCTCCAAACTCTCCTATTGACCAAGTGGCGGACAGGGTCAAAGCTTCTTGCGTAATGTCCGACTTCAGTGCTGCGTAGAGCTTCTGAACGGAGTAAGTTTGTAGATCAGGTGTCGTTGCAATGAGTCGGACGAAAGACGACAATATCTGCTCCTTGACGTGATTGCCGGCCAATTTGACCACTCTCAGCATGGTATCAATGTGCCACCTTTTACTGGGAGCATATCTGTCAGCGGCGACCCCGATCTGGGTTGTCATGACAGGCTTGAACTCTGTGTCTGCAACCTCCAAGAAGGCGAGCAACTCTCTTATCAGAACCCTAACGTTGTCTTCTCGGATCAGAGTGAAGCTGAGATCTAAAGCTCGTCTGCGGATTGAGATATCTGGGTCTCGGAGACACTCTAGAATGGTGTTTCTATGTCTTTGCACGGCGTTTGGCTCGATTGCGACAACCTTGATCAGAGTGTTGAGAGCGACATAGCGTATATTGTTGTCTTTGTTGGACAAGAACTTTCCGAGGATGTTCACGCCCAGCACTCTTAGGCCGGAATCTGCTTCGATGTCGAGGATGGTAAGGACGGCTTCGTAAAGGATGGAGTTTCCGACGTTCTTGGAGGACTCGGTGTTGGTTGCAACCTGTGCCAGGATGTCGTTGATCTGTTCGCTTACAGCGGCATCACCTCTTCCCAGGATCCTGAACAATCGCAGTATCTTGACCTGCAAGAACGGATCTGTGATGCCACTAACGTCGTGTTCAGGAGTGTAGCCAGAGGTTTGCAAGTTCTTCAGAGTGTGGACCAGTTGTGGGACCAGCGTCTTGAACATGTCTATAACCCCTTCTTCTACCTCTTCTTGTTCTTCCGCTTCGCACATGTTGACGGCCAGAGTGAGACCCGACAAGAGCACGGCGTGGTTGCGGTCAGATAGTATGAGTTTCGCTTTGTCGAGGAAGTGTTCTTGCAGATCGGGCACCTTTCGACATATCCTCATGGCGCATAGGGCAGCCTTCTTCCTGATATACGGGTTGGAGGTCTGAATGAGGTTCTCGATTTCGGGGAACAGGTCCCTCGACATTTCGATGGAAGCAATGTTGCCCAGAGTGCACAGTGCCAGACCAACAACATACTGGTTGGAGTGGTTGAGGTCGTTTTTGAGGGAGTTGGTGACCAGGGTGAGGGTTTCCTGGTTCTCGTCCAGCAGTAGCATGGTTCCCAAGTAGCCCAGTCTCTTGTCGGCAAAGCGAGGAGACGCCAGCAGCTTCAGACATTCTATCTGGCCAAAATGCGTTCTCTCACCCAAGGTGAAGAGGTACAGCAACTTGGCAACATTATTGCGCCGGACGTTGGGATCGTGGCTTTCTTCTCGGAAACTGGCTCTGATGGCAGCACTCTCCTTCTGCACCACCGCCCGCTCGTCTGCGATGGTCTTGGACGCCCGCACATTGCGAATGAACTGCTTGAGGGAAGCCATGGCTGTGACAGTGATAGTGGCAGAGAAGTAGCAGTAGCAGTAGCAATGGCGGAGATAGAGGAGGATGGAGGACGTCGCCCTCGAGGGACGTTTATTCGATCATTCGTCGGCGCTGCACGTGTGCGGTGACTTGGGCGGTGACGGTGATCGTGTCGTGCCTGCTTCAGTCAGTTCCAATGCTTAATACTACTAGTAATTGTCGCCTAGAAGAATCGCACACGCACACACCGGGCCTTCGATTGCTGACCGCACTAGCCAAACAAGCACCGGCTGGCCTGTCCCGCCCCTGGATTGCCTTACTGCCCTGCGAGCCACCCCAAGATTCAACGAGGCTAGCTTAGCCCACCAGGCTCTGACTAATTAAGTCAGTCTGGGCTGACGTAGCTCCTGGGGTCAGTGAGGCCGACCAGCTGCAGTTGACAGGCCTTGCGGGCCCATGCAGGCCCCTGCAGGCGTCATGTCAACACGCTGCCAGAAAATAAGCAGATCTGAGTTCAGTGATGCTCCAGCGTGACCTGCCGTCGAGCAGATCGTCCAGACAAACATCAAGTTTCGCGCTCGGTCCTGTCAGGTGCCGAGTGATGACCTTGAGTGACAAGACATGTATTTCGTTCCTTCACAATAACACCTGCTACTTGTACCCTCTCATCGCACCCTGATCAGCCTCACTCAGAGGCCAACCCGCCATGGCGCGACGTTTCGACCTCGACACCGATCGAATACTGCGGCCCCGACCTATGAGAGCAAAGACGTCGGATCTACTGCCACCAGGCTACAACGACCATGTGAACGGTCGCGCAAAGAGCCTTCCCACCCTTAACGATGCGAGTGCCAGTAGAACAGCCACCCCGATCCCTGAGGATGCGCCACCGTCGTTGCACTCCATCTCAACTGCAAGGAAAGCTGCTAGAGCCACGGCGAAGAAGAGACTGTTCCACACCATCAACTACCAGCCGCGAACCTCTCACTTCGACCCGAGAAGTGAGTACCGCGACTTTCGGGGCTTCTTCGTACTCTTCTGGATGAGCTTGGTCATCATGGTCATCACCACTGCCCTGAAGAACATAAAAGAGACTGGCTATCCCCTGCGAGTACAGGTCTATGAGCTGCTGTCAAGAAACGTTGCTTCGTTGGCTGTTGCTGACGGCTTGATGGTGCTCAGCATATTTGCAAGCCTGCCCCTTCAGAAATTCTTCAGACGTAGCAATGGCTTCCTGCAATGGCGTAACGCCGGTAAATGGATACAGAGTTTCTACCAAATGATATGGCTGTTCATCTGGGTCGAATGGCCCTTCTTGCTCGAATGGACATGGACTGCTCAAGTCTTCTTCGCCCTCCACACTCTCACCTTCCTCATGAAAATGCACAGCTACGCCTTCTACAACGGCCACCTCTCCGAGACCGAGCGCCGCCTCCACGACCTCGATACCCCAGAAAGAGGCCCCTCTATGGATAAGGCAGTCATCTACCCACGAGCGCCCTCCCGCCTGCGTGAGATCAGCTCCGACGACTCCTCTGAATCCGAGCAAACCGAAGAAGAAGCAAAGAAGAAGCGTGAAGCCCTCGAAGAACTCCGCAAAGACCTCGCAACAGAACTCACCTCCCCGATGGGAAACGTCACCTTCCCCCAGAACCTCACCTTCTACAACTTCGCCGACTACGTTCTCTGCCCGACCCTCTGCTACGAACTCGAATACCCACGCACCCCACGCATCCGCTGGAGCGAGGTCCTCTGGAAAACCCTCGCCGTCTTTGGCTGCATCTTCCTCATGACCGTCGTCTCCGAAGAATTCATCACCCCCATCCTCGCCGACGCCACCGTCCGCCTCAAACAGACAGATTACATGTCTGACAAAGCCCTCATCCTCGCCGAGTCCATCTCCCTCATGCTCTTCCCCTTCATGATCGAATTCCTCCTCACTTTCCTCGTCATCTGGGAGTATGCCCTCGGCGCCTTCGCCGAGCTCTCCTGCTTCGCCGACCGCCACTTCTATTCCGACTGGTGGAACTGCGAGGACTGGCTCGAGTTCAGCCGCGAATGGAACATCCCCGTGTACAACTTCCTCAAGCGCCACGTCTTCTTCGCCACGCGCAGTTTTGCCGGCACCCAGCTGGCCATGGTCATGACCTTCTTGGTCTCTAGTCTGGGCCATGAGCTGATCATGGGCTGCATCAGCAAGAAGTTGAGGGGCTACGGCATGTTTGCCATGATGCTGCAGCTGCCGATTGTGGCGATCCAGAGGAGCAGGTTTGTGAGAGGAAGGTGGATTTTGAACAATGCGTGCTTTTGGGGCAGTATGATTTTAGGGTTGAGTGCTATTTCGAGTTTGTATGTGCTTGTGTAAATTAGCTATAATGGGTACGTCGCGGTACGTCGCTGCGCGGAAGACCGAGCTTTGGGCATCAGTCGTGAAAGTATTGAAGGCACAGCGCGGCGCTGACGTGGTGCTTGCTGCACGTGGCATGACATATAGAGTGATTTCGAGATACCCAGCTCAATTTGAGAACAGATCATACCGTTCACTCGCTGCATATTCGAATCTGCACACCTCTACGATTCAGTGCAGTGCAAAGATGAAACATCTGGCATGTTATGCATTTCAGTGCTTCCTGAGTTACTTCGCTATCATGCCACCATCGACCACCAACGACATGCCGCAGCAGAAGTCGCTAGCTCTGCTTGCCAGGAAAATCACTGCTCCTCTGAAGTCTTCCGGCAAACCCCACCGCCCTGCCGGCGTGCGGTCAATGATGTACTTGGTGTACTCTGCGTTCTCGGTGTAAACCTTTGTCATCGCGGTTTTGATGTATCTGAGTGAAGGGTCAGTGGCAAGCGTGCGGCATAATGTCGACGTCCTGAACGCTTTGCTGGCCGGTGCGTGCATGCGTTGGAGTGGTATGTAAACATGGTGAGGCAGCGTAACGGTGTAATAGCGAAGGCAGACGGAACCCATAGTGTAACGAGCACTCACCCCGGACATATACAATTCACATTGATCCCATGCTTGGCCCATTCGTTGCTCATCGCTTTCGTCATCTGCAGCACTCCACCTTTCGTACACGCATAAGCCGCAATATTATAGTTCCCGATAAAGCTGATGATACTCGCTATGTTGATGATCTTCCCTGGTCGTTTCAGCTCAAGCAGTTTCTTACCTACTTCCTGCGCCGCCACGAAGCTCGCTTTGAGATTGACTGCGAAGACAGCGTCGATGTCTTCGTCCGTGAAGTCCTCGACTGCTGCTCGTCTGTTGATACCAGCACAGTTCAGCAGGATGTCGGGGACAACGCCTGCTGCCCAGATGTCGACGAAACATTTTCGGAGTGCTGGCGAGTCGGCGACGTCGGTTTCGAAGACGGTGAGTTTGCGGTTGAGCGACTCCACGCCTTCCTTCAATAGGTGGGCGCGTGGATCGTTGGCTATTTGGATGGACACAATGTCTGCGCCTGCTTCGGCGAGTGCTATTGCCATGCTTAGTCCAAGACCGCCTGTACCGCCGGTGGTTATGGCTATTTTGCCTCCGAGAGAAAAAAGCTCCGAGACGGGAACTAGAGGGTCTTCGCCCATCTGGTTGATATGAGCCATGGTAACGAAGTGTAGAGCAGGTGTGAAAGGGGGCGGCTACAGCGCCCTGTTGATCAGCTTGTCACGTTATTACCTGGTTTGGAGGATTGCTTGACACCTTGAAACAGTGTCATGATAGCCGGATAGTGCAGACCCCTTGTCCGAGGATGAGTGTACACTTTCAAGAGGTTGTGGAGCGTTCGAGCGGAGATGTGATATTGTAAGTCTATCCTGTGACCTGCGCGTTGCGTTCCCCACGATTCCTACTCCACGAATTCTATGTCCAGATGAGGAGAAGGCTCAAACACCTCGTTAAACGCTCCATGTATCAGCGGGTTTGAACAAACACAAAATTCAGGGAACACAGGCCGTCTTGGATATTCAGAGTCCATTCGAGTACATCAGACAAGATGGGTCGTCTAGACGGAAAGGTACGTTTCCATATGGATTCGACTTGAAAGAGTAGAACTCACCCAAATAGGTAATCATCGTTACAGGTGCAGGTGCAGGCTTCGGCAGGGGTATTGTGAAAAAGATCATAGCGGAAGGGGCCAAGGTACTTGCCGTTGATATACACCAAGACAACGTGGAAGCAACAGCGAAAGCTGCACCACAGGGTTCCTGCGTACCACACAACAACGATGTGACCATTGAGTCGTCCTGGCGCGACATTCTCGAGACTTGCCTTAAGAATTTCGACAAGGTCGATGTTGTGGTCAATTGCGCCGGTGTGGTCCACAACGCTGCACCGTCACACGAAGTTGCAGAAGATCAGTTTGACTTGATGTTCAAGTAGGCGGTTTCCCCGGTCGACTGCAGATGCTCGAGGCTCTAACTCTGGATACAGAGTCAATGTCAAACCTATCTACCTAAGTACGAAGGTAGTCGTGCCGCACTGGAAGGAGAAGAAGATGCAGGGCTCGTTCATCAATTTGAGTTCGATATCCGAACCGCGGCCACGACCATTTGTGGTTTGGTACGCAGCAAGTAAGAGACCAGATGATTTGAAGAAGACGTAATCTAACATACCTCTCTCAGGTAAAGGCGCAGTCACAGTTGTATGTGCAGCACAGTCCTTCTTTCGTGAAGTTCTGCTAACATGCATAGGCAACCAGGGGACTTGCCGCAGAGTACGCTGCGGACGGCATCAGGTACAACTGCATCCGGCCAGCTGTTGGAGAGACTGCCATGCTCGCGAAGGTAGTTGGTGGTACAGATACACCTGAAGCTCGGAAGAAAATCCTCGGAACGATTCCACTCGGTCGCGTCGTAAGTCTTGGATGTCTCTAAAAGATAAGAACTGTGTTTGGTTGCCAGCACGGATGTTGACGCCTATCTTACCTAGTGCCTGCCCGAGGACGTCGCGAATATGGTCACATTTCTTGCATCCGACGAGGCAAGTTTTTTGACGGGAGGTGCATACAACGTTGACGGGGGTCGAGATGTATCGTAGGGTGTTGTTGGAGCTCCTGATACAAGCGTATCATGGTCCCAGCCTTTGGAGTCCTCGTGAAGGTGCTCTTTGCTCGAATTCATGGCCAGACTCGCTTTCGTGATGGGCCAACCAACCGAGATGCCCTAAGTGCTGTAGTGCTGGATCCTGCGACGGCTAGGTGGGATGCGGGCTGAACATGTCGACTCAGTAAAACAGTCTAGCATTATTCATGCTTGTCTTGTATTTGTCACCTTGCAAAATGCATCCATCGCCTGATTCAACCACGTCTCCATGACTACCTGTATCACTGGATACGTGCTTGAGGTGAGAAGTAGCGACACCGCGTGATCACTACCTAGTAAGCAATATCTTTCGTACTCTACCAATGACTCAGGCAGTGTGACAGCCCTGAGTCGTGGCGTTCTGATCTGCTAACCACATAGGGCTTGGTCGAACCCTCCAAGATATCGCGTCATCGTCCGCTCGTGCCGCAGTGGCCAGCGAGGGCAGGATTGCTCATCACTCTTGCCATCTGTTGGAGTCGAGATCATTCGATTTTCTAATCGCGAACCCGCTCGTAAGCCAAATAATTGTGTACACAGACAACCTTAATCCCCTCTTCCATTCTACACGAACACTTGCACAAATCGCCCATCATAGCTTTCGCAACCACTCTTCGACGCCTATTCTTTGGCTCACCATCCATATCACCAGCAGCAATGGCAGGCGCAAAGGACAAAGCCCAGAAGATTATCGATGACAACAAGGTAGTTGTCTTCTCGAAGTCGTACTGCCCATATTGCCGATCCACGAAAAGTCTGCTTGACGAGAAGAAGGCCAATTACTTCTTGATGGAGTTGGACCAAGTCTGTAAGTGATATCCGCTAGCATTCTCGGTCGGTGCCAGTTCTGACATGATGATAGCGGACGGCGCTGCCCTCCAAGACGCACTCGAAGAGATCACCGGCCAACGCAGCGTTCCAAACATCTTCATTGCGCAGAAGCACATTGGCGGCAACTCCGAACTCCAGTCTAAGAAGGGACAATTGGACGGTCTCCTACAACAAGCTGGTGCAGTCTAATCGGTTATACTGGGTTGATTCAAGATAGGCGAGAACATGGTTAGACACGTACAATGAGATCATCTTCAACTGCCTGTGTGGCATATTTCGTTCTTATGCCACTGGTGCGGCGTCCGACTACGACAACTTTAGCGATCTTTTGAGTGCGGTACCGATGGGCCTTGGATACTGTTAGATGCATCACTTGTGTGTGCGCCGCGATCGCACGTTTTGCTGGACCTATCTTGAGATTTCCAGCCTCACGTTTGTCGGGCATCCTCTTTTCGCGAGGCTGATGTCAGCAGCGCTCCGGCAAGACAAGTCATTCGCCCTGTCCTTCCACCCGATATGAGATCAAAGCATTGCCTCCAGAGCAGGAGTGAGTTGATTAGCACGGCGACATATAGCGATGTTGGCTGAAAGCATACAGTAATGTCAATGACGTTCTTGAGGAACTTGCAGACCTGATGTAATGTATGTCGGTAAATGGCTCCTGACCTCAATCGACGCAACATGGCCATTTCGGCATCTGGTGTCTTGGCTAATGGTTTGCCACTTTCCTATGCACGAGCGAGGTCGCTACTGTCGTGTCTCCACAACAACCACGCGGGTCGACGGCAGGGCACGATGTGTTGTACTCTGCAATGTCTTCCGATCCTTGCCAGTTCCATTGACAGACAAGACCAGTTGCTGCAGGCTGATCAACTTCCATTAGCACTTCTTGACCACAGATGATTTGGGAAGCCTTCGGTTTGTGTTCCTTACCCCAGAGGTGCCAAGAGTCTGCCTTCCTCTTTGGTGTTGCTATGGACAAACACGATCACTGATCTTCCTAGCTATTCGCAAGCGATACTACCTGGCTAACTTGTGTAGTGCATGATCAGCAACCACTGTACTCGTGTTTTTGGCACGATCGGCCATCGAAGCTCTTCTCCGAACGCTATCTACAGTCTCAAACGAACAACGATTTTCTTGTTTCTGAGAGGTTCTCAGTTTTCGCTAGAAACAGCGACCCGGTGTTGGCCTTTGGCGTGCTTGGCCTACATTAGCTTCATGAACCAAAGGGATATATTTGGGATTTCTTGGCGAGTCTTGGCTCTCAGCATATGCATGGCGGTTTGGTAGCCACTGTTCGTTGGCGTCGTCGAAACGGCCTTTCTTGGTAAGACATGTTTGTGGTCGCTACGCCTCGTACACGATGAGGTGTGTCCTTGTGTGTGGATGGATGATCCTTGCCATCATGGTGCCCCATTGTAGCTAGCAGAGCTATAGCTACAGCCCACCGTCCCGAGCTTGGCCTCGAAGTATGCGGCCAAAATGCTTGGGCTATTCTTGCTGCCCTCATTGGTATACACGAGTTTCCATTACTTAACAAGTCATCCGTGTCGAGGGCAACCCTCTTATCCTGCACCCACTCTTCTTGGCCAAGACGATGAGGCACTGACACCTGATCGAAAGAGGTAGGCCAAGTCTCAAACGAAGGAAAGCCATGGTTCAATATAGCGATGGCAGACATCCTTAGACTCCGGGGATGTCTATATAAGACGAGTTGTTCTACTCTCGACAGGACGTCTCTGTTTTCCAGGCTCAGCTCCAAAGTCAAGGTCAGGAAAGCAGAACTCAATTACCCCCACACCAGGACAATCGTTTGAACATTCACTTTACCGACCCGTTATTCAACATGAAGTTCCTCTCTCTCCTCGCTTTGGCTGGTGCAGCTTCGGCCGTTGCCCTCCCCGGCGACGACTGGAAAACGTGGCAGTCTTGCCCAAAGACGACACAGATGGTCACTGTCACAGCCATCCCACAGAAGCAGATCGAGTATAAGACTCAGTACGAGACCAAGTACGAGACCAAGTACGACACCAAGTACGAGACCAAATATGGTATGTTGGCTTCACGCTCCCACTTATTTGCCAATTATACTTACTTCTATCAGAAACTAAGACTGTTGAGAAGCCTGTCACACAATACCAGACAGAGTACAAGACGGTCGAGAAGCCGGTCACGCAGTACAAGACAGAGTACCAGACAGTCGAGAAGCCAGTTGAGAAATATGTCACCAAAACTGAGTACAAGACTGGTATGCTGATCTCATTCAAAATGTTGACCAACGCTGATGACTCTTCTTAGAATATCAAACCAAGACAGAACAGAAGAACGTCTACATCACCCCAGCTCCAGTGAAGCAGTATGTCACGAAAGAGGTGTATGTTACCAAGGAATGCGACAAGCAAGGATGGGGCAAGTGGGCTGCATAAATGACTGCGGCTGACATAACCAATCCTGCGCATCTTGGCACTTGCTCGCTTGAGACTCCCTTCCTTCCGAAGTTACGACCTCGCATATTCAACGGCCAGTCGAACATGACACCTAGCACGACGACACGATTTGATGTTTTTCTACGATCTGAGTACCTTGCAACTTCATCAGCAGCATGGGTAGCTATGACTGAACTGCTTTCCAAGGAGATAGCCGACAGCTGATTCTCAAGATACTTAATTTAAGTATAATACTATTCGTATCCACAAACTTGATTTTCCTGTCAGTGTAGAAGACTTTGCCTAGTCGTGTGCTTCTCACACCAGGGTACTCCAGAAGCACCAGCCTCCATACCAGTATCGAGCAGTGCTGGTTTTAGCAAAGTGTGAACGACTCTGCTTTGCGGAGAGATATCTGCTTGGTTATGCGCACGACTCAATGCAGACATCAACACACATGTCTCCACATGTGCAGTGATATCAAGCTGCAAGACGAGCTGCAAGTGATGGCAGAAAGGTCACAGTCACGAGTCGTCGCGCAGAAACAAGCTCCATCGCCATCGAAATCACCTTGCATCCACCCAGGACGGCAAAGACTCCCAGAGCATGCGGCATGCGACCATTGTTCGCAGATAACGTGTTATGCTGCAGTCAGTCAACCGTTGTCGCTCCCGAGAGTACGAGGCGGGGAATCCCTGCCCTTCCCTTGTCTTGGCTTGCAGCAGCCAAGACATCGAATCCCAATGACATGGCTAGCGGGCGGAACCAAGAGGTCTTGTCGTCGCTTGACCTGACGTCTCTTGACGCATTCTGGAACCGAGGCGCGACAAAGGCTCACGCTAGATCAGCCGCTCTGAGACATGCATTCGTCGGGCCTGATGGCACACACCATACATCATTATTACTGTGTGTGCTCTGCTTCGTTGTCAAATTCCTTCCAGTAATATCACGAGAGCGTGCAGCAGCAATGTATCCTATGGGGCAAGCCATTGGCTGTTCTGAGGGCATTGACGAGTACGACGAGGTTGAGGGTCACCGAAGTATAGGAGTAGGAGAAAGCAGTCAACGATTCCCCTCGCTGACAGCTCAGCCCATCCGCACTGGTAAGCGTACGTTTGCACGTAGAAGGTCTCCAACTGCACTTCTGCCAGGCCGAGGGCAGGAATGATTCGGGAGGGGACCCGTCAGGCAAGAATCTATCTGGCATTCTCCAATTCGAGAGATGAGCGCGGCTAGATACAGCATTGCTGAATGCTAGCCGATAAGCATTATCAGCACCGACAGACACTGAACTTACTGTGACCAGCGGTCAGACGAGATCAGATGCATACTGTGAGCTCAGATTTAAAGTCAAGCAGCTCTGGGCAGTGGGTTGCATAGCGTGCGCTTTGGGCGGTCGAAGCACGTCTCGTCGGAGATGAAGTACAGTCTAAGCTTACCACGATCCGCCTCGGTTATTCCTTGTTCACTTCTCGGACCTTCTTGCTCTATACACTACGAAGACTACAGCTAGCCTTTGAGATGCTACCGACGAGTGAAGTCGGCAGAATTGCTCATGTTCATGTAAGTGCTCGATCATTGTCGGTATCTCTATGTGATTCAAGTCTTGCCAACATGTTGTTCCTTCCGCTGCGCACATTCCCGATATGCCGTCTTGATCATGACTCTGACTCCAGGTTGAGGTTTCCGTCTCCAGAAATGTGGGGTCTGTCGTCTCTGTAGTGAAATCGGTCGTCCGGGACTTGAGATCAGTTCAAATAAGTCGCACTTGGTTCCAATCTTGTGTGTCGGCGCCGCGAGTCGACCATCAAGTCGATCTGGTTTCAGCTTGTTGTGACAGCGACAGGTGGTTCGGGCACTACTGTCTACTTCATGTCTCTGTTAGCACCTGTCCCGGAGCTTACAGTCACTACTGCGCCATCCATGACAGCAGCAGTCATGACAGGGCGAAGTCATAATTTCTGCAGCTCTGGCCGGCTGTTGTACTCGCTTTAGCACCTGCTGTTTGGCCGTCTCCTGAGGTTCTGGCTGTCCCTCGGTCTCGCCACTCTTGCTGCGCTCTTTGTCATCCGCGATGCGGCTTACCGTATATGTGGCTCTTTGAACTCAACTGTAGAAATCCGCTCTATCAACCAGATCTTCAATGTGTTGAGGTTCTGGATGACTAACGCGAAGCAGTATATCGACAGCAAATGGTGCGATGCCGGCGGTACGATCAGTATGTGGGACAGTATGATCCACGTGGGCAAGAAGAAACGAACAAGCGACAGCCGAGAAACTCTACCGTTCCTTCCGCACCACACAGAACATCGACGTCTTGAGTCTTCGTCCAGTTCCTGACCAGCACAGACGAAAGCTTTCGGGCCTGTGGTTATATAAGCTCAGAAGAACAATTGAGCAGTCTTGCCAGCGCCTTTGCAAGAAGATTGCCGGCGGAGAAATCTCGCCCCCAGGAAGGCAAAGCTACTTCCCGGGGCACAAGTGCTGACGTGACAAGTTGCTTGCAAACGTTGAGAGTTTGGTCGGACGGAACAGACGTGAGACGGAGATGGAAAACGCTCCGACGAGCTAAAGCACCCCGGTGGCCGCGGCTGCTGATGAAAAGGACGAAAAGGCCGGTTGAAAATAGGAGCAAGCGTGCAGAAACAGGCGAGGACAACGTTGATAAATCGGTAGTCCAGAACCCGACACCCCGCCTCCATAAAACTGCTTCTGAACATCAATGGCACTGCTACCAGTGTCCACCCAACTCATTCCCTCCACCCCTCTTCTGCAACCACCTCTTCCCTCCCTTTGTTCCGCGCCCAGACATGTCCGTGGTGAAGCAGCGCTCTTGTCCACGCACCCAGTGCCACGAGTACTCTCCAAATTCTGCCCTAACTCCCCAGATCAGACGACTAAACGAGCTCGTGTCGAGGCAACATAGCGGGGACCAAATAGTGAAGGCAAGTCACTCAGTGACCTAGTAGAACAAGTAGTGATCAGTAGTCCCCACCGATCTGGGAGCAACCTCTGATACTCTGTCACGCGTGCCATTGTTATTGTTCACATAGCATCTGTATTGCCTCTCTCGTGGGCAAACAAATCTTCGAAATTTTTGTAGTAGCCTTCCTTTCTCCCTTTCCATGCTGCATGATCAGGTCATTTGTGTACCCCGTGCCGCAAAACTCCTATCATATTCCTTCCAAATGCTCCTATAAGTTTCATGTTCTATGTGATCGTATTGTGCCGTGCAGTCGTTATACCCTCTAGCTCATCTCCTCGCGGGTCGAACAAACGAAGATACAGTCCGGAACCAGGAACGGATGCATGTACGCACGACCAAATAATCAGGCTAGCTTAGGCCCGTGCATCAGGCGCGGCCCCGAACTTCTTCACGACGTCCGCAACATGCTTAGCTAGCGCCTCGGCCTCGTGTTTCGAGTACGCCTCCGCGTAAACCCTCACCGCATCTTCCGTGCCCGACGCTCTCGCGAAAGCCCGACCCTTGGTGTAATTTGACACGAGCCGGGTGATCTCCTCCTGCGCGCCCTTCGGCGAGACGAGTTTGCGCTCCGCATCCTCCGTCTTGAATATCTCACGGTCGTGGACTTCGACACGGACGAGGCGGTTGGGCAAGTCGATGTAAGTGTTGAGCCAGTTCTCGGGGGTCCAGGCCTTGTGCGCGAGGACGACCTCAGCGAAGAGCAAGTCGGAGATTGCGTCGCCGACGGTCTGGTTAATTAGATCTATCGAGGCGCTCAGCGAGTCGAGCGCATGCTTTTGGCCGGGATTCTTTGGCTGAGTTTCGCGGATGGTTTTGGTTGCGTTGTCAGAGAAGAGGATGGTGCCGTGGCCGTTGGCTTCGAAGTAGACGCCGATGTCGAAGCGGGCGGCAGCGTGGTGGAGGTGCTTGACACCGGTGGGTGTGACGACGACAGGGAGCTTGAGCACTTTCTCGACGTATTCGGTGGATGCGCCATTGGCATAGGCAGTCTGGACTAAGCCGATCTTGAGCTTGTCACTTAGGCCGGCCTTTTCTGCCATCTCGGCGAGGAAGACTGCACCTAGAGTCGCTATCCGGTCACCATCCAGCAAACGGAAAACACCGTTGGAGTCGTTGAAGTAGTAGACAACACGGTCAGCGTCGCCATCAAGCGAACAGCAACGTTCGTTGGGTCCGGCTTTGACGCTGGGCGGCGCTTTTTGCTTGGTCTTGACATAATCGGCACCACACTGCTTATGTTAGCCTACTGAAGGATGCACTGGCACTGATTCTTACGTCGAAGTTCAGAGCTTCCGGCTTTAGCACATCATCATTCACGACCTTGATGTCGATGCCACCTTCTGCCGAGGTTGGCAGATATTTGATCAGCTCCTGCAGTTTTGGTCCACCCACGCCATTCGCGCAGTCCACAGTTATTGGTCCGTGTATCTTCCGGCCATACATTATGGTCTTGAAGGCATTTGCCATCTTCTTGTAGTAACCTTCCTCGGTCGCTTCGCCGAACGCGTATGGGGTGTTCTGAGTGTTGACACAGCGCACCATGTAGTGGAGTTGGGGTGTAGTCAGGTACCCATAGTCGTGGTATTTGGCACCAGCGGCATCGAGAGCAGCCTTCAACGCTTTGATGAGGGAGGGACCGGAGGCTCGCGTGTCGCGACCAAAGACAATGTTTGCCGGACGATCCTGCAGCTGGCGAATCTCGTCAACAAGGGTTTCGTTGACCAGAGTTTCGTATGCTTTGGCCATGTCTTCGCTCGAAGTGTTCGCCAGAACGGTGGCGTATCCTTCCCACGACTGCTCAAGCATGTCGCCCTGTAGATCGTTAGCCTTGCTGCGATATCTCAGCTTTTAGGGCTTGTACCATTGGGTCGACAAGCTTGACTCCATTGTCCTCCGCTGGGTTGTGACTAGCAGTGATCATGACGCCTATTGTAGCATTTCTTTTTTTCGACCTGATGGCAGCAAGCAGACCGACTGTATAGACGACATGATCCAAGCCCAGGTTGCTATCAATCCTCCTGTTAGCGGGTTCCTTTCACGATGGTCAAGACTCAGAGAATGGATCGTACGCTTTCATGCGAAACTGCGAGGAGAATTAGCGGAAGTTCAGCATCTGCAGCAGAAAGCCAACTCACTCCCGCCGTGCCGTAGCCATACTTGCGTCCCTCGGGGATGGGGTAGGGCTGGACGCCTGTGGTAATACTGTCGAGCAAAGCCTGTTCAAGCTTGACCACAGGCTTGGGCTGATTGAAGACAGAAGTGCTGCTGCTCATGTTTGCAAGATGCGCGATTGCACTCGACGTAGTGGGCGGGGGAAGGACAGGTGATCGAGTTGCGAACGGAAGACAAAGGAATGTGCGAAAAAAGCAACTGCAGTCGGACAGGTAGAACAGTTGTGTCACGACCAAGGTGAATTGTGACACGGCCGATCCTCAGGAACACGTTGCAGGTCAGATCCAATCGGAGTTTTGGTAGTGTTCGTAGTGTGGCATGGAAGAGTTCGTGTCGAGATATGGCATCACAGGGCTGGCTCGATGACATGCTTTTGGAGGCTCCGGCACTGCTGGGACTGCGCACTTTTGTCGGGTTGCGGGCGGCTGAAACGTGGGGTGTGCGCCGTTGTGAGATCCACTTTCGACGCTTGTCGGATGCCTGGAAAGGTTATCGATCGAGCTACCTTGACTAGGATTTGTACATTTGGAATGAAGCTGTTTATGCTTTCAATCTATGCGACGCAAGGTCCTCGTGAGCGTCTTTGATGAGGAAGCTACATCATGTTAGCATTTGCAGCTTCGACCCAGGACTCATGACATACCTGTACCACCAAATTGTCGGTCCTACTGTACCCAAATGCCATAAGCTGTGGGCGTCGACCATTCGGCCCCAAGGCGCAAAATCGAACAGTTCTAAACTCATGGCTAGGATGATCCATGCCACAATGAGACCAGGCCATGCTGCCCAGGTCTTCTGTAGCTTCCGATATCTCTGGATGCTGAACCAACTCCAAAGCACGTTCTGCACAATCCCTGCAGCCACGTTCGCCGCCATGTTGTAGGTGTAGTCCCAAGACCATGCTGTGAGATAAGTCACATGGCACAGATAGAGAAAGATGCAGGTGGCCGTCCACACTCGAAGCACGCTCTGCTTGGTCTGGGTGTTTTGATCAAGTCGGAAGACTCGAATTGGAGTGTAATACAGGCCGTACATCACGCTGGCTCCAGCAGCAAAATAGTCCAGCTTCTCCGTGATGTTGAAGTCTCTGGTGTGGAAGATCATGCTGAAGGTCCAACTTGCAAGTCCAAAGTAGCCGAAACCGAGATAGTAAGGTCGAAGGGAGTAGCGACCTGGGACTTCAGCGCGAAGTCTTCCCATGCCCCAGCCATGAGCAAGGAAGTTAAAGAGCGAGAAGAGCACCGAAAACGGTTCCTGCATGCCCATGAGCCGGTGGAATGGCCATTTCCCGTGAAACTGAACAACAGGCTCCATCATCGGAGGGTCACGCGCTTCCCGCTCGTCGGTGATGACATGTTGACAGATGTGATCGCACTCTTGCGGGCACGTCCAGAGAAAGAGTCGCAGACTGAGAGCTGTAAGACGTCAGTACTATTCGGGCTAGCAACGCAATTGACTCCCTACGCAGATGACCATTCCCTCTTGCACAGTTCTCGCCCTTGCATACCTGGTTGCCATCAGCTTGGTTGCTCAGACTTTCTCCGATGACTGACCTCGACACACTCCTGGAACTCCGGCAGTCGGTCGCCAAGGGATGCCCAAGCGGGTTGAAACACAAAACACAGCACGATCAATAACGTGATGCAGCGAAGACTGCCGCTGATATGTGTGCTGACCATGTTCGACGTACGTGTGTCTCTGCCGCAAATTTGACAGTTGAACACAAGTACCTCAAGGCTCAGTATTGATGTTGAGCAAAACAAGTCGTCCAGGCCGTTATGGCTGAAATCGTGTAGCAAAGATCGTCTTACTGGGTGGAGAGTCTGAAGAGTGGCTCTTGGCAATGCGGTTATGTATAAAATGCAGAAACAGTAGCAAGAATTGGACGGACATCGGGTTTACCTGAGCCGTGAGCATCAGACGTATGTAAATAGCGACAGTACAAGAAAGGCATGGATACAGCATTGCTAAGTGCGCGAAACTTTGCATTTTACAGCTTGCTCTTTCCTACAGGAGAAGTACACTTCATCAAAGCTCGTCCATTGCTCAGGCAGACCTTCCCACCCTCAACTCTGCAGATGAATCGAATCTCCTCCCAACCATCTTTGTCCTTTTCTCCTGTCTTCCAGGCTTCTGTGATCAGCTTGTCGCCTGGTTTGACTGGACTAGCAAATCGAGCTTGGAACTCCTTGATGTTGGCTGGATCCGAGCCGCCGAGCTCTTTTAAGAGCGCGTGAGCTGCGCTGTTCCACGAGTACAGTCCGTGCATAATGGCCCCACCAAAGCCCATCTTCACACCAGGTTCGGGGGTTGCGTGCAGAGGATTGTAATCACCGTTGAGTCTGGGTCTTGTTAGCTCACCAAGCTGCCTTTCAGACTGCGCAGAACTCACCTATACAGCAGCGCGCTTTCGGGGTTCAATTGATTCACGTGTGTGACGTCGGGGCTCTTCTCTCTTCCTTGTGGTGGAGGGTATGACTGAGTGGCTGGTCCCTTGGGACCTCCCCACCCTCCTTGCCCGACGAAGAAGCCCTGCCCGACTGCTCTGCTATATACCTCGCCCGTGCTCTTATCGACGATTGTTTGTTCAGTTTCTACGACCGTTCCTGGCTTGCCCTTGTCATACACACCAATGACCTTGCTTCGGAGCTCGAACGTCTTTCCCTCAGAAGTCGGTGGTAGAGGCTTCAAGAACTCCATCTTGCGCTGTCCATCGACAACCCGTCGAGAGTCGAGCTTGGGAACGCCTGGTATGGGGTTGGATTCTTGCGCGGCATAGAAATCGATAACTTCTTGTGTGGTCTTCTTGAATGCTATCGTTTGCATTAGACGGGTCTCGGTATGTAGAGGGAGAGTGCGGTATGCTCACGGAGGATGATGGGATAGGTAGGAAACACTGCAAAGTCTGGGTTCAATTCCTAGACAGAGGTTAGTGTCAGTAGTGAAAGGGAACATGCACTGGCTGGCGTACGTATAGGAAATGCAGCTCATCTGCTGTGCATCCGATGCTAGCAGCAAACAGAAGGACGTCTCTCTTCAGCCACGAGACTTCTGCTGAAGGATACTGATAGCCAGCGCCAGGGTCAGGCATGCTTGCGGATTGACGGTTGCTTGGTCGGATTTGACGTTTATGACTCAGTAGCTGACAGAATACCAAGTCTACACCTTTGACTTGCGAGATAGAAAGTGCAACAAATCGTCAACTGTACTTAACGTAAAGCACTTGCGGGGACTTTTGTTGTCGGGACGGACAGAGCTGACGCGCAACAGCCGAGGCAATTTTACACTCGATCAGTTCGGGTCGCACCCTCATCACAGCGCTGAGAGCGGTAAGAAATGTGAAGCGAGAAATCGAAAATTCAGAAATACTCTCTTGATGTTGTCTGTCATTACGATCATCATTCGTCAAGACTCAGCGTCAACTCGTGGGGTATCTCAGTATATAAACGAGGCGCATGAATTTCTTTCATCTTTTCTTTCCAGATCAATCGACCGTTTCGTCGTCAATGCATCAACTTTTCCCATCTGCCCATCCCAAGATGCCACAAACGCCTAGAAATGCTCTTTCGAACTAGGTGCAACGTCTAGCACATTCTGTACTCACACGAGCCAGCCGCCTTGCGGGTAGAATCGGGGGTATCAAGCTCGTAATCGATCTTGATATCCAGGTCTCGTTTGTTCTTGGCGTTAGGCTTGTTCGAGAGAAAGCCTTGCAATACTTCGTTCTCCTCCACAGTAAGTACTTCACGTACATAAAAGACGGTTTGCTTCCAGTGAGTGTACTTGGCGTGAGGGCCAGTCGAGAAGCGAATGGGCTTGTGGCATCCCCCAAACTCTATATCGAACCAAGCAATGACAGCATGAATGAAGTCATTCCTCTGACATCTCAGGGAGAAGGGCTCAGAAAAGGCCAGGTCGGCAGTCTTGACCGTGTTCAGGTCGATGGTGAAGACTGGGCATGGGTCGGTGACCAGGGCTTTCAGCTCGACCGTGTCGACCAGCGGCTCCGTAAGGGCCACATCTTTCATGGGCGAATAGTCGAAGCCATAAACGTTGTCCCAGACTTTATGTGGTTAGCACGAATTTTTTTGCAATCAAAGACAACTTACAGCCAATCTTGTCCTCTTTGAACTCGCCGTCTTCGATACCAGCCATGTATATGGTTGCTTTGTCTGGGAAGATCTTGCCTTGAGGTCGTAGGTACTTGTCTCTTGCATATAGCACAGTATCCAACATGCTCTCATACAGCAGGAAATAGCCCATCCACTCGGAAATGATAATATCGACTTTACCGTCGGGCATAACGTGCTGTGGCATTTCCACCTCCTCCATCTTGCCTTGCAGCAGCGTGACTTTGCTGGTCAAGCCATTGCGTTCAACAATCTGTTTGGCCTTTTGGATTATGCTTGACATGTCCACACCGATGACATGCTTTGCTCCTGCTTTGGCTGCGAACATGGAAAGAATTCCTGTCCCGCACCCGACGTCGAGCACGACCTTGTCCTTGAAGATGTGCTTGTTCTGGTAGATGGCATCTCGGTACGACCTCGTTCGCACTTCGTCTTTGAGCATTTCCTCGTGGATGCCATGGTGGTCGTAACTAAACGCTTCAGAATGCGGCAATCAATAACGCGGGCCATCGTACCTGGTGAAGTAGCGGACTTCAGAGTGCTCCAGACCAGACATGCGCTCTTCCGTGGTCATCGCGGCCAATTCAGCCACGCTGGGTGTTGTTCCGTTGGCCATCTTGGTTCCTGTTGTTGGTTGTGTTAGACAGAAAACTTGCAGACACGACGGGGGTCCTTGCTAGCGACAATTAGATGGTAGGCTAGCCTCGCGCCTCGCGCCTCCAAAAAAATACCCTGAAGGTTTCGCGATCGTAGGCGCTTGTCGTTCTGATCACCACAAACGCCGCGCTAGAGCTGCACTCATGCACTAGGGTGGATTGAGACTACCTGAGTTCTCGACAGAGCGACCATGATCTCTAGCCGGAGAAGTATTCGACGAATGATCGCCCTTATAAACGTCTACAACCGTAAGGACGACAGAACATCACTCGAACTGACCTGCCTGAATAATTTGAATCAAGCAAGGCCAAACCGTGTGTATGCCATGACAGCTATCGAGGCAGTCAGAATGATCGCTCCAGGACCTTGAATTCTATCGAGCACCGACCACGATACCCTGGCGCATATGTACTCATCACTATGAATCAATCGCCTTGTAACTCTCATTGTTCCGTCTCCACGAGCAAGTGTATATCAGTCCCCGGAAGCTTCTCAGATGACCTCTTATCACTTGCTTGAGCGGGAGTGCGTAGAGAATGCTTGGTTGGTATGGCCGACAGTGCACATTAGATTGGCCTTCCACCCACTTTCCTCGAGACTGACGTTTCAGGTTTCTCGGACTGCCAACTTTTTCGATCTCTTCCCAGGCCCATCCAGTTCATATGCTTCATCTTTGACTGTTACTGCTGTTGTGTCCACCAACTTGACCTAGATTGCTTCTCTTGAAACTACAAGCAAGCAAAACTCAACAACCAAACCAACACCCAAACCAACATCCGTCTTCCTGTATTTAAAGACGCCACTTGCCCAAGTGGTGCACTAATTCTTTAATCTTCTATTTGTCAGCCTCACTTCGTAGCACCTCTTCGGCTCCGTCTACCATCGTTGCCCTTATCCTTGTGTTTGTCACTTCTCTTTGAGTCCTTCCTCTGGCTATCATCCTCCTCGTTTTCAACATCATCATTCTCCTCGACAATTCTTCTTTTCGAACGACGAATGAAGATAGATGCAAGGCCTCCCCTTGGTCGTGTGGATGGAGCTTCTGCCGTGCCTGCACTTGAATTTACGGCAGCAGCAATTTCAGCTAGGTTCCTCTGACCTTGGGAACGTGGGAGGGTAACTGTTGACCTATTCTCAGGCTCTTCTTGAATGTGGCTAGGGATGATGCTGGTTGATCTGCTTGCTGACCGTGATCGCTCTCGCTGTGGATAGATACTTGGGGATGCCAACAGGCCTTCGACTGATGTACTGCCCGGTTCAGACAAGTCTTGTGCTGGATGTTGGCCCGTGGCAGGTAGGTGCTGTGCCGAGCGAGTGGCAAGCGGCCGAGCTGGATACCGACTAGTTGTCTGTCGTGAGCCGAACGGATCTGGTGGTGGCTTTCCAATCACGATATCTTTGTTGATGTCCATGATGTCAGCGGGGTCCTTGGGATCTGGCAATGAGGTCTTAGATCGTTTGGCTTCAGGAAATTGGCCCTGAGGAAGAGTTCTCTTTGTGAACTTGCTCGACTGCAGCTTCTGGTCACCTCGCACCGTCGGTGCTTTGGAGACGACCTTTGACGGGGAGACTGGTGATGACTGTAGCTTATCTGTGTTTTCGTCTAGGCTTGATATTGGCTCTGGAGTCTTGGTTTGCTTCGCTTGCCGGAGATCTTCTCTAGCCAACTCCCGCTCTTTCGTCAAGCCTGGTAAGCAGCATCCTTCATTTCGGTGATCAGTCCACTAGCACCACGTGGGTCTTCTGGCCGGCGTTGAGGTGTGCCTTGTTTTCGACGCTTCCGATCATTCTCAGGTGTTGTGGGACCGGACGGGTCATGTCTGCGACCTAGTGCAACATCCATTACCTTGTCGAAACCCTGAATGGCACGTCTTAGCAGACGCTGGGGAGTCCTCTGTGGTTCCTCTGGTTGTTTGTCATCGCTTGGCACGGTTTGAACTGTACCTCGTCCCAGGAACCAGTCGTTGAGATCCTCTAACAGGCGCTCGACTTCTGGTCTGGAAAGTGTAGCAAGCCAGCTCTTGACCTGTTTCAGGGTTCTGAGTGTGCTAAAGCTGTCTCTGTCTGCAGCTTGCAGCTCCGGATGTAATCCAAGATTAGCCTGCTGTTCGTCTTTGGCCAGGAGCTGCTCTCTCAGTTCAGCGTTTTCTTTGCGTAATAGGGTCAGTTCTTTTGGTCGATCCGTCTCAGTTGCCGGAACCTGAGTAATGATTTCACTTTCTGTAGGTAATGCCAGGCTGGGAGCGAGTTGTCCGGCTGCAGTCTTCCCGACAACTTGGTAACAGACCATGCTCTCGACAAAGTCTTCAGGCCAATCGCTGAATGGGTCTTTGAAGATGGGCCTTGGGTCAAGATCATTGAACCACACCCAGTCGTTGTCGATTTTGATGAACGAAGCATAGTGGTCTTCAATGTGACTGTAAACAACTATGGCGACGGCGTTGTACCTCGCATTGAGATTGTCGCCAAAGAGCCTCTCATGTCCTTTTGTTGTCTTGGGTCCTTCGTTTGACCAGTCGGACATGTTGATCTGCGCATAACCCCCAAGTCGCTGCATATGCGGGTGCTCTGCTAACGCAACTTGGATCGATGCTTCTTCCCAGTCATAGATTTCGCCTAGTGACGCCACCTTGGATGCTCGATTGACCTCGACCATGAAAACAAGTGGAGCACTGGTGACCCGACGCACCACGTGTGCGTACTGGCCAGCTGACTCACCATCCACTTGATGCTTTTTGTTAATGCAGTCTTGAGCGCGGTCGGTTGCCTGATCTTGAGCAGCACTACAGGTGAATTGAGTTGAGAAGTTAGCATTGATCAGAGTCTCGGAGCGATATAAAACCGTCCTTCTCATTAGTTGCTCTAGAAATCGACAGCATCATAGAATTGAGATAGCCAATATCTCGCAGAACGAGCTCGCAACTGTCGTCGTTACATTCGGATAGATCCACATACTGAATCGTTGTCAGTGACGCAAGGGGTGAGCGGTGCCCAGAGTCAAGGTGTGCCTCCGTGTGTTTGTGAACATGTACCGCTAGCGCCTCTACCGGCTGGCCGTTAGTTGCAGCATCTGTATATGCATTGTTAATTTCTTCCTCCGGGCTCCAACGATGCCGCCGATAAGCTGTCCCATTCTTTCGGGTCAGCCAGATGTCATCTTTGTCGACCGCCTTCGACCGATCGATGATAACGATGACCGTATCCACCAACCAGAACCACAGAAACGCTGCCTCCTCCACCCGATTTTGGAAGGTAGTATTTAGGGCTTGAAAGGCTGCAAGGGGTTCTCTGCACTCTTCGGTTGCAAGTCTTCCGTTCCCAAACTGTAGTCTACTACACAGCGTGTCCAGCGTCCGGTATACGATCATGTGTTTGACACCATCTGGATCTTCAGCCTCCTCAAGAATGAGCGGCGACCTTCCGGTAGGGGCTTTGATATCGGATCCATGGGTCATAATGGACCGAAGACTGTCGATATTCGAGAACAGCTGCACGATACATGATGCATAACATGATGCACCAAGATTGCGCATATTACATCGGCCCAGGTATGGTACTGCATCGGGTGCCTTACTCGTATCTCGTAGAGATTGCTCAATAGCAAATTGGAACAGCGCGTCATCGTCTTCTGTGGCGGCGTCAACAGCGTGGCCATCATCTGCATCTTGCGGCCCCAGCTTGTCGAGGACAGGAGACTCAGGAGCCAAGGTGTCTCCAACAGCTTCAGAGGCTGACGTGCTGGCATGCTTGCGAGCGTGTTGAACAACGACATCTCTCAACAAAGCAGCAGTCCGGGCATCGAAACGAGGAGTGGACTCAGTGTCGGTGATGAGGCTGCCGGCCGATGGCTTATTAGCAAATGGATCAGGCACTTGGTCTAGCGTGAGTTCCACGGCCTGTGTCGATAGTAGCAAAGGATCTGTGATCATCTGATTTGCTAGACGGATCAAAGCAAGCTGCGGCAAGATCTCATCCTGGAGGGACTCGACTGGATACTTGAAATGAGAAGATTGCAGAACTGCGATTCCCAGACCATAAGACAGTCTTTAGTATCGAATAAAACAGGTGCAGAGCTGCTCATATCGAATTCCTGTAGTACTGTGCTTTCGGCTTCACCTGGGATACGATGGCCAAGAGATGCGCATCGTAGGTCGTTGATTTATGGAACAAGCATCATGCCTGCCTCGTCTCTCCCACAAGCCCAGAGGGGCACGCCAGCGTCATAGTCAGCTTTGATCATACGTAGCCAGAGGTTTGCAATGACCAGAAAAAGCTCCTCAACAGAGTGCTGAATTGGAGGTTTTGTCCGAGCATGAGGAGCTTGACAATGAGCAATGTTTCGGAGCTTTCTGACAGATAGGATCTCGAACAAGTCCCACTGGGTAAAATCTCGGACAACGCTGTATTTCACCGAGAACGGGAAGAATACTTCATCGCCTGTAGAAGACAGTCGGATGAACAGAGGTCGAAAGCGTTGTACGTTGTGCGCCCCAAAGACCACCACTGCCACCTTGTCCAGCTGGTCATAGAGCCAAGGTTGGTCGGGGTGCTTCCATTTCAGTCTTTGGTGGGCTGGGACTCGCTGACGTGTAGAGAGGAAGCGATAGATCTTGTCAGGCGGATCTTCGGCCTTCAACAGAATAGGCGTTGTAAAGCTTCGTATAATCTGATCGATATTGCTTGGAAACATCTTTCCAATTCTCTTGTTCTGCTGAACGTGACCAAGGTCTCTGTAGGCATAGTGGTTCACCAACTACAAAGAGTGTAACCGCGCTCTCCCACAGCTTTTGATCATTGCTCTGCACAGCCAACTGGAAAAGCAACACGCCATGAAGTAGGATAGGGGGATAATGCCGCATTTCTCTGTTCATAGAATCTTATCGCCATCAATCCGACAATGTACAACACCCAGAGACATCATCTTCGGTTGCAGTTTGCTGCGATGCAGAGGGCACTTCAAGAAGGCATCGAGTTTTGTCTCGACACATGCTTCGAACTCCGGCTCGAACTAGATCTAGCGCTCTATATCCGGCCCAGTGTATGCTTGATGATCTGTGGTCTCAGTCACCCACAAACATTGCCAGAGAAAGTCGAGATAGTCAAAAAGACTGTACGACTTGCCGAAGAATTGAAGATGAGCATGACTCTGAGTACATCAACTTTGTCGTCATATCTTATCCGGTTGTGACTTGCCTCTGAGGTGACCATGGAAGTCGATATTGATTCCAGCTACATTCACTATTTCTGTGGCAAAGCTGACGCCTATACACTAATCAGGTCGAACGCAACAGTCACAACGAGTCCTACTGGGCTGACGAGTACGACAGGCTATTGCGTACGGCAGAGGAGTCCTTCAGACAGCGGAGAGCGAGGAGCAGGAACACGAAAACTTGTATAAGTTGCGAGAAGAGCCATTAGCGAGTGACGAGGAAGAAACCGAAGTTCTTGCCCGAGACGACCATATTGTCGTCGGTGGATGGACGGTCGAGGGTTCCATCACAAACCACCCTGCTGCCATGGCTAAGACCGACGTGGCAGCGAGCACCACTGACAGCGATACGGAGTCGTTCGCGACATTCATCGAAGATCTAGATCCTGAGACGCCATGTCTGACGCCTCCACCTTCGTCACTGCCAATACCTGCGCAGCGATAGGCGAGCTCGTGCTGAGTGAAGTGATTCTAATGTGGGATCAGGTGATATAATCCAGATGCGAGTATGCTAATAGTGTAGCGCAGAAGTTTCAGGGCTCAAGGTAGGTAGCAAGCTGAACACACGGGTCCAAACGAAGATTGACACTAATTTGAGAAAGGTGAAGATGTTACCGGCAACACCGTGGAGTAGTAGCATTCAAGGCTTTTGAATGGAGACGCGTGTGCGCGTTTTGGAGGATCACGTGCTTCTACGAATAGGGCTCGTCTCTCAAACACTTAGGTATCAGGCCTGCACAAGCGCAAACAACCTGCTGCAATCAAGGCCACTAGTCCATCAAACTGTTCTTGAGCAATTTCCACTACAAGAAGCACATATCGCAGTCTATTCATCCGGCCAGACGATGGCGAGCAAGCTGACCTATTATACCTTGGACTTGATCTCAGTTGCGTGAATGTACATAAATTTCAAAATCATCCTGAGCAAGGTTCGCCGCATCGGCCCAAGTATAAGGTGTCGCGCAATGTAAACGTCCCAATCAAGCATGCTCAAATGACGACCATCATTCTCGTAAATATACAGCACATTCATGACAGGCCGGAACTCAGGATCCCAATGCCAAAATGAGAAGCCGATATGTTGTACTCTTTCAGAATATTCAGCATGAATGACGAGCCTGTACGGTACCAAAGCATGGAGCCAGGACAGAGTCACATGAGTCCTTGCTGAGCTCAGGTATGGCATTGCGTTGATCTGCTCACAGACCGCCCTTGCTACCTTTGCGGCTGTGGTGGGGGCTATAGTAAGTCAGTGTTGGCCGGAGGCCCAGCGCTGTACATAGCACTTTTCGAGCAGGACGAGCTCAGACTTGTGTTAGCTGTCAGACAGTGGGTTGCAGATTAGCTGTATGAAGGTTTCAAAGGTGAAGCAGTGTTCACTCAGGGGAAGTGCCGTGCACTACGTATGTTGCAGCCCCCCCGAAGCTGGTGTGGGAAAGTTATACTACGTACCAGCCAATTCATACCTGCTATCCCGAATGTGTTCGGTGCACATACTGCCGGATCGTGCCTTACAACCATGGAATAGACACCTTTGGCCACTTCTTGACCCGACCTAGATGTTGCGTCTGGTATGCCGACTGCGCATACGAGGGCAGCAGTTGAGCGCTGGCTGTACTTTGCAGCGTCATGACAAGAATACATGTATGCGTTCATTTGATGGCGTATCGCGGTGGTTCGTCACGGTTCTGACGAAGTGAGTGTCCTAGCCCCTTTCGTACAGATAGAAAGTTGCGCATTGAACATTATTCTCCTCGCGCATCCGGTAAGATGACAGCTATAGTACTATGCAGGACTCTGCGCGGTTCTCCAAGATCTATCTGCTCTACTCAGATGACATGGCCATGACCGAATGCGCAACCTTCCGAGTAGCCACAGATGAACGTTCCGAAATCCTGCCCGGAACAGCCTGTGATCGCTTCAGCACACCCTGAGCCAAGCACTCGTTAGTAATTGCACCACAAGATCCTTGCTTGAGCTAGCCTTTTGTGTGTAAGCTCTAAAAGTCGGATTTCTGGCGCTTCCGGACCTGAGCATCCCAACCCCACAGAGAGAAAATCTGTTCTTGAGTTTCGGCCCTGTCTGCTTTACGTTTTGGCAGCTTTATTAACTAAGGGTTAGTGTTTTCGACGTCAATCCAGCACACACGCTGGGGATGTAGCTCAGTGGTAGAGCGGTATGTCGAACCCAAACTCTCCTCCGATCCAACATACTGATTTCCCTCAGTCCGCTTTGCATCAATGTCGCTGCTGGCGACGACGAGCTTGCGGAAGGCCCAGGTTTCGATCACCTGCATCTCCATTTTTGCATACTCATCGTCTTGAAGGAGTGTTGTATGTTGTGGTTGAGGTCCGGAAGTGTTGAGGACATCCGGAACAATTTTGGGCGTGCGCCGAGCAAAAGCCGCCTAGAGACTAGGATTTTTCCCCTTAACTAGAGCCGGTGCTCGTATGCATGATCCAGCGCTGCCAGCAGCAGCATAATCGAGCAAAGGTACGTGAACTCGATTTTTGCTCTCTCGAACACATATTCATCCATGGCGGACAGGGGTTATGCCGCTAGTACCACTTCAGGAATAGTGTCTCCGCTAGCTTGCGGCACGTGATGCTAATCCACACGTCCATGACCAATGATTGGGCCGTAGTCATGGTCATTGGTCAGTTCTGCCGACGATACCTGACCCCACTGGCAACGTGAAATGAAGAAGACAAGCTTTCGCTCGCCGCAACCTAGCACCAATTCTCAACTCATGACTAGGGATGTGTTTGTGACTTAGCAGAAATTGTATTAGCCGTACAATAGTACTGATTCATTTGTATTCACAGTCTTACTTGCGCCTTGAAAGTTCACGGGCCATGAGCGCTCCACAGAGGCACATTCTTTACATATAAATTACCACATGTCGCGCCTCCGTTGGCGAACTCCCAGCGTGCCATACAGCTTGTCATCTTCATTCACCTGCGCTCAATACTCGCATCCGTGTGCCGCAATACTTTATTCCGGCTGCACTGAACCTGGCCTGGAGGAGGTTGGAGGAGTAGGAAGGCCAGTACCAAGAGCAGACTTTGGGTGATGTGGTAGACTTGGTAAGTCCCCGACTTCGTCATCTCCTTCGGAGCTCATTTCTTCTAGATCCTTTGTCTTCACGTCGGTTGCCACGAGTCTCGAGCTGAAGACATTTTCGATTTTTGGCAATCGATCTGGTATAAGTTCCTCTCCACCCAGGGCGGTCACGTCTCCATCGGCCGTACCCCCAGATTGTTTGTTCTTGCCGACGAGCGACAGATCGTGTACCTTGATTTCCAGCCCTTGATCACCGGTCCTATCCTCAGATGTTCTCGACGGCAGTATGGACGCTTCCTTTTCAGCCGCCAATAGCTTTTGCTCGGCTTCGCGAACTAATTCCATATAGGTCTGCGACCAGAAGGCATCGTTCTCTTGGTGTATGTCGTCCTGTACATAAGCAGTGTCAGCAGCAAGCACAGCCTATGAATCTCTCGAGACACCACGAAAGATATGACGCGTGAAACAACATGGCTGGAAGCATTTAAATATGCGTGCACATACCTGGAGCTCCTTTGCTATTCGAAGTCCTTCTTGTGCGAACTTTGTCTTGTCAGGGTGTTGCTCGATGTTGGTAAGGTCGAAAAGTGCCAGATTGACGAGGGCTCGAGCGTAGAGACTGATATCTGGCTTCAGACGTAGCTCAAACAAGAGATCCAGGCAGGCTTCGAGGCGGCCATGCAGAGCATATTTGAGTGCGATCTCCAGCTGCTCGAGATAATACGCTTGCAAATTGTCGATCATGATGCAAATTTGAGGCTACCGTCCTATTCAACCGTCAGAATGATGTTGCGGCAGTCCGACAGTGCATGTGCGAGGGACCAGAGCGAAAATGAATCCAACGATGCCCAAAATTGTTGCTTCAACGTTCGAAGCGTAAGTTTCTCAATGGAAGGAGCAGCATCAGCCTGGAGAATGCCGCCTTTACCACAGCGCAAGCAAGACGGCTGCCAGCTGAGCACAGTTTCAAAGGTCCCCTTCTGCTGGAGCGGTGAAGGCCTCACGACTGTTTCCCTGGGATCAAGATCGCTACAAGCTGGCACCCTATTCACGAGCAACGTACCTCTTGAAGAACCTTGCAGATGAAGGACAGGTCCAAAGGGAGACTTCTCGAACGAAGGTGGCTATGACCTGAACGTACCATTTAAAGATTTCCTTCTAGAAATTGGACTGAACTGAAATTACGAAGTGGTTTGTGGCATCTTTGCACTTTCACAATCTCACCGCCGGCACTGTGCATTCACTCTCTTTGTTTACTGCATCGCACTTCATGTAAGTTACCTACATCAAAAAGTCTACCAAGACTTTCCACTACACAGTAATTTCCCACAATCTCCCTCAATCCAAAATCCACAGCTTGATACCAACCCTGGCCGACTGCTCACATTGTACCCAACACGATTGATCCAGCTTAGCGAAGCTATGGACGAGCCTCCAGGACTCTCGGTCCAACAAGCCCCTACCTCCTATCGCTGCGAAGAATGCGACAAGACCTTTGATAGTAAGGCGAAGCTCGACAATCACAACTCAGACAATCACAGCACCAAGAGTGTTATATGGTAAGCTTACTATCCCCTAGTCTGAGAACGTTCCTGCTGACAACCACAGTCCAAGATGCGGGTTACAGCTGGCCACTGAGCGGGCTCTGAAAAGACATCACACTCAAGACCATGCAGCACAGCCGTTCAAGTGCGATGCCCACCCGTGTGGCAAAGCGTTCGCCGATTTGCAGTACCTCAACAAGCATAAGAAGATGCACGCAGAGAAACCTCACATGTGCGAGGAGCCATACTGCCTGAAGATGTCCAAGACGGCAGATGAGCTATCCAAGCACAAAAAGACGCACAAGGCCACAAAGTTCCAGTGTAGTACATGCAAACAATATCTCAGTTCTGCAAAAACACTTCAGACTCATATCAGCAAAGCCCACGGAACTTCCAGTTTCAAGTGCTTGACATGCAAAGACGAGCACGACAACGAACAGGATCTGGAGATCCATGTGCGGTCTATGCATATTGAACCTCTCGAAGCTGCCAAAGGATCAGATGTGAATGACGATGAAGCATCGAAGAAGCTCAGTTTTCTCCAATTGGCCTTTGGCAAGAAGGTACATCAAGACGTCCTCACCAAGGTCGACAAGATTCGCGATATTCTGAAGCTGCGCCTTGACCAACACCAACCCGATTCCTTGACACCAGCGCAAGTTTTGGTCAACGGTGCGAACTTTAAGAAGTTTCAGGACACGCTCTATGCTGATCCTTTGTGGTCATTGAACAAGCTTGGTGGTGAGCAGGCTGACAACTTGCAGCTGTTTATGGCTCGCAAACCCTTCAGAACCATTTACATGTTCTATCATCTGGATAACACGACTGGGAACGCGCATACCATCACTGCATCCACTCGTCCCTCACTGGAAGACAGACAGAACGCAGACGAATGTGATCTGGAAGTCTCAGACCATTGGCTCAATGAGAAGATGGCGAGGTCAATGGCGAAGCAGCTTGGCGGAGTTCTTCAACGTGTTCCAGTCATGCTTCGAGAGATTAACTTGTCTTTGAAGCTGTGGACGCTTGCTGCTGCAAGACGACTATGTGTTTCTAAAGACAAGAGCTTCAAGGTGAGATTGCCGGTGCCCGCGTACGTCGATCGATGGGATGACGCTGCTGAAAGCACACGGGCAACTCAAGGTCAACATGCTTATGCCGTTAGCATTAATGGCTATGATCCATCAATTCGCAGTGGATGGACGAAGAAAATTCATGTCAAAGTCGGTCGGATTGATCAAGATACCAAGATATCATTGCCTGATCCTACCAAATGCGAGTGGATCGGGGACTACAGCGAGCCGCCTCCTGGGCCCGATCGACATATGGCTACCAAGAACTTCAAGCAGGCGTTCAAAGCGGGTCAGTTCATCGCATTCAAGTACAATGGTGCTATTGGAGCGAAGGATGCCATCTCTAGCTCTGTTTTGGGGGATCTCAACAAGTTTTGGTCCGAAGGCAAGCAGCAGACCCGAGGCCATCTGACCATGCATCAACAGAAGCAGCAGACGGATCAGAGTTCACCGAAGCCGTGGAACGGCGAGAAATTCTACTCGATAACTCAAAGCACCAATTTTGCATTAATCTCGCCGACAAAATGGATGATTGATAGCATGAAGACACGTCGACAGGACATCTTCGTGTCTGGTGCTGACAAGGATCAGAAATTCCTTATCATCAGCGCAATCCTTGAAGCGTTACAGGCTGGACACGCGTCAATAGTTGCATGGGGCGTTGGCTGTTACTATGCTGATGTTCAGGACCGTGTTCTCGTGGACGAGACCACATTCGTTCGCAGCTGTGAGGATTCAGATCCGGAGCATGCTGACGAGTTACATGTTTGTCCCGAATGTATGAACCTTGTCAAACACAAAGACCTCGTTCTTGAGGAAACGTTCCGTCCACACAAGGTCTGTTCGAATTGTAAGGATGAATTCGAACTGGACAACAAGAACTACCAGAAACAGGGTGGCATCATCGCGTATCATCTTGCAACGAAGTTGAAGGAGGAAGACAAGGTCGCCGGCATAAAACGATCACCAGCACAATTCAACCAGCTCCTCGACCGTGCCTGCAAGTCAATTAGAGACCTCCAGATCGATGAGCACAAATGGGACGATGTGTATGGCTACCAAACCCTCAGAACGAACGGCCCAAAGAAGCAAACATGGAACAATCTTTACTTGAGTTCGTTGATGCCGAGTGTGGAAGCACCCTTTCCCATTGTTGTTGGCGAAGACGGACTAACACATTACCACACCTTGGGCAATCTCGCGGTCACGTCTCATGCGCTCAACCTCGGCAAGAGGATGTATCCACCCGTTGTGCTTCATGGTGTCTTACTCTTTCAAGACGCTGCAAAGCAAGGTGAGCAAGGCCAACAGACATACGAAAGCGCGATTGGTCTGTTCCGAACATCCCTAATAAACCACTATGAGTATGGAGAGTTTGGACAAGCAAAGCAAAGCGCACGTGTCGGGAAAGAACCACCAGGGAATATTGCAGCCATTGTAGCAAGTTTCACTCAGCCAGAACTTTTGCAGCCTCGAAAAACCGCGGACATTGATGTCTGGCGACTGTATTATCACCGTCAGATTGATTCTAGCGACAAGCGAGCCGCATGGCTGCCTAACGACCATGAGTCGATCATGTTTCAGCTCGACTGTGCAGCAACAGAGGTCTTCGGTCCCGATGCTAGGAAGTATCGATATACTTTCATGCGACGGAATTCTGCTGGCCGAGAAGTTTTCTTCCCGTTTTCCCGATACAGTGTCGCGCCTGACTTCTCGTGGTTCGACCTTTTCGAGCTATTGGGAGTCCGCGCGGTTCGAAATGTGACAATGTGTCAGCTGCCTCATTCACGGAGGGCACCAGTGGCGCAATACTCGGTGGAGGAACTACTGCTAGTTATTGCTTATCTGTGGATGTATATGGTCAAGCATGACATCGATTCCAACCAGCCGTCCTACGATTATGGCCGCGATACTATGGGGCTTATTCCGCAACCAGCTATCAATTCACCTCTTTGCGCTTCTTTGGGTCACCGCTGGCACGGGAGAGAGCAAGATCTGGGCTTGGACGGGTTCGATCTTACGGTGAAGACCAAAGTCAAATTCGATCGCGACAGATGCGGTTTTCTCTGGGAGACACAATTTTGCAACTTCATGAAGTTCAAGTTCAGTGAGGATACTGTCGAGACTGAAGTGATCCCGCAACTCAAGAAAATCCGCGTGGCCAACCAGATCAAGGGCTTCACTTTCCTTCCCAAGGAGAAGGTCACACTCAAGCTTACAGGCGATCTTGCTGACCCTTTTCCCCCTGGCACCGCGGTCACCCGACAAGCTAGGTATACTAGGCGAGCTATTTCACAACACGATGCTATGAAGATTCAGAAGGAGATAGAGCAACAACAGCAAGTGCCGACATTCGACTCCGCTGCTGAGGCTGCCCAAGCTGCTGTTTCCGAAGCTGACTCTCAACCTACGGCTTTCCCTGGTACCATGCATGAGGGTATGCAGACGCTATCTACTCCTGAAGGACAAGAAGGAGCTCCGTCCTTTGGTGCACAAGTCGGTGATGATTTCATCGACACTCAAACCCTAGAGAACTTTTTCGCTGATGTTGGAGACACAGGCTCAATCAGTCTATCACCATTGTCAGTCCAAGGCCGACGAAACATGCGGAATATGGGATCAACGTGCTACATGTCATCAGTGCTCCAGGTTGTAGCAAATGTCAGTGATGTTAAGAGTCTTGGACTCCGAAGCGGTAGTACTGAGCTTTAGACTGGTCGAAAACCTGGCGAGCTAGCCCGGTTGCACGATCCCGAAGGCGTTCTGCATTCGCAGCTATTTCAAGAATTGCTGCGTCTCACAGACGAGCTCGTTCAATCCGGGCCACAACTCAGTCGGGATGCGACCCATCGGTTTTTGGCCGCTTGCTCTGCTCTGGAGCCTCGATGGAAGAATGAAATGGACGATTCTTCAGACTTCTTCTCTTGGCTGATGCAATCAATCGATCTTTCAGGTGACCGATCTGTACCTGTCACAAGACCTGATGTATGGGAGATGGTGCGAGGATTTCCAAGGAGCAGACCAGCATACCGACCAGAGGAAGAGGCAAATTTCGCTCACCTGGAAGCGCTTTCGCGTGGTGAGTCGCCCCAGACACTGCAGCAACACTGTGTCGAACATTGGCAAGCACATCTCATGTCTGGACATCGATCGCAAGCTACGCAGGTCTGTGGCATACAGCTCGTGGACATATACGAGTGTAGTTGTGATACCTGCCCAACTACACGACGAGACATCACCTATGCACATCATGTCGTACTGGAGATACCTCAGGATACGATTCCAGATCGGGCCATTCCGATGAAAACTCTTGTCGACTCGTCTTTGGAGACATGGTTCTCAGTGCCCGGCTCTACCGTAGCAGTATCTTCGGACAAGCAGCTTTCGGGTGACGTTGCAGTCAGTTGTCCCAATGACAAGATCCACTACGGCTCGTCAGGCGCACCAACAGGGAGACTTGAGCGTAAAGTCACCAGAGTCGCACGAGCGCCCCCGTTGTTCGCAGTCGAGATCAATCGCTTCCGACGACCCAGACCAGGTACCGTTGGCGGCAATTTCTTCAGTAATCGCATTACAAATTATGCAACGCTACGAATGCAGGACTGGTCCAACGATGGCCCGTCTGTGCGCGACAAACCAGAGCTTGGTGCAAGTTATCCTGGACATGAGCCTCTTGAAGGTAACAATGTTGACAGTCAGTATGAGCTCGTGGGCATTATCGCTTACAGTCCTGTGATCAAACACTACACATCTTTCGTCCGCATAGACGGCCGTTGGGTGTATTTTGACGATCTACAGAGTGCTCCTGTCGAACAAGACCCGTTCGCTTCATGGCCGAAGAACTTCTACGAATCTATGTTGTTCTACAAGGTGGTCGGTCAGGATGAGGAGTTCGATGCCGAGGACGACGTCGTAATGACCACAGAGGGAGACGCTCGAGCACAGCCTCAATCTCTTGAAAGTGTTACAGCGCAGCACCCACCTCAACACGGTTCACTTGCACCAGAAGATGAAGACGCAACGTTGTCTGTAACTCTCAACCACGTCAAAGCCGTGCTACAGTCTGTTTCACCTTCCAAGGCACTGAAATGGGACAACGACTACTCTAAGTGGTTCAAGTCTTACATCACTAGTTCTGGCGTTGAGACTGGCACAGGGCGCGCGTCAGAAGAGCAGGAGAAGACACCCAAGAGAGGGGTCGTCAGAAGAGGCTCTCAGGCCTGGCATAAGGTAAAAGACTTCGCCGCAGGTCGTCAGAAGGAGGCTTCCGAGCCAGGAACGCCATCGAAGACAGCCAAACCACAAGAGCTCGGCACACCCACGTCCAGCCGAGAACAAGAGTCTCGAGGCGGTGAAGGGGTAATCAGACAAGTGGCTCGTCGTCTGAGTGGCAACTTGCTTGGTGGAAAGGCTGCTAAGCCTGGCCTCAGAGACCGAACTAAGACACCCGATCCTGAGTCCCCCTCCAGGAAAGCAGGCCCCGCACAGGCTGCGGAACCAAGCAAAGCTCAACTCGGTTCCCCCGCCAAATCTTCCGTCGTAAGCACGTCGGATCCCCCACGACCAAAAGTCCCGCGACCGTCTGAGACCGTGCAGTCAAGGAAACACTCGAAGAGACCTCTGCCCGGCCAGCAGCCCCCTCTCCCATCGCCCCCTCGAAAGCGATCACGAACAGATGTGAGCACTGCTGACCCAATCGGTCCAGAAGAGTTTGGCGACGACGATATCAAAGATGAAGACTTGCCACCAGATCTGTTCACGTCTGCGCCTGCACCTTCGTCCGATGCTAGCCCGTACCTGCCTGAAAGCTCGGCTCTCGGCGCTGGCTCTTCCAGGAGGACCTTGACTCGTTCCGAAGCGCATCACGATCTTGCTTCGGCTGCGAAGACCCGACCCAAAATTGGCTTTGCTGGATTGCGTGGCAGATTCTCGCGTCACCAGAAGAGACGTATCATCAGCGATGACGAGGAGGAGGAAGAGGATACACAGAGCAAGAAATCCAAGACCGAGGAGAAGAATCTGGGCAAGAGTCAAGGTACGGATGATAAGAAGAAGAAGAAATGAGGATCATGTTGCGCGTATCAGATGGGCACCGGAGGTTCCGGTGAGGTGCAGCAAAGGCATGTTGAAGGTCAAGACACGAGATGTAGAACATGGAGATGAGACGTACCGAAGAAAGTTTGAAGGTAAGGATGAGATTGTGTCAACGTGCTTGGAACAGGTTACGGAGCTTGTGATGGGGTTCCTGTTCGGAAAACGGAGTTTGGTTTGGGATAACGAAGACTATGATTGATGAGTGTTATGAGGCGCAGTTACAAATACAAGCAAAAGTGGTTACGAGCATGGGAAAAGCGAGATAGATCCCAGCGAGCATGATAAGCATCCTAGCATCTGGTATAACCCACCAAGTATCCGGATCATGATTACAGTGGCGAGTACTTCTCTCTTGTATTCTTCAGAAACGCGATCGCCTCAACGACCGTATCAAAACCAGGTAGGCATTATACCAGCCAACTATAAGCCACTCAAAATCAGCGTAATCCTCAAGAATCCTCGAGGCGAGAAGTGAACCTGAAGACCAATTCGCCGACCAGTTTGCCGTAAGATACCAAAAACGAAGGCACGGCGCTGGCAAGACTGCTCAAGGGTTCCTCTGATTGTAGCCGCGGGCTGGAAGGACAATGGGTGATTTTGATAGATATACGATTGAACACGAACCCCACCAGACACCGCTAGCTACTGGACTACTTTACGAAGCCACACACTTTCCCGCGCGCTAGCCCAACGTCAACGACCAGTTCTTCCTCCACACCTTCCCGCCCAGCACCTGTTGCAGGCCCGAGATCACCAGACGCTGCCTCTCCGCACAGTACTCAACACAAGCCGTGACATCCTTCTTGTCGACCCTCACCTGCTCGCTTGCTGGAGGGGCTGCAACACCAAGCACAGTCACATTCGCTAGCGGCAGATCCAGATCTGTAAACTCTCCGTCCACGAAGACGTCGACTTTCAACCTCGTAGTATTCTCAGCCCTCGCGACTTGAGCGCCCATGATGACGACCTTTGTGGCTTCAGGCTCGATGCTGACCCCGTCGTCGAGGTACACTGTGCCGTTAGCACGTCCATCCTGATCCATAGCCACAATGAGACTCCAATCCGTCTTTCTTGCCTCGGTTGTGGTCATTCTCATCTCCTGGGTGGCAAGAATGTTGCCACCTCGGATGTAGACCGGAATGTGCCCTAGCGGTGCATCAATCGTGGTGTTCTTGTTCGGCGCGTTCACAGCACTCTGGTTGTACCAGTCATAGTACACATCTGTGCCCTCAACCAGACCAGGAAATACTCCATCAACAGTGGTATGACCTTGCGTCAAAACAGGGGTCACCAGGATGGCTGATCCGAGGAAGAATTGTCGATCTGCATCTGCAAGCGAGGGGTCGTTCGGAAACTCCCAAGCCAATGCCCTCATCACCGTCTCTCCGTATGCATGAGCATGATAGAACAGCGTGTACATGTAAGGTAGTAGCTGGAATCGTATGTTCATCGCAGTCTTTGTGGCCTCTATCACGCTTTCCCAAACATAAGGCTCCTGGCTAATTGCGCCGAGAACATTGTGGTTTCTGTAGAAAGGGAAGAAGGCCGAGAGCATCATCCAGCGATTGCATAGCTCTTCATCGCTGTTACCTGCAAAGCCGCATGTATCGACACCAAACATCGGAAGGCCGAAGAGGGACATGGACAGGGCTTGGGGAATTGAGAAATACATGTACGTGAATTTCGAGTAGTTGTCCCCACCCCAGTGGCCGGAGTAATTTCCTGATCCGACAAATGTCGATCTTCCTATTATAAAAGGACGTTTGCCAGGCATGATGGCTGTCATGGCCCTGTACGTTTCCTGCAAGAGCTGATGTCCATAGAGGTTGTGCACATCGTACTCCTTCACACCGTTGTGATGAGTGGCGTTCGGTGAGGTCGCATGTACTGCTAGGTCGCCTTGCACATTGTTGATGACATAGGGAGGGTGGTTGATGTTGCGCTGTCCTATCACTGGGGTTGTTCTTAGGTAGTCAGAAGTGGTTGATGAGGGAGCTGTGGTCGCCGATGCTGCCGCTGCTTGGCTTAAAGAGCTGTACTCTGCGGAAGCCGCTTCTGTAGCATTTGTGATATTGAATCCTTCGGGATAATCAAACACGAGAGCACCCGGCTCACCTGGCAGTTTAAAGGCTGGGTGTACTGGATTTTGTGATAGGTACTCCGAACCACAAGATCCCACGCAGAAAGAGCTGACCTCGTTCATATCAATCCACAGGCCGTCGAATGGCACTTTCTTTCGCCATTCAGTCATGGTCTCCAACCACCACTTTGCAGCGGATGTAGTCATCCAATCTGGAAAATAATTAGTTCATACCTTGTGCATATTGTGTAGCGTACCTGGAAAGACCGTAAAACCTGGCCAGACCTGTCCAATGTATAGGCTTCCGTCCGGGTTCAACATGAAGCTGCCAGTCTCGTTACCGTGGTTGAATACCGGATAGGCATCCGACTTGTTCTGTGGGTTTGGGTGGTAGATCGCAGCATCAACAATAGGGACATAATGCTGACCGTTCTCATGCAGACGATCCAGAAATTCTTTACCCTCATCGTATGGAAAGCGTATTGGGTCATTATCAAAGTCCCTGTAACCTTTCATATAGTCAATGTCGTTCCAGATGGTCTCTAGAGGTATTTCGAATTTGGCGAAATTATTGACGACATTTTCCGTCATCGACCAATTCTCGTAGCCCCATCTGCATTGATGATAGCCCTGACACTGTTCAGCGACACCTCTCTTGAATGGTTATCAAACACTTACCAAAGTCCAGTATTGCTGCATGGCAGGAAGACCAATCTGATGGATGTACTGGCTAGTGACCTCAGGCTGAGAAGGACCAGAAAAGAAGTACAAATCAATGTCGCCACCCAGGGTCCTCCAGGTGACATTCGTGTCATGCATGAGGATCTCTTGAGCATGAGCATTTCTTAGATATACACCGTGGGACGCAGACATGCTTTCACCGCTAGCGTTGTCCTTCTGGGCCTGATGGTATTTTGTCTCTAGGTAGAAAGGATGACTACCGTAGATATTGCCATCAATGGGATCACCGGCATCTGCAGCATAAATTGTTCTGGTCAGACCAGGTTGAAGACGTAAGCCATGAATGACTTCACCGAGACCATAGAGGTTATAGCCTTCATCCGTAGAGGTCACAAACTCGATGAACTGATTCTCATAGATGAGCTTACTTCCATCTGTGGAGAAAATCACTTCCTGAGTTGATCTTCTTGTCACGTTGAAGCCAAAGCTTGGTATGTTGGTCCAGGTGAAAATCAGATCGGACTCGTCGAGGCACTCTTCTTGTTGAGGAGCTGGCACCCAAGCCTCGTCCAGAATGTACCAAGAACTATTTTCTGGTGGAATGTGAGAAGGTTGGATATTGACATGTAGCCTTGTTTTGGCCTGATGCTCAACTGTGAGTACCAGATCGTGGATGTCTGTGCCATACACGTTACAAGCTTCGCCAAGCAGGCTCAACCGTGCTGTGAAGCCGCAATCGTTGAGGCCGAGGTGAGTGGCGAGATAACCAGGACATTCTATCTGGGCGTCTTTAGCGTAAGGGTCCTTGATGTTTGGAAGAAGAGTTGCGCCGATATCAGTAGGAGGTCCTGTGGCAACCTGAGCTTGGAGGCTCGAAAGTGAAGTAGGTGCCATAGTCGTTGAAGTATCTACCGCAGCAAAATCACTAGTATTTGCGAGTAGAGAAGTCAACATGAAGGCTTGCTGCGCCCAGCGCGAGATTCCAGAGGCGAGCAACATACTGGCTAGCTGTAAGCACGGTCAGTGAGGGCTGGCTAGGTGGTACAGCATGAGTGTTGGTAGCACAACAGCTGAATCTGGCAAGGGTTATCCGCTAAGCACGGAACGAGGATGAATGATGATAGTAAAGAACGACGCTGAGGGCCACCACGGAGTTTATGGTCAAGACCTGCATGTTTGGCATTAGAGTATGCTTCGAGTCCTCGTGAAGAGGCAGGAGCAACGGTGCTTCTTCCTTCCTGGGCAGCCAGCATGCCCCACATTCGGCCCGACTCACGCGTCATAATCATATAGATACATACTTGTGAGCCGGCGATAATGCTAGATGCTTTTGATGTGACTATAGCGATGGAGGTGCTCGTGGTCGATTGTGAACAGAGACACATCGATGAGTCAAGGATAAGAAGGACTATCGACAATCTGGGAACCCCTCCACACCCCTGCTACTGTTTATAAGCTCCAAAGCTAAACTCGTTTGAGTGAACCGTTGTCAGTGTAGGTGCTGTGCAGTTCTAGTCAATCTCGACACCTCAATGTTACGATGACGGCATATTTTGCTAGAACGACTGATGCCTTATATGTCATTACTATACAAGCGATACTCGCCATCCGGCGGCTACAGTCTTGAGGGCCTACATAGTGATGTCTTTCTGTTGCCTGAGGTGCTGTAGAAGCGGGCATTCAGCACCGCTGACATCCTTGCCCTGAATACAACAAGCTGTCCCGCAAATGTTCTTCATGCGGAACTAACTCCCGAAGCAGAATCGACAACCACCACCATCATAGACAAACACGACGATGTCGACTGTCCTTTTCATTCAAATGTGCCAGATCGAACGCATTTGAGGTCATTCAGCTGAATTGAACGCCTCGACTCGCGAGATAAGCAGTTTCGAACATCCTTGTGCTGCGAAGGTCTCTCCGGAACACACGGCCTAATATTGACCCTCAATCGTGAATGTGCCAGTCTTTTCGACGAGATATTCGCGAACTGCAACGTCCTTGCCTGAGGGTAGTTAGTAAACATGTGATGATAAGACTGCTGTTGAGCTTACCAGATTCTTTTCCGTATCCGGACTCCTTGATGCCTCCAAAAGGAGTTTCGGCTGCTGAGCTGTTACCAGTATTCAGACCGATCATACCAGCTTCGAGGTTCTCTAGCATTCTCCACATTCTGTCGACGTTCTTCGTAAAAGCGTACGACGCTGGTAGGAGATTAGCAGGTGATCCATAGGGGACAGGCATGACTTACCGAGACCCATGCTTGTATCGTTAGCCCACTTAACGACCTCCTGCTCAGTCTCAAACTTGAATAAACCACAGACAGGTGCAAAAGTCTCCTCCCGTGCCATCAACATGTCCGATGACATATTTGTAAGGATAGTGGGCGACATGAAGTATCCGCCAACGCCTTGACCCTTGCCTGATCCATCGGCTTCCTTGGCGCCCTTCTCAGCCTTGCCTGTACCGAGCACCATCTTAGCACCATGCTTGACCGCATCCTCAGCTTGCTCTTCAGCCTTTACCAGACCTCGCGGCGTACATACTGGTCCTATTGTCGTGCTTTCTTCACCGCCATGACCCAACTTCAGCTTACTCGTCCTCTCTACCACCATCTGGGTAAACTTGTCGTAGACCCCTGCTTGAACGTACAGTCTGTTCGCTGTGATGCAAGCCTGGCCGGCATGCCTCCACTTCAGCGCCATAAATTGTTCAAGCGCCTGTTCGAGATTTGCATCATCAAAGATAATGAAAGGGCAGTTGCCACCCAGTTCAAGTGTGCACTTCTTGAGATTCCGCGCGCAGAGACCGGCGACGAGCTTACCAATCCTGGTTGAACCGGTGAAGGTTACCTTCTTGACGAGAGGATGTAGGATCATTGCCTCGGACAGAGGTGGAGTGTTCTCAAGCGAAGTTGTGAGGACATTAAAGACACCCGGTGGGAAGCCTGCTTTTGATGCCAGGTAGGCAAGACTCAAACAGGTCAGAGGCGTTTCTGGCGATGGCTTGACGGTCATTGTGCAACCAGCAGCAAAAGCAGCACCAGCCTTTCGCATAACCATAGCGACGGGGAAGTTCCATGGTACAAGAGCGACTGCAGGACCAATAGGCTGCTTGACAATAAAGGTCCTCCTGTTGGGTGCGGACGGCGTCGAGATGGCTCCCTGAATACGTTCTGCTTCCCCCGCGAACCACCAAGTGAAGCCCAGAGAATAGGTAAGCTCGCCAGCGGCTTCGGCAAGAGGTTTACCCGTCTCGTATGTCAGAATCTTAGCGAGGTCGTCCTTATTCTCTGTGATCAAGTTGTGCCATGCGAGGATTAGCTCCGCTCTCTTCCTGGGATTCATCACGCCATATTCCTTGAAGGCCTTGTATGAGGACTGAATAGCATTGTCGACGTCCTCGGCGCCATTGTCAGGGCAGGCAGCCCAGGCCTTGTCCGAACCTGGGTCAACGACCTCAAAGGTCTTGCCTGACTTCGCTTTGACCCATTCGCCGTGGACATATGAGTCGTACTTGAGGAGATCAGGATTCTTGAGCTCGAATGGGACTTTGTAGGACATCTTGACGATTGTGCTGGATAACTCCTGGGTCTGTTGTACTGTAAGACGATACTTCGCAGACTTCAGTGAGCGTAAAAGATGGCTCAGAAAGAGCCTACAACTACTCCATTCCGTCCAGACGGTAGCAACCCCTCACCCGAAGCCGCTGTGTTCACCTTCTTCTCCACCCGTGGGATGCATGGTACTCACTCGAGCACTCACCATGTGTATGGCTCAAGTCGAAGCACCTTTCCCCAGCGTCCCCACTAAATGTCATTTCCAACCACTTCTGTGGTAGCACCAAGTAGTGATGGAAGCTTGAGGTGTTCGAAGATAACCGACCTCGGCATGAACTGCACAACTCCGAGACGCGCTGTGACGTCTCCTTTCTCCTTCCTTTTTCGGTGATCAACGCGACTATCGGAGATACCTTGTCAAGACGCGTCCATTTCGTGCAGCTTGCCTAAGAGTAACGAGTGCACTTTTCCTAAAGGTAGACTAAAAAAGCACGCGTGTCTTGGAAGCGCGCTCCAGAGTTGTGGTCTATATGATAAAGTAAATGCCATTGGGTTGTGCTCGCCAATTTAGGCAGTGTTCACCAGCCGTTGCCGGACAAGCAACGGCGTCTAAGCGGTCAATGGCCGATGGTATCCGGCTGGCACTTGGCTGGGCGGGAGCTTTGGTCTCAACCTCTGCTGAGCAGATGAAATGCAGCAGGACAGATTTTGCGAAGAACTTCAAGTATTGTATTCGCCAATGTCTTTGTATGTAGAAGCAGTCACACATGCCGGGTAGCACGAACATCGCTCCTACCATTGTCGTTCTAATGCCCGAAGTATTACAGTTATGGATGTGGTAGAACAATCACTGCTTTCCGCGAGATGCAGGTCGTTCCAGTCCCTAGACAGTGGAATGGACGAAAGACAATGCTTTACACCTCACGTGAAACCGTTGAAATCGCTCGAAGCAGATGCATTACTCCAGAACGGTCGAACAACAAAATTGAACCCGCTCTGGCAAGCATGCAGTGTCTTGAAGCACTTACAACTCCCCACTCCACGTTCTACCGATGGTCTAAGTCGCATTGCTCAGTCACTCGGTCTGCCGACCCAGTCCATGACAACGCCCAGAGTGATCGCTCCTGCTAACCATGTCGAGGCATAACCAGCAGCACCTACAAGTTCGACTCCATTGATTTCACCACACAGATGGACGACCGTCTCCGTGAGTAGTAGAGCCCCGAGCAGAATGGTTCGTCCAATGAGCTCTTTCTGTCTCGAGGTATACCAGCCCCAGACGTTGTGATGAACGTGCTGTACGAATGATGCGGTCGATGGGTCGAAATGGGAGTGGGTCAGAGCAATCGAGTTCGGGCCTGTCGCTGCGTTGGAAGAAGCTGACGCGCCTTCTGCTGGTCTGAATAGCAACTGGGTACTGGCGATTCCGGCGGGTGCGAGCCACATCAGCAGAGTTGGGAATGTTGCCGCCACATTGTAGGCCCACTCCAAGGATGGTAGTGGGGAGAAATGAGTAATGAGAAAGCTTGGAAGGAAGTAGCTGAAGGCCAACTGAAGAGTAACTGCATAGGCCAGAGTCGCTGTGGCGGAGATGGCCATCGTGGTGACGGGGTCATTGATGATCGAGCTATTGCGCAGCTTGGCCATAGGTCTGCCGCTGCTCGAGGTTGCGTGCGGCGCGCTTAGCGGTCTCAGCATGTAAAAGGGCAAAGCCTTTGCCAGAATGGATATCGTGCTTTTGGTGACCAGCTCGAGGCTCGATACCAGGTAGAAGTGGTGCAGCAAGATGAACTTTGGGGTCTCAAGGAGGGTGTGCAAGGATGCGACATCGACAGCTGGGGAGCACGTTAGCAGAAATCCACCAGCACATGAGTAGTTTTCTTACCGTCAAAGCCTCCGAACCAGCAGACAGCGAGGAGAGTCATCTTCCAGGTGACAAGTCCTCCAATCTCGAACCAATCAACATCTCTCTTAGATATGCGAGCGAGCTCGCCAGTGTTGTAGATGGATGCTGCTTCCTGGCCCACCCCTTCTGCAATGAGGCTGACCACTGCTGCGACGAGGAACCGAGCTACTGAGGGCTTCTCCGGTGCATGCGCTGACTTCGGGGGCGATATTTGACCAGGGATAGCTGCTTTGCTGGCAGAGGGTGCTTTGCGACGCGTCGCAACTGGGCTCGACCTCATCGAGCTTGACGGTGGTGACGGTGGTGGCATGGAGCCGTTGACTGCAGGCGCTGCGGCGCTTGATACTGACGCCGACTTCTCCCTTCGAGATCGTGGCATGATTAGAAGCGGGTTGTAGATAACAAAGCAGGAAGATTATTCTGCAAATGGCTTTGCGACAAAAATGTTGCTGGGCCACCAAGTTGGGCGCGTGGGTTTCGAGGTCGGCAAACGCAAGGTTTGTTATGGGCAGCTGCAGAGACGACGTCATTGTATTGCTGGGGAGATCGACCGGAGCAATCAAGCGCAATTTGCTCGCCCCTGTCAGGCCATGAAACTCTTGCTCGACTATCCTAGCCTCACCCGTCAGCTTCTACGAGCTTGGTGGTAGCAATGAAAGCATTTTAGACCAGAAGCGAAATCTTAACAAAAGGCAGTATTGCGTTACATTGAAATCATCCCTGCGTTTACGGTATAGGTCAGCGAGCACGCCCCGAGGATATGTTACCACCTTTCCAGAAAGCGGTCACCTTCCTATGCAACGGAATTGGTGTCAAAAATCACCCCGCTCACATCCATCCATATTTGCCCATTTAGCTGTTCGTTTCTCGTCGTACAGGTCGTCTCCCTCCTTTCAACGACTTCATGCGCCCCAGCAGACCTGTCGGCTTGCTGGCTTCCTCTCCCACACTTTCTGTCGTGTACTGTCTTTCGAGTTCGTTTCCCCTTGGACTACTTGCGGCACGCCCTCGACTTGGCTTGGCCTGTTCTTCAAAGGTGATCTGCGCGTTCTCCTTCTTTACATCGCCATTGAAGTCTCTGAAAAATGGATTGGCAGCGCTGTCGCTCTTTCCAGTCATAATAGGCGGAGTAGCTAGACCATTTCTTCCGTCAGCTGATGCAAATCGTTCTCGGCTTGGTCGAACGCCGCGGATCTTTTGCGCCAGCGACTTTTTCCTAGTCATGCCTGGTCGTTCTTCGGGCTGCGGAGTGTCGTATTCACTTTCGCGTCGCTGGATAGCTGCGCGGCTGGCCGGCGCTCCTTCCAAGAAGGTACTCGTGCCTAAACCCACGCTCTCGTCGCCATGCAATACTTCTCGAGCAGTCGAACTGTATACAATGCTGCCATCGGGTTTGCGATATGGATCAGGCGCCTCCTCAGCTATGGCGGCCTCGTTGTAGTCGCGGTGTGCTTCTTCACCACGGCCATGGTACTTGTCGTAATCCATCTGCTTGTTTACAGGGCCAGAGCCACCCATGACCATGTTGATCGAATCCTTCGGGAAGGCTTGCATCGGCGCATACTTCTCTCTCCTGCGATTTCGATGAGGATTGCAGGCGTCAAATGGCCCATCGTGATGAAACACTGCCATCGGTCAGCTTGCGTACCAGGATCAAGGTCACTCTCACTTACAGCCTGTCCCGTAAATGCTTGTTACGTCCAGCTTGTCAATGACATCCAGCTTCTTATTCGGCTTGCTAGACTTGCTACCGGTTCTCTTAGTTTCCCGGTGTTTGCGCTCCCTTCGTCGTCTGTCCTCTTCGGGGTCCATGCTAGTCTTGTCGCGGACGGAGCTTTCCGAATTACGACGAGTCTTCCGCTCTCGATCTCGTGGCTTGGAGTCGAAGGTAGGGTCTGCAAATATGTCGAGTTTGTCGTGCGTCGCTGCTTGCTGGCGTGTTCTTGCTTCGTCCGAGTTCACGGGTCGATGTGCTGACTGCGCTGGTAATCCTCTTGATGAATGATGCTCAGCTCTCTCCGGACCGCCGTTTGCTTGTCTCGATCGGGTCTTTTGTAGGTCATTCCGCGAATCAGTAATCTCCATTTGCGACTATTCTTGGTCAGCACGTGGTACTCGCGTTGTCTGTAGCGTGCTCTTACAAAGGTACCAGCTGCTTTGTTCACGGAGTTGGTTGTAGTCGGCGCATTGTTGTTACTCGGGACCGCCATGTCGTTGAGATCGGCAGCGTCAAGGAACGGATTGGTAGTTGTTTGTCTGTGTGAAGACTCAGGCGAGAGCTGAGGTTGAACCCTGTTGCGGAAGGGATTGTTCGACATAAGGGGAGATACACCACGTTCTACGCTCCTTGGTCAGTATGAAACGGGGTTCGAGCATTGCTGAAGGGTGACCATGGTGATTATCGGGGCACGGACCTGGTAACATGGTTGCCGACATGGCTGCTAAAGACTAATACTTGGTCGATGTAGGTAACCTCGAGTTGCTATGCAACCAGTCGGTACGTCGTGGTCGGACGTCTGCGCAAGTGTACTAGGTCACCGCGGGACGAAGTCGGTGAGTCCGGTATTTGTTGACAATGGTGTTTGTATGTATCCGATAACCGTGACGACAGTAGGGCTATACACGCGATGTTTGTGTCGTGAAGTGATAAAGCGATCAATGCATTGGGACAGATGCGCGATACAAGCGGATGGTATCGAAGATGGAAGAGGGACAACAAAGGGACTTCGAAACAAGGACGAGGAAAGTTGGCCTAGAATCGTTGCAACGACTCTGTAGGTTCAGTATGGATCAGGTGGCTTAGGGATGCCATGTCCATAAAGTGGATGGCTGCGGAGCATGTCAAGGGCGCCGGAACTTCTTCTCACCACTCTCCAAGCGAGGCAAACTGGCAAACTGGCAAACCGCACGTCCCCTACGCTAGGTGCATGTAGCCAGCCGAGGATCTTTCTCCAGGCGTGTCAGTTCGACCCCTAGGCTTGCTTGGCTAGAGTAATTACAGTCACTCTACTGTCATCACCTATGATTTTGCTCTGGTGGAAGTTTGAGTCCTCAAAACATCCTCAATAGCTGAGCAAACTTCCACCAGAGCAAAATCCACGTCGTGACATACCCATCACGACGCGAAATCCTGATCACCGTGCGCTCTTGAAATCACATTTTAGGCAGCGATGCTCGATCTGAGTTGTCCCACTTCTTCTGGCAGGGATCGGACCCCCACCTGTCACCCCTGAATATCAGTGTCAACACCAGCTCGACAACATGATGCTCACGAAACATGCTGACTAATGCTGGGTAGTGTTCGGAACCGTTTCCAGCCCGCATGTCATGTTCACCCACCATCCGTGCCATCTAACAACTTTGGCTAGCACGGCTGTGCGGCGGACGCACCTGGCTGCAACCGCTCGAGCCCGTCCGTCATGAAGATCATTGCTGTTATAATTAGCCTCTGATCGAAGTTTATTGTTTAATAAGCCTTCCGGCAGTCTCAGAATTTTGGGCAGACGGTTTCAGGCTGCGCGTGGGTATCCAACCTTCGTTTCTGCTTCAAGATGTGTCCGTTCCCCGCCCTTATCTAAATGGATTACAGACACTTCCATACTCTAGAGCAACAATCAGGAAGACAAACCTACGAGATTCATGAGCTGCGACGAAAAGGGTCTAGTGTTTTGAACAAACTTTCAATATCTCGATGCTATCGCGGTCGTGGGACGTCACCGGTTGCAGGAACGCAGACGTCGAGTACCACTCGTGTCAATACTTTGTCCTTGTTGTACAATTACTAGCAGTAGCTTGTCGGGAGTTATATCGTTATGAAATACGACAAGAAATGCTCTCCTCGCGGGCTGGAGCATCTTTCAAGTAATTCACAATACAAAGCTCAAGAACAAAGTCTGCTGACTAACCCCATGTTTTGCGTTAAGGTGCGAGTTATGAGCTCTTGTAGTCAGCATCATCGACACAAAAATCACTGCCCCGGTGATGCATAGGGCAGAGCAACATGTCTGACCAATAGTTTCCAACAGGGCGGTGCAACGATGGCAGAACAACAGCAACGCAGCTCCCTACCCACACGCTACAGAACAACAAGACCAATTCTTCCATTAACACCAGACCGCAAGATAATAGAAGCACGCGTCAATGACACCACCACTATCCAACTTCGCCGCTTTGAGACCACTGACTTAGAACACGTTCACCGCCTCCGTACCCAGGAAGCAGTAATGGTCAATACCTCTGCCGGCATTCGCGACGCCAGTCTAGGCGTCACTCAAACGTGGATGGATCGTTTCCTCCCGCCCAACGACGCCGTCACCTTCGATCTGTTGCTGTGGGTGAAGCAAGGTGATGAACCATGGGAGCACATAGGTGTCATGGGCTGCCATGTGTTTGAGCCTGTGCCTCATGTCGGGTATATGCTTAGAACCGAGTGGTGGGGAAAAGGTGTCGCCACGAAGGCTCTGCAGGCTTTTCTAGACGCTTGGTGGGTGTTGGACCGACGGGAAGTGGAGCTCGATCTACGTGGTGTTGAAGATGAGCATGAGTCGCACCTGATGAGGTTGGAATGGAACAATGAGAAGAGCGACGTGGATCTGGGTGTAGGTATGCGGGCTGTACCAGAGATCCTGCTAGCTGAAATCGAAGAACGGAACATTGGCAGCATCAAAGTAGCCGAGAGATGTGGTTTCAAGTATCGCAGTCGCGAAAGCGTTAAAGAGGAGCAAGGTTCGTTTGTCCTGCTCGACTATACAGCCACAGATCCTAGCACTCAGTAACCACTACCCTTGCGCAATCACCACACTGACTGGCTTCACACCAACACTTACGGGTTGTTACGAGCACTGTACCATTAGAACAGAACAAACCTACTGATTCATATCACCGCCCACATCGCATCTGCAGATAAGGCTCGGGTTTCGGAGACAGTCTGGCCCGACATTATGGATCGACGACTGGAGCACGAGCGTCAATGTACGTCGTGTATTTCGCCAAAAGCGTCTAGAGCTTGAGATCTGCTGTGGGTGACATTCACAAGGCAAGGTCCTCTAGTGAAGCTTAACACGAGAATAAAGTTGTACAAGACACCATGGGATCTCAGGAAATTACTAATACAGGGGGCCTCCGTGCAACAAGAGCGAGCTGATCCTCCACATACTCTACGCATATACCGTCCCAGACCATCTCAGCTGATATCGTCCACAAGATGAATACACGCATAAGATCAGAGTCGGCGTCTGCCCCCGGCTGTCCTTTGGGTCGGTCCATCGCGCTCCTCGGCCTGGACTGACTACTTGTGCAATTCTTCTCATACCTGTGAACGACTACATGCTAGTCGGACACTGTCAAGCGCCTTTTGCTTGCTTGACGTGACATCGATGAGGTATTCCACGCTGCGGGGGTTCGTCCCACCTCCCCCAAGATTCAAGACCCGACAGGATGTGCAAAAGGGACCATCTGACCTACCATGCACCCATGGATCACGATGTCCTCCGGAATCTAGTTGGACGAAACACGACGAATAGGTCAAGGTCAAAGCAAAGCGTCACGCAGAGGTGGTCCCTTTGCGAAGAATTTCCCGGTAATGCTCAGAAGTCAGACACCATCCTGGAGGGCCCAAGACCACTTCTAGGTTTAAGGTACATAAGTGAATCAGGTCTCCAAAGCTTCTTGTAAGGGGCCATAGATCCGGATCAAGGGCTCTTACGATCCTTTCGTCGGATGTCCTGGCTTCAAAGCGTCCTTTGCTAGTAGAAAACGACACATCGAGTGGCTTCGCCCACTGAGCTTGGACAAAGCGGCACAAAGGTTCAAAGACTACAACCAGGCACGGGAAACCGCGTACAGGCGCAGCGTCGACAAGACTGTCTGTCGACCGGCCCTACAGTTAATCCCTGGTAACGATCACTCGGGATGAGCATAGCAACCACTCAAATCGCCGTCTAGAGCGTGAGTACCGCCACCAGTACCACGGACGCGGGATAGCTATCTCGCAGACCGCGAAAGTGACTAGCTATATAATGCTACACTACACCAGGTACTGATGGATGGACTAATTGTATACACAACGCTAGTCTGGATGGTGAATGTTGCCTCTAAGTAGTCAGTCGGACTCTCGTTAAGACACAAGATATCGTCGGCTCAAGGAAGACCACCTAGCATGGAGTAGCATCATGCGAGTGATCACTCTGCTTGGTAATCAACATGAGTATGTACAGGTCTCGATCCTAAACAACAAAAAGCTGTGGAATACATGTACTGCGTCGGCTATCATCTGAAGACGGCAGCGTTTACTGATTCCAGGGGCACACCAGCGCCGGAAAGAAGGAAATAGGCGACTCAGAAGAACACGCCTAGGGCTAAGACATCGTTACTTCCTCAAACAATGATTTACGCAGCTCACTATTCCGCAGCTTTCCATTGTGAACGACTGAGGCCTGTAACCCAAAGAACGAACGATGATTCTCGTTGCAAATTCAAAGCTTGTATGTACCTGCAAATATATGAAGGTTCGACGAGTACCCCGCTTCTCCACCGACACGTACCCTGGGGTATTGTTTCCAATGTCGACGCTATCCCTAGGCGCGGGCCGGGGAAAGTCGACCGCACCCACCACTGGCACCATCTGCACAGACCACTAAGTTAGATATCTCGGTTGCCGCCTGCCACATGCTGACAAAAAGTCACATCGCCTCCTCCTTGGTGCGGTTTTCTTCCAGTAATAGCGGTTTCCAGCAAGCGTTGCCGGTCATGCATCGACGGGCTATCATCGTCAGTAGCTTGCGACAGCGCTCGTGGTAGTGGAAGCTGTTAAGGTTGACGCATTGTTCGCAAGTACGGACAAGGAACCCGGACTAGAACTACCACCCTGGTCGGATAATGGTACGACAACCAGAGAGCCTCCTGGAGTCGGTGCTATATTGCCCAGGTTTGCCTCAAGATCTGCTGAGTGCTGGCGACGCGGGATAGAGTTGGAAGCTTGCCGGAGGACGTTGCTAAGGTATCGACCGGGCATTGCACCATTTCTGAATGCTTGACCTATGGTGGGAAGGTGTCTGAAGACACAACATGGTAGCACTAGAGTGATGAGGGCGAGCAACGTGGCAAGAATGCCGAAGACGATTGTGGCGATGGCGTCATTGGAAAGGTTCGGTGCCATGTTGTATGCTGTGTTGGCTTGTAAGCGCTACGCGAGTGGAGCAAGCTGAGACTGGTACTATTGTTAGCCAACTTCTTGTGCATTGTTCATGTTGAACAAGCGCTCACTGATCTGTTTGCGCCGAGTGTCAAAGCACTTCTTCAAATGTCTGTATTCAAGGCCAATGCTCGAGGGCGTCGCTGATTGTCGTGCATTATATGCTCGAGTAGGAAGGGATGATCTGCACCTCAGAGCGTCGCCTTGTTGCGTCCACACCGAGCATGGGTGGTGTTCGCAGTCTGCATCAGCGTATTTGGAGAAATTGAGCCAATGATAGCATTCCTTGTCACAAAGTATGTCGTCGGTTCTGGAAGGCAGTCTTGGCTCACTGGCAGAGGGTCACACTGCCCAGTGGCGGTCGCCCGTCCTGACCCACCTTTTCTACAAGGGCATGTCTTAGCTCTCATTCCGATTGGAGGGCGCCAGGAATCGCGCGCGGCGGCTGATCACTCGACCGCCCTTCACCTGCATTAAAGCAACATGGCAGCTTTGCGAGCGCACTGTGGGGCAAGTGCCTTTACCGTACCTTCCTAACTTAACCTGACCACTTGTCATTACGTAGCTGCACCTCTGGTCCTTCATAGCGTACCACCATCATACCCGTACTACATGTTGGACCTGATCAGGTATGACTGACTTTTTCTAAAGCTCTTCTTCGCAGGACTCAGCGGCATGGTTGCGAAGAGCGGGATGAAGCAACACACGCGTCAGAGACAGCACAAGCAACAAGGAAGCGTATCATGCAACAGAAAAGGCTGGAGTCACTGTGGTGTTGTAGAGCATCATGGTTTTAGATACCAAGGCCCGTATCGCGCCTTCCGTTCCCAATCTTAAACGCAAAGTCAAGAACGGAAGACATGATCCTCGCCTTTTCGGACTGAGCTTACAGCCCGTCTTCGGATACAACTTGATTCATGCATGCTTCAGTTCATCCTTTGATCGTAGCATTGCACTGAAAGTGAACAGAGGCTATGGTGCACCGGTTCGTGAGACGAGTAATTGATGATAGTATACTGAATGCGGCCAACTTGATCTTCTTGGGGCCCATGCCTTCGGCAACCTTAAGTTCCGGCGAGTGTCGCTATAGCTTCGTTCACCTCTTTCCTTTGACGTTGACTTGAGCAACGTTAGTGTCTGTTGGACCGGCCTACTTACTATGGCAGGACTGACGTCGACATATCTGGGAAAATATAGGGATAAAGGTGAGCTTCGCTTTCCATTCTAGTAAGTGAGTCTAGTATTCTGTTGAGCTTACCTGGTTGTGAAAGAGCGTGCTTGCAAGCTTTCCGCGCTTGCAAATCTTTCCACTGCGAAGCAATTGTATGGTCTCTGTAGGGAGGACCTCGCAATATGTGTCGAGGCAACCCAGTAAGTCGAAAGCCGAATAGCAAAAACGTTTAAGATTGGCGCTCGAGACAAGTATATGGGTACAATCAATGCTGCGCATACCGAGTAAAAACAGCTATACCCATTTTCTAGGTGTCCTTAGCACTTCTAGTATTTCCCACTCTATCTGGTGGGTAGCATCGAGCTCATGTTCATCGATTACAAATTCGGCACCCGTACCAGAAGTTTCGTGCAGTTACCTTTGGCATTATATCCTCAAAACTGTTTCTGTTAGGCAAGCAAGGACTTGCAGAGCTCTCTGTTGGTATTTGTGATTTCAGGAAATAAACCTCATAGCGCAGCCGTTGGTTCTCAGACGACTCATCTCGGACATTTGCCCAGGGTTTCTGGTTTGTGATTTTATTGCTCTCGGTTCTCTGTACTTCTCGATTTTTACTGCTATGATCCTCTATTGTCTAGCAGATGGAACGATATTCTCTTCATCGCTGTTGCTGTTGTGGTTATCGCTGTGGTCATGGTCGTTGCCAGCCTTACGCTTGGACACCGTGCTGGTCTTAGAAGCCGTGCTGGGTTTGGAGGCTGCGCTCGAAGATAGCCTGGGACCCATGACAGCTTCTGGGCACAAAAGGTTCCTGGGACGGAGGAGAAGACGAAGGAAAAGATAGAGGAGAAGCACACCATAGAAAGCAGGATCGAGAAGTAATAGGACGTTTTCTCGTTTCCAGCAGCGGTTGCTCCTATCTTACCTGATATTGATGGGGCTTACGTCATTCTATATTCGAGGGAAGACACAGTCACCAAATCTGTGTAAAGCTTCGCTCACTATACTACACGTTAGCTTATTCTTTGTCGGTTCCAGCTCAGTGCATTCTATCGTGTATTCCAGTGTTGGGCAAAGTTGACGAGGACTGGAAGGGTCCATGGTGGGACAGATAGGAGCACAGAAACCAGGCGGAGCTTCTGGAGGAGAAATCGCAGCAGGTATGGGAGAAGGGTCATTCATGAAAGAAACCATCCCATAGCAACTCATAAGGCGACAAGAACCCATCGTCTCGTTGGCGGCTGAGAATCGCAGGCAGAAACAGCTCTGACGATGAGGATACTCACTGAGTGTGCTCGGGAATTTCCATGCCTCGTGTGCTCCTGAAGAGCAGCAAGACGCCAATCTTCGGTGCACGTTATTTTTCCAGTGCATAAGAGAACCGGAGGCACGTCGGATGCTGCTCAGACTCCTAGACTCGCACGGTCAAACTCGCTGCACAACTTGAGATCCTCTACAATCTCATGGCGGACCCCCGGATCGTCTCGCGAACTTGAAAAGCGGTCATGCGCCGCAGCCGACTTAGAGATAACACGGCGGTTGAACACTTCTGGTGTCGTTACCAAGGTCATAGGGTCCCTGCCTCTGGGTAAGCAGGTGCGGTCTTGAGTCCCTTGTCGTGTTATTCTAGACATCCAAACGAGTATCAGAAATGGATATCCCTGAACGCTGCCATCTTGATCTTCGGGAAGTACCACTATGCACCTGCGCATTTGGCACCCTTGCTGCGCCGCACTTGCCTTTCTGGGAATGCTCAGAACGTGTCTCGAGAGTACACATTTCATCTCCTACTATGCATAAAATCTGGTAAGGACTCGGTAGCTACGGGCATATGGATTGTCGTACCTTCAGTATCATGAATTCAAATACTATTCAAACCCATTCTCTAGGCGTCCTTAGCACTTCTAGTAGCTCCCGCTCTTTTTGATGAGTAGCATCAAGCTCATCTTCATCGACAATAGGCTCGACCCCCGTACCAGCGATGGCATGCGCGTACTCCCACCTAGCTGTGAGCGGCAAGCTCATAAGAATGCTCTCCACCCTTGCACCAGGCGTTCTCAAGCCGAACGATGTCCCTCGGTCGTAGCACAAGTTGAACTCCACGTACCGACCACGGCGCAGTTGCTGCCACTCTTTCTGCTGCGGTGTGAATGGCATGTCCTTCCTTTTTTTGATGATGGGCAAGTATGAGGGTAGGAATGACTCGAGACCGCTCGCACAAAACTGGAAGAGCTCCTCCTGAGGGTTCTTGGCAGATGGCGCACTATTTGCATCTAGATCATCGAAGAAAATGCCTCCAATGCCTCTGGACTCATTCCGGTGTGGTATACGGAAGTACTTATCTGCCCAATTTTTATACAATCGGTAGTAGTCCTTGTCATGCTTATCGCAGAAATTCTTGAGGGTTTTGTGAAAATGCTTTGCATCATCCTCGAACAGGTAACTGGGTGTCAGGTCCGCGCCACCTCCAAACCACCAGTTCTGCTTGGCTTGCCCTGTTGCATTGACTGGATCACGAGGATCAGATGTCTCGAAGTAGCGATAATTGAGGTGGACTGTTGGCGCCATGGGGTTGCTGGGATGTATCACTAATGATATCCCTGCGGCAAAGAAGTTGAGCTTATCGACATCTGCACCGACGAACGACTTATGGTCAGCTCTCATCTTCTCGATGGCGGGTCGGCTGAGCTCTCCATAGACAATGCTCGTGTTGACGCCAGCCTTCTCGAAAACATTTCCGTCTTGTAGGACACATGAGATTCCGCCGCCGCCTTGCTTCCTGCTCCACTCGTCTTTTATAAATTTCTTCCCATCTATTTGTTCCAGAGCGAAGACAATCTTATTTTGGTGTTCCTGAACCAGTTTTTCCATGCGCAACCTCATTGGGGAATGGCGACTAATTGGCGTCCTCTTTTTCGTGACTTCATCGACCTCAGCGAGTGTTGCAGCGTTCTGCACGGGTATTTCTGCTTGAATAGGGTCACGAAGGAAGTTGTAGGTAAGGGCACCCAGCACAGCTATGCCGATCGCGACCTGCGCATATGCATAATTCTTCTGTGCGGGCGCCTCCTGAGGCCTTGGAGGCTCACTCGGTGTCTTCGAGCTTGCTGAGAGCCATCTTTGCTGGACAGAGGTTCTTGAAGCACACCTGCAGTGCTGAAACGAGCGGATTGCGGGCGCAACAAGTGTAGCACCACGCTTGAGAGACATAGCTGAAGAGTGGTTTTGACGGAAATGCAGGAGAGAACAATAGCGTTACAAGCTCATTTCCATTGCGTGGCCAACAGTATCAGCTGATGGTGGAAGTCGTATCTCATGATGGACCTCAGCACTCAACTCATTCGGGAAAAAATGATTGTTTGTGATTGGTTGGACAGCTCTCCTGTGCCTTGTGCTCTAGAATGTTTGACCTGTTTGCATGCGGACCAGCAAGCTGACGCAACGGCGACCGAGGGCTGTCAGCACCGCGGCTCGCGCATCCAGGTGTGCCAGGTGGAATCTGTAGTCTGGCCATATGTGCTGCACCTTTCCTTATTTCTTGTTTGTCAGCTAAGAGTAGGTCAATCGCTCGTGTGAAAGCATAGCGTTTGCCATCATTGGGTGGACACTTTTCCATCTGTCGCGCGTCATCGCAATGAGGCAGGCGCGTTGTTGATAGACAAAGCACCGCTTTACACGTGCACGACGAAGCACGGCTGCAGGCTTTGTTCGCCGTTCCCGTTGCTTCTCTCGTAGCTCTTGGTACCTGAGTTGAGCATTGGCCGTAGTAGCTGTGAGCAGGCTGTAAGCAGGCTGTAAGCAGGCTGTAAGCAGGCTGTAAGCAGGCTGTAAGCAGGCTGTAAGCAGGCTGTGTCACTGCGTCTCAATCAGACGGTGGCCAAACACGGTTGATACGAGCTACAAGTGACGTGGCATGTGAAGCCTGGTGTGGAAGTGACTCTTGCGGTAACCTATGATAGCCTGTCTGCCCAATTATTGGTCACCTGCCATTGCCTGCCGACGCAAGTGCACCACCTGCGGGGTCCTTGAGTGGTTCATTGATCAGTGTTGCCTTGAAACACCGCTCTTAGTCTTCCCATTGACTACCTTACCACTTCCATCTCATCTTTCCTCCTTACAAAGTCATCCTTTCGACGTCTCACATCCCTACACATACCGATCATCGTCGAGTCGTCAATCACAGCCTCAATCGAAGAATCCTTATCTCACACCGCCAACATGCGATCCAAGTTCAAGGACGAGCACAAGCTAGAGAAGCGCAAGGCCGAAGCCGACCGCATTCGACAGAAATACGCTGACCGCATCCCGGTACGTCGCTCGCCACTCGTTTTATCTGACCGCCAGCTAACATCTGTCTAGGTCATCTGCGAGAAGGTCGAGAAGTCTGACATCGCTACCATCGACAAGAAGAAGTACCTCGTCCCGGCCGATCTCACTGTTGGCCAATTCGTCTATGTTATTCGCAAGCGAATCAAGCTCAGCCCAGAGAAGGCCATCTTCATCTTCGTCGACGAGGTCCTGCCACCCACTGCTGCCCTTATGAGCAGCATTTATGATGAGCACAAGGATGAGGATGGTTTCTTGTACATCACGTACGTCGCAGCCATCATAAGCGAGGGATTTGATCACTGACATTTGCCCAGATACTCCGGCGAGAACACCTTTGGCTGGGAGGAGCTATAAGCGAATCATACGTACGATACAGCGACCCTCGAACGATGGATGAGTGAATGTACTGTGCTACGGAGTGGCGGAATTCAAGGCGTTGGGGTACATGATTTCATTGCCGCTGAACACTAGGATACAGTTGCCGATTGAGATTGCTGAGTTGAACAGCTGGGAAGACAGACAAGAGTTCGTCTAGCTTGAATACAACCATTGAAATGTGACCAGGCGGGATTACTGCGTCTACAGCACATTCCTTCCAGTCTTGCCTCTATGTGCTTTGCCAGACGCTGCTTGACTAACCTTACAAGACGCACATGCTGCATGCGGCCCAGCACCGTGCAGTAAGCTGCTTCTATCGGGATGAGGGGAGCTCTAGGGCGCGTCGAATCGAATTCTTGTGCACTTCGGCGCCAGACTGGCGATACGCGTAAGCAAAGCTCGCTACAGAAAAACAAGAATGGTCGCAAAGGAACGAGTCAAACAGGTTGTCCATACCCCAGCGTCATGATAACCCCGATCTTGCGGCAGAGACCCCAGCGCCTAGCCACAAGCTCGGCGTTGCAAGGTATGAACCAACAATGCATGGCACTGTGATAACTCGTGCGTAATCGATATCAACGCCTTCGAAGAATCTTGAGCTCGATGCCTCGGCAGCTTGTGCCCAACTGGTACGTTCTCGTCCCGTTTCACTCGCCTCCCAGGTTACTGCGCCTGCCATAAGTCCATGAATTCTAGCACCTGGAGTTAGACGAACTGAGGGCCGCCTAGCACCTGTCATTTACCGCCACAGAGCAATAGCTATAGTAATCGTGGGTAGGCTCGTGGATGCATCTCCTCTGCCCTCTCACGTTGTCGAGCCGAAGCGTGGTGACGTAACGAAAAGGTAGATGTGTAAAGCAACACTTTGTCTGTCGAGGAAGTGTAGGAAAGGTTGATAGCCTTGGATTTCTGTGAGAGAAGCAGCATGTACGCGAACGCCGACCTGAGTCCTCCATCATCGCTACCTAGTGCACGACCAAAAACCCGTAGTCCTGTTTCGTAGCGCCACCAATGCCTCCCAACTATCTCTGTAGCCTGTTTCTATTCTTCGAAATCAGCAGTCCGCAGCACCTCCCTTTCATATATAGCAGCCGCACTCCTAACCATAACCTCAGCTTTCCTAAGCAGCTTCTCCTCCAACTTCTTCTTCCGCATCTCGTACATATCGTCAGGCCGACCCTTGCCCTCACTTTCGCTCTCGACTTCCTTACTGACGTCTCGTTCGATCTGCTTCAACTTCCACCCAGAGACCGACATCATGATAGGAAGTATGTCTTTCTTAGCATCTGCCTCACTAAGGGCTCTCACACTCTTGAACCCACTCTCGTACAGCAACCTTGCCATCCGTCCTTTCACGAACGTGACTTGTGCCATCTCGAGGAGGTCCGCCCTGGCACCGGCGTAGAGTCGACTTTGCATGTGCTCTAGCACCGCGGCGAGCATGCTGAATCCTGCGGCCTCGGAACCAGAGATAATGGGGCGAGCGGGTGTTCCCGCGCCGATCAACTGTGCATCCGGCCCGACCGTGCTGTCGTCTTGATTGCGTGACTGGCCTGGTGGATCGCGAGATATGGGCGTTGCCATGCGTCGGCAGAACTTGATCATTCCTGCTGCGAAGCCGTGGCATGTTTGAGCCAAATTCTGGATTGTGCCGCGAGGAAGACTGTACTTTAGGCTGATGGTGTTGATAGGGATCTCGTTGCAAATATCGCGTAACGCGAACGTGCTGTACACGCGTCTGTAGATCCGCGCTGCACGGATTTCGTCTTCGGTACGTTCAGGGAGATTGTCGAGCCCGTCGTTGGCGAGGCGGTTGACGAGAGCAGGATTTATTCCGATCAACCGCAGGGCCCGTAGGGACGGCTCGTCAAGCTGTTCGAGCAGATTGCGAAAGGTGGGCCAGGAGACTTCGTTTGTCATTGCGAAGGATGGGGTGTGATGAGGGATTGGAGTGAAGAGGTAGAAGAGGTGCATTTCACTGTCCATGACGAAGGAGCTCAGTGCTTTCCGTAGGTCTGCGTGAACGAAGAGACCATCTTCCGGTGTCAAGCCGGAGGCTACAATGGCATTGCCGAGTGCTGTCGGTGCATAGGTATCGAATTCGGTCACTTCGATCATTTTATCTTTCAAGAGTGAGAGGATGGCGGTGTCTAGCATGTCCAGGACCATCTTATGGTTTGAAACTGTGTGCCAGAGGAGCGAATTTTGTGCGTACTCTTGGAGGCTTTCGTAGGTCGAGATCATCCGTGTTGAGATTACTTCTAGAACAGCCCGCTTGATACCACGCTTTTCGGGTGTCAGGCAGCTCATAACTGCGGGCAGCTCTGCCTCCAAGAGCTCAGCCACTGATTCGAGTTCCATTTTCTGACAGCAGAGGAAGGTCTCACCGATTTCGTCCTTGCCTTTTCTACCTGCTCGACCGCGCATTTGACGAAGCATTGCTGGTCCGACCATGTCACGACCCATCCTCGCACTATTGAGGATGACCCGGCGGGCTGGAAGGTTGATACCGGCCGCCAAACTGCAGGTTGCGACAATAACCTTGAGAGTGCCGTTGTCGTATGCTTCGGCAATGATATCCCTTTCCTCTACGGTGAGCCCTGCGTGATGGAAGCCAACACCAGAAGGTATGGTGTCAGAAAGACATGTTTCAAAGCCACCCGGCAGAGCTTGCAGGGATGCGAGCACGTCCACCCTTCGCTCCAAAACGTCTGCATTCGACGAATTGTGACGAAGGGCCCTTGCAATGAGGCACGCTATAGCCTGCGAAGACGCCCTACTATTGCAGAATACCAACGCTCCGTAACCTTGTTCAGCAGTCTCTACTGCTAGCGCCACCACCGCATTCGTAAGTGGGCTGGACAGCTCCTGGTGCACTGATTTCTCGACGACGTGTGTCGGCTGTGTTGGTTTCTGAGTGGGATTGCTACTATTCAGCTGACTTGCTGTTTTCAAGAACTCCTTAGAATTTGTGCTTGGGTAGATTGCATTTTCGTAGACCAGATGCTCGTGGATCGGGATAGGTCGGTATTTGGCGACAAAGAATTTTGCTTGCAGCCAATTGGCGAGCACTTCGGGATTCGCAAGAGTTGCGCTCATGCCCACGATCTGGATACCTAGCTGCAGGCAAATCAACTTTGTTAACATAAGCTCGAAGATGTAACCACGATGCTCATCGTCGAGCATGTGCAGTTCGTCACAGACGACAATGCCAAGGTCATCAATATTGCCTTCCTCAATGGCGGAGTTGACCAGCATATTGGCTTTCTCTATGGTGCATACAGCGATGTCACAGTCAGACCACATGGCTTTGCTTCTGCTCCCACCGTAGAAGGATACGACTGTGATTTCAGATGACTTCGATTTTCCCACGTTTAGACCTAGACGCTCTTGGAAATCCTCCTTCTGGAGCCCATCCACGAGCCTTCTCAGCCACTTCGTCTTCTCTTGCACGAGGGCGACATAGGGAAGGACGAGAAGTGCTTTCTTCGAAGGTTGCTGTATCACCTTTTTCAACAACACAACATCGGCCACCAAAGATTTGCCGCCACCCGTCGGTGCTGTATACACCAAGTTCCTGGAATGAGATAGAACACCGCTTCGCATCAGACATGATGACTGCCACGGATATATTGCGTAGACACCGAGAGCAGCAAAATTAGTCACAAGCTGTCTCGGTAAATCGTAGCTTGGGTGGGCGAGAGAAAGTAGAGGGTGTTGGGTCACGCTAGGTGTCGAGCCAGGCCGGTATGTCGGAACTTCTTCATTGTCCTCTCCAGAGCATCTTACAATCCTGCTGGCTTTAATATCTGTTTCGTTTCGATTGTCCAGATGTTCGATCTCTCGCTCAGCACCTACTTCGTCGAAATTGCGCTTCGTCCCTGCTACGGAAACTGGTTGAAAGTTCTGTCGCCTTGTGAGGTCGACAGACGTGATAAATTTGTTGCTGGCATGCTTCGATATGGTAGCTTGACCATTAGCAAGACCTGAAGGCTGCCATCTCACTGCCATGTAGCTTAAAGCTAGCACAATCACGATCACACAGAAGATTCGTATGGTATGACAGCTCCACGCAGATCACGTGAAACACCATAAATCGCTGCTCAGCGTCGTGTCATAAACGTACGTTGCCGTGAAATGTTCCAGAAGTCTGCCATTGAGGCTCAGCGACGTGCCCTCCTGCGGCCAGTAGTGCTCGCTCCACTGACTGCTTCAACGAAGGGCACGTCGTTGCATGAACGGACATGCAATCAGCAAGTGCGATCCACGATTGCATTGTGCTAGTCCTAGACAAGTAAGGTACATAGGCCCCGTGTCAGGGTCAGCCACTTTTAGTCAAGCCAAGCATCTACGTCAACTCTAATGGTTCGTCGTGCGTGATTTGCCTGTGGCTTGGGAATGGCTCCAAGCAAACAACATGTCGTCTCCTGCGCTCAGTCTCTGGACTTGCAACCGCTACCACCGCAATCCATCGATCACGAGCTCGAAGGTCAGAGGTGAGCCCCTAAGAACCCGCGGTAGAGAAAACTCACCCTTTAGCCCCAACACACGAAGGTATAAGCAGGGAGACGGACCCGTGACCGTCTCGGCATTCCCAAAATTACATTTTTAGACAGGTCGCCAGGAATTTGCATGCGAGCGTGCGAAGATCGTATCGCATTTCGAGCAAAGCCGAATGCGTGAGCTGGAGTCTGTACGGCACCTCAACAGCCGTTCCGCACCCAAACGCGCCTTTATGATCTAGCATTTCCTCTTCACATACTCCTAAAGCTATTAAATTAACATGTATGTACCTGATGGCCGTCGCATCAAGGTCGCGATGTCAGTATTTGGAGGCCGATACGCAGATGCTGTATTTACTACTGTAGTGTGCTGGATTTGGAGTGCGACGAAGCGAGATCGCAGGGATGGGCCTCGGCCGGCGCCAAGGAGCCCGTGCTGGCACTTAAACGCCAACCTTACGGAGCTCCCAGGATCCACTCGCGACCACATCTCATTCTGCGACGGCGAACCACGGTTGCGGTAACATGTCAAACAATATGCTGAAGTGCAGCCCGCCGTCCCTGGAGGTCTTTTCCGTGACCACTTCGCCATGTTGTAGCGACTTCCACGATCACATATATTCTCAAATCTGATCTTCAGAAATCACACGCTCTCACGATCTGGACGTTAGTCTGGACGTTAGGCAAGTTATTGCAAATCGGCTGATTGGTTGTAAACCGACACGCAACAGTATGAGACTGTCGCTGATTTCTCTCTGAGCGATTTCGTACAGCTCGTCTCGTAAGTCAGCTCTGTTCGTCGATCCTGTCGTTGCGGAACGGGGTGCCGTGCGTTACTACGCGAATTGATTCTCTACCGCACAACACAGCAGCCTTGAGCACACTTGATCCTTTCCCTGCCTTTTGACCTTCTGAGTTTAGCTTTCCCGCTCTTGACAGGCTATGCGTGCTATGGAACTGTAAAAGTGGACACCAGAGTGAGTCTCTTTGCAATGCGTCTCGTTTCTTCTTGTCGTCTGTGTCCTTCTCGTCTCTGCCTTTGTCTCTCGCGATTTCCCGGTCTTGCCCTTGTTTTCACTCTCCCACTTTTAGAGTTTCCTTCGTCCCATCTGATCCTGCCTCACCCTACACATCCGCGCAGCGTTTCTCTTCCCATCCATCCTTTCCTTCCCATCTTTGCCGTCAGTGTTCTTCGTCGGCCCTCGATACGTTTGCGGCTCATACGGTCTGTTTGCACCATCCAACCCTCGGATCAAGAGTGAACATCGCTCTACGACGGGCTCTTCGCTTAGTGGACACTCCTCGACTACGTGGTTCACGATTCCTGTTTGGCACGTGAGGAGCTGGATGAGGCAACATACTGAGGCCCGACTGGTCCCTTCCTCTTGCTGCCGTCAACTACGGGGGCCCACCGGGCTGTTGCGGGTCTAGTACATCTATCGTCTTGTCCCTCTGCCACATTCTTCGCTTCAGTCGCCCTTCTTCTTCCACCTCCGCCGATCACCAATCGTCTTCTGCTCTCTAAACGCACCTTCACGACTCACGCCGCTGGTGCGCCGGTGTCTTCAATTTCGGACGTAGATACCAACTTCCCACCACCGGACTTTTGATCTCGTACAACTCGCTGAACTTCCTGCCGTCAACCGCTCCGATTGACGTCTGTGCACGGGTCGTTACAGTGTCTTACGATAAAGTCTCAGACATGCAATGACGATTCAGTGCTGGAAGTCCAAATTATCGTGCGATCTGCGGCACAATGTCCTCGACTTCAGCGGCTGAAGTGGCTTCGGAGTCGGCCACGCATTTAGGTGATCTCGGTCGCGCTTCAACCTCAAACGCGCCAAGTCCAATCGCCGTCAATGATGATCACACTCCTGCACCTGAGGCTCTTACGACCCAACTTGCGCCGCAGTCACAGCCTATGACTGCTACTGCATCTACGGCTTCAGATCAGCTGAACATCCTCGGCAACGATGCGGTAGACGCTTCCGGGAGCTACGGCACGAGGTCGCGTAATCGTCCTGGAAGGGCACGCCCAAATTATGCAGACGACAAGGAGATTGACCTGGAGATAGAGGCGTCGGGCAAGTACTCAAAGGCGCAGAAGAAGTCGGCTGCTGCGCCTCCGCAACACATGGACACAGCAGGTTCAAGAGATGGCTTCCCTGCGGTTAATGGAACAGGCGTCGCGCCGAGTTCGGGGCCTGCAACACCTCTAGCCAATGGCTCTCACAGTGTTTTACCAGCTTCAAATGGCCCTTCTAAGAAGCGCAAGCAGCCTGGAAGCGGCACCGTTGTTCAGGCTCCTTCGCCCCCTCCTCCGAACCCTAATACGAACCCGAATCCTTTCAGCGCGTCGCGAGCGCAGCTCATCGAGACCAACATGCTGAGCTTTAGCAAAAGTCGGAAACGTTTGAACAATAAACAACAATTGGTCGCTGATGATGGCACAACCATACAAGTCAATGACCATATGTACTTCCTCTGCGAGCCACCTGGTGAACCATACTATTTTGGCAGAATCATGGAGTTCCTGCACATTGACAACGACTCAAGCGCTCCCGTTGAAGCGGTCCGCGTCAACTGGTTCTACAGGCCGAAGGACATTCAGCGTCGAGTGCAAGACACGCGGGTTGTCTTCGCTTCCATGCACTCTGATACTTGCCCTCTATCCCAGATGCGAGGCAAGTGCAACATTCAGCATCTAGCCAACATCCCCGATCTTGACGAGTTCCGAAGACAGCCAGATGCTTTTTGGTTCGACAAGCTGTTTGACAGATATATGCACCGGTACTACGAAGTCATTCCCACTTCCAAGGTTGTGAATGTACCTCGACGCGTCAAAAAAGTCCTCGACGAGCGGTGGAAATTCGTGCTTGTCGAGGTTGGCCGTGGACGAGACCTGACTAGCGCCAGTAAAGTTTGCAAGCGATGTAGTGATTTCGCAGCCAACCATGAATCGGTCGATTGTGCCGTCTGCAAGAATACATACCACATGTCTTGTGTCCGGCCACCGTTGCTGAAAAAGCCAGCTCGAGGTTTTGCTTGGGCGTGTGCTGCGTGCAGTCGGGCTCAAGAGCTCAAAATGGAAGCTAGGCACACCCCTATGAGCGAAAACGAATTGTCCCGACTTGCGGAAGCGGAGAGCTTCGATGATGAAGACGACGAGGGACCGGCCCACGCTCAAGCGACACGCGACAACAGTACGGGAATAGATGAGCATCCATCACCTACGGCAACCCAGCTCGCCCAAGCGAACCTCTGGCTATGGCGGTACCTTGGAATACATTCAAAGCCAGAGGATGCCCTTGATTACGACGATCGAATCTATCCTAGAGCCAGCTCTCGGCTGGGTCCACGACACCAAGCCAATATCACAGTCTGGCACGGTAGGCCTCTTGAATATATCAAGCCAGCAGAAGCCAAGAAAAGGTACAAGCCGATGGTCAGCACGAAGAAGGACCACAAGGCTGCTGCACTCCTGGAGAACGACAAGCGGCCGAAACGACCGAAATGGGTGCTCGATGAGCCTCCAGGATTTGTGGCAAGAGGGCACGATGAGCCTATCGAACTCAAAGGCAAGAAAGAATACACTGCGCAACTGACCTTCAAGATGCCTGATCCTTCCAAGTTCTCAGAACGTGGTCTTGACAACGATGATCGACCAGAGAACTATAGTGAGATCGTTGATGCATTTCTCCTTCGCTGTGATGAGGAGATTGCGCCCTTGTATGGCTTAAGCAAAGGAAATGTGGATATCCGAACCAAAGGCCTAGAGAAACTGCAAGAAAACAATTACAACACCCAAAAAGCTATCGAGGCCATGCGCAAAGTTTCAGCAAAAGTCGATCTGAAATTGCCAGAATTCAGCAAAGAGGAACTCAAGCGCTTCGAAGAGGGCGTGGCCTTGTACGGTAGCGAGTTGCATGCTGTGGCGCGCTACATCAGTCCGACCATCAAAGAGAGTCGCGTAGTGCGATTCTACTACATGTGGAAGAAAAGTCCACGAGGAAGAGAGATCTGGGGTAACTACGAAAACCGAAAATCGAAGAAGGACTCCAAAAGAGTTGAGAAAGACGCGAACGGTTCCAAGCTTCCTGATGACGTTGGCGATGCTGCAGATGACTCTGCTTTCGACAATGAAAAGGCTGCAAAAGTGAGGCGCGGCTTCAGGTGCAAATTTTGTAGCACCACCTCGTCGCGCTTATGGCGAAGGGCTCCTGCGACAGCTCCGGGAACGTTAGTACCTCGTGAGCTTGGGTCGAAGCATGCAAAGGACAAAAGCAACTGGTTGATTTCCGCTCTATGCGGTAAATGTGCGTATCTTTGGCGTCGATATGCTGTCGAATATGAACCAATCGAAGAGATCGCTAAGAAGATCGCGATCGCTGGTGGCCGCGCATCGAAACGAAAGGTTGATGAGGAGCTCATGCGCATTGTTTTGGAGGCGCAGAACTTCGCTGGCGATGTGATCTCCAAGAGCACTGCGCAAATCGCAAGTTCGGCAGGAATCGACGTGCCATTAGCGATGGTCGAATCTGACGAGCCAACAAAGAAGAAGGTCAAGACTGATATCCCGATACCAGAGCCTCATGTCGTCGAGAAGAAAAAGGTTATGCCCGAGAAAGCTGTCGAGCTAGAGCCTCTGAAGCCGGAGATGCCACGTGTCAAGGAACATCCTTGTGCGGTTTGCCACATTATCAATCATCCTGACCATAAGATGCTCAAATGCAGAGATTGCAGATTGCATGTGCATGCGCCATGTTACGGCGTCAGCATACCCACAGGGACAGGGCCCTGGTACTGCGATATGTGTAAGAACGACCACAATACTCAGGTTTCTACGAACTACGAATGCGTACTGTGCCCTGTCCGGCGGACGCCTCAAGAACTTATGGAGCCGCCAAAGGTCTCTCATAAGAAGAAAACAGATCGTGAAAGGGAGAAAGAGCGTGCTGAGCGCGAGATGGTGCAAGAAGCCGGGCGACGATGGCGAGAAGACCAGCTAGCTGCAGGCCGTCCTGTCGACCCTCGAGAGCCCCTCAAGCGTACTGCTTGGAACAACTGGATGCACGTCAATTGCGCAGTGTGGACAAAAGAAATAAGGTTCGGTGATGCGGACCACTTGGACGCGGCTGAAGGTGTGGGCTTCATACCCAAAGAACGTTTCGAAACGCCATGCAAGTTTTGCAACGAAACAGGATTTCCAATTGCCACGTGCCAGTTTCCTTCCTGCAACAACAACTTCCACATTGGATGCGCTCATCAGCGAAAGTTGACGCTCGGCTTCGATATCACACCTATCAAATTGAGTCGAAGAGACTCGGTCCCGGTTATGAAGCTCGACCAAGAAAGTGGATTGGCAGTGCCAGGTATATGGTGTGCACATCATGCTGTCCCTACAATTGTGCATAACATGCTCGAGCCAACTCCTTCGGGATCCACTGCACTCCAGGAGTTTGTGCATCTGTACAAACAGGTGGATAGTACGGTTACCGGCACAGTTCGACGGGCTGCACAATTCCAGGTGAACGTTCAGCCAGTGACGAACGCAGTCCAGCCGCCCTACCGTCGAACGTCTACCACGAACGGGCACGTCCAGCAACCTATGCAGATCGATGTCATTACGGGACGAACCGCGCAGTCGCCCTCTCCAATGTCTCCGCAAGTCAATGGCAATGAGCACGGCAACCCTTCTGAGTCGGCAGGTCCACAGGCTAGAATCAAGTCAGAGAGGAAATGCTGTACATGCGCGATAGATTTTAGTCCGAAATGGTGGCTTGTCAACTCCAGTTCAAACGCGAAACGGCCCAGCCCAGAGCTACAACACAATATAGGTGGTCAGTCAGCGCCCGAGCACGCATCAACGCGAGCAAGCAGCAGTGCACAACCCCCTTCGCCAGAGTTGCGCCACCAATCCGCCCCTTCGGCGGCTACGCCGGTCGCTGCATTCTCGGTACCCACGACTGTTAAGCCTGAACCAATCGAGCTTGACACGATGGATGTGCCAGTAGAAATACTTTATCAGTGTCACAAGTGTCACATCAGCAAGAAAACGCCACCGTCGTCGCCCTCTCAGGTGCGGCGTGTGAGACACCTCGCTGAGGCTGTCCAGGAACCGCCTGCGCAAGCTATTGCAACACCACCTATCCAGCAGCATTTGCCACAGCCACCACTAGAAGGACCTCCCCATGCTCACCCTGGCCTACCTTCTGCCGGCCCCCCGCCACATCTCTATCAGAACGGCAGACATCCATATCCAGGGCCGCCACCGATAATCAACGGCGCACCACCAGGTCTGCATCCCGCTGCCCTGTATGGTGCTCCTCCGCCATACCACCGACCAGGGGATTATAGCTACCCATATCCGCCACCACCTGTTCACTACGCGCTAGCAGGTGGACTGCCACCGCCCTGCCCTCGTCCGAATGGAGTTCCTCAACACTCACCACCTCCAGGTCCGTATGCCCACCCATTAGCTGGTCCACCATCTGGTCAACCAGGCTCACCACACATTACATGTGCCAGTGGGCCTGCAGCTTATCACCACCGTCCGGGGGAGTCGCCCGTCATGCAGTACGGCGCACCCCGAGGGTACGGACCCGGGCATATGCCGCAACGGCCACCGTCAGTCACAGGCATGAGCCAGCCTGCAGGTGCGAACGAGCACAGTAATCAGGCACGTTGTCCGAGCGACGTCAACGTCAGCACACCTGGTCTGAGCATGGGCCGACCAGCGGCGGTTTCCGAGAGCCCGCGCCTGGCTCACCAGGACACATCCATGCTGGATGTCGCTGCAGCGCGAGACCGACGGTCGTCGACTGCGGGACCGGGCGCGAGCGCAAGTCCGAGCTTAAGAAATCTGTTGAGCTAGGACTGTCAGAGTCGCTAGCACCGGCTCTCAAAGAACAAGGACGTGGCGACGACGGTGCTGCGTGGATAGGACACGGCGTTGGCGTAGGCCAGGGGAAAACCAGCTAGATCGACCGAGAGCCGCGTGGCTGTGCTCGTATCATTGTTAGGTAGCTGTGTAGCCATTACGTAGCGAAACAGAAAAGCATCACTGAGATGCTGCGACGCAGCCGTTCATTGTTAAATGAGCATTCATTCAAACTGTGGGACCCGAGTCTTTCTACCTTGAGTACGAGTGCGTGTGCGAGGAACTGTCCGTGCGCGCATGGTTTGGTTGTGTAGATGACGTCTGAGATGGGTATGAATTCTAGTCAACTCGATGACGGGCGACTGGAATCGTGCCAGAAGTTCAGTCACATCGGATGTGGTGCGCCGTGACCATACCTAGCGCACTTCTCTCGACTGACTGACTGACCGACGCCGTCATGGTGTTGAAGTTCAGATGTCACCAACAAGACCATGTCTGCATGCACAGTGCCTACTTGCAAGCAGTCGAGATACGAGGGTCTAGAACGATCATATTCAGCAAGCCATCGTGCCGTTTAGATGCTTTGCAAATAGTAAAAACGTGAATACCAATGCCAATTTTGAACCCAGACAGTAAAGAAGTCGGTGCTTTTCTTTAGAGTCTATCTCGCCATAACGCCCATCAGATGCTCAAATACCAGATCACCGACCTCATTCATGTCTTCATGCTTCATGCGGGTTGCTCATAGCGCCATTATATCCGCCATCCTCTCCATGACAGCCGTACATACTGTGAGACACCAAGGGCGTTGTAGCTATTTGTTCATAGTGTCAAACCGTCAAATATTGGAGGTAGGTCGATGGATCTAGCTTTGATGTTGCTGGACAGCCTCTTTTGGGATAAGGCCCTGACCGACAAAGATGTCGATCAGACCCTGGAGAGGTTCCGTATCCTTCTTGGGTAGCAGATCGTAGTACATAGCGACGGTCATGAAGTGTACGAAACAGCTATTCAGCTCGAGATGCCTTCCCAGATGCCAGAATGGGTTCTCGTAGTGGTTGTGGTAGAGGTGGGCATAGCATCGGAACATCTGCTTGATGATGCCTTTGATGTCGTTGTGAAAGTTTTGGTGGAAACCCGAGCCCCTCCCAATCCAATCGTTCGACAGCTGGTGCATCGACTGATTTAGATTGGTCGGGCCTGCTGGTAGAGGAGTGCCAGGGGCGGGCGAATTCGAGCCATTCGTATCCCCAGAGGCATATGCTGTCGCCGCGATGTGTGGTGGGGGCTCTGTTGGGAAGACATTGGGGTCATGGATCTTGCCGACTATCCATCTTTGGACTCGCACGATGTATGAAGGGGCTGGGATCTTCGCCGGCCGGCCGTTCTCAAGCCAGGTGTAAGTCAGTCTGTGGCATGTCAGCTAGGCCAGGAGGGCAGTCTCTTTTGACGCACCTTCCCGCAGACATGGTGGGACAAGTGTGCTCATTGCATAGCGCGACCCCCGTGTTGGTGTCGGTCTCTTGAATGACCTGGATCAAGCCAGTCAACAGCCTGTTCATCTCCACCACTCGTACTTGTCAGCATGGTTGTCCACTAGGGAAGCGTGGCGTCGTACCTTGGTGTGCGAGCCACTCGCCCAATTCAACGTTCTTTGGCTGGGCAGCCAGAGTCAAGAAGTTCCCCTTGACCGAGCATTTTGCATATCTTTCGTTCAGGAACTTCTTCGGCTGCTCTTGGTAGACTTCTTCCGAGGTAGCACTGTACGCCGAGGACATGGAGGGAGAGGTCGTCAGGGTCGGCATAGGAGGTGCATTTTGCGAGGTGGGAGACTGGGCAGCTCTGTCCCGCAGGTTCTGCTGGGACTTTGTGTTGCCACGGCCAAATGCCTGGCGGCTGGATGCATCAAAGAGGTTAGCAGACTGCAAAGGTCTGAGAAGAGACGTGGTGTTGACCGCCCACCTGCTCATTGCAGCGAGTCGGTCTGGGGTGAAGATTGCTGCAGGTGAAGGATTGGAGGCTGCTAAGTAACTTACGCACTGGAGAAAAACGAGGTCATGTTGCACTTCTATGAGCAGACCTCACTTGCTATAATGTACTGTCACTCTGTTGTCAGTCACCGCGCAGTAAGTAGGAGGTCCAAGACACATTTGACAGCCTCGTAAAGATCTCCCCCTAAGGCAAGGGCGACACCCCCCATTTCGGACCCTCCAAGCCTAAATCTGCAGGTGCGGCCCGAGTGCTAACTAAGCTAGTTAGGCTAGCCTGTTCCTGATCCGCGCCAGAATATCGGCCAATCCTCAGAAACTTCGGGTGCCCACGCGTGCATGACAACTGCCCAAGCACCTTCGCGACTTCGTATCGGACACCGCAGTCCCAACAAGTGCTGGTATCAAGGTCGCCACCAATCATCGATAGAAGCTGACGAAGCAACAACGGCGTCAGGAACTCTCAGCAGATATGTCTGCTGTTGAAGAACTACAGACCAACGGCCAGCAGGACCCAGCCCTAGCACTGGCGGACGATACTCCAGACCTCGTACAAGACAAAGGCTCTAACGATGGGCAGGATGAGGACGACGACGATCTTTTTGGAAGCGACAATGACGAAACCGTAGAGAAACAGAAGCGTGCTTTGGATGACCAGGAGCTAGACTCTGGCGATGACCTTGGCCGAGACGACCGCGTGGCAGACACAGTCGAAGACGCAGAAGATCAAGACCAAGCGCAGGGCAATGGCGGCAGACCGACCCGCCTTATCGACTGCGATGTCCCTCGAATCAACTACCCAAAAGGCGACGAGTTCTACCTGCTCAATATGCCTAATTTCCTCGGAATAAAACAAGAAGCTTTCAATCCAGAAACATATGAACCTCAAGCCCTTCCCCACGATGGTGACTCGAGTCGTCAGACCTCGGCCTATTCGACTGCCATGTCCTCCATGTTTTGGCGTCGCGATCCTCACGACGCCGGCAAGATGCAGTCCACAGCAAGATTCGTCCGGTGGGAAGACGGAAGTTTAACCCTTCAGCTCGCCACAAAGCCGACCGAACAATACAGAGTCAACGCTCAACCTTTACGCCAAGGCTTCGGGAAGAAGGTAGCAGCAGCCACACCCTACGATCCCGCCAAAGACAGCCTTACCTTCTTGGCTGCAGCCCACTCAACTCAGGTCGTGGATCTACAGCTCGTTCATGCCTTGGATGCGTCTATGAAGATCCTGCCCACGGGCGGCGAACAGAATGAAGCAGAATTGAGGTTAAAACAGCTCATGGCTGCGACGCAGCAGGAGGGTATCTCGCTAGCACGCTCGAAAGAAGTCGAGGAAGATCCAGAGTTAGCCAGGAAAGCAGCCGAGCAGTTCGAGAAGGAAAGAATGCGCGCTCAGCGTAAGCGGGAGAATGCAGAGGAACGCCTAACCATGAAGAGGAACAACGTACTCGGACGGGCCGGATTAGGTGCCGGACGCGGTGGGCTGAGTGTCGCAGGCCTGGAGGATGATATGGGCATGCCGCTCTCGCGTGGCAAGAAGAAGCAAAAGCGAAAGATGAACAGGCACGGAGAGATCTACTCGGATGATGAAGATGAGACTTTGCCCCGTGGAAGAACGAGGGAGGATGAATACGATCGAGAGGATGACTTCCTCGCCGACTCCGACGAGGAGCCAGAGCAATACGGCGGCGATGACGAGTTGCTCGACGATGAAGAGGATGACCCAGACAAAGATGACCTCGAGATAGAGGGCAAGAAGACCGTAATGGAAGATCGACCGCGGAAAGAGAGGGAACGAACCCCCAAGAGAAGCAGAATGGATGAATTAGATGAAGATGAGGACGCCGAGGGTGAGCCGGACGACGAATTGCTGAGGCAAAGTCCCCAGCAAGTAAGGAAGAAGAGGAGGGTGGTGGAGGATGAGGACGAGGATGAATAGAAGCTGTCTGCGTGCGCGGTGGAACAGAGCGACTGCGAGAAGCGTTGGCGCTACGGCTAGGGTTCGCACATGAATTCAAAAATGACTTCTGGCTCTCGCTCAGCCTGTGTCAATACTGATCACCGTGTAATATCAAAAAAGCACTTGCCGGGCCTGCAAGCCTACCTACAATCCCACATGACTTCTCCCCGGTTTCATCCCACTGATTCTGGCACAGGTGCTCGGCCTTCATCGAACGACAAGTATCTAGACAGCACGTACAATGCCGGACACACACGAAAGCCCCCGAACCCTTGCTTGATCCGGTCGTTGCAGTCTCTGGAACACACCGGCGGGTATGAAGTCGTTTTCTGTCATGCGTGCACGCCACGGCTTTGCGGGGCGAGACAGCAAAAATGCGCAATGTTCGCAACGGGAATTGCTAACTAAGTTGTTTGGGCTAGGGAGGTATGCAGACGACGTGTGGAGGTCATGTTCTGTGGTGGCTTTTCTCGGAGCGGCGGTGTAGTGCCGTTACGGTAGCCTTGTAGATATTATGTTGTCTACTTTGACTCGGGGGGACTGGATGTGCCGATCTGCGGTGTAGTCGTGAGGAATGGACGAGGGACTCTTAGCTGGTGTGGGTACTGTAGAATGGGAGGTGTATAGATATGTTCTCCAACTGCGTGTTTTCTTGACGAAGTGTGTATGTATGTGCTAATAAGTTTGGAGCGAATCTCTTCTTTCCAATGAACCTAGAGGCCCAACTTGTTGTGTGGCAGTGAATCTGGCAGCATGAACTCGGAAAAGCCTTCCAAGAATTGCCGCGTCAGAGGGGTCTCATGTATCAGGTGGGAAAACAGCAAAACGTCAGACATCCCTGCTTCCCCTTGATGGCCTATAGGACCTTCTCGCCGTGCACCGCATTCACCTTCTCGACATCACTGCTGCCAGCAACTCCGGTTTTTTCCCCACCACCACCGACGATATGGTGATCCGCACCGACCTCGATGTCTCTCTGGTATACCGCAACCTCATCAGCATCACCGAAAAGCGCAGCGACTTCTTCCAGAGGAAGTCCCTTTGTGTTCGGGAAGACAAACCACAGAACCGCCGCCCCGATACTGCCTGGAATGATGAAGCACAGATAGAATTTCCATCCAATGGTATCAAACGCAGTTGGCGCAGCTTGCAGCCACATGATATTCATGAGCGAAATCATACTGACTCCCAAACATACGCCCTTCGCGCGTAGATGCGTGGGGAAGAGCTCACCAAGGTAACTGAATTGTGTGCCGTCTAGACAAGCACCATAGAAGATCTGGTAGATGAAGAACATGGCGACCGCGGCCTGCAGGGCTGCACTGTTGTTGCTGGGCACGAAGTTTGCAACGAGCGCGGCTTCGATGATGAGTGTTAACATGCAGCCAGTCACGCCAAAGGCCATGAACTTCGGCCGATTGAAGCGGTCGATAACAAGCATGCCTCCGATGTTGCATCCCAACGAGAAGAGGAGCCAGGCGGCTGGGTACAGCAATTGCTTGACGGGGCTGAAGCCGAGATTCTTGTAGAGCGTTGGCCCGTAGTTGTTAATCACCAAGACGCCTGAGCACTGTATGATGCCCGTTGTGCCAATGGCCAGTAGCGCCCGCTTTCGGTAGCTAGGTTTCGTGAACATATCTGCCCAAGAGCTGCCGAGCGTGCGGTCAATCGCAATCTGTTTTTTGATCTGGTAGAACTCTGCTTCGGCGCCTTCATGATTCGGGTCGTGTTTGTTGCTGTGAAGCTTGATGAGGACTTTGCGGGCTTCTTCTGTTCGACCTTGCATACAGAGCCACCGGGGGGACTCGGGCAGGAATGGAAGAGCGATCAGAAGCAGAAGGGGCCAGAAGCACTGGAGTGCCAGGGGTGGACGCCATGTGTTGTTGACTCCACCGTCAGTCCAGAAGTAGAAGCCGAAGCCCACCCAGGCTTGAATCACGTAGCCGATGATAAGAAAGACAGCGTGGATGTCAACAAGGGCCCCCCTGAATCGACCGGGCACCAGCTCGGCCATGAGAATGGGTACCGCGGCGAGAATCATGAAGGCGCTTGCTCCAGCGACAAAGCGGAACGCAATGAACATGCCTATGTTGACACTGCCGGCCAGAAAGGCGCCTGAAATGAGGGCCAGACTGGCTGCAAGTGCACAGGCCCATTTACGACCAAACTTGTCTGCGAACCAGGGTAGGGAGAGAGTTCCAATGACACCTCCTGCTTGAAAGAGGCCGTTTGTTGTCGAGATTAGATCTGTGCCGTTCTTGCGGGTAGCAAGGTCGAAGTAGGCGATGAAGGAGGGTTGGCCTAGGAACATCAGTTACTGACCAATCAGTCTGCTCAAAGGTCGACGCACCCAGCGTAGTCCCTATAATGGATGCTGTGTAGCCATATGTGATCGAGCCCAACCCGAGGACGCAAAGCACAAGCACATTGTAGGCGTTAAAGCCTTGCTTCAGCTGGCTGGTTGAGTGGTGCGCCATGGTATACGATGGCAGGGCGACGCAGGTTGAGGGGAAGAGCACAGAAACAACGCGCAGGATGGGAAGGAAGGCATCTTAGGTGCTTCTTGCATTTCCTCGTCTACATGCTTGAAGATCGCTTACCAGGAAGAACGATATGCCTGCGACCCAAAACTGCAAGGCGCCCCCAGAGCAAGGTGCACGACGTGTCTAGCTTCCGCCATAGGTCGAGCTGCGGATGGATCGACCAGGGAGGTAATTACTAAGGGCCAGGAACCCTCTACCACCCCATGATCTGCCCCCGCAATCATGCCTTAAGCTTTGTCTGGGAGGCACGGCAGAAACCTGATCTAAGCCTGAAATGATGAAGATCTTTTATTCTTGGTGCGTGAGTCAAAGCTGAAGAGTCAAGGCCCTCTCCATGATTGGTGATGGAAGTGCGTAGCTGCAGTGATCATGCCGATCCTTCAAACATGCCGGCACAAGGTACACACGTACTGCTTAGAATGGTCATGCATAAAGTACACGGATAGCGGCCGTGACTCTAGAGGACGTTCGTCTGCTGCACAGACGTGCTTATGTTGTACCTACCCCAAATTTTGCTGACAGCGAGTTGACGACTCGGCTCAAAATTGACGGCTTGGGCCGCATTTGAATAACGGTACTCTTATCATCGCGAACATGGGTAAACGTGGTCCTCACAAGGGCAGTGTAAGACGCGACTGCTCATTTGCTAGATAATAATCAGAGGAGCGAAGGCCATGTTCTATACTGACTAATACTCTATTTATTCATTCTTCACTTGAAACTGTTCAAGATCTTTTGTACATTTGCGAAACTTTGCAGCCTCTCCGAAGGTTGCTCGATGATAATAAGACATTCTTCGTCAACATTGTTGTACAATGATTAATTGCTGAGTGAAGAGCCCAGGCCAGCTGTCCCTTACGCCGTCGTACCAAATAGCCTCAAGAAGACCTCATATACACCAAACATGATGGCAGCTGACGGGACAGCTCTCAAAAGATGTGGAGTCATGCCGCCATAGAGGCCAGCCATGCCCTCCTCCTTGGCGACGAGTTTGAAACACTGAACCAATCCTGTGTATTTGACTGTCACCTTCCCAGCATCTGATATCGTGGTTGGTGCCTGCCGTAATCTGGTGCGTACCACTTCATGAGGATATGTGACGACAGCAGCGATCAGTTTTGCACCAGCTGCGGCGGAAAACTTTCCAGCCCACTCTTCGACACCATCCATGGAAGTCCTTTGATAACCGGGAGTGTTCAATCTTCGTGCTTCTCTCCTTGCTAGACCCAGCTTCATGCGCTCGTACATGACCCACTGCATGGTAGATTCCGTGACTCCCAGGTAGGAGGCCGTCAAGCCTCGGTAGAGACCCTTGACGCCCTCGTGTCTGACGGTTTGTTTGATACAATCCCAACTGTTCTTGTATTGCCTCCCTCTCATCGGATCGTTACTTGCTCTGTTTCGGTCGAGTTGAAGTCGGGTTTTGACAAGCCATATGGGGTTCGTGGCTGTTCCGGTCGCAATTCCTGCCGTGGCTGCAGCGGCAATATGGATGCTCCAGACGTTCTCTTTCCCTTGCGGGTTAAATTGCTCGTTCAATATTCTCTTGCTGTTCCCATAGACGAAAAAGTTGATACTCCGCGCAGGAACAACACCTATAAGATTTGCGCTCAGACCTTTGAATAGTGCGCGAAAACCTTCATGCTTGTATATTGAGCCTAGCATCTGGCCAGTCTCTTGCAGATGAACTAAGGCGGCACGTGGCACCGAGAAGAGGGTTCTTTTCTGAGGGATGGAATGCTGTGCATGCAGTTCGCGCAATTGGGCTTGGTAGAAGTCGGATTGTAGTCTCGTTTTCAATACATCCAGTGGTGAAGTGAGTGTCGCTGCTGTCATGCCACCAAGCCTGCGAAAGGAAAAGGTTAAACAAGTCAACCATCGAGCCAGGGAAAGATCATACTAACCCTCCTGCGACAAAGTGAGCCCATGGCTTTGCTTTGGGCTCATCGCTTGTCAGCTGTCGAGCATTCTGACTTTGTAGACTGGGAACAACGTCTCCCGTCTCTCTCGAGGTATTTACGAGGTTGTCGTCGGACGTTGGTTGTGAACCTGCCAGAGGCCGATGCGCTGAAGAGGAAAATGACATGAACTTGATCCAGCCGTCATACACTCGCGACTTCGCGGTCAAGATAGAGGATGGTGCGAGAGAGTCGTTTTATCAGAAATTGATGAGGCTGGATGATGTATTCATTGAACTCTCCAGAAATTCTAGAGAGCGCCGGCGACTTTCTGCCTCTGCGCCCGTCGCGCATAATCTGGAGCGTCAAGGAGACAGCCAACGTCATGTACGGAAAGTTTGCCGACCGCATCACGTACATGACCTAATTCGGTAGTGAGATGCTTCTTGAGATCTCTGACTGGCGCAGTCGCAGCGAATGTCCATGTGAAATGCCGGTCGAGACGGGTCTAGATGATGATTACGTTGCAAGGTTACTAGCAGAGGATGCGAAGAGGACGTCACACAAATATGCTGCTCAAGGGCTGTCAGCATTTGCGCCCAAGCGCAGGGCTGCAGACCTGCCGAAGCCTAACACTCGATTCTTGAGCCATATCGTGCGTGAAGCCGACCATCATAATGCTGCGCTGAAGAGGAAAGAGGAGCAGGAAGCCGAACGACGGCTGCGGGCGCTGCGCGATACTACCGGCGAACCGCTCCGCAAGAGGCTCAGAGCAGACGAGAGCGATCAGCGGAAGAGGAGCCGTATGCTAAAGGACGTCTTAGGTGCCGCACAGTCAAGGAGTGGTCGGGAGCGTCACAGTACAATCACCGACAGCTCGTCACAATCAAGTCGACAAGGACATGCGCGCAGGCGGCGTTCTGGGGAGCGACAAAGGTCTCCAGATAGCTCCACGCGATCCAGGAGAAGAAGGAGTTCCTCTGACTCGCTCGCTCGAATTCAGTTGGGTGGGGCAGGACCTGCTGGAAAGGTAGAGCGAGAGGACGCCGAACCTGTACGAAAACGTGGTCGAGGTGCTCACAAAGCAAGATCTGGCATCGATGAGCATTTTACCAAGGGCTATGATCCGTCTCACGACGTCTCGCTAGATTCAGATCACGGCGGCGACGACATTGACGATGATTGGGACCTTGCACTCGAAGCCATGCGCGATCGAGCCAAGTGGAAGCAGAACCAAGCATCCAGAATGCGGGAAGCTGGATTTGGCGAGAGCGAGATCTCCACCTGGGAGAAGGGCGCCAACAACCATGAACGTGGAGGTGATTCAAGCAGTGTCAAGTGGTCTCGTAAAGGCGAGATTAGAGAGTGGGATGCTGGCAAGATAGAGCAATGAAACTTGGAGTCTTGGGTACTGTCCTGTATGGCGTTCACCTACAATACATCTTCTCAAGTCATACGTCATGAAACCTTCCAGACGTTGATCACCAGTGGAAGTAAGGTAGATTCAAGCCTGCTTTCGTCGAAACAAATTGCTGGTGGAAAGGGGCCAGGACATAAAAGCCAAATTACTGGTGGGTCGTGCCTGCGTCGTCTGCGGAGGTTAAGTTGAGTTAGGCTTTTCGCTTGCCGCGACCACTTTACACGCTGCCAGTGCTGCGGCTATGCGGATCCCCGTTGAAGCCGATTGCGTGGCACTAAGTTGCTTCTGAGCTTTGCAGTTCGAGGGCAAAGGAGTCGAGCATCGTCCCAACATCACCCATACGAGTATTCTCCTGCATTGATTTGTTTTGCCCACCGCTGTACTGTGATTTTGTACTACTAATCCTACCACCTATAATCGTTGCGACTTCCTTTCCACTACTATTTGCTTAGCACGCGACCACGTTCGTTTAGTTGTTGGATCGCGACAACTCACGCCAACACCACCAACACGGTTTGAACATCACTACACGCCAACAAAACAAAAATGAGGATACACCCCAGAGGTCAGCTCCTTTGTGCACTTTCGCTCCTCTCCCTCGTCACATCGATCACTGCGTCACCGGCAGCAGTATTGGATGCCGCAGCCGCCAAAGATGTAACTGAATCCACATTGAAGACGGGAATCAAGCCAAACCCCGTGGGCACAGAACACGCGCCAGTCGACGGCAAGGATGGCGTACCACACGAGGGGCCCTGGGTCGAGACAAGCGCCGAAAGGACACGGAAGAAGGCCAAAACAACGCTGGTCGACGACGATGAGTCGGCGCAAATCTCACACTCTCAGATGAAGGACCATCAGCAAGACTCGACCGCTCCGAAGATCCCACAAAGTAACGAGGGCGTCATGGACGACAAGTCTCGCTCGGCGCCTGTTGAAGGCACTCGTGGCACAGAAGGTGGCATTACCGAGAAGAGCAAGAACAAGGAGCCTGTTTCTGCCGACCAGAAGAGGCCCGATGCCCCCAAAGAGCAGCCACCGCTACCGCACAGCGAGAAAGAAAAATTGCAAGGCATCGAAGACACTGTCAATGCTCCTAAGCCTGTTGTCGACGACGACTTTCCGAAACCGCTCGGGAAGCCATCTGATCTGCCAGAGAAGCCACATTCCATGCCCATGCCAAACAACCCATCCTCGTCCAGAGATAAAGCGCTTCCCAACGACGATTCTCGACTGAGCAACCTCCCGTCCGCAGTACGACCTATCGCCGAAACATTGCCAGTCAAAGAAGACATTGTTCAACCTCTACACTCCATGTTCCTTGCCTTCACCATGATCATGGTCTCGGAAATCGGCGACAAGACTTTCTTGGTCGCATGTCTGATGGCTATGCGCCACGATAGACTCTTGGTCTTTTCTGCCGCTTACGCCGCTCTGATCACCATGACCATCCTCTCTGCCGTTCTAGGACACGCGGTGCCTACCCTCATTCCGAAGTGGTTGACCAACTTCCTCGCAGCTGGCTTGTTCCTCGTGTTCGGCATCAAGATGCTGCTAGAAGCACGAAGCATTAGCCCTGACGAAGGTGTCAGCGAAGAAATGAAAGAGGTCGAACAAGAACTCGAGGAAAAAGAACATGAAGCCCTGCGGAGGTCGCGCAGAAGGTCATCCATCTCGCCATACGTTTTGGAATCTGGCCGAGGCGGCATCCGCAAGGGTAGGTCAGAAACTGGTCGACTGCCATCACCCCCTGATTCGCCTATTTCCGAAACGTCTTCGCGATCTGCCTCGCCATCTGGACGATCCACCTGGGACAACTTGACAGGAGGTGTAAATAATCTTTGCAGTTTATTGCTCAGCCCTGCTTGGGTCCAGACCTTCATTATGACTTTCTTGGGCGAATGGGGTGATAGAAGTCAAATCGCGACTATCGCTATGGCTGCTGGTTCAGACTACTGGTGGGTGACGGGAGGTGCTCTAGGTGGTCATGCCATCTGTACTGGGGTTGCTGTCCTTGGAGGAAAAGCTATTGCAGGCAAGGTCAGCTTGCGCACTGGTAAGTCCCACTTTCCACCTGATCTTACTCGCTCTCTTGCTAATAAATCTACAGTCACTATGGGAGGCGCGATCGCCTTCTTAGTGTTCGGCGTCGTTTATTTGTTAGAAGCTATCTATTAGAGTGCCTTGTGCAATGTATCATCATCAGCTAGGACAGCCATGGCTGTCTTAAGCAGTTTGCTGTGCACCGGACAATGTTTCGGTTTCGTGTCTCAGACAGTCCAACAAAGCATCATACTCTTCCACACGACAGGCCACTCGTCCATACAAAAAGTCAGCTGCAACAACCCGTCTGGACGACAACGGCCTCCTGTCGTTTGCTTTGCCAACAAAGGTAGTTGGCGTCGTTCAACATCCATGGTTCCTGGGTCTGAAACACTATAGCACCTTTTACTGATTTAAATATGCCTCTCGCTGCAAGACAAGATGCCTGAGATCTGCTTGACCAGAAATCATCGTGCACGAGACGAACACCAAACAAGGACTACTGCAGCAACATGACGCCTAACAGAGCTTTCATACCATCGATAGACCCTCGGTTCGGCTATAATTATGCTATTCCCAAACGTGAGCGGCGTGGCCTGCTTCACTATAGCTCGTACAAGAAATTCTTCCACTTACAGGCTAACCATACCAACAGGTCCCAACTCTTCAAAGCTGCAAGTCTTGGATCACTCGCTGGTCGTTGCAGCCAGCAGATCCAAATGCGATCATGGCGCCCGTCTTCACAGCATGGTCTGGGAAGTCAATTTTGGTCGCGGGTCTCATTTCAACAGAACAGGAAGGGTACGCTACGAACATCGTGATCATCGACATTGGGCAACCATAGAAGCCACACTCGGAGCCCTGCATGCCACCAAGGGCATCTGCGCGGTCAACAGAATGGTGACGGTGATCGTTATCGTCGTATAATCAGACATGCTGGTCAGAATTCCGGCCTGGGGCAGGAATGCACGTGAAGAGCTAGCAGCCGCACGATGTCCCGACAGCACGCACCGTGGCTACCGCAAGCTCGAAGCTCTGATCAATTATCACGAAGGCTATGGTAGAACTGTCATATTCTGGTTGAACAGGGACTGAACTCCGCCTGAAATGATGTTCCACATGTCGCCGACGAAATCACGCGAGACGCAGATCGCCTTTCGGATATACAATAGCAAACATTATGATTTTATCACGAGGTACAAAAGGCTAGAGTTTGTCTCGGAAACATGCACAGGAAGAGGACGAGACCGCCTCAGCAGACTACCCCGTATGTTGTGACTGGAAGCCAATACTGCTTCCATGGACAAAGCCATCTCTGTGTACCAAGGCTCAACTTGTGTCACCAGGCACGGTATCACAACGATTTTCATATATCATGTACAGCTGCCGATATCTTATGATTGTCTTGCGGCCTTCTCTTCCACACCTTTTGCCTCTCCACCTTCTACACATGTTGCACCCCTTCCACAGCTTTCGCACCACACTCCTTGTTCATCTGCTCCCTGACAAGTCATAAAAATGCTCATCCCGATTGCTCAGGGCAAGAAGCTCTCACGACAATTCATTCCTGAGATGGATCCGAAATACGGCTACGTTGGGAAGATGTCGGATGAAGAGTACGCATCAATGGGAGGTCTGTTGTGGTATAACGAGCTCATGCAAGTATGCCAGTTGCGCAGCATACACATGACGGGTCCCATCTCTTGTGGTACGGAGATCAGGGGTAAAACGATGGTCTTCGAAGTGGGGGCTGTCGAGAAACAGTTCCACAGGGATAGAGCGTATGCTTTTGGTGTTTCTTTCGGCGGTAACTCACCACACAATGGCGGTCAAGTGTCAGAATCAAACGACTCCATAGGATATCCTTTTGAATATGTAACGTTGGAAGCTCTCTCGGACGGATATGACCAGGTTCAGGAAATCACAAAGCGTCACAAGAGTATAAATGATATCAAAGTCCGGACAGTCCACTCTTGGTTGGTAGGCGTTTTCGCCTGTGGCCGAGACCTGAAGAGAACAGCGTACCGGTATCATCATAAGCTCGGAGACGTTCAGCCTTTGCTTTCATTGGTGGATGTGGTGGAGGCCCGGCTGAACGAGCTTGAGGACCGTGGGCTATCCATCGAGTTTTGGCTCGTTGACTATGCCAATGATGCCTCGGATAAGGCAACTCTAGCACTCGACAGGTATGGTGCCAACAGCTAGCTAGTTCGCGGCGATCAAAGGCGGTTCGGACAATGCTGACTACAAGCTTGATGCAACTTGCATGGAACAGTCTGTCAACCGCTATTGCTGTACCACAATTGCAACTCTTATTCTGCCGGCCGCACCTTCCAGCTGTGTGTGACAGAATCTTGGATTTAGGCCAAGAAACAAGCACGGGTAACGCCCAGGCATTGTACATGGAGAGGAGCGGGGCCTTGATGCTGAGCTACTTAGTGCATGATATTACTATGTTGTCAATGAATTAAAAGCCTTTTTGTAGCCTCAATGAGGTGAGGACATTTCTATCACTTGCTAACTCGGCTCTGTCTGAAGTGCCTATTATGCAGGTTACTTTAGAGGAAGTACATCAGAGTGTAGGGTCATTTCACAGAACGCGCTGCGATTTCTAAGAAGGTGCTCGGGTTCGGGGAGACGAGCGTGATTATACCAGTAGCAGCATGCAGTTCGTACAAATCAGAGTCCTCAATCACATAACGACGTTGATTTCAGGTTTCAGCTACCAGCAAGCATTATCTGTGTATGGAGCCTGATTCTGATTATCTTTGTCATTGCCGGTACTGAATGTTCGATATGGAACTACATAGTAGCTCGTGCCAAGGCATTCTTCACGACCTCCCTAACCTGCTCCTCCGTCTTCATAGACAAACCAACTTTGTCATTATCAAGCTTGTCCTCCATGTTAGTGCCGTGCTCGTCACTGAAAATGATCCGGTAGAGCTGGTTAAAGATAACAACCTGCATATTCGGTTCGGGCTTCTTGAGTTCATCCAAGCCCAGCTGGTACGCCTCAGCTGTGCCGCCTGTCTTGGTCGTCCACTCCTTGCCATCGATCTCCTTCACCATCTCGATAATCTGCTTCTGCGTGATGGTCGTGTCTGCGATGCAGATCTCTCTGTTCCTGGTTGTTTCAAGGTTCTTGAACACGCCTGCAACAGCTTTGCCGACTGAAGATAGCGTCGTGGTCGAGACTCTTGTCTCGCCGCCATCCCAAAGCGTCGCGTCATGGGCTTTGAGGTCGCCGAAGAGGCCGAAAACCAGGGACCAGTCAAAGAAGGGTCCGGTGTAAACAAAAGTGTAGCTGAAGTCTGGATGGTTCGCTGACTTTTCTTCGAGGTACTCGTGGATCTCGACCTTTGGCGTGTTGAAAGGGACCGATTTGTTCGCCTCGATGCTGAGGTCGGAGCCAAAGTCACTGGGTAGGAAGCGCTTAACGCCGGTAGTAATGGCAGCGTCGATGATCTTCTTTTGCGACAAGAGCGCATGGCTGGCGACGTTGGAGACTACACCCTCGATGCCTTCGAGTGCTGCGGTGATGCTATTTACGTCTTCGAAGTTGACCTTTGCGATTTTCTGGTTTCGGTGGCTTGGGAGGGAGTCGGTCGAGGTGCTCCTTTCTCGTGACAGGATCGTAACTTCATAACCGGCATCAAGTAGAGCCGCAAGGATTGCAGGTCCAAGGTTGCCAGTTGCACCGACCAAAGCAATCTTTTTAAGGCTCATGGTGAGTGCTGTTGATGATTGTTGCTATTGTCAAGAATAGGTTCTGCTTGGAGATTGTGCTGCTTCGTGGTGTTGTTGCAGTTCTTTCCTTCTTGTTGTCGTCGATAGAGCAACTCATTTTGAGCATTCTTATACTGGTCTTGAACGTTCATGGCTGCCTGTATCTCTTGCTGCTGCTTACCCAATGTTGCGCCGGAGCCATCGTCAGGTTCCAAAGCAGAACGTTACGATGACAGGCTTATCCAATCGTGACTAAGTCTTTGCGCCCTAGATGTGGTAGAGCTCGTGCTGACTCGCTTCCAGGCTGGAAAAGCCAAGCTTCCAGTTCGTCTCGAGCCTGGAAAGTCGCCGAAGTGCCACTTTCGGCACAACTCCTGTCCGCTGTAGGACATGTGATCGACGCGCCGGCCAGATAACTTCTTACTTACCGGTCATCTACTGCCTACTCCATCAGTATCGGTGCGCTCAACTCGTCCGCATATCGTCCGAGCACCTTTAACCACATGATGTGCACAATTGACGGTTTTGTTCCCAACTTAGAAAAAGACAAGAGCTCAGCCAAGCGACCTGTCCAGAAATAATGGTAAAACATCAACCATGTTTGCATAGTGGAGTTATATATTGAGCTACTAATCGCGAACTTGAAATGGAGCGATGTTTGTACAACAGTAATGAAAGAAGGAACAAATTTATTCATACGCCTAACTACACTTGCAGTTCTCACGAGTATGAACCTGTGCTTCAATCCTGTGCAGTTCCCTAAGCCCTGATCCGGCGTTGACCAGCTTACTCCTGATCACGACCTTGCCCGTCATGTGACCGAGTGGGTGCGTGCCGTGTCGCTCATGACGTCGGAGACTGAAACGTCGTTCTTGAATGCCCGCAAGACCATATCACGGATTTCGATGGCGATGAGAGAGTCAACTTTGAGTACATGTCAGTATGATAAACATAGATATGGCATGATCTCACCTCTATCAGCCTACACTGGTGTTTCTAATTCGATGTCGTTCTCCAGTATTCCAAGATAGAAAGATATATGGAATGCTGTTTTCATGGTCGTCTATGAGAACTACGAGTTACGGCTGGTTCAAACTCGGTAGATATCTCACCTTTCAGGAAGACAGACGACCGAGATAATTGTTATGGCAGGCAAGCAACGCAGTAAAGTTCAGTGTTACACAATTCCTTTCATTAGCCTAATGTGTTCGTTGCTTGTAACGATAGGGCAAGGCAGGCTTAGGAGGCCGCTCTAGAAGGCGCGACTGCCTAACCACGGTCTTGGCAGTGTGGAGCAATGCTTTGACTTTGGTGGCACCTTCATGCTCTTAGAACTCCCCCACTGACTTTGACTTCCAGAAACCTCAGTGTCACGTTTGATGTCCTCGGTCATCGCCGAGGAACGTGTTTGTTCGTTGCACGAAGGTCTCTACGACCTGCTAAGCTCCACCAACCATTTGCAATTATGGGTAGGCGTAGAAACGCTGGTAAAGTAGGGTTCGAAAAGTTCTCAGATCCGTGGATCAAGCAGAAAAGTGGCTTCGATGACGAGACACTCAAACATCGCAAAGCGACGCTCACTCTCTGGATCCAACAAACATGGCCGTCAGGAGTCATTGCTCCAGGTATCGAGAGGCCTCAGCATAAATGGAAGCATTACAAACAATGTCTGCGACCTCTGATGGGAGACTTCGACGACAGCAACTTTTGGCCAGGCTAGAAGACTGAGCCCGAGGAGCGAAAGAAGAAGCAGCTGCAAACATATACAGCATGGGTCACATACCTTGATCCGCTTGCTGACCTGTCATCAGTTGGTGCCGTCCGTGCAAGGGAGCCCGAAGTCATTAACGAGTCTGATTACCGCCCGTCCTCAAACGAAGGCTCATCAACAAGTGAGAGCGAGACACTAGCAAAGAAGAGGCGCAGGACAGTACGAGCTACAACCCCACAACGATCCACGAGCGCGAAATCGGCACAATCCAACGAAGACACTGCAAAGCCACGCTCTACGGACTGGGACGATATTGAGGTGCATATCAACGCCACGGTTCTCAACGAGCATCAACCAGTACTCATGCCAATGCTGGATCTCAAACCCCAGACCATGCAAGTTCCTATCTCATGGCAGCATTTCGATCTGCAGACACTCTGCGACAAGTTCCAATTTGAGACAGGCAAGGGCATAGATCTGGCAACACACGAGCTTGCCCAAGTTAACGAGAATGGCACAGAAGACTTCGTCTTCAGCAGACCAGGCGCCTACAGGATCATGCTGAAGAGGATCATGCAAGCAGGGGGTGTTGCAGGTGGCATACTACATTTGCGAATTCAGAAACGCATCACTGAGAACCAGCAGGCTGAAGGTCGAGAGGGTCAAGACAGTGAGCACATCGGAACCCGTCTGAGGATCGTGGAAGACACGAATGGCTATTCGGATAGACGTCTCGAGGAAGTTGTTCTTGAATCCGAGAGAATCAAGATCGAAAAGGAACTATTAACGCCTCTAGGATAGTATGACATGAGCAGAGGGTCGCATGTAAGGGGTAGAAAACAGTAGGGAGCCATGAGTTACAGTCTTTAGTTACTCTTTTGCAAGGCGGACGCCTGGCAAGCACCGCCACTGCCGTAGCATTACTTCGAACTTGAACCTACACAGTACAGTTACAACTGTCTTACACCATTACCCCTCTCTAGCCCATATACCTGTAGGCCTTACAAAGTCACAGACCTCGACTGCTGACACACTTGCCTTGCTGACCGACTACCCGTGTATCAGAGTCTTGATGAATTGTAACTGATAACACGATATCATCATTCCAGCTGCTCGTGGCCTGCTCGATGTGAACTCCGGGTGAAATACGTAGATTCAAGTCACCTAGAGCCAGCGCATTGAGTTTGGCGTCGGCAGTTATCATACCTCGCTCATGAAATGCGATATGAAAGAGCTAGGTCTGTTTCGTAGTCACCTCGCCTGCGGTCAGTCGGCTTACAGTAAGTGATTGTACTGGTATCCAGGCGTCAGGTCTTGCTGTGATATCTGCAGTACCTTGTACCATACTGTTCGTAGAGATATGACACCATTGAGCCTAAAGGAGGCGCGTAGCTATCCACCTACGTAACCAAAGGGTTATCCCGCTCGCTAGTTGGAGCGCCTTACTGGCTTGTACAGCATGTGTTCAGAATCCAAAGATATGGGATGCACGAGCAACTTGAAGGCTGGTGCTATCGGGCCACGTCTTCTTTGATCAGTCCACTTATCCGTGTGTGTGTCGTCACCACGTGTAGTTGTCCTGTTGTACTAAATACAGTCATACCATGTCAGCGTCCTTTGCAAACACACCTTCTCCTTGAGGGACAGGCTTCACAGGTATGCCTGTAAAAGGGGCGCCGTCCTACGATTTGTCTAGGCTGCCCATGTGGCCAGATTCTCGGCCCCTTGCCTGCGGCTGTGGCGTGTTGAGAAGAGCGAGCCGCCAGTGCAAAAGCGGATTACTCATGGACTTTTTAAGTGGGTGCGAAGACGTTGTGCAATGCAGCCGATCGTGGGTGTTGGTACTACTACTGGTGGCTATATGGATTCCATTGGTTGGATTGCTATCTGCAGTCAACGTTGCCCACGGTATGAATTCCTATGTTGTATGTACAGCTTCTGTAATCAGACATGTCGCCCGGAACCCCGAGCAACAGGCACTGCTACTTTGGTCTGCCAGAAAGCTTGATGACATTTGAAACTGCAGAGGCCGACTGTCGCTTCCCGTGCTGAGAATGTATGTCTTTACTCCTAGACTGTTTCGAGTTCTTTGCTTCTGACTTCAATTTCGTGCTAGAGAGCTTCCTTTCCGCAATCGATTTCTCCGCTCGCTGATGTGTCGATTTCACTAGCCACGACTCAGGTATAGTCTCGATACCGTCAACATATTCCTTGAACTGTAGGAATGCGCGATAACCCTCATCCAAGCTAATTATATACACCGTGAGAATGTCTTTGAAGCCGAAGATTGTGGCTGACTGCGTTCTAAGCTCGGCTTCGGTCAAATGTAATGTGCCGTCCGTTGAATATGCTGATGATGCTTGACCTGCACTGACATCCTGACATGATCTTCGGCGGTCCGCGTTGTTGTCAGTCGTACAGACGTAGCCAATATCGACACAGGAAGGCACGCTCGTATCGTGATAAATGTCCAAGAATGGCTCATTAGAATCAGGAAGTTCACGTAGGTAGACAGCGGGTTTCTGCTCGATGTTCAATCCAAAATAGATGACTGCTCGATGCCAGAGATCTTCGCCGTGTATTATCCGATGTGAGGATCTGCGACTAAAGCACAAGCATGGATCTGGTTGATCAAGGGAGTATTCCTTGACCCACAAGCCATTGCAATGATTGTCGCGATTTAGCTTACTGTCGAGCAGCACGGTAGGACCACTTCGAGCACGACAGACACCTGGGCGGACAGTAACTTCCAGTGGCGCTGAAAACGAGTTTAGAGTAAAGTAAGAGGCGAAGCTCGCCGAGTTTAAGCGTTCATGTTCAAGTCCATCTTTCCTGATTCTGATTGTTTGCATAGCGGACGGAGAGCGGAAGGACTCGTTCGACTGGCACATCACCAGACTTCGATCATCCAGTGTCACACGATGGAACGATTGCTCGTAGGGATCCCACTGCAAAAACAAACAGATCCACATAGAAGCACCGTACTTGTAATGTTGTTCACCGATCGCTGCAGCGAAGATGTCAAAAACATAGCGTTGAATCACAAAACGTCCAGAGACCCACGAGCTGTCAACAGAAAAGCTCCGCTGGTGTGGCTCCGGTGGTTTGTCAGTAAGAAACTCATCGTGCATGAACTCTTCTGTTGATTCTGCTAGTAACCCGACGCTTCTGGAGGGAAAGGCTGGACTCCAGATGAAAATGGTCGTATCGTTCGTGCGGTTCATGATCTCTTCTTGAAGTCGTTGGAAGGCTTTCTGGCGTTCACCGTAGAGCATGGGCATGTTCACATCGAATATACCAAGAAGGCTGTAGGCGCGGTCCTCGGGACGAGTGGTGTTGCGACCGGCTGCCCAGACCATCTTCTCCGCCACCGAATAGTATCCTGGATAAGGTGAAAAGTTCTCCAACGCGTGTTCACGGATCCCAGTACGTCGATGGATTTCATAACGTAAATCGCACTTAGAGCCTATAGCTGTCCATATGCAATCGTAGAACATGAGCTTTGCAGGCGCAAGAAGCTCTTGCAATGTCCAACCACGTGTGAACCACAGACTTTCGGTAAATGTGGTATGAAAGTGTTTAGAGGTACAGCGAACACCATCGTCATTACTTCCTCCTGTTTTCATACACTGGTCTTCGGTAGATTCCCCCAAACCGTCATATCGGATATCGGAAAGGTAAGCATAGCAAACAGCCGCTTCTTTGTACCACAAATACATGCTGTTGATTGCTTCGGTGAGCTCGGCGCTGCTTCTTTTGTCTATGCAACATGTGTCTGCCCAGACGTAGAAGAGGCCATCCTTCAGAGCCTGACGACAGCACTTCTCAATCTTCAGCCAACCCGGCATGTGCTTCTGTCTGTCCTTTTGAACATCCTTGAAGGTGACTTCGCCGCTCTCCCATCTATGAGAGAGTATCGCATATTCAGGCACTGAGTCACCGTCGAAAGATTCAAGCTTGAGGGTGGTGACGTTCAAGAGCCACATCTCTAGCAGCTCAGCCGATCGCTCGACAAGTGGAAGGTCGCGCTATTCAAACTTCTGTCTGCTTGCAGCTCCAGCCGCTTTGGGAGCCACTGCCATTCTGTTCTGACCAGCTCACGAGGTATCAAAGTGTCTTGCCATAGCTTTTTAGGTAGACGCTCGAGTCAAGCAAAAAAATAGGCTGACGACGTGGTCTAGCTGCCACACAGCCACGGAGGAAAGGCAAGCCTGCCATGGCTGCTGCACCTCTCGTTGGTCAAACAACCAGCCAAGCCTGCGGGGGTGTAGCAAAAGTGCCTGACATGCTGCAATCTGCAATCCGGCGTTCTTAAGAGGGTTCAAATGGAGCCTACAGCGTGTTCCATGAGATAACGCATTGTTTTCACACAGAAGACATGCAAAGCCGGAGAGGAACATAACTTCAAAGGTAAGCCGTGGAGTGGACTCTTGAGTGAAGCGTGTTGATTGGTCAGACGCGCGATGAAAAGAGTTGCGGGTCGCGACTTTCCTGTACAGTAGGCTTTGCTGACTGGCCTGCGTGGACGTTCCGCTACCAGTCACGCATCCCAGAAAACAGGCCGGAAGACATTGCATCTTTGCATCACAAGCACGCTGAATGACTGCGGGCAGGTCCTCTAGGACAGTCCCAGACTCCCTCAAGAAATGTTCACTCACAAGAACATAAGGCTTCATGTCCATCAGGCTCAGTATCGGTTGTTGATTATCAATGACTCAATAACTTTCTTTAAATCTTTCACCATCCTGCACGCTTCGAAGCTAACCCTGCAATTCCTCTTCCGTGCTAAAGGTACATGCGGGGAGCTGAGTTGATCTCGAAATCCTTCAGACCATCTCGAAAGCACCGCTTTGCCAAAATTAACTTCCCCGTTTCTGCGGGGTTCGGAAGGATCAGCATATTTCCATTCTCGAAACGTGCTACTGGAAGAAAATGATTTGCTAAAGCTATGCCTGCCATGAGCAGGCTATGCAGGTCGCTGACTCGGTGCGAGAGGGGTCGTGAGACTTCAGAGTACAGAACGGTGGACGTCAAAGCAACAGGTGCTCTTTAGTCACGAGCGTAAGATCTTTCAGACCAGATTTCCGGTTGTATACGGCGAGACACAAACAAGATGGGTTCTATGCAAACAGAGTATGACTTGATTGTGGTTGGATCCGGCTTTGCCGGGACCATGACCACGTTGAACTTCCTCGAAGAGTGCAAGAAGCTTGGCAAGCGAGGCAAGGTGGCGATGATAGAGGCAGGAAGGGAAGGAGAGCGATGTGGTGCTAGCAGATGGTATGATGGCTGACTGACTATGTCCTTCCATCTCTGCTAAACCGAATCTTAGGACAATGGCGTACCTCAGGCTCGACAAGGACAACAACTTCGACTCAGACTGGAAGCACGAGATGAAGCTCGTATCCGAAGACATGGCCGACATGGACTATTGCAAGAAAATGGAGGTCGAAGCTCCGGTGACCGCGAACTACCTCGTTGAGCACGGCGTGAAGCTCAACCATCACAAGGAAAAGGATGTCCTCCTCGAGTTCAACACAGACCAATACTTCGCTTTCCCCGAGGGCGGTGGCAACGCCATCATCAACTGCCTGTTCTCGCACTTCACCAAGTACGAAGGTTTCGACATGTACTGGGAGACTCAAGCTCAGAAACTCCTGCTCAACGATGTTGGCGAGATCTCAGGCGTGCAAGCTAGAAAGACCGACGGCAGACGCACCAACATCATGGGCAAGAAAGTGATGCTATCATGTGGTGGTTTCGAAGGTAACAAGGAAATGCTCGCAAGATACGTGGGACCGAAAACGGAGAAGCTAGAGCTGATAGCTCCAGGGGTAGGCCCGTCATCTCTACTCTTCTCTCCTGGGGTCTCATCCGCTAACATTGCCGCAGCTCGTCCACAACACAGGCCACGGCCTCCAGATGGCCCTTGAAGTCGGCGCTGCAACAGCAGGCTCCCCCAACGGCACTCACTGCGAACTCGTCGACCGCCGGGCTAAGAAGCCCGACGCCGTGATCTGGGGCCACCTCTACGGCATCATCGTCAACGACGACTGCAAACGCTTCTACGACGAAGGCAAACGCCATCTCTTCGCGACCTTCGAGATGATCGCCCTTGAATGCTGGCGTGACCAGAACAACTCGTGCTACTTCGTGACCGACACGAACACCATGAAACGGTTCCGGCCAGGCTGGGTTTACGACACCACAGACCAGGAGCCGGAGCAGTCAGACACGATCGAAGGACTGGCGGAGAAGTTAGGTCTTGACCCACAGAAACTGAAGAAGACAGTTGACGAGTACAACGCAGCGATCAACGACAAGGAGTTTGATCTGATGAAGCTCGACGGAAAGGGGACCACTGGACTGACGCCCGAAAAGTCGAACTGGGCGTTGCCGATAAAGGAGGGCCCGTTCTACGGCTACCCGTTGAAGGCACAGCTGACGTTTACTTACTTCGGCATCAAATGTGATCTGGACTCGAAGGTCATTGGCACGAACGGGGTGCCGATTCCAGGGCTATACGCAGCAGGTGAGCTAAGCGGGCTGTTCTACAATGAGTACCCGCCTGCTACGTCGGTGCTGAGGAGTTTGACATTCGGGCGCCTGGCTGGAATTGCAGCTGCGAATGAGCTTTAGCCTGGTAGCGTTAACTTGACCCAGGTTTCCGCTTACCTGCAAGACACCACACTGCACCACACCACAGTGTGGACACGGTGCACATATTTTCTAGGCCATGGAGTGTAATTTGTACTAGACGACAAGCATAGAGACATGGCTGGGCGAGAGGTGCTAAAACCACGAATACAGCATCGTTATGCTAAGTCTAAGCCACGGTACGGTACAGTCAAAGAACGCGAGTATACCACCACATCAAGTACGATCACGAGCCCAATCTTGGTTTGTCGGCTAGGGTTTCAAGTCCGTCCCATAACTTGTGTAGTGTCCAAAGTTTGTAGGCATGGCTGGAGTTCCGCATGAAGCAGATGAGGCCATACTTGTATGGGTTCACTGTATTAACCGACGATGTTCTGATTGTCCGCTGTGAATTAGCGGGATAGAGGTTCAAAATGTCGTTGGTGGCCTCATATTGGTGTACACGTTTGTGGGTCCAACGGTTTTACCATACTGAGTACCATACTGAGTTGGCTGGTAGAAGGAGATGCGAAGGTCTGTTTAGAATCATCAATGTCAAGCCGGGACGGCGGCACGCGACACTGGAATTAGAGACCATGAAGTCGACTGCCATGAACAGGGAGGCATAGACTTCATAATAGCAATCCTAAGCTATGGTCAAGTCTGCATCAACTTTGGGACGGTGGGAATCGAGATCTCATTAAAGGTACACCACCCTTAGCTTCTGATGCATTAGTCAACCAAGAAGAGTTTGATGGCTGGTAAGGTAAGTAACGTGAGCAATCCTATGTACAGCCGTCTGACGCTCCGAAGTGAAGGGTCCCCAATGTTTTTGAGAAAACTTTCCAACTCTTTCGGCAAGCCTAGTGAGAGCTCCGCCATTGGGACATCTCTTCCTCAGAGAGCTCTCGGAGCTGGTTGACCTGAGCGGCATTACCAGTAATGGCACCTTGAACCATCTAAGAAACACGGTTAGTCTGCGAACGTGAAAGGTAGGCTAGAGTAGCTTACTTCGATGCCTCTGCTGATCGGATTGCTCAAAGAGATGGCGTATGTGGCAGTCTTCGCTTTAATCCTGATGACACCAATTCGTGGATCGTTCTCGCTTCCATCGTGCGTTCCATCTCCTAGATCTCCCAACCATGTCTTCAGCGATGGAGAATAGTATTTCTTGACTGTCTCGCGGCTCGAGTCAATCTCGGCAGTTCCGGAGACCGAAGCCCAGTCGCCAGAGTTGGTGGAACAGGCAAAGTTGATTTCAGGGTGCTTGGTGAGATCGTCGGTCTTGCCCGATTCTGTGTTGGTGTGGAAGATAAGGTCGATGCCGCCGTGCTCCTGAGAAATGTTAGTCGGGTCACGACTCTTGAGGGTCCTGCTTACCGTTGCAGCAATTGCCATACATCTGGACGCAAGCGTGCCCTGATGAGCAGAGTATGTGGTCATCATGCCAAACTTTTGCTTCGTGATGAAGTCGGTCAGGTCCTTGACCTTTTGTTCAGTACCTGGCTCTTCCTGGTTCTTCTCCTTGTATCTGTCCGAAAAGTTAGCCTTGATGGGGAGAGGACAACGGCAGCCCATACGGGTCAGCAGGCTTGTCGCCTGTGTCTGCGTTTGAGTAAGACATCTTGCTTGAATATGTTCTTTGACAGGTGATTGATTGAGGTCTGCGCAACTGAAGTGGCTTATTGCGGAGGGGTATATGTTGAAAATAGACTGCGGGTCCAGGAGTGGTAGTGTGAGGGTGAATTATCGTTGTGCTGCAGTGACGTCGATGGCATGCACCACCCACTGCAGAGCGGGATTGGGGAAGGATCGGGAGTGAACGAATATGCGGGGAGGCCACCCGAGAGTATCGGATCAGTCCTTCCATGATGTTTACGTTTTTCCGTCGTCCTGCAAATCTAGAGGAGGTCAGGAAGTATCGGTCTTGGGACTACTGTATAGCGTTTCTGATGGATTTCTCGTGGTTCTGGGTTTGCTAATGTGAAGTACGGAGCACGTTCGCGCAGTTCTTGCTGGAGGTAATACTAGATAGCTCGACAGGTGTTTGACGTCATCATTCTGCTGCACCAAAGGCCGGCATCGCAAGGCGTCGCAGCAACGATCCCGCTGGTAGCCGAGGGCCTGAACGATTGACTTTCCGGTCCTGCGGCTTCTTTCGAGTCAGGCCATGTTGTCTTCCTCAACCGACAACACACAATCTCCTCGCTGTCTAAATACTACAAGTTTACCAGCGGGACAGGGGTTTCTGAACAACGTCGCCCCTTGCCCCTTGCTCAATCGTGTTGCCATTGAGTAGGATTTGCGTTGAGATTGCGACTCCAGGTGATGCTGGGACTCCTCACTCGTCTTGAAAGCATGTCCGCGGGTGAAGGGCAGAACCCTAATGGCCGGGCACGTCCAAGTCAAGAACCGGTGGACATTGGTAGCCAAACTGCTGCCACAGCGCAATTTCGGCTGGACTTGTATCGCAGCGGCCTGGTACGGCGATTGGAGGCGCTATCGTCAGCATAGCTGGAAATCAAGTGAGAGTGACCATGTAAAAGGCGCGCTGGCTTCAAGTGATCACGCCTAGACGGCCTTCCCATTCCTCTTCCTGCTTGATGCCACCCTTGCGACGTTTCTCGTTCCGTTTCCTCCTCTTCTCCTCCCTCTCTGCCGCTTGAGTGTTCTCGGCTTGCTTGATCCGGGCATTGATGTCAAGCTCGCCCAACTTTCTTTCTTCGTCCTCTCGTTGCCGTTTCTTAGCCTTCAGCATTTCGATCCGATCTTTGACATCTTGCAGCGTAGCTCTCTTGACTTCGCCCGATTGGCCAGTGTTGACGAGATGCTGCTTTGAGTTAAGATGTTCAATGTACTGTACATTGTCCTTGTAGGTCAAATCACAAGCCTCGCAATAGAAACCTGCACTTCGGCCTCGTTTCCCAATGCCAGCGGATGCTGGTACCATGGTCGTCTTGCCCACCATACTCGCTACGTCCAACCTCGCGCCTCTGGCAGAAGTCGCATCGAGCTCAGACATGTCGACATGTTTGTGCCATTTCTTTCCTTCTAGCTTGGCCTCGTACCTGGCCTTTCCTTCCTCTTTCCGCTTGTCCTCCTCTGCCTTCGCCTTCGCGGCGTACTCTTCCTTGTCCCATTTTCGTCTAAAATCGGTGTCTGACGCGGCGGCGGCGCCATATGCAGACGCCCTCTCTGCCATCGTAGTAAGTCTTCGCTCAGGGTTCACTGAACGCTCTGAGGTTGACGTTAGTAATGAAGCTATTCCAGCGCAAGGCGATGGGCCACATCGAGCCACAGGTTGCGCGCGGACAGTATTGCTCAATTGCCGGTTGATGAGGGCCGACGCAGGCGGATGGTCATGCCTTAAAATTGATGGAGACGCCCAGCGGGACAGAACTTCTGCTCCGTGCCACAGTGGCTGCTTTAGCGCGTTGACATGCATGTCGCAGGGCTCACCTCTGAGTCATGCGGGGGAGCCCGTAGTCTGAACTTTTTGTCACGCTTGAAAGAGTGATATGATATACTTACCAGTAGGTCTGACTTGGGCAGAACGAACGATAGTGTTCCCGACCGTGCTACACAGGCTTTCAAAATGTCACAGAAAGTCCGACCTTTTGATCTTTCGCAATGCGCTCGGCCTAACATCTTGAAACTGCACCCATACCGTTGTGCCCGCGAGTACGTGACTCACTAACTCTCGCGCTCTGAGCTGACCATGTGAAGCGACTACAAGGACGATGGCACAAATGTTCTACTCGATGCGAACGAGAACGCCTACGGACCTGGTCTGGCACTCAAGGGCAATGGCACTGCCGTCAATGGTCATACAAAAGACAACACGGACATTGACTTCCTGGGCCTGAATCGATACCCCGACCCCCACCAACACGACCTGAAAGAGAAATTCTGCAGGTTAAGGAATACCAAAGTTCACACAGACAAGACCCTGAAAGTGGACAACTTGTTCTGCGGTGTGGGTTCTGACGAAGCCATCGATGCTCTCCTGCGGTGCTTCTGCGTGCCCGGCAAGGACAAGATCCTCACCTGCCCACCCACGTATGGCATGTACGCGGTCAGTGCTGACGTGAACGACCTCGCGATAGTCTCTGTCCCTCTCAATGTTGAAGACGGCTTTTCTTTGCAGCCGAAGCAAGTCTGTGAGCGGCTATCTCAAGATCCGTCGATCAAGCTGGTATACATATGTTCCCCCGGCAACCCAACAGCGAGTCTGATAAGCAAGGACGCTATTCAAGAGGTACTGGAACACCCCACATGGAATGGAATAGTCGTGGTGGACGAAGCGTACATCGACTTTTTGCCGGATGGCTCGAGCTTGGCTGAGTGGGTGTTGGAATGGCCGAATCTAGTCGTGATGCAGACCTTGAGTAAAGCCTTTGGTCTGGCAGGCATTAGACTTGGAGTGGCATTCAGTTCTCCCGAAGTCGCGGCTTTGCTCAACAACATGAAAGCTCCTTACAATGTTTCTTCTCCAACCAGCGCAATCGCAAATGCAGCATTAGAAGAGCAGAATCTGAAAGTGATGAGGGACAACAGACAAAAGATCATTATGCAGAGGGAAAGGATGCAATTGGAGCTACCAAAGATCCCAGGTATAGGACGTTTCCTTGGTGGCGCAGACTCGAACTTTCTGCTGGTTGAGATTCTGAACAGGCCAAAAGACCAAGGAGGACAACCCCACAACCCAACGGCGCTCGAAGTGTATGAAACCATGGCAGGGCAGAGAGGTGTGGTCGTACGGTTTCGTGGTAAGGAGCTGGGTTGTACAGGCTGCTTGCGTATCACAGTGGGCACCGAGAAAGAGGTTGATAGGTTCTTGCAAGAAATAAAGGATGTGCTACAGGGTATATATTCTCGAGGCAGACCGGAGGCCCAGGTCAACGGCCAAACAGCTCAAAAAGAAGCAAACGAAGTGATCGCTTGATGATAGATAGAACCTGGATTAGACAGAATAGAGGAAGAGGAATTAATGCGTCGACCAACGTTGCTGTAATGAAATGACTCGAGGCTGACCTCCCCACCATAACTAGGACCTCAGGCTGACGAAACGAGGGTCGGGCAGAGCCATGCTAGCGGGCACTTTCGTCCGCTGGCGAGCCCCACCACGCCAATCCTGGTCAAGTTCCAGGCACCTTCAGCCTATCTTGCTGCCCACATGGTGCTGCCTCGTGTTTATTAGTGTGTTGACATGACACTCAGGTGTTCACAAATAGGCAAACGCATCTGAAAGCTTGACCGCTGGCTCCCTGCTCAAGAGGCCGCTGCTGAGTGTTACGAACATCACCATTCGAACAGGTGATTGCCAGTCCAGCAGCGATTACGAGCCATCGCCTATCGAATTGCACAAACCTGTTCCGGTCACCAGTGATCACGACTGGCTACCCCAAACCAAGTTGTTAACATTGATTGCGTTGCAGCAGGACCTCACTTCCTGTACTGCGCCTTCTCGAGCGAATAGCAGACCGCAACCGAAAGCCAGTCAAAAGTGCTGTAGCAGTACATGATTTCATCGCCCCTAAGTTTTGTGATTAGCCATCCAGTCCCAAGTCTATCTTGCGTCTGTATCTACTCCACGCTTCAAGAGATTGCCAGGCTTGCCTAGCACCGGCTTGCCTGCCTGCACACCCTACGTATACGCAACACGCTGTCAAACAGTAACACCTCGTCTACGCTTGGTCCCGAGAAGACCGGGGTTTGGTACCACGTCCTTCAACCAACAAACATTTTCGACGACGTCCTTTCTGCACATCCCTACCTTGGGCTGGACGACGATCGCTGCCCGACGACGAAAATGGTGATTGGAGACAAGAGAAGCACTGCCATTGGAACAACTATATCTTGACCTTACTGACAGGTCGTCTCCGAGCACGTACTAGCAGGGCGCAAGATGGTCAAGGCGGACTACAAACGGGACTACTATGCAGACCTAGATTTGCCGAACACGGCTGACCCAGAGGTGATCAAGAAGCGCTTTCGCGAGCTAGGTATGAAGAGACATGCCCATTCGTGCCAGCAGTCCAGAAAGCTGACCATTTCCAGCCAAGCAATACCATCCGGACAGAAATCCGGGTAAAGAAGTGGATGTAGTACCCAAGTTCCAGGCCATACAGGCGGCGCATGAGATATTAGGAGACCCCCTACAGAAGGCGAGATACGACCGTGAAAGAGCAAAGCTGAACAGGCTCAGAGAAACAGAGTCGCCAGTCTTCAGGAAACCACCACCAACGCCACCCAGAAGGACCGACTCGGGATACGCCAATGGCGCCTTTCCTCCGCCTCCCCCACCGCCACCACGACGGGACCAAAGTACCTCCCGGTATGCCCCACCGAATGGTACTCGCTCACGACCTCAGTCTGCGGCCTCTGCAAGTGCAGATAAGTTTGCTCAATTTGCTAGAGCTGCGCCCTCATGGGATCGTGCTAGATATGAGGAAGCTTCACGGGCTGAAGGGCTTAGAGGCCTGAATGCAATGAGAAGCGGCCAAGTACCTCAAACTCCCCCATTGCGGTCGCGTCACCCTACGGCTCCAAGAAGCTCAGGTGCAGATGCTTATTCTCCCGGAGCTGAGCCCTCGCCTGGATTTCCTGGTCTGAATCGGACGACGGCAAACCCAAGCCGTGGCTTTGGCACGCATCCCGGGGCTGGTGATGAGCAACAATCCCGTTCAGCATACGCACAGTACAACCGCTCCGCAAGGGATCGACCACCAAGTGCCGGATCATTTCCCCATCTCGACCCTCAAGCGCAACAGAGACCACGTGAATCGCACAGTCCTTTGCGACAGACGCGTTCTTTCCACCCAGATGAGTTCGCGCAAGTAAGACCAGAGCTGAGCAGAACTTCAAGTAAATACGCAACAGCAGGCGGGGAGAGGACGCAAGTCAATACTGGTAACATTGGCCGATCGACTAGTGTTCGAGCTTCGCCCATCGACCGCAAATGGGACGACACGGGTCCTTTCGGCTCCCGGTCTGCAGCAGAGGAGACAACAGCACGGGCGAGGCATAGCAGTCACAGCCCCCAAGGAAGAGCTCGATCGGCAACGTTCTCATATGCTTCTGAGACCTCAAGTGAGGAAGCAGACACCACACCACCACCGCCTGCGCCGCAAGACCGAAAGAAGGCACCTCTTCGTAAGCCACACGTTCACTCAACTAGTGGTGAAGCGCCTGACTTGACCGGTTATTTCCCAAACTCAAATTACACTCGTGTCGGCGGTGAAAACGATATCTACGACTACCCTGCGCCCGAAACTAAAGCCAGTCCAGTATGGAACCCATTTGCGAACACGACTTCATCAACCGATGCACATGAAGCAAGCGGGAAAGAGCCTCAGACCCACACGCAGAGTGGGAATGGAGTACCAAGAAATCAGTATGCAACCCCTTTCACGTCCCAACATCAACCCCTGTTCCAGCGAGCATGGCCTCACTGGGCGGTCCCATCATGTGTCTGTCCGAAGACCATGGGGAACGGTGAGAAGATGCCAGCGTCGTCTGAGCATTGCCCGCACTCGTGTTTCGGAACTACCCCTTCGCGCTGGCCATTGACGCAGTATACACGCTGATAACTCTTCTAGCTCGAACCAACACGATCATAACGCCCAAGAACATACCGAATTCTCCGCTGAAAAGTGGCCTGAGTTTTTTGCTAATCGTCCCGGCCCGTTTAGTCCTTTTAGTCCTCGAGAGCCTGTCGCTCGAGACCGGAGGTCACCAAGCAAGAACACCCGGCTCGGTCGTGTAGGTCAGGGCAAACCTTTCGTCTCTACCAAAGATGGTCATCGTGATCCCGCTAGTAACGGTGCTGAGGCCGGCATTGCGGCAGGCATTAGACATGTCGCGCCAGGAGACACACATACCAAGGCAGCAGCGTTCCAATCCGGCAAGCTGGCACCCAACTTCGTTGAAAAGGTGAATGCTTCGCATCGTGGCTCCCAGTCGGCCCCCGCGGCACCATCAGAATCTACGCCCGTGGGACCGGACGTTGAAGCAACTCGCACTCGTAATGACCGACCAACGTCAGATGAGATGGACATAGACTCACCCGCTGGGCCTGACGATCGATCTACAGGCTCGTCTGTCCACGTTACAGTCGAAGAACACCACTCTCCGGTATCTCAAGGTTCTCAGTCTGCTCCTCGTCAACAGACAAAACGTCACTCATCTGACACTCGCGCCAATGGTTTCAACCTTAGTGACCTTAAGCAAGCTGGGCCTTTCGCACCCTCGAATACAGGATTGGGAGATCTCGCTGATATTACTAACAGCCTGCCGTATCAATCACGTCCCGCAGATACGCTTGACGCGCTACACCGAACCAACTCGTCAACACTTCGACATCTCAACCTACCTCGGCCACCAAAAATACCTCACTGTCCAGCCGATAGCGAATTGGATCAGGACAGCTGGCGCCAATACGGTGACGCAATGACAGCTTACATGCACGACTGGACGAGGTTCAATGCCGCTATGATCGAGCATTTCAGAGCACGTCAAGAAGCGGTCACGCATGGTATGTATAGGAATTGGGTTAGTGCACAGGGTGATGGTGCAACAGCCGAGGACTTCGAAGCTAGTCATGGAACCGATAAAGCTGGATATGCTACGTATATGACTTGGCTTGAAGACGACAGAAAGTGTAGGACTTGGTGGGACGTTGCTTTCGAGGAGCACAGAGTCTGCTTGGAAGGCCTCGGCAAAGTGAGGAAGAAGATCAAAGAGATGAATGCAAGAAAGGGATGATCTTCTATCCTTCTGAATTCCGGACTTAGTTAAGTCGTTAACAGCAGCCATCATTCTTGTATGCGAACCCAGAACGCTAAATTGATTTCGAAAAGATTTTTGTACTGCACAATAGACAGAAAACTTTCGTCGTGGAGCGAAAAGAGACTTTCAAGGGCTAGTCCTTCAGGTTGATCTGCTTATGGAGCACGTTTATGACATGGTTGGACGATGCTACGTGCTCATCACTCTTTGCCGCCTGACTCTCGCTTTGCACTACTGGTAAAAAGGTCTCCGTAAGCTGAGCCGCAGAGTCGCAAAGTGTCGCTGACCAAAGCAGCCTTGGGGAGGTTCGCACGACGAGACCGGCCCGGGAATCGTGTACAATTGTTTGGGGGATGTATCTTCTGCCTGAGGCATTTAGATACCCTCGTGGGCCGGTGATATCCTGTGGATCTACAACCTCAAAGCTTGGTCTCAAAGCTTGTTTGCATTACAGAAGCAATGGTGTAGGTTGATGCGCATGCAGAGTTTGAAAATGCATTTTTAATGCCTTCTTCCGTCCCAGCCGATCATGGAAACAAAGTTCTAGCCATCCCTTCAGGGTCGATGTTTACTTATGCCGTTCGGCTTCGGCGTCTTACGTTCGTTGCCGGCTACGTCACCTAATCCTCGACAGAAGTCTTCATATTGCACGGCAGCATCCGGACTAGCAAGGGTAAGGAGCGACACATGATGGCCACGGGAAAAAGCTGCCACTGTCATCCACCTCATCTTCACGGAAAGTACAGAAACGACAATACCGGTGACAAACATCATCACGATGACAGCACCGATAGCACGCGACCATGCATCCTCGACTCGCTCACGCCGCTCGCACACAACACTCTCTGATTCGGAGAAAGATGAATCTGATGAGGACGACAAGCTCCACGACGGCCACCGGCCGACGAGGCTCGAGATTACCAGGTCTATGTCACGTCAAAGGACTCAAACCCAGCGCAATCAAGATCTGCGCCTCACACAGACGGTCTCTCGAAGACAAACAGCTCTTTCGCGGCTTCGGTCACGGCCAGTCCCAACTTTCACACACCCACTCGCGCACGAGCAGACCACTGAGATAGCGCTAGTAGACTTTGCTGGTCCAGATGATCCTTACAAGCCCATGAATTGGCCGACGAAGAAGAAAATCACAACGACTCTTCTATATGGCTTGGTTACCATGACTGCGACATGGGCATCATCTTCTTACTCGGCTGGTACAAGGCAGGTAGCGCAACACTTCAACGTGGGCAATGAGGTAGCGACACTGGGTACTACTCTTTTCCTCTTTGGTTTTGGACTAGGACCACTGTTATGGGCGCCCCTCTCGGAAGTGTATGGTCGCCGACTTGCCGTTCTCTGCCCTATGTTTGTTGCGATATGTTTCTCCTTTGGCTCCGCCACAGCAAAAGACTTTCAGACGCTCATGCTGACACGTTTCTTCGGCGCGTTCTTCGCATCCGCACCTGTAACGAATACAGGCGGTGTGCTCGGCGACCTTTATGACCCTTCTTGGCGCGCCATCGCAATGGCAGGCTACGCAATGGCAGTCGTCGGCGGGCCAGTATTAGGGCCTATCGTCAGCGCAGCCGTGGTTGTGCAACCGTCTCTTGGCTGGCGTTGGACCGAATACCTAACAGGAATATTGCAGTCATTTATCCTCGTCATTGCAATCATCTTCATAGACGAGTCATACCCACCAAAGCTCTTAGTCTACAAGGCTCGCCGCTTGCGACATGAAACAGGAAACTGGGCGCTCCATGCAAAATTCGAGGAGTGGGACGTCAGCATAGCTGGCCTCGCGGAGAAATTCCTTGTTCGACCGATACAACTGCTCGGCACTCCAATTTGCTTCCTCGTTGCTCTTTACGCGTCCTTCTGCTACGGCATTCTCTACATGCAGCTTGGAGCAATTCCCATCATCTTCGGTGAGATCAGGGGTTGGCAGCTATTGCCCGCAGAACTTCCCTTCCTGTCTATCCTGGTGGGTGCTATTCTCGGGTGTGGCGCCAACGTCTACAACCAGACAATCTACAACAAAGCCTACCACGCCGCAGGCGATCGAGCAGTCCCCGAGAAGCGCCTGCCACCCATGATGTTCGGCAGCGTCATCTTCAGTGCGGGCCAGTTCCTCACAGGGTGGACAGCATCTCCTGACATCCACTGGATTGTCCCCTGCATTGGGCTTGTCATGCTGGGCACGGGCTTCTTCATGATTTTCCAGTCAGGTAAGTCGAGAACAAACATAATCAAACGCAACGACATGACATATCTGACTGTCTGCTCTAGCACTCAACTACCTCGTCGACACTTTTACTCAGTACGCGGCTTCGGCTGTGGCTGCCAACACCTTTCTACGCTCCTGCTTCGCAGGCGCCTTCCCGCTCGTCGTTACGCCGATGTACCACAACATCGGGACAGGCCCTTCGAGTTCGATTACAGGTGGATTCGCCGCATTGTTGATCCCTGTGCCATTTATATTCTACATCTATGGGAAGCGGATACGAGCGAGGAGTAAGTGGAGTAAGGGCAGCGTGTTTTAGGGTATACCATGGAGAGTTTAAGCAGGAGAGAGCTACTGAAGAGGAGGAGAAGTTTGATGCATTCGAACACTTGTGATTTGATACTCTGGATTGTTGTCTTGAAGTGCGTTTTAGCGAGGCGTTGAACAGAGGAGTCTATGAGTCAGCTATTTGCGTTCATCACAGATGTTGGCGCTGAGCGATGTTCATGCAACGGTCAGCTGTAAAGACGATTGTTGCTCTATGTGTTCACAATCCGCCAATAAAGATGTTTGTAGGGCTAGGTACACCACTTATTGCAAACAAGATACTTGCTCCAAGGGAACAGATGTTGGACTGAACATTGTGCATTGCTACTGCGAGTATCAGACACGCTTTGCTACCCAATTGCTATGTCTGTCAGACTGTCTGCACGCTCAACTGCGCCACGCTACGCTATGCTATGCTATGCTATACTTGCGCACCATCAATCATCCAAACACTAACCAGCGCAGAAGGCTCATACCGCTCATCTTCCAACAACACTCTTCAGACTTAATCCCTCCAGGAATCCAGCCAGATCCTCCTTCTTCACCTCGACAACGCAGTGGTCGAAGCTGTCAATCTTGACTCTAGCCTGTGTCTCCTCGACCACCTCCTGAAACGCAATGCCGAATCTATTCCGTCCATATCCCCTCTTCTCCTGCTTCTTGCGCTGCTCTTCGTCGCTATCCTCTTCGTCCGATGAAAGTTCACTTTCCTCTTCCTCTTCCTCGCTCTCCTCGTCTTCGACGTCGCTCTCACCGTTCAGCTCCTGCTGTGCCCGGCGTGCAGCTTTCTTCTCTTCTCGGACTTGCTTCTTCTGCTCGCGCTCAGCCTGCTTCTTCGCTTTCTTCTCGGCCTTTTCTTTCCGCGCTTCTAGGTCTTCGCCGCCTCCGATACCCCCGCCTGTGCCGACGACGACATATGTCCCTCGCAGTTCGTCTAGTGCGGCGAGAACGAGCGGCGTAGCACTATCGGTGCCCTTTTTGTCCTTCTCGCTGACTGCTAATGCTTCGCCGACCCAGAGGGCGAGTTTCACGAGAGCGCCGGGGCTGTTCGCGAACAGCGACAGGTCTGGACCGTCTTTCACGACGCCCATTCGGAACGCGCGGAGGTGGCGTATCTGGTGTTTGCCTAGCAGTGATGAGCCTGTGCGTAGTATGGATCTCATCAGCTGCTGCGCTTTTGGTACGGACTTCAGCAACTCATTCGGATGCTGCGGCGCAAGCGCATCGTAGGCCTGGAAGAATTTCTTGATGAGCGCCTCTGACCGGTCTTCGATCTCTTCGACATCTGTCCTCTGTGTCGAGGTGTCGGACGGTATCGAGGATATTGCACTTGTGGTGACGACTTCTAATATTGCGCCAACGATGACACTAACATCGACGGCGCTGAGTTGTGCTTTCCAGCCCCATGTGCGGAGGAATCCCCACCCTTCCTGCTCATATGCCGCCGAAGCTTCGCCTGCTGGTACAAGCTCGTCGAGCCCATACATGCTCGCGTACTTTAGTAGGCGATCTCGCAGGTTAGCACGCACATTCACATCCATGTGCATGTAACCCTGCTTGCATTGATTTAAGCTAATGCCCATCTTTGCTAAGAGCTTGTGCAACCTTTTCACGCCTGAGTCGTTCCAGACGTGTAGTCGAGCCGCGAGATATGGGGAGTGCAGCATGCTCTCGTACAGTGACCAGTGCCTGAGCAGCATGAATCGTGGATCAGGTACAAGTTGTATAGATGAGTCGGATGCGGACGTCACGGGCGGTCTTGAGGTTAACAGAGATGACCGCTCGTTTGACGGCGGATTGAGCCGGCGCACCTCATCTCTGAGCAAGGCGTATGTCCTCGACGACCTGTTCATGCGCCAGCTTTGATGATATTGCCTCGATGTGAGTTCTGGCTTGGAATGCGGTGTTCCCAGACCGGTGGAGGTGTGACCGGAGAGCTCCAACGACGTGACGCCCACAACGGCAAGCCACAACAGGTCGTTGTCATCACGGCCTAACTCTGAGGCCAAGGAATAGGCCAAGGATGATATGGGCTCGGAATACGAGGTTCCGAGACTGTAGTAGTCTTGTAGGACTTTTTCATGTGATAGTCTTAGTGCTTGGAGCCTCTGGCGCAGTTGCTTTGCTGAAGGCTGTGTTGGTTGTGTATGTCGTTCTACTGATTTCGAACGTGAGCGTGAGCGGTTTCCGGGAGATGCAATAGACGAGCCAGAATTGCTACGCCGCCTCTGCTGGGGGCGCTCTTCTGCTTCGTCCTCAGACTCGTCCCTGTCAGACCACGATTTCCGTTTCCTCGAACGAGAACTGCCGTGGGACGCGGTGTCCTGCTCCAGCTCGTCCTCATCCTCGGAGTCCTCCGGCATTTCCTGGTCAAGGTCCGGCATTTCTGCGAGCGCGCAGAACGCGTCTTGCTCGGCTGAGAGCTCGTCGACTATATCGCCGTCGTCGAAGACTATAATGCCACCTTTTCCAGGTCTGTAAGACTTTTGTAAACATCCTTTTTCAACGCCAGGTGTTCGTCTCAATGCAGTCGACATGTCACCTTCGACGGGTCTGGGCATAGCATATCCACCGAATACGTTGGAGAGATTCCATGGCCGTCGTGCATCCAGCACCCAGACTTCGACACCACTCATGTCATTCTCGGCGTCCTCGTCGTCTTCAAGGCCGAGAAGACTGGCTAAATCGACAAGTCCACCCACGCCCAGGCAAATCACCACACCGCCACTGCCACCTTCACTGATCTTCATAGGCCGTACCAGCTTCTCCCCAGCTTTCTGCAGGTCGCCATAGCCGGCGACAGGCTGTATCCTGTGCTGTATGTAATCACGTTTCAGAAGGGCTGTCAGGATTCGACACGCACAGATGGCGTCAGTCTCGAGGGAGGAGAGGATCAGGACTTGTGATGATGACGGTCCATGAGACTTCTGTAAATTCGAGTAAAGTAGCGAGATCAAAGAACGTGGCAGGTACATGCTGAAGGTGGTGTCTCGTTGGGTGATATGGTGATGAGCCGCTGTTGAGTTGATGCACGCGCATGCTGTACCGGATCAATGCTATTGTGCCATGTTTGTGGTTCACAGATGCTTGGAGTATGCAGTAGAGGCGTTGGTATGATCGTAGGTAGCTGTGAATTGGTATAGGCCTGGTAGGGATGTGGTGTGAGGAAGTGGTTCTGTGCTGCTAGCAAATGTCCATTCCGGCGCGTCGATGATGCTCGACGCGTCTCTCCATCGGCGACCCGTAAATTGATCGAGATTGGTGTTGCCGAAGATATTCCGGGACATTCAGCCACATGCGACTGAGCCACACATCTCCTCCCTTTTTCTTCTTGCTTCGAAGACTATCAGCACGGGATACTATGGACGATACCACCTTGGACCTACCTCATGGCACCAATAGCCTACAGGACTACAAGACTACATGATGTGGCTGAAGATCTATACTGCGTGACCGCTGTTCTTATGGGCCAGTTGTCAGACTGACAAGCACATCGCTAGACGTCCTTGGATTTGAAAACTGATAAGTAGGTAAGATAAGCAAGTCTTGTACATTTGACAGCTCAAGCTCCACCTAGCGGCAGATATACAGACATGCTGAACAGGTCGAAGCTGCTTCGTTTGCAATCTAACCAACACATCCTAACCGCCTGTAATGTAGGTTCAAGGTGAGCTAGATATCACCGACCTGCTCTTTGACTATTTCCATGATTGTCGCAGCAATTGCCGCGTGTGCATTGACCGTTGGGTGGAACGCTCTTGTCAATTCAGCGAATCTTCGGGACGGATGCGTTGCCGATAATCGTTGTTGGTCGGACGCGTCGTGTCGAGACTTCTCGGTCCCGACAGCGTTCTGCTCTGGCGATTCGCGAAAGAACCATGTCTCGTTATTATCAGGGCGTGGCTCTATAATGCCTCGTTCGCAAAACCGATGTCCTCCAAATGTCTTGTCGATATCAACATAGACTGCTCCGTGGGCTGTGGCACTCGCTCGAATGACATCGTTGAGCAGGGCAACGATCGCGTTGAAGTCTCGCCTGAGCCTGTTTGACAGCACGTTCGCTGGGTTGGTCAGGCTAAACGTCACTTCGTTGCACTGGTCTGTTTCGGCGTTAAAGAATTCCGCATATCCAAGGACGAGTACTAAGGCCTCTTTGGGGACGTGTCGCATGACAAAACTTAGCATGCTATGATACCTTTCCAGAAAGGCTGTCGACTGTACCAATTTGCGAGCTCTGTCAAGTTCTCTACTACAAGATGAAAGCGGATGCCACTGTTGGACACACTCGTTCAGAACAGGGAAGAAGTCGACCTCGTTGCCGCCTATCTGGATCGTTATCAGGTTTTTGTTCGAATACCAAGGCACTTGTTTCCACAGAAGACTTGTCGTGGTAGCACCACTGCAGGCGCGATCCTCAAAGTAAGGCCAGTGTGGAGAGAATTCGACATCTGTGTTGTCAAGGACCTGGTATGGATATGCTCCAGAAAAGCGTCCGCAGGCTGCATCGCTTGGCCACAAATGCTTCAACCCAGCCCCGTCGCCAGCGGCATACGAATCGCCGAGCGCTGCATAGTGAATGGGCACCTGAATCTTGGCCTCCGCTAAGCTTGAGAGAAGCCACAGTGCTATCTTAGCCGCAAGCAGACTGTACATGCTTCAGGTAGAATGTGACATTTACCAACTCATGTGAGTTATACAAAAAGGCACCGCCACCATGTGCGAGTATGAGTGGTGTCAGTAGCACACATCACTGTCCACCAGGCGACTCCCAGGCAGGCAGTGATGACTTCGTGGATGACCCGAACGGGGCCATCCGCGCCGATGCACTAATCCCAAAATGGACAGCGCGTAAAGAGTGGTATGACATCACCAAAATGTGATGGTCGTACGTACGACGCGATCCATGCATACTGCTGCACCCGATTACACTTCTCTTTTACTCGTTTGGGGAGTCCATGTATACATCAGGACGACTGTTGATTGGTCGAATTCCCTTGCTGAGCTACTGCTCTCGGTATCAGAGTACATGTATCATCAGACTGCCAGACGCCCTTCTTAAGAGGCACGTTCGAGGGATGAAACGTGCCGCAAATGGCAAACCAAAAGCCGCGAAACCCAAGCCACAGGTGCCAGACTACACAGATGCAGAACCCTTACGGGATGAAGGGGGCAACCAAGTATGGCCAGCGCCGGCTGATGATATGGAACACGCACGTGCCTTCCTGAGACAGTGTGCGGCTAGCAATGAGAAGGTCTTGATCGTCCCTGACAAAGATGCTGATGGTCTTTCCTCAGGAGTTCAAATTTACCGTACTTTGACCACGCTCGGTCTGGATAAGGACAAGCTCGACGTGCATCTACACAAGCGCGGAGCGAATATCCATCACGAGGAAGAGCGCCAGGAGATGACGGCCAAGGAGCCCTCGTTTGTCATTGTCGTAGACCAGGGAAGCATCAAAGCACCACCAATTGTGGATAGACCATCCGCTCGCACCCTGCTCCTAGACCACCATCTCAGCGATGTCTTTCCCGAGAACTCGGAAGTGGTCTCAGCATGCCATTACCCACCAGTTGCGACCTCAGCCTTGCTCACTTACGAGATCTGTAAGACATTACATGAAGATTTACCAGAATCGCTTGCATACCTTGCCTGCATCGGCACCCACGGCGACCTAGGTAATACGCTCAAGTGGAATCCGCCCTTCCCTGACATGACCACAACATTCAAACAACACACCAAGAAGTCAATCAACGAGGCAGTTTCACTCTTGAACGCGCCAAGGCGAACAGCTAAGTACGATGTCATCACAGCATGGAACGCGCTGCTCGAATCAAAGCAACCTTCAGACCTGCTATCCAATGGCCGTCTACAAGCCGCCCGCTCAGAAATCAACGAAGAGGTTGAGAGAAACACCCACACGCCGCCCAAATTCAGCCAGGACGGTCGCATCGCAGTGTTGAAGATCAACTCGAGAGCACAGGTTCATCCCGTCATTGCCACACGGTGGGCCGGCTATCTGAACAGCAAGAAGTTGGAGATAGTGATGGTCGCCAACTACGGCTATCTGGACGGAATGGTAAACTTCTCATGTCGCATTGCGCGGATCGCACGAGGTCGAGATCCGCCTGTGAACATCATCGAGAGTCTCAAAGCTGCTGCTGATCTGAGCACTGACGGACTGAAAGAAAGAATGGGCGAGAGTTTCGCTCGCGGACACAAGGAGGCTAGTGGTGGCATCGTGCCAACGGAAGCATTCGAAGAATTGATGGGTTTGCTTAAAGTAGGGGAGAAACCAGAGAAGACCAGTGATGATGAGAGAGCTAAGAAGAAGCCAAAGACTGTTGAGAAGAGCCCGCAGAAGAATACCTTGGGTAATTACTTTGCAAAGAAACCTTGATCTAGGCTGAAGACACCTGTACCACCATCGAATAATTGATCTTGCTTCGTGTCTGCACTATCTCATCGCAGACTGACAACTCTTCTGGAGACGAAGAGTCTAAAGCCCGTTGATATTAGGCCATACTTCCTGCCGCGTTCTCTTTATTTCTACTCCCGCGTCGGTAATTCCAGTAACCATGTAACGAACAGACCGCCATGTTCCGCACCCGTGTTCTACTGATCGCTGACCTCCCCATTCACGTCGTTTTCGGCGTCCTCACAATCCTCATCCGTTGCCCCCTCAGCTCCCTCCTCCTCACTAGCCGGCCCATATATACCCTGAGCCGCTAACAGCCGATCCAAAGGATCCATACCATCATGATCGTAATTCTGCCCGGTTTGCCGCGCGTCATGGCCCCAGTCGAAGCGACTGAGCCAGCCAGCCGGCGGATCAAGGTCGGTGTAAGTCTTGTGCAGCCACGGGTGCCGGAGGACCTCATTGATGGACAGACACTCTTCCGGCAGGTAGCCGAGCATCTTGGAGAGCAGATCGTGGAAGTCGGCGAGTTCTTCGTCCGAGAGCCTCGCTGGTGGCGGCGGACCTGTGTCGACCTGTGCGTCGGCCTCGCCCCATTCGGCGATGAGGAAGTCTCGCCGCTCTTGCAGCGTCATCGTGTGCCAGGGGTTTCAGTTCCGAACCTGCTCGAGTCTTAGCTCGAAAGTGTCGTCGCTGTGGGAGAGCTCTTCAGGTGTTAAGATCGATGAGTTGTCCTCGTCTGTGCTGTCTTGTGCTCTGACTGTCCTTAGTAGCATACTATGTTGTCTATCTGTATGGTTTACCTTGTTATGTCCTCCCCTCCAGTCACAGTATCATGTATTGCATAGTAATGTAGCACGCTATGGGCGCCGACTGGAGCGTAAGGAATGCAGAGTCTCAAAGTTAGTCGGATCCAACCTTGTCAAGGACTACAGGTAGTCCTAGCAGTCTTGTCACGAAGAAGTTGTCGTTTTGCCCGCTTTTTACCTCCTCAAGCGTTGCTCCCTCGATACTAGCGCGGGTTCCTATATCATCTGCACCAGCAGGGATTGCTTCGTTGGCGCAATGCTGAGCCATCAGCTCCAGCTTCTTGCTGGGCCAGACAGTAGCAACGATCGCCGTGCTTAGCTGAGCAATGGTCTGCCAAGCTCCTTGCATCAGTTCCATCGGCGCTCGAGCATAGTCCAGGATTGCATGTACGACATTCTGGGAATCACGGCGCGACGTAGGTCTCGAGTCTGCCGCTTGTGCTTCCACATGACGGGGATCTTTGGTGTCAGCAGACCCGTCTTCGCTCGCTTGGCTTTCGTCTTCGCTGACCATATTGGAATCATCAGCTTCTTCAATATCGTCTTCAGACTCACAGTCATCGTCATCATCAAGATCGAAACCCATGATATCGATGTCGTCCATGTCAAAGTCCGCAGAGTTGACAATGGTTGGTGGCTTCGTATCCCAGCCCCAATGGAATTGAGTGATCCATGCATCTTCAGCATCAAAGTCGGGGTATGTTTTATTCAGCCATGGGTGTTGAAGGACTTCTATCATGCTGATTCTGTCCTCGGGTCTCCATACCAGCATCTTCGACAACAGGTCTTTGAGGTCAGCAGATTCTTCAGTTGAGAGTCTTGCAGGTGGCAGACTAGGCTTGCTGTCAATGTCCTTTATCATGGGGTTGTCTTCTTGCTGCAATATCTCTCCACCCTGGGTATCAACTATGAGCTGCTTTCGATCTTTCGCTGACATAGATACTCATGGCAGCCAATTCCCAACCTCGTCCAGTTTCTCCTCTATTGTGTGCTGCTGGATCCGGTCTCCGGAGTGAATAACTACTTCTCCAAAACCTGGCAGAGACGATACACTACTCTTCCACTCCCCAGGAAGCTCACCAAGAAGCTCTTGCATGGCTGTGTGGATACTTTTCGTCGAGTTGCCAAAGAGACTTTCCGAGGTTCGAAGCTCGTGGAAGATGCAGCCTAGCGCCCACACGTCGCTAGCTTTGCTGTGTTGACAATGGATGCCGAATGCGTATTCGGGCGCCATGTAGTCGTAGTTGACCGCGCCATATTCAGCACTTTCGTCTTTGAGCTCGGCCGATCTGCCAACATAGACAGCTTCATTTAGATCCGTCAATAGAGCTATCGGTGTGAACAAGCTCAAATCGGTGCTGTGCCATTCGATGGGCGAGTAAGTGACCTGTGGAGCATGTTCAAAGATGCTAGCTGCTGATTCAAAGTCATTCGCGGTGACTTCTTCAGGAACGGGTTCACCAAGACCTGCGTAGATTTGTTCGAGCGTCCAGTCATTCAAGTCTTCGAGCCCAAGCAATATATTGTGTATGCTTAGGTCCCCGAAAGCTACATCTTGTTCGTGCATATGAGCAAGACTCGTAGCAACCTGGTGACTGAGAGCTCGACCAATGTCTGGTCGGAGTTTGTAGAGACGATCCGATAAGATGCTCAGGCTCGGGCCATGGACGTCAAAAACTAGACAAATGTGTCGACCGTTGGGACCCCTGAACAGAAACCGATCGAGTATCTTTGAGATCCCAATTTTGGTAGCGGGGGATCTGAACAGGTAACGCTGTACTGCAAGCTCTCGCAGTCCCTTAGTGCTTTGTGCTGTTATGATTTTCAGTGCCACGTATCGTTGCTGCTCAGTATCTCGAGCTAGCCAGACAGTAGAAAAACCACCGTAGCCTAGTTTATGGACGACTACATATCGGCCGTTCTTGAATTTGTCTGCCAAACTGACCGGATGGAAGCCTCCGCATCTGTATTTTTCGAGGTCTTCGTTCGACCCAAGGCAGAACTTGAGATTCATGTTTAAATCGGACGGCATCTGCTGTGGTGTGTTGGTATGTGTCTTTCGAGTTTTGTACGGCTTCAGATTCGTGGAACTGGAGTGAGAATATACCTGTGATGAGTATTGAAGATATCCAGGTGAAACAAAAACACACCGCAGATATGACCCGGGAAGCAAACCGTGCGGCGCTGAAAACCGTCTGTCCCACGTGGCTGGAGTGAAGCTACCATACACTCTTCTTTGTCAGAGTAAATTTCTTTACCTTCACAATGAAATTAGCGAACGCATTGCACGATCGTGTGGCATTGTCAATGCATCGATGCAGAGAACAATGCAGAACTGCTTCCTGGTCAATGTACCAGCAGAACCTCAATCGCGACACCATGCGCCGCATAGTGCACATAGATTGAAAGCTTAAGTCCATGATGCCGACTCGACATTGTTTCTGGATACGCAAAATCACAATTCCATCTTCGATCTTTGACAGATCGAGTACCAGAAAGGAACTTACCCACTAACTCTTACAGCCACATCCATAAGTTCAATCTGTTGCCAAGATGAGCGCACCGGCAGGAACAAACCCAAACCAGTGGACCAACATCAAAGTCGAATGGTACTGCAATGTCACGGAGTGGCAGATCAACCATGCCGCAGCCTTAGCCCGGAAGCTAGGAAGCAGCCTCTGTAGACTCCGGTCCGACATCCATGGCACCACTCGCGATCGGAAAAGTGACACAGGTGAAGTCTACTATAGACCAGATGAGTTCGGTGAGCACTATACAGCGGAGGTCAAGATTGACAAGACTGGTAGGTGGACCACATTCCATTTGTACACCGCCGAGGTCACTAATGCTCAAGGCCAGAAGGTGACTATCAAGAATCCCAAGGTTGAGGTGAATCCGCGAAAATGGCCAGGCAAGGGCTCCTACGTTGAGAAGAAGAAGATGAAAATGTTGGGTCAGAGGACTGTCCGGGTCTATTAGTAGTACTCCCGCGAAGGTCATGCCCAAGATTGGGGCAACATATTCGTGTCAGACAAGGTTACGAAGATGTTGCCACTAATCAACACAGAGATAATTAAAGACTTGTAGAAGTTGATACCGCTTTTTTTTGGTGAACAAAGGCCGATCCTCACATGAATGAAAAGGCTCTGACTTTTGCCAAGCTCCGGCGTTCACCTGTCTTATCGGGACTAGACATACAACTTAGTACTTCGTGAGAGAAACCTACTACTCATTGGAGTACCTACGTACAGGCATTTGGCATTGCCGCAGTGATAATGAACAAATGGGGCCAGATGCGCAAAGATATCAAAATGGAGTCAAGCAAGTCGATACAAGTTGCTCCACAACTTGGCTGTCGAGCAGAAGTGTCTATCTGAGACAGGCTTGGCGTTTGGTGGTTCAGGTCAGGTAAGAGGGTATCTAAAGCGCACCTACAAGTCAAACATCGCCAGCTGTCGTTTCCGCTGGAGCAACCGTTTGGATTAACAAGACTTTGGCTCTCCTTATGCGATGAAGGATACAGCATCTGGTGAGAGTAGACGTGGTGTAAGTTAAGAAGTTGTCAAGGTCACGTGACTTCGCTCCTTTCGAGGTGACGCGTTGCCGCGATCGTGATACCATTGTAGGTGACCGTTTGCGAGCAATGAATTAGACGGGCATCATCAATAAAGATATTGAAATACATACGAGAGATTTGTCTCGAGCTAATCGAGCTTGGAAAGAGACCATCACGGAAAATTGTATTCTGACTGCTTTTGCCCTTCTTGATTTCTATTCCTTTCATCACATCGAGCCAACCTTGCGCCGCGTCTGCATATTGTTCCCATGCCCCAACTTTGTCTTAAATGCCACGCACCCCCACATACTTGTGTTCAATCGTGGACTATCTCTCCATGCCGTTTTGCGGCAACCCTAGACCGTGAGGGGTGGAATTTGGTGTAGAGTAAGCAGAGCGACAAGAACCTTTCGTATGGCGGCCAAGCGGCTTAGCCTTGTACTGCGCTGACTGAAGTGAATGATAACTACGGGCTGTGAAGTTCAACATCAACAACGCGTTCACCTCCGTTGTTTGTCTTGACGAGCTGCACTTGCACAAAGAAAGCAAACAGCCTTTCTTCGTTCTACCACAAGGATTGCGTTGTCACGATGGGAGGTGCCTGTGAGATAGCATGTCATGCTTCACAGCCTCGAGCACATCACTGCGATGCTCAGCGCCGCATGGACGTTACCGTCCGTCGAGATAAGATGTTGTTCGCACTCTCTGATCCCAGTGCCCAATATCGGATTACCAACGAAACCTACCGCAACTACTTGGATCCTGAACAGTTTCAAAGTTCAACCCCTTTAGTCCATCAAGTTAGCAGCCTACCAGACTGACTAAGATACCGAATCCCGTCGTCGAAGTTCACACAAACCGAGAAAAATAAACTCCCAGAACGTTATTGACAGCAACACCTTCCCACCAGGTACCGATGTTGTCATTTTCCAATGGAACTGCGCCAAGATCCCAGGTCAGTCAGGAATCGTTCCCAAATATGCCGGCATATGTGCTACCAATAAAAAAGCAGACAAGGTTAGCATTCGCCGGGGGATGCACAACACCACTCTTACCGCAAAGGGCAAACAGATCAAAGACCCCAAGGGTTGGCACTATACTGCTGAGTACCAGGATAAGAGAACGAAGAATTGGACAACTTGGCATCACTATTTCAACATACAATCTGACGGGACTTTCGTTGTCAATGACAAACAGGCTGACGACCCAGAATTTTGGCCCAACAAGAACGACAAGCCTTCCACAAAGCCCAATGCGGGTGCTGGCGCAGTTCCAGGAAAGGGGAAACCGAAGAGCGACAAGGTCTGGCAATGGACGAGAGGCGGACAACAGTATGTCAGACTCCAAGAACTGTGAGGGCTCAGGAGTAGCTGCCGGTCAGCAGCAATCTATGTGAAGCGTCATGACAGTGGTGTGATCAGCCTAGATCGGTAGTGCTTGCTACTTACCTCGTTGATTCGGTTTCAGGCGTTTAGGGAGGGCACCCGACAAGGTATCCGGGGCTCTGGAACGGGCCGAGAGAGACGACTGGTTGCCCAAATGCTGCGCTGGCGCAACAAGTGCTTGAATCTGCTTTTAGATTAGAGACACCCCATATAGCTATAACCGATCGATTTGCAAACAGAATCCAACATTTCGTCCGACTCTTCGTGTCGTTGTGAGACACTTCTCAGGAGACCATAACACGAAAATGAGGGAAGCCCGATCGCCAAGTAACACCAGTTTTCCACTCCCGCTGATACAAGTACGTCTTATATGCCTGTGGTTGCATGCCAATTGTTCCTAGCCATGTTGAACTAGAGAAGTCACGTGATTTGCAGTAAAGGGGTTCGGAGGTTCTCTGAAATATGCCGTAGTCAGCTTTCAGCATTGACATTTCTGGTGTAGATCTATTGTGTGGTGTAGGTCAGACTGCTGAGACTATTGTACGTATACTCTGATAATAAGCATGCTGCGAAACAGCGCGAAGTATACTCCGTGCGAATGTGACTGCTAAGCTCGCATGCCACGTCACGTTGGCTGAAGATGATTGTAAAACATATGCAGCTGAATGCTTTACTTCAGCGTACTCCGCGAGCATATTCCAACTGTAGAAAGCCGGATCTGTTGCTTTGCGTTGAGGGAAGTAAATAAGAGTAGCTTGGAGCTTGAGCTCCGGCTTGCAGTGGATGGAAATTGTGATAGACCCCGCAAATGCCTGGCGCGAACCAGGGTCGGAACGCGTCGAAACACGTTCAGACATTAGACCAGACAGAGGCTAGTGCACCCATTCGTCTCGTCTAATTATCGCAATAGAACCAGATGTGCATGACGGGTCTTGTGGTACTTGTAGAGGTACAAAACTCAGCGTTGATGTCTTTCTGCTGATCTCAACACTCGTCGACCATGGACCAGAGACTGCTCGCTCCGCTGAATGCGCTTGAAGCATCACTCAACAGCCTTGTTCAGGCTCTCACAACCACTAACACGTTCGCTGCGGGGCCTCAAGCAGCCAGAGACATAGTCGCAGCCGATGAAGACCTCGACGAAGCCCTGATCACCCTCAAAAGGCACCAGGACAACCACAACGAGATCTTGCGACTCCGAGCAGAGAAGGATGCTCTGAACCAGAAGCTGAAAGACACAGTCTTCGAAGCATGGCGCCTGAGAAGTCAACTTGGCAACATCCATCCTAGCATCCTCGATGATTCCGACGAGGAGGAAGAGAACGCAAAGAACTATAATGCTGTGGACTACCAGACTCTCCTATCCTTTGCGTCGAGGATAGGCAAGCATCACGGCATAGCGTCGCAGGAAGCAGAGAGGGAAGCAGAACGACGATACCTTGAAGCCAGAAAGAAGCGCGAGGAAGACAAGGCAGGACCACAGCCTGTCACGAATGGTTCCCATGCGGCAGACGCTGCAGCGGCGGGTTTGGACGAAGCAAGACCCACCACGAGCCAGTCTGGCCACACACAAGAGGTGCAAGCAAGACTGCAGGTGTTGACTGAGGCAAGAAACTTACAGCGATCCTTCAGAACAGCGCTGTTTCCCAGCGGTGATGACCTGAGAAGGGGCGAGCTCGGCCGGTTACAATTCCTCAGAGAGCAGTATGGCGAGGAGAGTGTAGATGCAGCAGTCGAAAAGATGGTCAGAGAGACTGAGATGAAGAAGTCCGAGTCCGAGCAAGAACCAACACCCGCGCCTCAGATTGAGCCTGAGCCTGAGCCACAAGGGAGAGTGGTCTCGGAGCCAGCCGCGCGACCAGCACAACAAGCAAGACCTCCCCCTCCGCCTCCCAAGCCAAGGAAGAAAATAGACCTTGACTTCCCTGAGGACGACGACGATGACGACGAATAGCTTTAGGCGCCTTCTGGCTTGGCATCACCGCCCAACTTTGCCCCATAGCAAAGCCTCTTACGATTGGTCCCAGTCCGTCTCCCAGAATCGCCATAGTTGAGCCAGCACACGACCTCAATGTCAAATCTCACGAAACATCGTCGGACTCGGGTAAGACGATGAACAACCGCTAAGAACAGTTGTTCTTTGTGTTTAAGAATACCGAATTTCTTGGAGCCAGTCAGCAAGTACAGGCGGAAGAGCGAGTGATGGGCAATCCTGCGGCTGGCGTACATCCATGCTATGGTACGCAGTAAACATTGCCCATATTTTGACATCTAGAGAAGCCTTTACATTGGCATTACTGCGTACACGTCGGCTGTACGCATAAATAGCGGCATGATACGGTGCATAACACCCATCCTCCTCCCAGTTGCATCAGCGTCACGAATTCCAGAAAAGGGACTCCGTATCAGATCTAGGCGCCGCGTGTAGTACACCGGTATGACTCGAGTGTCTCGAATAACTACAAAACAGACGAAGCAATGCCCATTTCTATCTACCCAGCCTCCCAAACATGCCTCTCGATCTCTCTCATCGACTCCCCCTTCTCTACATCTCATGCACATCACTCTTGCTGGACCAGCCCCTCATCTTCTTCCCCCACACATAAAACACGATCCCGAACGCACACCACAAAAAGATCAGACACATGTTCAACATGATCGGCGGCACGAACCCGCTCTCCTCGACCCACGGCGTGATGAACTTGGAGAACCCATACCCCCACACATTCTTGTTGACCGTGATCGTGACCATGATCGAGCCAGCGACCGGCTTATAGCTGTCCACGGCGTACGTCGTGGCAATAGCCGGGATGGCGGCGACCTGGATGCCGGCACACGTGAAGCCGATCAACACGACCGCCTCCCACGGCCACTTGTACTCCATGCCGAAGGCGACGACGAAGTTGCCCAGCAACATGACCAGCACGTAGGGCACGAGCGTGGGCAGACGCATCTCGGGCTCGCGGACGCCGCGGTTGCGGCGCGTCAGGCGCGCCGCGAACCAGTCGGATAGCCAGCCGTTGGTCAGCAGGCCAATGACGCCGCCGAACAGGATGGCGAAGTTGAAGAAGCCGATGGTCTGCGCCGAGTAGTTGTAGGGCGGGGCCGCGAACGCCTGCGACTGCGTCAGGTTGATGGTCAGGAAGGACGAGGCGGACCACGACACCACGAAGGCGGCGAACTCGACGATCGGGAACGCGAAGAGTTTGAGCGGGATCCAGAGGTCGAGCGCGATGGTGCGGAGGGGGTGCGCGTTGGGGACGAAGAATTTGAACTGCGCTTTGGATGGGGTGCCTTTGTGGAGGTACGGGTCGCGGTCGGCGGTTGCGATGGGTTCGAGAGGGTTGTTGGTGGGGACGGGGGCTATGGCGTTGATGTCGTTGTTGGCCATGTCTTTTTCGTGGTGCTCGGTTGTGCCGTTCACTTGTCCTTTTTCGGGGGTGTGTGAGGCCGAGGCGGAGATGCTTTGGCGAAGCAGTTCTCGTGGGTGCGTGCGGTGCCATTTTGTTTCGGGGAAGAGGAAGATGAGGCCGACCAGGACCACGGCGTGGAGGGCGACGTTGAGCCACCAGAAGCTGGCTTGCCCGAGGTGTTCGGTCATTGGGCCAGAGACAATGGGTCCGACCTGTTGCTGGTATTAGTTACGAGACCGAGGAAGTGGGCAGCAGTGTACAGACCATGAGACTACCGAAGTACGCGAAAAAGTAAATCGTATTATACTTCCCTCTCTCGTGAAGGAACATCACGTCCGCGATGATCTGAGGCTGCGCAGTCTGGTCAAGAGGTCAGCACAATATCTCGTTCGAGGCGAGTTGCTTGACATGCCTCTGCAGGTCCAGCGCCGATGCCATTCAGTACACATGCACCCATGAAGCTTGCGTAAGATGGGGCGACAGCACGCCAGATGTTGCTTGCAAGGCAGATGATCGTCGATGCGATGAGAACCGGTCTTCGTCCGAACGCTGTCTGGATTGGAACCCTACTCCTGTCAGCGTGAACCAGTGAGAGATCCGACATGGCCCTAACCATATGAAATTGCTGAAGCCAAGCACCAGGATGCAGACACCAGTAAATTGAACTACATCCGCAAGACCCGCATCGAACGCTGTCATGAGTGCTGGAAACATAGGCGCCAAAGCCAATGGTCCAAATCCTTGAGCAAAGGAGACTGCTGTCGCCAAGGTTATGGTTGAGGCCTTCCAGAAAGGAGTCCAATTCTGCGATGTTCAGCGTCTGTAGGAGTCGGGTCTTTTGCCAGACCTACCAATGGGTCATGAGGATCGTTCGATGGCTGGGGCACCAGGACGTTCCCTGACGCTCCTCCTGCTTTGACGAAATGATGTGTACCGACATCGCTCATAATCTCCGTACCAGGATAGATCTTGGTATGCAGCTCATCCTCCAGCTGGGAAACACGTTAATGGCTGCCCATCGGTTTGGATGCTCAAGTCCTTCACCTGGTGTAGCTCCTGTATATACGTGTCAGTACCGCCTAAAGACCGTGCAGCTTTTGGGGATTGGCCTCACGTTTTCATCATAGTTCATCTCCATGATGGGCGACGACTGGATGTGCGTTGCTCGACAAATGCTTGGGGTCAAGCCTGTGCTGGTAGTACGAAGAAGGCGTGAAGCACTGGAGCAAAAGGACTTGCAGCATAAGTCAGGCGAGCCCCGGGGATCTAATTGTATTTAGACCAGATCGGATGATGCACCCCGGCAGATCCGTGAACCTCAAGCGACGTGCTTCGAGTTTAACACAAGCTACTTAGCTCGCACCCTCCTCGAAACCCTGTCATTGGTCGAGCACATGTCGCGTCAATGCTGGTCCATTGAAGGCTGGCAAGCTCGTGGACTCTCGCTTGTCAAGCGAACAGATCTTGACGGGATGTTGAACAACATTAGTGTCGCTTCAAGCTTTCTTTGCGCTGTTAGCTGCATTAACCATGTGCTTCTTTTGAGACATTAGCTGGGGAAGTTGGAGTGCCCCCAGACACTTGTTCCAGAAGTGCCGGGGGATCGACAAGGAGTTGTGGGGTTGTCTGGAAACGTCGGCGCTCTTCACCATGTCCTAGTCTGGCCATAGACAGTACCTAGGCGGAAGGCGACCGTCCTGGGTCAACTGTCCGTGGGTTACTGGCTGCAAATGGCCTGGATCGCCATATCGATATGCAGGATGGTGTACCCGGCACCTGAACTCGGCATTGAGCATTTCGATGCTGAAGGCAGACGACCACGTATTTTGTCACAAGCGAACATACTATGGCACAACGTGGTAAAGGGTCACCTGTGCATGAAGAAGACTCCTGCGTTCAGGTAATGCTCTCGCGGTATTGTAGATGCTTTCCACATGCCAGAGTAACAAACTGTGGATCAATACGCAAACATAAGTTCTCAAAGTGCATCTCGAAGCTGCTACTGCCTTCACTGTTACATTCGCAGGATGCACATCCGCATACAGAATTCATGAATTATGTCGAGATCGCTCATATAGCCTGTGCACATGTCTTTCCAGTTCCCAGTTCCACCAGGTCGTTAAACATCAACGGAAATGTCGTCAAATTGGAGGGCAAGAGATGAAGTCACACTTCATGTGCTTCGCTTCCCCCATCCAGAGAAAAACCCACCGACACTGGATGAGGGGGCATGAACTGCTTTTTGAGGCTCGGGAGTCTTGGTGCTTGGCGGCGTGGTGCTCAGTATAGGTACTGAATCGGCAGCGCGAGGACTAGGTGACAAAACTCCGCCACTGATGATCTTGCGCAGCCCATCGAGCTTGCCCTTTGTTTCCTCGAGCTCCTGACGGGCAATGGCTTCAGCTGTCTTTGCGTTCACTAATTCGAGCAGAAGAGCCTCGTGAGACGGTGCTTGTTCGCTGTTCGATACTGCTACCATACTTTGCGTCAACAAACTGCTGCTTCGTTTGCTGAACGGTAATGAGGAAGATCTGACTGATTCCGGCTTCCCTAGTCTGAACTCTCGAAGACCCTTAGCGGGTGCGGGAAGCTTGAGTTCCATCTCTGTCTTCTCACTGATAGGCGTGTACAGATCCGACGGAGACTCCGGGATGGAGCTCGATTTAGTCCTTAAGTCCTGAACCTGACGCTCAAGGCGCTGCTTGTCTTTGTGGGATTCTTGGATTCTCTGTCGAGCCTCCTTCAGCTCTTCTCGGAGACTGTTGTGCTCTAGTTCTCGTTCATCCAGTCGTCTCATAAGGTCTTGACACCTCGACGCTTCCACTTCGTGCTTCCCCTTCCATTCTGCAGCCGAGTCTCTCAGCTGGTGCTTCGTCTGCATGATTGAGATTCTCCGCGATTCACTTGGTGAGAAGTGCTCCGAGGCCTTGTTGATCAGTGCCTCGACATGGTCGTCGGCTTTTGCTGAGTCTTCCCCACGAATAGACTGTCTCTGGTCTTCACGCTGCCTCCGCAGTTCACGCAACAAAGAAGCTGCCAACGTCCTTTCTTCCTCACGCTGTTCTCTTTCGTGTTGCAATTCTCGGGCCAGCTCCATCTGCTGGTGTTGCAACTTTCCCAAAGCCGTCAGAAGATCTTCGATCTGGCTATGCAGACCACGGTCAGAAGAGTTGGCCATGTTTACAGAAGAAGCGTCGGATGGTGCAAGTGAGATGACTTCACTTTTCACCCTGCTAGTGTCGGACACTTCTGTAGGAGCAGTGCTTGTTTCCGATGAAACAGTTTCGATGGAAGTCATTGTCGACGTTAGGCTGTTGCCGGAAGAGGTTTTGCGTAAGGTAGAGACGGAAATCGTGTCACCTGGAATTTTCAAGCTCAAGGTCGATTTTGATGCTTGGTGACTTGAGCCCGCCCAGAACCGACCAAGCAGTGATGCAGCTGCAGATTTCAAAGGAGAAGGCGCAGCCGCCACTTGCGACTTCTGGAATTCTGCTTCAAGGTTCTGTAGGCTCTCACGAGAAACCAGGTTTGTCAAAGAGGTGAAATCTTGTACCATGTCATCGGCCTGCTGTGCGTAGGTATCCCAGAGACTTCGTGACAGCAAGAATTGCATAGCATCCTCAAATTCGGAGAAAGCCAGCAGTTTCTTCTGGTTTCTTTGCATGAGCGACAAAGCGACACGCATCAGAGTTTCTGTTGCACCCTCTGCCAAGATGATATCGTATATCCTGAGCAGCATTGGTAGAGGGCAGGTGACAGCGAAGAAAGAGAGGAACCACTGTGAAACGTACAGTGGCTCAACGTTCAGACTCGCAAGATGTGCAGATAGTATGGGTAGATGCTTGGTGAGCAGGTTCTGGAACTGGTAGATACGCATGTGTAGACCTGCCAGATCTGGGGTGTAGCAGGAACGTAGGTCGTAGTGTTCCATCAGTCGCACCAGGACGGCAAAGGCTTCAGGCTCACCCATGTGCATGAGCAGTGGGCCGACTACGAAGCCTAGACCTTGACAGTATCCGATCTTCTCGTCGTATAAGCTGAAGGCCTTCAACACTCTTCTGAGCATCTGCTGCCCTTCGCCATCTTTTTCTTTGAACATGTCCAGGTTAGGAAAGCTCCTGCCTACGTCTTTTCCTATTAGACCGTCGTAGGGGCTCGGTTCAATGGAGAGTCGCTGAAAGTCTCGGTGCAGCTGGAGATCGTGAGCACCGGCAATGCTAGGCCACACAACGCCGCGAAGTGGCGGGGGAACACCTCCTCGAATTTTGTTGGATGTCAGTGTTGGAAGTCTTTGTACGGTCTGGCGGTAGTCTTGCACGAGAGCGGCCCAGAATTCGAGTTCGGTCATAGCCGGTGCAGGTATTTGTGAGTATCGAAGAGATTGTGTTTGAGGTGCCTTGACGAGTCTTTTCAGGCCATGTACTGACATTGGTCGGGTGTCTGCCCTGCCTCTGCTTGGTCTGGTTGGTCTGGAGGCAAGGCCAGCCTTGGGATCTGTTGCAAGTGCATTGTTTTCCTGTTCCAGTCTTGCTAGAAGCAGAGCGGTAGACTGTCTGAGGTCAGCTATAGGCTCGAGCGTATGGCAAACCTTGTCTTACCTCATCCGTAGCATCGTCCTTGAGCTCTTGCTCCTCGGTCTTCTCGAGGCCCTCCCAATCAACCGAGTTCGAGATGCTCGAGGCCTGAGAGCTTCTGCTCGAGGATCGAGAAGATGTCCTCGTGGTTGAAGAAGCAGCGGTATCTGTAAGGGAGTTCTGCTCCACCGTTGCCTTGTTCCAGTCTTGTGTTGCGCCAGAAACATGTGCTAGCTCAGGTTGCAACTGAGCATCGGAAAGGCGTACAGTAATCATCGAATCTGTGGGCAGCGGCACATTCTCCGGTCTGACCTGATCGACTTCCTCAAGCACCATAACCTCTTCGACAGCGACAGTAGCAAGTTTCATTTCGGCAGCCATCATGAAGCAGCACTATGTTCGATTAGAATAAATGAGCGTGGGGACCGGTGTATTTGGTCTTAGTAGAGCGAAGGAGTGGTGCTCTGTGGTGAGAGAAAGGGTTAAAAGAATGACAGCTTGCAATGCTCGCCTGCGAGATCACGAAGCAGAATATGGACGGTATCGACGACGAGGAGGAAGAGGCAGAGTGGTGAAACTTGAGGTCGTGAGTGTCGATATGTGCACGTCGCGCCAGGTGCAAGCGCGGGCTCTAGGCTCTAGCTTTTTGGTGGTGGCTTGCCTAGCGTAGCTCCCGAAGTCCGTGCAGGAACGGCGTCAGGGGTCTCAAACTCTCGATAACCAATCCTGAGATTTGTTACGGAGCATGCAAATCAAATCCCACTGTCAGTGGTCGATCGTGTTGAGCATATACGTGATTCCAGACAGCCAGCATTCCTCATTGTGCCCGAGGATGAGGCACCGTGCACGAGTCTCGCATCAGCCATATGTCATATCTCTTTGTTGATGGCGTCTGAGCAGAGACTTGCTACGATACGCACAAAGAGAAGCATGTCGGAACAGCATGAGAGACAGTGGAGATTGCACGTGGAACTTGAATATTCAAAGAATGAGCAACAGCATGGTCGAAAGATCGAAGACGATAGCCGAGACAATCCTTCCTCGATCAAGCTCATCTTGATGCGGCCTTTGTTGTACTTGAGCAGACCAATTCACTGTTGTGTGTCCTGGCTCAAGTCTGTCCTCCTATGCACGACCCTCGCCGCGCACCACGTGCCTAAGCTACGTTAGTTGTAGCTCTTACTTTCAATGGCTGGGTAAGACAGGTGTGGTGCATTACACTTACTGCACGACTCTCCTGACTGGGAGCTTGTTTGGTGTGATCTTCCATGTTCTGAAGTTTCAAGTGCTTCAGACCAGAGACTTGCTTCTGCCCCCTGAGCCGTTTCATTGGGCGAGACCGGGGGGAGCCTGACTGGGATCGCGCTAGGGTTTCAGCGAGGGCTAAGCCGAATAGAGTATCGTAAACAGACGCGAGGCAAATTGTATGCATCAGTCTTGTCACATCTCGTTCTCGTCTGCGGTATTGTGAAAATGATGTATCGTCGCTGAAGCCTGAATAACGTGGCAAACATCTCTCAGCCGGTCATCGCAATTCGATCTATACACCTCTTCCCTTGCGCCAGGTTTTACCAAGCGACGCGACGCTCACAATCAGATTACCGATCGATGGTACAGAATACCTGGTCCATGATACAAGATGGACGACGATTCAGCGTTCGACGCCCTGTCGGACGCCTCAGACTTCGCTCCTAAGCCAAAGCCGAAGGCAAGAGCGCCAAAGTCGACCGCCACGAAAGAAAAAGCACCGAAAAAGGCAGCGCAGCCAAAGGCCAAACCAGCAAAACCAAAAGCCACAGTACCCAAGAAACGCGTTAAGGACGAAGAGGATGATTTTAACAATGCGCCCGACAATGAATTCAACGATGAATCACTACTCAATGACACACCGCCCAAAGCGAAGAAGCAGAAGCTTACCGTCAACCCAGTCAAGAGCCCTCACCAGAAGCCGCTTGCTGAGCTGGTCAATGAAAACATGGAGGCCGCTGGAGAGTCCCCCAAAGCAACCAAGAAGAAGCGCGTATCAGAACAGTATCAGAAGCTGACACAACTCGAACACATCATAAAACGTCCCGATACCTACATTGGTTCCACCGAAAAGACTGAAAAGCAGACCTGGGTCTTCAACTCGGATACGAATAGCATGGAATACCGAGAGATCTCATACGTGCCAGGTCTCTTCAAGATCTTTGACGAGATCCTAGTTAATGCTGCCGATAACAAGCAGAACGATGCCAACATGAACGAGATCCGTGTCACAATAGACCGAGACAAGGGCGAGATCAGCGTACAGAACAATGGTAAGGGTATTCCGGTTGAAATGCACTCCAAGGAAAATGTCTATGTCCCAGAGCTGATCTTTGGCCACTTGTTGGCCGGCTCCAACTTCGACGACAACCAGCAGAAGGTCACCGGTGGCCGTAACGGCTATGGTGCAAAGCTCTGCAATATCTTTAGCACCGAGTTCACCATTGAGACTTCGGACAAATCACACAAGAAGAAATACAAGCAAACCTGGACCAACAACATGGGCAAGATGGGCAAGGCCAAAATTGCTGATACATCCTCGAAGGACGACTACACCAAAGTTACCTTCAAACCAGATTTTGCTCGTTTTGGCTTGGATGGTCTGGATGATGATCATGCCGCCCTTTTTACACGCCGCGTCTACGATCTCTGTGGTACTCTGCAGGGGGTCAAGGTCTATCTCAATGGCTCCAGACTTGCCGTCAAAGACTTCAAGAAGTATATCGAGCTGTACACGAAAGCCATCAAGAAAGAAAGAGGCGAAGAGGCGAAGAACGACGCAAGTGAGATCATCACCGAGAAGTACGGTGATCGATGGGAAATTGGCTTCGCAGTCTCCGACGGCTCTTTCCAGCAAGTCTCGTTTGTGAACTCCATCGCAACAACCGTTGGTGGCACACATGTCAACTACGTTGCCGATCAGATTACGAACAAGCTCGCCGATGTCGTCAAGAAGAGGAACAAGGGCGGTGCCCAACTCAAGCTCAACCAGATCCGCAATCACATCTTTATCTTCGTCAACTGCTTGATTGTCAACCCAGCTTTCAGCTCTCAAACCAAAGAGCAGCTGACTACCAAGGCCAGCCAGTTCGGCAGCAAGTTCCAAGTCTCAGATGAGTTCATGAAAAAGGTGGCAAAGACGGAGGTCATCACGAACATCTTGTCTTTTGCACAACAGAAAGCGGATCAAATCTTGAAGAAATCCGATGGCAGTCGTCGAAGCCGAATGCACGACCCTAAGCTCACCGACGCAAACAAAGCAGGTACCAAAGATGGTCACCTGTGCACCCTCATCTTGACCGAAGGTGAGTCAGCCAAAGGTATGGCAATGGCGGGCCGGGCTGTCGTCGGTGCTGACCTGTTCGGTGTTTTTCCTCTTCGAGGTAAACTCCTCAATGTTCGAGACGCATCAATTGATCAGATCTCGAAGAACAAAGAAATCCAAAACATCAAGAACTTCCTAGGACTTCAACACAAGAAAGACTACACCGACACAAAGGGTTTACGTTACGGCCATCTCATGATCATGACCGATCAGGATCACGATGGTTCTCATATCAAAGGTCTACTCATCAATTTTCTGCAAGTCCAATTCCCCAGCTTGTTGAAACTCCCGCAATTTCTCGTCGAGTTCATCACTCCTATTGTCAAGGTCTACAAGGGAGATTCCCGGAAGCCTACAAAGTCCCGAGCGTTCTATACCATGCCTGAGTATCTGGCATGGAAGGAAGCCCACAAGGACGAGCGAGGCTGGGAACACAAATACTACAAAGGATTGGGCACCAGCTCAACCGAAGAATCACAAGAGTACTTCAACGACCTGGACAAACACCACAAGGACTTCGATGTCATGAAAGATGAGGAGTCGGAGCTGATCGAGTTGGCCTTTTCAAAGAAGAAAGCAGACGAGCGAAAAGAGTGGCTCAGACAGTTCAAACCCGGCACATTCTTCGATTACTCGGTCAAGAAGATCACGTACACCGATTTCATCAACAAAGAGCTGATCCTCTTCTCGATGGCCGACAACATCCGATCAATTCCTTCAGTTATCGATGGGCTAAAACCTACTCAGCGCAAGATCATGTATACCTGCTTCAGACGAAACATCAAGAAGGACATGAAAGTTGTCGAGCTGGCAGGTCTTGTTTCTGGTTTAACCGCCTATCAGCACGGTGATGTCTCGTTACAAACGACTATTGTTGGTCTAGCGCAATCATTCGTTGGATCAAATAATGTCAACACTCTCGAGCCGGCAGGTCAATTCGGTACCCGACTCCAAGGTGGTGCCGATGCTGCCAGTGCTCGATACATCTACACTCGATTGTCTCCCTTCGCTCGCAGACTGTTCCATGCTGCTGATGAGCCTCTTCTCACCTACAACACCGATGACGACAAGCAAATTGAGCCTGAGATATATGTGCCTGTTGTGCCCCTGATTCTCATCAACGGAACCGAAGGTATTGGAACTGGCTGGAGTTCTTCCATCCCTAACTACAGCCCCGAAGAAGTCGTCGAGAACCTCAAGCGAAAGATGCGAGGTGAAGACTTCCTACCTATGAAGCCGTGGTTCCGTGGTTTCAAGGGCGAAGTCTCCCAAGCCGGTCCAGATCGTTGGAAGTTTTCTGGTATTGCCAGGCAGACCAGTGACAACGAAGTTGAAATCACAGAATTGCCTGTTCGTGTTTGGACCCAAGACTTCAAGGAGAAATTGGAAGAGATAATCAAGGCAGAGAAAGTTCCGTCCTGGATCAAAGACTACAAGGACTACAACACTCACAAAGATGTTAACTTCACTATACAGCTAGAAGATAAGCACATGGCGAATGCTCTAGAAGAAGGTCTCGAAGAGAAATTCAAGCTCTCAAGAACGCTGGCAACATCTAACCTGGTAGCCTTTGATCCCGAAGGCAGGATCACCAAGTACGCGTCAATAGAAGCCATCCTGGAGGAGTTCTATGCGTACCGGTTGCGTTACTACCAGCTACGGAAAGATCATATGCTCCAAGAGCTCAATAGAGAGCTAAAGAGACTGACCAATCAAGCCAGGTTCGTGCAGATGATCATCGATGGCGACCTCTCCATTTCGCGGAAGAAGAAGCCCGTGCTTATTGCAGAATTGAAGAAGCGTGGTTTCGATGCATTTCCAAAGAAGCAAGATGCTAGCAAAGCCGGCGAGCTAGAACGAACTGTCGACGATGAGGATGATGACGAAGCCGGCGACGACGAGTCACTACAAGCAAGTTCCTATGATTATCTTCTCGGAATGCCTCTGTGGTCACTTACGCAGGAGCGTGTGGATCGACTGCAGCGACAGATGGGCGAGAAGGAGCACGAAATCGACTCACTTCTTGAAAAGTCAAAAGAGGACCTTTGGCAGACAGACCTCGATGACTTCCTCGCGGAGTGGTACACTCAGCTCGAAGATGAAAAGGACAGAGCGAAGCAAATTCGTAAAGGCAGAAGGACTTCTAAGAAATTCGCAGTGAGCCAACCCGTCGGTAAGAAGCGAAAAGGCGGCGACGACTCCGACTTCGAGGACGACTACGTCCCCAAAGCAAAGAAAGCGGCTGCCTCGAAGCCAATTGCTGCTCCCGCCGCGCGCAAGCAGACCACACTGAAAGACTTCCAAAAGAAGGAACCCGTTGACCCTAAGAAGAAAGAGTATGTCCTTCCGAAGCCCAAGATGATGTTCCCAGGACTGGCCCGACTTTCTAGTCAATCCCCACAAAGCTTGAAGAAACCTGCTAATCCTCTCCGAATCAGTGACGAAAGTGATGTTCCCAAAGCATCAGTAAAGCCGGTTGTGAACGGCACTGCGCCGTCATCTAGGTCTGCGTCAATCAAGCCAGAATCTGACGATGATGTCCTTCCAACGAAGGTTTCCTCGAAGCCAGCTCGTGCTGCCGCTACGAAGAAGACAAAGTACATCGTTGACGAAGATGAAGAGGAATCTGACCATGACAAGTCCGCATCCGAAGTTGAGGTGCCTAAGGTCGAGCCAAAGCCGGCTCGGGTTGCTGTCACCAAGACTCTAGCTCCCGCGGATGGCTATTCTTCCGATAGCAACGGAGATAGCTTCCTTGCTGGCCTTGGTGCCATGGTCAAGGGCACAGGAAACAGCAAGCCTGCCACTTCATCGTCGCTAGACAAGAAGAATCCACTGACATCAGCAGCAGCGGTACCTGCAAGAGCTAAACCGGCACCGAAAGCAAAGCCAGCTGCAAAGGTCGCTGCGCTTTCCGACACGGAGATGCAAAATGGTGACTCTGATGCTGACAAGACCAACGACCCCTTTGATCTCAGCGACGAAAACAACGAACCAGTCAAGCCTACCAAGAAGGCTGCACCAGCCAAAAAGGCCATTGCACCAGCCTCTAAGCCCAGGCCCACCAAAGCTCCTGCGAAAAAGGCGCCACCAAAGAAGGCTGAGCCGGCTCAATCTCCTGCGTCGAAAGCCTATGCCAAGCGCCTAGCGAAGAAGAAAGTCGCTTCAGATGACGACATGGACGATGTCGATGCCATGGCCGACGACATTCTCGACTCGCCAGATGCTTCGAACATTGAGGAAGACGAGTCTGTAGTGAAGCCTGTTGGACGGGCGACAGCGCGCCCGTCAAGACGAGCAGCTGCTACGAGCACTAAGACCAAACAGTACAAATTTGATGACGATTCAGATGAGGAGGGTGGCAACGATGGTTTTGATGTTGAAAGCGAGGCTAGCGAGGCGTTCAGTGATGATGACGATTGAATGATTTTGATGCGTTCGAGACGAGGGCAAAGAATGTATCAATACATGTATTGCTTCGCACCCTGTAGATGGCGTGCTGGTCGAGGCTAGATGGCTACAACGTGTTGCAGCCTTGAGTTAAATAAGCAGTACTTTGTACCAATATCAACGTCTGTACACACTCCAACACTCACAGCGGTTGCATCGTTAGCTGTTCTTGATCAGTATGCATTGATCTCAATCCCCTCAAGACAGTCTCACAGAGGACAACGGTATGCACAGCGATGCACGTAGACCTGTACTGCATCGTAACAGCACAGCATCACCAACCGTTTCTCCAACTCGAACAATGCGTCTGACATGCAATGTCTCAAACACCCACCCACACCTCACTTGATGACCGACTGACCAACCAACAAGAAAACAAGAGAACGTCTTTCGAACCTTTTCAAAAGTCCAGACTTAGATGGTGCGCACCGTCACTCCAGCCTCCTAATAATACGTCGTCTTGGTCGTCTTCTCCTGATAAACCGAGCTATAACCGTCCTCGTCCTCGAGCTCCTCCGGCTCCCTCCTCCTCCTCCTTCTCTGACTCTTGCTCCTCGCCCGCCGAGGCGCAGCAGGTGCCGGCGCAGGGGCAGGGGCATACCTCGCACCGCCACGATCACGTTCTCTTCTATCATAATCATACTCATACTCATACGCCCTGTCCCGCTCGCCTCTCCCCCTGGCCGCGCCATACGCGTACTCATAGTCGTCCCTCTCGTCACCGCCACGAACGTCACTACCACCACCAACATCGTAACTCTTCAAATACTTGCCCATCATCGCTGCCTCCGCGCCGGGCTTCTCCACAAACTTGCCGTCCCCGCGCTCGTGGCCGCGCGCTTCCTCGTCGCGGAACGAAATGCTTCGCGACCGGCGCCGGCGCAGCCGCTCGTCGGGCGTGTACGAGGCCTCGGTCATCATGGCGGAGCGCAGGCCCGCCGCGGACCGCGCCTCGCGCTCACGGTCGCGCGGCGGCGAGACCATGACGTATTCGTCGTCTGCGTCCTTTGCGCGGTATGTGGGCGGGTTGCGGGCTCGGCCTCGGTCGCGATCACGGGGGATCTCGGCGGGGATGTCTGGGTAGTTGTTGCGATTGCGGAAGGAGTCGCGGGATGATGAAATTGGGGCGCGGGTGTCGCGTACTGCGACTGCGGCCGGTGCTCGCTCGATGAAGCCCCATTCGTCGTCGTCGTATCTCGTGGACGTGCGAGGGGGCTCGTCGGCCCGGCGTGGCGCTCTGGTATTGATGTCTTCGTCGTAGACGCGTGTCGAGGTCCGCGGCGGCGGGTCCCGGAAGCTGCTCTGAGGGACCGAAGCTGCTGCTAATGGTGGTCCGCGCTCGATTCGTGCGCCTGACATGTACGGCCCGTCGTGTCGGTCGTCGTATTCTACCTCGCTCGGTCTATACCCGTAGTCTCTGGGCGGCGCGGCGCGACTATACGTGTCGCGTGACACATCGCTGTAGGAGTCGCCTCTGTAGCCTGCAAAGCCCCTGTCTGCGTCCTGGGCGCCTGTGCCTATGCGCACATCGAGCACGTCGACATCGCGCAGGTCCAAAACACGTGCGCCTCCTTCACGTCGAGGTCTGTCCGGCTCATAAGCACGTTCTACGCGTTGGTATTCGCGATCATCGTACGGTGGCGCAGTGATACGGATGGCAGCCGCAGATCGTGGCGTCTCGTAGTCGTCGTCCCTTTCTCGCCGGCCATAACGCGAGACTGGCGGGGCTGGGTTGGCAGGAACAGACGTCCTCGCTGCCGTCGTCGGCGCTCTCACCGAAACTTCCGACGCCTTCTCCATGAGCCCGGCGGAAGTGACCGAGTACGTTGTCTTCTTGGCGCCAGGCTTAGCAGGCTCCCTGGCCCCAACACTTACATCGTCGCGAGGTATCTGGCCCCGAACGGGCGCCTCATAGTCGCGATAATCGTCTTGTTGGTATCTGGCGTTCCGGGCTTTGGCTTCAGCGACGTTCCTCTTCAGCTCGTCGCGGTCTTCGGGGTGAAGGTAGGGATCGAGTGCTGTGGGTACCCGCCTTCGCGGCTCATCGTACCTATCCGCGTCCCTGGGGTCTACCTCGCGGCTTCTGTAGGTCACCTTGTAGTCCTTTTCCATGTTCTGTTCGTGTGGTTCTTCTGAACAGCAATACTCGGGTTCGGGGATGAATCTCCGGCACGCATGCGACACTGTCAGTATTGTACGATAGTGACGCTAATCTCTAAGCTAGACTGTTCGTAGTGAAGTGATACAGAGACGTTGCAAAACGAGAACGGTACCAAAAGCACACGATATCTCTGAAGCTTTTAGAGATGTGAAGCAAGTTTCGTAGCCTGGGCACAAGCCAGTAAAGCGAGAAATACATGCAGCAACGATGTCATGGTGCATAGTGCAACTCGCACAGGATCAGCCTCACCGCATCACGAACTGCTGCGGACCGTCCCAGAGATGCACTGGTCCATGGTTTGACATCAGCTAACTAAAGATCGCCTCTCGAGGCTTGTCATACGGCTTTCAAAATTACAAGAGATTGGATAAGGCCTTATACCGAGTCCGATGACTGTGTTACAACGACAAGAAAGAGCCAATTTACAAGCGAGAGCAGACCGGTGAACCTAGAGCGGGTAATTCTCTAGGTGCTGGAGGTGCCTAGTGTCATGATCTTGTTCATAATGAGAACGGGAGGAGGACGTACAAGAGGTTTGGTCGATCAAAGGTGATAAACTGTCCCAATGCTTGGCCGCGCAACGCGGCTGTTCGTCTCCCGTACAAGGATCATGAGCATAAATCAGGTTATATCCATCATTCATAACACATTGCCATGCTGTCATATTCCAACCAATCCATGCTCAATTCATTCCATCTCATGCCATAGTCAAGAACACCAAGCAATCCGAGGCTGCTCAGATGCCATACCAAAATCAACAGGACTGATGCAAAAGCCCTCGCTACATAACAGTACACCCGCCACTCCTGGCTCTTCTCCTAGTCGGTCTTCGAGAGCCTCCAGTCTCCAGACCACTCATATCTTCAGTCTCTGTACCTGTGCCGTTCGGGCCATCGGCGTCGTGCACAAGACCTTGCGTGTCTTCTCGAACGCGGTTTTCAGCTTCACGCTGTCTCCTTCTTCTGCGCCGCGCTCCCCAACCATGACCAACGTTTCCAACCTCCTCGGTGGCAACCATCCACTCCGCCCACTTCCCTTCAAGTCGAGCAGCTCCACTCCATCGAGCAGTCATGCATCGCTTGTAGTGTGCATCGACAGTCGGCTGCCAGATGTGGAATGCCTTCAGATGGATAACCTGCGCCGGGAAAAGTAAGGTCTGTATCTCGATTACTCGTCTCATTTCTTGTGACGCAGATGCAGAGCCGGACCCGGCAAGAGACACTGCTTCTGTCTCACTGTCCATCGGAGAGCAAGTCATCGGTGCCTCTCGTGCTACTGATTTCTTTCGACCCTGCAGGACACGACAGTTGCCCTGCATGATCTCCCGCACACCAGCCCACGTCACGTTAGCGCAATCAAAAGCTATGAGCTCCATGCCCTTCTTTGGACGTTGTCCCTTCCGTGTGATGTTGCCCCTTTTGCGGACCTGTTCAGAAGCCTCCATGAGCACAAGATCCGAGATGCGAGTGTTGTCGAGACACAAGGACTTGAGCTCGTGACACGACTTGAGAATTGGAAGCACGCCGACGTCACCAATCTGATCGCAGTAAGAAATGCTGAGGTGCTCCAGCGTCTTTGCGGCTGGTGATTTTGCCAGTTTGATCATGACCTCATTTGTCAGGTTTTCGAGCTCTTCCAATTCGAGGTGAGTCAGTCTCGGCATACTTGACATCAGATCTAGCAGCCCGTCGTCGGTCAAGGAGGCATCCTTGCACAGCTTCAGGCCCTCGATGAAGGGCACGTTGTGAGCCAGGGCCTTCAGACCTCGGTCTGTCAGTTGATGGCATTCAGAGATATCGAGGTGTCTCCAACGTCGTGGGGGAACCATGACTCTGTCCGTAAGAATATCTACTTTTGGATTGACACCACGAACCATGATCTCCAGAGATTCATCCGTCAAGCTTTCACAGCCGGCCAAGATAAGTCTTTCAACATTATTCCTGTTGTATAACTCCAAGGCTAGCTCTGGATCATCTAGACCACGGACCTCACTAGCCCGCAGGTCCGTCAAATTCGGACAACTTTGGATGACCTTGAGCAGACCCCGGTTGTCGCAATTCGTGCACCAGTTGATGTTGAGGAGTTCTAAGTTCCGACAGTGTGCGGCAATGATCTTCAGTGTTGCATTACTAACCTGACTCATGCTTGGCATGTTGAGGTGCAGTAGTTTTGGGTTTCTTAGGAGGAAGAAATGGATGCTGGACCGCTCGATCTTGCATCCTTCAATACTGAATGTCTCGAGATTGCGACACTCCTGGTTGGTCATTCTAGTACCCAGGCTAAGCCACTGATCTCTCAGCTGCACGCAGCCGCGTAAATTCAGGTTCTTGACAAAAGCGCCCGCACGGAGCATAATCTTCATCAACGCCTCAGAGGTGATCTTCTGGTAGTATGTCTGGCAGTCCAGAACTGTCCAAAGTTGTCCATCGAAGCACATGTCGTGCCACGCCTTGGAGACAGCAGACAGCCTAACGATCTCCTTGGGAGCCAGGTAGCCCAGTATTTGGATCCGTATCTCTTGTGGCAGATCCGCCCAGAAATTGAAGTTCTCTCTTCTCGGGAGAGGCTTCTCGGATATTTCGTGGAGGGTCGTCTTCGTTGTGCGGAGAAGGAGATGTTCCGAGCTGGCAGCAGCGGAGCCAGTCTCGAGAGCTCGAAATCGTGAATGCACGTCTAGGTAGGATGAGGCACTGTTAGGCGTGCCAGGCGTACCAGGCGTGCCTGGAGGCGTAACAAAGGTAGAAGAGGCTTGTATGGGCGGCGAAACAGAGCTGCCCTGGGGCGAAGATCCTAGAGAAACACATGAAATTGAAGCCTTGTGGTTAGGCCTGTACACCTTCTCGCTTGATAGTGTTCGACCTATCTTGGTCAGTGAAGGAGATGAAGACATCCGCTGTAGACCTTGGAGTAGGCGACGTCTCCCCTTCAGCTTCTGAGGCGGCTCTTGAGACATGCCTGTCAGCATGGGGCTCCCAGGAGCCGAGGGTCGGGGTGATGGTGTCGCTGTTGCTATTGTTCGTGATTCCATGGCTGAGCCTGATTCACCTATTCAAGGAAAGCGACACCTGATGTGGGACTTTTCTTCGCTAACGCGCGGCCTTATGTCACGAGCGTCAAGAACCAAACGAGGCGGGAACCGGAAGCTCCTTCAGAGCTCGATCTCATCGAGAGACCATGTGCCAATGATGACCCCTGTGTGTATACTCGTATCTAGTTGGAGGACGACCCCAAGCAGTATGTCCAGGAAGTTTGTGGGAGAAGTTTGTTCGTTTGTAGCTTTGGAAGGCACGACGTCGTCACGACTCAATTCGTAGAGCTGGACCGATGGCAGGAAGTGGCGCCGGATTGGAGCGGATCGCTATCGATAGTGACGAAATAAGCAAGAGGGGAGCAAACCAGCCGTGTAATGATGCTCTAGGTACGATAACAAGACAGAACGATGCCCTCGTTGGCAAAGCAAGTTGTGTGTGTAGTCCTTGAGAGCAAGATGCAGCAAGACATCAAAGTCTGAATGAATCGTGTGAGCAGGTCATGCAGCACATGAAATGCAACACATGCCGACTGGTAACGAGTCAAGTCAAGTGGATGAACAGTCTCGGTGTTCTAGTCACGATAAAGGCCGGTCTAGCTTGACATTGTAGCACTACTTGGGCATAGCTTCGCTTGGAGCACCCCAGCATGCTGGCAGTCAGGTCTCGGCGCCATGCGGTAGAACGAGGGCACCGCGGCCATTGGGCCATCTTCGCCCAAACACGCTAACCCACCACTTCATGCGCCCACATCGGCTGACGCGTGAATCCACTCCTCGTCCGGAGGATCAACCGAGGAGTACCTCAAAAAGGTCGTTTACCTCCGTTGATAGATTTCAGCGTTGCATTTGCTCCATCGCGTGGATTGGACGACGCTTTCAACATATCCGCCATGCTGGCGAAGAATTCAGTAGAATGGACGAAGCGATTCTCACCAGAGTGAAAAGTTCATGGCTACCTGGGACACGCCATACAAGTATGCAAAGCCTGAAAATCTTGTAGCTTTTTTACCAACTGATAAAGAGCACATCATGCACCGGAAGAACACACATGCATTGGCTATCATGTGGACCCCGTCAGCTCGAGGACCCTGCGTAGAGATATTGGCAGGCTAAAGTGCTTGGGCGAGACTAGCTTGGAAGAACTGCAGGGTCAAAGCCAGCTGCCTAGATTCTCTCGCTTGGGCAACACCGCTCCCTGCATCTGGTACGGGAGGGGTATGGGCACTCCAACAGCGAGCCATGCCTATTCAAGCGAGACCTTACGCCTGCATGGAAGAAATATTAACCTTCCATGGCCAGGTCGGGGTTGAAAAGAAAGTTTCTACAGATTCGACCGCAGATGCTTCAAGGTTATCTCGCTTGCAGGAATGGTTCGTGCCTTTGTGCTATTTAGCGAACAAACAACGTTTCGTGATCTGCCAGCATTCGTGCGATTCGATCTAAGACCTGGCAGTCAAGGGTTCTTTGTAGGTACGTAGAGAGTAAAACCTCGCGCCCACTGCCGGGTCACGCTGCGTTAATGCACTCATATACTGACCTGGACACCGTCTGAGCATCTGTCGGCCACCGTAACAAACCAGACGCCCAACCTTCCGCATGCCACCGAGCAACAGGAAGAATGCCTCCAGCCTGCGGACTCAGCCGTGACTTGTAAGATGCAACCCCACAGACTTCAATTTGCTTTTCAAGGTGGGCCCTCAACAGTGCACTGCCTCTTGGCTCCACTAGCAGTGCGGGCTCGCTATGGTCCATCGCGGACATATCACAATCATATCCCCGTAGGATGTGAACTTGATGTTTCGAAAATCGTTGTTAATTGTGAAGAGGATTCATTCAGTCTATGTACGTTTCGGCCAAAGGGAGAAAGCGAGCTCCAATTCTGCCAACAGCCCGTGCCAACGCAAGCACTTTCTCCCAATTCGAGTGTTTCGCTTGATTTTAGGAGAAATCCAAATATGCCTCCGAATCTCCCCAGGGTTTTTCTGCTTCAGTCGACTCTTCTTGTATTTGCTGTTACCTAGCCCGGGCCAATGTCTGCCAGTCTGATGGGATGGGCGGCACAGGGAAGGAACCAACAGGCGGCATCTCAAAGTCAGGACACATCCACCGGCACCTTGTCGTTGGAAGAACTTCAACTTCCAGTAAAGTTGACTTTTGCCTTTGATCCTTGATTTTTGCAACGGGCTCTTGCTCGAATATCTTCATTGCTTCGTTCTCGTTGCCAAAATACCAAGCCATGCTGTCAGGCTCCTCCCGTTCACAGTTACACTGCGGGCAAGCAGCAAGTTCTTTCCGATTCTGCTCCACGAGGTATGAATTTGGTGCGAGATCGGCATTGCTATAGATGGCCGCATAGATCTCTGAATGCTTCGAATATGTTTCGGTCTCTGGCAGGTCGCTGTTCTCTTGCGGAGAGCCGTACGCCTGGGGAGGCTTGATCCCGTATTCTTGTCGCAAACTTTGATCGTAAGCAAGATGTAAATTATGCTCCCGGTCCAGGAGCTGACCATTGAGCCTGAAAATTCCCGTGCGGTCGGGTTCATCACCAGAACGGTCCATGCAGTCGAGACTGTCAAAATTGTCGTATTCGAAACCGATGAATCCAAGCTTACCGGTATTCAGGGGTATCACATCTCGGCGGAATTTGGATTCGCCTCTCATGCAGTGGTCACCAAGATAATCTGGCTGCTCGAGTTGGACACGTGCTACGAGGATGCCCCCATGACCACACGGTTCAGCCTCTGTGGCGGATAGATACTTGACTTGACCCTTATCATCCACAAAGACGTATTGGGCGGTGGGAACCTCGTATGAGGGTATTGATTGGATTCTGGGCTCACCCGACCCATCGATGCCGCTATTGACAAGCACAGGTTCAAGCGCAAGGACCGGCGGTGAGGAAGCCAAGCCATGCGCGTTGGACAGGTACCTTTTTCTGACCTGACCGACCAACTGCCCCGTTGAAATTGTCACGTTGGAGATGTAGAGTCGCTGTAGCCCGTGTGGCAAGGCCTCGATCAAGAAGTCCTGTATAAAGTTATCACCCCCAGAATAGTGTATTTCGAAATGCTTGAGCTTAGGGAATCTAGGCAGATCCGAGCTGAGTGCAGCAACAAGATGACCCATATCCCGCTGGTATGCTGCATTGTTAGCCGGCAGATCACGCATATCGCAGCAAAGCCTCAATGTTTCGAGCTGAGGAGCACGATCAGCGGACCACAGTAACCGAAAAATGGTATCTGTCATATCGTAGAAATCGTTGTGTCGCGTTGGGTGACCCTGATAGTCTGGATTCGGGACTCTCCAACTAAGGTGTTGAAGTGTTCCTTTGAGCCACTGTACAACATCCTCAGCTGGCACTACAGCGTTCGCGTCCAAACTCAGTGCTCTAATAGGTGGCAGCCTATTGGTGTCGACCTTGATAAGTAAGCCCCTTAGCATATCCCGCCTGTTTTTCCAACGTGCGTATGAGTGAGTAATCGAACGATGGTCGCAAATGGCGCTGAAGACTTGTAAGAATGGTTTGTCGGCCATGAAAAGTGCTGGAAGAAGTGGCAGGTTGATGTTCTCGATCCGAAGGATACGGAGATTTCGACACCGGGTGAGCGTGCGTAGCAGATTGAGCTTCTTTTCCGTGTCTTGTCCGGATTCAGGAAGTAAGGGTGGCCTACTTGAGACAAGACACATAGCCTCGTTAGCACATCCGCTTGCAGAGACTTTGTTTCCATGACGGTCCTGGCCGAAGAACAGTAGATGCAGTTCTTGCAATGAGAGTTGAAAGAAATTGAGAGCCTTTGCCAAATTACCGAGATCTCCAACATCCAGTTCAAGGTCAATCTCGATGCAGAGGAAGCGTAAGCTGAAGAACGTCGATCTGTTGATGGCCAATTTTGCAAGTTTGGAGGATTGATGACATGTAACACGAGTAGGGAAAACGAATCGGTTTGCCTCTTGGGAGAGCTGTCTGCAAGCCAGCAGGAGCCCATCATATGCCGAAATAACGTTTCTTTCCCACTGGCGCCTTTCATACTGGATGTCGTCGAGTATGTATCCGTAGATCGCAAGCCTTGTCTCGAAGGGCACGCCTAGGATATGCGGCCGTGGACCGCTCAATTGTTCATTGGGTGTCTTCAACAAGGACTCCATCTTATTAAGCCAAGAGGTCGGAGTTCTATAGTTGGGCAACGGTAGACAACGGTCAACGAATCTAGGAAGATTTCTTGAACCTATTAATGGAAAGAGCTTACCTGCTGGAACGCCGCTGGTGTTGAGCCAACAATATCAGTCCAAGGCCACTGCTGCTCTGAAGGCACCGCAACGACTGTTTCTGACGACGGAGAGAGTGTTGTGTGAAGAGACCTTGCCCTTTAAGCTTAGTCTGACCTCAGCCACGACTCGGTGCTCATGCTATGGGGACGAGGATGTCAGGGGCCAGACACACACCACTACTGCCTGAGGTAATTTCGAACTGATTGAGCATTGGTCCACCGGGAACGAGTGAAACGTGACGTTGTAGCCGTGCTAGAGCTGAGCTGTTCTAATCTGTCCTGCTGCAGCAGGGAACATCCATCAATGACACTCGCCTGTGTCGTATGGATCTATAGGCCACCTTACCGAGGTCGACAGAAGTGGCGACATACTTCTCACCAACCCGGTTGCGCGACAGGAAGGAGATCAGTGTCCCTGACACATATGAGGATCGGCGATTGTATATGACAAGCAAGCCGTTTGCGTGGATAGCAGCGCTTCGAGCGGCCCTCACGATGCAGCCGAGTCGTCCCAGCAGCTGGTTGCGAAGCTAATCGCTGTGATGGTGGCCACCTAGCTCTTACTGAGATGGCACCTGGCGCCTCGTGGAAATACCGGCTGGCCTGCCCATCGTCACGACTTTTCGAGGATCAAGAATTCATACTTCGGTGTTTATCGTTTCGAACTCACATTGATGTGCTCTGTACGTCTGCATTTCTTCATCGTATGAGATAGAGGAGCCAACCTGCCCAGTGCGAGGGAAGTTGTAGATCGACATTGCTTGGCCGCAATTTTATTTCGCCGGGCTCCGACCATGGGGTCTCTCTACGCGTCTCTCCTACACGCCTGCTCTCGAAGACTCGAACATAGCATGACGACTGCAAGCATCAAAGCTCTCAGTTAAGCTCCAACTACTCCGTGTAGAGAAGCTCGCCCTGGTCATGCGACTGTCGTCGGCATGGTCCAGAAAGCTCTATCTGCAACCATGTCCCTCCGCTAAGACTTTCACTCGGCTGTCATCGACAGCATCTGCGCGCACTGACTTCCAGGCCAACGACGCAAAATGGCAGGCAGTATGGCAAAACCAAGTGTCAGCCGGATCATCTGTGAAGACGAAGAAGTATGTGTTGCCGATGTTCGCGTACCCATCTGGGTCTCTACACATGGGTCACCTTCGCGTCTACACGATTTCGGACGTACTCGCACGATACAACCGAATGAAAGGCTACAACGTGCTGCACCCAACTGGCTGGGATGCGTTCGGCCTCCCTGCTGAAAATGCTGCGATCGAGAGGGGTGTTGATCCTGGGCAGTGGACGTTGGCAAACATCGACAAAATGAAGGGACAACTGAAGAGCATGAATACACACTTTGACTGGGACCGAGTAGGGCATTTCGCCCGTCATGCTGTACATAGGCTGATGAGCAGTGTAGGAATTATCAACTTGTTCTCCCTCATTCTACAAGCATACTCAAAAGCTGTTTCTCATGCTGTACAACAAGGGTCTTGCGTACCAAGCTGAAGCACTCGTGAACTACGATCCCGTTGACAAGACCGTGCTGGCTAACGAGCAGGTCGACAACAACGGTCGCTCGTGGCGGTCAGGAGCGCTCGTCGAGCAGCGCATGCTGAAGCAGTGGTTCTTCCAAATCACTACATTCCAGGATGCTTTGCTTGACGACCTCGATGTCCTCGCTGAGAACAACAGATGGCCCGACCGAGTGATACAACAGCAGCGACATTGGCTTGGCCGTTCCAAGGGCGCGACTATTACATTCGAGGTCGAGCTGTCGGATGGCTCCAAGGTGCCCGTCAAAGTCTTTACAACACGACCAGACACTCTGTTTGGTGTCAAGTACCTCGCGTTGTCGACAAGCCATCCAATTGTGTCCGTGTTGGCAAAGGGTAACACGAGGCTCAGGGATTTCGTAGCGAAGAAAGCCAGTTTCGGCCCAGATTCCAAGGAAGGATTCGAGCTGTCTGTTAGGGCAACATCTCCACTATCCATCGATGGAACGGGACCATCCCAGCAGAGCATCTCAGTCTTTGCGGCTCCCTATGTACTTGAGAACTATGGCGAGGGTGCGGTCATGGGTGTGCCAGCTCACGACACCCGAGACTTCAGCTTCTGGAAAACGAACAAACCCCATGACCAGATGCCCGTCGTCGTACTATCACATGGTAGCGAGGGCCCCATTACAGATCTGGAAGAGGCATACACCGGCCATGGAGTCCTGACCTCATTATGTGGCCCATACGCAGGTATGGACAGTCAACAAGCCGGGACACAAATCGTCGCAGACCTCAATAAACGCGGTCTGGCGTATGAGACACAGACGTGGCGACTAAGAGATTGGTTGATCAGCAGACAGAGATACTGGGGTACACCGATCCCCATCATCCACTGTGAGTCGTGCGGTGCAGTACCCGTCCCCGAAGACCAATTGCCTGTTGAGCTACCAAAACTCGGCGAGGATCTACAAGGCCAGAAAGGAAATCCTCTTGACGGCATCGAATCTTTCCTCAACACCGACTGTCCGTCATGCGGCAACCGGGCGAAACGGGAGACCGACACCATGGACACCTTTGTCGATTCATCGTGGTATTATGCTCGTTTCCCGGACTCACAGAATCAGACTGAACTGTTCTCCCAGGATAGTGCCAACAAGATGCTACCGGTCGATAGTTATGTTGGCGGTGTAGAACATGCCATCCTCCACCTGCTCTACGCGAGATTCATCTTCAAGTTTCTCTGTCAGGAAGGCCTAGTGCCAAGCACGGAAGACATCTTAAGCAAAGAACCATTCTCAAACCTCATAGCACAAGGCATGGTGCACGGGAAGACTTTCAGCGACCCGGATACTGGCCGTTTCCTTAAGCCGACGGATCTTGTACCACAGGCAGAGGGGAAACCACCTCTAGTCAAGGCAACAGGCAAGGAAGCAAACATCACATGGGAGAAGATGTCCAAGTCCAAGCATAACGGCGTGGATCCAATCTCCTGCTTCCAGAGATACGGCGCCGACGTCACAAGGGCTCACATGCTGTTTGCCGCGCCCCTGAGTGAAGTCCTGCAATGGGACGAGGAAAAAATAGTCGGCGTCCAGAGGTGGCTCTACCGACTGAGCCGACTGGTAGACGAACTCATCGTGCTTCAAACCCAACCAAAAGGGACGCTTCTCCAGGACGAAACCCGAGACCTGAACAGCCTCAGCGACGTCTCCGCGGACATCCTCCTCCTGACCAACGCAACAATCCACGCCGTGACAAACACGCTCGAAACCAACGTCTACAACATCAACACCGTCATCTCCGACCTGATCAAGCTCACCAACGCCATCCACGACGCGAAACCCGCCGCGCTCGCGCCCGGCGTCGCCCACGACGCAATCCGCGCCCTGCTCAAACTACTCGCGCCCATCGCGCCAGCCTTCGCCGAGCAGTGCTTCGAGGACCTGCACCACGCCCGCGCGCCCGCAAAGCCCACCGCCAGCATCTTCGAGCAACCCTGGCCGCAAGCCCTGCTGACCGCCGAGCAAGAAGCAAGCCTTCAAGCACGCAAGACCACCATCACCTGCGCCGTCCAAGTGAACGGCAAACTGCGGTTCACAGCTGCCGTGCCGGCGCCACCGATGCAGGGCACCAACAAGCCCGTCAAGTCCGCCGAGCACGAGGACGCGGTGGTCGCTGCGGTGCTGGGCACCGAGCAAGGGCGGTCATGGCTGCGAGAGAAGAACGCCTGGGAGAAGAGGAAGAAGGTCATCGTGGTCAATGGTGGGAAACTGTTGAATGTTGTCTTCTAGTAAGAGAATTGTGTATTCGTGGGGGATTGCATGTGTGTGTGCATTACCGTACTGTATAACGTTGACGCATTGGCGGCCATCTGCTTTTCCCAGGCTTTCATTTTGTCGCATGTGGACCAGAGTAGTCGACGCACGGCGAGAAGAGGCAGATTGTTTGTTAGTTGGACTCGCGCGACTCGATTGAACTGCGTGCCGGCTTTTGCACGGCCTTTCTCTTGTGAGGTTAGGACGCTGGGATGTTTGATGTCTGAACGACGGGATGGGAGATTAACTTTGAATATTTACAATTGAGCATTTCGTGGCTAACATGCTAAATAACTAACAAGCAGGGTACCGACGCGGCGGCAGCACTCGAGTGAGCTGGCTGTGCCCCCCTTGCCATGGCTAGAATTGAACGCTCCAACGCCGAAATGTGAATTCTTTTCATAGTCTCCGTTTTCATATGTGGTGAGCCACCGGCAGCTATGCAGTTCTTCCTTCCAAGATCTATTTTCCAAAGCTTGTGTCTGTATGGGTAGTAGTGTGTCACCTTATTTCTTGTTGTTATTCATGTAGGTCTTGGCCAACATGGTTACAATGGGCGCAACAGTCTCGTAATGCTTCTTTCCGAGACTCACATATTTGTCGACATTCTCCGGGTCAAAGGCACTGCTCTTCTTCTTAGACTTCGGCCTGCTCTTTGAGTCGTACTTGTCCCTATCTCGGTCGCGGCTGTCGTAGTCGCGGTCTCGGCCTCCAGAGTATCCCCCTCTCCGTCCGTCACGGTCATCGTAGGACCTGTAGCCTCTGCTACCATCACGGTCATCGTAACGATCTCTTTCTGTGCGTGTGCGACGGACAGGCGCAGGGGCGTATCGGTCGCGGTCGTCGTAGTCATCGTAGCGATCTCGGTCTCTATCACGTCGGCGCCTGTCAGGGTCGCCGCCGCGGTCGCGGTCGCGGTCTCGGTCAGATCGGCGTGGTGGAGGTGTTTCTTCGTAGTCATCGTCGTAGCGCCTGCGTCGACCGGTATCGGATTTGTAGCCGCGATCGTAGTCTGGCCGACGCCTTGGTGGTGGTTCTTCGTCTTCGTCGTCGTAGGCTCTGTTGCGTCGAGAAGACCGAGGCGGGGGGTCGTCCTTCCTTCGACGGGACTGGTAGTCGTCGTCGTCATCGTACTTCCCCCTGTCGCGTTCGCGGCGACGACCATCGGCCATGTCTGGATCCTCCTCTCTTCTGGATTTTGATTTGCGGTGTGCGCGATCGTCGTCTTCTAGGTCGTCTTCTTTCGGCTCCCTCCTGGACTTGGATTTGCGATAGGCTCGGTCGTCGTCATCAACCAAGTCTTCCTTCCTAGGGTCACGGCGACTGGACTTTGGGGGGTAGTCTTGGTCGTCGTCGTCTTCGTAGTATTTCTTGGATTTGGAGCGGGACGACTCCGGATCGCGAGTCTCTCCCCGGTCTTTGTGTTTTCGAGAAGAAGAAGAAGGTTCGTCCTCGTCGTAGGCTCGTCGACTTCGTGATGGCGGTGCTTCGTCAGAGGGATCAGCCAAGTCCCGAGGATCGCGAGCTGATTTTCTCGGAGGAGATTGTGCTAGTGCAGGCAGACTATCGTCATTAGCATGGGCACAAACAAGCAGGCGAGCCGTATGACGGTCAGGCTTCAGCGTACCCATCCTCAGCATCTGGTTGGTACGAGTACCTTGGCCGCGCCCGTGGTCGATCTTCGAACTCCGCCATACCTGTTTTCAAGTCGTTCTGAACAAGGACATAGACTTATGGCGAACGAAAAGCAGAGGACGGTGAAATATAAGGGTGGCTGAGAAACTTAGAGAGTGAACCAAGCAATAGTCAGTACACTAATTGTGGGCCAACTTAGAGGTCAAACGACATGGATGTTGGGGAACACGTTAAGGAGCACAGAGGCAGCCATCACACTTTCTAGGTCACGATGGCCGTCGATCAGCTCAGTCCAAAAAGCCTGCCTGGGCCCTATGACCTCATTCTGCATGACTCGCTCCGCTACCACGGAAATTCCCCTCATGACACCTGCTCCGGTACTGCTTCGTGCTGAATCACTTCCTTCATACCGTCTTTGTGACGCTGAGCCTTCTCTGCATCACAGCCTGAAGCCAAACACGATCCCCGTGTACAATGGTGCCCTGAACGATTGCCGACTCCGGTCAGGGTGCCATCAAGTCAGCACAGTGTTATTGCAACGTACTCATCGTGAATCCATCATCGTCACTGTCCTTCTTGTCCCCTTTGCCTTTCCTGTCCTTCTTGTCTCTAATGTTGGGCCGCTGCTTCGACTTCTGATCGATGCTATTCTTCCTGCTCTTCTCTCTCTGTGCGTCGCTGCTACGACGTTCTTCGGGTAGGGGTGTCGCACGTACGAAAGAAGATCGATGTCGGTTTTCACCAAGCATGAACGAGAAAGAGGACTCTGCTAGAGAAGGTCTAGGCTGCGCCGGCCGACTCGGTGAAGGTGATGATGTGCGTGGCATAGGAGAAGCTGTTGGGACTCTCAAGCCTTGTGTTGTAGCTTCCGTCTTTGAAGGTGCCGGAGACGTTCCAACGCGGGTCTGTGAAGTCTTGTGCTGCAATATGTTGGCTGCTCCATCCACATCTGATGCTCTCGCCTCGTTGGTTTCACCTTCCGCTCCGCTCGTCTTGTCAGTCACTTCGTGGGCTACCTGCTCGGTAGGTGGTGTAAAAGCGGGTATGGGAATATCCGTGTCTGTCAAGTACGCGGAGACGAACTGGATCTTGGCCAGGGCTGTGTTGAAGACATCCTCCTCGTGCGAGTCTTGGGATTTCCATTTTCGCAGAGTCTCTTGTGCATTTTCAAGCATTTTGGCCAACACCTTATTTCGTTCTTCCAGTTTCGTGATTTGCTGCTCGAGATGGGTATCAAGAGGCCCAGTTATGGCGTCACTATGAACTGTGCTTCCCGGAATATCGGTGTTTGAACCTTGTGACTGACTTGTTTGCATGTGCTCAAAGTTCTTGCGTGCTTCGCCTACTGCTCCTTTCAGAGCTTTAGAGACGTTCTGCACGCTCCACCCTTCTGCATTTTTCTGAAAGTTGTTTGAAACGTTATTAAAGAGGCTCTCGAGGTGACGTTGAGGGGTTGCAAATCGAGCTGGGGGTAGACTGGGGGAAGCTTGCGATTTGATCCTGCGATGCGTTCGGGGCTCTGGCGTTGAGACCCTCACCGCGACATTTTCCGTCAAAGGGCTGATGTATTGTCTCCTGCCGGTGCGTAACTGAGTGATGTCTGCTCCGGCCTCAGGTGTCTGGCGCCTAGCAAGCTGTAGCGCATCTTTGACGATTGCCCTGGCCGAGTCTCCCTCCGTCGGCAAACTCAAGCGGGTCAGTGTCGTGATCGCCGTCGTATAATCAGCCTCGATGAGCTGCCACCTCAGTCGTAGAAGTATTGCCACACACGACATATCGATAATCTCCACATTCAAGCTCTCTGCAAACAAGATGTCCCAGAGCTTTAGAACGTCCTTAAATTCGAATTCTCGACCAAACAGCAATCTGAGCCAGCGTATGGCGAATATCTGCGGCACAATCCCCACAACCTCTAAGTGAATACTCAGGTCTGGGTCCACAGCTCCAAGGAGTTCCTTGTGTATGCGCTCGCTCTGGGCTACAATGGCCGAGGAGTCTTTGCCTTCACCAGTCTCATAGAAGGTCTTACATGTCTGCATAATGGCACAGAACAGGTTGAAGGCTGTAATCATTAGTAATGCGTCATTATCCGAGGGTCATAAATGCTTACCATCTGCCTCAACGTGCGTCGAGTCCAGCACTTCGAGCATGAAATCGACACCCTCTTCATCCCTCTTTCCTTCCGAGATAGATCTGACGTCAACTGAATCCTGGTACACGACCCAAAGGACGGGAGCTAGAATCTCATGCATGCCTTGTCGGTATCCAGTATCTGGATTCAGCTTCGAGTAGATGAAGAGGATATCCAACAATTTCCGTTGCGTTGATGGCTCCCTGAAGAAGTAGTTGTCAACGTTACAACGAATGACATCCTGCCAAATCTCTTCTCGGTTGATCTCATCTTGTCTGAAAGTAGCCCAAGGTGACTAGCTTGACAGTCAGTCAGATACAGTGTGGGGTTCTCGTTATGTGAGCACTGACCGTCTCATCGTCTGCAAGAGGATCTGCTGAGGAGTGCAAGTCATTAGGATTGTCGATGTACTTCAGAAAGTGGTCACGCAGAGAAGCGTAACCACTCCTCTGGTCTTTGAGCTTTCTACTCCATGAAGCCTGGCTCAGAGGACCAGTCAAAAGGAACGACTTCCAACAAACTGAACGCAGTCCATCTTCGCAAGGATCGAAATCACCATCATCCCTCGTTGCTTGTCTCAGGTCCACTGCGATGGAAGTGTTGAACAGTAAGGACCATCGCTTTTCGATGTCCTGAAGTTGGCGCATGGCTGGCCGTTTGGCTGCATTGTGCAAAGAACGAGATCGATACGTCCTTTCAGGTGTGCTCGCGGTGACCTTGGTGACAAGCGCTGCCTTTTGCGTTTCGGCTTTGTGCCCCACCTTCTCGCGTCACAGGTGATCACAACCCTAAACTTGCCTAATTAAAGCACCGAGTCAAAAGCACCTTGCGGGCAAGGCAGGTTGCTTGTTTCCACCCACAATGTCTGCAGATTTGCTTGCAGCATTCGGCAAAAATGATGAGCTGTCTACTGATGCGCCTCAAAGCAAGAACATTTCAGGAGTTGCTCCTACTTCGTCATCGCGGAATATTGAGGACACTTGGCAGCCATGGCCTACACAGTCAGAACAGAAGCAAGTCCGTCCTCAGGTAGAACGCGGAGATGGCGATCTCTGGAAGGAGAATGGAGGCGGCAACAACGTTTTGTTCGACGCTGACGACTTTGGGGACTTTGAAAACGCCGAAGCAGATGACAGCCCTGCCACTATCCAGCACTCTGACCTTCTACCAAATACTGATAACCGACAGGAAGACTTGTTGAACCTGAATGACGATGATCTCACGGTAGCGGAGACAAAGCCGACATCTGTTGACAATGGCAGAGAACCACCTGGAGCTGACCTCACTGTGGCTGGTCTTGAAGATATTGTGTCAGTTGGAACTTTAGTCGACCAGAACGACGATTGGGGCAACTTTGAGGGTGCAGAGGACGCGCCGATTGCATCGACAAAGTCCCTGTCCGTTGAACGTTCACCAGACCCGCCAGTCGGTCGGCTTGCCACATCTGCTAGGAACAAGCCTGTCTCTACGGTTCAGCCACCAGGAAAAGGCACTCAAGGCACTGCTGAGATATCACATACAGCTACGATTATAGAAGATGATTTCGACGCTTGGGATGACTTTGAAGACGGAGAAGCAAGTCTCCAAATCCCGGCTGCATCAGGCGTGGGTGTCGCGGAGCAAGGCACTACTATTCGCCTCGCTGAAATTTCGTTAAGCCATCATGAAAGGCCTACCAATGTGCCGCCACCCGTAGTTTTGTTGAGCCTCTTCACCAAGATCTGGCCGGTACTAGCAGCTCAAGCTCGACAATCACAAGATGTCAAGGACGTCGCCGTGGCCGCTGTGACAACATACCGAATCTCTGCCCGCATTATTTCAGGCCGGGCTCTGCGATGGAAGCGAGACACGATCTTGGCGCAGAGTATGAGGATAGGCGCTGCGGGTAGAAGCGGTGGCATGAAGCTCACAGCTCTTGACAAGGGTGAAAGTAGGAAAGAAGATCAGGAGGCAGAGGAAGCCATTGCGTCCTGGACGCGAGTATCCCACATCCTGAATGCCGCCATGGTGAAAGCAAAGGTTCAAAAGCCACCGATATCACTATCAACAAAGCTCGTTGTTCGCACAGTGACAGGGCCCGACGTGCTCAATGCCAACCGCATCTGTTCGTTATGTGGTCTCAAACGAAACGAGAGGATCAACGGTATTGACATTGATGTCTCGGATGTTTTTGGTGAGTTCTGGGTCGAGCACTGGGGCCACCGCGATTGCTGTGTCTGGTGGGAACGATACAACCAGCTGCTCGAGCAGAAATGAGAGGGCACATGAGACTATTGGCTTGTGCTACCAATTTGCTCGAGACCTCAGTCGCTCGGATTTATATGCCTATTGAGTATCAGGTCTGCAGCTTCTATGGAAGAACGTCTGGGTTGTGTTCATGTATTGCCCGTCCAAGGCCCTGGCGTCATCCATGCCAGCCTGGGCTCTCTTAGTATCCAAAGAGGATACCTCCAGCCCGAACCAAGTCAACCATGAGACTAGCCAACGACATAACAATGCCTTCGAAAGCCCGAAGCAGTATCCCAAATCATTCCTGATTGAGCATCGCTACGGCTCGAATAGGACTCCCACTACAGCCTTTTAGTTTCAGAGGAAAGCCGATGAAGGTAAAACGACCTTTGTCTACAACTTCATGGAGGTTATCAAGGCCTTCCATGTGGGTTATGCCTCGTTCGCCACAGATGTTATGCGCCTTGAAATTCAGTTCACCTGCTCTAGCGGTCAGCGAGATCCTGAGCCATTCAATCAGGCTGACAGGCACGACAAAGAGGTCAATCCGAACTAGAATGTGGATGGCATTTTCCACGCTAAACTCACCTTCTGGCGCCGGGCTGACGGCTTCCACCCCAAAAATGCGACAACCTTTGTCTGCGAGCCAGTGCACGGATTCAGGAGCTAGACCTGTATGGCGTTAGATGAGAAGCATGTCGGACATAGCAGTCTCTGACCTGGGAAAACATGTTGCCACCGAGGGTCGGAGAAAGAGACTCGCTTGTTGTAGGCCATGTAAAGGAGCACGGTATCGCCTTGCCTAATATCTTGTCCAGACTTTTGGAGAGCAGCTTCCATCTCAGGCACACTGATTGAAGCCTGGAGCTCGACATGGGAAAGGTCGAGACATATGGCTTCAGTGAAGAAGTCCTCGAGAGGAAGTTGGTCTACAGCAAGAGCCCCTGGGGTGGGGTCAAAGTGTTTTGGCGCGTCAACATGAGTTCCAGCATGGTCTGAAAACGAGATGAAGTACGATGCTGATCTTAGCACGGTATTGCCTGCGCGTTTAGGCTGGTGTGTATCCCATTCCTTAATCACGACCTGCAAGCTTATTCAGCTGGAGACGCCACGAATATCATGTGGGACGAGTCCGATACGATGTGCTACTTCACTAGGTCCTAATGAAACACACTTACGGGTGGATGGAAGGGGTGAGCCGGGGCCCTATGATAGACTTCACGACTCAGATCAATGAGCTTTGGCTTCTTTAGCGTTGAGGCGTAGGCTTTGGCCACTCGCGGTGCACAGGCGTATAGTGTTCGCCGGATGGCATTGGAACCAAGGTGGTGCTGCAAAGCCATAGCACGTAGCCTCAATGCTGAGAGGGAGGAAGGGTGTAGCTGTAACAAGTAGTTCAGGTTGTGAAAGTGATAGTTGGAGGCATGGTCATCTCCAAACCACTGGACCGGGCGACCGTAGCGGACGTTAGGGTGGGGCAGCCGTTCAGGCATCGATAGCCGTCTAATCCGAGTTCCAGATTCATTCACATGCGGGATGATCCATGGGCATCTATCCCGGTCGTACTTGTACGCACTCGATGATTCGTGCTGTGGCTGTAGAGGAGCTGGTTTTTCTTATGTTACCTGATAGCAGAAAGACTGTTGCCAGATCTCTTTCTCCTGCTCACTGCCCGTTTCAGCTCTGAATGCCAAGCAAGACCGCCCCAGGCATCACAGGTGCTAAAGGAGTGGCCCTGATGGGCAATGGTAGATACCTATTAGGTAGTAGACGTGGCCATGGTGATTTGCTTACCGTTTTACGTAGCTTCCTATCGGCTGGGTTCACTTTGTTAGTGGGTTGCATCTCCACACGGCAGCCGAATCACACAACCTACAGCGCAGTGGGGCTGGTCGGTGTCGATGCACTACCAGAGCACTGACAGTTTCGTCTGCGCACCACGCGCACTGCGAACCCATGGCCATTACATTAGCCACATGGTGCTCCCTCGCGTACGGTGGATCGTTACACAGCATCTACAATTTACAGCCTACACCATTTAGATTGGTATAATTTAATTGCGTCTGCTAGTCCTGGCTGCTGCCGTCGACATCATATACTCCATCATCCACCGAACCATTGTCTTCAAGCCATCGAGCGCCCACGAGGTCCAGCTACCGTCTAACGCAGGACGTGTCCTCGAGCCCTGGCATCCCCCACCACCAAGCCATCAACACGGCTACCAAGGTACCTCAGATGTACATACAGAACAGATAACGATCCCCGTGCTCTCTGAGCCTCCAAATACCTACCTGAGCCCGGCTTTTGCACAAGCATGAACGAAAGCTTCTTCTCCAATGGTCAGCCTTCCTTGGTTCATGAGGAGCGGACACGTAGCTCCCCTACGCCATAAACCTCGTCTGTGACCCCAGCTTACAATCCTGTAGGCAACGGAAGCTTAAGTCCTACTGCCCTGTCCCCGCCATTGGAGCCCAGTGCGATACCCAAGAACAAGAGCACAGGAAATCTTCTCGCCAAACAACAGGATGCGAGTAGCTCCGCCGAAGGGAAGCGCACTCGCGCCTCCTTCGACTCCGGGTCTGCCAAAGAAATAAACAATCTGAAAAGGTGGGACGCAGCAACGACAGCCCCACAACTCCTACCACCCTGGCTCTGTGCTTACCAAGTATGCACAGGAACGCAAGACTCGATCATGATGGCGGCCTCCCGGCCTCGGGCCTACGTCGAATCCGAAGAACTCCCTCGCGTGCCCCTACCTTGATCCTGGAAGACGATGAGTTCCTAGCCAAGCCGTTGCAGCATGCCTTGACCCTCCCCCCGTCCGGTCCTTCGTCGAGGTCGGCCTCTAGATCCGCTTCCACTTCGCATTTTCACTTCAGTGGGCCCGCCTCCCCTGTGCTGGAAGACTTGCAACGCTTCCCTGCCGAGTCGCTTCACTCTTTCTCCTTCGCTCGCCAGTCGGAAGATTTCTTGCATAGCAGGCAAGCCATCATACAAAAGTCGATCGAGTTCGTACAGGCTCATAAAAGTCTGAGGAACAGTCCAGGTCTGGCTAACGCCCAGGCCAAGGTAAGCGGCGATGCTGATATGCAAGGCATGATGGATCTCCTCAGAAGGGCAAACGTCGTACCGTCTCTAGACATAAGGGCCGCGAACAACCATGGCCTGGGTCTTGGTCCGCTCACTGGTCCAGCCAACCTCGACGGGAGGAACGTCTTCGACCGGAGCTTCGCTATCGCTCCACCCGACCAGGCTCCAGAGGCGTCATCCGATGAGGACGATGTGCGGTTTCCTAAAGCAGTACTAGGTGGTCTCGCCGTCGTCGACGAAGCAGTAGCTCCCGATAAGCAGGATCGGACCACGTCTCCTATGCCTCCGGGCCGCAGGTTTGGTCTCAAACGAACATACACCGATGTAAATCTACTATCTTTACAGCAGAAGCTAGTTGAGACTATGGCTCGGCCATATACCTCTGAAGATACACCACTCGCTGAAGGCACCAATGCCGTATCCTTCCTGCCCGGTGCCGCCGCGCCCAACTCGGCAGATCACCCTCTGCACACTACCAGCAGCAAGTGGACACCACCTGCTCAGGCTTTCTTCCGCACCGATGCTGACACCCCGTGGACCATCGTTGCCGCTAACGATCTTGCCTGTCTGGCTTTCGGCGTAACACGTGCAGAAGTCAGAAGTCTGAGCATTCTGGGCTTAATTCAACAGGAACGGCGGCCGTGGCTTGAGAATAGACTACGGCCGCAAGAGCCTGTCGTGGATCCACCCCGGCCGGCAGAGGTGACAGTGAAGTCGTCTAATGGGCGTTTATCCGCAATCGGCGCAAAGGGTGGGGTTACCGCAAGACTTCTTAGTAAAGCACCATCTCGTCTCATCAAGAATCAAAGGGCACAAACTGCCGATGGCTCTGGAGGTTATACTCGGCCGACATCGTCCAAAAACCATGTTCCGCGTAAGTCGAGAGGAGTGCTACTATGTGGTGAGATATTGCCGATTCAGAAGAGAAACGGCACCCTTGGCGCAGCCAGCTTCTGGGTCATGGAAAAACGCGGCGGGCTGATATGGATTGTCGAGGAAGTGATCGAAGATGTCGCCATACTGGAATACGATTCTTCACGGCGTCTGACAAGGAGCCATGGGGATACGGAGAACATCTGGGGGGAACTTCTGAGAAGCCGCACCAAGCTGCGTTATCTCATTCCGAAGCTCTCCTTCGAAGACATGGACAATCCAGCCTTTGATGGTGAGCCAGTATTGGGCTATTACACAGCTTCCACCATGGGTGGAGTCAACGTGCCCACTTGTGTTGCTAAGGTCCAGGGTAAGCAGCAGCTAAGGGTGTCCAGTCTGCCGAACATCGCTGGTGTAATGGTCTTACACCCTGAGACACTCACCGTCAGCAGCTCTAACCACATCTTCTCTCAAGCTTTGTTCGGACACGACCAGCCAAATGGGATGCACATTAACGATTTGATCTCCAATTTTAGTCAAGTCCTGGACGTTCTTGTTCAGGAAGCAGAGGACGACAGCTTTCTGGTCGATGGTCTTGTCATTCCAGAACACAGCTTCAGACGTGCTCGAGCCTTGCTCACGCTCCGGGACGGTGTAGAAGACGCTGCTAGTATCTTCCTTCGGCCAGCTGGTCTCCCCGCCAAACACCGAGATGGTTCAGAAATTATGGTGGATGTCCAGATGAGGGTTGTTCGGAGTGAAACAGTCTTTCCAGCAGTGTCCGAGGATGCAATTCTCGAAGGAAATGAAGACTCCAATCAAGCACAGGTCGCGGTCTCCGAGATGGTGTATGCACTATGGATCACCTACTCACGACAACTCCATTCAGCAGGTATGGGCGTGACTCGTCCTGAGCACCCATCGATGTCGCGCCCTGCCACTCCTCCCCCACAGTTTCCTCTGCCAGACACGTTACCGTCGCCGCCACCTACGGTGGAACGCCCGAGGTATCTAGATACGTCTGACACAGCCGACCTTCGAAGAGACCTCAGTCCTGCCGAGCCACTAGAACACCCGCCGCCGCATCTTCCTTTCGTGCCTCATGACAAAAAGACGATCGACGATTTTGTCATCCTTGAAGACATGGGCTCTGGAGCATATGGCGAGGTTAAGCTTGCAAGATACAGGACAAGTCGAAACACCAAAGTTGTAATCAAATACGTGACTAAGCGGAAAATCCTCGTGGACACGTGGATCAGGGATCGTCGGCTGGGCACAACACCGCTTGAGATACACGTCCTCGACTTTTTGCGCAGAGAGGGCTACACACATCCTAACATCGTTGAAATGGTCGACTTCTTCGAAGATGATGTCAACTACTATATCGAGATGCTGCCGCATGGACTGCCCGGCATGGATCTTTTCGTACGTTTGTCCACGTCGCCTTTGAGAATCACAGGCTAACATCAAACAGGACTACATCGAACTTCGAATGGGCATGCAGGAGCCAGAATGTCGGCACATCTTTCGTCAAGTGGTCGAGGCCATCCACCACCTTCACATCAAGGCCAGGATCGTCCATCGTGACATCAAAGACGAAAATGTTGTGCTCGATGGTGAGAACGTAGTCAAGCTGATAGACTTTGGCAGTGCCGCATACATCCGGAACGGTCCTTTCGACGTTTTTGTAGGTACTATTGACTATGCAGCTCCGGAAGTTCTGCAAGGGAGACCGTATGCCGGGCCTGAGCAAGACGTCTGGGCACTAGGGATTTTGCTGTACACGATCGTGTTCAAGGAGAACCCGTTCTACAACATCGACGAGATTTTGGATCATCCGTTACGGCTACCACCGCTACACACCCCATACAGCGATGACTGCATAGACTTGATACAGGCTATGCTGAATCGAGATGTAGAAGAACGTCTCAATATTGAAGAGGTCAAGGCACATCCCTGGTTGGTCGCCACTGATTGAGGACTCACGGAAGGAGATTCGAATACGCTACTACGAAGACAGAAAACAAGCAGAGTTGGATACTCAGATGTTTGGATTGTGAGAGAAATCGCTCGGACTGCTAACATGCCGCACTGAAGGCCACAAATGCGTCGGCAAGGCCGTGTTCGCATGTTGATAACAAGACAGTTTCTGCTTGGACCTGATTGATAATGGTCATTCAAGAGAGAGAGAGAGAGAGAGAGAGAGAGAAGCCGCAGTGCAAAGCCAATAGATACCTCACTCACCTACGAGATGTCCTCTCGCAGACGAGACGCCAACGACAATGAATGACAACGACAACAAGCAAGCAAGCAAGCACAACACGCGCCCCGCCCGCCATGACACGTAGATAGCTCCAGTTCGGAAAAAGCCCCATCTCTGCTGAACCAATCGATACCTGCTACCTACCCAGTAGAAGCGAGCCGTGCAACCACTGACTAAATCGCATTGCTCGAACTATACGCGCCGCCCCCTGTTTATGTAGCAGTCGAGCGGACAGGGCGGGACCGCCGCGTGCAACTCAACTCAATTAGATTCGTGTTTGGCTGGGTGGGTGAGCAAGTGGTCGGTGCCCGCTCCAACGGACGAGCCAAAGAAGTTACAGTACTCCGCGGCCTCTGGGCCTTGCCGCGGTCGGATTGTGGCCACGGTCATTCGACTGACTGACTGACAGAAACGAGGAGATCAGATAGGTAGATACTAGACGGACCTACATACACAAGCTGCGTTGACTAGCGAAGGGACTCGCCGATGCGTTCGGTACGAGCGAGAGAGCAAGTATGTATGCAAGTCAATGACGGCTAGCGTGGGGAGGAGAGGAAGGTGTCAGGTCCATTTGACAGCAAATGGGACCTTCTGCACGATGCGTGTTTGACATCTGCCGCTTCAGGACTTGATGGTGTCGTAATGCACGCCGACGTCAAGGCTGAGTAGTAAAGCCAATGCTCAGTGTTCACCTTGAGGATCGAGAACAGTGTGGAGCAGCGAGGTGGAGAAGTGGTGAAGTGGAGAAATGTGCTTTTGGCATTTTTATACATGTTCGAAAGTCTAGCTATACACCATACATACAACATCATATGCCATCTTTGTCTCTTATATACACTTGTTTCGTAGGTGGAACAGATCCTAACATCTGGTCATTCGCATAAGCATGTCATCATACCACCTAGATATGGCGTGGTGACTGGGCTGCGGTATTCGACCCCACCCCGGAGTGCAATCAAGATACACCTCCTCCTGAGTCTTGTATGATTAACAGCAGCTGTAATGCTTATCTTCACTATAAAGGCTGCCCAGACATGCCTGAGTACAGAGGTCGCCTCGAGAATCATCTTCAATGGAAGGTGTTTAGCTTCCCCTCTAGGCAGCGTCTGCTGTCTTTCGTCCTCGCGCTTTCGGGTTCATGCTCTTTCGCTTGCTCTTGCTTTTTGGACTAGCGACGTCGCCGCCTTCGATAAATTTCAGGAGCTCGTCAATGCTTCGCATATCAGCGCCGCTGGCTGCCGGCGTGGTTGTAGGTGTGGTCGTAGTACCATTGGCGGTTGTTGCCTTGGGCGCGGCGGTGGACGCATTTTGTGGCTGCAGTCTCGTTCCACTTCTGAGGCGAGACGGCATCTGCATGTATTTGATGCCACGCTTCTCAAGATACTGTGCTTGCTTAGCGATGTTGACAGCGTTCTGCGTGAGCTGCTCAAGCCATGTCTCAGCTTCTTTCGTGTTGCGATCTTCTGGACCGAGCTCGTTGAGGAACGTGTTGTAGGCATCTCTCATCTTGTTCACGGCGCCCTTGGCGTCACCATCGAGAGCAAGTGCTTGTGCAAGTTGGAAGAGAATTGTCGCGGCATTGATTGATTGTCTGCCATAGAACTCTTCGCAAACGTCGAAGCAAGACTCGAACCATCTTCGCGACTCGGAATATTCTTTCAGCGACTGGAACATGACAGCAGCATTGTTCATTGTGGTGATCGAGTCAGGATGATGTGGCCCGTATATGACCTTCCACACGTCAAGGGCGTGACGTACATATTTCAAAGCACGTTCAGTGTTGCCGACATGGTGTTCGAACAGAGAAAGGTTGAGGTAGGCGAGGATGGTGTCGTGTGAGTCAATGCCAAGAGTTCGTTCGGTGACGATGACCGCCTTCCTCGCAAGCTCGACTGCCGCCTCCTTCTCGTCAGTTTGGTAATATATCGTCGACAGAGAGTGGTACATCTTTGCCACCTCGGGGTGAAGGATACCATAGATCTGCTCGTGCAGCGAGAGAGACTCGAGCACAAGCTCCTGACCAAGCTGCTTCTGTCCTTGCGCCAGAGAGATCTTTCCAGCCTCAAGGGCTTCTTCCGCCAGCGAGCTCTTCGGTGCTGCGTCTTTGACAATTGGGGTCACGTTGAGTACATCGTCCGGGACGAACGTAGTCAGACGCTTGGCAGGTGCATCGATAGCAGCTGGAGATTCTGATCGAGCTCGAGATTTCTTGCTCTTCTTTTTCTTGTTCTCTTCATGGTGAACACCATTCGACGTTTCACCGTTTGCTGTCGGCTGTCCTGCTGCAGCCTCCTTTGTGAACGCAAAGTCTCTTGCTGCAAGCTGCACGCCGTTCTTGAGGCAGACTTCTCGCAGAAGCTGTAACGGTTTCACAGAAGACTGCCATTCTGCAGGTAGCTCGTATCTGTATCTCATCTTCACTTGTTGCACAATGTCTTGAGCAAGCTGTTCTGGCGTCAGCTTCTGGAAGGAGTAATCTCCTTCAGGGTAGAAAGACTGTTCTTCGCCAAGCTCGGCCTTTGGCGAGGCATTGAATTCTTGACCAAGCAAGCAGTTCAACAGATGCGAAATGCATGCTGGCGCAAAGATAGAAGGCAAGTGTCGGAGGTAGTTGTTCGCAATGTGCTTGAACGCTCGCGCGATCATTTCCTGCACGGCAACGGTGACAAAAGCCTTGATGCGGGCGCCCTTCTCTTCAGCCTGGTGTGCCAGCAAACCGATGTATCGAATGTTGATTCCTCGCTTGTGGAGCAATTGTGTGAGGGCAACACCATCCATTGGAAAGCCCACATCGCTCTCGTACAGGTCGTGAATCAGCTCCGGAATGACTTTGAATCGCAGGAAATCGCAGACCGCCCTGACCTCTTTCTCATCTTGCAAGTATTCGGCCTTCTCTTCATCTGTTTGAGGGACTTGGCCGCTGCAAACGTCGGGGTTAAGAGCAAGATCGAAGTTTGAAACATCGACTCGTTCGTGCTCCGAGGGCTTCTCCTCGTCCAGGGTGTCTTCTTTCTTTTCTGCGGAGTCGCCTTCGTTTTGTGCTTCGTCGGCCTTTGGAGCCTCGACCTGCTTCTGGTCCGCTTGGGCAGCTTTCTTCTTCTCTACCTCGGCTCTGACGTACTCTTGCATCTTGGTTCGCCAGTAGGACTCGACAAGCTCTAGTCGCAGAATGGACATTCGATGAGGGTACTCGTTGTCGTCTGCCTCTGCAGCGACTTGCTCATGCCATGCGACATCGAGAGGTGCAATCCTGTACAGATCGAGCACGTATTTTCGTCCATCTGTTCCAAGCAGGCCTTTCGTTTCCACACTGCCCTCAAGGTCATGCCTCTTGTTCTCTTTGTCCCATACAGCGTGCTTCTTCACGTGCAGTGCTTTGGAGAGCTTCTCGAAGACAGGCACAAACGCTTCGTTCTCCGTCACCACATCTCGGCCTTCAACACCACCGTAATCAATCTGGTGCTCACCAGGCTCTCGCTGCTTGAAGATGCCAGGCACAATACTTTGGCCAACTATGCGCTTGCCGAGATAGTCGATGACGACCGTGCCAGGAGTGAACAGACCTTGTATGTCAAGCTGGTTGACTGCCTTGACACCAGTAACGTCCTTGCCAACAGCTACTCTCGCAGCTTCGTCACCACCCTCACTGGCGAAGGTCTGCACACCATCGGCGCCAAAAGAGTAGAATATGTTGTTGTAGATGAAGATCTGGGCATCCTTACCCTCTGTCGGGTTGAGAGGAGCCACTTCGCCTCTAGCGACGAGGACAGCGCCACGAGCAGCGGCATCGTTGTAGTCGGCAAAGAGTTTCGAAGTCAGTCGTTCTCTGAAGACTCGATCTTGTAGTGTCTCTCGTGGCAGTTCTCTTGTGGTTTGGAACTCTTCGTTCCAATCTCTCAAGTTTTCTGCCCCATCAGAACCACCAATCAGATATGCTTCCTGAGACCTAGTCTGGTCGGATTGGTGTTGTTGCGCGGCGGAGGGATGGACGATCCAGGGATTCGCGGGGATAGCGTTCTGGAAGGGGAAGGTGGTCAGCAGGTCCTTCTGGCCGTTTACTTTTTGCAAGTCGAGGAAGGAGGCATTGAAGGATGGCGAGAGAGCGGAGATGAGGCCGAGCAGCGAATGGGCGGATTGATTCTTTGGGGCAGGCTTGGGGAATGGATCGAATTTGTTGCTGGAGGATTTGTTGACGAAGAAGCCGGATATGCTGGCCGTCAGCTGATACTGCTCGCCTTCGTTGGTGGTGAGGAGCAGGTAGAGGAGGTGTCCACGCTGGCGCAGATGGTGTGGCGGGGGGTTCCATTGAGAGACTGACAAGGCCTTGACGGTCTTGGGCAGGGTGTTCTGGTCTTTTGGCAGGATGGCGTTGATGTCTGGCTTGCTTTCCACCTCGTAACCGGCCAGGGAAGGCTGAGTGTCTGGTAGCTTCTCTTTTGTGTTGTCCGCAGGTGGGGCGGCGCTGAAAAGGTCATCATGCAGCGAGGCACCGGCGCAGATGCCATGTAGCTGGTCGGATCGGTCACCGGCAGCTCCAATCAACTCCCTCATGCGTACGAGATGCATTCGAGCCTCCTTCTCGGTGTAGGGATCCTCGACGAGCGTAATCTCCGAGTCGGCCTTGAGATCCTTGACCTCGGACAGCTCGACGAAGTCATTGATGCGTTCGCCATTGTACTCGAGATGGAAGCAGGTGTATTGGAAGGTGTCTGGGGTCTCAACAATGGACTGCCTCAAGTCTTGGACCTGTTCCTGACTTGAGACGGGCAACGTCATCTTGTATGGCTTGTGAGGCAGCTTGACCGTGATCTGGAACATGGTGGCCGCGTTGGGATCATCATGGTCGTGGTCGTGCTCGTGGTCGTGCTCGTGATCGTGCACTCCGTTGGTCAAGGACTTTTCATCTGATACACCTGGAACCCGTTGTCAGCAGCTGGACAAGGAGGCAAAGATGTTACATCCATACCATTCTCGGTGTTCGCATCGACATTAGAAGCAGCCATTAGCAGCGATGGATGGTCAATATTGCGAGCAGTTGGAGATACAACACAGCTGGAAGATCAATTATTGTATATGGTACACCTTGAAGAGGACAGCCGAAGAGGCCTGAAAAGAAATGAACGACAAGGGTATAGAATACAAGAAGAGCTCGAAATAGATGGTTACTGTACAGCGTTCGAGGAGGATGATGCAGGTAGGTGGTAGGTAGGGACCGTGGCATGCGACTGCCAGTAGAGTATGCCTCTCATACAAAACATTTTGGAGCTGCACTTTCCACTTACTGGCAGGCCCAGTCATCCAGGGTACACGCCGCCGGCCAATGACAGACACTCCGAGTCCCATCCAGCTGCCCTCCGGCTACTTCCGACATATGTTCCATTCGGTATCTACCATCTTCACCTTCAAGCCTTTGACAACAAGACTTCTCTTTCATGTGATACTGCATCTGGCACTCGATGTTACTTGCACTAGCGCTTTCATGACGCTCCCGATACTTGCTGGTATGCCAGCTCAATCCAAATAGCAGTTTGCGCTCCGTCTGTCTTTGCTTCAGCTTTCTTCGGGAGAAGCAGCACAGATATCAAACGACAAATCTAGTTTCTGAACAGTCTAGTCCGTATGTGCCATGACGCTGTGCAAGAGAATCAACGACGACGCTCGTGCTGCCATTCTTCCTCGAGTGCGTGGCGTCTTCGCGTCCGACGCCACATTGTGGCTGCTCCCCTTTTGATTGAGCTCCACCAGAATCGAGTTGGCCAAGCACTCGAAGTATAACACCCCCGGATCCAGGTGTTGATCACCGCTGTAGATACTCCGCTCAGACTCAATGTCTGGGAAGCAGATATAACAGTTCTCGTTGGATAGCGACGCAATCTAGTCACTCTTTACTGTTCCTTTCGGCTTTGCTGTTTTATCTCGACCATTTTGTTTCTTCATCTCCTGGCAGGGCTTCCAATTCCACGCACTTTTGGTACTCACAACAACAACGATGGCCCTGTAAATTCAGTGTTATTGCTAGCAGCTATCCAACGTTGCCTTTTCACTCGAATCTCCGGCCTTCATGCCCGGGAAAAGCATCACCATGAAATCGTTTAGACCTCTCATTAGCAGGCGCATAGCCTGTCACCATGTTCCCTGGCAGTCTCGGCCCTTCACCACAGCAAAGAGCCTTCGTGAGTATAAACAGCCAGAGACGGCCGAAGATGACGAGCCCAAGGGGAAGCAAGACGACCCCCGTTGGAAGAGCACCCTCTGGAAGGTGTTTGAGTCCGCGGCCACTACTTTTGCATCTCTAGCTGTTCTTGGTGCGGGTGGCTACGGCTACCATCTGTACTACAAATCGCTCGTCCTCCGGAAGATGGAAGTGGCTTTCAATCCAGGTGATCCCGTGCTCGACCTGGCAGCACCCACCCCATCCGCCAAGCGCCTGGTGCACGACGATGGCGACGGCGAGAACGAAGACGCTGCCGTAGCATGGTTCGAGCAACCCGAACAACATACCATTGACGCTATAATGTCCGGGCAGAAGAAAGGCCGCTACTACCTGCTGATCGGCGAGAAAGGCACTGGCAAATCTAGCATGATCATCGAAGGCATGCGCAAGGTCGACGCCAACGGCATCAGCATGTTCGATGCTCACGCCAATCAAGAAATCTTCCGCATCCGCCTCGGGAAAGCCCTCAACTATGAATTTCACGAAGACTACATCGGCAGCCTCTTCTCCGTCAGGGGTCCGCGCGACACCACCGCCCTCCTAGACATCGAACGAGCGTTCAACAAGCTCGAGAAAGTCGCGATGAAGCGACGTGAGCAGCAGCAAGGCCCAATGATAGTAGTCATCAACTCCACCCACCTGATCCGCGACGACGACGACGGCCGCGACCTGCTCGAACTAATCCAGCAACGCGCCGAACAATGGGCTGCATCAAACCTCGTCACCTTCGTCCTGAACAGCGACGACTACTGGGTCTACGAGCGCCTCAAATCCTACGCAACCCGCATGGAAGTCATCACAGTCCGCGACCTGCCAAAACCAAAGGCCATCGCCGCCCTCACAAGCTACCGATCGCGCTACTTTCCTCAAGAAAAGACCGACAAAAAGCAGCTCTCCGAAATCTACGACCTCGTCGGCGGCCGCATCAACTTCCTCTCCCGCGTCGCAAAGTCCCACGACATGCTCAGCATGGCTAAATTGATTGGCCAGAACGAGAAAACATGGTTCCTCAACCGCTGCGGCATTCTAGGCGAAACAATGGACGAGTAAGCCAGCCAGCCAGCTCACCTCCTTCTCCTCCCCGCAGGGATACAATACTAACGCGCACCCAGCGACGTAATGGACCAGCAGAAGTTCGCCTCATGCGCCCAAGTCCTCGCCAAAGCGCTCGTCGAAAAGGCCAAAGAAATGGACAACCCCTACGACCCAGAGATCGGCCACATCCTGCCCTCGTTCCCCTTGCACGAAGCGCGCAATATCATGACGCGAGCAGACTTTATCGAACAGGTAGGTCCGGTCCAGTCCAGTCCCGACTCGTCCTTCTCCAACCCCTCAACCAATCACACCTGCCCCCACCCCACACCGCCTACTGACTAACACCCCTTCTCCCTCCCCAGTACGACCACGCCAACATCTTCACAATCGACAGCTCGGCCAACGTGCGCGCCGACAGCGTGCCGATGATGAACGCCTTCAAGCAGATCTGCGCGGAGCCGGGCTTCGACCAGATGCTGCAGGCCACGCTCGACCGCATCAGCGCCATCGAGAGCATCAACCGCACGCGCGAGCTGACGTTCAAGGATCTGTGGATCGAGCAGAGCGGCGAGATGCGCGGCGTGTACGAGGCGGTCACGCGCGACGCGAGCGGGCGCGAGACGGCCAAGACGGAGTTTAGGGTGCGGCCGAATCCGGAGGGGGAAGACGAAGAGGAAGAGAAGGGGGGAGAGGATTAAGCGGGTTTGGAGGCGGTGGGGAGGGTCTGGGAGGGGAGGAGGGAGAGGTCATGTTGGGTGTAGTGGGCCGGGTGGGTCGTCGTGCGGATTGGGTTGAACTGGGCGTGATGTGGTGAGGACGTCAGAGACAGTTGAGTGGGACGGTTCAGTATCATCTGCCGGCTTTTCATGTAGATAACTTAGTGTACATTTCGATTTGAGCGATGAAAGGATTCACCAGGTGGGAACGCTGCTTGATTTGTGGATGATGATTGTGGTATCGGTCACATGCTTCAAAGCAGGCGACATTGATGCGATGATATGACTCGACCTTGTTGTTTGTACACAAGCGTTTTCTCCAATATCTGATATTCTTGGTCAATCGGAGATATGGACAATCGACGACACGGGTTCTGGGAGCAAAAGCAGATCCTTATTGGGTATCGTGTGTAAAACCATCGTGTCACGAAGGCCACCTTGACTAGCTCAAAAGCACGATTCATACTCTGAGATCAGTATTGACAGTGTCTAGGCACCCGGGATGCTAATTTCAGTCGCATCACCCAGCCTCTCCTCCACACCTTCGAAGCCTTTGCTCTTAGCATTGGCCTGGCGGCCCTTCTTCGAAGCCGTTGTACTCTTCTTACTCTGCTGTTTCTTCTTGGTAGCCTGAGGCTGTGCAGTGTGTCGGCCTGTTACGGTTGAACCAACCCGGCTGGCCGCGGTAGTACTCTGGCGCTCGCCAGAAGCATCAAGCTGGCCATCTGCATCGGCGGCGGCAGCCTCACCATCTTGTCCTTCAATCGACGGTAGAGGTACGTCGGCTTCACCGTCACCGTCTTCGTCCTGTTGCTGTGAGATGATACCCTCTTCTCGCCTGCGGCGCTCGTCTTCTTCGCGCAGTTGCTTCTCGTCGTCCTCCATCTTTTTGTAAACATCGCTGACACTGCCAAACTCGAGTCCGGTCATTGTGGCGTAGGCATCCAGGTTGACCTCCTGCTTTTGACTCAAGCATCGCTGTACTTTGGCCCAGTTTGATCTTTCTTCGGCATTGTACTTCAGCTTGACCTGGCGTCTGTTCTTCCCTGGAATCATGTTGCTGATCATCTTGAAGTCTGTACCGAACATCTTCAAGCCTTGATAGAACAAGTCGGTACTAAGGTCGTCCCATTGCTGGCCAGGAGCTATTTGGGAGCGCGAAGGACCAACAGTACTGCTGTTGATGCGCTTGTAGATATCAGTATCGTCTCTGACCTCATCCTCGAGAACTGCGTTGGCGATTGTGCTTGTGGCAGCTTGTCGGTCTATTTCACGAGACGAGACGACAATTTGACCATCCTGAATGACCAGATCTGGCACATCGCCGACATTAGTTCCCGTCTCTTCAGGTATCTGCATCTTGTTCTTTCCACGCCGACCTGCCATATTTCTCGCCAGTCTTTCTGCAGCGTCTTCCTTCCGGCGTTTCAGGATCTCTTGCCAGTTGGCTTTCATCTGCTTCTCTATCTCGGAAGTTTTGCCATATTTATGCTTCTCATCGCAGAGGTCGAACATTGTGGTACTCTCCTCCTCAATCTCGTACTCTTCAGCGTCCTCGGGCGTGGCATTCCGGCGTCTGTGAGGCCCAATTTCGGGGTGACCCATAGCATTGGCGACGACCTCGGCGGCCTGATCTTGGATGGCTTGTGACACTGCACTGTCCTTCTTCCGCCTCTTCCGTGGTGGAGGGCGATCAATGGAGTGTTCTGCGATGTCGTCTGCATCCGGAAGCGAAATGTCAGGGGCAGGAGTACCCCTTGCAATGGCAGCCGCTATGTCACCGACTCTTTGCAGCTGAGCGTTGATTCGATCCAAAGCCTCCTCAGCTTCTGAGCGCTGGGAGGCAGTGGATTGGGCACGTTGTGAGACTGAAGGAGGACGTTCTTGGGTTGGGCTGCGAGATGGCTGGGTGGTAGGGGGGGTCAAAACGGCTGGCTGAGCGGGAATAACCTGTGCACTTCCTCTCGGTGGCTGTTTCCTCTTGCTCTTTGATCGAGGTGTTTCTGGCGAGGCAGAAGAGTGGCTTGTGCTCGAACTAGGTCGGGTCGGGCTTGCTGGGTCTGTTCGAGCACCACTGCTTGACGTCGTCGGCCTTGGAGGTGGGTTGGGAGTCCGGGTATTTCTCTCGGGCCTATCTTTCTGAGCGGGCCAGTTCGGAGTTGGCGCCCATGTCGGTTCAGGAGCAGTCGTCTCTGATGTTGAGAGTGTCTGAGTTGCATCTACTGAAGATTCTGCAGGGCTATCATTCTGCGGTTCAGCACCTTCGTCTGTTCTCACGGTCTCCAAAGGCTCTGTAGGGATATCATTCTGCGGTTCAGCACCGCCGTCTGGTCTTACAGTACTCGAATACTCTGTAGGAATGTTGCTCTGTGTCTCAGCAGCGTCGTCTGGTCTCACATCACTCGAAGGCTCTGTAGGAATATGATTCTGTGGTTCAGCACCGCCATCTGGTCTCGGACCACTCGAAGACTCTGTGGGGGTATCGGTCTGTGGTCCAGCACCATCGTCATCGGGTCTCACAGTGCCATCGACTGGGTGCGTCTGTGGCTCGACATGCTCGGCCGGGTGCGTTTGGGGTTCAACATGCTCTGGCACATGGGGTTCGACATGCTCTACACTGGCCTCCTGAGGAGCTTGGAGAGTTTCTGGTTCTGTCGTATTGGCTGGTTGTTCAGGCACTACAGTAGGTGTCACATTGGAAGTGGACGAAGGCTGAGGAACTTTGCGGACGATATTTCGTCTCGGCGCGACCTTTGGCGCAACTTTGGCACCAGGCTTTTTGATCACCGAGCTGAAGGAAGACATGGTATGAGGATTTGATCTGGCATCGTTGACAATCTTCACTACCACCAGGAAATGCTACGTGGGTAGGTGACAGTGAAATGGAATGAGCATGTGCAGAACATAACGGCAGTCACCAGTGGTGACAAGTAGTGTCTCCCCCGCAGCCGCGCTTCAAGACGCTAGAATATATTTGTCCTAGTGTTGGATTGGTGCCTGATGCCTGACGCCAAGCATTGCGGCTGCAATGCGGAAGAAGCTGCAGGAAGGACTTGCAGGACTGGGGAGGACTTGAACATGTCGGATTTTACCAACGACACTTCAACTTGTTTCACTCGCCATCGAACCACCCACTCTCGCTTCTCAATGTCACGTTGGTAATCCTGCATCGGCTCAATGTCAACAACAGACCCGCCTCTATCGACACGTTGTACTGCTTGGCCTTTCCGTATTCATGACGGCCGTTCAAGCCTCAGCCCCTTCCTCTCTGCACTCGCAATCCAGCCTGATCAAGATGGAGGATCGCAAGCGTCCACTCAATGATCATCAGGACCAGACACATCCCTCCAAGAAACAAGCCACCTCGGCCAATGGCGCAGGCAAAAGCCATCGAGATGATGATATGCCCTGGAAAGACGACCTCGAGGTATGAACATTTCCTATCTCCTACCCCGATCGATGGCTGATACCACCTTCCTTTCTAGAAAGTCCAAAAAGACGCACTCTTGAGACAAGTCGGCGAATACAAGCGAACTGTCAAAGACCTGGAGAGTCAGTTGTCAGAGCGCCGCAAGAAGGCACGCGACCATGATGACCATCTCAGGACCATCGATGCCTGGCTAAGACAATTCATTGACGAGGTCAAGCTGTTAATGCCAGAAGAGGAGGATTCCATGGATGTAGACTCGGCGCCCTCCGCTTTACAGTTCACAGATCAGAAGGATTTCGAGCAGCACCTGCAAAGCCACGCCGCGAGTATCCAGTCACTCGTCCACCGTCTGTCCACTAGATCGAAAGACTTCACCCCGGACGTGGCAGAACTGCACTCCAAATTCACTCGACTGCTGGCCTCGGAAAAGGAACATCTGGCTGAGCTCGAAAAGTTGCGCGCAGAGACGAGTGATCTTGATGAACGTCTACAGAACGCCTCTTTGCGCTACATGGTCGCTGAGAAGAAGCTCGACCGTGCGCGCAGTGTCACTGCTGCAAAGCTGGACAAGGGTATGCTGATGGGAGCCACCGGCCATGCTAAGGAGGATTCCAATTCGGTCAAACGAGAAGAAAGCCAAACAAATGGCGTCGCCGAGCTCAGCGAGGACCTGGAGAAACTCGAAGCACAAGTGAACAAGACCGCTGCTGTCAATGGAAAGCAGCAGGAACAAATTGCTAAACTCGAAGAGGAAAACGCCCAACTTGCCACCAAGGTGACGGAACTAACCACAAAATCGACCATGTTCACCGATGACGATTACTCCAAGACCGAACTATACAAGCAGTTGAAGGTACAGCACGATGATGCTGTAAAGAAGCTTAATGATTTGGAGGCAAGCTCGACCCAACTGCGGGAAGAGATTGGCAAACTCCAGTCTCAACAAAGCAAGCATCAGGAGCAGCTCGAGAGCGAAAGTAGCACCCTCATCTCCGAGAAGGAGTCCACCCTGTCGCAAACACAAACAGACTTAGCTCGTGTAAGAAATCATCGAGATGAGCTACTGGCCGACCAGGCAGTCAAGAAAGCGTCTTTGGACGAAAGAACAGAGTCTTTGCGGAAGCTGAAGGAGTTATCTTCTGCTCACGAGGACCGAATCAAAGCCCTCGAGTCGGAGAACGAGCGACTGACCGCACAGGCTGGCAACTTGATGGCCCTTTCATCCGAGCTGGACTCGATGAATGCAGACGACTTGCGTGCCAAATTTCAGGAGCTCGAGAAAAAGTACTCCATGATGAATGGAGAGCTCCAGTCCATGTCCAGTGCTTACCAGAAGACACAGAGACTGGCCAGTCAAAAGGTCGCCGATTATACTGCGCTGGAAGAGAAGACGACCAAGTTATCCGCCGAGAAGGCCAAGGCAGATCAGAAATACTTTGCAGCCATGAAAAGCAAAGAAACGCGTGACCTGGAAGTGCGCACTCTAAGAATGCAAACGACAAAATCATCCGAAGTGATATCACAATTGAAAGAGGCAGAAGCAGTCTCTAGGTCTCTTTTGACGAATCTGGAGAAGCAACTGGCAGAAGTGAAATCTGCCTTGACCACCAAGACCCACGAACATTATACGGCTGCAAAACAGAGCACAACTCAGGCGTCCGAAATTGCAAGACTCAATGCACAAGTCACCGACTTACGGAATAGTCTGTCAACTAAGGACGCGAAGCTGAGCAGCGTCTCGAGTGCTTGCAGGTCTGCTGAAGTCGAGGCAGAAGGCCTGAAAACGTCTCTGGCCGACACGCGCAAAAGCCTGGAAGCATGGAAGAGCAAGGGTGCGCAATCGGAGGAACATGAACTTCTCCGACAGTTTGCGTATTGCACGGTATGCAGGAAGGAACTCAAGAATACCGTCATCAAGACTTGCGGGCACACTTTCTGCCACAATTGCGTGGACAAGGTCATTCAGCTACGGTCGAGGAAGTGCCCGAACTGTGGCAAGCCATTCGGTAGCAACGACCATCAACGGATCATACTGTAAGAGGGGCAAATTCATTGTACAAAAGATGACCACATGCGTATGGTCACGCGCGATCCGTCTGAGCATTAGGGAGGAGTGATTTGGATATTGGGGGAAGCGCTGCATGCCTGGCGGTGCGCAAGCATCATTATTAGAGCTGTTGGAAAGAGCGTCTGTGTGGTTGCTGGGACTGATGCCCGTGGCTGATGCCCATGGCCCGCGTTGGGCGCTTTCGTACATGCAGCATGTAGACTTTAATGCGATTCACAGCTGAATCGACTTTACTCTTCACTCCCCAGCAAAGTCGGACCCCAGTCTCTTGTCGCTCATATCAGCATAATCTAGGCCATGACGCTAGTAGAACGTGGCCGCTGCTTCATCACCGCGAAGACGATCTGTACCATTGGCAGACGGCCTCGCAGCGACCGACACGTCGTCATTTTCCTCCTGCTCCTGCTCGTCTTCCTTTAGCGTGGAGTCTTCGTCTGCACCTTCCATGCCATCGACTGGTGGAAAGTGCAGCTCCTTCCAGTCCTCGATCTCTTCAATGATGCTCTTCAACCTGTCTCTGATGCTCTCGACGGCAAAGGTGCCCAGCAACAGCCTCAAGGGCGGATAGGAACAATGGCCGAGCTGCCAGCACAATTCCGCGGCCTTGACGGCACTCGTCGGCTGGTTGTCACCGATCCACTGAAGCATGCGCTGGGCGTGCGACGCCGGAGAATCGGGCGAAGAGTAGTGCGGCGAGGGACGTAGTACGCGGAAATGCTGGTATTTCTTGCCTGATGCTGTGTGTGCGCCGTTGGCAGATTCATACCGCACTGGGCCCGGAGAAGCCGGCTGTCCACGGTCGTCCCGTCTCAGGTGTCCCGATATGACGAGGGTGAGCTTGATGTTGAATTGGTCGACCTCGTACAGCATTGATTCGACCAGGCCCTCAACGGCATATTTCGTAGCACAGTAGGGGCCGAGACCGGGCACTCCCAAGGCGCCAGAAGTGCTGCTGAAAATCAGGTATCGGCCGTCCTCACGGCCGCGGAAGTACGGGAGAGACGACTTGATGACATTGAGCGTTCCCATGAAGTTGGTCTCGAACTGGTTGCGGATTTCCCATTCATCCTGGTCCTCACACGCGCCGATGACGCCGTAGCCATGACAGATGGCGATAACGTCGATGTCGCCGAAGCGCTTCAGTGCCTTCTCGAAGACGGCCTCGACCGAGTCCCGCATGCGGACATCGCACAAGGTGCCCTGGTAGCAGCTCTCTTGGCCTGGGTACCAGTCTTGCATGGACTGGTGAGTGTCTTGCAGCTGCCTGCCCACTGCGCATACCTTGTCGCCATGTGATATGGCGGAATTTGCCAGCGAGCGGCCCATATGGCCTGATGCGCCGAAGATGAGCCATACTGCTTGCTTGGCTGGATTTGATGGTGAAGGAGGATCTGTGCTCGGCGGGAGATGGACGTTGGGGTAGGGGTGCGATCCCGCTGATGTTGGTCTTATCACATCTTGGCTGGGAGAGCTGCTGGTTCGATGGAACATGCTTTCCTACCTATTCATGGTGCTGTGTTATGGACGGTGGAGGTCGAAACTAGATCGATAAAAAGCTGTTCGAGAGTCGTTCGACCGACGCGAGCTGCATTTTACCGGTCTTTACAACGGCCTTTCACGGCTGGGACGATAAGCTTCGCTCACCGACGTGCCTTGGCCATTAATTTGCCGGATTTGCTGACATGCTGATCGCGTAGTGCAAGAAGATGCTGGCGATGGCGGTATGGTTATATCTTCACCTTCTAGGGAACACATTGCTTGCTACAAAACCATCACTTCAAATTGTTTTTAGCCTTGGCTCACCCTTTGCGGACATTTGGACGGGCGTATGCGGCTTGGCAGCTCTGTCTGAAACGCTCAGTGGCTGCGAAGATCTGAGTACGAGGGCAACAGCTGCAGCGTAGACGTGAGCACCTCGGTCCATCCTTGCAGCAATGCCTCGAGTGCGGTAAGAGTGCGGTAATGACGGTGTAACAGTCCCGTTTCTCGGCCAGAGCAAGTTGGTCTAACCCAGCACATCCCAGGCCAGCAGCGCCGGGATTAAGGCGCCAACCATGGCTCCGCCGGCCAACGCTCCGCCTAACAGCAGCCAGTGGCAACGCAAAGGACCCGCCCGAAAATCGAGAAACTTCAGTAGCATCGATGACAGGCACCGCGGGCCCTCATACGCTGAGCCAAGCGATTACTTTTCAGCACCAAGCCGATCCCAGCGTTCAACTGCATATGCCACTCCACTGTTCTTTGACGAGGGGGACCAGGAAGTGCAAAGGCCGGCAGGGAGCAGCCACAGAAAAAGAAACACAAACACCAGCAGCGGCAACGGCAACAGTCATCGCAACGCGGGCATAGCGCTGACGGAAGAAAATCTCCAAAATCTCCAGGCTGCGTGCGAGGCGAATTTACACTCGACGCACTCGGACGACGCCAGTGACCCACGCTTTGACGACCCAAACTTCCTTGCGTTCATGCAGAAGACCAAGTCGCGATCTCCCGAAAAAAAGACTTGGGCCCGACGCAAGAGTAAGAACCAGGACGAACATCCTCTCAACCTGCCACCTGAAGACCTGCGAAGACTGAGTGCACGCCTGGCGCGAGACGAAAAACGCTCCCCCACCCACCTCGACGTCGACATGAGCGACAACGCCAGCAGTGAGGCTCAGGCCGACTCCGGCTCAAGCCCACACTCGCAGCCGCCCACCCCGGGCGACAACACCCCCGGTGCCTTTCCGTCATCCGAGGCTCAGACCAACGGCGACCACTCCAGAGAAGACACCATGTCGCCCCCACCACCGCCGCACCGAGTCAACACTCAGCCGAAGATGGATCCTGAGGCTGCCAAAGCCGCTGGCAACAAGTTCTTCAAGGCTAAGGATTATGGCCGCGCGGTGGTCGAGTACACCAAAGGTGAGCACGTGCCGGACATGGACTGGGCCCTTGACACTGACTGACTGCTGCACAGCTATTGAGGCCGAGCCCTCGAACCCGACTTACCTGTCGAACCGCGCCGCTGCCTACATGTCCGACAACAAGTTCCAAGCTGCCCTCGGAGACTGCCTACAAGCCAACAGACTCGACTCGGAGAATGACAAGATCCTGCACAGGCTAGCAAGAATATACACCTCCCTGGGTCGCCCCGACGATGCCCTCTCGCTCTATTCGAGGATCCCCAACGTGTCGGCCACCGATACCGGCGCTGCTCGAAAGGCCAAGCAGTCAATCGAGACGGCCGAGAAACAGATCAACGCCCCCGACGGAGATGGCAGAATGGCCCTGTGGAGCATCGACCAAGCAAAACAGACGCTGGGATATGGCACCCCCATGCCTCGACTGTGGCAGGTCTTGCGTGCCAAGGCAAACCTCAAAATCGGCTCCTCCAACGCGCTTGGTGAAGTGCAGGGTATTGCTCAGACGCTGATGCGCGACAACCCCATGGACGCGGAAGCAATGACGCTCGCGGGCCGAGCATTCTACCTGAAAGACGAGAAAGGTGCTGGCAAGTCAGACTATCAACGAGCAGAAGACTGTTTTCGCAAAGCCCTCTCCTTCGACCCGGACATGTCAGATGCACGGGATTGCTTGCGCATGATGAAGAAGCTGGAGCGATCCAAGAACGAAGCAAACGATCTGTACAAGCGCGGCAAGTGGCAGGAGGCAGTCACTGCATATGGCGAGTCGCTATCGATCGACCCTAACAACAGAATCACCAACGCCAAGATCCTTGGTAACAGAGCCCTTGCGCGGTCGAAGATCGACCAGTTTGACCAAGCAAAAGACGACTGTGACGCGGCGCTCAAGCTGGACCCCACCTACACCAAGGCCAAGAAGACGCGGGCAAAGATCACAGGAGAGCAAGGAGACTGGGAACAAGCTGTCAAGGACCTGAAGGCCCTGGCAGAAGACAACCCAGGCGACGCCGAGATCCAAAAAGAGCTCCAAAAGGCAGAGCTCGAGCTCAAGAAGTCGAAGAGGAAAGATTGGTACAAAATCTTGGGGGTGTCCAAGGATGCCGGCGACAAGGAGATCGAGCGAGCGTACAAAAAGAAGGCCGCCGTCCTGCATCCCGACAAGACTCAAGGCGACAAGGAGAAAGAAGAGCAGTTCAAGGATTGTCTCGAGGCCAAGGAGATATTGCTCGATCCGCAGAAGAGGCAGATCTTCGATTCTGGCGCCGACCTGATGGAGCCTGGCATGGGCGGCATGGGCGGCATGGGCGGCGGCATGGGGGGCAACCCGTTCGGCGGTGGAATGGGCGGTGGCATGGGCGGCGGTGTCCAGATCGACCCGGAAATGCTGTTCAACATGATGAACGGTGGCATGGGCGGTATGGGCGGCGGCCAAGGCCAAGGCCAACGAGGCTTCCCCGGCGGCTTTTCGTTCTCAAGTGGTGGCGGGCCCGGCATGGGCGGCGGTCGAGGCGGCTTCCCCTTTGGCTGAACCCGTCACAACTAACCCAAGAACGAACGCGAGCACGAGGACACAAAAGTCCCAGCTCGAGACAGACGAGCTGGCTTGGACCCAACCGAAAAAAATTCGACCGAAGCTCGCAGACATGACGACGAGCTAGATACCAGTTACGACGCATTTAGAGGCGAGCATGATGCACGAGATACGCGGCCTGCTCACTGTACAGATAGACCAGTTGGCTAGCTAGCTAGCTAGCAAGCGAGCGAGCGGGCGCGGAAATGTGGCATATCGCGGCGTTACATAGATAGCATCGACATTCGCGCGCGCTTTTTGCCGCCGAGCTCAGGAGGCGACTGCCGCGTGCGTGCGTATCTACCTACCTCGAGGAAGAGATAGCTTGCTGTGACAACTCCACTGCGAACAGAGACCTTGTCTATCATGTCCAGGCACACGCCGTTTTTTTTTTCCAGTATTGTAGCTGTCGTCATTTGGTAGTGTTCTGACTCGTGCGATGCTCCGTCTGCATGTGTGTGCGCCCCGATCCGCGCGGCAGGAGATGATGCAAAGCTGTCTGTCTGTTAGTGCTCGTGCTCGTCTTCCCGCGCACGCGAAGTGTCTGGCGTCTGGAAATAGCTAGCTAGTGGATCGTCAGCATTTGAACGCAGCAGCAGCAGCAGCAGCAGGGTCCTTCTCCTATACTGCGCCACCGGCTAGCAGGTGGTCAGCGAGAAGCAGCAGCATCTTCAGAGCCGCGGCCTAGCAGGAGGAGGAGGAGAAGTATCTGGACCGTAGCCATCGTGCCATGCATGGTTCGGCGCACGACAGGCGGGCAGGCAGGTCCAGCCAGACACTTTTTGTTACAAAGGGGGGGTATCATATTAATATTCATGTTCATCGTCCATCACTCATCCGTTGGCTTCGTCGTCATGGTCACGTCTCCGCCGGCCTGAGCGTCTGGGACCGTTTCTCTCGTCAGCATCTGCGTTGAGTTCACGTCGGTTCTCATCGTGCTCGTCCCCAGGATCCGCGGCTCCATTCTGCTGCTGGCCCCTCAGCGCAACGCCATCGCCCAGCGTCCTCTTCAGCCTGGCCTCCAGCTCATCTTTCTCCATCTTGACCGGCCTCCTCTTGCGCGCATGCTGCTCGCCCTCTTCCTGCTCGTCCCCATCGTCCGCCCGCGGCATCTCCAGCCCCAGCCCGCTCCCATCCACCCCGAACCCATACACGCCCCTGACCAGCCCCGCGACGCCCTTGCGCCCAACCTCCCTCCTGCCCCTCGGCCCCACAACCCACTCCACCACCTCCTCGCCGCCACTCGTCTCCCTCCTCTTCTCGACATAGCCCTCGCGCACCATCCGCGCCAGCAACTTGTCCACGTTCGCGCCCTCGACCCCCATCGGCGTCCACTCGCTCAGGTTCAGCCGGCTCAGGTACCGATGCAGCTTGGCATCAGAGATGGGCTCGGTCGTGCTGGTGCCGCTGCCGTCGTCGTCCTCTCCCCTTGCCGCCTCGGCCCCGCCGCCGCCGCTCGGTGTATGCAAGTACATCAACGCCACGACCATCGTGTACAGCGCGACATAGGCGCTCTCGACGGCCTGATCCGGCGCCCGGCTCGGCACCATCAGCGCCGGGCGCGCGCGGTACGGCGCCGGCAGACAACTGACCAAGATCCAGCTCTGCGCGCTGAGAACGGGGTCTTTGACGTTCCGTCTGCCCTGCGTCTGCGTCTGCGTCTCGAGACCGTCCACCATCTCCACGTCCCTGTTGTCTCTGTCTCTGTCGCGCTGCGTCGTCGCCTGCGCTTGTGCCTTCAGCCCCACGGCCTTGCGCCGCTCGTTCAGCCCCACGCGCTCGCGCCCGGGCAAGTCGACGAGCTCCATGCCGAAGACGTCGCGCAACACGGCCTGGGCGCCCGTGAACACGGTGCGGAACCCGACGCGGCTGCTCGTCGTGCCCGTGTCGGACTTGAGGATCTTGGCCGCGATGTCGGTGCGTCGCAGCGGCTGGCGCGCGTATTCGGCGCTCAGGGCCAGGCGGACGAGTTTCTTGACGAGCGTCGGCGTTTGGGCGGCTGGGTCCGGCGAGGGGGATCGTGAGGGCGAGGCCGTGGTGGGCCGGCGCTGTTGTCGTTGCTGCTGTGTAGAGTGGTGTTGTGTTGGGTGGGGGCGGGTGGTGGGTTCTGCTTCTGCTTCTGCTTCGGACGAGGAGGATGCTTCGGCGCGCGAGATGGCGTCTGCTCGACGCTTGAGCGTTCGTGGTGGCATGCTGGTCGTGGCTGGGGAGGGTCAGGTGGGAGAGTGGGACGGGACGGGACTCGACTCGGGCGGCGAGGGGCTTTAACACGAGGGACAGTTGCACATGTTGGCAGAACAGCGTACAGCAGTGGTGTGTTTGACTCTCTTCGTTGTGCAGTAGAAGTCGGTCGGTTCGACGCGTTGCGGCACGACGCGTTAAGTGGCTCTGATGTGAGTGCCTGAGGCTCCATGTCACTACTCTACTGTAGTACGCTTCGACTTATCTAGGCAGGTTGAGCGTACGACGACGATCATCCTGAGTTGCTGGCTGGAGATTGTGACCTTGTCTACGAGATTGTTCTGGACTCGCGTCGTTCAAGTCTGATCTCGGCCCGACGCGAATAGCCATGCGGACTGGCTGACAGCCACTTTCTACGGGGACATGAGACCACCGCAGTTGAAAGCATGACTTCTCCGGCATATGTCGATCGGAATTTCGAAGACTTGGACCGTCATATAAGCTCAATTATTCTTGACATTTATCTGGCATGGTTGGTCAAGTTGAAAATGATACAAAAGCTCTTACATACTCAGAAGCCTGTTTCACAATATCTACCAGAATAATCTTCTCCTCCATCATATATCATCCTCCATCGTGTTGCTGTTCAGCATCTCTCGGTGAGAAATTGAATCCCTCGATATCTACCATGGGCGCCCATTCCGCGAACTCCTCCAGTCCACCGGGTATGTTCCCGGTATTAAAATTCGATGGCTGCGGCGGGTCGATGTTGAATGGCATGAACCATGCCGTCGAACTCATGTTCTGATTCTGGCTGTTGTTATGTGTGTGGCCAAGATTTTGCAGCCGCCTCTGTGCCGCATGTCTCTTCTGCTCGTCATCCTCGTTGCCCCTTTCGTTTCCCATGACGCGCGTGCCCGAATTCAGTCCGAAAGTCGGGTCGTTGAAGCCGTTGAATCCATCCATGTCAACTTGTGCCCCTCCTTCCCACGGGTTACTCCAGAAATCGAGGTTGTTGATGTTGTTTAGCGCATTGGTAGAGCCGGATGTGGAAGGGTCGACGCCGCCGTAGCCGCCGTAGACCATATGCCGGTCGAGTTGCGGGACGGCAGAGCTGTAATTGAAGTTGTAGTTCATGGCTGAGGCGTTGTTGGTGTTGGAGCCTGCGTTTGACGAGCTCGGAGATGTATAGTCGAAGGGCGACAGTCCTGACTGTGACTGTGTTCTGTGTTGTACTTGGTTAGGATTCGAGGTCGGACCTGCCATCGATGGAAACTGGTAAGGTGAATCTAGCGAGGCAGTAGACAGCATGGCCGTAGGCGAGGTGAGGTCAAATGCAGAATTACCGTGACCTGATTGCAGACCTGCTGACACCCCTGCCATGGGCACATCAAGCTCGGATGTCGAGAGGTCCAATTGCGTCAATGTGCGATCCGAGCGTGGGTATAAACTGTTCGACGTGACACTTTGTCGGTGCGGCGGCATATCACTACCGGATTTGGATTGTGTCCTGGCCTTTCCAGATTGCTCCCTGTTGGTTTCTCCTGGATTGGACCCTCTTTGCTTGGCCTTCTCTTCTGCCATGCTCTTCCCCCTTTTGCGAGCTGCTTTTTTCCTATTTGGACCGTCATCAGCTTTGCTAGGAGGCGAGAGGCTTGCGAAGAACTCCTCGACTGACTGTAATTCAGCTTGTTGAGACATGACAGCTTCTGTGCCCTCTTGTGTCTCGCTCCGGTGCGGCAGCCGTTTCTGTTCCCACTCGTCTTCAGAGACACCATGGGGATACTTGTTGAACCAGTCACCATACTGGAAAAGTTTGACTTTGTCTTCAGACTTTTTCCTAGTGCTGTCCTCCTCTATATCGTTCCCCGCCCTCGGGCTGGCAGCCCTGGATTGTTGTTCAGCAGCTACCGCACCACTTTCGAGGTTCCCGACTCGTCCACTAGGTGTTGGTCGCGCCATACCCTGCTGTCTACGCTGACCCCGCGATGCAGCATCCGCAAAAGCGCGGTACGTGTCCTTTATGCTTTCTGTCATGTAGTGAAACATACCCCAGTAGCGTTTCATACGGTTGAGATATTTGTAGTTGTGCCTCAAATTCTCTCGCGACGAGTTTTCCAGTCCCACATTCTTACTGAAGATACCCCAGACATGCACGGTAGCACTAGCATAAGCGCAGTAACCAGCGAATGGAACCACCAATGTGTGCCCCGTGCTGTCTGCTAGGAGTTTGGATATTGTTGAAGCTGCGTCGAGGACTGTCGTTGCTGCTGTGGACAGGAAAGGTTTCGGGGTGTTTGGATGATACGGTCGATGTGTATTTGGTTCCGTAGGTATGGCGAACCGATGCAGGAAGAGACTATTCTGCGCGAGAACTATATGTAGGAAGATGAATTGGTTCGCCAGCCTCTCAGTAACGTGTGCTTGCAGGTTGTCCTGGTTGTACTGCAGCGACGATGGCAAAGAAGCTTTAAGCTGACCTATCTGACGCTGAAGGTTGGCAAATTGTGATAGGGGGTCCCAGATCGGATGCGCATCCTTCTCTTTGCCTCCGAGGTTAAGGTATTGGACCACGCGCTTCCATATGACCACGGCTCGGATGACATACGCAGCCACACCCATGTTAGCTTTTGCTTCTGCCTCATGGTCCTCTAAAGACGAACGTGATGGACTCAGAGGTACATGGCCATCTAGATCTTCGGTATGACTGGGCACTTCCATCCTAAAATGGGACTCTTTAATCGGTAGCTGGATGAACATGTAGTCCTCGTTTAAAAATGATGGTCGTTCACTGCCGGAGGAGTTGAAAGTATCCATCAAGAAACATGCCCACATGGTCCGCCGTCGAATCTCTCGGTCTGTAAATGAAAGCTCTTGCATCTGTGGCACAGGCTTTCCAGATGCTGCTGCTCTTTCAGCCTGGGCCAGACCTAGTGGATCGTGGTCGAGCTCTTTGTGTAGTTGCAATGCGTACCCCATGCGCATAGCCTGGCCACCGAAAGACCATGACAAGCCTCCCTCGCAAGTACCAAAGTAGTGCAAACCTAGAATGACCATACAAGTCAAGACTGTAATGTTCGGTTCAAAATGTCGTTTCTCGACAATTGTTCGAGCTGGTGTCGCCCATTGCTCCCCACGGAGAAAAGCTGGTTCTGTGCTGACCTGTGGATGTGTTGAAAACCGTGCCGATATTGCGCAGACAGCCAGTATAAGGACAGGCGGCACTGCATCTGCTTTCAGCTTTCGCATAAAGCTCGGTTTGTGCAGCAGTAGATATGACTGACCATACACGCAATCGAAGAACACTTCAGCCAGATGTTCTTGGAGATGTTTGGGCGGCAGTGCGTCATACCCCTCAGAGAAGAGCTTGTTGTCAGAGTCTCTCTGCGATTTGATGCGCGCGGCATTGTCGAGCTGAGTACTGCCCGTCCTGCCTCTCGCCCAATCTTTCAGATCATGGTCAAATGCTTCCTCGGCAGATCGCTTCGATTTCTCGTTTGGTTTGTCCTCTTTCGAGTTGCTGCCCGGCAAAGGTGGTCGCACCGAGGATCTATGAGACATGTCTGGTAGATCCTCACTGGGCAGAATTCTGATAACGCGATCTTCCATTCGCTTCAGCCGCTTGTCTAGCATCGCCATATAATCCGTTCTTGGGGCTGCCTTGCGAGTGGTAACTTTGTACACGCACGGTATGCGAGCTTTCAAGCAGTGCTTACAGGCGGGTTTCTCACCAGAACATTTGATCTTCTTCCGTCTGCATGCAATACAAGCAAGAGGCAGTCGTTTCCGTTCTTTGCCGGCTTTCGTCTTCAGCTCGCTCCACGTAGGCGTTTGGTCCTGTTCAACCTCCTCGCCTTTATTGTTGCCATCCATAGTGCTGTGGACATTACCGCCGAACTTTTGTTGCATATCAGCTGGAGCGGATGCGGAATTGGTGCTGTGCTCCACCACCGAGTCGATACTAACGAGACTTGCCTTGTGCTGGTGATGCGCGGGGCCCATACGATGGGATCCATCAATGCTGTAGCCTCGGGCCGCGTCAGGTGGTTCATGGCTGATGGGCAAACCTCCGATACTGTTTGGATTGTTTCGATTGTTACGATCTCCGAGTATGTCATCGTTGAATTGGTATGACAAATCGAGGGCTATAGGTGAGCCCTCATCCATGGTTGCTTCCCGCCTGGTGCTTAGGATAACTACGTGACCATAAGAGGCAATGCACGAACAGTCTGAAGAATTGCCTTATTGCCGAGGACTGTTAGTCGTAGTCCGGAATGATCCAGGTGCAGGCCATGTGTAGTAGCTTCGAAAGAGTTCGTCCAGATGATCGCGTTCGGGTCCCTCAATATCCTGCGTATACTCCTAGAACCAGAATGAAGCTCGGTCGGGTTCGCGAAAACCAACAGTGAGTCGACGACCGGGAGATACCGTTGTGGCGGAAGGCTGTCGTTTCAGGCTTTGTAGAGCTCAAGGCTAGTCTGGAGACCTGTCGATACGCGGAAGCTAGCAGAGCGTGTGCCACAAGTGCTGAGCTTAGCTATCCATGGGCGGGGTGGCAACCTCGAGGACTACCGCGGACGAATTCGTGCACTAGATGTTGCGTTATTCTAACGTCAGCAGCTTGCAGATGACACAAAACGCAGACACGGTACGAGTTCTTCGTAATTGGTTGGAAGCTTCTCGGTGGTTTTCTGAGAGGATGAGGGGAAGTAGAGGCGAAACGGGTGAAAGCGAAGGCATAAAACCGTGATCGCCTGACGGAGCAAGGACAGACTTGCAGGCTACAACGCAGGCGTCGGAACGTGTTTCGCGGAAGACGGACGCGAGAATCTTGCCATGCTGATCTCAGTAAGAACGACTTGCATAACTTACAAGTAAGTTTGCTGTCGAACACTCCAGGTTTCCGATTCTACCCCAAGCTGCATGTGGCTGCAGTGCCGACCTTAGCCCGGAACTGTGCCTTCTTTGGCCGTGAAGGCCAAGCTCTGACGCGCTAAACCAAACGTTCTCAAGCCTTCCAAGCCAAGTCAGCCACTATACGCGGCAATGGCGCGCTTCTTTGCGGTGAACGAGAGAGACCCCCACACGTCCGTCCTCGTCCCGGCGGTAATGCACTCTCGTTGCAGATCCCTGGAAGATGTAAAAGCCTCCAGTGTCCAAACTTGCTGTCAATTCCTATTTTTCCATCGCCTGTACGCGCAGTCAGGACGACAATGACTAAATGACTATCCCCAAGGAGGTTGCATCGGAGCGGTCGTCTCATTCGCGCTTGTGGGATGTGGAGGCATTGGCGCTTCTGAGGAAAGTCGAACCGGGGCAACAGCGGGACCTCTTAAGCGAAGTGACGCCGTAGACGTCAAGGCGAGAGACAAAGAGATTCCTAGCAGAACAGCAAGGGTTGCCACCGCTAGGGCTCTACCACCAAGTATAGACGGGGATGCTGGTGGACAGGTCGACTACGGAAGCGGCAAAGAGACGATAGTCCTGTGCACCCCCTGCTTCCGGTCCGCGTGGCCGTCCGCGCTCGTGTTATGGCGCCTTTAGCGCCTGCTCATTGCAACTGGCTACGGAACGTGGATGGACGGAGGAGCGCCAGTCTTTCTATGCGCGCAGTGTGTATGGCTCATACGTGGCAAGGGGTATCACACGGTGGAGACAACGGCCTATCTCTGGGAGGGAAGGATTGCAGATGAGCAGTGCGAAGTTCCTCAAAGCTGTTTGGATCCTGTACCACCGATCTGGAAGAATCGACACCAGCAGGCGAGAGCAAACAGTAGAATAATGTCCCGGGGTCTTCCAGGCTAACCATGGAACGCCGCGCCGCATGCATTGATTGATACAGAAGTGACGATGCTGGCAGATCAGATCAGACCACCTGCTCTGCCAGCGCCATGGCCGAACTAAAAAACGGAAATGTAGTTTCCTATCCGGTCTTTTTGGTTCTGCAAGGCTGTCAGCTTGGCATCTGGGGAGGCGTGGGAAAGGGCTTACCTGAGCAATGCACTCAGCAATCCAAGTGATGTTCCTTATCTCTTGCTCTCTCAGCTTGACCCATGCGTAGATGACTGCATGTGTAAATTGCTGGGTGAAGACCAGCTTCGACAGTTCCATCTCTTTCTGGTAGAACATATCCTCCAAGCTCTTGCCTTCACTGGCACTGCCGCCAGCCATGTTGCCTACACTGCCACCGCCCTGGTTCAGGCCGACCTCGTCGAAGAAGCGCTTGTAGTCACCAACTCCACTGACTGCCAGGCTTACACCCTCAATGTCATCGGCGCGCGACAGCATGAGCATGCCTTCGGGATACAGCTTGCCAAACTCAGGATACAGCTTTCTCCTCTGGTCTTTCGAAAGTTCTGTGCCGAACGAGTTGAGAGTGATGTTGATGGCTCGCCGGTCGGCTTCGAACTCTAGAATTTCAGACATGATCTCGCCGGTCGGAGTCATGGCCATGTCGGGGTGGTTGTTGACAAAGTTGTAGAAGTCCTCGAGATAGTTCTTGTAGAGAGTATTCCGCACAATCTCAATGTTCAATTCGTCCAGATCGTGATGCGACAGGTGACCCTTGAAATACGGTGCTAGCGGAGTCTCAATCAGGACCGAGTTGTACAGCTCTTCGATGTTGGTAGCGACGCAAAGTACTGGCATGGTCTCGAACCAACCCAGCGGGTGGCAGCGTTCGAGCAGTTCCTTGGTGTCTCGCTCGTGCAGGGTACCTGTGATGAGGAGAGCGACGTTGTCGATCATGTACGAGTACGTAAGATATTCCATGAATCTGGATAGAGCGCCGGTGCATTGACCTTGGAGATATCTAAAGTCCTGGACGAGCTTCTCGGTGGTCTTATCTGAAAGGGCAGACGTAGATGGATTGGGAGGTAGAGAGGACAGCGCATCGCCGTATGCCGGGGCTAGTTGCATCTTCATGTCGTCGATAGACTCGCACTGTGTCAAGTTGCCGTAGTTTGTGCCTGTGAGGAGGGTGTTCCGGTAGCCACGCACTATGCCTTCGAGGTAGCCACCATTGACGTTGAAGTAGAGGCCTTCCATGGTGCTAGACGGCTGCGCAATGGCAGCAGTATGGTGATGTTCGAAGATGAAACTGCTGAGTCGTAGGTGTGATGCCGCTGCGAGATGGTGGAAGGGACAGTGGACCAGATATGAGTATCCGTGTTGGAATGAGCCTCCAGGCGAACGCCAATTTGGCAAGTGCACTCCCAGCTGCGTAGTTGAATCATAATCGCCATGCTCAGCTCGACCTGCTAGTGCCTTGCGGCCTGAGTGACTTGCGGCCTTAGGGCCAGACAGCAGAGTTCAGGCAGCAACTAGCTTTCGCCTTGGCGTCTTTTTGGAGGAAGAAAAAGTTTCCCGCATGGCCCAGCATCAGAGTATTCTACTCGCAACAGCATCAATTGTACAGTACATCTACGTAATACAGCGCACCGTGCGCGCACATGTCCAGCATGACCCTACTCATCCTTACCGAGACCTCAGCCGGTTATGCGCTGCTCAAAGCCAAGGACAAGAAACTACTGAAGCGCGATGATCTGGGAACAGAACTGAGCGATGTCGAGAAGATTTGCTCAGAGCTCAAGCTCAAGCAGTTCCAGAAGTTCGACAGCGCTGCTGCTGCTCTCGAAGAAGCTGCTGCCATAGTCGAGGGGAAAGTCACCCCGAAGCTGTCGGCCCTGCTGAACGACCTCAAAGACGAGAAGAAGATCTCCTTGGCTGTCGCAGACCCCAAGCTTGGGAATGCAATTGGCAAGATCCCCGGCCTGGAGATCAAAGCCGTGGCGGATTCCACCACCGCCGATCTATATCGAGCTATTCGAGAACATTTGCCTTCCCTGATACCCGGTCTCATGCCGGAAGATGTCAAGACCATGTCTCTCGGTCTCTCACACTCGCTGGCTCGTCATAAGCTGAAGTTCTCCCCCGACAAGATAGACGTTATGATTGTACAGGCAATCGGTCTCCTCGACGACCTGGACAAAGAGCTGAACACATATGCCATGAGGGTGAAGGAGTGGTACGGATGGCATTTCCCAGAAATGGCAAAGATTCTGAACGATAACCTTGCTTATGCGAAAGTCGTCCTGAAAATGGGCATGCGCACAAACTGGGAGACAGTGGACCTGGCAGAGATCCTTCCCGAGGAGATCGAGTCTGCTGTCAAGAGCGCTGCCGATCGATCGATGGGCACAGAGATTACTGACGAAGATCTGGAAAACATTCAAAACCTGGCCGAGCAGGTTGTACACTTCACCGAGTACAGACAACAGCTAGCGAGCTACCTTTCCGCACGAATGAGTGCCATTGCACCCAATCTCACAGCTCTAGTTGGCGAGCTTGTGGGTGCTCGGCTGATCGCGCACGCAGGCAGTCTTTCTAATCTGTCCAAGAGTCCTGCGTCAACCATCCAAATTCTCGGTGCAGAGAAGGCCTTGTTCCGAGCATTGAAAACCAAACATGACACCCCCAAATATGGTCTCATCTACCATGCCTCGCTCATTGGCCAAGCAACGGGCAAGAACAAGGGCAAGATGGCAAGAGTTCTCGCCGCAAAGGCTGCACTTGGTCTTCGTGTCGACTCACTGCAAGACTGGGGTGACGACGAGGCAAACATCCCCGAAGAAGAGAAAGCTGCCTTGGGTATCGAAGCGCGCACAAACCTGGAGCGGAAGCTTGCCGCCATGGAAGGTAAGCCCATCAGGCCAAGAGGTGTTGCTATCGCCCCCAATGGTGAGGCAGTCGCAGAACAACCAAAGAAGTGGGAGATCAAAGAGGCCAGAAAGTACAACCCTGACGCTGATGGTCTGGCTGGAGATGAAGCACCCGCGCAGGAAGAGAAGCCATCGAAGAAGGACAAAAAGTCCAAAAAGGAAAAGAAGCTGATCGAGGAGATCAAGGAGGACAAGGATGTATCTATGCTCGATGGTGATGATGATGAATCCCAACCTGATGAGTCGATAGACGAAGATGAGGTTGCTGCGATCGTGCCCAATGGTACGGACAAGAAGCTCTCGAAGGAAGAACGGAAAGCGGCCAAGAAAGCCGAGAAGAAGGGCAAGAAGGCAGCTGCGGAGCCTGAGGAGGATTCAGAGGAAGCAAAGACGGAAAAACTAGCAGCAGCGTGCGGCCTCAGTGTGGAGCGCTACCAGAGGAAGCTTGAGAGAGGCGAGATCTCATTCACTGCTGACGGCACGCCTGTAGCTGTCTCGAAGAAGGACATCAAAAAGGCCAAGAAGCAAGCCGAAAAGGCTGGGACGCCAACTACGAATGGTGATGCTGCAGGCTCCAAGAAGCGCAAGCACATCGACGAGGAAGAGAGCACGCCAAAGGACAAGAAGAAGAAGAAGTCCAAGGCTTGAGCCGTGTACTTGCCATCTTCTTCTCGCATCTCGTACAGGCAGCATCAGTATGGCGTTCAGGGAGTACAACAAGGTAGGATGAGGTCGACGAGATTTTGGCATCATGTCCTAGGTGGGTAGAGCAGTGTCGAGGTCCAGTAGCCTTCTTGGCTTGCTCGATCTTTCTGTAGTCTAGGTTTCAGCTGAACATATATCAGCTCATCATCAATGATACCATCGTGCAAGTTTTGTCCCCCCTGTGTACACGTACTTGCAGTACTTCCTTCGAGTCATCTGCAATCATCTGTGTAGTCTCTGATTCTTTGTCGAGTTGCCAGTAAGCATCAAGGCATATTAGGGTAGTGGACGACTGGGATGTGCACCGTGTACTAGTTCGATTTAGCGCGACTAATAAATTCCGCCATCCCACGATCTTCAATTCTAGTCTTGCGATATATCAGTTTCCACTTTATGACTGTTTAGATGGCAGATCCAAGTCAAGGGCGGTACATATGACACAGGACTAGCCATTCCGAAATCGCCGCTGGGCTATCACAATGAAAGTGCTTGATCCGCAGAGCGCTCTGCTCACGAATGCAGAAGTCTATCAATTCCTGCAGTCGAACCCTGCCCGAAAAGCAGAAAAGCAGATTGGCGCTTACTTATCTACGAACCTCACCGGCTATAATGCTATAAGAGAAGATGTAAGTTGATACAGGAGGGATGATGTAAGTACTCCTGTTGCGTTAACTAACACGCAGCGAAGTTCGACAGATACACATTGGAAGTAACACCACATGCAACAAACCATGCACCGGTAGACGACTGGATAGCCGACCTAGTCAAGAAGCTGAAACCATATGAACTCACCAAGGCCGAGGTTCTGAACCTGATCAACATGGGCATCGGGGTCCGGGTGCCTTCTCAACAGAACCAGGAAGAAATCGACGGAGAGGCGGAAGATGAAGAGGAGCAGCCGGATGAGGAGGCCGAGATGTCGAGAGATGTGCAATTCTTCAAGGTCGCTGTTGAGGAGGCTGAGGAGCGGTTTCCTGGAGAGGATGGGGAGGAGAGAATCAAGGAGATGGTCAGTATCTTGAAGCACACGATCAAATCAAAACAGGGCCAAGAGACAGAAGTCCAAGCGAATGGCGTGGATGATGTTGATGGTTGAGTGGGCCGTTTTGCTTCGCAGATTATATCGACCTTTTGCGCACGACAGTCAAACGACCTATGAGGAAGCGAAGCAGGCAGCTCTTCCCACTATCGCACCGGCAAACGATCAACGTCAATAATCAACGACAACAATAGCACAAACGCGCATCAACGGTCCGCAAAGTTTCGTCGAACTGCAAAAAGACTCTTCCACAGTTCCCCATCGCAGGGAGTCTTCTCACCTTTGTACGTTGCTAAACAGGGCTGTCCATAGTCGCGGAACAGTGTGGAAGACCACGATGAAAAGCCGGTGAAGAGGTCTACCGACCACTCCACGAGGAGGTCACTGCGTCGCTGCAGACAGCTCTACCGTCACTCTGATACCAATATATACATGTCACTCGGACTTGTCATAGTCGAATTTCACCATCCCTTCGATCATCGCCCGGCTTCCAGAGTCGCTTGCCGTTCCACATACAGCCAACGATGGAATTGAGTCCATTCCTCAAGCTTGAAGGTCCGACTTGGGTAGAGTGCCGGACCTGGCCGGAATCCCATGAAGAATATGGTGGATAAATGCATAAATAAATAGTGGTTGTGAGGACGTCGTTGATACCAATCGTGCCAACGAATTTTGCGTTTGCCTCCTCGACCAAGGCTGTTTCAAGTTATGTCTAGCAAAGGGTCTGTTGCTTGGGCAACACGGAGCGTGAAGACGAAATGGCTGATCGAAGATGGATTTAGAGTGCTAGGAAAGGTGTTCATCTGAGTATAGCTTTGCGGTAGCTGAGTGAAGGATAAACAGGAAAAGTGAAAGCACAACGGGTGTTAGTGAATCGGTAACCGCGACGTTATGGTGCAGGTGCAGATCGCCACTTCTGTAATGTATTCGACCTGCCTTTGCTTGGTGCCCACCGTCATCTTTCTGACCTATATATTGGACCGCCTGCCAGGTTCTTTCGAGTTGTTGACCACGATCGGTGTTCCACTATCGCAACTCATTTCTCCGTCACGATGGCATCAAATGCACCCTTCTCATTCATTCTACTACCGCTGGAAATCATGACCATGATCTTCGAAGTCCTTCACAACGACAATTACAAGGATATCCTCGCCAGCCTCCTTGTTGACAAGATGTGTAACAAACTGGCAACCCAAGTCCTGTACAAAGACTTACACCTTAGCCCGACTTCGATTCAGTTTTTCACCAGACCTGCGCAAAGAGGACACTCTGGTCACTCTCGTTCTTTGACAGCTGAGGTAGAGGTTGATAACGACGTCGGCCGTATCCAGAGATTGAGAGCCCATGTGTCGGCTATGCACAACCTGCTGTCATTCTCATTCTCGTTCCTCAATCATCTCAACGAAGACTATGACGAAGTGGCCCAACCCGTGGTAGAGCTGGGCGTACTCCTCGAAGCACTTCCACATTCTGTCCAATACCTCGAACTCCACGTTCCCCACGACCTCAGCCCGCCCAAGTATCAGCATGGGCACCTTTGCCCAATTCTCAGCGCAATACTCCCTCGACTTCGAGGACTGAGACTCGAGTCCACGACTATCTGCACATCTTTGTTCAAGAGTCTGCAAGAAAATTGTCAGCATCTGACAGACATCACAATCCAGGATCACCATGACATGACAAAACACAACTGTACTGACTCTGACCTCGGTTACTCAGCCATAGATAACCGAAACACCAATCAATTCCTTGCAGCCGCCCAGCGTTCTGTAGAAGCAGGTCGGTTTCCAGCTGCACGAAGTTTCACATTTTGTGGCTTACGATGGCGAAGCTACACTCAAGGACTAGTGCAATTCGATTGCTTGTACACAGCGGATGTTCTGAACAACACGACGACTGCATATCCAGTGGAATCTACTCACACTCCTCAGGGTTGGTGGATGTTGTACACTGACACATCACAAAAGGAAATTGAATATGTGGGGCATTTCAATGAACTTTTCAAGGTGATTGAGGGTGCAGGCCAATGGCTCGTGGCAAAACACGCCGCTCATTTGCCGCCTTGCTTCAAAGACAAAGCAAGTTACCAGTGGATCGGGCAACCAAAGGTTCAAGTGGTCGGGAAAGATTTTCAACACGGTCCAAGAACCTCAGCAGCACTCTTGCGGCGACGAGAAGACCGTACGGGCCGAAAACTGCTCCAAGTTCTGCCAAAAGTTGGTCTTCGCGTTCCTGATTGTCCATGTTACAGCGTGTCTGAAAGAAAGCGTTGACGACGACCGGGAAGAAGCTTGGTGACTTGTACAAAAAAATCCACAATTCCTGACGTCGCTCGCTCTGAAGAAGACTAAGACGTACTCCAAGTGAAGGGAGGCCATTCGTCAGCGACGGATCGACCTGCAAACCACGCTGGCGTCTGCTGACAAGGGATCCCAACTCAAAGATCCAAGCCTCATCGAATTGCAGCGGCGGTAAATCAGCGTGGCGTAACAGTATCGTGAACCGATATCGATACAGAATTGGCATGCAGATACTACTTGGTATGGTTCGAATTGTGACGAAGAACATGGAGGCATGGAAACGTACTTGACTGACGTTCATGTCTCACTGGTCGGACACATATTGGTGGAACGGGTTGTCTTGTATTCGAAACGAATCGGGTAGCGAAACAGAAGTTCTCATTCTTCGCATGGCCCCACGTCTTCTGGTCTGATGCTTTATTACTCCAGCCCTACTCCTGTCCCTGCGGCCTGTTACCATTCGCAGGCACGCCTAGCACCCAACCCATTCCAGACACCAGTCCGCCCGTAACAGCACTACTCAGCATATCCCTCTTCCTCACCCTCTGCCCGTCCGCACTCCCCGGCCGTTCAAGCTCTCCACTGCTGCTCATTCCCGATCCCTCCATGCTCGTCCTCGGCTGGTCCCGCACCTGCAGTGTACCCCCAGCACCGCGCCCCGTACCTGCTCCTCTCAGGGGGAAAGCGTTCTTCCGTAGCGCGCTCGCTGCACCACGGGCAACATCGAATAGGCCCATGGGCGCTTCCTCCTCGTACGACGGTACAGAAGAGTTGTAGTTCCGAGACTCAAGGAGCTGGCGTGTCTCGTTCGCGTCGAGGTCACGGTCGCTGGGGCCGAAGCCGCCGGGGACGAGGTCGCGGTCGTCATGGGACTCGAAGGCGCGTTCCTCGTCCAGGGCTTGCGATTTGAGGGTGTCGAGTTCTTCTTCGCAGGTGCGCCAGGTGGTTAAGATGGAGGGGAGGGGAGACGGTGTTGGGGCCCATGTGAGGGCTTTGGAGAGGAGTTCCATTCGTTGTTGGAGGGAGGTGATACGTTGGTGGATGGTTCGGGAAGAGGGGAGTGAGGTTGAGGCGGGCCGGTAGCGGCCGGCTGAGTAGGCCGCACGCCAGGAGGTATCGTCTTGGAAGGAGGGGTGGTTGGCTCTGTTGCTGGTTAGGTCGAAGCGGGTTGTAATGAGAGAGTACGCGGTGTCGAAGTCGTGGTCTGAAAGGGCGGCTATGATTGCTGAGTAAGTAATTCTGTGCTCTGCGTCGAAGAGACGGCGGTTCACAGGGACTTCTTCGCCAGGAGCGTAGTCTGAGGGTGGAGGGACGGGTAGGTCTGCAAGGACAAGGTTTTGTGCTACGCCTAGGAGATCATCAAGTTTGGTGTAGGCTTTGTTGTTCTGGTCGAGGACTTTTTCGACGAGCGAGAGGGGGTCAGAACTGACTCTTATGCTGACTGGCTGAAAGGGGACACCGTGCTGCAGGGTAAGATGGTAAAATGAGAGGCTGTGTGTTGCTTTGATGAGATGGTCAAGATGAGTGAACTCTGATGCGTTGTCGAACGAGGATCTGAATGCAGCAACTAGATCAGATGCTTTCTTGACACCACCACGCGTACGGTTGCCGTTGCTTGCATTGTCGTAGGCGTTCAGTATTGCCTCTAGCACACGGCTCTTGAGTATCTCTCTGGACAATGCCGAGCCACCCTCATCTAGATAGATGTCTCTGACAGACTGGAACTCGCCCGCTGCAAGCATTGCATTGGCGATTTGGGATTCCAAATACTCATCAGAGATGCCACTCAAGTACGCAACTGGTGCAGTACTGCCCCTTGAATGGTCGCTCGACCAAGTACGCAACCACAGGAGCCTCGTTCTAATATCGAGCCAGGAAAAATTTGACCTCGTCATGCGCGGAAGTTGGTTGAGTAGAGTTCGCAGCTCTTGCTTCTGCCTCTCTTCAGATTCGAAAATGACTGTAGACGCGACGGAACTTGTGGTGGAGTCAATCTTGAGCTCGCTCAGCACCGATTGAGTGGACAAGACGCCATAGAGCAATTCTATTGTATCGGTGGACGGCCGTGTAAGCAGGTTGTGGGTGGACAGAAAGGAGCTATCAAGCAGATCAGTCCTTGAAGCGGCCGATAGATTTCCTGCTTCTGGTATATCCGGCAAGGGCTGGTCGAAATCAGGAGGCATCAACTGTGCCAGATGAGCAGCTCTTTGGAGCAGTAGTTTCTTGGTAGTAATCCTCGAATCGTCGTCGCTATGACCAGAGACATAAATCATCGCGAGCACGGTACGAACGTAAGACACCATGTCGTCAGAATCAGAATTGACTTGATTTAAATCATCCGTGGATGCATCCAAGGGAATCGGGCCACTCCATTGCTGCACGGCATCTGCAGCAAGATTGTAATTTCTGTGTGACGTCTGAAGAAGCCATTCATTCACATGAGCCCAGCTGGTCGTGCTTGTGCTTGTCTCTTCGAGTCCTGATCTTGAAATCTTGCGCCTCTTCACTCTGTTTGATCCTCTGACCCAAGGTGTCACAACTCTTTCAAGATCTCGGCCTATGGTTGAAGATGCTCCGGACTGCGTTGCAAAAGCCAGTAGGATGTCCACAGCTGTCTGGCCCTGAGTTGTCTCTAGATCTTGTAAAGTTAAAGAAGTTGCTTGCTCAGGGTAGAAGTCGTTCTGCAACTGATACAACGGCCGCAGATACGTGTCTGACCATGTCTGGAGGGTGGGATGCTGGGACGCGAACTGGTCTACCAAGGCCAGAGCAGAGGCAGGAATGCCATTGAAGCGCTCCAATTTGTGTATCCATGCTACCACAAAGTTGGATAGTGGGTCATCAGGCTCGAGAGAATGATATGCTGGGAGCTTTACCAGCCGTAGTTCTGGTAGAGACTGCTCGGCATGCGAAGGGCTAGGCACTTCGAGGTCGTCTACGTTGACTAGGGCATCTAAGCTATTGAAGTTGGCGAAGTCTTGGTCAATATCTGCGATGAGTAGTGCTAGATGGTGTTCGAGCTCAGGGTCAGCATCTAGTGGTAGGTAGGTCAACAGCGTCCTGTAGATCGTGATGGAAGTAAGGACATCTCGTCGCGTTGCGCAGAGTACTCGAAAGGTTGGCAAGTCTGGTGTCGCAACTAGCTGTGCTGCCAGGACTAGCACCTGTGCATCATTAAGACCTTCCATGGAAGAAACGGTACGATATGGCCAAACAGGCGGGCATTATGACTGAGACTGCCAGATCCATACCTCGTCTTCGCCGGCTGCCTCAGGATATCGATACAGGGTGGCATTCCGAAGTTGGCTCGGGATGACGTCGAGTGCCATTTGCGTAGTAGGAATACGGCACAGCACAGTGAGCAAGAAGACCTGCACTGCATGCGCTGTGAGCAAGCGGTAGCCGCAACCGCAGCTGTTCCGCCGCACCACCAATCAGCTCCTGCCCGTTTCTGACTTCTCCCGCTACTCGAGCTCGACCACACCTGTCTCGACGCAGCGCAAATCCAGGGCTGTCCTTGTTTACTGAGAATTCTTCGTTGCCGAGATGGCTTCCGGATATGGTGTTCATGGAGGTACATACAATGCACAATCGGGCTCAAGCCGAGCAAGAAACACGAACAAGGGAGACTGACGAAGCGTGCAGGTACCTCCCGATGTTTCCCATACTGGCAGGAGTACATGGCCTGCTATGTCATGACCAAGGACGATCCAGTCGTGAGAGAGAAGGGGCCATGCCTACCGAGACTCGAGGATTACTACGAGTGCTTACACCACAAGAAAGAGGTACGCTAATCCAGCAGCAAATGCAACCTCGATTGTAACGGAGCTGATGTTGTCCTCAGTACGCACGAGCTCGAGCCATGCAAGCAGCACTCAGAAAAGCTGAGAGAGCACATCCAAGGGAGAATGCGCCTAAGCTGGGCCAAATACGGAGTCTGGGTCTACTAGGCCACGAGGAAGAGTCGAAAGCTTTGATGGAAGGCGCCAAACAGTAACATCATGAAACGGGACGACGGCGTTTGGCGAGGTTTTACAACAGCTCAACTGTATTATGAGTACTGCGACCACTTTCAGAGTGTAGATATCGACCAGAAAGCACTACTCCGGGGTGCAAATGAAAGATAGCTTGGCCCAAGGCCGCACTTCCTTACAAGCTTAGCACTGAGAGTGCCACCACTCTAGCCATACCCTATCTACGCGTTGAGGCGACAAATGGACCAACCACGATCGATGCCTGCTGACTCATAGGCGCAGTCATCCCAGTGCGATGCCTAGTGCACATAACGTCCATTGGTCTCATCGTCTCGGATCTGCTGTTCGAAGCATGAGTTGCAGGGTGTCAAAGATGAGCCCAATCTTGTCGAGCTGCCAGAAGAAGTGCTAAGGGGAGGCGACGAAAAAAGGCTCCACTGTCCATGGAGGAAGTGTTAGAAACCTCACTCAGAAGCACCACTTTGTCGCATCTAGCAGAAGCCACAACAATCAGGTCCTGGGACGCTTTATTGGCTTACTGAGACATGCTATGCATCTTACGTCTTGTACTGTCACCGGAAGTATAATTGAGCGCGACTTGCTTTCGCGCTGATTACTACTACACTGACTGTGCCTGTTTGCCTATTTACCTATGTGCACATACTGTAGGAATTCCTAGTCATCACCCGTAGCCAAGTTGTTTCAATCTAAATTTGCACCTACATCGCTTTTCGTACCTATGAACCAACCCGCATCAGCTTGATGCATAGTAGTGCATGGAACTTTGATAACGAAGAACAAGTGATGAGGTGGAAAGAGTAGGTAGACCCGTGGTAGAGCCATGATCATATTGCCAAGTGACCCTCAGAAAAGCTTAAAATGCAATGGCAACCAATGATCTCGCACCATTGTGTCAGGCAAGGCATAGCTCCAAAGTGTGCAGGGAGACACGAGTTTGAAGGAGATAAATACAGTCGCATCATACAAGTACCGCGGTCGCCCTTTGGCTCGTCCGTCTCTTCCCCATCCGCACCGCTGCACTTCTCTTACCACTTCTTTCGTCATTACAACTTATTTTACAACCTCAAGTTTGCAACACTGCAGCTGCAGCCCGCCTTGAATCTTTGTCGCAACAGGTATCGCTTCAGCTTCAATGCGTGTTCATACATCGCCAGGTATTTCTATGCGATCTCACTTCTTGATATGAACGTGCAAAACTTCTTGCCCATGGCAGCCTCTAAAAGTCCTTGATTTGGCTCGTAAATTATTCTTGAGGCGTTTTGGGGAGGATTTCTGTTCAAATGACGTCCGCTGCTTCCAGGCAAGTCTCATGACCCATAACTCAAATCCATGCATTGGAGTATTCGCTAACACGACTCACAGACTTGACCGATTGGTCACGTAAGTGCCCACTATCAGACGTTCTGGCTGCTGTATCACTAACCTATTGACAGCCTACTTGATAAAGGTAGCACTCAACTAATCCGAAACACTGCTGCCACACAGCTTGCCGACGTCCAGAAACAAAACCCAGACAGTCTATTTCCGCTTCTGACGAGGGTTTTACCATTTTTACAAAGCAAATCCTGGGACACTCGGACTGCTGCAGCGAAGGCAATCGGCGGCATTGTAGCCAACGCACCAACATTTGACCCGAACGAGGAAGATGCCGACACGAAATCAGAGATCAAGGGTGAGAACGGCGTCAAGAAGGAAGACTCCTTCTCATCAACTAGTCCATTGCTCCGTTTGGATAGCCTCGACATTGGACTCATCTTGCAGTATGGCAAGAAGCTACTTGGTAGCGCCGGTAAGGAGTATGAGTACTCTCTCGCCGGATTGTCAGCAGCTGAAAGGCTAGTCCGTCAGAAAAAGACTCTGCATGCCCGTCTCGGTCTTGGCGGCGAATATGCTGAAGACGACATACTTTCAGAAAACGATCTGCCTGCAAATTCTCAGCACAAGGCTCAGACCCCCGCTTTGGCTAGAGTGGAAACGCAGTTCAAGGCTAGACAAGAGAGCGCGTCGTCACCTCAGACTGCTAACTCAGCCGTACCAGAAACGCCGCTCGACGAGTCCGGACTAAGCAAACGACAACTCAACCAGCTCAAACGCAAGAACAAAACTATGGCCAAAACCGGCCCTAACAAAATGCGGGTTGTCGACCTTGGCGCTCGCAAGCCTTCCGAAGCAGACTCATCTGTTGCCTCAGCCTCACCTCACCCCATCAAGCTCAATGGTCACGAAGCATCTCAGGATGAATCTCAAACGCAGCCTGACTATTTCTCTATCAAGCAGGAGGGCGGCGATGACGAGACCCAGTTGGTCAAGGAGTTCAAAGGTGAACCCATCGAAGAAAAGCCTTGGATCGCGCCAGAGCACCAAGACTCGAACGAGTGGCCTTTCGACCTTATGTGTGATTACTTGTCAGTTGATATATTCGACCCAAATTGGGAGATTCGTCATGGTGCAGCTATGGGACTTCGGGAAGTCTTGCTGGTCCATGGGCACGGAGCTGGTCGCAGGTACGGTCTCACTAAAGCAGAAAATGACAACGCGAACCGTCAATGGCTCGATGACCTCGCTTGCAGACTTCTCTGCGTAATGATGCTGGATCGTTTCGGTGACTACGTCTCCGACACTGTTGTCGCCCCTATACGAGAGTCAATCGGACAGACACTCGGAGCCCTGATCACACAGCTGTCTGACCAAACAGCTCTATCTGTATACGCAAACCTACAAAAGATGGTCTACCAAACAGACACTGGACTGAAAGTACCAGTGTGGGAAGTATGCCATGGCGGGATGCTAGGCTTGCGTTACTTCGTGGCTGTTCGCAAAGACTTGCTGTTGAAGCACGGTGAGCTGATGGACGGTACTATCAACGCTGTGATACGAGGTCTCGGCCATCATGACGACGACGTAAAGTCCGTCAGTGCTGCTACACTGGTTCCGATTGCGCAGGAGCTTACAAAGATGCGTTCACACGCACTCGGCGGGCTGATCAGCGTGGTATGGGACTGTTTGGTGGACATGCAGGATGATTTGAGTGCGAGTACCGGGGCCATCATGGACTTGTTGGCCAACCTTTGCTCTTTCCCAGAAGTGTTGCAAGCAATGAGAGTGAATGCCAACAAGGACCCCGATCAGTCCTTCACTGTCCTTGTACCAAGACTTTACTCGTTCTTGCGACACACCATCACTTCTGTGCGACTCTCTGTGCTTAAAGCACTAACGAGATTCCTGGACGTTGCCAGTCAAGGAGAAACAGGCTGGATTGATGGTCGCCTCGTGAGACTGCTCTTCCAAAACATTCTTGTGGAGCGCAACGAAGGAGTACTCAAGCAATCTTTTGCTGCTTTTCACGGACTGGTCGATTTCCTGAAGCACCATGGACCTGCCAATCATGCCATCTCTACGACCCGAACAATAGAATATATGATCAGAGCAAATTGCCAACCAATCGGTCAATCGAGATATCCTCTGCCTATGGATGCGACGCTCTTTATCAAGCCGTCTGGTGCACCCATGGCTGCTGCTGCACCTGCCAAAGGCCGACAATGCTCAGAGCCACCGAGTAAGAAGAGAAAACGAGAAGGATCGCAAGAGCAAACGACCAACACGACTCATAATACCGATGGTCATGTGATGTCTGGTGACGTTGATATTGTTGGCATGGACACACTGATCCGAACCAGAATATACGGTGCAAGAGCACTTGGTGAGTTGCTGGCTCTACAAGATGCATCTGGTGTCCAAATGTACTTCGAAGTCATCATGTCAATGGCTTCCGCTAAACATGCGAGCACAAGACTATTTGCCGCCATGAGCTTGGAAGAGACAGCAAAGAATCTTACGAGAGTGGATTTTGATTACTCACCATTAGCTGCCCAGCTGCAGACTCTTCTGGACGAGAGCGACGATCTGTGGTATTCAGACATCGTGACCTCATTACAGGCCGCGCGAGGCCAGTGCCAGACACTGTTGGCGGCATTCGCGACTCATGCGCATGTGCCTCGCACCAAGCTCCCATCACTAGCTGCTGTTTGCCAAGGAGAAGACGGAGCTGGCCCGACAGCGTTTGGCCTAGCAGATGCCGAGAAAGTTGTGACGTCCGAGTTCGATCGCGTCATGAAGCTTCTGACGCCTGCTCAGAGAGTGACTGGAACGCAGTATCTGAATGATGCGAGGAGCACGGCAGCAACCACGGTCGCAGACGCTCGGAAGGTCAAGGAAGACCGCGATCTCTACGTCAAAGCCGCCTTTGCCGCTGTGCTAGTCGCTATGCGAGAGGTTCCGAAGAAACCTGGCCAACTCATCAAGTGTATCATGGACAGCATCAAGACCGAGGAGAATGTCGAATTACAACAACGATCGGCTGCAACTGTAGCGTCACTGATCGATTACTACATCAAGAGTCCCAAGCGTGGACCTACTGACAAGCTCGTTTCAAACTTGTGCAAATTTACTTGTGTCGATACGTCTGAGACACCAGAATTTGGACCGAATTCAAGCTTAGAGGACATAGTGCTTTCTCTACGCAAGGAAGAAGACCGGAAGGACCACCCTGATGCCGCTAAGTTCGAGCGTGAGGCCAAAGAAGCCCGAACGATGCGTCGTGGTGCCAGGCATGCTCTCCGTGTTCTGGCAGACCTGTATGAGAATGAACTCTTCACCAAGCTCCCTATCTTGCTAGTTGTGGTGGAAGAACCAATGCGGCTCCTCGAGAACGGCGGAGCCACGATTGACGAGCTCAAACATGAGGACGCTGGGCAGAATGTGGTTGACGCCTTTTCTACCCTACGCACCATTGCACCATATCTTCATCCAAGCCTGCACGAATGGCTGGAAAGAACGATGCCTCTGATGAAACTGGGAATCAGGCATCAATTGTCAGTCGTACGGTACGCTGCTGCCAAATGTTTTGCAACCGTTTGCAGTGTCATACCGGGCAAAGGCATGACTATGCTTGTTGAACACATTTTACCTAACATGGGCAATGCTATTGATCTGCGGGACCGACAAGGCATCACGGAGACCGTCTATCACCTAATCCATGCTATGGGAGATCAGGTTTTGCCATATGTGATTTTCCTTATTGTGCCTGTTCTAGGCAGGATGAGCGATTCGAACGACGAGGTCAGACTCCTTGCGACAACATCATTTGCGACGCTGGTGAAGCTAGTGCCGCTGGAAGCAGGTATACCTGATCCTCCAGGCATGTCGGAGAAACTGCTCCAGGGCAGGGAACGAGAACGCAAATTCATGGCTCAGATGCTTGATCCGAAAAAAGCCGAACCGTTCCAGATACCTGTCGCGATTAAGGCTGAGCTCCGTTCCTACCAACAAGACGGAGTCAATTGGCTTGCGTTCCTCAACCGATACAACCTGCATGGTGTGCTCTGCGATGACATGGGGCTTGGCAAAACACTTCAAACTTTATGCATTGTGGCAAGTGATCACCATTTGAGAGCAGAGGAATACGAAAAAACGGGCGCACCGGACAAGAGTAGACTCCCCTCGCTGATCGTGTGTCCACCAACATTATCTGGCCATTGGCAGCAGGAGATCAAACAGTATGCGCCTTTCCTCAGCTGCGTCGCATATGTTGGTCCTCCGGGCGAGAGAGCTGCACGCAGATCACAGCTTAGCACGGCAGACATCGTCATAACATCTTACGACGTGTGTAGGAACGATACCGACGTGCTTGCAGCAATGACCTGGAACTATTGCGTTCTGGACGAAGGACATCTTATCAAGAACCCCAAGGCCAAGATAACCATTTGCGTCAAGAAGCTCATGAGCAACCACCGACTCATTCTGTCAGGCACGCCCATTCAGAATAACGTACTCGAGCTGTGGTCGCTCTTTGACTTCCTCATGCCTGGCTTCCTCGGCACGGAGAAGGTGTTCCAAGATCGATTCGCCAAACCTATCGCTCAGAGCCGTAACGCCAAGTCGTCGTCCAAAGAGCAAGAAGCTGGTGCACTAGCTGTGGAAGCCCTCCACAAGCAAGTCCTGCCTTTCCTGCTACGTCGACTCAAGGAGGAAGTGCTCAATGACCTGCCACCCAAGATCTTGCAGAACTACTACTGCGATCTCTCCGACCTGCAAAAGAAACTGTTTGATGATTTCTTCAAGAAGGAGAAGAAAACCGTCGAAGCAAGCCTTGGGGCAGGCGACAAAGACTCCAAACAGCACATCTTCCAAGCTCTTCAATACATGCGCAAACTGTGCAATTCGCCCGCGCTGGTGATGAAGGAGGGACATGCGCAGTACGAAGCATACCGGAAGCAGCTCGCAGCCAGCGGGTCATCGTTGCGCGATGTCAGCCACGCGCCGAAGCTGGGAGCGCTCCGCGATCTGCTCATTGATTGTGGAATTGGAGTTCCGCCCGACTCGAATGACATTTCTGGATCCTCGGGAGCTGTATCGCAGCATCGAGCGCTGATATTCTGTCAGATGAAGGAAATGCTTGACATGGTGCAAAACGAAGTGCTCGGAAAATTGCTACCTGATGCGCAATTCCTCCGTCTCGATGGTGGTGTCGAAGCTACCAAGCGACAAGACATTGTCAACAAGTTCAACAATGATCCATCGTACGACTGCCTGCTCTTGACCACGTCCGTCGGGGGTCTTGGCCTCAATCTGACGGGTGCTGATACTGTCATCTTTGTCGAGCACGATTGGAATCCGCAGAAAGACATCCAAGCCATGGACCGGGCGCACCGACTAGGGCAGAAAAAGACGGTCAATGTGTACCGACTCATCACACGTGGCACGCTTGAAGAGAAAATCATGGGTCTGCAGCGGTTCAAGATCGATGTGGCAAGCACGGTAGTGAACCAGCAGAACGCAGGACTGGGCACCATGGAGACCGATCAGATCCTAGATTTGTTCTCACTTGGTGAAGGGGTGGAGGGAGGCGGCGTACCCGGATTAGATAGTGCGGCTGGTACTACTAATGGGGCCGATATGAATGGACGAGAAGAAGACATGGTCGATGAGCAGGGCAATGTCAAAAAGAAAGGCGAAAAAGGCTTTTTAGATGACATCGGCGAGTTGTGGGATGAAAGACAGTACGAGGAGGAATTCAACCTGGATTCGTTCTTGCAGAAGATGCAGAAATAGGGCTGCACTGGGATGGCGTCAAAGTGCTGGATGGGCCGGTAGAGGGCATAATCATCCGGGTTGGGAGTTATAGCGGTGGCGGCTGAAAGGGTTCCATACTATTGTGCCAACAGTGTAGCAGGTGTAACCATTCACGAATCGTTCACACCATACAGGATACTGAACAAGAGCTCTATCTGTCCAGATTACGTATTCTAGGTCGGTGCTACCATGGCCGCCATCTATGCTCTGGCTACGCCGATCGACTAACGCGAGAGCTCGATCACGTGTCCAAAATATCACGTCTCGGCCTGCTGTCACGTGCCGAGTTGCTGCCTGAGCTACAGACTGCGGAGAAGTTCCTCCAGGCTGCTCCTTCCATTCTGAATCTGAATTTCTGGAAAACATTCACGAAGCAGGCAGACCGTCTCAACACGTCCACTCACCACCGCCATCATGCAGGCTCCTGTAGTGGTTATGAACACGAATTCCGGCGAGCGGCAGACGGGCCGACGGGCGCAAATCAGCAACATCACAGCAGCAAAAACAGTGGCAGACATAATCCGATCATGTCTGGGCCCCAAAGCCATGCTGAAAATGCTTCTCGACCCCATGGGCGGCATAGTCCTCACCAACGACGGCCATGCGATTCTTCGAGAAATTGAAGTCGCTCATCCAGCCGCCAAATCTATGATTGAGCTCTCGAGGACACAAGACGAGGAAGTCGGTGATGGAACAACCAGTGTTATCATCCTCGCCGGTGAGATGCTGGCCATGGCTCTGCCACAGTTAGAGAGGAACATTCACCCCGTCGTCATAATACAAGCATTCAAGAAGGCTCTGAACGACGCACTAGAGATCATCGAAGAGATCAGTGTGCCGGTCGACACCAACAACGACAAAGCCATGATCCAACTCCTCGAAGCCGCCATCGGCACCAAAACCATCAGCCGCTACAGCGAGTTGATGTGCGGCCTCGCCCTGAACGCTGTCCGTACCGTGACCAAAGATGCGGCAGCCATCAGCAACGCGACCCCCAACGGCGCAATTACCACTTCGGGCAAGAATGCACCCACGCAAACCACAACACCCACCCTCAAGCCCCACGAGATAGATATCAAGCGGTACGCCCGTATCGAGAAGATCCCCGGCGACAGCATCGAATCCTCCCGTGTCCTCGACGGTGTTATGCTAAACAAAGATATCACCCACGCCTCCATGCGCCGCAAGATCGTGAACCCCCGCATCATCCTGCTAGACTGCACCCTCGAGTACAAAAAGGGCGAGTCCCAAACCAACGTCGAGATCACCGACGAGTCCTCGTGGAACCGCATTCTCGAGATAGAAGAAGAACAAGTCAAAAAGATGTGCGACGCCATCCTCCAATTCAAGCCCGACCTCGTCATCACCGAGAAGGGTGTCTCCGACCTCGCCCAGCACTTCTTCGTCAAACACAACGTCACCGCCCTCCGCCGTGTACGCAAATCCGACAACAACCGTATCGCCCGCGCTGTCGGCGCCACAATTGTCAACCGTCCTGAAGACATTACCGAAGCCGACGTCGGCACCGGCGCCGGCCTCTTCGAGATCTCCAAGATCGGCGACGAATACTTCACCTTCATCACCGGCTGCAAGAATCCCAAAGCATGCACGATCCTGCTCCGTGGGCCCTCCAAGGACATCCTCAATGAGATCGAGCGCAACCTCGCCGACGCCATGGCCGTCGCTCGCAACGTCATGTTCCACCCGCGCCTGTCGCCCGGCGGCGGCGCCACCGAAATGGCCGTCGCCGTGCGCCTCGCCCAGCGCTCCAAGCAGATCGAGGGCGTCGCACAGTGGCCCTACCGCGCCGTTGCCGACGCCATGGAAGTCATCCCGCGCACCCTCATCCAGAACGCGGGCGCCTCGCCCATCCGCATCCTGACGCAGCTGCGCGCAAAGCACAGCGAGGGCAAGAGCAACTACGGCGTCGACGGCGACAGTGGCGCCGTCATCGACATGCGCGAGCTGGGCGTGTGGGAGCCCCAGGCGGTCAAGATGCAGAGTGTCAAGACGGCCGTGGAGAGTGCGTGTCTGTTGTTGAGGGTGGACGATATCTGTGGAGCGAAGAGCTCGAAGCAGGTTGGGGCGAGCGGGCTTGGAGCCGGCGGTGGCGGTGACGAATAAGAGGGAGAGCGTCGTGGCTGATGAGTGATGAACGAGTATAGAACGAATTTTCCTCGCTGAAACGGACGAGATGAAAAAGCAAGCATGGCATGGCATGGCATGAAATGGAATGGCATTATGATACCACAAGAGCATGAATATGAATAGAAGGTCGATACAATTACAGCTTTGTTGATCGTACATGGTACTTTGATACACGTCCTCTGTCCTTCTCCGCTTTCCGCCTTGCAGCCGCTATACTTGTACATGCTTTTTCGCCTTGCTCGATATAGGTGACCTTTCCTTGGTCTTCGCTCGACTCGTGGTTCATGACAATTGAGCAAGATGAATGGATCTGATGGAAGATCTGATCTGGCTCGCGGCGTCGATATCCTACGGACGGGATCGACTGCTGGCTCGAAGACCATTCAGTCTTCTTACTTGGCTGGTTCTTCGTTCTCCGGGTTTTCTGCCGTGGATGACTCCTGTCTCGTTGTCGGTTTTCTTCTCTGTGATAGCTTGTCTCTGGATCACTCTGTAGCTACTTCTTGCCACGTGCTTTCCTCTTCTGCTTCTTCTTGTCCACATCGTCGAGGATGTCTTCGTCGTCGTCAGCTGCTGCCTCTGCTTTGACTTTCCTGCCTCGGCTGGGTCTAATTGCTAGTTGGGGAGCAGGCTCGTCCTCGACGTCGGATTCTTCCTTGACGGCGGCCTTACGGCCGCGTTTCTTGGCTTGTACTTTCTGGGCGGCTTTGCTCGTATCGAGCTCGGCAGCACCGTCGACTTGTGGTAGTGCGGCGTCTTCGTCGTCGTCGTCGTCGGCAACTTGCTTGGTCTTTTTGGATCGGGCCTTCCTCGGAGGGGGCTGATTCAGAGGCTCATCGGAGTCGAGGTCTTCGTCCTTGACGGCAGCCTTTTTGGTCTTCGCTTTGGCGGTCTTCTTCTTCGGTGGCGGCCCAGGAGAAGACTCGTCAGAGTTCAGTTCCTCTTCTTTCGGAACAGCTTTCTTGCCCTTTGCTTTGGTGGCCTTCTTCTTTGGTGGAGCTTCATCAACTTCGTCATCTTCACCAGCTGCCTTACGCTTCTTGGTAGATTTCTTCTTAGCCGGGACGGGCTTTTCGTCTTCGGCATCTGAATCAGCTTTCTTCTTTCGGCCACCTTTCTTAGGCTTGGATGGAGACTGTTCGGCGGCACTATCGCCCGTCTCCTCATCACCGGCCTTCTTCTTTGGTGTTCTTTTGTTGATGCCCTTTTGGCCTGGTCTGTTCAACTCGGGGTCCTACATATGTTAGCCTGAGCAACAAGCGTGACAGCAGCAAGCTTACTCCTTTCCAGTCCTCGTCGTTAACGTGGCCGTTCTCGAGAGCATATTTGATCTTGTCCTGGTGCTCCTCTGGCAGCTCATCGTAGCCGTCAAGAAGGTCCAGGTCTTTATCGAGGTCCAGTCCGTCGAGGCCACCAAGCTGCTCAATGATGTTGCCAATCTGTTTTGGCGTAACACATCCCCTATACCCATTTAGCCACATAGACATGAGCTTCAGACGAGACCAACCAGTGCTTCCATTTCCAGGTCGAGTGCTCTTTGATGGTGACCAAGGTGCCGAAGCGGAGTTCACCTTTGGCTATCTTGACGCCCTGGTCCTTGCAAGCCTTGTTTTGACAGCCCGCTCTGCCCAGTTTGGCACATTCTGCATGTTGTTAGATCCTTCATCCGGTGTGGTGGACCACGTTATGGAGGACAAGCGTGGTATGAACCTTTGTGCCACTGACATGGTCGCAACGTGAGAAAGGACTTACCAAATCGGTACGTTGCTGTTGCCATGACGGTCTGCCACTTGTTGCAAGCTGTCGAAGGTGCTTATGCGGTCACAGGCGATGTGTTAGCGAGGACAGTCAACTCCAACAGCTCAGAGCAACACAATCAGAAAAGAACACAACCGCGCAGTAGAAAGCTCGCGAGGACACTCCTAAGCTCGGAGCTGAGAGTAGAAGGCACGCGTAACGCAACGGCAGGCACGAAGGCGTGTAAAGCGCGTTCCTGAGTGACGCGATTATGATACGGCAGAACCTTATGACCATCATAGCGCTATATCCTTGATTCCTCCCGACTGATAACATGCCCTAAGTTTGCGTAAGCAAGGCACCAACGTGCATCTACAACCTAGACCAGAAGCTTTTTCCAATGAGCTACCATGCCATTCAGAAACTACTTGGGAGTCCTTCGAGCTGCAACATCGGTATCCAGCAAGGATCCATATCTAGCTCCTCCAGTGGGCGTTCTCTCTTGGGACATTCAGGCAAGTCGTGCCCTTTGTAAGTCTGCACATGTAACAGATTGCGTCCAACACGATCCTCCCAATACCAGAGTCTCGATCCTCGCGGGTGTTGCTCGCGAGCCCTGACTGCATTGTCCATGAGACTTTCCAACGGCGTTGTGTATGGCCAGCCGTATTCGTGCCCTCGTCGGAGGGCATATGGAAGGCGCGCCCCGTGCCCTAGTTGAACCCAACTTGGACGTTCAAGCAAACTACCGAGCTAGGATTCCGACAAATCCCACAGCGGCGAGGCATCGAGGAGATCAACCTCTTGACCGCTGGAAGGAATCGAGTAGCGCATCCACATACCATCTTCCACTTGATTGCCTTTGAGAGGTTGACTGTCTGTTTCCCACTGAAGGTCACCTGCATCGCCCAACCCCCGATTGCAATAGAATGATGCAATAGGATAAACAGTTGTAATGTCTTCGACGCAGTTGATTGTGTAAAAGAAACTGAAAACCTCCTCGGACTCTCTCGGATTCACAAGACGTTGTCCTACAAGGACTACCCGCGGCTTCCTGTCGCCACCCCGAATCCGACTGCTATGGAATGCATCGACGAAAGGCCTCGAAATGCAGTAACGAAGCGGGCTCTGGGGGTCTGGTTGATGTGTGCGACAGTTGGGCACCAGACCGGTCCTACTGTCGATGATCATCTCTTCGAGCAAAGGGCAGGCTTCCGTAACTAGCGTGAACATCGTGGCACAGACACGTGTACCCGAGAGTCGCAAGCGCCGAAGCTGAGGTAGCCTGGCTGCGATCCACTTGCACAAGTGCAGCGTCCCAGACTATGGGATTTCGGCTGATTGACAGTTGAGAAGCTCTAGGTTACGAACGGTCGGTGGTAGTTTCCGAAGCAAGCTTGCTGCGGCGCGAAAGTTGTCCTTACCAGGTGCGTCAGGTGCGAACCTGCACGATAACGAGACCAGATTGGGCATGACCAGCAGATACAGCGACAGCAAGTTGGGTGCAACAGTCATCAACGATGTCTCGTAGTCCTCGGCGACGATTGATTTGTGGAAATCTAGCGTCATAGACTGGATCCGCCTTAGACCTGCCCTTGGTACAGCGGCGATAAAGGCCTCAATATCCTTGAGCTCCAGATAGACGTGTTTCCACAGGATAAGCTCGCCAATGGCTCGCCACTGTCTGCAGACCCGGAGACACGACGCAAGAGCGTTGCTGCTATATGCGTGTACTGTATGCAGGAGAATCTCAATCAGCTCGGGCGCAACGAGCACTGAGTAGGACTCCATTCGCCAAAGTGATATTGAAGGCTAATGTTATATCATAAATAAGTGGGCACTGAATCGGCCGAGAAAATTCTCTTCGGAACAAACAATATCAGTTCGGCTTTTTTTTGGCCAAGGACAAACACGCAGCAGGTGCGAAGGAGGAGGATCGTTGAGGAAGGTCTTCAGTAACACTTGCCACAATATTGTCGTATGGTCCTGTGCCTGCCACGCTAATGTTCCGGAGCGTACCACTGCCTGGCAATCATGGTTGGAACGCTCGGTGCCGTTCGCTACTACCAGTACCTTGGACAAATAGCACACCTAGCCTTATGCAACCATACATTACTCAGTTAGGCACTTGCCATGCATCCCCCAGTCACTCGTCCTTCTTGACCTTCTCCTGCCCGATGAATCTGATTGCGTCCTTGGTGAAGATATAACTCAGACCACTCCACACAGTTGTCCCTGCCACAAGTGCCATCCATCCCTCGAAAACTCCCCAGAGGTTCCACGCTTCCACCAATGAAACAGGCAACACGGGCAGCAACACCGCGTCAGCCACCAGCAAAAATTGCAACAGCGTATTGATTTTGCTGATCTCTGTCGGCCGTACCTCAGCGCTCGGCAGACTAAAATCCCAGTATCTTGTCATTGTGCGTGGGGGAGGCAAGCTGATCCAGCGGAAGTAGAGTGCGGACAACAAGAGGCCACCATCGCGGCCGAGGATTATGAGAGTGAGCCACCAGGGGAATGTCCCGATTGAGTACAAGGAGACTGTGGTGACTGTCATCAGAAGCTTGTCGGCGAAGGGATCCAAGATCGAGCCTAGGACCGTGCCGGACTTGTAACGACGGGCAAGGTAGCCATCAACTAGGTCCGTAATGGAAGAGTAGGCGAAGAGGCTGAAAGCAAGGACTGGTTGAGAATGGAGGAGAGCATAGCAGATTATTGGTGCTGTGATGATTCTGGTTGTTGTGAGCAGGTTCGGGATCGTGTAGATGTTTTCTTTGAGGACCGGCGGCGTCAAGCTCTTGAGGCGCTCAGTGACAGCTTTTGCGGATGCTGCTATTGTCGTTTTGGTTGTGTCTACCGGCGTATCTGTTGGCTTTTCTGGCTGACTGCAAGTAAAGTCAGTAAAACTGGATGCAAGGCGGCTCTGAGCTAAATCAGAACGGTAAGGTCAATACTGACATTGGCGGCTGTTTCTTCTGTTCATCCTTCGCGTCTTCATGCCTTCTCGACGCTTGCGAAAAGTCTCTTCGTTGCGTGGCATGCCATTTCTGGGACCACGACTGCGAGGTGATAGAGCAGCTACCGTTGGCACGTGACCAGATCAAGGTCCTTGGATCATGCCATTTCACATGAAACTGCTCAGTCTTCGGCGACTTGTTGAAGCTCTCAACAGAGATGGTGGTTAGGAATCTGCGTGTATCGTTCCATGTTGCCAGCGACCGTGTCGTCCATGATAGTTGAGGTCTGTGAAGGTGTTGTGACAGTTGCGAGCTACGCGTTACGACTCGGGAAGCGTGTGCCATGACATTCTGACAAGTCAGCACCTGTGATTGCGACGCGTATGCTAGATGCACGCGCTCTGTGCTAAACGAAACCCTCTCAAAGGTATGTAGAGCTTGTCGTAGAGACGATGGTCGTCAGTACTAGAGTGGCAGGTAAAAGCAAGCAATGGAGCTACCGTATTATTTTAGAAAATCCGGGAAATACATGTCAGGGGTCAATCGCGGACCAATGACTGTTCGCGCTTATTCTCCGCAGGAAAGATAGAAGTCTGACCCAAGCAGAACAGATACATATTTCAATGGGCCCTCAAGCGCCAGTTCTTTGACACATTGATATCGATGTGAACGCCACGCTATGCACCATCATTATATGTACTGTACAAAGCTCATCCTCATGTTGCGGCAGCAATCGCACCCTCCGCCTCAGCGCGCTGCGCTCTAAGCACATCCGTGGAAGCAAACAATTGTTGCTGCTCCACCGAAGCTTTCGGCCGCCTGACATATTTGAGCAATCTCAGTGCGCCAGCGGGCGTGATGCCCTCTATTCTTCTCGCCATACCAACACTGGTCGGCCTGACCAGCTTGAGCACTTCTTTCTCGCCCATGCTCAGGCCAAACACGTTATCATAGTCTATGTCCGCGGGTAACGAGAGAGCCTCGTCTTTCTCGAACGCTCGGGCGCTCTTTTCCTGCTGCGCAATGTATGGCGCATAGGTTGACCCGATCTGGACTCTCATCTTCGTCTTCGCATCGTAATTGTCTGCCAGGTTGGGCTTGCCCATTTTCTCAAACACTTGGTCGACGTCCATCCCAACGAGCCGCAGCATATCATAGGCACTGCGGTGTGTCGAGTCAACTCTGACGTTAAAGCCCATGTTCAACCACTTTTGAGTGGCCATTCTCGGTTCCTCAAGCAAACCTTGCAGCTCAGCCATGGTGTCCTGATTCTGTCTGAAAGAAGTCCATCTTTTATCGCCAACCACACCAGCATCCCGACCTTTCTCGGTCAGTCTCAAGTCAGCGTTGTCAGATCGGCAGCTCATTCGGTATTCGCTTCTCGTGGTAAACATGCGATAAGGCTCGCTGACGCCCTTGGTAATCAAGTCGTCGATCAAGATGCCAATGAATGCTTCAGCTCTTGACAAGGTAAACGGTCGCTTTCCCTGGGCCGCCAAGCCTGCGTTGATGCCTGCTACGATACCCTGAGCCGCAGCCTCCTCGTATCCGGTGGTTCCATTGATCTGACCAGCGAGGAAAAGACCCTTGATCAACTTGGTCTCTAGTGTAGGAAACAGATTTCTCGGGTCGATGTAGTCATATTCCACACCGTAACCTGGCTGCAACATCTTGACGTTTTCTAGGCCTTTCACAGTGCGCATGAGCGCGTACTGAGCATCGGCAGGAATAGTCATGCTCACACCATTCGGGTAGATAACCTTGTTCGGCTCTAATCCCTCAGGTTCCAGCCAAATCATATGCTGGTCTTTATGTCCGAATCTTATAATCTTCGACTCCAGCGAGGGGCAGTAGCGTGGACCACGGACCGTCTCGCGAATGTGTATGGACTTGTCAAGGTTCGCTCGGACAATAGCGTGCGACTCTGCATTTGTGTATGTGGCCCAACATGATAGCTGTCCTTCGTCGCCAATGTCAACGCTATCGTTTAGGTAGGAGAAGGGGTGAGGAGGGGAATCGCCTGGCTGCCGTTCGAGTGCAGAGAAATCGATGGTGTCAGCGTCGAGACGCGGGGGTGTACCGGTCTTCAGTCTTCCTAATTTGAATCCGGCGTCTCGTAAAGATTTGCTGAGGCCGAAAGTCGCGGCTTCACCCATGCGCCCCGAGGGAAAGGCTTCGAGACCGATGTGAATCTCGCCGCCAAGGAATGTGCCTGTTGTGATGATGACGTGCGAGGCTGGTATGACTTGGCCGCCTTCGAGACGGATGCCAGTGATCCTGCCCTTGGACACTTTGTCGTCTTCTGATATGCCTTCTCTTGAGACGATAATATCGGCGACCTTGCCCTCAAGCACGTTGAGACCTGGCGTAGACAGTATCTCTTCTCTCATATGCTTCTTGTACAGGTCTCGATCGATCTGTGCTCGAGGCCCCCAGACGGCAGGGCCTTTTTTCTTGTTCAATACTCGGAACTGGATACCAGCTTTGTCGATGATTCTCCCTGCCAATCCGTCCAGCGCATCGATCTCGCGCAGCATGGTGCCCTTCCCTATACCGCCGAAGGAGGGGTTGCAGGAGCATACTCCTAGATTCGACAACGATGGCGTGACCAAGGCTGTTCTTGCGCCAGACCGTGCTGCTGCGGCGCATGCTTCTGTGCCTGCGTGGCCACCTCCAATAACGACGACATCGTATGGTCTTGCAGAAGGAGCGACCGAGGCCAAGGTGCGATTTTGTAGTGCTCCTGACCGCACGCGAGGCGCATGGCCCCAGCATGGTAGTCGAGCTCTGGATTTCGACATGACCGTTGATGGAGTAGATTCACCCTCTCGTTGTCAATTGAGAAATGCATTATCAAAGCGCCAGTGGCTATCCGAGCAGGTGGAGTACTATGCGCAAAAGACCCATCGCCTTAGCGCATCGGAGCTGCGTTAGTAGCCTCAAGCAAGTCTTAGCCTGCTCCGCTTGCCACGGACTACAAGTGGGGTAAGCTCTGTTCTGCCCTGGCTTCGTCGCTTTCACGTCGAGTCGCAAAGGGTTGGAACACCAGACGGTCACAAGAGTGTCATGCGAATGATTGGCTGAGCATGTCTTCGCGGACTCGGGGATCTGGGATCCCGATTTCAGTCTTCCAAACTCTTGACAGTAGAGATACAATGTATCTCATCCGCACTCATCGCGAGTCAAGCTTGGCGAGCGCAAAGTCTTGCAGCCGAATCTTGACTGAAGAATGGATCATCACATAGCCTGTCAGCCTGAGAGCTCGAAGAGGAGTCGAGTCTCAGCTATCGATGATACCACAGAAGACGCCGGCGATCATAACCATCAGCTCCCCAAGCGCGCGAGACACGACCAGCTCGACGCATCCAGCGACGTATTGAGCCAAGCTGAGCCGCAATTGGGGTTCGAAAGATCGCTTGCCATACCCGCCAACATCTATGGCTCATCAGCGATCGGCGGCAATGCGAACGTGCTGATGGGCAATGCACAGTATCACTCTGGTCCTGGAAGCCAGTTATATGGCCCGTCGATGGTGGCTGGTGACGTGAAAGTGTACACAAGTAATATATTCTATGGCAACAGTCAGGGCCAACCCCATTCAATGACACAGGAGGACCCCAGCACAGCGCTGAAGAGGGCCTTGTATTACGAGGCCATGGACAATCGCAAAGCCCAACTTGATCATGTCGACCCCGCGTCTTTCGACTGGGTCTGGACGAAGACGGATTTCCCAAGCTGGCTCGAGAATGACCAAGGCATCTTCTGGATAAGCGGAAAACCCGCCTCTGGAAAGTCAACCTTGATACACCATCTAGTGAATAGTGAGGTCGGCGCGGAGAGGGTAAAGTTGCATCTGGCAAGGTCTCATGAATCCCCGATGCTTGTTTACTTCTTTTTTGACTTCAGAGCTGGCACCGGCATTGCGAACATACCAGTGGGCATGCTTCGATCGCTGCTTCTCCAGCTCGTCGAAAAGTCTAGTGACGTAGGGCAATATGTGCTAGACAAATGTGGCCACCGCACAGGTGGAGACTGGCCGGAGCTCGAAGCTGAGCTGATAGACCTTCTTTGTGATTCACTACAAAGTCAGAAGCGCTACGTCTGTGGCTTTATTGACGGCCTAGACGAGTACAAGGGTTGCTTACGAAAGTTGGTGGGTACTATACTCCAGCTACAACAACGCTCTCAGATGAAATTGTGCTTAGCGAGCCGGCCTGAACCAGAGATCCAGTCTAAGCTACAGAAAGCATCTCTTTCGATGCAGGAGCACAACGCTGGTACCATCAGAGCGTATACTTATGCTGCATTCTCGGAACTCGAGCCGTTCACTAACCAGCAAAAGCTACAAAGCTTGGCGCAAAACATAGAGCGTGACGCGGATGGGGTCCTTCTCTGGGCCCGGTTTGCCGTCGATGAATTTGTATGTGCTATACTTCAAGGCTTACCATTGGAAGATGCTTTCATCCGGCTCAACACTTTCCCGCCAGAACTCGAAGCCTTTTACGCGCGAACACTACATCGACTGAATTCTGCGCAGAAACTACAAGCAGCAGTCATCTTCTTCATGGTCGAACATTGGGATGGGAGCTTTGGGGAGTGTAGTACATCGAGGTCTTTGGAGACGGAAGACCTCATGATGTTGTGTAGCAGGACTCTACAAAAGTTGGACCCGGCCAAAAACTTCTGCTCTGACATTACCGAAGAGCGTTTCAAACTCTACATTCATGCAATGCTTCGGGGGTTGGTTGAATTCGTTCCTCAAGACCATGGCACAAGACCTGTTCTTGTTCACAAGTGCTTGCCGACATTTCTGCACCAGGACACGGAATTCATGTCCATAGCCGACCGCTTAGGTACAGTTCTCGTCAAAAGACTTCTCGGTCCTGTCTTTTTTGCCGAGACTCTGATTATGTCCGCCAAGATCCTCGTTCCTAATGCGAATAACCATTGGTCCAACAATGATGCCACGGGTTTAAGGGCAGCGCTAAGACGTCTTCCTAGACGCAAGACCTGGACGTCTGTCCCATTCTCCGCAGGTGTTGTATTTCGCGCGGTAGTGGGTCTTATCCACCAGGACGTTCTCGACGAGCCAGAGTACGTCGCATGGCTCGTGCGGGCTTCACAGACATGGATTTACCGGAGCGTGCCGCTTCAAAACGCATGGCGTACATGTTGTCTCGGTACGAGTAAACAAGAGCCTAGCACTGTGCGAAACAGAAACCCTGAGCTTTTCGACTTCATCATTATGGGACATGCAAACGCTTTCCTTACTATCATGCGATCGATTCCGGGCCAGCTATCAGAAGAGGAGCGGGCTCTTTTGTTCGCATACGTGCTTTCTGGCCCATCTTTTTCTAGATACATTTGTGATGACGAGTCGTGGCCTAGTCCACTGGTTGTTTGGCGGCATCATGCGGCGGGCAAAATGCTACCTCTCCTTCTCCAACGTATGTCCCAGGCCGCGCACTTTCTGATGTTGTGTATCTCCTCTGCTGACACGACAGCGTTCGACGAGATTCTCGCCTCCATGGGAGATGCAGGCGACATAGCTAACGTCAAGATCCCTCCATCTATCTGGTGGATACACCAAGAAGCAGACATCATGCTGTGCTGGGTTGGCTCGCCGTTCTATGCTCACTCCAAGACGACGCAACAGAAGCGACTGAACGTTCTCCTGACGTCGGGCAAGGACATCAATTCCCCCATCATAGATGGGGGAAACGTGATGGATGCACTGTTGAAAGCTGAGCTTTGGGACTCCAACACTTTTCTTCCACATCTCAACCGTACGCCGGGGGAATATGAACTTGACCTACCGCATTTCTCGATGGTCAAATTTGATACAATCATCGAGTCCGGGTTCGACCTCAGCAAGCGTATTGACTGCGACAGATATTTGCATTCTGCCAAGCGACTTCTAGAGTTTTACTCTTTGAAGTCCCAGAGGATGGAGAGGGTGAACGACCCATACGCCAGAAGTGCCGGTAGGAAGGTTGCGCGGTTGGTCAAGGATCTCAAAGAACATGTCATCCCCTATCTGGAATCAGCCGCACACGCTAGCGGCTAGTCTTTATAACGGAGACCAAGAGCAGACTCGCCACCAACAAGCTCACTACAGTCTACCGTGACGAGACACGTACCTGCACGCAGTCTAATGAGCGCAGTCCCACCACATCCAGACGACACGGAGCGCCCCCAACCACCAATAGGATGTAACTACAAATGCACCGTATAGCTGATCAGCCTGTCCCCACCACCTCCACCACATCCGCTCTGTCCCAGTTCGTCCACAGCAGCGTAACGCCCACCAGAACAAACACAACGGCTGCTCGACTCAAAGCACAAGTTGCCGCGGAACAAACCGGTTACCAATCAACGCCACCCACCCAGCTCTCGCATTGTCTTTGGACCGTGATACACACAACCCCAACCGCATGCATACCTCACCCCCACAAACCTCGCCACTACCAAGCAACAAGACTCGCCTCACCTCCTACGACACCGACGTAAACTACCGCTCAACCCCGCAGTTGAACAAAGAGGTCCCGAAGAGCGAATAGGGTTATGAAGAGCAACTAGAACATCTAATCTACCCCGACACCACCACCGACAGAACGCCAGCGATCCTGCACCTCCTCTCCACCGCTCAGCAGCCCAAGCACATCTCTCAGCCCCGAAGTCCTTCGCGGGAGGCCGGCTCCAGCAACAACGGTCCCATCATTACAAATCCATACACCGATCAGGGACACGCACATCAACGAGCTGACAGCGTTGCAGGGGCTAGATGTATTAGTTCTCGTGAGTTGAGGTATTCATGTACAGAATCGAAGAGGACGGAGCAGGCAGATATACTAATAGCGCGCTTTGTGGGCGATGATGGTCTGGTCTGGGTGAGCAGGGTAGAGCAGAGCGGAGCGGAGTGGAGCATCCCTGGCGATTAGTGAGTAAGATCACACTGGACCGTGAGCAGGCTATGGCTGTGGCTGTGGTCGTGATGATGACAGTGCACGTGACTGAGTGAAGTCGGAACGCAGTCTGAGGAGGTTTGCCCATCGTTCGGTTCTGTCTACTGTTATTGCGAGGGACGGTATTGCTATCGAGCGACTGTGAGTGGTCGACAAATAGATCTCTTATTCTTATGCCGACGAGAGACTAGAACCAAAGAATACCTAAAGCACCAAGGCACGATACATATTCTGACATCTCACTCCTCCGTCGGTGACACACCGCTTCAATGATTCCGACCCTGCCACGTGCTCTACTTATCAGCTTGCCCATTAAAGTTCCCAACAATAACTCAAAACAGCCAATATAATGGCTAGAAAGAACACGACTGAAAAAAAGGCAATCCATGCAGCACGATGCTCAAGCTCAGGCTCAAGGACGATTTGATAGTGACGTGGCGACAGCAGCGCTCTTCGCTCCCCAACAACATTGCTCCAAGTACGTGTTTTCGGCTGCCACCAGCCATAACGACCCCGAGGCTTGCGGTCTCGCATGGTGGCTGGGCCTGGCAGTAGCGGCGTGTCTTCTTCTGGGTCATACGGTATCCGGAAGAGTATGTTCTTGATGTATCGCGTTATGTAGATAGCGTACTATGCTAGACACCTCCTCTCCTCGTCGGTATGTGCTGCTTCGAGCACGGGTTGTGCGAAGTGTGCATCGTAGAAGTGGTCTTCATCTGCACCATCGAAGGTCGATGAACCGGGTGCACTTTCCTCATCTTGAATCTTTTGTCTCAGTGGCGGTGTTCTGTGTCTGACTCTGACTGGCCGGGACACTCGTGGGCCATCAGGTCTTTCACCGCGGTAGATGGCAGTGATATCGGTGTCTCCCGAGCTTGTTGAGTCCTCTGACGAAGTGACTGAGGCCGGTCTGAGAAATTGTAACATGGCCGTGTGGTGAGGTTTGATGTCGAATGATGATTCGATGTGTTGTGGCAATAGTCTAATAGACGTGGTGAAAAGATAGAAAACTTAATCCAGCAAGGTGATATGCTTATCTGTTTTTGGTACACTATGTGTCAAGATGTGCACGATCGAGCTGAAGAATACGAGTAATGTTGTGCGAAGTTTGGAGTAAACAGATAGTGCCAACATTACACCAAAGTACAACACCGTAAAAGCTGCAGTCGTACCTACCTCCTGCAATAGCTCGGGTCGGCATTCCTTCAATCGGGGTTCACAAGCCGCTGAACCGGGAAGGAACAAGCCACCTGCCGCTGAAACCACCTGCGAAGGCATCTTTGTAAAACTTTCAGACTCTGCCAATATTAATGTAGGGCGCGAATCAGGCTGGTACACCAGAAAGACGACACAGGACGTAAAAGCAAGTTTCATTCCATCATCGTCAGACATCGTAATAGCAGCTTACCTAGAACGTTCCATCGGCGCCGCCATTCGACCTCCAACCCTTAGCAAGAGTGCTCACACTTCCTTCTCTGCCTCTTGCTTCAAGGTCACCATCGCCATCTAAATTCAACTTGGCCAACACTTCAGTTGGCACGGTAGGTATGTATTTCCGTGCTCGTTCTCGATTGACGCCTCCGATACCTGCCCCATATGTTATCAACATGTCCGTTGATGTTGGTAAGGAGAAAGGTAGCATGAGTGACTGGTCAAGCAACAGCCTGTTGCGCTCAGCTGGGAGATCTACGTCGGGTTCTATATTCAGCTGTGACGCCGGCGAGGAATCTTGTTGTGTTTTCGCGCCGGCCGATGTGCCGTTCTGCTGGGCTTTCTCATCCGGCTGAGGAGTCGTGGACCTGACTGGTGTAGACGTTGTGCCCGTGTCCGGTAACGGCGTGACTGGGCGTCGTATGAGTGTTTCTGAACCTTTTTGTACCTGCTGGAGGAACTTCATATGGGCTTTCGGCAAGCCCTTCTCGCCGACTTCGTATCTGTAATTCTTTACTGCGTGAATGAGCTGCATAGGGGACAACCGTTGCAGCTGCATCAGTGTGTCAAGGAGTGCCTCATGATCTTCGCCTGTAGAGCTGAAGCATTGTAACCACTGCAGCAGCTGTACTAAAGGTGCTAGATGCCGCCTCGTGGCATCGACTGTGGTTTCTCCTGATGCTGTGGTGGCGCCATGCTCATAGTGTTCTGGTGTCCTGTTGTTCGCCCTCGCCCAGTCTTCGAGGGCAGAAACATTCATGCGGATCTGCATGGCTTTCGTCCTCGAGAGATACTTCCGAGTGGTCATAATGCGGTTGAATAGTTCCGAGCCAATCCAATACAGTAGTTGGGCTAATATTTGTGCTGTGATAACTGAATGCACATCGTACAGGTCCAGTACAAACAACGTTGAGGACAGTAACGATGTAATATTTCGGGGTGATGTCTGTGCTCGCCTTTTCGGCGAAGGCGGTCTGAAGCGTTTGGCTGGGTCCTCTTCGACCACTTTCGGTTTGCTCTTGAACACTTTCCATTCTCCTTGAAACTCGACATCGCTCAAGCCAGGAATGGTTTCGTGATCGAGCATGGCTGGGTCGAGGACCTTGTTCATTCGTCTTTCTGCATCACGAATGATGAGGATGAAAGTTTCGTTAACCAGCTCGGCAAGCTCTAGCTGATATCGTGAGGTCGCCTGGACAAGCCCGGCGTCCTTCTTAAGATAATGCAACAATAGCGTGGCGTTGGAGATCCAAAACGCGAGCATAGTCATATCCCACTGGTGTCGTTCCACAACATCATTGATCAGATCCATGGCTCGCGTCAACAAGTCCTCCAGTAACGAGCCGGTCATGTGATAATGCGCATATCTTGCCATGAGAAAGATAAGATTCGCCGGAACAGGTTTCTGGCTGGGCGATCTCTGGGGCGTCATGTTCGTAATGATGGTGTCGAGTATCAAGTCCATCTTATCATCCTGAAACACAAACATCTGGTCACCGACACATCTTTCCCAGATGAACTCTTCTTCGTCATCCTGATCCATGTCATCGGCTTCAAATTCAGGGGCTTCATCAAAGCCGAGGGTTGACAAATCCACCTCCAGATTGGCCGCTGATTCCTGCATGAGCATGCGTCTCTTCATCATGCTCTCAGCGGCTTCTTCCTCGAATCTGTCGTCGCCGAAGCCTCCACTAGCCGAGTAGAAGTCGCCCCCTTCGTAGCCTCCCATGGCAGCAAACCCGGCCCCAGCAGCCATGCCACTTGAGTATCCACCCTCTCTCAGATAGTGCGCCAGATCGGAGCCAGGTTGGACAAAATCCCAAGCACAACCTCCACTACTACTCCGTAGCTCGCCATTGGCGCCATGGTCCAGCAGGGTCCGCGCAATGACTTTGTGTCTATTCATGACACTCCACATGAGGGCTGACCAGCCATTGCGGTCCTGCTCGTCGACACGGGCCCCAGCGTCAAGCAAGACCGAGACCACGCCTTCGTGGCCGAAGCAGCTGGCATAGATCAGCGGCACAGTGCCCTCCTCATCAGGCTTGTTGACATCCACAAAGGCTTTCGGACGTCCTCCAAGCAGCGTCTGAACACGGTCCGTGTCACCATTGGAAGCCGCCATATTCAACGCCTTTTGTAAGATGGCTTTCTTCTCATCGGCGGGTAGTTTCTCGTCTCCTGCAAGGGCATCGTCGTCGGTGTGCCCCTCGCCTGACTCGCCTGCGCCCATCGACTTCCGACTGCGTACTGAGCTGATGTAGCTGTTCATGAAACCCCTCTCGTTGTCCTCCAGCCGTGCTTGTATGTCGTTCTCTTCGTCCCCATTGTAGTTGAGGCCCGAAGGAGTATCAAGTTTGAGATCGAACTGGCCAGTTAACGAGCGAGTCTTCGCATGATTGCTCGTGCCCGTGGCCGAGGGATAGGCGATGCGAGCGGACGAGCCTGCCCAGTCATCGTAGAATTCCTCCTGGCCTGGGTAGTAGTTGTCGAAGGTGCGGCGGTCGTCTAGCGAGGTGGGCAGGTCAGAGGGTAGCGGTCGGTTCGGGCTGGCGGGGGAGTAGGGCAAGGGCGAGGTCGGATCTATCGAGACGGCTTCATCTTTGTCGCCGCTCTCGAGGCTTATTCTAGGGGTGGTGGGAGGTTTGGCGTTATCTGTCGACATTGCGCATACTGTGAGAGTTGCTACTGTTTAGCCGTGCAACACTTGATGGTAACGATTCAGTGAAAGCGGACGACAGCTGCTGCATGGCTGCACACAAGCAAGAGAGCAAGTCGATGTGTTCAGGTTTCAGATATGCTCAACCATCGTTGTTGACAGCGGGCTAGTTCGACTGTTCCACTGCTAACGCTGCTCAACTTGGAGACCCAGGATCCAAGCTTCAATTGCGGAACGATCTTGGCGTAATGGAGTCTGATACGGAGCCCCTCGAAGCCCATCCTCATCTCGGACTCAGGCGACTCGGCAGTCTGTTTGGTGTCTGTGACGTAGCACATCCAAGCCCTAACCTCGAGGACTCAGAAGCCCACAAGCCTGCGCCTGAGAATGGCTATACATGTTTCACTAGCAGGGACTACGACGCAGCCGTTATATCATGGAGCTGTCATTCTATGCATGCCGCTTACGTATCTAGAAGAATGGCACAATGGTCGGCCAATACCTGCTGCAATGTTCGCCTAGGGCGGTAGCTCACCACCATCTGGGATGCCAGTACGATGCCCAAACACCCACGCTAAACGCTCAAGAATGCTCAAAATGCCAACCCGTCATCTCATCATACCGCTTCTTTACTTCATGCCTTGTCTCGTGCCACTACAATTCACAGCTCAAGCGCCTTGCTCAATGCGTCAATTCTCTCATCCGTGAGCGCAGACATCCACAGACACCGCTCAATAATCCCGTGGATAGGCTCAAAATCATACCTCAAACTCGCGTCAATCAGCCTCAATAGGCCCTTGATGATGACGGCCGCAGTACGGAACCGCTCGAAGTTGATGAGCGGCTCAGCCCCCTCCTCATCCCTATCCTCGTTTTGAACCCTGATTTGCGCCGGTTTCTGTGCGTTCCAGTTGAGATCGTGCACATACAGCGCGAGGAAAGGGATGCACCCCGAGCTGAGATCCGTCGACTCCATCTCGACGCGCAAATCGTGGAAATTGCGCCTCGGTTGCGCGATGTCTTCCATGTGCTTGAGCAGTGACCTGTCGGGCGCTGCGACCAATTCCCACGTTTTCCGCAGCCGAGTGCAGCTCGTCGACATCAATGCGAGGGTGATCTGCAGCATCGTCGCGTAATTGTGCAATCTTCGCGCATGAGCCGCGACGTGGATGAATTTGGACAGGACGCGCGCTCGTTCTTCGATGTCCTGTGTGAGTACGATCTCCGACTGCACCCATTTGTGCACGAGGTTGAACCGGGCGGTCACTACGTCGATGCCCCGCGCGTCGTCGTGTTTGGCCATGTACTCGGCCCAGTCGAGGGTGTTGTTGGATTTGTCGTTATTCCAGCGAAGCTCTACCAGGTCGCTCCATTCGATTTCCGTCAGTGCTGACTGTTCGACAATGGTCATTTGTTGGGCTAGGACTTGTGAGTCGCACGCAAGGATGAAGGGGACATGAGCAGGTCCTCCTAAAACTTGTGTTCCTCCAATTAGCGCGCCTTTCTTGGCGGTTGGAATGGCCAAAGTCTCGCCACTGGGCTTTTGTATCAGTAGAGGCGACTCCTGCGGCGTAGGCGGCTCATTCGTGAAAGGTGAGCCTGCTAGAGCCGGCGTCGTGACTGGCAGGTTAATGAGGGACGCATGGGTTAGAGGATGGCTAGGGATTTCCAATCCAGATATTGCGGTGCCTGGAGCAGCCAGCATTGCTGAGACCGGCTTACCCATTGCTGTCGCCATGATGTCGACCGAGATCTCGGAAGACAAGTCTGACATGTTCTCGTCATCGTCCAGTAAAAAGGATATTCCGCCCTCAGTATGAGCTGTAGCAGGTCGGCCTTCGTTGTAAATTGATAGACCTTTACTTTCCAGTATGTCAGAGCTCGATCTTGCCTCACCGTCTTGACCGACAAAACCTTGATCGTGACCAGCACCGTTCGTCGCCAAGGGTTCATCGATGGTCGTGTTTCGCTTCAGGATTGGCAGAGATATGTCAGACTCCTCGGAGTCTGACCCAGCAAGTGATTCCGTAGGCAGACCAAACACTTTCGACCTGTGCGCAAAAGGTTGAGATTGCGCTGGCCTTTCATTCGGGTCCACGTTCTCGTCATGCAAAAAAGATTTGTTTGCCAATGACTCATTCTTAGCATGGTTGTGTTCTCGATACGCGACCGCTTCATTATCTTGCGGGTCCGGGGATGCGTTGAGTGGAATCAGGATAGGGCCGTCGGATGAATGACTTGCGGAACTCAACGATGGGTTGCTCAGATCCGGAGACGGGGACTCGTATTTACCTTCTAGTTTCATGAGTGTCGCTTCGAGGCCACCATCGTCCTCGTCCGGGATAGCAGAAAACCCGGCTACCGCAGCCTCGAAGGACGGCCGCAAGTGTTGGGAAGAGTGTGTATTGATCATGGACACTCTTTTAGACTTCTTGACTTGGTTTGCTGGGCTCTCCGCGGTCACCGGTTTGCTCATTATGAGCATTGACTCTGGCTGAGAGCTGCTTTGAATCATTGAGTCCATCGAGTCATGGTGTGGGTCCGGTTCCAGGTCTTGCACGTTCTGGTTGTTGCGGAGGTCACCCCCTGGCCTTCTACGCAAACCATGTGCCGGCGCTTTCGAAACAGGACTCCCACTATTAGATGTGGCTTCCGTCATTGGCGGAGGTGACCTGCTGCTCAGGGACTCGGCACCGTCGAATTCAGAACGTCGTCCTTCCTGCAAGCTAGAAGCAGACTCCATTTTCAAGACAGTCACCGCACTCGGTGTATTCGAGTGCTGATCAGTATCTCTTAGCGGTAGGTCCAGACCCGTGCTTTGTGCTAGCCCAATCTGCTCTTGCGGCAGAGTCGACTGTACCATTTCACCATCCTCATCCTCCTTGATTGCAATCTGCGTAACGAAAGAGCTGTGCTGAGCATTGCTAGAAGATGTCGAACCCAATCGATAAGTGGACGTAGGTGTGTAAGTTGTCTGCTGATGGAAGGAATCTGGCAAGGCGCCGGACATGACAGGCATAGCAACGGCGGTGTCATCAACGATCAGAATAGATCCGCTCCGGTCGGTGTAATGACTAGCTAGACGCGGGTGCGGGAATTGGTTTCTCAGATCGTCCGGCGAGCTTAAAGGTGGTGAGAATGGCGCTTGCTGTGTTGTCTTGGACTGCTCTTGAATTGCAGCGACCGTAAGCGGCGTACCAGGAACAATTTGTTGGAAACTCTGCACAGCTGCGGCACACAACAAGTCGATCCGCATCTGGGTCTTCACCGGCAGTCCGGCTGCCTTCCTTCGCAAGTCGTCGTTGGAATGCGCAAGGTTCAGTGGTACAGGAGCACGACGGGGGGTTTGCGACGTACTAGGACGAGGAGAAGAGACAGTAATCATCGTCACCTCGTTCGGTCCTTGCTTTCCACTCAGGGCCCTGCGTATAGACCCAAAGATGTTCTTTACCGCAGGGTTCTGCGGGCTTGGGCAATGTGGCTGAGGACTAGCAGGGACACGGGGTGACCTGCGGCTCTGTTGATCTACACTAAATCTCAGAGCAGGACTCAGCGGTGGATTCATAGGCATCTGGATGAATGGCTCGACCGGTCCATATACGAAGCCCCGGATCATGCTCCCAGTACGTGGATCGCTGTAATTTCCCGAGTTCATCAATACCTCAACTGGAGTTTGACCACGGGAACTGTTCATAGTGTCGCCAATATCATCAGACAGAGTATGTACGTGTACTTTGAGATCTGTCGGCGCGTTCCGTCGTCTTGACAGCATTGACACGGGTTGTGGTGCCTGATTGTTGACCTCGATGTCCTCGTCCGACGTGGGTGATCGGCGTCTTGGCAACGAGCATGATGTTGCTTGCAGACTGTGAACACTACCAATCGACATCGGTTTCTTAGCATAATCTGAGGACGGTAGACGCTTATGCCGAGTCCTTCTGGCAGCCCTAAAAGAAGAACTCGGTCGAGGTGAAGGCGCAGGAACTTCCTGAAGGCCCAGTCCCAGTGCTGCTGTAGCTTCGCTAATGTCAGCAAAGACTGGGTTGCGACTTCCTAGAACACCTCCAGGCAAGAGTGGTTCTTCCTGATCAGAATCCATGTTGAACTCTTCCGCATCCCAGTATAATGCGCACCTCCCATTCCAACAACGCTTAAGATCTTGCAGGATCTTCAAGTCACTGACACCGCCCACTCCTCTTGGCCTCTGACGGACGCCGTTGTACATGTCGTTGACTTCATCGCAGAACCTAACTCGCAGATGTCGATTGATAACGAAGTCATCGTCGAAGTAATTGAGTATCCAATGTCTGAGTGCGGCGAAAGTCCTGATGCGTATGATTCTGCCATCATCCGAGAGTCGGCCAATCGACCATCTCAACCTCGCCAGCAAGTAGTCCAGCACCTCGAAAGTAGTCATATAAGATCTAAAGGTGAGAAAAAAGTCAGACACCAGATCGTAGTCCATGAATGACTCTGAGGAGATCTGGGCAATGATACGGATCTTTGTTGCAGCGGCGACATCCCGTTCACTTGTGTATCGCACCACTGAAGGATCATCGTACGCTTCGAGCAGGCTGTCGTACAGATCTGCTGTGATAGGAGACACATAGCTTGTAACGGATGCAGATCGAGCCTGTTCGTTGGACTTCATCACGCGTAAAGGGCTCGGCATCGGCATCATGCTTTCCTCGGACTGTTCCACATTGCGCAACCTGGACGGCGCCTTGACACTCACAAGGGGAGGCCCAGCAAAGCCGTCCGTCATACTCGAGTGCTGGGTGGATGTATTGCCGGATGCGTAGGTGTAGCTCGAGCCACGAATGAAGGGAGTACCATGTGCACTAAAGCGCGGAGTTCCAAGCTTGTAATGCGGAATAGGTATCTCCAACGTCGGCACGAGCTCCTCCTCGTCACTGCTATGCACAGAATCTGGCCTATTGATGACGATTCTGAAGGTCTTGGGCTCGAGAGTTGCTGCAATAGATCGCCTTGCTTCATCGATTGTCGAGAAAGACGCGCTGCGGTTGTGCGCCCGCTCCACGTCTTTGGAGGTCTTGGTCTGAGCTGCGCGATCTAGGAGTCCTCTCGGAGACACCGACCTTGTTCGTGCATGGGAGGGTTGCGAGTGCAAGGTAGTTTCTTCTGCGTCTGAAAGCACAGGTGGAGCCATTGGTGGTAGCCACGGGTATGGAGACGGTGACGCGACATTGGTGGAAAATGGCTGTTGGCGGGGAGACGGGCTCAAGTGCAGTAGACCACCTGTGCCGACGTTTGAGACAGTGAAATTACGCCCTCTCTTCGATTGTGGTGAGCCTGGCTGTTGTGGATTTCTTCCGTTCTTTTCAGCTCTGTCCGACCTCTGTTTCAAAAGCTCTGTACTATTCTTTGCCCGCCGCAGCGAGTTGGATCTTTTCTTCATGTCGCGACCCGGGGCGGAATTGGTCCTGGCATGTCCTCTAGACACCGCAGCCAGAGGCTTGCTAGTGGCCCGTGCTGGTGTCGACTCGGTGCGCACATGACTCGACTGCGGGACACCTTTCGTAATCGCACTGCCAGTGATCTGCATTGCAATAGCAGGGTCGATGGAGACGATGGACGTCCTGCTGCTGCGCTTCGAAGTACTTGTATCAACTCGCTTGCCACCACCGACCATGATTCCAGTGCTCTTGTGTTATTTCAGCTTTGGAAAAAGACTATATAGACGACAGAGCTCGACTCTGAGACTAGCCAAGCGCGCATTGTGTGCTTTCAGTCATCCAGCCAAGGTGAGAGGGTCTGTCGCGGTGAGGATCAAGTCCAGCCACTTCGACGCGTCGACGAAGAGGGAGAATGATGTCGGCGAGCCTGCAGAATACTTTCTGGCTCATTAGAGTGTGAGAAGCGAGCGTTGACACGTCCTTGACCTGAAAGATTCGGCCAGGACTGACACAGAAAGGCGTTGTGCTTGCGTCAACGAGCACGAATCGAAGAAGAAAAGCACGAGTATCCAGATGCGTGACGAATCAGCTTGTTTTGGGGAGGAAAGCAAGCCATCTGATTGCCCAACTCGACCGGAGCCGGCAGTCACTAAGGCCGCTCCGGAACCCCCACTGAAGCCTAGAGGGAACCTCGAAGCCACCGACGCAACCAATGAAACTGTCTTCTAGGGCCTACGATCATGCCACGCGAGATCAGAACCCACTAATGCACCTAGATCTGTTCTCCCACTACGGACGTTGGATCCCGGGGATTTCATCAACGTATGCTGTCTCCCGGTCACCTGGTTCACTTTTGGTCTTGGACTTATTCGGTAACGACTGTGGTACAAGCGATGTGTACGAAAATGTGCTCGAATATACTGGTAGGCCTTGGGGCCTAGCTGTTGTAGGCTAGATATGCCAGATCTGGATGAAGTCTCTTCGCATAGCGACTGTACGGTACAGTAAGTTGTGGCGACCGCGATTCGTGCATGAGCGCTGCATGAGCGTTGCATGAGCGTAGCATGAGCGCAGCATAAACAACTTCTCATCCCCGGGGTCTCTTCTGTGTGTTCCTAGCAATATTTGCAGTCACTTCGCCTAATATTAGCCGGAGCGAGCTGTTCAAAGCCCTTTTTCTGATGATGCGATCAGCTTCGTCGATATATAGTCTACGTAGTGAGTTCGGGAGCCTACCAATGTGCAGGAACGGCCCAGAGCCGGCTCTAGGTAGGCACCCCAGCCACATCGTTAGGACTGGTTTCTGTACTGTCGAACCACTCACGACCTGAGTGAGTTACTGGTTTTTTCGGAGGCAGCCAAGTGATACGAGTGAGTGGAGACTCAGCAAGTTCAAGTTCCGTGCCTACATGTACCCAGGCCCCTGACTGAAGCGCCAGATGCACGTAACGTAAAGCAGCAGTTTCTGTATCTCGTTGGCACGGTTGATCAGGCTTGAACACCTAAACTAATCTCATGGTCGTCGAAGCGAAACTTCCGTGGAAATTCTGATTTGTAGATGCCACAAACTCTAACTGCCGAAGGCTTGAACACACTTCAAGAAGATTTGGAAGATTATCTTCCACCATGACACGATGCGGATGACTGAGCTGTTTACATAGGAGTGTTGCAGCTACTTTTTATTCGGACGGGTTTACATGGTGCATACGCATCTCCAAGCAAAGTTCATATCTTCCACACTGCCCTCCACTTGGTGACGCTCAGGTCTGCTGTTCCTTAATACTCAGATCGCCTCCATCCTTGCTACCTGACTTCTCAGCCTCCTGGACCTTGGCGGCTTTCTCCTTTTCTCTCTGCTCCAGATATGCAGCTCGCTTTGTCTTGATGGTGTCCAGCAGAGGATTCTCTAGAGCCTTTCTTGCTGCTTCCTGGCCTGCGGCATTCTTGCTCTGGCCTACCCCGCTGCCCAGGTGTTGGTTATCGTAGCCTAGGCCATTCAGATATACTCCGATAAAATAGGTCTGAAGGCCCTTAGCTTTGTCGACGATAGGCTCCCTCTCATTGATGTAGTTGAGCTTGACGGCTGGAGCGAGCAAGGCCTTTCCGAGCTCTTCTTTACTCTTGACGTCAGTCACCATGGTCATGCCCAATTTTGACAGAATGGGCTCCCAGAGCGCTGTGGCCCACTTCTTGGCGGTCTCGAAGCCTTCGTGAGGGTTTGAGTCGGAAAGGACGATTGCACAGATGTAAGCTTCGAACAAATCGCCATGAATCTTGACCCAGTCTCTTGGTTGCATGTTGCCTAATCCAATTTTGAGGCGTTTGTCGAGGCCGTAGTGTCGAGCAAATTTGCAGATAACATCGTTCTTGACAAGTTCTTCTCTGATGGCGGACATCTTGCCAGGAGTGGCAGAGGAATACCGTTCGAAGATGACCTGGCTTGCCATGAGCTCGAGATAGGCGTCACCCAGAAACTCTAGGCGCTCGTAGTTGACATGCTCTGGCTTGTCTGGATCTTGTACAGCAAGACTGGCGTGGGTGAAAACTGCTTTCTCCAAGTGTGGTGCAATGGGAGGCAGTGAAGGGTTGCCCTGCGAATGTGCTCCGATAGACAGAGTGCCATTCTCAGGACGATGTTTCTTGTAAGGCTGGTCGAATGAGCTTCCATGCTCGGATTTGCGCTTTTGCGATGGCATGCTGCGTGGATTTTAGTCAGACCCAGGGTGACAACTGAAGCGGTGATCGAGTATGTGCAAGAAGAGATGGAACATGCAGCAGTTGTGCGTGTGATAATGAAGCATGATGAGGTTCAGAGATGTTCGCGAGAGGTGTGCTTAGGCTGTGTCAGCTTCCCAAAGCAAGTTTAGGCGAGTCCACCCTAATCGGCAACTTTTCACGGCCGCAGTCACGGTGCCGTCGCTGTTCGCATCGAAGACTTTGGCATTGCACCGTCGAGACATCCTCTCAGGTCTAACAATGGCGGCCTCTGTTTCGAAATCGAGACTGCTCGATCTTGCCAGGGTGAGTGTGATGCGACAATTCATATTGCAGCTGCGGAGGATGCGACAGCGAAGCCATACCTGTCACCTCCTGCCTAAGTTCTGAGCACGCTGGACTATTCTCTGACAGCTCATCGCAGACACAATGCAATATCTTTGGCACGACATTTAACCCGGACGGGATTCGCATGGGCAACAAGATTCTACGAGAAAGGCTGAAGGGACCAGCTCTGGCTGCATATTATCCTCGAAAATCAATCACGATAGCAGACATTCAGAAAGAGTTCAAGCGATATGGCCTGGAGACTTGGAACGAAGAAGAAGAAGACAGATTGGAGGGCTTGCAGATTGCTAAGCTAAGAGGAAAGGGAGCGCCCAAGAAGAAGAGGACCGCGGACAGTACGTTGAACCAGCCGAACAATTCGCTCCAAGTACTGACCATATCACAGCAAGCAAGAAAGGAAAGAAGAGGAAATGATCAAACCTTCCACTCTGAGCATGATTATATGATACCCTGTATGAAAACACATTCGTCAGCAGTACAGCTTTTGTCAGCTACATCGTTTCCCTGGAACGTGCCCGGAGGAGGACATGCACAGGCCCCATACACTGACTGAGAACTCGGAGCCACATCTGGACAACTACCTAGGAGCGTTTCGACCTCGATCTCGCCGAAGCAACCGCCCACTATCTTCGTTGTCGGAGCAGAGTACAGGGTTAGGTCGCCCATGGCGCGTGACAAGGTGACGCTCCTCCGCAGCAACGGACAGCCACTTCTCCGCAGTCGTTCATACGGAAGCTGCAAGATCTTCCACGGCTCTCCCATCGTCATGCTACGTCGCGCTTAGCAGTCGTGTTGCGGGCCCAGTACAAATGTGCCTATGCATCCTGCGCCGCTGGAAGCAGGCACTCCTGCAGCATTGACCACAGTTCACTAATCAGTCAGAATTGCCAGACGACCAGAACTCTGCTTCGCACAACACCATGTCTCTCCACGAGGTCCAAACAGGCTCTGGCCGCCTATCGGGAAAGGTCGCACTGGTGACAGGTTGGCTGTCTCGGGTTGCTGTCCATTATTGTTGCATGCTGACTGGCCACAGGTGCCGCTTCTGGATTTGGACGAGCCATCACCCAGCGATTCGTTGCAGAAGGTGCAAAGGTCGTAGCTGCTGACATGAACGAGGAGGGTCTAGCGAAGAGCTTTGGCGAATCCCCCAGACCCATGTCCTTACCATCACGGGCAACGTGACCTCTCAGAGTGACTGAAAGAAGATGGCCGACTTAGCCAGAGAGAAATTCGGCGGTATTGACATACTCATCAACAATGCTGGTACTTCCTACAAGAACAAGCCAACCGTAGATGTCACCGAGGACGAGTTTGACAAGGTCATGGCTGTTAACGTCAAGAGTATATACTTCAGCATACCTGCCATCATACCTGCCATGAAAGAAAGGGGTGGAGGTAGCATAATCAACATTGCAAGCATTGGTGCCATGAGGCCACGACCAGGCCTCGTCTGGTACAACGCAAGCAAGGGTGCTGTCGCAAATGTATGCTTTGCCTTCGCGTGTTCTACCCCTCTGCTGACACGCTTCAGGCCTCAAAGGGGCTAGCAGCCGAATATGGCAAGGACAATATCCGAGTGAACGCTCTGTGCCCTTTGCTTTCAGCCACTCCGCTTTTCGAGAACTTCGTTGGTGTCCCGCCCACAGATGAGAACATCCAGGTAGGTTTGTTCTCCCCGTCGAACAGCTACGTGCTAACGTGGCATAGAAATTCCTGTTCAATGTTCCGCTTGGACGGCTTACCGACCCTAATGATGTCGCCAATATGTGCCTGTACTTGGGAAGCGATGAGGGCAAGTTCATCACCGGTCTCAACATGGAGATTGACGGCGGCAGAGCCGTCGGTGCCTAATCTGTACAGAAATGAAACATGACACTTTAAATGCTGCGCACTCTGTGGACCTACTCTACTAATCGGCCGTCAAACGCAAGCCCTTGACCTGCTCCTACCTGCGATGCGGCATACTATGTCTTGGTGACCGCTCACGTCTTCTTTGCGTAATGTTAACTCTGAGACTACTTTGGGTCCACATGCTCGCCAGCGTGCTTCAAGCATCTCAGCTATAAGCTCTGGCCATAGCCATAGCACAGGTGCGTCACCAGCAATCTGCTACTTTGTACAGATCCTCTTCGATCATTCCACAGTTGCAAAACACGAAAGAACCAAAACGTATCAAATCAACGACCATCTCTCACAGTAACCACCAGGAAACCCACAGGAATAAGAGGACACAATCACATTGTTGTTCTGCCCAGGATCCCGTGAGCCTGGGGTCAGCTTCATGTCACAGGAACATGCCCGGGAAGACAAGCTGGTATCGAATGCACCCGCTTCGGCATTGCCAGGCAAGCGCCTCAAGCGTCACTTACACTGTGTAGTCTCTCGTTGCCACGTTCTCTTGGATTCCTCCATTTGCAGAACCCAAACCATCTCCACCTCCACCTTCAAACCCTTCTCCCAAACAGCTTCTTCAGCACGTCTAAGTAATGATAACCGGCTCTGCGCTCCCTGAGTATGACAATACAGCCCAGCAAAGGCTACAATGCCTACTACGACAAGAACAAAAGGCGCGACGACAAAGATGGCAATGAGCGATCGCGCAAAAGATTCAAATCCGAAGCACCCCTTCGTCAGCAACTCCGGAACTCGACACCATCGAACCCTGACCACCGAAGACGCATCCGAGCACTACAGGGACTCCCACCTGACGATGACGACGAACTGGAAGAGCATTATACGCCTCCTTCAAGCACACACAAGGAACCACACAACGATAAGCAAGGTAATAGGACCGCGCTCGATGAAGCCACAGGGGACTCGGAAAAGCGGAACAGCAGGTCTGCAGTACCTGATCTGGGCGACATCCTGAACAGCTTTAAGGTACCAGAGGGTCCGCGAGTCTTCAAGAGTGAGCCTATCGATGTCGATCTCTGGGATAGCATGCTTGCCCCTACACCCAAACTAAAGAGGAAGCAAAAGAGGGACAGGCAGGACAATGCCAAACAAACAGTACCACCAGTAAGAGAGGTATCGTCAGACATACCTGAATTTCCGGACGGACAGGACGCCCGGGGTAAGCATGCAGCAGTAGAATCTGCTCAAGTTGCGTCTCGAGATGTGGTAGATTTGACGGAGGAAGACGATAGACGGGAGGGCAGCAGCTCTCGCGCGCCAGTCTCACAAGCATCGACTCACGTGCCAACGCCCCATCTACTGCGGCCATTGACGGCTGTGCAAATGCAAACCATGGATCAAACCGATCTCCCACAGAATATTCTACAGCAAGCTATCGACATTTATCGTCGTGAAAACATCGCACTGCCAATCACGACCAGGAACTGGGCGCAACTCAAGAATTTTGTTACTCAACACCCAGTAGCTCTAATCTCTCCTCAATTATGCTTGGCCGCGCAAGCGCACGCCTTCAATGCCGCATCGGTGCCACCTACGCCAAGGCTATCACACGCATCGACGACCAACAATGCTGACGTAGCACGTCTCTATCAGCCTCATTCAGCTGCAGACGGCATTGTTGATAGCAATAACCTGGACGGAGAGCGTGCAATCTTCGAAGAGCCGCAGATGAAGGTTGAGCCCGAAGATGCCGTTCAGCTAAACCGACGAGGGGAGGCAGATGTAAAGCAACCACCAGCAGTTTCGGCCAATCTTGCTGACCTATCGAACATGAGTTCATATCGACTACCAGATGGCACCTCCCGGGCCACCGCCCGTTCTCTAGAGACCTCTTCCGCTCAAACCAACGGTACAGATACTGCGAGAGCGCAAATCCGAAGCCTGATGCGACCAATTGACCTCATGCCTGACATCCTCCCTCCAGACGCACCTGCCGGTCATCCACGTCTCGTCAAGCTCTGGGATCCAGTGTTGCTCAGTTTGCCAGCCGATCAGCATGATCACCTCACCATTCAAGACACAGTCGTGTCGATTCTTGCGAAGTACAACTTGAAGACGAAAAGTGCCGTCGTCGCTTTTCTGGACGTCAAGAAGGTCAACCATTTTTTCTTCCTGTTCAAGGCCAGAGAGAACAGTTTGCATTCTTGGAGCATTGAGCGGGAGGAAGATGTTATTACGGTAAGCCCGAACCTCACTCGTTGTTTTTGTCTCCGCGGCGCATGTCTTTGTGGTTCTATTGATCCTCGCCCACCTTTCATCATCCACCGCCAGTCTCGACTGCTGACACATCTACAGATCGGCATTGAACGCCCAACACGAGCCCCGAACCTGAACACCACAGATCAATCTCGGCCTTCATCCGGTCAATACGACCTAACAATTCAATACCGCATTCTACCTTTCCCTCCTCCGCTGCCAGCACTAAAATCAAACGTATCCCGTACGTCGATCCGCCCCTCCCCGGACTATATCACCACCGCAGATCTCGACCGCCACCTCGCAGCTCACAACACCACGGCGACACAGTACCCCGACCGCTGGCTTCTAATCAATACCTCCATCTTCCCATCGTCACCCGACCTTCCCAACTTCCTCTACCACACCCCGCCAACCCGCGGCGCAGACTCTCACGAAATCTACACGCATCCAGAGCAAACACCACAACTTCCGTCAGCTCATCTGAGCATGTTCGCACGATACATGGCAAACACCAGCTTCAGCACGAATGTAATGGACGCGGAGATTCAGGTCGCCTTTGGACGGAAAGTGAGGTACGATGCTGTACTCGGAAGGGTAAGGGCATTGTGGGACTATGCATTGAAGGGGGCGCGGACGCAGAAGGCGAAGAGGGAAAGGGGGGAGTATAATCGGCCACAGGCACAGCAGAAGAAGCTTGTAGGTGCAAGTGGGGAGTCTAGTGGGAATAACGGTAGTGGCAATGGTTTGAATTCTGGTTATAGGCTCGGGCATGCACATACGCAGATACCAGGTCATGGAATGAGTGCAAGTTACCTGGCTAGGAGCCTTGACGGAGAGGATAGGAAGGACACTACATTGATCGATGGACTAGATGAATTTGTGGTTGAGGATGGAGCGGTTAGGGAGCAGGAGTTCGGTGATGGAACGAGAGATGAAGATGGGGAGAAGATGAGGAAGATGGTCAAGAAGGAGAGGATGCGAAGGGAGGGCAATGGGAGTGGAAGTGAATACAGCGATGGCAGCGAATGATCATGAAGCCTGTGGTCGTCGTCGCTAAAGCGGTTGGCCACCATCGTGCTACACCAGAAAGCCGGGGCTGAGAACGAGGTGCTCGTGGCAGGCGCGGTGCTCGTGGTGGAGAAAAGTTTTGGTTCCATTGTAGCGATCAATAACTCGTGCTTTCGGTAGTGTTCTGAGCTCGGTCGAATCAAGAAAGACCTGCCTGAGAGCCCAGTGAACGAATTGAACAAGATTCCTGCCATTCTAAACCATGGCTGTCGGGCGCTATAATAGTATGAACATTACACAGCTAAGCTGACGCCTCCTAGCATTTCGACCCTGTCTCTCTGCAGTATTATGTATGTCTGGAATAAGCTTCAAGAGATGCTGAACAGAAGCCGGTGTGACCTGCCGACCGCTTCATGTTAGCCAGGGGTCAGTTCCTGGCCTGTGTAGAACAACTAGGAACAAGAACGTCGCTATAAAGTGGCTTCACTCCAAGAACAATGAAAGACGGGTGAACCAAGTCACAATCATGAGACTCCATGCTTCTGAAATGCGGTAGAATCGGGTATGAACTTAGAGTATCAACCGTTTCTGGAAACTGCGCTCTCCACGGGAGCAGGTGTTATCTTCACTCTCTTCGCTACTGCTTTTCCCACACATTTTGCGACAACCAGCACCCAGCAGATTTCCAGCTCCCATTCACCGCTGCAGAGTTCGCACGCCTACACTTGTCAGCAGGATTCATCATTTGCGCTCCTCTGCCTGCAATTCGGTTCTAGCCTGCTCGAAGTTGCGTCTATTTGCAGCATTGACTGATGCTAAACCTCGACAATACTGAAGTCCGTCTTCTACTAAAGGCCGTGTTCTCTTGCATTCACTGATCCAGCTAACAGATATCTTCTAGACCAGTGTCAAGTGCATCAGCCAAAATGCTGCATCTCGGTGGTCTGATGAACAGCAACATGATCTGGCTCTGCTTCTATTACCCGTTCTTCGTCTCCACCTGTGCTGAGACATGCTTCTTCACAGTGTTCATGCAAATCTATCAATCGGCGGAGGGGAATGAAGATCGAGCAAAGCATATGTTGTTGCCGCCATCTCTCCAAGAATACGCCCTCAAGGATGGTCCATATGTTACCTTACCACTCCCAGTCGGCATTGTCTTCATCCCTGTTGAGGTCTACCTCTATCACAAAGCCGCAGACCTAGCAACTGTTCATGCAGCGCAGGGAATATGGGCAAAGCTATTCGGTGGCATATACATGCTGGCATGGAGTTTCTGTTTTACACGTTTCCTGTCGAGGGCAATGCACTCCGTCGAGCGCATGAAGAACAATTGGCCACAGTACGTACACGTCCTGCTCGTGCTATGAGGGAGTCAAGATTGCTGACACAAAGCTTTTCAAGAACGTGGGATAGCAAATGGGCTGATAGGGTCGATCTGTTAGTGGATATGGTTGTTCGAATATCTCTTTTGAGCATCATGGTGTCGTGGTCAAACTACTTGAGCGCTTGAGCAGGTCAGTGTCAACAAGAGTGGGACGGAGAGTGAGAAACCCGAGAACATGGGAGGTCACCAGGAAAGAGTACCTTGTCCGAGGCTCTGGTGCAATGATACGGTGAAAGAGAGGAAGCATGTGCAACGGACAGTGTATGACCGTCGAGTCCCTTTCAAGCTATGCAGGTGAGAACTAACTTTAAGGAGGCGACTCGGGCCGGACGAAGCAGAGCCGAGCTTCGCGCTCAGAACCGAAGACTCTTTTGCTAAACGTGCGATTTGAGACAAAGATCGTGATGGCCGCCCAATTGCGATCTGATATGATCAAAAGCAAATAAAGAATTCCCCCTCATCTGTTCACCATACCCGTCGGGTATTCGCTGTCAGATCGATCTACAAGTCGCGTGACCGATTTCACTATTGTCCCACAAATCGCCGTGTGCGCCGTACCATGCCACACCGATACTTACCGCTCGCTCCTTGCCGCGAGCCGAAATCCCGAGATTGTATGGAGCGACACAGGCTTCTGGATCACAGACGTCCTATCGTGGCACACTAATCTATCTTAATGTACTCGGGCCAATGCTCAAGGAAACATGTCAGCTCCAGAAACCCCTAGATGAATTCCCTGTCACATACCACGAGCGGCGTCCCAGACATACTACGCTTCTGGATGACACCTCGGGTATCGGCATGCTCGCAGACAGCCGACCGCTCGTCTCGATGCTTGTTTGTCTCTAGGATACTCCATCATCCTGGTTTTGCGGGGTTACCCCAGACATCGCACGGATCTACTACCGATGATGACCGACCAAGGTCAGTTACAGCAGGTACGTTAGGCGGTCTGCGAAGAGATATGCTGGTTTGTTGCGGTATGGGGCCGAGGTTCAGCGACAGCTCTCGATGCTTGAAAAGCGGCGGAAGTCCTCGCGCTCTCTCGAGGTAGGTAGGCATCTCCTGCGATTGCTAGATCAGAGTATTCATAGCACAGCCACCTGGTGACTGATCAATTTCGAAACATGGAGCGTGTCTTTCTTCTATGCTCAGCTGCGTTGCTTCTGACCAGTCAAGCCCACGGGGCGCTGTTACACTCACAGAACAACACATGGAACTCGACCTTCAGCCTCACCAACGCCCAGATTGAAGCCGCGAATATCTCGGCAGCGACAGCCAACAATGTCGAAGTGGCATTGAACTATGAGCGAAGCAACGGCGCTGGCGGGCTCATCAAGGAGGACAGGTTCTACGACCTCCCGGACGACTTCGACTGGGACAATCTGCCTCCACCTGGCACGGTGCTCAAAGTGGAGCAATACACCAACACGTCGTTGTACACGCTGCCACCCAGTGTCTCGATGTCAAGATTCCTGTACATGAGCGAGACGCTCAACGGCACTTCGTCGCCAGCGTCGGCCTATGTGCTTTGGCCTTATATGCCGAAGAGGTACTCGAACATAAGCAGCTGCTCAGGCGTATCATCGAGCAACCAGTCAGTGTACCCGGTGATCGGCTTTGCACATGGAACGTCAGGGCAGACGCAAGCATGCGCACCTTCCCACCTTCGGGGACTCTGGGGCGACTTCTCCCAGCAGTTCCCTCTAGCGCTCTCAGGCTACGCCGTGGTAGCAACAGACTACTTGGGTTTAGGGGTATCCGACGTGGTCAGTCCTTACTTCATACTGCCGTCGCACGCGAATGATCTTTACCATGCTGTGGCGGCCGCACAATCCACGTGGGGCGAGATGCTTTCGAAAGAGTTTGTGGTCTTTGGTCAGAGCCAGGGCGGCGGTACAGCGTGGAGCGCAGCACAACGACAAGTCCAGCGTCCTGTTGACGGGTACCTAGGCACCGTCGCCGCCTCACCCTTCACGGATGTTCTTGCCATCATTGCGGCCGACAACCTGGCTCAGAATAATGGCCGGGTGGTGGCAATCGCGCAGGGGTTGAACAGCGTGCTGTCGAACTTCACGATATCAGACTGGATCACGGAGGCTGGGATCAAGCGACTAGAGCTCTTGCAGGAGATCCAGGGATGCGGTCTTGTGGGTGCGCAGCTGTTCAGCGCCGAAGGTGGAACGGTGCAGATTTTGAAAGACGGATGGAACTTGACAGAATCTGCGGAGTGGTACAGTGCTCATGCTGACAACGGGAACAAACCCTTTGCTGGACCGATGCTGGTGATTCAGGGTATGGACGATCCAAACGCGAACGAGCCGGTGGTAACGCAGTCGGTCAAATCTACGTGTGCGATGTTTCCTGACAGTGAGCTGCACTATATACGGTGGCAGGGTATCGCGCATGTGCCTGTGTTGTATTCTGGGCAGTACGTGTACCTTGATTGGATCCGAGACCGGTTCGAGGGGGTCGAATCGGCGAAGGGTTGTGTGCAAGAGACGTACAGTCCGGTGCGAGGCGTGGAGAACATTGTCGATGACCAGGACTGGTTCCTATTGTATGACCTGTATGGTGTTTGAGGGACCTAGACAGGTGAGATTGATAACAACGGAACAAGTGCTCGTTCCTTCCAATGCTTGTTAGTTTATCGCCTGAGCTCAAGCAGCGCAGTCAATCTATCTTGCTTGTATCTTGTATCTTTTGCGGTGTTTGGCGAGAGCGAGAACCTATGCTTTTTGAAATGAAATGGTGTCGATGTGCGTCGATCGAACATGGTTACCATGCGGTCGGGTCTCGGATAGAAGTCAGGGGAGGTACGCTATGGGTACGCTATAGGTACCAAGGGGCACCGCGGCGCTTTACTTGTAATAGGCAAGGTGAGGTTTGAGGCCCGCAGAGTGGAGTGGTCAAGGCTCAAGCTAGAGCCCCTGCAGCCGCGTGCCCACTGGCAGTGCACAGCAGGCGGTAGATTTGACTCCACCTCTTCACTGAAATGACGGTCTTGGTGCTGGGGGGGCGTGTTCGGATGACGGGGTCAGCCCTGGCAAGCATGGCAAATAGCTCGTCGTCTCAGAGTAATCTCACGAGCAAAGTTCCAGAGTCGTCAGGGTGTCTGGACATACGATGCTACCTTTGTTGTCTGTGCAATGCTCGGTCTGAATACGCCGTCGTTACAGACTTGAAGCCGATGCCACATGCGCCATGCTTGGCCTGCCGCAGCGTCGAACAGCAGGTGGCCTTCTAGATTGTTCACCACGGCCGTCTAGCCGAGTCATTGAATGCTGACTGCTGAGTGCTGACAAGATGTCGAATGGGATACAATCGGCCCCGCATATCCCGTCGAACACGAGCGCTACCCATGCTGCGGATCACCCCAGTAGACAAGGATCCTCGACCACGACCTTCCATGACCTGGTGACAGCAGAAGGAAGACCAAAGTCTAATTCGAATCGATCCAACCACGCGAGCAATGGCTTTGGAGATTGCCTTTCCCGAGCACAAGCGCAGGTTGCAGAGCCCACGAGCAGCCAAATTCAAGTACCCACCAGTTCATCCTCTTCCATCCCACATACCGGTAATAGTAGTGACCTCGAGGCGCCACCTACCGCCAGCACAACGCCGAAAGACACCGCGAAGGGGTCGCTGCCTACGTCAAATGTTGCCGCTCCAAGTGACAAGTTTGAAGGCCTGTCGCTCGACATACCCTCCCAAGGATTTGGTGAAGAGCTAGGAACCAACAACATCAAGTTCTCCAACAGGGGCAGCATGCTACTAGATGGCAAGAAGGTCAACGGCGCCGGCCACATCATCTCAGCCAAGACAATGCCTGTGATCCCAGAACCTACCCCCATGTACGACAAGAACATGAGCACGACGAGGAAGCGTGCCGTCAGTTCCATCGCAGAGAGGCCACCCATGCGACTCATGTCGGCCGAGGAAGAGCACCTGTCGGAGAAGGTGAGGGCATTCTACCTGCTGGGTACCGACACCACACCCGATCTAGACGCCCAGCTGGCCAACGCGAAAAGGATGAATTTGAGGTGGCAGGACGCTATTCAAGATAACAGAGAGGGTCTAGCCACCTCATCGAAAGCCACATCTACAACCGACGTCTCAAGACTGCCCCCGAGCCCTACTATACCGAGAGAATTCAGTGAGCTGGCTGGAGGCACCGAGGACTGGCACAACGTCGATAATGCAGACGTAGACAGATACGGCTTCATCATCCCAAGATCGCCAATCACCACATCAACAAGCGGCACAACGAATGGTGCCGTCAAGAGAAGCCCAACAGGCTCTGGTCCAGGCCTCCAAAGGGTTTCGACCTCTTTGCAGCTGGCGGCTGATACCCCGAGAAGAAAAACCACAATCCACCGCCATCCCAGTAATGCGCGTAGTACCAAGTCCGAGCATCACAACGATCTGCAACGCACTCCCTCCCATCAGTCTTTCAGGTCCACCAGAAGCGTCAATCTACACCGCCATCACTCCGCTTCTCGAGCCTTAGCGAACCGTTTACCCCACAACCGCGACAGACGAGTTCTCGACGAAGCAGGCGACATGCTAACCCTTCCTCGCTCCTCCACCACCAACACCTTGACCCGCACTCTCACAGACGATGGCACAAGCACAAAAGCGGGTACCTACACACCACAGTCAACTGCGTACTCGCGGCGGAAGGAGATAGAAAGACAAGAGAAATGGCAGAACATGGCCAAGTTCGTCTCTCCAGATCCCAAATCGGGCCCTGTAGGCGGTGGTACCAAAATCACATTCGACACTTCGAGCTCCAAGCTGGTAGAGCGGACATGGAAGGGCATACCTGATGCCTGGCGTGCCACAGCGTGGCACTCGTTCCTCTCCTCCAGCGCCGACCGTCACAACAGGCGGCATCCGTCAAAACCGTGCTTGGCCGACGATATGCTAACGAGCATGTTCCACGAATATCAAGATCGAAGTTCTCCCGATGATGTACAGATAGATATTGACGTGCCGAGGACGATATCCAGTCATATCATGTTCCGCCGACGATACCGCGGCGGTCAAAGGTTGCTGTTCCGCGTACTACATGCCATGAGCATGCACTTCGCCGACACCGGCTACGTACAAGGCATGGCCGCCCTAGCGGCGACTCTCCTCGCCTACTACGAAGAGGAAAAGGCGTTCATCATGCTTGTGCGCCTGTGGGAGCTGCGCGGTCTTGAAAAACTATACAAGCACGGTTTCGGCGGGCTCATGGAAGCCCTGGATGACTTTGAGGATAAATGGCTTGGTCATGGCGAGCTGCGGAAGAAGCTTGACGACCTTATGATTGGACCTACCGCGTATGGAACGCGGTGGTATTTGACCTTGTTTAATTATTCCATCCCCTTTCCGAGTCAGTTGCGGGTATGGGATGTTTTCATGTTACTTGGGGACGATGAGGACGATAATATCAACCATGAGACACAAACAAAGACTACAGAGACGCCAATTGATACCGGCGAATCCAATAATGCTAATAGCGGGAACGAGATGAACGACGCAGACGAAAAAGCAAATTTCGGCACAACCCTCGATGTCCTCCACGCCGCGTCCGCGGCACTGATCGACGGGATGCGTGGGATCCTCCTCGAATCCGACTTTGAGAACGCGATGAAGGCGCTCACGAGCTGGGTGCCGATCCGCGACGAGGATCTGTTCATGCGCGTGGCGCGGGCGGAGTGGAAGATGAACCAACAGCGGCGGAAGGCGAGGAGATCGTAGTACGACTGTAATGAGGAGTGCATGAGCGTGAGCATTGAGACTCAGGAATTGCGGAAGCGAGAGTTGCAGCATGACGGGCCCCGGCAAATTCGGGGTCTCGTCGGCTCGCTCGTGGCGATTCAGGAGTGAGGCATGTGCGAGATCTAGCTTATAAGCACGGGGTGAATATAGTAGTGGCTGTAGTAGTATTGTTAGTATTAGCTCGTGACGCGATGCGGAGGCCTAGCGTCAGCCAGCCAGCCAGTCGCTCAGTCTATCACGATGCACCGAGCACGAGCCGATGTCAGCGAGCATGTATCTCGTGAGAATGTAACATCGAACACATATACTCACAAGCATGATGTCGTACCACACCACACCACACTAGGCTACGCTATATACATAATCATACGCCTCGCCATACATCCGTCTTGTCTACACAGTCCCGCGCTAGCCACAACCACGCACAACAAACTCACAATAGTACCATGATAGTTCCACCGTGCCGTGTTCACCGCGCCGGTAAGTATGTAAACCGGATCCGATCTGCCTCGATCGCATCCCCTCCCATCCTATTACTCTTTGGGATCGTCGAATAGTACGTGCGCGTGCGACCTTACGCTTGAGCTGAGCTGAGATGCGTAAGGGACATGCAGGCAAATATACTGCTGTTATAGTATATCACGGTCCTACATCATGTACTAGTATATCCTCTAACATCGCCCTCGATGCCACTGGGACCTAAGATCCATGGATACGTGTATTTATACGTGTATGTAGGTGTGCATGGCGGTATACTGACTACGGCTACCTGCCATTGGATTCACTAGGAGAAACACGGTGTACTGCACTACCCTAGCGTGCCCTGACCCCGTGCTCTGGCGACGACGCACGTTAGCGGAGTGTAGATACCCGTACCATAGGTCAGGGGCGTGCCAGATCCGCATGTACGGGAAATCGGGTGTGGTCTCTGGTGTACAATGGCGGACTCAGCAGGTTACATGTATAGCTTTCTATGATGTATGTGCAATATGAGAAGCCTGCAGGGTCAGTTCACTCTATCCCCTGGGTCTGGTTGTAGAAATCAAATATATGGAGCAAGTTACGATATCTTGAGCAGTAGTAGTAGGCTTGCCGTCTGACTCTCCTTCGGGTCAACCATGCGGTCTACGCAACCCCCTTTTTCTCTCCCTCATTTTCCAACATCTGTCACCGTCGAATCTGCCAGTTACTCGTCACGTTGCATCTTGCCTTCCCGTGTCACCCTTCTCTCTCTCGTCCCAGACTTCCATTCTTCTCTACTCTACGCACCTTCAAACCGCGCGAGCTTCTGAGTCACTCTCGTACTCTTCCTCACGCCAGACGACTTGGTATCAGTCGATTTGCGGCTAGAGCCCTTGGCAACGGCATTGTCAGTCGCCTTCGCTGTCTTTCGCGCCGAGCCGTTACCCACTACAGTCGAAGGCTGACGTTTCGTCCGGTGCATTTTTGTCGATTTATCTGGGCTAGCGCTGGACGCTGGTTTGATGACTCTGGCCGCTTTTTTCGAAGTTTTTCTGTTTTTGCCTGCGGCCTTTGAGGATCGAGAGCGAGTCTTTTCTTTGTGTGTCTTCGCTGGGTAATACCGGGCGTACATCCCCTCGTAGTTCTCTACATCGATCACGATGGTGTCAGAAGGCACATCGCTGTCCGCTGTCGTAGCGTGGTGATCTGATGCAACTGCTTCGCCCGCTGCATTATCCGCTGTCAAGTCGTGAGCGTCTGATGTGACCGCTTCGCCTGCCGCTTTGTCCTCTACTGGAACGCCCAAATCCTTCCACGCACTCGTCCACTCCGCAGTAGGCCACTTCCTCAACCAAGCATCGCGGAACCCGCGTTGCGCTTTCCTCCACTCATCCCCTTGCAAAACTTGCAAATGCCACTCCTTTTTGGCCTTTTTCAGTGCTTCGTTCTGGTAGTACTGCTCGATCTCCCCCCTTATGAGCCTGTCGACTAAATCGAGCTTCATACATTGTGTGTTTGAGGCGTCGGCCGCCTGCGAACTGTCCGTTTGAGCTTTGGGTGCTGTGAGCGTGGCTCTGATTGATATGTCGGTTCGAGGTTTGCTTCTGTCGAAATGAGAAATGAACCTTGGAGGAATATCAATTGTGATACGGTTATCGTCTTTATCACTCAGCTCGATGGTGAGATCAAGTCGTGCTTGGGGATAGCCTTCCTCGCCTTCTATTCCAGGGATGTTTGAAAACACACTTGGCATTGTGGACCGCTGTCCTGTCATCGTGGTGGTAGGTTCTGGTCGTGGCGAGGGGATAGCGGGGGCTGCTGATCGAGACGGCGGTACATCCGAGCCTGGTGTCTGTTCTCGTGGTTGGCCTCCAGTCCAGATCGTGGGCCTTTCGTCTTCGTCAACACCTTCGTCAACGTTCTGAGCTGCACGACCTGGAGCAGTCTTTGACGTCTGAGGATTGATCTCGTACATGAGGATGTACGGCGTAAAACGCGTCTTGAAATCTGACGAGCTCAGTGTATTAGTTTTCGAATCGTTGACATCCTGAAGATCGCAAGCCTTAACGCGACTGTCGTTGATTCGATACCATTGCTCTTTCTTAGCACCTCCGCGTACAAAGGAATGGTAATGGCCTGACGTGGCAGATTCTCCAGAGTGTGAGATCATTCCAGCAAGACGATACTCAACAACAGACCCCGTTCCATAGTCGTGGCGGTTGAGGAATTCACTCAGCTCAAGGTCATCCGGTATTTCTACCACATCAAGGTCTTTGACAGCTTTGAAGCTGACTTTTCCGTTCTTGTGTCTCACTTCCTTGCCTTTGTACCGAGCAATGCAAATGAATAGGATCTCAGGCGCCTGTTTGATATCGTCGTATCGTTCAAGATCAACATTTGTCCGCTTGCATCGATAGCATTGCGCACCAGCCAGGGTCGTCTGCATATCGTTCTGAATCAAATCCACAAGAGTCGTGGATATAGACGCAGGATTAGTGCCTCTAGCAGATGATGACTCAGGCAAACTCAAGATCCATAGATGCTCCCTCGGTGCAAGAACGCGTCTTTTGACACGCCATGAGCACTTGCTGCAGACATCCCGTCTGGCCTTACCCATACCAAGGAGCCAGTTGAAGTTCCGTTGCGCACTTGACCTGCCTGTGTTGTCGTAGCCATTTGCTGACGGATACTGCTCCAGCTGCTGGTATATTGTCTCTAAGATCCAGCCAAGATACTCAGCCGCGTCCTCCTCATGAGAATCAGGATACTTTGTAGCGCCGTCTTTCCTCCCTCGGAAACCAGCCCACGATCCCATAGGGAGCTCAGTTTGGGACTGAGCATTGCCAGTCTTCTTGGGGAAGCAAGTGGCCTTCCAAAAGAGTTTCACAGTCTGGTCCAATCTTTTCTGGGTTTCGGGTTTGTCCTTGTCGACTTCTGCTGCCATGAATCCCAGACGTCTCAGTAGAAGTTGATTGAGTGATTCGGGATCTGGAAGGTCCGGTTCGTCGTTATTGGTCCACTTCATGTAGGCTACGAATGACTCTGAGTTCAACAACAATGTCAGTACCGCATTGCGGTAACAGTGGTTTCCAGACCTGTTTGAGATACCGACGGGGATCTTCCCACGTCGCTGCTTCCTCATACGAACCAGCTTCTGAAGGTCGTCCGGACCTCTGAGCAATGGTGTGAAGGGCGGACCAACTGAGTTAGGAGCCATATCTTGGCTGTCTTCAGCTGACTGCCCGGCTCCCTCATCACTAGGCGGAACTCGTGGCTGTTGAAGCTGTTGTCCATTGGCTTTGTTGGTGTCGACGTTTAGCTTACTGGGCTTCTTGGTTAATGTTCTTCGACCTGATGACTTGCCGTCTTGCTTCTTGGCTGTACTGGCGTCCGCTTTCGACTTCCTGTCTTGTTTCTTCTTATCTCTACTATCCACCCTAACTGACTTGAATACCTGTGGTGTAGCTTTAATCTTGTCGCGGTTCTGATTGGCAGTCCTCAGCCGAGCTCTATTGGCAGGCACCATTTTTGGCTGCTTCGATGGTCTGCCGGAGCCTCCATCGTCAGTGCCGATCGCACGTTTGGGCGGCATCTGATGGTTGGCGCTGGAATTTGATTGTCAATGTCGGATGGGTTTGCAAGTATTGTAAGGCAATGGCCCGGTAATATAACTGACTGGAATCCTGATTGAAGAGGCGACACCGCAGCAGTTCCATGATAGTAGCCTCCATTTCTGATAAGTCCGAACAAAGGGACTTAGCCAAAGCGATGTTGTTTGCGATATACAAAGTTGTGGTACGCAAACGGTGTCTAGAACAAACAGCCTGCCAGATCCGGCGCTGCTTCCAGCTACACAAGCGAAACTGCCGTGGTCGCTGGCTTGTTTCCGTAGTGCAATCGCGGGGAGGAAGTACCAAGAAAGGCCTGTGAGTACCTTCAGTGATGACAACGCCCAAAGCGAGATGCAACAGCTTATGGGACTTCGCTGAAATAATAATCTCGACAGCTCGGGCACCGACAAAGTATCCCCATCTCTTGCACTCAAATGAAAGAATCTGTTCCTTACCTTCTCGGTCGAATATCAGTCTCTTCGACCTCGTCCAATTTAAGCTCCCTCTTCCGTTAATCTCTCACACCGCCCAGTTGAGATCGAAGTGGTAGCGGTTGGTCCACGTTTCTATCTAGTAGTTGCGTTCCACGAAGACGAGGCGAGCATCGATTTCTCCAGACCTTCTTGGCCGGATAAAGTAACCCTGATCGATGCACGGTCACGGTCACTTGTGACCCGATACTCTTGCCTTCTTTACCTGCCTCGGCGGCTGTTTGCGTGTCGGCGCGGCACCTTCATCTGTAATCCATCTCGACGGCCACGGCGTTCTCTTCCTTTTTCTGTCCCACGTTTGGAGCTTCTTGTCCACGTAGTGCTCTACCTCGTCCTCCTTCTTCCCCTTCCCTCTCGCTTCATAAGCTAAGCTCTCTTGCTCTTCGACCCGCTCTCGTCTTTCTACTTCTGCCTCAAACCAGGCATCTACTAAATCCAGATGGACCTCTTTCACATGGTCCGACGCAGTGACCTTCTTGGGTCCGCTTTTTGTAGCAGAAAGTCTGGCCTTAATTGCAATCTTGCGCTTTTTCTTCCTGTCGAGCTGGTCAATGTAACATCGTGGAAACTGCACCTCGATATCATCGCCAATCTTGATAGTAACATCCACACTGGCCCCTGGCATGCCACTATCGGCGGTCGATCCGGGCACATTGAAGTGGTTAAAGTGCGCGTCGCTCGAGGAGTTGGAAGAAGGAGACGCCACCGGAGAAGCCGAAGATGACGAGGGCGACGAGGAAGTGGAAGATGAAAGAGAACTCGACAACGGCGAGGACAAAGGAACTGACGCCCTAGCAGACGCCGATGGCGAGAGTCCACCAGCAACATCAAGCATATCCGGACCTGTCCATCGCGTGGGCCGTACATCCGTGTCCTCACCTTCATCCACGTTGACTGCATCGTATCCAGGGAGGATAAGTTCGTTGGCAGTATCCTTCTCATAGAGTAGAATGACCGGAATGGAACGGTTTGTAAAACTCGGGTGGCTTGGATCGGTGGCATTGGAGTCGTCAAATGTCGAAGTAGAGGCCTTTTCTGTCACTATATGATCGTCAAGTTTGAACCATTTATCTCGAGCCTGACCACCGCGAACGTATGACAGGTAGTGTCCACAGTGCATATCCGGCCCCTTGTGTGATACCAAACCTGCCAGGCGATATGATATCTTAGATCCAGGCCCAAACTGATGATGGTTCAACCACGCACTGACTTCGAGTGCTTCCGGTATAACTACTGCTCTCGGATCTTTATAGAATCCGCCGTCGTTTACTGTTCCGTCATCGTTGTAAGTGGCTTCTTCCATAGCCGTGCGATTGAGATGAATTAGAAGCAAATTTGGCGTATGCTGAATAGTCAGGAGTTTGAATCCTTGTGTATTGCTTCGCTTGCAGCGGTCACAGCGATAATCCTCAGGTAGAGCATACCGGAAAGCCTTTGAGATGCAATCGTGAAGGGACATTGGCTGGCTTTGCTCATCCGTGTCGTTTACGTTCACGACAAGTGGTCTTGCGCGTTCGACACGGCTTCGCTGGTGTACATGCCATATACATTGGCGACAGTCAATCCGTGTAGCCGTACTTGACATGCTAAACCAATCGAAATTCTGTTGTGCAGAAGTTTTCCCGGTGTTGGATACACGCAGGTCCTTGCTGTCATGATGATACGCCAGTTGGCCGTCTATAGTGTCTAGAAGCCAGGACAAGAACTCTGCAGCGTCTTCTTGCTGATAGTCCTTTACGTTCGGGAGGGCGCCCCACGGACCCTTAGGTGGCCAGATCGTCTTGTGGGAATCATTTTCAGCGTCCGAAGGGAATGCTGCGGCCTCCCAAAAATCAGCAACAATATCGTCAAGCTTCTTTTGCTTGATGTCACGGCTTGTCTGCGACTCATTTATCCTGGCCATCCTCGTCAGAAATCTGAGCACTCGGGACCCACGCAAGGTGGTCGATGTAGACAAGTGTGATTCATTGTCAAGATGCCAACGTGCGTAGGCAACGAAGACATCACAATTGATCAACATAGTCAAGACTGCATTCCGGTAGCATTGATTGTTCGCATTACTCATTCCCATGGGCTTGACATTGGCTGGAACAGTCTGTTGCATCGCGGTCGAAAACTCATTGTATACTCGCGGCGGAGGCGAAAAAGGTGGACCAACAGAATCCCGGAGGTGTTTGTCTTGGGCTTCCGGAGCCGGCTGGTCGCTGGGAAGAGGACGATTTGCTCTAAGCGCATCAATATTCGTGCCCTGGAACCGATTCATCATGGATCACCCTCCTCCGAGATCGAATCTTTGGTTGCAAGAGACTCGAGGGAAAAATCGGGTCAAAGGAGGGTGCTGACGGCGCTCAAGGGAGCAGGTGCAAATCTGGTCCGAGTGGTTCAACATGTGGTATTCTTCCAGCTTTCAACCAAGAGATGTGCTCGACGACTACTTTTGGGCGCGACCTGGGCCATACAAAGTCGAACAAAGCCAACTGCGGACCTGAAATCAAACAAGCAATTACCAGCTCGCGGTCAGATCTAGAGACAAAGAACACAGGTCCGCGTTCGTCGGATACTCGACCATCTTCAAATCACATTCTGCATCCGGCATAGATAGTGGTCGAGTCCTAGAACAAGGGCTCTTCGCATGCCTATCGACCGTACCCCAGTATGCCAGCGAGTCAACCAATATGCTTATGACGAGCCAAAACTGGGGAGCGATCCGACCCCCAATACAGCTAAGGCCGTATGTTGATGAGATGCCAGGAAAGCATTGAAGATGCTTGGTCGACATGTGTTGTGATTGGGCATTAGCCAGATGGCAGGTGAACTGGAACGCTTGGGTTAATATGACCCATCTGGTACTATGACGATGTCCTTCGTGACCGGCTGCTGGGTGCTTTGTGTGGGCTTCTGCCCAAATGAAAAGCTTTCAACGAGATGTTGCTCCAGTGCTCGGGTTTTGAGGCCCTCGACGCATTGTATTTGACAAGGACTCGCTTCTAAGCCGAAGCGAAAAGTAGATTCCGGGATGACCATCGGAGCGATTTTGCCAATGCTCAGAAAGGAGACAGGGGGTAAAGCTTAAGGCATTAGCAATATTGTTGTAGATTTTGCAGCGAAGAGTGGGCGACAGCACAGAATTCGAGAGAATGCAGTGAGAGCTCTGGGCTTCGGAAGAGCAAAGCACGTGGACAGGCCATCCCGCACAAACGATAGAAAGCCTGTTCGTTGTGATACATATGGGAAACCACAAGTTGAGACTGAGCCGGCCACTGGATATGCGCATCGTGCTATGTCTGTAAGGTCAATATTGCTGGGATTGTGGCAGCACCGCAAGAGCCTAGCGTGACTGGAGAGGTGAGCCGGCAGCACGCGCTGAAAAGCGATATAATTTTGTTACTCAGACCAGGCAGGCTGCACTATTTGGCGCTCGTCGTGGTAAACACCGTCAATACCTTATCATACCATCATGAATCGTATAGTCGTGCTCAAACTCATTTCTCTCCGAGTCTCGTCTCTACACCGCTTCTTATGCGGGCCTTTTCCGAAGCAAGGTCGTCCTTGGAAGCATCATAGCGGACGTTTCCAACCTGGTTGAAAGGATTGTCTGGACTCTTCTCAAACTCTTTGCGGCAAATTTCCACTCTCTGGTTCTTCCTCAGACCGGGATGCTCTTGCTCAATCTCAGGTAACCTGCGGGCCTCGAACTGAGCATAGGCAGCCTTGAATCTTCGCTCAGGATGTCTCTCCAGCTTGACTTGGTTCGAGTCGGCCGTGAGATCCAGGGCGTCCAGAGCGTTCTCGATGCCCGAAGCATTCAGCGTAGCTGCCTTCTTGGAGGTAGGTTCGTCGTCCAATTGCGACAGATCGAGGGTGCCCTTGGACTTCTTCTCGGCGGTCTTCTTGTTCGCACCTTTGGGCGCCGCTCGCTGGGAAGCCTCCTCTTCAGCTAGCAGGCGATCTCGCTCAGCTTTCTTGGCCGCCGCCTCGGCCTTCTTGGATGCAGCATCGGCCTTTTTCGAGTCGTCTTTGGCACCCTTGTTCCACTTCTGGCTTTCGGCGGCTTCGTTGCGAGCGGCGGCTTCTGCTTGCTTCTTCGAGGCGGCTTCGACCTTCTTGGAGTTGACTTTGCCTCCCATGATTGCTTTTGTGGTTGCAAATGCGGTGATGTTGACGATGACGAAGATGCGAATGAATTGAGTGGGTGAAAATGCACGCCAGAGACGTTGACTCATCAAGTTGGAAGAAGGATCTCGAACTAATCTTTGTCGGCAGCACGAACGAGGAAACCACGAGTCACGCCCACGTGGGTGCCTGACAGTGGGTGGTGGCATCAATTTCTGCAACCGGTGGCCATTTCTTAGGCGTCGATTTGCATGTGATTCACATCGTCTGCTTACGTCATCCACACCGCATGCGGCCCAGACGCCGAGAGCCGATTAAAAGAGGTACATCAAGCCTTGTTGGGGGGAGGCGAAGCTTAGAAACATGACGGTATAGAGCACCGGTTCAGTTGCCGAACTATGCATACGCACGCAAGATACCGTGTACAAGGAGAAGCATTCGGTTGTATATTGTAGGTGGTTCTATATACTTTTCATATCCATCACATCTTAACCCCGACATAGCAGGAACGATATCAATAAGCGCCTTTCTCTATACACAAAGCCCGCGCCTGAATACTCAGTTCCGAGTCGATGTGCGCCCGTCCACATGATCGGTTAGCAGAAGACGCACGACCACGCAGTGCACCCGTACCATAAACGTGTGTTTCCGCTCAAAACGAGCTGGAACCACAAGTAGTCCGTTGCATCAATGGCTGGTAGTGTTCGATCGAGTGTAGTGCTTCGCCAGTACTGTTATCCAGTGAGACTGAAGATAGTCCATCGACTATGCAGGGCTCCTTGACGGTAGGTCTCTGGTGATCGTGTGGCTCGGCGGAATGAGGCTTGCGCTCTCTCAAACTCTGTCGCATGCTGCAAAGACCTCTTTGCGACACGCACTCGCTCTGAACGAAATGCATCCGACAGCCTCGACTCTTCAAGTAATCACCGTCCAGGTGTGATGCCAAAGTGAAGCCCATGTACTCAAAACCAAGACACGTGTGAGCCTCAGCCCCTGATGCACGCCCGCACCCATAATTCCACCAACACCAAGCTAGATCAAACCAAAAACAGTCGCGCAGTGAGAGAACTTAGATCCTTAGACTAGATCTGCTTTCGAGTTCTCTTCACCCAGTCGAGTAAACCCTACTCGGCCTCCTCACACTGCTACTTCCACTGCGACTCCTGTGACGCCGGCTAGAACCTCTCTGCCTCTTCTCGTAGATGGTGACCTCGTTCTTCCTTCTTTGCGCTAAGCTATTGAACAGGTACATCAACAGTATCGTGCCGAAGAAGGTCCCGATGATCGCGCCCGCTAGGGCACCACTCGTGTACTGTCCGCTGCACGAGGTATTGGGGGTTGCGATTGCGGTGGCGGTAGTGGTAGCTACATTGGTAGCGGTGGCTACATTGGTGACGCCCACCGTCTGCACGACTGTTACTTGACGTGGTTCGAGGACTCGATCGGGCATTTGGTTGAGGGAAGGCGTAGGTGGAAGAGATGGAGCCTGAGATCCGTGTTAGCTGAGTACTGCGAGAGCAAACATGCATGCAACGCCTGGCAGCGCTTGATGCTGATGTCTTACCATCACGGCGTATTTCTCTCGCTTTCTGGTTCTGGTTGAACTGGGCAACAGCCGAGGCGCTCAAAGTACACAAAACAAACAGAGAGCAGTAGGTAGGCAGCAAATCGTGTTGAAGTGCGCGCGCGAGATGTTTGTTCCTGTATCACAACGACTGAATCTTAATCCCAGAACACTAATGCTTATGTTGAAGGTTATACAGTCGCATCGTCTCGGCCCATCTGAGTGGGCTAGGTACGAGTACTCGTAATCTTGCGCTGAGGGCTGTTTCCGAGCCGGAAGTTGACGTCACGTCTATTGGACCAAGCCAGAAATAGATGGCTGGCTGGTGTGCCAGTGATTGGTTACGATGTGCTGGCAGACTGGGTTTCCTGGAGGCTGGCGGTGGAACTAGCGCCGTCGGATGCACGCTCCTTTGATAGTCGTCAGCAAGGCATGTTTCTTGCCTAGAACGGTAACATGCGCTACCAGTGCTGCCGTTGATGGTGCGGTATATTGTTAAGGTGGAAACGAGGCATTCAATACTTTGCGATATGTTCCGGGCATAGCTTGATAGCAAGGCATCGACGAAACATGTTGTGTTGCATCGAAAGACAGAGTGCGGCTCGTCAATCATGCCGTGGCAGAGGAGCAGCACCGCATTTCAGACCGGATAGATCTTGCGGAATGCGATATCATCCATGATTGAGTTGCTCTAATTGCGTGTTGCTGCCCGTCATTCCTTATTCTTCTCCGTGCCAAAATTCTTTTCGGTACTTATAGCTTTCCTTAGCACCCGTGCTCTTCATTTGTCATAGCTAATCATTGCTATGCGCCTCATCACTTCCAGCCGTTTATCCTACTGACGCTACATGGTAGGCTATAGTCCGTGTCGCCCTTTGAATGGGGCGAAATAGTCCTTAACTGAGTAGTTCAGCCTCGTCACGCCTCGCTTTGATCGCCATTTGCTTAAGCCTGCCCCTAATTTGCTAGACGGCGCTGGTTCATCATCACTGATTGAACGTATGCTTTGTTGTCGACCTTGACGGCAGGTGTCCTGGCCATTCGAGTCGATTACAACAGGATTCTCAAGTGGAACCGCATTTTGCTTGCTCGGACTGTCTCCATCGCCACTCTCGGTTGTCTCTTCACTTATTCGACTGTCTACGCTGCAAAGACGAGCTTGAAGTTGTTAGCATGCCGGCTTGACTTCTATGAACGAACTGTTACTTGCTTTTCGGCGGGACTTGGTTTACGATTTTATATTGTGTCATCTGGTCTAGCGCCGCAGATCGATACGTGTCTAGGTCGAAGCCAGGGCTCGATCCGGAATTCGCTACGAGCCATGGGTGGCTGAATTTGTAGCTATCCGCATCTGCTGGTCTTGTATTCACTATTTATAACGAACACGTTAGCCTTGCTAATGACCATAGGCACCATGTAGAGACAGACGTGCGACTTGCCTTTAGAATGTAAACGCCCGTATCGAGCTACAAGCTCGGTATGCTCATCGAGCAATGTCTCGATATCCCTTGATGTATACAGACTATTGTAAGTAGAGTGCCACAGGACGTGTGTAACGATCCAGTCTCTGAAAACAATTTCGGGATTCCGGGACTCGAAAAGGATGTTCATCAACTCGCGAGATGGAATGATCCGTCCTCGGCCTTCGAAACAGAAGCACAGCTGGAACAGGTTCCAGGCCGTGAGCATTATTGCAGGAATTCGTAGTTGCTCAGCCATCTTGAAAACAGCGTACCAGAAATGGTCGTTCTCGAGGCTCTTCTAGTAAGTTTAGGCCACTGCTCGCACGTACAACCAGTCCCATAAGACCTGGAAGACGCTATTTTCAACTCCGATTGAATATTGTGGGTACGTTCCGCCCTCGGAAATTCCACTATATCGTGCTCTGATCTCGGGCGATGCTGCAAATATCAAAGTCCTATGCACGGATATACGCACTTGATGCACCAGCCCAATGACGAAGACAATAATGTCCGTGCCAGGCTGAACTGCTGGAGGTGGTATCTTATGACACTTCGGTAGGTGCTTCATCTTGATGATTAGTATAAGATGGTCGTCAGCCCGCTTAATAGTGGCGATAGACTGGACCTTCATGGGCGTAGCGCTCACTGTTGAAATTTGAGATGTTGGTAGGGAGCATGGACGGAGCAGGAACAGTTTGCGGGAAAGGGCGGTGGTCCATATACTTAGAAGTCGTCGGTGAACACGCTAAGCTCAATGTAATGATCTAAAGACCTCCTTTGGACGTGACTTGGACATCAAGTAAAGTAGAAGTCGGTAGTTAGAAGCCCAGCCTAGTTCGAGCCTTGATAGAAGCAAAGTGAGGTCATTTGCGTGGGCGCTGAAGGTTATGAATGAACACAATGACATCTGTAAGAACATACGACGGTGATTATGCTGGGTAGTGCATGTCTTGGTCAATAGGCAGGTAGGCGACCTTCGTCTTCGGGTCCATTCCTGTCACGCGGACAACGCTCTCTTTTTCTTCTTGAATCAGCGTACAACATGCACAACATAGCGAGCCGCAAAAGTCGCTAAAGGCACTTCCCTCAATACCATGTCTTTCTCTTTGTTGACTTCTATGAAGCATTGTTAGTCGTCTCTCCATCGACTGCCATCACCGACACCACTTACCTTATGACACACTGCAAACAAGAATTGACGCCAACAGATGCTGTAAGATACCACACACAGCACTGAGGTTTGTTAGCAATGTCGTCGACCGGTTCACTAGTCAAGGACTTACCATCGCGTTGCAACCACTTGACTCACCATCACCGCGCTCCCGCGCGTAAGTCTTTCCGAAAAGTAGGCACGGGCACCAGCACCCAAGACAGCCTATCGGGTTTAGTGCTCTGGCAATTACCTTCTTAAATAGTGTGTGACCACTTACAAGTCGAACATGGGCTAAAGCAATCGAACAACCCAAAGCTCCAGTCACGTCCAAAATACGACCGCCGAGTCTTCTCGTGTGTATAACCGGACATAGACAGCTGTGACTTCTCGTTCATCGAAGGTTGAGGCTGGTAAGCCCCATTAGGCTGCTGCAAACCTACCACCTTCTCATGTGGTGGCGGCGCGAATCTGCTCTGCTCAGAACGCTGCGCCAAGTGTGGGTTCAATGAATGATGATGCGAAGAAGACAGCGGCGTGTTTACTTGAGCAGGACTTTGGGTAGGCATGTCGCTATATGTAGGCTTCGAATATGCATCGTACTGTTGAGCCATCGTGTTGGAATAAGGATTCCTTGTTTCGGGGTTTACAAACTAGCGTTGAGCTGCTGAAAGGATGGCATAGAAGGTTCGACGTGGACTTCCCAAGCTGAACGAGCGATGGACGATGGGAAAACAATTTCGTTGACGGAAGTGTTAGACAGGAAACAAAAGATATCGGAATCTAAGGAGTAGTTGCTCGGATGGCCCTGCTCGATGCACCAGGGCGTGCGGCCCAGATATATTCTCCATAGTGACTTTGTATACATACACGCATCGTCCCTGACATGACAGGAGTCTTCCTGGTGCAAATTTCGTGGACATGCGCCAAGTCAGCTGTTATACGAAGGGGGCTCAATAAGCTCAGTCTGTAACTCGAAGGCGCTGCCAGCACTGGAGCTTTTCCATCAAGAGGTTAGTGTACAGTGGTGGGTTAGGACCCTACGCGCCACAGTACTAGTACAAGTAAAGGCCGCTTTCTGGCCCTAACTTACGCTCATAATTGCGGCTTGATCAGTCACAATATGATCAAATAAACCACGATATCGAACTCAGCGTAGTCGAATTATCTACTAGACTGTATTCGGCTGCCTGTGATTACGAAGACTACCGTACCTAAACAGTCGCTACTATAGATAGGAATTGCGCCAAGCCTAGTTAAGAGTAGCACGTGAGTTCGACACTGGATCAAAAGTCCTTACCTACAATTGTGGAAAGCGCTGGCGGCCTCCACTCTGTAGAAAGAAGGAATCACTCTTATTTAGTTCTGGCTACTATTTATATCATCGTCGATAGTACTGTTAAGGGCACACCTGGAAACTAGCCAACAAGTGCAGAAGAGGCAGTCCCATGCAGGATTACTTATATCGCGCCTTGCTAGGGGTTTCACGTGCCCCTTGTCCATCGCTTCGCAGGGATAGGCACGGTGGAAGCAAATCACCTCTCGATCCTCTGGTACTGGATCAATCAATGTAAAATATGGACTTGGTTGATTGTTCTGCTCAGCATACTGTTTTCCCTCGACAGACCTAGCAAGTGCAGAGACGTCCTACCCGCCAGCATGGAGCCCCTTTCCTGGTCTACAATCAACATTGAAGCCTTGTGCCAACATCACAATGCGGTCGCACGGCATGATGGTTTCAAGTCGATGCGCTATGAAGATGATTATACACGAGCTCAACTGTTCGGTAATAAGCTGCAGAATGAGGTCGTCCGAAGAACAACAGTAGTTGCACTGTAGTGAAGTAAGCCGCCTGGAAACACTGATCTTCAGGATATGGTTCGCGCGTTTGTGTTATCTAGGCCACTGAAGACATCCTCCAAGATGGCTGTAATTCTCTGTAAGGAGACTGCTCTTATAGTAGTTAGTCGCTGTTGCTGGCTTCCACTAAGTCTCGACCGGTGGCTTTCGAGGGTTGTATCTTCGCCATCTGGCATCGCCAATACTTCCTTCGACAAGGCTGTTGCTTGTAGCACGGTCATATACCAGCCGTGGCCGTAAGTATAGTGTGTTATGATGTTTTTCTTTGCTTAAGCATTGACCAGACAGGGCGTTTGCCTGTAACAAGCGGTGTCGGAAGATTCAATTCGGACATGCGCTTCGCCGCCCGACTTCTGAGCCTGGCCTAGCAAGGTCTCGCAGAGAGTTTGCCACTCCAACAGACCCGGTCAGCGTAGTCAACATGGCGTGGGCAACGTGTATATCCACGTCAGAAAATGCGCCAGACAAGGAGTTGAGAAAGCTACTTTTGTTTGGTCAGTGTATGTGCCCGAGAGAAAGATGAAAACTGTGGCTTCTCTCATCTTAGGCCATCCTCACCCTCAGCTTTTGAGCAGGAGCTCACTACCTTTCTTAGGCCGAGGGGTGGAGGTTCACCGGACCATCCTTACCTGGGAGGATTGACTTTGACGATCATACGCTAACCAGATCTGGATAGAGTTTCGACTCCAAGAACAAAAGGACAAGTTGAGGTTTTACTTGCTTAGGTACGGTCCACAGTGCTTGTATCTGGAGACTCCAATCTGGTGGTGCAATATCCTGCAGCCTTTGAACGACTTCTAGCCAAAGATTTGGTACCACTGCAGAACTTGATGCCGAGGATGTTTGTTGTCTTCTGTGAACTCACCTAGTGTTTGCAAGGGTCAAGAGGCACGTGGGAGGGCTTAGATTTGGTTGAACAACAATTGTAAAGGTGTGGAAATGGCCTTGATGCTACTCTAAGTCATAGCACATAAGCTGGGAGACTTTGGGGTGTTTCAGCTACAGGTGTAGAATGCATCATTCGTGCTCGGTAGGCATGACACGACCGTTCATCTTGGTCCAATTTTTTCCGCACCGCCCATGAAAGGTTGAAGGACATGAGGTACAGCGACAAACCCCTCCTCAGGTCGCCATCCATTCTCCAGTATACATGCCATAACTCGAGGGATGGCCATAGCGGTGCCGTTGACTGTGTGGGGGAACCTGGTGCGGGTCCCGGCACGATCTTGTATGCGGGTATTCAGTCGCCGGCTCTGATAATCTGTGCAGATGGACACTGATGTTAGTTCACCCCAACCTTCGTCTCGGCTCACTCTGGATGGGAAAAAGGCTTCGATGTCGATCTTGCGGAAGGCTGAAGCACCAAGATCGCTCGTCGGCATTTCTAGCACACGACATGGCAATCCCAGTGAAGAGAGGATCTCTGTTTGAATGCTGACCATCTCGTCAAATACCTCTGTCGAATGTGTTGCCATGGCTGCTTCAGTCTGGTCTTCACCCGCAAGAGAATTTGACCATGCGAACATTTCCACCTTGGTAAACTCGTGAACTCGGTATAGCCCCTTGGTATCAACGCCCCGGGCACCGGCCTCTGCGCGGTAACATCTGCTCGTGCCAATGAGCTTTAAAGGGAGCTTCTCCTCCTGGATGGCCTTATCTGCGTAGAGCGCGGCCAAGGGAATTTCTGCAGTAGCAGCTAGACTCCGCTTAGGTTTTCCAAGGTCCCTTTCTGCTTGAGCGATCTGCCAAATCTGCTGCTCATCGTTTGCATCTCGTGGCTGGAAGCCACATGAATCGGCAATGTGGGAGTATACCAAGGAGGGCGGAGTGACCAGTTTCCACCCGCGCCGCAGTGCAACGGATGTGGCGTATTGTATCAACGCTTGTTCAAGCTGAACTGCCTCATCTAGAAAGTAGTAGAAGCCCCAACCTGTGGTCATGGAGGCGGATGAGAAATCCAGAATACCGAGCTCTTGTCCTATGGTCGAATGATCAGCACCAGCTACTGCTTGTGGTGTGTGGGCTGGGTCGTAGTTTAGGTATCGCAGGACCTTGGGCTCGCCATTCGTAGGCGTTTGACTCGATGTGAGATTGGGAAGGGCCAGGGCTAGGGTCGATGCTTGCTCCGAGGCTTTCCCTTGCTCGGCGCTTGCTTCGTCAACCAACTTCCTCAGATTCGTAATAGCAGCATATATCTCTGATACCTCGTCATCTTTCTTCGAGGCACGAGCTGCGCCGAGCCTCTTCTCCAGCGCTTTCAGCTCTCGGCGAGGTTGAACGAGATCTTTGTTGATCTCTGCGACCCTCTGGGAGAGCTCGGCTATCTTCCCTGGGCTCTCTTTGTGTCGTGTGTAATTTCGTAGTTCGGCATTGCGTGAATGTAGCTCAGGATGGCTCCTGATGCTTTTCAAGTCGGGGAACTGCTTGGGCGCAGTAGCAGGTCTGGCATTATGCAAGGCGTGGGCATCCGAGGATGCACTCCTGGTCAACAGTCTTGAGAGCGCAAAGCCGCGCCGTGAGCATGGTAGCATCGGAGGGAGATGTCTATTGGGGTGGAATGTCGCGTCACATCGCGACCCCAAATAAATCTGTCCGCATGTGGGCCTTTGCTACGAGTAAATTCGGGGTTCAAGGCGTCCAGGCTTCAAGTTAACGAGACGCTGAGCTTGCTACTCTTATGAGCTACTCGACACGCCATGAGCATACAATGTACATTGGTCTGACCGCTGCGTCAGATGTCGCTTTTCTCCAGTCAATGAAACATGCTGCATGCTGTGACGACCCATGCAATAGGTATTAAGTTCTACTCCTCTGCCACCGAATCCTCGCCTGAGCCTCCCTGCAATTCATCCATCACAACCCCAACTTTCGTTTCTTGATTCTGGGAACCAAGCCAAGGACAACCAGCACACTCGCCACAATCACAGCCCATAGCCTGATGTGCAGGACATTCTCATTGAACCCGGTCTGGGTGGCCAGACAGATGGTGATGGCTGAAAGGACAATGATGAGGTACCCAGACATGCGGTGATATTTGTATATCGACTTCGCGTTGTCGACCGATCCGAACAAACTCGGGAAGTAGAACTGGGCAACGCCGATCAGGAACTGAAGGATGAGCAAGATGTACACCGCGAGGCCCATCCGCCCATGAACACTCTGGAAGCGTGTCTTAGGGTGTGATGCCTTGTTCATCTCGATCACGACCAGTCCTGCTATCAATGAGCCCAGAGCAATGAAGTTGAGGCCCGAGTGGATGTATGTGCCCTGCACCTTCTGCTTCTGCGTTGACGTGGGCTGGAGGAGGAGGATCGACTGGATGAGGACAAGGACGCCTGCAGAGTTGAGGAGCTACAAAAGCCGGTCAGCACAGAATCGAGAGACCTGTCAAAGTACGTACTGGATGATAGGAGAAGAAACTAAAGTCTGCTTCAAATACAGCCGCCCAGACGAGCGCTGTCAAGATCCATGCGCCAGCTTGGGCTACCACGGCTGTGCCTGTCCAGAGTCGTCAGTCATGAGTCTTTGAAAACTACAAGGGACTTCTACCTGTGAGGAGGTTCCACTGGAAGCCTTGCTCCGGCTGTTGGGTCACATCTCCAGGTCGGCCCAGAAGAGGTTCTTCCTCATCTCGTGCAGGATTGTTCTCTGGCACACCTGTAGCTGATGCCATGTTTTCTGGTACACGATGCTCAAACATCGATAAGTGACCGCAAATAAACACGTAAAGACAGAGAGAGAGAAAGAGCAACAGTCAAGCGCAAAGCAGGAGATGAATGAATCAAATATGAGGCACGAACAGCTGCTTCGCGTCCATGATCAATATGTGTAAGCATTCTGCGGGGAGAGTCCGCTGCCGAACTGTCTGGATGACCTTTGCGCTTGAACGATTGGCCGGACCGGATGAATGACATCCATGATCCTGTTCCACCTTCATCAGTTCGTGTACGTTCATGCAAGGCCTTGCCTGCACTCGCCAGATGCTGCGCTGCCTAGCAAATCATAACTCTTCCAAGCTGGATATGGCTAATCTTTTCGTGAACTTAATGTTCCACGTTACAAGGAAGATCAAGCATACCTTGACCCATCGTTGGAGTAATATATTATCCTGTCTATCTACATTCTGTCAATATCGCGTAACCAGGTGCCGTTTCACTGCCGCTGATGAAGAGACAGACTTCTGTCTGTGGTAAGAACAGTCACCGTCGCGTTATTCGAAGCTATGTTGAGAGTTCGTAGTGTTGCTGAGTCGAAGCCTACGGACACTGGTAGTTTATGAGCGATGAACCCATCACAGCTTTCTCTCCGCCACGTTCCCACTAACCATTCTTATCTGACTACGCATTTGCAGCTTGATTGAAAATGGTCAGTGACTGAAAGACCTTCACTCGCCACCTATGGCTACGCAGGGACATTTCTATCGCTCATTAGTTGTTCTATAATTGCGACGAACTCTCGACGATTGCCACTTCTGCTGCCTTGCCACAAATCCTGTAACCACCAGATTCGAGCATGGCGAGTCGCACATTTACACTCGTCGTAGCACTTGCAGGGTCCTTCGTCGGTGTTCAACTTGCTACGGTGTTCTACCGCCTAATTTTCTCGGCTGGACAAAGCATCAACTATTTCCATCAATTTGTACTCTGTGGTTTGCTTACGGCCAGCCTGGCCATAGTGACCTTGTCCTACGGCGTCAAAGAACAAGTAGTATTGGACAACTCACTTCCTTCGCCAAATCGACAGCCCTCAGTTTCAGAGTCAGAAGAATTTGGTGGCCAACACCAGCCTCGACAACCTGATCCTGAGACTCTTACGAGCCATCAGATGCAGCTGCCAAGGTCATTCGAGACCATTGAAGTAGACGAAGCACCGCCAAGCCCTGAGAGACATGCGAGCTTCGACAGGATACTGGAAGAAATTAGGCGTGTAATAGAAGAAACACCTGCCCTCGCAGTCGATGGACAACCTCGTACCTCCTTAGGCCTTACAGAACAATCACCACCACTCTCGCAGATCGCTACACACAAAAAGACGAAGCACAAAAAACCAAAAGCACGTCATCCCCTCGGCAGCATAATCAATTACTGACCATGAATAGGGAGGATTTCGGTCTCAGCAACCGCGAAAGAAGTGTGGTCAGTGCTGAATGTGTTATCCTGATTTACAGCTATGCTCACTACCACGGAGAAGCTACCATGCTTCCGCTGACCATTCCATTTGGAATCTTTCTCCGCCGTCAACAAGCCCCCTTCATGCGCAACTGTCAGGCTTCCTAAGCAGGACTAAAATGAACAGCTGAGCTTCTGTAAGAAGAACATTGCACTATTCCTGACAAAACTTTCTTGCAAACTGGCAAGACTGGTCAGCGAAGTATCCAATGTATAAGATAAGGTTACGGTCCATGTCTTCTCCAGCAAGGCACCCAACGACCTGAGACCTCTCTTCATTATGCTCGTTCTTCTTTTGGCTGAATGCTCCTTCCTTCTCAACACTGTCCTCTAATAGCAGATGCGATTTTTCCATACTCAGCGACATCGGTGGCTTAGTGGGGTTGCGTTACTCATTCCACTGTCTACTAAATGCTGCAAACTTGCCACGTTTGATCTGCGTGGCGATGGTGTTGCATGAGAGATATCACTTGATGCCCTCGGGTACCATGGCGAGGTCGAACAAACGGATCCAGTCGCGTCAATTCGCGAGTCTTGTGTCGGTAGTCGCGTAGCTCTCGACGGCTATATTGACTTCATTGCAAGCTGAGCCGCATTGTTGCACTCGACCGACACAGTGCTCCGTCATCATGGCGGCGTTGATACCGGTATTACTTCCTTCAACACCAAGTCGAGTCAGCACGCCCTCTCTCCACGGGCTCGACACACATCAGAACACACCTCAAATCAAGCACATAAATCCATTAACCTACGCTTTCATGAACGCCGACATGGCTGATTCGTCTTCCCCCTATCCCATTGACCTTACTTTAGACCGACAGACTCGGCGGAAAATGCGAAGATCGGCTGGTCGCGGTGGTGGCGTGTTTCAAGTCGCTCATTATGCGAGTAGTCCTTGGGACTTAGAGTACATCAACCAGTATGAATTCGAGGACCATTTCTTTCTTCGACGAGAAGCACAGCCTTTCAGCTTCTATGACGCCAGCAGCGACAATGAACAAGGCGACGACGCTACAACAATGCTGTCCACTTCACAAAGACATTCTGACAAAGCAGATGCCATGCACAAAGACGATTCAGACAACGACGAAGATAATTTCTATGTCAAGGCACCAGCACAGAACTCTGTGCCGAACGGTTCATATACGGACATAGAGGAGACGACGCTTCTCTCAGCTCTTCCGTCACGGTTGAATCTTCGCAAGGTGTCAGACCGAAGCATACGCAGCCTCGGTCTCGAGCTTCCGTCGTCAGTGACGCAGCGTAGGCGAAAAGGAGCCATACTTCGATCCGAGCAGGTCTCGAATCCTTTGCAAACCTCTCCATCTCCAGCAGCTCAACTTAGATCCAACATGGACAGTTTAGCAAGATACCTCGAAGAGAAGCTCGCTGCTCTTCGGGGCACACGCGGCAAAGGTAAGCCAGCCCCTGGTTTTCTCACGATCCACCCACAGCCCTCAGGGATAGGAACCCTGCAGACGCAGTACCGAGCCCATGGAGTTTACAACAACAAACGAGCTGGCGTGTCCGAGTTCTCACTAGAAGATCAGACTGCACTGCTAAAGATTACTAACATTGACGAACAAGCAGAGCCTCACACAGCACATGCGGAGAGTCGTTCCATGCAAAAGAATCTAAGCAAGGCCAGTAAGTTCCGGGAATTAGTCAACAGCACCGATGCCAAAGAATTCGAAGAGCTGCCAACACTCGCAGGCGTGCGCACCTCGGAAGTATCGACCCTACACCTCCCAGAGCCATTACTGGGTGCTCAGCGACAACCAACTTCACAAGCGCTTGCAGTCAAGCCCGAGCAAAGTTTCGTTGGGGTTCCAAAGCGCAAACCTCTACCCGAAGGAGCAGCACATTTCGAAGCCTACCGTGTACCATCACAGGAACCACCTCAGTCTCGAGCTCAAGCTTTACAACGACCTCAAGCACGCCGTCAGTACACGACCTCCTATCTGAACCGCTCCCTGCCGTCCATTCCACCTCGCCCAGCAGCGCCCAGACAATCAAACTTCCCACCAGAAGTCAAAGACCCAAGCCTGACTGCCTCACATCAACCACCACCCTCTCCTGCACTGCCAACAGTAGACCTCACCCCCGAACAAAAATACCACTACCTCCGTCAACAGATTGAAGCTCTCTCGGAAACCGACGGTCGTCCCGTCCAGAGACTGTGGAACTGCCTGCTCAGAGACCTGCCAGATGCCGAGGAGCGGTACACGCTGTTCTTGCAGCATAGGGCGCACATGCAGGGCACGACGCGGGACTTCACGGGCACGAACGACATGTTCCAGGATGGCTGGGAGGCGTATGATCACGAGGAGGAGTGGAGGGCCGAGAAGAGGGAAGGTGCGTTGAACGCTCTTGAGGGCAAGAAGAAGTGAGTGCGTAAGATATGCTGACTACTCCAGTTTACGGACCGATGAATATATCAGGCGGTACTACAGTTTAGAGTAATGAAGATTGCTTAGGTACGTTTGCAGGAAGAAACAGCAGGCTAGACGAGACGCTGCTCAACTTGTCTCGACTAGGTTCTCGCAGCAACGGCTTCGATCACTAGTGTTACATCAGTCAACTCTGACATCGTTGGCATGATATACGACCGACTCTCCATAATCAATCAATCACCACCTTATCGCTGTGCTCCAGATCTTGCTTTCGTCTTCGCACGTTCTTGCTCCATCACTGTCGTCTTTCACCACATCGCCGTGACTCTCTGCTGTCTCCTCACAAGCGACTCGCACCTCGCGTCCGTCACGCCTCTGGTCTCTCGACGTGATCCATTCTCTTGCTGTTTTTATCACGAGCTTACGACCACTCACCATCGACACACGGTGTCTACAACATCTATAGGGCCGCTGATCACTTGTGATTGATGTATTACATTCTATGGGTTACTTCAATTGCTTCAAAAAGTAGCTGCCGCGGCAAACTTCAGCTCTGCCAACTACGAGGTGAGATTATGGGGGATAGTTCAGCAATCAACATGTACGCTCGCAACAGCCACAGCTAACATGCATGTTGTGGTACGAAACCCGACTCTTGCAACATATGCCCCTCCTTGACCAGATGTATGACAGACCCCTTGCACACTGGCCGTACATAAAGCATCCGACCTCACTGATGGAGAAGACGTTACCAATCCGCATCAATAGCTGGGACGATCGAAGGTATGAACAGACTAGCTGCTCCGCAGCCCCTCGTAGACATGTCAGCCATGCCCTGCAAAACTCTCAAGGAGATTTGTCTGCCAGAACAGTGCAGCTGAACATGGCGTTACCGCCCCATTCATTCTCTCTTTCGATGAATTGCAGGGGACCAGCTTTCAGAGCCTGCTCACTGAGGACATCAGCATCTTCTGGTAGCAACCCGCGGTCAACCGGCCCCTTTCGGCGGCCCTCAAGCTCGTACAAATGTCCATCTGAACCCTTGACAAACGCAATAAATGCTTGTGGCGGGCATTCACCCCTAGGAGGGGCCTCAGTGTCGCCCTTATGTGCAGCAGCATCATGGGCAGCATCTAAGATGTCCGAGTCATGCAACAGCTGAGCTCTGGCTTCGGGCTTGAGGGGTGTGGCCTGGTTGATGAAGTCATCCAGGCCGCTTCCGGGATGAATGCGGGATCTCGTAGGGTTTGTGATACAGTGCAGCAGCCCAATCAGTCCGCAAGCGTGGGTTATCGTTTGTCTGTAGAAGAGCACTGGGGTATCTCCTGCTTCGTCATAGTCGGGCTCTTGTGCACTTTGCTTTGCCTGGAATTCCTCGCCCTGTGCAGTCTGAGGATAGATGAATAGCAATGCGTGAGCAGGTCTGGGTACGAGTGCAATGAGGTCGTCATCAGTCAGGCTATAGAGATCGTGGAACGCCAGGTCAGAGGAGAGGCCGAGGTTGTGTGCAAGTCCTGTCATGACCACAGGATTGTTCTCCAATGGCACAAATGTCTTCTTCGATGCCATACTGAGCTGACGCTACAAGCTCGAGTCTCTGCGTCAGTTCGACAATTGAGCTTGGCAATTTGAGCAGAACGATTGTTACGTTTGACCAGTTGAGAAAAGATATCAGCCTAGCGAGTATCAGCAGTCATGGCGATAGTCAGTCGAGCAAACCCTTGAGGAGCAGACTTTTACAGTATTCAGCATGCCTGACGTTCACCACTCAACGCAGGATGTGACCAGGTTCGTAATAGGCAGGGCCATCAGTAATTTCAGGCAATACTGCTGACGTACGTAGGCTACCTACCAGAGCGACACGTTACGGCCACTGGCACGCGATCACGTGGCCGCTGATAGACGTGCAGCCGATAGACATGCATCCGATGACATGTGCGTGCATGAAGCGTACTTCGTCGAGGCTCGCAGCGATACTCGACACATAGCTGCATGTTTCCAGACAACCGAAACACTGCGCGATTCTCTCGATGCACAGGTGAAGGTCTGTCGCTCGGCACGCCTGATGCGTAGTATTCTCCCTGGCCGTCCCCAATCAAGCAGACAGGCACTAAGCACAGTCAATTGGGACGGCCTGCGCGTGGTTGTGAGTGCCCTGTATTCCTGTCCTTAGGTATCTTGCTTACGATAGAAGGCTTACATATCCGGAAACACTGTCATTGTGTTCAATGGAAGACGAGAGATTCTACAGTCCATCGTCGTCGATGATGCTGACAACCTATGTGCATTGACAATCGAGGAAGAGACGGGCCAGATTGCGGCGTGTGACAGGAACACAACTTACATCTATCAGCCCTTGGGAAGAGACTACGGCGATCTTCGCTGGAGCCGAGCACACACTCTTGTCACAGAAGATGAGACGGCCGTTTCAAACATATCCTGGGGCTCGTCCAACGAGCTTCTTGTTGCTGGTCAACGTCTGACGTTATGGAACTTGGCAGGGGACGAGACACCGCAAGCGATATGGTCTTCGGATGTCAGCACACCAGTCTCCATTGCATGCTTCTCGCCTGATGCAGGACTGATTGCCTCTTGTGGCCAGCACGATCGGGTAGTCAAGATCTGGCGGAGATTGTCTTACGAACAGGACAGCACTAGGTTTGATGTCTCTTATCTTCCGCATCCTTCTGCCGTGCTCAACATATTATGGCGAAACTCGTGGCACCACGAACAGAACCTCGAGGACCTCCTCTATACATTCTGCGCTGATAGCCAGATCCGGGTCTGGGCGCATTCGGACCATCAGGCCTACACTACCATGCAGAAGGTTGCGACGATCGATGCCAACATATCCATACAACCCAGGAGGTTGAGCATGGGTTCTATGAGCAATAGCAGGACGTCCTTCATCATAGCGAGCAGAGATCTAGCTCAGGCTGCAGAAAGGGCACTACAATCCTACCGACAGGGTTCAGACCACGCTCTTGAGCATCTCATCGAGATTGCTAACCGTTCACCAGAAGTCTGCGTCATTTTGGATGGCCGAGGTCACATGTCCTCCTGGGGCATCGAGAATGCTGGTTTGAAGAACAAGCTGCCTGCCGAGAAATCCAACCTGACCCTGGTAGATGGAGTCGACATCGCTTTGCCATCAGGCAACGGCGTAGATGACTTTGCTCTAATCCATGCTTTTGCAAACAACGACGTGTCTGCTTCTCTATGTATTCTTGTTCATTCCTATTCTGGTCAGATTGATTGGTACCAAGGCTCATTCGTCGAGTTCTTTGACACAGCAGTAAGGCCTCACCGAACTCAACATGTGGCTTGCTGGTCGGGCCACGACTCCGTCATCGATCGCATGGTTTCAGCGTCTGACTCCAGAAGCTTCCTGTCTTTGACCGATGAGGACCAAGTCATCCTATGGTCACGGGGAGCAACGGAGACACTGGTGCGGAGCTCGCAGGCACAGTCCGACCATACAGTACTAGACGCAGTTTTGTTGGACCAACATGGCTTCGCAGTCTTCCTACATCCGGAAGCAATGTCTTTGTGGGACATGCGCCACATGCACGCAAAGCTGGTCATCCTTCAAGAGCTTGATCAAACCAAGCCGAAGACGATTCAGCAACTGGAGCGAAGCCCTTCTTCACGTCGACCAGGAGACTTGCTCTTGCTTTACGAGAACGGTCATGTTGAACAATATAGTATCTACCCGCCGGACTGCGGGTCAAGAGAGGTAGAGTCCAATGGCTATCACAAACCACTCTCTCGCACAGCACATCTCGAGCTTTCTGACCTACAAAAGAACGATACAGTCGAGCTGTGCACAAGGCCCAGGAATTCATCTAACAGACACCCCAAGATCAGGGTCTCGTGGTCCGAGAGTGGAGTGGTTCAGATATGCGACGCCTACTCAAGCGGATGGGCTGGAAATGCAAGCCTTCGACCCTGTCTCGCAACCCACCTGCGGGCGTCAAACATTGGCTCCTGTTTGAGCGGCCGCTTTCTTGCACTCGTCCATGCAGATTATCGGACAATGTCATTATGGGATGTTGATCAAAGATCCTGTGACTTTGTCCACACCTTCGGCGATCTTGATACGATTGAAGAGTTGTACTGGCATACAACCAATGATGGCCTTTCGATGCTTGCAGTGCAATTCACGTATAATATTGCCATAATTGGTCAACAACGGTACAGCTCGGAAGGCGACGCGTTTGCATGGAGTATACAGCAGGTCATCCGTACGCGGAGTCACTCCGCCCATGTAATCGGTTCTTTGTGCTGGCTCGAACCTGACCAAATCGCTGTCGGATTAGGCAACCAGATACTGACTTACGACCTCGAGGGAGCTCGCTATGCTCAACAAGCATCACATCCAGATGAGAAAACAAAGGTCAATATCGATGCAAGGCAGCGACTTCAGTTATGGAACAGCAGTCTTCCGGTATTCAGTCCTCGTATCCTTGGCAATCTGCTTCAAGCTGGGCAGTATTCTAGTGCACGAGCTGTACTGGAGGGCTTGCACAATGAGCTCAGGTTTCAGACGCCGGGAGAACCTGTGTCACTGGACGACGGCTCCTTGTTGAAATGTCTGATGGGAAAGCCTCAGCCGTACACTCTACCAAACGGCGCGGTGGACTTCAACCTCGAAGACGTGCAACCTCAAATCGATGAGAAAATTCCGACGATTGCTTCTTGGCAGCTACCGACATCTCAACAAGAAGGTCTTCAGGGGCTTCTCAGCTTGGACATCGACCTAATGCGAGAGCAGAAGTCCCTAGATGCTGCGGCATTGACATATGTGTACCATTTCCTTGTCGCCCTTGGCAAAGACGAACCAACAAAGTCAAGCACCGAGCCGCTGCCTTATTCAGCGATAGTCCATGCAACCCTCTCGAACACACAAGACGCCCTGCTCCGATTCATCGACGGTCGCCTTGAAGAGCGCAACATAAAGGTTACATGGTCTACGGCTCGCAACTTAGGCCTATTCCTCTGGGTTTCTGACCTCGAAACCCTCAAAACCTACTTCGAGTCCGTGGCTAGAGCAGAGTACAACCGCAACTCTGATGACCGAAATCCCGTTGACTGCAGTTTATACTATCTAGCACTCGACAAAAAAGCAGTCTTGCAGTCACTCTGGCGAAGGACAGTCGGAGTCAGAGAAAGGGATAACACACTGAAACTACTTGCGCACGATTTCCGAGAAGAGAGGTGGAAGTCGACTGCGCTGAAGAATGCCTACGCACTTCTTTCGAAACGACGCTTCGAGTACGCGGCTGCGTTCTTTCTGCTGGGCGGCAGCCTCGGTGACGCCGTTAATGTTTGCGTCAACCAGCTTCGTGACGTCCAGCTTGCGATCGCCATTGCCAGGGTATGGCAGGGTGACGTTGGCTCGCAACAGCAAGTAATGAAAAAGCTACTTGATAAAACAATGCTCGACTTGGCAATCGACACTCATGAAGCTCGGTGGATGGCGATCTGGACCCGTACCCACAGGCAAGACTGGGCTGGCGCGATATGCCATATGGTGAAACCGGTTGACGTCCTCTTCGAAGCACAGTTCCAGGCCCGACGGACATCCGAGTCTGATGCGCAGAAACAGCAAAATTTGCCATTGGCTGCCATGAATTATCGAGCCAACGAACCCACGCTGTTAGTCCATTTGTACGAGCAATTACGCATGCAGCTAGTGCAAGCGGGGAAGTGGACGGAGGAAGTCATTACGCCGAGGCAGGAACGGGACTTCGTCATGAAGTGTGCACAGTGGTATGTCAGGGCGGGAATGGACTGGCTTGCATTACAGTTAGTTGCCACCTGGGAGTTCGTGGAATGGCAGGAGGTTCGACGAAAAGAGCCGACGACTGCAGAAGGTCATAGTCATGTCGATGCTGGTGCACACGTTGGTCAAAAAAGCGCATTGGATGATTGGCTTATGCCAGAAGAGCCGACGGCACAGCGATCAGCTGGGGCCGTAGATACGAAGACGCAGGAGGAAGACGAGAAGACGAAGGTGAAGGCGAAACCAAAACCGCCGCCTACACAGTTCGCGGAGCCCAGTGCCGATAGTCTGTTGGATAGCTTTGGGTTTTGAAAAGGACGAGTGCTCAGTGTGCTTCTTTCGAAGCAAAACGCGAGGTCTGTATTTCATTATATTGTTCCGTGATGGTTTCATAAACCTTGGTCGTCTGATGTCGTTATTGGCAACTAAATGGTGACTCTGGAAGACTTTGTACAAACAGGAATTTTAGCTACTGTAGGATTAATGACACGTCAGGGTACTGCAGTCGATACATTGAGTGTCAAGCAGCCACCACTGAGCAGATGTTCAGGCTTGTCGGCAAACTTTCCCAGATATAGACAAATATAGCTCTGGCTTTTCCTCGGCAGTAGCTGCCTTGCGACTTTCTATGATGCCTGACTGACGCTTTTTGAACGCGCTGACCTGATGTGATAACAGCAAGAACACATCCCTTCTGACCTTCGAATCCACGCAGGAAGCCACTTCTGTTCTCTTCTGGTGAGTAAGATCAAAACATGGCCGAAAACGTGCTGAAGAGACCTCACCCTGAAGACGAAGACGCAGCCAACAAGAGATCACGCTCGAACAATGGCTCTCCACGTCCCGCAACCCCATCCCAGACTCAGCCTGGTGGGAAGCCAGACATCAGTGCCCAGCTCGCTGCTGCTCGAGCTAAGGCCGAAGAGCTGAAGAAGAGGCTAGGAAAGAGTGGCCCAGCGGCGCCCTCCCCACCACCACCCGCGGGCTCGGCATCAGCACCCAGCGCAACAACCGATCGCATTGCGCAACTGAAAGCACGGGTCGCCGCTGCTACCTCGAGGTCCAAGGAACTAGCCCAAAGCAAATCCTCCATACCGAGCCCTCCGGTGTACCAAGATGACTACGGGAAAGCAAGGGGTGGCCTCGGCGTCGGCCTACACCCAGCCCTCCAAGAGAACGCCCAACAAGATAGGCTGAACAAAGGGAAGCCGAACCAGGGCCGCTACCCACCCTCCAAGAACAAGCAAGACGAGCAGAAGAAAGCCCAACTCGATCTCTCCGCGCCCACTCTCGAAGAGCTGAAAGCCAACCCTTACTTCGACACCTCAATCAGCGTCAAGAATGCCTCGGCCAAGGGCCGGTCATCCCGTCAACTCATCTTCAACCAACAGGGCAAATACATTGCTCAAGCCGCCGCCCTTCGCCGCCAAGCTCAACTCGAGGAAATGAAACGTCGCATCGCAGAGCGAGCCCGCCAAGCAGGAATCGACGAAGACCCCTCCGAGAAGGCCTTTCTCGTCCCCAAACCGCCTGACATCGAGTGGTGGGACGAAGGTCTAGTCAACGGTACATCCTACGACGCCATCTCCGACCCGTCCAACCTCAAGATCGACACCCCCGACAGCATCATCACAATCTACGTCCAACACCCCGTGCTCATTGAACCACCCCAGGAGAAGATCGTGCCAGCCGCGAAACCCATGTTCCTCACCGCCAAAGAGCAAGCCAAACTCCGCCGGCAGCGTCGCATGGCAGATCTCAAGGAGAAGCAAGCCAAGATCAGACTCGGCCTCGAACCGCCCCCTCCACCCAAAGTCAAGAAAAGCAACCTGATGCGCGTGCTCGGCGAACAAGCGATCCAGGACCCCACGGCCGTCGAAGCGCGCGTGAACAAGGAGATTGCCGAGCGCAAGACGACCCACGAGCACGCCAACGAGGAGCGAAAGCTGACCAAGGAGGAACGCGCGGAGAAACTGGACAAGCAGCAGGCCGAGGACGCCGCCAAGGGCATCCACGTGCGCGTGTACAAGATCGACAGCCTGGCGAACGGCAAGCACCGGTTCCAAGTCTCGAAGAACGCCGAGCAGAACGCGCTCACGGGCGTGTGCATCATGCACCCGAAGATGAACCTCGTCGTCGTCGAGGGCGGCGAGCACTCGGTCCGCGCCTACGACAAGCTGATGCAGAACCGCGTCAGATGGACCGAGATGGAGGCCCCCAGCGCCCTGCGCGAGGGCAACAAGGAGGCCCAGGCCAAATGGCTCGAGGCCGAGGACGAGAACGGCGAGCTGAAGGACCTGGCCCTGAACAAATGCGAGCTCATCTTCAGCGGCGAGGAGAAGGCCCGCGGCTTCCGCAAGTGGCTGGGCGCGCGCGTGTGCGAGAGCGATGGCCAGGCCAAGGACGTGCTGGCGCGGGCCAAGATGGATAGTTTTTGGACCGTGGCTAAGAGCTGGAAGAGGGACTTTTGAGGCGGCGGGTGTGTGGGTCATGAGGAGATCGTCTACCTGAGATGGTTGGGCTTGCCTTGCGTCGTAACGATGATGGACACAGGCACGGCACGGCACGGCATGACAACGGGCTACGTGTTGCGGAGACGGATGCAGTAGAACGAAGATTGTTGGTCTCATCATGGTAGTCAGTCAGGACGACCTGACATTATTCGTCCATTAATTGCTATCACCACCACCTATCGTCCCATCCTGTCTGGCGTCCGTCTGCACCACCGAGAAACGCCTTTGTAGGCGCATAGAAACTTCGTCCAAGGAAGTTTACTAGCTACAAGCACTGTTCGCAGCACAGGCAACCCAGCAAGCTACGTGTACCTCAAGGAGAGTTACTCACAGCCGTCCACCTCCGTTTCGCCGGACTTCTCGCGCGATTGACAGACCCCGAACCCCACGTGCCGCTGGAAGAAGAACTCCACGTGCCCGAGGGGTCTCCAGAAGCCGTTCTCATGGCCAAACTGGCGTTGCTGCCTCCCCATAGACCGGCGCTCTGGACCGTACTGCTGCGGCTGCGATTCGGGGAGCTCAACATGCTGCTGGGGATGCTGTCGGTGTCGATGGGTGTGAGCGGCCGGCTTTTGGGGCTCATGGGCGCGAGCTCTTCGAGCGCTTCGTCGATGGGCTCCTTGGCCGCGGCGGACATGGCGGGCGAGCCCCACAGGCCGCTGACGCTGTGCCGTGCAGGCCGGTAGGGTGGATCGCCGGTCCTGCCGCGCTGGCTTGTGCTCCGGGCGAGGGTACCGGTGCCTGCCGGTCGCCAGCTAAAGGGGTCGCCGATGGTGAAACCGTCTAGACCGTCTGATCCTGTTGCAGCGCCCATTCCAGCACCAGCCGTCCTGCGGCCTGACATTGCAGGACTCCAGCCGGGTTTGGGCGAGTTGAGGCCGAGGGGGTTGGAGCCGTGCCTCAGATGTTCAGTCGATGCAATGATCTTCATCTCGAAGTCGTCGGCGAGTCCGAGGTCGAGAGATCCTCTTCTTGAGTTCTTCCTAGATTCTCGACCGAAACCGAGGGGCGAATGGTTGGTGTTGATAAGAGAGGGTGGCCGTCTAAGTACAGGTCTGCGGACGGCTAGAGTCAGGGAGGCGACGCCAACGTCGTGCAGCGCCGGGGCACCAGTCATCAGTCTGATCAAAGCATTGGCGCCTGCTTGATGGGTGACGAGAACCAGCACGACGTGTTCGTCCTCATCATCGTCGTCGTCAGTCTGTCTTGAACTGTAGTCTTCGTAGTAAGCCATGGTCTTCTGCAGGCCTAAGCGAAGCCTGACATGCATGGCGCTCCACTCTTCGGGAAAAGTGCCTGCATCGCCCCAGCCCATGTCAGTGCTGTGCCAGTCCAAGTCGGGCTCCACACATCCGTCTCGAGCGTGTGCGACAAAGCCAGGTGGGATGGAATCTTGCGGGGCCAGGGAATACTGCGGTACCGGAGGGCTGTAGACGCTGGCGGATCGCATTCGTGTCCTTGACTTTTGCGCGCCGGTGGCCCTATCCATGGCAAAGGAGATGGATGTATGGCGAGCTCGATGAGGTAGCGAATGACCCGCGGCAGCCATAGCACGAAGGCCGCCCTTCTCCAGGGAGGCGTTGGCAGCTAGCTCGTTCTCCTTGTCGTTTTCGGGCGACTCAGGCACTGGCAGAAAGGCGGACAAGTCGGCACCCCTGATCTCGACCAGAGGTCTTGTCAGTGTCTCCTTGGCCCTGTTCATGATCAGATCGGTAGATGGAGGAGGTCTCGAGTTCTCAAAGTAGCTTGGTGATAGCCACTCTCCCAGGTAGGGGTCAAGTTTCATCTCGATCTTGTCGTCGACCTGTTCCGCCACGGGCTGACTTCGTGGGGGAATCGGATACTGGGCGTCTCCATTCGATGTGGCGGAGATAGTAGAGGCGCGAGAGAGGGAAGAGCGGTGCAAGGAGGTGGGATCCTTCAGCGGTCGAAATTGCTCTGGCTGAGGATATTTCAAGCCAGCTGCAATGGCGACTGAGGTGTGAACACAGCGCTTGTAAGGCGAGCTGTGGATGATGATCTTCCTCTTCTTCCGTGGCCGTTCGCCATCCCTTTCCTTGTCCAAATCACCAGGACTGCTGGGGAGGTCGAGCGAGGCCAGCTCTCTGTCTATTCGGGCTCCTAAAGTCTGGCATTGGATCCAGCCTCCATAAGACAGAGGCGGGTCATAAGGATGCTCTGCCGTGTCGCGCCATTTCTTGTCTGCCTGGTCGAGGCGTGTACCGTGTCTGATCAAGGTCAGCCACCGAGTGCGAGAGTAGATGCCAGTATGCGGGTCGTTCTTACCTGACAATGATGATGGCTGCCGGCTGTTTTGGCATTTTATCTGTGCTTCTTTCCCAACACACCTAGCACAATTCAAAACCGACAGTCTGAAATCAAAGGTACGAGGCCAGATTATTGAGAGGTCAGGTCTTCATGGCCACAATGACAACGAAGAACTGACTGGCATGAGAAACACGTGGTTCTGGACGACTTAGCGGAGATCGCGGTCTGCGGCTGCACATCTCAAAATAGTTTGCGACTGCCACTTTCGCCGTCACTCATGAAACTCCGCATCTAGGGTAGTAGCTGCTGATTAAGGGTCCAGCCGACGCCATCAAGCGTTGCACTAGTCTCAGAAGAGAAAGATTGCCGTCTGCGACTGATCTGATCTACGTGATCTTGCCGACGTCGGGTCTGAAAGAAGGCCCGAGGTGGTGCAATGCAAATTGGGTGCTACTGGTATGCGAACCCTGGATATGATCTTGCAATGAGCGGTCACACGCTTCTAGAGAGTCGATAGAAGCTGCATCATCATCTGACCTGCCAGCCATGAAACACAGGCAAGATCAATTACAGCTTCGCGGGCACCTTGTCATCTCTGATGATAATGCCCTTCTTTCCCGCCTTGGCCATGTCTTTAAGCACTCTTCTCAAGATCTTGCCTGAAGCACTCTTCGGGATTTCGTCAATCACTTCCACCTCCTTGATCCATTTATGCCTGACCTTCTTCTCTTGTACGTACTTGATCAGCCTCTTGCCCACCTCTTCAGGGTTGCCTCGCTTGTCCTTCTGGATGACGATATACGCCTTCGGCCTCTCCCCAGAATACTCATCGGGGATGCCGAGCGCAGCTACGTCTTCGACGTCAGGATGGCCGAGAAGTAAGTCCTCGAGCTCGGCCGGGGCCACCTGAGCAGATGTCAGTCACAATGGTCAAGTAGCAGCACGTCTGTTCTTACCTGTTCACCCTTGACCTTGATCAGTTCCTTCGCCCGGTCTACAATCGACAGCAGACCTTCTTCGTCCATCACCCCAATATCACCAGTGTGCAGGAATCCATCCTCATCAAAAGTGGACTTGGTAGCTTCCTCGTTGTTCAAATATCCCATGACGATCTGAGGACCTCGGGCAAGCACCTCACCTCGCTCGTTCAGGCCGACCTCCTTGCCCGTATCCGGGTCAACAAGTTTGACTTCTGTCGACGCAACAATAGTCCCCACGCGGAAGGCGTACCTGTAGTTATACTTGCTTGTCGGATGAGCAGTAATGCAACTGCACGATTCAGTCATGCCATAGCCCTGCTTGAAGCCGGTGTCGTCGCTGCCTGTCGCGGTCTGTGGGAAGATCTTCTGCAACTGCTCGAGGATTTCGGCAGACAAGGGCGCAGCCCCCGAGGAGAATCTCTTCAGGGAGCTCAAATCGTACTTCTTCAGCAACTCGGTCTCTCGCGTCATCCTGACCAGTATCGGTGGCACCAGAAGCATCTCTTCTAGTCTGTACTCCTCTACCACCTTGTACATCGAGTCCATCGTGAAGCTGGGTAGCATGTACACATTTGCATTCAACAACACCGGCAGATGAAGCTGGTGCACCAGGCCCGTGATGTGAAACAACGGCAACACGGCCAGAATCCTCCTCAGCGTCGTCGGGCTTATCTGCTCAACCTGCAGACACTGTGCGATGACGTTGGAGTGTGCGATCATCACCGCCTTGGGCAGACCAGTCGTGCCACTACTGAACGACAAAAACGCGCAAACCTGGTTGTTCTTTTTTCCCTGCGGCAGCTTGAACTGTGGTATCTGGCCCGCGTCTCCATGTTCAACACCCTCACGAAGCAGTTCGCTCATCGTCTTGTATCCGTCGAGCGTGCCTTCGAGCAGAAAGATACGCTCCTTGGGTATGCCAGCATTCTTTGCGGCCGCAGCGGCGATTTCCATGCTCGACGGTACCGTGAAGAGGATCTTGCTCTCAGCTTTCTGGAGGGCGTACGTCATCTCGTCAACGCCTGTCTACACATCAGTACCATGTCACCAGGAAGCCGGCGGCTCGTGCCTCCACTCACCATAAGCAGGACTAGCACCACTGACCACGCCTCCAGCCCTCAACGTCCCGAACATCGCAACCGGGTACCAGACGGTGTTGGGGCTAAACAAGCTGACCGTCTGGCCCTCTTGGAGTCCATAGTTCTTCACCAGCGCCGTGCTCAAATGCGTCGAATGCGCCTTGATGTCCGCGAAGCTGAGATGCTCTTTCGTCGCCGCATTGGTGAAGCCCTTGATGTCTCGGGCGTCGTTCTTCCGAAGGGGAGAGTACTCGCTGTCGAAGAGCCAGGTCCATATGGGCAGGTGCCAGGGGACCGAGATGTCCGGCTGCTGGGACTTGAAAACCACCATCTTGACGGATATGTTCTAGCTCTATCCACCACGGTAACAGGTGGTAGGAATGGGTCACACGACGGACGTGAACGATAAGCTACAGAGTGCTAACGAAGAGCTTCGATGAACAGTCCTAGCGAAGCATCGATGCGCTGCTGGAATCGTGCAGTGTAGTGCGCTGCACGACAATCGGCCATGCGGCTCTGGAAGCCATCCCGCATCCTCGGTACAACCGACTGAGTCGAGCTCGCAAGTACACCCTTCTCACTCGGCACTGCTCGGCGCTACTCCGCATCTTAGTGCGCTCGTACTACGGTTTGGCTTTTGAGCCTGTGGGGAAGGCACTAGAGCGGTAGGGGTAGGTCTGCCGGGCCCCAAGTTGTGGCTGCCCTGTACAATACTATATAGTATCAAGATAACAAGAGTTGAGTAGTAAACAACAAGGCAGGGCAAGCATAATATGCAAGAAAATTGTTGCAACCAGCTCAACGTGGAAGCACTCTCAACCGCGAACAACAGTGGGAATAACGGCGGTATACAGCACTCTGTAAGCTGCTAGGAACATTAAATTTAGTCTATCTTGTGTATCATATATATCTTGTACATCTTGTATCTTGTACATCAAACTCCCTATATCCCTCCAATTTTGTACGCTAATCCATCATGATCCATTAATATGTTTTCTCATGGCTTCATGAGTTGCGCCTTCCTGAAAAACTTCAGGTATCCCGCACAAATGACCAATTGGCATGCCAGAGCCACCCAAAACCAAGGCTTAGCAAGCGATTCGCTTGCCACGTTGACGAAAACAGTGCCGGCCCCAATATTATCCGGCGCTGATAGCCGTCCCAGAATCGTGAATAGCGCACCGATACCCTGCGCCATCACCAGCGTGAACGAGATGTGGAACCGCGTCAGGGTCATCAGCAGCATCATGCCGAAGCCGACGCCCTGCACGGCGTCCAATACGCCCAGCCATAGCCACACCGCGCGACTGACGAGCGCACCGCCCACAAGACCACCCCAGGGCACGTGGTACCCGATTCCTGACAGCGACCAGAGCATCTGACACCACCGTGGCGCGCCGAGCCCGATGGCGAAGATGGGGATGATCCAAGAATGCTGCATTGACTGGTAGCCTAGGAAGGCGAGCATCCCCGCCCAGATGAAAACAAAGAAGAGAATGACGAGGAGCGCCACTGCCCACCGAGGTGCGTTCTGTGAGGACCACAGGAAGAGCCAGTTTCGGTTGTAAGGAGCTGACATCCAGTAGTTCTGCATAATGACCATGAACCAGAACCAGAGGATGATGGACCGGCGGAACAGAGCTCGGTAGAAAGAAGGAGTGGCGCCCGGGTCCTGACGGTAGTACTCCGGTAGACCATAAAACAAGAGGATCCCGATGCCGATCATGAGCAGCGCGAGGGGTATGCATACAGCGGTGAGTGCAGCCGCCGACGGCGTGAAGCTCGAGCCTGCCGTGGACGAGTTGCGTGTGAGGTAGCTGCCCCAGTACCACAAGAAAGCAATGAGAAGGTTTTGCGTGCCGGCGATAACACACGCACGGAAGGCCCAGACCTGTGACGGTGTTCCACCTTCAGTGCCGAAGTTGAGGGAGAAAAAGAACGCGCTGGCCGCCGAGCCAGCAGTATAGAACCCGGCAGCGACATCATACATCCAGCTGCGGCTATTAGCCGATTTTGCGCAGATGCTGAGGCCGAGAAGGAGGAAGCAGGCGGCGAAGAACGCGAACGGAGCAGAAAGACAGTAGATCGCCTTGGTCGTGCGGTAAAGTATCCACCACACGAATGAGAAGGCGAGGTAGATGCTGCATAGCACGTACAGCTTGTCTGCTGGCTCACCGACAGCTCCGGTCAGAAGTGTGAGTTGGTATGAGCTTGCCGATAGGATCTGGCCAATTGCGAGCAAAAAGCAGTAGAGGTACCAGCTTCCGATTTTCCGCTGCAGAAGCCTGCGGCACCCTGTAGGGGCAATGTAGTCCTCGCCGAAGAGGGCATCATATTCGGTCACTGTTCCCAAGTGGGATGCTCCTCCAATGACTGTGTCATCGTCTGAGCTCGTGCGTTGAGCAGGAGCAATGGTTGGGGCCCGGCTGCCTCGTAGTGACGCAACGTGAAACTTGTTGAACCATTCTTTTTCACTGTTGGTGATGTACTCCTCGATCGACAACGCATTGACTGACGACTTAGCGTTGGATTTGTCAAGCTTCTGCGAGTACCGATCATAATATGTGTTGGTCGAATCCCGGAAGGTCGGTGTCATTGCACCGGCTTTCTCTATCGCTGATCTGCCCTGGGCGACCTGTATGAGGCTGGCACGAAGCCTTTGTGCATGTTGTGACGCCACAGAAGAGGGAGTGCTAGGTGTGTTTGCGGCTGAAATGGCTCCAGGCCTACCCTCTCCGACCTCCTCTTCATCAAATGGGTCACGGAGTGATTGACTTGATTGGAAGCGTGAACGTTGTAGTCTAGGGGTCATCGGACTTCCTGCTGCAGACCGGCTTGCGAAATGACTTGGCGCAGGGGAGCCGGCACGCGACCTGGTCCACGGTGTTGAGGTGCCCGAAGGAGGCGTGATGTAGCCGTTGACCAGAGTTGGCTCTGTAGCCAAGCTGGTACTGCTGTTATTGTTGGAGTAGATCATTGACTTCCACTTCTTCGCGCCTTCAGCCCTCTCTTTGCCACTCAGACTGGATTCGATGGACTTGGTCTGAAGGATTTCGAGATCTTCAACCCATTGAGCCACTGGGAAACGTTGAAGTAGTGAATACGCCCGCATCATCGCCCGTGTTTCATAGTCAGATGCTAAAGCGGCTGATATGGCGTGCTTGAACTGGTTTAGTAGGTGCTTGGTTGTCACAGCCTCAACTGTGAACCACCAGCCAGGCATGTGGCCGAAACCTCCAACCCGTGCACCAACGCACAAAGCTCCTTTGCGGCCGAATTCGACGGCGACGAGACCGAACGGCTCATCTCGAGAAGGCATCAATGCGAACTCAGCGCCACCAAACAAATAAGGCGGTAATGCTGTAAACTCGGGCTTGGAGAAAACCCGACCAGGATATTTGTCCACAAGCTTGGCTAGCTTTAGGGCAGCGAATTTTCCGTAAAGGTCGATAACAGGCCCAACACATATGAGTTGCGTGTTCTTGTGCTTCTCTAGTACCCAAGGGAATATGTCGGCTATCAAGTCTATGCCTTTCTGCATGGACCATCTACCAACAAAGATGAACAGCTCCGCGTTCGGGTCCACGTTGAGGCCGGCCCACTCTTGAGCTTGCTTCCTCAGCTCACCACGCGCTCTTTCTTTGTCAAGGTCCACCGTGGCACTGGTAATTGTTGCAGCCTTATTGACAGGAGCAGTATCGGTGGGATCAGGATTGGGCAAAGCGCCGATGTTCTGCAGCCCCCACAAGATAGGATAGCGGGCCAATGATCGCTTCCCATACTTTTTCGAGACGCCGACTGCCCCAAAACCTTGTTGATGGATCCGGAGGTAACTAGCGCCAGCGTGTAGTAGGTTGAATACCTCTCCGAACTGTATGTATCTCTTGATAACGTCAGAATTGAGGTTGAATATTCGAGCCATTTCGGCCATCTGCTCTCTGGTTCTGAGCGGCCACATTCCCTGGAATTCTGCATTATGTAAGGACAGACAGCAGGGGATGACTTCTGGTAAGAGGTACAAAGGCGCGCAGGCACCGTGGTAGTCGTTGATGTGATAGAGATCTGGCTTATATCTGCGAATTGCTTCAGCAATACATTGGTTCCATGCTGAATAGTAGAGACCGCTGTCGAGGTCATCCATTCTCTCTGGGTAAGGTTCGGCTTTAGTACGCTTTCGGAATATGGGTGAATCCAACAGAACATAGGTGATGTTGTTAGAAACATGAACATGTGTCTCAACGAAATATAGCTGATTCATCATGCTGATCTGCATCGGATCTGCATGAGACTCGTCTTCGAACGGATAGTCGACACCGCCGACACAGGGTACTACCCATATCAGATTCTGGTGGCCTAGACTCTTTCCCATCAGAGAAGCCATAACTCCGAGACCTCCGATCTTGATCTTGACAGCGTAGTCCTCGATTTCATACTCGGCGGTGGCGATAAGAACAGTGCGACGATTCGGTGAGCCGGTAGCGACTGCCAAAGCGTCGTTTGGAGCGGGTGTATCTGAAGTGTTACCGGGTGTGTGGAGCTCCAGAGGCGTGTGGGTGGGTTGCTTCTCGTAGCCAAATTTCTTCGAAGTGCGTCGAAGCCCCAGCAAAGACAAAGCTGAAGCCTGCCAGGACAACAGTGCTGTCTTAGTTTCGAGGCCAATTCGGTTGAACTTGATCTTGTAGAAGGCGCCGATGAATACTTTGACTCCAATGATAGCCGTCACAAAGGGTATCACAACCAGCAAAATCAGAACAACCAGCTGCACTGCGGAAGAACCGTGTGGCTCCAGAGAGTAAGACATGTTTCCGTCGTTAACCACCATGCGATAGCCGATTTTGCCGTTGGTTGGCATGGCTGAAATGTTGACGAAGTTGTCTGCAATACTGTTGGGCCATACCCAGTCAAGAACTCCATCCCTGTCAATATCGCCATAAGCTGCACTCTTGTCAGGTTGGCCGTCCGGGTTTATACCCCACACATTCACACTGACATTGGTGGGCCATTCAGTGAAGAGATCATAAGTCCATTCGCCCTGGGCATTCTGGCTCATTTGGTTCTTAATGCCAAGATCGAAGCCCCATTGGTTGAAAACGCCCTCGACGAAGACATGAGGCCAACGACGTGGAGGTTCGTTCTCGCGAGCGAGATCGCCATGCTGGACGTGATCACTGCTCCCGGTGGCTTTACTCCAGTAATTCATGATCACATGCTCACCTTCCCATTCTTGGTATTTTGCGCCAGACCATGACTGCTTCTTCAGTACCATCTTACCGCCGGTGTATGGTTGCCAAGCACTGTAACTTGAACCCCAATTCGTGGAGTAGCGGACGAGATCCGCTCCAGAAGCCTTTGGAACAACGAACAGGTCTCCAGAAGACTCATCTTGTTGCAGCAAGGACTTGGTGTAGTTTGCAAATTCTGGGAAAACGACAGGGTTGTCGACAGCGCCAACCCGAATCATGAATTTGTCGCGTGTATTAGTCCAAGCATCGCCAGTTGCTGTCGATGCATTGTCGACTGTGTAGGTGTGCACACCATGGCCGACGTTTTCAAGCGTTGCACTAAACACCCACGCGGTCGCAGCTTGGGCGACTAGAGGAGTATCCTGGGGCTCGACGACTTGGCAAAGTACGCTTGAAGCATTTAAGGAGGCTTTTTGGCCAGACTCGGTAAAAGATTCAACTTTCAGACTGTCCCTGACTGAGGTGCAATCCATTTCTTCAGAGAAGTGAATGTGTATCGAGAGCGCCTCCGTCTCGTTGTACTCAACGCTTGCCATTAGTCTTGCATCATGACGCGGCACGACCTTGGTGATGACAGGCTTCGGTGTCTCCCACTCACCCAATGGCACAAATGCTTTGAATTCCCAAGGACGTAATGTGATGCTAGGTATACAACCATTGACCTCGGTACTGTTGTCCAAGCCCAATGTGAAGGCCGAAGCTTCCAAGTCGTAGCTCTCGTAGGGATAGAAGAGATTCCTGACAACTGTGCCCGAAGGGAATGCAGACAACAAGGTGCCATCCTCAGAGGTTGAGTTTTTGCTACCGCAGTCGAAATCGTAAGTGACGGTGCGGTTCTCATTGTGGAACAATAACCAGACTGGCTGGTTTCCGTGTCCCTGGCCGGATAGGTCTTGGATTTGACTGCTTCGCCCGCGATAGACACTCCAGAGACCGAATGGTGAAGGTATGTCTCCACTTCCCCGAAGATGGAGGTCGTAGATGCGTGTAGACAGAGTGGTCAAGTTGAAGCCATCATTCAGAACCGGGTACTGCTCACGAAGCTCGAAGAAGCGTTTAAGTATGTTCCGCATAGGATGGGATGGATCTCTATGATCCAGACTGACGGAATCATCGTGACACCCGAAGCCCGACGAGTTGAACGGCATGTCGACGTATAGCTCCTCTCCGAGATTGTAGCAGCCGTGTAGTTGCCACGCCCTCTGAGAAGCCATCGGCAATCGACCGTAGACATAGTCGGGTGCAGCGTTCTCTAGAATATAGAATTCTTGCTCTTCGCCATAAAGAACCATTGGGATCCCAGGCAGCTCCAACGAAGTGACGAACAGTCCGAGAAGCTGTCGCTGTGTTCCATTGGCAAGCGCTGGCCATCGGAACACGTCTTGGTTGGTGGTACCAAACATGTGTCGAGGGTCAAAAAGCCCGGTATTGGCATTCACCAAGTCGTGTGATTTCAAGAAGGTATTCCACATCTCAACCCAGTCGACACCGAGGATACCCCAGGGGCCATCGAGACCTAGGAATCGGGTCAAGGAGCCATAGATATCGTAGTGGAATGCTGCGCCATCAAGCGCTGTCATACCCCAAGGCCTGATAAAATTGTCCGCGTCAGTCACATTGCTAGTGAAAAGACCTTGGCTTGCACTGCTAAGTTCCTGGTCTGGCTTCTTTCCACGACCAAAGTAGGTTGCGGCGAGCTTCGGATCGGCAACCACTTCGCCCACCATCAGAAAATTGTCCTTACCGACGCGCCGCGCGCATTGCCTCTGATAATCCGAGAAATTTGCCATAGCATCGAGTGTAGTCTGGACGCCCTTGTCCATCCGAAAGCCATCCAAGTCCAACATTTGGATTTGAATACATGACATGATATTTATTTTCTCGAGCACATCTGGTCGCCATTCGCGGAGACGATCTTGGACGCCAGCGAATCTCGAAACCTGGTTGATATAACTGGGGTAGGCACCAGTGCCCTTGATATCGCCATACATCTCGAATTCGCTATCGCGACAACCGGTGAATTGGTCCATGATTGACTGTGGTTCGCGGTAGCCGTTCTGTTCCCAAAAATGAGGAGGCTGACATGTTGGGTCCCAGTCGTTGCTTGGCTGGAAGTCATGGTAACGTCGTTCTGAGTCTTTATACATGTAGTCGTGTTCGGTGAATGAGTATTCTACGCTGGTATTCGCAGCTTTGCCACCGTAGCTCATCAAGTCACCCATAGTTGCCATCGTGTTATCGAAAACAACGTACATACCACGTCGATGCATCTCGTCGATCACAATTCGCCATTCTTCGATATTGCCGTGGTGTCGGTCAAGGAGGGTAAAATCAAGCGGTCCAAAGCCATCAGGCGACCAAGGCATGTTCAACATCATGCTTCCGGTGAAATAGACCCCCTTTGCTCCCAGACCTTGAATGTAATCGAGATTGTCGAGGACACCAGCGGCATCCCCACCGAACCTGAATTGGTTGGACATCCAATCATGCTCAAAGACGGTGCCATTTGCCTCGTTGTTCGTGGGATCACCATCGATGAATCGGTCGATCGTCAAAACATAGAAGGGAAACCGCCAATTGCTAGGTGAGGGATGGAAGGTGTGGTTGGACCATACACCGTTGTAGTCCCTAGGCTCGAGAGCTGTCTCATTCTCGTTTAGGTTGTAGCCGACATGCTCTGGGGCGTATCGTAAGGCCTGAGTGAAGTATGATAGTGAGTAGAAGTAGATAATCGACAACAACGCGCTGCCCTTCATGGCTGTGAAGAGTGAAGGTCAGACTTGCGCGAATTATGCTTCCTGGGCCGGTCGAGCAGCAATTTCGACAGCCACAATAGATAGTAAGTGAACGAAGGTACTGATGTCGCTGACAGGAAAGCCTGACTTGACCAGAAATTTCTGACATATATGAAGCGAACTACAACTCAGCCCCATGCCGTACCCAGCGCCACTCTACCGATGCAGCTCGATGACCTATGCCCACAAGTCTCACACAAGGTTCTCTCCCGGAAACCATCATGCAAGCCACAGACAGTTCCTCTGCCGAATGGGCTTTGCTCTGGCAGGGGAGATGACGAGCATTGCCGTACCGAGTCGCTCCACCAGCTTGATTCAGCTTGAACATTTTCTCTATGAGGTCAGGCGTGGACGATACCAACAGAATCTTCCAAACGTGCTTGGTGCGGCTTAGGAGTGCTTGAGAAGGGCCAGGGGAACCTTGCAACTTGTTTGACCCACATCAATGCTCTCGCCGAAAAAGAAGGTTGGCTAGTGCCCGGTTCGTCATCCTTGCCGAGCAGTAGGGTACCAGGTACAGATAAACGTTGAACTCAAGCACACACCCACCTGCGGTAGGTTAGGATCGAGCTTCCCACCACGACCAGGAGGTTTACCGTACCTATGCTGATCGAACTTTATTTCTTGCACGTAATGTTGCATCGGTTGGCTGGGACTTAACGTTCTGCCAAGGTGATTATTGAAGCTGTCACAAGTGGGTATGTGCTTAGGTCGTAAAGGTCTCACTATATTCAGGAGTTGGCAAAAGTGATTGTCTTTGTTAGTGGCTGGTGAACAACCACAGTCTGCAGCGACCCGATGGCATGGTTGGCAGCGGCCGATGGCATGGTGAACCTTGTTGCTCACATTGTCCAGTACTACCAATAGGACATTTTGAAAACATCTGATGGTAATCTCCAGTTAACCATTGCGCCGGGCTACGACCGTACAACATATACCGCTGACGCAGGCGGTCAAGTTCTCCGAGCTCCGAACATCTCGCAAGGGTCTGTGATGACACATGATAGTGGTGGAAGGAGTGGTGGTCAGCATTCAATGCTTCGGTGGAGCACGGAGACAAGAGTGGTGCCTGGTCAAGGATGTCGTTTACCGCATTGCGAATGAGGTGCTGGTTGATGGCACACTAACGTGAAGTCCACGCTTACCGTACGCGTCACCTCGGGCTCTGCGAAGCAAAAAGACGTCGAACTGGAGCACACAGTAACGGACCCCGATCTCGATATGAAGAAATTGCTGCAAGCTTACGGAGACCGGAGTAATTGGTCGAGTGTTGGTAATTTGGTGAGCCTGAATCTTAATCCTGCATGTGTTTCGACCATAGCACGAAGTAAGATAAGGTTTTTGCTCACCAAAATACCAGTACTCGACCGAGTAGGTAGCTTTGACGTAAATTTTCATCGCTTACCGTACGCGTACCGAACCAGGAGCCCGGGTGTGTGGACCGATCTAGCACGAGGCTGTGACGGCTAAATATCAGGCTAGTCACGCGATTCAGCAGCCAAGCCGCAGCTTTGACGATCAACCGTCTATCTTCAGTGTGGCGTTTTAGTCTGAGACCAGGTACAGGGCGCCTAGAAATTCGTGCAACCCAAAGTTCTGCCGCTGTTCCAGAAATATGCGTCCAGTGCTAGTCCCTGTCTGAATGCACGTCATGATGGTCCGACAAAATAGTTGAGAAGTGACTTGGGTGCCCTGTGGCTTAGCCTAGTGACGGAGCTCACCGGGTCCAGCTGCAACCCGCTCCACCCGGAAAATTCAAAGTGACTACTTCAAAGTTGCCAGCTCGGACGTACCCAACAGTGGTCACCTTTGTTCTCGCGTGGCAGTCGCGTGGGCGGAACGATCTGGGCCTTAGAGACATGTTCTAAGTTTGTGAACGGGCACAGCAGCGCAACGTTACTGCGACATCAATTTTATCTATATGTTCTTAGTTGGTAGCCGTAGGCGACTTTACGCGTCCAAGCAGACGGTCGGGCGCATCGCTCTGTACTTGGTCAAACCCTGGTTGTTTGGTGAGTGGACTTCGCCACTCTCACAGATGGGTCTAATCTGTACCTCGTCAATCGTGTGCTGGTTTGTCGTAAGGTTCCGACTGGCCGATAGCCACCAGATGCGTTAGCGAAGAGGCAAAGTCCACTGACCAAAGAGCCAGGGGGCTGATCAAGTATAGATGACGAACGACTGGCTAGGCTCGCCAACGATCCGTCACGCCTAATCGACAACATCCGCATGTGCGCCGAGCTACTAGAACCTGTTTCTCGTCGTTTGGAAGTGATTGATCATGGCACTAGGCTAATACTGGTAAATCTCTAGATCAGAGTTGGCGGGCGCGACGCTCGTTCCGTCGTTGATCGTCAAAGGTTGTCATAGTATTTCCGCTGCATCCTGTTAAGAACTTCCCGTTCCGGCGACTGGACGTGTTCGAGCCATCAGCAACCAGCAGGGAAAACCCTTGTATCTTACCGGATCTCACCCGTGACGAGCTTCTCTCGAACTGGTTACTTCTTCTTCTCGTCTACTCCTCGAAGATTGAGACGAGACCAAGCTCTATGCGTACCTTCACCACTGGGCTTTCTTAACCGTCATGTCTCTGCGTGGCTTCAAAGAGGCAGTAGCGAGTCTCCGGACAACACACCATGAAGAAAGCATCAGGCAAACACGAGTGACTTCGCGGAACTCGTCAAGCCGTCTGGCCGACAACGCGACTTTCTTCCAAGGCTTTGAATGGTATTTGCCGTCAGATGGCCAACACTACCAAAGACTGGCACGGTCACTCGAAAGTCTAAAACGCCTCGGCGTTGACCAGGTCTGGCTTCCACCAGGTTGCAAGGCGGGCTGGCAAGGCAGCAACGGTTATGACGTTTACGATCTATATGACCTGGGCGAGTTCGACCAGAAAGGCGCCCGTGCAACCAAACATGGTGATAGGCAAGCTCTGGCTGAATTGTCAAGGCTCGCTCAAAGCATTGGTCTCAAACTCTGTTGGGATGCCGTACTCAATCATAAGTGTGCTGCAGACTACACTGAGCGATGCGAGGCTGTGAAGGTCGACAAACAAGGTACGTTCCCCTTGAATCGCTGCTAGCGTGCATTGTTAGAGAACATCACCACGCTTGATGTCAAGTCGTGCCTGATGAGACAAACTGACTGATAATCAGATCGTCTGAGGACAGTTGGAGGCAAACATGAAGTCGAAGTCTGGACTGGATACAATTTTGACGGTCGCAAGGACAAATACTCGTCATTCAAGTATCACTGGTACCACTTCACTGGCACCGACTGGGAGGCGCGACTCGAATCCAATGAAGACATCTATCGCTTCCTCGGCGACAATAAGCCTGGGTGGGCGAATGATGTTGACGACACCCTTGGCAACTACGACTATCTGTGCGTTTCCACTTGATGTCGCGCCTCATATAAAACTTTGTTAACATTCAATACCTAGCATGGGCAACAACCTCGATCATTCTCGCAAAGAGGTCAGAGATGACCTGCACGCCTGGGCTGAGTGGATCGTGAACGAGGTAGGACTTTCAGGCTTCCGCCTTGATGCTGTCAAGCACATGTCGCAGTCCTTCCTCAAAGAGTGGATCGAGTGCCTCGACACGGTATTTCCAAGCCATCTCTTCTTTGTCGGTGAATACTGGCGGGAAGATCTGCATGTGCTTGGCCCGGTCATTGAGAAATTCAATGGCCGCTTGCGTCTTTTCGATGTCGCGCTGGCAGGTAACATGTCAAAGATATCACATGATCCAGTTACTGCCGACTTCCGGGAGGTCTTTGAAGGCACACTCACAAAGCATTATCCTGAGCAAGCTGTGGTAGGTCGAACATCCACACAATCACAACCCACTGTAGCCCCGGGGTCGCCCCAACGTCTTTTACCAGCACACTCGACTCGCTCAAAAAGGCTGTAGCTCCGGCAACTTCGACGTTTGTGATGCACCGGTGATACCCAACAGGATTGATCCCTTACCCTGCACAATATCTGACCGCATTGATCGCCTGAACACCCCACAATTGTATGTACTAACCTCGCATAATCCAGACCTTCGTTCTCAACCATGACACGCAACCCCGCTACGAACGCGATCACGAAGTGGTACCCATCTGTCCCTGGTTCATACCTCTCGGCTACGCCCTCATCCTCCTACGAGACACCACATCTTATCCCTGCGTGTTCTACGGCGACCTCTACGGCATTCAGTCGCCTGATCCTCAGAAGACATCTCACCTCGCTCAACCGCCAAGCTGCCTTGGCATCCTACCACGGCTGATGCTGGCCCGAAAGTTGTGGGCTTACGGGCAGAGCAGGGAGTACTTTGACGACGCCAAGTGTGTAGGGTTTACGAGGCTTGGCTTGGTAGACGGATCAGAGAGTGCCGGGGGCAAGGGGGAGGGTTTGGCGGTCATTTTGAATGTTGGGACGAGGTATGCGACGAAGAGAATGTTTGTGGGGACCGAAAGACGTGGTCAGACGTTTACAGACTTGCTTGATTTTGCCTGGGGAGAGGTTGTGGTTGATAGAGAGGGCTGGGGTGTTTTCCCCGTTGGTCCACGTAGTGTGAGTGTTTGGCTCAATAGGGAAGCTGCGGGGAGAGAGAAGGTTGAAGAGTTGACAAGGCTACCAGAGTTAATTTATGGCAAGTGACATGGGGTTATAGAAATAGAGTCATAAACGGTCCATCGAGGGTAATCGGCAAGGCTCGGTGTGGCCGAACCAATGCAAGGTCGTCCAGCACCGGATATCATGGAGATATTTTTGGCTGCCCTGCACCTGAGCATGCCGGCATCGAACCGAGGACTCAACAAACAATTTTTGTTGCATCACTCATGCATGGTAATGCGCGATCCTCGATGCTGCCTGCGCCGGTACAGCGGCATCCAGGGTCACGAGCTTTGAGGACATAAGACGCGCGGGATAACAGTCACTAGCTTGTGATATTCGCTCGCTTAGGCTACGCAGCAGGGACTGACCTTACAAGTATTGTAGAGGTGCCTGAACTTGCATACATGGAGTGAACAATGTCTCTCGCCAACTTATCGAGACATGTGATGCAACCGTCTTATCTACGAGAAGTGTAGCTACATGTTGCGAGATGATGCTCCGCTGCTTTGCATATCTAGTAGCAAAAGTTTGAACCTGCTCTATTTCTGAGTAACCTTCCTAAAACACAATCTGCGACAGCATACTTGGTCGGATGCCGGTATTTAGGGTAGTAAGAACCTTAAGTTTTGCGTGCATGTCCACTGTGGCGCGACATAAGATAAGATCCATACTGACCTAAATACCAGCATCCGACCAAGTAACAGGAGGAGTCGGTGTCCCCAGAGTGCCCGAGAACGTGGCAACCGTACCCGCCCTGCCGTCTACCGGTAGAGCAAAAACTCAGTTGTCGTCGTCGCCCTGAAAGTGACAAAAACAATCGACATCCTGGATTCGCTGGTGGTCACCCACCCAACTACTAGCAGAACGACTCGCAGATTCAGTATGCCAGATCAGACGGGATAGCCTGTTTTCTGCAGATCTGTGGCCGATTGCGAAGAACAGTTTTGAGACAATAGAATATGCACTCTTTGAATGGCGAGGCACTAGAGCTGGGGAGGTGCGACAGCACCAGATTCGATGGTACAGTTGTACCTGGTACGAACGGTCGTTGGGACCAGTCATCAGCGCCGTCTCGTTTGTGTCATGATAGTTATGAACATCTACATAGACTTGATGAAAATTGCAAGTTCGCGATGTTCCAAGTTTTGACCGAATCTCCGGGGGGGAATCGGCGTCATTTTAGCAGCCTGAAGTTCTCAGGCATCAGAAATGATCAGCACTCAGGTTCGACTAGTGGCAGCTTTTCTTCTAGAAGTCTCGTATCGCGGTCCCCCGGATCTCCTCGAACAGCCAAGTAAGCTCAATCGAAATGGCCCAGCTCCGACACGACCAAAAGATGTCGACTGCAACACTCGGATCAGTAGACGAACCGGCTCGCGACTTTCCGCTGCCCTCAGCGAAGCGCAGGCGCATCTCGAGCGAGGACGATGATGATGAGCCCCAAGTCCAGACACACACAGCACCGTCAAGGGTTAAACGTCGGGTGCAGACGTTGAAACCTCAGGTCGACCCCATCGTCCAAGAGGGACCGCCGCCGGCTCCTAGCGATGGACTGGCCGTGCAAACGACGACTATAGATTTCGGCTCGGCCAACGTGGCGCCATGGCTTGTCCACTCCCTTCGCACGATGCAGATACACAATCCGACCGAGATCCAACGATCGTGCATACCCGAGATATTGAAAGGTAGAGACTGCATAGGCGGCTCACGAACAGGTACTGGCAAGACCGTCGCATTTGCCGTACCTATATTGCAGAAGTGGTCCGAAGACCCGTATGGAATATATGCTATCGTCATGACGCCAACAAGAGAGCTTGCTTTGCAGATATACGAGCAGTTTACCGCACTGGGTGCGCCACAGGCCTTGAAGACAGTATTGGTCACCGGTGGCACGGACATGAGGACTCAGGCGCAGGCTCTGGCTAAACGGCCGCATGTTGTGATTGCCACGCCTGGCAGGCTGGCGGATCATATTGCGACGTCAGGGGAAGAGACGGTTCGAGGGCTTAGAAGAGTCAAGGTGGTTGTGTTTGATGAGGCCGATCGGTTGCTATCGGCTTCTGCGGGCATGTTACCTGATATCAGCACGTGCTTGTCTACTTTGCCCCCTTCGAGCGAGCGGTTGACGCTGTTGTTCACGGCCACTGTGACGCCGGAAGTTCGGGCGCTGAAGGATCAGCCGAGACCGAAAGACCGACTGCCATTGTTCATCTCGGAGATCAAGGACCAGATCGATCCAGAGAATGGAGATGGCAAGGCTTTGGTGCCTTCGAAGCTGAAGCAGACATACCTGCAGGTACCGCCGACACACAAGGATGCCTTTCTGTATGTGCTGCTGTTACACCTGCTTACGTCTGATGGACAGAAATCTACGTCTACCGAGAACCAAGTCATAATATTTACCAACAGGACATCGGTAGCCGACCTATTACACCGAACACTCCACAAGTTGCTAGGGATCACATACCAATCAGTCGATCCATCGCACGCTTCAGTCGCTCACCTCAAACCCACAGCAGTAACGTCGCTCAGTTCAGCACTCCCACAGTCCCAGCGGACGTCAAACTTGGCTTCCTTCCGGTCCAGCACCGCACGTATCCTCATCTCTACAGATCTTTCTTCTCGAGGTCTTGATATCCCAAATTGTACCCATGTCATCAACTACGATGTATCGCGGGATCCAGTCGACTATGTACACCGAGTGGGTCGAACGGCCCGTGCAGGTCGGAATGGTACCAGTATCACATTTGTTAGTCCTCGGGATGTGGAACTTGTGCTTGCGATCGAAGATTACGTTGGCTCGAAGATGGTAGAGTGGAAGAGCGAGGGTGAGGGGGAGGTCAACGTCGAAACAAGAGTAGTAAGGGGCCGTACACTGAAGGACGTGGGAGAATGTAGAATGGAGGCTCTCAGGGAGATGGAGAGTGGCAAGGATGTGAAAGGTTATAGAGGCAAGATCAGGAAGAAGAGGTAGCTTGGACCTGTACAAATATGTGAAGCTTGACCAGATTGGCATACTACGCCCAAGATGTCGAATATGTACTCTCCCACTACAAAGCCCTGTCGTTCGCGCCTGCCCTGACCATTGCCGTGATGTTTGTGGTTGCCTTAGGCTGACGTCGTAATCGATAGCGATAGCGATAAGCTCTTGGAGAACAATTTCGCAGGCGTGTTCCTAGTCGCAATTGACAGTCGCGGTGCCAGCGCGAGTCACCGTCGCCGTATATTCACGCAGGATTGTGACAGAAACCCCTCGTAATGGCGCGTACAAAGCAAGTTGCGAGAAAGATCAGCTCTGGCATAAAACGCAAAAGACCATCAGATGATGAAGGGTCAGCGAATGAACAGCCTCAGAAGAAGCTTACACAAGCTGAGAGTACAAACGGCAACCAAACGGAACAAACAGTGTACGACAAAATTGTAGCGAAAGACGGGCCCGGGGATCTGGCAGAGCGGTGGACGACCGCCATAAAAAAGCACAAAGGCGACCTCAGTACGATCGAGCTCGAAGACGAGTCCCTACCAGCGAAAGTCTTCACCGATACAACCGATTTCAGCGAGACAAGACTGGTGAAGAACTTGCCCACGTTTCTTGAGCAGTACACGAAGGGCGGGGGCGAAGAGCTGAAGGCCTGTGCCCAGGAGACTGGGAGACCGCACACAATACTGCTTACCTCGTCTGCCATTAGAGCGCAGGCGCTGCTGCAACAAGTCCGTCCTTATGGCAGCAAAGACAACAAGATCGCCAAGCTGTTTGCTAAGCACATGAAGCTGAAAGACCACATCAAGTACGTCGAAAAGACTACATTCGGCATTGGAGCAGGCACAGCTCATCGAATCGAGACCTTGATCGAGAAGGAGGTATTGAAGTTGCATGATTTGAAGAGAGTCGTGATCGATGGGTCGTATGTCGATGAGAAGCAACGCACCATCTTCACCGACCGCGACGCCTTTCTCCCTACGCTTTCCTTGCTGAATCTAGAACAACTCAAGCTGCGACTTGTTTCGGGAGAAACAGAAATACTTGTCTTCTAAAGGAACCTCGGCAGCGCTCTTTGACCTTTTGCACGCTTGGAGACACATAAGGTGTGTGGAGGGCAATTGCGCATCCACACTCGGTGATATTGAGGCATAGGAGGTTTGGTAGCTGCAGAGGGCGACGAGCTACCCATGCAAACAAGCGCCAATCAACCGCAAGCCCTCCTCACAATCTTGAAGGAAATACTGGGGAGAGCCTGCAAGGTCCCGAGAATGAGCCAACATGATTGGCTCAAAAAAGCCTGATGGAGGCTCGTCACTCTCACCTTCCGTCATGGTCCGTTTGTTAGACTTGGCTGGCCCTGCTATTTCCCGAAGACCTGGAAGAATTGTGGAAAGCTGGGGTCTCTCTTCTCCAGCTTGTCATCTCCATCATGTAAAAGAATGCATTTTTGAGTTCGATACTCACACGGCGGTAAGTCACCGTATTAACTTGACTCTCATAGATTCTCTCGTGTGACCAAACTGTCTCAATTAAATCGGGAAGCATCACCTATCTCTGTGCGATCTCTGACAAATATCTTCGAGGAGAAAAATCGACCTGCTCCTAGTCAGAGACTCGAGGTTCCAGAGAGGGGTCGGGTCATGTCTCAACAAAGCTTCTACCGAGCGGTTTCCACCCCTGTGCACTCCCATTTCAATCCATCACCAGCTGGTCCTTCTGATCGAAGATCTGCAAATTATAGCGCGTCCACCCGCAGCATCTCCCCTCTTCCTCCCACGCATCACCAGTCCTCCCACTCGAGGCAATTCATACAGAGTCCGACGCCGCAGACACCCCTCAGCTCGTTCCCACCTCAAGCCCCCGTCTCCCCGAGCATAACACCAGATCTTCCCCCAACGGCAGGCTCGCGGTCTGCAGACCGACAACCATACTCTCCACCTGTCATAACAGCGCCCCAGACTGTTGCACCACCGCTGAACCCCAAATCGAGCTCGAGGTCGCTCAGGCTCTTGAACACCCAGGAAATAGACAACGCCGTGCGCTTCTGCCTCGGCATACAAAACCAAGCAGTAGTAGAGCATGGGAAGAGGCCGTTTGCAGCTCTGCTGCTCGCACCAGACAATACCTCTGTCCTACTCACCCACAACTCATTATCCCACTATCAGCATGCCGAATCAGAGCTAGCACGCCTAGCAGCGTCACAATACTCTGCAAAATACCTTGAAAAATGTACATTGGTGTCAACATGGGAGCCGTGCGCAATGTGCGCAGGCACGATATACTGGGCCGGGATCGGCCGGCTGGTGTACGCAGCAGCAGAGGCACGGCTGAAAGAACTCACTGGGAGTAACAACACTGAGAATATGACAATGGACCTGCCGTGTAGAACGGTGTTACAGGCTGGTCAGAGGCAGGTCGAAGTGATCGGGCCAGTTAGCAGTTGGGAGCAGAAGGTCGTGGAAGAGAGCGGGAAGTGGTGGAGGGAACAACAGGCTGCTGCTGCTAATGCTGATGTTGGCAGGAGCACGAGCAAAAAAAGTGCGAAAGAGAACGGAAGTATAGCTTCGAGGGAGTCGACCATGACTGTTTACAATCCTAATGATAGTCTGCTTGGAAGCATTGGCGAGGATGGAGAGTATCAGGCTGATTTGAAGATCGATTGGATGCCTTGAAGCAGCTTGGCTATGGCACAGACGTGCCATGTGTTAGGACTGTCTAAGCAGACTATATTGACATCTGTGGTGCGGTGTTTCACCCAAGCACGGGGGCACCCGTGTGCGGCAAGAACAAGCCACGACTTGTCGTCATTCTCTAGTCATGTACTACTACTGATGGTAATGCTGGTTGTTGACCAAAGAGAAGGATTTAATGAGTCGAGGAAAGCATTGCAGCAGGTGATATAGGAGGTGAGAGTACATATGTACAAACAAGATATCCCGTCATTTTGTCGACTTGAACGTCGTTGTTCATGCCCTTGTGGCAATAGACTCGCTCGACGACCTGCTCATGGACTGGTAGAGTCCTAGAGTGGAAGTCCTTACTCTCTGTATTTCTGGAGCATGATGTCGATTTCGGAACTCGTACTCTTCATCAGCGCATGCTGCATTGGGTGTACAATCTCTGACATCGTTCTCACAATTGACGCACGTGGACAAGATATCATCCCGGGTCAGCGAAGGTATTGTAAAGTTTCACTCAGACACAGTAGAAGCAATACAGTGCCGCTTCAACAGTCTGGAACTAGTGCCCCAGTACTTTGGTTCCAGGCGAGCACAACACTGTAGATCAAGTGTGAGTTGCGTGTCTCTTCATAATGAGAAATTGAGAAGTCCTTCAGTCGTTCGGACAATCCGCCGTTTCCTCTGGAAGCAGTGCGTGTATTTCCTCATTCTTTTGAATATGAATAGAGAGCTCACATCGTAATCCTTCGACCTCCACGTCGACCTGCTCCAGGGATCCGATCTGCGAAAGACCCACGTCTTCCCCAAACAGGTAGTCCCAGTCTGCTTGTTAGATGGGTCACCTTGCTTCGCTGTTAGTGTCACTTCAGCTGCTTTCTTTGCTGAGAACAGATCCTTGCGTTCAGTATGGGGCGAGAGATGAGGTGTAATCCCGAAAACTAGAAGAAAGGTAGTGCTACTGCAGTCGTACTGGGCATTTCAGCTACAACACATCATGATAACGGCGAAATGGCAACTACCTTTGCGAGTGAAGTCTGCACATTGCACCTTCCGTACATGTGTATCGAACGGCAGAAAGGGAAAGTCAAGCCTAGCCCGCCGGGGACCCGACAAGGCTGTGACGCGAATGAGGCTGGATATGACTAATCAGCGACGGCAATTGAAGGGTCTCATGCCCGTTTGCCGCATTCGAGATCAGCAGGACAAAGCCGCAGCCTCATACGCCATCCTGGCCCATGGTGGTACCGCCTATCTAGACATCACTGAGCACGAACAACAAGACCTGCGAAACTGATCCAAGCTACTAAGCCACGACAATATTGACCTCTTTACCAGCACAACCTTCGAACCCATCTCAGCCACCAGTGGACTTTGACCTGTGAACCGTCATGTCGACCTCTGCACGGCGTCGTTTGATGCGGGACTTCAAGGTGAGTCGAATCTTCGACAGGCCTCATACGTTGCAATGCTCGAGTAGACAGAGTCTTCGCGCTATGAGCAAACCATGTGTACCCACCGATGGACAATGCTAACACCCTCCTAGCGTATGCAGACTGATCCCCCAGTCGGTGTCTCCGCATCGCCTATAGCAGATAATGTTATGACTTGGTATGTCCGTTGAATATTCGGTGACGGTGACCTTGGGCTAACACCCATCATAGGAACGCGGTCATAATTGGGCCAGCAGACACACCTTTCGAAGACGGTACATTCCGACTAGTCATGCAGTTCGAAGAGGCATACCCCAACAAGCCACCTGGTGTCAAATTCGTCTCGACAATGTTCCACCCCAACGTATACGGTACAGGCGAACTGTGTCTAGACATCCTGCAGAACCGATGGAGTCCAACATATGATGTCGCGGCAATCTTGACAAGTATACAGAGCTTGTTGAACGACCCCAATACGAGCAGTCCTGCCAATGTGGAAGCAAGCAATTTGTACAAGGAGAACAGGAGGGAATACAACAAGAGAGTCAAGGAGACGGTGGAGAAGAGCTGGGAGGATTAAGAATGGCCATAAAGATATCGCAATATGGATAACGAACTACGATACGACATCTGTAACTTAGCGACAGCGTTCAGAGGCGTTACAAGGGCTAGCTGTCTAACGGACGGGCCTTCTCTTTCTTGAAGATGTCGAACACAAATCAAGCCGGACCAAAGAAATGGATCACTTGCTCTGAGGTCAGGAACGTTGTTGATGTGCAAATGCTGAAGTAACAGTGCTTGCCTTTGACAGCTCAACATACTAGGATCGTTTATTGAGGCACACCAGTCGCCGCACCAGTACCACCATTTTGCTCTTAAGCTTCCACTGATGAAGCCTTGCGTTGTCAAAGCCAGCTTTGATTCACAGTGTTGATGCTGCTCGTGAGGCTGGAACTCGGCAGTTCGAGCCCGGAGACTTTCTGATCATGTCGACCAGGGCGAACCACGTATTAATATGGCCAGACCATCTGGCATTCAGGCTTGCGATCAACGGGGCGCTCTGATTTCTGCCTCACGAGAAACTCGAACAAAACAACATGAGATGAGCTCGGACCGAGCGTCCGTGCTCTCCTTATCTGAGTTTAGCCGTCACCCACGAGTAGCTCGTTGAATATCTGCTCTCCCATCAGCCTGCACCTGCAAGCCAGAGGCGACAGCCATAATATCAGCTTGTGCAAGTCGTACACTTCCTAAAGGACATCGTCACGAACAGAATGGATAAAAAGCAATACAGGAGCCCCAATCCGGCGCTCGAACTGTCGAAGACAAAGGAATACAATCACCTCGAACCTGAAGACCAATTCCGCTAACCTGCAACAGCGAACATTGTTGTACCCCATGAACAAAGGCTGTATATCTAACCGGGAACGTCGACATCATCACTATTGAGCTATTAGCATGTCGCCTGCGCTCAGTCCAGATTTAGACACATCATAGCAACCATGAGTATACCGAGACCGGACCCTGCATTTTTACACAACGTGCCAACATCCGTATCGACCTCAACATCGTCAACGACGTCCATTAGTTCCTTGCTTTCTTCGACAACAGCCAGTTCAATAACATCTGCCATTGCGTCAGCCACCTCCTCCAGCACGCCCGGCGCGGACAACGGCACGGTGCCCATTTCAATTTATCCATATCGGCCCTCTACGGCCCTAGCAATCATCTTTGCCGTCCTATACGCAACCTTGATCCCCTACCATTTCTACCTGTCCATCTACAAGCCTCACGTTGCGAGATCTGTGATCCAGAAACACAAATATACCATTCCCCTTGTCGTCGCCGCGGTCCTAAGCACACTCGGCTTCGCCCTCCGCGTCTTCTCTGTCAGCACAGAGTCCGCACGAAGCTCAGTAGGACTATACGTCAGCAGCCAAACTTGTATCATCGTCGCGACGATATTCGTATGTGCAACACTATACCTGCTGATTGCACACCTCATCCAACTCTGTCTTCCGCCGGGAGGGGAGCGAATTTTCCTCGGAGCATCGCCAAAGGTCTGGGGCAGGATATTCGTTACGAGCGATGTACTCTCTTTCATCTCTCAGGGCGCCGGATCTATGATTGCAGCGAGTGGGAACTGGCAAGGTAGTCGCATGGATGTCGGGACTGCTATCTTGATCGCGGGTCTAGCATGTCAGCTTGCGACTTTCACATTCTTCCTAGTTGTGTTGACGCTCTTCTGTTTGAGGGTGAGTGGAGGCCATGATGGTAGGAGTGGAAGCCAAGAAGTGAGTGGGAGTGCCAAGGACTATGGATTTAATCCGTTAGTCAAACAAGTTATCAGGGGGATGTGGGTTGCCGGGATCCTTGTTGAGGTAAGTGTTTTTGCTTCTCCTCAACCTCCCTTACCGTGCACTAATTCAGCCCATAATAGATTCGATCAATTTACCGAACAGTTGAGTTTGGCGCAGGCGTCGAGGGCTATCTCTTCCAACATGAATGGCCGCTCTGGGTGTTCGAAGCTATGCCGATATGGCTAGCACTGCTTGTGTTGGGAATCTGGCATCCGGTGAAGTGGTTGCAGCAGAAGAGACGAAGTCAATTTGTCGAGAAATATGTTCGGGTAGCGAGTGAGCAGGATGAGCAGAATGAGCAGCTACCGAAGTGACCAATCTTGGACCGCCGGTTATTTGGCGACACATACTTGGAGCCTGTCGCTTCGTGTGGCGCCTCGCGAGGGGTGGAAGCAGTGGCGTGACAAAGCTGCGAGTGGCCAGGTACTACGACCTATTTCCTGTATGAAGCTCTCGACTTGTCTCTCATAGCATGGTTTTGCGAGCGTGCAAGTAGTGAGTTGAATTTGATACTTCTGTTTTACAAATCTTGATAGGGTCGGGGATCATGGAGATGCAGTGAGTCTCAGCATGCTAGTAGCACAACCACCAGCGACTTGAGAATGCGAAGAGACATGCTCCACGTATCTGTTGTCTTGCCTTTGACGATGTTGGCATCTAGGGCGCACCTTTCCCGACGTTTGATGCGTGTAATCTCAGGTGAGTCCACCACAGCCTCCGTGGCTTCTGTGGATGTCCCAGCCCTCTAGAACCCAGTCAAGCACGTAAACAGCATAATGCAGATAACATGACTATCGACTGTTTGGCATGCCAGCGTTGTGCAGCTAGCCTTTCCCGTCCTCGGCCCGTGAAAGCATAGGCGACTGTGCATATCTTTGCCTCCGCAGCACTCGGATCTCCAACAGAATTAGGCAATAAACTGTAACGAAGAACGTACTCGATGTTGCGCCTGTCCAATGAGAAGATGAGGTGAACGATGTTGGCCTCACAATTAACACTGGCTGCCGGTTAATGACGAGAAGACGAGCAAACTATTACCATCTAGGATGATTGCTGGAATAAAACCGCCCAAAGTTCAGTCTGTGTCCTTCTCGCACTCCCAACACTAAACCTTCTTTGGCTGTCGCGCTTCGTATCTCCATTCCTATCAACTAAGGTAGCAATTACAAGACATGAGATTAACAAGCATGTCGATGGCCTTGCAAACATTTTAGCTGGGTTTTGAGTACAGTCATGATGGCCCCGAGGCCCGATTGTGCCATCGACCTCTGAGCATGAGTTCTGCATATGTACAAATACACTTCCAGATACGAGTACGAAATACTACGGGGCCCGAATCGATATGATCTCGACCCACAAGGAGAAGCACACAGCGGACCAGGACGACCCGAGATGCCAAAGGGCTCCGGCTGCCGCATATGATGGGTCTCAAAAGTCTTGGGAAAACGGAATGCAATTTGTATGTGACAGCGCCGAGCGACCGGCGGGCAGCATCCTGCAGTGCTATTGGTTGACCTTCTACGCACATCTTTCCTCTCTGCCATATCCAGTTAGTCTCGTCTCTCGGATCACGGACTTTTGTTTATGCAGAGGATATCAGCATGCATAGTAGTTCATAAGCTCGGATGCAGAGGCACCAGCCGTTGTTCATCGTGGCAACAGTAACTGCATCAACCATTTCGCTGTTCTGGTCTGATTCTCACTGCTTTCACAGAGGAACTTCGTCCCTGGATCGACTCACCTCCGGCTCGGCTGTTCAATCCATGCACGAGTACATTTAGTGCAGGTCCAAAAGGTGTGGCGGAAGCATTCTTTGTTTCGTCGTGTTTTGGGTCTCTCGACTTTCTAACATCCAGTTTCTCTATTTCGTCACTTTGCACTCTCTTAATAGAACATCTCATCACAGACTACACACTTCGTTATTTCTTTGTATACAACTTGGTCTTTAGTCCTGCCCTACGTCGGCTATCGAAGATTTGACGTCACAAAACAGCGGCAACAGGGCAAAGTCCCTTATTGACAGCTGATAGCAGCAACCATGGCGCTAGTGGGCAACTTCACGAGCAACTACGATGCCTCGCTGGCGACAACGGGAGCAGGTAGTCCGACTCGCGTCCGTCGTCATTCATACTTTCGAGACGAGGAGAGTTCTCAAGTACCGCATTTCTTGGCTGTCACACGAACCAGATCGAAGTCAATACCGCAGTCGTCGCCACAAGAAGAGAGTCATGACACAGCAAATCCCACCATAAATCGCCAAGCTTCCTCACAGGCAGAGAAACTCGAAGACCCAATAGAAAGCGATGAGGAAGACAAAAACCACATGCGTGAACTTGCCAGATCGTACACAAGACAATCGGTGTCGAGCAATGTTGATCACGACGTCTTCCACGCTGAGCCAGACTCTGCTCTTGATCCGAACAGTGATAACTTCCGGCCGAAGTCCTGGACCAAAGCGATGCTCAGAATGCGTTACCAACAAGGGGAGGAGCAATTCCAAGCAAGGACAGCTGGCGTTTCATTCCGCAATTTGTCGGCTCATGGCAACGATGCAGGAGGTGCGGGTTATCAAGCTTCGGTCGGCAACGTATGGCTTCAGGTGGCAAACAAGGCGAAGGACCTGATCAGCCGCAAACCCACGCGCAAAATCGATATTCTTCAGGGCCTGGACGGGTTGGTAAAGCCGGGTGAGATGCTTGTGGTATTAGGCCCACCAGGCGCAGGATGCAGCACGTTTCTCAAGACGATGACAGGCGAGACTCACGGTTACGAAGTCGGTAAGCAGTCTAAGATCAACTACACCGGTATCAGCTACGATGAGATGCATTCATCGTTCCGGGGCGAAACGATTTACACTGCTGAACAGGATGTCCACTTTCCTGCGATGACCGTTGGAAATACGCTATACTTTGCAGCTCGTGCTCGTGCGCCACGCTACATTCCTTCTGAAATCTCAAGGAAGCAGTACGCCGAACACCTTCGTGATGTGATCATGGCGACATTTGGCATAAGGCACACCATCAACACTCCGGTAGGAAACGAATTTGTGCGAGGTGTATCTGGTGGAGAGAGAAAACGAGTCACCATCGCTGAAGCCTGTTTGTCTGGTGCTCCTCTCCAGGCCTGGGACAATTCGACTCGTGGCCTTGACAGTGCCAACGCCATCGAATTCTGCAAAACACTAAGAGTCGAGTGCGAGGTTTCGAACGTAGCTGCCATGGTCGCTATTTACCAAGCGCCACAAGCAGCTTACGATATCTTTGACAAGGCCATTGTATTGTACGAGGGTCGGCAAATATTCTTCGGTGGCGCACGGGAGGCTAAGCAATACTTCATGAAGTTGGGGTTTTATTGCCCACCAAGGCAGACCGATGCTGATTTCTTGACGTCAATGACCAGCGCCGTCGAGCGGATTCCGAAGGAAGGCATGGAGAACAAAGTTCCTCGTACGCCAGATGAATTCGCTGCGGCATGGAAAAACAGTTCGGAGCACCAGAAACTCATTGCAGAGATCGAGGCCTACGACGCAGAACACCCCGTGGGTGGTGAAGATGCAGAAAAGTTTAAGCAATCGCGACGACTCCAGCAGGCACGCCGTCAGCGGTTGAAGTCTCCTTATACTTTGTCATACGCCCAGCAAATCAAGCTTTGCTTGTGGCGAGGCTTCGAACGTCTCAAGGCTGATCCGTCGCTCACATTCACACAACTGTTCGGCAACCTAATCATGGCGTTGGTCATTGGTTCGGTGTTCTACAACCTTGACAATGTCACTTCCTCGTTCTTCAGCCGCGGGGCGTTGATCTTCTTCGCTATCCTCATGAACGCCTTCGGTTCGGCTTTGGAGATCTTGACGCTGTACGCTCAACGGCCAATCGTCGAAAAGCATCAACGTTATGCACTTTACCACCCTTCAGCTGAAGCCTATGCATCGATGCTGACAGACATACCGTATAAGGTCCTCAACGCCATCGTCTTCAACTCGGCACTTTACTTCATGACGGATCTGCGGAGAACGCCAGGGGCATTCTTCTTCTTTCTGCTCATATCGTTCATGCTAACATTGGTGATGAGTATGATGTTCAGAACGATTGCATCAGTTTCCAGGACTCTTCAACAGGCTTTGACACCGGCCGCCATTCTGATTTTGGCTATTGTCATCTACACTGGTTTTGCAATCCCTGTACCATAGTAAGTTCTCCATAGAATCCCCACCCCGAGCCAATCTTTTCTTGCAACAGTCCTTCAGCTTGATTCGAGCTAACCATATGTAGCATGCTTGGCTGGTCGCGTTGGATCAACTATCTAGATCCTGTCGCCTACGGCTTTGAAGCACTCATCGCCAATGAGTTCCATAACAGACGGTTCCATTGCGATCAGCTGTCGCCCGGTTACGGGGCTCTTGCCAACAATGTTTGTGCTGTCAAGGGTGCAGTCGCTGGACAGGACTTTGTCGAAGGCGATGCCTTCATCAACCTATCTTACGACTACTATAACAGTCACAAATGGAGGAACTTTGGCATCCTTTGGGTTTTCCTGATCGGTCTTGCTATATGCTATCTCATTGCCGCTGAATTGGTCTCCTCGAAGAAGTCTAAGGGAGAGATACTTGTTTGTTACCCTAACCGAATTTTGTCCAAATGTACTGACCCAGACTTAGATTTTCCGCCGAGGGCACATTCCTGCAGCACTGACCAAGAACACACCCGACGACACCGAAGCCGCCGGCACACACGAGAAGACAGCCGTCGAACGTAACGAGGCTCAGGATAATGCCACGAATGCCATTCAGCGACAAGAAGCGATCTTCCAGTGGCGGAATGTCTGCTACGATATCAAGATTAAGAAAGAAACTCGCAGGATCCTGGACCATGTTGATGGCTGGGTCAAGCCGGGTACTTTGACGGCATTGATGGGAGTATCAGGTGCAGGTAAGACTACCCTCTTGGACGTTCTGGCTACCCGTGTCACTATGGGGGTCATCAGCGGAGAGATGCTTGTGGATGGTCGGCCACGTGATGAATCGTTCCAGCGCAAGACTGGCTACGCTCAACAACAGGATGTCCATCTATCGACGTCTACAGTGCGTGAGGCTCTGACCTTTAGCGCCCTGCTCCGGCAACCGGCCGCTACACCTAGGCAAGAGAAGCTCAATTATGTGGACGAAGTGATCAAACTGCTTGAGATGGAACAATACGCAGACGCTATTGTCGGTATTCTCGGTGAAGGTCTGAATGTCGAACAACGAAAGCGATTGACCATCGGCGTCGAATTAGCGGCTAAGCCTGAGCTACTCCTTTTCCTGGACGAACCCACTTCCGGTCTCGACTCCCAGACATCATGGTCTATTCTCAATCTTCTCGAGAAGCTCACTAAGAACGGTCAAGCCATTCTATGTACCATACACCAACCGTCAGCAATGTTGTTCCAGCGTTTTGATCGACTTCTTTTCCTTGCTAAGGGTGGACAGACTGTCTACTTTGGCGACGTCGGGGAGAACTCCAAGGTCATGACCAGTTATTTCGAGGCTAATGGAGCTCACCCTTGTCCGGAAGAGGCTAATCCTGCAGAATGGATGTTGGAAGTGATTGGTGCTGCTCCAGGTACTCACACGGACATTAACTGGCATGAGACGTGGAAGAGCTCAGCCGAGTACCAAGCCGTGCAAGAAGAGCTGGATGCACTAAAGAACGAACGACCAGGTCTCACTCGTGTACAGACCCGATCCAGGGACAAGGCCAGCTACAAAGAGTTCGCCGCACCATTCTGGGCTCAATACCGAGAAGTTCAGATGCGAGTCTTTCAGCAATACTGGCGTACACCCTCCTACATCTACGCCAAGATGTCGCTCGTTACCCTTACCGGTCTCTTCATCGGATTCTCTTTCTACAAAGCCAACAACACTCAACAAGGTCTCCAAAACCAGCTTTTCGGACTTTTCCTCTTGTTCACGATTTTCGGCCAACTTGTCCAGCAGATAATGCCGCTGTTCGTCACGCAGCGAGCGTTATACGAAGTTCGCGAACGCCCAAGCAAGACGTACTCGTGGAAAGCATTCATGCTTTCCAACATCGTTGCCGAACTTCCATACAACCTGATCGCTGCGACGCTACTGTTCTTTACTTGGTACTATCCCATTGGCCTCTACAGAAACGCTGCAGTCACTGATTCAGTCACCGAACGAGGAGGACTGATGTGGCTGTTCGTATTGTCCTTCCTTTTGTTTTCGTCGACCTTTGCGCACATGGTTATCGCGGGTGTCGAGACTGCTGAGACGGGTGGCAACATCGCCAACTTGATGTTCTCTCTCTCACTCATTTTCTGTGGTGTCCTCGCTGGCCCAGGCCAATTCCCTGGTTTCTGGATCTGGATGTACAGAGTTTCACCTTTCACATATTTGGTCGAAGGCATGTTGTCAACTGCAGTCAAAAACGCTAATACCACGTGTAACGGCATCGACTTCCTTCGATTCCCACCTCCAGCTGGCCAAACCTGCGGGCAGTATCTGGCACCGTACCTCGGCCAAGCCGGCGGTTACCTTCTTGATCCACAATCCACCACGAACTGTGGTCTCTGCCAGATTAGCGAGACGAACACTTTCCTTAGGGCCGTGAACATTCAGCCCAACAACAGCTGGCGAGACTTCGGAATCATGTGGATTTACATCGTTTTGTAAGTTCGATACTGCTGGCTGTTCATGAATACAGATATGCTAACAAGTTACCCTAGTAACATTTTCGCCGCACTTGCACTTTACTGGCTCATCAGGATGCCGAAGAACAAGAAGGACAAGAAAGAAAAGCCGACTGCTAAGGCTGACGCTGGTAACAACCTCGAGCAAAAGCCTAGCTCGAGTCAGAGTTCTGATGCCGCCCAGCCACAGCAGCATGAGAAGGCAAAGGAGCACGTATAGAGTGTCTGATTGTTGATGGACGGCGTTCTCTATCTTTGACATAAGTTGTGAGCAGCATAGTTCAGTGAGGATCACATTGGACAGAGCCGGGCGTTATTCAAGCGAGTTACCAGGGTCCAGTGGTGGGTTAGATATCTACTCGGGTCCAAGCTTATAACTCGAGATTCTCGTATGTATGATTACTTTGTTGTTTATATCATCTACCAGTCCACAGCTGTAGGAAGAAATGCCTTTGCTCGCCCAAAATGCAAGGAAGTGGCGCGCTCTATCCGCACGACCAAGGCGACCGCTCGACTTGCCAGAATTGGAGATACTTCCTTCTGCTTTGACTCGGATCATCGTTTCCCCGATTCCAGAAACATTGACGTCTCTCATCGTCTGCTTGGCCACAGCTATCGCTAGACAGACAGTAGCCGTGCCATAGCGTTAGTGCCTCCTGTTCCACATTCCTCGACACTATGACTTGTAAGCGTCTTGTCAGGCCCTTGAGCCAGTACGTGACTCGGGATCTTTCCAGGCTCAACTCGGTTGCCTGCCGTGCAACGCGGCACTATTGCTCGTCTGTGTCAGCCGCAGCCGCAGTATTGCCTATTGGCAGCAGAGCAGGGCTTCGAAATAGGAAGCCTGTCCGGCCACACGCTAGCTATGGAGGTAAATGGACTACTCTCCGACGACCGTATGCCACCGTGACAGATAGCACTCCATCCATCATGGTCAATGATCTACGCCATCAAGAGATCCTTGTCAATTTCACAGAAAGCCACACGGTCAGATATCCATCCTTTTGGCTTCGAGACCATTGTACATGCTCAGCGTGTACACATCCCCACACCAAGCAACGTCAAATTAACACGTTTGAGATTGATCCCGACATTCAAGCGTCAGATGTCGCCTCGAAGCCTGAAGGGCTCGAAGTCATATGGTCAGGCGAAGGGCACAGAAGTCTTTACCCGTGGGACTGGCTCTCCCGACATATCCCCTTCAGCGCGGCTCCAACCCAGAAACATCCCCGTCAAGACTGGCGACACGTCAGCCCCGCATCGGCCGGCCTCCTGCAAGCAGACTTCACCTCAATCATGAACGACGACTCCGCCCTCGGTTCATTCCTCGAGCAAATCCGTACCTCCGGATTCAGCTTCGTCTCTAAGATGCCCCCAGCCGCCGAAGCGACACAACAGCTCCTCGAACGCATCTCGTTCATCCGCCCAACACAATACGGCAGTTTCTGGGACTTCACCTCCGAAGCCAAGCCCGTCGACACAGCATACACCAACCTCCCGCTCTCGCTCCACACTGACACAACCTACTTCACCGACCCAGCCGGCCTGCAACTCTTCCACGTCCTGCAACCCGCAACCCTCGGCGGCGGCCAATCAACCTTCACAGACTGCTTCGCCGCCGCCCAACACCTGCACAAGCTCAACCCAGACTACTACAACATCCTGTCCTCGGTGCGCATCGCCTCGCACGCCTCAGGAAGCAGCGAGCGCTTCGGCACCTTCACCAACACCTCGGCGCACGCCGCCGGCTTCCCCGTCTTCACGCACTCGGCGCCACACATCCGCCCGCACCCGCGCCACCTCACGCAGATCCGCTGGAACAACGACGACCGCCACTCGTCGACCCAGTGGCCCAGCCACGAGCGCATGATCATGTGGTACCGCGCGGCCCGCGTGTGGACCGAGCTCCTCCACAGCCCGCAGTTCAAGTGGGAAGTGGCGCTGCAGCCCGGCACGCCCATCATCTTCGACAACTGGCGCATGGCGCACGGCCGCCGCGCCTTCGAGGGCCAAAGGCGCGTCTGCGGCGGCTACATCGGCATGGACGAGTTCTTGGCGCGCGCCCGCATGATGGCCACCGACAGTGTGGCGGCGGCGGTGGTGCAAGCGCAGCCGGAGACGGGCGACGAGAGTAGCGACGAAGCCAAGCGAAACGAGGAGAAGATCAAGAGGGAGCAGGTCGAGGAGGAGAGGATCGACGAGAACCAAGAGGGAGAACTTGAGCCAGACGTCGTGCCGCAGAAGGAGGACGGGGGCGTCGACCGTCCTCTGGCGAGTTAGAGCGGGTTCTGTCCTGCCCTGGAATGAATGGGATGTGGTCCCGCGCTGCGTACTGCGTGCTGCGAGGTATGTGGTAGGTATATGGTGACAGGTCCTCTGCATGTTCTGCGCAACGGTGTACGGCGTCACAACTTGGGCAAGCGAAGGACAGAAAAGGAAGACCCGGCTAGATAGCAGAATGACTCCTCCCATCGACTGCTGGGTACCTCCTACGACAACATCCTTTGCAATACACGCAAAACAATGCTTTTATTCTATTCCCTTTTTCGCAGGCCTCGGAAGCAATGTCAAAAGCTGACGACTACGGTCAATTGCGACCTGCGTAGAGAACAGGAAAAGCCTCCAGTGCACCGGGAAACTACCAAAACTCTTCTGGTATTGCATGAGTGATTAAAGAGCTCTTTATGTAGCCAATTACGTTTTGTGTACGCCAGACTATGGATGCGTGCAGACCGCCGCCCGAAGGGCCTGAATGGAGGATGATTGAGCACGACCTCCGACTGATTAGTCCATTACCTTCTTACTAGAAAATGCAGCCTGCGGATCCTCGTCAGCAGTCATCTTCCCATCGGCCTTCGCAGTCATTTTTTCAAGCTTGCCATAATCGATATCGTTCTCGTTCATAGGCTCCTGAGGCTTGTCGCTGCCTTTTGCATCCTGATTAGCATCCCGTTCAGCACCCGGATCGCTTAGTTCGTCTCTTGAAGACTCGACGTGTCCTAGGCCAGAGTAAGTAGATGCAGGCGCAGGTGCAAATACTTGTTCATTTCGTACCTTGATCGGCTCGTCCTCGGCTTTCGCTTCGCGCTCCCTGCTTGGGACTTTTTCTAATTCGCCCTTCACTTCGTCGTTTGCAGTGGACGCACGGCTCGCTGGTAGCATATGTGTCTGAGGCTTGGACTCTTCACGTTCGAGGGGCTCGCCGGATGTCGAGCTTGCGGTTGTTTTCCGTGTCAGCTCACCTTCGGGGTTCTCGTCATCACCTATTGGCACTGGATCGGCCGCCTCCCCAGCTGAGTTTGTTGCGAAACCGCCAGGTATAGGTGCTAGTGTATCTTCAGATCTTTCCGCCGAGTCCTTCTCCACCTCAGGCTCAACTGTTGCTGTGGGGCCGGCATCGGTAGCCTGATCTTTGGCCGAAGTGGCCTTCGACCGCTTCTCCGATCCTGGCTCTACGCTCAGCTCGTCCTCCTCGTTGATCTGCCACATGGCCCTTGGCGAAAACATGCTAAAAGACACGCTAGGTTTGGGCTCAGCTGCCGGCGATTTAGCCGGTGCTCTTCGCTGCGGGCCTCTAGCACGTCCTTTACGAGCATCTTCAAGAGGCTTGGCTTCGACCTCTGGCTCCGGTTCCTTCTCCTTGGGAGGTCCAAGGCCGAGTTTCTTGTTCAAGTCATTCATGAAGTTGCCTTTTAGGCTAGCGATATTTCCGCCCATTGGGCGAGCAGGTACCTGAGGCTTGGGCTTTGTTGTTGACTCGGCGCTACCTGTTGAACCAGCCGAGGTCACCTTGGTCAGCTCGTCATCGGCGTTCTTCTTTCCAGGTCGTGGGGGAATTTGTGGTTTTGGCCTATCAGGTATACTTGGCTGCTTCTTCGGCTCAGTAGGCGACTTCTCCCTAGATAGTGTCTGTGGTTCGGTCAATTTAGCATCAGCTGGCGGTACCTGGTACTGCTTCTTTTGTGGACGAGCTGGAACATTAGGGGCGACGCTAGGTTCGATCTGTTGAGAAGAGGCACCCTCACCCAGACGGCTTTTAGCCGGTCTCGTTGGCACAGGTGGCTTGGAGTCCACAGGACTTGTTTCCTCTTCCGGTTGTGGACTACCGACCGTAGTGACAAGTTGACTGCTGTCTGGAGAGTCTTCCCAGACGTCTTGGCTGGGAAACCTGTTGGCCAGCGTCGGACGCGAGTCAGTTGGCATATCGCCTCTTAGATGTGGTGCCCATTTCGATTTGGCCAATCTCTCGTCTTTGTGCTTCAATGTGCGCCTCTCCTCTTCGGTAACTTCTTCTTTACGAGCATGTTCCGCCTCCGGAGGCTCAAAAGTGGACGACACTTTCAGCTCCTGGTCACCGCCCTGCGAATCGGCTTGTGCTGGCAAGTCAGGGGTGGAAACCTCCGCCACATACATGTGACTGCTTGGAGTATCTTCCCAAATATCTTGACTTGGGAAGCGTCGTTGTAAAGCGTCTGGCCTTCTCTTGAATCTCTCAGCATGTGACATGGCCTTATGCTCGTCGTCATCATCCTCGAAAAGAGGTTCGTGTTCAGCTACATCTTCCAAAGGCGTGTGCACGTGTTCCCGCTCATCTTGGTGTGAAAGAAAGCGCGACAGAGAATGAGACGCACTGTGCAGCTGATAGATGCTTCCAGGTCTACTAGCCGGTCTGGAGTTAGGGGTGATGGCTCCGCTACGATCCTGGTCTTCGAAGGTCTGACTTTGGCGACGTTCGTACTTGGGGGAAACTGCCGGTTGCAGGTACTCACTGCCCACATCCTTGGCAACCTCGTCCTCAGCGAGGATAGGGACTGTGTATTCGTTGCCTTCGTCATCAATGCGCTGGACGTACCTCTGCCCGCCTGAAGTCTCGTTTATCTTTTCTTGACCTCCAGTAATCTTGTTGAAACGACGATCAGGCGCATCGATATGGACAGTCTCTTCGGGGTCGTCGCTAATAACTTTTTCAGAGTCCTGAGACATGGAGAGACGCGATCTGCGGATTTCAGGGGAAGGGGCATCTTCGGCAGCGAAGCTTGTTCGTTTGAGGGGAGACTCGATGGCAGGCTGCGAGCTGTTGTGGGTGTTCAGTCGTTGCAAGCCCTCAGGCTGAGGAGTGCTCTGCTGTGATGATCGTTGATAGGTTTCCGAAGCCATGTATCCAATCTGCTCATCCGGGTACGACATGATGTTTTCTTTGGTGCCTGTAGTAGGTCAGCATGTCTTTTCTGGTCTTGCAACGCAACTTACCGAAACCTGCACCACGCGAGGCGGTGTCACGGACGATCTTGTTGAGCTCGTCGCTGCTCAGGGCATATTCGCCACGGCCACTGCCAATACCCTCGTACACGCCATGACCTTCGCGCTCTTCGTGCTCGAGTTGTTCAGGGTGTTTGGCATACCAATCGCGCTCGAATTTGTTATTGGCGATCATGCCGTGGCCATGAAGGCCGTAGCTGTCGGGGGGACGGAAATCCTCGACACCACTCTTTCTTCTACTGTGTCGACGTGGTGACTCGCCAGTAACTTGAGGAGACATTCCCTGGGGGGTAGGAGCTTGCACATCACCAAGAAGCGGATTGATAGGCACTCGCAGCCCGAGCGATGTAGGCCCGTTGTCGTCACCGTAGACAGCTGATTGACGTCGGCCGTCTGAGGCCGCAGAATCGGGTCTGGTAGCGGAACCAGGTCTCACAACAGAACCCGGTCTAGAGAAGCTAGGCCTGGATTGGATCCTGGTGAGGTTCAAGTCGTCATTTGACGGTCTCGCGAGGTCAGTCTTGGTGACGGTTTGCACTTGAGCAGTTGCGCTCGCCTTGGGGAGCGACGGCTTCGGTGCATGCATGGGGAGATCCTCGCCAATGGTACGAGTTTGTGCGCCTGCATCTTGAGCAAGAGCGGAGGAGGGGTTTTCAGGCTTGTACTGGATGTTTGCATATTCCATGCCCTCCTCACCCGGAGTGGGCATGTGGTGGACGCTGGGCGGGCGAGCAGGCAGTTCTTGAGTTTTCGTTCTGCTAAGACCGTAAGGCTCGTTCAGAGGGGACTGAGGGTAATTTGCAGGCGAGACAGAACGCTCGACATGCTTTGGGACGGGTCGTGGGGGCAGCTCTGGCAAGTTTGAGACCCCTTGTGCCGCGGCCTGGTGTTTGACAGGTCTTGGAGGGACCGAGGGTGGTGCTGGGGCCGACATGTTTGTAGAAAGAATAGTCGTTCAGAAGTCCTGCAAGTTGTTAAACAAAACCGAAGTCAAAGTGTTGAGCAGGCGTTGGAGCTTGAAAAACGTTTGTAGACGAACTTATCTGGCGGTCTGGGATGCAGTGTGGTGGTGGTGGTGGTGGGACATGAGTAGCAAGACTTACAGATATCACGGCATGAGCTCAACAATGGACATGAGAGAGGTTGAAGCACCAGATGTACAGTATTGGTAAAAAGAAGAGTTGAGTGGGATGTCAAAAGTGTGTGTATCATGTAGCAGAATAGACTTGGGGTAAATGATCGTTGCAAGATGCAAGCACCTGGTGACCATCAACAAAGATCAGAGACTAGAGATCAGAGACCAGAGGACCCCAGCATGACGAAGTCAGAAGCGCGGCCGCCGACACACGTCGAGCTTGTCGCATAACTCGGCTACCGCGCTTTGCCGTGCTACTTAGACTCGATGCCATGCAGGTCCGACGAATCTGAGCCAACGAGACACCGGCTAGGCTCCCAGCACCAAGCCATTTCAGCATTGCCTTGTCGGCCATTGGTCGATTGTCTTGGTGCGGGAGTCACGTTCCAGAACTCTCCTTACCAAGCATCATGTTCTTTTCTCCTACCGAAAACGTGGTGACGATTCCTCGACCTTGGCCATTGGCGGGGCAGCTCACAGGCAAGGTGGCCTAGGAAGAGAACACGAGCTTGACTTGAGGCCTTTCGATGATACTACGAGCAGAGGACCACATAACGTGGGTGCTAAAAGAAAAACATAGAGCGGTGTGTACCATTCCTTAGATGTCTCGTGTTAGTGGTCGAGACTCCGAAGCCCCGTAGTTTTGCTTTGCATGCTTCCCGTCCAACCAGTTTAGTCTGGCTAGTATGCGACCCGCCGGCAGAACAATAAGCATCCTAGCACAAACTTGTGCATAGGGTACTTGAACTTGCTGTATAGTGCGGACATCCTTTTCCTCACGCTGGTCTAGCAGGACTATTTCATATCTTATTGTTGGTTGATCCCCCCCGTGCACTATGTGAATATGGGGAAAGCTGTACCGCCCCCGTAGCTAGCCGAGGAACAATTTCATATTGCTGACTCCGAGTGTAAACTTCCCATGCTAATACAAGTCGTTGCCCTGTCCAACAGCCGGCTATGCGTCAAAGTCGATGGTTTGGCGCTCATACTCTGACACGCGAGGAACAAGTCTCGCTTGAAGTCGAATTGGTTACATCAGAAGGACAGATCTGCTTTTACACAATCATCTGGGCAACGCCTTGACCGCCGAGAGCTTTGCTGGCGACAAAGTCCTGGTTCTTGAGGCCAGCTATGCCGTAGCAAGTAGCCGTCAGCAGCATGACGACGCCTGCCGCAATCAAGCTGCTGCCGGCGTAGATGACGCTGAGGATCTGGAAAATGCCCATGACAGCGTACATGGCAGCTCGCATGTAGTTGGTGGTGACCTTCCGGATGATGGCGTCAAACTTGGCCGATGTAGGACATATTCGGAGGAGGAGGGGGATCTCGACGAAGACGAGAACGAGGGCGCAGCATCTGTCGAATCAGCAACTTGCTTCGGGGGTAACATGTGCAGGCAGCACTCACAGTAAGATGATACTCCATATAATGAGCAGATTGAAGTGGAATATATTGGCGATGCCCAGTGCTAGGCCGAGGATTATGCTCAGCACTCCCAGCCACTATTCACAGTCAGTCGACGGTTCGTGCAGTAGCTAGTTCGAGCTTGCTGACCTGTGCATACAACGAGAAGTTGCGCGACCTCAGCTCGTCTTGGAAACCCATTGTGTTGATTGTGTGGACTGCTTGCTTCTGGGGATAGGATGCGCCAGCAGATATATGGGGCTGGCCTTGGGAGGGTGCTAACAGAGGCAGAAGCGTTGCGCTTGAGTAGAGTCGGTGGTGTGAGGAAGTCGCGGCTGAGGATGACAGGGTGTCCGATAATTCGTTGAGGACGCGCTTGGAGGACGTGTGGGGGCGTAGATCAGTTGTTGCTGGCTTTCTACAGGGAAGAGTGTGAGGGTGGTGTGTCTACTGCAACGTATGCTGGAGGGAAGCAGAGTTACGTGTAGGGAGTGGTCCGTCCTGGCGACGCAGTGATCGGCGACCAGGCTGGTGGTTTGTTGCACAAGGCTCACCAAGTTAGTCAGGCTTTCAGCCGCGATTATCAACTCCGCATTGCTTCTCTTGCCATTAAGAGTAGATGTTTGCGTGGAGGAATACTTTGTATGCGCACGGCCTTCGTTTACATAGGATTCACGCGTGCGGGCCGCGTCAGCTATGAACGATGTCTTATGCTGCAGCCTGCCTCAATTGCGCATGCTTGCCAGAGGTGGGCAGCTAACCTAACTCAACTGACTTCTACCATCACACCCACTGGCTTCATCTTTGAACCCTGCTGCCTATTACCTGTCTGCCTGTCCGCCATGCCAAAACGCTCAATCCATCCATGTACCTCGCCTAACCGTGCGCTGGATAGACCAGTCGGAACATGTCGTTGAAGACGTAGTAGGAGCCTTCGGCCGGGAGGATCGTGAAGGTCTGGACATATGACATAGGCTGCGGCTGGTCGTCAACCATCAATGCTCCTGTCACCAGTACGACGATCCCGCCTTCCTGCGATGCAGGCTGTGAATCCATCGTATCAACTCGGTGTTGCACTTTCTGGAACGGCAAGTTCTGACCTGTCGTTAGCCTCTGCCATCCCCCTGTGCGTCCTGTACACCACTCACTGTAAGCTTCTCCACGATATTCTGCGCGCCTTGAAATGGCTCTTTCTCAAATGTCAACATCGAGTTGGGTCTCTGTCCGTGTGTCAGCCGCCATTGCCTTCTCTGCCTGTCTCTCTCGTCTCACATATAGTGCCACAAGCTGTGTTCGGTCGCCATCGAAGGTCTTGTAGTAGAAGTCAACGAATTGTTGAGCGATATCCTGGAAATTGGCCATGGCGACGTGTGATCCGCGACACTAATAGATGCTAACTACTGGGATTGAGAGCTTGAACTAGGACGAGTGTTGTGTGCGTGGGTGTTCAAGAAGGCTGGACAGACAACAACTTATTCAACTGCTCGGCGGCCGCTTCCCGCATCAACAAACGTTGCCGCAGATTGCCTTGCTTGCCTGCGTCACACGAGGCTGAGAGCGGGACAAATCATCTTGACAAGGCGCCGGAAACTCAACCCCGGCCATCCCTGAGCCCTACGACGTCAACAGAAGCTCTGATAAGCGACTGCCTTGTTCATCATATTGAAGAAGCGACCTGCGATACCATGCTTCTCGTGTGTATCAGTGCTCCCAATTCCGTGAAGCAAAATGCTCGACCATGATCTTACGTCTAGACCTCACCGACGTCGCTCTTTCAAGCATTACGTAGTCGCCGGTAGTCAAGAAATTCAGTAAAACCACGAATGTTCACTTCCTTGTCGCTTACACTCTCTTTGAGCACTCACGTTTTCTGTGTGAACACAGGCCATCATGGCCAATCTGCCGTCACCCTTCTGCAATCTCCCACTACATCGTTTGAGCTATGCCCACCCTTCGCCTATCCATCTTCTACCAAACCTCACGCGCCATGTAAATAACGCACACGCGAACCCAGCTCGTCAGTCTGTACAACTATGGACAAAACGTGAAGACCAAGCTGGACCGTTGACATGCTATGGCAACAAGTATCGAAAGTTCGAGTATATCATCCCTGACATCCTGGCCCAGAAGAATGTCACAGTGATAGTCACCGAGGGGGCCCTCCAAAGCAACCATACTGTGCAAGTAGCAAGTATGGCAAGGACGCTGGGGCTTAAGTGCACGGTTCTGCTGCATCGTGGCATTGGAGGCTTGCGTGTGGCGGAGAACAAAGATGCTTTTGCACGAGTGGGCAATGTCCAACTGAATAAATTGCTCGGTGCAGACGTGCGACCAACAGATGAGAGCGACACTGGCGACGAGGATGGCCCTCTCCTGCCCACCCTCGATGAGCTGAGAGCTCAAGGCGAAGTGCCATACTGGATCTCCTCAGGCGCAAGTCTACATCCTCTCGGTGGTCTTGGCTATGCACGCTGTGCATTCGAGATTGTATCTCAAGAAGAACGTCTCGCTGCGAATCAAGAGCTTGCCAACAGCAAGCAATTCGATTATGTCTTTGTTGCATGTGGTAGTGGAAGCACTCTGGCAGGACTAATCGCCGGCTTCAAGTTGCACGAGAAGTCAAGAGAGGCAGAAGGTGTCGTTGTGCCCAAGCGCAAAATCATTGGTATCATGACCTCTCCTACAAAGTCTCGAGCCTACCAAGAGGAGCGCATTCTGCGTCTTTCCAGGCTAGCGGGAGAGCTCATCGGACTAGACCCTGAGACTGACCTAACCGAAGCCGATATACATCTTGATGATCGCTTTGTCGGAGAGGGCTACGGTATCCTCGATCCTGACACCGCTGAAACGATCGACCGAGCTGCTCGAACAGATTCATTGCTATTGGACCCAGTCTATACGGCGAAAGTGATGCGTGGGATGCTCCACTGGGGTCAAGGTCACGAAGATCAGCACAGCGAGGGAGATGCTGACCAACAAAGTCTTGCCAATGCGCTGTTCATTCATACTGGTGGACAAACCGCTCTGAGTGCCTACGCAGACGAATGGCCATGGCCACGTTAGTTGACCGATATGACTGACGCTTCGACAAGGAGTTTATCTGCCTCGGAGTCCAACTCTGGTCAGGCACCATGAAATGCAGCAGGTAAATAGGGACTGCAAAGGGAACAGTGGCGGAATGGCTGGCTAGATATGCTCTAGCAAGAGCGGTGCCCGGATCAACAAATTCATGATATGGCACGTCAAACACCGAGTTGTGAGCCACTGTGTCGCTTGCACAATGCGGACTCACTGCAATGCAAGGCTGAAACACTGCACCACTGACGTCGAGTCTGGTGCTATCAATGAGGTGGTAGTTACGTACTCTTCAGTGAAACCCGGTCGTACTTGCACTAGTGACAGCTCTACAGCGCTCTCCCATCATTGCGCCGCTCGATTCAGAAGTCACGACGAAGCACCCTCACGTCCCTCATTTCTACAGTTCGATAGGGTCCATCATACCAGCTCACCATGCCATCAACATCGGTATCCTCTCTGCCAGTACATCCCGAAGATATCACCGATACCTTGCCTGATATGGAGGATGACCAAACCCTGCTACAGTCATTCAGTCGCCTGGAGATCAGCAAGTCGCCTCAGACAGGCCAAGAAAATGGTCCGAAAGCCGTGTCAAATGAGAGCACACGACCATCAAGGATGTCAGTCCAGCATCATGTTTTCCAGCCCCAAATCCAATGCCTAGACCTTTCCGACAAGTTCATTACTCTGCGACTCTCTGCCGGAAAAAGACAACGAATCCTATACTGATCGTACCCCGTTGCTTCGCCGGCGCTCGAGCTCAGAGACGCTGTCAGCACGCAATCGGATATATCGCATCAACGGCCTCGCGAGCCAACGCGAGCCAGCAGATCTAAGACGACAGTGGCTTGGCTCAACCAGAGCCAGCGTCCATCCACCATCGGACGCAGGCCCAAGCTCGCCATTATCATCAGGAAGCGTGAGCTCAGACCTAGTCCGAGGCCTTTCATCCACAGAAGCTAATCGTCGTTTCCAGGTAGAAGCACAGGTTCGATGGGAGTCTTCGCGTCGCAAACGTCATTCGATGAGTGGATACCCGTCAAAGGAGCAGTACTGGACCCGCAAGATATCAAAGGCTGAGATCGCGATCGAGAATCTGCGCAAGAGCCACCGCGCGGCACAGAGGATATCGAAGCGGAGGGGAAAGACGGTGGAAGTGGACCAGAACGATGACAATGATAGTGAGAACGAGGCGCTGTAGACAAGAGTTGTATGGATTAGGTAGCATCGAGAACAGCTCGGGCAGGACAAAGGTGGTCGCGGGCGTGCCATGAGACAAAGAACATTCATCCCGGGGTCGGTTCCACAGTTGCATCCTGGCCGGTTGGCGCTGAGACAAAGAACACGACTCTGCAAGCAGGTGCCGAGAGTGCTGCAGATGCCATATAGCCAGATTTCCACCGCGATAAATAGACATGGCTCGCTCCTGCACTGCACGTGGCGGGCGCAGAAACAGATTCCTCTCTTCTAGCCTCAGTATCAGCACCCAGCAAGACACCGTCACCGCATAGAGATTCTCAATCGACATATTGAACAAAGAACTTTCCAGCTAGGCCCTCTCCATCCTCGATCGCCGGAGCAACTCAACATGCCAGCGATCCCTCCCTGCCCAGGGCCGCCTCCTACCAAGCCCTTGCCGCCCCTCCCAAAGGAATGAATCGAGGCATGCACCATTATGGACCACGTACGTGAAGGCATATGCAACATGAAGGCAGAATCACATATCCATCGACTGCTCAATCGCCCGCATCAGCACGAACGATAACTGACTTGCAACGATGTCTGATCAGATGGAGGGCCATGATGATTGCGCTGAAGGTCATGAATGAGAGCATGCGATGAACGTGTATTGTATCCGCACAGTACAGGGCATGGGCGCGAGATGAACCTGGAACTAGGAGACGCACGTGCATTGAAGAAGAATGCCACGTGGTGACCCGTTAAACGTGTTACAAGCTGATTTTGCACGCGCCAATCCTAGAGTAGAGCTGAGTGTCTTGGCCACTCTCGCGCAACCACGACCAACGTCGAATAATGTATGAGACGTCGCGGTGCAGGTCTCGTGGGACACAGTCTCCTCCAACGCGCAGCCTCAGTCGTGCTGATGCAATGTCCACCCCTCCGTCCCTCGCACACGCAGCACCGGCCGCCCACCACGCGGCAGCCCACTCAACTCAGCAACAACAGTCTGAACCACGTTCCTTGACCACGCGAGATGCCACTGCAACTCCGCCGGCACTTTACTCGCCACACTCTCCATCCAGTCCGCCATGCCCAATAAGCTCTGCGAGCCTGCACTATTGATGTCTAGCCTCTGCTCGCTCGTCTCGTCTGGACTCGCAGCCCGCTCACTGCCATCCACACTTAAGTTCGAACCTACACGTGTCCGCTCGGGCCACTCGTGCGCGGTCAGCGGCGCCATGACCATCTGTATCCCGATGAAGAACCCTAGCAGAATCTGGATCGTGCTGTTCCGGCTATCGAGAAAGACCCTGAACGCGTCGTGGTCGAGCTCGTACCACACGCGGTACAGGTTCACAAAACAGAGGTAGCCGGCGGCTGGACTCTGCTGCAGCGCCACGAAGACGCCACGCAGCGCGGCGAACAACTCCTGCTCGGCGCTGTTGTTGTGAAGGTCGACTGCAAGATTGTCAAGCGCGATGAGGCCGGAAGCGACGTGGATGGGGTTGGGGTCGGGGAGGGATTGTAGACGCGGGCGGATGACGCTGTGGTGGCGGTCAGGTGCCAGGTTGAAGGCGGTAGGGGCGTTCTCGTTGCGGATCTTGCCGGTTGCAAGGGCGCAGCCGCGGACGAAGACGACGAAGTCGGAGAGTCCGTCGGCCATGTAGCTGGCTTGGAAGGTGAGGGCGTAGCAGGTCGCGAGCATGGCGTCAGCTTCGCCACAGGCGCTGGCGTGGCGAGATAACGGCTTGGCCATGTAGGTGTTTAGGCCGTTAATGGCGTGGCCGCGATGGATGAGGGCTTCTTTTTTGTAGCCGTTACCTGGAATCAGACGGTCGAGGTGGCTGGCACCTAGGGCGAGAATGGCGTGCATGAGGTAGGTGTAGGATTGAGCGAATTGGGGGATGTCGCGGAGCCAGACGTCTTCATTGCCGAGGGGGAGGTGCGGGAAGCTGATGGTGAGGAAGTGGTGGAAGAATTGCATGTCGTTGAGAGTGAACTGGGCAGTCATGGGGGAGGAGGCGAGGGGTTGGTTGGGTCGGCGAATGCTGTTGGATGCTTCTCTTCGTGGTGGAATTGCTGGGTATTGACATTCGACAGACTTGAACTTGCATTGTGCACAAAGTGGTTTGGTCTCGTCGCATTTGATCTTTCGGGTCTTGCATGAGAAGCAGCCATTTCTCGACTTCTTATGTGAGCGCCGGGTGAGGTTTGGTGTCAGTGTTCGCGCTTGTTTCATGCTGTCAAGGAAGTGTTCTTCAGGAGACGTGCTGCTGTCTAACCAGTCATGTCCTAACCACGAGGCTCCTGTGGTAAACTCATCATCTGGCGTCAGTATCGACATGTTCATAGTCAGCGTGGTGAGGGAGGCACAGCGAGGGCAGAAACATGACGACGTGAATCATAGTGGCATGGGGGTGCTCATATTGAGCCTCGACGGCTTCGTGCAGCTCTCCAGTACACGTGCTGCATTGTGTCCTGCTGCTTGAGAGGCATCAAAATGGTATCTATTTTCGTCACATTTGCTTGCAGGGTCATAGTCACGATTCTGCCCTATGGCACAGGCCAAGGCAGCTAGGTAGGTGACACCCCACAGGAAGCTAGCGCTGCTGCAAGGTCCCAGCATCGTCCAGGCAGCTGCGATTCATGGAATGAGGACTGGCCGGGCGTTTGAAGGTGCGTCATTTTCTGCTGATGCAAAGAGTATAGTAGACGGCCATGCCGGCTGGTTGACCATTGGACTACCCTGTCGGAGATGGTCGAGATGAGTCGTGGTAACAGGCGAACGTGAGCTATTTTCCGCAATTGGTTCGACTGGCTCAGTCATGTGTTCTGAGTCACTGCGTTGTTGTTCCCCAAGGCATACCGTAGAGTTTGGGGAGGAAGTTTTTAGGTTGGCACGCTAAACCTTTCAGGGCATGGTTAAGCGGATCAGGCGAGGTGAACGAATGACCGTTGTTCGCCCTACCGCCCAAACGGCAAGCGTACAGCCTCGAGGTCCTTGCAAGCCCCAGATCGGTCCTAGAACAACTTGCGCATCCTGGCAGACGCGATTGCCTTGCGCTGACGACATCCACGGTACCAGAGAGAGTCGTGCCATTGCGAGCTGGGCGTCGCAGTACGTGCGTAGCGATGAGTGCAGCAAGATGGCCGAGTTTCCAGACATCGCTTCCAAGCTAAGCGCACCTACCAAAGTCTCGCAGTTCGAAAAACAGAAGGCAGAGGCAGAAGCAAAAAGAGCGCGAGAAAAAGCTGAGACCGCTGCCGCTCTAGCTGAATTCGAGAAGAGTTTCGACGATGAAGGTGGGAGAGTCACACCTCTTCCTTCGCAGAGGGGTGCATTCGCATCCGCACCCGCACCTGGAAAGAGACACTTTACGAGCACGGGTCTGAAGAGTGGCCCTGGTACCCTGCCGAGAAGTGGTCCAGGCTCGCTGGGTCCTCTCCACAGCAAGAAGAGACCCTTCGACGATTACACAGAACGCAGGGTCAGAGATCGGAGGACGAGTCGCGATGAAGAAGAGAGGGAGGAGGAGAAGGCGCCAAAGCCCACGTTGCGTCTAGCATCAATGCCACCTGGCACATCTCCCACCGTCATCAAGAGTCTGTTTGCACATACGCCGCTGAATGTCGACAACGTGCTCATCTTACCTCCTGCTGCTCCAGCCGGGCCTCAGACCGATCGCAAGTCATCCTCAGCCATCGTCACCCTGGCTGCCGAGACCCCTGCCAGTGACATCGATACAGTGGTGTCGCATTTGCAGAATAAATACCTGGGCTTTGGCTTCAAGCTGTCCCTATCTCGACACTTATCCTCTGCCGCTGTAGCCAACGCTGCCCTCGCCTCGAACAATGCCAACACTCTTCCCTTCGGCGCAAGGCCAGTCCAGCTAAAAACATCGCTTTCTCGTGCTCCTCCCCCCAATCAACGTTTTGCCCCACCCAAATCTTACACTTCTTCCACGCCATACACTCGAGGTCCACCCACGCAAGTAACAGTGCAGTCCCCTCCAGATCTCAAGCAGCTCAAGCTCATACACAAGACTCTCGAGGCAGTACTCACATATGGCCCAGAATTCGAGGCACTGTTGATGTCCCGTGCGGAGATTCAGAGAGACGAAAAGTGGGCGTGGCTTTGGGATTCTGCCTCCGTGGGAGGTGTATACTATCGCTGGCGTCTATGGGAGACCGTCAGCCGTGCGTCGGCTCGACCTGATGGTCGCCTTCCTGGTCAGATACTCTTTGAAGGACAATCATCGTGGCAACCACCAGAAGGCTCCCTAAGATTTGAGTATACCACCCACCTCGAAGAGTTTGTAGACGACGACGACTACAACTCGTCGGACGAAGAAAGCGACGATGGAGGTCGGGGCGGCGATCTTGCACGACGCTATAACGACCACAACCACAATGCGCCCGTCATGACAAACTTGGATGATGCCAACGATGGAATGGGCTACCTCGACCCACTAGCCAAGGCCAAGCTAACTCATCTGTTATCACGCCTGCCAGACTCAACCTCAAAGCTGCGCCGAGGCGACGTCGCACGTCTGACCGCATTTGCCATCGAACATGCAGGTGCTGGTGGCGATGAAGTTGCCATGTTGATCACAAGAAATGTCATCCGGCCCTTTTGCAAGCCAGATGGCGAGGACTGGACGTCAGCGGGTATGGTGGGTCTGTACGTCATATCCGACATCCTCTCCTCTTCTGCCAGCGCTGGCGTACGGCACGCCTGGCGGTACAGGACCTTGTTCGAGCAAGCCTTACGGCAACAAAGGGTCTTTGAAAGACTCGGACGTGCAGAGAAAGACCTGAAATGGGGCAAGTTGAAGGGCGAAAAATGGAAACGCAGTATGCAAAGCTTACTCGGTCTCTGGGAAGGCTGGAGTGTCTTCCCACAGGCGACACAAGAAGCCTTTACCAAGACCTTCTTAGAGCCGCCACTGACGGATGAGGAGAAGAAGGCTGCAGCCGAAGAGGAGGCGAGGAAGCAGGTCGAAGAGCACAACGACAAGAATAAGACCACGAATCGATGGCGAAGTGTCGATGATGAAGCTGCTTCAGATGTGAAGATGGATGATCTCGACGGCGCGCCTATGCCTGACGATGGCGACGACGAAGACATGATGAGCGGCTTGGAAAATATCGATGGCGTATCCATGGCCGACAGTAGTGACGAAGAAGCAGACATCAGGCCTACGGAGCCTGTTGAGACAGTAGAACAGCCAGCGCAAGACGAGAACAAGGGACAGAATGTGGCCGCAGCCGCAGCCGCAGCCCCCACGTCGATGTCAATACCTAAGCCACCAGGACGACGGCAGAGGCCGAAAGCAGCAGACATGTTCGCAGATGAACAGGACTGAGTTCCGATAGTGTGCGTATCCTGGGGTAGACGAAGTGCGTCCCTGCAGTCCACAAGAAACCCTCGCAATCTCCTTCCCTACATGATCAACTTCATACCGAACCCGATAAACAGCTTGAGCTGACTACGTAACTTCGACGCTGGGACTGAAACTCGTAGACACGAACACCCGGCTAATTCAGAACAAAACAGATGAGATGGGAAAGCTCTACAGTCCGGGCGCGCACTCTGCTCAGCGTGGCTGAGAGCGTCTACGTTTCGAGCGAGGCGGCTGATTCACTCGGGACTACATTGACTTGGAAGGCCGCACGCATCAGTGCATAGAAACTGGGTCAAGGAGATCGTTTGGACCAAACGCCTACAGAGGTAGGTAGAGTCGGGCTACGGTTGTACTCGAACGGAAGTTGATGCTGTGACTTCGTCGTGCGTTGCTCAAGCTTCCATTGTTCGGTCTCAGCGTATACGCGTCGTTTTCTCCTGGGCTATGTCTGAGCTTGGAGCTCTAGCTGTTGGACGGGACGAGCTTTGCAGGCGGTCCGTAAGCAGAGAGCTAGCTGCACGTGATTGAATATTCGTAGTTGAATTGTCACCGACCTCTTGCGCAGTCACCGCTTGTCTCTCTCTTCACTCACTACGACCCTGACAACTGTCGTTCAAGACTTTTTCCCAACAACGGCACATAAGCAGTTACTGTTGTTGGTCAATAATTCCAACAAAAGATTCTATCAAGTGTGTGGCGCCTAAAGCCTTTCCTGGATGGTGGCACCCAACTCCGGTAGCCAAACTACACGTCAAGCCAAGCGGGCCTTCTGGGAAGCAGCTTGAATACAGGGCCGTTGTTGTCGTGGGGCCACTCACTTGGTAGAGGCGTCAGTGCGGTAGACGAGCAGGTGCTGCTGACGATTTGGTCGGGGAACCCGGGGTCGTGGCATGTTCCCTCTTCGATGGTATCTTCTGGGTGATGTCGACGCTAACAGGTTTGACTGCTCCTAGGTTCGAGTCGAGTCCGACAGAGTTGAGCCAGGCTTTCTTTTTTGCTTCTTCTCGAGTCAAACTAGTGGACGCTCACATCTGTAGCAGGCAGGCGCTCGCACTTTTTTGGCAGCGTACAGTACTTGAAACGCGACTGTCGAGCTGCGACAGGTTCGCCTTTCACTGCGGCAACTGCAGAAGTAAATCCTGGAACAGTCTTGTCCGCAACTCAAAGCTTAGCCCGGCCAGTCCTCTCGTACTCACGCACCCTCTCAGCCTCTCGTTCCACCGCGTACCCCTTCATCTCATTCATCCTCTTCTTCACCAGGTCGTCATCAACGCCCATCTCACCCAGCTTGACCGGCCGCCACTCCAGCGGATCTGATTTGGCAATGCACCACTGCCCTTCGTCCTTCCTCTGAACAGAGCCTTCCACAGCACGCTTCGCAAAAGAAGCCCACCGGCCAATACAATCGACACCCATCGTACTCGTCGGGAAGATCATTCCAAAACAATGCGGCTGTCCTTCATAACCCGTGAATTCAACAGCAGCCCCAGCCTGGTACAGCCGTCTCGCAAGCACAACGTCTTCATCCTGAAGGCCCTCGTTCCCCGTACAGATGAATATGGGTGGTGCACCGGCCCACAGTTCCGGAGAAGCAGCAAGCGGGGAACAAAGCGGGTGCGTTATGGTACTAGCTTTACAGAAGATTTCTGCTCTCGGCGGTTTGGTAGGCCAGATTTCGTCGTCCGGCAATGCACGCGCAGGCAAGCCAGTCTCAGTTGGTGGATCGAGGTAATCGTATTTCGCGTTACGGTTGACTGACGGTAGAGAGCGGCAAATGTCGACCCAAGGACTGTTGCCTGTCACACCGCCAGGAAGCTCGAGGGGTACATCGCGGCCATGGAAAGGGATCGACGTCACGCCTGCACGGCGGAGAGTGAGGATGAGGAGTAGCAGGCCGAAAGAGAGGTGACCCCCGGCTGAGTCACCGGCAAAGACAATATCAGATGCCTTGACAGGCTCGTGAAAGGAGCCTGGCGGTGGAGATTGCAGGTAGAGATATGTTGTGAGCGCGTCGATAAGTTGGCCCGGGAAGGCAGTTTGTGGTGCTAGTCTGTAGCGGACGGAGAAGCAACGGCCGCCTGTTTTCTTTGCTAGTGCTGAAGTGAGTGCTCGGTGGGAAATGGGGTCCATGAGGAAGTATGCGCCGCCATGGAAATAGAGGATGGTGACCGGAGAAGTCACTTCTTTCATCAGATTGTCATAATGTTCGCTCTCGCTGGACAGAGACGGGCGAGGTGCCTTCTTGTCCACGCCTGCTCTGTAGCCCGTCCATTCTCCTTCCACGTCCGCAACCGAGGGCAGGTCGTAGGTCTCGGTGCCATCGCCAAGCTCTTTGATCCCTCGTATCACCGCCTCACGGACGTCGTTATCAGGAGCTGGACACTTGGCAGTTGCGATCCAGAGTTGCCCTTTTACGCCGGGGTCTTTCAAGCCCGGGGCCTGTATCTCTTTGAGCGGTTTGGAGATGTCCAGACTGCTTCTGATGATTGCAACAATAATCTCAGTTCGTGGGTCCTGTTTGTCCGAGGCTGGTGACAGTCCTAGCCTGTTCGTGATCATCAACTTGAAAATCAAAGGCAACTTGGGAATGATGAGCTTCGCGATTGCCCATGGTGAAAGGTCCATGCTGACTGAGTGGCCGGCGGTAGTTGTGGGGTGGTGTTACAAGACAACAGGGAAAGAAGCTAAGCGAACACCAAGAAGAGAAAACAGAACCTGATATCGGACGAGGTCCTGCCTGTCTACTGAGCCCGAGTCCGGACGTGAGCCCTTGGGAGGCATCTTGCCGTTCACATGTCCGGGCTCGCCGGTGCTGGACAATTATGCACGGAAATCTTGTCGTCACCGGTTCCATACCAGTCGCGAGGTCACATGCCAGCTCACGCGACCAGAGTTGCCTCGGCTTGCAGCCCGTCCACTCACTCCACTCACTCGGTGGATGTACCATCTTTGAAAGCTCGTGAGCGATATCCAGATATGTGAATAGTGTGCATGCAAGAGCATGAAACTTGAGACAGAAGCCGACTGCCGCGGCAGACGGTTGTGCGTGTTGGTAGTGAAGGCTTTTAGCTATGTACAGGCTTCGGTCGTAAACAACAATAAGCTGTGGAATAATGGGTCTAGTATTATTCGTTGATTGTAAGCCGAAGACAGTAGTATTTATGGGTTTCAGCGGGTCACCAGTACAGAAATAAGGCTCTTCAGGTGGTTACGGCCGCCTAAAGCCAGAATGTAATCATTTTGTAAAACAGTTATTTAAACGACCCATTATTCCACAACTTATTGTTGTTCACGATCGAGGCCTATACGTTGCTCCCACCGCTGAGCACGTCTCCAGATCCAAGACATATCTACTGTACAATGCGCAGCATTTGAGGCTGCACAGACCAGGCTAGGGTCATAATAACATCTTCGCGCCACCACTCGTACCTCCCACGAAAGTGTTCTGTCCTTCGCTGTCCGGAAAGAAATAAGCTCCAAGAGCTATGATGATATATGCGCCACACAGAAGCGTGCCCTCCAAGTAGTTGCTTCTCCCATCAAGACAGAGGAAACACACGACAAAGACACTCACGAACAACGCCACTGTCTCGAACAGCGTAAAGTACAAACTCATCCCCTTGTCCGCAATCCATCCAATGATCACCACAAGCGGCGTAATGAAAAGGGCAATCTGAATCGACGAACCCAACGCCACGCCTAAGGCAAGATCAAGCTTATTCTTGCTTGCGACCACAACGGCGGTGACGTGTTCTGCTGCGTTCCCCACGATAGGAAGAATGATCAGGCCAATGAATGCTTCGGAGAGCGGACTGCTTTCGACGAGATGCTCGATCGAGCTGACCATGAACTCCGCGCAAACAGCAACAAGGGCCGTCGAGGCTAGGAGAAGGACAATCGCGGTCGTGAGACTTATCGGGGGCTCGCTGTCTTCTGTCGGTCCCCCATGGGCGCTGGACTTGGTAGAGAGACCCGAGGCCGTATGAGCCGGCGTAGAAAACTGATTTTCGAATCCCGACTGAGCACCTGCTGTCGAAAAATTGGGGGTCGAATTGAAGCGTCGGATTTGGTTGGCTGGATATCGAGCTCTGCTTGGAGCACTGCTGTCGGCGCGAAAAACAGGTGGTGCACGGATAGCCGAGGTAATGCCTCTAGCCAAGGGGAATGGTCGCCTACCAAGTGCAGGAGCAGCTCTGTCAACTGCCGGCGAAGCTGGAGTTGGTCGCTCAGAACTGATTACATCCGTCTGAGCTGGTTCGGTTAGCACGACCCTTTTCCCTCGGTGGTCTTCGTTTGCTCCCGATGCCTCTACTGCGTCGTTGGGAAGCGGTGCTGGTCCCTCGGGGGAGACGTCTTGCTCTTCTTCGATGACGGTCTCCTCTTCTGTGTGGGTACGGCGGCGACGGCCGAGCTTCGCTTTTGCCCTCCGTTTGAACCGTCTTTTGAAGCTTCCGGAGCCAGCTGTAGATACTGTAGATACCGAGGTACTCCTCGTGGTACTGTTACTGCTTGACGAACTGGTGCTGTTCATTCGCTGCAAGATACCAGGCTGAGTCTGCTCGTCGATCACATGTTGAGGCGTGCCCTCGTAAAGATAGGCATGAGATTTGAGCTGGAACGTCAAGTAAAGGCAGTAGATGATAAGCAGGATGATAGCTGTTCCCCTGGATATCTTGATGACTGCTTCATCCGCAAGAGTCTGGTTGCTGAAGGAGACATGGAAGACGGTCTAAGGAGGTTAGCAATGGGATCGAATCTGTTTCCATATGGGGGAACTCACTGGCATCAACAAGCTCAGCGACGACAATACCAACAACGATGAAGACATCTGTGTCACCAAGCTATCATAAATCTGTTCCTGGAACTTCAGCCCACCTATAGTCATGCTCATGCCAAGGATGAGCAGCAGATTTGCCAAAATAGAGCCGACGAGGGATGCTTGAACGATCCTGATTTGATTTTGCAGGAGGGCGATAATAAAGATGATCAACTCGACCGAATTGCCAAAGCTAACGTTCATCAAGGCAGCTATCGTAGGTGTAGTCCGATGTGCAATGCTCTCTGTTGCGAAGGTCAGCAGACCTGCAAGAGGTATGACTGCGATGGCGTTCAGAGCGAAATCGACATTCTGGTTGATGCCTGCAGCGTGAACAGCGATACCGGCCGGCACAAAGATCAGGAGGGCGTTCAGCCATGATCGTAGGAAGATGACTTTGAGGTTATCGACTATCCGTCTCACCACTGGCTTCTTCGGCTTCTTTTCTTCAGCGGCCCCATTTCTGGTTTGCTGTTCTTCGTCGTTAACGGCGGGCGTATCTCCTTCCGCTTTCACCTTCTCATCTGCCCATGGGTTGAAGTTGCTTTTATGCGCAGAATCGTGTGCCCATGCTCGAATCTTGTACATCTGGGGAAGTTGCCACGAATATGTGATCCAATATTGTGACAATGGTAGAATCGGAAACTGCCTTGTGATGGCGAGATGAACGGTCGATGCGCAAGCAATGGAATGAAAGGATCAGAGTAGCTTCCCCTTGTTTCGTTAAGGATAGTTGGAGTGTCGCAGTGAGCGCGTGAGGAAGAAGTCTTCTGAGGTTCGTCACAGAATTAGGATTTAGCGTTTGCTGTTGATGTTTCGTCGAAGAATGACTGTAGCGAAGTCGACAAGACCGAATAGACGATCATAACCAAAGAGTGAACGACCTGAGTGCAGTCAATGAAGTGTTTAGAAACAAACGCTTCAGGCAAACAAGTGATGCAACAGCGTCTCCAGAAAGTGGTGAAGCTCGCGTAACTTCCATGTCCGCGACTGGTTCGATTGGTACGAGCCGCGACTCGTCTGAGCTTAGTGAACCGCATGGCTCACTCCTGCCAATAGCAATCTCGCTACCTTACTAAGAAAAGCCGGTTCTGTGGCTGATGCTCTGCTGATCTTCGTCCGAGCCGTCAGGGTCTGATGTCAAAAGCAAGGAAACAGTCAGAGCTAGTGGGCGTGGATATCCGTCTATTACGCGTTCTGACATTACCGTGCAGTCAAGCCACACTTGCGACTTCACCTTGCAGATCTTCAAGACATCATGGATGATCTGGACTTGTACAGCATTTTCATGCTGCGAAAAGCTTCGAACATTCGTCGAGCTAAGACTATGAGAAAGCCGACGCAGAAAGGCTTAGCAGCCTTGATAGGGACTTGGCACCATCTTCACTTGGCTCGATATCTAGACGTCCGTGCAAGAGCCCAAGTCATAACCAACACGCCTACAAGTACCTGTACGCCGACGCTGTGCAAAAAACATGCCTCAAAATACATCGTCATCCACCTCCCACTTCCTCGTCGTCAGCTTTCGCGTCTTCTTCTTGCCCGTACCTGGCGTCTGAGGCGTCGGCATCTCGTCCTGCGACAAAGCAGTCATCGCCGATGTCCTCACCGCTGAGCCTCGGAGTGTCAGCTTCCTAGGACTGATATCTGAAAGGCTGGCGGGGTCCTCGTCCAAGTTCGACGAAGGCTGCAGGACGACAGTCCGCTTCTCCGTCTCTTTCAGGCTGACAAGGAATGGGTTTTGCAGGATGTTTGTGCTGGTCGTTTCCTCGAGCACCACCTTCGATATCTTCTTCGCCGGGGTCTTGACCGCTGGTTTTTTCTTCGTCGGACTCCTGGTTTGCCTCTCCTGCTCCATCGCTGCTAATTTGGCACGGAGCACTTCATTCTCTCGCTCCAGAGCCTCGATGCGATCATCCGTATCCTTGTCTTCGTGGATGTCAAAGCTGACGTTCTTCTCCAGTATTTCGAGTTTCTCATCCATATACTCCTGGCTGTTGAATCTTTCGTCGTCAAACGCTGCACGCCACCTCTCCTTCTCTTTCTCGAGCATTGTCTCCATTTCTTGCCAACACTCTTCCCGCACTTCTTGTTCCAGCATTACCGTCTTCTCTTCCGAAGCCTGAAGTCTGAGCTCTGCTTCTGTTCGTTTGATCTCTTCCTCGGTCAACCTGACGACCAGAGCGTTGCATTCTTCAGCAAGTCGATCAACCTCGTGCCGGGCCTGTTCCAGCTCTTGTGCCGCGAAATAGTTCGATGGCATGTCCATCGGGGTGTTTCGTCCGCTATGGCCAGCTGGCTTAAGTGCTCTCATCGCCTCCGTAACGCTTGGAATCCGAGGCACTGTCACTTCTCGTGCCAGTGCCGAGTATCGGAGGATCTGACTGGTGGCATTAAAGTCACCATATGGGTCGGCAGTCACTACCATTACTGCCTTTTGAGGTGGCCTGTAGTAGGATGAATCGCTTGAGGAAGGGAAAGAGTTCGAGAACAGCAATTCGGTGAGTTTGCACTGTCGGAATGGCACAATTGGTTTCGTACCATGTTGTTGACAGTCGCTCTGTACCTGCAGGCATTGCCCAAGATACATCAGACTTTCGTTGATCTTTCCAGCTTCGGCCAGTGTCGAACCAGTCGTCTTTGCGTTCCTGGCTCTCTCCGATCCAGCCAAATCGACAATAGAGAGTGTGCCTCCAGACCATTGGTTAAGATGATGTCCAGCGTAATCGTTGCCTCGCGCCTTCTTCTTGACCTCAATGCAAAAGAACCCATGGCTTCTCGAGCTCACGCTGTTGCTGCCAGTGCCTGCGACACGTCGTTCAGTGAGGCCCGTCTCGAGCACCATCATGGCTTCATCATAGCTGCTGCAAATAATCTTCTTTAGCCCAGCTACTACCTTCCGATCTGGCGACATCTCTGTGTTTTTGAAGAGCAATGGACGTCTCATCAACCCTTTTTGCAGAGCCGCACCCTGTCTTGTTGACATAGCAGGACCACCGGAGGGCGTGCTTGAAAGCAAGTCAAAAATGCGGTCATTGTATACCTCGTACATCGAAACAAGAACGACATAGTCGCATTGAGGGTCGATGTTGGTCGCATACGAGGCCATGTCTGGCTGTTGGGCAAAAGCGCTCGGTCGCGGTTTAGGTGGTCTACGACCGTTATGCATGGGGAATGAGTCCTGTATCAAACTTTTCTTAGCATGTTTTTTCTTGGGGCTGAGACGTTCCCAGACATCGTCTTTAGAATCTCGGTGCCAGGGTACATTTTGGTCAACGACCTCGTCGACGGTGGGCAGGGGTTGCTTGCGAGCGAGAATGCCAGTCTTCTCGAGCGCTCTGCATCGTCCACGAGATTGAGGGAGACGTGTACCTCCTCGTGATGAGACAGTCACATCAGACGCGAATGAGCTTCGAGCAGTTGCGAATGACTCTCTAGGCGTACTTAGAAGTGAAGGGCCTGGAGACATGGGGAAAGAGCCTGGGACAGCGGAAGGAGGGCCTACCATTAACGGGGTTTGAGATCTCGAGCCAATACCAGTCATGGGTGTTTGAGCTCTCGAAAACCTGGCTCGGTCGCCATCTGAATACGTGTTCTCTATGAACGTGGTTGCTGGAATGATGTTGGCATCAGAAGGGTCGCAGGCTTGAAGACTCTCGAGCAGCTGAGTGTCTGTGGGCAGTTCTGGATGACATGGTCGTCGTATATTGGAGCCAATCGAGCGGTACAGTACATCCAGAGACATCTGTGTCAGACCTCTCTGTGACTTTGTGCCTAGGATAGTGTGACTCTAGCTCTTCATTAGTTCGTCGTCTCCACTCGATGTACCCTGACTAACCTTCCCACTACCTGTGACGCCTAGTGTAGCAATCAGTCCGTCTCTTCCATTCTTCAGCACGTTCTGTATGTTCTCGACTGCAGCAATCTCTTCGAAAACATCGAGCTGCGAGGCTCCTTCGTGGAACACTTTCGTGAATCCAAACCGTTCTATTGCTCGTTTTCTGGAGTCGTTTGGTGGCTGTAAGGTTATGTGTGTGGGATGGGACGTTTGTGTATCGTCCTCGCTATCCTGTATTTTCGGTGTAGGCTGTTCTACCAGTAGCCATGGCTCCGTAGGTGTCTTCGTCACATTCTGCTGCATCGGTGGACGTAGTCTGAGAAAGACCTGAAACAACGAGGTCTGAGGCGCCATTTTGGCATTTGAGGAGTCCATCTTGCCAGGAAAACCCAGTGCTATTACTTTACCCAGCTAACACGCGTGGTGGCCTCTTGATGGTGTCGCAAGGTGCTGCAGCGTGGTTCAGAGGACCGCAAAGAAGCCAGAGATGGCTAGCGTCGCCACCTCTGGTTGGCCAGGCAACCCACCAACACTCTTCATTGCTGGATGAATGTATCAACAGGCAACGTTATGTTTTAATTTTGAATCTCATGCTTGAACATGGCGGTTTTTGAACCCTTACGGTGACCAGTAGGAAGACGCTTCGTCTTGGATCTGTACGAACACACACTCCCCAAGTTGTCGTGCTTTGGGTCATGCGAAAACCGTTACAATACCGAGGGTTCTGTCGTCTCCTCATGCTTGGCCCGCCTGAAGATGGTTCCCGTGCCATCTGAGAGGTGAGCCGGGTCAGCAAGACTATTGCAACTGTGCCTATTTCGTCCACCGTTGCAGTGCCACAAACTAATACGAGATTTGTCAACTAACCTTCTAGTACTGTAGCCAAAGCAGGCCTCTCTCTCATTAACTAAAGCTCGCGTCGGATGTGTCCAGTATTGCTGAGTTCATAGATTAGTGATCCTGCGAGATTGCAGCTATAAGTCTTGTCCACCTCCTACTTTGCTGTTGGAAGATTATAGGGAGCTATATGAGCATTGCATGTCTTTCCATCTGCGGGCAACCACGCCAGGACCCGTAGTGCTACAGAACTGACTGAGCACCCAGGGCCGGTCGTTCTGCAGCTTGTAGGTCTCTTGTGACGGGTGTTGTAGTCCACCACCTACAATTCGCACAGGCTGAACGACCGAAGCATACCACCGGGCCTGTGACCTGTGGTATATAGCTCTTTGCCATTGGCGGTGAGGTCGAACTGAATCAACAACTGCTGGGCAATTAGTTAACGATCTAGAAATCACGGCAAGAATTGTGGCACACGCACAGACCAAAGAGCGTCGAGTGAGTATACTAGCAGTTGCAAAAGGCAATTGCAATTCTGGTATAGGGATGATGGCTGCTGCAACGCGTCAAAGATGGCATGGAGGTAGACCACAACTAAGTCGTCCAAGCATGTGTATGTCCAGGATGCAAGACGTATAGAATGAAAATATTGTTAATCGTTATGCATTGAATTATCTAACTGTGTTCATGGGTATCTTGATTTGACCCTTGAGTCTTCGTCTTCGCCTTCGCTTTCTGATCTTCAGATAGTAGCAGAAGCTGTCTAGTGCTTGGCAGCCTCGTTGTGCACATCGGCCTTTCGGTTGTGTTGTTGCTCATCGGCCTTGTCGGAGAGAGCATCACCGGCAGCCTGAGCTCGGGTGCTGAGGCTGGCGTTGGAGTCCTTGGCGACCTCCTTGTTGCCCTCCTTGGAGGCGGTGGCAGCGGAGCCCTGGATAGTCTCAGAGACGTAGTTTGCGGCGTTCCTGATATTCTGTTAGTATGCCAGTTTCGCAGGGGGGGTAGCTCAGATGCAGGACTCAGGAACATACTTGATGGTCTCCATTGTGATTGAGATTTGTTGTCTTGCGACTGTAGTTTGGAATGATAGTCTTTGAGTGGTAGTTTGGGAGTTTGATTTGCTGGTAGGAAGCAGGGGAAAGGTGTTCTGTAGCGGGCGTCGCCTTATATCTTCAAAACCATCCCCCTCAGCCCCTCCTTGTTTGCAACTGTTCCTGCATGATCTGCCAAACGCATTGGGCCTAGCCCTCAGGTGGACGTGAAGCACTACGTAATGTTTCAAACGCAAAGACGCGCTTTCTGGTGGGGGCTCTAGGTCAGCTGAGTACCGCCACAACCCAATCTAAGCAGAAATGGGCATGAATTTCATCTATCTTCCGTCCATGTACCTGGAGATCTCAGATCGTACTACTGCAACCCCGATGAGCATGTATTGGCCGGAGAGAAAGCGGCCCAGCAACAATGTTTCACGTATGCTTTGTGCCTGCTGATGAACTTCTCAGAACGATCTAGTCTACGTCATAGTGTGATGTCAGCGGGCCAGAACGGGCAACGCCGCGGCAGGAGTCACGAGGGCATGGACGGGAGCCTGCAAACAACTCTTCTCCTGTAGGCTACTCCCGGAATGCTATAGTGTCTAGTCCATACCGCTTTGGTAATAGCGGAACACAGCACGTGGATATCAAGTGAATGGCCTGGATGTGGCCAGTACGCTTATACATGGCTAGAGCTGCAGACAAGATCGAAGCGGCGAGGGCGAGTCGACGCTATGTGGTGCGCCTGCATGCATGTCAAGATTGCACATAATCGCATGTGTCAAAGGTCGACATGTGCTCTTTGCAAAAGCAGGCCAGCGGCCACCGTAGTATACTGCACGAAGGAGCGATAGCACCACGACAGCAATCGTATGAGTGACTAAACAAGGCATTTTGAACGTAGGTTATCTCTGGAACGACATCGTGTTGGTCATCAACCCGACAAGCCGCTCACGCTCCAGAGGGTGAAAGTTGCTGACGCGTTCCACATCCTGAGCTCCTCGCTCGCGCTTCGGTGATATGTACTGAGGCGGCTGGTATCCAACGGCAGCCTGCACATCCTTCACAGCTTCTTCATACGTTGGCGTTGTTGGTGAAGGCGTTTGTCGATGCCAGAACAATAGCTCAGGGTTCATTCTCTGAAAATCATCAGGACGGTAAGCTGGTAAATGCGAAGAAGGACTAACCTTGCTTTCCCTAAAGTTGCCATACACAGGTGGTGGCTGCCTCACCACTCTCTTGTTCTTGCCACGAGGTGTTGTTTGAATCACTTCTACCGGGCCCTCAAGAATCGGCACGGGCTTTTCGGTGATAGGATCGTGGAACGTGCTCACCGATGGTGCCGTGGTGCTTCTTGAAGATCCGGAGCTTGCAGACCTGCTGGGAGTCCCGTGCCAATCCCTATGTCGATCTAATCGAGCCCTCCGACGTTTTTGCAGCATGAGAAGACGAATGAAGCTATGTACGAAGGTGCCCGCCAATGCGAGGATGAACAAAACCGAGAGTATGTGAAACATGAGCCCATGTGCAATGTTGGTCACCGCTAAAACGAGGTCTGTGCATGGTGAGCCGGCGAAGACCAGGGTTGTTTCCAAGCTACACTTACATGTGATAAGAGCAGCAAGCATTGTGACACCAAACGCCATGCTCAGTCGCTTCTTGGACGCGATCCTCTGGCGCGTCGACTCGGATACCCTCTTCCTTGGCCTACGCTGCACTCGTGTGATGGGTGTCCCTGAGATGGCATGGGACAAGCTAGCAGTACCCTCTTCGAGGTCTCGTATCGAATGTGGTGACCCTGACGGCAACTGTTCGATTTCCTCCAAGGATGGTGTTTGATGCTGTTGGGCTGGCGATTCGCTATACACTGATGAAGCTGGTATGCTAGGCTGAGGATAGTGCAATGTGCCGGCTCCATGTCGAAACTCGCTGTGAAACGAGAGAGCCTCATGGTGGTATGCGTCGACACGGTCTGAGGAAGGCGACAGGAATATCGGGACTGAGCAAGCCGTTGATGTTCTGTGCGATTGCGCCCTTGCAGCAGTCTCCCGCCTTGCTTCGAAGAATCTCGAAACCCTGCTCACTATGCTCGCTCGCGCGCTAGGTGGTCTACCTTGGGACTCAGCGTTGGCGAAGTCTGGAGAAAACATATCTAGGTTGCTTGTTCAGTGACACCGTTCTCTAAGACGAATACAAGAGAAGAGCGATGACAGAAGACGGCGCGGTGAAGAAGGAGAGCCAACAAAGGCTTTTCATATTCTTATAGATGTTGTCACAACAAAACGCGTCTAGAAGTGTTCGATCAGTTCCTCCGCTTCTTTTCCCCATTGCACGGATTTTGTTCATACAACAACCCTTTCGGTATGTCATTCTGCGTGAGTCCACACGTTGGCCAGTCGAGGGTGCTCGACTCCCTGACACCAGACAGGAGGCTTCTTATGCAGGTTGACATCTAAATCCTCCAGTAGACTTGTCGATACAATGGCGAAAATTGGCCAATCATATTGTAGACACGCTGAAACGTCGCTTGGCAGTCAATCACAGCCAATCGTTGGTTTTCTCCGAATAGAGCTTGAGGCTTGCCGAACAGCCTACCCGGCAATGCTGTAGCATGTCACCAACACTTTTGGTTGTGTGTTTGCATAAGTGTGTCGACCTGCATCTTGCCTGAGCCAGTATCGGACACTTTGTATGCACCATTGTGGACGTGGCATTTGCTTTCGCTACCTACATGGGACTGTTTTCCCCCCAAACACGTTACTCGTTCCAGCTAAACCAAAACAAACAAAACGTGCGGAGTATCCAGTACACTCCCTCCATCGTCCATCGAATTGGTAGAGATAGAATTTTATTGTTGTTGCATATCCTACTTGTACTCGCCAGATCTCTCCAAGCACAGTACATACTCTGTTAAAAAAACAGTTTTCTTCTCATTTCCGTTCCATATTGGCTAACCACCACCCCAACTCAATGCCCAATCTTCCCTCTTGATCGCACATCACCAAATGACCCGCTCCTTCAATCACCACCACGTCCTTAGCATTCAACTTCTTCTTCAGCTTATCCGCTGTCTCTACCGGAATCCACTTGTCCTCCTTGCCCCAGATCACTCTCACTGGCATCTTCTGTCCCACCTCATGATACCTCCCCTCGACCTCATCTGTACTGCGACTGTTAGCCTGCACCATCTGCCTCACAAAGCCCCTTCTTCCCTCGTCACTCTCAATCCACGGCCTCTTCAGCATCTCCATCGTGTCTTTGTCGAGCTCTCCGTGTGCCGCGTCCCGGATGTACGCCTCCACCACGCCCTCAAACACCGGTCCCGTCAGTGCCGTGAACACCCCCTCATTGTCCGCCACGAGCTTGAACAGAGGCTGTCCGAACGGACCCAGCGCGACAACGTCAATCAGACACAGACTCGCGTATTCACAGCCATGCAGCAGATGTGCCCGCAAGCTCATCAAGCCTCCATGGTCATGCGCAATGACATGTGCCCCGCTCTCTGCCCAGTCCTGTGCCCAAAACTTGTAGAGCGCGGCGAACACCTCCGATTGCTGCGCGAGGTCTGCGTCTAGTGCGACGGACGTGCTGATGGTGTCCTTTACTTCGGGAAGAGGTTCGCCGAGCGGGCTGTCGCCGAAACCGGGGTTGTCGAAAAGGTAGACGTGGAAGTATTGGGCGAGAGACTGTGCGTAGACATGCCAGACGCGTGAGGACCAGGGTGTGCCGTGCACGAAGATTAGTGGTGGTGAGGTGGTGTTGCCGAGAGATGTCCAGCGGATGTGGTAGTCGAAGATCTCAGTGGTGTGATGGAAGGTTCGGTCGAGTTCGATGCCGGACGATGATGATAGAGAATCCATGTTGTTGGGTACGATGTTGATAGCGTAACTCCGAGTCGATATGTTCGAGGCCAGGAGACTTGTTCCAAGATACCTCAGTTACTTATATCAAGCCGAGGAGTCATCGTACTTGCTGCGCTCATCGGGCTCCATCATGCGCTGCTTATGCACTACTGATTCCTAGGCACAAATCTGGAGCCTGTGTCGTTCATTGCCCCTCGTAGGATTCTATCATGCGCTGCTTGTGCACTACTGACTTCTTGGCACAAATTTTGGTTCTGTCCCTCGCATGTGGTACCTCAAGCTGGCGTAAGCATATCGAGCTGGACGATTGCCTGAGAGAGCTACTTCACTAAAGCTATGGATACGGCCATAGCTCTGAGATCGTACTGGCATTAGCAAGCGATGTGCACAGACAGCGAGGTCACGTCATATGGTAGGGTCTAGGGACGTGGTGTAGACGATGGATAAGCTACAAACCCTACAATATGTGAAGTCGACCGCTAACCGGCACACTACTCTTCAATTCCTGTAGCTTATCAGGTTTCTCATTTGATCAAATTTGCCTTAATTGATTGAAGGCCACACCGCTACGTCACATGCCAACACATACTCGTTGCTACTTCAAGTGTCTCGCATCGACTGAGGCGCCTTGCATCCAGCGCTCAGTGCCTAGTGCCAGTCACTACCTCTGTAAAGCACATAACGTCCGAAACGTACGGCCCAGCAGTGGTTCATCGATGTATCTGGTCGCACGGGCACAAAGTAAGTGATCCCGAACGTGCCGAAGCCCGGCGCAGATGAGATCTTGATCGAAACACGTGCTATGTGGCTAAGAACGCCGAGATTGTGAAAGCTGAGTGGGCAATTACGCCCCCTAATCTCATTTCTTTACTCGGTCTGTTGGTATCGCGCAGGCGATATTCAGTTTTGCTTCGCCGACGCAACTTGCTCCTTGATCCAGTCTTCAGTCGTCGTCGCTTTTCGACCCAAGATCATCTCAAGAATGGCCGGGTTGCCAACAATTCCGTGACGATTGTAGTACAATATCATACGCTCGGCAGTATCGACAGTCACAAAATGCGCCTCCTCGCTAGAACAGCCAAGCAATGTCTTGATAAAGCCAGGGACGACCTGTTGTAGAGGTTGTATATCGACTTTGATGTTGCAACCTATCTCCGCTGCTAAGAGGTCGATCTTCTTTCCCCACGGCTGTGGCATTGTTGAGGCTAGATCGTAAGAAGCAAAGTAGTGCTTTTCACGTTCGGTGATCACCTTCAACGACGCTTCACCCAGGTCTCGCATAGCAAGCTCGGAGAAGAGGACGTCAGGGCTCCAGGCAGCTTTGTACTCGAGTTCATGCTTGCCGTTGGCCGCGTCCTGCACAAGACCTTTCAGAGCTGGCGTGAAGTTGTCGAGGAATGTGGTAGGCTTGAGAATTGTATAATTCAGTCCTGACTCCATGAGATACTCCTCCACATATCTTTTGACGTCATGGTTCATGAGCTTTCGCAATTGCGTCTGGATGACTGAAGAGAAGACAAAGTGCTTGAAGCCGTTTCCTGAACGCTTGGATTCTGCCAAGGCAGCATCAACCATGTTCTTGCCAAGTTCTGTCTCTGCTGGGTGAAAGGAAGGATTGACATGGTAGATGGTGACTGCATCGCGAACGACGCGGGTGCACTCGTCGGGATGTGCTAGGTCAGCGCGTATCACTTCAGCTGAAGGATATGCGCTACGCAGGCGTTCCTCAGAGGAAGCACTCTTGACCACAAGGCGGAGCGGGCCAAGAGAGTTGGAGAGGAGGAGCGGGATAAAGCTCGAAGCTTGTCGGCCAGATGCGCTAGTGATTACAATCATTGTTGCATGCTTGGCGTCGTTCATACACGGACGGTGTTGCGAGATATGCCCAGCTTGTATATGAATCCAAGACGTTGAAGTACACCTGATGCTTACTGGAATAATGTGGAAAAGCGCCATTCGCGTTTCCGAGTGTAAATCCGGCGGCCCGCAGAATGACGTTCACAATACGTGCATCATCCCCACAGATCGGGGAGACAATGTTTGGGCCTCGCACGGCGATTTAAGGCTGAGAACTGAGATGGTCGACTGAAACATCCGAGCCACTTGCCGACGCAGGACCTTGACATGGTCGTCGAGCAAATTGTCAACCCTACGGTGACCTGAAGCCGCTGCATTAAGCCGATCTTAGCCCAAATGCTTTGATATACGCCCGGTCAGACACATTGCGCAAATTCTTCGAGGCGAACTGAAGCTGTGTGCCAGGACCGTTTTATCTCCCAAGCTCACCCAGCAGCAGGTTTCGATCGGTTGAGCCTGACACGATGACTGGTTCCTCCGTCGGCGAGAAACGCACGTCGTTAACGACGCCCTTGTGTCCAGGAAGCTTGTACAGAAGTTTCGCAGTCCTGGTATCCCAGACGACGACCGTTCGATCCCCAGCACCAGCACAGATCCTGTCACCTCGTGGACTCCAGCTTGCCCTTATCAAGTTCTTCTCGAACCCTGCAGGTGCGCCGTCGTATGTCTGTATTGATCTGTCTTTTGGCGCGAAAGGTCTGATGTCCCATGTCCTTACAGTCGAATCCATCGAATTCGATAGGAGAGTCTGGCCGTCCGGTGATACTTCGAGCGACGTGAGGATGTCGTTGTGTCCCGACATGCTATAGGAGACTTGCATCTTCCGGGCGTCCCAGACCTTGATGCTGTTGTCTACACCACCTGAATAGAGCTCGTTTCCTGCTTCAGCCAGCGCGACAGCAGTCACTGGGTAGTCCGTCTCGAGGTAATTGACCGCAGCTTTCTGTCTCGGATCCCAGATACCGATTGTGCCGTCGTCACTACCACTTATCAGCAGCTCCTGTCCTCGTCTACTCAGATCAATGCAATTAACCACGTCTTCGTGTCCGCTATGCCTTCGAATCCGCATTCCCGTCTCGAGATCCCAGCTAGCTATAGTCATATCTGCTGACGCGGAGAATATGAATGTCGAGTCCCGAGACCACTGTAAATCCAGCACCGCGCCTCTGTGGCCTGTCATGGTGCCGTAGTTCTCGCATTGGCCATACGTGTTCCATAGCAGTATCGACCTATCCATAGAGCCAGATGCAATGTGCGCCCCAGAAGGGTCAAATCGTGTCGCAAAGACCTCGGCGGAGTGGCCAGTCAGTTCCATGATGGGCGCCTGTAGGCCGCTAGTCCGAGGAACCTGCTTGCAACGGATTAGCCGACCTTGTTCGTTGAACTTAGCATCAGATTCTCGTTCTGGATAGGTGAAACTGCTTACTGACTGTACTACTGCCCCAGTTTGACCGCCGGAGCCACGGCCGACAACCAGCGCCTGGTCATTACGTAGGTCACTGCTCGACTTCTGTCTCTTCACGAGCGTTCCATTCCCACTGAACGAGTCCGACGCCTGTCGCTTGACAGGTGGTGGCATATTCGCGTCTTGTGGGAGATTCTCAGGATGATGAGGATACTGCGAGTAGACCCTCGGAGTAAAGTGTTCGTGCTTTTGTATCGCGACGTATGTGCATGCAGTCGTCCGACGCGAAGATCGCAAGTACGAAGGACAATTTTGTTTGAACATAATGCGCAACTGCATTGCGCTGAGTCATGCCATGATCAAAGGGCATGTTTTACGAGTCATCTGTTGTTGCCTAGCATGTCCGATATGCCTGGCTCTAAAGCAAGGGCATCAATGGCCGCTTCACCATCAGGCAATGCATCCTATCAGACCATCAAGCTGATGTGAAAGCCTGCCCACCGTCAGTGAGCACAATCAAACGCAAATGAAGGTCGATCTCGCAGATCATTGTTTCTCGAGAGGTCCGCTGCTGCAGCTTCAATATGGCAGCGAATAAAAGTACTAGACAAGGTGAAGAGTGTGTCCAAGAATCGTATCTAGCACGGATTTCTCTGACGCCGCTACAGCCTGTGGAAGTAAGTGCAACAGTACGCACGATGAACAGATCTGATGAGGACAAAGGACACGAGTCGAGAAGGTAAACGCTGAGCTGGTCACACTAACATATGGCACTATTGTGGCCCAGCTATGCGCAGATTACGAAAACGACTACGCTCAAGTCAACCAGCAGCTCGAGAAGATGGGCTATAATATCGGAATCCGTCTGATCGAGGATTTCCTCGCAAAGACTAGCATGGCCCGATGCGGTAACTTCAGAGATACAGCAGAAATGATATCCAAGGCGAGTGACCTATCCGACTGGTGGCTATCGTGCTGACATCCTTCAAGGTGGGCTTCAAAATATTTCTCAACATCACCCCTACCGTTACCAATTGGACTGCGGACAACAAATCATTTTCGCTCCTGTTCGACGAAAATCCATTGGCAGACTTTGTGGAATTGCCCGATGATGGCCGGGCTCAGGACGAACTGTGGTTCTCAAACATCCTGTGCGGTGTACTCAGAGGAGCACTCGAGATGGTAGCATCCCTACATTGTCTTTTTGTGTTGAATCCCGCATCTAACTCAAAGCAGGTGCAAATGTCAATAGAGGCACATTTCGTCAGCGACATATTGCGTGGCAACGATACTACAGAGATGCGAGTGACTCTGCTGCGCATGATCGAGGATGAGATGCCACCCGAGGATGACTAACGGGTGTCCTGTTATGTCACGTTGTTACAGCTCTGTTTCACTTCTTGATTGGAGGCGTTCTTCCAATTCTACCGTGCCGACACCGATGCAAAGCGAATTCGGCGAAAAGGGGCCAGACCCCTGAGATGCCGTGTTACAGCTTCCGCATCAGCGATAAAATTTCACCCTCTAGACCAGCATCGAACAGAGACGTGTGACAATGTAGACAGGGCAACAAGCAATTCATCCCAATCTCTTAGACATTTCCTCCTTTCACCTAGCTATTCTTGCAACTGCTCGAATTCGAAGTCTGAGAACACGACTTGAGGTTGCAGGTTATTGCCAAGGTCTCCCCACTTCGATTTAGCGTGCTAGACTATTCGCAGGCGTAGCGCGCGTCATGCAGCATCTGCGCCGTTGAGAGTGCGAAATCGTGAGACCAGAAACCCTTTTGTGCCCAACTCCCTGGCCTTCAGGCACTCAGCTTGCAGAGTCCTGGTTCCTCCCAACCTGCGCTTGATCGCCAGAAATCAGTCGAGCGCCCGTCCGCCTTCTCCATCATCAGCTTGGAAGCACCCTGGGCTGCATCTGACTCGCCACCGTCTCGACACGTCAAACGTTATTGTTATAGATTGAGAGAGCTCGTCAGCATCGAAACAGGCCTCCTGACCCAACGTCCGCACGCAACACCGCATACCGCATCGCATCTTCGACTTGGAAGGTGCCAATCTCGCTCACGGTCGACCGAGCCGCAGCCTACTTCTCTAGTCCGCTTGCGATTCGCCTGGCTGTGCCTGACACATACATTACTATCCAGTCTGCGGATCGAAAACCTCCCAACAGTGTATCGCTGTCTGCCGCTTGACAATCGCTTCAAAGACTTTCGGAAGACTCCAGGCCAGCATGCAGCTGGCCTCGCTCATCTGATACTTTCGCGATTCGGCGCGCTAACTACTCCTCGAGGTGCACACTGCCATCACCACACTACCCAAAACTTTCGACTGCTCCCTGCCCGACGAGCACAGACTTCGCCGACGATCCGATAACGACTGACGCGCTTCGCAACAGCTAGCCAGGATGAGCATGGCCACGATGAATCCCGCCGCAGGCGGACCGGTGGGTGGTGGCATGATGATGATGAACAACGGCAGCCCAGCTGTCAACGCTGGTATGAACTCATCGGATCCCATGCGCATGTCACTCAATACATACATCTATGATTATCTTCTCAAGAATGGACACCACGAGATTGCCCGGGCTATAACCAGAGACGATAGGTTCGAGTTTCAGCATGGGCCGAAGACCAGCCCTGGACGTCGCAAGGATGGCGAGATGAACGGCGACGGAGGAGATGGGCTAGACATGGATCAGAAAGATGACGTTCCGGATGAACTGCCTCGCCCTCGTGGCTGGGAGGGCAGTCAAGGAAACGGCTTCCTCTTTGAGTGGTTCAGCATTTTCAGCGACTTGTTTGCCGCCCATAGGCAAGCAGGGAAGCCGAACGGCGGTGTCATCACTCCAGCTGCTCAATATCTCATGCACGAGAAGGTAAGACCTTTCGAAGGAACAGGCGCTGGACAGCACTAACACCGTGACACAGAACAACCAGCGACTACGTGAAAGCATGCAGAATCAAAACATGAACCGACCAGGAGGCATGAACCAAGCTATGATGCAGCGCATGAACGGTGCGATGAACGGGAACATGCAAGGCAAGATGTACGCAGGCACTCACACAACGCCGGAAGAGGAAAGACACTAACAAGAGGTCCAGGAACCCACAGCAATTAGCGGCAATGCAACAGAGGAAAAACATGGCAATGCAACAACAGCAAATGAACCGAGATGCCGCCGAAGGAGAAATGAACGGCGTTCGACCTGGCACACCTGCCGCCGGCGATGACGGGGGATCACCGTCCAAAAGGCCCCGAATCGACAACGGCCAACCTGCGTTCAACAATGGCATGATGCAAAATGGCCGGCCGGGCGGCGTCCCCGGTGCACAGCAACAGGGCATGATGATACAGGCTGGTTTCAACCCTGGCATGAATCCTCAGTTCCAACGAAATGGTGCCATGCCACCGAAGGGCATGCAGGTAAGTGGTGTCCGTTGCCCCTCTGGAAGAAATATTAATGGTGATCAGGGTGGCATGCCTAACGGTATGATGAACATGGGCAATGCTGGCTCGCCCATGATGCAGGGTATGAACCAGTTTCCAGAAGGTATGCAGATGGACTATATGAATCAACGAAACATTGCCGCCGGCCAGCAGAACATGCAGCAAGGAGGTGGCGCCCAAAGTGGCAATCATGCGTTGCAGGACTATCAGATGCAACTCATGCTGCTAGAACAACAGAACAAGAAACGTCTCATGATGGCGCGACAAGAACAGCACGAGAATAATCCCGGTGCTGGGGGTCCAATGCCTGGTGTGAACATGCCTCCTGGTGCTATGTCTCCATCAGGCAGTCGGGCGGGCGCTTCGCCCAACCCTGGTGAGTTAAACCGAAACTCTACACTTAGGGGTTTACCAGGCTCACCATCAGCAGGAGAAGCCATGGCTGGCCGGTCGCCGGCAGCAATGAACTTCATGAACAACATGCCAGGTCAAGATTTCAATCCTGGGATGTTCATGGGTAAGGACGGGCAGATGATGGGCGGCCCTCAAGGTATGCGCCCTCCGACATCAGATATGGGAGGCATGCGTCAACCAGGCGGGCGTCCTGGTCAATTCCCCGGTGGTCAACCAATGCAACAACAGGGATCACAAGCAGGGCAACAGATGGGCACACCCGGTCAGCGTGAGATGCCACCTCCGCAAGCACCTGCTGGCAGCAACAACACTCGTAACCAAGGCGCGTCGCCGTCTGGCAATGCCCCGCCGACTCCTTCTCAGTCGAACAAACCCAACCCGAAGAACAAGAAAGGTGCCACTAAGGAAGACAACAACAGAAAGGTGAGTCACGATGCGACACTGCGCGTCTCTGTTACTGACGCAACTCAGCGACCGGCTAAGAAGGGCTCGGCTGCTAACGCTCCAGCATCGGACGAAAACCCACCTGCCACGCCGACACCCTCCACTCCTATCACCCCGAACAATCCTGGTGCCATGAATCAAGCCAACAAGGGTCAGCCTGGCATGCAGACTGGCAACCAGGTTCAACCCAACCAAGGCATGCAAATGAACCAGCAAATGCAACAAAACGATTTTGGGCAACTCAACTTCGAGTCTACTGGCGCAGCTGAACAGGGCTTCAACCTCGACTTCAGCACGTTAGAAAATGCTGATGTCCTAGAGAACTTTGATTTTGACAGTTTTCTAAATACTTCAGCTGACGACACGTTTAACGTCGACATTGGCACAGACTTTGGAGAGTTCGGGATGGGCCAAGATCAATAGTGTGGATGCCGCTCACTACAGGAGCCGGATTTGGGCGACACCCTGGTGTTGCAGCGTCAACAAGAGTTGTTTCGTGATGTGAAATGGTAATGGAGGCACCGTGCATATATTTATATGGTCTTTGGACATGGGACCTGGCTGATCTGGAGGATGAGTCAGCGAGCATGAACCGCACGCTTATGTTAATATTCTGACGCGCTATTTATACCCTGACAAGCGCTGGACTGGTAAGGCGCTATTGAACAGCAGGTTTTTATCATTGTGCTTGAGAAGGAGTTGTACTTGCACAGGTAACCGCATGTCGTACAGTATGTGGAAGACATGGCCATTCAGGTTGTTCTTGAAAGATGAAGTATTCTGCTAAATTTTATTTCGAAGCTTGACAAACAGCCATCCTGTCACCACACGCACAATTGCCATTTATGCTAATGCAACTTAAGTGCCTGACGCCGCGGGCAAGCACATACCAACTCTTGAGGCAAGCACAACGGGCCACTTTCGACGTGTCTGTAAGGCAACCCCAGCTATGCACTTTCCGACCGACAGCTGTTCTTCCACGCTGCTTTGACATCCTCATAGCGTTCATGTTGACACCACTCCTTGCTTAAACCAACTATCGACATTTACCCTCAGCCGATGAAGACACGACAAGAGTGACGAGCCAAGATGCGCTACCTCCACTGGGACGTACTTCTATTTCCCGACGAGTCACGGATACCTATCCAGGAGTTTGATGTCAAGTGCCATGCTCTCAGCATCCCCAATAGTGAACAAGCAGACCTCTGGAGCGAGTGTCCAGGCTGACCTGTGCCAGACCATTTACTGCACCACAGACTTGCTGCTGCAGCGGCGGCTTCCCACCAATCACCTCTTTCTCACGTCCCAAACGTGACGGGCTTCGTATCCAGCTTACAAGCAGGCCACGCCTTCCGTGCCTCAATCCACAGCTGGGAAAAGCCAAAAGCATCTGAACTTCTCTTGAGTTACAACCCGCCTCCAGAACGCATCGTCTTTGAAACGAAGCTCTTCATCGATGGACAGCTGAAGGCCCAGCGATACCTAGGGGAGCAGAATGGATGGCCCGAAGTTATAGGTACGTCAAATGCAGTAAACCACAACGACTGAAGAACTGACCGTGCACAGATAGGACTGGCGGCCCCACCGCCGACTTCTCGAAGCAACTACAGTTCCCACCTTTCCACGCCGAGATCTTGCAGCAGTCACACTGGGACGCTGGAGATGGTCTGGGGCGCATCCGGATTGTGATCGCCGAGGGGATCTCACGAGGAGCCGGACACAATAGTGGCTTTGAGAAATTACGAGACATTGTCGCTTTCTCATTTCAGCATGCACCAAGAAATATCCTTGAGCACTCGGGCATTGCTTGGCCCAACGCTCGTATGTTTCGGAAACCCGCGGCCTCCGCATCAACAACAACAACCCCAACAACAACAAACTGCGACGCTCATGCTCATTCACCTCAGCGACCGAACACTTCGGGCGCCATCAACCAAGGCAGGCCAGTCCATCAGAAAGCAAACCTGATTTCCATGCACTCTGCTGGCGCGTGGCCGCGCAAAACAACATCAAGTGAAGACCCGTTCATCGATTCTGCTCAGAGTAAAGTGCTACATACCAAGAAGAAGACGAACACCGATACATCCATGACTGATGCCAGAACAAGCAGAGACGAGAGCGAAATGTCGGGCGTGGCAATGCAAGAGCCAGATTTCCAGCAGCAGGTCAATCAAGCTGCAGTCGAGGAACTCATACGAGCTCTGACACCAACCAAGAGGAATGCTCTGCTCAATGCACTCTCACCATCGAAGCAGCCTGATCCAGTCGCCGCCAGTATCAGAGGTGGCACAGTCAAGCCTGCACCGCACAATCGAGTCCAGTCGATGATGACCTTTGAGCCAACACTCCGTCCTCAATCAGCTAGCGGCTCCAGGAAGTCCTCGTCGAATAGCCACCGGTCAGTCTCCGGCCAATCGACCACTATGTCGTGGGATGAAACACCAACGCTCAGTGACTTGTGGTCTGGGAACAGCAACGACTTTCCCAATCTGCTTCCAAGCATACAAAGCTCAGCGGTGACAAGGAGATCGGATTCGGTTGGCTCGAAACGAAAAAGAAGCCCCTCACCGGGTCCTCTCGAACCGACAGTCAGTGGTACGCTAACCAGCATGAAAGGGATGTCAACCTCTCCCTGCAAAAAGACACCGTCACCAGCCAAGGATGACATAATCGAGATAAGTGATGGAGGTAAGACCGTACGGAGCAAGCGAGCGTCCGTTGTTGAAGTCAGCACTTGAGCAGCACGCGCTGAGCATGACAACGAGCACAACACACCAGCATGATTACACCTGTCAGTCTGAGCAGCCTCAACAGATCAATCCGAAGCATGAACATATGGAGGCAGGAGTAAATCGGTTCATAGCGTTCGACGTACTACTGCATCTCAGGGCCAGAGATCCTCTTGCACCACCATGATAGTCACTCACGTATGCATCTTGTTATGGGGAAACATGAACCACGGATAGCCAGCAGGAAAAGGAGGTCTAGATATTCAGTACATCATTGGTCAATGGATCCGATCGCCGGAGGTTACAGTCGTAGCGTGTTTTTGAACATTTTGTGTTTGTTACCTACGGGCGGGGGCTACCGCACCTTTCCTGTTTATTATTTTCGGACTTTGCACATTCCGTGAAATCGTGAAATCGTGAAATCGTGAAATCGTGAAATCGTGAAATCGTGAAATCGTGAAATCGTGAAATCGTGAAATCGTGAAATCGTGAAATCGTGAAATCGTGAAATCGTGAAATCGTGAAA